>JAESFY010000008.1_pt1 | contig 743124 bp, 690 predicted proteins | sample 9266201 | NCBI WGS metagenome assembly JAESFY01 (sample SAMN14515071, study PRJNA621656) | algae metagenome | isolation source: Nodosilinea sp. WJT8-NPBG4 and co-occurring heterotrophs from soil, lower... | place: USA: Pinto Basin, Colorado Desert, California | collected 2006-05-27
GCGCGCCGGCGCTCGTGGGGCCCCCCCCCCACGTCCTGCAGCGATCACGGGCACGGTGATCGTCGCCGGAACCCCTGCAGGGCCGGGACGCGCAGCCAACCGCGATCACCCCTCGGGACCGGCGTCCGGGGGCGGGTCCCCGCGCCGCCGCTCCAGCGGGGTGACGAGCCGGCCCGGCGGGCGGACGGCTCGTCGACGACCGGCTCGTCGCGGACCGGGCCGGGACGGAACCGCAGCAGCGCCGCGCAGCGGGCCGGACCTCGTAGATGATCTCCGCGGAGCTACGATGCGCTCCGGCGGGCGCCGCTGCCGCACACGCGGTCCATCGGCGGACCACCGGGTCTGCCCCGGATGCAGCCCGGGGTCCGGCACCGGAGGTCCCGGCGTGCGGAGCACGCGGTTGCACGCCACCCTGCCCGGGTACCGCGGACGGAGCGGATCACCGCGCCGCCCGCCCCCGCACCCGCTCGCCCGCCCCCCGCGGGACCCGCCGACCCGAGGAGGGCTGTGCCCGACGACGAGCCGCTCCCGCCCGTCGGGGCGCGCTTCCGCCGATCCGCGGCGCGGCCCCGCGTCCCGGAGGCCCGCGCGCCCGACGACGCCCGGCCGCCCGTGGTGCCCACCCCCGGCCCGGCCGACCCGCCAACGTTCGCCCTGGTGCGCCAGGGCTACGACCCGGTGCAGGTCGACGAGCGCATCCGCGTGCTCGACGAGCGCATCCGCACGCTGGACGAGCAGGTGCGGGCGCTGCGGGAGGAGGTGCGCAAGGCGCAGGCCGAGCGGGCCGAGGCCGAGCGCACGGTCCGGTCGCTGCGCGCGACCCCGCCGGTGGCGCCGAGCGGCCACGAGGTCGAGGACAAGATCGCGCGGGTGGAGCGGCACGAGGCGGCTCGGCTGCGGGTCACGGCCCTCGCGGACGCGGCCCGGCTGCTCGAGGACGCCTCGGCGGAGGCCGCGCGGGCGCGCGAGGACGCCCGCCGCGCGGCCGCCGAGCGGGCGGCCGCCGACCAGGACCTCACCCAGCGCCTGGCCCGGGTCGAGGAGCGCGAGCGCCGGCTCCGGGGCCAGGACTGACGGTCGTCGGCCCTCCCGCGGGCGCACCGCCGACGGTGCGAGGGTCAGCTCCGGGAGTGGGCGCGGCGGGGTCCGCACGGGGGTGGTATCGAGCTGCATGCCCGGCGGCTGTGACATGCAGTTGACGCAACTTGCAGGGGGTGCAACGCTGCCCCGGTGACGACGTCGACCCCGCTGCACGGCCGCGAGCGCCGCAAGCGCTCCACGCGCCGGGCGTTGCGGGCGGCGGCGCTGGAGCTGGGCCTGGAGCGCGGATGGGCCGAGGTGCGGGTCGAGGACGTCGCGGAGCGGGCCGGGGTGTCGGCCCGCACGTTCTTCAACTACTTCGAGACCAAGGAGGACGCCGCGCTGCTCGACCTGTTCGCCGTCACCGACGAGCAGCTCGCGGCGCTGGAGGGGCCCGCGCCCCGGCTGTGGGCGGGGCTCACCGACCTGTTCGCCGCCGACGTCGACCGCTTCGGCGAGGAGGGCTCCGACGTCCCGCGCTCCATGGAGCTCCAGCAGCGCACCGCAGGGCTGCAGGCCCGGCAGATGCGCGTGTTCACCCTGTTCGAGGCCCGGCTCTCCGCCGCCGTCGCCGCGCGGCTGCCCGGGGGCGGCGACCGGCTGCTGCGGGCGGGGGTCGTGTCGGGCTCCTGCCTCACCGCGGTGCGGGTGGGGCTGCAGGTCTGGGCCGCCGGGGGCTGGTCCGGCCCGCCCTCGGCGCCCGTCCGCGACGCGTTCGCCGTGCTCGCGCCCGCGTTCACCGCCTGATCCGCCGCAACGGCTGCGCGCGCCGGCGCAGCCGTTCGGTGCCCCGCGCAGCCGCCGCAACGGGTGCGCGGGCGGTCGTGCGACCGTGGTGACGGGCGGTCCGCCGACGCCCCGGGTGGCGCCGCGCCGCCGGACTGGCATCCTCCAGACCGCGGGCGGGGTCGCGTCCGCAGTCGAGGCCGTCCGGGGGGAGCAGGAGCGTCGTGGCCGAGCCAGGGGAGTCGCAGCCGCGGCCGGGGTCCGCCGACGGGCTGCCCGGCTGGACGTTCCTGACCAACCACGCCCACGTGCTGCTCGCCATCGCGGCCGACCCCTCGGTGCGGATGCGCGACATCGCCGCCCGCGTCGGGGTGACCGAACGGGCCGTGCAGCTCATCGTCGCCGACCTCGTCGAGGCGGGGTACCTGACCCGGGACCGGGTGGGGCGGCGCAACCACTACACCGTCAACGAGGCCGGGGCCTTCCGGCACCCCGCCGAGGCCTCGCACCGCATCGGGGAGCTGCTCGAGCTGTTCCGGGAGGACGACCCCGCTTGACGAGCGAAGTGAGCTTCGCGTATCTTCGTTCGTGAGGGGAGTACCTCGAACCGGTTCAGGTCGTCAGTACGGCGCCTCCGTGGGCGCCCGGCCGAACCCGGCCCACCCGATCCGGGTGGGGCGGAGGGAGACCTCACCGCGATGCGCCGGCCCGGTCACCCCCGAGGCCGGGCCGGCGCCACCGTGATGAGGAGTCCCCTGTGTCCGTACCCCTGTGGGCCTGGCTCGCCGTCCTGGGCGCGATCCTGGCCATGCTCGCCGTCGACCTGTTCGCGCACCGCCAGGCGCACGTCATCGGCGTCCGCGAGGCCGCCGGCTGGTCGGCGTTCTGGGTCGCCTGCGGTGTGGCGTTCGGCGTGCTGGTCTGGAGCGTGTACGGCGCCGAGTTCGGCCAGCAGTACTTCGCCGGCTACCTCATCGAGAAGTCGCTGTCGGTGGACAACGTCTTCGTGTGGGCCGTCATCTTCGGCTTCTTCGCCGTGCCCCGCGAGCTCCAGCACCGCGTCCTGTTCTTCGGCGTGCTCGGCGCGCTGGTCCTGCGCGGGCTGTTCATCGCCGGCGGGTCCGTGCTGATCAGCCAGTTCTCCTGGATCCTCTACCTGTTCGCCGCGTTCCTGGTGTTCACGGGCATCCGCATGGCGGTGCAGCGCGACGAGCACATCGACCCCGAGAACTCGAAGACGCTGCGGCTGTTCCGGCGCTGGGTGCCGATGACCGACGCCTACCACGGCCAGAAGTTCCTGATCCGCCGCAACGGGGTCCTGCTGGCCACCCCGCTGCTCGCCGTCCTGGCCCTGGTCGAGATCACCGACGTCATCTTCGCCGTCGACTCCATCCCGGCGATCTTCGCCGTCACCGACGAGCCGTTCCTGGTCTTCACCGCCAACGCCTTCGCCATCCTCGGTCTGCGCGCGATGTACTTCCTGCTCGCCGACCTCATCCACCGCTTCGTCTACCTCAAGCTGGGCCTGGCGCTGGTCCTGGTGTGGGTCGGGATCAAGATGGCCCTCAAGGTCGACCTGTTCTACATCCCCACCACGCTGTCGCTCGCGGTCATCGTCACGATCCTCACCGCGTCCGTGGTCGCCAGCCTGCGCGCCACCCGCGGGCAGGGCCGCAAGCCCGTGACCGTCGAGGGCGACCCGCCGTTCCGGGTAGCCACCCCCGAGGAGGTGGCGCAGACCGAGCCGGTGTGGCGCCGCCCCGGGGCCCGGACCGGCCGGAGCCCCTCCTAGCGAGCGCCCCCGAGCGCTCGCCGGCCCGCCGCGCACCCGACGTGTGTGCGCGGCGGGCCCCGCGGCGTCGGAGCCCGGCGGCGATCCCGAGGCAGCAGGTCGCCGGTGGAGTCGCAGGACCACCCCGTCCAGGCGTCGTGCAGGAGCTCCTCCGCACCCGAGCCCCCGCGGTGGAGGCCGGGTGCGTGCCGCCCACGAGCCACTGGTCGGCCGCGAAGGCGGCCTGCTCGGGCTGGTGCGCCTGGGGCCGCGAAGGGATCCCGGCTCCGCGGTGCTGCCACCACCGCCGACCCGGACGTGGTGCGCCGGTCCCACCCCCTGTTCCGCCCGGACCTGCCCGAGCGGACCCGCGGACGTCCGCGAGGCGTCCGCCGCGACGAACGTGCTGCTGGTGCCGTGGATCGAGGCGGAGGACATCACCGTCGCCGTGCTGGGGCCGGCGCAGGCCGAGGCCCGGTCCGTCACCGACGCGACGCTGCCAGGGGTGCGGGGACGCCGGCCCGGTGAGCGGACGCCGCCCCCGGCCCGCTCCGCACCGCAGCGGGGTGACACCGCTCCGATCCGGTTGCAGCGGTGTCACCCCGCTGCGATCCGGTTGCAGCGGTGTCACCCCGCTGCGATCCGGGCGGGGCGGTGCGGCCCGGTGAGCGCCGCGCTCGTCACCGCGGGCAGAGCGGCGCGCACGCCGTCCGCCTCGCGGGCGACGGGCACGGCCCCGGTCGTGCACCGCTGCCCCTGCCGCTCCGACCTCGACGCCGACCAGGCCGCGATCGCCGCCCGGCCACGGCACGCTGATGCACGTGCGGCGCGCCCGCAGCACGGCGCGGGCCGGGCCGGCGGTGCCGTCCGGCGGCGCGCCCCCGGCCGCCGGTCGACGCGGCCCTCGGGGCCGCGGTGCTGCGGCACCTCGGCGCGGGCCCGGCCGTACCGCTCCTGCACCCGTCCCGGGCCCTCGACGGCGCCGCGGTCGCACCGGCCAGCCCGGCCGGCTGACCGCCGCTGCCCGTACGTCGGCTGCCGGCGCGATCGGCCACCCGGGCCGCTCGGCCGGGTTCGGGCTGAGGGGCCCGAGACCCGATCCCGTTCAGGTGCCGGTCGGCGCGCTCTGCTCGCTGTCGGCGTCGCTCGGTGCCGGTGCGTCGTCGTCGGGGTCGCCGTCGGACCCGCTCCCGCCGGGGCCGGCGCTGTCGCCAGCGCTGTCGTCCGCGCTCGAGTCGGAGTCGGCGGGCCCTGAGTCGTCGGATCCGGAGTCGTCGGGCCCGGAGTCGTCGGGCCCGGAGTCGCCGGACCCGGCACTCCCGGCGGCACCGCGGGACGGCTGCCGGTCCTCGTCGGCGTTCCCGCCGTTGCCGTTGCCGTTGCTCGGGTCCCCGTCGTCGGGTTGACCGCCGCGGTCGGCGCTGTTCCGGTCGGCGGGCGACACGTCGGTCGGCCCGTCGCTGTCCGAGCCGTCGTCGAGGTCGCTGGGGGCGACGGGGTCGGCGGGTCCGCTGCCGGCGGACGAGCCGCGGTCCTGCGCGTCCTGGCCCGGTGCGTCCCGGTCCCCCTGGTCGCTGTCGCCCTGGTCGCCGTTGCCCTGGTTGCCGTTGCCCTGGCCGCCACCGGCACGGTCGCCGTTCGCCGGGTCGGCGCCGGGGGCTCCGGCGTCCACGTCGTGGCCGGTCCCGGCCGCGATCTCCGCGGCCAGCTGGTCACCGATCGGGGTGGCGACGAACGGGCGATCCGCGGCCTGCGGGTCGCCCTGGCCCTGGCCCTGGCCCTGGCCTTGGTCGCCGTCGGCCTGGTCGCTCTGCGCCTTCTCGTTCTTCGCCGGGCCCGGGTCGGGAGCCTCGGCGTCGAGGTCCTGACCGGCCCCGCCCGTGCGTTCGGCGGCCAGCTGGTCGCCGATGGGGGTGGCGACGAACGGTCGGTCCGCGGCCTGCGGGGCGCCCTGGCCCTGGTCGCCGTCGGCCTGGTCGCCCTGCGTCTTCTCGTTCTTGGCCGGGCCCGGGTCGGGAGCCTCGGCGTCGAGGTCCTGACCGGCCCCGCCCGTGCGTTCGGCGGCCAGCTGGTCGCCGATGGGGGTGGCGACGAACGGTCGATCCGCGGTCTGCGGTGCGACCTGGCCCTGGTCGCCGTCGGCCCGGTCGCCGTCGGTCCGGTCGCTGTCCCCGGGGACCTCGGCGTCGATGTCCTGGCCGGCGCCACCGGCTCGACCGGCGTCCGGCGCGGCCGGCTCGTCGACAGCGGGTTCGCCGACAGCGGGTTCGGCGAGGACGAACCGGCTCACGGCCTGCGGGGCGGCCTCGCCCCCGGAAACGCGCTCGGTCGGGGCGTCCTGCCCGGGGTCGACCGCCTCGGTGCCCGAGCCGCCGGCCGCGGCGAGGGTGGTGGGTGCGGCGGTGGGAGCGTCGCCTCCGGTGTCGGTGGGCGCGAACGCCCGCGCGGCGGCGCCCCGCGCACCGTCGTCGACAGCACCGGACGGGTCCTCACCGCCCGCGGCGGCCGGAGCTGGGTCCTCCGTGGGTCCGCGGTCGGCGTCAGCGGGGGTGACCAGCACGGCGGCGCGCGGAGCGGCGTCCGCAGCCGCGGGGCCCGGCGCGAGCATGCTCACCGCGGGGCCCGCATCGGCGGCCGCCGCCCGCGAGGGCGGCCCGCCCACGTCGAGCGAGGCCGTGCTCACCGTGACCGGGCCGGCAACGGTGCCCGAGCCGCTGGACTGGTCGGCGCCCGCTCCCGGTCCGGCCTCCTCGGCCGGCGCCTCGCCGGTGCCGGGCGGGGCGAGGGCCAACGCGGCGATCGCGTCGGCGTCGGCCCCGGGGCCGCTCTCCGGGCCGGTCGGCACGGCCGGCACCTCGTCGAGGTAGCGCGGCGCCTCCTGGTCCCCGGGCGCGGCCGGGCGCACCTGCTCCTCGCCGGAGAGCGTCGGCCACGGGACCTGCAGCAGGTCGTCGGGCAGCGCGGCGACACCGACGGCCGCGCCGGTCGTCACGACCACGGAGCCCGCTACGGTGGCCAGCGAGGTGGCCGACGTCGCTCCCCAGGTGCCCAGCAGCGCTCGGGTGCGGCGAGCGCGCCGGCCGCCGGCCGCCTCCGGTGCGGCGCCCCGCGGGGGCACTGCCCGGCGCACGATGTCCTGCACCGTCAGGACGCGGCCTGGTGCGGTGTCGGGGCCCGGTTCGGCCGAGTGGGGTACAGCGGGCATCAGGAGCGCCTCCGTCGGTGCCGGTACGTGGCGGGGAGCAGCCACGTCGTGCCTTGTCTTCACTCTTCTGGGTGAGATCGGGAGCTCTTCGATCAATGTTACGTCTCGGGCGTGGTCCATCGGTGGATCGTCGGGACGGCGCGCCGACCGTCGGCCCGGATCCCGCGCGCTCGCCGTCCCGCGGCTCCGTGGCCGAGGATCCGCCCTGGTGCCGCGGCGAGCACGAGCGCGACCGCCGTCCGTCCTGCGGTCCCGGCTGTCGTGGCTCGGGTCCGGCACCCTGTCGAACGGGGATGGGATCGAGCCCGCCCGCGTCGCCGACGAGCTCGCCGAGGGCGTGCGTCGGCTGGTTCGAGCAGTACGTGACGGTGTTCCTCGGCGCGCACGCCGGCTACGAGCCCACCGACGAGCCGGTGCAGCGCTGCTCGGACCTCGACGGCCTGCGCGCGGTGTACAGCGGGTTCCTCGGCTGCTGGAGCCGGTGCGGGAGCGGTGGGTGGTGCGGCGAAGGTCCGACCCGCGGGAGGCGTTCGTCGATCACACGCTGCTGCTCGACCAGTGGTGGGAGTTCCCCTACCTCGACCCGGGCCTGCCGCTGGCGCTGCTGCCGCCCGACTGGGACGGCCGGCGCGCGTCCCCGTCGGGGTCCCGCCGGGGACGGTCCGGACCGCGCACCGTCCGGCCGCTCGCGCACGTCCGGACGTGCGCGGGTGGTCGACAGGTGCGCAGCTCGCCAGCCGGCCGGGAGCGCGGCGGGTGCCTCAGCATCGGCTGTGCTCGCCGCCGACCTGCTCGTCGCGCTCGGCGCCGAGCTCCCGCCAGCCCCATGGCGCCGGTCAAGCGGGCTGGACCGGGCGGGTCAGGACGGAGGCGTCGAACCAGGCGCTCACCACGGCGTGGTACTGGTGGGGCGCTCCTCCTGCAGTTGGTGAGCGGCCGGTCCACCGCGTGCAGGCGGGCCTCCGCGCCCGCACCACCGGTGCGCCGGACGCTCCGACCAGCCCGGTGGTGGCGGCCGGGTCGGGTCCGGTCGGTGGACCCGACCCGGGGCTGCGCTACCCGGGGCGCACGACGGTGAGGTCGTCGAGCAGGACCGTCGTCGGCGCGCCGGTCGCCGAGCTGGACAGGTAGGCGATCACGCCGACCGCTCCCGGTGCCTGCAGCGCCGCCGTGGCGTCGGTGCCGCTGACGAGCCACGTGGTCGGCTCGGTCGTGCCCGCCGGCCAGACGCGGGCCTCGAGCGACGTCGGGCCGGTCCCGGTGACCCGCAGGCGCACCCTCAGCACCTGACCGGGTGCGTACGCCGGCCCCGGGACCGTGACGGCCCCGCCGACTGCCGTCTCGACGCCGCCGCTGGACCGGGTGAGCTGCGCCGTGACGACGCCGGTGGGTGGGAAGCGCAGCTTGACGCGGTAGTCGTCGGCGCCCACGCGGCGGCCGAGGACCGAGACGTAGACCCCGCCGCCCGTGCCGGGCTCGTCGAGCGCCACCGACACCGAGGTGTCGGTGCCCGGTTCGGAGACCGCCGGGAGGTGGGCGGTGCGCTGGGCCGCCGGCGCCGGGAGGGTGATCCGACCCGTGGACCCGTCGACCGCGAAGTCCGCCGCCGACCCGGCGAGGGTCCAGGCCCCGCCGGTGTCGGCCGTGCCCCACCCGCCCGCGACGGTCCGCGTGAAGGCGTCCGCGGCCGCGACCCCCGGCTGGCCCGGCGGGGCGACCGTGACGGACCGGGTCGTCGTCGCGGTGGCGCCGTCGTCGTCGGTGACGGTGAGCGTCACGGTGTACGTGCCGGCCGCGACGTAGGTGCGGCTCGTCGTCGCGCCCGTACCGGTCGTGCCGTCGCCGAAGGCCCACGCGTAGGTGGTGACCGTGCCGTCGGGATCGCTCGACGTCCTCCCGTCGAGCGTGGCGGTCAGGCCGGACGTCGTGGAGGTGAAGGCGGCCGTGGGCGCCTGGTTCGGCGTCTGCCCGCTCCCGAGCTGCCAGTGCGCGAGCACCCGTTCGGCCGGCAGCGGCGACACGTACGTCGCGACCTCGTCGATCGTGCCCGCGAGGTTCCGGTCGGGGGGCGCGTCGGGCCAGCCGCCGAGGGCGTCCCCACCGACCCGCCACACGCCGTTCGTGCTCTGCGCCCGGGTGGTGTCGGTCCGCCGGCCGACGAGCTGGCCGTCGACGTGGAGCCGCATCCCGTCGGGCCCGAGGGTGCCGACCATGTGGTGCCACGCGCCGTCGTTGTAGGCGTTCGGGCTGCCGACGGTGCGCACCGAGCCGGGGTTGACGCCGAACACGATCCGCCCGGCGGCGGTCATGTACAGGTGGCGGTCGTAGGCGCTGCTGGCGCCGGTGCTGCTGTTCCCGAATCCGATGATCTTGCCGCCCCGGGTGGAGGTGGTGCGCACCCAGGCCTCGACGGAGAACATCTGGGGTGCCGTGCGGACGGTCTGCGTGGTGCCCGGCACACCGGAGTTCCCACCCGGGAACGCGGTCGCCCGGTCGGGGTCGCCGCCGATCGCACCGCCCTGGTTCCGCGTGGTGCCGGCCAGCACGAGGTCGTCGGCGCCCTGCAGGTTGAGGGCCCCCGTGCCGCTCGGCTCGCCCAGCCGCCAGAGGTTCACCGCACCGTCGGCGCGGACGGCGTCCCGGTAGGAGCTGCCGGGCACCGCACCGGCCGGCACGGCGACCGACGCCGCCCCGCCGACGGCGGTGTTGCCGAGCGCGTCGCGCACCCGCACGCGGTAGGTCTGGCTCGTGCCCGGTGGCGCAGTGGTGTCCACCAGTGCCACGGCGCGGCGGGACCACCACTCGGTGTCCGTCTCGACCCGCGCCACGACGGTGGAGGTCGCGGTGGTGGCGCCGCGCAGCAGCTCGTGGGTCAGACGGCGGTTGTCGCGGTCCCAGGCCGCGGTCCAGGTGGCGCGCACGCCGGCGGCCGAGGCCTGCAGGGTGGGGGTGAGCTCGCCCGCGCCCTGGGGCCCCTGCTGGTTCGGGGCCGAGGCGCGGACCGCGAAGCGGGTGAGCCCCTGCTGCCCCGTCCCGTTCACGCTCGGGAACTCGCCGCCGACGGCGATGTAGCGGCCGTCGGCGGAGGACGTGACCGTCCACGCCGCCTGGTACTGCCCGGTGAACGTGCCGGTCGCGAGCGTGGGCAGCCAGTGCAGCATCTCGGGGGCCGGCCGGCCGTTGTGCGGGCCGCCGATGTTGGTGCGCCCGTCGGCGGCCGGCGTGGTGGTGGTGGCCATCGCGCGCTGGTAGGTCCAGGGGTTCTCCTGCGGGAAGGCCCCGATCTGGGAGCAGTTGTGGGCGTGTCCCACCGTGTAGGACACCTGTCCCACGATCGTGATGCCGTAGCTGTCGCCCAGGCACCCCACGATCCAGCGCACGGCCCCGTCGGAGGAGGAGGCGGCGAAGCTGCCCTCCAGGTTGCCGCCGGGCCCGAAGACGTACCCGACCCCGTACACCTGCGTGCCGTCCGAGGTGAGGTCGTAGAGGCTGGCGTCCGGGCCGGCGTCGCGCACGACGCTCGTGGCCGCCCAGGGCAGGGTCGCGCCGGTGGTGGCGTCGACCGCTCCCATCCCGTACCAGGCGGCCCCGTTGAGGGTCTGGAACCGGCCCGCGACCACCACCTTCGCGGTGCCGGGCGGCGCGGTCATGGCGAAGATCTCCGAGTCCGCGGTCGGCGCCCAGGGCAGGAGCGCTCCGGTGCCCGGGGAGAAGGCGGCCAGGCGCTGGCGGGCCTGGCCGCCCGCTGAGGTGAAGTTGCCCCCGATGTGCACGGCGGTCGCCGTCACCGTGATCGCCCGCACCCGTGAGCTCGCCCCGCCGGGGGCGAACGAGGTGACCAGGGCGCCCGAGGCGGCGTCCAGGGCGGCGATGCGGTTGCGCGCCGTGCCGTTGACCTGGGTGAAGTCCCCACCGACGTAGATCCGGCTGCCGTCGGGCGACGCCGCGATCGTCAGGCCCTGCGCGTTGAGCGCGGGCGCCCAGGAGGTGACCAGCGCACCGGTGGCGAGGTCGTAGGCCAGCAGGTGCGAGCGGGGGGTCTGGTTGCTGCCGGCCGGGGCACCGGCCGGGCGGGCCTGCGTGAAGTTGCCGGTGACGTAGACCCGGCTGCCGACGACGACCTGGTCCCACACGACGCCGTTGATCTGCACGGTCGGCAGCGCGTCGGCGGAGACCGTCGTCGGCAGGGCGGGGTCGACGGGCGCGGTGTCGGCGGTCGCCGGTGTCCCGGCCGCGACGACCAGCCCGCACGCCAGCAGCCCCGCGGCCGCCGCCCCCACCAGGCGCCGAGCCGCGCCGCGCAGTGCCTCCATGGTTCTCTTCCCCTCTGCGAGCGGTGGTGCGGAACGGGCGGTGCTACGGGACGGGCAGGGCGCGGAGCCGGTCGACGGCGACGGAGACCGGTGCGTTCGTCGCGGAGCTCGACAGGTAGCCGTACACGCCGACCCCGCCGGGTGCTCCGAAGCCCGCGGTCGCGTCCGCGGCGCTGACCTGCCAGGACGTGGGCTCGGCGGTGCCGCCCCGCCAGACCCGCGCCCGGACCGTGCTCGGACCGCTCCCGCTCACCTGGACGCGGACCTCGAGCGGCTCGCCGGCGCCGAGGCGCAGCCCGGGGACCTCCGCGAGCGTGGCGATCGCGGTCTCGGCGCCCGTGGGCGAGGTGCGCACGAGGCTGAGTGCGACCGCTCCCGTGGGCTGGAGGCGGACCATCGCGCGGTAGTCACCCGCCGCGTTCCGCCGACCGATGAGGCTCAGGTAGACCCCCGATCCGGTCGCCGGCTTGTCCACCGTGAACTGCGCCGACACGTCGGCGGCCGGGACGGACAGGCCGTTGAGGCTCGCCGTGACCGACCTGCCCCCGGACCGCAGGTGCAGCCGGCCGGTGCCCGCGCCGACGGAGGCGTTGGCCGCGTTGCTCAGCGTCCACGGACCGCCGGTGTCGGCCGCACCCCACCCGGAGGTCGCGGTCCGCTCGAAGTCGTCGGCCGCCAGGACCGGAGCGGTCCCCCCGCCGGTGACGGTGACGGTCCTGCTCGTCGAGGCGCTCGCTCCGTCGTCGTCGGTCACGGTGAGGCCGACGGTGTAGGTGCCGGCTGCGGCGTACGCGTGCGAGGGGGTCGGTCCCGTGCCGGTCGCGCCGTCGCCGAAGGTCCACGCGTACCCGGTCACGGTGCCGTCCGCGTCGGTGGAGCCGCGCCCGTCCAGACTGCAGGTGAGCTCGGAGCAGGCGGGTGCCGCGATGACGGCCGTCGGCGGCGCGTTGGGCGGTGGGCCGGCGCCGCGGCGCACGGTGAACGCGTCGGCGAACGTTCCGCCCGCGCCCCGGACGAAGGCGGCGTCCAGCTGGTCGGGCGTGAAGGACAGGCGCAGGGCGCCGTGCGTCGGGGTGGCGTTGAGCCCCGACCAGGCGGCGAAGTAGCCGACCTCCGGGTCGGCCGTGTTGACGTCCCGCAGGGAGACCCCGCCGGTCCCGACGGTGGCGAAGACCGTGCCCGCGTCCTTGGCGAGGTCGGCGTCGGCGTCGGTGACGCAGGCCGGCTGGTAGGAACCCGTCGGCAGCGCCGGGCAGCCCGCGGAGAGCCCGAGCTGCTTGGTGCGCTGGTAGAGGTGCTCGTGGCCGTTGAGCACGAGGTCGACCCGCTTCTGCAGCAGCAGGTTGACGATGTCGACACCGGGCTCGCAGGTGTACTGCCCGATCGACGTGCACGGCTTGTGCATGCCGACGACGACCCACGGGACGCCCGCGGCGCGCGCGCCGTCGATCGCGGCGGCCGTCCACTGGTACCGCGGCGTCCCCGCCGCGTAGCTCCAGGTCCCGTCCGGGAACGGGATGCCCGGCGAGATCATCACGAAGCGGACGAGCGGTGCCTGGCGCGGCACGTCGACGTACCACTGGCGGCCGTAGGTGCCGACGAGACCGGGCAGCTGGTTGGGCAGGCACGCGGAGAAGTCGTTGATGTTGCCGTTCTGGCCGTTGCTCTCGTGGTTGCCGGCGAGCAGCTGGAAGGGGTAGCCCGCACCGAGCCGGCTCGTGACCAGGTCGCACCACTGCTGCTCCTGACCGGTCACGCCGTAGGACAGGTCGCCCAGCGCGAGCGCCGCGGTGGCGCCGGTCGCCGCCATGGCGTCGAGTACGCCCGCGGTGTTGGCGTTGGCGGCGAAGTCCCCCGCTGCGGTGACCACGAGCGGGGCGGTCTGGGCGTCGGCCGTGGGCCGCGCGATCGAGGCCAGCCCGAGCGCCACCGCCAGCGCGGCGACGAGCACGACGACGCGGCTGCGCACCACGGTCCACCTCCGTGCGGCACGACGCCCCGGATCTGATCCGGCGTCCCAGAGGAGGACTCGTCACAGGTCCCCGGAACGTGACGGGCGGCTCAGAGCGTGTTCACGTACCCCGCGGCCTGGGCGCGGAACAGCTGCGCGTAGTGCCCGTCGAGGGCCATGAGCTCGGCGTGCGTGCCGTGCTCGGCGACCCGGCCGTCCTGCAGCACGTAGATGCGGTGGGCGAGCCGCACGGTGGAGAACCGGTGCGAGACGAGCAGCACCGAGCGGGTGGCGCACAGCTCCTCGACGCGCTCGTAGAGGCGCTGCTCGGCCAGCGGGTCCAGCGCCGCGGCGGGCTCGTCGAGCACGAGCAGGGCGGCCTCGCGGAAGAACGCCCTGGCCACGGCGACCCGCTGCCACTGGCCCACGGACAGGTCGGCGCCGCCGTCGTAGGACCGGCTCAGCACGGACTCGTAGCCCTGCGGGAGCGCCTCCAGCGCCTCGTCGATCCCCGCCCTGGCCGCGGCGGCCCGGATCGCGTCGATGTCGTCGATGCGGGGGTGGTCGCTCATCCCGACGTTCTCCCGCGCGCTCACCTCGTAGCGGGCGAAGTCCTGGTGGACCACCGCGAGCGAGCGCCAGTACTCCGCCCGCGGGATGCCCGCCACGTCCTCGCCGTCCCAGGTGATGGTGCCCGACGTCGGGCCGTAGAGCCCCGCGACGAGGTGGGCCAGCGTCGTCTTGCCGCTGCCGCTGACCCCGACCAGCGCCACGACCTCGCCGCGGCCGATCTCCAGCGACACGCCGTCCAGCACGAGGCGGTCCGTCCCCGGGTAGCGGAACGAGACGTCCTCCAGACGCAGGCTGCGCAGGCTCCGACGCGGGGCGCTGACGCCGGCGGGCGGCACGGGGCGGCGCATCCGGCGGAACCGCTCGAAGTCGTCGAGGAAGAGTGCGGCCTCCCGGAGCGACCCGGCCGACTCCGAGGCCCCGCGCAGGCGGCCCGAGAGCTGCTGCAGCGCGACGACCCCCGTGGCCGCGTCGGCGAGTCCGACCGTGCCGTCGAGCGCCGCCTGCACGACGACCACGAGCACCCCGGCCACCAGGCCCGCCCCGGCCAGCGTGGCCACGGCGTTGAGCGAGGACCGCTTCACCACGAGCCGCCGGATCCGCTGCAGGCGGTCGTCGTAGAGGCGGGACCAGCGGTCGCGCAGCGGGTCGTGCAGGTCGAAGATGCGCAGCTCCCGCGCCTCGCGCTTGCCCGTCAGTGCTCCGTAGAGGTAGTAGCGCAGGCGGTCGTCGGCCGTGAGGTCGTACCAGGTGCGGAAGACCAGCGTCGCCGACATCCGGGCGGCCAGGAGGAACGGCAGCGCGACGAGGACGAGCGTCGGCAGGATCTGGGGCACGGAGCTCGCCACCACGACGACCATCGCGACGGACGTGGCCAGCGCGCTGACCAGGTTGAGCATGTCGTAGACGACCTGCAGGGAGCTCTGCGCACCGTGGCTGTGGGCCCGCCCGAGCAGGTCGTGGAACTCCTGGCGCTCGAACTGCTCGTACTCGACCGACCCCGCCACCTCGATGATCTCGGTCTGCAGCCGTCGGGCGACCCGCTCGCCGATGAGCATGCGCATCTCGCGCGTCACGACCGTGCCCAGGCCGGACACCACCAGCGCCGCTCCGAGCCCGGCGACGGCCGGGCCGAACCCCGCCACCGACCGCGCCGGGGCGGCGGCCGTGAGCGCCTCGACGATCTCGCGTCCGCAGAGGATCCCCACGGCGAGGGCCCCGGCCCCGACGATCTGGGCGACGACGCTCGCGGTGAACTCCCGGCGGGCTGCGCTCCACACCCAGCGGAACGCCGCCGCGTACTGGCGCCCGGAGCGCACCCTGCCGCGTTCCTCCGCCGTCGCCATGCACCCGCCCGCTCGTCCGCCGATGGCCCGTCCGCCCGGGCGTCGCCACGGATGTCGCGCGGTTCGCGAGTAATGTTTCCGGGCCCTCCATCGACCTGGTGCACGACCCCAGCTCCGGAGGAGGTGACTACTTGAGGTCTCCCTACGAATCCCCCGCACTGCTCCGCTACGGCTCCGTTGTCTCCCTGACGCTCGGCGGTGGCGGCAGCGACATCGACGGCGAGTCCGGCATGGTCGGGAACCGGTCGATGTCCGACGGGATGATGGCGGGCAACAACGACGGCGGCATGCTGCCGCGCTGAGCCCCGGGCGGCACCGGCACCGCTCGTCGAGGCGTCGGTGCCGCTCGCCCCGTCACGAGCGATGCAGGACGGAGAGCACGATGACAGGCAGCACCGGGGTCCCCGGGGCGGAGTACGAGGTGGCCGACGACGCCCTCAGCCGGCAGGTGGGCGGCGAGACGGTGATCATCGACCTGGCGACCGAGGAGTACTTCGGCCTCAACGCCGTCGGCACCCTGCTCTGGCGGGGTCTCGAGGAGGGGCGTCCGCTCGCCGCGGTCCTCGACCAGGTCGTCGAGCGGTTCGAGGTGGACCGCGACCGCGCCCAGGCGGACCTCACGGGCCTGCTGGCCGCGCTGGTGGAGGCCGGACTGGTCCGTCCGCGGGCGAGCGCGGTGCCGTGACGCGGTCCGAGATCGCCGAGCACGCGGGGTACCTGCGCGACGCGACCAAGCTGGACGCCTACCGCCGGGCGCTGCGCGAACTCGTCCGGCCCGGCACGAGCGTGCTCGACCTGGGCGCCGGCACCGGCCTGCTCGGGGTCCTCGCCGCCGAGGCCGGAGCACGGGTCGTCTACGCCGTCGACCGCGGTCCGATCCTGGGTGCGGCGACCGAGGTGGCCCGGGCCAACGGCTACGGCGACCGGTACGTCCCCGTCCGCGGACGCAGCACCGACATCACGCTGCCCGAGCGGGTCGACCTCGCGGTGTGCGACCAGATCGGCGGCCTCGCCTACGACGCGGGGGTGCTCGAGTACTTCCGCGACGCGCGGACGCGGCTGCTGGCTCCCGACGGCGTCCTCGTGCCCGGGTCGTTCACGCTCGCCGTGGCCCCGGTGACGACCCCCTCGTGGGCCGAGCTGGTCGGCGTCTGGAGCGCGCGGCCCGGCGAGCTCGACCTGTCGCCGATGGTCCAGCACGCGGCGAACACCGAGTACCGCCTCGACCTCGGGCCGGAGGCGTTCCTGGCCGAACCGCGCGCCATCGCCGAGCGGCCGGCCGACGACGACGGCCCGATCCGCGGCACGGCCGAGTTCACCGTCGCGCACCCCGGCGAGCTGCACGGCGTCGGCGGGGTCTTCACGGCCCGGCTGTCGCCGTCGGTCACCCTGACCAACTGCCCGCTGTGGCCGTCGGCGTTCGACCGCTGGCGGACCTTCTACCCCGTCGTCTCGCCGGTGCGGGTGGCGGAGGGCGACGCGGTCCGGATCGACATGGACGTCCGCCCCCGCGCCTACCTGGCGACGTGGACGGTGGCGGTGCGACCGGCGGCCGGGGGACTGCCGCAGCGACGACGGGGCAGCACGGCCCTCGGCACGTTCCTGACGCCGCAGGACCTGGCGGTCGAGCGCGGCGGGGCCGTTCCCGCGGTGTCCCCGACGGTCGACGCCGACCGCTACGCGCTGGAGCTGGTCGACGGGGCGCGCACGGTCGACGAGATCGTCGCGGCCGTCCTCGACCGGTACCGGGACGCCTACCGCACGGACGGGGACGGGAGGCGGCGGGTCAGGGGCCTGCTCGCCCGGCACGTGCGGAACAGCGCCCCGTGCGCCACCTGACCTACGGCGTCGTCGTCGACAGCGACCTCGACCTGGCGGTGCCCGGTGCGGACCGCCCGGTCGACATCCGCGTCGCGCGCCTCGCCGGGCCCGTCGACCCGGGGTCGGTGTGCTGGCTGGACCGCCACTCCGACCCGCGGACCAGCGCGGGCTCCGTGGGCTCGGACCTGTACTTCCGGTGCGCCGAGGACGCCGAGTTCCTGGTGTCGGCCGACGGCCGCACCGTGGGCTGGTACGCGCCCGACGGGCCGTCCGACACCCTCGTCCACTGGTTGCTCGACCACGTCCTGCCGCGCGCCCTGGCCCGGCTGGGCCGCGTGGTGCTGCACGGCTCGTGCGCCGAGGGACCGGTGGGCGCGGTCGCCGTGCTCGGCCGGTCCGGGGCCGGGAAGTCCACGCTGGGTGCCGCCCTGCTCGCCCGCGGGTTCGGCCTGCTGGCCGACGACTGCGTGGCCGTCGAGCGGCGGGAGGACGGCCCAGTGGTGGCCCACGCCTACCCGGGGCTGCGGCTGTCGGGGACGAGCGCGCGGGTGGTGGGCCTGCCGGGCCTGCGCCGCAGCGGCGCGGTCAGCCGGCACACGCGCAAGAGCCGGATGGAGGCCACGGGGGTCCGGCTGCCGGACCCCGACCGCCGCGCGCCGCTCGTCGCCGTCGTCGTCCTCGACGGGGACGCGGCCCCGGTCCTCGCCGCACTGCCCCCCGCGACGGCGGGCGTGGAGCTGCTGCGCCACTCGTTCCACCTCGCCCGGCCCGAGGAGCGCGCCGACCTCGTCGCCCGCGTCCTGCGCACCGCGTCGGAGGTGCCGGTGCACCGGCTGCGCTACGACCACACCCCCGAGGGCCTGGAGCGGGCCTGCGCGGAGATCGCGACGCTGCTCGCCCCGGTCGCGGCGATCGTGGAGCGGTAGGTGTCCGGGATCGCCGTGGTCGTCCGGCGGTCGGGGGAGCCCGTGCCGGGGCCGGTCGTCGAGGCCGTGCGCGCCTCGCTCGGCCACCGGGCTCCCGACGGCGTCGACGTCGTGTCCCGGGGCGGGGTCACCGTGCTGTTCGGGCGCCTGCACGCCACTCCGGAGGCGGTCACCGAGCGGCAGCCGCACGTGTGCGCGGACGGCACCCTGCTGGTCGCCGACGCGCGCCTGGACGACCGCGCCGGGCTGGCCGCGCGCGTGGGCTGGGACCGCCCCCTCGCGGGCACCAGCGACGTCGAGCTGCTCGCGCGGGCGCTGGAGCGGTTCGGCCCGGACGCGCCGGTGCACCTGCTCGGCGACGTCGCGGCCGTCGCCGTGCACCCGGACGGGACGCTGACCTGCTTCCGCGACCACCTCGGGATCAAGCCGCTGCACCACTGGGTCGGGGCCGAGTGGATCGTCGTCGCCTCCGAGCTGCGCCAGATCGCCGCCCACCCCGAGGCGCCGCGGGAGCCGGACGCCGCTGCGCTCGGGGAGCACCTCAGCGGCTGGCCCGAGTCGACCACCCGGACCGTCGTCCGCGGGGTGGGGCGGGTGCCGGCCGCCCACGTGACCCGCATCGAGGGCGGGCGGATCCGGTCCCGCCGCTACTGGGCCCCGCCGTTCGACGACCCGCTGCTGCTGGACCGCGAGGAGGACTACGACGAGCTGTTCCGCGAGCTGTTCACCGAGGCGGTGCGCTGCCGGCTGCGGGCACCGGGTCCGGTCGGGGCGGAGCTGAGCGGCGGGCTCGACTCGTCGTCGGTGGCCTCGCTGAGCCGGCGGCTCGTCACGGACGGCGCCGTGCCGGCGGCGGACGTCCTGGCCTTCTCCTGCCTGTTCCCCTGGAGCGGGCGCGCCGACGAGGGTCCGCACATCGCCGACGTCGTCGGCCACGCCGGGCTGGAGTGGGCGCCGGTCGTGGACGACGGGGAGGGTCCGGCGTGGGCCGCCGCCGACGCCGCGTTCTGGAGCGACGTGCCGCTGCCGCCCGACGGACCGGCGCACGTCCGGCTCTGCCGCGCCGCGCGGGAGCGCGGGGCCGCCGTGGTGCTCACCGGCCACGGCGGGGACCACTGGTTCGACCCGGGCGGTCACGTGCTCCCCGACCTCGTGCGCCGCGGTCGCCCGCTGGCCGCGTGGCGGGAGGCTTCCGCGCAGGCCGGCCCGGCGCCGCGCGCGGTCGTGGAGGCGCTCGCCCGCGCCGCCGTCACCGCCCACCGACCCCCGTGGCTGCACCGGCCCTGGTCCCCGGGCCGCGCGCCGCAGGTCACCGGGGAGGCTCGCGCCGCCGCCCGGCTCGACGTGCGGCGCATCCCCGGGCGGCTGCCGCGGCGCTTCCGCGGCCACCGGGCGCAGAAGCACTTCGAGCAGGTCGCGGGGGGCTACGACGCCATGACCCTCGGCGTCCTGGACCGCACCGCCGCGGCGGCCGGCGTGGAGTTCCGCCACCCCTACTTCGACCTCCGCCTCGTCGAGTTCGGCTGCCGGGTCCCGCTGGACGTGCACCACTCCCCGGAGCTCGACCGCCGCCTGCAGCGCCGCGCGCTCGGGGGTCTGCTCCCTCCCGGCGTGGCCGCGCGCCGGTCCAAGGCCCGCTTCAGCGAGGTCTGGCTGCGGGCCGTCGACCGCAACCTCCCCGAGGACGTTTGGGCCGACGCGCTCGCGGTGCGCCGGGGCTGGGTCGACCTCGACCGCCTCCGCACCGGGATGCGGCGCACCCGCGAGGTCGTGGCCGGGCCGTGGGGCGCGGGTGAGCTGTTCGCCCTCTGGGGGTTCGTGCAGGTGGAGTCGGTCCTGCGGGCGCTCGAGCCCTAGCGGAACACCGCCGGGGCGACGATCCGGTCGACGGGGAGCGGCACGAACCGGCCGACGTCCTCGGTGGGGTCGCCGACGACCCGCCCGTCGTGCTCGACCCAGGCGTGGAAGCGCAGCGCGCGCTCCTCGTCGTGCCCCGCGCCGATCCGCACCACCGCCGCCAACCCCCGGCGGCGCAGCAACCACCACGTCACCAGGGACCGGTCCAGGCACCGGCTGCGCAGGGGCAGCACGGCCGAGGCCGTGCCGACCATCCGGGCCAGCCCACCGGCGTCGGCCGTTCCGGGGGCTCCCCGGCGCAGGGGACTCGTCCGCTCCAGCAGGTGCGCGGTGCGCGCGACGCCGAGCAGCCGCAGGCAGGCGAGCACGGCCGGGATGAGCAGCGCCGCCTGCGCGAGCTCGGTCCTGCTGCGCCCCGGCAGGGCGCGGTAGGCCCGCAGCCGGCGCAGCGTCCGCGGGGCGGGCGTGCCGCGTCCTCGGCGCGCCTCCACCAGCCCGTGGCGCAGCCGGGCCAGGGGTGAGCGGTGGCGGCCGGCGAAGTAGGCCGGGTCGGGCAGGAGCATCGCCCGCAGGTAGGCCAACCGCGCCCGGGCGCCCTCGACCGCGCGGACCCCGTGCAGGGCCTGAGCGGTCGGGGTCTCGTCCTCGCTGGTGTGCAGGGCCAGCCACCGCACCTCGCGCCGGTCCGGCCGGTGGTCGCGGGCCCGGTCCACGAGCTCGGTCGTGCCCTCGATGCCGAGCAGCCGCCACGCGTCGGCGACGGCGGCGGCCACGACGGCCCCGCCCTCCCACCGCTCGGCCCTGTCGAGCACCGCGGCGGCCTCGTCGGGGTGGGCCAGCACGAGCGCCGCGACGTCGCGCAGGGAGATCAGCCGCAGCGGCCAGTCGCCGAGGGCCGCGTGGTAGCAGGCGTGCAGCGTGCGGTTGCGGGCGCTGAGCGCGCGGACGGGGTGGCCGCCGACGACGAGGGGATCGCCCGCGTCCTCCCAGAGGTCGTCGAGCCGGATCCGCAGACCCCAGGGGCCGAACACGAACGTGCGGTGCAGGTCCAGCTCGACGCCCCCGGGGCCCCACAGGGTCGAGCCCTTGTTGAACCGCCGGTCGAAACCCGGCCGCGGTTCGGGCAGCGGGCGGGTGAAGCCGGCGTCGACCAGCGCGGTGACGGCCGTGTCGAAGTCCGCGGAGCGGACGAGCAGGTCGAGGTCGCCGAACGGCCGCAGCGAGGGATCGGGGTAGTCGAGCCGGGCCACCGCGGCCCCCTTGAGCAGCCGCGGCTGCACCCCCGCGCCCTCGAGCACGCCCAGCACGCCGGGCAGCGCGCGCTCGAGCCGCAGCGACCGCACGGCCGAGTGCGCGGCCGTCGCGCGCAGCTCGGCCCGCTGCGCGGGCGTCACCGGGAACGCGCCGTCCGCGACGACGCGCGCCAGCAGCCCGACCAGCCGGTGCGTCCCCGCCCCCCCGAGCACCGCCGCCCACTCCTCCGCGTCGAGCGGCCCCGCCGGCAGGGGCCGCCCGGCCACCGGGAGCCCGTGGCCCGCCACGCCCAGCAGCGGTGCGGGGTAGGCCTCCGGCGGGCACACGCGCCGCTCCGCCACCGCCCGCCTCACCGCCGGGCCCGGCCCGTTCCGCTCATCGTGCCCCTCCCTCCGCCGTGCGCCCGGCTCACGACCGGAGGCGTCACACGCCGTGCGCGTAACTCCTCAGGTGTTCGGGGCGACCACCGGAGGTGTTACCGGTGCGACCGCGGGGCGGAGGGGAGGCGGCGGTGGGAGCAGGGACGCCGGCCGCGCCGGCGGGGCGGCGGCGCGGTCGGGCGGTGGCCGCGGTGGCGGCCCAGTTCTCCCAGGCCGGCGGCAGCTTCGTGCTCCAGGTCGTCGCCGCCCGCAGCCTCGCCCCCGAGTCCTTCGGCGTGTTCGCCCTGCTCATCGGGGCCATCGTCGTCGCGACGGGGGTGATGACCGGGTTCGTCGGCGACTCGCTGACGGTCCTGGACCGGGGCGCGCCCCGGGTGCGGGCCGCGCTGCTGGTGTGGTTCGCCGTCATCACGGGCCTCACGCTGGTCGCCGGGGTGCTCACCGCCCTCGCCACCGGGCTCGTCGACCCGGCGGTGGTCGTGCTGTTCGGGCTCACGATGGCCGTCTGGGTCGTCGAGGACACGGTCCGCCGGCTCCTCATGGCCACCCTGCGCTTCGGCGCGGTCGTGGTGATCGACGTGTGCCACGCGGTCTGGGCGCTCGCCCTGCTCGCCGTCCTGCACTCCGCCCACGGCGCGCTCACGCTCACCGACTTCATGCTCGCCCTGCTCGCCGGTCAGACCGTCGCGGTACTGGTGGGCCTGGTCGCGGCGCCGCCCGCGGAACTGGTGCGGCCACCACTCCGGGGCGCGGCGATGGCCGAGGTGGCGCGCTTCGGCGTGTGGCGGGGGCTGCAGCAGGGGATCCGGCCCGCGACGCTGACGGTCGCGCGGGTGCTGGTCGCCCTGGCCGCGGGCAGCGCCGCCGTCGGCCAGCTCGAGGCGGCGCGGGTCTTCACCGCCCCCGCGCTGCTCTTCGTGCAGGGCGTGGGCTCGTTCCTGCTCGCCACCTACGCGGCCGACCGAGCGGCTCCGGTCCGGGTCGCCGTGCGCCGCGCCGACCGCGCCGTCGCCGCGCTGCTGGGAGTGAGCGTCGTCATGGGTGTGGTGGCCACAGCACTGGCGGGTCCGCTCGGGGGAGTCGTGACCGGCGGGCGGTACGCCCTCGAGCCCGTGGCGGTCGCCGGCTGGGCGGGCGTGGCCGCAGCCGTCGCGTGCGTGATGCCGTACGCGAGTCTCGCAGCGGTGCGCGGCCGGCAGATGGCAGTCGTGTTGCTGCGGCTCGTCGACGCCGCGCTCTCCGTCGCCGCCGCGGCTGCGGTGCTCTGGTGGTCGGGCCTCGGCTGGGAGGCCGTGCCGTTCGCGGTGGCCGCCGGAGCGCTGGTCGGCGCGGTGCTGCAGCGGATGGTCGTGCTTGGATCGGCCGAGCCGGTCGCCTCACCCCCGGTTCCCCGGAACGCGACGGTGTGACCGCGTCGCCTGGTCAGTTGGGTCCGGGCACCGTCGGCCTGTCCGACGACCCGGCGGTCGGGCGGTGGAGACCCGGAGACCCCGGGGTGGAGGTCGGGCGGCGCTGGGGAGCCGAGCCGAGGAGGGCGGCGACGATCTCCGAGCGGTAGCGCTCCACGGAGAAGCGGCGCAGCACCTCCTCCCGAGCGGCCACCGCTCGGGCGCGCGCGGTCGGCCAGTCCGCGACCAGGGCCGTCACGGCGTCGGCCAGCGCACCGACATCGCCGGGCGGGACGAGCAGACCGTTCTCGCCCGGCCGCACGATCTCGCGCAACCCTTGAGCGGTACCCGCGATCACCGGCCGCGCGGCCAGCATGGCCTCGACGGCGGCGTTGCCGAAGGACTCCACCCACGAGGGAACGAGGGCGACGTCCGCCGCGGCGAGGGCCGGCCAGACATCCGGCAGCACTCCCCGCCATCGCACGCGGTCGGCGGTGCCGTCGCGTTCGGCCCGTTCGCGGAGCTCGGCCTCGAACCGCTCGTTGCCGGGGACGACGCCGCCGACGACATCGAGGGTCACCGCGACGCCGCGCTCCAGGATCTCCCGCACGGCCGCCACAGCCGTGTCGGTGCCCTTCCGCGGCGAGACCCTCCCGATCACCACCAGGCGCACGGGCCCGGTGAGCTCCGTGCGCGGGGGCTCGGCCCGAGCGGGGCCGGGCACCCCGTTGTGCAGTACGCGGGTGCGCCGCCGCAGCAGCGGCAGGTCACCCACCAGCAGCCGGCGGCTCACCTCGCTGTTCGCGAGAACATCGTGGGCGAGGACGAGCGGTGCGGCGAGTGCGGTCCGGACGGGCCGGGGGAGGGCGTCCTCGGCCTCGTGCACGTGCACGACGACACGCGCGCCGCTCAGCCGCGCCAGCAGGATCCACCACGGCACGGTGACCGTGCTGACGTAGACGACATCCGGGCGGAAGCGGCGCAGGAGCCGCACCATGGCGGGCGTGCTCCGCACGACGTCGGCGACGTGGCGCGCCGTCCCCGCGACCGACAGCAGCGACTTGCGGAGCACCGGTGCCGGAGTCACCTCGACCTCCGCGCCGGCCCGGGAGAGCCGGTCCTGCAGCGGGCCCGCGCTGCCGAGGGTGGCCAGGACCCGCCCACCCGCTCCGACGACCGCTGCGGCGGTCTCCAGAGCCACCCGGTCGGACCCGTACAGGTCCGAGGACGGGTGGGCGAGCAGCACCCGCAGCTCCGTGGCGCCGACCGTCACGGCACCGCTCCGCGGGAGGTCGCGGCCTCGGCGAGGACGGCGGCCTCCCGCCGGACCACCACCACCCACGCCGCGGTGACGAACAACCACGTCGCCCCGACGTTCGCGACGCCGCCGGGACCGGCGTAGAAGAGACCGTCGATCTGGATGGTCAGGAACAGCGCGATCAGGACCGCGCGGTCGAGCACGAACCCGTCGATCTCGGTGCGGGGCAGCCGGTGGATGCCCACCGCGATGGCGGCGACGAAGGTGAGCCAGGCCGCGAGTCCGGCGAACCCCAGGTCCACCGCCACGTTGACGGCGGCGTTGTGCCCGCCGCCGAGGCCGACGGCTTCCTGGAAGATGCCCTGCGAGGCTCCGGCCCCGTAGCCGGCGACCGGTTCGGCGAGGATGGCCGACCAGGCGACGGTCCACAGGTCGGTCCGGGAGTTGAGGGTCTGGAGCTGCTCCGCCGACTCGCCGCGGGCCAGGTAGGTCTCGATCTCGGGCAGCAGGGTCAGGAGGACGAGGACGCCCACCACCACGGTGCCCGAGATGAACTCGATCCGGCGACGACCGCGGTAGTAGGCCCACTGGCAGGCGAGGATCCCGACGACGGCGGCGACGACCGCCGACCGCGTCCGCGTCCCGACGAGTCCCGCCCCGACCACGGCCAGCAGGACTGCGTACGCCCACCAGGGCCAGCGCGGACCGGGGCGCGGGGTCTGCAGTCCCCAGTACGCGAAGGCGAGCACGGTCGCGACGCTGAGGAACACCCCCGCGACCGTGGGGTGGATCGACAGCCACGTGAACCGGCCCACCTGCAGCGGGCTCACCGGGACCGACGGGACGACGGCTCCGTAGAGCACGGACGCGCCGACGAGCAGCAGGAACCCGTGCGCCATCGCGTGCATCTCCCGCCGCGACGCGGTGAGGGCGATCTGCAGGGCGAGTGCGGCCAGCACCAGCATCTCGGCGATCCGCGCCGCGGTGAAGGTCGGGTAGGGCGTGTAGCCGAGCGAGAGCACCAGCAGCAGGAGGTAGAGGCAGGCGCCGACGGCTTCGGGCGCCATCAGCGTCCGGCCCGGTCGCACCCATCTCCCGAGCACGTAGAGACCGACCAGCCCGTACAGGGCCAGCTCGAGCACGATGAAGGCGTCCAGGCTGCCGGAGATCGACGCCTTGGCGTCGCGGGTGCGGAACTTGAAGTCGCTCGCGACGAACAGCGCGAGCACCGCGAGCGCCACCCAGTGCCGGCGCGCCCACGACAGGACCCGGGAAGTCACCTCCGACCGGCCCTGTCAGCCCATGCCGCGGGCGGCGCCCGTGTAGACGAATCCGAGGAGGGGTGTCGTCGAGATGTCGGCGGTGCGGCGGATCTGGATGAGCGCCGTCTCGTCGGACCCCCGGGGGACGACGGCCAGGATCCCGGTCGCTACCCGCAGCAGGGCGGGCACGACCGGCGTGGCGTCGACGTGCGGCGCGTCGATCAGCACCATGTCGTAGTCCGTGCGGGCGGAGGCGACCCGGTCGGCGAACTCGCGGGCGACCAGCCCGCTGGCGCGGGCGTCGTCCGGGGACGGCTTCAGCAGCGAGAACTCGACGTCGTCGCTGAGCCGGACGCGGGTGGGGGCGATGAGCGCCGACTCCCTGCTCAGCAGGTCGGACGCGCCGGCGACGACGGTCGTGGCCTGGACGGGGTGGGGCGAGGGGCGGCGTGGAGCGCCGGACGAGCCGTTGACGAACAACGTCGGGACGATCACGTTCGGCTCGAGCCTGCGGGTGACCCGTCCGTCCGGGTCCGCGTCCACGACGAGGACCCGGCTCCCGTCGGCGGCGACGGCGGCGGCGATGTCGACGACGGCGTCCGAGCGGTCCTGCCGCGACCGCGGCGGCGCCAGGACGATGATGACGCCGGCCGGTGCCCGCCGCAGCAGCGCCGCTCCGACCAGCTGGAACTCCGACCGCGGCACGATCGCGGCCGGCGCCGCGCCCTCAGCCGTGCGCGCGAGGAGCGCACCCCGCTCGGGGCGGGCGACGACGGCCAGCAGGGGCGCGTCGAGCGCCTTCACGGGAGTGTTCGCGTCGGTGACGCGGCGGTTGCGGTCGGCCCGGATCCACGCCGCGAACCCGGCGACCAGCAGCCCGAGGCCGAGCCCGACGCCCACCTCGCGCACGGGGGGCCCGGGCACCACCGCGTCCTCGGGGCGCGCCTGGTTGACGAAGTCCACGCCGTCGCGGTGCAGGATCGCCCCGAGACGCAGTTCCGTCGTCTGGCGCTGCAGGTCGGCGAGCGTGTCGGCGGCGGCCAGCGCCTCGGGACCCTCGCCGCCCACCCGGCGGAGCGCCTCCTGGTTGAGGGCCAGCTCGTCGACCGCCCGGCGGGTCAGGTCGTCCACCGCCGTCGTGGTCACCGTCCGGTACGCCTCGACCACGAGGTTGGCCAGGTCGGCCGCCTCGTCGGGGCCCGAGGCGGTCGCCGTCACGTAGATGGTGTTCGTGCCGCTGACCGGTTCCGCCGCGATGCGGTCGCGCAGGTCGCCGATACCGAGGTCGGAGTCGACGGACACCGCCTGCAGGACCTCGTCGGTCGTCACGAACTGGGCGCGCTGCTCGACGTACCGGCTCGTCGATGCGTCCCCGACGACCCCCGGCGCGAGCACGTCGTTCTCGCCGGGGTTCTTCAGCGTCATCTGCGCGGTCGCGGTGACCGGCTCGCTGCCCAGGAGACCGGACAGGCCGCCGAGCACGGTCATCAGCACGATGATCCCGAGCGTCGACCAGCGGTAGAGCCACATCGAGGCGAACAGACCTGGTGCGTCACTCTGCTGCGTCGTCGCCACGAACTTCCCTCCACCTGGACGCGTCCAGCGGTCGTCGGCACCCCGGATCGCGAGCGGCCGAGGTGCTCGGCGTCCGCTGAGGGGGTTGTCGGAATCGGAGTACGGCGCGTTAGCCGCGCCGGCCGATCTTCCGCGTCGCCGGGCGGTAACAGCCGGGCGACGTCCCGCGAGTCCGGACGGAACGGGCGTCGCCCGTCACGTCCTGTCCCCGAACCGGGAGCACCCGTGGTCCACCTGGCACCTGCCGCGGCCCGGCCGAGGCGCGGTCGCCGCCACGGCGCCGAGGCACGACGGCTGCGGTGGGCGCTGGGGCGTGTGCTCGTCCTCCTCGCCGCCGTGGCGTTGCTGACTGGTGCGGCGGGGGACCCCCTGGCTGCGGGACGGGTGCCGATGGCTGCGGCCACCGGGACCTACGTCGACGACACGATGCAGCGGACGGTGGAGTCGGGATGGGGTGTCGCACCGACGGGCGGCGAGTACGCGGTGCTCGATCCACGGGAATCGGCGGTGTCCGGCGGGGTGGGCACCCTGGCGGTCACGGAGCCCGGCTCGTCCAACTGGGCGGTGCTCCCCGGAACGAACGCCCGTGATTCCACGGTGCGGACCACGATCGCGCTGCCCGAGATCCCGGCCGCCGGCGGAGGTGTCTACACCTCGGTCGCCGTCCGCAAGCAGACGGACCGCAGCGCGTACCGGGCGAAGTTCCGCGTTCTCCCGGGTGGCGAGGTTCGGACGTCGTTCTCCCGGGTGCGAGCGGACGGGACCGAGCTGTTCCTCGGGGGGGAGCACTCCGTCGGCATCGCCCTCGGAGCGGGACAGTTCCTGCACGTGGAGGTGCAGGTCGGCGGAGCCGGTCCGGTCACGCTGCACAGCAGGGTGTGGCTCGGCGGGCAGGCCCCGGACTGGCAGAGCTCGGTCACCGACGTCGCACCGGACGCCGTGGGCGACGGCGGTGCCACGGGTCTGCACGTCTACTTGTCGCGGTCCACGCCGGCACCCGCGGTCGTCGAGTTCCGCGGGGTGCAGGCCCGGGTGGCCGGAACACCGGAGCCACCCGGGACGGCGGCCGTCCCCGGCGTCGGATCGGCCGACCAGGAACCCCCGCCGGCGGCCCTGCCCGGCCCCTACGCAGGAGCCGGGGTGGGTGCGCCCCTCCTCGGCGCCACCGCCTACCCCGTCCCGGCCGGTGCCGTGGTCGTCGCGCCCACCGGGGACGACGCCGCGCCCGGCACCCTCGCCGCGCCGGTGCGGACCGTGGCCCGGGCGATCGAGTTGGCCCCGAGCGGGGCCACGATCGTCCTGCGCGGCGGCAGCTACCACGAGTCGGTGACGATCTGGGCCAGCAAGCGACTGACCCTCCAACCGCACCCGTACGAGCAGGTGTGGTTCGAGGGCAGCAGTGCGGTGTCGGGGTTCGAGCGCGAGGGCGACGTGTGGGTCCGGTCCGGTTGGACCGCGGAGTTCGACTCGACCCCGTGCTACAACGCCGAGCGCTGCGCCACCCCCGACGTGGGTTTCCAGTTCGTCGGACCGAACTACCCGATGGCGGCCCACCCCGACCAGGTCTGGATCGACGGATCGGCCCTGAGGCAGGTCGCCGCGCTCAGCCAGGTCGTCACCGGCACCTTCTACGTCGACGATGCCGCGGACCGGCTCTACCTCGGGAGCGATCCGTCGGGCCGGGAGGTCCGGGCGAGCGATCTCGTCCACGCCATCACCGTCAACGGCCCGGGCAGCGTGGTGCGCGGTGTCGGCGTCCGCCGGTACGGGACCCCGCTTCCCAAGATCGCGGCGATCAGGCTCGTCGCGGAGGGCGCCGTGCTCGAGGACGTGCTCGTCACCGACAACGCCACTACCGGGATCGCAGCGGTGCGGCCGGACGTGACCCTGCGCAACGTCACGTCGACCCGCAACGGCATGCTCGGCATCCACGCGTACACCGCGGACCGGCTGCGCATGCTCGGCGTCGCGGCCACCGGCAACAACGTCGAGCACTTCAACACTGCTCCGGTCGCAGGCGGTTTCAAGATCACGAAGAGTCGGGGCCTGGAGGTGCGGGACGGGCTGTTCGACGCCAACCTGGGCACGGGGGTCTGGTTGGACGAATCGGTCCACGGCGCGGTCATCTCCGGCAACACGATCACCCGGAACGGCTCGCACGGGATCTCCCTCGAGCTGTCCGCCGAGGCGGTCGTGGTGGACAACCTCCTCGCCGAGAACGCGCGTGCGGGGGTGAAGGTCAACAACACCTCCGGCGTGCGGATCTGGAACAACGTCATCTCGTGGGGGGAGCGCGCGGTCTGGATCGTCCAGGACCCGCGGCTCGCTGCGGACCCGTCCGTTCCGGGGCGCGATCTCCGCCAGCCCCAGCCCGACCCGACCATGACCTGGCTCGTCGGGCCCGTCACGGTCTCAGGCAACGTGTTCAGCCACCCGGCCGTCGGTTCGTCCTGCGTGCTGTGCGTCGAGGACACGACCGGCGCCCGCACGGCCGAGCAGATGGGCGTCACCGCGGACGGCAACCTCTACAACCGGTCCGGGCCCACGTCGCCGCAGGACCTCGTCAGGTGGTCGGCCGATGCCTACAGCGATCTCGCCTCCTTCACCGCGGCCACCGGGCAGGAGCGCGCGGGCTGGGCCGTCGACGGCGCTCCGGTGCTCGACGAGGCGGGCGGTCTGCTCGTCGCCGTGCCCGACGGCGTCGCGCTGCCGCTCCCGCGGGACGTCGCCGAGGCCGCCGGCGTGCCCGAGGGGACGCGCGCGGTCGGGCTCCTGCCCTGAAGGCGGCGCTCGTCAGGCTCCGCGTCGCCGCCCCGGGCGGAAGCGCGGCGACATCGCCGAACCGTCGATGACTTCGAGGCGCCCCGCGCGGTTGAGGGTGTGCAGGCGTCGACCGGGCCAACGGGTCGAGGGGCCGAGACCGGCCAGGACGTCCTGCCGGAACCCCTCCCGGTCCAGCCGGGTGAGCTCGGTCAGCAGCAGGGCCGCGCCGTAGCCCGTGCGGTTGTCCTGCACCGGTCGCAGGAGCCGGCCGTCGCGGTTCACCACGCGGCCCGCGGGCCGGGCGCTCGCGATGTCGACGAGCAGCGGGTTGCCCGGGTGGGGCGCCCAGGGACCGGTCAGCCGGTCGGCCGACCAGGCGTGCAGGGTGTCGGAGAACGAGCCCCCGTGCCGGACGGAGGCGAGCATCCACCACGCGCCGCCGTGCTCGAAGAGAGTCGCGTCGCTCACCTCCAGGCCCTCGAGCAGCACCGCCTCGCGCTCCCACCGGTCGGGGAACGAGCGCGCCCGGTACAGCTCCACCGTCCCCGCGCCCGACGTCTCGGGCACCATCCACACCTCACCCCCGTGTTCCAGGACGAGGGGGTAGGACAGGTGGACCTCGTGGCGGAGCACGGGGAGGGGAGCGCCGACCGGTCCGTCGTCGTCGAAGCGCACCACCGAGACGACGCCCCGGCCGACGCGGTGGTCGAAGTCCTCCACGAACAGCCAGGTCTCCCCGCCGTGCAGGATCGGGAAGGGGTCGGCGTAGAAGTGGTGGCCGTCGTCGGGCAGGTCGTGCCAGCCCGGGTCCGGATGGGCGAGGGTGTCCAGGACGTCCGGGTCGTCGGGGTCCACGAAGCGCCAGCCGACGCGCCAGTGCGGGGCCCGGTACAGGGCGCGGTAGCCGAGTCGGGCGACCGCGCCGGCGGTCCTGCGCGCCGCGGCCACCGCCGGTCGTGGGGCCCGTCCGCCGGCAGCGGGAGCGGGGACCGGCGGGGCGAGCCCGTGCCCGGTGAAGGCGGCGAGGACCAGCGTCGCGAGGCCGGCCAGCACGTCGCCGTACGCCACCGCCGCGGTGCCCGGCTGCTCGCTCCCCGGCCGTCCGGCGACGACCACGGCACCGTCCGGGTCGCGCACCTCGACCAGGGGCAGCCGCCCGCGGCCCAGCGCGTCCAGCAGCCCGGCCTCCCCGGGGTGCCCGTCGAAGGTCACGCGCCACCCGGCGCCGGGGTCGGCGGTGAGGTCCAGGACGACCGGCCCGCTGCCCTCCGCGTCGCCGGGCCCGGGGCCGGCGGTCGGCCGCTCACTGACGTCATGGGCCGGCAGGTGGGCGTCGGCGGGCAGCCGGTGGAGCGCCCGGTCCAGCGCCATGAGGCGGTAGGGCGCCGGGTCGCCGGCGGCCGGCACCGGCACCAGCGCGACGGTCGCGGGGAGCTCCTCGAGACGGCGGGCGAGCCGGACGTGCCCGCGCCGGACAGGACCGGCGACCCGCATCTGGATGTGCATCGTGCCTCGCCGTGTCGTCGGAGTGCGGATGCGGAACCGCGGCCCGGTCGGGACGTCGAGGACGTCGGGACCGGGCCGCGGTGCCGTACCGGGAGCGGTGCTCAGCCCGCCGGCGGGGGCCCTGCCGTGAGGTCGTCGACGGTCAGGGTGACCGGCGCGTTGGTGGCGGACCCGGACAGGTAGTTCACCAGACCGACCGCTCCGGGCGCCTGCAGCGACGCCGTGGTGTCGGTCGCCGTGACCTGCCAGGCCGCGGGCTGCGCAGTGCCGTCGGGCCACACCTTCCCGACCAGTGTCGTCGTACCCGTGCCGGTGGTCTGCAGACGCACCCGCAGGACCTGGCCCGGGGTGTAGGTCAGACCGGACACCGTGGTGCTCGCGAGGGTGGTCTCGGTGCTGCCTACCGTCCGCGTCATGATCAGGCTCACTGCGCCCCCGGCGACGAAGCGCACCTTGAGCCCGTAGTGCCCGACGCCGTTGACGCGCCGGCCGATGGGCTGCACGTACGTGCCGCCGCCCGTCGCCGCCTTGTCGAGGGACACGGCGACGTTGAGCTCGGTGTTGGTCTGGCTGACCCCCGCCAGGTACGCCGTGCGCTGGGAGCCGGCCGCCGGCGCCCGCAGGCGCCCCGTCCCGCCGCTGACCGTGTAGTCGGCGCCGGTCCCGCCGGAGGTCGTCCACGCGCCGCCGGTGTCGGCGGTGCCGAGCCCCGAGGTGGAGGTGCGGGAGAACGTGTCCACCGCGTACGCGACCGGCGCCGCCGTCACCGTGACGGGCTGGCTGGTCTGCCCGGTGGCGCCCTTGTCGTCGGTGACGGTCAGCGTGACGGTGTAGGTGCCGGCCGCCGCGTAGGTGTGCGACGCGGTGGACCCGGTGCCGGTGGTGCCGTCCCCGAAGTCCCACGCGTGGGCCGCCACCGTGCCGTCCGGGTCGCTGGACGTCGAGGCGTTGAACGTGGCCGCGAGCCCCGCCGCCGTCGACGTGAACGCCGCGGTGGGCGGCTGGTTCGTCGGCGGCGCCGCGGTCACGGTCACCGACTCGGTCGCCGTGCCGGTGGCTCCCTTGTCGTCGGTGACGGTCAGCGTGACCGTGTAGGTGCCGGCCGCCGCGTAGGTGTGGTTCGCGGTCGGGCCCGTGGCGGTGCCGCCGTCGCCGAACGCCCAGGCGTAGCCGCTGACGGTGCCGTCGGGGTCGGCGGAGGCGGTGCCGTCGACCGCGACGCCCAGCCCGGTGGCCGTCACGGCCAGCGCGGCCTGCGGCGCCTGGTTGGTCGGCGGGGGCGCGGTCACCGTGATCGGCTGCGACGCGGTCGCGGTGGCGCCGTCGTCGTCGGTGACGGTCAGCGTCACGGTGTAGGTGCCCGCGGTGGCGTAGGTGTGGCTGGGTGCCACACCGGTGCCGGCGGGGGACCCGTCCCCGAAGTCCCAGGACCAGCTCTGGATCGTGCCGTCCGCGTCGGTCGAGGTGGTCGCGTCGAACGACGCGGCGAGGCCGGCGGCCGTGGACGTGAACGCGGCCGTGGGCGGCGTCCCGGTGCCCTGGCCACCGCCCGCGGTGAAGTGCTTCTGCACCTGCGCGAGCGTCAGCGCGACCGGGTAGACGGCCACCTCGTCGATCGTGCCGGCCAGGCGGCTGCTCGACGGCTGGTCCGGCCAGCCGTTCAGGTTGTCGCCGCCGATGCGCCAGAAGCCGCTGTAGGGCTGCGCGGAGGTGGTGTCGGTGCGGCGTCCGGCGCTCACGCCGTCGACGACCAGGTCCATGCCGTCGGGGCCGAGGACGCCGGCGAAGTGGTGCCACTTGCCGTCGTTGAACCCGGGACCGGTGGCCACGGTGCGCACCCCGCCGGGGTAGACGCCGAACACCACGCGACCGTCGCCGGTGAGGTAGACGTGGCGGTCGTACCCGCTGCTGTCCCCGGTGCTGCTGTTGCCGAACCCGACGATCTTCCCGCCGGCGGTCGTGGTCGTGGCGAACCAGCCCTCGACCGTGAACGCGTTCGGCCCGGCCTGGGCCGCGCTCGTCGTGGCCGGCACGGTGGCCGACCCGGAGAACGTGGTGGCGCCGTTGCCGGTGACCACCCCGCCCGCGCCGCGGGCGGCCGAGGCGTCGAGCGTCAGGTCGTCGCCGCCGCCCCAGTCGTAGGCGACCGTGCCGGAGGGCTCGCCGAGGCGCCAGTACGCCGTCGGGGCGTCGGCGCGGACGGCGTCGGCGTAGGGGCTGGGCTGCGTCGCGCCGGCCTGGACCGTCGCGGTCGTCGCCGCGCTCACCAGGTTGTTGCCGAAGGCGTCCTTCACCCGGACGCGGTAGGTCTGCGATGAGCCGGCGGGCGCGGTGGTGTCGGTGAAGGCCAACCGCTTGCGGTCCCACCATGCTGAGTCCGCGGTCAGCGTCCCGACCACGACGGACGAGCCGGTGGTGGCGCCGCGCAGCACCTCGTAGGTCAGCCGCCGGTTGTCCCGGTCCCAGGCCGCGGTCCACGCGACCCGCGCCGTGCCCGGGGCCAGGGAGACGATGCTGGGCTTCAGCTCCGAGTAGCCCTGCACCGGATCCGTGTTGGGTCCGTTGACCCGGAACCGGGACAGGCCCTGCTGGCCCGTTCCGTTGACCCGCGGGAACTCCCCGCCGATGACCACGTACTCCGAGTTGCCCGTCACGGTCCATCCGGCCTGGTACTGACCGGTGTAGGAGCCGGCGGAGTAGGTCGGCAGCCAGTGCAGCAGCTCGGGGGCCCTGTAGGACGAGTAGGGGCCGTAGAGGTTGCGGCGGCCGTCGGGCGCCGGGCCGGTCGTGTGGGCCAGGGCGCGCTGCCACGTCCAGGGCTCGGTCTGGGGGTTGCCCCCGATCATCCCGCAGTCGTGCGGGTGGCCGACCGAGTAGAGCACGTCCCCGATGGGGACCGAGCTGTACGTGTCGCCCTTGCAGCCGTTGACGAAGGAGACGGCGCCGTTGGTCACGTCGATGCCGAAGGTGCCCTCGAACTCGCTCGGGCCGAAGTAGTCGTAGGCCGTGCCGTAGACCCGCGTGCCGTCGGTCGACAGCGACCAGATGGCCGAGTCCGGGCCGTAGTTGGGGAAGACGCCGTACGACGGCCAGGCCAGTAGCGCCGCGTCGGAGGCGGCGAAGGCGCCGAGCCCCTTCACCTCCTGGCCGTTGGCGAACTGGAACCGCCCGCCGGCCACGACGGTGCCGCGTCCGGGCGGGACGGCGATCCCGAAGACCTCGCTGTCGACCTGGGGGGCCCAGGTGCGCAGCGCGCCGCTGGTGACGTCGACCGCGGCGAGGCGGCTCCGCGCCTGGCCGCCCACGGCGGAGAAGGCGCCGCCGAGGTAGAGGGTGCTCCCCTCGACGTCGAGGGCGCGCACGCGGGAGTTCACGTTGGCGTTGAAGCCCGTGATCACCGCGCCGGTGGTGGCGTCCAGCGCCGCGAGCCGCGGTCGGGCCACCCCGCTGACGGTGGTGAACTCGCCCGCCACGAAGACCCGGGTCCCGTCCTCCGACGCCTCGATCGCCAGCCCCTGGCCGTTGAGGCTGGGCGCCCAGTTCGGCAGCAGCGCACCGGTGGACAGGCGGTAGGCGAGGATGTTGGACCGCGGAGTCTCGCTGGTGCCCGCGGCCGCGCCCGCCGGCCTGGCCTGCGAGAAGTTGCCGGTGGCGTAGACGGTGTCGCCCACGACGACCTGGTCCCAGACCACGCCGTTGATCTGCACGGTCGGCAGCGAGTCCGCCGTGACGGTGCGGACGGTGACCGGCGCCACCGGTGCGCTGTCGGCGTGGGCCGGCGCGGCGAGCGCCGGCAGCAGGCCCACGCTGACGACGGCTCCCACGACGGCGGCGAGCCATCGCCGAGCACGTGACCTACCTGGTGCCATGACTTCTCCTCGGTCGACCCCGACTGGAGCGTCACTCGCGACGCCGGTCGGCGGTGTTACAGCTGTTCAGGTGCGGATCAGCACCACGTTGGACGAACCGGAGTAGCCGACCTCGATGACGACGGGGCCGCCCGCGCCGTCGGGCACCTGGAACACGTAGACGCCCTCCGCGCTCGCCCCGGGGGCGAGCGCGCCCGTGAGCGGCGCGGCCGGGTCGGTGCTGCTCTGGCTCGCGGGCACGGCGTCGCCGTAGGTCGCGTTCACGACCAGGCCGGCCAGGTCGACGGGGTCGGCGCCGCGGTTCTCGGCCCGGACCGTCACGCGGACGCCCGGCCCGGCCACCTCGCCCGGCCCCCGCGCCTCGATCTGCACCGGCTCGACCTGCTGCGCCGTCACCACGACCGGGGTGTCGCCGAACGGGGCGTCCTCGCCGACCGGGACCGGCGGCAGGGTGCTGGTGCCGACGACGGGCGCGCCGGTGGCGCCGGGCGGGGGTGCCACCCCGGGCGTGACGGGCAACGGCGAGGGTGCCTCCTCGGCCGGCGGCGGGGTCGGCGGGACGGGGTCCGCGGTGCACCCCGGCAGCACGAGCGCGGCGAGCACCACGGGGAGCAGCCGCCGGACAACCGTGCCTCGCATCGTTCGACTCCTCCTGGACCCCGCCGGCGTCCCGCTCGCGGTGGGCGGCCGAGGCGGACGGCGGACCCGTTCCCAGAGGTCGTGCCGGTGGCGCGCGGTGTTACCGGTCCGCCCGCCGGGACCCCGGGTCACTCCTCCGGGGGACGCCCGTCGGCGGCCGGGACGGGACCCGGTGTACTGGTGGCCGGCCGGCCCGCGGGTGCGGCCCGGCGGACAGGACGCGGAGGGGGTGCCGGGTGCTCGATCCACCCGAGCTGACGGAGATCGCCGACGGGCGGACGCTGCAGCGGCTGACCGCCCTGCTGCTCGAGGAGCTCGGCCGGACCCCGCTGTGGCGGGTGCGCCGCTGGAGGCGCCTGTCCGACACGATCGACGTGGTGCGGCGCGTCGAGAGCGAGCTGCGCCGCGGGGGGACGCTGCGGCACGACACGGCGACGCGCCGGCAGCTCCTGTGAGCCACGCCGGTCGCGGGGGCCGCCGCACCGAGCAATACCGCTCGCGCCCCCCTACCACGCTATGGTCTGCTCGAGCACAGCAGCCGGTTGTGCGGTGGGAGGTGGGCCCGTGCCACATCGACAACCCGACCCCGCCGGTGCCGACCCCGAACCAGGGGAGGCGCCGGGGGTGGCGCCGCGTCAGGGCGCGGTGCCACCGGGGTCCAGGGTCCTGCTCCTCAACGCCACGTTCGAGCCCCTCGCGGTCGTCACCGCCCGGCGCGCCGTGGTCCTGATGCTCAGCGGCAAGGCGGAGTGCGTGGAGGCCGCGGCCGGTTCCGCCTTCCACTCCGCCTCGCTCACGCTCCCCGCACCGTCGGTGATGCGGCTCTGCCGCTACGTCCGCGTGCCGTACCGCCGGGCCGTGCCGATGACGCGGGGCGGCGTGCTCCGTCGCGACGGCCGGCGCTGCGCCTACTGCGACAAGCGCGCCGACACCATCGACCACGTGGTCCCGCGCAGCCGCGGCGGGCAGCACACGTGGGAGAACTGCGTGGCCGCCTGCAGGTCGTGCAACTCCCGCAAGGCCGATCGGCTGCTCGAGGAGCTGGGCTGGAAGCTCGGCGTCGTCCCCCGGCCCCCCAACCGCGCCGCCGGCGGCGTGCTGGTGCTGGCGGTCGAGCCGCACCCGGCGTGGGAGCCGTGGCTGGGGGCGGCCGCCTGACGGGGTCGGCCGCCCCCGCTGCGGGGGGCGGTGCGGCTCAGGACACGTGACCGCGGGGGTCGGCGGCGACGCCGCCGACCGCGGGCTCGGAACGGGGGAGCGGTACGCGCGCGGGGCGCGCCGCGAGGTCGTCCAGCGGCCGGTCGGCCGCGGGGCGCGTGGCGGCCCGGTCGACCGGGAACGGGCCGAACCGCCGGGAGCGGCGCGCGGCCCGCGTGCGGGTCCCGTCGAGCAGCTCGCGGCAGAGGTCCTCGTAGCCCGCCGCGACGGCGTCCCAGCGGTACAGGGCGGCGGCGCGGTGCCGGGCCGTCGTCCCGCGGTCGCGCGCGGCCTGGGGGTCCGACTCGGCCTTCTCGAGGAGGAGGGCGACCTCGGCCGCGCTGCCGAAGTAGGCACCCGTCGGGCCGAGCACCTCGCGGTTGAAGTTCACGTCCCAGGCGACGACGTTCGCCCCGGCGCCCATGGCCCGCAGCAGGGACGGGTTCGTCCCGCCCACGCAGTGGCCGTGGACGTAGCTCGCCGACCCGGCGTAGAGCGCGTTGAGCAGGTCCTGGTCCCAGACGCTGCCCAGCAGCCGGATGCGGTCGTCGCTCGCCGCGATCTCCTGCACGCGCTGCTCGTGCTCGCTCTCGTACGGCACGGACCCGACGACGACGATCGGCAGGGTGCAGTCGCTCGACCGGTACCCGTCGAGGATCAGGTCGACGTGGTTCTCCGGCTCCACGCGGGCGACCACGAGGTGGTAGCCGTGCGGCTCGAGGCCGAGGCCCTGCAGCAGGTCGGGCCGCTGGCCGTCGATGATCGGCGCGCCGTAGGCGAGGAGCGCGCTGTCGGTGCGGTACTTGATCCGGTAGTACTCCTGGATCCCGGCCGCGTCGGAGATCAGCTCGTCCGCCAGCGCGACGGCGAGGCGCTCGTTGGCCAGGTAGTAGCGCCGGCCCGCCGGGCCCCACTTCGCGCGCTGCCACTCCAGCCCGTCGACGTGCACGGCGACGGGGATCCGCGCGGCCCTGATCACCGGCAGCAGGGGGGCGTTCGCCGCGTTGAACACCAGCGCGACGTCCGTGCGGTGGAACAGCAGGTGCCCGACCGAGAGCGCGGTGTGGCTCAGCGTCTCCATGACGGGGTGGCGCAGCGCGGGCAGGAGGACCCGCCGCATCCCGAGGTGCGTGCGGGACCGGTCGCTGCCCCGGCAGTAGACGACCACCTCGTGCCCGGCCGCGGCCAGCCGCCGGCCCACTTCCTCCACAGCCGTCTCGAAGCCGCCGTACTGAGCCGGCGTACCCCGTGTACCGATCATGGCGATCCGCACGGTGCCCCCTGTTCCAGGCGTGGTCGGGGCCGCACCGGCCGACCGTCCTCGTTCTGTCCCTTCCTGCTCGCCCGGCCACCCGATCGCGTTACCGGTCGTTGGCCCCGGATGCGTCCGGATGTCGCTCTGCGTACACCCGAGAGGTCGTTCCGGACCGCCGTCACTCGTCCGGGTGACCACGAACGGGGTGCGCGCGGGCGAGGACGCTCACGTCGACCGCGGCAGGGCGGGCGACGTCGCGGGCGCGTTCTGGAGCTGCTCCAGGGCGGCGCGGAGCAGGGTGCTCGACGTGTGCAGCGTGTAGGGGAAGTAGACGATCTCCACGCCGACCACGGCGAAGTCGGCCTCGAGCTTGCGGCCCTTGGGCGTGCCGCGCCAGTCGTCGCCCTTGAAGAGGATGTCGAAGCGCACCCGCTCCCACGTGTCGAGCTTGTCCGGGAGCGTCTCGGGCCAGACCTCGTCGACGCAGTCGATCGCGCCGACGATCTCCAGGCGCTCGGCGAAGGGGATGACCGGCCGCCGGCCCTTCGCCCGCTCCGCCATCTCGTCGGACACCACGCCGGCGACGAGGCGGTCGCAGCGCGCGGCGGCCTGCCGGAGGATGTTCAGGTGGCCGATGTGGAACATGTCGTACACACCGGGTGCGTAGCCCACTCGTCCGGGCACGGTCCCCTCCTCGTCGGGGTCGGGCGGGCAGGGGGTCCGTGAGGACGGTCCACCTCGCGTCCGCGCGCGCTCCCGCTCGGGCGGGGGAGCGGGCTCGCGGTGGTCCCCGGGTGCTCGTCGTCCTCCGCCCGCCCGTTACGCCCGACGGGGCGCCGGCGGGTCCGCGGTAACGATGCGCGGCCGTTTTCCGTCTCATCCCGTGGAGGTCGTGTCGGGGATGGCGCAGCGGGAGGGTCCTGCCGCGCGGAAGGGGGGACGCCCGTGTCCCGCACCAGTGGTCCACCACCCCGCAGGGCCGGTCCGCGGTCCCGCACTCCCCGGACGGGTGAGGCCGCGGTCCGCGACACTCCGGAACGTGATGGCCGGGCCGTGACGCGCTCCGATACGGTGACGCCCGTCGACCGGTCGGGAACGGGGGGATCCGGTGCCCGTCGGGGGCTGGTGACGTGCGCACCCCGGGTGTCCGATCGCGGTGGTGCGCGCTCCGAGTGGTCCACGTCACGTAACGGACCGCAACGAGCAGCGTTATACGACGTAGAGGAACTGTCGGGGGGACAGCCGACGGGACGTGCCGTTCGCGGCGCCGTGGCGAGGAGGGGCTAGTGGGTAGCGAGGTGGGGACCGGACCGATGCCGGTCGTCAAGCGGGCTCGGGTCGTCCAGGGGGGCCCTCCGACGCCGCAGCGAGAGCGGGCGGCGCGCAACCGCTCGGACTGGGAGCCGCGGTACCGGCGGCTGGTCGCGGCGGTGGACGTCGCGGTGATCGCGGTGCTCAGCGTGGTGGGCGGGTCGATCAACCTGCTCGTGTTCGACGTGCCGTCGCTCGTCGCGTGGGGCCTGACCGGGGTCGCGGCGCTGCTGACGCTGTTCTGCTTCGCCGTGTGGCGGGCGTGGGAGCCGCGGGCGCTGGGCCAGGGCTCGGAGGAGTTCAGCCGCGTCTTCCGCGGCACGGTCACCAGCCTCGTGCTGCTGGGCCTCGTCGGGCTCGCGTTCGAGCTCAGCTCGGTGCGGCCGTGGACGTTCGTGTTCATCCCGGTCATCGGGCTCGTGGTCGCGTTCGCCCGCTACCAGCTGCGCCGCGCCCTGCACCGGCGCCGCACGGCGGGCCGCTGCATGCACCGCGTCCTGGCCGTCGGGTCGCCGCAGTCGGTGGCCGAGCTGGTCGTGCGCACCCGCGACAACGCCCACTTCGGCTGGGAGGTGGCCGGGGCGTGCACCGCCGACGGCCGCGGCTTCGGCGGGGAGCCCACGATCGCCGGCGTGCCGGTGGTCGGCGACCTCGAGGCGCTGCGCAAGGTCGTCGAGGACGGGCACTACCGCGTCGTCGCCGTCACGCCCGCTCCCGACTGGTCGCCCAAGCGGCTCCAGACGCTGTCGTGGGAGTTCGAGAACTCCTCCGCCGAGATCGTCGTCGACCCGGGTCTGATGGAGGTCGCGGGTCCGCGCCTGCACGTCAAGCCGGTCGACGGGCTGCCCCTGCTGCGCCTGGAGGAGCCGCGGCTCTCCGCGATCGCCCACCTCATGAAGGGTGCGTTCGACCGCCTGTCCGCGCTCCTGCTGCTGCTCCTGCTGCTGCCGGTGTTCGTCGCCGTCGCCGTCGCCGTGAAGCTCGACGGCGGTCCGGTGTTCTTCCGCCAGACCCGCGTGGGCAAGCACGGCGCCACGTTCCGGATGGTCAAGTTCCGGTCCATGGTGGTCGACGCCGAGAAGCGCCGCGCCGAGCTCGTCGGCCTCAACGAGGGCGCCGGGCCGCTGTTCAAGATGCGCCGCGACCCGCGGATCACCCGCGTCGGGCACCTGCTCCGCCGCTACTCGCTCGACGAGCTGCCCCAGCTGTTCAACGTGCTCGGCGGCTCGATGTCGCTGGTCGGCCCGCGCCCGCCGCTGCCGGCCGAGGTCGCCGGCTACTCCACCGAGGTGCACCGCCGGCTGCACGTCCGCCCCGGCCTCACGGGCCTGTGGCAGGTCAGCGGCCGGTCCAACCTCTCGTGGGAGGAGTCGGTGCGGCTCGACCTGCGCTACGTGGAGAACTGGAGCCTGGCGCTCGACGCCCTCATCCTCTGGAAGACCGTCGGCGCCGTCCTCAAGGGCGACGGCGCGTACTGAGCCGCCGGCCGGGTCCGCGGGCCCCGGCGTTCCGGCGCACCAGTGGCACGTCCGTCCGGCGGGTCCGGGCGGACGTGCCGTGCTCACGCACCGCTGCCGCTCGTCCGCGGGCCGCTCACCCGGAGGACCCAGCGCGTATCCCGACTCCCGTCGGGGCCGGTGACCCCGGTCGCCCGGATCCGGCGACGACGGTGCAGGTCCAGCCGCTCGGCGCGGCGGGACGATCCGCCACCGCAGCTGCGGTGGCGGAACCGGCCGCTCACCCGTCGGGGTGATAGCTTTCGGCGCACTCAGCTCCCACGCCCCGGGCCGCTCCCCAGGCCCCCGCCCGGTGTGTCCGACTCCATGAGGTGGAGATGCGCGTCCCCGACCGCAGCACGCCCGCGCGCCCCCGGCACCGGACGCGCTCCGTCGACGCCGACACCGCGCCCATCCGCACCCCGGTGCGCGTCGACCCGACCGGGCCCGTCGGAGCCGGTCACCCCGCGCGCCCCGGCGCCACCCGCACCGGGTCCCACCGGGCCCAGGCCCCCGCCCCGCGCCGCCGCCCCGCGTCCCCGGCTCGGCCCCCGCGCCGCTCGCTGCTCGCGCTGTTCACCCCGGTCGTGCGGCGCTGGCTGCCGGTGGGCGTCGTGGTCGCGGTCGCGGCCGTCGCGGCCGGGGTCTACCTCGTCGACCGCATCAGCGTGCCGCCGCAGCCCTCGCTGCTCGCCGTGGTGCCGCCCGCCCCGGAGCTGGCGCCGGTCGTGCTCGCCCCGGCCGGCGGGGACGCCGCACCCGCGCCCGCCCTCACCAGCGGCACCCCGACCGCGACGGCGACGGCGGACGCCGAGCCCGAGGAGACCGACGCCGAGGCGGCCGCCGGCCGCGGGCCGTCGCGGCGCACGGGGGACGCGCCGGCCGGCCTGGCGTGGCACTCGGGCGTCGTGCTGGGCTCGCCCGCCGAGCGCGCGTCGTGGGAGGAGTACCGCGGCCGCCGCGTCGACGTCGTGCACGCCTTCGCCGCCCGCGGGTCGTGGGAGGACATGGTCTCCGCCGGCTGGATCATGGGCTACTACGCCGACTTCGACGGCCTGCTCGTGATCTCCCAGCCGTTCTGGCCGGAGGGATCGGGCGGCAGCCTGGGCGCCTGCGCCGACGGCGCCTACGACGACCGGTGGGCCGAGTACGGCCGCACCCTGGTGGAGAACGGCCGCGAGGACGCCTTCACCCGGCTGGCCTGGGAGTTCAACGGCACCTGGTTCGAGTGGAGCGCCACCGACGTCGACGCCTGGAAGTCCTGCTTCCGCAGCGTCGTGCAGGCCGTGCGGTCCACCGCCCCCGAGGCGCGCTTCGAGTGGAACATCAATGCGCACGGCTCGCAGAGCTGCGACGGCGACGCGTGGAAGTGCTACCCCGGCGACGAGTACGTCGACGTCGTCGGCATCGACCCCTACGACCACCACCCGGTGTCGCCCAGCGCGGCCGCGTTCCGCGAGCAGTGCACCGACGCGCACGGGTTGTGCACGGTGATCGACTTCGCCCGGCAGCACGGCAAGGAGGTCGGGGTCACCGAGTGGGGCGTGATCGACTCCGGGATGGGCGACAACCCCGTCTACATGGAGGAGATGTACGAGACGTTCTCGGCCGCGTCGGACGTGATGGCCTACGAGACGTACTTCAACTCGGCCGAGCACGGCACCACCCTCGACGGCGGGGACAACCCCGAGTCCTCGGCGGTCTACCGCGAGCTCTGGGGCGGCTGACCCAGCCCGGGCTCCAGCCGGCCCCGGATCGCAGGAAGGCCACCTCCGCGCAAGGAGCTTGCGTGGAGGTGGCCTTCCTGCAACGGGGGGACGGTGGGGCTACAGCGCGCCCAGGACCACCTCGACGACGCGGGCCTGCTCGGCCTCGGTCAGGTCGTTGGCCATCGGCAGGGCCAGCGCGCCGGCGGCGAGCCGGTCGGTGACGGCCAGGTCGCCGTGCACGAGGGCCCCGGCGAAGGCGGGGTGGCGGTGCAGCGGGCGCTCGTAGTAGGCCGTGAGGCCCACGCCGTGCTCGCGCCCGGCGGCCAGCAGGGCGTCGCGGGCAGCGGCGTCGGGCGCCTGCACGTAGCCGGCCTGCCAGGTGCCACCGGCCGAGCCGGTCTGGAAGCGGAAGCCGGCCGGCTCCAGGTGCGTCCGGTAGTGCTCCGCGACGTCCCGGCGGGCCTTGAGGATCGACGGGAAGCCGTCCAGCACCGCGAGGGCGACCGCGGCGTGCAGCTCGTCGAGCTTGGCGTTGATGCCGGGCAGCGACACGACCCGTCCCTGCGCGAACCCGAACTGGCGGACGCCGTCGTAGGCCGCGGCCAGCTCGGCGTCGCGGGTGGTGACGGCCCCGCCCTCACCGGCGCCGAAGGGCTTGGTGGCGTGGAAGGAGAAGACGTGGGTGTCGGCCCCGGAGCCGGTGCGCGCCCCGTCGGCGTCGACGGCGCCGAACCCGGCGGCCGCGTCGATGACCATCGGCACGCCGTGCTCGGCGCAGGCGGCGCGCCAGCGGTCCTGCAGACCGGCGGCCGGCGGCACCCCGAAGGTGTGGGTGACCAGCACCGCGGCGACGTCGGCGGCGTGCTCGGCGAGCGCCGCCTCCAGCGCGTCGGGGTCGAGCTGCCACCCGTCGGGGTCGACGTCGACGAACAGCGGGCGGTGCCCCAGCGCGTCGACGGCACCCGCGGTGGCGGCGAACGTGTAGGACGGCGTGAGGACCAGCGGCCGCTCCCGGGTCCCGGCGCGGTGCGTGCTGCCGAGCAGGGCGACCATGATGCCGCTGGTCGCGTTGTTGACCGGGATGGCGGTGGCGCCGTTCAGGTACTCCGACAGGCGCTCGCGCAGCAGGCGCTCGCAGGGACCGCCGTTGGAGTAGAAGCGCGCCTGCTCCGACAGCCGGAAGTAGGGCGCGACGTCGGCGAGCGGCGGCAGCTGCGGCCGCAGGAACGGGACGTTCACGGCCGGCCCGGCAGGTCGATCGCGATGCCGTGGTCCCGCCCCCAGGCGGCGGACTCCTCGGCCACGGAGGCCCAGTCGACCTTGGCGGTGCGGGTGCTCACCGGGTGCGGCGGGCGCTCGGTGACCTCCATGTGGAAGGCGTGCTCGGGATCGGTGCCGAAGAACGTCCGGCGCTTGTCGCGCGGTCGGAACGACAGCGGCAGCACGGCCGCGCGCACGAGGCCGCGGGCGACGGCCTTGGGGTACTCGGCCGGCGGGCGGTGCCCGAACGGCAGCAGGTCGCGGCGCAGCTCGCCGGGCAGGTACGGGGTGAAGCCCTGCACCATCCGGCAGCTGACGCTGTCCCAGGAGCCGCCGGTGAGGGCGCCCACCGTGAGCAGGCGCAGGTCGTCCCGCAGCGCCCGGCGCCGGATCCCGAAGGTGCTGGTGGTGCTCGCGATGCGGTACCAGCGCGTGCCGCCGACCTCGGTGACCTGCGCGTCCGGGTGGTCCGAGCCGCCGTCGGGGAACCAGGCCATCCGGCGGCCGGTGCTGGCGGCGACGTCGAGGGACTTGCCCCCGTAGAGCATCAGGTAGTCGGCGTGGCGCAGCGCGGCGGCGCCCTCGGTGAGCCGGACGAACGCGTCGGGCAGGTACAGGTAGTCGTCCTCGGCGAACCAGATGAGGTCGTCGTCGGCCCCGTCGCGGGCGGCCTCGTCGGCCAGCATCTCGCGGTAGGAGGCGGAGTCGCTGCCGCCGCGGCGGACGGTGCGGACCTCGCCGTGGGACTCCATGACGCGCAGCCGCTCCTGCGGCATGGGGCCGTCGTTGAGGAAGACGAGCTCGGCCCCGCCGGGCAGGGCGTCCGCGGCGCGGAGCAGCGACACCAGGGCGAGCAGCTTGCTGTAGTACGGCGGGCGCGGCTTGACCCCGTCGCCGGCGTAGGACCGGTGCAGGATGCGCAGCGGTCGGGGCGACCCAGCGGAAGTCATGCTTCTCCGTTCGCGTCGAGTGGGGCGTCGACGGGGGAGCGCGCGACGCCCCACTACTCTCTCATCGCGAGATCGTCCACCTGCACCCAGGTGGGACGGAAACCGTCACCCCAGGTGACCTCGATCACGGGCAGTGGTCGGCCCATGAGCCGATCGGCTGAACGTGCTGATCCGGAGGCGTTGTCGTTGCGAGTACTGGTGACCGGAGGGGCCGGGTTCATCGGCTCCCACTACGTCCGCACCCTGCTGACCGGCGGATACCCGGCGTTCGCCGACGCCGAGGTGGTCGTGCTGGACCTGCTCACCTACGCGGGGACGCTGACCAACCTCGAGCCGGTGGCCGACTCGCCGCGGCTGCGGTTCGTGCGGGGCGACATCCGCGACGCCGCCGCGGTGGCCGATATCATGGCTGGCGTCGACGTGGTGGTGCACTTCGCGGCGGAATCGCACGTCGACCGCTCCATCACCGGGGCCGCCGACTTCGTGTCCACCAACGTCGTCGGCACCCAGGTGCTGCTGCAGGCCGCGCTGGACGCCGGCGTCGGGCGGTTCGTGCATGTCAGCACGGACGAGGTGTACGGCTCGATCGAGACCGGCTCCTGGCCGGAGACCCACCCGCTGGAGCCGAACTCGCCCTACTCGGCGTCGAAGGCGTCCTCGGACCTGCTGGTGCGGTCCTACCACCGCACGCACGGGCTGCCCGCCTGCATCACGCGCTGCTCCAACAACTACGGGCCGCACCAGTTCCCGGAGAAGGTCATCCCGCTGTTCGTCACCAACCTCCTCGACGGCCGCACCGTGCCGCTCTACGGGGACGGCGGCAACGTGCGCGACTGGCTGCACGTCGACGACCACTGCCGCGGCATCCAGCTCGTCGCCGAGGGCGGGCGCCCGGGCGAGGTCTACAACATCGGCGGCGGCACGGAGCTGTCCAACCGGGAGCTGACCCACCTGCTGCTCGACGCGGTCGGCGCCGACGCGTCCCGCATCGAGCACGTGCCGGACCGCAAGGGCCACGACCGCCGCTACTCCGTCGACTGGAGCAAGATCGCCGACGAGCTCGGCTACGCCCCGCGGACCCCGTTCGCCGAGGGGCTGGCCGCCACGGTGGCGTGGTACGCCGACAACCGGGCGTGGTGGGAGCCGCTGAAGGCGGGCTCGGCCGTCTAGTGCACCTGCTCGTCCGCTGCGTCCACGGCGTCGAGTGGGCGGCGGCGGCGGAGCTCGCGGACGCGCTCGGCGTGGAGGGGCGGCTCGCCCGCCGCGAGGTGAGCGCCGCCCTGCCCGGACCCGACCCCCGGCTGCTCGGGCTGGCCTGCGCCGACGACGCGTTCGCCGTCGTCGGGGAGGTGCCGGCGGCCGACCCGACGAAGGCCGGGCTCGCGCCCCTGGCTGCCGCCGTCGCCGCGCTGGACTGGGTGGGCGCCCTCGACGACGTGCTCGCCCTGCGGGACGCGCCCCCCGCCGCCTTCGACTGCGTCGCGAGCATCGAGGGCCGCCGCAGCCACAACCGCTCCGCCGCGGAGGACGCCGTCGGCGCGGCGCTGGCGCCGGTGCTCGGCCTGCCGTTCACCAGCCGGTCCGGCGGCGGCGCGCCCGCCACCGACCTGACGGTGCGGGTGTTCCTGCGAGCCGGCACCGCGGTCGCCGCCCTGCGCATCGGGCCGCGCCCCCTGCACCGGCGCGACTGGAAGCGGGACACCGGCCCGGGCACGCTGCACCCCCCGCTGGCCGCCGCCCTGGCCGCGATCGGCGGGGCCGGACCGGGCGCGGCCGTGCTGGACCCGTTCTGCGGTGACGGGACGCTCGCGGTCGAGGCGGCCCGGCGCGGGGCCGTGGTGCGCGCCGCCGACCTCGACCCGGCGCGCGTCGCCGCCGCGCGCGCCAACGCCGCGCGAGCCGGGGTGCCGGTCGCGGCGGTCGTCGGTGACGCCGCCGACCTCGCCGGCCTCGACGCCGCGGACCTGCTGCTCGCCAACCCGCCCTGGAGCCGAGCCGTCGCGCCCGGCGGTCGGCTGTCCGCGGCGCCGGACGCCTACTGGGCGGCGGCGGGGGCGGTGCTCCGCGGACGGGCCGCGGTCGTCGTGGACGCCGAGCTGGACGCGCCCGGTGTGCTGGGCCGGGCGGGCTGGTCGGTGGGGTTCGCGACGCGCGTGCGGCTGGCCGGTCGCGTCGCGCACCTGGTGCTGGCCGGGCCGCCCGGCGCACCGGCCCCGGCGCTGCCGGCCGGCCTCGCCGCCTGGCGCGACCGGGCGGAGGCGGCCGGGGTGGTGACCGCCGACGGCTTCTGACGACCCGGCCGGGCGGCCGGGGTCAGCGGGGGGCCTGCGGGGCGTGCCGGGGGACGACCGGCGCGGCGGTGGCGGGCGGCTGGGCGTACGCCGTCGCCCCGGGGCCGGCCGGGACCGGGTGGCGGGGCGGGGCCGGCCGGGGTGGCGCCGGCCGCACGGGGGCCGGGCGCGGAGCGGGCGCGGGCGGGGTCGGGATCCCCCGCACCGGGGACAGCGCGCCGCCCGACCCCTCGTCGGAGCGGGCGCCGGACAACCGGATGCGCCGCCCGGCCACCTCGCCGGCGCGCCCCCCGGCGAACAGGCCGGTCAGCAGCCAGCACAGGAAGACGGTCTGGGGCTGGAGCAGGCTCCCGGACAGCACGAAGTAGAAGGCCACGGCCATCAACCCCAGCGTCGGGGAGGGGACGTTGCGCAGCAGCACGGTGAGGATGAACGCGAGGAACACCAGCGCGGCCGGCACGCCGTACTCGCCGACGAACTTCGGCAGGGCGGGGTAGTTCACGAGCAGGCCCTGCGGGTTGAAGAACGCCGTGTCGACGTCGACGGTGCCGGCGCCGCGCCCGGCGAGGAAGACCTGCTCGTCGCGGCCGATGGCGTCGGCGACGCTGACGTAGGGGGCCACGAAGCGGGCGTTGCCGCTGGAGTTCGCGTCGTCGCTCTCGCCGACGCGCTCGCCGAGCAGGGCGCCCAGCGGCGTCAGCGCCACGACCACGACGACGAGGAAGGACGCGCCGAGCGCCCGCGCCGTCCACCGCCCGCCGCGGCGCACCGCGAGCACCACGAGCCCGACGGCGAGCAGCGCGATGCCCGTACCCGACACGGTCGCGGCGAGGGCCGCGCCGAACAGCACCAGCCGCCAGCGCGGTCCGCCGATCAGCAGGTGCACCACGATCGCGAGCGCCAGGAACTGCGAGGCGAAGCTGGGCTCGAGGAACACGAAGCCGTTGGACTTGAGGATCGGCGAGCCGTAGTAGATCGGGTAGGTCGTGTTGTAGTCGGCCGCCAGGACCTGCGCCGGCAGGACGCTGGTGAACAGGTCGGTGTAGGAGACGCCGGCGAACTGGACCGCGGTCTGCAGCACGCAGAACACCGCGGCCACGACCATCGTCTTCTGGTAGAACGCCAGCACGCGCGGGAACTGCTCGCGCAGCCGCCTGCGGGTGCGGAAGCACAGCGGGATGTAGAGCACGAGCAGCAGCAGCAGCGACGTGACCGACGGCGCCGGCCCCTCCCCACCGGACGCGGCGACCGTGGCGACGAGGGCGGCGGCGACGAACGAGAAGTACAGCGCCGTGCGGCTGACGTCGGCCTCCAGCTGCCCGCGGGCGGCGAGGGCCACGAGGACCAGGAACGCCACCGGCAGCGCCACCGAGACGGCGGTGCCGGGGATGACGATCCGCTGGAACATCACGATCGTCACGATGAGGGCGTACACGGCCGCGAGCGGGATGCCCGCGGCGATGCGGACGGCCCGGCGGGGAGCGGCGGCGCCCGGCGCGGGCGGCCGGACCACCGGCAGCAGGCGCGTGGCCTCGGCCTCGCCGCCCCCCGGTCCGCCCCCCGGTCCGCGCAGCGCTGCGGACCGGACGGGGAGCGGCGCGTAGAGGCCGGTGGGAGCGTCAGGCACGGGCCCGGGCCTCGTCGGCGGCCTCGGGCTCGTAGGCGTCGTCGGCCTGGCCGCGGGAGCTGCCGCCCCCGCCGCCGCCGCGGCGGCGCGACTGCCGGACCAGGACGTAGCCGATCGCGGACACGCCGGCCAGGCCGATGCGCCGGCCCATCTCCTGCGCGTCGTCGACCGAGGTGTCCTCGTCGAGCACGAGCACGACGCCGTCCACGCCGCGCCCGAGGGCGAGGCCGAGCGAGCGCTCGGTGAGCGGCGGGCCGTCGACGAGGTTGAGCACGGAGTTCTCGCGCAGCCGCTCCATCGCGGCCCGCAGCACCTGCGGGCGGGCGGCGGCGCTCGTCGGGGTGGGCGACCACTCCGAGAGCGGCACGACGCCCAGCTCGGTCTTCGCGACCCGCCAGGTGCGCAGCGACGCGTTGATCGGGGTGTTGACGTTGGCCAGGCCCTCCAGGCCGCGGCCGGGCGTCACGTCGGTGAGCGAGGAGATGCCGCGCTCCTTGCCGCCGCCGTCGACGAGGACGACCGGGCGGCCCTCCCGGGCGGCGGCGAGGGCCACCGACACCGTCAGCGCCGTGGTGGACAGCGGGTTCTGCCAGCTCAGGAACAGCACGCTGGGCCGGCGCAAGCCCTCCAGCCGGACGTCGATGGCGGTGAGCACGTCGTTGGCGGCGCGGAACCGGTCCGAGGACAGGTCGGCGTTCACCAGGTCGGCGATCGCGCGCGAGCTGGGGGAGGGGTAGCGCGACAGCAGCGGCGCGCCGAGCATGAGGTCGAGGTCGGCGACCGAGGCCATCTTCGCCTTGCGCTGGTCGAGCAGCAGGTAGACGCCGGTGACGAGGAACAGCCCGACCAGGCCGCCGATCAGGGCGTTCTGCAGGGGGAGCGGGGCCGAGGGGGACTCGGGCAGCTCCGCGGTCTCGACCGCCGCGACGCCGTCGCCGTACGAGGCGGCGCGCTGGGTGACGAGCTGGTCGGCCTCGGCGTCCGCCGCGATCGCGGCGGCGCCCGCCGCGGCGGGGGGCGGATCGCCGATGGCGGCGGCCCGCGCCGCGTCGACCGACGCCTGCGCGGTCTGGCGGTAGCCGTTCACCACCGCGTCCGCGATGGCCTGCGCCTGGGCGGCGGTGGGCTGGGTGACCGTCACGACGACCGTGCTGGTCTCCGTGCCCGCGACGGCGGTGACCACGTCGCGCAGGTCGGCGACCGGCACCTGCGTGGCGTCCGAGGCCCGCTGCAGCACGTCCGTCGTGAGGATGATCTCGGCCTGGTTGGCGATGAAGCGGACGGCGTCGCCGTCGCCCTCGCCGACCGGGGAGAACGGGGCGCTGGCGTTGAAGATGATCTTGGAGGTGGCCGTGTACTCCCGGGGCAGGAGCGCCGAGACGAGGTAGCCCAGGACGGCGCCGATCACCAGCCCGCCGACGATGGGCACCCAGTGCGACCGCACCGTGGCGAGCACCCCGGCGCGCGAGCGTTCCGAGGTGGAGTCGAGCGGGGCGTCAGGCACGGGGTTCACTCCAAGATCAGCGGTTGGGCACGACAGATGATAACGAACCGCGCAGGTCGCTCCCGCAGCATCACCCGGGCCGGGTCCGCCGGGCCCGCCGCGCGCCGCTCCGCCCGTGGTCACCGGGGGAGCGGGGCGGGGCGTGCGGGCCCGCCCCGGGCGGCCGACAGAATGGTCGCGTGGCCGCGTCCGAGCACCCCGCCCCCCGCTGGCTCGCGATCGCCGAGGAGGCGTTCGTGCCCGCCGACTCCGGCGGGCGCGTCGAGTCGCTCAACCTCCTGCGCGCGGCGCTCGACGCCGGCATCGCGCTGCACGTGCTCGTGCCCGGGATCACCGACGCCGAGCTGGGCCCCCACCGCGCCGCCCTGCCCGGCGCGGAGGTCGAGGCCGTGCCGCGCCGGACCGGCCCGCTGTCGCACCTGTCGCTCACCCCGTACCTCTTCGCGTCCCGCCCGATGCCCGCCGGACTGCCCGGGCGGCTGCGGGCCGGGCGTCCGTTCACCGCCGTGCTCGCGGTCAGCTTCCGGACCGCGCACCTGGCGATCGCGCTCGGCGACGCGCTGGACCTGCCGGTGGTGGTGCGCCCGCACAACGTCGAGTCGGCCTACTTCGCCCAGCTCGCCGACGGCCTGGGGTTCCCGCGCAACCTGCCCCACCGCGCCGAGGCGTGGAAGCTGCGCCGGGCGGAGGCCGCGGTGCACGCCTCGCCGCGGGTGGCGCTGTTCGCCGAGATCGCCGAGGAGGAGGTGGCGGCCCGCGCCGCGCTCACCGCCACCCCGGTGGTGCACGTGCCGCCGTTCCTGCCCCCGATCGCGGTCGCCGACGGCGAGCGGGTCACGTCCGGGGAGACCGTGCTGTTCCTCGGCGCGCTGGACAACGGCAACAACGCCGACGCGGCCCGCTTCCTCGCCAGCGAGCTGGCCCCGGCCCTGCGGGCCGTGCGCCCCGCCGTCGACCTGCACGTGGTCGGCCGCCGGGCGCCCGAGCCGCTGCGCCGCGAGCTCGCCGCGGCCGGCGTCCGCACGACCTTCGACGCCCCCGAGGTCGCCTCGCACCTCGCGGCGGCCGACGTGTTCGTCAACCCCGTCCGCCACGGCGCGGGCATCAACATCAAGATGGTGGAGGCGATGGCGGCCGGCCTGCCCGTCGTCACCACGCCGACCGGCGCCCGCGGCCTGCACTGGCGCGACGGCGAGCACCTCGTGGTGGCCGACGGCGCGGCCGGGTTCCGGGACGCCGTCTCCGCCCTGCTCGCCGACCCCGCGCGCCGCGCCGAGCTCGCGAAGGCCGGGCGGGCGTTCGTCGAGGGGCTCGACGGCGTGGGCCGGCTGCGGCGGATCGCCGCGGACCTGGCGCGCTGAGCGTCAGGCCGGTCCGAGGCCGAAGATCCGGTCGTACTGCGCGGTGACGACCTCGCGCGAGTAGGTGTTCCGGAAGAACTCCAGCGCCCCCTTGGACCGCTGCGCGTTGACGCCGGGGTCGAGCAGCTCGTCGACGAGGTCGGGCCAGGCCGCGAGGTCGTCGGACACCGCGCAGCCGTCGGCGCCGTCGGGGGCGACGGGGATGCCCTCCACGGAGACGGTGGTGGCGATCGTCGGCACGCCGCGGGCCATCGCGTCCAACATCTTGATCTTGACGCCGCTGCCGAAGCGGAGCGGGGCCAGGGACGCTGTCGCGCGGGAGAACACGGAGTCGAGGTCGGCGACGAAGCCCTCCAGCACGACGTTCGGTGCGTGCTGCTCCACCAGCGCCAGCAGCGCGGCGCTGGGGTCGCGGCCGATGACGCGCAGCCGCACGTCCGGGTGGCGGCGCACGACCTCGCCCATCGCCGTGCGCAGGAAGGCGCAGATCGCGTCGTCGTTGTGCGGGATGTTCAGCCGGCCGAGGAACACCAGCTCCGGCGGGTCGGCGGGCTCGCGGACGGGCGGGTCGACCGGCGGCAGCATCCCGTGCACGACCTGCACCGCGTCGCTCTGCGGGTCCAGGCCGGCCAGCCGCTTCAGGCTCGCCACCTCGTCGCCGTTGACGAGCAGGTTGGTGTCGAAGCCGTGCACGATGCGGGCCTCGGAGCGACGGATCCGGTCGCGCTCCATCCGCAGCACCGGTCGGTAGACGGTGCGGTGGCGGACGAGCGCGCGCAGCGGCGCGGGCACGTTGGCGGCGAACTCGCCCAGCGGGTCGATGTGGAGGTCGTGGCGCTCCGCGTCGACCCGCAGGATCCGGTCGTAGCGCACGGAGAACAGGTCGTCGAGGTAGAGCACCCGGCGCCGCGGGCGCGGCAGGGCCGGCGCGTGCTGGCCCATCCGCAGCGTGTCGTAGATCTCGATGCCGGGCCGGATCCGGGCCACCAGGTCGTGCACCTGGTCGCGCAGCGCGCGGCCGCCCAGCATCGCCTCCTGCACCGTGTAGGCGCGGTCGAACGGGAAGCGGCCGGCCAGGGCGGTGAGCTGCTGGCGCGTGCTCGGCCGCGCCAGGCGGTGGTGGACGCCGGGGAACTCGGGGACCGCGCCGCCGGGCTGGTCGACGAGGGCGTAGTGCACGCGGTCCTCGCCCAGCCGCTCCACCAGGTACTGCAGCAGGCCGTGCAGGACGACGCGCTTGCCGTTGTCCACCGGTACCGGCGAGGTCGCGCTCACGACGAGTGCGGACTCGGTCATGGCGGGACGGTAGCAGCGGGCGACCGGGGTCCCTCCGCGCGCCTGTGGCTCTCCCGCCGAGACTCTCCGCCCGGGGGACAGTTGCACCGCGCAGTCGGTTACGGTTCGCTCCGCCGCGACCCCGGTCGGTGGAAACCGCGTACCCGCGCTCCCCGGAGACCGACCGCGGAACGGCTCCCCCGCGGCTGCTCCGGTGGGGGGAACGAGGAGAGAGGTCGTCGGAGGATGGTGCGCTCGGCGTTCGACGTCGTGATCGTCGGTGGTGGCTCGGCGGGCTGCGTGCTGGCCAACCGGCTGTCGGCCGACCCGGGGACGCGGGTGCTGGTGCTCGAGGCCGGTCCGCGCGACCGGTGGTGGGACCTGCTGGTGGAGATGCCCGCCGCGATGGCCTACGCCGTCGGCAGCCGCACCCACGACTGGAACTACCTGTCCGAGCCCGAGCCGCACCTGCAGGACCGCCGGCTGATCCACCCGCGCGGCAAGGCCCTCGGCGGCTCCAGCAGCATCAACGGCGTCGTCTACCAGCGCGGCAACCCCGCCGACTACGACCGCTGGGGCTCGGCCCCCGGCATGTCCGGGTGGGACTGGGAGCACTGCCTGCCCTACTTCCAGCGCATGGAGGGCTGCAAGGACGCCGACGCCGGCCCCAGCCGCGGCCGCGACGGACTGCAGGACCTGCGCCGCGCGGAGTTCGGCCACGGCCCGCTGTTCGACGCCTTCCTCGACGCCGCCGAGCAGGCCGGCTACTCCCGCCACGCCGACATCAACGAGGTGCAGGAGGGCTTCGGCGTCTTCGACCGGGCCATGCGCCGGGGCCGCCGCGTCTCGGCCGCGAAGGCCTACCTGGCGCCCGTCCGCGACCGCGCCAACCTCGAGGTCCGCACCGGCGTCCTCGTCACCAAGGTCATCATGGACGGGACGCGCGCCGTCGGCGTCCGGGTCCGGCCGCGGGGGGGAGCCGAGTACGACGTCGCCGCGGGCGAGGTCATCCTCTCCGGGGGCGCGTTCGCCTCCCCCCAGCTGCTGCTGCTCTCGGGCATCGGCGAGGCCCAGCACCTGACCGAGGTCGGGGTGCCCGTCGTGGCCGACCTGCCCGGGGTCGGCCGGCACCTGCAGGACCACCTCGGCATCCACGTCCAGCACCGCTGCACGCAGCCGGTGTCGATGATGGACATGCGCAAGCGCCACCGCTGGCCCGACATCGGGCTGCGCTGGCTGCTCGCCGGCAAGGGCCCGGCCACGTCGACGCAGATCGAGGCCGGCGGCTTCGTGCGCACCGACCCGTCGCTGCCCTACCCCGACATGATGCTGGCCTTCGCGCCCATCGCCACCCGCACCGACCCGACGTCCGAGGTGGACGACCACGGCTACCAGCTCTACATCATGGCGGCCTGCCCGGAGTCCCGCGGCCGCGTCAAGCTGCGCTCGGCCGACCCGGTCGCGCAGCCGTGGATCCGGTTCGACTACCTGTCCACCGAGAACGACCGCGCCTGGTGGCCCCGCGCGGTCCGCGCCACCCGCGAGATCCTCGCCCAGCCCGCGTTCGCGCCGTACGACGGCGGCGAGACGGTGCCCGGGCCGGGCGTCGAGACCGACGAGCAGGTGCTGGACTGGATCACCGGCCGCGCCCGCACCGGCCTGCACCCGACGTCGACCTGCCGCATGGGCGTCGACGACGAGTCCGTGGTGGACCCGGAGACCATGCGCGTGCACGGGGTGGACGGGCTGCGCGTCGTCGACGCCTCGGTGATGCCCACGGTCGTCAACGCCAACACCTACGCGCCGGTCATGATGCTGGCCGAGCGGGCGGCCGACCTGATCCTGGGGCGGACGCCGCTCGTCGCGCCCCGCCGGGCGGATTCGCCGCGGGACCGGACGCCGGAGGGCCTCACCCTCACGTGATCGTCGCGATTGGTAGCGTGCGGCCGTGACGGACCCCTCGACCGACCAGCTCCCGGTCGTGCGCCGGACGGGCCGGGGCCGCATCGTCGCGATCGCCGCGGCCGCCCTCGTGCTCGTCGTCGCCGTCGTGGTCACGCTCGTCGTGACCACCGGGGGCGAGGCCGCACGGGTGCCCGGCGCACCCCCGCCACCCCCGGCGGACGGGCGGGGCAGCGACGCGCCGATCACCGTGGACGGGAACCGCATCCTGCGCGGCGGCGAGCCGTGGTGGTTCGTCGGCTACAACTCCTTCGTGTGGTCGGGCAACTGCGGCGACCCCGACGAGCGGATGACCGCCGAGCAGGTCGACGCCTGGTTCGCCTCGATGCGCCACGACGGGCACGGCGCCGTCCGGTTGTTCTTCTTCGCCGGCTGGGACGTCGCGCGCCTCGACGCGGCCGTGGAGTCGGCGAAGGCCCACGACATCTACCTCGCCATCACCCTCGACGACGCCATCGCCGGCTGCGGCGAGACGGAGAAGGACGACGACTGGTTCGCCGACCAGGGCGAGCGCGACGCGTTCCGCGAGCACATGGTCGCGATGCTGGAGCGCTACCGGGGTGAGGCCACGATCGCGTGGTTCGAGTACTTCAACGAGCCCGACGTCGACGTCGACGGCCTGCGGGCCTTCTACGACGAGATGGGGGCCGTGGCCGACTCGGTCGACCCGGACCGGCTGTTCGCCTCGGGCACCATCGCGCCCTACGAGAGCCCGGTGTCGTTCGCGGACGTGCACGCCTCACCCGGCGTCGACATCGCCTCGCTGCACGAGTACGACGAGAACGAGGTGGAGTCCAACCACGGGCCCGACACCCGGGCCGGGGCGAGCGGCAAGCCCGTGATCGTCGGCGAGTTCGGGCTCTACGCCAGCCCCGAGGGCGACGCCTGCGAGCGCAGCTTCACCGAGCGGGCCGACCAGGTGGCCGCGAAGGTGCGGGCCTACACCACGATCGAGGGCTACGCGGGGGCGTTCGCGTGGGCCTGGCAGCCCGGCGGCGACGACCCGTGCGAGTACGGCAACCTGGATGCGGACACAGCCAGCCAGGACGTGCTGCGCACCCACGTACCCTGACCCTCCGTGAAGCTGCTGTCTCGGCTGCGGAGCGGCCTGTTCGGTCGCGCCGCCTGGAACCTGGTCGACCAGGTCGTCGTCAGCCTCACCAACTCCGTGCTCACGATCGTCGTGGCGCGGTCGGTCGATGCGGTCACCCTCGGCGGCTTCGCCGTGGCCTTCACGGTGTTCGCCGTGCTGATCGGCATCAGCCGGGCCGTCGCCGCGTCCCCGCTCGCCGTGCGGTTCTCCGACGCCGACGACGAGGCCTTCCGCGAGGCGTCGGCGTCGGCCCTCGGGGTGTCGCTCGTCCTCGGCGTGGCGGGTGGGGTCGTGCTGCTCGCGGTCGGTGCCCTGCTCGGCGACGCGGGGGGCCAGGGTCTGCTCGCGCTGGGTCTGGTGCTGCCCGGGCTGCTGGTGCAGGACACGTGGAGGCAGGTGTTCTTCGCCTCGGGACGGCCGGCGGCGGCCGCCGTGAACAGCATCGTGTGGACGGTCCTGCAGTTCGCCGCCGTGGCGGTCCTGCTCGCCTCCGGCCTCGGCACCGTGCTCATGCTCGTGCTGGCCTGGGGCGGGGCCGCGGTCGTCGCCGCGCTGCTCGGCGTCGCCCAGTCCGGCACGCTGCCCCGGCCCTCCCGGGTGCTGCGGTGGTGGCGCGAGCACCGCGACCTCGCGGCCACCGACGTCGCCAACTTCAGCGTGCAGCAGGGCGCCATGCAGGGCACGCTGCTGCTGCTCGGCATCGTCGCGACGGTGGCCGCGATCGGCACGGTGCGGACGACGCTGGTGCTGCTGGGCGTCACCAGCGTCCTCGCCATGGCCACCATCAGCTTCGCGCTGCCCGAGATCTCCCGCCGCCGCCGCTCGCTGTCGGAGCGGCAGTGGTACCTGGCCACCCTCGCGCTGTCCGGGCTCGTCGCGGTCGTCGGCGTCGTGTGGGGACTGATCTTCCTGCTGGCGCCGGACGCGCTGGGCCGCGCGGTGCTCGGCGACTCCTGGGACGGTGTGCGGGCCGTGCTGCTGCCGGCGATCATCGGCCAGGCCCTGCTCGCCGCCGGCCTGGGGCCCTCGACGGTCGTCCGCGCCATGGACCGGTCGCAGGTGTCGCTGCGGCGCAACCTGGTCATGTCCCCGCTCATCCTCGTCGGCGGGGTGGTCGGCACGCTGCTCGGCGGCGCGGCGGGCGCCTTCTGGGGCTTCGCCGCCGCCTACGCCGTGGGCGTGCCGCTGTGGGCCGTCGTGGTGCGTCGCGAGGTCCGCGCGTTCGTTGCCCGGGCGGCCGAGCCGGAGCCGGAGCCGGAGCCGCAGCCGGTGTCGGCCCGCCGGGCCGATCCGGTGGACCCGTTCTTCGCCGACCTCGGCACGATGGCGCTGCCCACGATGCAGCTCATGGCCGTGCGGCCCCGGCCCCGGACGGCGCCGCGGGCGGCGCGGGCCGGGGCGCGGCCGGCGCCTGGGCCGGTGGGTCCGTCCGGGCCCCCACCGCCGCAGGTCCCCGTTCCCGTGGCCGCCGGTGCCGGCGGGATGCGGTCGGTGGCCCCGCCCGCGGCGTCCGACGCCGACCGGACGCGCGCGCTCCCGACGTCCGCCGGCGCCCCGGTCGACCCCGACGGCACGCGCGCGATGCCGAGCGCGGCGGGTGCTCCCGTCGACGCCGACGGGACGCGCGCGGTGCCGGCGGCCGCGGCCGCTCCGGTCGACGCCGACGGCGCCCGGACGGTACCGGCCCCCGGGGGTGCTCTGGTCGACGTGGACGGCACCCGGGCGATGCCCGCGCCCGCGGGTGCTCCGGTCGACGCCGACGGCACCCGGTCCCGGCCGGTGCCCCCGCCGCCCGGCGCACCCGTCCGACCTCCTGCCGCCGGACCGGCCGGCGGTCCGCTCCCGCCCGGAGGACCTCCCGGCCCGGGTCGTCCGGCTCACCACGGCCGTCCCGGGGCCGGCGCGCCGTACCCGCCGCCGGGCGCGCACCGGCCGGGTCCGCACGGCGCGCCGGCCGTTCCGGGACCGGCCGGGCGACCGCCCGTCGGCCCGGGGATGCCCGGTCCGGGACGGCCGGGGGCCCATCCCGGACCGCACCCCGCCCCCCCGGGCGGTCGTCCGGGGTGGCCGGTCGGGCGGCCCGGTCCGGGGCAGCCCGGTCGGCCCCAGCACGGCCCTGGTCCGGGAGCACCCGGTCCGGGAGCGGCCGGTCACCGCCACCCCGGGCCCCACCACCCGGTCCAGCGCGGTCCCGGCCCGCAGCACCCCGGTCAGCCGGGTCCCGTTCGGGGCCAGCAGGGGGGTCCCGGACAGCAGGGTCCCGGTCAGCAGGGTCCCGGTCAGCAGGTCTCCGGTCAGCAGGGTCCGGGTCGGCCCGGCGCGGGTCGGCCCGGCACGGGTCAGCCCGGCGCGGGTCAGCCCGGCGCGGGTCAGCAGGGCTCGGGTCAGCAGGGCCCGGTCCGGCCGGGGCCGGGCCGCCCGGCGCCCGGACGTCCGGCGCCGGTTCCGGTGCCGGCGGCCGATGCGGGTCCCGTTCCGCGGTCCGACCGGCCCGCCTCGCGGTCGCCGCAGCCGTCGTCGTCACCGCAGCCGTCGTCCCCGCAGCCGTCGTCGTCACCGCAGCCGTCGTCCCCGTCGTCGTCCCCGCAGAGGCCGTCGTCGCCGCCGCAGCAGCCGTCGTCTCCGCAGCCGCTGTCGTCGTCGCAGCAACCGTCGTCGCAGCCGTCGACACCGCAGCCGTCGACGCCGTCCCCGCAGCGGTCGTCGTCCCCGCTGTCGTCGTCCCCGCAGCCGGCGTCGCCCCCGGCCGCGCCGTCCCCGTCGGCCTCCCCGCAGCCCCGGCCGGCCGACGCTCCCGGCCGCCCGGCTGGCGTCGCCCCCGCCGAGGAGACCGTCCGCGCCGCGTTCGTGCCCACCACTCAACCGGACGAACCGGACGGAAGTCCCTCGGCTGAAAGGGTGACGTAGTAGCCCGGCCGACTCCGTTCGGGGCCCGGTCTCCGCGCGTTCGCCCATGGAGTAGCGTGCGGCGCTGACACGGACGGGGCAGTGCCGTCACCGGTGGACCCGTCACCCCCACCGCTCAGGAGACCGCGTGCTGATCGACGCCACCACCCTGCCGCCGGACCACGTCGTGCGCACGGACGTCTGCATCGTGGGCGCGGGCCCGGGGGGCCTGAGCGTCGCGACCCGGCTCGCCGGCTCCGCGCTGGGCGTCGTGGTGCTGGACTCGGGCGCGGAGGACGCGGAGCAGACCCCGCCCGAGGTGCACACCCAGATCGAGGGCACGAACACCGGCGAGGCCTACCCGACGGTGGACTTCGTGCGCTCGCAGGGCCTCGGCGGGACGGCGGTGCAGTGGCTGGAGGCCGGCCAGTCGTACGGGGTGCGGCTCAAGCGGCTCGAGGAGCAGGACTTCCAGCGGCGCGACTGGATGCCCCACAGCGGCTGGCCCTTCGGGCGCGCGGAGCTGGACCCGTTCTACGACCGGGCCGAGGACGCGTTCCGCATCGGCCGGTTCGCCGACGACATCACCGCCGCCTCGCCGGAGTCCGTGCGGCACCCGCTCGCCGTCGGCCCGCTCACCGCGGCCGAGTTCCGCTTCGCCCGCCGCTACACGCTGCTCGACGGGCAGCGCGCCGCGTTCACCGGCCGCGGGAACGTCGACGTCTACACCCGGTCCACGGTGACCGAGCTCGACGACAGCGACACCCCCGGCGCCGTCAACCGCGCGCACGTGCGCAGCGCGCCGGGCCGCGGGTTCACGGTCGAGGCGCGGTGGTTCGTGCTGGCCGCCGGGGGCATCGGCAACCCGCACCTGCTGCTGCTGTCGAACCGGACGCGGCCGGAGGGACTGGGCAACGAGCACGACAACGTCGGGCGCTTCTTCGCCGACCACCCCGCGTTCAACCACGTCGGCGTCCGGCTGCACGACCCGCAGCTCATCGCGCGGCTCGGGGAGTACGACGCCGCCGACCGCGGTGGCGTCGGCATCCTGCGCGCCGTCTCGGTCGACGCGGACGTGCTGGACCGCGAGCAGCTCATGCACTCCTGGACGACCGTGCACCCGCGGGTCTCCCGCCGCTACCTCGACACGGTCGACGCCGCGCGCGATGTCCTGTCGACGGTGAAGGAGCACCCGATCGGCGCGCCGGCGGTCGCGCTGCGCCACGCCGGCACCATCGCCCGGGGCGCCCGGTCGGTCGTCGAGGCCCTGCAGACCGGCACCCGCCAGCACGTCATCCCCTCCGGCTGGGCCCGGACCCCGCTCTCGCCGCGGCTGTACGAGACCGGCGTGCTCACCCTGGCCAGCACCTACGAGCAGGCGCCCAACCGCGACAGCCGGATCACGCTGGGCACGACCCGCGATAACCTGGGGCAGCGTCAGGCCCACCTCGACTACCGCTGGAGCGAGCTCGACCTGCGCACCGCCCGCGGCACCACCGAGCTCATCGGCAAGGCGCTCGCCGACGCGGGCATCGGCGAGCTGCTGATGCCCACCGACCACGAGTACCCCGACCACGCGGGCACCGAGAACAGCGGCCACCACCCGCTGGGCACTACCCGGATGAGCACCGACCCGAAGCAGGGGGTCGTCGACGGGAACGGCCGCATGCACACGGTGGCGAACGTGTCGATCGTGGGCAGCTCGACCTTCCCGACGGGCGGGAGCGCCAACCCCACCCTGACGCTCGTGGCGCTCGCGCTGCGCCTCGGCGACCACCTGCGCGCCACGCTCGCCTGACCCCGCGCCGCCGGCCCCGCCCGCCGGCCGGTCACCGGTGGAGGGCGGGCCGCCGGCGTCGGTGATCGCCGCGGGACGTGCGCCGGCCCCCCGCTGCGGGCGCTGCCGTGCGGACGACGGCGATCAGGTGGCGGTGATCGCCGTCCGGTGTGCGGTACAGCCCCGTGAGGGGGCGGCGGGTCAGCTCGCCGAGGACCGGTCCTCCGCGACCCGGGCGACCCGGACCGTGGCGTCGACGGGGGTCCGGTCGCCCTCGGACCGGTCGTCGCCGGTGCGCGCCGCACCGTCCGGGCCCGCCGGGGCGTCGTTGCGTGTGCTGCTGCCGGACGGGGCGCTGCCCGCCGGCCCGGCGTCGGGCCCGGGGCCGGCCGTCGTCACGCCACCGCTCGGGGCGGGGGCGCTGCTCGTCCCGCCGCCGGAGGTGCTGGCCGCGGGGGCGTCGCCGTCCGGTCCACCGCCGGCGGAGCTGCCCGCGGCCGGCGGCGGGACGGGGGCGTCCACGGGCCGGGGGCGGGGGGTCGGCCGGTGCGGCGACGAGGCGTCGCTCCCGGGGGGCGGGTCGAACCAGTCCTGCGGCGGCGCGTCACGACCGGGCCGCTCCGGCTCGACGACGTGGTGCACGGTCGTGGCCGAGTCGGTCCCGCCGGAAGCCGCCGCCGCAGTGCCCCCGGCAGCGGTGCCCCCGGCAGCGGTGTCGCCGGCATCCGTGCCTCCGGGGTCGGGGGCCGTGCTGCTACGCGTCGCGGACCCGGGCCGGACGGCCGCTGGTGCCACCACGGTCGCCGACGCGTCGGCCGGGGCGGGCGGCTCGGTCCGCGGGCGCGGGGACGGCCGCACCGGGGGGAGGGGCGGGAGGACGTGGGCGCGGGTCTCCTGGTGCGGCGCGACGTCGGGCCGTCCGGCCGTCGGCGCCACCGGGGGCGGAGGGGCACCGGGTCGTCCCGGGGACGGGGGCGGCCCCGCGGGGCCGGGCGGGACCGCGTGCGGCGGGAGCGGCGCGGTGAACCCGGGCGGCACCGGACCGGGTGGCACGGGACCCGGCACCACCGCGCCGGGTGGCACGGGACCGGACGGCACGGGACCGGGCGGGACCGGACCGGGCGCGCCGGGACCGCGCCGGGCACCGGGCGGCACCGGACCGGGCCGGGGGACCGGCGAGGGGCGCGGGCCGGGGCCGGGGCGGAACCCCGGCCGGAAGCCCGGCCGGAACCCCGGTCGCGGGCCCGCGGGACGGGGCGCCACCGGGCGCACCGAGCCGCCCGGGGCGATGCGCGGCAGGACCATCGTCGCCATCTGGGCCGACTCGAGGTCGTGCACGTAGTGCCCCGGCGGGCGGCGGTGGGGGGCCATGACGGCGGTCGCCTCCGCGTCCCCCGCGCCCAGGTCGGCGTCGGTGTGCTCGGGCTCCGGCCCGGCGGCGGCCCGCGCCCTGAGCTCGCGCCACAGCCGGACGAACCAGAACGGCAGCACGACGCCGTTGGCGATCGCGAAGCCCCACTGCGCACCCGGGCCGCCGGCCAGCAGCACCCCGCCGACGCCACCGAGGAACACCATCGTGCCCAGCACGATGTGGATGCGGAACGTCGCCTTCGCCCGGTCGATCGCGTAGAGCATGACGACGGGCCCGACCGTCAGGCAGGCGAGCACCTGCCCGACGACGGCGGCGACGAGGAGCTCGCGCGTGCCCGCCCACGTGTCGTTGAGCAGGTACTCGCCGACGGAGTCGGGCATGAGCAGGAAGATCGCGCCCCAGCACAGCGCGAGGAACGCGACGACGCCGGACACGCCGAAGGCGGCCAGCACCCACTGCCGGTCGGTCATCGTCTTCCGCCGCCGGGAGAACTCCGGGATGGCGAAGGTCAGCGCCGACGAGGAGATGATCGACGCCGGACCGAGCAGGATCTGCGCGCCGCGCAGCGCCCCGTTGGCCACCACGGTGCCGACGGCGGCGATGACGAGCAGCGCGCCCTGCATGGTGCCCTGCTGCGTGGCCCACGACGCGAACGTGTAGCGCGTGAGGTTGTTCTGCTCGCGCAGCCAGCCCAGCGCGGTGCGGAGGTTGGGCAGGGTGGCCGACTGGCGCAGCGCCAGCAGCACCGCCGCCAGGCCCGCGACGCCCCAGACCAGCACGAAGGGCCCGACCGACGACACGCCGGCGAACAGCAGGACGGCCACCGCACCGATCTGCAGCACCGCCCACACGGCGTCGTTGACCGCGGCCTTGACCGGCGTCTGGCGGGAGAAGAAGACGTAGCGGTAGGAGTCCTGCACGATCACGGCCGGCAGCACGAGACCCATGACCAGCAGGGCCTCACCCGTGCTGCCGCCGAGCACCAGGCCCGCGACCACGGTGGCCAGGCCGACGACGACGGCGATGAGCAGCGACAGACCGGTGGCGGCCGCCGCGGACCGCTTCTGCTCGGCCGGCTCCGCGTCGGAGAAGCGGATGTTCAGCGGCGAGGTGCACAGCGCCCGCGCCCCGCCGATGACCAGCGCGAACACGGTGAAGGCGACGGCGAACCCGCCGAAGGTCACCGGGTCGACCGCCCGGGCGACCATGAAGGACAGCACGGCGTTGGTGAGGCTGGAGATCATCTGGTCGATGAGGTTCCAGCTCGCGCGCCTCGCGACGGCGGGCAGCTTCACGGGCGCACCGCCTCAGGCGGTCGTGCCATGTCCGCAGTCCTCCGCACTCGACGCCCCACCCCCGACGCACTCGCCCCTCCCAGCGGTGGGAGGGGCGTTCCCCGGCGTCGCCCCGGTCCGAATCTACCCGCGACGCGCTGCGCGCGTCGCCACCGAACGCGGGCTCACCCGCGGTCCACGGCCCTCACAGGGCCAGCTGCCGGAACCGGACGCTGCCCTCCAGGCGTCCGATGCACCCCCCGAACAGGCGGGCGGCCACGACGAGGTCGTCGCGGCTGCGGGCCTTCGCGGCCACCAGCAGCGGCCGTCCCCACCGCAGCAGGGCCCGCAGCTGGCGACCGGGCGGCGGCAGGCCCTGCGAGCGGAACCGCCGGTGCAGCGCGGCGTCCCACTCGGCCCACCGGCGGGCCTGCCGGAACGCGGCCCGGAGCTCGGTGCGCAGCCGGTAGGACAGCACGGCGTCGGGGACGAAGGCCAGCTGCGCGGCCGCGTCGAGCTGCGCCCGCCAGCAGAAGTCGGTGTCCTCGGCCACGAGGAAGCCGGTGTCGAAGCCGCCGACCTTGCCGAACACCTCGCGACGCACGCCGCAGGCGCCGCCGATGACCCAGGGCAGGAAGCCGTGGTAGGCCATCGCCCCGGTGTCCTGCATGTCGCCCCAGTGCTCGACGAGCGTGTCGCGGTTGAGCCGGGTGAGGTCGATGCGCGCCGCCACGAGGTCGGCGTCGTCGAGCGCCCGCGCCATCGCCTCCACGTACCCGGGCTGCGCGACGTCGTCGTCGTCGAGGAAGAGCAGGCCCGGGTACCGGGCGCGCTCGGCACCGGTGTTGCGGGCGTAGCCGCACACCGCCATCCCCCGGTCCTCGACGAACTCCAGCTGCGGCAGCTGCGGCCGCCAGCGGGCGAGCACCGCGTCGACGGCGCCCGCCGGTCCGTTGTTGACCAGGACGATCTGCTCGGGGGGGTGCGTCTGGCGCGTCAGCGCCTCGAGCTGCTCGCCCAGCCACGGCCCCCCGACCGTCGTGACGACCACCGTCGTCTCCACTGCTCCGACCCCCCTCTATCCCGCGGCGTCTCGTGCGCCGGCCGTGCGGCGCCGGCGCGGGGACGCGTGCCGGAGGTGGTCGGCCAGGCGCAGCGCGAGCGCCACGATCGTCAGTGTCGGGTTGGCGTAACCACCGGTCGGGAACACCGACGACCCGCTCGCGTACAGGCCGGGCACCCCGTGCACCTGCCCGTCCGCGTCCACGACCCCCGTGCGGGGGTCGGTGGACATGCGGGTGGTGCCCATGTGGTGGCACGCCTCCTCGTAGCCGGCGGTCCAGTCCGGACCCGCCAGCCGGTCGAGGCTCCCCAGGCGCTCGACCGCGCCGAGCCGCGCCACGCCGAGGCGGCGGAACTCCGCGTCCAGCAGGCCCGTCCAGACCTGCGCCGTGTGCCGGTCGGCCTCGGTGAGCCGCCAGTCCACGCGCGCCTTCGGTACGCCCAGCGCGTCCACCTCGGAGGACAGCGTCACCCGGCTGTCCGGGTTGGGCGCCTGCTCGAACAGGATCTTCAGCCGGGCGCGCTCGAGCAGCCCGGCACTGGGGCGGCCCAGCGCGAAGCGCCGGAAGCCCGCCCGGACGACCGGTCCCATCTCGCCCGCGGCCTTGCGCAGGCCCCCCGGACCGAGCGCGGGCCGCCGACGGCCCTGCAGGGCGCTCGACAGCTCCCGGGCCGCCGCGACCCCCTCGGGCTCCCGGTGCTCCCAGATGAGGTCGGCGACGGCGGACAGCGAGCGCCGGGCCCGCTGCGCCTGCGGGTCGAGCCGCAGCTTGGGCAGGTACCGGATGGCCCCGCGACCGAGCAGGCCGAAGAACTCCTGCAGCCGCCGCGGGTCGTCGACGTGCAGGTCGACCCACAGCACCGGGTGCTCGGAGAACCAGCGGCCCACCTGGTCGTGGTCGTTGCCGAGGTCGGAGGCCAGCAGCAGCCGGGCGTTCTCGATCCCGCCGCCGCACAGCACCACCGTGTCCGCGCGGACGTGCGCCGACCGGCCGTGCACCTCCTTGACGGTGACGCCGGTGACGCCGTCCCCGTCGGCGTGCACCCGCGTGGCGGTGGCGTGCAGCAGCACGCGCACGTCCGGGGCCGCGTCGAGCTCGGCGCGGTAGTGGACGCCGACGTCCGGGACGGGGGTGTACATCGAGGACCGGTGCGCGACGGTGCCGGGGGTGAACGGCAGCGGCGTCATGCCGAACCGCCGCCACGCCTGCTCGTCGAACGCCTCGCGCGGCATCCGGAACCAGTCGCCGGCGCGCTCGTAGTACGGCGTCAGCTCCGCGGGCGTGATCGGCCAGCCGCTGTGCGGCACCCACTCCCGCTCGGCCAGGTCCTCGGGGTCGAGGCGGATGCACTGCCCGGGCCACAGCTTCGTCGCGCCGCCGAACGCGCGGGTGCGCCCGTCGAGCAGGGTCGGCAGCGGCAGCCCGACCGTCTCGCCGTCGTTGAGGCGGTCGGCCACCGGGTCGGCGTCGAGCCCGCCGGTCTCCAGGAGCAGCACCGACCGGCCGGAGCCGGCCAGCTCGCGCGCGACCGCGATGCCGACCGGCCCCGCGCCGACGATGCAGACGTCGGCGTCGAGGTGCGTCCCGTCCGGCAGGTCCCGGAGATCGGAGATCATCGCCGCCGTCAGCCCGCCACGGCCGTGAGCACGAGCTTGTGCAGGTCCTTGGCCGCGACGACCTCGCCCACGGTGCCCGCCAGGGCGCCACCGCGGACGATGCAGAAGCCGTCGACGTCGTGCTGCCCGGTCTCCTCGCGGCGGATCGGCACGGTGTCGACCCCGTGGACGGGGATCGGCGCCTCGAAGGCCTCGCGCGTCCAGTGCACCACCAGGTCGGGCAGCGGGTCGCGACCCGTCGAGCGCGGCGGCCGGATGACGTCGGCCGCGACCGGGTGACCGGCGGCGGTGCGCAGCCCGCGGATCTCGTCCTCGATCCGGTCGAGCAGGGCGATGTAGTCCTCCGGGGCCACGGTCCCCTGGGCCTCGCGGCCGCGCAGGTTCACCCGCACCCAGCCGTACTGGTCGGTGGGCAGGGAGAAGGCCTGCGTCCGCGTCCAGTCGTAGGCGGGCAGCAGCGACGCCTTGCCCCACTGGCTGCGCGTCGCCAGCGGCACCGTCGAGCGGTAGATGTTGCGCAGCGCCGTGGGCACCCGCTTCTTGGCCGCGGCCACCAGGGCGCGCCGGCGGCTGGTGGAGTCGTCGATGTGGGCCAGGCCCATCCCGGCGAGCAGCGGCTCCAGCACCGACGGGACGCCGCGCGCGGGCTCCATGCCGTGCAGGCCGAACACGATCACCGTGGTGCCCTCGCCGGCCGCCTCGACCAGGCGCGCGACCTGGCGGTCCAACTCGCGGTGCAGCTCGCGCAGGTCGTTGACCGGCTGCGGGTCGTCGCGGATGTCGTCGTACATCTTGAGATCGGGCTCGACGGTCTGCCACAGGAAGTGCCCGCCGTGGTGCACCTCGGGGAACACGACCACGGCCACGTCGGGGCGCTGCTCGGTGATCAGCCGGACGGCGACGTCACCGCGCAGCCGGGCGCCCTCGACGCACTCCACGCTCTGGCGCGACAGGGCCACCGGGTCCTGCGGCGGCGCGGCGAGCGGGTGGCTGAACGGGTGCTGCGCGTGCTCCTTGGTGACCTTCTCCGCCACGTCGGGCGGGGAGATCGACGGCTTGCCGTCCACCCAGGCGTGGGCGCCCCACTCCAGCACCTCGAAGCCGCGGTCGACGCCCAGGTGCGGCGCGAAGGGGACGTCGATGACCCCGACGGTGACCCCGTCCTTGTGCAGCGCCTGCCAGAAGGGGGTGTGCACGCTCGCGTCGTAGTACGACAGCGCCATCGTGCCTGGGTCCCAGCCCCAGTGCGTGTACTGCCCGTGCTCGGTCGGGTCGGTGCCGGTGAAGAACGTCGGCCACACGACGCCGCTGCCGTACCCGGCCGGCGACTCGACGCGGCTCCAGGAGCCCTCCTCGCGCAGCTTCTGCAGCGTGGGCAGCTCTCCGTCGGCCAGCATGGCCTGCAACAGCGAGGGCTGGGCGGCGTCGAGGCCGATGGCCAGCACCCGTCCGCGGATCTCGGTCACTGAACGGTTCCTCCGTGGTCCGGGACCAGCGGGTGCGCTGGTCCCTCGGTGCGTCGGGCCGCGCGGCGGCGGGCGGCGGGGCCGGGTGCGACAGGTCCTCGGCGCGGTGCGCGGCGGGACGCGGTGCGGTTCCCGGCCGGGCTGGGCCCGCTCGACTCGGGCAGGGGGCAATGTAGCACCGGTGCGCGGTCGCCCGGCCGAGCCCGCCGGTCCGTCACCGGGCGGCTCCGACCGGGGCGGGCGGGGCGTGGTCCGGGGCGCCGCGCCACAGCCCGGTGACGTACGCGGCGTGCTCGGCGGCGAGCGCATCCCGGCCGCGGGCCCGCGCGAGCAGCCAGCGCGGGCCGTAGCCCAGCGTCAGCGCGGCGCGGACGCCGAACGTGGTGGCGGCGCCGTTGTGCCGGCGCACGTAGCGCACCAGCGACGCCCCCCGCAGCCGCAGCATGCGCGTCTTGCCCTCGCCGGACCCGCCGCCCAGGTGGGGGACGAGCACGTCGGTGCGGATGCGGTTGCGCAGCCCGGCCTCGCGCACGCTGCGGCCGAAGGCGACGTCCTCGTTGTAGACGAAGAACGACTCGTCGAACCCGCCCAGGCGCAGGAAGGTCTCGCGGCGGACGGCCATGCAGGCCCCCGACAGCCAGTCCAGCTCCAGCGGCTGCCCGGGGACCGGACGGGCCCACAGCCCGCCGGTGGGCAGCAGCTTGTGCGCGCCGACCGCGTGGACCAGGGCGCGGCGGACCGTGGGCTCCCAGCCGCCGACGCCGATCTCGACCCGGCCGTCGGGCAGCACGGTGGTGGCCGACACCGCGCCGAGGCCGGGGTCGGCGGCGACCTCGGCGGCGAGGTCGCGGATCTGCGCGGCCGTGGGCGAGCTGTCGGGGTTCACGAACACCACGACGTCGCGGGTGGACGAACGGGCGCCCGCGTTCGCGCCGGAGGCGAACCCGCGGCCGGGGCCGTCGAGGTAGCGCGCGGCCGGGAAGCGCGCCACGACCTCCGCGAGCCCGTCGACGCCGCGGCCGTTGTCGACCACCACCACCGGCAGGTCGGGCAGGTCGGCGAGCAGGCGCTCCACCAGCGGCGCGCTGCGGTAGGCGACGAGCACGACCTCGAGGTCGGGTCCGGGAGGCACCGCGGCAGTCTAGGGGGGCCCGGGCTCCACCCGAGCGGGCAGGTCGCCGCCGTGGTACCGCCGGACGGGTGGCCGGTTCACGCCGGACGCCGGACCTCCACGTCAGCGCCGGTCCGGGCCGTGCGCGGGGCGGGCACACCGCGCAGCGCCTCCCGCGGGCCGCGGGCGACCGGGAGGTCCACGGGCGCCGCCGCCCGCTGCGCCGTCCAGGCCGCCGTGTCCGCCGCGACCCGCTCCCAGTCCTGCCCGAGCGGCAGCACGCCGTCCTCCATGTGGGCGGCGAGGTTGGGGGCGGCGCCGAGCAGCAGCCGCCGCCGACCCGGCCGCCGCAGCAGCGCGCGCAGGTTCATCGCGACCTTGAACGGCGCCAGGCCCGCCCGCCGCACCGCCTGGACCGGCCCCCCGCCGCCGACGAACACGACGTCCTCGGCCAGCCGCCGCCAGGAGTAGGGGCGGTAGCCCTGGTTCACCAGGCCGATGTCGCGGTCGCGGAACATCCGCCGGTGCGGCACTCCGGCCTGCCGGAACACGCCGAGGTCCTCCCGCACCGCCCGGACGCGCGCCGCGAACGTGGCGGTCGTGCCCGTGAACCGGATCCAGCGGTGCCCGTCGATCTCCAGGGGCCCGACGGGGCGCCAGCCGCGGGGCTCGATGCGCCCGGGGTAGGGGGTGCGGCGGCCCCACGCCCACTCCCCGGCGTGCTCGCCGTCGAGCATCCGGTGGTTGCCGTAGAGCGCGTAGTAGTCGGCGTGGACGCGTTCGGTCGCCGCCTGCAGCTGCACGAGGGCGTGGGGGAGGTGGAGGTAGTCGTCCTCGCAGAAGTAGACGACGTCCTCGTCGGCCCAGCCGCGCTGCTGCGGCAGCCGCAGGGCGGCGTGGAAGGAGGCCTTCATGGGGACCCCGGGCAGGTCGACGATCTCCCCGGCCCCGCGCATGACGGCGACGAGGTGGTCGGGGATCGGGCCGTTGTTGAGGAAGACGATCTCGCACCCGGCGTTCTCGGCGGCGCGGACCAGGGAGTGCAGGGCCAGGGACTTGGAGTACCAGTGCGGGCGACCCTTGGCGTTCTCGCCGCCGTAGGAGCGGTAGACCACGCGCATCGTCATGGCCCGCCTGTCGCTCTGCGCGCCCGGGCCGTTACCGCTCAGGCGGGTCCGGCCTCCCGCAGCACCTCCTGGGTGGCCTCGTCGACGTCGAGGTTGCCCAGCTCGCAGCCGCCCCCGCCCGGCTGCCACGCCCACATGAAGGCCCCCGCGTAGCCGTCGGTGCCGGTGTAGACCGCGGCCTTGGCCGCCACGCGTTCGGCCCGGTCACCGAAACCGCCTTCGCAGGCCTTGATGCCGAACTCGCCGACGATGACGGGTTTGCCGGCGCTGTTGGCGCGGACCCCGGGTCCGTGGTTGGACTCGATCTCGTTCTCGTCGTACTCGTGGAGGCTGGCGATGTCGACGCCGGGTGATTGGTGGATGTCGGCGAAGTTGTCCTCGCCGTCGACCCAGTAGGGGGCGACGGTGCCGGAGGAGAACAGGCGGTCGGGGTCGATGCGGTCGGCGGCGGCGCCCATCTCGTCGAAGAACTCGCGCAGGGCGCCGTCCTCGTAGTCGGGTTCGTTGAAGAACTCGAACCAGGCGAAGGTGGTGTCGCCCTTGTAGCGCGCCAGGAGCATCTCCATGTGGTTGCGGTAGACGTCGCGTTCGGACCGGTCGGCGAACCACTCGGCGGTCTTGTCGTTCTCCCCGCAGCCGCCGATGGCGTCGTCGAGGGTGATGGTGAGGTAGATGTTGTTCTCGCGTGCGGTCTGCACGGCGTGGTCGAGGCGGTCGAGGTCCCAGCCGTCGTAGAAGAACAGGCGCACGGCGCCGTGGCCGTCGTGGCGCATGCCGGCGAACCAGTCCTCGACCTGTTCGGGGCTCATCTTCTCGTCGTCGTGGCCGCAGTCGCCGGACCAGACGAAGGAGTTGTAGCCCAGGAACCACCAGGGCTGCCCACCGCGCAGGATCCGGTCACCCTCCACCGTGATCGCCGGCCCGGCCCCGGGCTCGGAGGGGGGAGGGGTCCCGGGCGCCCGCCGCTGCGGTGGCCGCTCGCGGACGGAGGGCGCCGACGGGGCGCGGACCTGCGAGCCCGGAGGTCCGTCCGCGGGCTGCGCGAGCTCCAGCGGCTCGGGCCGCCGGGGGGTGGTGATCGCCTGGCTGCCCACGGCGACCGCGACGGCGAGCAGCGCGGCCAGCACCGCACCCCGCCGACGTCCGCCCGCGGCCGGGGGAGCGGGCGGCCGCACTCGTGGCGGAGCCGGCGGCAGCGGGGTGGACGGCCTGGACACGTCCACCACGGTGGCGGTCGGCGCGCCGGCCCGCGGGCGTTCCGCGGAACTCACCCGATCGGCCGTGCGCCGCTGCGACCCCGGTCACCGGCGGCGACCGACCCCCAGCCGGATCGGACGGCCGGGGGTCGGGGCGGGCGGTGCGCTCAGACCCCGGGGGCGGGGGGCTGCGGGGCGAACAGGTCGAGCAGGGTCTCCAGAGCGTCCGCGGTCGCCGAGAGCGCGGACGCGACGGCGCGGATCGCCGCCGCCTGCGCGGCCCGCCGCACCTCGTCGGCGCGGTCCCCGGGGACGGGGAGCGGGACCGGCGGGGTGGTGGGCGCCGGGGTCGTCGTGGGGACCACGGGGGTCGTGCTGGTGGAGGTCGTGGTGGTGGGGGCCGGGGTGGTCGTGGTCGGTGCCGGCGTCGTCGTCGTGGGGACCGGCGTGGTCGTGGGGACCGTGGTGGTGGTCGTGGGGGCCGGGGTGGTGGTCGTGGGGACCGGGGTGGTGGTCGGGACCGGGGTCGTGGGGGCGGGGGACCCCGGCTCGGCGTCCTCGTCGAGCCGGTGCTCCCGCAGCACCTCCTGGGTGGCCTCGTCGACGTCCAGGTTTCCGAGTTCGCACCCGCCGCCCCCGCCGGGCTGCCAGGCCCAGGCGAACGCGCCGACGTAGCCGATGCCGGTGTCGGTGTAGACCTCCGCCTTCCTCGCGAACCGCTCGGCGCGGGAGTCGAAGTCGTCCTCGCACACCTTGATGCCGAACTCGCCGACGATGACGGGTTTGCCGGCGCTGTTGGCGCGGACCCCGGGTCCGTGGTTGGACTCGATCTCGTTCTCGTCGTACTCGTGGAGGCTGGCGATGTCGACGCCGGGTGATTGGTGGATGTCGGCGAAGTTGTCCTCGCCGTCGACCCAGTAGGGGGCGACGGTGCCGGAGGAGAACAGGCGGTCGGGGTCGATGCGGTCGGCGGCGGCGCCCATCTCGTCGAAGAACTCGCGCAGGGCGCCGTCCTCGTAGTCGGGTTCGTTGAAGAACTCGAACCAGGCGAAGGTGGTGTCGCCCTTGTAGCGCGCCAGGAGCATCTCCATGTGGTTGCGGTAGACGTCGCGTTCGGACCGGTCGGCGAACCACTCGGCGGTCTTGTCGTTCTCCCCGCAGCCGCCGATGGCGTCGTCGAGGGTGATGGTGAGGTAGATGTTGTTCTCGCGTGCGGTCTGCACGGCGTGGTCGAGGCGGTCGAGGTCCCAGCCGTCGTAGAAGAACAGGCGCACGGCGCCGTGGCCGTCGTGGCGCATGCCGGCGAACCAGTCCTCGACCTGTTCGGGGCTCATCTTCTCGTCGTCGTGGCCGCAGTCGCCGGACCAGACGAAGGAGTTGTAGCCCAGGAACCACCAGGGCTGCCCACCGCGCAGGATCCGGTCACCCTCCACCGTGATCGCCGGCATGGGACCGGGCTGGGCGACGGCCTGCGCCACCCGCTCGTCGGCCGGCTCGGGCTCGTCGGCGGCCTCGGGCTCGTCGGCGGCCTCGGGCTCCTCCGCCGGCTCCGGGTCCCCGCCCGCCTCGTCGCCGTCGTCGGGCGGCTCGGGGGTGGCCGGGTCGAACAGCGACGGCCGCAGCGGCGCGTCGAGGGCGGCGGGGGCGGGGGCGGGTTCCCCGGCGGCGGCGAGCCCGGTCCCGGTGCCCGCGGTGAGCACCAGGGTCAGGGCGGCGGCCGAGGCGGCGAGCACGCGCCGGGAGGGGCGGAGGGGGCGGGACATGGGGCACCTGCCTTGTCGGACGGGTGGGGCGCGGGGAGCGCTGGTCGTGACCGACTGTGCGCGGCCGATCGCGGGACGGCCAGCGATTCCCCCCGCACGTGTGACCCCTGGAGTGGTGCGTGGGACACCTGTGACTCCGCTGCGTGAGAGTCAAGCCCGAACTGCTCACGGAACGTGATGCAAGTCATGCGGGACGACGTCGGACACGCCCGACGTCAGCGTGTGCTGACGCAGCGGTGCGGCATGATGCGGTCCATGTCCGCGAGCAACCGCGCGGCAGGTGCCGACGCCTCCGCCGCCGTCCTGCAGATCGGCGAGGTGTCGCGGCGCGTCGACCTGTCCATCCGCACCATCCGCCACTGGGAGGAGATGGGGCTGGTCACGCCGAGCGCGCGCAGCTCGGGCGGGTTCCGGCTGTACAGCGAGGAGGACGTCGCGCGGATCCGGCTGCTGCGGTTCATGAAGCCGCTCAACCTGACGCTGCAGCAGATGCGCGAGCTGCTGGAGATCCGCCAGCAGCTCAGTGAGGCCGGGGCCGACCCCGAGGACCGCGCCACGGCCCTGGTGTGGCCCCGCGGCGGCGGGGAGGACCTCGACCGCCCCGCGCTGGCCGACCGGCTCGCCGAGGTGGCCGACCTGGCCGACAAGCGGCTGGAGAAGCTGCGCCGCTACGTCGAGGAGGTGGAGGAGTTCCTGGACCGGCTCCGCGCGGAGATCGCCGCCGGCACCGCCGACCGCGACGGCAGCGCGTCCATCGGCTAGGTTCCCCCCCGTGTCGTGGTGGGAGATCGTGCTGATCTACGTCCTTCCGGGGGTCGTGCTGTACGCGCTGATCACCCTGCTGGTCGTCGGGCCGCGCCTGGCGCGCCGCCCGCGGTACCGGGCGGGTCAGCCCTGGACCTTCCGGCCCCTGTGGTGGACGGCCAACCCGGAGGGCGCGCACCTGCCCCCGGTGCACACGTCCGCGCCGGTCGGCGCGGCGCTGGGACGAGAGGCGGGCGGCGCTCGTGGCAACTGGTAGCTCCGCGGGCCACGGCCACGGGGGTCGCGGCGGCGAGCTGGTGCGGCAGGAGGACCTCCCCGAGGGCACCGTCGTGACGGCGTCGGGGCGCATCTCGAGGGCGGAGGTGTTCGCCGAGCCCGCGCCCGACGAGCAGCCCTTCACCCCGGTCCAGCTCACCCGCCTCGACGAGGCGCTCACCCTCGCCAGCCGCGAGACCGGCCTGCGCTTCTCGGTCTACCTGGGCGACCTCGGCGACGACGTCCCCCGGCGGGTCGCCGAGCTGCACGCGCAGTTGGAGGGGGCCGACGAGGCGGTGCTCGTCGCCGTCAGCCCCGGCCAGCGCGTCGTGGAGGTGCGCACCGGCCCCGAGGCGCGCGTCCGCCTGCCCGACCGCGGCGCCAAGCTGGCCGTGATGAGCATGGTGGCCTCCTTCCGCGAGGGCGACCTGGTCGGCGGCCTGCTGTCGGGCCTGCGCATGCTGGCCGACCAGGCCGGGGGCCGGCCCCGCACGCACTGATCCGGGTGCACGTCACCGCGTCGGTCGCCGTCTCGCTCGACGGTCGCATCGACGACCGGCGACCGGAGCGGCTGCTGCTCTCCTCCCCGGAGGACCTCGACCGCGTCGACGCCGTGCGCGCGGGCGTCGACGCGATCCTCGTCGGCGCGGGCACGGTGGTCGCCGACGACCCGCGCCTCCGGGTGCGCTCGGCGGACCGACGGGCGGCCCGGGTCGCCCGCGGCGAACCGGAGACCCCGCTGCGGGTGGTCCTGGCCGGGAGGCGCGCGCTCGACCCCGCCGCGCGCGTGTTCGACGGCGGGGGCACCGTCGTGCTGCGCCTGGCCGACGTCACCGCCGTGCTCGACGACCTCGCCGCGCGGGGTGTGCGCCGGCTGCTGGTCGAGGGCGGGACGGCGGTGCACACCGCGTTCCTCGCGGCGGGCGCCGTGGACGAGCTGCACCTCGCGCTGGCCCCGCTGCTGGTGGGCGACGGCCCGCGGTTCGTGCACCCCGCGGAGTTCCCGGCGCAGCGCTGGCGGCTGGTCGACGCCCGCGCGTACGGCGACACCGTGGTCTCCCGGTACCGGCGATGAACGACGACCGGATGCTGCGCGCCGCGATCGCGCTGGCCGGCCGCTGCCCGCCGTCGGCGACGTTCCGGGTGGGGGCGGTGGTGACCGACGCGCACGGCACCGTGCTGGCGCGGGGCTGGTCGGGCCGCGACGACGCCGCCGACCACGCCGAGGAGTGCGCCCTGCGCGACCTGGTGGGCGACCGGCGGGTGCGGGGCGGCACCGTGTACTCGTCGTTGGAGCCGTGCGCGGAGCGCTCGTCGCGGCCGGTCACCTGCACCCAGCACATCCTGCGCGCCGGCATCGCCCGCGTGGTGTACGCGTGGCGCGAGCCCGAGCTGTTCGTGGCGGGCGAGGGGGACGAGGCGCTGCGCGCCGCCGGGGTGGAGGTCGTGGAGCGCGCCGACCTCGCACCGCTGGTGCGGGCGGCGAACACGCACCTGCCGGGCGTGCGCCCCTGACGGGTCAGCCCCGGGGGAACATCTCCTGCTCGACGAGCTCGCAGATGGTGTGCCCGACGTGCAGGCAGGCCTCCTGGATCCGGGCGGTGTCGTCGCTGGGCACCCGGATGCAGTGCTCGGCCACCGCGGCGAGCCGGCCCCCGTCACGGCCGGTCAGGCCCACCGTGACCAGTCCGGCCTCGCGGCCGGCGGCCAGGGCGCGCACCACGTTGTCCGAGTCGCCCGACGTCGAGAGCCCGACGAGGACGTCACCGGGCTTGCCGACGGCCGTGGCCATCCGCGCGAAGACGTCGGCGTAGGAGTAGTCGTTGGCGATCGCCGTGAGGGCCGCGGTGGCGTCGGCGAGGTTGACGGCGGCCAGCCCCGGCCGGTCGTAGGCGAAGCGGCCGGTCAGCTCCGCCGCGAGGTGCCCCGCGTCCATCGACGAGCCGCCGTTGCCGCAGAACAGCACGGTGCCGCCACCGCGGAGGGCGTCGACCATGAGACCCGCGACCCGGGTCGCGAGCTGGAGGACGGTGTCGTCGTCCAGCATCGCCTGCTTGACGGCGATGGCGTCGGCCAACCGGGCGCGCGCGAGCGCCGCGCTGCGGACGGGGCGGGGCAGGGTGCTCGTCACCCGGTACACGTACCCGGTGATCGTCGACCCAACCGGGCGGTGTCGCGGTGAACCGCATCGCGGTCCGGACCGAACCGTTGGACAGGCAGCGACCGCCGACCGCCGAGGACCGATGACCGATCCCGCCCCGCCCGCCGACGCCACCGTGCTCATCGTGGACGACCACGAGCTGGTGGCGACCTCGCTCGCGCTCGGGCTGGGTGCGGAGGGGATCCGCGCGCACCACCGGGCGCCCGGCGGCGACGGGTACGACGGCGTCCTCGCCGCCGCGGCCGGCGCCGCGCCCGGGCTGGTGCTGCTCGACCTCGACCTGGGCCGGGACGCGCAGCGCCGCCGTCTCGACGGCGTGCGGCTCGTCGAGCCGCTGCGGGCCGCCGGCTGGCGCGTGCTCGTGCTCTCCGGCAGCACCGACCGGCACCGGATCGGCGCCGCGCTGGCGGCGGGGGCGATCGGTGCCGTGCCGAAGGCGGCGCCGTTCCCGAGGCTGCTCGGCGCGGTGCGGGCCGCGCTGGCCGGGCGCCCCGTGATGCCGGAGGAGCTGCGCCGGGAGCTCGTGGAGGCGCACGAGCAGCGGGTCGCGGATGGGGCCGAGCTGGCTGCGCGGTTCGCGCGCCTCACCCCGCGCGAGCGGGAGGTGCTGGCCCAGCTGGCCGCGGGCCGCCGCGCCCAGGCGGTGGCGGACGCGTTCGTGGTGTCGCTGGCCACGGTGCGCACGCAGATCCGGTCGATCTTCGCCAAGCTGGAGGTCACCTCCCAGATCGAGGCGGTGGCGCTGTACCGGGAGGTGCAGCGGGGCTGACCGACTCCCTACACTCGCGCAGAGCGAGTGAGGAGGCACGGATGGTGAGGGTCCGGCTCGCGTCCGTCGTGCCCGTCGTCGAGGTCGTCGTCGCCGCCGCCGCCGTCGTCGTGGTCGTCGCGCTCGCCGGCGCTCCCCGGCTGGGCGGTTCCCTGGACCCGGCCGCGACCCTCCAGGTGCTGACGCTGGTCGCCGCGGCCGTGGCCGCCGGGGGTGCGGTGCTGGCCGCCCTGGTCGCACGGCTGTCCGGCGACCCGGGGCCGCGCTGGTTCGCCGCCGGCCTCGCCGTGTACGCCGCGGTCGTCCTGCCCGTCACCGCGCTGAGCGGCCCCGGTACGGCCGACCTGCCGCTGTCGGTGCTGCGGATCGTCTCCTACGTCCTGATGATCGGGCTGTTCGTCGGGGCGGTGCGCCCGCCCGCGGGGTTCGGCACGGCGCGGACCTGGGGCGTCGCCGTCGCGGGGCTCGGCGTCGCGGTCCTCGCCGCCGTCGTCGCGCCGCGCGTCCCGGGAGTCCTGCGCCCGCTGGTCGACGGGTGGTTCCCCACGCTGCTCGTCATCACCGGCTGGACGGCCATCGCCGCGGCCCTCACCGTGCGCGGGCTGCGGCGGCGCTCGGCCGCGCGCACGCGGGTGGGCCTGGGCCTGGTGGTGGTGGCCGGGGCGCAGCTGCACCGCGTGCTCACCGCCGCCGACGTCGACGTCGTGTTCGGCGCCCTGCGCGCCCTCGGCCTGCTCCTCGTCGTCGCCGGGCTCGCCGAGCTCGTCGGCCGCACGCTCGCGGAGCTGCGCGACGAGCGGTTCGCCCAGCAGGAGGAGCTCGCGGTCGCCGCGCTGCACATGGAGCGGGCGGGGGAGCTGGCGGCCGAGCGCGACCACGAGCTGCGCAACGGCCTCGCCGGGCTCGCGGGCATCACCCACCTGCTGTCCGCCCCCGGCGGCGACGCCGAGCACGACCGGCTGCGCCACGCGGTCCTCGCCGAGCTGGGGCGGCTGCGCACCCTCCTCGACGACGCCCGCGTCGAGCCGGAGCCGGAGGACTACCGCGTCGCCCCGGTGCTGGAGGGGCTCGCGGCGCTGCGCGACGGCGTCGACCTCGACGCCGATCCCGACCTGCGCGCCGTCGGCGACCCCGCGGTGCTCGCCCAGGTCGTCACCAACCTGCTGGCCAACTGCCACCGGCACGCCCCCGGGGCCGCGGTCGCCGTCCGCGCCCGCGAGCGCGACGGGCGCGCCGTCGTCGAGGTGCGCGACGCGGGCCCCGGGCTGCCCCCGGGCGTGGAGGTCCTGGACCGCGGCGTGCACGACACCGCCGCCGGCGGGTCCGGGCTGGGACTGGCGATCAGCGCGCGGCTCGTCGCGGGCGAGGGCGGGTCGCTGGACCTGCGCACCGTCGACGACCCGCGGGGCGCGCTGGCCACCGTCACCCTCCCGCTGGGCGCGCGGACGCGGGTCGGGGCGTCCTAGCCCGGCGTGGTCGGGTCGGGCGCGCTGAACGTCGTGAGGAACCGGTCGCGCAGCGCCGCCATCGGCCACACCGGCGCGTCCGCTGCCGGGCGCAGCCCGTCGGACCAGCCCCAGGAGGCCACCGCGTCGAGCACCTCCGGCGACCGGGTCACGATCGACACCGGCACGTCGAACCCGGCGTCCGGACCGGTCACCGCCGGGAGCGGCTGGTGGTCGCCCAGCACCACCAGGACGAGCTCGTCGTCGCCGAACTCCTCCACGTAGGACACGAGCGTCTCCAGCGTGTAGGCCATCGCGCCGTCGTACGCGCCGCGGACGGCCTCGGGCCCCTTCGCCCACACCGCGTCGCGCTGGTCGGCGGGCGGGGCGATCGGTGCGTACACCGAGCCGTCCCCGACGGCCGCCCAGTCGAGCACGGGCGGGGTGAACGGCCACGGTGCGTGGCCCGACACCAGCGCGATCTCGGCGAACACGGGCGGGCCGCCGCGCTGCGTGCGCTCGAACTCCGCCAGCGAGTACTGGTCGGGGATCGTCGCCCAGCCCAGGTCGGGGCCGCGGTAGCCGAGCGCGGCGTGGTCGAGCACGCGCTCGTGGCCGAAGAACTCCGCTTCGGGCCAGGCCCCCGTCGTGCCGGGCATGACGGCGACGGTGCGCCAGCCCGCGTCCCGGAAGGCGCGGGGCAGGGTGAGCCGGTCGCTCTCGACGAGCGCGCGGTGCCGGGCCGGGTCGTCGACGTGCAGGCCGGACAGGAACGTGTCGTGGGCCAGCCAGCTGCTGCCCCCGGAGACGGGCGAGGTGAGGAAGCCGGTGCGCGCCGCGTAACCAGCGGCGGCGAGCCGGTCCGTGCCGGCGTCGAGCACGTCGGTGACCCGCGGCGCCTCCAGGGCGGTGCGGCCGTAGCTCTCCACGAACGCCACCACGACGTCCTTGCCCTGCAGCGCCCCGAGCAGCCCGTCGGCGCCCGCGTAGGGGTCGGCGGCGAGCTGCTCGGCGAACTCCTGCTGCTCGCGCAGCGTGGTCGGCACGCCGACGGCGGTGCGCGCGGCCAGCGTCGCGGCGGACGCCGAGGCCACCGGCAGGCCCGCCACCAGGTGCGTCCCCGCCAGCGCGCACACCGTCCAGACCACCGCGCCCGCCGCGAGCCCGCGGACCGCCCCCGCGCGGTGCCGCTCCACCGCTCCGGCCACGCAGCGCGCGGCGAGGGCGCAGAGCACCGGCACGGCGAGCGCGACGAGCCCGAGCGCGACGGCGAGCACGACCGCCACGGCCGGGCCGGTGGACGCGGCGACGAAGCGGCCGGCGTCGCCGAGCAGGGGGGCGTCGACGACCGGGTCGAACGGGCGGCCCAGCGTGGAGCCGAACCCCAGGTCGAGCGCCGCGAGGACGGCGAGCAGCCCGATCAGCGCCCCGCCCGTCGCCGCGACCGCGCGGCCGGGCCGCGGCGGCAGCACCAGCAGCAGCAGCACCCCGGCCAGGGCCTCGACGGGCAGCCGGAGGAACGCGGCGGGCCCGAACTGCTCGGGCGCCACCGGGAGGGCCAGCGCGGCCAGGAGGAGCAGCCCGGAGGCGGCCACCCTCACCGGCGCCGCCACAGGTGGCGGGCGCTCACCCCGAACGACCACGTCAGCGCGGCCAGCGCGCCCACGACGGCCACGGCGGTGACCGGACCCGGCAGGACCGCCGCCGCGATCAGCACGATCCCCTGCGCCGCCGCGACGACCTTCGCCGAGTACCGCACCGGCAGCGGCCCCGTCAGCCACGGCAGCAGCGCGCCCGCCACCACCCACGCGTAGCGCATCAGACCGATCGCGAGCACCCACCACCCGAGCAGTGTGGCGACGTGCGCGCTGAGCACCAGCAGCAGGGCGGCGTCGGTCTCCATGTCGAACCGCGCCCCCCACGCCGACGCGGTGCCGGTGCGGCGGGCCACCGCCCCGTCGACGCCGTCGAGGGCGAGCGAGGCGGTGGCGAGCGCGGCGATCAGCAGCGACCCGACCGGCCGCCCGGCCAGCCCGTCGGCGACCAGCGCGGCCACCCCGCCGGCCAGCACGGCCCGCGCCAGCGTCACCAGGTCGGCCGGACCCAGCCGGGGCCCGGCCGTCCGGGCGACCAGCCCGCCGAGCCCCGCGGTCCACACCAGGCCCGCGACCCAGCCGGCCGGTCCGGGCCCGAGCGCCCACAGCAGGGCCACGCCACCGGTGCCGGCGATCGCGACGGCGTCGCCCACGGTGCGCGACCGGGTCAGGCTTCGTTCCACACCTCCCAGCACGTCGTCGAGGGTCCCCCGGTTCAGCGCGACCGGCCACCCGGCGGCCGGTCGCCGCGGGCTCGCTACGGTCGCCCGGTATGTCCTCCTCGACAGCGCCCGCCCGGAGCGACCGGGCCTTCTGGGTGCAGGCACCCGGCCGGGGCGAGCTGCGTCCCGTCACCCTCGCCGACCCGGGACCGGACGACGTCGTCGTCCGCACCGTCTGCTCCGGCGTGAGCCGCGGCACCGAGACGCTGGTGTTCCGCGGCGAGGTGCCCGCCTCTCAGGTCGCGGCGATGCGCGCGCCGTTCCAGGACGGGGAGTTCCCGGCGCCGGTGAAGTACGGCTACCTCGCCGTCGGCGTCGTCGAGCACGGCCCGCCCGCGCTGCTGGGCCGCACCGTGTTCTGCCTGCACCCGCACCAGACCCGCTTCGTCGTGCCCGCCGCCGCCGTCACCCCGGTGCCCGACGCGGTGCCGCCGGGGCGGGCGGTGCTGGCCGGCACCGTCGAGACCGCGCTGAACGCGCTGTGGGACGCGGCACCCCGGGTCGGCGACCGCGTCGCCGTGGTCGGCGGCGGGATGGTCGGGGCCGCGGTGGCGGCGCTGCTCGCCCGGATCCCGGGGGTGCGCTGCGAGCTGGTGGACGTCGAGGAGTCCCGCGCCTCCGTCGCCGCCGCGCTCGGGGTCGGCTTCGCCGTTCCCGACCGGGCGCAGGGGGAGTGCGACCTCGTCGTGCACGCCAGCGCCACCGACGCCGGGCTGGCGCGGTCGCTGGAGCTGCTCGGCGACGAGGGCGAGGTCGTGGAGCTGAGCTGGTACGGCGACCGCGTCGTGCGGGTGCCGCTGGGGGAGGCGTTCCACTCGCGGCGGCTCGCGGTCCGCGCCAGCCAGGTCGGCGCCGTCGCCGCGGCGCGCCGCGCGCGCCGCACCCACGCCGACCGGCTCGCGCTGGCGCTGGAGCTGCTGGCCGACGAGCGCTTCGACGCGCTGGTCGCCGCCGAGTGCCGGTTCGCCGAGCTGCCGGACGTGCTCGCGCGGCTCGCGAGCGGGGCTGAACCGCATCACCTGTGCGTCCGTGTGCTCTACGACGAGGAGGAGTAGAGACCCGTGTTCACCATCACCGTCCGCGACCACTTCATGATCGCGCACAGCTTCCGGGGCGAGGTGTTCGGCCCCGCGCAGGCGCTGCACGGCGCCACCTACGTCGTGGACGCCGCGTTCCGGCGCCCCGACCTGGACGCCGACGGCATCGTCGTCGACATCGGCCTCGCCACGCAGCAGCTCGGCGAGGTGCTCGCCGAGCTGAACTACCGCAACCTCGACGACGAGCCGGCCTTCGCCGGCGTCAACACCTCCACCGAGTTCCTGGCGAAGGTCGTGGCCGACCGGCTGGCGCAGCGCGTGCACGACGGCGCGCTGGGCGAGGCCGCGCGCGGCTGCGCCGGGCTCACCGTGGTGCTGCACGAGTCGCACGTCGCGTCGGCCGGATACGAGCGGGAGCTGTGAGACCGGTGCACCTCGTCGTGCCCTACGGCGTGGACGACCCGGAGCTGCCCAGCGGCGGGAACGTCTACGACCGGCGCGTGGTCGACGGCCTCGGCGGCCGCGCGATCGCCGTGCCGGGGGCCTGGCCGCGGCCGGGGGAGACCGGCCGGGCGGCGCTGCGGCGCGCGCTGGCCGCGCTGCCCGACGGCGCGGCCGTGCTGGTCGACGGGCTGGTGGCCGGCGGCGTCCCCGACGTGGTCGTCCCCCAGACCCGCCGGCTCGCGCTGGCCGTCCTGGTCCACCTCCCGCTGCCCGACGACCTCGCCGCGGCCGAGCGGGAGACGCTGCGCGCTGCGCACGCCGTCGTCGCCACCAGCGCGTGGACCGCGCGCCAGCTGCAGGAGCGCTACGGCGTGAGCGCCACCGTCGCCCACCCCGGCGTCGACCCCGCCCCGCTGGCGCCCGGCACCAACGGCGCGGGACGGCTGCTCTGCGTCGGGTCGATCAGCGCCGTCAAGGGGCAGGACGTGCTGGTCGAGGCGCTGGCGCGGGTGCAGGACCTGCCGTGGACGTGCGCGCTCGTCGGGCCGCTGCGCCGCGACCCCGACCACGTCGTCCTCGTCCGGCGCCTCGTCGCCGAGCGCGGCCTCACCGGCCGCGTCACGATCGCCGGGCCGCGCACCGGCCCGGACCTCGACGCTGCCTACGCCGCCGCCGACCTGCTCGTCCTGCCCTCGCGCGTCGAGGCCTACGGCATGGTCGTCACCGAGGCGCTCGCGCGCGGCATCCCGGTGCTCGCCACCGACGCCGGCGGTGTCGTCGAGGCCCTCGGCGACGGGCCGGGCCTGCTCGTCCCGCCCGGGGACCCGGCCGCGCTGGCCGCCGCCCTGCGCCGCTGGTTCACCGAGCCCGCCCTGCGCGAGGACCTGCGCGCCGCCGCGCGCGCCCGCCGCGACGCCCTCACCGGATGGGAGGTGACGACCCGATGCCTCTCCCGGGTGCTGGACCGGCTGCCGGCGTAGCGGACTGCGCGCCCGACTGGCTCGCCCTGCGCGAGCCGGCCGACGCGGCCGCCCGCAGCACCGAGCTCGTCGACCTGCTCACCGCGCACGAGTCGGACCGCCGGTCCTGGGTCGTCCGCGACCTCGGCTGCGGCACCGGGTCGATGGGCCGCTGGCTCGCGCCGCGGCTGCCCGGGGCGCAGCACTGGTTGCTGCACGACCGCGACGCCGCACTGCTCGCCCTGGCCGCGCTCCCCGACGCCTCCGCCGACGGCGGGCCCGTCACGGTGCGGACCGTCCCCGGCGACGTCACGATCACCGCCGCCACGCTCGCCGGCACGTCGCTGGTGACGGCGTCGGCGCTGCTCGACCTGCTCACCGCCGAGCAGGTCGACGCGCTCGCCGCCGCCTGCGTCGCGGCCGGGTGCCCCGCGCTGCTCACCCTGTCGGTGAGCGGCCGGGTGCTGCTCGACCCGCCCGACCTGCTCGACGCCCGCGTCGCCGCCGCGTTCGACGCGCACCAGCGCCGCGAGCTCGACGGCCGGCGCCTGCTCGGCCCGGACGCGCCCGACGTCGCCGCGGCCGCCTTCGCGCGGCTCGGCTGGACGGTGCACCGCCGGCCCAGCCCGTGGCGGCTCGAACCCGGTCCCCTCACCGACGAGTGGCTCGGGGGCTGGATCGCCTCCGCCCGCGAGCAGGAGCCCGACCTGCCGCTGGACGGCTACCGGGCCACCCCGCCGCTCCGCGCGGTCGTCGGGCACGAGGACCTGCTCGCCCTGCCCCCCGGAGGTGGCCCGCGGTGACCGCCCTGGTGATCGACGCGCGGCGCGCGCTCATCGCCCCGCTGCGCCCCAGCGGCGCCCTGCGCCGCGCCGCCGTCCGCGCGTGGAGCGGCCGGGCACGCGAGGCCGCCCCGGCCCTGCTCGGCGCCGTCGTCGTCGTGGCGCTCGTCGTCGTGGTCGGCCCGGCCGCGCTCGTCGAGGGCGTCACGGCGGTCGGGCCCGGCCCGGCGCTCGCCGCGCTCGGGATCGGCCTGCTGACCACCGTCGCCGCGGCCGCCCGCTGGTGGCTCGTCGCCCGCGCCCTGGACGTCCCGCTGCGGGCGGGCGCCGCCGTCGCGGAGACCTACCGCGCGCAGTTCCTCAACTCCGTGCTGCCCGCGGGCGTGCTGGGAGACGTGCACCGCGCGGTCCGCCGCGGCGGGCGCGGCGCCCGCGCGGTGGTGCTGGAGCGCACCACCGGGCAGGCCGTCGTGGTGCTGACCTGCGTCGCGCTCCTCGTCACCGCGCCCTCGCTGCTCGGCTCCGGGCTGCTGGCCGTGGCCGCCGTGGCCGGGGCGGGCGCGCTCGTCGTGGCGCTGCTCGCGACCGTCCCCCGGCTGCGCGGCTGGCTGCGCGCCGTCCTCGGCGACCTGCGCGCGCTGCTCGTGCGCGGTGTCGCGCCGGGGATCGTGCTGCTGTCGGTGGCCGGGCTGGCCGGGCACCTCGCGCTGTTCACCGTGGCCGCCCGGGCCACCGGCGTCGAGACGGGACTGGTCGAGCTGCTGCCGTTGCTGGTCGTGTCCCTGCTGGCCATGGTGGTGCCCCTCGGCATCGGCGGGTGGGGGCCCCGGGAGGCGACGGCCGTGCTCGCGTTCGGCGCGGCCGGCCACGGCGCCGAGCAGGGGCTCGCCGTCGCCGTCGCGTTCGGCGTGCTCAGCCTGGTGTCGTGCCTGCCGGGCGCCCTGGTCCTGCGAGCGCCGCGGTGCTGATCGTCGTGCGGCACGGCGCCACCGAGGCCAACGCCCGGGGGCTGCTGCTGGGGCGCTCGGACCCGCCGCTGTCCACCACCGGCCGCGCGCAGGCCGTCGCGCTGGCGACGCTGCTGCCCCGCGCGGCCCGCGTCGTGACCAGCCCGCTGGCCCGCGCCCGGCAGACCGCCGAGGTGATCGCGCGGGGCGTCCCCGTCGAGGTCGACCAGCGCTGGATCGAGATGGACTACGGCGACCTGGACGGCTGCGCGCCCGGCGCGCTCGGCGAGACCGGTTGGCAGGAGTGGCGCAGCGACCCGGCCTTCGTGCCGGCCGGCGGCGAGTCGGTGGGCTGCGTGGGCGACCGCGTGCGCGACGCCTGCCGCGACCTGGCCGACGCGGCCGCCGAGGAGGACGTCGTCGTGGTCAGCCACGTGTCGCCGATCAAGGCGGCCGTGGCGTGGGCGCTGGGCGTGGGCGACGAGGCGACCTGGCGGATGTTCGTCGCCGACGCCGCGGTCTGCCGCATCGACACCGGCGGCGCCGTGCCCCTGCTGCTGGGCTTCAACGCCGACCCGGCCACCGGGCCGCGGGTGCCCGCGTCCTACCTGGCCCGCGCGTACACGTCGCCCGAGCGGCCCAGCGGGCGGTAGCGGTCCAGCAGGGCCCGCAGGCCGTCCGCGTCGACCCACTCGGGGCTCGCCCAGGTCAGGGTCTCGACGGGGGAGTAGTTGTAGCGGTAGTCGCCCAGATCCCCCGAACGGCCCAGCTCCTCCACCCGCGCCAGCACGGCGAGCGCGGCGTCGTGCGCGGGCGGCAGGTACTCGAACGACAGGGCCCGCAGCGGCGTCGAGAGCCCGGCGAGGACGTCGAGCTCGAAGCCCTCGACGTCGACCTTGCAGAACGCGGGCTCGCCATGCTCGGCCACCAGCGCGTCGAGGGTGGTGACGGCGACGTCCACGGTGCGGTCCCAGCGGACGCGGGCGAAGCGCGCGTCGTGGGCCACGTCGTCGCGCCAGCCCGCCGCCATCGACGACACGGTCGGCGTCGCCGTCGACACGCCCAGCTGCGCGGTGCCCGGCTCGGCGCCGAGCGCGTCGGTGACGATCACGACCCCCGCGTCGCGGCCGAACAGCAGGCGCAGCACCCGCACGCAGTCGGGCTGGGGCTCGACGGCCACCACCCGCGCCCCGAGCTTCCGCCACGCCCGCACCCGGCTGCCGACGTGCGCGCCCACGTCGAACGCCAGGTCGCCGGGGGCGAGGAACTCCCGGTAGAAGGCCACCATGCGGCGGTGCCGGCCGGGGATGCCGTGGTACATCGCGAGCGAGCGGGCCATGCCGTAGGCGCGGGTGAGCACCCGGCCACGCTACGGGCCCCCGCACCCGCCGCCGTCGCCCGTCCGGCGAGCGCGCAGCGGGGCGCGGCCACCGGTGGTGGCGGCCCCCGCCCGCAGCGGGGTGACACCGCTGCGACCGGATCGGAGCGGGGTGGCACCGCTGCGATCCGGGGACAGTGGCCCCGGCGCGCCGCAACGGCTGCGCCGACCCTCACGCAGCGGTCGTGCACCCCGCGCAGCCGTTGCAACGGCTGCGCCGCGCCCGCAACGGCTGCGTGGGACGTCCCGCAGCCGTTGCGGCGGCGGTGTCACTCCGTCAGGAACCCGCCCGACTGCCGCGCCCACAGCGCCGCGTACCCGCCGCCGCGGGCCAGCAGGTCGGCGTGCGCGCCCTGCTCGGTGATGCGCCCGCGGTCGAGCACGACCAGCCGGTCCACGCCGGCCACGGTGGACAGCCGGTGCGCGATCGCGATCGTCGTCCGGCCCTCCATCGTGCGGCGCAGCGCGTCCTGGATGAGCGCTTCGCTCTCGGAGTCCAGGGCGCTGGTGGCCTCGTCGAGCAGCAGCAGGTCGGCGTCGCGCAGGATCGCCCGCGCGATCGCGACCCGCTGGCGCTGCCCGCCCGACAGTTTGACGCCGCGCTCGCCGACGAGGGTGGCGAACCCGTCGGGCAGCCCGTCGACGAACTCCAGCACGTGCGCGGCGGCGGCGGCCGCCCGGATCTGCTCCGGGGTGGCGTCGGGCCGGCCGAACGCGATGTTCTCCGCCAGCGTGCGGTGGAACATCGCCGGGTCCTGCGGCACGTAGGCGATGCGGCTGCGCAGGTCGGCCTGGGTCAGGCGGGTGATGTCCTGCCCGCCGAGGAGGATCCGGCCGCCCTGGACGTCCATGAGCCGCAGCAGCAGCCGCACGATCGTCGTCTTGCCGCCGCCCGACCGCCCGACCAGACCGACGCGCTCGCCGTCGGCGATCTCGAGCTCGAAGCGGTCGAACAGCGGCTCGGTCCGGCCGGCGTGCACGAACGTGACGCCGTCGAACCGCACGGCCGCCCCGCCCCGCCGCAGCGGTTCGGGCCGCTCCGGGTCGAGCACGGTGGGCTCGTCGAGGAGCAGCTCGGTGAACTGCGCGGCCTCGGTGGTGGTGCGCTCCAGCATGCGGTAGGTCTGGTTGAACTCGAACATGATGCGCGTGGCCGTGACGAAGTAGCTGAACACCACCACGACGGCGCCCAGCCCCGGCCCACCCGGTCGGGTGGCCACGCCCAGGGCCAGCACCAGCCCGGCCGCGTTCGCCAGCACCGACAGCGGGGCGATGACCGTGTCGATGCGCAGGTTGGAGTAGTCCCAGCTGCGCAGCGCGAGCAGGCGGTTGTGGGCGACCCTGCGGCGGTGCTCGGCGGCCTCGCGCACCTCGGCCGCGTGCGCGCGCACGGCGTCCATGTTGGACAGCGTGTCCGACACGTGCCCGGACACCTGCGCCCACGCCTCCTCCCGCGCGTCGACCAGCACCTGCCGGCGCCGGACCAGCGGTACGACGACGACCGCGCCGAGCACGAGCGCGCCGAGCAGGACCAGCACCAGCAGCGGGTCGTACTGCCACAGGACGACCGCGGCGAACCCCAGCGGCAGCATCTGGGCGGACACCTGGAACACCAGCGTGTCCACGAACCCCTCGAACTGCGAGGCGAAGCTGAGCACCCGCTTGGTCAGCGAGCCGGCGAAGTTCTCGTGGAAGAACGCGCTGTCCTTGGCCAGCAGCGCGTCCACGCCCTGCACGTAGAGCGACTCGATGCCGTTGGCGTCGACGCGGTTGAGGCAGTGGATGGTGACGCGCCACAGCGCCTCCCCGGCCAGCATCAGGCCGAGGAACGTCAGCACCGCCGGCCCGACCACGGCCGGTGACGCCGGCTCCCCGGCCGCGAGCCGCCCGACGAGGTCGCCGACGACCAGCGGCGGCAGGTACAGCAGGACGACGGTGCCGAGCGCCGGCAGCACGAGCGCGGCGACGGCGAGCCAGCGCTGCGCGGCCAGCTCGCGCAGGTACGTGCGCACGGCCAGCCGGAAGGCGCTCCGCCGGCGGTCCGCGGCGCGGTGCGGCGATGGGTCGGTGGACGGGGACAGGGCGTTCGGCGTGGCCGTGACGGACAGGGTTCACCCCTTCCGGGTCGTCGTGGGGGGAGCGGCCATGGTCCGTGCCGGGTGACGCCGCGGTCCACCGGGTTTCGCACCGACCGGTGGTCCGGTCACGCACGGGGCAGATCGCGCCCGGCGGCAGCGCGACGGGGTGACGTCTGCTTCGACGCCCCCCAGGGCAGCCCGTCCGGACAGTACGTGGTCCTGCTCGACCCCTCGTTCAGCTCCACCGCCGAGCGGGTCGCCTGGCTCGACACGCTCTGACGTGCCGGGCGTGCGCGAGTGCCCCGGTGCTGCCGAGCAGGCGGGCCGGGGCGCTCGTGCGTCGTCACCCGGGCGCGGCCGCCCCGCTCCCACGGTGGCTCCCCGGTAGGGTCCCACCCAGCGAGGGGCGGTAGCTCAGCCGGTCAGAGCAGCGGACTCATAATCCGTCAGGTCGTGGGTTCGAACCCCACCCGCCCCACCCGGCGAAGGTTCTTCCGGAGCTGCGCGGGTTCGAGCCGCTCAGCGTGACGCGCTCCGTGACGAGGTGCGAGCACGCTCGCGCGGCACCGGTCAGCGCGACTCCGAAAGCGGGGAGGAGGACGGGACCGCGTTCGCGCCGCCCGTGCTCACCCGTGGGCGCGGCGATCCGCCGTACCAGTCCAGGCACACCACGGTGGCGTCGTCGAGCAGGTTCCCGTCGGTGGCGTCCACGACGGCGTCGCCCAGGGCGTGCACGACCTGACGGGGGTGCAGGTCGACGCTGCGGGCGAGCTGCGCGGAGAGGTCCGCGTGCTGGGCAGCGCGTTCCACCATCCCGTCGGTGATCAGGACGATCCGGTCACCGGCTTCCAGCGGGAAGCGCTGCACGCGGAACGACCGGCCCGGATCGAGCCCGAACGGCAGATCGATCTCCAGCTCGACCTGCTCGACCCGCCCGTCGCGCAGCCGCAGCGGCAATTCGTGGCCGGCGTTGACGATCGTCGCGGCCCCGCTGACCAGGTCGATGTTCAGCACCTGCCCGGTGACGAACTGGCCGAGGGGGGAGTGGGCGGCCAGTGCGGCGTTGGCGTTGCGGACCTGCTCGCCGAGGTCGGCCCCGCGGCGGCGCTCGTTGCGCAGGCTGCCCACCAGCACGGTGGCCAGGATCGCCGCTGCGACGTCGTGCCCGGCGGCGTCGGTGATCGAGACCTGCAGGGCGTGCTGGTCCAGGGTGTAGTCGAAGGTGTCCCCGGCCACGGAGCTGGCCGGTTCCAGCCAGCCGGCGAGGGTGAACTGGCCGGCCTCGCAGGTGAACGCGCTCGGGAGCAGCCGTCGCTGGATCTCCGCGGCCAGGCTGAACGGGGCCGAGCGCTGGCCCCACTCGAACAGGTCGGTGTGGCGCCGGTTGGCGACCACGATGTAGGCCAGTGCCTGACCGGCGGTGGCGATGTCGGCGACGACGCTGCGGTCGGGGTGGTGGGGCAGGTCGAGCTGGAGCAGCCCGATGGCGTCCCCGCGGTTGGTGACCGGGATGGTCAGCTGCGCGCCGCCGCCCGCCGTCCCGTGCACGTCCACCTGCTGGGTGACCAGCACCCGCTCGTAGACCGTGCCCGCCAGCGTCACCTGCTCGGCCCCCGGGAACCGCGTCCCCGAGCCGTTCCCGGTGGCGCGGCCCATGCGGAACACCGCGCGCCCGCTGAAGTCGGCGATGAGGAAGCTGACCGCGCGGGCCCCGAACAGGGCCTTCAGCTCGTCGGCCACGACCTCCACGGCCTCGACCGGGGAGGCGGCCTCCACCTGGTCCAGCAACCTGCGCATCTCGGCTCCGGGGTGCCCGTGGTCACGCACTCGTGAACCCTAGAGGCGCCGCGGCGCTCCGCGCTGCACCAGCTGGATCAAGCCGCCCGGCACCAGCCGCCCGGCACCGCGTCCCGCGGTCCTCGATCACCGGCCGTGGTCCGTCGCCCGAACGGCCCGGAGGAGGGGGTCCTCCAGCTGCGCCCACGAGTCGACGACCGCGATCGCTCCCGCGTCGAGCAGCTGGGCGGTGCGGGCCGTGCGCTGGTCGCCGGGGACGAAGGCGGTGTTGCCGACCGTCGGGCAGCCCGCGGCGACCGCGGACCGCACGCCGGGCAGGGAGTCCTCGACGGCGAGGCACTCCTGCGGGTCGACGCCGAGCTCGGCGACGGCGAGCAGGTAGACCGCCGGGTCCGGCTTGCTGGTGGGGACGGGCAGGGAGTCCTCGGCGCTGTACCGGCGTTCGGGAGGGAGCAGCTCGGCCACACCGGTGGCCCGGAAGCAGACGTCGAGGCGGGACAGCGCGCTGGAGCTCACGGCGGCCAGCGTGCAGCGCTCCGCCAGCCGGGTCAGCGGGTCCAGCACGGCGGGGTCGGGCCGCAGGGTCCGCCCGAGGTGCTCGCTCACCACCGCCTTCTCCTGCGCGACCCACCGGTCGAGAGTGGGACCGTCCGGCACGGGTGCGCCGTGCTCGGCGGCCAGGGCGACCGCCGTCGTGCGGAAGTTGAGGCCCGTGGACAGGGCGAGGAGCTCCTCGGGGGTGTAGCGGCGGGCGACCCCGACCGAGGCGAGGAACCGGTTGGTGACCTCGGCGGAGGCCTCGAACGCGGGCTCCTCGGAGGGGAACAGGTTGCCGTCGGCGTCGCAGAGCAGGACGCGGGGTCGCAGCCCGTCCAGCGCGGGCCGCGTCACGACGTCCCGTCCCGGCGGAGGCAGGCCTCGACGGCCTCGCGGGGCCCGGCGCGCAGGGCGTCCAGCGCGGCGTGGAGCTCCTCGACGAAGGCGGTGTCGTCCTCGAGCCCGTCGAACACCTCCCGCTCGGCGAGCAGGGGGCGCGGATCGGTGCCGTCGCGGCGGGCGAGGTCGGTGAACTGCTCCTTGCGCGGCCCCTGGACGTCGATCGGGTCGCCGGCGTAGTCCACGCCGGTGAGGTAGCGGAACCAGCCGGCGACGGCGAGGGTCATGAGCGGGTGGGCGCGCCCGGCGGCGCGGGCCTCCTTGATCGAGGGCAGCAGGTAGGAGGGCATCTTGACCGACCCGCGCCGGCAGAGGCGGCTCAGGTCGTCGGCGATCGCCGGGTTGGCCAGGCGCTCCAGCAGCGACGCCCGGTACTCGTCCAGGTCGAGCCCGGGCACCTGCGGCAGCAGGGGGACCACCTCGTCGAGGAACCCGCCGACGAACGCGGCGAGGACCGGGTCGGCCATCACGTCGGCCGTGGTGGCGTGGCCGGCGAGGTGGCCCAGGTAGCCCAGCGCGCAGTGGCTGGCGTTCAGCAGGCGCTTCTTGGTCAGCTCGTAGGGGGCGACGTCGTCGACGAACTGCACCCCGACGCGGTCGAGCGCGGGCCGGCCGTTGCAGAACCGGTCCTCGACCACCCACTGGGAGAACGGCTCGCAGATCACCGGCCAGCGGTCGTCCACCCCGAACGTCCGGGCGATCTCGTCGCGCTCCTCCGGGGTGGTGGCCGGGGTGATCCGGTCGACCATGCTGCTGGGGAAGGCGACCTCCGCGGAGATCCAGCGCGCGAGCCCGGGATCGCGCAGCTCCGCGAACCGGGTGACCATCGTGGCGGCCGCCCGCCCGTTGCTCGGGATGTTGTCGCAGGACAGCACGGTGAACGGCGCGGTGCCGGCCCGTCGCCTGCGGTCCAGCGCCTCGACGAGGTAGGCGAAGACCGTGTCGGGGCTCCCCGGGTCCTCCAGCTCGGCGGCGACGGTCGGGTCGTCGACCCCGAACGCGCCCTCGGCGTCGAGGCGGTAGCCGCCACCGGTGATCGTGAGCGTCACCAGCCGGGTCTCCGGGTCGGTGAGCGCGTCGAGCACGGCCCCGCGCTCCGTGGCGGCGTGCAGGTACCGGCCCAGAGCGCCCACGACGCGCGCCCTGCTGCCCGCGGCCCCCCGCTCGACGACGGTGTACAGGCAGTCCTGCGCGTGGAGGACCTCCCCGATCTCGGTGCTGTGCAGGCCCACCCCGATCACTCCCCACCCGCCGTCCCCGTCGAGGTCGGCGAGCCGGTCGAAGTACACGGCCTGGTGGGCGCGGTGGAAACCGCCCACCCCGATGTGCACGACCCCCGGACGCAGCGCGGTCCGGTCGTAGCCGGGCACGTCGACGCGGTCGCGCAGCTCCGACAGGTTCGCCTCACGCAGCGGTACCTCCTCGACGGCGTCGGGATCGGCGGCGAGCGGAGGGGAGTGAGCAACCATGTGTCGTCCTCGATGCGGTCGGCCAGCGGTACTGCCGCGCCGGTCGGCCGTGCACCGGGGCAACGGCACCCGGGTCCCCCCCTCCCGACCGTCCAACCACCGCCGCCGGCACCGGCCGGCCCGCGCGAGGTGCCGTGCCGGGCCCCGCGTGCGGGAGCCCCGTCGACGACGGGCAGGAGGGACTCCGGCCCGTCGACCGGCTCGAGGTGGCGGTCGGGGTCGGGATCGAGGCGCGGCCGGGAGCCCGGCTCCGCGTCAGACGATGGGCGAACCGCCGGTGACGGCGATGACCTCGGCGGTGATGTAGCTCGACTCCTGGGAGGCGAGGAACACGTAGGTGGGTGCGAGCTCGGCGGGCTGCGCGGCCCGACCCATGGGCGACTGGCCGCCGAACGACCCGACCTTCTCCTCGTCCATGGTCGCCGGGATCAGCGGCGTCCACACCGGCCCGGGCGCCACGGAGTTGACGCGGATGCCCTTCTCGACGAGGTCGGTGGCGAGCCCCTTGGTGAAGTTGACGATGGCGGCCTTGGACGTGGCGTAGTCCAGCAGGTGGGGCGAGGGGGAGAACCCCTGGATCGACGAGGTGGTGATGATCGACGAACCCGCGGGCATGTGGGGGATCGCCGCCTTGGCCAGCCAGAACATCGCGTAGAGGTTGGTCTTCATCACGCGGTCGAACTGCTCGGTGGTGATGTCGGCGATGCCCCCGTTCTGCGACATCTGGTACGCGGCGTTGCTGACGAGCACGTCGATCTGCCCGAACTCCTCCACCGCGGTGTCCACGACCTGCCGGCAGACGTCCTCCTCGCGCAGGTCGCCGGGTACCGTCACGGCCTTGCGGCCGGCGCTCTCGACCAGGCGCGCGGTCTCCTGGGCGTCGTCCTCCTCGGTGGGGAGGTAGGAGATCAGCACGTCCGCGCCCTCGCGCGCGAACGCCAGCGCGACGGCGCGCCCGATCCCGGAGTCCCCTCCGGTGATGATCGTCTTCTTGCCCTCGAGCCGGTTGCTGCCCTTGTAGGTGTCCTCGCCGTGGTCGGGCTGGACGTCCATGTCGGCGCTGCGGCCGGGGTGCTCGATGGTCTGCTCGCCGGTGCCCGTCCCCGTGTTCTGCTGGGTCGGGTCCTGCTGCGTGGTCTGGTCCTGGCTCACGTGTCGGTGTCCTCTCGGGGTGCCACTGGGTCCCGGCCGGGTTTCCCCCGGACACCGCGGCCAACCGCTCGCGCCCGGAGGGTGGGATCGCCTCGTGACCGCGCGGTTCGGCCGGGCCGCCGTCACGGACCGGGGGAGGGCCGGTCCGGCGGTGGTCCGACGGGCGCGTCGCCGGCCGGCGCTCGTCCGGTCGGGGTCCCGAGCCTCGGCTCCGGTGGATCGCCCCAGCGGTCCGAGGCACCCCGGTCCGCGCGGTCCGGGCCGCGCGGGCCGTCCCCGCTGCACGTCGCCGAGCCCAGGACCAGCCCTCGCGCGACCGTCGACGACGACCGGCGGTCAGACATCAACTCCTCACGCCGGTGGCGCCGCGGATCCTGCCCCGGCTGTGAGCACGGGATTCTCGATCCGGAACCCGTCGTTGACCGCGTACGGCTGCACTCGCTACGGTGGCGGAGCTCACAAGCTGATGTCAGACATCAGCTCTCGTGCGGGTCTCGACGAGGAGGTCCCCCGTGGTCCCGGTGCTCCGCACCCGCCCGGCCCGTCGGCCCGGCGCACCCCGTCCGCGGCCCTCGGGGACGCGGTGGGGCGGTGCCGCGCGCCGGGCCGGTCCCGGCCGGCGAGCGGAGCGCGCCCGCACCGGGCGCGGCGGGAGGGAAGGTGCAGTGACTGCGCAGGAACCGGAGTTCGCGTTCGAGCGCGTCGGTTCCGGCCGGGGGTTCGAGCGGATCGTGGGCAACCTGCGCGGCGCGATCGTGCGCGGCGACCTGCCCCCCGGTCACCGGCTCCCGTCGGAACCCGACCTCGCCGCCCAGATGGGGGTGTCGCGGCCGATGCTCCGCGAGGCCCTCAAGGCGCTGGAGGTGTCGGGCTACCTCGAGGTGCGGCGCGGGTACGGCGGCGGCCGGTTCGTCGCGGCCCCCGAGCCGGAGGAGTTCCACGCCATCACCGCCGCGCCGCTCTCGACGATGGACGTCGAGCCCCGGCACGTGATGGACGTGCGGCTGGCGGTCGAGCCGATGGCCGCCCGCCTCGCCGCGCGCGCCCACGACGCGGGCGACCTCGGCCGGGCCCTGCGCAGGCTCGGCGCGGCGGGGGCGAAGCCCGGCCGCGTGGTGGACGCGCTGGTGCAGTTCCACATGTCGCTGGTCGAGGCCTCGGCCAACCCGGTGTTCGTCGCGGTGTACGAGAGCCTGCGGGGCCCGATGGCGATGAGCCTGGGCTCGCGGGTCCGGGACGCGGCCTGGTGCGCCGCGGTGCGCGAGCCCCTCGCCCACGTCGTGCGGCTCGTCGACGACGGCGAGCCCGGCGCGGCCGAGCGCGCCGTCCGCCGCTACCTGGTCGACTTCGAGGACGACCGCGACAAGCCCGAGGACGACCGGTGAGCCCGGTCGCGGACGGTCGGATGTACGACCCGGCCGTCGAGGCGATGCCCCGCGAGCAGGTGCGGGCGCTCCAGCTCGAGCGGCTGCGCGCCCAGCTCGCCCGCGTCGCGGCCCGCTCGCCGTTCTACGCCGACCTGTGGGCCGAGCACGGGTTCGACCCGGCCGCCGTGACGTCGCTGGAGGGGTTCGCCGCCCCGTTCACGACCAAGGAGATGCTGCGCGACAGCCAGCTGGACTCCCCGCCGCTGGGCCGGCACGCCGCGGTCGGCATGGACGAGGTGGTGCGCGTGCACGCCTCCAGCGGCACCACCGGGCGACCGAGCTACGTGGGGATCACCGCGCGGGACCACGAGGACTGGACCGAGGTCGTCTCCCGCGTCCTGTACTGCGAGGGCATGCGCCCCGACGACGTGGTCGTGCACGCCTTCGGGCTCGGGTTCTTCGTCGGCGGGCTGCCGCTCAAGGACGCCACCGAGCGGATCGGGGCGACGTTCGTGCCGATCGGCACGGGCAGCAGCGACCGGGTGGTGCAGAGCATCCGCGACCTGGGCGGCACGGTGCTGATGTCCACGCCGTCCTTCGCGACCCACCTCGCCGAGCACTGCCGCGACCGGCTCGGCACCGAGCCGCGGGAGCTCGGGCTGCGCAAGCTGCTGCTCGGCGCCGAACCGGGAGCGTCGATCCCGGGCGTGCGGGCGCGGCTGGAGGCCGACTACGGGGCCGTCGTGGGCGACGGCATGGGCAACGCGGACGTCTTCCCCATCTACCTCGCCACGTGCCCCCAGCAGGACGGGCTGCACCTGTGCGCGGAGGACCAGCTGCTCACCGAGGTCGTCGACCCGGAGACGGGGGAGCGGCTGGAGTGGGCGGAGGGCGTCGAGGGCGAGCTCGTGGTCACCCACCTGCAGCGCGAGTGCGTGCCGCTCGTGCGGTTCCGGGTGCGCGACCGCGTGGTCGTGACGGGCCTCGACTGCCCGTGCGGGCGGACCAGCCCCCGGCTGCGCTGCGTCGGGCGCACCGACGACCTCCTGTTCGTCGCCGGCGTCAACGTCTGGCCCAGCGCGGTGAAGGACGTCGTGGCGTCGATGCAGCCGCGGACGACCGGCGCGATGCAGATCGTGCTGGCCGACGCCGGGCCGGTCGTCCGCCCGCCGCTGCGGGTGCAGGTCGAGTACGGACCGGACGAGGAGGACCTCGAGGAGCTGCGCGGCACCGTCGAGCGCGCGCTGCGGGACCGGCTGGTGGTCCGGGCGACGGTCGACCTCGTGCCTCCCCGCGCGCTGCCGCGGTGGGAGATGAAGGCCCAACTGGTCAGGAGGCGGAGATGACGGAGGAGATGCGGATGGAGGAGGTGACGACGACGTGTTGAACATCGACATCGACACCGGCGGGACCATGACCGACGGTCTGGTCAGCGGGAGTGCGCCCAGGACCGGGTTCAGCGGCGTGTTCTCGGTCAAGGTGGAGACCACGCCGCACGACGTGACCATCGCGTTCATGGAGGTGCTGGAGGCCGCGCGGCAGCACGTCGGTGCGGCCACCGCGCGCGACCTCCTCGACGACGTCGCGCTGATCCGCTGGTCGTCGACGATCACCTCGAACGTGCTGGCGCAGAAGTCCGGTCCCAAGCTCGGCCTGCTGGTCAGCGCCGGGCACGAGGACGACCTGTACACGACCGCCGACGAGGCGGCCACGGTCGTCGGCCCGCTGATCAGCCGGGAGGACATCACCGGCATCAGCCCCGACGCCGACGACGACGAGGTCCGGCGCGCGGTCAAGGGCCTGTTCGACTCCGGCATCCGCCGGATCAACATCTCGCTGGAGGGCGCGTTCGAGGACAGCTCCCGCGAGCGCGCGATCGTCGCGATGATCGACGCGCAGTACCCCGACCACTACCTCGGCTCCATCCCCGCGCTGCCGGCGAGCGAGATCCTCCTGCGGCCCGACGACGCCACCCGCACGTTCGTCTCCCTCATCAACTCCTACGTGCACCCGTCGCTGGCGACCACGCTGTACCGCGCGGAGGAGACGCTCAAGCAGGAGCACTCCTGGCGGGGCAACGTCCTGGTCGGCCACATCAACGGCGGCGTCGCGCGGATCGGCAAGACCACCGCGTTCGACACCATCGAGTCGGGCCCGCTGTTCGGCACCCACGCCGGCGCCGCGGAGGCCGCCCGGCACGGTGACGCGAAGGTGCTCGCCCTCGACGTCGGCGGCACCACCGCGAAGGCGTCGGCCATCGAGGACGGCCGGGTCGTGGACCGCGAGGAGGGCCACCTGTTCGGCATCCCGGTGCGCACCGGGCTGCCGCTGCTGCGCTCGACCGCGCTCGGCGGCGGGTCCGTCGCCCGCGCCGTCGACGGGGAGGTGGCGCTGGGACCCGACTCGATGGGCGCGGCCCCCGGCCCGGCCTGCTACGGGCTCGGCGGGCGCAGCGCCACCACGACCGACGCGTTCGTGCTGCTCGGGCACCTCTCGCCGACGGCGTTCCTCGACGGCCGCCGCACGCTCGACGTGGACGCGGCCCGGGACGCGATCGCCCGCGCCGTGGGCGACCCGCTCGGCATCCCGGCCGAGCAGGCCGCGCAGCGCATCGTGGACGCGGCGTTCGACTCGGCCGCCGAGCTGGCCCGCGGCACCGCGGCCGAGATGGGCTGGGACCCCGCCGAGACCGCCGTCTACGCCTTCGGCGGCAACGGCCCGCTCTTCGCGACGGCCGTCGCCGAGCGGATCGGCGCGCGGACTGTGCGGCTGTTCGGGTTCGGCAACGTCCTGTCCGCCTACGGCTCCGCGATCTCCGACGTCGTCCACGTCTACGAGTCCGCGGTGGACTCCCCGGACGCCGCCCGCGCGGCCGCCGACCGCCTCGCCGACGAGGCGCGGCGGGACCTGCGCGGTGAGGGCTTCGACCCGGGGGCCGCCACCCTGCACTGGGAGGTCCGCGGTCCCGCAGGGGCGCGCGGCACGTCGGAGGGCTCGATCGGGGCCGCGCTGTCGGCGGTGGCCGACTGCACCCTGGTGCGCCTCACCGCGCGCCACGCGCTGCCCGGCCTGGAGCGGGTCGCCCTGCCGGCCGCGACGAACGGGACCGGCCCCGGCGAGCGCGGTGGCCTCCCGACCCGCAGCTGGGCGTCCGTCGCCGGCTCGACCGTCACCGGTCCGGCGCTGGTCGACGGCGGCAGCTTCACCTGGCTCGTCGGCGCCGGCTGGTCGCTGGCCGTGGACGGCTCCGGCGACGCCGTGGCCACGAAGGAGAGCAGCTGATGGCGAACAGGATCCACGTCGCCGAGTACCTGGACCTCGACGTCGAGTCCGAGAGGTGGCTGTGCCGCACCTGCGGGCACGACATCGGCCCGGCCCGCGACAACTACAAGAAGGGCCTGCTCATCCACGAGCGGGACCCCCGCGAGGTGCACCCGCCGCTGATCGAGGGCGAGTTCACCTTCGCCCCGAACCCGGAGTGGATCCGCATCCTCGAGTTCCACTGCCCGGCCTGCGGCCGGCAGGTCGAGACCGAGTACCTGCCCCCGGGACACCCGATCACCCACGACACCGAGATCGACCTGGACAGCCTCAAGCGCAAGCTCGCGGACGGGCGGCTGCGGATCGACGAGCACGGCAAGCTGGAGGTGACCGCGTGAAGGCGATCGACATCGACGTGGGCGGGACGTTCACCGACCTCGTCCTCACCTGGGACGACCGCCGGATCACGGCCAAGGCCCCGACGACCCCGTACGACCTGTCGGTCGGGTTCCTCGACGTGCTCACCGACGGCGCCGAGCAGCTGGAGATGTCGATCGACGAGCTGCTCCCGCGGGTCGAGCTGGTGCGGTACTCGACGACCGTCGCGATGAACCGGCTGATCGAGCGCAAGGGCCCCCGCCTGGGCCTGCTCACCACCGAGGGCCACGAGGACGCGATCCTCATCGGCCGCGGCGCGCAGTGGACCGACGGCACCCGCATCTCCGAGCGGCGCAACGTCGCCGTGCAGGACAAGCCGGCCCCCCTCGTCACCCGGGACATGATCGCGGGGGTGCGGGAGCGGATCGACTCCTCCGGGCGGGTGCTGCGCCCGCTCGACGAGGACGACGTGCGCCGCAAGCTGCGCACGCTGGTCGACGGCGGCGCCCGGGCGATCGCGGTGTCGCTGCTGTGGAGCTTCGCCAACCCCGCTCACGAGCGGCGCATCCGGGAGATCATCCGCGAGGAGTACCGCAGCTACCACGTCGGCTACCTGCCGGTCGTCCTCTCGCACGAGGTGGTGGCCAAGGTGGGCGAGTACGAGCGGACGATGACCGCGATCCTCGACGCCTACCTGCAGAGCTCGATCAAGGCGGAGATGGAGGCCACCTGGGACCAGCTCCGCGAGCACGGCTACCGGGGCAGCTTCCTGCTCACCCACAACAGCGGCGGCTCGGCCGAGATCTTCAAGACCACGGCCTCGCGCACCTACAACGGCGGCCCGATCGCCGGGCTGATGGGCAGCTACCACATCGGCAAGGCGCTGGGCTACCGCAACGTCATCGCCTCCGACGTGGGCGGCACCAGCTTCGACCTGGGGATGGTCGTCGACGCGTCGGTCCGCTCCTACGAGTTCCGCCCCATCATCGACAAGTGGATGGTCGGCATCTCGATGCTGCAGTCCACCACCATGGGCGCGGGCGGCGGCTCGATCGCGTGGATCAACGAGCTGCTCGGCGGCCGGTTGGAGGTCGGGCCGCGCTCGGCGGGGTCCTACCCCGGCCCGGCCTGCTACGACCTGGGGGGCACGGAGCCGACGACCACCGACGCCGACGTGGTGCTCGGCTACATCTCGCCCGACGGCTACTTCGACGGCCGGATGCCGCTCGACCGCGACAAGGCGGTGGCGGCGATCGAGACCAGGATCGCCCGGCCCCTCGGCCTGCCGGTGGACGAGGCCGCCGCGCTGGTCCGCCGCATCGTCGAGCAGAACATGGCCTCGGCGATCAAGCGCGAGGTGCACCTGCGCGGCTACCACCCCGAGGACTTCGTCCTCTTCGCCTTCGGCGGGGGCGGGCCGACGCACGTCGCCGGGTACGGCGCCGACGTGCCGACCGCGGTGATCTTCCCGCAGGCTCCGGTGTTCTCGGCGCTGGGCAGCTCGGTCATGGACATCATGCACGTCTACGAGCAGTCCCGGCGGCTGCTGTTCCTCAACGGCACCACGCAGCGGTTCACCGAGGACTACGAGGCCTACAACGCACCGATCCGGGAGATGGTGGCGCAGGCCCGGGCCGACCTCGTATCCGAGGGGCTCGACCCGGACAGCGCCGTGTTCACCGTGGAGCTCGACATGCTCTACGGCGGGCAGGTGCAGGTGAAGCGGGTGGCCTCGCCGCTGCTGCAGATCACCTCGCCGCAGGACGCGCAGGCGGTCTACGACGACTTCGAGAAGGAGTACTCCGAGGCGTTCAGCCCGCACGTGGTGAACAAGCCCGGCGGCGCGTACATCGAGAACATCGTCGTCAAGGCGACCGTGCCGACCGAGAAGCTCGAGCTGCCCGTGCACGAGCTCGGCGCCCCCGACCCGTCGGCGGCGCGCGAGGGCTCCCGCTCGGCCTACTGGCCGGAGCTGGGCGAGCGCGTCGACACGCCCGTCTACGCCTTCGACCGGCTCGCCCCCGGCAACCGCGTCGACGGTCCGGCCCTGGCCGAGGCGCACTTCACCACGATCGTCGTCCCACCCGGCAAGAGCCTGTCGATCGACGAGCACGGCCTCGGCCTGCTGCAGGACACCTCGCTCGCGACGGCCACGGCCGCTGCGCCCGCCCTGGAAGGAGCCCAGGCATGAGCTACCCCAGCCTGGAGGAGAAGCTCGCCGCCCTGAAGGTCTCCGAGCCCACCGCGTACGAGCTGGCCTGCCTGGACGAGGTCGGCACGGGGGCCTACGAGATCGGCGTGCAGCGCACCGCGGACATCCTCGACGAGGGCTACGAGGTGTTCATGCGCTCCTCGCGCTCGCAGATGGGCGTCGCGGGCGACTCGATCGTCGCGGTGTTCACCGCGCAGGGCGACCTGGTCAACGCCTCGGCGGGCACGTACCTGCACGCGGTCATCCCGCCGATCGTCATCAAGTACATCCTGAAGAACTTCCGGCAGAACCCGGGCATCGCCGACGGCGACATCTGGTACACCAACGACGCGCTCTACGGCGGGATCCACAACCCCGACCAGGTCGCGATCATGCCGGTGTTCTTCGAGGGCGAGCTGGTGGCGTGGACCGCGGCGCTGTCGCACACCACCGAGACCGGCGCCTGCGAGCCGGGCGGCATGCCCGTGTCGGCGCGCTCGCGCTTCGACGAGGGCATGAACCTGCCGCCGATGAAGATCGGCCACAACCACGTCCTGCGCAACGACGTGATCGAGATGTTCGCCGCGTTCGGCCTGCGCTCCGAGGTGAGCGTGACCGTCGACCTGCGGGCCCGCTGCACCACCGCGGACCGCGTGCGGGTGCGCCTGCTCGAGATGTTCGCCCGGGAGGGCAAGGCGTTCGTCACCGGGCTGTTCCGGCGGATGCTCATCGAGGCCGAGCAGGGGGCCCGCACGCGCCTGGCCTCCTGGCCCGACGGCGTCTACCGGTGCGCGACGTTCTCCGACTCGGCGGGCACCGAGCACGGGCTGATGCGCAACTGCTTCATGACGATGACCAAGAAGGACGACACGCTGCACCTGGACTTCACCGGCACCAGCCCGGAGAACGGGTCGTCCTACAACGCCCACCCGCAGGCCGTCATCGGGCACCTCGCCAACTACATCTACGAGTACGTCTTCCACGACCTGCCGATCTCCTCGGCCACGTTCCAGCCCATCGACTTCGAGTTCCCGCCGAACTCGATGCTCTCGCCGGCGCCGAACGCGGCCACGAGCTGCGCGGTCATGGCGGCGACGGGCGCGATGAGCTCGATCGCGAACTGCGTCGGGCGCGCCCGCTTCGGCACCGTGGAGTGGCGCCAGGTCACCGCGTCGCTGGGCAACGGCGGCAACGCCTCGGTGCTGGCGGGAGTGTCGCAGTGGGGCATGCCGTTCGCGGACATGCTCGCCTACACGATCAACACCGAGGGGCAGGGCGCGCGGGCGCACTCCGACGGCATCAACGCCTACGGCTTCCCGTGGTGCGCCTTCGGCCGGGCCCCGGACGTGGAGAACATGGAGAACGAGCTGCCGATGCTCGTGCCGTTCTCCCAGCACTGGCCGGACTCGGGCGGCGCCGGCAAGCACCGCGGCGGGGTGGGCACGGCGCAGCTGTGGGTCACCCACCACGTGCCGTACGTGATCTTCATGTCGATCGCCGACAACTCGATCGTCCAGACCCCGCAGCCGCTGTTCGGCGGCTACACGATGTGCACCTGCCCGGGCCTGTCCCTGGAGGGCGTCGACATCCCGGAGCTGCTGCGCGCCGGCGGTGAGGGCACCCTCGACCTGGCCAGCCTGCTGGAGGGCGAGTACGGCGGGCGGATCGTCTCGGACACCTACGCCCGCACCGCCCGCCCGGTGATGGGCGACCAGGTGATCACGCTCGGGATCTCGACCGGCGGCGCCGGGTACGGCGACCCGCTCGACCGCGACCCGGCGGCGGTGGAGAAGGACCTCACCGACGGGCTGATCTCCGACTGGTCCGCCGCCAACGTCTACTGCGTCCGCTTCGACGCCCGCACCGGCCGCGTCGACCCGGAGGCGACCGCGGCGGCGCGCACCGAGGTGTACGAGGCCCGCAAGGCGGGCGGCCTGACCTGGGACGAGTTCCACGAGGGCTGGTCGCAGCGCAGGCCCCCGGAGGAGATCCTCGGTCTCTACGGGTCCTGGCCCGACGCCGAGGTCGTCACCCCGCTCATGCGGATGTGACCGTGGGCCTGTCGCCGAGGGCCCGCGCCCAGGCGATCGCGGCGCGGCGGGGCGGCCGGCACACGCTGGCCGTCCCGCTCGCCCTGCGGCTCGCCGCGAAGATCGCGGAGCGCCCCTGGGAGGCGTTCCTCACCGACCCGACCCAGCTCGCCAACGGCCTGGGCGACCTCCTGGCCGCGGTCCGCCCGGACGGGGTCCCGGTGACCCTGCCGGCGGTGCTCGCCGACGACGCCGGCGGGGCGCGCCTCGAGGCGGCCCTGGAGGCCACCCGGCGGCTGCGGGTCACGGTCGGCGACGGGGCCGTCCTCGTCGCCGTGCTCGCGGCCGGGCCCGGGGTGCTGGACACCGTCCGGGCGTTCCTCGACGCCGGCGTCGACGGCATCGTCCTCGACGGCGGTGTCCCCGACGGCGCCGTCCTCGACGGCGGCGCCGCGGGTGTGGACGCGGCGCAGGCCCGCACGATCGGCAACGTCGCCCGGTTCCACCGGGCCATGGCGCACGTGCTCGGACCGGGCGGTGCCGGCCTGCCCGGGGCCGGGGCCGTCCCGCTGGGCGCCCCCGTGCCCGCGACCGGCCTGGTCCTCACCGAGGGCGAGGTGCCCGACGGCACCGCGGTGCCGGTGGTGCAGGACTGGGTCGCCGGCGTCACGGGCTGACGCGGCATCCACCAAGGAGGGGAGACCGTCGTGCAGTACACCGATGTGGCCGTCCCGCTCGGCCACGCCTGGTCCTCGCCGTTCGCCCGGTGGCAGGGGTCGCTGGCCGAGGTGTCCGGCCTCGACCTCGCGGTCGCCGTCACCGCGCGGGCGCTCGCCGACCGCGGCGTCGACCCCGGCCGGCTCGACGGGCTGGTCCTGGGCTGGACCGTCCCGCAGCCCGGGATCTTCTACGGCGCGCCCGTGCTCGCCGCGCGGCTCGGAGCCACCGGCGTGTCCGGGCCGATGGTCAGCCAGGCCTGCGCCACCAGCGTGGCCGCCGTGCGGGCCGCCGCGGACGCGGTCGCCGCCGGCGGAGGGGTGCAGCTCGTCGTCACCACCGACCGCACCTCGAACGGCCCGACGCTGTCCTGGCCCGCCCCGTCCCGGCAGGGCGGTGCGCCCGTCACCGAGCACTGGGTGCTCGACAGCTTCGCCCGCGACCCGTGGGCCGGCACGTCGATGATCGCCACCGGCGAGGCCGTCGCGGCCGAGATGGGCGCCACGCGCGACGAGCTCGACGACCTCACCGCGCTGCGCTGGGAGCAGTACACCGCCGCGCTCGCCGACGACCGCGCGTTCCAGCGGCGCTACCTGGTGCCGGTCGAGATCCCCCGCCGCAAGGGCGCGCTCGTCGTGGACGCCGACGAGGGCGTGCGGTCCAAGGAGCGCGCGGCCATCGGCGAGCTGCCGCCCGTCGGGCCGGACGGCCTGCACACCGCCGCCTCGCAGACCCACCCGGCCGACGGCTGCGCCGGCGCCGTCGTCACGACGGTCGACCGGGCGCGGGAGCTGTCGGGCGGGGAGGGCGTGGCGCGGCTGCTCGGCACGGGGGTGGCCCGCGTCGCGCGGAGCCGCATGCCGCGGGCACCGGTGCCGGCGGCCCGGGCCGCGCTGGCCGCGGCCGGCCGGGACGTGGCGGACGTCGTCGCGGTGACCACGCACAACCCCTTCGCCGTCAACGACCTCCACCTCGCCCGGGAGACCGGCATCCCCCTGGACCGGATGAACGCCTTCGGCTGCAGCCTGGTGTTCGGCCACCCCCAGGGTCCGACCGGACTGCGCTCGATCGCCGAGCTGGTCGAGGCGCTGCGCCTGCGCGGTGGCGGGACCGGCCTGTTCACCGGGTGCGCGGCCGGTGACACCGGCGCGGCTCTCGTGGTCGAGGTGACGGACTGAGATGGACACCTTCGCCCCGCCGCGCACCACCACCGAGCACCGGCCCGACGGCAGCGTCCTGCTCCGCTCGGCTGTCGCGCTCGGCGCGCACGCCGACCACCTCGGCCAGGAGCTGCGGCGCCGGGCCGCGGCGACGCCGGACGCGCTGCTCGTCACCGAGCCCGCGGCGGGCGGTCGCCGGGGGACCACCTACGGGCGGGCGCGCCGCACCGCCGACGCCCTCGGCCAGGGACTGCTCGACCACGGGGTGTCGGCCGACCGCCCCGTGATGGTGCTGTCGGGGAACTCGCTGGAGCACCTGCAGGTCACCCTGGCCTGCTACACCGCCGGGGTCCCGGTGGTGCCGGCCAGCGTCGCCTACTCGCTCCAGTCGGCCGACCACCGCCAGCTCCGGGCGATGGCCGGGCTCGTCCGTCCCGGCCTCGTCGTCGCCGACGACGCGCAGCGCTTCGCCGCAGCGCTCGACGCGGTCCTCGCCGTGGTGCCCGACGCCGTCGCGGTCGTCGCCCGCGGCCGGCGCCCCGGCGCGGTGGGCCTGCACGAGCTGGCCGCCACCCCGCCGCGACCCGCGCTGGAGCGCGCCCACGACGCGATCACCCCGGGCACCGTCGCGAAGATCCTCTTCACCTCCGGGTCGACCGGGACGCCGAAGGGCGTGATCACCACGCACCGGATGCTCACCAGCAACCAGCAGGCGATGCGCCAGGTGTGGCCGTTCCTCGCCGTCGAACCGCCCGTGCTCGTGGACTGGCTGCCGTGGAGCCACACCTTCGGCGGCAGCCACAACCTGGGCATGGTGCTGGCCGGCGGCGGCACCCTGCACATCGACGCCGGCCGGCCCACGCCGCAGCTGTTCGAGCACACCGTGACCGCGCTGCGCGCGATCGCGCCGACGGTCTACGTGAACGTGCCCGCCGGCTACTCGATGCTCGTCCCGCGCCTGGAGGCCGACGAGGGCTTCGCGCGCCACTTCCTCTCCCGGCTGCGGCTGCTGTTCTACGCGGCCGCGTCCCTGCCGCCCGCCCTGTGGGACCGACTGGAGCGGCTGGTCGACCGGTACGCCGACCACCCGGTCCCCCTCACCTCCTCGTGGGGCACCACCGAGACCGCGCCGGCGGCGACCTCCGCGCACTGGGCGGGGTCGCGCTGCGGCTGCATCGGCGTGCCGCTGCCCGGGGTGACGGTCAAGCTCGTCCCGGTCGGGGAGAAGCGCGAGATCCGGCTGCGCGGCGACGGCGTGACGCCCGGCTACCTGCACCGGCCCGACGCCACCGCGGCCGCGTTCGACGAGGAGGGGTTCTACCGGACCGGCGACGCGGTCGTCCTCGTCGACCCCGACGACCCGGACCAGGGGATGCTGTTCGACGGCCGGATCGCCGAGGACTTCAAGCTCAGCACGGGCACCTGGGTCAGCGTGGCGACCGTCCGCACCCGGCTGGTCTCCGCGGCGCGGGTGCTCACCGACGCCGTGATCGCCGGCCACGACCGCGACGAGGTGACCGCGCTCGCCTGGGTCAACCCGTCCGAGGCCCGTGCCGTCTGCGGGCTCGACGCCGGCGCCGAGGTGCCGCTGGACCACCCCGTCCTGCGCGGGCACCTGGCCGCGGCGCTGGCCGCCGCGGGGGAGGGGGCGGGGTCGGCCGGCCGGGTCGCGCGGCTGCTGCTCTGCGCCGAACCGCCCGACCTCGACGCGGGCGAGATCACCGACAAGGGCTACCTCAACCAGCGGGTCGTGCTGGAGCGCCGCGCCGGCCTCGTCGAGCGGCTCTACGCCGACGAGGCCGACCCCGCCGTCATCACCCACCCGGCGGCCCGTACCGGCTGACCCCTACGCGAACAGCTTGACGATCTGGTCGTAGACGGTGAACAGGGAGAACCCGCCGTAGAACAGCACGGCCCAGGCGATGGCCACCAGGCGCCCGCCCCGCAGGCCGATCTCCCGCGGCAGCACGCCCCGGTTGAGCCGGATCAGCAGCACCGAGTACACGAACATGACGAGGCCGTTGAGCGACGAGGAGATCACCAGCAGGATCAGCGGCTGGGACAGCCCGGACAGCAGGATCACCGAACCGAGCACGATCTCGGCCCAGACGACGACGAAGTAGATCCGGCTCTCGGTCCACCGGGTGTTGTCGCGCAGGTAGCCGGTCTTGAGGACGTCGGCGGTGACGCGGCCGACCATGTCGAGCACGGCCAGGTTCGTGGAGAACAGCACGACCGACCCGATGAGCCAGAACGCCGTGCCCAGCCACGGCCCCTGCAGCGCCGAGAGCGCCTCGCCCTCCTGGCGGATGAAGTCGAAGCTCGCGGCGTCCGTGCCCGTGCCGATGGTCACGAACGTCAGGGCCATGAAGACGAGCAGGGTGATCGCGCCGATCACGAAGAACGTCACGAACTGCTCGCGGTCGGCGACCCGCCACCAGCGCCGCCAGCGGTCCATGTTGGCCTCGTCGCGCGGGAAGAAGTAGCCGGTGGCGGCCGCTGCCGTCTCCTCCCCGGTGAACGGGGACACGATCTTGGGCAGGCGCGCGCCCATCCCGAGGCCCTTGTCCCGCACCCAGTTGGACTGCACGAGGTTGAGCGCCCCGCCGGCGCCGGCGAAGGCGATGGCGCCGAGCAGCGTGGCGGCGGGGACCGCCGCGATGGCCGGCGGGATCTCCGTGACCCGGACGAACCCGGCGCCGAGCGCGGCCCAGCCGTCCAGGCCGAGCAGCACCAGCGCCGCGTAGAGGACGAACAGCACGATCAGCCCGACCATGAAGAACTGGATCTTCTCGACCGTCCGGTAGACGACGGGCGACGCGGTGAGCACGAGCCCGATGAGCACGAGCACGCCGATGGTGACGTACGGGACGGCGTCCGCGCCGAAGCCGAGGACGAACCCGAGAGTGGTCGTGCCGCCGGTCGCCCAGCCGGGCCACGCCCACGGCACCACGGTCATGATCACGAACAGCCAGCCCCAGTGCTTCCACAGCCGGGTGAAGCCGGTCACCGCCGTCTCGCCGGTGGCGAGGGTGTACCGCTCGATCTCCATGTTGAGGAAGTACTGCGTGCCGATGCCGATGACGACCAGCCACACCAGGGACAGGCCGACCTGCGAGGTGATGTAGGGCCAGAGCACGTACTCCCCCGAGCCGATCGCCCCGGCGAGCAGCAGGACGCTCGGGCCGAGCACCTGGCGCAGCGGCCTCGGCTCCGGCAGGTCGGCGTAGGGGACGCCGGGCAGGAACCGGCTGGGGATCTCCGGCGCGGTCCCGGTGTTGCGGTCGCTCGGTGCAGCCATGACCACTCCTCCGTTGCAGCGGTACCGGAGCGATAGCACGGCGTGTCGAGCCCCCGCAACACTGGATCGTGTCCGACCGGGCCGGTGCTGGCGCCGCCCGGGGTGGAACCGGCCGGCCCGGGTACCCGTTCCCCGGGTGGACGTGCGGATCCCCCGTGCGGTACGACGAGGAGGACTCATGGCTTTCCGGTTGTTCCCCCGCTACCGGCTCCGCCGGACGCTGAAGCTCGGGCCGCTGCGCGTGCACGCGGGCACCGACGGCGTCAGCTGGGGCCTCGGCGCGGGTCGCTGGTCCTGGAACGCGAAGAGCCGGCGGCACACCGTCGACACCCCCGGCCCCGGGTACTGGCAGAGCCGGGGACGCCGGCCGCGCCCCTAGTGCACGCCGTCCACCGGCCGGGTCAGCGGTGCGACGGCGCCGGTGAGCCCCCGGGCACCTCGAACAGCCGCTCGTCGGGGTAGCACCAGTACCAGTCCTCGCCCGGCTCGAACGACCGGACGAGCGGGTGCCCGGTCTCGGCGTGGTGCGCGGCGGCGTGCCGCCCCGGGGAGCTGTCGCAGCACCCCACGTGGCCGCAGGTCTGGCACAGCCGCAGCTCGCGGTAGGGCCGGCCGGTGCGCAGGCACTCGTGGCAGCCGTCGTCGCCGGGCGCCGGGGCGGGCCCGGCGCTGCGCACCGCGTCGAGGTGCGCGCACGGCTCCGCGGTCGTGCGCGGCGGGCGCACCAGCACCAGCACCACGGCGGTGCCGAGCACCGCGATCCCGATGCCGAGCAGCAGCACCACGTCGAGGGCGTCCCCGTAGGCGCCGCGGTACGCCTCGGCCAGGGCGGCCGGGTCGATCCCGGGTGCGGGCGCGAGGTCGCCGTCGGCGGCCCGGCCCCCCGCCGCCCGGGCGGGGTCGGCGGGCACGCCACCCGCGCCGAGCCGCGCGGTGACCCCACCGGCCACCGCGGACTGCACGGCGGCGCCGAAGCCGGCGATGCCCGCCGCGATGCCGAACTGCCTCGCCGCGTTGTTCACCCCCGACGCCATGCCGCTCTGGTCGGGGGGCACCGCCGCGAGCGCCGCGACGGTCATGGTCGGGTTGACCAGGCCCGCGCCCGCGCCGAACAGCACGAGGCCCGGCAGCAGCCGCAGCGCGTCGCTCGGCGGGCCGAGCAGGACCAGCAGGGCGAGCCCGGCCGCGCCGAGCCGGGCCGCGACCGGCGCCGCGACGAGCGACACCGCGAACGTCGCCGCCGCGAACGGCGCGATCTGCAGGCCGGCGAGCACCGGGCCGGAGCCGACCGCGGTGAGCAGGTACTGCGTGAGGTAGGTGATCGGGGCGAACCCGGCGGCGGCGAAGGCCAGCGCGACCAGCGTCGCCCCGAGGAACACCGGGTTGCGCAGCAGCCGCGGTGCGATGAGCGGGTGCGCGACCCGGTGCTCGACCACCCCGAAGCCGACCAGCAGGGCGACCACGACCACCGTCCCGCCCAGCACCGGCGGGCTCGCCCAGCCCCAGGCGTTGCCCCGGACCAGCAGCAGCACCGCGAGGAACAGCGCGGTGGACAGCAGGGCGGTGCCGATCCAGTCGATCGGGTGCACCGTGGCCGCGCGCGACTCCCGCAGGTGCCGCAGCCCGACCAGCCCGGCGGGCACCACCAGGGCGGTGACCGCGGCGAACAGCGCGCGCCACCCCCACACCTGCACCAGCAGCCCGCCGAGCAGCGGGCCGAGGGCGATGGCGCCCGCCACCGTCGCCCCCCAGACCCCGATCGCGCGCGCCCGCGCCGGCCCGGTGAACTCGGCGCTGAGCAGGGCGAGCCCGGCGGGGAACAGCGCGGCGGCGCCGACGCCCTGCCCGACCCGCCCCGCCACGAGCACGACGGGGTCGGGGGCGAGGGTGCAGACCAGCGAGCCGGCGCCCAGCACGACGAGCCCGAGCAGGAACAGCCGCCGCCGGCCGTACCGGTCGGCGAGCGCGCCGCCCGCCAGCAGCAGCGCGGCGAGGACCAGGGCGTAGGACGACAGCACCCACTGCTGCGCCGCGAAGTCGGCCCCCAGCGACGAGCCGATGTCGGGGAGCGCGACGTTCGGGGCCGTGACGTTGAACAGCAGCAGCGCGCTGGCCAGGCACACCACCGCGAGCGTCCACCGCTGGCAGATCCGCGCGGCCGGGTCGGGCGGCTGCCCGGCCGGGGCGTCGGCCGTCGTGTGCGGAGGGCATGCGGCGATCGCGTCCACCGGTTGCCACCAGCGCCGTCCCTGCACCGACCCCACCTCCCGCCGACGCCCGTCCGCCGAGCCTGGCAGAGCGGCCGGCGCGGCACCATGCACCTCCCCGCGAGGAGGCCCACCGCGTCGTGATCGGCGTGCAGCGGGGGCGCGGCCGGCACCCGGCCGCACCGTCGCGGCCCGCGGGCGGGGCGTGGCAGGCTCACCGCGTGCCGGACGTCGAGCGGTCCCTGCGGCGGCTCCCGCCGATCATCGCCGGGCTGTGCCTGCTCTCCGACGTGGCGCTGCTCGTGCAGGGCGAGCCGGCGGTGGGCCGCCCGGGGTGGTGGGTGGTCCTGGCTGCGGTCGTGGTGACGGACGCGGCGCTCGCCGCGCCGGCCGCGGCGTCGCTCCAGGTCGCGGCGGCCCACGCCGCGGTGCCCGTGCTGTCCGCGGTGCTGCTGGACGGCTCGGACCTGATCGGCGCGGGCGCCCTGGTGGCCGCCTACCGGGCCGGCGCCTGGCTGCACCTGCCCGCGGCGCTCACCGCCCTCGCCCTGCAGACCGCGGGGATCACCGCGGCGCTGGTGGTGCCCGTCCCCGCCGGCTGGAGCCTCTCGGACGTGGCGCTGGCGTGCCTGGTCAACGCGGTGCTGCCGTGGCTGGTCGGGCGCTACACCACGGCCCGGCGCGCGCACCTCGACGCGCTGGAGCGGCGCGCGGCGGTGGCCGCGGCCGACGAGCGCGCCGCCGTGCAGCAGGCGGTGGCGCGGGAGCGCGAGGCCATCGCGCGCGACCTGCACGACGTGATCTCCCACCACGTCAGCGCGATCGCGGTGCACGCGGCGGCGGCGCGCCTGCGCCTGCCCGAGGACTCGCCCCTGCGGACCCCGGTGCTCGCCGTCGAGTCGGCCGGGCGGGCGGCCGCGATCGACCTGCACCGCCTGCTCGACCTGCTGCACGGCGCCGAACCCGCACCGCACCGGCCGGGCCTCGCCGACGTCGGCGACCTGCTGGAGCGGGTGCGCTCGGCCGGGCTCGCCGTGGAGGTGGATCTGGCGGCCGACGTCGGGCCGCTCCCCGAGTCGGTGGACGTGGCCGTGTACCGCGTCGTGCAGGAGGCGCTCACCAACGCCCTGCGGCACGGCGCCCCCGGCCCGGCCACCGTCGCGGTGCGCCGCACCGCCCGGGACGAGGTGGAGGTCGAGGTGGTCAACGCCGCGCGGACCGCCGACCCGGCGCCGGGCGGTGACGGGCGCGGGCTCGCCGGGCTGCGGGCCCGGGCGGCGCTGCTCGGCGGCCGGCTGTCCGCCGGACCGCGCGCGGGCGGCCGGGAGTGGGAGCTGCGCGCGGTGCTGCCCCTGGACGGCCGCTCGTGACCGTGCGCGTGCTGCTGGCCGACGACCACGAGCTGTTCCGCTCCGGCCTGCGGTCGGTGCTCACGACCCAACCCGACCTGGAGTGCGTCGCGGAGGTCGCCGACGGGCGCGCCGCCGTGGAGGAGGTGGCGCGGCTGCGTCCGGACGTGGCGGTGCTCGACGTCCGCATGCCCCGCCTCGACGGGCTCGCCGCCACCGAGGCGATCCTCGCCCAGCCCGGCTGCCGCACGCGGGTCCTCGTGCTCACGACCTACGACCACGACCGGCACGTGCACCGCGCGCTGCGGGCGGGGGCGAGCGGGTTCCTGCTCAAGAGCCTCCCGCCCGAGGAGATGATCGCCGCTGTCCGGGTCGCCGCCCGCGGCGACGCGCTGCTCGACCCGTCGGTCACCCGCCGGCTGGCCGGCCGCATCGCCGCGGGGCTCGCCCCGCCCGACGCCCCGCCCGAGCTCGACCGGCTCTCGCCCCGGGAGCTGGAGGTCCTGCTGCTCGTGGCCGGGGCGCACAGCAACGCGGAGATCGCCGCCGCCCTGCGGGTGGGGGAGGAGACCGTGAAGACGCACGTGTCGCGCGTGCTCGCCAAGCTGGGGCTGCGCGACCGGGTGCACGCCGCCGTCTACGCGCACCGGGCGGGGCTGGTCCCCCCCGAGGGCACCCGGGGGTCCGGTCCCCCGCACGGGGGATAGTCGATCACTTCCGGGTGGGACGCGCGGGCCGCCGGACCTCCCTACCGTCGCCCCCGTGCCCGTCCCCGTCCCCGCCCGCACCGCCGTCCCCGCCCGGGTCACCGCGGTGCTGCTCCTGGCCGTGGCGGTGCTGGTCGGCACGGCGGCCCCGGCGCACGCCGACGGCGGCCCCGCGGGTGCGGACCTGCACGTCGCGCAGAGCCTGGGCGACCGCGAGCTGACCGTCGTGCTGCGGGCGGTGCGCACCGTCCCCGGACCCCTGCGCGTCGACGTGGTGGCGCACGCCGGGTCCGCCCCCGGGCCGCTGGAGGTGCGGCTGCGGGCCGACGGGGTGGAGGCGGGCGGCGCGGGCCTGGCGCTGGCGGCCGGGCCGAGCACCCAGGGCGTCACGCTGCCGGTCGGCCACGCCGGTCCCTGGGAGCTCCTGCTCGCCGACGGCGACGTCGTCGCCACCGTGCCGTTCGTGGTCCCGGCCGCGGTGACCGCGCCGTGGGAGCGGGCCGTGTACGGGGGGTTCGTCGCGGCCGGCGTGCTGCTGGCCGTCGCGCTCGGCGCCGCGCTGCGGGCCCGGCGCACCGCGACCGCGCTCGTGCCGGCCGGGGGCGCGGTCGTGGCCCTGACGGTCGCGGTCACCGCGGCTCTGCTGTCGGCCACGGTCCCCGCCCCGGCGGAGCCCGGGACGCTGACCGACCCCACGCGGGCCGGTGTGGAGGACCCCTACGCCGCCCCGCCCCCCGCCGACCCGTCGCGGCCACCGGCCGTGCTCACCGCGACCGCGCCGGGGGGTGCGGTCGGGGTGGCGACCGACGTGCTGGTCGAGCTGGTCGACGGCGCCACCGGCCGTCCCGTCGACGACCTGCTGGTGCACCACGACTCCTTCCTGCACCTCGTGCTCGTCGGGCCGTCGGGGCGCCTGTGGCACCTGCACCCGGTCCGCACCGGGCCCGGCCGCTACACCGCCCGGTTCACCCCGCCCGAGCCCGGGCGGCACGCCGTCGCGGCCGAGCTCGCCCGCCGCGGCGGCGGCACGCAGCTCGCGCGCACGGAGCTGGACGTGCCGGGGGCCGCCGGGCCCGCCGCGCCGGAGCCCCCGCCCCCCGCCACCGTCACCGCTGTGCCCGCCCCGGCCGGGGCGGTCAGCACGCTCGCCGTGCGCGTCGGCGACGCGGCGGACCTGCAGCCGTGGCTGGGCATGACCGGGCACCTGCTCGTGGCCGGCCCGCTGCCCGATGACGGGCCCGTCGGCGCGGCCGTCGCCGACGCGCCGGTGTGGGCGCACGTCCACTCCACGACGGGCCTCCCGACCGGCCCCGCCACCACCCGTCCGGACGTCACCGTGGCCGCGTTCGGCCCCGAGGTCCGCTTCACCTACACGTTCCCCCGCCCCGGGAGGTACCGGCTGTGGTTCCAGACCATGCGCGACTCGCAGGTCGGGACCGTACCGACGGTCGTCGACGTCCCGCCGGCACCGTGAGCCCCCGCACCGCGCTCGCGGCGTCCGCGCTGGTCCTGGCCCTGGTGCTGGGCTGGCTCGCCTGGCCCCGGTCGGCCGGGGCGCGCGTCGAGCAGGCCGGCACGGACCGGCACGTCGTCCGGCTCGCCGCGGGCGTGGAGCGCTGGACCGTCGAGATCGACGACCGGTCCGGCGCCCCGGCGGCCGTCGACGAGGTCGTCGTCGAGCCCGTCATGGTCGACATGGGCCACGCCGCCGAGCCCGTCACCGCCCGCGCGGACCGGCCGGGCCGCTTCGACCTGCCCGCCCCGCCCCTGCCGATGGACGGGCAGTGGCAGGTCACCGTCCGCTTCCGCGACCCCGGCGGCGAGGAGCGCGCCGTCGTGCCCCTGCTCCGCTGAACCGCACCCGCCCGACCCCGAGGAGAGACGTGCACCCCGCCCCACCCCGCCCACCCGCCCCGACCGCTCCGCGCACCGCGCTGCCCGCACTGCTCGTGCTGGCCGGTGCCGCGGTGTCCCTGATCGGCCTGACCTGGGACGTCCAGTGGCACTCCGACGTCGGGCCCGACACCTTCTTCACCCTGCCCCACCTGCTGCTCTACTCCGGCAGCGCGATCTCGGGGCTCACCAGCCTCGTGGTCGTGCTGCGGGTGACCGCGCGCCAGCGCGCCGGTGCACCGCCCGTCCCCGGGCTGGGCGGTCCGGGCGTCCGCGTGGTCGGCGGGCGGTTCACCGCCCCGGTGGGCTACCTCGTGGCCGGGGCGGGGGCGGCGTCGTTCCTCGTCTACGGCCTGTGGGACCTGTGGTGGCACGAGCTGTACGGGTTCGACGCCGTCATCGACTCGCCGCCGCACGTCGGCCTGCTGCTGTCGGTCACGACGACCATGGTCGGCGCGGTGGTGGTGTGCGCCGCCGCGGGCGACACCGGCTGGGGCCGGGCGGCCACGGCCGTCGCCTTCGCGGTGCTGTTCGCCTTCGGCACCGTGACGGTGCTGGGCCTGAGCGCGTTCGGCGGCGTCGTCGTCGGGGCGGCCACCACGCTGCTGGCCGTGCTCGTCCTCCTCGTCGCCGGGCGCCTGCGCACCTCGGCCGTGGCGCTCGTCGCGGCCGTGCTTGCGGCGTGGCAGGCCTTCTCCTGGTGGTTCGCGCCGGCCGTCACGCGCTGGTACGCCGACGTCGTCGGGCTGCCGCTGCGGGACGGGATCGAGCAGGTGCCGGTGATGCCGGCGCTGCTCCCGGTCGTCCTGCTGCCGCTCGCCCTGCTCGCCGTCGCGCTGCGCGGGCGGACGTCCCCGCCCGTCACCGGCGCCGCGGTCGGCCTCGTCCTCGGGGCGGCGATCCTGCTGCAGGAGGCCGTCGTCTACGGCCTCGGGTGGCCCGACGCCCCGACCGTCGCGCTCAGCGCGGCCACCGGCGCCGTCGCGGGCGCGGTCGCGGGCCTGCTCGCGGACGGGCTGGGCACCGCCCTGCGCGCCGCGGCCCCGGCGGCGGTCGGGGGGACCCGGTGAGGCGCCTCCTCGCGGCCGCGGCCGTCGTCCTCGCGCTGCTGGTCGGGTCGGCGGCGCCGGCGGCGGCGTACGAGCCCGTGCGCGTCGTCCACACCGAGCGGGTGCAGGCCGGCCCCTACACGCTCGCGGTCGGGTTCAGCACCTGGCCGGTGCGGGCGCTGCAGTCGCTCGACTTCACCTTCGTCCCCGAGGGGGGCATCGCCGGGCTGTCCGGCACGGTCACGACCGTCGGCCCGGACGGCGACTCCCGGGAGGAGCCGCTGGCCCGGCACCCCCGCGACCTCGCCGTGTGGGGGTGGGACATCCGCGCGCTGGAGGCCGAGGGGGAGTACGCGCTGCGGTTCACCGTCGACGGACCGCAGGGTCGCGGCGAGGGCGAGCTGACCGGGCTGGCCGTGCTGGAGCAACCGGGTCCGCCGCTGGCCCTGAGCTGGGCGATCAGCGTGGTGCCCCTGGTGGGCCTGGTCGCGTTCCTGGTGACGGCCTGGCGGCGCACCCGGCCCGTCCCCGTCGGCGGCCGCGCCCGACCCGGCGGTCCCGCTTGACCTTGACACGGTGGCAGGGCTTCCACTGCGGTCGAGGAGGTGGTCCCGATGACCGTGCAGGACGAGGACGCGATGACGGTGCGGGCGGTGCGGGCCCTGGGGAGCGGCGACCCGTCGGTGCGGCTGCAGGCGGCGCTGGCGATCGGCACGACCCCGGACCCGCGGTCGGTCGACGCGCTCGTGGAGCGGTGCGCGGTCGAGCCCGAGTTCTTCGTGCGCGACATGCTCACGTGGGCGCTGACCCGCCACCCGTCGTCGACGACGGTGCCGCGGCTCGTCGCCGAGCTCCGCTCGGAGCGCGCGCAGGCCCGGAGCCAGGCGCTGCACACCCTGTCCAAGATCGGGGACCGGCGGGCGTGGCCGGCGGTCACGCGCGCGGTGCTGACCGACGCCGACGACGAGGTGGCGCGCAGCGCCTGGCGGGCGGCGGTCCTGCTCGTGCCCGAGGGGGAGGAGCCGGCGCTGGCCGAGGTGCTGGCCACGCAGCTCGGGCGCGGCGGGCGGGAGACGCAGCGCAGCCTCGGCCGGGCGCTGGTCGCGCTCGGCGAGGCGGCCGCGCCGGTGCTGCGAGCCGCGGCGGGGGACCCCGACCCCCGGGTGCGGCGGCACGCGGTCGCCGTGGAGCGGCTGCTCCGCGACCCGGACGCCGGTTTCGAGCCCGACGTCGAGGAGGCCAGGCGCATCGTGGTGCTCCTCGCGAACGGCCGGGAGGGGTGAGGGACGGGTGCTGATCGGCGAGGTGGCGCGGCGGTCCGGGGTGAGCGCCCGGATGCTGCGCCACTACGACGCCCTCGGCCTGGTGCGGCCCTCGGACCGCACCGCGGCCGGCTACCGCGAGTACTCCGGCGAGGACATCCGGCGGATCTTCCACATCGAGAGCCTGCGCTCGCTCGGGCTGTCGCTGCGCGAGGTGGGGCGCGCGCTGGACGACCCCGGCTTCGCGCCCTCGGAGCTGGTCGGCGACCTCGTCCGCCGGACCCGCGAGCGCATCGCGGCCGAGACGGAGCTGCTCGACCGGCTCGGCCGGATCGGGGCCGCCGAGCCCGCCGACTGGGAGGAGGTCCTCCGGGTCGTCGCGCTCCTGCAGGCCCTGGGCTCGGAGAGCGCCGGGAGGCGCCAGCGCGCGGCCCTGTCCGCGGTCGAGGACGGGGCCGCGCCGGTGGCCGCGCTGGTCGAGGCGGCGCTGGGCGAGGAGGACCCGAACGTCGCCGGGGCCCTGCGGTGGGCGCTGGCGCGGGCGGGCGGCGGCGGGGCCGCCCTGCTGGCGCGGGGCCTCGGCTCACCGGAGGCCGAGGTGCGGGATCGGGCGGTCCGGTCCCTCGTCGAGATCCCCGGCGACGAGGCGGCCGCCGCGCTGCAGGACGCCCTCGGGCACCCCGACGCCGCGGTCCGCCGGTGCGCGGCCCTCGCGCTCGGGGCGCGGGGCGAGATCGAGGCCGTCCCGACGCTCGTCGACATGGTCGTCGACGAGGTGCACGACGTCGACGCGGCCGACGCGCTGGCCGCGCTGGCGACCGGGCCCGCGGTGGCGGACCGCATCGCCGCGATGCTCGTCGAGCGCCTCGCCGGCGGCTCCGCGGGGCCGTCCGCGCGCCGCCGGCTGGCCGAGGCGCTCGCGGGCGTCCCGGGGGCGGTGGCGTCCCGCGCCCTGGACGAGCTGGCCCGGGACGAGGACCGGACCGTCGCGCTCACCGCGACCTACGTCCGCACGCTGCGCGAGGCCCGCTGACGCGCGACCGTCAGTCGCCGGCGTCGCGCGTCCGCAGCACGATCCGCAGCACGCACTCGACCGCCGACTCGAAGGCGCTGCCCACCAGGGCGCCGCGCTCGGCGAGGTTCCGCGCCGCCAGGTCCAGCACCCGTTCCGGCCCGAGCCGGCGGACGACGAGCGCCGCGACGTCCTCGAGCTCGGCCTCCGGGTGGTCCAGGCGCGTGAGGGTGAACTCGACGACCAGCTCCTCGTCGCCCACTCCCCGCCTCCCCACCCGCGGTCGCGGTCAGACCGCGAAGCGCATCCGCTTCACCCCGTGGGTGAAGCTCGACAGCAGCAGCTCCGGCTCGCCCACCACCCGCGCCTGCGGGAACCGGGTCAGCAGCTCGCGCAGCATCGTGGTGGCCTCCAGCCGGGCGAGGGCCGCGCCGAGGCAGTAGTGCGGCCCCGGACCGCCGAAGCCCAGGTGCGGGTTGGGGGAGCGGGTGATGTCGAAGCGGTCCGGGTCGGCGAACACCGCCTCGTCGCGGTTGGCCGAGCAGTAGAACAGCAGCACCTTCTGCCCCGCGCGGACCGGGTGCCCGGCCAGCTCGCCGTCACGGGTGGCGGTGCGGCGGAACTGGATCACCGGGCTGGCGTGCCGGACGACCTCCTCCACCGCGCCGCCGACCCGGCCGTCGAGGTCCTCCAGCAGCAGCGCGCGCTGGTCGGGGTGCGCGGTGAGCAGGCGCAGGGCGTGCGCGAGGGTGGCTCGGGTGGTCTCGCTACCGGCCAGGACGAGCAGCACGAACAGCGTGCCGACCTCGCGCGGGGTGAGCCGCTCGCCGCCGACGTCGGCGTGCACGAGCGTCGTGATCAGGTCGTCGCGGGGGTCGCGCAGGCGCTCGCGCCCGAGCCGGTCGACGAGCGTGACGAGCGCGTGCCCGGCCCGCACGGTGCGCAGGCTCCCGGGCAGGACGTGCTGCGGGCCCGGCGCGCCGTGCCGCAGCAGGTACTCCCGCGGGATGCGGGTGTACTCGGGGTCGGTGAAGCCGACGAGGGTGTTGCCGTGCCGGGCGACCGCGGCGCGGTGGCGGTCGGGGATGCCCAGCAGGTCGCAGATCACCTCGACGGGGAGCCGCTGCGCGACCTGGGCCACGAAGTCGCCGGGACCCTGCGCCGCGACGTCGTCGACGATCCGCGCGGCGCGGGCCCGGATGCCGTCGGTGAGCCCGGCGAGCAGGCGGGGCGAGAAGGCGCGGACCACGACCCGGCGGAGCCGGGCGTGCGCCGGCCCGTCCATGTTGATCATCGAGCCGAGGTAGCGGGCCAGCCACGGCGGGACGTCGTAGAGCGAGGCCGCGGTCGGGGCGTTGCCGAACAGGCCGGGGTCGCGGCTCGCCTCCACCACGTGGGCGTGCCGGACGACGGCGAGGAAGCCGTCCTCGGTGGGGGTGAACGGCATCCGGTTGCGGAACGGGAACCACCGCGGGGCGTCGAGCCGGCGCAGGGCGGCGAACGCCGCGGCGCGCTCCTCGTCCGGCTGCGCCCAGAACGCGAGGTGCCCCGGGTCGGCGAGCGGGGCGGACGTCGTGGTCACCGCGCCAGCCTGCCACGGCGGGGGGCGCCGGAGGATGCGCCTTTCCGGGCACCGGACTGGAGCGACGGGTGGAGTACCGCCCCGCTCCCGCGCCCTCGCCCAACGCGATCCGCTGCTGGCCCGGGACCTGCGCATCGGCCGACCCGACCTCGGCCGGGCCTACGACGACGGCGGGCTCGTCGACCTCAACAGCGCGCCACCCGAGGTGATCGCCCGCGTGTGCTGGATCGACCTCGCGGCGGCCGCGGGGATCGTCGCCACCCGGCGCGCGGTGGGGTGGTTCGGCGCCGTCGACGACGTGTTCGCCCTCGGGAACGTGCCCCTCCCGCTGTGGGACCGGATCCCCGACCGGGCCGTCGTCATCACCGGCTGAGACCCCTTGTGCTGTTCCCGATCCTGGGAATACTGTGTTCCCGTGGATGGGAACGGGACGGGCTCGCGGTGGGACCTGCTGCTGCACCCCGTGCGGACGCGGATCGTCGCCGAGTTCTCCGGCCGCCGCCGCACCGTTCGCGAGCTCGCCGCGGCGCTGCCCGACGTCCCCCAGACCACGCTGTACCGGCAGGTCGGGGTGCTGGTCGACGGCGGCGTGCTCGAGGTGGTCGACCAGCGCGCCACCAGCGGACCGGCCGAGCGCGTCTACCGCGTCGCCGAGGGGGCGAGCCGCATGACGGCGAGCGAGATCGACGGCCTCGCGCCCGAGGAGCACGCGCGCTGGTTCTCCGTCTTCACGGCGTCGCTGGCCGACGCGTTCTCCCGCTACGTCACCTCCGCCGGGGCGGTGCCGAGCGCCGACGGCCTCAGCTACCAGCGGGCCGTGGTGCACCTGACCGAGGCGGAGCGCGCCGCGTTCGGCGCCCGCGTCAACGCCCTCGTCGCGGAGCTGCTCGCGCTCCCGCCCGACCCCGCCCGCCGGCCCTACCACCTGGCGTCGATCGTCGTCCCCGGACCGAGGAGCACTCCGTGAGCCTGCACGTCACCACCACCGGGAACGCCTCCGGGCCCACCGTCGTCCTCCTGCACGGGCTCGGGGTGAGCAGCTGGATGTGGGACGAGCAGGTGGCCGCGCTGTCCGACCGGTTCCGCTGCGTCACGATCGACCTGCCCGGCAGCGGCGCGAGCAGCGCGGAGCACTGGGAGTCGATGTCCGGCACCGCGGCCGCGGTCGCCGACGTCGTGCGGGACACCGCCGACGGCGGCGCCGCCCACGTCGTCGGCCTGTCGCTCGGCGGCTACGTGGCGCTCGACCTGCTGGTCGAGCACCCCGACCGGGTGCGCAGCGCGGTCGTCAGCGGGGTCACGACCGTCCCGCTCAGCCCGGCCTGGCTCTACGGCCCGGCCACCCGCGCGAGCCTCGCGCTGCTGCGGGTGCCGGCCTTCGTGCGGGCGAGCGCGGCGATGATGCGCCTGCCCGCCGAGTCGCGCGCCGCGTTCGTCGCCGACGCCGCCCGGCTGGACCGCGGGGCGGCGCAGCGGATCTACGCCGAGCTGATGGACCACCGGCTGCCGCCGCTCGGCCCGCACGCCGAGCGGCTGCTCGCGGTGGCGGGGGACCGGGAGGCGAAGGCCATCCGCACCGGGCTCGCCGCGTTCGCCGCGGCCGGCGCCACCGCTGCGGTCGTCCCCCGCGCCTCGCACGCGTGGAACGGCGAGCACCCCGACCTGTTCAGCCGCACCGTCGCGGGCTGGGCGCTCGACCGGGCGCTGCCCGCTGAGCTGCAGCGGGTGCCCGCACCGGTGCGGTCCGCGCCGCCCGCGACCTGACCGGGGGTCCCACGGGCCGCGCCGTCGTCCGGGGACCGCAGCTGCCGGTGTCCCACCCCCTCAGCGCACCGCCTCCCGCACGCGCGCGGCGGGCAGCGCGCGGGCGAGCACCGGCAGGATCGCCGCCGCCGCGACCAGGTGCATCGCGTTGAGCCACAGCGCGGTGCCGACGGACGGCGCGGCGCCGAAGGGGGGCACGGCGAACAGGGCGAGCGCGACCAGCGTGACGGCGAGGAACACCGCGCGGGGACGGCCGGCGCGCCGGGCCAGCAGGGCCAGGCCGTACCCGGCCGCCCCGCCGAACGCGGTGAACAGCACCGCGGCGCCGAGCGGGACGGCCTGCGGGGCGCCTCCCGGGTCGACGACGAGGGGGTCGCCGAGCGCGGTGGCGAGCAGGTGGACGACCGCGACACCGACGACGGCGAGGACGGTGCCGAGCGCGGCGGGACGGAGCAGGGTGCGGGCGGTGGGTCGCATCGGGTTCTCCTCGGGATCAGTGGGCACGCCGGAACAGCGCGACGCTCAGGGGGACGAGCACGATCAGCAGGCCGGCCGACCAGGCCAGGGCGGGCCAGACGGCCGCGTCGCCCACGCCCGTGAGCGCCCGGACGGCGTCGGCGGCGAGGGTGACGGGCTGGTTCTCGGCGAACCCGCGCAGCCAGCCGGGCATGGTGGCGGTGGTGACGAACGCGCTGCTGGCGAACGTCAGCGGGAAGGTGAGCACGAAGCCCGCCGACTGCGCGGCCTCCGGGCTGCGCACGGCCAGGGCGACGAGGACGTAGAACCAGGTCACGGCGAACGACAGGGCCAGCACGACGCCCAGTCCGGCGACCACGCCGAGCGCGCTCGCCGGCCGGTAGCCGACGGCGATCCCCACGCCGAGCATCACCAGCAGGGTGACGACGGTGCGGGCCGCGTCGGCCAGCGCGCGCCCGCTCAGCACGGCGCTGGCGGCCATCGGCAGGCTGCGGAAGCGGTCGACCACGCCGCGGCCGAGGTCCTCGGCCAGTCCCACACCGGTGGCGACGCCGGAGAAGACGGCGGTCTGCACGAAGATGCCCGGCATCAGGTAGTCGACGTAGCTCCCGCCCGGCACGTCGATCGCGCCGCCGAAGACGTAGCGGAACAGCAGCACGAACATCACCGGCTGGACCAGCGCGAACAGCAGGATCTGCGGGGTGCGCACGGCGCCGAGCAGGCTGCGCCAGGCGGTGGTCAGGGCGTCGCGCACCGCCCAGCCGACGAGCGGCCGGCGGGCGTGCTCGACCGCGGCGGCGGGTGCGGGGCGCAGGGCGGTCGTGGTCATGCGGCGGCCCTCCCGGGCTCGGGGGCGGGGACGGCCCCGGCCGGGGCGCGCCCGGTCAGGGCGAGGAACACGTCGTCGAGCGTCGGCTCGACGGCCGTGACGCCGCGGACGGCGACGCCGGCGGCGTCGAGGCGGCGGACGAGGTCGGGCAGGGCGGGGCCGGCGTCGGCGACGGGCAGGCGCAGCTCGCCGTCGACGACGGTAGCGGGCCCGGTGCCCGCGCCGGCCAGGGCGGCGACGGCCGCGGCCGCCCGGCCCGGGTCGACGAGCGGGGCGCGCAGCGCGGCCCCGCCGAGCGCGGCCTTGAGCTCACCCGGTGTCCCGCCCGCGATCACCCGGCCGCGGTCGACGACGGCGAGCCGGTCGGCGAGCCGGTCGGCCTCCTCCAGGTACTGCGTGGTGAGCAGCACCGTGGTGCCGCCCGCGACGAGGTCCTCCACGACCTCCCACAGCGCCAGCCGCGAGCGCGGGTCGAGCCCGGTGGTCGGTTCGTCGAGGAACACCACCCGCGGCTCGGCCACCAGCGCGGCGGCCAGGTCGAGGCGGCGCCGCATCCCGCCGGAGTAGGTGCGGGCGGGCCGGTCGGCCGCCCCGACGAGGTCGAAGCGCTCCAGCAGCGCGTCGGCGCGGGCGCGGCGCGAGGCCCGGGTGAGGTGGCCGAGCCGGCCGAACATGCGCAGGTTCTCGCGGCCGGTGAGCGACTCGTCGACCCCGGCGTACTGCCCGGCCAGGCCGATGCGGGTGCGCAGCGCGGACGGGTCGGCCACACCCGAGGGCCCGAGGTCGACCCCCGCCACCGTGGCGCTGCCCTCGGACGGGGGGAGGAGTCCGGTGAGCATCCGGACCACCGTGGTCTTGCCGGCGCCGTTCGGTCCGAGCAGGCCGAACACCGTCCCGGCGGTGACGTGCAGGTCGACGCCGTCGACGGCGGTGACGGCGCCGGTGCCGCGCCCGAAGCGGCGCACCAGCCCGCGGGCCTCGATCGCGGGCGGGGAGGAGGAGGTCATGGGTGACAGTGGTACACGTCGATACTGGTATATGTCAACTAATGAGGTCCACCAGTAGGGCGTGGTAGCGTCGCCCGCGTGGAGTGCGCCCGGGAGGACCAGCCGCAGGGCTCGATGACCCTCATCGACCTGTACATGCAGGTCGCACGCCGGTTCGGCCAGGCGATGCACGAGCACGCCGTGCGCTACGACCTCACGCCGATGCAGGCGATGACGCTCGCGCAGGTCGGGGCCGAGCCGCTGCCGACCTCGCAGATCGCCCTCAACCTGCGCTGCGACCCCAGCAACGCGACGGGGCTGGTCGACCAGCTCGAGCGCCGCGGTCTGGTCCGGCGCACCACCCCGCCGACCGACCGCCGCAAGCGGCTCGTCGAGGCCACCGAGGAGGGGCGCGCGGTGTGGGCCAACCTGCAGCGGGCCATGGACGAGACCCGGGGCCGGCTGCACCGCCTCGACGAGGCCGAGCGGGCCGAGCTGCGCCGGCTCCTGCTGGTGCTCGCCGCCGACGAGGAGCCGGCCCCCCGCGCACCCTGATCCGCGAGCAGCGCCCTGTCGCCGTCGAGGACGACGTCACGGTCGCCGCGGGGCTCGGGGACGGCCGTGACGTCGTTCTCGACGGTCGGTCGGGGTCAGGCCGGGACGCCGGCCCGGAGGGCGGCGAACTCGGCCCGGCCCAGCGCCGTGCCGGCGACGCCCCAACCGCCCTCAGCGGCCTCGGTGAGCAGCACCCAGGTCCGCGCGGCCTGGCCCGGGTCGCCGGTGGCCTCGGCGACGAGCCCGGTGAGCTCGGCGACCAGCCCGCGCTGGGCCTCGCGGTCCAGGGCGCCGGGCGGGGTGAGCACCTGGATCCGGACGGTCCGGGGGTCCGGGCCGGCGGCGGTGCGGACGGCCGGCGCGGGCAGCTCGTGCAGGTACGTGCCGGTGTTCTCGGTGAAGGGCGGGACCGCCGGGGCGCCCTCCCAGCGGAGCAGGGCGCGGGCGGCCGCGTCCAGCAGCGGGGGCGCCGCGCCGTCCGGCAGGAGTCCGGCGGGGACGTAGACGTCGATCATCGGCACGGGGGCCTCCTCGGGTGACTACTATGTATGACGACCTGCATAGTAGAGACTATGCAGGTCGTCATAGTCAAGGGAGCTGCCCGTGGAGCACGTTCGGGACCGGATGGTGCGGGCCGCGGCCCGGCTGCTGTCGCGCGACGGGTTGGAGGGGACGTCGTTCTCGACGGTGCTCGCCGCGAGCGGGGCCCCCCGCGGCTCGGTCTACCACCACTTCCCCGGGGGCAAGGACCAGCTCGTCGAGCAGGCCGTCCGCGCGGTCGGGGCGGGGCTGGTGGCGCGCGCGGCGCAGCTCCGCCCGGCCGGGCCGGGGGCCGCGGTGCGCGAGGTGGCCGGGCTGTGGCGCGACGCGCTCGTCACCGCCGACGGGGTCGACGGGTGCGCGGTGGCCGCCGTCGGCGTCGCCGGGGGACCGGCCCAGCGGGAGGTCGTGGGGGAGGTGTTCGCGGACTGGGAGCGGGCGGTCGCCGCCGTGCTCGCCCGGTCCGGTCTCCCCGACGAGCGCGCCGAGCGCTTCGCGGGCACGGTCATCGCCGGCGTCGAGGGCGCGGTGGTCCTGGCCCGCGCGGCGGGCGGTCCGGCGCCGTTCGACCGCGTCGTGGAGGACCTGGCCGAGCTGGCCGAGGCCCTCCCGCGGCGGTAGCAGGACGAGCCCGCCGCCGGGAGGTCCCCGGCGGCGGGCTCGCGCACCCGCCGTCCGGCTAGCCGGCCCGGAAGCCCCGCAGCCGCAGGCTGTTGGCCACGACGAACACCGAGCTGACGGCCATGGCCGCGCCCGCGATCATCGGGTTGAGCAGCCCGGCGGCGGCCAGCGGGAGGGCGGCCACGTTGTAGGCGAAGGCCCAGAACAGGTTGCCGCGGATCGTGCCGAGCGTGCGGCGCGCCAGCCGGATCGCGTCGGGAACGGCGCGCAGGTCGCCGCGGACCAGCGTGATGTCGCTGGCCTCGATGGCCACGTCCGTGCCGGTGCCCATGGCCAGACCGAGGTCGGCCTGCGCGAGTGCGGCCGCGTCGTTGACGCCGTCGCCGACCATCGCGACGACCCGGCCCTCGTCCTGCAACCGCTGCACCACGTCGAGCTTCTCGGCGGGCAGCACGTCGGCGATCACCTGCTCGATGCCGACCTCGTCGGCCACGGCCCGGGCGACGACGGCGTTGTCCCCGGTCAGCAGCACCGGGGTCAGCCCCAGGGCGCGCAGCCGCCGGACGGCCTCGGCCGAGGTCGGCTTGACCGTGTCGGCCACGGCGAGCACGGCCCGCGCCCGCCCGTCCCACGCGACGGCGATCGCGGTGCGCCCGCGCGCCTCGGCGGCCGCGCGGGCCCCGTCGAGCTCCGGGGTCAGCGGCTGGCTCCAGCGCGCCAGCAGCGCGGGCCGCCCGACCAGCACCGCGCGCCCGTCGACCACCCCCTGCACGCCGAGGCCCTCGACGTTGCCGAACTCCTCGACGTCCGGGAGCGCGCCGACCCGCTCGCGCGCGGCCGCGGTGACCGCGGCGGCGATCGGGTGCTCCGAGGCGCCCTCCAGCGCGCCGGCCAGCCGCAGGACCTCGGTCTCGTCCTCGCCCTGCGCGGCGTGCACCGCGACGAGGCTCATCCGGCCGGTGGTGACCGTGCCGGTCTTGTCCAGCACCACGGTGTCGACGCGGCGCGTGGACTCCAGCACCTCCGGGCCCTTGATGAGGATGCCCAGCTGGGCGCCGCGGCCGGTGCCGACCAGCAGCGCCGTCGGCGTCGCCAGCCCCAGCGCGCACGGGCAGGCGATGATGAGCACGGCCACGGCGGCGGTGAAGGCGGCCGCGGCGCCGGCCCCCGTGCCCAGCCAGAAGCCCAGCGTGGCCGCGGCCAGCCCGATCACCACCGGCACGAAGACGCCGGAGATCCGGTCGGCGAGCCGCTGGACGTCGGCCTTGCCGCTCTGGGCGTCCTCGACCAGCTTCGCCATCTGCGCGAGCCGGGTGTCGGCGCCGACGCGGGTCGCGCGGACGACGAGGCGCCCGCCCGCGTTGACCGTGGCGCCCACGACGGCGTCACCCGGCCGGACCTCCACGGGCACCGACTCGCCGGTGAGCATCGAGGCGTCGACGGCCGAGCTGCCCTCGTCGACGACGCCGTCGGTGGCGAGCTTCTCGCCGGGCCGCACGACGAACCGGTCGCCGACGGCGAGCTGCGCCGTGGGGATGCGCTGCTCCACGACGCCGGAGGGCCCGTCGCGCAGCACGGCCACGTCCTTCGCGCCCAGCTCCAGCAGCGCCCGCAGCGCCGCACCCGCCCGGCGCTTGGAGCGGGCCTCGAAGTACCGCCCGGCCAGGATGAACGTCGTCACCCCGGCGGCGACCTCGAGGTAGATGTTGCCCGCGCCGTCCGAGGGCGCGATGGTCAGCTCGAACGGGTGGGTCATGCCGGGCGTTCCAGCGGTGCCGAGGAACAGGGCGTACAGCGACCACGCGAAGGCGGCCAGCGTGCCCAGCGAGATCAGCGTGTCCATCGTGGCCGCGCCGTGGCGCAGGTTCGTCCACGCCGCGCGGTGGAACGGCAGCGCGCCCCACACGACGACCGGCGCCGCGAGGGTGAGCGAGAGCCACTGCCAGTGGGTGAACTGCAGCGGCGTGATCATCGCCAGCGCGATCACCGGGACGGTCAGCGCCGCGCTGACCAGGAGCCGGGTCCGCAGCGGGCGGGTCGGGTCGTCGCCGTCGTCGCTGTCGCCGGTCCCGTCCTCCTCCGCGCGGGGCGGCTCGGGCAGCCGGGCCGTGTAGCCGGCCCGCTCGACGGCGGCGACCAGGTCGGCCGCCTCGACCCCGTCGGGGTAGCTCACCCGCGCCTTCTCGGTGGCGTAGTTGACCGTGGCGGTGACGCCGTCGAGCTTGTTGAGCTTGCGCTCGATCCGGTTCGCGCACGACGCGCACGTCATGCCGCCGATCGCGAGCTCGACGTCCGTGGTGGTGGTCATCGGGTCCTCTCCGCGATCAGTGGCCGTGGCCGTCGGCGCCGTGGGGGGCGGGAGCCGGCGCGTCCGCACCGGCCGTGGGCACCGTGAACTCGGCGGTGCGCACGACGTCGCCGTGCCGGAAGTCCAGGAACAGCCGGTAGGTCCCGGCGCTCGGCACCTCCGCGACGAACTCCACGCCCGGGCCGTCGCCGTCGGTGGGGTGGACGTGCAGGTAGGCGAGGTCGCCCTCGCGCAGCGCGACGAGGTGGCCGCGCGCGCCGAGGTGGGGCTGCAGGTCGGTGACCGGTGCGCCGTCGCGGCTGACCGTGAGCACCACCGGCGACGCCCGCCCCGGCACGAGGTCGCCGGTCAGCTCGACGGTGTAGCCGTCGACCTGCGCGGTGCGGCTCGGGGCGTGCGCGACCGGCTCGAACGCGCCCGGCACGGCCAGGTCCGCGCCCAGCACCGTGGCGGCCCCGCCCGTCGGGTGGAAGTCGGCGAACGCGCGCCAGGACCCGCCGCCGGTGAGCTCCAGCGGCACGGTCCACGTGCCGTCCGGCGCCATCTCGGGGTGCACGTGCTGGTAGCCGGTGGTGTCGCGGCGCACCACCACCAGGTGCATGCGCTTCTCGTGCTCGACGTCGAAGGCCGTGACGGGCGCGCCGTCCGGTCCGGTGACGGTGAACGAGAACCCCCCGTCCGGCGCGCCGGCCGGGACGAGCGTGTAGCCGTTCGCGCTGGACGCCAGGCCCCCGGGGAGGTCGGACGCCGCGGTCGCGGTGCCGGCGGTCGGCTCCGCGGCGGAGCCGGCGGCCGGCTCCGCGTGCTCCGCGACGGTGCCGCTGTGAGCGTCCTGCTGCACCGCGACCGGGGCCGCGACCAGGGGACCGACAGCGGTTCCGGTCGCCCAGCCCCCTGCGACGAGCAGGGCGAGCGCCGCACCGTAGGCGGAGAGCTTCGTGGTCGTGTTCATGGTCCCCCGACTACGCCGCCAGGCGGTAGCCGGCCTCCTCCACGGCGTTCCGGACGTCCGCCTCGGCGAGCGGGGCGGTGCTGGTGACGGTGACCGCGCCCGTGGGCAGGTCGACCGCCACGGCCGTGACGCCGTCGAGCTCGCTGATCTCCTCGGTGACCGAGGCGACGCAGTGGTCGCAGGTCATCCCGGTCACGGTGTACGTGCTCTCGCTCATGCCCGTTCCTCTCAGCTCTTGACCAGGCGCGCGATCGCGGCGCTGGCCTCGGCGACCTTCTGCTCTGCGGTGTCCCCGCCCTCGGCGACCGCCTGCGCGACGCAGTGCCGCAGGTGCTCCTCCAGCAGCCCCAGCGCCACCGCCTCCAGTGCCTTCGTGGCCGCGGAGACCTGGGTGAGGACGTCGATGCAGTACTTGTCGTCCTCGATCATCTTCGCGATCCCCCGGACCTGGCCCTCGATGCGCCGCATCCGCTTGAGGTACGCGTCCTTGTCCTCGGTGTACCCGTTCACGGGTCCCACGATACCCCCTGGGGGTTCCATTGCAACCGGTACCCCCTACGGGTGTGTGTGAGGTCCACCGCGACACCACCCGCAGGAGGCGCCCGCTTCCGTCCCTCCGGGACGGGAGGCCCGATCTAGGGTGTCGCGCATGACCACGAGCGGCCCGGCCGCGGGGCGGCCCCTGCGGGCCGACGCCGCACGCAACCTCGACCGGGTGCTCGCCGCGGCGCGCGAGGTGTTCGCCGAGCAGGGCGCCGACGCGCAGGTGGACGACGTCGCCCGGCGCGCCGGTGTCGGCGTCGGCACGGTCTACCGGCGCTTCCCCAACAAGGAGGCGCTGCTGGAGGCCGTGCTGGCGCAGCGGATGGCCGAGCTCGACGCCCGCGCGGCGGAGGCGCTCGCCGGCGACGACCCGCTCGCGGCCCTCGCGGCGCTGGTGGGCGCCCTGGTCGGGGCGGCGGCGGAGGACCGCACCCTGCTCACCGCGCTGTGCCTGGGTCGCGACGCCCCGCCCGGTCCCGGACCGGGCGGGCCCTTCCACGACGCGATCGGGGTGCTCCTCGACCGCGCGCGGGCCACCGGCGCGGTGCGCGCCGACGTCGCGGTCGAGCACGTGCGCCCGCTGGTCGGGGGGCTGGTGCTGGCCGCCGTGCACACCGAGCTGGGCGGCGACCCGGTGGGCGGCCTGCGGATCCTGCTGCGGGGCCTGCGCGCCTGACGGCGCCCGTGCGCGGATGTGGCGGTCAGGGCCGCCATATCCGGGCACGGGCGGCGGAGCCGCCACGGTCGGATGACAGGTGTCACCGACGCGCGGCCGCACCGTCACCGCGGCCGGTGACGGCGGCGACTGCCCCCGGCCGACCATGATCGGCAGCATCCTCGGGCATGAGAACCCGACGTCTTCCCGCCGCGCTCGCGGCCCTGTCCGCCGCCGTCGCCGTCGGTGCGTGCTCGGCGGCGCCGCCACCGGCCGGGCCGGCCACGCCGGCCCTCGACTGGCAGGAGTGCGGCGACGGCGTCGACTGCGCGACGCTCGCCGTCCCCGTCGACCACGCCGACCCCGACGGGCCCACCCTCGACCTCGCTCTCGTCCGGCACCGCGCCGAGGACCCGGAGCGGCGGATCGGCGTCCTCCTCTACAACCCCGGCGGGCCCGGTGCCCCGGCCGGGGACGCCGTCCGCGCCGCCGGCACGCCCGGCCTGGCCCCGTTCTCCCCGGAGGTGCTCGCGCGCTTCGACGTCGTCGGGATGGACCCGCGCGGCGTCGGCGGGAGTGCGCCCGTCACCTGCCTCGACGACGCGGAGCGCGAGGAGCAGCTGGCCGTCGACAGCGACCCGACCCTGCCCGGCGGCGCGCCCCGCGACGTGCTCGACACCCGGGCGCGCGAGCTTGCCGACGCCTGCGCCGCGGCCGTCGACCCCGCCCTGCTGCCGAACCTCGCCACCGACGACGTCGCCCGGGACGTGGACCTCGTGCGCGCCGCCCTGGCCGAGGAGAGGATCAGCTACCTCGGCCAGTCCTACGGCACCCTGCTCGGCGCCACCTACGCCACGCTGTTCCCCGACCGCGTCCGGCAGATGGTGCTCGACGCGCCCGTGGACCCCCTCACCTGGCAGACCGACCCCCTGGGCGCCTCGCAGCAGCAGGCCCGCGCGGGGGAGGACCTGCTCGACGCCTGGTTCGCCACCTGCCGCGCCGAGGGCCCGCAGGTGTGCCGCTTCGGCGGCGCCGACCCCGAGGCGGCCTTCGACGCGCTGGTCGACCGGCTCGAGCGCGACCCGCTGCCCGTCCCGGCGACCCCGCCGATCCCCGCCGGGCAGCTCGACGGCGCCACCGCCCTGTTCGCCGCCCGCACCGCCGCCTTCCGCCCCGAGCTCTGGCCGGTCCTCACCGCCGGCCTGCTCGCGGCCGAGTCCGGTGACGGCTCGGTGCTCGGCCGGCTCGCGACCGCGCTGGTGCGCGAGCCCGACGGCACGCCGAACGGGCTGGGGGAGGCCAACCTGGCGGTGAACTGCCTGGACCGGGCGATCCCGGCCGACCCCGCGGCCCACGACGCCGACGCCGAGGCGACGGTCGCCGCCGCCCCCCGCTTCGGCGAGGTGTCGGCCTACGTGTGGCTGGCCTGCACGCACTGGGCCGCGGCGAACCCCGACCGGTTCACCGGCCCCTACACCGCCGCCGGCGCCCCGCCCGTCCTGGTGGTGGGTGGCCGGGTCGACTCCCAGACGCCCTACGCGTGGTCCGAGTCGATGGCCGCCGAGCTGGAGGGCGCGGTGCTGCTGACCCGCGAGGGGTACGGCCACGGCTCCGTCGGCGTGGGCCTGGAGTGCGTCGAGACGGCCGTCGACCGGGCCCTCGTGGACGGCGTGCTCCCCGCCCCGGGCACGACCTGCCCCGGTCCGCCCGCCACCACCGCGCCGATCACCGTCGGTTGAGCCCGCCCGGCGGGGCTGGCAGGGTGTCGCGCACACGCCGTCGAGCACGCAGGAGCGCTTCGTGAGTGTCAGCCTCGCCAAGGGTGGGAACGTCAGCCTGACCAAGGAGGCCCCCGGCCTCACCAACGTCATCATCGGGGTGGGCTGGGACGTGCGCGCCACCACCGGCGCCGACTTCGACCTCGACGCGTCGGCGCTGGTGGTCGGCGCGAACGGGAAGGTGCTCTCCGACCGGCACTTCGTCTTCTTCAACAACCTCACGAGCCCCGACGGGACGGTCGAGCACACCGGCGACAACCTCACCGGTGAGGGCGAGGGGGACGACGAGCAGGTGAAGGTCAACCTGGCCGCGATGTCCCCGGACGTCGAGAAGATCATCTTCCCGGTCACGATCTACGACGCCGACGCCCGCCGGCAGAGCTTCGGGCAGGTCGCCAACGCGTTCATCCGGGTGGTCAACGCCGACGGCGACCGGGAGATCACGCGGTTCGACCTCTCCGAGGACGCGTCCACCGAGACCGCGATGATCTTCGGCGAGCTCTACCGGCACCAGGGCGACTGGAAGTTCCGCGCCATCGGGCAGGGCTACGCGTCGGGCCTGCACGGCATCGCGAAGGACTACGGCGTCAACGTCTGACCACGAACGTCCCGGACCCCGGGTCGAACGCCAGCTCGTCGCTGTCGAAGGCGGCGCCGACGGCGTCGCCCACCTCCTCGGGGCCGCCCTGCACGACGCCGCCGTCCCGGCCCACGAGCCAGACGCGGTCGGCCGAGCGCAGGGCGGGCTCCACGTCGTGGGTCGAGGCCAGCACGACGATCTCGCGCTCGCGGGCGATCCGGGCCAGCAGCCCGGTGACGGCGACGCGGGACGGGGCGTCGAGGAACGCGGTGGGCTCGTCGAGCAGCAGCAGGTCGGGCTCCTGGGCGAGCGCCCGGGCGACGAGGACGCGCTGGCGCTCACCGTCGGACAGGTGCGCGGCGCGGCGGTCGGCGAACCGCTCCGCGCGCACGGCGGCCAGGGCGGCGGCGACCGCGGCGCGGTCGTCGGGCCCGAGCACGCCCCGGGCGCCGGTGTGCGGGTGGCGGCCCAGCGCGACGAGTTCGCCGGCGGTGAGCAGCCCGGTGTCGACGCGCTCGGTGAGCACGACGGCCACCCGCCGGGCGCGGGCGCGGGGGTCGAGCCGGGTCAGGTCGAGACCCTCCAGCTCGACGCGCCCCGCCAGCGGGGGCAGCAGCCCGGCGACGGTGTGCAGCAGCGTCGACTTGCCGGCGCCGTTGGGACCGAGCAGGGCGGTGAAGCCGGTCGCGGTCAGGTCCAGGTCGCGCAGCAGGGGACGCCGGCGGTGCCCGACGGTCAGCGACCGGGTGACCAGGCGCATCAGAGCCGGCTCCGCAGCAGCACCGTGATCACCACGGGGGCGCCGACGACGGCGGTGATGATGTTGACGGGCACCGGCCCGGCCAGGAACGGCAGCGAGCCGGCCAGCGCGCACAGCAGGGCGAGCGCGGCCCCGGCCAGCGCGGACGCGGGCAGCAGCACCGCGTGCCGGGACGTACCCACGGCCCGGCGGGCCAGGTGCGGCACCGCCATCCCGAGGAACGCGATCGGGCCGCAGTACGCCGTCACCGCCCCGGCCAGCACGGCCGAGGACAGCAGGACGAGCAGCCGGACCCGGTCGATCCGCACGCCCATGCTGCGGGCGTAGGTCTCGCCGAGCAGCAGGGCGTCCAGCGGCTTCGCGGTGGCCGCGGCGATGGCCAGGCCGGCCGCGACGACCGGCGCCAGCACCGCGAGGTCGCCGGCGGTGGTGCCGGAGAAGCTGCCCAGCCCCCACAGCAGGAACTGCTGGGCGCGCAGCGGGTCGATCGCGGTGAGCAGCAGCGAGACGAACGCCGTCGCCAGCGACCCCAGCATCACCCCGGTGATGAGCAGGACGGTGCCGGTGCGCACGAACCGGGACAGCAGCAGCACCACGCCCAGCACGGCCGCCGCCCCCAGCGCGGCCGCCGCGACCGTGCCGGCGCGCCCACCGCCCGTCAGGCCGGAGGTGAACGCCCCGGCGACCCCGCCCGCGGTCCCGGCGACGGTGAGCGCGACGCCCAGGCTCGCCCCCGCGCTGACCCCGAGCACGTAGGGCTCGGCGAGCGGGTTGCGGAACAGGGTCTGCAGCTGCAGGCCCGCCACGCCCAGCGCCGCCCCGGCCAGCGCCGCCGTCACCGCCCGCGGCACCCGCACCGCCCCGATCAGCACCGGAGCGGCCGGGTCGGCGGGGGTGAGGCCGAGCAGCACCGCCACGGTGTCCAGCGGCGGCACGACGACGGGCCCGACGGCCACGGCGGCGACGAGGCTCAGGAGCACGGCCCCGCCCAGCCCGGCCAGCGCCGCTCCCACCCGCGGGTTCCACACCGGAGCGCGGCCAGTCCCGCGTTCGGACCCGGCGGGTTCCGCACCGGCCGACGGTGGGTTCCGCACCGGTGCTCCGGCCGTCGGCCCGTCCTCTCCGGCGCCGCCGCCGTCCGTCCCCCCGGTCGGGCGGGCGCGGGCGGTCCGGACCCCGGATGCGGAACCCGCCGTGCTCGGGTGCGGGACCCGCCGGACACCGGCGCGGGACTCGCCCGGCGCGGGTGCGGGACTCGCGGGCGGGACCCGCGGGGTGGGAGGCGGCACGGTCAGCGGAGCTCGGTGTAGAAGGTGGAGACGTGGCCGGGGGCGCGGTCGGGGTGCAGGATCGCGACGAGGTCGGCGAGCACCAGGTCGGGACGGGTGACGCCGCGCTCGTAGAAGTCGTTGCCACCCTCCGGGCCGGTCGCCTTGTTCGCCGTCCACACCCGCCCGTCGCGCATGGCGGCGAGCTCGGCGTAGCGCGGGTCCTCGGCCAGGGCGTCGGCGCGGGAGGCCCAGTCCTGCGCGGACAGCCAGACGGGCGCCTGGCCGGCGGTGGCGTAGACGGTCTCGAAGTCCAGCGTGAGGCTGCTCGGCGACGGGTCGGCCGCCCACGGGTTCGCGCCGCCCGCGTCGGTGATCAGCGCGCCCAGGTAGCTGCCGCCCGCCGGCACGCTCCAGGTGCCCTGGAACAGCGACCCGGCCAGCACCGGTACCGGCTCCGCCCCGGCCGCGCGGGCGGCCGTCTCGGCGTAGGCCGCCTCCACCTGGTCGAACACCGCGGTCGCCCGCAGCTCGTCGCCGGTCAGCGCGGCCATCACCTTGATCCACTCGGCGCGGCCCAGCGGGGTCGGCTCCAGGTACTCCGCGTTGGCGACGACGGGCACGCCGGCCCCGCGCAGCGTCGCGTAGGCCGGGTCGTCGAACCCGCCGGTCATGAGGACGTCCGGGCGGCCGGTGAGCACGCGCTCGACGTCGACCTGCTCGGTGGGCGCGTACTCGGCCACGGCCCCGGCCGCGATGCGCTCCCGCACCTGCGGCGAGCTGACGTAGGCGGTGGTGGCGACGCCGGTGAGGACGTCGAGGCGGTCGAGGTCGACCAGCAGCGGCAGGTGCGTGGTGGAGCCGGCGTAGACGCTGTCCACCGGCACGTCGACGCGCTGGGCCGACGCCAGCTCGGCGGGCACCTCGGCACCGCACCGCACGAGGACGTAGGTCTCGGGCGCGCCGCCCGGGAAGGGCTGCGCGACGGTGAGGACCTGGTAGCCGTTCTCGTAGCGCAGCGTGAAGTTCTCCGCGTGCTCGACGGTGGAGCGGGCGGCCGGCTCGGGGGAGCAGGCGGCGCCGGGCGCGGCGGGGTCGGCCGCCGGGGGTGCGGCGGCGCACCCGGCGAGCAGGAGGAGGGCTGGGAGGAACAGACGGGCGCGCACGGCGGCACCGGCCTCTCTCGGGGAGATCCGCCCCGAACAGTGAGGTGGTGACGGCGTGAGTGTCTGGCTGCCCCCTGCCCGGACAGCGCAGGGGCCTCACAGTGGCGGGACCGCGCCGGACTCGCACCGGCTTCCTCGTCCGCCGTCACCGGGACGACGCCATCCTGCCACGCGCGCCTACGGTTCCCGGCGTGATGCTGCTCCCCGAGGTCGCCCTGCACCCCGACGACGGCACCGGCGCCCCCCGCCCGGCGCTGGTCTGGCGCCTCCCGGAACCGCTGCGCTGCGTGTCGTCCGGGGTGCTCGGCGGCGGGCTGGGCGAGCGGGCGTGGGTGGTGAACGCCGAGGTCCACGAGCAGTACCACCTCGATCCGGGCCCGCACCTGGCCCGCACCGCCGCCGCGCTGGGCCTGCGCGGTCCCGGCACCGGCCTGCTGACCGCCGCCCCCGTCCGGGCGTTCACGAGCGCCGAGGACGGCGGGGTGAGCTGCGTCGCCACCGTCGGCCTGTCCGTGCCGACCTGGGCCGCCGCACCGGACGGGGCGTTCTCCCCGCGCCCCGGCACGATCAACGTCGTCGCGCACGTCCCGGCGCCGCTGTCCGACGCCGCCCTGGTCAACGCCGTGGTGACGGCGACGGAGGCGAAGACCCAGGCCCTGGCCGGGGCGGGCGTCCCCGGCACGGGCACGGCCAGCGACGCGGTGGTGGTGCTGTGCCCGCCGGGAGGTGCGGAACCCTACGGCGGCCCGCGCTCGACGTGGGGCGCCCGCCTGGCCCGCGCCGTCCACGCGGCGGTGGCGGCCGGCGCCACCCGCTGACCCCCCTGTCAGGAAAGCCACGTTCACGACGCGAGGTGTCGTGAACGTGGCTTTCCTGCCACCGGGAGCGGGGGCGGTCAGCCGGCCGCGGTGATCCGGTCCGTCGCCGGCGGGTCGATCGGGTCGTTCGCCGTCAGGTAGGAGACGAACGCGTCGATGTCCAGCGGCCCCACGACCCGGTTCGCGCCCTGGCGCAGCGCCGAGAACCCGTCCCCGCCGTCGGCGAGGAAGTTGTTCACGGTGATGCGGTAGGTGGCGGCCGGGTCGACCGGCTGGCCGCCCACGGTGAGGTCGCCGACCCGCTCGCCGGCGCACGGGTCGTCCGCCGTGCCGGCCGGGGCGGCCGCGTCCACGGTGTAGCGCAGCGACGCCGACGGCTGCAGCGTGCGGTCGACGACGTACTGCTGCTCCAGCACGCAGTCGAGCTGGGCGCCGGTGAGGTCGAGCGTGGTGAGGAGGTTGTTGAACGGCTGCACCGTGAACGCCTCCTCGTAGGTGATCGGGCCGGCGTCGAGGTCGGCCCGCACCCCGCCCGGGTTCATGAGGGCGGCGACGGCGCCCTGCTCGTCGTCGGTGGCGGCGAGCTGCGCGTCGGCGACCAGGTTCCCCAGCGCGCTCTCGCCGGTGGCGTCGGCGGTGCGGGTGACCGCCGCCGTGGTGGTGCCCACCTGCCGGCCGGCGATCGGACCGAGCAGCCCGCGGTAGCGGGCGATCAGCGCGGTCTGCTGCGCGTCCGGCGCGACGTCCCGCCCGACGACGACGTTGCTGGCCGTCGCGTCGATCACGTCGCCGGTGCGCCGGTCGATCCGCAGGTCGATGTCGGTGACGAGCCGGCCGAACGCGCTCGCGCTGGTGACGGTCTTGCCGTCGATCACGCAGTTGTAGGCCTGGTGGCTGTGCCCGCTGACGACGACGTCGATCGCGTCGGAGAACCCGTTCGCGATGTCGACGACCGGGCCGGTGAGCCCGGTGCAGTCGTTGATGCCGGAGCCCGGGGCCTGCTGGCCGCCCTCGTGCAGCAGGACGACGATGGCCTCGACGCCCTGCGCCTGCAGCTGCGCCGCGTACCGGTTGCCCGTCTCGACCTCGTCGGCGAAGGTCAGCCCGGCGACACCGGCCTGGGTGACGATGTTCGGCGTGCCCTCCAGGGTCATCCCGATGAACCCGACCTCCACGCCCGCGACGCGGCGGACCGCGGTGGGCGGGAGGAGCGGGTCGCCGGTCTCGGTGACGAACGCGTTGGCCGACAGGTACTGGAAGCCCGCGCCGCGGTAGGGGCGGCGGGGGTCGGAGCAGCCGTCGACGGGGTGGCAGCCGCCGTTCTGGATGCGCAGCAGCTCGTCCGCGCCCTCGTCGAACTCGTGGTTGCCGACGCTGGCCAGGTCGAGCCCGGCCCGGCTCAGCGCCTCGATGGTGGGCTCGTCGTGGAACGCGGCCGACAGCAGCGGGCTCGCGCCGATGAGGTCCCCGGCGGCGACGGTGATCGTGTTCCGCTTCCTCACCTCGCTCTCCAGCGCCTCGAGCTGGGTCGCCAGGTACTCGACCCCGCCGGCCGGCACCCCCGCGATGGTGCCGCTGCTGCCCGTCGGCGGTTCGAGGTTGCCGTGGAAGTCGTTGAGGGCGAGCAGTTGGACCTCGACGGGCCGCGGGCCCGCGGTCGCGACGGGCGCCGTGGCGACGGTGGCCGCCGCGGCGAGGAGGATCCCGGTGGCCGCGATCGTGGCGCGGCGCAGGGAGGAGGGAGGCATGGAGTTCCTTCCGAGGGGTGGCGCGGTCACCCTAAGGAGGATCCGCGCCGTCCCGGTGTGTCATCCCGGTCACGTCGCGATCACGCAGCGCTGCGTTCACCGGCCGTCCAGCAGCGGCTGCGCCGGGTCCCACGGGTCGCCGCGGCGCCGGCGTGCCATCCCCGACAGCGCCTCCAGCACCACGCGGTTGGCCAGGAAGCTGGTCAGCTCGGCGTGGTCGTAGGGCGGGCTGACCTCCACCACGTCCATCCCGACGACGGGCAGCTCGACCGCGATGCGCCGCACCGCGTCGAGCAGCTGCCGCGCGGTGAGCCCGCCCGGCTCGGGCGTGCCGGTGCCGGGGGCGTGCGCCGGGTCGCACACGTCGACGTCGACCGACAGGAACACGCCGTCGCAGTCGTCCATCGCGATCGCGAACGCCTCGGTGAGGCAGGCGTCGAGCCCGCGCACCCCGATCTCGGTCATCTCGTAGGACCGCATGCCCTGCTCGGCCATCCACTCCAGCGTCTCGGGCCCGGGCCAGTAGCCCCGCAGCCCGATCTGCAGGAAGCGGTCGCCGCGCAGGGCGCCGGACTCGATGAGCCGCCGCATCGGCTGCCCGTGGCCCACGAGCGAGCCGAACTCGACGTCACCGGTGTCGGCGTGCGCATCGAAGTGGATCATCGAGATGCGGCCGGCCCCGAGGTGCTGGGCGACGCCCGCCGCGTCCGGCCAGGCGATCGTGTGGTCCCCGCCCAGCACCAGCGGGACCGCCCCGGTCGCGGTGATCGCGTGCACGGCCTCCTGCAGGTCGCGCACCGAGCGCACCGCGTCGCCGGAGTACATCTCGACGTCCCCGGCGTCGTAGACGTCCACGAGCCCGTCGACCCGCAGCGCCAGCGACGGCCGCGACCCGTCGTGGGGCAGGTAGCAGGCCTGCCGGATCGCCTGCGGCCCGAACCGGGTGCCCGGCCGGTGCGAGGTGCCCCCGTCGAACGGCGCCCCCAGGACGACGACGTGGGCGCCGGCGTAGGTCGACGGTTCGCGCCAGTCGCAGGCCGGGACCCCGAGGAAGGTGACGTCGGGTCCGTACTGGGTTCCGTAGCGCGTCATTCGCCCACGAACGACATGACGTGCTTGATGCGCGTGTAGTCCTCCAGCGAGTACGCCGAGAGGTCCTTGCCGTAGCCCGACTGCTTGAACCCGCCGTGGGGCATCTCCGCGACCAGCGGGATGTGGCAGTTGACCCACACGCAGCCCGCGTCGATCGCCGCCGACGCCCGCAGCGCGGTGGTGTGCGAGGTCGTCCACACGCTGGAGGCGAGCCCGTAGTCGGTGTCGTTGGCCAGCCGCACCGCCTCCTCCTCGTCGGCGAAGGTCTGCACCGTGATCACCGGGCCGAAGATCTCCGTGCGGACGAGCTCGTCGCCGGCGCGCAGGCCGTCGACGATCGTGGGCGCGTAGAAGTACCCCGAGCCGGAGGCGGGGGCGCCGCCGGTGACGACCGACGCGTGCGCGGGCGCGCGCTCCACCAGCCCGGAGACGTGCGCGAGCTGGGTGGGGTTGTTGACCGGCGGGATGAACAGGTCGTCCGAGCCGTCCTCGTCGCGGGACAGGCGCACGCCCGCGGCCTGCTCGGCCAGCGCCGCCACGAGGTCGCCCGCCACGGACTCGTGGACGAGCACGCGCGTGGCGGCCGTGCAGTCCTGCCCGGCGTTGAAGTAGCCGGCGACGGCGATGCCCTCGGCCGCGGCGGCGAGGTCGGCGTCGGCGAACACGACGCACGGCGCCTTGCCGCCCAGCTCCAGGTGGGTGCGGGTGACGTTCGGCGCGGCCGCCGTGGCCACGGCCTTGCCCGCCCGGGTGCTGCCGGTGATCGACACCATGGCGGGCGTCGGGTGCGAGGCCAGGAGCGCGCCGGTGGAGCGGTCGCCGCAGACCACGTTGAACACCCCGGGCGGCAGCAGGTCGGCGAACAGCTCGGCCATCAGCACCGTGCTGGCCGGGGTGGTGTCGCTGGGCTTGAGGACGATCGTGTTGCCGGCCGCGAGGGCGGGTGCGAACTTCCAGACCGCCATCATCATCGGGTAGTTCCACGGCGTCACCGACCCGATGACGCCGACGGGCTCGCGCCGGATGCTCGACTGGTAGCCGCGCATGTACTCGCCCGACGAGCGCCCCTCCAGCACGCGCGCCGCCCCGGCGAAGAAGCGGATCTGGTCCACCATCGGAGGGATCTCCTCGCTGGTGGTGAGCCCGACCGGCTTGCCGGTGTTGCGGGCCTCGGCCGCCACGAGCCGCGCGGCCGCCTGCTCGACGGCGTCGGCCATCGCCAGCAGCGCGGCCTGCCGCTCGGCCGGGGTGGTGCGCTTCCACCCCGCGAACGCGGCGGAGGCCGCGGAGAACGCCGCGTCGACGTCGGGGGCCGTGGACCGCGGGGCCGAGGCGTACACCTCACCGGTGGCGGGGTCGACGACGTCGGTGTAGCCGCCCTCGGCGGGGTCGACGAACTCTCCGTCGACGAAGTTGCGGAGCTGGGTCTTGTCGGGCATCGCGCCAGTCTCGTCAGAGCGCGCGGGCGCGGGCAAGGCCCGTCAGGGTGCTCGCCCGTTCCCGCCGTGCGGTGGCGGGGTCGGGTGCCGCTCGCCCTCGCCGAACAGCGGGTTCGGCTGCTTGACCGTGGGCGGGTCGGCCTGCGCGGTCCGGGTGGTGATCGGGTCGGTCAGCGGCTCCTCCCGGGGCCGCGCCGCCGGCGCGGCCGGGCGCGGTCGCGGGTCCGCCGACGCGCGCCGGTCCCGCCGCCGCTGCGCGACCAGCGCGCCCCCGGCGATGGCGGCCACCAGGAGCAGCCCGACGACGAGCACCACCACCGCGGCGGTGGTCACGTCTCGATCCCCGGCACGCATAGCACGGGGCGCGTGGACAGCTGCAGGAGCTTGTGCGCCACCGACCCGAGCAGCGCGCCGCGCAGCGGGCTGTCGTTCCACGTGCCCACGACGATCACCTCGGCGTCGTGCCGGTCCGCGGCGGCGATGAGCGCCTGCGCGGGCTTGTCGTCGACGACCTCCACCACGACGGGCACGCCCGCCGCCTCCGCCGCGGCGACGGCCGGGGCGGTGATGGTCCCACCCAGCTCGTCGAGCGCGGCGCGGGCCTGCGCCGCCTCCTCGCCGACCCCGCCGGGCGGGGCGATGCCGTGCACGAGCACGAGCGGCACCTCGTAGCGCTGCGCCACCTCGATCGCCGTGTGCAGCGCGCGCTCCGCACCGGGGGAGCGGTCGTACCCGAGCACGATCGCGCTCATCGCTCTCCCTCGCTGCGCTCGCTCGGCGCTTCCCGCAGGGCGCCGTGCCCGTGGTTCGCTCGCTGGCGCTCGCTCATCGCTGGACCTCCTGCTCCGGCGCGTGGCCGGGTCGTTCACGCCAGTACTCCGGGTGGCCGAAGCGCCAACCCAGCATGATCACGATACCCAGGAGGAACACGCCGAGCCCGATGACCAGGGGCGGGCCGAACCCGAACCACGACACGCCCGTCGCGGACGCCTCCGCGTCGTTGAGGTCGGCCACCGAGCGGATCAGCAGCCAGATCAGCAGCGCCGCGCCGATCACCGGCCCGACACCGATGAAGAGGAGGTTCGAGGCGCTGCGCAGCAGCTGGCGGCGGTAGTAGACCGCGCACGCGATGCCGGTGAGCGCGTAGTAGAACGCGATGAGCAGCGACAGCGCGGTGAGCGAGTCCAGCAGTGCGTTCTCGCTGACCAGGCTGATCAGCACGTACCAGGCCGACGCGATCACGGCCACCGTCCAGGTCGACACGTCCGGGGTGCGGAACCGGGGGTGGATGTGCGCGAGCCGCCGGGGCAGGGCGGCGCGGCGCGCCATCGACAGCCCGGTGCGCGACGCCGGGATGATCGTGGTCTGGGTCGACGCGAGCGCCGACGTCGCCACCGCGAGCAGCAGCACCCAGTCCCACGCCCCGAGCACCTGCTCGCCCAGCAGCGCGAAGATCAGCTCGCCCTCCTCCTCGTTCCCGGCCAGGAAGTCGGTGCCCGCGAAGGAGACGATGGCGTAGGCGACCGCCAGGTAGGTCAGCAGCAGCAGGACGGTCGAGACGATGCCGGCCCGGCCCGGGGCCGAGGAGGGGTTCTCCGTCTCCTCGGTGAGGTTCACCGCCGACTCCCAGCCCCAGTAGACGAACACGCCGAGCAGCAGCCCGGCCGTCAGCGCGGAGCCGCCCTCGGCGAACGGGTTGAGCCAGGCGATCGACGGGGTCAGGGAGTCCAGGGGGCTGTCGCCGCTCACGGCCCGGCCGATCGCCACGCCCGCGAACACCAGCAGGGACACGACCTGGGCGATGATCAGGACGTTCTGGAACCGCGCGGAGATCTCGGTGCCCAGTACGCACAGCGCCGTCATCGCGACGATCACGAGCACGGTGATCGGGATGACGACGGGCGTGTTGGCCGCGAGGTCGTCCAGCCCGACGGTCAGCAGTCCGAAACGCACGGCGGTGTCGGCCAGCGAGCCGATCACCAGCACGCCGGTCATCGCGATCGCCCAGCCGCCGATCCAGCCCAGCCACGGCCCCATGGCCCGGGTGACCCAGGAGAACGTGGTGCCGCAGTCCTGGTCGACCCGGTTCAAGTAGTAGAACGCGCTCGCGATGAGCAGCATCGGCACGAACGACGCCAGCAGCACACCGGGCGCGTACACCCCGACGAGCGCGACGATCGGCCCGATCACGGCGGCCAGGGAGTACGCCGGCGACGTCGACGCGAGCCCGATCACCACGGCGTCCAGGAAGGAGATGGCGCCCGGTTTGAGCTGCGCGCCGGTGTCCGGCCCGGTCTTCGTGCCCTCGGTCATGCGCCCTTCATGTCATGTGACGGCCTTCACCGGCAAGGTCTGCGCGGTTACCTTTCCGTCTCATGCGGATCATCGTGGTGGGTGCGGGCGGGGTCGGGGGGTCCGTTGCGGCGATCGCGGCGCGCCGGGAGTTCGTGGAGTGCCTCGTGGTGGCCGACGTCGACCCGGCGCGGGCGCAGGCCGTCGTCGACCGCGTCGGGGACCCGCGGATCGTCGCCGCGCGCGTGGACGCGTCCGACCCCGACGACGTCGCCGCCCTGCTGGCCGCCCACCGCGCCGACGCCCTGCTCAACGCCACCGACCCGCGGTTCGTCATGCCCCTGTTCCGCGCCGCTCTGACCGCCCGGGTGACCTACCTGGACATGGCGATGTCGCTGTCGGTGCCGCACCCCGAGCGGCCCCACGAACTCACCGGGGTCAAGCTCGGGGACGAGCAGTTCGCGCTGCACGACGACTTCGTCGACGCCGGTGTCCTCGCGCTGGTCGGGATCGGCGTCGAGCCGGGCCTGTCGGACGTGTTCGCCCGCTACGCCGCCGACCACCTGTTCTCCGAGATCGACGAGCTCGGCGTGCGGGACGGCTCCGACCTGGTCGTCCCGGGTCGGGACTTCGCGCCGTCGTTCTCCATCTGGACGCTCATCGAGGAGTGCCTCAACCCGCCGGTGGTGTGGGAGCGCGACCGCGGCTGGTTCACCACGCCGCCGTTCAGCGAGCCCGAGGTGTTCGACTTCCCCGACGGCATCGGCCCGCTCGAGTGCGTGAACGTGGAGCACGAGGAGGTGCTGCTCATGCCGCGCTGGGTGGACGCCCGGCGCGTCACCTTCAAGTACGGCCTCGGGTCGCGGGTGATCGAGGTGCTGCGCACCCTGCACGACCTGGGGCTGGACTCGACCACGCCGGTGCGGGTGGGAGACGTGCGGGTGTCCCCCCGCGACGTCGTCGCCGCCTGCCTGCCCGACCCCGCCACGATCGGCCCGGAGCTGACCGGGCGCACCTGCGCCGGGCTGTGGGTGAAGGGCACGGGGCCCAGCACCGATGGCCGGCCGGGCTCCCCGCGCGAGGTCTACCTGCACCACGTGGTGGACAACGCGTGGTCGATGGCCGAGTACGGCTGCCAGGCGGTGGTGTGGCAGACCGCGGTCAACCCCGTCGTGGCGCTGGAGCTGATCGCGTCCGGCGTCTGGTCGGGGGCCGGCGTGCTCGGGCCCGAGGCCCTCGACGCCGTCCCGTTCCTCTCCCTGCTCACCGACTACGGCTCGCCCTGGGCGCTGCGCGAGGGCGGCTGAGCGGCGGCTGACGCCGCCCGTGCGCGGATGTGGCGCCCGGGGCCGCCACATCCGCTCACGAGCCGGACGGGACGACCCCGAACCGCAGTCGGGTGACCGCCCGGTACCGCTCGCCCGGCCGCAGCACCGTGGACGGGAACGACGGCTGGTTGGGGGCGTCGGGGAAGCCCTGCGCCTCCAGGCAGAACGCGTCGCCCTGCCGGGCCGTGGTGCCGTCGCGCAGCACGACCGTGCCGTCGAGCATGTTGCCCGAGTAGAACTGCACGCCCGGCTGGTCGGTGCTGACCTCCAGGCTGCGACCGCTGCCCGGCTCGGTGACGCGGGCGGCGGGCCGCAGGCCCGGCCCGTCGCCCAGGACGAAGGTGTGGTCGAAGCCGCGGGTCCGCAGCAGCTGGGGGTGGGAGCCGCGCAGCCGCGCGCTGATGCGGGTGGGCTCGCGCAGGTCGAACGGGGTGCCGGCGACGTCGGCCAGCTCCCCGGTGGGGATCAGCCGCTCGTCCACGGGCAGGTAGCGGTCGGCGTGCAGCACGACCTCGTGCCCCTCCACCGCGCCGGAGCCGGCGAGGTTCCAGTAGCCGTGGTTGGTCAGGTTCACCACGGTCGGCGCATCGGTCGTCGCGGTGAAGGCGATCGTCAGGTCCGGGCCGTCCACGGAGTAGGCCACCTCGACGACGAGGGTGCCCGGGAAGCCGTTCTCCCCGTCGGGGCTGGTGCGGCGCAGCGTGATCGCGTCCGGCCCGGCGGACACCCGCTCCCACGGGTGCGAGTCGAACCCACCCGGGCCCCCGTGCAGGGCCACCCCCGGCTCGTTGGTCGGCACCTCGTGGGCCACGCCGTCGAGCACGAACCGCCCGTCGGCGATCCGGTTGGCGAACCGGCCCACGCACCCGCCGAGGTGCGCCTCGTCGGTGCGGTAGTCCTCCTCGTCGGCCAGGCCCAGCAGCACGTGCCCCCAGGTGCCGTCCCGGTCCGGGGTGCGGACGGCGTGCAGCCGGGCGCCGAAGCCGACCACCTCCACGTCGAGGTGCTCGGTCCGCATCCGGTGCGGGCCGGTCGCTGCACGGGCCCCGCTGTCGTTCTCGTCGTCCACCACGGCCCCAGCATGCCCAACCGCGGCGTCCGCCACCCGTGCGCGCGCAGGAGTGCTCCAGCACTCCTCCGCGCGCACGAGCCCCGTCAGGTGCCGGGGGCCACGTCCAGGGCCGGGTTGGCGTCGAAGAACCCCGCCGCGGTCAGCCGGAAGCTCACGACGTCCACCGGCATCACCGGCCAGTCCTCCACCCGCGGCACGTGGTGGATGCCGAAGACGTACCAGAGCACGACGTCGGTCTCCTCGATCGAGCGCCCGGCGGCGGTCCACTCGGGCATGCCGGTGTCGCGCTCGGACTGGTTGACGAACTCCCCGCACGGCCAGCGCTGCTCGGCGTCGAACGGCGTCACCCACAGCTGGTGGCCGATCACCCGGGCCCGCTGGAACAGCGTCGACCGCTCGTCGACCATGGCCGGCACGGTCGCGCTGGGCACCAGCTTGTAGGCGGTCGGCGCGCCGTGGGCGTTGCGCCGGGACGGGTTGACCACCTTCCACACGCGCTGGGTGGCCCAGTCCTGGTCGAACCCGCCCTCGACGGTGAGCGCCTCCTCGCGCTGCACGAGCGCGAGGCCGTCGGGGTTGTCCGGCCCGATCGGCGGCTGCGCGGTCTGGCTCTGCACGACGGTGTTCGGCCCGCCGTCGACGTCCAGGTCGAGCCGGGCGACGAGGAAGTGCTGGTGGATCGGGGCGTAGGTGCGCGCGTCGACGACCGTGCCGTACGGCGGCTCACCACCCTCGAACGGCGTGGTGACCATGATCCCGGTGGCGCGGACCTCGCACTCGATCGTGCCGTCCTCGTAGAACCGCCAGTACGTGAGGTACTCGTAGTTGGCCACCGTGACGTGGGTGGACACCACCATCCGCCGGCGCCGCCGCACCTGGGCGCCCGCGCGCTCGTCGACGTGCTTCCACAGCACGCCGTCGTCCTCCTCGTGCAGGCAGATCGCGTGCGGGATCTCCACCGGCTCGCCGGCGGAGTCGTGCAGCACGGCGTCGACGTAGGTGATCTCGCCCAGGCAGTCGCAGCCCAGCTCCAGCGAGGTCGTCATGAAGCCCAGGCCCCACTCGCCGACGTCGAACGCGGTGCGGTCGGCGTGCTGGGGCGACGGGTCGCGGTAGGGCACGACCATCTCGGCGAACGACAGGCGGTGGGCGATCGGGCGCACCTCGGTCCCGTCGTCCCAGCCGACCTGGTGCAGCACGAGCCCCTCGCGGTGGGTGAACCCCAGCCGCAGCCGCCAGTTCTGCCAGCGCAGCTCGTTGCCGTCCAGGGTGAACGAGACGCCCTCGGGCTGGGTGATCCGCAGCGGCTTGCGGCCCTCCCGGACGCGGTACCCGGGGATGAAGGCGGGGTCGTACTCGCCCTGCACCGGCGGGAACCCGGGGCGGGCGGTGTCCTGCACCTCCAGCAGCTCCATCGTGTTGAGGTCGACGATCAGCTTGAGCCCGGCGACCTGGTGCGCGTAGGGGTTGGACGTCGGGTGCTCGCGCAGCCACACGTCGCACCACCCGATCCGCCGCCCCCGGTGCTGCTCCGGGACGCGCGTGCCGGCGTAGGTCCAGACGTCCATCAGCGCGAGCGAGGGGTCGGTGACGCCGCGGTCAGCGAGCGCCTTCACGACGTCCGGGTGGACGCGCATGGCCTCGTCGCACTCGTGCCACTCGTCGATGGTGACGTTGGGCTGGTGGCCGGGGTGCTCGGTCCAGCTCAGCAGGGCGTCGCCGGTCAGGTCGAGCTCCGCGACGTGCGCGGTGCCGGTGGTGGTGCTCCAGACCACGGCCCGCGCGGCGCGGCGGACGGGGTCGCCGGGGTGGTGGGCGCGCACGACGTCCTTGGCCGGTTCGAGCAGCATGATCCCGGCGATGCGCCAGCCGGGCCGGGCCACCCCCTTCTCCCGGCGCAGCAGGGCGGAGGCGTGGCGGAACTCGTCGGCGGTGAGCGGGTCGAGGGGGTGCGTCACGTCGGGAGTCTGCGGACCGCGGCGTCGGGGCCGCAAGCCCGCCTCCGTCACGTGCCGCGCAGCCGGGCGTAGGCCGTGTGCCGGGAGACGCCCAGCGCGCGGGCCATGGCGCTGACCTCCAGCCCCAGCCCGCGGCCCCGCGCGAGCAGCTCGGCCTGCCGCTGCGGCGGAGCGTCGGCGGCGGCGCGCAGCGCGTCGAGCAGGGCGGTGGCCTCCGGCGTCGCGCCGGCGCGGCTGCGCCCGACGCCCGGCCGGGGCCAGGACCGCACGGCGTCGGCGTCCCAGCGGCGCCGCCCGTCCGGGCCGGGCTCGGGCAGCGGGGCGGGGGCCTGCCCGCGGCTGACGTAGCCGAGGAACGTCGGTGGTTTCACCCCCCAGGCGTCCGCGCACTCCTGCGCGGTCCAGGTCGTCACGGCACGCGCAGCAGGTGGTCGCCGACGCCCTCGTCCCACTCCATGTCGACCAGGCCGCGGGCCCGCGCGGCCTTGGCGAACGACAGGAACGACCCGTAGCCCGACCGCTTCTCGGAGAACTCCGGGTCGCGCTTGCGGAGCTGGTCCTTCAGCCCGGACAGCTGCGGCCGGCCCAGCTGCGCGACGGTGGCCACCAGCAGGGCGAACGCGTCGGCGTCGGCGTCGGAGTCCTCGGGGATCGACACCTCGGGGTCGCCCTGCGCGCCCCCGCGGGTCAGCTCGACCACGCCGATGTTCTCCAGGTGGCGCAGCAGCTCGCCGAACCCGCGGAAGCCGTGGTCGGCCTCGTCGAACGTGGGGTCCTTGCGCAGGATCGCGCGCTTGAGCCGCGACCCCAGCACCGGGCCGTCGGCGCTGCGCTGCAGGCCGGCGAGGGTGGCGGTGACCAGTCGCGACAGGTCGCGCTCCTCGGCCTGCGGGGGCGCGGCGTCGTCGGGCTCGGCGACGGGCACCGGCACCGCGGGGACGAGGACCGGCGCCGCGGCCGCGGGCGTCGCCGCCGCGACCTCGGCCGCCGGTGCCGTGGCGGGGGTCCGCGCGGGACGGCGCGTGGGGCGGCGCGGCGCCTGCGAGGGCTCGACCCCGGGCAGCCGGTCGTAGAACAGGAACTCGTCGCACGCCGGCGGCAGCAGCGCGCTCGTCGAGGACTGGACGCCGATCCCGATCACCCGCTTGTCCAGCTCGCGGAGCTTGTGGACGAGCGGGGTGAAGTCCGAGTCGCCCGTGCCGATCGCGAAGGTCGTGATGAAGCCGCGCTCGAACGCCATCTGGATCGCGTCCACGGCCATCTTGATGTCGGCGGCGTTCTTGCGCGACGCCCCCATCCGCTGCGGGATCTCGATCAGCTCCACCTGCGCGCGGGCGAGCAGCCGGCGGTCCTCGTCGAAGGCCGACCAGTCCGCGTAGGCCCGGCGCGCCACCACGCGCCCGCGCTCGGCGAGCGCGTCGGCGACGGGCCCCAGGTCGAAGGGCAGCACCCCGAGCCCGTCCCGGGCCCCGATCGCGAGGTTCTCGTAGTCGAGGAACAGGGCGATGCGCTCGTCGTCGGCGGTCACGGGCCCAGGGTGTCACTCCCCCCGCGCGCTGACGCAGGCGAGGCGCGCCGCCGGGTCGACGAACACGCGCGTCGCCCTTGTCCGGCCCGGCGACCGCGTCGAGGCCGGGGGCCGGGCGGGGGAGCGGCCGCGCAGCCGGCCAGGACGAGCACCAACAGCAGTCGCAGCACCGTGGTCGGGGTGGGGACCGTCGGTGCGGTCGGGACGGGCAGGATGCCCGCATGATCACCGCCGCCGAGCTCGACGACCTGCTGGCCCGCTGGGTCGGCGAGGGTCTCCTCAGCGCCGAGCAGGCCGAGCGCATCCGCGCCGCCGAGACGACCGTCGACCGGCCGGCGCGGCCCCGCGGGGTGTCCCTGGTGGCCGAGGGCCTCGGGTACGTGGGCGGCGTGCTGGTGCTGGTCGCCGCCGTGACGATCGCGGCGCAGTACTGGTCGGGGATGGGGGTGGCCGGTCGGCTGGGGACGGTGGCCGGCGCGGCCGCGCTGCTGGTCGCGGCCGGGGTGGCCGCGCCCGGCGGGCCGGCCGGGATGCGCGTGCGGGCGGTCAGCTGGGCCGCGGCGGTCGTCGCCGCGGGCGGGGCGGCGGCCCTGCTGGGCGAGGAGGTGCTGGGCCTGGAGGGCGAGACCGTGGGCGTGCTCGCCGGCGTCGTCGCGACGCTCGCGGCCCTCGTGCTCGCCGCGCTGCACCGCACCGCCCTGCAGCACACCGCGGTGCTCGCGGCGGCGGCGTTCACGGCGGGCATCGCCGCGGCCGTGCTGCCGCGCGGTGACGGCGACGTCGCCGGTCTCGCCATCTGGGGCGTCGGGGTCGCCTGGCTGGTGCTGGGCTGGGGCGGGGTGCTCGGCCGGGACCGCGCCGACCGCGTCACCGCCGACCTCGCGGGCGGCGCGGTGGTGCTGCTCGGGACGCTGTTCGGCGTCGAGTCCGACGCCGGGACCGTCCTCGCCGTCGTCACGGTGCTCGTGCTCGTCGCGGCCGGGGTGCTGACGCGCGACCTCGTGCTGCTCGGCGTCGGTGCCGTCGCGACGCTGGTGCTGGTGCCGCTGGTCGTCAGCCAGTGGTTCCCCGACACGCTCGCCGCCCCCGTCGCCCTGCTCGTCGTGGGCGCGCTGCTGGTGGCCGCCGCGCTCGTGGCCGCGCGCCGCCGGCGGCCGGCGGCCGGCGCGGACCGCCGGGGGACTCCCCGCGTGGCGGTGCCCCTGGCGGCCGGGGTCGCCGTGGTGGTCGGGATCGTGGTGCTGCTGCGGGCGTGGTGACGCTGCGCCGCCGGCGCTGACGCCGGGGGCGCGCTCGGCGGGTGCCGCCGGCGGACCCGTCGTACCGTGGAGGTCATGATCCGCCTGACCACCGTCACGGGAGCCGTGCTCGTCGTCCTCGGCGTCGTGGGCTACGTCGCCACCGCCGCCGCCAGCCCCACCGCGCTGATCCCGAGCGTCGTCGGGGTGCTGCTGCTGGTGTGCGCCGCGATCGCCCGGTCGCGGCCCGCGATCGGCAACCACGCCGCGCTGGTGGTGGCGCTGCTGGGGGCGCTCGGCTCGCTGATGAACGTCGCGCGCATCGGGGAGGTGTTCGCCGGGACGGCGGAGCGGCCCACGGCGGTGGTCGTCAGCACGGTGATGTTCGTGGTGCTCGTCGCCTACCTCGTCGCCGGGGTGCGGTCGTTCGTCGCGGTGCGGCGGGCGCGCGCGGCGCGCTGACCCCGGTCGGGGGTGGTGGGCCACCCGCGCGCGGGTGCTGGCACCACCTCCGGAGACGGGTTCGCACGGTGCTGTAACCCGGGCGGGGCGCGCAGAGTCTCTCCAGCGACACCCCGACGCAGCGGAGACAGCCATGAACCACCAGCAGCAGCCCACCGTCCTCGACCCCTACGCCGCCCAGTACGCGGCCCAGTCCCCGTACCCGGCCCCGTACGGCGCGCAGGCCCAGCACCCGGCGTTCGGCCCCCCGGCCACCTACGCCCCGCCGCCCGCCGGCTTCGGCGCCCCGGTGCCGCCCGCCCCGCCGCGCAAGCGGCGCGGCGGGCTGATCGCCGGGATCGTCGGCGGCGGCGCGGTCGTGCTGGGCGGTCTGGGCGTGGGCGCGTTCCTGCTGCTCGGCCCGAAGACCCTGGTCACCGACGACATCGAGGCCGAGATCGTGCGGATCACCCAGGAGCAGGTGGCCGTCACCGCCACCGGCGTGGTGTGCCCCGACGAGATCCCGGTCGCGGCCGGCTCCGCCGTCACCTGCACCGGCTCCGTCGAGGGCCAGACCGTCACCTACACGGTCACGCAGGACGACGACCAGGGCAACCTCACCATCACCCACGACCGGATCCTGGCCGTCGCCGAGGTCGAGGGGGCGGTCTCGGAGCAGCTCACGGCGGAGATCGGCGAGGACGTCGTCGCCGTCTGCTCGGCCGAGGGGCAGACCGTACTGGTCAACGCGCCCGGCACGGCCATCCCGTGCACCGCGGCCAACGCCTACGACACCTCCCTCACCGCGAAGATCACGGTCACCGTCGACGAGGCCGGCTCGGTCACCTACGAGTTCGTCTGATCGGCCCCCCCGGGGCGTCGGGTGCGCGTCCCGGGGCGATCGACGAGGGGGCCGATCGCCCCGGGACCCGCTGCGGCAGCTCGGCTTGCGTTCGAGCGCGCTCGAAGCCCTAGCGTCGGGGACGTGAGCATCCGCCTCGGGTACCAGATCCCCAACTTCAGCTACGGGACCGGCGTCGCCGAGCTGTTCCCCACGGTCGTCGCGCAGGCGCGCGAGGCCGAGGACGCCGGCTTCGACGCCGTGTTCGTGATGGACCACCTCTACCAGCTGCCCGGCCTCGGCTCGCCGGACCAGCCGATGCTCGAGTGCTATGCCACGCTGGCGGCACTGGCCGCGTCGACGTCGCGGATCCAGCTGTCCTCGCTGGTCACCGGCAACACCTACCGCAACCCGGCCTTGCTCGCGAAGATCGTCACGACCCTGGACGTGATCAGCGGGGGACGGGCCGTCCTCGGCATCGGGGCGGGCTGGTTCGAGCTGGAGCACCACCAGCTCGGGTTCGAGTTCGGCACGTTCACCGACCGCTTCGAGCGGCTCGACGAGGCGCTGCGGATCATCGAGCCGATGCTGCGCGGGCAGCGCCCGTCGCTCGACGGGAAGTGGTACCGCGCCGAGACCGCGATGAACGAGCCGCGCTTGCGCGACGATCTCCCGATCATGCTCGGCGGGGGCGGGGAGAAGAAGACGTTCGCCCTCGCCGCGCGCCACGCCCAGCACCTGAACATCATCTGCGACCCGGCCGAGCTGCCCCGCAAGCTCGCCGCGCTGGACGAGCGGTGCGCCGAGGCCGGCCGCGACCGCGCGAGCATCGAGACCAGCGCCTACGCCTTCGTCATCGCCGACGAGGACGGCGACCGGGCCCGCACCCTGCAGCGCGAGTTCCTGCGCGGCACCGGCGTGGACCTCGACGCGCTCGACGACGAGCGGCGCGCCGCGGTCACGAGCCGGCAGTTCGTCGGCACCCCCGACGACGTGGCCGCCGACCTGCAGGCCCGGGTGCTCGACTCCGGGGTGGACGGCCTGGTGATCAGCCTGCCGGCGACCGGTCACGAGCCCGGTGCGGTGACCGCGGCCGGTGAGCTGCTGGGCAAGCTCCTGGCCCGCTGATCCGTCCGCACCACTGATGTTGCAGGAAGGCCACCTTCCCGCAACCTCCTGGCGTGAAGGTGGCCTTCCTGCAACCTGGCGCGGCGGACGGCGGACCGGTAGAACGACCACCGTGATCGCCTACGTCGTCGGCACGCTCGACACCAAGGGCGCCGAGGTCTCCTACGTCGCCGATCTGCTGCGGGCGGCCGGGGCCGGGGTCCGGGTGCTGGACGTGTCCACCACCGGGGACGGCGGCCGGGAGGTCGCCGCCCACCACCCCGACGGCGTCGACGCCGTGCTCACCGGTGACCGCGGCACCGCGGTCACCGCCATGGCGGTCGCGCTGGAGCGGTTCCTGCTCGCGCAGGACGACGTCGGCGGCGTGCTGGGCCTGGGCGGGTCCGGCGGCACGGCGCTGATCAGCCCGGCGCTGCGCGCGCTGCCCGTCGGGGTGCCGAAGGTGCTGGTGTCGACGGTCGCGTCCGGCGACGTCGCCCCGTACGTGGGCGCGGCCGACGTCATGATGCTGCACTCGGTCACCGACGTGGCCGGGCTCAACCGGATCTCCCGGCGCGTGCTGGGCAACGCCGCGCACGCCCTGGCCGGGATGCTCGCCCACGCCGTCCCGCCCGCGGACGAGCGCCCGGCCGTCGCGCTGACGATGTTCGGCGTCACCACCGCGTGCGTCACGGCCGTGCGCGAGCGGCTCGGCGACGACGTCGACCCGCTCGTCTTCCACGCCACCGGCACCGGCGGCCGCGCGATGGAGAAGCTCGTCGACGACGGCCTGGTCACCGGCGTGCTGGACCTGACCACCACCGAGATCGCCGACCTGCTCGTCGGTGGGGTGATGGCGGCCGACGAGACGCGGCTGGACGCGGTGGCCCGCGCCGGCGTGCCCTACGTCGGCTCCTGCGGCGCGCTCGACATGGTCAACTTCGGCGCGGACGTCCCGGAGCGCTTCGCCGGCCGCCTGCGCTACGTGCACAACCCGCAGGTCACGCTCATGCGCACGACCCCGGAGGAGAACGCGGCGATCGGGGAGTTCCTGGCCCGCAAGCTCAACGCCCTCACCGGCCCCGCGGTGTTCCTGCTGCCCGAGGGCGGGGTGTCGGCGCTCGACGCGCCCGGCCAGGCGTTCCACGACCCCGACGCCGATGCCGCCCTGTTCGCCGCGGTCGAGAAGGACACGGCACCGGGGATCGTGCGCCGGGTGCCGCACCACATCAACGACCCGGGGTTCGCCGACGCCGTGCTCGACGCCTGGCGGGAGGTCACCCGGTGAGGTTCCGGCGCGAGGAGCTCCTCGAGCGCTTCACCGACATGGCCCGGCGCGGCGAGCCGATCGTCGGCGGCGGGGCCGGGACGGGGCTGTCGGCCAAGTGCGAGGAAGCCGGCGGCATCGACCTCATCGTGATCTACAACTCCGGCCGCTACCGGATGGCCGGGCGCGGCTCGCTGGCCGGGCTGCTCGCCTACGGCAACGCCAACGAGATCGTCGTGGAGATGGCCGCGGAGGTGCTGCCGGTCGTCGAGCGCACGCCGGTGCTGGCCGGGGTCAACGGCACCGACCCGTTCCTGCTCACCGACCGCTTCCTGCGCGAGCTGGGCGACCTCGGGTTCTCCGGCGTCCAGAACTTCCCGACCGTCGGCCTGATCGACGGCGTGTTCCGCGCCAACCTGGAGGAGACCGGGATGGGGTACGGGCTGGAGGTCGACATGATCGCCGCCGCCCGCCGCCACGACCTGCTCACCACGCCCTACGTCTTCTCCGCCGACGATGCGCGCGCCATGGCGCGGGCCGGCGCCGACGTCGTCGTCTGCCACATGGGCCTGACCACCGGCGGTGCGATCGGCGCGGAGACGGCGAGAACGCTGGACGACTGCGTCGCGCTGATCGACGAGTGGTCCGCCGCCGCCCGCGAGGTGCGCGACGACGTCCTGGTGCTCTGCCACGGCGGCCCCATCGCCATGCCGGACGACGCCGCCCACGTCCTGCGGCGCACCCGCGCGTGCCACGGCTTCTACGGGGCGTCGTCGATGGAGCGGCTCCCCACCGAGAAGGCCCTGACCGAGCAGACCCGAGCGTTCAAGAGAGTCCTGGAGGCCTAGATGCCCCGTCCGTACAGCTCCGCCGTCGTCCCCGCGCCCGCCGACGAGGTGTGGGCGGTGCTGGCCGTGTTCAACGGCCTGCCCGACTTCCACCCCGCGATCGCCGCGAGCGAGCTGACCTCGGGGGAGGAGGGACAGGTCGGGGCGGTCCGGCGGCTCACCCTCGGCGACGGCGGCGTGGTCGTCGAGGACCTGCTCGCCCTCGACGCGCCCGGCCGCACCCTCACGTACTCGATCCTGGAGAGCCCGTTCGCGGTGCGGCGCTACATCGCGACCATCCGCGTCGCGCCCGTCACCGACACCGGACAGGCGTTCGTCGAGTGGTTCGCCGAGTACGACTCCGACGCCGCCGACGAGGCCGAGCTGACCGAGCTGTTCGCCGGCGGGGTGTTCGCGACCGGGCTGGCGGCGCTGCAGCGGCGCTTCACCGGCTGAGGGCGCCCGGCCGGCCGTACCGGCGGGCACCGGGGCAACTCCCTGGCGCCGCCCGCCCGGATCCTGCGACCGTGCCCCCGTGAACGCCGCGACCACCACCGAGCACGGCGACGGGCGCACGGCCCGCGCCGGGGAGATCCTGCGCACCGTCGTGGGCTCGGGCGTGCACGGCATCGCGATCAGCGGCACCGACGACCACGACGAGATGGGCGTGTTCGTCGAGCCCCCCGATGCGGTGCTCGGCCTCGCCCCGCCCGTGCCGCACTACGTCTTCCGCACCCAGCCCGAGGGGGCGCGCTCGGGCCCCGGCGACGTCGACCTGGTGATGTACTCGCTGCGCAAGTACCTGCGCCTGGCCACGGTCGGCAACCCGACCGCGCTGCTGCCTCTGTTCGCCCCCGCCGACGCCGTGCTGGTCAGCACACCGCTGGGGGAGGAGCTGCGCGCCCTCGGTCCGGCGGTGCTGTCGCGGCGGGCGGTGCACCGCTTCGTCGGCTACATGGGCGCCCAGCGGGAGCGGCTGCTCGGCCGGGGCCGGCGCAGCGCCGTGCCGAACCGGCCCGAGCTCGTGGCCCGCCACGGCTACGACGTCAAGTACGCCTCGCACGCCCTGCGGCTCGCGCTGCAGGGGCTCGAGATCGTGCGCACGGGTCGGCTCACCCTGCCCATGCCGCCCGCCGAGCGCGAGCGCGTGCTCGCCGTCAAGCGGGGGGACGTGCCGGTGCTCGCCGACGTCCTCGACGAGATCGCCGCCGTGCAGGCCGACATCGGGGCCCGGCTCGCCGCCGGGGACTCGCCGCTGCCCGCCGAGCCCGACCTCGCCGTCGTCAGCGCGTGGGCCACGGGCGCGCACCGGCGGCACTGGGGCTGGTAGCCGGCGCGTCCCCGTTGCCGCCGCCGGTGGTGCCCGCGCGCCAGGCGGCGGGGCTGACGCCGTGCTCGCGGCGGAACACCCGCGCGAAGTAGCCGGGGTCGGGCACCCCCACGGCCCGCCCCACCGCGGCGACCGGCGCGTCGGTCGTCGCGAGCAGCCGGCGCGCCTCCAGCATCCGCCGCTCGGTGATCCACTCCAGCACGGTCCGGCCGGTGCGCCCGCGCACGCGGGTGGTGAGGTGCCCGGGGGAGAGCCCGACCGCGGCCGCGACATCGCGCAGCGACAGCGGTCCGGCGTAGTGCCGCTCGATCACCGCGAAGACCTCGCCCAGCAGCGGCTCGCGGTTGAGGTGCAGGTCGGCCACGACGCCGTCGGCGAGGCGGGCGACGTCGACCAGCAGCAGGGTGAGGTGCGCCGTCGCGGCGGCGAGGTAGCCGTCGCGGCGCTCGCGCAGCTCGGCGTCCAGGCGCACGAAGCGGTCCTCGAACGCCGCCCGGGCGTCCGCCGGGACGGCCAGCCGCGTGACGCCCGACGGGCGCCCGCCGACGAACGGCGCGAGCAGCGGGTGCGTGCGCCAGGCCAGGGCGGTGTGCGTGCCGAGCACCTCGGGGTCGAACAGCACCGACCACCCCACGACTTCGTGCAGCTCCTCGGGCGTGAGGCCCCACGAGGCCGGCCCGACGACGTCGCCGGGCGCGATGACGGAGACCTCGTCCCGCACCTGGCTCACGAGGAAGAAGTCGTGGGTGTGGGCGCCGTCGGGCAGCGGTGGGCGCGTGCCGTCCATCCGGTGCACGACGACGCGCGGCCCGGCCGGCAGGCGGTGGACGGGAACGCGGGACACCGGGGGATCGTCCCACCATCGCCGAGCATCGGACACCCCCGCAGCTCGGCGCGGTGGCAGCCTTGCCGCATGAGCGACACATCCTCCGAGCACCGGCACTTCCTCCCCGCCCTCGGCGAGCACCGCCCGGTCGCGTTCTACGACGCGCTGGGACGGCTGGCCGGCGCCCCCCGGATCTACGCCGCCGTCGCGCGGGCCGCCGGCGTCGACGGCGGGGCCACGGTCGTCGATATCGGCTGCGGCAGCGGCGCCCTGCTGCGCCGCGTCGGCCGCGGCCGGCCCGACCTGCGCCTGTTCGGTGTCGACCCGGACGAGCGGATGCTCCGCACGGCGCGGCGCAAGGCCGCCCGCAGCCGCGACGAGTCGGTCCGGGAGGCGCGCTTCGAGCGCGGCCACGCCCAGGAGCTCCCGGCCGGCGACGGCACGGTCGACCGCGTGCTCTCGTCGCTGATGTTCCACCACCTCGACGCCGACGGCCGGACCGCCATGCTCGCCGAGGCCCGCCGCGTCCTGCGGCCCGGCGGCGCGCTGGTGCTCGCCGACTTCGACGGCCGCGGCCCGCACGGCCGCCGGTCCCCGATGCACGCGTTCGGGCCGGGCGACCTGCCGGCCCTGCTCACCGGCGCCGGGTTCGCGATGCGGGCCGAGCGGCCGGTGCGGACCCTGTTCGGCCGGGTGGCGGTGCTGCGGGCCGAACCGGCCTGAGGGCATGCTGGGCCCGTGCGACTGACGCCCGCCGACGTCGGCGCGTGGCTCTTCACGTGCCACCCCCGCGAGTTCTCCGAGATGCTCCCGCGGCTGCGGGCGGGGGAGCGGGTGGACGCCTGGTGCGTGCGCCCGACCTACCGCCTCGACCTCATCGCCCCCGACCAGCCCGCCCTCCTGCTGGTGTCGGGCCCACGCGGGGCGGTGCCGGAGCCCGGGATCTGGATGCGGGGCCGGATGACGGGCGGGATCGACCGGGGCGGTCACCGGCCCCGCGCCGGCCTCGACCTCGCGCTGCTCGACGTCCCGCTGCCCCGCGAGGCGCTGCGCGCCGACCCCCGCACCGCGCGCATGGAGGTGCTGCGCTCGGCGCAGACGAGCAACCCGTCGGTCGTCCTGCCCGGGGAGTGGGAGGCGATCGTGGAGTGGTGGGGCGGGAACGAGGCGTAGCGAACGCCTTGGGGGACGATCACCGTGTATTTGTCCGATTCGCGCTCTATGGTCGTTTCTGCCGGAGGTTCCATCGATTCCGGCACATGTCGTCATCCGCCGCTTCCAATCAACGGTGCGCAGAGTGGACCCGACCGCCTGGGCTGCGGTGCTGCCAGCCACCGCTTGTGAGCAGGGGTTCCGCACCTCCCGCGAGGGGTGCCGCCGTCGGCAGGTCGCCTGCTGAGCATCTGCCGACCTGACGATGGGCCGAGCGGGCGATAGCCGGTGTGAGATCCGTGTCATATTTTCCGAGGCCTGGCGACTGCACGGGAGCAGTGGCGGGAAATCCCCGGCCTCCCCGTGCGAAGAGGGGACGGGTCCATGGCCTTCCAGAGGTCGACGAGACGGAAGGACGCGCTGCGCGTGGCGGCGCTGTGCACCGCAGGCGTGCTCGCGACGGCGCTGCTGCCGGGGCAGGTCGCCTTCGCGCAGCCCGGCGCGTCGTGCGAGAAGCGCAACAACAACACCTACGAGAAGCTGCTCGAGTGCGTCACCGTCGACGGTGTCCTCGAGCACATGGAGGCGTTCCAGAAGATCGCCGACAACAGCACGGACCCGGTGTACCCCGGCACGCGCGCCGCGGGCACCGACGGCTACGCCGACAGCGTCCAGTACGTCGCCGGGCTGTTGAAGAAGGCCCGCTACCGGGTGACGCTGGACCCGGTCGAGATCACCTTCAACTTCCCCGCGGAGCTGCGCCAGCTCACGCCGACCGCGGCCGAGTACGAGTCCGGGGTGTTCACCGGGAGCGGGAACGGCGAGGTCGAGGGGAACGTCATCCCGGTCGACATCAACCTCACCGGCGACCGGGCCTCCACCAGCGGCTGCGAGGCGGCCGACTTCGAGGGCCTCGACTTCTCCGGCGACGACGACATCGCGCTCGTCCAGCGCGGCACGTGCTTCTTCGGCACCAAGGCGTACTACGCGCAGGCGGCCGGCGCCGAGGCCGTGATCATCTTCAACCAGGGCAACTCCCCGGACCGCGAGGGGCTCATCGTCGCCGACGCCACGAGCGTCGACGAGGGCGTCCCGGGCGCGCCCGGCCCGATCACCCACGGCATCCCGGTCGTGGGTGCGAGCTTCGCCGACGGCGTCGCGCTGGCGGCGGAGGGTTCCACGGCGTTCGTCAAGGTGCTCCCGGCCGAGACCCGCACCGACTACAACGTCATCGCGGAGCTGCCCGGCCGGAACAGGGACAACGTCGTGATGGCCGGCGCCCACCTTGACAGCGTGATCGAGGGCCCGGGGATCAACGACAACGGCTCCGGCTCCGCGGCGCTGCTGGAGACGGCGCTCGCCATGAGCAAGCTCAAGCCGCAGAACACGCTGCGGTTCGCCTGGTGGGCGGGCGAGGAGCAGGGTCTCGTGGGCTCGGCGGACTACGTCGCCGGGCTGTCGGAGGCCGAGCGCGACCGCATCGCGCTGTACATGAACTACGACATGGTGGCCTCGCCCAACTACATCCAGATGGTCTACGACGCCGACCAGTCGACGTTCCCGGCGCCGGAGGGCGTGCCGATCCCGGAGGGCTCCACGGCGATCGAGGACCTCTACGAGTCGTACTACACCTCGATCGGGGAGCCGTACGACGACACCGAGTTCTCCGGCCGCAGCGACTACGAGGCCTTCATCCTCGCCGGCATCCCGTCGAGCGGCCTCTTCACCGGGGCCGAGGAGATCAAGACCGAGGAGCAGGCGGCGATCTGGGGCGGTACCGCGGGTGAGCAGTTCGACCCCTGCTACCACGAGGAGTGCGACACGATCGCCAACGTCAACGAGCGCGCTCTGGAGGTCAACAGCGACCTCATCGCGTACGCGATGCTGACGTTCGCCTACTCGACCGAGTCGGTCAACGGCGTGCCGGGCAGGAAGGTCCCCGGTCGGCCTGCGCCGTTGCCGGCCCCGGCCGGCCCGCAGGGCACGTTCGCCGAGGACGGGGGTGGCGGGCACTTCCACGGCGAGACGTCGTAGGTCCGAGCGGTGATCGACGGGGGCGGCTGCGGCCGCCCCCGTCGATGTCGGTGCAGTAGGCGGCGGACCTGCGGCATCCGACGTCGTCCGGCCCGCCGTCCTCCGCCGCACGAGGTGGCGTCCGAGCCCTGGTGCGCTGGTCCCACCGCGTCGACGGACCTCGTGTCCCGGTCATCGGCGTCCCGAGCGACCGCTCAACGAGCCATCCCCTCCAGGAACTCCTGTGTCTCCGGGTCGGTCGAGTAGACGGCCGTCGCCTTCATGCCGCGCGTGAGCAGCACCTTGTACGTGTTGCGGACGAGCGCCGGGAACTCCTCGTCCCCCGCCTTCTTCACCGGCGTGTCGAACGACCGGTCCCGCCGGGCGACCCACCGGCCGTCGCGCCGCACGAAGTCGTCGCCCACGATCACCCCGGACCAGTCGTACTCGAAGCCCTGCGCGGTGTAGATGCAGCCGACCTGCCCGAACCCGCGCTCGTCGCTGGCCCAGAAGTGCGAGGCGGGCGCGCCGGGCACCGGCTTCTCGGGCTTCGCGTTCCAGGGCCGCTTCCAGTCGCCGATCACCACGTCGTCGACGAGCCTCTTCGTGCCCTCCACAACTTCCGGGTCGCTCCACCGCCAGCAGTAGCCGGCCGCGATGCGCGCGGTGTCCCCGCTCCCCGGGTTCTGGGCCGTCAGCCACGACTCGAGCGCCCCGGGCGTCGGCAGGGCTGCGACCACGTAGGTGTCGTCGGTGCCGGTCGTGAGCTCCGACCAGCGCACCGGTGGCCGGGGGTCGAGCCCGAGCAGCCGCTGGACCCACTGCTCGTAGAGCTGCGACCCGCCGCAGCGGTACTGGCCCTCCAGTCGCACGACGCGCACCTGGCAGCCCAGGTCGAGCGCCGCCTTGCTGATCTCCGCCTCCGTCCCCATCTCGCCCGGCCGCACCACCTGGTGCTCGTCGAGCAGGAACACCGGGACGCGGGCGATGTCGATGAGCTCCTGGACCTGCCGCTTCGCCGACGCCCGCTTCGCTGCCTTCGTGAACCGGTTGACGCTCGTCTCCCGGATCCGGTGCGCCTCGTCGCAGATGAGCACGTCGAGGGAGTTCTTGTCCTCGCCGATGAAGCTGTTGAAGTAGACGAACATCTGCTGGACGCGCGTGCTGCGGGAGCCGACAACGATCTTGCGGAGGGTGTTGGTGAACGAGCTGGACCCGGTGGCGTGCAGGACGCGACGCCCGGCGCGCGACAGGTCGCCGAGCAGGCTCAGCGCCACCACGCTCTTGCCCGAGCCCGGGCCGCCCAGCACGATCACCGCGGTCTTCGTGTTCTCGTCCTTGGCCAGTTGGACGGCCTGCTCGACGATCGAGTACGCGACCTGCTGCTCGTCGAGGAGGACGAACCTCTCCCGCAGCCGCACTTCCTCCGCGGCGTGCTTGAGCAGCCGCTTGGACGGCTCGGTAGCCGCACCGAGCAGGGCGTCGGCCGCGCGGCGGGCGTCCGGGCGGGTCGCCGGGTCGGTGCTCAGCAGGCTCCGGAGCTTGTCGATCAGTGCCTGCCGCTCGTCGCGCGTGTACAGCCGGCCGTACTCGTCGATGCGGTACTGCTTGAGCCGCCAGCCCTCGGCCGCGGCGTTGTGCAGGTACGCCAGCCCGTAGACGCCGTCGGCCTCGCGGGCCAGCATCGGCGTGAAGTCGACGAGCTGCTGGCAGTAGCGCCGCACCTGCTCGGCGGGGTGCAGCACCGGCTGGTCGCCGTACTGCGGGACGCGCACCAGGTCCTCGCCCACCGACTCGGCGGTCGTCCACTGCTTGAGCTCGACCAGGACGTAGGACGGCCGCCCTGTCTTCGGGTGGATCCCGCACAGCAGGGCGTCGACCCGCTTCGGCGTGTAAGGCAGGCGGTGCTCCAGGAGCACCTCGACGTGACCGAGCTCGGCCTGCACCACGTCGGCCAGGAACGGTGGCAGGCTGTTCTCCCAGGACCGGACCTCGCCGACGCCGGTGGCAGCGTCGAACCGGATCCGGGCCTGCTGCGCGAGTAGTTCGTGCAGCTCCTTCTTCTCTGCCTCGGCCAGCAGCGAGCCGGCGTCGTCACGGACCAGAGCCACTCGAGATCCCCCACGAGACACGCGTCATCGGCGTGCGGGTGTGGGGGCAGCAACGAGCTCACGCTCGGTGCCCGTCGGGCCGCGGAGAGCACTCTAGGGCAGGGCCGGAACCGCGGGTCATCGCGCTCGACGACGGCTGCGGGAGCGCAGGCGAGTCCCTCCGACCGGGGACGCCCTCGTGAACAGAGCTACCGCCCGTCCGCCACGATGCCGGCGTGACCCACCCGCTGCCCGAGGGCGTGTACGAGTCGCTGCGCACCGACGGGCTGGAGGCGGCGGTCGCGGCGCTCACGGACCTCACCGCGTACTGGCACGGTGTCGAGCCGGCCGACGCGCCGCACGTGCTCGCCCGGCACGTCGCGGCATCCGTCGAGCGCAAGCTCCTCGCGCTGCGCGATCCCGCGGAGCGGTTGGCGCTGGTCAACGGGCTGCTCGACCGGGTCGCGGAGCCGGGGGAGCGGGTGCGCGCACACGAGCAGCTCGCGGTGCTCAGCCGCGAGGTCGCACCGGGGGTGCACCGGCTGGAGCGGCCGACGACCCCGTTGTCGGCGGCCGCGCTGCTCACCAACGCGCCCGAGGAACCGTCGCTCGGTGCCGAGCTGCGGGCCGAGCTGGGCTCGGCCGACCGCGTCGACCTGCTGTGCGCGTTCGTCCGCTGGCACGGCATCCGCGTGCTGGCCGACGAGCTGGACGCGCTGCGCGCCCGCGGCGTCCCGTTCCGCGTGATCACCACGACCTACGTGCAGGCGACCGAGCAGCGCGCCGTGGACGAGCTGGTGCGCCGCTACGGCGCCCAGGTCCGGGTCAGCTACGAGACCCGCACGACCCGCCTGCACGCCAAGGCCTGGCTCTTCCACCGCGACTCCGGCTACACCACGGCGTTCGTCGGCAGCAGCAACCTCTCGCGGTCGGCGCTGGTCGACGGGCTGGAGTGGAACGTGCGGCTGTCGGCGGTCGCGACGCCGGACCTGGTGCGCAAGTTCGAGGGGACCTTCGACAGCTACTGGGCCGATCCGTCGTTCGTCCCCTACGACCCGGCCCGCCCGCTCGACGCCGAGCGGCTGCGGGCGGCGCTCGGGGGCGAGTCGGCGCCGTCGGTCGTCTCGGGGCTGGAGGTCCGCCCCTACCCGCACCAGGAGCAGATCCTCGAGGCCCTGGCCGCGGAGCGCGACGCGCACGGCCGCCACCGCAACCTCGTCGTCGCGGCCACCGGCACGGGCAAGACCGTGGTCGCCGCGCTCGACTACGCCCGCACACCGGGGCGACCGAGGCTGCTGTTCGTCGCCCACCGCAAGGAGATCCTGGAGCAGTCGCTGCGCACCTACCGCGAGGTGCTGGCCGACGGCGCGTTCGGCGAGCTGTACGTGGGTGGGGACCGGCCGGAGCGGTGGGAGCACGTGTTCGCCAGCGTGCAGTCGCTCGCGGCGTACGGCGTGGAGCGCTCCCCGCCGACCACTTCGACGTGGTCGTCGTCGACGAGTTCCACCACGCCGAGGCGCCGACCTACCGCCGCCTGCTGGAGCACCTGGCGCCGCGGGAGCTGCTCGGCCTCACCGCCACCCCCGAGCGCACCGACGGCACGGACGTCCGCGGTTTCTTCGACGGCCGCACGGCGTTCGAGCTGCGGCTGTGGGACGCGCTGCGCGCCGACCTGCTCGTGCCGTTCCACTACTTCGGCGTGTCCGACGGCGTCGACCTCGACGGGCTGGCGTGGACCCGCGGCAGCTACGACACCGCCGCGCTCGACGGCGTCTACACCGGCAACGACGCCCGCGCGCGCAAGGTCGTCCGCGAGACGAGGGAGAAGGTCACGGACGTCGCGCGATGCGGGCGCTGGGGTTCTGCGTCTCGGTGCGGCACGCGCAGTACATGGCCGACGTGTTCACCCGGGCCGGCATCCCGAGCCGCGCGGTGACCGGGGAGACCGCGCCGCAGCAGCGCGCGGACACCCTGCGCGCGCTGCGGGAGCGCGAGCTGAACTGCCTGTTCACCGTCGACCTGTTCAACGAGGGCCTCGACCTGCCCGAGGTCGACACGGTGCTCCTGCTGCGCCCGACGCAGAGCGCCACGGTGTTCCTCCAGCAGCTCGGCCGGGGTCTGCGGCGGGCGCCGGGCAAGGCCGTGCTGACCGTGCTGGACTTCATCGGCCAGCACCGGCGCGAGTTCCGCTTCGACGTCCGCTACCGCGCGCTGACCGGGACGAGCCGCAAGCAGCTGGAGCGCGACGTCGAGACCGGCTTCCCGTTCCTGCCGTCGGGCTCGCAGATGGTGCTCGACGCCGTCGCCCAGCGGATCGTGCTCGACAACGTCCGCGCCCAGCTGCGGCTGCGTCGGCGGGACCTGGTCGCCGACGTCCGCTCGCACGGCGACCTGCCGCTCGCCGAGTACCTGGCCGAGTCGGGTCGCGAGCTGGTCGACGTCTACGGCCGGGGTTCGTCGTGGACCGCGCTGCGCCGCGAGGCGGGGCTCCCGGCCGGCGGTTCCGGGCCGGACGAGGAGGCGCTGCTCAAGCGCGTGGTGGGGTTCGCGCACGTCGACGACCCGGAGCGGGCCGCGGTCTACGCGCAGCTCGCCGATCCCGACGGTCCGCGCTTCGACGAGCTGGCTCCGCGCGAGCAGGTGCTGGCCCGGATGCTGTTCTTCGTGCTGTGGCCCGACCGCGGCGGTCATGCCTCCTACGACGAGGGCCTGGTCCGGTTGCGTGCGCACCCGGCCGTCTGCGCCGAGATCCGCGCTCTGGTAGCGCTGGGGGCCGACGCGGCGCGGCACGTCCCCCGGCCGCTGGGCCTCGTGCCACTGCTCTCCCACGCCCACTACCGGCGCGAGGAGGTCCTGGCCGCGCTCGGCTGGGCGTCGATGGAGCGCAAGGCCCACGGCCACGCCACCGGGGTCGCGTGGGCGCCCGCGACGGCGACCGACGCGCTGCTGGTCAACCTGCGCAAGACCGAGCGCGACTTCTCCCCGACGATGATGTACCGCGACTACGCGATCAGTCCCGAGCTGTTCCACTGGGAGTCGCAGAACGCCACCTCGCTCGCCTCCGAGACCGGACAGCGCTACGTCCACCACCGCGACCGCGGCACGCACGTCGCGCTGTTCGTCCGCGAGGCGCCGACCGGCGAGCTGGGCCCGCCCCCGTTCCTCTGCCTCGGACTCGTCGACCACGTCGAGCACCGCGGGGAGCGACCGATCGCGATCACGTGGCGGCTGCGGCGGCCGATGCCGGCCGTGGCGTTCCAGGCGGCCCGGCTGGTGGCGTCGTAGGTCGGACCCGTCACCCCGCGAGCAGAGCGAGCAGGTCGGCGTCGACCCCGGGAACGGCGCGCAGGACGTCCGCCAGCTCGGCCCACTCCGCGGCGTCCGCCAGCTCGCGGCAGGCCAGCAGGAGATCGGGGGGCAGCGCAGCGGTGGCCAGGAGTTCGCCGGCCGCGTACCCGGGGCGACCGGCGTCGAGATCGGCGGCGGTGGGACGAGCCGGGTGGGCTGCGCGGTCGGGGTTGTGGACCACTCCGGGGCCGGACACGGGGAAGGCGGCCCGGATCGCGCCGTCGCCGGTGAGCAGCACGACGATCCGGACGCCGGCCCGCACCCCCACCGTCCGCCACACGCCGTTCGGCAGCCGCGACGGCGTCTCGTCCGGGTGGCGGGCCACGTCGAGCAGCCGATCGGTGATCTCCTGGCGCGACCAAGAGGCGGGGAACTCGGTGGCTCCCCGTCGACCGGTACCGGGGGCGTGGCCGCCGCCGCTCACCGGGTGCTCCAGCACGCCAGCCACCGATCGCGGTCGTTCAGGTGGGCGCAGCCGTCTACGGGGAGGTCGAACGCCAGCAGGAGCCGTCTCGCCCCGGCCGCCACGTGGTCGGGGAGGTGCGGCACGCCGGTCAGGCGGGCGATGAGGGCGTCGGCGAGCTCCGCCCACTCACCCGTGTCGCGCAGGGCCCTCAACGCGGTCCGTTCGCCGGGACCGAGGAGCGGTGCGGCGTCCGCGAGCAGGGCGTTGGCGGTGCGCTGCAGCCCGCTCACGAGGAGGGCCCCCCGCGCCTCCGGCACCCGCTGGACGTCCGGACCCGGTAGCGGAGCGGCGGTGACGACTGCGCCGTCCTCCTCCCGCAGCACCCCGATCCGAACGCCGTCCACGGTGCCCTCTGTCCACGTCCGACCGTTCGCCAGCGTCGTCGACGGACCGGTCACCCGGCGGGCTGCGTCCTGGACCCGCTGCTCGTCCCAACCGGAGGGAAACTGCGTCGCCCCGGGACGACCGGCTCCGGGGAGGTGCCCGCCGCGCAGGAGCGGGAGGCCGCGGCGGGCGAGGGGCTCGCCGGCGCGGTCGAGCACGGCGAGGACGGCGTCGACGTCCCGTGCGGCCCATCTCGACGTGCCCGTGAACGTGATCACCTCGCCGACCCGCCGGAGCTCCTCCGCGGTGAGACCGACCCGTTCGTCGGTCAGCACGCCGATCAGCTCGTCGGCCGCCAGGCCCAGCTCGTCGTGGTCGACGTAGAGGCGGACCTCCGCCACGTCGAGGTGCGGATGGCGACGCGTGAGGTCGTCGATGATGTGGTGGATCGCCCAGGCCCGTTCCTCGAGGTCCACGTGCGCGCTCACCTCCTCCTCGGATTCTGGATCACGCCGGGCCCGGACAGCGGGACGGCCGTGAGGATCGTCCCGTCCGGGGCGACGACCACCCGCATCCGCACCCCGTCCCGCACCGCCTCGACGAGCCAGCAGCCGTCGCGACCGGGTACCGGTGGCACGTCCGGTGCCCGGGCCAGGGCGAGGGCCGTGGCCACGATCCGGTCGCCGCTCCACGACGGCGGAAACTCGCTCTTCCCCGGGATCCCCCGCCCCGAGAGGTGCCCGCCGCTCAACCCGTCACCCTCGCCGTCGAGGATGTGGGTGCGGCCCGCCGCCGTCAGGTGGACCGCGTCGGGATGGGGATGGTCCCCCTCGACGTCGTCCCAAGCGCTGCCGGTCAGGCCGAGCCCCACGACGTCCCCGACGTCGGACAGCGTCACGTCGACGGCCGGTGCGGGCGTCGGAGGCGACGCGAGGCGCTCGAGATGGGCGCGGTCGATGCCGCGCAGGTCGTCGACCAGGCGGGCGATGTCCTGCAGGTAGTAGTCGCGGTAGGCGTCGAGGTACTTCGACGTCAACGCGGCCTGGCCGACGAGGTGGATGACCTCCGTCGCGCCGCGGGTGAACCGGCCGAGCAGCTGCGCGGGCGCGGCGATGTGGTCCAGGTCCGCGGCCGCCTCCGCCGCGGCCCGGCCGATCTCCGCTCGCGAGCGGTCGATCGCGTCGGCGAGGGCGGTGCACGCCCGGGCCAGCCTGCGGCACGTGGCCGGACCGGCGTTGAACAGGAGGTCCGTGCCGCAGTCGTCGAAGTGCCGCGACCAGTAGGTCCCCATCGCCGAGAACGTCGCCCCGGAGCCGGTGCCGGTGAGCGACCGGAACCCGGCGTCGGCGGCCGACGCGGCGTCCTCGAGGCGGTCGGCGAGGACCGACCACGCCCGGGCTGCGTCGCGGAGGAGCGACGGATCCCCGCCGGGCCAGTACGCGGCCAGCTCGGTGGGGACGCCCGGGCCGGTCGGGCCGGTGCTCGACGGTGGTCCGGGTGGGGTGGGACCGGCGGGTGGTGGTTCGGGCAGGAGTCCGCCGACGGCGCCCCCGGAGGCGCGGTCGGCGTCGAGGTAGCCGTTGCCGGTGCGCACGAGGCGGTCCGCGATGCCGGCCAGCAGTCGGGTGGATGTGCTGAGGACGGGCCAGACCACCGCCGCGAGCGCGTCGTACTCGGCCCGCCAGGGCGCCAGCACCGGGTCGTCGCCCGCCATACCGGCGGCGGCCGCCAGGCCCGTCGCGGCGGCGGCCAGCGCATCGAGGGCATCGACGTGGAGGCGGGTGAACACCCGGGACGACGCCGACAGGTCCTCGATCGTCACCAAGAACCGTCGGACACGGTGGTGAGCGTGCTGACCGGCGGGTCCGGCCGGAGCCGAACCGGAACCGTTCACCCGATCAGCCGCGCCACCTCAGCCCAGCCGCTCCTCCAGCCCGTCCAGGATCAGCTCCAGCCCGTAGGTGAACTCGTCGGCGTACGCGTACTCCCGCCCCCGCACCTGCTCGGTGATCATCTCCGTGAGGTGGGGGTAGTCGTCGACGGGCAGCGCGAGCGTCTCGACGAACTCCTCGGTCGCCTCGCCCGGTTCGAAGGGCAGGTTGAGCTCGGTGAGCACGAAGCCGTGGACGTAGGCGTCGATCACCGAGAACGCGTGCGCGGCGAGCGCGACGGAGAAGCCGCCCCGGCGCAGGCAGCCGAGCACTGCGTCGTGGTGGCGCAGCAGCGCAGGGCCGGGGTTGCGGCGGGACTCGATCAGGCCGAGCCCCCACGGGTGCGCGGACAGCACCGCACGGGCCGAAGCGGCGCGGGCGGTCATCGCCGGGCGCCAGGGATCGTCGACGTCGGGGAGCTCGATCGCGGCGAAGATCCGGTCGGCGAGGGCGTCGAGCAGGGCGTCCTTGCCGGCGATGTGGTGGTAGAGCGACATCGCCTCCACACCGAGCTCCTTGGCGACGTTGCGCATGCTCACGCTGGTCAGGCCCCCGCTGTCGGCGACGCGGGACGCGGCCTCGACGACGCGGTCGCGGCTCAGGGCGGGTCGGACGGGCATCGCACCTCCTTGCGGGCTTACGGCTGTAAGGCTACCGTGCACGGCACGGGCTTACAGCTGTAAGGGAGAAAGTCATGAGGGCAGCAGTCGTCGCCAGGTACGGCCCGCCGGACGTGGTGAGCATCGCGGAGGTGCCCGCGCCGGTCCCGAAGCGGAAGGAGGTGCTGGTCCGGGTCATCGCCACGGCGGTCACCGCCGGCGACGCGCGGATCCGGGGTGGGCGCTTCCCGCGCGGCTTCGGCGGGCCGGCTCGGCTCGCGTTCGGCGTCCGCGGACCTCGGCGTCCCGTCCTGGGCGTGGTGTTCTCCGGCGTCGTGGAGGCCGTCGGGGCGGACGTCGCCGACCTCGCACCCGGTGACGAGGTGAGCGGGATGACCGGGGCGAGGATGGGAGCGCACGCGGAGCTCGTCGCCGTCCCGGCGGCGCGGGCGGTGCGCAAGCCCGCTGAGGTAACGCACGAGGACGCGGCGGGGCTGCTGTTCGGCGGCACGACCGCGCTGCACTTCCTGCGCGGTGTCGACCGCGGCACGTCGGTGCTGGTCAACGGCGCGTCCGGGGCGATCGGCACCAACGCCGTCCAGCTTGCGAAGCACCTCGGGGCGACCGTCACGGCCGTCACGAGCGGGGCGAACGCCGACCTGGTCGCCGGTCTGGGGGCCGATCGGGTGATCGACTACACGACCACGCCGCTGGCCGGCGTCACCGAGCGCTTCGACGTCGTCCTCGACGCCGTCGGCGTGCTGTCCCCGGCGACCGGTCGGCGGCTGCTCACCGACGGCGGGGTGCTGGTGCTCGCGGCGGCGAACCTGGCCGAGACCGTCGTGCCGCGCCGGTGGGTGGAGGCGGGCGTCGCGGCCGAGCGGGCCGAGGACGTCGCTTTCCTGCTGGAGCGGGTGGCGAAGGGCGAGCTGAGCGTCGTGCTCGACGAGGTCGTCGATCTCGACGGGATCGTCGCGGCGTACCGGCGGGTCGACTCCGGGCGGAAGGTGGGCAACCTCGTCCTGCGGCCCTGAGCCGACTCCTCAGCGGGCGGCGTCGTGGCCACTGCTCCACCCGGGTGGCCGAGAGAACCGGATCGAGCCGGGACCCGTCGAAGGCGCCATGACCACGACCCCGTTCCTCCCCGCCATGACCAGCCTCGGCCCGCTGCGGATCAGCACCGACCGCGCCGACGGGCACCTCGCCTACGGCGAGCTGCTCGGCCGAGCCGCGCACACCGGCTGCTGCCCGGTGTGGTTGACCGAGCCGGAGTTCGTCCGACCCCCCGGCGACTGCGCGGCGCGGGTCGCGGCGGTCGACGTCGTCGACCCCCACGCGTTCCTCGCCCGGCGCTGGGGACCGGACTGCCCGGTCTGCGGCTGCCGGGAGCCCTTCGGCGCCGTGTTCCCCCCGCTGGCCCCGCCCGGCACGTCGACCGCCCCCGCCCTGGAGGTCGCGGCCGGGGCTGCCGACCACCTGCGACTCGGCCACCTGGCCGTCGTGCCGGTGTCGCGGCCCACCGACGTCGTGGCGGCGATCGACTGGTCCGGACCGTGCAACTACGGCACGGACGTCACCGCGCTCAGCGCTGTGCTGCGCAGCTGGGAGGACCGGTTCGGTGCGGTGGTCGTGCGGATCGACCGGGCGACGCTGTGGCTGTCGGTCGCGGCGCCGCCGCGCACCTCCGAGCACGCGGTGCACGTGGCGGCAGAGCACTTCGCGTTCTGCCCCGACGTCGACGGGGAGGACGGACGGCCGCTGCGCACCTACGCGTCCGGCCTGGTCGGGGAGCAGGTGTGGCGGTTCTGGTGGGACTGAGCGGTGTCGGCGCCCTCAGCGGGTCAGCCGGTCCAGGAACGCCACCAGCAGGGCCTCCCGCAGCCGCGGCGGGGCGGCGTCGAGCAGGGCGTTCACCGGCGCCATCCGCTTCGGCACGACCACCTCCCCGCCTCCACCCGCCAGCCCGGCGAGGGCGAGCAGGCCGTCGAACGCGGCGTCGTCGAGAGTGTTCGGATCCAGGGCCGCGGCAGCGGCGCGCAGGTCGGGGTCGACGTGCACCGGCCCGGCGGCGACGGCGGCCGACACCGACGCGTCCAGGGCGGCGAGGATGTCGTCGACCCCGCCGGCGGTGGCGGCGCTGACGGTGAGGTGCACGGTCGCGGGCAGGTCGTGGAACGCCATCTGCGGCTGCACGTACCAGCCGCGCTCGCCCATCTCGTCGGCGAGGGTGAACACGTCCAGCGCGTCGTCGGTCTCCACGGCGAGCAGGGTGGAGTCCGGCGGGGCGGCCAGGCGCAGGTGCGGCTGGGCCTCGATGCCCTCTGCGATGCGGCGGGTCGCGTCCAGGGCGGTCGCGGTCAGCGCGGCGTAGCCGTCCGCGCCGATGTGCTGCACCACCGCCCACGCGGCGGCGAGGGGGCCGCCGGAGCGCGTGGACTGCATCGTCGCGTTGAGCATCGTGTAGCCCGGCCAGTCGGCGCTCGCGAAGAACTGCGGGCGGCGCAGCGCGGGGGAGCGGTGCAGCAGCAGCGAGACGCCCTTCGGCGTGTAGGCGTACTTGTGCAGGTCGGCCGACACGCTGGTGACGCCAGGGCACGCGAAGTGCCACGGCTCGGGCAGTCCGGCCCAGGGCAGCACCCAGCCGCCGATGCAGGCGTCGACGTGGCAGCGGATCCCGCGCTCCGCCGCGGCCGTCGCGATCGGCTCGACCGGGTCCACCACCCCGTGCGCGTAGGACGGCGCCGACACCGCGACGAGCACCACCCGCCCGGCGTGCGCGTCCATCGCCGCCGCCATCGCCTCCGGGACGGCCCGCTTCGTCACCGGGTCGACGTCGACGCCGACGAGTTCCACGCCGAAGTAGTGCGCGGCCTTGTGGAACGCCCCGTGCGCCGTGGTCGGCACGATCATCACCGGCGCGGCGACGGCGGCTGCGTCCCGCGCGGTCTGCACGGCCAGGAGGATCGACTCGGTGCCGCCGGAGGTGACGGTGCCGACCGCCTCGTCGGGGGCGCCGAGCAGCGGGCGCGCGAACGCCACGAGGTCGCGCTCCATCGCCGCGAGGCTGGGGAACGCCGTGGGGTCCAGGCCGTTTGTCGAGGCGAACATGGCCAGCGCGCGCAGGCCGACGGCGTCGGCCTCGGCGAGCCCGGAGTCGTAGACGTAGGCCAGGGTGCGCCCGCCGTGCGTGGGCAGGTCGCCGCTGCGCAGCGCCTCCAGCCGCGCGACGATGCCGTCGGCCCTCGTGGTGGTGGTCTCAGCGGACACCGGCGCTCCGTTCGTCGAGGGTGTAGCGGCGCAGTGCGAACAGGCTGGCGGCGACCAGCACGGCCGGCACCAGCGCGAAGCCGACGACGATCGCCGCTCGCGCCGCCGGCGACTGGTCGGCGGCGCCGGCGGCGTACCCGCCGAGCTGCAGCACCAGCGCGTAGAGCCCGGGACCCAGCGCGAGCCCGAGCGTCTCGCCCGCGGTCCACACGCCGGTGAACACGCCCGTGCGGGTCGTGCCGGTGGCCGCGGCGTCGGCGGCGGCCACGTCGGGCAGCATCGCGAGCGGGAACACCTGCGCGCCCGCGTAGCCGACGCCCGCGACGGCGGCGGCGAGGCAGGTGCCGAGCACCGAGCCGCCGGACGCCGCCCACAGACCGAGCGCGCCCACGACGAGCACCAGCGACGACGCCGTCCAGCCCGCCCGCTTGCCGCGGCGCCGCGCGAACCGCTCCCACAGCGGCGTGACCACCAGCGCCGGGCCGACGAAGGCGACGAACAGCAGCGAGGCCGCGGTCGGGTCGCCCAGCAACCAGCGCGCCGAGTACGCGACGCCGGCGAGCATCGCCCCGATCCCCAGCGCCTGCACGACGAAGGTCAGCAGCAGCCACCGGAAGTCGGCCACGGCGGCGACGACCCGCAGCTGCGCCCGGAGCGACCCGGTGGGCGCCGGGGTGGCCACCTCGGGCGCGCCGCGGGTGCCGACGTAGGCGCCGACGGCGCCGAGCAGCAGGACCACCGCCACCGCGGCGCCCATCGCGGGCCAGCCCGCGGCCTCGACGACGAGCGGCGCGCCCGCCCCGGACACCAGGATCGCCAGTGCGAGCACGACGACCCGGCCCGTCATCAGCCGCGTGCGCTCCTCCGCGTCGCTCGTCATCTCCGCGGGCATCGCGACGTAGGGCACCTGGAAGAACGCGTACGCGGTGGCGCAGGCGAGGAACAGCAGCGCGACCCACGCGCCGGCGACCACGGGCGGCGCGGTCGGCCCGGCGAAGAGCAGCGCGAACGACACCGCCAGGGCGATCCCGGCGACGAGCAGGAACGGCCGGCGCCGGCCGCGCGGGGACGTCGAGCGGTCGCTGATCCGCCCCGCGACGGGGTTGAGCACGACGTCCCACGCCTTGGGCGCGAACACCACCAGCCCCGCGATGCCGGCGGCGACGCCCAGCTCGTCGGTCAGGTACGGCAGCAGGAGCAGCCCGGGGACCGTGCCGAACGTGCCGGTGGCGACGCTGCCGAGCGCGTATCCGCGGCGCACGGGGGCGCGGAGGGACATCGCGCGACCGTACTGCCCGGTGACCCGGGAGAGGGAGGGGGTTGACATACAACCGATCGGTTGTATGTTTGTCGTGTGGCCGACGACGAGGACCGGGCGGACGCCCTGTTCCACGCCCTCGCCGACCGCACCCGGCGCGACATCCTGCGGCGGGTGCTGGCGGGGGAGCACTCGGTCAGCGCGCTCGCGGCGCACTACGACATGAGCTTCGCCGCGGTGCAGAAGCACGTCGCCGTGCTCGAGAGGGCCGGTCTGCTGACCAAGCGCCGCAACGGGCGCGAGCAGCTGGCCAGCGGCGACGTGGCGGCGGTGCGGTCGGTGGGCTCGATGCTCACCGAGCTGGAGCAGGTCTGGCGCGGCCGCATCGCGCGCATCGACGAGCTGTTGAACGCCGAACCCACGACGCAGGAGGAATGAACGATGCCCGTCACCGACGTCACCCCCGACATCGACGCCCGCACGCTCACGATCGTCGCCGACTTCGCGGCGCCGGTGGAGCGGGTCTGGCAGGTCTACGCCGACCCGCGCCAGCTGGAGAAGGTGTGGGGCCCGCCGACCTACCCGGCCACGGTCGTCGACCACGACCTGCGGCCCGGCGGCCGGATGACCTACTACATGACCAGCCCGGAGGGCGAGAAGTTCGCCGGCTACTGGTCGATCACCGCGGTGGACGAGCCGCGGAGCATCGAGTTCGAGGACGGGTTCGCCGACCTGGAGTTCACTCCGAACCCCGACCTGCCCGTGTCGACGAACGTCTACCGGTTCACCGAGCACGACGGCGGGACGCGCGCGACGTACGTCAGCACCTACGCCACCGCCGAGGGGCTGCAGAAGGTGCTCGACATGGGCGTGGTCGAGGGCGCGACGGGTGCGATCAACCAGATCGACGACCTGCTCGCCTCCTAACCCGGGCGCGCAGCCGCGGGTGAGCGGCACGCCGTTGCCCTCGGTCAGGTCGCCGACAGCATCGCCGGGCCGCTCGCCGCGGCGCGGCGGCGTCGGCGAGGGCGTGCCGGGCGGCGTGAGCCGCGCGGACCCGGGCGACGGTGCGGTCGCGTCGTCGCGCAGCACTGACGCCTGGCGGGCGGGCGGGTGCACCGGGAGGGTGGCGCAGCCTCGACCCGGTCACGGAGCCCCGGGCCGGCGACGTGGTGCGCCGTCCGGCCGGCGCTGCGCGAGCGCGCCCGGGCTGCGCCACCGGCGAGTTCGCGCAGCGCCCGCCGGCTCGCGCAGCCCCCGTTCGCCCGGCGCAGCCCGCCCGCGCGCTGCGCCGAGCGGTCAGCGCTGCGAGAACGGGTGGGCGCTGCGCGAGCGGCGCCCCCACGCTGGGGACGGGGAACGGGACGCCCCGGGCGACCAGCTATCCCAGCCGCTCGGTGACGTACCGGGTGAACGCCTCCGCCGCCGCGGCGGTGACCGGGCCCGCCGACAGCGGTCGCCCGTCGATCGCGACGACCGGCTGCACCTCCCGCGTGGTGGAGGACAGGAACGCCTCGTCCAGAGCCGCCAGCTCGGCGCGCTCCAGGCTCCGTTCGGTGGCGCCGGTCAGCGCGAGGACGTGCCGGCGGGTGATCGAGTCGAGGACGTGGTCGGCCAGCGGCGGGGTGTGCAGCTCACCGTCGCGGACGTAGAAGAACGCCGACGTCGGCGCCTCCAGCACGCGCCCGCTGGGGGTGACGAGCAGCGCCTCGTCCGCGCCGGCCTCCTGCGCGAGGCGGGTGGCGAGCATGTTGGCCGCGTAGGACAGCGACTTCACCGCGTCCAGCACGCGGGTGGGGGCGTACTCCACGGTGCCGAGGGTGACCGTCGGCGCGCGGTCCGCCAGCGGGGCGAGCACGACGATCCGGCGTCCGCCGCGGGTGATCACCAGCCGGACGGTCCCGTCGACGGCCCCGGCCCGCTCCAGCAGCGCCGCGACCTCGGCCTGCGCGGCGTCCAGGTCGAACTCCAGCCGCACGTTCGCGGCCGACCGGACCAGCCGCTCGACGTGCTCCTCCCACGCGAACGGGCGCCCGGCGTAGAGGCGGAACACCTCGAACACGCCGTCCCCGCGGAGCAGCCCCTCGTCGGTGACGGGGATCGTCATCTCGTCGGCGGGGCCGATGGTGCCGTTGACCGAAGCGAGCTCGTCCACGACCGGCAGGGTACGGCCGCTACCGCGGGCGTCGCGCCCGGACAGTCCGGGGGACGGCCGGGATCAGGGGTCCCCGACGCCCGCGAGGAGGCTGTCGACGTCGTCGAACTGCGAGAACTCGCCGGTCAGGCCGAACAGGTCCAGCACGCGCGTGACCGCGCGGGAGCGCCGCACGCCGACGAGGTGCAGCGACCCGGGCGACTGCTTCTGGGTGCGGATCAGCAGTTCGATGCCGGAGGAGTCGACGAACGTCAGCCCGCCCACGTCGACGGCGACGTACCGGGTGCCGGCGTCCAGGGCCACGCGCAGCTGCGGCCCGGTGGCGGTGTCGAGCTCGCCGGACACCTCCACGAGCGTGACGTCGGGCCGCGGTCGGGTCGAGCGCACGGTCAGGATCGGCTCCACGTGCACCTCCTCACCGCGGGATCATCGGACACGTCCGGGTCGACCGCGACTCAGAGCCTCAGGCCCGGCGGGGAACCGTGATCCGGTCGAGGTCGGCCGCGACCACGACCTCGCCGTCGAACTCCGCCGCGGCCTCCGCGCCGAAAGCCGCCGGGTCGGGGTAGCGCTGCGAGAAGTGCGTGAGGACGAGCCGGCGCACCCCGCACTCGGCGGCGACCCGGCCGGCCTGCGCGGCGGTCAGGTGGCCGTACTCGCGCGCCAGGTGGGCGTCGGCGTGCAGGAACGTCGACTCGATCACCAGCAGGTCCGCGCCGTCGGCGAGGGCGAACACCGCGTCGCACAGCCGCGTGTCCATGACGAAGGCGAACCGCTGACCCGGCCGCGGTGCGCTGACCTCGGCGCGCTCCACCCGCCGCCCCGCCACCTCGACCCAGCCGCGCTCGGCGACCACCCGCACGTCCGGGCCGTGCACCCCGGCCGCCGCGAGCCGATCGGGCAGCATGCGGTGCCCGTCGGGCTCGACGAGCCGGTAGCCGAAGGCCTCGACGCCGTGGTCGAGGCGCCGGGCCTCCAGCGTGCCGAACGCCCCGGCGGCGACGACGCCGTCCGCGGCGATCGGGGCGGGGTGCAGGTCGACCGTGTCGTGGTAGGGCGTGATGCGCCGCATCCGCTCGACGTACTCCGCGCCCGACGCCGGGAAGTGCAGCGCCACGGGGTGCGCGACCCGGTCGAGCGACATCCGCTGCAGCACGCCGGGCAGCCCGAGGCTGTGGTCGCCGTGCAGGTGGGTGAGGCAGATCCGTCCGATCGCGCTGCTCGGTGCGCCGGCCAGCAGCATCTGGCGCTGCGTGCCCTCGCCCGGGTCGAACAGGACGCCCTCGGCGTCCCACCGCAGCAGGTACCCGTTGTGGTTGCGGTGCCGCGTGGGGGCCTGGCTCGCGGTGCCCAGCACGACCAGCTCCCGTCCCGACACCAGCGCGACGGTACCGGTTCGGTAACGGGTGAACAGAAGGTGAATCAGAGGCGTCGCTCAGGGAACAATCGCCACGTCGACAGCAGTAGTTGCACCACGGAGGACGACACGATGACCAGCCTCGCCGCCCCCCTGACGACCGCCACCCGCACGGCCCGCAGCGCCCGGTCGCACCGCGCCCTGTGGACGCGCCTCCTCCACCGCCTGGCCGGCGCCGAGCAGCACGACCCCTCGCTGCGCGCCGGGGTGGAGCGGCCGGCCGCGCCGATGCTCATGTCGATCAGCCTCGGCGGGGCCGCCCACCTGCGCTGAGCTCACCCGGAGGCCGCCACCCCCATCACCGCGAAGGTCGCGCCGAACGGGTCGCTGAGCACCGCGATGCGCCCGTACGGGCTGTCGTCGGGCCCGGCGGTCACGGAACCGCCGGCGTCGCGGGCCGCCGCCAGCGCGGCGTCCGCGTCGGCGACGGCGAAGTAGGGCAGCCAGTGCGACGGCACGCCCTCGGGCGCACCCATCATCCCGCCGATCCCGCCCAGCGGGTCGCCGCCGTGGTGGAAGGTCCAGTACTGCTCGGGTGCGCCCTCGAACGACTCGTAGGTGAAGCCGAAGACGTCGCTGTAGAAGCGCTTGCCGGCCTCCGGGTCGGTGAGCCGGCCGTCCTCCCAGACGAGACCGCCCGGCTCGTTCACCACCCCGGCGCCGATCATGCCCAGCGACTGCCAGACGCCGAACGCGGCGCCGGTGGGGTCGACGGCCACGCACATGCGCCCGTTGCCGGCGATGTCCGTCGGCTCGAACAGCACCGAGCCGCCGTGCTCGGTGACCAGCTTCGCCGTGGCGTCGGCGTCGTCGGAGGCGAAGTAGAGCGTCCAGGCCGCGGGCGCGCCCTCGGCCATGATCGGACCCAGCCCGGCGGCGGCGCGGCCACCGACCTGGGCGATGTTGTAGTGGCCGTACTCCTCGCCGGAGTCGACGAAGTCCCAGCCGAGCACCGCCCGGTAGAAGGCGGTGCCGGCGGCGACGTCGGGCACGGAGACGTCGACCCAGCAGGGCGTGCCGGCGGGCCAGGGCGTGTCGCGCGTGGACATGAGGACCTCCTCGGATCGTGGGCGGGCCGAGTGTGGCACCGGTCACCGACACCCATCACTCGCTCGACCGGGCGTGCGCGTTGCGCGTCGGAGGTGCGCCGTATCGTGCGCCGGATGACCGAGCAGCTCCCGCCCGTCGGGCTGGTCGTCGGCACCGAGGACTCCACGCCCCTGCAGTTCTCCGTGGCGCTCGCCCCCGAGCAGTACCTGCAGCTCGACGACGTCGTCGTCACCTCGCGGATCGTGCCCGGCTTCGGCCCGGTGGCCACCTCCGGCGTCGTCACCGAGGTCCGGGCGCGCCACGAGGGCGCCACCTACGCCTCCGACGTCTTCCTCATCGCCGACGCCGTGCTGCCCGCGCACGTGCAGGAGGTCGCGGAGGTGACGACCACGCGCGTCGAACCGGAGTGCTTCGTGCCGCCGACCCCTGGCGTCGCGGTGCGGCGGGCCACCGGCACCGAGCGGGCGCAGGCGCTGTCGTTCGACAAGATGGACACGACGGTGCCGGTCGGGCTGGGCCGCGACGGCGAGCCGATCCTGGTCAACCTGGAGTTCCTCGACGGCACGCGGGGCGGCCACGTCTCCATCTCCGGTATCTCCGGGGTCGCCACCAAGACGAGCTTCGCGCTGTTCCTGCTGTTCTCGATCTTCCGGTCCGGGGCGCTGGGGCGGCGCAGCGTCAACGCGAAGGCGCTGGTGTTCAGCGTCAAGGGCGAGGACCTGCTGTTCCTCGACCGGCCCAACACCCGGCTCGACGAGAAGCAGCGCGAGAAGTACGGCAAGCTCGGCCTGCCCGCGGAACCGTTCTCCTCCGCCGGGTTCTTCGCCCCGCCGATGCCCGACGACCCCAGCGGGCGCCCGCACGTCACCGGCCGCACCTCGGGGGTCACCCCGTTCTGGTGGACGCTCGCGGAGTTCTGCCGCGAGGAGCTGCTGCCCTACGTCTTCGCCGACGCCGAGGACGAGCGCAACCAGTACACGATGGTGATCCACCAGGTCGCGGCCCGGCTCAAGCGGGAGGCCGTCGAGTCCGGCGACGGCTCGGTGACGATGGGCGGGCGCACCCTGCGCACCTACGCCGACCTCATCGAGTTCGTGTCCGACCGCCTCACCGACGACGACGACCGGCGTGACTGGGCGGGGCCGGTGACCGGCACCGGCACGATCAACGCGTTCCTGCGCCGGCTGCGGTCGAGCGCGAAGCCCCTGCGCACGCTGATCCGGGGCGACCTGGCCGAGGCCAGGGGGCGCCGGGTCAGCACCGAGGGCCAGCAGCTCACCGTCGTCGACCTGCACAACCTCCCCGAGCGGGCGCAGCGGTTCGTCGTCGGCGTGGTGCTGGCGGCCGAGACGTCGCGCAAGGAGGCCGCGGGCGCGGACGGACTGCTGTTCACCATGATCGACGAGCTGAACAAGTACGCCCCTCGGGAGGGCTCCAGCCCGATCAAGGAGGTGCTGCTCGACATCGCCGAGCGCGGCCGGAGCCTCGGCATCATCCTCATCGGCGCGCAGCAGACGGCCTCGGAGGTGGAGCGGCGGATCGTCTCCAACTCCTCGATCAAGGTCGTCGGGCGGCTCGACCCCGCCGAGGCGGGCCGGCCGGAGTACGGCTTCCTGCCGCCGTCGCAGCGCGCCCGCGCGGTGATCGCGAAGCCGGGCACCATGTTCGTCGCGCAGCCGGAGATCCCGGTGCCGCTGGCCGTCGAGTTCCCCTTCCCGGCCTGGGCCACCCGGCTGTCGGAGGCGGGCCCGGAGCCGGTCACCCGCAACGGCCACGTGCCGCAGGACCCCTTCGCGCGGCTGCCCGACGTGCTGGAGGACGACGACGCGCCGTTCTGACCGGGCGTCGTGTCACCACCGCGCGGACGTCGGCACCGACCTGCGCCGGTAGCGTCCCGGCCGTGGACACCCGCACGGCGAGCTGGCCCTGGTGATCGACTGCGCTGACCTCGACCGCGCCGCGGAGTTCTGGTGCGCCGTGCTCGGCCTGCGTCCCGACGGCCCGGCGCACGGCGCATACCTGGGGCTGCGGCCCGTCGACGGCGACGGGCTCGCGCTGCTGCTGCAGCGGGTGCCCGAGCGGAAGAAGGGAAAGAACCGGCTGCACGTGGACCTGCGCGTGCCCGACCTGGAGGCCGAGGTGGCGCGGGTGGTCGCGGCGGGGGCGACGCTGCTCACCGGGGAGCCGGTCGTCGAGGCCGGCTGGGGCTGGCACGTCCTGGCCGACCCGGACGGCAACGAGTTCTGCGTGCTCCAGCCCCCGTCCTGAGCCGCGCCGGTCCACCGCGGCTCGGAGAGGGGGCGGTCACCCCGCGACCACGCCCGGCGTGCGGTCGGCCCAGGGCAGCGCCTGCTCCAGGTCCGCGGCCAGGGCGAGCAGGGTGGCCTCTTCGGCCAGTCCCGCCCCGAGCTGGACGCCGACCGGCCAGCCCTGCGTCGAGGTCGCCAGCGGCAGTGAGATCGCCGGCATGCCGGTGACGTTGGCGAGTGCGGTGAACCCGGCGAAGGAGAAGATCCCGTCGTACCAGCCGCGCGCGTCCAGGCCGGGGTCGTTCGCATCGAGGTGGCCGAGCGCGGTGTTCGGTGAGCACATCGTGGGGGTGAGCAGGACGTCGTGGTCGAGGTGGAACGCGGCCACTGCGCGGGTCGTGGCGTTGAAGACCCGGTCGGCGGCGTAGAGGTCCGACGCGCGGAGCGTCCGGCCGTGCTCGACGCACGCCAGGGTCGTCGCCTCCAGCACGTCCGGGCCCGGGGTGGTCCCCAGCAGGCCCGCGAGCACGTCCACCGCGTCGGCGAGGAAGCTGCACCAGACGGTCAGGTTGGCCCGGTCGAACGCCTCGCCGTGGACCGCCGGCGCTGCCTCGATCACGGTGTGCCCCAGCCCGGCCAGCACATCGGCTACCCGGCGGACGGCCGTCACGCATTCGGGGTCGGTCGTGCCGGGACCGGAGGTCGGGGTGGTGCTGACGGCGATGCGCAGTGGTCGGCTCCCGCCGCGGGCGGCCGCGGCGAAGCCGTCCGGCGGGGCCGGCAGCAGGTAGCGGTCGCCCGGTTCGCTGCCGTGCACCGCGTCGAGCAGCCCCGCGCAGTCGCGGACGGTGCGGGTGATCGCGAACTCGATACCCAGCCCGAGGAGCGGGTCGGCGTAGTCCGGGCCCGCGGTGGTGCGCCCGCGGGTGGGTTTGAGTCCGACCAGGCCGCAGGCCGCGGCCGGGATGCGGATGGAGCCGCCGCCGTCGTTGGCGTGGGCGACCGGCACCGCGCGGGCGGCGACCAGCGCCGCCGAGCCGCCGCTGGATCCGCCCGGGCTGCGGGCGAGGTCCCAGGGGTTGCGCACGGGCCCGGTTGCGACCGGCTCGGTGCTGGCGTTGAAGCCCAGCTCGGGGGTGGCGGTCACGGCCGCGGTAGCCAGCCCGGCGGCGCGGAAGCGGGCCATCAGGAACGAGTCGGTGGGCATCGGGATGCCGGGGCCGAGCATCCGGGTGCCGGCGCGCTGGGCGACACCCTCGGCGTGCAGGATGAGATCCTTGATCACGAACGGCACCCCGCCGAAGGGCCCGTCAGGGTCGTGACCGAGCGGTTCGGCGAACCGCTCGCCCACCACCGCGTTGAGCTCCGCGTTGACCGCGTCGATCGCCTCCGCCGCGATCCGGTGCACGTCGGTGGCCTTCACCTCGCCGTCGCGGATGAGCCCGGCCAGGGCGGTGGCGTCGTGCGCGGCGTACTCGTCGATCCGCATCGTTCCTCCTCGCCCGGCGACGCAGCCGGGAACGTCGCGGACGCTAAGTGCGTCGGGGCGGACGGGCATCGGCAGAACGACCGATGAGCGGATCGGACCCTGGGCGAGCGGCTCGAGCGTCCGTACGGTGGGGCGATGCCGGGCGACGCCCCTTCGCCGCGCCTGCGCGCTGCGAGGGAGCTGCGCGCACTGCTGCGCGCGGGCGACCGGCGGCCGACACGCCCCGACCTGGCGGTCGCCGCGCTCGCCGTGCTGCACGGCGTCCTGCCCTACGACTGCGCCGCCCTGTCCCGATGGGACCCGGTCGAGGGCGCGCACCGCACGGTCGCCGTGGTCGGCTACCCGGCCGAGGTGCTGCGCTTCCTGGACCGCCGCCTGCACACCGACCCGCTGTTCGACGAGGTCCGTCGAGGCGGGGTGCCGGTGCGGGTGCGGGACATCCCGGAGCCGAAGCGGAGGGGCGACGTGTTCGACACCGTCATCGACCCGCTCGGCTTCCGCGACGGCGTCACCCAGTGCCTGGTCGCCGCGGACGGGCGCTACCTGGGCATGCTCAACGCCAGCACGCTCGACCGGCGCCACCCCGACGACGACGCGGTCGCCCTGCTCGACCTGCTCGCCGACGACCTGGCTGCGCTGCTGGACCCGCTGCCCGCGGCCGGACCGGCGACCGCCGCGCTCGCCACCGGCGGCGCGGAGGGCCTGTACGTGACTGGAACCTCACTACTGCCGCTGTCCACCGGTGCCCGCCGCGACCTGGCCGGTCCGCGCTCGCCGCTGCGCCCTCTGCTCGACGCGGTACTGGCCGGCAGCGCCCGGGCCGCCCCGGCGCTGGTGCTGGTCGGCCACGACCTGCTCGACGTCACCCTCGAGCCGCGCCCGGGCGGAGTGGTCGTGCTGCACCGCCCGGCCGCGCCGCCGTTCGGGCTGACCCCGCGCGAGCTGGAGGTGCTCGCCGCGGTGTCGCTCGGCCGGACCAACACCCAGATCGCGGCGGCCCTGCGGATCACCCCGCGCACCGTGGCCACCCACGTCGAGCACCTGCTGGCCAAGACCGGTACCCCGAACCGCGCCGCCGCGGCCCGGCTCGCGGCCCGGCTCGGGCTGCTGGTGTAGCCGCCGCTCGTCGAGCTCTGACGCCGCCGCTCCGGCTCCGCACGGGCCCCGTACGTCCGTGGGCCGCGCGGCGAGCCGCGGCCCGCCTCCCCGTCGCTGTCGGGGGGCGCGCCTACGATGGCCGCCCTATGCGCTTCCTGCACACCGCCGACTGGCACGTCGGCAAGACACTGAAGGGCCGCTCCCGGCTCGACGAGCAGGAGGCGGTGCTCCGCGAGATCGTCGCCGTGGCGCGGCAGCACGAGGTCGACGCCGTGCTCGTCGCGGGCGACCTCTACGACACCGCGGCGCCGTCGGCGCCCGCCCAGAAGCTGGTCAACCGCACGCTGATGGGGCTGGCCCGCGCGGGCGTCCCGGTGATCGCGATCGCCGGCAACCACGACCACGCGGCCACGCTCGACGCCTACCGCGGCTTCGCCCACGAGGCCGGGGTGACGCTGGTGGGGGAGCCGCGCACGGCGGAGAAGGGCGGGGTCGTCGAGTTCACCGCCCGCTCCACGGGGGAGAAGGCGACGGTGGCGGTGCTGCCGTTCCTGTCCCAGCGCTGGGCGGTGCGCGCGGTCGAGCTCATGACCAACACCCCCGGCGAGAACACCAGCGCCTACGACCGGCGGCTGCGCGAGATCATCGGCATGCTCACCGGTGGGTTCTCCGGCGACGCCGTCAACATCGTGATGGCCCACCTGACCATCCTCGACGCCCGGTTCGGCGGCGGGGAGCGCGCCGCGCAGTCGATCTTCGAGTACGCCGTGCCGGCCACCGTGTTCCCCGTGGACACCCACTACGTCGCGCTCGGGCACCTGCACCGCCGCCAGCGGGTCCCGGCGCCGTGCCCGGTGCACTACAGCGGGGCGCCGCTCGCCGTCGACTTCGGGGAGCAGGAGAATACGCCGGTGGTCTGCCTGGTCGAGGCGAGCCCGGGCACGCCCGCCGCCGTCACCGAGGTGCCGATCACCAGCGCGCGGCGGCTGCGCACCCTGCGCGGCACCGTCGCGGAACTGTCGGACCTCGCCGCTACCGTCGGCGACGACTGGCTCCGCGTGTTCGTGCGGGAGCCGGCGCGGGCCGGGTTGCGGGAGGAGGTGACGGCCGTGCTGCCGGGGGCGCTGGAGGTGCGGATCGACCCCGACTTCGCCGCGCCGCTCACCGTCACGCGCCCGGAGCAGGGCGCGGGCCGCTCGCCCGACGAGCTGTTCCGCGAGTACCTGGCCACCCGCGGCGTCGACGACCGCCGCGTCGAGGAGCTCTTCCGCCGCCTGCACGACGAGGTCACCTAGATGCGCCCGGTGCTGCTGGAGATGGACGGCTTCGCCTCGTTCCGCGAGCCCACCACCGTCGACTTCCGCGACGCCGAGTACTTCGCACTGGTCGGGCCGACGGGCGCGGGCAAGTCCACCGTGATCGACGCGCTGACCTTCGCCCTCTACGGGTCGGTGCCGCGCTGGGACGACCGGCGCGCCGTCGCCCTGGCCCTCGCGCCGACGGCCGGCCGCGGCGCGGTGCGGTTCGTGTTCGACGTCGGCGGGGCACGCTACGTCGTCGCGCGCGAGCTGCGCCGGGCCGCACGCGGTGGGGTGACGGTGAGGACCGCGCGGCTGGAGCGGCTGCACGACCCCGCCGGCACCGGCGCGTCGGAGGAGGCCACCGAGCCGCTGGCCGACGGCGCCGGCGCCACCACGGCGGCCGTCGAGCGCCTGCTCGGGCTGCCGTTCGCCGACTTCACCACCTGCGTCGTGCTGCCGCAGGGGGAGTTCGCCGAGTTCCTGCACGCCGAGCCGCGCAAGCGCCAGGAGAAGCTGGTGCGCCTGCTCGGGCTGGGGCTCTACGACACCATCGCCAAGGAGGCCAACGCGGAGGCGGCGCGGCAGCGGCAGCGCGCCGACGTGCTGGCCGAGCAGCTGGGCGGCTACGCCGACGCCACCGCCGAGGCCGAGGCCGCCGCGGCCGCGCGCGTGGCGGAGCTGGAGGCGCTGGGCGAGCGGGTGCGCGTCGCGTCGGGTGAGCTGGCCCGCGCCGACGCCGAGCTGGCCGCGGTGCGCGCCGACTACGCGCGCCTCACCGGCGAGCGCGCCCGGCTCACCGCGCTCGCCGTGCCCGACGGCCTCGACGCGCTGGCCGTGCGGCAGCGCACCGCCGCCGAGGCGGCCACCACCGCCGCCGACCGGGCCGCCGCCGCGGAGGCCGCCGACACCGCCGCCCGCGACGCGCTCGCCGCCGCGCCGGCCCGGGCCCCGCTGGAGCGGGCGCGGCGGGCCCACGCCGAGCGCGCGGCCCTGGCCGCCGAGGCGCCGGCCGCCGAGGAGCGGCACGCGAAGGCCCGCGCCGCCTACGCCAGCGCCGAGGCCGACGCCACCGCCGCCCGCGCCGCGCTCGACGCCGCCCGCACCGGAGCCGGCGCCGCAGCCGCGGCGCTGGCCACCGCCCGCGACACCGCCGCCCGCCTCGCCGCCGAGGCCGGGGCGCTGGCCGCCGTGGCCGTGCCCACCGGACTGGACGCGCTGGGGGAGCGGCAGGCGACCGCCGACGCCGCGGCAGCGCGCGCCGCGGAGGTCCTCGCGGCGGCCGAGGCGGCCGAGCAGCGGACCCGCGACGCGCTCGCCACCGCCCCCGACCGCGAGCCCCTCGTGCAGGCCCGCCGCGACCACCGCGACCTCGCCGCCGCCCGCACCGCGCGGGAGGCCGCGCTCGCCCGCCGCACCACCGCCGACGCCGCGGTCGCCGCGGCCGCCGCCGAGGTGGAGCGGACGCGCACCCACGTCGCGCACGCCCGCGCCGAGCGGGAGCGCGCGGTGCGGGCCGGCCTGGCGGCCGACCTGCGCGCCACCCTGGTGGCCGGCGAGCCGTGCCCGGTGTGCGCGCAGGACGTCGCGGCGCCGCCCGCGCCGCTGCCCGCCCCGGAGCCGATCGACGTCGCCGTCGCCGAGACCGCGTTCGAGCGGGTCCGCGCCGCCGCCACCCGGGCCGAGGCCGAGCGGGCCGGCGCCGCGGAGGCGGTGGAGCGGGCCGACGCCGACGTCGCCCGCCTCACCGCGGCGGTGCGCGCGGTCGCCGACGGCGATCCCGCCGCGGTCGAGGGCGCGCTCACCGACCTCGACCGGCTCGCCGCCGCGGCGGAGGAGACCGCCACCGCCGCGCGCGCCGCCCGCCGCCACCACGACGCCGCCGTCCGCGCCTCCGCCGCCGTCCGCGCCGAGGCCGCCGCCCTGGCGACCGCGCTGCGGGCCGCGCGCGACCCGCTCGTGCCGCTCGGGGCGCCCGCCCCGGACGACGACGTCGTCGCGGCGTGGACCGCGCTCGCCCGGTGGGCTCGGCGCGCCGGGACCGAGCGCGCGTCGGCGCTCGCCGCGGCCCGGGCGGCGGTCGCGGCGGCCGAGGACGGCGACCGGGAGGCCGGCGCCGCGCTCGTCGCCGCCCAGGAGGAGGAGCGGCGCCGGCGCACCGACGCCGTCGAGGCCGCCCGCGCCGACACCGACGCCCGCGCGGCGGTCGAGCGCACCACCGCGCGGCTGGCCGAGCTCGACGGCGAGCTGGCCGGCGCCCCGTCCGACGCCGAGGCCGCGGCCGCGCTGGACGAGGTCACCGCGCGGGAGTCCGCGGCCCGGGCCGCCGACGCCGCCCTGCGCTCGGCCCGCGCGGCCCAGCGCGCCGCCGAGGCCGACGTGGCCGCGGTCGCCCGTGACGTCGAGGCGGCCGGGCAGGCGCTGCGCACCGCCCGCGACCCGGTCGTGGCGCTGGGCGCGCCGGTGCCCGGCGGGGAGGACCCGGCCGCCGACTGGGCGGAGCTGGTGGCGTGGGCGTCGGAGGCGGCCGCCGAGCGGGAGACCGCGCTCGGCGACGTGCAGGAGCGCGGCCGGGGCGTGCGCGCGCAGCGGGACGCCCGCGTCGCCCGCGTCACCGACGATCTCACCGCGCACGCGGTCGACCTCCCCGCCGCCGAGGGGGCCGACGCCCTGGCCGCCGCGCTCGCCGCCACCGCCCCGGAGGCCGTCGCCGTGGCCGGGGCGCACGCGCGGGCCGACCGCGCGCGGATCGCCGAGCGGCGGGCCGCGGCGGCCGACCTCGTCGCGGCCCGCGACGCGGCCGCCGAGGACGCGCAGGTGGCGAAGCTGCTGGGCGGGCTGCTGCGCTCGGACGGCTTCCCGCGCTGGCTGGTGGCCTCCGCGCTCGACGCGCTCGTCACCGACGCGTCGCGGAGCCTGGCCGAGCTGTCGGGTGGGCAGTTCGAGCTGACGCACGAGAACGGCGAGTTCGTGGTGGTCGACCACGCCGACGCCGACGCCCGCCGGCCGGTGAAGACGCTGTCCGGCGGCGAGACGTTCCAGGCCAGCCTCGCCCTCGCGCTCGCCCTGTCCGCGCAGATGTCGGCGCTGGCGGCGGAGGGGGCCGCGCGGCTGGAGTCGATCGTGCTCGACGAGGGGTTCGGCACCCTCGACGAGGCCAACCTGGAGGTCGTCGCGTCCACGCTGGAGAACCTGGCCGCGCGCGGTGACCGGGTGGTCGGGGTGATCACCCACGTCGCGGCCCTGGCCGAGCGGGTGCCGGTGCGCTTCACCGTGCACCGCGACCAGCGCAGCTCACGGGTGGAGCGCACCGGATGAGGTTCACCGTCGACCCCTGGGACCCCTCCTACGGCGCGAGCGTCGAGACCGAGCTCGGTCCGTCGGACCTCGTCCCCCACCCCGACGTCGAGCGGCCGCGCGACGAGTGGGCGCCGGTCGACCCCCCGGCCGGCGTCGCGCCGCCGGAGGCCGTGCTGTTCGTCGACGGGGTGCGGCGCACCGACGCCCAGGTGTGGGTGGAGGGGGCGGGCCCCGAGGACGGCGGCGCGCCCTCGCCCGCGCTGTGCGCCTCCTACGCGGCCGGGGTGGTGTGCTGCTGCGCCGACGGGGCCCACCTGGTGTCGGCGCGGGTGGAGCGGGGGCTGTTCGGCACGCACCCCGACGGCACCGACGTCGTCACCTGGGCCGGCACCTACGGCTTCGAGCACACGACGGGGCAGCGGGGCACCGCGCCCGCGCAGGTGCTCAGCCAGGGCGTGCAGACCAAGCTCGCCGCGCTGGAGCTCAGCGTGGCCATCGAGGCGCGCGAGCACACCCGCGGCCCCGACCTGGTGGTCGTGGACGGGCAGCTCCGCGGGGCCGTCGGGCCGCCCGGCGCCGGGCCGCTGCCCCGCACCCTCGGGTTCGTCAAGACCCACAGCCGTACCTACCTGCCGCCCGACCTCAACCCGGTCGTCGCCGCGCTGGCGGCGGGGCAGCGCACGCCGGTGTTCCGGCTCGCCCCGGCCGGCGAGGACGACCCGCTGCTCACCCGGTTCACCTGGTACCTGCGCCTGCCGTGCCCGCCCGGGTCGCCCTGGGCCGGTGTGGCGCGGGTGGAGTGCAGCGGGCAGGTGCCGGTGGCCGAGGCGGTGGCGCTCGCCGACACCAGCCAGGTCACGCTCGTCCGGTTCGCCTCCACCGCCTACAAGGACTCCCGCGCCCCGCAGAACCTGTTCCCGATCGCCGGGCTGGAGCGGGCGCTGCGCCGGCGGCTCGGCGAGCCCGCGCTGCTCTACCGGGCGCTGCGCAGCGCGGCGCAGGCGGGTGGCTCCGCGCAGCGCCGTACCGGCAGCGTGGTCCCGCTCAGCACCGTGCAGGCCTGACGCCGGGGCGGATCAGGTGCCGAGGCGGTGGCGCAGGCCGCTGGCCCGCCCGACCGGCCGGGCCACCGCCGCCCGCACCGCGGCCGCCGTGCCGACCACCCGCACGGACTCCCGCGCCCGGGTGACGGCGGTGTAGAGCAGCTCCCGGGTGAGCAGCGGCGACTCCGGCGGGGGCAGCAGCACGGTGACGCGGCGGAACTGGCTGCCCTGGCCGCGGTGCACCGTCATCGCGTGCACCCCGGTGACCTCGGGCAGCCGCGCCGGCACGACCAGCCGCGGCGGGCCGCCGCGGGCGAACGCCACCCGGACGCCGTCCCCGGTGCTCACGGCGACGCCCGTGTCGCCGTTGTAGAGGCCGGCGTCGTGGTCGTTGGCGGTGACCAGCACCGCCCGGCCGGGGTACCAGGGGTGCGCCGGGTCGGCGCCCACCCCGGCCGCGGCGAGCCGGCGCTCCACCTCCACCGCCCAGCGGGTGACCCCGTACGGGCCGCGGCGGTGCGCGCACAGCAGCCGGTGGGCGTCCAGCGCCTCCACGGCCCCGGCGGCGTCGCCCGCGCGGGCCGTGCGGGCGAGGTCGCGCCCGGCGCCCACGACGTCGGCCCACACCCGGTCCAGCGCGGGGGCGCCCGGCACGGGGTCGGCCACCTCGACGAACCCCAGGGCGGGGTCGCCGCGGCGCAGCACCTCCAGCGCCGTGTCGCCGTCGCCGTCGCGCACCGCCCGGGCCAGCTCGGCGATCGCCCCGCCGAACCGCCAGACGTGGTCCAGCGTCACCACGCCGTGCACCACGCCGCCGGGCAGGCCCAGCTCGTGCAGGGCGGCGTCCAGCCGCGGCTCGGGCGCGCCCGCGGCCCCGGCGAGGTCGCCCAGCACGGCCCCGGCCTCCACCGAAGCGAGCTGGTCGGGGTCGCCCACGAGCACCAGCCGGGCGTCGGGCCGCAGCGCGTCGAGCACCCGGGCCATGAGCGTGAGCGACACCATCGAGGTCTCGTCGACCACCACGACGTCGAAGGGCAGCCGGTGGCCGCGGCCGTACCGGTAGGTGCGCGCGCCGGGCCGCCAGCCCAGCAGCCGGTGCAGGGTGGTGGCGTCGCCGACGCGGCTGCGGTGCTGCTCGGGGAGGTCGTGGGCGACGGCCTCCTGCAGCCGGGCCGCCGCCTTGCCGGTGGGCGCGGCCAGCGCCACCCGCAGCGGGCGCGGGGCGGGGAGGTCCAGCAGCAGGGCGAGGAGCTTCGCGACGGTGGTGGTCTTGCCCGTGCCCGGCCCGCCGGCCACCACGGTGACCCGGCGCAGGGCCGCCACGGCCGCGGCCCGGCGCTGCTGCACGGCCCGGGGGTCGCCGTCGAACAGCCCGGCCAGGCCCGCGGCGACGTCGGCCACGGCGGCGGCGGGCGGGTCGGCGGCCCGCTCGGCCAGCGCGAGCCGGACCAGCTCCTCCTCGCCCCAGTAGCGCTGCAGGTACAACCGCCCGTCCACCAGCCGCAGCGGGCGCGCGCCGGGCGCGTCCGCGCCGTCGGCGACGAGCCGGCTCGCCCGGCAGGTCGCGAGCCAGGCGCCCGGCTCCGGCCAGGGCAGGGCGGAGGTGTCGACGAGCTCGTCGCCCTCGCCCAGCACCGTGCGGTCGACGGCGGCCAGGTCGACGCACACCGAACCCTGCCGCACCGCCCGGGTGGCCAGGGCCAGCGCGAGCAGCACCTCCGCGCGGTCCTCCCCGCCCAGGCGCCCCACCCGCTCGGCCACCCGCACGTCGGCCGGGTCGAGCACGCCGGCCGCGTTGAAGGCGCCGAGCAGCCCGTCGGCGCCGAGCGCCAGCCGCGCGTCCCCGGGGTCGACAGCGGCCGTCGGCGCGGTCACGGGGCGCTCCCGTCGAGCAGGCCGGACAGGTCGGTGACCAGCGCGGGCGGGGGCGTCCAGGAGAAGACGCCGCAGGCGCGGCCGTCCACCACCGGGGTGGCCGGGCCGGCCATGCCGCGCACGAACAGGTACAGCACCCCGCCGAGGTGGCGAGCCGGGTCGTAGCCGGGCAGCCGCCAGCGCAGGTAGCGGTGCAGCGCCGCGGAGTACAGCAGCGCCTGGAGCGGGTAGTGGGCCGCGCGCATCGCCTCGACGAGCCGGGGGAACGCGTAGTGCTCCACGAGCAGCGGCTCCGGGCGGGGCGGGCCGAGCCGGTTGGTCTTGTAGTCGACGACGGCGAACCGCCCGCCGGGCAGGCGCAGCACAGCGTCGATGCTGCCGGTGAGGTAGCCGCGGTGCGGCTCCCCGCCCAGCGCGGCGAGGTCGTCGGCGTAGCCGCTCAGCGGGTCGGTCGCAGCCAGGTGGGTGCGCAGCAGCGCCGCGACGGCGGCGAGGTCGAGCGGTGTGCCGGCGCGGACGTCGCCCCCGGCGAGGGGCAGCTCGAACTCCAGCTCGGCGAGGCGGTCGCGCGGGGCGATGTCGACCAGCCGCAGCCCGGACGCGTCCAGCGGCGTGAGCGCGCACGGCACCAGCGCCGCGCCCAGCTCCGCGGCGTCCACCGGGGCGGGCCGGAGGGCGAGCTCCTCCGCGGCGCGGGCGGTGAGCTCGGCGGCGAGGTCGGGGGCGGTGAGGTCGGCGGTCTCGAACACCGCGTGCACGAGCGTGCCGAACGCCGCGCCGGCCGGCAGCTCGGCCATCGGCGACGGCGTGCCGCCCGCCGACGGGGCGGGCGCGACCTCGGCAGCCGGCTCGTCGTCCGTGCCGGTCTCCTCGGGCTCGCTGAGCGCGGCGGGCACCGCGTCGTGCGCCGCGGCGGTGAGCGCCGTGTACGACGTGCGCCGCCAGGTGGCGTCGAGCTCCCGGTCGAACCGGGCGGCGGACAGCCCGCCCGCCGGGCGCCCGTCCCGCCGGAAGGCGGGCTCGGGGCGGGGGAGCACCGGGTCGACGGCGATGTGCGGCGAGGCGAGCGTGCGGCGCAGCCCGTCCAGCGCCTCGGCGTCCCTCGGCACGGCGTAGGAGTGGGCGAGCCGGGCGTCGCCGCGCCCGAACAGCACCCGGTGCAGCGGCGAGGACTCCACCGTGGTGGCCGGCACCCACCAGGCCACCACCTGGCAGCGGGCCCGGGTGAGGGCGACGTAGAGCAGCCGCAGGTCCTCCCCGGCCTCCTCCACGCGGTGCTGCGCGCAGTGCACGGCCCACTCCGGGCCGGTGGGGCCGCCGACGTCGACCACCCGGGCCCCGCCCTCGTCGTGCAGCAGCGGGAACGCGGGCTCGCCCGCGAACCGGTCCCACGCGAACGGGACGTGCACCACCGGGAACTCCAGGCCCTTGCTGCGGTGCACCGTGATGATCTGCACGGCCGCCGCGTCGGACTCCAACCGGCGGCTGCGCTCGGTGCCCGTGTCGACGCCCGCCTCGGCGTCGGCGATGCGGTGGCGCAGCCAGTCGACGAGCGCGGCCGGCCCCAGGTGCGCCGCGGTGGCGGCGGCGTGCAGCGCCTGCCCGACGTGGCGCAGGTCGGTGAGCGTGCGCTCCCCGCCGGTGACGGCGAGCAGCCGCCCGGGCAGGTCGCGCGTGGTCGTGATCGTCTCCAGCAGCGCCGCGACGCCCCGCGCGTGCAGCACCGCCGCCCACTCCCGCAGCTCGCCGCCCACCTCGTCGAGCAGCGCGTCGGCGTCGACCGCGCACAGCTGCGCCGCGGTGGCCCCGACGAACGGGGTGAGCGCGGCCGCGCGCACCCGCTGCGCGCGCGGCTGCTCGACCGCCTCCAGCAGCGTCAGCCACTCGCGCGCGACCGGGGTGCCGAACACGCTGGCCGTGCCGGACAGGACGGCCGGCACGCCGACGGCGGCCAGCGCGGCCCGGATCGCGCCCGCCTGGTCGTTGGTGCGCACGAGCACGGCCACGTCCCCGGGCACGACCGGCGCCCCGGAGATCGTGGCCGGGCCGGCCAGCAGCGCGGCGACGTCGGCGGCGCAGTCGCGCGCCACGCGGTCGCGCGCCCCCGGCACCCGGGCGAGCCGCTTGAACTGCGGCAGCCCGTCGCGGGGCAGCAGCCGGATCCGCAGCGGGGTGCCGTCGGGTGCGCCGGCCAGGCGCGACCCGGCGTGCGCGGCGTCCACGGGGTGCACCCGGATGCGCTCGTCGCCCAGCGCCGCCCCGTCGAACAGCGCGTCCAGCGCCGCGAGCAGGGGGGCGTCGCTGCGCCAGTTGCGGGCCAGGGTGGCGTGGCGGTCCGCCTCGCCGGTGGCGTCGAGGTAGCTGACGACGTCGGCGCCGCGGAAGGCGTAGATGGCCTGCTTGGGGTCGCCGATGAGCACCAGCGTGGTGCGGCCGTGGAACGCGGTGCGCAGGATGTGCCACTGCACCGGGTCGGTGTCCTGGAACTCGTCGACCAGCACCACCCGGTAGCGCTCCCGCAGCCGCACCGCGGCCTCGGGGGACGCCCGCAGCGCACCGGACAGGCGGGTGAGCAGGTCGTCGTAGGTGAGCAGCCCGGCCGCACGCTTGCGCCGGGCGACCTCGTCGCGCACGGCGCTCGCGAACGCCCAGCGGACGCCCGCGGGCGAGCCGGGGTCGGCTCCCGCCGGTTCCAGCCGCGCCTGGGCGTCGTTCACGGCCCGCCGCGCCAGCTTCAGCGCCTCCGCGTGGCCGAACGCCGGGTCGGCGGCGGCGCGACCGCCGTACTTGCGCACGTAGAAGTCGTCCACCACCTCGCCGACCAGGTCGTCGATCGACTCGGTGAACACCGCCCGCGGGTCGCGGTCGCCCGCCACGCCCAGCCCCTCGAGCATCTGGTGGCAGAACTGGTGGGTGGTGGCGATCGTGGCCGCGTCGAACCCGGCCAGCGCCCGCACCAGCCGCTCCCGCCGGGCGGCCACCTCGGCGTCGGGCGCGTCGGCCAGCAGCGCGAGCACGCTGTCGCCGCCGCCCCGCGCCGCCGCCGGGTCGGCCAGCCCGCGCGCCGCCGTGATCAGCCGCTCCCGCACCCGCTCGCGCAGCTCCGTGGTGGCCTCGCGCCCGAACGTCACCAGCATCAGCTCGGGCAGGGTGGCGCGTCCCTCCGCGACGTACCGGGCGGCGAGCGCGGCGATGGTGAACGTCTTGCCGGTGCCCGCGCTGGCCTCCAGCACCGTGGTGCCCGACGGCAGCTCGCCGCAGACGTCGAAGGCCGCGGGGGCGAGGACGCTGCTCCGCGCTGGTGGTCCGGTCGCGAGCTCCCTCACGGGAAGTCCAGCCTCTCGTGCTCCAGCAGCGGCCCCCACAGCCGCCGCGCCAGGTCGCCGAAGCGGGTGGGTTCGTGCTCGCCCCGCTCGGCGCGCAGCGCGTCGGACGCCGGCCCCCACACCCGGACGTGCGCGGCCTCGGCGGCCCCGCCGAAGCCGCCGGTCCACTCGCGCAGCGCCTGGTCCAGGGCCAGGTCGGGCGGGGTGCCACCGGCCCGGGCGGCCGCGTAGCTCGCGGCGCAGGCGGACGTGAGCGGCAGCGGCGCGCACAGCCCCTCGCGGTGCACCGCGACGAGGTCGGCCAGCAGGTCGCGGGCCCGCTCCGGGGCCGGCGCGGTGAGCACCGCCCGGGCCAGGCCGTCGCGGGCGGCCCGCCCGAGGGTGGCCGCGCGCCACGAGCCGCCGCCGGGCACGTCACCACCGCCTGCCACCAGCCCGAGCAGCCGCACCCACGCCCGCACCCGCTGCTTGGCCCGCAGGCGCGAGTAGTCGACGCGCAGCAGCCAGCCGCCGTGCAGCCCGTCCAGCGTGCCGACCAGCCGGGTGCCACCGGGCAGCTCCACGTCGACGTCGCGGGTGGCGGGGTGGGGCACCCGCACCCGCCCGGCCAGCGCGACCAGCGGCTCGACCGCGGCGACGAGGTCGTCGATCAGCGCCTCGCCCAGCCGGCCCGGCGGCAGGTCGCCGCGACGCCACTCGGCCGCCACGCACCGGTCCAGGTCGCGCCCGGCCAGCCGGTCGTCGAGCAGCCGCTGGCCGACCCGCCACAGCGCCAGCCCGTCCAGCCCGACGGGCAGCGCGTCGGCCGCGTCGTCGTCGCGCTCGAACACCGGCAGCCCGACGCGCTGGGTGAGGAACGCCCTGACCGGCTCCTCGGCGAATCGGACGAGGTCGTCCAGCGCGACGACGCCGAGGTCGGGCGGCGGCAGCGGCGCGGCCAGGAACGGCGGGGGCGGCGCCACCTCGCCGGCGGCGGCGAGCGCCCCGGCCAGCTCGGCCCGGTCGAAGCTGAACGGCCCGGCCGGGCCGAGCCGGCCCGCGGCGAAGTTGCGGGCGTCGAACGGCTGCAGCGGGTGGCGCACCACCACCCGGTCGAGCGCGCCCGGGCCCGCTGTGGCCGCGACGGCGTCGAGCAGCTCCCCGAGCGGCACGGCCGGTGGCCGGCGGGCGCCCGTGCGCTCGTCGGCCCCCGAGTGCAGGACGACGAGGTGCTCGGTGGCCGCGCCGACGGCGTCGAGCAGCAGCTGGCGGTCCTCGCTGCGGGGGTCGCGCTCGCCCGCGCGCGGGTCGCGGGCCAGCAGGTCGTCGCCGTCGGGGATGCCGGCGCGGGGGAAGGCGCCGTCGTCGAGGCCGAGCAGGCACACCACCCGGTGCGGCACCGAGCGCATCGGCACCAGCGTGGCCACGGTGAGCGTGCCCGTGCGGAACCCGGCGCGGCTGGGCCGCCCGCGCAGCCGGTCGTCGAGCAGGCCGCGCACGTCGGCCAGCCCCAGGCGCAGCCGCTCGCCGTGCGGGCCCGCCTCGCGCAGCGCCCCGGCCAGCTCGCCGCGGGCCTGCCCGGCCTGCCACTCGTCGGCGGGCGCGACGGCGGTGAGCAGGTCCAGCCCGTCGGTCAGCGCCGCCACCCACGCCGCGAGGGGCTGCTCGGTGCGCAGCCGCGCCAGCACCCCGGACAGCCGGTGCACGTACTCGGCGAGCCGGCCGACGCGCAGCGCGTCGCCCGACTCGACCTCCAGCGGCAGCGCCGTGCCCAGCCACTCGTCCTCGCCCATCGCGACGCCGAGCAGGAGCCGGTCGAGCCCCGCGGCCCACGTGTTCTGCGGGAAGCCGCCGAGCTTGAACGGCGCCCGGTGGGCCGCGTCGAGCCCCCAGCGCACGCCCGCCGCGGCGACCAGCTCGCGCAGCCGCACGACGTCATCGGTGTCGAGGCCGAACCGCTCGCGCACGGGGGCGGTGGACAGCAGGTCGAGCAGCTGCGACGCCGTGGCCCGCGCGTCGGCCAGCTCCAGCAGGTGCGCGGTGGTGTCGAGCAGCGGGTTGACCTGCCGCAGCGCCCGGTCGGCCAGCCGCACCCGCAGGTGCTGCCCGGGGTGCCCGGCGAACGCGCCCGAGCCGAACGCGCCCGAGACCAGCGGTGCGAACGTCTCGACGTCGGGGCACATGACGAGCACGTCACGCGCCTCGAGCGTGGGGTCGGCGGCCAGCAGCCCGAGCACCACCTCCCGCAGCACCTCCACCTGCCGGTGCGCGCCGTGGCAGGCGTGCACCTGCACGCTGCGGTCACCCTGTGTGAGCGGCACGGGCGCCGCGGGCGGTGCGTCGTCGCGCAGCTCGCGCTGCAGCCGCCCGAGCAGCGTGGGCGGCGGGTCCGGCGCGGGGTGGTGCCGGTCGACGGCGCCCGAACCCGCCAGCACCAGCTGCAGCTCGCGGGCGTCGCGGCCCAGCGAGGACAGCAGCGGGTGCGCGACGGCGGCGGCCGTGGGGTCGGCGCGGCGCGGCGGGAGGTCGTCGGGGGCGAGGCCGCGGACGCGCTCCCACAGGGCGGGGGACGGGTGCGCCAGCCACAGGTGGACGTCGCGGTGCTCGGCCAGCGCGCGCAGCACCGCCCGCTGCTCGGCGGTGAGGCGGGTGGGGCCGAACAGCGAGACGCGCGCGGGCAGGTCGACGCGGCCGGGCTCGTCGCGCAGCGCGGCGAGGACCGCGGGCAGCCGCTCGGCCGGGCCCGGCTCGCCGATGCGGGCGCGCAGCCGCCGCCACAGCTCCGACTGCCAGGCGAGGTCGCCGGGGGCGTCGACCCCTTCCGACCAGGCCACCACCGTCCCGGGCCGGTGCGCGGCGTAGGTGGCGAACAGCTCGGCGAGGCGGCGCGCCGCCGCGTGCCGCCGCCCGTCACCGCCGTCGAGGTGCCGGCCGAGCGCGGCGCACCACGGTTCGCCGGCGCACGCGTCGAGGACCTCCAGCAGCGGCCAGGCGGCCCGCGCCGGCTGCCAGGGGTCGTCGCGCGGGTGCCGGCCGGTGGCCGCGCCGACCGCGGCGGCGACGACCGCGCCGGGGGAGGGGAAGGCGACGCCGGCGCACACGCCGTCCTGCCCGGAGGCGCCGGTGCCGAGGGCGTGGGAGAGCCGCTGGGCCAGCCAGCGCTCGACCCCGCGCGCCGGCACGGCCACCACCTCGGTGGCGAACGGGTCGGGCAGCGGGTCGCGCAGGACGCCGGCCAGGGCGGTGGCGAGGGTGTCGGCGCGCTCGGCGCGGTGCACGTGGAGCACGGGACCTCCTCCCCGGGCCGTCGGTCCGATCACCGTAGGACCCGCCCCCGACACTCTCCGACCCGGCGTGATCCGGTCACGCTCGGTCACTGCTCCCCGAGATCGACACGAACGAGGGATGCCGCCGGACCGCGGTTAACGGCAGGGTGGTCGGCACGCGATGGACGGGCGGAGACCGACGCACCCCAGGAGGCCGGAGCATGGACCGCGACACCGAGCAGCACGCCGGGCCCTCCCTGCCCGAGGGCCTCGCGATCCCCGCCCAGCGCCGGTGCAGCCCGCTCGACGTCCCGCTCCAGCGCGCCGCCGAGCCCGCGTCGAACGCCTCCCCCCTGGTCCGCGACGAGACCCGCAGCGCGGTCCTGCACCGCCACGCCCGGCTGACGAAGAACGGCCGACCGGTGTTCTGCAGTCCCAGCCAGGCCGAGCTCGCCGGCGTCGTCGCCCTGCGCCAGGGCCGCGGCACCGACGGCAAGGTCATCTACCCCACGCGGGAGGCCGCCGAGGCCGCCGCCCGCGAGCTGGAGGCGCTCGGCGCCCGGCAGCTGCGGTCCTACCGCTGCGGCCGCTCCCGCAGCGGGCACTTCCACCTGACGACCGACACCTCGCTCGCCGCCCGCATCCCGGTGCAGCGCCGGCAGCTGTCGGCCTGAGCCCGTCCTCCGGGGGTCGGCGGCCGCCCGGGCCGTCGTGATCGTCCGCTCGGGTGCGGGACCGGCCGATGACAGCCGGTGCACCGGATCGGTGATCACGGAGCGTCGTCGCCCCGTCCTGACGCGCTCCGGCCGGTGGACGGAGCGCAGCGCGACCGGCTCGCGCAGCGCCGAGCAGGCGGCGCAGCCCGCGCCCGTCCCGCGCAGCCCGCCGGCGCGCTGCGCCACCACCCCAGCGCTGCGCCACCACACCGGCGCTGCGCCACCACACCGGCGCTGCGCCACCACACCGGCGCTGCGCCACCACACCGGCGCTGCGCCACCACACCGGCGCTGCGCCACCACACCGGCGCTGCGCGGACGACGTGTGGGCCGTGCACCACCAGCGCGGCCTCCGCGTCGACGCGGCGCGGGTCGGCTCGCGCAGCACCGGACTGCTGGCGCAGCGCGGGCTGGTCGGCGCAGCGCGCGGGCGGGCTGCGCCGAGGGGGTGGGTGCTGCGCGGTCGCACGAGCGCTGCGCCGTCGCCCGGGCGGGGGGCGTTGCCGCCGGCGTAGCCGTCGTGATCGCCGGTCGGGTCGGAGTCGGCCGCAGGTGGCCGCTCGCGCGCCTATGCCGTGATCTCCAGGGGCAGGGGACCGCCGTCCGGACGGGTCCGCGGGTCCGGTGTGCCCGTCGAGCGTGCTGCGTCCGACCGTCGCCTGCGTGATCGTCGGTCCGACCCGGGACCGGCCGTGTGCGACCGCCGTGCACCGGACCGCCGATCCCCGACGGCGATGGCCACCCGCGCCGACCCGGCCCCGACCGACGACGGCCGCAGCCGCCGCGGCCGGAGGTGCGGCGCGGGGCCCGGACAGGGCAGGCTGGGCCCCGCCCACGCCCGCCCGCCCACGCCCGCCCGCAGGAGGCCTCCGTGCCGAACCACCCCCGCGCCGGCCAGCCCGCCCGTCCCGAGGACCTCGTCGACGTCGACGCGCTGCTCGCGGCCTACCACGACCGCCACCCCGACCCGGGCGACCCGGCGCAGCGGGTGGCGTTCGGGACGTCGGGGCACCGGGGGTCCGCTCTCAAGGCGACGTTCAACGACGACCACATCGCCGCCACCAGCCAGGCGATCGTCGAGTACCGGGCGGCGCAGGGCACGGCGGGTCCGCTGTTCGTCGGGCGGGACACGCACGCGCTGTCCGAGCCGGCCTGGCGCACGGCGGTGGAGGTGTTCGCCGCCAACGACGTCCACGTGCTCGTCGACGCGGGCGACGGCTACACGCCGACCCCGGCCGTCAGCCACGCGATCCTGCAGCACAACCGGGGCGGGGGCGCCGCGGGCGACGGCGTGGTGATCACCCCGTCGCACAACCCGCCGGCCGACGGCGGCTTCAAGTACAACCCCCCGCACGGCGGCCCGGCCGACTCCGACGCCACGGGGTGGATCGCCGACCGCGCCAACCAGCTGCTGGAGGCGGGGCTGGACGGGGTGCGGCGGCGCTCGGTCCGCGCCGACGAGCTGGGCCGCTACGACTTCCTCGGCGAGTACGTGGCCGACCTGCCCGACGTCGTCGACCTCGACGCCATCCGGGACGCCGGCATCCGGATCGGCGCCGACCCGCTCGGCGGCGCGGCCGTCGCCTACTGGGGCGCGATCGCCGAGCGCCACCGGCTCGACCTGACCGTGGTGAACCCCGACGTCGACCCGGCCTTCGCGTTCATGACGCTGGACCACGACGGGAAGATCCGGATGGACTGCTCGTCGCCGTACGCGATGGCCTCACTGGTGGAGCGGCGCGGGGAGTACCAGATCGCCACGGGCAACGACGCCGACGCCGACCGGCACGGCATCGTCACCGCCGACGGGCTGATGAACCCCAACCACTTCCTCGCCGTCGCGATCGCGCACCTGTTCGCCCACCGTCCCGGCTGGCCGGCGGGGACGGGCATCGGCAAGACGGCCGTCAGCTCCTCGATGATCGACCACGTGGCCGCCGACCTGGGCCGCACCCTGGTGGAGACCCCGGTGGGGTTCAAGTGGTTCGTCCCCGGGCTCACCGACGGCACGCTCGGGTTCGGCGGGGAGGAGAGCGCGGGCGCGTCGTTCCTGCGCCGCGGCGGCGGGGTGTGGAGCACCGACAAGGACGGCATCATCCTCGCGCTGCTGGCCTCGGAGATCCTCGCCGTCACCGGTCAGACGCCCAGCGAGCGCTACCGCGAGCTCGCGCGCCGCTTCGGCGAGCCCGTCTACGCGCGCACCGACGTGGCCACCACCCCGGAGGCCAAGGCGCGGCTGGGGAAGCTGTCGGCGTCCGACGTCACCGCCACCGAGCTGGCGGGCGAGCCGATCACCGCCCGGCTCACCGAGGCGCCGGGCAACGGCGCCGCGCTCGGCGGGCTCAAGGTCGTGACGGACGGCGGCTGGTTCGCCGCGCGCCCGTCCGGCACCGAGGACGTCTACAAGATCTACGCGGAGAGCTTCCGCGACGCCGACCACCTCGCCCGGATCCAGGAGGAGGCCCGCGCGGTGGTGGACGCGGCGCTGGGCGGCTGAGCCCGACCTCCTTCCCGCCGGGTCTACGGTGTCCGTGATCGGCACCGACGGGAGGGGACGCGATGGCGGACCGCGACGAGATCGACGACGACGTGTACGAGCAGCTCGACGCCGGCGACACCCTGGAGGCGGGCGGCGCCTACGACCCGCTGGACGAGGGCGTGTCCCCGCCGGAGCGCTCGCGCGGCCTCGACGACTGGGGCACCACCGCGGCCGAGGTGGCCGGGCACGAGAGCCTCTCCGCCCGCCTCGCCCGGGAGCTGCCCGAGCTCGGCGTCGATCCCGGTGACGGTCTCGGCGACACCGTGGACACCGACGGCGAGCTGCTCGACGAGGAGGTCGGCACCTGGCGCGCGGGGCGCCTGTCCGCCCCCGACGGCGACGCCGACGGCGAGCTGCTCGGGCTCGACGTCGGCATCGACGGCGCGGGGTCGTCGGCCGAGGAGGCGGCGGTGCACCTCGTGGACGACGACGGTCCCCAGCGGTAGCGGACGTCCGGGAGGGCGCGGACGCCGCGACCGGACACCGCCGGCGGTTATGCTGCCCGGCCGGAGGGGGAGGTCGCGTGGCGCAGATGTTCGGGCCGTACCGGCTCGACGGCCTGCTCGGCAAGGGCGGCATGGGCGAGGTGCACCGCGCCTACGACACCGAGCAGGACCGCCCCGTCGCGCTGAAGGTGCTCCCCGCGGCCCTGTCGGCCGACCCGGCGTTCCGGGAGCGCTTCCGGCGGGAGGCGAAGGTGGCCTCCCAGCTCACCGACCCGCACGTCGTGCCGATCCACCGCCACGGCGAGATCGGCGGGCAGCTGTTCCTCGACATGCGCCTGGTCGACGGGGAGGACCTCGCCGTCGTGCTGCAGCGCGGGCCGCTCGCGCCCGAGGCCGCGGTGCGGCTGGTGGAGCAGGTGGCGAGCGCGCTCGACGCCGCCCACGACGCGGGGCTGGTGCACCGCGACGTCAAGCCGTCCAACGTGTTCCTCACCCGGGCCCGTCCCGGCTCGCCCCGCTTCGCCTACCTCGGCGACTTCGGCATCGCCCGCGACACCGCCGGTCCCCAGCTCACGGCCACGGGCGCCACGATCGGCACGCTCGACTACATGGCGCCCGAGCGGTTCACCGGCGGCGCGGTGGACGCGCGCTCGGACGTCTACGCGCTGGCCTGCGTGCTGCACGAGGCGCTCACCGGGCGCGCCCCCTTCCCCGGCGACACGCTGCCCACGCTCATGCACGCCCACCTCGCGCTGCCCCCGCCCCGCCCGTCGCTGCAGCCGGAGGTGCCGGCCGCGTTCGACGCGGTCGTGGCCCGCGGCATGGCCAAGGACCCGGGGCAGCGCTACGCCACGGCGGGGGCGCTGGCCGCCGCGGCCCGCGCGGCGCTGCACGGGCCGGCCCCCGACGTCGCCGCCACGATCCGCACCGCGCCCGTCGTCCCGACCCCGACCGGGGAACCCCTGTCCTGGGACGTGCCGGGCGGGCTCGCGCACGTCGAGCGCTGGCTGGTCGCCCCGGGGCAGCGGTACGCCTCCGGGGCCCCGCTGGTGCTGCTGCGGCTGACCACGGGCGCCACCTGGCCGCTGGCCGACGACCGCGCCGGGCAGCTGACCGGGACGACGGTGCCGCCGGGCGCGGCGGTCCGCTCCGGGCAGGTGCTGGCCAGGACCCGGCGGGACCCGGCGGCGCCGACCCTCCCGCCCGTGCCGCGGCCGGTCGGTGCCACGGCGCGCCCGGTCGCCGCTGCGCCCCCCGGCCCGGGGCGGCGCCCGCCGCGGCCGCTGCCCCTCGCCGCGGCGGTGGCCGGGATCGTCCTGCTCGCGATCGTCCAGCTGAACATCGAGGTGGCCGGCACCGCCACCCTCGGCTTCCTCGCGGTCGCGGTGTTCGGCGCGCTCGCCCTGTGGAACGTGCGCCCGCCGGACCTGCCGCAGGCCGCGGTGGTGGCGGGGGTCGTGCTCGGCGTGCCCCTGCTGCTGGGGCTGTCGCTGCTGCTGATGGGCGCTGTCGCCTACGCCACCGACCCGGGCACCGACGAGCTCACGGTGGCCTCGCGCCCCGGGCTGACGGTGGTGACGCTGCTGGTGGCCGGGCTGTGGGTGGCCAGCCTGTGGGCGCGACGCGCCCGCCCGCCGGTGTGGGGCGGTCCCTGACCGTCCTCAGACCCGGCGGCTGCGGGCGTCGCACTCGACGCGCGGCCCGGCCGGGGAGCCGCCGGGGCGGTGGGCCGGGCGGCGGGGGAGGTCCGGCTCGGCCGCGCCCGCGCGGGCCAGCGCGCGCAGGGCCAGCTCGCGGTGCCGCGGCTCCTCGGTGCGCGCGAGGAAGCGCATGAGCTCCTGCGCGGCGGCGCGCGCCGGGCGGGCGGCCACCCAGGCGGCGAGCTCGGCGTCGGCGACGGCGGGGCGGGCGGCGGCCATCCGCACGCACACGTACTCGACGTCCTCGTCGGCGAGCTCCCCGACCAGCGGCGCGTCCACCCCGTCGTCGACGAGCATCTCGTGCACCGCCCACAGCCCGATGGGGGTGAGCGCCACCCACGTCGGGTCGGGGTCGTCGCGCCCGGCCAGCGCGGAGAGCTCCTCGTGGTCGTCGGTGTCGAGGCTCTCCGACAGCGTGACGGCGCCGAGGAGCTCCAGGGCGTCCAGCAGCGCGGTGACGTCGCGGCGCCACAGCCGCTGCTCGACGTCCCCGGCGAGGTCGTCGACGACGCAGCCCATCCGCTCGTTGACCGTCTCGCGCACCGCCCGGTGGAACCGCTCGACGGGCACGGCCGCGCCGCCCGCGGTGTAGAGCAGCCGCAGGAGCACCGGGAACGCCTCGCCCAGGCTCATCCCGAACAGCGACGGCGCGCCGAACACGTTGCTGCCGCCGAAGTGCTCCCCGATCCGCCCGACCGCGGAGAACGCGCGCCGCCACATCTCGATCGGTCGCGACAGCAGCGGCGCCGAGCCCTTGACCTGCACCAGCCGCCCGTTCACCACGCGCACGAACCGGGCCTGGCGGGCCCAGGACAGCAGCAGGCTGATCTCGGGCAGGTCCTCGCTGGTGCGGGCGCGGACGCGGGAGAAGTGGTCGAGGTCCAGCGCCTCGGCGACCGCGCGGGCGTCGCCCAGGAGCAGCTTGCCCTCCCGGGTGACGGCGCGACCGGCGCGGACCCAGCGGGTGAAGCCGCGCAGGCGGGCCAGCGCCACCGACGAGTCGGCCGCGGCGAGCAGCTCGGCGGCGCCGGGGAGCAGCACCGGCGGCAGCGGCCGCTCGGCCGGCTCCGGCGGCGCGGCGCTGTGCCGGCGGGTGATCTCGGCCAGGGCGGCGCGGTCGACCGCCAGCTCGCCGCGGTGCACCCGGTCCAGGAACGCGGCGACGGCGGCGGGGTCGTGCGTGGGCACGCCGTGGCGCAGCATCTGCACCGCCCAGAACGTGCCCAGGTCGTGGTTGCGCTCGTCGTCCAGCGCGTCGTGCAGCGCCGGGGTGGAGTCGACGACCTGGTCGTGCAGCTCCGTGGCGGTGGCCGAGCGGGTGTCGAGCCAGTCCCGGTCGGCCAGGAACCCGATGACCGCGTGCAGCGCGGTGGGGACGGCGTCGCGCTCGTCGTCGCGCAGGGCGACGGTGCGGGGGAACCACACGGCCAGGGCGTCGGCGACGTGGGCGCGGGTCCAGTGCCCGAGCCGGCCGTCGACGGAGTGCTTGTGGTCCAGGGCCGCCGCCACCAGGGCGGACTCGACCTCCAGGCCGCGCCGTCGGGCCCAGGCGACGACGAGGAGCCGCAGCCGGTCGCGGGCTGCGGCGTAGGACTCGGTGTCCTCCGGATCGAAGACGAGGCGCATCACGCTCCACCCTCGCACCCGCCCGCGGGACCCGGTCCGAGGGGGGGGTGGGCTGTCCACGGGCAGTGGAGTGCGCAGGCCGAGTGGACGCCGGGGGTTCCGCTCACCGGGCGCGGCAACTAGCGTCGTGTGTGTCAGCCATCACAGACCGAGGGGAGCCTGCGTGCACCCGCACCGCCTCGAACAGCTCGTCGCCTCCGTGCCCGAGAGCGTCACGCCGGAGCAGCGCACCGCGCTGCTCGCGCACGTCCGCGCGTCCGACGGGTGCCGCACCCGCGTCGAGCGCGTCCGCGAGGAGCTGCGCCGCGCGCTGTGCTCCGACGGCGACCGCGCGCTGGAGCTGGCGTGCGAGCTCGACTCGCTGGAGCGCGTGCAGCAGCGCGTCGACGGCTGGCTCTCCGGTCTCGTGGACGACCTCACCCGCACCCGCGAGGCGGCGCGCTACAACGACGGCGTGCCGGCCTGATCACCCGCGCCGCCGCGTCCCGTGGTAGGGAGTGCGGGTGCGCGCGGTGCAGGTGGTGTCCCTCGACGGGCCTTCGGCGGTCGAGGTGCGGGACGTTCCGGAACCGGAGCGGGGCCCCGACCAGGTGCTCGTCGACGTCGCGGCGGTGGGGCTGAACTTCCCCGACGTCCTGCAGACGCGCGGGCTCTACCAGTACAAGCCCGACCTGCCGTTCACGCTCGGCTCGGAGCTCGCGGGCGTGGTGCGCGAGGCCCCCGAGGGGGCGCCCGTCCGCGCGGGCGACCGGGTGGCGGGGTTCGGGATGGTCGGCGGGGGCGGCGAGGTGGCGGCCGTGCACGTCGAGCACGTGCTGCCCCTGCCCGACGACCTCGGGTTCGCCGAGGCCGCCTGCCTGCCGATGAACTACCTCACCGCCCACTTCGCGCTGCTGCGCCGCGGGCACCTGCGGGAGGGGCAGCGGGTGCTCGTGCACGGCGCCGCCGGCGGCGTCGGCACCGCGTGCACCCAGCTCGCGGTGGCCCTCGGCGCCCACGTCGTCGCCGTCGTCTCCACCGAGGAGAAGGCCGCCGTGGCCCGCGAGGCCGGCGCGCAGGACGCCGTGCTCGTCGAGGGCTTCCGCGACGCCGTCAAGGCGCTCGGTCCCGTCGACCTCGTCGTCGACCCGGTGGGCGGCGACCGCTTCACCGACTCCCTGCGCTGCCTCGCCCCCGAGGGGCGGCTGCTCGTCATCGGCTTCACCGCGGGCGACATCCCCACGGTGAAGGTCAACCGGCTGCTGCTCAACAACATCGACGTCGTCGGCGTCGGCTGGGGCGCGTTCGCGCTCGGCCGGCCCGGGTTCGTCGCGCAGCAGTGGGCCGACCTGCTGCCGCACGTGGCGGCGGGCCGGCTCACCCCGCTGATCAGCGGCCGCTACCCGCTGGACCGCGCGGCCGACGCCCTGGGCGTGATCGACGACCGCGCCGTGACCGGCAAGGTCGTGCTGGAGGTCTAGGGCCGCTCCCGGCCCGGCTCGGTCGCGCTGGAGCCGGCGGGTCCGGGCGACCCGGTGCCGTCGGTGGTCGGCTCCGGCGTCCGGACGCCGCCCCGCGCCGCCGCAGCCGCCTCCGTGGCGCGCTTCACCGACAGGCGGAAGTCGCCGCCGAAGGCCCGCGTGCCGTACTCGACGGCCTGGCCGACGGCCTCCTGGCTGCGCGCGGCCCGCTGCATGAGCGGGTCGTGGCGCAGGTCCCGGCTGAGCGCGACGCAGAGCAGCACCATCACCAGCGCGAACGGCGCCGCCATGATGATCGTGATGCTCTGGATGCCGGACAGGGCCTCGCCCGCCTCGTCGCCGTCGCCCCCGACGAGCAGCATGACGATCGCGATGCCGCCCATCACGACGCCCCAGAACACGACCACCCAGCGGCTCGGGTGGATCGAGCCGCGCTGCGACAGCGTGCCCATCACCACCGACGCGGCGTCGGCGCCGGACACGAAGAAGATCGCGATGAGCACCATCGCCAGCACCGACAGCACCGCGCCCAGCGGGAGCGTCGACAGCAGCCCGAACAGCTGGCCCTCGGTGGACTGCGACGCGAGGCCGGTGGCACCGGTCGGGTCGACGGCCCGCTGCGCGTCGATCGCCGCGCCGCCGAAGATCGCGAACCAGACCAGGCTCACGGCGCTGGGGATGAGGATGACGCCGGTGACGAACTGGCGGATCGTGCGGCCGCGGCTGATTCGGGCGATGAACATGCCGACGAACGGGGTCCAGGAGATCCACCAGGCCCAGTAGAAGACGGTCCAGCCGGCCAGCCACTCGCCGGTGGCGTCTCCGCCGGCCGCGGCGGTGCGGGCGGCCATCTCCGTGAGGTTGCCGGCGTAGTCGCCGATGGCCTGGGGGACGAGGTTGAGGATCAGCACGGTCGGGCCGCCGACGAAGACGATGAGGGCGAGCAGGGCGGCCAGCACCATGTTGATGTTGGACAGCCACTGGATGCCCTTGGCGATCCCGGTGACGGCGGAGCAGACGAACGCGACCGTGAGCACGGCGATGATGCCGACGAGCAGCGGCTTCCCGGCCGCCGGGATCCCGTTGAGCTCGAGGCCGGCCCCGATCTGCAGCGCCCCCAGCCCCAGCGAGGCGGCCGAGCCGAACAGCGTCGCGAAGATCGCGAGGATGTCGATCGCGCGGCCGAGCGGGCCCTGCGTGCGCAGCTCGCCCAGCAGCGGCGCGAACGCCGAGCTGATCAGCTGCGGGCGGCCCTTGCGGAACGTCGAGTAGGCGATGGCCAACCCCACGACGGCGTAGATCGCCCACGGGTGCAGCGTCCAGTGGAACAGCGTCGTGGCCATCGCGACGTCCAGCGCGGCCGGGTCGCCCGCCGCCACGGTGCCGGGCGGGGGCGAGGTGAAGTGCGACAGCGGCTCGGCCACGCCGTAGAAGACCAGCCCGATGCCCATGCCGGCCGAGAACATCATCGCGATCCACGAGATCGTCCGGAACTCCGGCTCCTCGTCGTCGCGGCCGAGCGGGATCGTGCCGTAGCGGCTGAACGCGAGGTAGAGGGCGAAGACGACGAACCCGCTGGCCGCGAGCACGAACGCCCACCCGCCCAGGTCGACCAGCCCCCGCAGCACCTCGCTCGCGACCGCGCTGAGCGAGTCGGCCGACGCGATCCCCCAGACGAGGAACGCGACGACGAGCACGGCGGCCACCCCGAACACCACGCGGTCGATCGGGGCGTGCGCCTGCCCCCCGGTGCTCGCCGAGCGCGGCGGTTCCGTCGCCGCGCCGTCCGGCGGCGTGTCCTGCATCGTCATGGTCGTCCCCCTGACGTGTCGGCGTCCGCGTCACGATCCGCGCCGGATCGGAGCACGTCAACCGGTGGGGCGGACCGCCGCGCGCTCGTGACCGGTACCCGCCCCGCGGGTCCCGCACCCCCGTCGGGGGAGTTCCCACCCGCGCCCGGTGGGCGGATCTAGCCTCGCGGTGTGCAACGGCGGTGGGGGAGCCGGTCACTACCCGGCATGACCAGACCGCAGGCCGCGCCGGCCCCACCGGGCTCCGACGGGTCCCTCTGGCGGGCCGTGCAGGGTGGTGACCGCGACGCGTTCACGGCGCTCTACCACCGCCACGCCGACGCCGTGTGGAACCACGCCCTCCGGTTGACGGCCTCGCGCAGCACCGCCGAGGACGTGCTCGCGGCGACCTTCCTGGCGGCCTGGCGCCGGCGCGCGGAGATCACCTTCGAGGCGGGGTCGGCCCGCCCCTGGCTGCTGGCCGTGGCGGCCAACGAGGTGCGGACGCACTGGCGCCGGTCGCACCGCCAGCAGCGGGTGGCGTGGCGCGTCGGACCGCCGCCGGACGTGCACGACCACGCCGACGGCGTCGTCGCCTCCCTCGACGGCCGCCGCCGCGTCCACGACGTCCTCGCCGCGATCCAGGCCCTCCCGAGCGGGCAGCGCGACGCCGTCGCGCTGTGCCTGGTCGGGGACGTGAGCCCCGCGGAGGCCGCGGTGGCGCTCGGCGTCTCCGAGGCCACGGTCCGGTCCCGCATCCACCGCGCGCGGCTGCGGCTGCGCGCCGTCCTCCCCGAGGAGGGGCCGTGAGGCTCGAACTCCCGGGCCGCGTGCCGCTGCCCGACGACGTGCGCCACCGCGCGCTCGACACCGTGCTCGCCGGGCTGGACGACGCCCCGCCGCGGCGGGGCACGGCCCTGCCCCTGGCCGTCGCGGCCGCGGTGGCCGCGCTGCTGGTGTCGATCGGCGTCGCCGTCGGCCCGGCGGGCCCGCCGACCGCGGACCCGGCCGCGCCGCCGCCCGGGACCAGCGCGACCCCGCCCGCCCCGCCCGTGTCCCCGCCCGTGTCCCCGCCCGTGTCCCCGCCGGTGTCCCCCTCGTCCTCGTCGCCCACCGACGCCGAGCGCTGCGCCGCGCTGGCCCGGGACCTCCCGGGGACCGACCCGCGCGCCGCCGCGGAGACGAGCGTGACGGCCGAGCACGAGCTGGGCAGCGACCGGGTGCTCGTGCTCGACGACGCGCTCGCCTGCCTGGCCGCGCCGGACGCCGTCACCGTCTCCCAGCCCGGGGGCACCCCCATGGGCGAGGCGACCGTCTCCCGGCTCGGCCCGGCCGTGGTCGCCGTCCACAACCCGCAGCTGCGGCGGGTGGACGTGGCCGAGCTGCCCGGCGTCACCGTGCTGGGCGCGCCCACCGCACCCGTGCGCCTGGTGCTGCTCCCGGGACCCGGCCTGCCCGCCGTCCCGGTGCAGGTGGCGGGGTCCTTCGACGGCCTGCTGCCCGAGCCGGCGCCCCCCGTCGCGACGGAGCGCGACCGGGTCCTGCCCGTGCGCCCGGCGGGCACCGAGGAGGACGCCGACCTCGACGCCTGCCTGGACGGGCGCGCTCCGTGGCAGGACTCGCGGGGCGAGCTGTTCGTGCCCGTGCTGCGCCACGAGCCGGGCGGCGGGCGCCCGCCGGTGCTGCTGGCCCGGATCGGCGACACCGTCGCCGGGATCTGCACCCTGCGCGCCGACGGCCCGCAGTTCGACGTGGTGCCGCTGGACCCCGCGACCACCGTGCAGACCGCGCCCGGGGGGGACTGGGCGACGGCCCTGCTCGTCGTGCCCGCCGGCACCCGGTCCGCCGACGTCGCGGGCGACCCCTGCTCGCTGGGGGAGGGTCTGGCGCTGTGCACGGGCGTGGACGAGGGCGCGACCGTGACGCTGGTCGGCCCGGACGGTCCCACCCGGGTGGTCCTGCCGGCGCCGTCCTGATCCGTCGTCGAACGGGGTCGTGCGCGCGCAGGAGTGTTAGAACACTCCTGCGCGCGCACGGGCCGCGCAGCGGCGGGAGGGTGTGGGCGTGGACGACGGCGTGCTGCGGGAGATCGAGGGCCGGGTGCTGTGGCTGTCCACGGCGATCGTGCACCACGCCAACCGGGTGCGGCCCAACCCCGGCGGGCTGAAGGTCGGCGGGCACCAGGCGTCGAGCGCGTCGATGACCACGATCATGACGGCGCTGTGGTTCGAGCACCTGCGCCGCGAGGACCGGGTGTCGGTGAAGCCGCACGCCTCACCGGTGCTGCACGCGATCAACCACCTGCTCGGCGAGCTGGACGCCCGCTACCTCACCACCCTGCGGGAGTTCGGCGGCCTGCAGAGCTACCCGAGCCGCGCCAAGGACCCCGACCCCGTCGACTACTCCACCGGCTCGGTCGGCATCGGCGCCACCGCCCCGGTCTGGGGCGCGCTGGCCCGTCGCTACGTCGGGGCGGGCGGCGCTGATGCGCGTTCCGCTGACGCTCCACGCTGGGGGCGGCAGTACTCCCTGGTCGGCGACGCCGAGCTGGACGAGGGCGCGGTGTGGGAGGCGATCCTCGACCCGATGGTCGCCGAGCTGGGCGAGGTCGTGTGGATCGTCGACCTCAACCGGCAGAGCCTGGACCGGGTGGTGCCGAACATCGGCGCCACCCGGCTGCAGGGCATGTTCGACGCCGCGGGCTGGCAGGTGCTCACCGTCAAGTACGGCGACCTGCTGGAGGAGCTGTTCACCCGCCCGGGCGGCGACGCGCTGCGCCGCCGGATCGACGAGATGCCCAACCCCGAGTACCAGCGGCTGCTGCGCTGCACGCCCGCCCAGCTGCGCGAGCGGATCCCCGCCGGCGACGAGAAGCTCGCCGAGCTCGTCGGGTCCCTGGACGACCCGACGCTGCACGCCGCGATCCGCAACCTCGGCGGCCACGACCTCGCCGCCCTGCGCACGGCGTTCGCGGCGATCGACGACACCCGGCCCACGGTCGTGTTCGCCTACACGATCAAGGGCTTCGGCCTCGCGATGGAGGGCCACCCGCAGAACCACTCGGCCCTGCTGACGACGGAGCAGTTCGCCGACCTGGCGGGCCGCGTCGGCACCGACCCGGACGACCCGTGGGCGCCGCTGCCCGACGGGCCGGCCGCCCGCCACTGCGCTCGGGTGGCGCAGCGGCTGCACCGCGAGCCGCCGCCCGTCGCGCCGGTGCCGGACCTGCCGGCCGACATCGGCCGCACGCCGGCCGGTACCGCCACCACGCAGGCCGCGCTGGGCCGGGCGCTGCTCGACCTCACCCGCGCCGCGCCGGAGGCCGCGAAGCGGGTGGTGACGCTGTGCCCGGACGTCTCGTCGAGCACGAACCTGGGCGGCTGGGTGAACAAGGTCGGGGTGTGGGCGGCGCGGGAGCGGGTGGACTGGTTCGCCGACGACCCCGAGACGATCCTGCACTGGCGCGAGCGCCCCGACGGCCAGCACCTCGAGCTGGGCATCGCCGAGACCAACCTGGTCGGGCTGCTCGGTGAGCTGGGCGCGACCTGGAGCCGCTGGGGGACGCCGCTGCTGCCGATCGGGGTGCTCTACGACCCGTTCGTCGAGCGAGCGCTCGAACCGTGGTCCTTCGGCGTCTACGCCGGCGGCCAGTCGATCCTCGTCGGCACGCCGTCCGGGGTGGCGCTGGCGCCCGAGGGCGGCGCGCACCAGTCGATCACCACCCCGTCGGTGGGGCTGGAGCAGCCGGGCGTCACGGCCTACGACCCGGCCTTCGCCATCGACGTCGAGTGGACGCTGCTCGCCTCGCTGGCCCGGCTCGGCCGCCCCGACGGCGGCTCGGCCTACCTGCGCCTGTCCACCCGGCCGGTCGACCAGACCCTGGCCGCGGTGCCGACCGACCCGGCCGCCCGCGAGCGGCGGAGGCGCCAGGTCGTCGCGGGCGCCTACCGCCTGCGGAGCGCCGGCGGGACGCGCGCCGGGGCCCCGGCCGTCACGATCGCGGCCGTGGGTGCCGTGGTGCCCGAGGCCCTGGCGGCCGCCGAGCGCCTCGACGCGCTCGGGCACCCGTGCGACGTCGTGGTCGTCACCAGCCCCGGCCTGCTGTTCGAGGCCGCCCAGGCCCGGGCCGGGCGGGGGCCGGGCGGGAGCTGGATCCTCGACGCGGCGTTCCCGGCTGCCCGCGCGGCCCCGCTGGTCACGGTGCTCGACGGGCACCCGCACACGCTGGCGTTCCTCGCCGGGATCCACCGCCTGCCCGCCGCGCACCTGGGCGTGACGCGGTTCGGCCAGTCGGGCGACCTGGAGTCGGTGTTCCGCCACCACGGCCTGGACGCCGACAGCATCGTCGGCGCCGCGCTCGACGTGGCGGGCTGAGCCGGGGCGGGGGCTCAGACGACGTCGGCGCCGATCGTGTTGCGCATCCGCTTGAGCAGCACCGCCTGGTCGGGGGTCAGCGAGGTCAGGGCGGCCGGGCTGATCCGCCCGCCGGTGGTGTGCAGCGGGATGTCGGGGCCGCCGTCGGCGGACACCCGCGCCATGGCCCAGCGGGAGAACACCGGCTCCTCGGGGGTCTCCTCCGCCACCACGGTGACCTGGTCGTGCCGCTCGTCGCGGCTGATCCGGTCGAACAGGGCCCGCACCCGGCTCTCCTCGCCCTCCAGCGTCTGCACGAAGTAGTGGTCGGTCACCAGCAGCGCGCCGGTGATGTGCTGGTCCTTGTTCTTCGCGCGGGCGACGTCGAAGATGTCCGCCAGCACCTCGCGGCGCCGGTCGGCGGGGATGCGGCTGTGGCTGCGGTACACCAGCCGGAACGTCGGGGCGGATCCGGCGGGGGTGTGGGCTGCCTCGGTCATCGCGGTGCTCCTCGCTCGGCTGGTCGCCGGACGGTAGCGACGCACCGGGCCCCCGGCCGTCTCATCGTGCGACGGACCGGTCCCCCAGCCGGGAGCGCAGCGCGGCGACGAGGTCGGCGCGGGTGGCCGCGGCGAGCTTCTGGCGCAGCCGGGCGACGTGCTGCTCCACGGTCTTGGGCGAGATGTAGAGGCGCGCACCGATCTCCTTGTGGGTGAGCCCGTCGAGGACGAGCGTCCCGACCTCGCGCTCGCGGTCGGACAGCTCGTCGGTGCCGGTGACGCGCCGGGGACGCCGGGCGGGCCGCAGCCGCCGGCCCGTCTCGGCCAGGGCCCGCCGCGCGTCGGGCCGGGTGGCGCGGGCGGTCGCGTCGCGGCAGAGCCGGGCCGCCTCCCACGGGCGTCCCGAGGCGTCGAGCGCGCCGGCGACGTCGGCGACGGCGGCCGGGTCGACGTCGCCGGCGAGGATCCGGGCCCAGGTGGTGGCCGCGTCGGCGCGCACGCGCAGCACGGGGTGGTCGGCGCCGAGCGCGGCCAGCTCCCCGGCCGCCGCCGCGGCCTGCGCCGCGTCGTCGGTGACGACGGCGCGCTCCAGGCGCCACCACTGCTGCGCGGCGAGGGCCCACCACGGCGACCCGGCCGCGGCGACCGCGTCGGCGATGGCCTCGGGCAGCCCGGCCGAGAGGTCCCCGACCAGCGCGGCGCCCACCGAGAGCTCCCCCCACGCGTCCACGAGGAGCAGCTCGACGTCCGCCCCGGCGATCACGGGGGCGACCCGGTTCCAGGTGGCGGCCAGCGCCGCCGCGTCCCCGCCGCGCCGCGCCAGGCCGACCCCGACCGCCGCCGCCAGCACGGCGTTGCGCCGCAGCACCGGCGCGCGGGCGACGTCGGAGAGGGCGTCGCGGGCGGCGGTCCAGCGCCCGGTCCGCAGGTCGAGGAACGCCGCGAGCAGCCGCTGGCGGGGCGCCGCGCGCGTGCCGGGCACCGGCTCCAGCACCGCGCGCGCGGCCTGCTCGAACCCCCCGGCCGCGGCGACGGTGGCGGCGAGCTCGCCCCACTGCTCGGGGGCCAGCGGGTCGGGCGGCACGGTGGCGGCGGCGAGGCCGGCCAGCCGGCGGGCGGCCGGCCCGATCGCCCCCCGCAGCGCCTCCAGCACCGCCTCGGCCCCGTCGACCAGCACGGTCAGGCCGCGGGGCGCGGGATCGGGCAGCCGGTCGCGGGCGCCGGCCAGGTCGGCCGCGGCCGCGTCGACCCGGCCGGCGAGCGCGGCGAGCAGCGCCGCCCGGGCCGCGGCCCAGGCCGGGGCGGCCGGCGGCGCCTCCGGGTCGGCGCCCAGCGCGGCGGCGATGCCGCGCCAGCGCCCGGCCGCGTCGACCAGCGCGCCGTCCGCGGCGCCGGCGGCGGCGGCCACCCCGGCGGCGCGGGCGCCCGGGTCGGAACCGCCGTCGAGCACGCGGTCGGCGGCCTCGATCGCGGCGACCGCGTCGCCCCGGGCCCACGCCTCCTCGGCCCGGGCGACGTCGCCCGCAGCGGACGCGCTCCCCGTCGTCGCGGGCGCGGTCACGGCCCGGCCCCCTCGGTTCGGCTCATGTCGGCTACCCCCTGCTCGCGGTGTCCGGCCATCCTGGGGCGGCCCCGACCACCCGTCCGTGTGCGCGGACACACTGCGCTGTGTTCGTGCACCCGGGCAGAGGAGCGACCATCCGCCCGGGTGATACCGCTCAGGGCGCGCGCACCGGCCGGGGCAGGCCGGCCAGGACGCCCTCGCAGCTGCGCACCACCGCGTGGCAGGCGTCGACGGCCGCCCGGCCGTGCATCGGGTTGGCGGCGTGGCGGCGCCAGCGCTGGAGCGCGTCGAGGGCGGCGGCGGCCAGCTCGGGCACCGGGGCGTCCGGCGGCAGGCCCAGCCGCGCGGCCGGTGCCGCGCCCGCCGCGCCGAGCAGCCGCTCGGCCTCCGGCACGACCGCGCCCGGCAGGTCCAGCACGCCCGCGCGCAGCGCGCCGAGCACCCGCAGCTCGGTGAACTCGTGGGCCCCGGCCAGCACGCGCTCCACCTCGCGGGCCAGCGGCCCACCGCCGCGCGCCGCGGGCAGCCGCTCCACGGCGAGCAGCGCCGACCGGGCCTTGAGCAGGTCGCGGCGTCCGGTGAACTGGGTGCGCAGCACGTTCTGCAGCTCCACCAGCCCGCTGCGGGCGACGAGCTCCGCCGACAGCGCGTCCGGCGTCGCCGCCCCCTGGCGGATCAGCGTGGTGGCCAGGCGGATCCCGAACAGGCCGAACCGCCGCACCAGCCGGTCCCGCAGCTCGGTGTCGCCGTCGGTCCCCGCCCGGCGGAACCGCGCCACGGACAGCAGCTCCGAGTCGAGCTCCGCCCGCGGCCGCGCCGCCAGCGCGGCCAGGGCGGTGTGCTCGGCGTGGCGCAGCGTGCGGCCGGTCTGGGCGAGCAGGCCGGCGACGGCGACGACGTCCTGGCAGAGCCCCCGCACGGTCGGGTCGCCGCGGTAGCGCGCCGCGATCCCGCGGGCGGAGAACATCGCGTCGACGCGCCCGCCGCCGATCTCGTCGGCCCGCGAGATCACCGCCACGGTGTTCACGGCGGTGGCGCGGGCGACCCCGCGGTCGCGGAAGGACTCCAGGAACTGCGCGTCCGCGGCGTGCAGGTGGCGCATGAGGTAGACGACGGCGTCGGCCTCGGTGGGCGTGTCGTCGTCGGGGTCGAGGAACGCGACGGTGCGCTGCGACGTCGCCGCCGACGTCGACGCGATGCCCGGGGTGTCGATGAGGGTCGTGGTGCGCAGGCTCTCCGAGGGCCAGTCGACGACCAGCCGCTCGACGTCCTGGGCCGGCGTGCCCTGCAGGTCGATCACCAGCGCCCCGGCCTCCCGCCGCACCGGCAGCGGCTCCGGCCCGCCGGCCCGGGGGTGCAGGACGACCCTCGGGACGCTCCCGTCGCGGTACCAGGTGACGACCCGCGTGCACTCGCCCGCGTCGGTGGGGGCCACGTCCTCGCCGACCAGGGCGTTGAGCAGGGTCGACTTGCCCGCCTTGACCTTCCCCGCGATCGCCACGCGCAGCGGCTCCTCGAGCCGGGCCGCCTGCGCCCGCAGGTGGGCGACGAGCGCCGGGTCGTCGCGGTGGGTCTCCAGGGCCAGCGCCAGCACCCGGCGCGCCCCCGCGAGGACGCTCACGACGCCACCGCCGCCGGCCGGGGGAGCAGCGCCCGCGCCGCGCGGCGCACCTGCTCCAGCGCCTCGAGCTGCGCGGTGATCTCGGCCTGCCGGGCCGCCCGCTCGGCCTGCGAGGCCTTGACGGCCCGCTCGGCCGCCTGCTGCGACTCCGCCAGCGAGCGCTTGAGCTGCTCGGCCTGCTCGGTGAAGTGGTTGCGCAGGTCGCGCTGCACCGCGCGCAGCCGGTCGCGGGAGTCCTTCCCGACCTGGAACGTCACGTCGTCGACGTAGCGCCGGGCCGCGGCCTTCGCCTCGTTCTGGCGCTTGGTGACGATGCGCTTGCGCTCGTCGCCGATGCTCTTGCCCGCCATCACCAGGCCCGCGCCGACGCCGATCGGGTTGATCAGCGTGGCGAAGCCCAGGAACGTGCCGAGCATCCCGAACATCAGCATCCCCATGTAGCCGCCGCGCATGCCGGTGAGCGCCTTGTTGCCGATGCCCCACGCCTCCGCGCTCGGCACCGCCATCCCGCGCACGGAGCGCAGCGCGTCGGACGGGTCGTTGCGCAGCGCGGGCAGCAGCTGGTCCCGGTCGGCCGAGAAGTGCTCGGCGACCTGCAGCGCGAGGTGGCGGGCCCGCTGGGTGGCCCACACGAAGTTGGCGGCGGCCGCGTTCGCCACCTCCTGCTGCACCCACCCGGAGAACTGCTCCCACACCTTCGTCGGGTCGCCCACCGCGGCCAGCTCGTCCTCGGCGAGGCGGGTGATCTCGCGCATCCGGTCGCGCAGGTCGTAGTCGATGTCGGCGGTGAGGTCGGCGACGCCGTCGGCGAGGGTCTGCTGCCAGCGCGCCGAGCGCTCCTTGAGCGCGACGGCCCGCTCCTGCGCCGCCTTGAGGCCCGCCATCAGGGCCGCCGCCTCCTCCGGGTCCTGCGCGGTCAGCTCGGCGCGCAGCGTCCCGGCGATCTGGTCGGTGACGGCGAGGACGTCGTGGACGACGCCGCGCCGGGCGATGCGGTCGGCCTGGCCGAGCACCCGCCGGCGCAGGTGGGCGACCAGCGCCGGGAAGCCGGACTCGGCGTTGGCCTCGGTGTCGCCGGCGAGCACCGCGTGCCAGCGCAGCGTCGAGGACACCTCGAACAGCTCCGCCGCGACGCCCGCCGCCGCCAGGTGCGCCCGGTCGAGCTCGGCGATGCGCGCCGCCTCCGGGTAGAGGTCGGCCTTGGTCAGCACGCACGCGACCGTCGGGCACACCGAGGCGGCGTGCTGCAGGAACTCCAGCTCCGGGGCCGTGTACTCCTGCGAGGCGTCGGAGACGAACAGGACGGCGTCGGCCGAGGGCAGCGCGGCCATCGTCGCCGCCCCGTGCACCGACTGGAGCCCCCCGGTCCCGGGGGTGTCGACCAGCTCCAGGCCGCCGGCGAGCACCGGCCGCGGCACGCCGACCTCCACGTGGCTCCAGCCCCGCCGGTTGCCCGGGTTGCCCTGCTCGCAGACGTGGTCGGCGAGCTCGGCGGCCGGCACCTGCACCCGCTCCGCCCGCTCGCCCCGGCGGACCAGCGTGATCGTCACCGCGTCGGCGTGGTGCACCACCGTGGGCACCGCGGTGGCGATGTCGTCGAAGGTGGGGCACACCGGGGCCCCCACCAGCCCGTTGACGAGCATCGACTTGCCCTGCTTGAACTCGCCGACGACCAGCACCCGCACCCGCTCGTCGAGCACCCGGGCGCGGGTGGTGCGCAGCCGGTCGGCGAGGTCGGGGCGCTCGTAGCGGGCGATGGCCGCCAGCGCCCGGTCCACGACCTGCGCGGGGTCGGGGCCGGGCGCCGGGGCCGGCGGGGTGGTGCCGGGCGCGGCGGGCGCGGTGGTCATCGGGCCCGCCTACACGATCGCGGCGTCGACGGGGTCCGGCTCGGGCTCGTCGGCCGCCTCGACCGGCTCCTCGTCGGCCGGCTCGGGCTCGGGCTCGGGCTCGGCTGCGTCCTGCACCGGTTCTGGCTCGGGCTCGGGCTCCTCGCCCGTGATGTCCTGCGTCCGGATCCCCAGCAGCGGGGTGCCCGTCCCGTCCGGCTCCGGACCGCCCTCCACGACCACGGTGTCGTCGTCGCTGACCACGTCGTCGTCGTTGACCACGTCGTTGTCGTTGACGACCGTGTCGTTGTCCTGGATCGCGATCACGTCGTTCTCGACGCTCGAGCTGTCGTTGAACGAGTCGTCGATGACCGTGATGTCGTCGTCGGAGTTGAACGAGTCGTTGAAGATCGTGTCGCGGTCGTCGATCTGGATGATCTGCGGGGCGATCTCGGTGACCTGGTAGTGCGTGGTCGTGTGCTGGATCTCGCGGACGGGGTCGTCGCTCTGCGGGCGCGACGAGCCGCCGCCCCCGCCGCCCCCGCCGTCGCGGAGCATGCCGCTGTCGCGCATCTCCAGCTCGGCGTCACGGACGTCCTGCCCGGTCAGGCCGCCGAGGCCGGCGGCCTGCAGCGACCCCTGCGGATCCTCGTCGAACTCGGCGCGCTTGGCCTCGTCCCCCATCAGGGACACGAGGAAGGCGATCACATCGGACAGCGCGATCACGGCCGTCCACCTCCCGGGGCCGGTGGGGACGGGCATCAGTTGAAGAAGCTGGAGGCGTCGACCTCGACGTCGGAGTCGGTGTCGGCGTCGTTGTCCTGCTCGGAGTCCTGGTCGTTGTCCTGGTCCGAGTCGAAGACCTGGCTGGCGTCGGCGTCGACGTCCACGTCCGAGTCGGCGTCGCCGCCGGCCCCGCCCGAGGCGTCGGCGTCGCCGCCCACCCCGCCGGCGCCGCCCGTGCCGGTGCCGCTGGCGTCGCCGGTGTTGCCGAAGTTGATGGCGACGCCGTCGTCGGTGGTCTGGCCGATGCCGCCCGAGGTGCCGCCGATGCCGAGGCCGGCACCGCCGCTCGCGTCGCCGCCGACGGCGAGGCCGCCGTCGCCGCCGCCGCCGCCCTCGGTGTTGGTGGCGGTGGTGACGTCCTGGTCCTGCTCGCCGACCTGCGTCGTGTCCTGCTCGGAGACCTGGGCGTTCTCGTTCTCCTGGTCGGTGTCCTGGAGCAGCTTCTGGTCCAGGTCGAGCTGCTGGTCGAGGTTGGCGATGAAGCTGTCCACGTTGAACGAGCCGGTCATGATGATCACTCCTGGGTGTCTGGGTCGGCGCCGGGGTGGCGCTCACCGGCCTGGTGTCCGGTTGCCGAGAACGATGGGCTCCGGCGCCGCCCCGCGGATCCGGGTGCCTCCCGGTCCCGTCCGCGGCGCACCCCGGGCCCCCCGCACGGCGCCCGGGCCGGAGTAGGGGATCGTCCCGGTACTTCCCCGCCGCCCCGATCCCTCGTGGTGATGCTGACGTCTGTCCGTCAGAGGGCCCCGCCACCCGGCGCGCCCCGGAGCGCTACGGAGGACAGCCATGTACCACCTGGGCATCGACCTGGGCACGACGTGGACGGCGGCGGCCGTGTGCCGCGCGGGTGCCCGCGGTCCGGAGCCGGTGCCGCTCGGCGAGCACGGCAACGCGGTCGCCTCGGTCGTGTTCGCCGGCCCCGACGGGTCGTTCCTGCTGGGCGAGGCCGCCGAGCGCCGCGCCCGCTCCGACCCCGACCGCGTGGTGCGCGAGTTCAAGCGCCGCATCGGGGACCCGGCGCCCGTGGTGGTCGGGCGGGAGGCGGTGCCCGCCGAGGTGCTCGCGGCCCGGTTCGTCGCCGCGCTCGTGCAGCAGGTCGCCCGCCGCGAGGGGGCGCCGCCCGGGCGGATCGCGGTCACGCACCCCGCCGGCTGGGGTCCGCACCGGATCGCCGCGCTGCGCGGCGCGCTCGCCGCGCAGGGCGTCGCGCCGGTCCTGCTGCTCACCGAGCCGCAGGCCGCCGCCGTCGGGCACGCGCACGGCGAGCGGGTCGCGCCGGACTCCGTCGTCGCCGTGCACGACCTGGGCGGTGGCACCTTCGACGCGGCGGTCGTCCGCAAGGACGCCCGCGGCGACTTCGCGCTGCTCGGGGAGCCCGAGGGGCTCGACCGGCTCGGAGGGGTCGACTTCGACGAGGCCGTGTTCACCCACGTCCGCACCGCGCTCGGCCCGGCCTGGGTCGAACTCGACGGCACCGACCCGGCGGTCCTGGAGGCGGTGGCGCGGCTGCGTCGGGAGTGCACGGCGGCCAAGGAGGCGCTGTCGGTGGACACCGTGGTGCACGTGTCGGTGATGCTGCCGGGCCTGCACACGCGGGTGCGCCTGGGCCGCGCGGAGTTCGAGGACCTCGTCCGCCCGGCCGTCGCCGAGACCGTCGACGCGCTGTCGCGGGCCCTGGCCTCGGCCGGGGTCGCCCCCGCCGACGTGGCCGTGCTGCTGCTCGTCGGCGGGTCGTCGCGGATGCCGCTCGTGCACGAGCTGGTGTCGGCCGGGATCGGGAGGCCGGTGGCGGTGGCCGCCGACCCCAAGGGCGTGATCGCCGCCGGGGCGGCGCTGCTGGCCCGGGGGGTGCGCTCGCCCGCGGACGACGCGCTCGCCGCGCACGGCGCCGCCGCCGTCGCCGCCCGCGCGGTCCCGGCCGGTGCGGAGCCGGTGCCCGGCGGGGCGGTGCGGGACGCGACGGTCCGCGACGCCGCGCGGCAGCGCGCAGCCGTCGGCGCGGTGGAGGACCCCGCGGCGGCGGTGCCGGCCGCGCCGCCGACCACGGCGGTCCGCCCGCCCCGCCCGACGCGGGGGGCCAGCGCGGGTGCCGGGATCGAGCGCGCGCGCCAGGGGCCGCCCCGGATCGTGCTGGCGGCCGTCACCGCGGCGGTGCTCGCCCTCACCGGGGTCGGTGCCGCCGTCGCGATGACGGCGCAGACCGGCGCGAGCCCGGAGGCGCCGGGGCCGACGCCGGCCGGGATCACCTCGGTGGCGCCGGAGCCGGCCGCCGGCGGCGACGAGGAGGAGGCGCCGGCCGCGCCGCGCGAGCCCGCCCCGGCCGGGGGCGGTCAGGGCGAGCCGCGGCCCCGCCCGGAGCCGCCGGTCACCACCGAGCCCCCCACCACGCCGCCGACGACGACGGCCCCGCCCACGACGACGCCGACCACGACACCCCCGACGACCCCGCCGGAGCCGACCGGCCCGGAGCCGACCGCACCCACCGACGCCCCCAGCGCGGCCCCGGCCGGCGCGGAGGGGGGCGCGGGCGCGGCCGGGGGCGGTACCGGCGGGGCCGTGCCCGCCGTCCCGCCGTCGTCCGGCGGTGCGACCTGACGCGGTCCGCGCCGGCGGCGGCCCGGCCCGGGGGACCGCGCCCGCGTGCTCGACGGCTCCCCGCGCGCCAGGCCGCGCCGGCGGAGCGCCACCGCCCGTCCGGTGCGCGGCGCTCGACCCGGCGCGCGGCCGTGCCCCGCCGCGGGTGCGGGTCGGCGGCGCGGGAGCCCGGTCGGGTCAGGCCGCCGCCAGCACCCGGCGACCGGCGCCGGTCAGGCGGGCGGGCACGCGGCTGCCGGTCGGGGCGGCCGCGACCGCGGCGATGAGGCCCGCGCGGGCGAGCCGGCGGGCGGCGGGCTGGTCGCAGCAGCAGCGTCCGTCGAGGTACAGGTCGGGGCCCACGCCCACCAGCAGCTCGCCGCCGCCGGCGCCGACCGCGCGCAGGATGGCCCGGTCGCGCGCGCTCAGCCCGGCGGTCACGGCGTCCACCGCTGCGGCTCGGACCGGTGCACCACGGCGCTGCGCAGGGCGCGCACCTCGACGGTGAACCGGTGCCGCTCCAGGCAGCAGGTCTGGGCGAACTCGACGGGCCCGTCCGTGCTGTCCAGCACGAACCGCTCGACGACCTCCGCGATGCTCCCGCACTCGGGACAGATGATCAGTTCCACGGTCTCCACCTCCTCCCACGAGCCTCGTCCGGACCTCCCGCCCGGTCGCGGTGCCCGGACCCGCCGGGATGTGTACGAAGAGACGCTGGCCGGTGCGTCGATACCGGTGGGAGACTCCGGGCCCGTGCACGGAGGTCCGATGTCCCCACCCGATCACCCGCCGCTCGGGCCCCCGCCGGAGCCCGAGGGCTTCCTGGCGCACCTCGACGACGCCGGGCGGGCCGCGCTGGCCGCGCGCGGGCGCCACCGGCGCTGGCCGGCGGGGGCGACGCTGTTCCTGGAGGGCGACCGGTCCGGCACCGTCGTCGTCATCGTGTCCGGCCGGGTGAAGGTCTTCTCGATCACCGAGCAGGGCGAGGAGGTGCTGCTCGCCGTCCGCGGACCCGGCGCGCTGCTGGGCGAGCTGTCGGCCGTCGACGGGGCCCCGCGGGGCGCGTCGGTGGCCGCGCTGGAGCCGGTCGTGGCCCTCGTCGTGCCCGCGGCCGACTTCGCCGCCTTCCTGTCCGGCCACCCCGGCGCGGCCGCGGTGCTGCTGCGCCTGGTGGTCTCCCGCCTGCGCGACGCCGACCGCAAGCGCGTCGAGTTCGGCGCCCACGACATCGCCGCCCGCGTCGCCGGGCGCCTGGTCGAGCTGGCCGACCGCTTCGGCGAGCCCGACCCCGCCGGCGTCCGGATCGCGGTCCCCCTGTCGCAGGACGAGCTCGCCGGCTGGGTCGGGGCGTCCCGCGAGGCCGTGGCCAAGGCGCTGCGCGTGCTGCGCGACCGCGGCCTGGTGACGACCGGGCGGCGCACCACGACCGTCCTCGACCTCGAGGGGCTGCGCCGGAGGTCCCGTGGCTGACACCGCCGTGCGGGTCGACGCCGGCGCCGACGCCACCGCGCCCGCGGGTCGCGCCGCGCGCCCGGCGGGCGTGCCGGCCCGGGTCGCGCTCTGGGCCTTCCACCTCGCGCTGCCGCTGGCCGGGCTGGCGCTGCTGCTCGCGGTGCCGGCCGCGGACGTCCGCCTCGAGCACCACCCGACGCACTTCTGGCTGGTGGCGCTGGCCGCGGCGGTGAACGTCGGGCTCGCGGTGCTCGTCGCGCGCGCCGCCCGCCGCCACTCCGACGCGCGGCTGACACTCGTCGGGCTGGGGTTCCTCGCCGCCGCGCTGTTCCTCGGGCTGCACGCCCTGGCCACGCCCGGGGTGCTGCTGGGCAGCCGCAACGGCGGGTTCGCCCTGGCCACGCCGGTCGGGCTGGCGCTGGCCGCGCTGTGCACCGCCGCGTCGGCGCTCGACCTGCCGCCCGCGGCGGTGCTGCGCGCGGCGCCGTGGCTGCGCCGGGGTCTGCTCGGCCTGGCCGCGGTGTGGGGGGCGGTGTCGCTGGCCGGGCTGCCGCCGCTGGCCGACCCCGCGCTGGCGGAGCAGCTCTCCGGTCCGCTGGTCGGCATCGGCGTGGCCTCGGTGCTCCTCTACGGCGTCGTCACCGTGCGCTACCTGCAGCTCTACCGGCGCCGCCGGTCGGTCGTGCTGCTGTCGATCCTCACCGCGAACGTGCTGCTCGCCGAGTCGATGATCGCCGTGGTGCTCGGCCCGAGCTGGCACCTGACGTGGTGGCTGTGGCACGTGCTCATGACGATCGCGTTCGGCTACATCGCCTACAGCGCCTACGCCGGCTACCAGGCCGAGGGGGCCACGACGGGGCTGTTCGACGGCGTGCGCACCGAGGAGACCGTGCAGGCCGTGCGCGCCGAGTACGGCACCGCGCTCGAGGCGCTGGTGTCGGCGGTGCGCCGGCAGGAGGCGGGGGAGATCTCCGCCGAGGAGATGGGGCTGATCACCGCCGGGATGGCGGCGCGGTTCGGGCTCACCGAGGGCCAGACGGCCGTGCTCGGCCGGGCCGCGTCGGCGCTGCGCGGGGAGCGCGAGCAGATCGACCGGCTCGGCGTGCTGGTGGCGATCGGGCGCGAGTCGCGGGTCGGGCTCGCCGAGGACGACCTGCTGCGCCGCGCCGTCGCCCGCGTCGCCGAGGGGTTCGGCGGGCACGCCGTCCGGATCGGCCTGCTCACCGACGGCGCGCTGCGCTGGCCCGCCGAGCTCTGCACCGACCCCGGCTGGACCGACGCGCCCGACCCGCCCGCCGGGGTCGAGCCCGTCCTGCTCGGCGACGACGTGCTGGCCTGCCCGCTCACCGTCAAGGACCTCCCGGCCGGGGTGCTGCTCGTCCGCCGGGCGGGCGGCTTCACCGACCGCGACCGCTCCCTGCTCGCGTCGCTGGCCAGCCAGCTGTCGATGGGCTTGGAGAACGCCCGGCTCTACCACCAGATCGACGGGCTGTTCCGCCAGTACATGTCGCCCGACGTCGCCACCGCGCTCCTCGCCGACCCCGCGCAGGCCGCGCTGGGCGGCGCGGTCGTGGAGGTCACGGCGGTGTTCGCCGACCTGCGCGGGTTCACGACGTTCTCCGAGCGCTCCTCGCCCGAGGAGGTCGTCGAGCTGCTCAACCGCTACTTCGCGGTGGCCACGGAGGCGGTGCTCGCCGAGGGCGGCACCGTGGTGCAGTTCGTCGGCGACGCGATGATGGCCCTGTTCGGGGCACCCGCCCGCCAGCCCGACCACGCCCTGCGCGCCGCCCGGGCCGCGCTCGCGGTGCAGGCGGGGATCGGGGAGATCGCCGACGCCGACGGCCCGACGTTCCGCATCGGGGTCAACACCGGGCCGGCGCTCGTCGGCAACATCGGCAGCACCGCGCTGCGCAACTTCAACGCCATGGGCGACGCGGTGAACGTCGCCGCGCGGCTGGAGTCGGTGGCGCAGCCCGGGCAGGTGGTCATCGGCGCGGCGACGCGCGCGCTGCTGCCCGACGGGGTGGTCGTCGAGCCGCTCGGCGACCTGACGGTCAAGGGCCGCCGCGGGACCGTCACCGCGTTCCGCCTCACCGCGCTCGCCGCCGGTCCCGCCGCCGGTCCCGCCGTCGAGCCCGCCGCCGAGCCCGCCGCCGCGGAGGCGTGAGGGCGGTCCCGGCCGCTCTGTGTCGGAGTACGCACCCGGACCGGTCGCCGTCCCTCCTCCCGGCGGGCGCGCCGCGCGACCGTGTGCGGCGTACCCGACACCCGACGAGGGGGACGACGATGGCCCGATCCGGACCGCTGCTCACGCTGGGCGCGGTGGCCGCGCTCGGCGGTGCGCTGCTGGCGGTCACCGCGGTGAGCGACCCGGCGGGCGCGCCCCCCGCCCCCACCCCCGCCGCCGCGGCCGGGGTGGCCCCACCCGAGCCGGTGGCGGCGGTGCCCGAGCCCGCCGCCGCCGAGCCACCCCCCGCCGAGCCGCCCGCCGTCGCCGAGGTGGTGTGGGCGGGCCGGTCCGCCGGTGACGAGGTCACCGTCGCCGTCGCGGTGCGCGACGGGCGCGCGATCGGCTACGTCTGCGACGGCGACCGGGTCGAGGCCTGGCTGGAGGGCACCCTCACCGGGTCGACCCTGGAGCTGTCCGGACCCGACGGCGCCGCCCTGACCGGCACCGTGGACGCGACGGCCGCGTTCGGCTCCGTCAGCGCGGGCGGCGGCACCTGGCCGTACGCGGCCGCGGCGGTGTCGGCCCCCGAGGGCCTCTACGACGGCCGGGCCAACGTCGACGGCGTCGCCGTGCGCGTCGGCTGGATCGCCCTCGACGGCACGGTCACCGGGGGAGCGCGCGCCGCGGGCGAGGTCGTGCCCGCGCCGCCGCTGGACCCGACCGACCCGGCCGGCACCGTCCTGGACGGGGTGCCGGTCGCCGTCACCGCGGTCGACGGCGGGTCCGAGGGGGTGGCCCGGTGACCGCCCCGGTGCCCGTCCCCGTCCGGGCGGCCCGGGCCGGGTGGCTCCTCGCCGCCGCCGTCGGCGCGCTCGTGGCCGTCGGGCTCGGCGTCTACGGGCGGGTGCACGAGCCCGCCGCCTTCGCGATCAGCGTGGCCGGCTTCTCCAGCGGCACCGCGGTCAAGGCGTGGCTGACGACCGGGGCGTTCCTGCTGGCGCTGGTGCAGCTCGGCTCGGCGCTGGTGCTCTACGGGCGGCTCCCGCGGGTGCCCGCGCCGGCCTGGACCGGCACGCTGCACCGCTGGTCGGGTCGCGCGGCCGTGCTGCTCACCGTGCCCGTCGCCGTCCACTGCCTCTACGCGCTGGGCTTCCGGGCCGACGAGCCGCGCGTGCTCGTGCATTCGCTGTTCGGCTGCTTCTTCTACGGCCTGTTCGCCACCAAGATGCTGCTGCTGCGCCGGGACGGCCCGCCGTGGGCGCTGCCGGTGTTCGGCGGCGCGCTGTTCACCGCGCTCGTCGGCCTGTGGCTGACCGCGGCGCTGTGGTTCTTCACCACCACCGGCCTGACCCTCTAGGAGCCACCGTGTCCCGCGACCTCGACCGCCGCACCGTGCTCTGCGGCCTGGCCTGCACCGCGCTCGCCGGCTGCGCCGGCTACGGCTCCGGCCGACCCGCCCCCGCCGCCGCGGCGGGGACGCCGCTGGCCGCCGTGGCCGACGTGCCGGTCGGCGGCGGGCTCGTCCTCGCCGCGCAGGACACCGTGCTCGTCCGGCCCGACGAGGGCACCGTCCGCGCCTTCACCGCCACCTGCACGCACCAGGGCTGCCTGGTCAGCGAGGTGGCCGGCGGGGAGATCGTCTGCTCGTGCCACGGCAGCCGCTACGCCCTGGACGGCACGGTCACCGCCGGGCCCGCACCGGCCCCGCTGGCGGAGCGGGCGGTGGTGGTGACCGGCGGCGCGGTCACCCTGGCCTGAGCCCGCCTACGCCGAGCCGGGGTCGTCCCGGTCGGCGAGGTAGCGCTCCACCTCGGCGGCCAGCTCGTCGGCGCTGGGCAGCTCGCCGCCCAGCCCCATCGCACCGCCCTCGGCGCGGCTCTCGACCACCGTGTCGTACTGCCGCTCCAGCGCCGCGACGACCTGCTTGACCTCGTCGGACGCCTCGACCTGCTCGGCGATCTCCGCCTCCGCGCGCACGGCCGCCCCGGACAGGGCCTCCGTCGGGAGGTAGAGCCCGGCGGCGAGGCCGACGTGGTCGAGCAGCACCCGCGCCGCCTGCGGGTACTCCGCGCGCGCCAGGTAGTGCGGCACGTGCACGGCGAAGCCCATCGCGTCCTGCCCGGCCTCGCCGAGGCGGAACTCCATGAGCCCCACGGCGCTGCCCGGGACGTCGGCCGCGGCGAACCACGCCTCGTGGCCCTCGGTGAGCTCGGGACGGGTGCCGTGCGCGGTGACGCCGATCGGGCGGGTGTGCGGCACGGCCATCGGGATGGCGGTCAGGTTGACCACCAGCCGGACCCCCAGCTGCTCCACGACCTGCAGGACGGCCGCGACGAAGCGCTCCCACTGGGTGTCCGGCTCGGGGCCGGTGAGCAGCAGGTACGGCGTGTCGCCGGTGTCGGCGAGCGCGACGATCTGCAGTTCCGGGCCCGAGTAGGACGCCCAGTGGTCGGTCTCGAAGCGCAGCGGTGGCCGGCGGGAGCGGTAGTCGACGAGCTGGTCGACGTCGAAGCGCACCACCACCGTCGGGTCCGCGTCGCCCAGGAGCGCCGCGCAGGCGAGGCGTGCGGCGTTCCCGGCGTCCACGAAGCCGTCCAGGGCGACCAGGAGCACCGGCTCGTCCAGCACCGGGGCGTCGGCGTCGATCTCGTACAGCTCGGCAGGGTCGATCACACACACCTCCAACGTGAAACTGCCCGCACAGCATCCCGTTCCGGGGTGGGGGAGCGCACCATGGGGCCCGTCATGGTTGTCGAAGCGCCCGCCCGCCCCTCCTCCCGACGGCTCTGGGCGGTGTGGGCGGTCGCCCTCACCGCGTACCTCCTCGGCGTCATGCACCGCACCTCGTTCGGCGTCGCCGGGCTGGAGGCGGCCGACCGGTTCGGCGCCGCGCCCGCCGTGCTGTCCGGCTTCGTGGTGCTGCAGCTGCTGGTCTACGCCGCCCTGCAGATCCCGGCCGGCGTGCTGCTGGACCGGTTCGGCGCGCGCCGGCTCGTCGTCGCCGGGGCGCTGACGATGGCGGCCGGCCAGCTGCTGCTCGCGCTGTCCACCTCCCTGCCGCTGGCCATCGCGGCGCGCGTGCTCGTCGGCACCGGGGACGCGCTGACGTTCATCAGCGTGCTGTCGGTGGTCACTGCCTGGTTCCCCGCCCGCCGCGTCCCGCTGATGACCCAGCTCACCGGCCTGCTCGGCCAGCTGGGGCAGGTGCTCTCGGCGCTGCCGCTGGCCGCCCTCCTCCACGGCCCGGGGTGGACGCCCGCGTTCGTCGCCGCCGGCGCGCTGGGCGTCGCCGTCGCGGTGGCCGTCGTGGTCGTGGTGCGCGACCGCCCGCCGGGCGCGCCGCCCCAGCCCGCGGCGCCGGGGCCGCGCGCCGTGCTGGCCGCCATCGGCCAGTCGTGGCGCGAGCCGGGCACGCGGCTGGGCCTGTGGACGCACACGGGCACGCAGTTCTCCGGCACGGTGTTCGCCCTGCTGTGGGGCGTGCCCTACCTGGTGGCCGGGCAGGGCTTCACGCAGGGCGAGGCCAGCGCGCTGCTCGCGCTGCTGGTCGGGGTCGGGATCGTGGCCGGGCCGCTGTTCGGCGAGTTCGCCGCTCGCCACCCGCTGCGCCGCTCGCTGCTCGTCCTCACGGTGCTCGGGCTGACCGCCGGCACCTGGACCGCCGTGCTGCTCGTGCCGCCCCCCGCGCCGCGCGCCCTGCTCGTCGCGCTGGTGGTGGTGCTGGCCCTCGGCGGGCCCGGGTCGATGATCGGGTTCGACTACGCGCGCACCTTCAACCCCGGACACCGCCAGGGCACGGCCGTCGGGATCGTCAACATCGGTGGGTTCGTGGCCGCCCTGCTCGTGGCGCAGGCGGTGGGCGTGGTGCTCGGGGCGGGCGGTGGGGGCTACACGCCCGAGGCGTTCCGCCTGGCGTGGACGGTGCAGTACGTCGTGTGGGGCGCCGCGCTGGTCGGCGTGCTGGTGGCCCGGCGGCGCGCGCGGCGCAAGCTCGCGGAGGGCGGTGTCGTGGTCGAGCCGCTGCTGCGGGTGCTGGCCGAGCGCAGGCGGGCCCGTCGCGCCACCCGCTGACCTCACCCGGTAGTGGCAACCATTATCGTTCGATCATGCGGATCGCGTTCGTGGGCAAGGGCGGCAGCGGCAAGACGACGGCGGCCGCCCTGTTCGCCCGCCGGCTCGCGGCCACCGGCGCGCCGGTCGTCGCCGTGGACGCCGACATCAACCAGCACCTCGCCGCCGCGCTCGGCCACGAGGGCCCGCCGCCGCGCGCGCTCGGCGCCGACCCGGCCTGGCTCAAGGACCACCTGCGCGGGGACAACCCGCTCATCGGCTCGGCCGCGGAGATGGTCAAGACGACGCCGCCCGGGCGCGGGTCGCGGCTGGTCGACCTCGACCCGTCCGACGAGCTGCTCGCCCGCTTCGCGATCGACGTCCACGGCGTGCGCCACGTCGTCACCGGCGAGTTCGACGAGGCCGACATCGGCGTGTCGTGCTACCACGGCAAGACCGGTGCGGTGGAGCTGTGGCTCAACCACCTGCTCGACGGGCCGGGGGAGTACGTGGTGGTCGACATGACCGCCGGCGCCGACGCCTTCGCGTCCGGCCTGTTCACCCGCTTCGACCTCACCGTGCTGGTGAGCGAGCCGACGCGGCGCGGGGTCGGCGTGCACCGGCAGTACGCCGAGCACGCCGCCGGGCACGGCGTGGAGCTGCGGGTGCTGGGCAACAAGGTCGGCGACTCCTCCGACGTGGCCTACCTGCGCGAGCAGGTCGGGGACGCCCTGGTCGGCTGGTTGGAGCAGTCCGCGTGGGTGCGGGCGGCCGAGCGCGCGGGGGTCGGGCCGATCCACGAGCTGGAGCCGGCCAACCTGGCCGCCCTCGACGCCGTCCGGGCGGTGCTGGACGCGCAGCGGCGCGACTGGGCGGCCTACCACCGCGCCACGGTGGAGTTCCACCGCCGCAACGCGCTGGCCTGGGCCAACGCGGCCACGGGCCGGGACCTGACGCGGCAGGTCGACGAGTCCTACGTGCCGGGCCGGACCGCCCTGGCGACGCCGCACCGCTAGCCCCCGCCCGGTTGCAGGAAAGCCACGTTCACGCAAGCAGCTTGCGTGAAGGCGGCCTTCCTGCAACCGAGACCGAACGTCGGAGCCGCTACTCGGCGAGCAGGCGGTAGATCGCCTTGCGGGCCTCCGTCACCGCGGCGGTGGCCGCGGTGACCTGGTCGGGCGAGCCGGCCGCGGCCACCTGCTGGGCGGCGGCGTGCAGGGCGGCGAGCTGCTCCCACAGGCCGGCGGCCTCGTCGTCGCCGCCGTCCTGCACCGACGCCCAGACGGCGTCGAGCTCGGCCCGGCGCTCCTCGACGTGGGCGGTGCCGGCCGCGGTGAGGCGGCAGACGCGGCGGCCCTCGGCCTTCTCGACGAGGACGAGGCCCTCGTCCTCCAGCTGGGAGATGGTCGGGTAGACCGAGCCGGGGCTGGGCCGCCAGCGGCCGCCGGAGCGCTCGGCGATCTCCTGGATGATCTCGTAGCCGTGGCGGGGCTGCTCGGCGAGCAGCGCGAGGACGGCCAGGCGGATGTCGCCGCGGGACGTGCGGCGACCGCGGCGGCCCCGGGGACCGCCGGGTCCGAACCCGGGCGGGAAGCCCGGCCCGAACCCGGGCGGGCGGCCGGGGTGGCGGCGGTGCCCGCGCCGTCCCTCACCGGCGAGGCCGGGGAAGGGCGGGAACGGGGGCAGGCCGGGGCCGGCGGATCGGTGTGCGGATCGCGGGTGCATGTCGTGTCTCCTGGGTGTCGTGGTGAGCCTCCTGATCAGCTCGTGTGCCATCACGATATATCGCAACTGCTCGGCGGAGCATTGTGTCCTGCGTCACGTGCCACCGAGGCGCCGGTGCGGCAGGGTCGACGCCGTGGACCCCGTCGACGCGCACCTCACCCGCGCGGTCGCGGACCTGCGCGGACCGGACGGGCACGACCTGCCCGCCGGCCTGCCGGGCCCGCGGCTGCTGGAGCTGTTCGACGTCCAGGCGGGCAGCCGCCACCTGGACCTGGCCGCCCGCGAGCTGCGGGCCCGGGGCCGGGGCTTCTACACGATCGGCTCCTCGGGCCACGAGGGCAACGCCGCCGTCGCGGCCGCGCTGCGGCCCACCGACCCGGCGCTGCTGCACTACCGGTCGGGCGCGTTCTACCTGGAGCGGGCGCGACAGGTCGACGGCGTGGACGGCCTGCGCGACGTCCTCCTCGGCCTGGTCGCCGCGGCCGACGACCCCATCTCCGGCGGGCGGCACAAGGTCTTCGGGCGCCACGAGCTCGCGGTGATCCCGCAGACCTCGACGATCGCCTCCCACCTGCCGCGCGCCCTGGGCGTCGCGTTCGCGATCGGCCGCGCCCGCAAGCTGGGCGTGCCCGGCGCCTGGCCCGACGACGCGGTCGCCGTCTGCTCCTTCGGCGACGCCTCGGCCAACCACTCCACGGCGGCCGGCGCGATCAACGCGGCCGTGCAGGTGGCCTACCGCGGGCTGCCGCTGCCGCTGCTGCTCGTGTGCGAGGACAACGGGCTGGGCATCTCCGTCCCCACCCCGCCGGGCTGGATCGCCCACGCCTACGGCTCGCGGCCGGGGCTGGACTACGTCGCGGCCGACGGCTGCGACCCCGCCGCCGCGTGGACGGCGGCGCACGAGGCCGTCGACCGGGTGCGCCGGCACCGCCGGCCGGTGTTCCTGCACCTGCGCACCGTGCGGCTGATGGCCCACGCCGGCACCGACCTGGAGACCGCCTACCGCCGGCCCGCCGACCTCGCCGCGGACCTGGCCCGCGACCCGCTGCTGGGCACCGCCCGCCTGCTCGTCGCCTCCGGCGCCGCCACGCCCGACGAGGTGCTGGCCCGCTACGAGCGCGCCCGCGCGCAGGTGGCGGAGCGGGCCGAGGAGGTGCTCGGGGCCCGCCGGCTCGGCAGCGCCGCCGAGGTGGCGGCGCCGCTGCGGCGCGCCACGCCGGACGCCGTCGCGGCCCGCGCCGTCCGCACCGCTGCCGCGGTGCCGCGCAGCGCCGAGCCGCTCACGCTGGCCCAGGCGATCAACGGCGCGCTGCACGGCGTGCTCACCGCGCACCCGGGCGCGCTGGTGTTCGGCGAGGACGTCGGGGTCAAGGGCGGCGTGTACGGGGTGACGCGCGGGCTCGCCCGGGCCCACGGGTCCGCGCGCGTGTTCGACACCCTGCTCGACGAGCAGACGATCCTCGGGCTCGCCCTGGGCGCGGGCGTGTCGGGGCTGCTGCCGGTGCCGGAGATCCAGTACCTGGCCTACCTGCACAACGCCGAGGACCAGCTGCGCGGCGAGGCGGCCACGCTGCCCTTCTTCTCCGCCGGGCGCTACCGCAACCCGCTCGTCGTCCGCATCGCCGGCTACGCCTACCAGAAGGGCTTCGGCGGCCACTTCCACAACGACAACGCGGTCGGCGTGCTCCGCGACGTCCCGGGGCTGGTCATCGCCTCACCCGCCCGGCCCGACGACGCCGCGGCGATGCTGCGCACCTGCGTCGCCGCGGCGGAGATCGACGGCGCGGTGTGCGCGTTCCTGGAGCCCATCGCGCTCTACCACACCCGCGACCTGCACACCGACGGCGACGGCGGCTGGCTGGCCGCCGACACCGGCGAGCACGTTGCGGTCGGCAGCGCCCGCGTGCACGGCGACGGCCGGGACCTCACCATCGTGAGCTGGGCCAACGGGCTGCGGATGAGCCTGCGCGTCGCGGCCCGGCTGGCCCGCGACGGCGTCGGCGTCCGCGTGGTGGACCTGCGCTGGCTCGCCCCGCTGCCGGTCGCCGACGTGCTGCGCGCCGCCCGCGCCACCGGCCGGGTGCTGGTGGTCGACGAGACCCGGCGCAGCGGGGGCGTGTCGGAGGGCGTGCTCGCCGCGCTGGTCGACGCGGGCTTCCCCGGCGCGATGGCCCGGGTCGCCGCCGAGGACAGCGTCATCCCGCTGGGCGACGCCGCCGAGCACGTCCTGGTGTCGGAGGCCGGCATCGAGGCCGCCGCGCGCCGGCTCGTCCGGGTGGGCCGGGCTCAGGGAGCGGTGGGCGTGCAGGTGTCCTCGACGTAGGCCTGCACGCGCTGCTGGGCCGCGACCGTCTCGGGCGCGGTGATCGCGGTCGCCAGCGCCTCGTCGCGGCGCAGCGCGAGGGTGTCGCCGCCGTTGGCGAGCAGCGCGTCGAGCTGGAGGTCCAGCGCGGCGACGTACCGCTCGACGTCGGTGCGGACGTTCTGCGGCGCGGTGTCGACCAGGGCGGCGTTGGCCCGGCGCGCGGCGTCGACGGCGTTGCTGAGCTCCTCGGCGGGGATGCCGCTGCGGTTCGTCAGCGGGACGGTGGCCGCCAGGCTCTCCTCCAGCGCCCCGCAGAACGGCGACGGGGTCGCCGCCGTCGCCTGCACCGGCGCGGGCCGGTCGCGGTCGGCGACCGAGCTGCCGCACCCGGCGAGGGTCGCGAGGACCACCAGGAGCAGCAGGAGGGCGGAGCGTCGCATGATCCGGGCACGATAGCGAACCGCGTGTGGGGGGAGCGTGGAGGGCGAGCCCGGCGCCCGCTCCCCGGCGGGGTGCGCACCCGGCCGACCGTGATCGACCAGCCGCCGACCGGTGGCGGGAGGGCCCGGCCCGCCCGGGCGCGACCTGGTACACCTCGCCCATGGACGAAACCATGCGGGTGGTCACCCAGCGGGTGGTCGGGGGGCCCGAGGTGCTGCAGGTCGCCTCGGCACCCGTCCCGGAGCCGCTGCCCACCGAGATCCGCGTGCGGGTGGCCGCGGCGGGCGTCAACCCCGTCGACTGGAAGACCCGCGCCGGGTCGGGCATGGCGCCGGTGCTGGGGGCGCCACCGTTCACCGTCGGCTGGGACGTCGCCGGCACGGTCGACGCCGTCGGCCCCGGCGTCACGCGCTTCGCCGTCGGCGACACCGTGTTCGGCATGCCGTGGTTCCCCCGGCAGGCCGCCGCGTACGCCGAGTTCGTCACCGCCCCCTCCCGCCACTTCGCGCACCGGCCGTCCCGCCTGGACGCCGTGCACGCCGCCGCGCTGCCGCTGGCCGGGCTGACCGCCTGGCAGTGCCTGGTCGACATCGCCGCCGTGCAGCCCGGGCAGCGGGTGCTCGTCCACGCCGCGGCGGGCGGGGTCGGGCACCTGGCCGTGCAGATCGCGAAGTCGCGCGGTGCCCACGTCATCGGCACCGCCTCGTCGGGCAAGCACGACCTGCTGCACGACCTGGGCGTCGACGAGGCGATCGACTACCGCCGCGAGGAGTTCGAGCGGGTCGTCGAGCCCGTCGACCTGGTCTACGACCTGCTCGGCGGTGACGTCGCCCTGCGCTCGCTCGACGTGCTGCGCCCCGACGGCCTGATGATCACCCTGCCCTCGGCGTCCGCGCCCGCGGCCACGGCCGCCGCCCGCGAGCGGGGCCTGCGGGCCACCGGCATGCTCGTCGAGCCCGACGGCGACGCGCTCGACGACCTCGCCCGGCTGGTCGAGCAGCGCCACCTGCGGGTGATCGTGGCCGAGACCTTCCCCCTGGAGCGGGCCGCGCTCGCCCACCGGGCGGGGGAGCTGGGCCGCACGACGGGCAAGCTGGTCCTGACGACCTGAGCCTCCGCGGCGGGCGCACCGCCTACGCCGCGGCCCGGACCTCCTCCACCACCTGCCGGACGCGCTGCTGCACGCCGCGCAGCTCGGAGACGTAGAGCCAGTAGTCGGGGTGCACGCCCTCCAGGCGCGCGACGGCGTTCTGCAGGCGGACGGCCTGCGCGTCGAGCACCGGGCCGTGGCGGGCCACCAGGTCGCGGTCCACCACGAGCCGCTGGGCGTCGCGCAGCACGAAGCGGGTGTCGGCGGCGAGCCGGCTCGGGTCGGCCTTCACCTCCCGCAGCTCGGTCAGCCGGCCCGTGACGGCGTCGGCCCGGGCCTCGGCGCGGCCGAGGGCGGCCCGCACGTCGGCGACCGCGTCGGCCGCGCCGTCCCAGTCGCCCGCATCGGCCAGGGTGCGGGCCCGGGCCAGGGCGGCGTCGGCGGCGACGAGCTCCGCGCCGGCGCGGGACGCGGCGTCCTGCAGGTCGCGCGAGCAGGGCTCGGAGAACTCCCGGCGCAGGGCGGACAGCGCGGGCTCGATGCGCTCGGTGCGGGTGCCCGCGGCCGCGCGGCGGGTGGCCAGGCTGCTGAACGAGGTGCGCACGCGCTCGGCGGTGCGGGGGGCGTCGGCGGCGAGGGTGCGGGCGGTGCGGGCCAGCTCGGTCGTGCGGGTGGCGGCGTCGCGGCGCTCGCGCAGCCCGGGGGAGTCGAGCCGCGCGGCGGCGCGCTCGGCCTCGGCGAGCGCCTCGGCGGCGCGGCGCGACGGCACGGCGGCCGCGGCCACCTCCGCGCGGGCCGACGTCAGCTCGGTGCGGGCGGCCAGCACGGCGCGCGGCAGCCCGCCCCGCACGAGCGCGGCCTCGTCGAGGGTGCGGGCGTGGGAGGCGCGGAACCGGCGGATCGCCTCGCGCGCCCGCTCGATCTCCGCGGTCGCCCGCTCGTCCGCCGCCCGGGTGCCGCGGCCGGGTGGGGTGTCGGTGGTGGCGGCCAGGTAGGCGGTGGTGGCCTCGTCGCCGAGCAGCGCGACCTGCGCCCACGCCCGCGCGAGCCGGCGGCCGGTGCCCAGCTCGTCGGCGGCGTCGACGTCCGCGGCGGTGGCGCGCTGCTCGTCGTCGAGGGCGAGGAAGGCCTGGGTGGCGGCGTCGCGGGCGGCCAGGGCGCGCTCGTCGGGGACCTCCGGGCTGCTCCTCCGGAACAATCCAGCCCCCTCGCGTCGTGCGCCTCGACCACCCGCGACGGTACCCGCCCTACTGCTCGAACACCGGCGTGATCGTCGCCCGGGCGAGGGTGTGGCCGAACAGGTTGAACCCCAGGAACGCGGGCGAGGCGTCGGCCGGGACGTCGAGCGACTCGACGTCGAGCGCGTGCACCACCGTGAAGTAGCGGTGCGGGCCGTGCCCGGCGGGCGGGGCCGCGCCGATGTAGCCGGCGAAGCCGCCGTCGTTGCGCAGCTGCACCGCGCCCGCGGGCAGCTCGGCGCCGCCCTGCGCGCCGGCACCGCTGGGCAGCTCGGTCACCGAGGCGGGGATGTCGAACACCGCCCAGTGCCAGAAGCCGCTGGCGGTGGGGGCGTCCGGGTCGTAGACGGTCACGGCGAAGCTCTTCGTGCCCTCGGGGAAGCCGGACCACGACAGCTGCGGGGAGCGGTCCTCGCCGCCGGGCACGCCGAACACGGCGGAGGTCTGCGGCGCCGCCAGCGTCTTCCCGTCCTCCATGTCGCTGCTGGTCAGCGTGAACGTCGGCACCTCGGGGAGGAAGGTGTACGGGTCGGGGGGCGTGGCCATGTCTCTCCTTCGACGTCGGTCGGACTGTCGGCCCCAACGTAGTTGTGGGGGCAACGGGCCGCCGGTCGAGCGGAGCGTTCAGCCGCCCACGATCCCCGCCGCCCGGGCGGCGCGCAGCCGGTCGGGGAACTCGCCGAGCAGCCGCCGGTTGTCCAGGACCAGCACCACCCGGGCCCGCTCGCCGGTGGCCCCCTTCGTGAGCAGGACCCGGTGCACCGCCTCCTTCCGTCCGGGAACCCCTCCTGCCCCGTGGTTCGCGACCCGATCTAGCGTGCGCCGCATGCCGATCATCGAGGTGCACCTCCTCGAGGGCGCGCACACCGCGGCCCAGCACCAGTCCCTGCTCACCGCGCTGACCCGCCGCTACAGCGAGGTGCTGGACCGCCCCGTCGGGAGCGTGCGGGCGTTCCTCGTCCTGCACCGGCCCGAGCACTGGGCCACCGGCGGCGCGGTCGGCGTGCCGGCCCCCTTCTTCACGGCCCTGGTGCTCGCGGGAGGGTCGGTGGAGCAGCGGCACCGCCTGCTGGGCGGGTTCACCGACGTGCTCGTCGACGTCCTCGGCGTCGACCGGGCGCTCGTCCGGGGGCGGATCGTGCCGGTGGACCCGGACGACTGGGCGGTCGGCGGCGTCCCGGCCTCCGCGGCCCGCCGCTCGGAGACCGCCGCCCGCTCCCCGGGCTGACGGCGGCGACCCGGTGCCGCTCGCGCGGGGGTGCGCTCAGGACGTCCAGGGCCCCGAGCCGCCGATCCGCTCGGGCGTGATCCGCACGACGTACCCGGGCGGTGCGTCGGGCGGCAGCGGGAACTCGGCGTCCGGGCCGACGTAGGTGCGGACGAGCCGGCGCAGCAGCTCGGGGGCGCCGCCCTCGGTGACGGCGGCCCGGCCGTGGACGACCAGGTACTGCTGCATGCCGATCGCGTTGCGCCCGTCGGCCTGCAGCGACAGCACCACGCGCGGGTCGCGCTGCAGGTTGCGCACCTTGGCGTTGCGCGGGATGTGGGCCATGACGATCTCGTCGCCCTCCGTCCCCACCCACACGGCGCTGACCTGCGGGCTGCCGTCGGCGTTCAGCGTGACGCAGTGCGCGAGCACGCCCGAGTCGATGAGCGCGCGGGCGCTGTCGGGCAGGTCCATCCGCCCATCCTGGCAGCCCCGGGGCGCGGGTCGGGCGCGGGTCAGACCTCGTCGCAGGAGCGCCCGCCGGTGAGCACGGGGTGGCCGCTCGTGACGATGTCGGCGGGGAGCAGGCAGCCGGTGACCGACCCGTCGGGCTCCACGACGAACTGCGCCACCGCGGTGCGCGCGCCCGCCTCGGAGTTGCGCGGCCACACGAAGTTGCCCAGCCCCCAGGCGATCGGGCGCCCGGCGTGCTCGCCGAGCGGCTGGAGCCGGTGGGAGTGGTGGCCGAAGACGCCGTCCGCGCCGGCGTCGATCATCGCCTGAGCGCGCTCGACGTCCTCGGGCTGCGGCTCGGTGTCGAGCTCCTTGCCCCAGTGGATCGAGACGAACACGAGGTCGGCGCCCTCGTCGGCCCGCCGGATCGCCTCGGTCATGGCCTCGATGTCGTCGCCGTCGGCCATGCCGGGCCGGGAGTCGGTGGCCAGCCAGTCGGGCGCGGGCACGACCCCGCCGAAGCCGAGCACCGCCACCGTCCAGCCGCCCACCTCCAGGACCGCCGGGGTGTTCGCGGCGCCGACGTCGGCGCCGATGCCGACCGGGGCGATCCCGGCGCCTCGCACGAGCTCCACGGAGTCGAGCAGCGCGACCGGGCCGTAGTCGCCGCTGTGGTTGTTGGCCAGGTTGGCCACCTCGACGCCGGCCGCGCGCGCCGCGGGCAGCGCCGCGGGGTCGCAGCGGAAGTTGAACTCCTTGGGCACGAGCGTGCCCCGCTCCGAGACCGGGCACTCCAGGTTGATCACCGTCAGGTCGTCCTCGGTGAAGAGCCCGTCGAGACCCGACCAGGCGTGCTCGTACCCCTCGGTGCGCAGCGCCGGGATGTAGTCGGGGTCGAGGTTGACGTCGCCGGTGCCGCTGACGACGATCCGCTGCCGCTGCTGCGCCGTCGGCTCGGCGGGTGCCGACGACGGGGCGGAGGTCGACGCACCGCTCGTCGGGGCGGCCGGTGGCACGATGACCGGGTCGCCGGCGACGGCCGTCGAGGTGCCGCACGCGGTCAGGAGCACGGCGGCGAGCGCGGCGGCGGGGAGAGCGAGGGACAGCGTCGGCGGGCGCACACCACTGGGTCGCCGGACGGGCGCGCGGTGTTGCATCAATGGGCGGCTCCCACCAGGAGGGCCCGCGCGAGGGCGGGTTCGTCGGTGATGATCCCATCGACGCCGAGCGCCGCGACGCGGCGCAGGTCGGCGGCGGCGTTGACCGTCCAGACGCTGGTGCGCAGGCCGTGCTCCCGCAGCGCGGCGACGATGTCGGCGTCGACCGCGGTCAGGGCCGGGTTGACCTCGGCCGCGAACCCCGCCGCCGTGCGCAGGAGGTGCGCGTGCGGACGCTCCTCGACGAGCAGGGCGACCGGGACCTCCGGGGCGAGCGCGTGCAGCCGCCGCACGCTCGCGTGGTCGAAGGACTGCACCACCACGTCGTCGTCGCGGCCGAGCGCAGCGAGGACCTGCCGCTCGACGCCGGGGTGCCGCGCGGGGTCCTTGAGCTCCAGGTGCACCCCGGCCCGGCCGCGCACCAGCTCCAGCAGCTCCCCGAGCACCGGCACCCTCTGTCCGCTGAACCGGACGTCGAACCACGACCCCGCGTCGAGGCGGCGCAGCGCGGCCAGGCTGAAGGAGTCGACGTGGTCCCCCGCCCGTTCCGGGCCGACATCGGTCGTGCGGCGCGGCGTGGCGTCGTGCAGCAGCACCAGCGCGCCGTCGGCGGTGCGGCGCACGTCGACCTCGACGCGGTCGGCCCCGTGCTCCAGCGCCAGCTCCACCGCGGCGAGGGTGTTCTCCGGGGCTGCGGCGGAGGCGCCGCGATGGGCGATGACCTGCGGCACGGGGGCAGTCTGCCCGGCCCGGCGCCCGGCGGGGCCGCGTCGGAGCCGTCGTCCGCCCGATGTTCACGCGCACGTCGGCCGGAGGACCGGCGGCGTCCACCGGTCGGGGTGCCCCGGCCGCGCGGGACGAGCGCGGCGTCGGGGACAGCGGTGCTGGTGCGGTGCAGTGCGGCGCACCCGGGTGGTCGGCCGGAGCGGCGACCGACCGCGCGGCGATCACCGTGCCGGTCCCGTCCACGAGCGGCTGCGCTGGCGCGACCGCAGCGCCGTCGCGGCTAGGTGCGCCCGGTCCTCGTCGCGTCCGCCGGGGCGACGCGGGGCCCCTGGGCCGGTGGCGAGCCGGGCCGGGGGATGAGGCGGTGCAGCGCGTAGAGCCAGGGCAGGGTGAGCACCAGGCTGCCGAGCACGTCGGAGGGGTGGTGGGCGCCGCGGTGGAGCCGCGCCCACGCCACCGCCACCACCAGCACCACGGCGGTCGCGACGACCAGCCAGCGCCACCACGCCCGGGTGGCGCCCAGCACCAGCACGGCGATGCCGCCGTAGAGGGCCACCGAGGCCGCCGTGTGCCCGGACGGGAAGCTCGACGTGGGCGGGAGCTCCTCGTCGAGGTGCGGCACGTCGGGCCGCGGCCGGCCCGTGATCGACGCCGTGAGCATGAACATCAGCGTCTCGCCGACGACGGCCGCGGCGAGCAGGACCGCGGCGCGCAGGCGACGCAGCAGCGCGACGGCGAGCACCGCCGAGGCGAGCCCCAGCACCACGATGACCAGGGTGTTGCCGGCCTCGTCCACCGGGTCGGACAGCGCGTCGAGCGCCGGGGTGCGGTTCTCGGCCAGGAAGCGCACGGCGTCGATGTCCGCGGCGCCCAGCGGCGTGCCGGGCAGCACCCGGGTGACGAGCTGCCCCAGCGCGAGGAGCACCCCCACCAGCAGCACCGCGACGACGAGCAGCCGGGCCGCGACGGCGCGGCGGTGCGCGGGCGGGTCGTGCTCCGGCGCCGGTTCGAGCGCGGCCGCCGCCTCGGGTTCGAGCCCGTCGGTCAGCGGATCCACCCGGCCGCCGCGCCAGGCCAGGAAGGCGGCCGCGGTGACCGCGAGCCAGGCGGCGCCCAGCAGCCAGCCCCCGACGACGTCGGACAGGTAGTGCACGCCCAGCCCGAGCCGGGTCAGCCCGACCACGACGACCAGCGCCACCGCGGCCGCGGTGACCGTCCGGCGCCTCCGCTCGGACACCGCCGGCAGCACCACCAGCAGCAGCACGCCGACCCAGACCGTGACGGTGAGGGTGTGGCCGCTGGGGAAGCTCGGTCCCGGAGCCGTCGCCACGGGCGTCTCGACGACCGGGCGCAGCCGGCCGACGAGCGCCTTGACGGCGGGGCCGAGGGCGAGCGCGCCGAGCCCGGACACGGCGGTGAACGCGGCGAGGCGGCGTCGCCCGCGCAGGAGCAGGGCGGCGGCGAGGACGACCAGCACGACGGCGCCGGTGAGGGTGTCACCGAGGGTGGTGATCGCGCTCAGCGTCGTGACCAGCCAGGGCCGCGGGGCGACCGCGGCGTTCACGGCACCGGCGAGCGCGGCGTCCAGGCCGAGCAGCGGACCGGCCAGGAACCGCAGGACGAGTGCGGTGCCGAGGCCGGCCAGCACGAGCCCGGCCAGCCCGGCGGCGCTGGTGGCGGTGAAGCGGCCCATGCCCCGGTCGAGGTGGGCGCCGTCGCTCGCCGCGGCCGGTGGCCGGCCCGCGGGACCTCCGTGGACGGTGGACATCCGCGGAGAGTGGACCATGGACGTCGGGGCCGCCCGTCCTGCTGGTCCGATCGGTGCATCCGGACTGCGCTCAGGCCTTCCCGCGGACGTGCGCGCGCAGCCGCGCGGCCCACGACCGCGCCGCCGGGCGCTCGCCCACGTCGGCGTACCACCGCCCGTCCCGCTCGACCACCGGGTGCACGCCCAGCCGGTGCTGCGCGGCCGTCCGGCAGGCGCCGGTCCCCAGGTCGAAGGCGTACCAGTGCCACGGGCAGTGCACGCGGCCGCCGCGGATCCGGCCCCCGGCGAGCGGGCCGCCGCCGTGCGGGCACAGCGCGTCGACGACGTGGAAGCCGCCCTCGACGGGGAACACCGCGACGCGGCGGCCGTCGGGCACCACCACCTCGTAGGGAGCGGCGGCCTCGCGCAGCGCGATCAGCACCGGGGGCACCCGCCTCCTCCGTCGGCCCGTGCGCGCGCAGCGGTGCGGGAACACCGCCACGCGCTCGCGGGGGTCGATGACGACCGGGCCGAACGGTACCGAGCCGGTCGATCGGGGCGACCACCGCGTCGCCGGTCGACGGGTCCGCCGGCGGTCCGTCGCGCGGGCCGGGCGCGCGGAGGGTCGTGGTCGGGCAGAGTGTCCGCAGGGCGGCGGCGAGCGTGTCGGCGGCGCCGGAGAACGTGCACTGACGTGCCCGTGCGCGGGAGTGGCGGCCAGGACCGCCACCTCCGCGCACGGGCCGGCCCAGGAGGCGGACATGACGCTGCAGGACTCCCGGCCCGTCGACTTCGCGCTGGACGACCGCTACCGGGCCGGGGCCGGACCGGTGCTGCTCACCGGGGTGCAGGCGATCGCGCGGATGCTCGTCGAGCAGCACGCCGCCGACGCCGCGGCGGGGCTGCGCACGGCGTCGTTCGTCTCCGGCTACCAGGGCAGCCCGCTCGGCGGGCTCGACCAGACCCTCGCCCGCGCCACCGCGCTGCGGGCCGGGGCCGGCCTCACGCTGGTGCCCGGCGTCAACGAGGAGCTGGCCGCCACCGCGGTGTGGGGCAGCCAGGTCGAGGTACCCGGCCACGAGCGGACCGTCGACGGGGCGGTGGGCGTCTGGTACGGCAAGGGCCCCGGCGTCGACCGGGCCGGCGACCCGTTCCGCCACGGCAACATGTGCGGCGCCCACCCCCGGGGCGGCGTGCTCGTACTGGCCGGGGACGACCCGGGCTGCAAGTCCTCGACGATCCCCTGCATCTCGGAGCGGACGCTGGCCGGCTACGGGCTGCCGGTGCTCTACCCCGGCACCGCCGAGGAGATCGTCCGCCTGGGCCGGTACGGCGTCGCGCTGTCGCGCGCGTCGGGCATGTGGGTCGGCATGAAGATCACCGCCGACGTCGCGGACGGCGTCTTCACCGTCGACGGCTCCCCGGACGTAGCGATCACCGTGCCCGAGATCGAGTGGGACGGTCGGCCGTGGCGCTACCGGCAGTACCCGATGCTCCTGCCGCCGGTGTCGCTGGAGGCCGAGGCCCAGCTGTACGGGCCGCGGTGGGCGATGGTGCGGGCGTTCCTCGCGGCCAACCCGGTCAACGCCGTCGAGCTGGCGGCACCCGGGGCGTGGCTGGGGATCGTGGCGGGCGGCAAGGCCTTCACCGACGTCCGCCAGGCCCTGCGCGACCTCGGGCTGGACGACGCGGGGTGCGAGCGGGCCGGGATCCGGCTGCTGCGCCTGGGCGCGGTCCACCCGCTCGAGCGCGACCTGCTCCGCTCCTTCGCGCAGGGGTGCGAGACCGTGCTGGTGGTCGAGGAGAAGAGCGCGTTCGTCGAGTCGGCGGTGCGCGACGTGCTGTACGGGCTGCCCGGGGCGCCGGCGGTGATCGGGTCGGCCGACGCCGACGGGGCGCCGCTGGTGCCGGTGGCCGGCGAGCTCACGGCTCGGGTGCTCGCCGACCCGCTGCGCCGGGTGCTGGCCGGGCGGGTCGAGCTGGCGCCCGTCCGCCGCGAGCCCCCCGCGCTGGAGCTGCTGCCCGTCGCCCGCACACCGTACTTCTGCTCCGGCTGCCCCCACAACCGCTCCACGGTGGTCCCCGAGGGGGCCGTCGCGGGCGGGGGGATCGGCTGCCACGCGATGGTGGCGATGGTCCACCGCCCGCAGAGCGAGGTCAGCTCGCTCACCCAGATGGGCGGCGAGGGCGCGCAGTGGATCGGGCAGGCCCCCTACACGACGGCCGGGCACGCGTTCCAGAACATCGGCGACGGCACGTTCGCGCACTCCGGGCAGCTGGCGGTGCAGGCGTGCGTGGCGGCCGGGGTGCCGATCACCTACAAGCTGCTGTTCAACCGGGCCGTCGCCATGACCGGCGGGCAGGACGCCTCGGGCGGGCTGGAGGTGCCGCAGCTGGCGGCGAAGCTGCTGGCCGAGGGCGTCGCGCGGGTGCTGGTGTGCGCCGACGAGCCGGAGCGCTACCGGGAGCTCGACCCGCTCCCCGCGGGCGTCGACGTGTGGCACCGCGACCGCCTCGACGAGGCGCAGGCCGCCCTGGCCGCCGTGCCGGGTGTCACCGTGCTCGTCTACGACCAGCGCTGCGCCGCCGAGTCGCGCCGCCTGCGCAAGCGCGGCGCGCTGCCCGTGCGCCGCACCCGCGTCGTGATCAACGAGGCGGTCTGCGAGGGCTGCGGCGACTGCGGCGTGAAGTCCAACTGCCTGTCGGTGCAGCCGGTCGACACCGAGTACGGCCGCAAGACCCGGATCGACCAGACCTCCTGCAACACCGACTACTCCTGCCTGGACGGCGACTGCCCCTCGTTCGTGACGGTGGAGGCGCCCGAGCGGGCGGAGCAGGTGCGCCCCGAGCGGCCGGAGCCGCCCGCGGTGCCCGACGTCGCGACGCCGGCTGAGGGGGACGTGTTCCTGGCCGGCATCGGCGGCACCGGCATCGTCACCGTGAACCAGGTCCTCGGCTCCGCGGCCGTGCGCGACGGGCTGGCGGTGCACGGCGTCGACCAGACCGGCCTGTCGCAGAAGGCCGGCCCGGTCACCTCGCACCTGCGGATCGCCCGCGACGCCGCCGCGCTCGGCCCCGCCGTCCGCGTCGGCACGGCGACGGCCTACCTGGCCTTCGACGCCCTCGTCGGCGCGGACGCCCGCCACCTCGCCTGCGCGGACGCCGAGCGCACCCTGGCCGTGGTCTCCACCAGCCCGGTGCCCACCGGCGCGATGGTCCGGGACGCGTCCGTGGCCGCCGCGGACACCGCGGCGCTGGTCGAGCGGATCGGCGGGCGGGTCCGGAGCGTGGTGGCGCTGGACGCCCAGGCCGCCGCCACGGCCCTGTTCGGCGACGCGATGCCCGCCAACCTGCTGCTTGTCGGCGCCGCCCACCAGGCGGGGGCGCTGCCGCTGTCCGCCGCGGCGATCGAGTGGGCCATCGAGCTCAACGGCGTGGCCGTCGCGGTGAACACCGCTGCGTTCCGGTGGGGCCGCGTGGCCGTGGCCGACCCGGCCGCGTTCGCCGCCGCCACCACGACCGGCCCGGCGGCCGCGCCGCCCCCGACCTGGGACGGCGACCTCGGGGACCTGGCGGGGGAGACCCGCCGCCTGACCGCCGTCCGCGCCGCGCAGCTCGTCGGCTACCAGGGCGAGCGCACCGCCCGGGCCTACGTGCGCGACGTGCAGGCGGTGTGGCGCGCCGAGCGGGCGCTCGGGGACGACACCGGGTTCAGCGAGGCCGCCGCCCGCGGGCTGCACCGGCTCACCGCCTACAAGGACGAGTACGAGGTGGCGCGCCTGCTCACCGACCCGGCCTTCGAGGCGGCGCTGGCCGCCGAGGTGCCCGGCGGGGAGCGGCTGCGCTACCGGCTGCACCCGCCGGTGCTCAAGGCGCTGGGCCGGCGGCGCAAGCTGGCCCTCGGTCCGTGGATGCGGCCGGTGCTGCGCACGCTCGCCCGGGGGCGGGGGCTGCGCGGCACCCCGCTCGACCCCTTCGGCCGCACGGAGGTCCGGCGGGTGGAGCGCGCGCTGCGCGACGAGTACCGGGCCATGGTGCTGCGGCTGGCCGCCGGGCTGACCGCGGAGTCCCACGCGACCGCGGTGGCCGCCGCGCGGGCCGCCGACCTGGTGCGCGGCTACGAGGACGTCAAGCTCGCGGGCGTCGCGCGGTACCGGGAGAAGATCTCCGAACTCGGCGTGTAACCCCCGCGGCCGGTGCGGAGTCCTTCCTGACGACACCGCACCACACCGATGAGGGAGCACGACATGAGCGACATCTACGCCCACGACACCGACGGCAACGGCTGGGTCGACACCTACACCGTGGACGCGAACCACGACGGCTACATCGAGGCCTACGCCTACGACACCGACGAGAACGGCTACGTGGACCTCTACGAGGAGGACACGGACGGGGACGGCTACCTCGACACCACCGTCGTCGACTGGAACGAGGACGGCATCGCCGACGAGGTCCACGTCTACGCCTGACCCCGCCCGCACACTCCCGCACACCCCCCCCCGCACAGGAAGAGCACGAGCCGGACATGAGCGAGATCTACGCCTTCGACACCGACGGCAACGGCGTCGACGACAGCTGGTCGATCGACGAGGACCACGACGGTTTCATCGAGACCCACGTCTACGACACCGACGAGAACGGCCTGGTGGATGCGCTGGTCCTGGACACCGACGGCGACTTCGCCCTCGACACGACGGTCCTCGACCACGACCAGGACGGCTACGCCGACGAGGTGCTGGTCGGCGTCGCGGTCTGACCCCCACCTCCCTCCGCGCCCCACGACGGCGGTCCCCGGTACCGGGGACCGCCGTCGTCGCGTCCCGCGACTTGACGCACCGCCGGCCCCGCTATCTCGATCATGCCGGGACGCCGCCGGGCGCACGGGAGCGCGCCGGGCGACCGCCCGCCGCTGCTCCGTCCTGCGGTACCGGTGTCCCACCGGACGGACCCTCGTCCGCCGGCAGGCCGAGGACCAGCGGTGACGGTGCGCTGAACGGCGGGTGTTCACACGACGTGCCCAGCCGGACACGCCGCTGCGGCCGCTCGGCGCCCGCCGCGGCCCGCACGCCTCAGATCGGCCGCCGGCGGACCGCACCCCGGACGGTGGCGGTTAGCGTCGTCCGCGGATCGATAACGACCCGGTCACAACAACGGACACGGCCCGCACCCCCAGCGGTCCGCCCCGACCCCGACGGGGACGTCCGGCCGGTGAGAGCGATCCGGAAGGAAAGGTCGTGGCACGGCACCGCTCCCCCCAGGGCCGGCGCGCACACCTCGGCCTCCCGCTGCCGCTCGCCCCGGCGGCAGCGGGAGCCGGTGGCGCCGCTGTCCCGGTCAGCTCCCTGTTCGACACCCGGTCGCTCCCCGTCCGGTTCGTCGCCACCGCCCTCGCCGGCAGCGCTCTCGCCGCCGCCGGGCAGTACGCGCTCTCCGAGGCCCTGCCGCAGGCCGCCGAGGGGACGAACCTGCTGCGCGTCGGCGTCACCGCCCTGCTCACGCCCGAGACGGTGGGCACGGCGGCCGCCGCCACGGCGGTCCCGGTCGTCGCCCAGCCCGTCGTCGCGCTCGCACCGGTGACGCCCTCGGTGGTGGAGCTGCCCGCGGCCGCCGTGGCCGCCGACCTCGTCAAGGCCGCCGACCTGCAGCGGATCGCCGCCGAGGAGGCGGCCCGCCTGGCCGAGGAGGCCCGCCTGGCGGAGGAGGCCGCCCGGGTCGCCGCCGAGGAGGCCGCGCGCGCCGTCGAGTCGGTGGCGGCCACGGCGTCCGGGGGCGTCCAGATGGTCGTCGGCCGGGTCACGTCCGGCTTCGGGGCCCGCTGGGGCACCTCGCACCAGGGACTCGACGTCGCCGCCCCGATCGGCACCCCGATCCGCGTCCCGCTGGACGGCGTGGTGACCGACTCCGGCCCGGCCAGCGGCTTCGGGCAGTGGGTGCGCGTCCGCCACGACGACGGCACGGTGACCGTCTACGGGCACATCTCCCGGTCGCACGTGTCCGTGGGCCAGAGCGTCTCGGCGGGCGAGGTGATCGCCGAGGTCGGCAACGAGGGCCGGTCCACCGGACCGCACCTGCACTTCGAGGTCGTCACGCCGGGGGGCACGAAGATCAACCCCCGCCCTTGGCTGGACGAGCGCGGGATCGGGCTGACCTAGCGGGCCACCCGGCGCCCGCCGCCGCGGATCCTGGCCCGGCCCACCGACGTCCCGGGTCGCCGCGGGCCCCGCCGGACCGATCCGTCCCCAACCCGTCGGTAGCGGGGGCTCGGGGCGGTGTCGTCCACAGGCCCGTCGGGCGCTCCTGGCCCGGCCCGGGCCGCGTCGTCACGCTCGGCGCCATGACCCCCTCGTCCGCCCCGCCCGTCCTGCGCGTCACCGACGTGGCCGAGCTCGTCGCCACGGTGCCGGTGCTGCTCGGCTTCCGCCCGAGCGAGTCGCTCGTGCTGATCTGCACCGGGGGCCCGAGCGGTCGGCGGCTGGGTCTCACCCTGCGGATCGACCTCCCCCCGCCCGGACACGTCGCGGTCCTCGCCGAGCAGGTGGCGACGAGCCTGCTCGCCGGCGACCCCGCCGGTGCCGTGCTCGTCGTCTACGCCGCCGGCGACGGGCCGGTGCGCCGCGACGTCGTCGCCGCCGTCGACGCGGCCCTGGCCGCCCGGGGGGTGCCGGTGCGCACCGCGGTCTGGGCCGAGCGGGCCGGGTCGGGAGCGGCCTGGGCCTGCTTCGACGGCTGCTGCTCCGGCGTGCTGCCCGATCCGGGCGCCACAGCGGCCGCGGCGGAGGCCGTGGCGGCGGGCCACGTCGTGCGGGCCGACCGGGCCGCGCTGGAACGGCTCGTGGCGCCGACCGACCCCGTCGCGCTGCTGCGCCGGGAGGAGCGGCTCGTCGCGACCACCGGCGTGCGCCCCGACGACGCCCCCGCCGCGCTGGCCCGGCTCGTCCGCGCGCTGGAGGAGTCCGCGGCGGGGGAGTTCCGGGCCACCGACGACGCGGTGGTCGCGCTGGCCGTCGCGCTGACGCACCCGCGGGTGCGCGACCGGGTCCTGCTCCGGTGCGCGGAGGCCCACGCGGAGGCGGGTGCCGCGGCCACGGCGCCCGCCGAGGGGCTGTTCGCGCTGCTGTGCCGGGAGCTGCCCGACCCCGAGGCGGCCGAGGCCGCCGCGCTGCTCGCCGCGTGCGCCCTGCTGCGCGGCGACGGCGCCCTGGCCAACGTCGCCCTGGCCCGGGCCGAGCGCAGCTGGCCCGGCCACCGCCTCACCGGCCTGCTGCGCGAGGCCGCCGAGCGCGCCGTGCACCCGCGGGAGCTGCGCGCGTCGCTGCTGCGCCTGCGCGAGGTGCGGGGGGAGGACGGAGCGTGAGCCCGCCGCGGAGGTCAGACCGGCAGGCGGCTCTGCGCGAAGCGCCACGCGTCGCCGACGATGCGCTCCAGGTCGGTCAGCTCGGCCCGCCAGCCCAGCTCCTGCTCCGCCAGCGCGCTCGACGCCACCAGCACGGCCGGGTCGCCGTCGCGCCGCGGGGCCGACACCACCGGGATGGGGTGCCCGGTGACGGCGCGGCAGGCCTCGATCACCTCGCGCACCGAGAAGCCCGACCCGCTGCCCAGGTTGTACACCGCGTGCCGGCCGGGCTGCGCGTGCTGCAGCGCCAGCACGTGGGCCACGGCCAGATCGTCGACGTGCACGAAGTCGCGGATGCAGGTGCCGTCGGGGGTGGGCCAGTCCTCGCCGAACACCGACACCGCCTCGCGCTGACCGGCGGCCACCTGCAGCACGAGCGGGATGAGGTGGGTCTCCACCGCGTGCCGCTCGCCGTAGCGGCCGTGCGCGCCCGCCACGTTGAAGTAGCGCAGGCTGGTGGCCGCGAGGCCGTGGGCGTTCGCGTACGAGGTGATCGCGTGGTCGATGGCGAGCTTGCTCGCCCCGTACGGGTTCGTGGGCCGGGTCGGCGCGTCCTCGCGGATCGGCACCTGCTCAGGCTCGCCGTAGGTGGCGGCCGTGGAGGAGAACACCAGTCGCGGCACGCCGTGGACGCGGATCGCCTCGAGCAGCCGCAGCGTGGTGACGACGTTGCCCGACCAGTACAGCTCGGGGCGCAGGACCGACTCCCCGACCAGCGACTTCGCCGCGAAGTGCAGGACGCCGTCGTAGCCGGCGCCGTCGAGGCCCTCGGCGAGCACGTCGCCGGCGATCTCGGCGAGGTCGCCGTCGGCCAGGCGGGCGCCGTCGGGCACGGCGTCGCGGTGCCCGGTGGACAGGTCGTCGAGCACCGTGACGGCGTGCCCGGTCTCGAGCAGGTGGGCGGCGCAGACGCTGCCGACGTAGCCGGCTCCGCCGGTGACGAGCAGCCTCATCTAGCGGGCCCGCACCAGCACGGCGTGGGCGATCATCGGAGCCACGGAGGCCCGCTCGCCGGCCGAGGCGACCGGCACGGCGTCGCCGAAGCGGGAGATGGGGGCCACCTCCACCTCCTGGCCGGGCACGATGCCGGCCACCTTCAGCTCGGCCATCAGCTCGGCGTCGGTCTGCACGTGCTCGGCGATGCGGCGCACCTCCACGGGACCCCCGCCGCGGCGGGCGAACTCGTCGAGCCGCTGCAGGCCCACCTCCAGGGTGGGCGGCGCACCCGGCGCCGTGCGCTGCTCGGTGAGCTCCTTGAGCCCCGGGATCGGGTTGCCGTAGGGCGAGATCGTGGGGTTGTCGAGCAGGGCGACGAGCTTGCGCTCCACCGCGTCGCTCATCACGTGCTCCCACCGGCACGCCTCGGCGTGCACCAGCTCCCACTCCAGCCCGATCACGTCGGTGAGGAGGCGCTCGGCCAGCCGGTGCTTGCGCATCACGGCGACGGCGCGGGAGCGGCCGGTGTCGGTGAGCTCCAGGTGGCGGTCGCCCGCCACGACCACCAGGCCGTCGCGCTCCATCCGGGCCACCGTCTGGCTCACGGTGGGCCCGCTCTGGCCCAGGCGTTCGGCGATCCGCGCCCGCAGGGGCACCACGCCCTCCTCCTCCAGCTCGTAGATCGTCCGGAGGTACATCTCAGTGGTATCGATGAGCTCGTTCACGCACTCGGCCCCTTCGTCAAGGGCGAGTCTACTGCCGCGGCAGCCCGGCGGGCTCGTCGCGTCCCGGGCAGGATGACCACCGTGCCCGGTCCCTCCGCCGCCCGCCCACTGCTCCCGCCCGACGAGCTGGCGGCCCGCCTGGCCGCGCCGGGTCCGGTCCCCGTGGTGCTCGACGTCCGCTGGACCCTGAGCGCGGCGCGCCGCCCCGGCGACCCCGCCTCGGGCCGCGCCGACCACGACGCCGGGCACGTCCCGGGGGCGGTGCACCTCGACGTCGACACCGACCTCGCCGGCCCTCCGCGCCCGGGTCCGGGCGGTCGCGGGGGGCGCCACCCGCTGCCGACGGCGCCCCACCTGCAGGACGTGCTCCGCCGGGCGGGCGTGCGCGAGGACTCCGAGGTGGTCGTGCACGACGGCGGGGACGGCACGGTGGCCGCGCGCGCCTGGTGGCTGCTGCGCTGGGCCGGGCTGCCCGCCGACCGCGTCAGCGTCCTCGACGGGGGCTGGGCGGCCTGGGTGGCGGGCGGGCACCCGGTCACCACCGAGCCCTCCCGGCCGGAGCCGGGCGACGTGGTGGTGCGGCCCGGCGCCCTGCCGGTGCTGGACGCCGACGGGGCGGCGGCCGTCGTCGCCGGGGGAGGGGTGCTGGTGGACGCCCGGGCCGCCGCGCGCCACCGGGGCGAGACCGAGCCGGTCGACCCCGTCGCCGGGCGGGTGCCGGGGTCGGTGAACCTGCCGGCCACCGACGTCACCGGCGCCGACGGGCGGTGGCCCGCGCCGGAGGCGCTGCGCGAGCGGCTGGCCGCGCTGGGCCTGGGCGCGGGCCGGCCGGAGGGCGCGTACTGCGGGTCGGGGGTCACCGCGGCCACGGTCGTGCTGGCCGCCGAGCACGCCGGGCTGCCGCCGGTGCCGCTCTACGTCGGGTCCTGGTCGGACTGGTGCGCCGACCCCGACCGGCCGGTCGAGCGCGGCCCCGGTCCGACCGCCGATCCCCTAGGTTCACCGTCATGACCGACCCGCGCACCTCGGTGGTCTGGACCCCGGACTTCCTGAGCTACGAGCTGTCCGACGACCACCCGCTCAACCCGGTGCGGCTCGACCTCACGATGCGGCTGGCGCAGGGGCTCGGCGTGCTCGAGGGCGTGGAGCTGCTGGCGCCGGAGGAGGCGACGGAGGACGACCTGCTGCGGGTGCACGCGCCCTCGTACCTGACGGCCGTGCGCAGCGCGCCCTACGAGCCGTTCGGGGTGGGCCACGGCCTCGGCACGCCCGACAACCCGGTGTTCTTCGGCATGCACGAAGCCAGCTCGCTCATCGCCGGCGGGTCGCTGCTGGCCGCGCGGACGCTGCTGGAGGACCGGGCCGACCGGGCCGTCAACATCGCGGGCGGCCTGCACCACGCGATGCCCGACCGGGCCGCCGGGTTCTGCGTCTACAACGACTGCTCGATCGCCATCGCGTGGCTGCTGGAGCAGGGGGTCGAGCGGATCGCCTACATCGACGTGGACGTGCACCACGGCGACGGCGTCCAGGCCTCCTTCTACCGCGACCCGCGCGTGCTGACGGTGTCGATGCACCAGCACCCCCTCACCCTCTGGCCCGGCACCGGCTGGCCCACCGAGTTCGGCGAGGGCGACGGCGCGGGCTACGCGGTCAACGTGCCGCTGCCCCCGGGCACGCGCGACGCCGGGTGGCTGCGCGCCTTCCACGCCGTCGTGCCGTCGCTGCTGGCGGAGTTCCGCCCGCAGGTGATCGTCACCGAGTGCGGCGCCGACACCCACGCCGAGGACCCCCTGGCCAACCTGGAGCTGTCGCTGGACGGGCAGCGCGCGATCTACCACGTCCTGCGCGACCTCGTCACCGAGCACTCGGCGAAGTGGCTGGTGCTCGGCGGCGGGGGCTACTCGCTGTTCCGGGTCGTGCCCCGCTCGTGGACGCACCTGCTCGCCACCGCGCTGGACCGCGACCTCGACCCCGCCCGCTCGGTGCCCGCCGACTGGATCGCCCACACCGCGGGTCTCACGCCCGTGCCCCTGCCCACCACGATGACCGACGACCGCGACCCGGCCTGGACGCCGTGGGGCGACGTGCCCGACGACGCCACCGCCGACCGCGTCGACGGGGCCATCGCGGAGGTGCGGCGCGCGCTGTTCCCCCTCCACGGCCTCGACCCCGACGACCCCCGCGACTGAGGACGGAATGACCGAGACGCCCGCACCGCCCGCGGAGCAGCGGGAGGTCCCGCAGCCCGAGCCGGCCTACCCCCGCCACTGGGAGGCCGACGTCGTCGCCTCCGACGGGGGGATCGTGCACCTGCGCCCGATCCTGCCCTCCGACGCCGACGCGCTGCTGCGCTTCCACGAGAGCCTGTCCGAGCGCACCCGCTACCTGCGCTTCTTCGGCCCCTACCCGCGGATCCCCCCGCGCGACCTGGAGCGCTTCACCGTCGTCGACCACCACGCTCGGGTGGCGTTCATCTGCCTGCTGGGCGACGAGATCATCGCCGTCGGTCGGTACGAGGGGCTGCCGGGTGACGGCGGGCCGGGGGGCACCACCGGCACGGCGGGCCCCCACTCGGCCGAGGTCGCGTTCGTCGCCCGCGACGAGCACCAGGGCCGGGGGCTCGGCTCGATCCTGCTCGAGCACCTCGCCGCGGCGGCGAAGGAGAACGGGCTGCGCCGCTTCGAGGCCGAGGTGCTGGTGGAGAACCACGCGATGGTGCGCGTGTTCCGCCAGGCCGGCTACCAGGTCAGCCGGGCCTTCGCCGACGGCGTGCTGCACCTGGAGTTCGACATCGACCCCACCGAGAAGTCGCTGGCGGTGCGGGACGCCCGCGAGCAGCGCGCCGAGGCGCGCAGCGTGCACAACGCGCTGCACCCCACCTCCGTGGCGGTCATCGGGGCGTCCACCGACCCGTCGAAGATCGGCCACGCGGTCCTGGCCAACCTGCTGCGCGGCAACTTCACCGGCCCGGTCTACCCGGTCAACCCCGAGGCCCGGTCGGTGCGGGGGGTGCGCGCGTACCCGTCGGTGACCGACATCCCCGACCACGTCGACCTGGCCGTCGTCGCCGTGCCGGCCGGGGCGGTCGACGAGGTCATGGACTCGTGCCTGGAGAAGGGCGTCAAGGCGCTGGTCGTGGTCAGCGCCGGGTTCGCCGACGCCGGGGAGAACGGGGCGGGGTCGCAGCGCCGGCTCGTCGAGGAGGCCCGCGCGCACGGGATGCGCGTGATCGGGCCCAACGCGCTGGGCGTGGCCAACACCGCCGCCGACGTCCGGCTCAACGCCACCCTCGCCCCCGAGCTCCCGGGCCGCGGTCGGGTCGGGTTCTTCAGCCAGTCCGGGGCGCTGGGCATCGCGATCCTCGCGGCCGCGGCCGAGCGGGGGCTGGGCCTGTCCACGTTCGTGTCGGCGGGCAACCGGGCCGACCTGTCCGGCAACGACCTGCTGCAGTACTGGCAGACCGACCCGGCCACCGACGTGGTGCTGCTCTACCTGGAGACCTTCGGCAACCCGCGCAAGTTCGCCCGCCTGGCCCGGCGGCTGGCGCGCACCAAGCCGATCGTGGCGGTGAAGAGCGGCCGGCACGCCGCGCCGCTCGCCGCGCACGCCGAGGTGTCCACGCCCATCGACGACGCCAGCGTCAAGGTGCTGTTCGAGCAGGCCGGCGTGATCCGGGTGCAGACCCTGTCCGAGCTGTTCGACACCGCGCTCCTGCTGGCCTACCAGCCGCTGCCCGACGGTCCGCGGGTCGCGGTGGTGGGCAACTCGACCGCGCTGGGCCTGCTCGTCACCGACGGCCTGATCGACGAGGGGCTGGAGCCCGCCGGGCGCCCGGTCGACGTCGGCACCGCCGCGCCGCCGGCCGACTTCGCCGCGGCCGTCGCGGCCGCCATCAGCGCCGAGCCCGGCACCGAGGGCCACTGCGACGCGCTGGTGGCGGTGTTCGTGCCGCCGGTCGCCACCCCCGGTGCGGAGTACGCCCGCGCGCTGCGGGCCGCCGTCGACGGCGCGGGCAAGCCGGTGGTGGCGGTGTTCCTCGCCGCCGAGGGCGTGCCCGAGGAGCTGGCGGTGCCCGGGCCGGACGGGTCGCCCGGGCCGGGGTCGGTGCCGAGCTTCCCCAGCCCGGAGCGGGCCGTGGCCTCCCTGGCGCGGGTGTCGCGCTACGCCCGCTGGCGCTCGCAGCCGGTCGGGGAGTTCGTGGTGCCCGAGGGCATCGACGTCGAGCGGGCCCGCGCACTGGTGGCGGCCCTGGCCCCGGGCGTGCTGACCGACGACGACGCGCTCGCGCTGCTGCGCTGCTACGGCGTCGAGCTCGTCCCGTTCCGCAAGGCGCGCGGCGCGGACGCGGCGGTGGCCGCGGCCCGCGACCTCGGCCACCCCGTGGCGGTCAAGGCCGTCGGCGACCGCTGGCGGCACCGCACCGACCTGGTCGGCGTCCGCCTCGACGTCGGCACCGACGAGGGCGTGCGCAACGCCGTCGCCGACCTCACCGAGCTGGCCGGCGACGACGAGGTCTACGTGCAGCGGATGGCGCCGAAGGGGCTGTCGTGCGTGCTGGAGGTGGTGGACGACCCGTCGTTCGGCGCGCTGCTGTCGTTCGGGCTGTCCGGGGTCGCGACGGAGCTGCTGGGCGACCGGGCGTTCCGCGTCGTGCCGGTGTCCGACGTCGACGCCGCCGCGCTGGTGCGCGCCCCGCGGGCGGCGCCGCTGCTCGCCGGCTACCGCGGCAGCGAGCCGACGCGCCTCGACGCCCTGGAGGACCTGGTGCTGCGGGTGGGCCGGATCGCCGACGACCTCCCCGAGGTCCGCTCCCTCGCCCTCGACCCGGTGCTCGCCTCGGCCCAGGGCGCCTTCGTCACCGGTGCGCGGATCGTGCTGGGCCCGCCCACCACCCGGGAGGACGCGGGGCCGCGGCGCCTGGGGTGACCGGCGTGCGCAGCAGCGCGGCCGCCGCGGTCCACCGGTCCCGGGTGGGACTCACCGCCGGAAGCCGATCTGCAGCGTCGGCTCGCTGACCCCGGCGAAGAAGTCCTCGCCCTTGTCGTCCACCACGACGAAGGCGGGGAAGTCCTCCACCTCGATCTTCCACACCGCCTCCATGCCCAGCTCGGGGTACTCCAGGACCTCGACGCGCCGGATGCATTCCTGGGCCAGGCGGGCGGCGGGGCCGCCGATGGACCCGAGGTAGAACCCGCCGTGCCGGCGGCAGGAGTCGGTGACCTGCGTGCTCCGGTTGCCCTTCGCCAGCATCACCAGCGAGCCGCCCGCGGCCTGGAACTGGGCCACGTAGGAGTCCATCCGGCCCGCCGTCGTCGGCCCGAACGAGCCCGAGGCGTAGCCCTCCGGCGTCTTGGCCGGGCCGGCGTAGTAGACGGGGTGGTCGCGCAGGTAGTCGGGCATCGGCTCGCCGGCGTCGAGGCGCTCGGCGATCTTCGCGTGCGCGATGTCGCGCGCGACGACGAGCGGGCCGGTCAGCGAGACGCGGGTCTTCACCGGCAGCGTCGAGAGCTGGGCGCGGATGTCGCTCATCGGCCGGTTGAGGTCCACGCGCACGACCTCGTCGGACAGGCCCTCGTCGGTGACGTCGGGCAGGTACTGGGCCGGGTCGCGCTCCAGCTGCTCCAGGAACACGCCCTCGGGGGTGATCTTCGCCTTGGCCTGGCGGTCCGCCGAGCAGGACACCGCGATGCCCACGGGCAGCGACGCCCCGTGCCGGGGCAGCCGGACCACGCGGACGTCGTGGCAGAAGTACTTGCCGCCGAACTGCGCGCCGATGCCGAACTGCGCGGTGAGCTCCAGGACCTGCTTCTCCAGGTCGTGGTCGCGGAAGGCGTGCCCGAGCTCGGAGCCGTGGCCCGGCAGCGCGTCGAGGTAGCGCGCCGAGGCGAGCTTCGCGACCTTGAGCGTGTACTCGGCCGACATCCCGCCGACGACGATCGCGAGGTGGTAGGGCGGGCAGGCCGACGTGCCGAGCGAGCGCAGCGTGCGGTCCAGGAACGCGGCCAGCTTCGTCGGGTTCAGCAGCGCCTTCGTCTCCTGGTACAGGAAGGTCTTGTTCGCCGAGCCGCCGCCCTTGGCCATGGTGAGGAACTCGTAGCGCGGCTCCCGCCCGGGCACCGAGTACAGCTCGACCTGCGCCGGGAGGTTGGTGCCGGTGTTGCGCTCGTCCCAGAACGAGGTGGGCGCCATCTGCGAGTAGCGCAGGTTGAGCTGGTCGTAGGCCTCGCAGATGCCGCGGGAGATCGCCTCCTCGTCGGTGCCGCCCGTCAGCACGGTCTCCGTGCGCTTGCCGATGACGATCGCGGTGCCGGTGTCCTGGCACATGGGCAGCACGCCGCCCGCCGACACGCAGGCGTTGCGCAGCAGGTCGGTGGCGACGAAGCGGTCGTTGGGCGAGGCCTCCGGGTCGTCGACGATCGCCCGCAGCTGGGCCAGGTGCGACGGGCGCAGGTAGTGCTGGATGTCGTGCACCGACTCGCGGACCAGCGCGGTGAGGGTGGCCGGGTCGATCTCCAGGAACGTGCGCCCGGCCGCGGTGACCGGGCGCCCCGGAGGCAGGTCCAGCGTCCGGTAGGTGGTGGTGTCCGGGCCGAGGGGGAGCACGTCGACGTGCTGGAAGTCGGGCACGCGGCGAGTCTAGGTGCTGGTCGGGAGGCCGGACCGGCCCCCGACCGGTCCGACCTCCCGGGGGTGGCGCACGCGGGCGTGCGCGAGGTCTCCGGATGGAGACCCTGACCGATCGGGCAGGTCCGCGTCAAGACCGCAGCGACCTCGAGCGGTCGCCGAGGGTGCCGGATCCGTCACTGCACCGATCCGGAAGAGCGGACCCGCGCCCACGGCGTCCCGCAACCCCGCCGTGCCCGCCGCCGGTGGGTCGGCCAGACTGCGCGCCGTGACGATGGACGGGCTGGGGGCGCGATGAGGCTGGCGACGATCCGCACGGCGGCGGGGCACCGCGCGGTGCGCGTCGACGGCGACCGGGCCGTCGAGACGGGGGACGCCGACGTCCGCGGGCTGCTCGAGCGCCCCGACTGGCGGACCCACGCCTCCGTCGCGGCCGGACCGGTGCACGACGTCGCCGGGCTGGACTACGCGCCGCTCGTCCCGTCCCCCGAGAAGATCATCTGCGTGGGTCTGAACTACCGCGACCACGTGCTGGAGATGGGCAACGAGCTGCCGCGCTACCCCACGGTGTTCGCGAAGTTCGCGCCGGCGCTGGTCGGCGCGCACGACGACATCGTGCTGCCGCGGGTCTCGGAGATGGTCGACTGGGAGGCCGAGCTGACCGTCGTCATCGGCACGCCCGTGCGCCACGCCGACCCGGACACCGCGCGCGCTGCGATCGCCGGCTACACCGTCCTCAACGACGTGAGCGTGCGCGACTACCAGAACCGCACCAAGCAGTTCCTGCAGGGCAAGACGTTCGAGCGCTCCACGCCGATCGGGCCGTGGCTGGTCACGGCGGACGAGGTGCCCGACGGCGGCCTGCCCATCTCCACCGTGCTCGACGGGGAGACCGTGCAGGACTCCACCACGGCCGAGCTGGTGTTCTCCCCGGTCGACCTGGTCGTCTACCTGTCGGCGATCCTGACCCTCAACCCCGGCGACGTCATCGCGACCGGCACGCCGGGCGGGGTCGGGCACGCGCGCCGGCCCCCGCGCTACCTCACCGACGGCGCCGAGCTGGTGACGTCGATCGGGGGCGTGGGGGAGCTGCGCAACCGCTGCCGGCGGGAGACGTGACCAGGACGGTCGCGGACAGCCTGGCCTGGGCGGGCGACGGCGCCGCCCACCTGCGCGGGTTGATGGCCCGGATGGCCGACGACGCGTTCACGGCGCCGTCGCTGCTGCCGGGCTGGAGCCGGGCGCACGTCCTCACCCACATCGCCCGCAACGCCGACGCGATGGGCAACCTGCTGACGTGGGCGCGCACCGGGGTCGAGACCCCCGCCTACGCCGGCGACGACGCCCGCGACGCCGACATCGCCGCCGGCGCGGCGCGGCCGGCGGCGGAGATCCGCGCCGACGTCCTGGCGTCCTCGGACCGGCTCGCCGCGGCCGCGCGGGCCATGCCGGAGCGGGCGTGGTCGGCCACGGTCCGCACCCGGCAGGGCTGGGAGATCCCGGCCTCGGAGGTGCTGTGGTGGCGGGCGCGGGAGATGTGGATCCACGCCGTCGACCTCGACGTCGGCGCGTCGATCGCGGACCTGCCCGCCCCGATGCTGCGCGAGCTGGTCGGCGACGTCGTGCGCGCCGTCGGGGCCAAGGAGGACTGCCCGCCGCTGGTGCTGCGGGCCACCGACGGCCCCGGTGAGTGGGTCCTCGGCGACGGCAGCGCGGGCGAGGTGCGCGGGACCCTCGCCGGCCTGGCCACCTGGGCGCTGGGCCGCTCCCGCGGCAAGGACCTGCGCACCGCCGACGGCCGCCGCCCGCCGGCCCTGCCGGCCTGGTTGTAGGTTCCGGGGCCGTGACCGAGCGCCAGCGAGCGGGCCGCCCCGCCGGACCGGACTTCGCCGCCCTCCGCGAGGAGTTCTCCCTCCCGGCGTCCTTCCCCGCCGAGGTGCTCGCCGAGGCGGCGCGCGCGGCCGCGACCCCGCCGGGGGAGCGCCGCGACGCCACCGACGTCGAGCTGGTGACGATCGACCCGCCCGGCTCCAAGGACCTCGACCAGGCCGTCGGCGTGGTGCGCCGCGGCAGCGGCTTCCGCGTGCACTACGCGATCGCCGACCTCGGCGCCGTCGTCGCGCCCGACGGGCCGCTCGACGCCGAGGTGCGCCGGCGGGGCCAGACGGTCTACCTGCCCGACGGCTCCGTGCCGCTGCACCCCCCTGTGCTGTCCGAGGGCGCGGCCAGCCTGCTGCCCGACGGGCCGCGCGCGGCGGCGCTGTGGACCGTCGACCTCGACGCGGGCGGCGAGGTCACCGCCGTCGCGCTGGAGCGCGCGCTGGTGGCGTCGCGGGCGCAGCTGGACTACGCGGGCGTGCAGGCCGACGTGGACGCCGGGCGGGTGCACCCCGCCATCGCCGCGCTGCCCGAGCTGGGGCCGTTGCGCCGGGAGCACGCCGTGCGCCGCGGTGCGATCGAGCTGGAGCTGCCCGAGCAGGAGGTCGTCCCCGACGGCGCCGGGGGCTGGACGGTGCAGGTGCGGCGCCGCCTCGACGTCGAGTCGTGGAACGCCGAGATCTCCCTGCTCACCGGCATGGCCGCCGCGCAGCTCATGCTGGACGGCGGGATCGGGCTGCTGCGCACGCTGCCCGCCCCCGAGGCCGAGGCCCTGCGCGACTTCGCCCGCACCGCCGCCGGCCTGGGCTTCCCGGTCGAGCCGACCGTCACGGGCGTCGCCGCGCTGCTGCCCGGCCTGCCCGCCACCGCGCCGGCGCTGGCCCTGCGCCGCGCCGCCACCACGCTGCTGCGCGGGGCCGGGTACGCGGCCTTCGGCGACGGCGTCCCGGTGCCCGACGACCCGGGCCACGGCGGGATCGGTGCGCCGTACGCGCACGTCACCGCACCGCTGCGGCGGCTGGTGGACCGCTTCGGCACGGAGGTCTGCCTCGCCCTCGCGGCGGGGGAGGAGCCCGCCGCCTGGTTGCGCGCCGCCCTGCCCGCGCTCCCCGAGCTGATGGCCGCGTCGGACTCCGTGGCGTCGGCGGTCGACCGCGCGTGCGTCGACCGCACCGAGGCCGCGCTGCTCGCCGACCGCGTCGGCACCGAGTTCGACGTCGTGGTGCTGCGCTCCGCCGAGGCCGACGGCACGGGTGAGGTGTACCTCGCCGACCCGCCCGTGCTCGCCCGCTGCACCGGCCCCCTGGCCGCGGGCGGTGCGGCGCGCGTGGTCCTGCGCGAGGCCGACCCGGCCACCGGGGCGATCTCGTTCGCGGCCGCCGGAGGGTGACGCAGGCGACGCTCGGAGTGACCGTGGGTGAGGCTACCTCACCACGTGTTCCGGTACGGGATCGAGCACGAGCTGGCCCTGCAGCACGCCGACGGCCGGTTCGCCGACCCGGGCACCGTGTCGTTCGACGCGCTGCAGGCCGTGGTCGACCTCCTGCCCGAGGACCCGGCCGACTACCCGGCCCTGCGCATCGGCGACGCGGGGATCAAGCGCAAGCGGTGGTACGTCGAGGGCTACGAGCGCTTCGACGACGAGGGGCGCCTGGTGCGCTGCGACCCCAAGGGCCTGGAGATCCGCACCCGCATCCACGACTCCGTCGCCGCCGCCGTCGCCGCGCTGCGGGCCGACCGAGCGCTGCTCGACGTGGAGCTGGCCGCGCGCGGCCTGCGCTCCTGCCCGGTCGCGTTCCACCCCACCCGCACCCAGTACGCGGTCGCGCCGCCGCTGAACGCCTGGGAGCGGGCCCACCGGCAGGGCTCGCCGGAGGAGCGCACCGCGCACCTGCACATGCTCACCTTCGGCCCCGACCTCAACCTCTCGGGCGCGGCCGACCCCGTCGACGTCGCGCGCAAGCTCACCCACTACAGCCCGTGGCTGGTGCCGCTGTCGTTCTCCTCCCCGTTCCGGGCGGGCGGGCCGTGGGGCGGGCTGTCGGCGCGCACGGCCGTGCGGACGGGCGCCCGGCCGGCGGTGCTGGTGTTCGGCGACGCCGCGCAGCACGAGCCGTCCGACCCCTCGCTCACCCAGGTGGCCCGCCTGCCGGCCGAGCGGGGCCGCGTCGAGTTCAAGGCGTTCGACGCGATCCACGACCCGGACCTGTACGGGGAGCTGCTCAGCCTGCTCACCGGCCTCGCCCTCGACCAGACGCTGCCCGGCCGCGCGACCGTGCCCGACGCGGCGGCCCACCGGCACGTCGCCCGCACCGGTCTGCGCGACGACGCCGTGCACGCCGGCACCGGCGAGCTGCTCGACGCGGCCGAGCGCGCCTGCGCCGACCGCCCCGACGACCTCGCCCGCCTCGCCGCGCTCCGCGACCGGTGGGGCCGGCGGCACTGCGCCGCCCTGGACCTCCTCGCCGCCTACGAGGCGGGCGAGGAGGTGGCCGGCCTGCGCGCCGGCTGACCGCCCCGACCGCGCACCTCCCTGTCGATCGCGCGAGTGGCCCGCGCGGTGCCGCCGCCTAGCATCCCCCCGTGCCCGCCGACCCCGCCGCGCTCGACCGCCTCGCCGCGCTGGACGCCCCGGCGGGGCGGGAGCTCCAGGAGCTGGTGCGGGGGTTGGACCCGGGCGCCGACACCGCGCTGCGGGAGGGGAGCCGGCTGCGCGAGCGGTTCCCCGCCGACCTGGTGGCCGAGGCGTTCACGCAGGCGCAGCTGCGGGCGCGGGCGGCGGGGGCGTTCGCCCGCGCGGACCGGATGTACCTGACGCGGGCGGGCTGGGAGCAGTCGTCGGCCGAGGTCGTCGCCCGCCACCGCGCCGCCCGGTACGCCGGGGCCGCGCGGGTCGCGGACCTGTGCTGCGGCATCGGCGGCGACCTGGTCGCGCTGGCCGGGCGGGCCGACGTCCTGGGGGTGGACCGCGATCCGGTCCACCTGTGGTGCGCCGCCGCCAACGCGCGCGCCTACGACGTGGCCGACCGGGTCGCGCTGCGGGAGGCCGACGTGCGGGAGGTCGACCTGGCCGGCGTCGACGCCGTGTTCGTCGACCCCGCGCGCCGCGCGGGCGCCACCCGCCTGCGGGCCGGCGACGGCGAGCCCCCGCTGGACTGGTGCACCGCCCTGACCGGCGCGGTCCCGGCCGTCGGGATCAAGGCCGCGCCCGGGCTGCCGGCCGAGGCGGCGCCGCCGGGCTGGGAGCGCGAGTTCGTCGCCGTGCACCGGGAGCTGAAGGAGGCGGCGCTGTGGTCGCCCGCGCTCGCCACCGCCCCGGCCCGCGCCACCGTCCTGCCCGGCCCGCACACCCTGGTCGACGACGGAGGGGGAGCGGTGCCCGTCGCCGAGCCGGGCGCGTTCCTGCTCGACCCCAACCCGGCGGTCACCCGGGCCGGGCTGGTGGAGACCCTCGCCCGCGCCGCCGGCGCCCGCAAGATCGACGACCGGATCGCCTTCCTCACCCGCGACACCGCCGTGCGCACCCCGTTCGCCCGCACGCTGGAGGTGCTCGACTCCGGGCCGTGGCGGGAGAAGGAGCTGCCGGCCCGGCTGCGCCGCCTCGACGTCGGGGCCGTGGACGTCCGCCGCCGCGGGCTGGCCGGGGACGTCGACGCGCTGCAGCGGCGCCTGCGGCTCACCGGGTCCCGCAAGGCGACGCTGGTGATGACCCGGGTGCGGGACCGGCCGTGGGCGCTGGTGTGCGTGGACCTCCCGTCCGGGAGCTGACCGGTCCGCGCCGGAGCGCCGCGTGCGGCAGTATCCGGGTCGTGACGCGCACCGGCACCTCGCTCGCCCGCCTCGGGCTCGGGCCCCGGTCGGAGACCGTGCTCCGCGAGCTGGGGTGGTGGGCCGCCGACGGGCCGGCGGCCGGGGCGGAGGTCGTCATGTGGGCGCTGGCCCGCAGCCCCGACCCGGACCAGGCGCTGCTGGCGGTCGAGCGCCTGTACGCCGCCGTCGCCGACCGCCCCGCCCTCGACGCCGCGGTCCGGGCCGACGCCGGGCTCCGCGGGCGGCTGCTCGCCCTGCTGGGCAGCTCGACGGCGCTCGCCGACCACCTCGTCACCCACCCCGACCGCTGGCACCGCCTCGCCGCCGACCCGGATCCCGCCGGCTACGCCGAGCGGCTGCTGCGCGCGGTCGGGGCCGACCCGGACGCCGCCCCGCCGGGCACGCCGCAGGGCGGTCGGGCGCGGCTCACCGGCCCCGAGGCCGTGGCCGCGCTGCGCACCGCCTACCGCGACGAGCTGCTCGTCCTCGCCGCCGCCGACCTCGCCGCCGTCGGGGAGCCCGCGCTGCCGGTGCTCGAGGTCGAGGTCGTGGCCGCCCACCTCGCCGACCTGGCTGCGGCCGCCGTCGCCGCCGCGCTGGCCGTCGCCGCGACCGAGGTCTTCCCCACGCCCGAGGACGCCGGCGACGGGCGGCTGGCCGTCATCGGCCTGGGCAAGTGCGGCGGGCACGAGCTCAACTACGTCAGCGACGTCGACGTCGTGTTCGTCGCCGAACCGGCCGACCCGCGGGCCGCGAAGCTCGCGTCCCGCACGATGCAGGTGGCCGGGCAGGCGTGCTTCGAGATCGACGCCAACCTGCGGCCCGAGGGCCGGCAGGGCGACCTCGTGCGCACGCTCGACGGGCACGTGTCGTACTACAAGCGGTGGGCGAAGACCTGGGAGTTCCAGGCCCTGCTCAAGGCCCGCCCGATCGCGGGCGACCCGGAGCTGGGCGAAGCCTACTGCGCGTCGGTCGCCCCGATGATCTGGAGCGCGGCGGAGCGCGAGGGGTTCGTGGCCGACGTCCAGGCGATGCGGCGCCGCGTGCTCGACCACGTCAAGCCCGAGATCGCCGATCGCGAGCTGAAGCTGGGCCGCGGCGGGCTGCGCGACGTCGAGTTCGCCGTGCAGCTCCTGCAGCTCGTGCACGGCCGCACGGACGAGGCGCTGCGCTCGCCCACCACGCTCGACGCGCTGGCGGCGCTGTCCGACGGCGGCTACGTGGCCCGCGACGACGGCGCGAACCTGGCCGCGTCCTACCGGTTCCTGCGGTTGCTGGAGCACCGGCTGCAGCTGCAGAAGCTGCGCCGCACCCACCTGCTGCCCGCCGCCGACGACACCGACGCCCTGCGCTGGCTGGCCCGTGCGGCCCGGCTGCGGCCCGACGGGCGCCGCGACGTCGTCGGCGTGCTGCTCGCGGAGTGGGGCCGCAACGCCCGGCGCGTGCGGCGGCTGCACGAGAAGCTGTTCTACCGCCCGCTGCTCTCCGCGGTGTCGCGGCTGTCCGCCGACACCGCGCGGCTGTCGGACACCGCGGCCAAGGCCCGGCTGGCCGCGCTGGGCTGGACCTCCCCGGAGGGGGCGCTGGGGCACCTGCGCGCGCTCACGGCCGGGGTGTCCCGGGCCGCGGCGATCCAGCAGACCCTGCTGCCGGTGCTGCTCGACGAGCTCGCCGGCAGCCCCGACCCCGACCGCGGCCTGCTGGCCTACCGGCGCGTGTCCGAGGCGCTGGCGGCCACGCCGTGGTACCTGCGGCTGCTCCGCGACGAGGGGCTGGTCTCCGCGCGGCTGATGAAGCTGCTCGGCACGTCCGCGCTGGTGCCGGACCTGCTGGTGCGCGCCCCCGAGGTGCTGCGCCTGCTGGCCGCGCCCGCCGGCGGGCAGGGCGACGAGCTGCTGCGCGACCCGGCGGAGGTCGCGGCCTCGCTGCGCACCACCGTCGCCCGCCAGCACGACCCGGACACCGCCGCGGCCACCGCCCGGTCGCTGCGCCGCCACGAGCTGCTCCGCGTGGCCTGCGCCGACCTGCTCGGCGTGCTCGACACCACGGGGGTGTGCGCGGCCCTGTCGGCCGTGTGGGTGGCGGTGCTGGAGGCCACGCTGGCCTCGGTGGCCCGGGACCTGGGCGAGCCGCGGGCCCGGCTGGCCGTCATCGGCATGGGCCGCCTCGGCGGGGCCGAGCTGGGCTACGGCTCCGACGCCGACGTGCTGTTCGTCTGCGAGCCGCTGCCCGACGTGCCCGATGCCGAGGCGGTGCGCTGGGCCACCGCCGTCGCCGAGGCGGTGCGGCGCCGCCTCGGCGCCCCGAGCCCCGACCCGGCGCTCCTCGTCGACGCCGACCTGCGCCCGGAGGGGCGGTCGGGCCCGCTGGTGCGCACGCTGGAGAGCTACCGCGCCTACTACGCGCGCTGGTCGGAGACGTGGGAGGCGCAGGCGCTGCTGCGCGCGCGGCCGGTGGCCGGGGACGCCGACCTGGGCCGCCGGTTCGTCGCGCTCGTCGACCCGATCCGCTACCCGCCCGAGGGGCTCAGCGCGCAGGCCGTGACCGACATCCGCCGGATCAAGGCCCGCGTGGACGCCGAGCGGCTCCCGCGCGGGGCCGACCGGGCCCTGCACACCAAGCTCGGCCTCGGCGGGCTCGCCGACGTCGAGTGGACCGTGCAGCTGCTGCAGCTCCAGCACGCGGGCGACGTCCCCGAGCTGCGCACCACCTCCACGCTGGCGGGTCTGCGCGAGGCCGGGGAGGCGGGGCTGCTCAGCGCGGGGGACGTCGCCGAGCTCACCACCGGCTGGACGACGGCGACGCGCGCCCGCAACGCGGTGATGCTCGTCAAGGGCAAGCCCGGTGACCAGCTGCCGCGCTCCGGGCGCGAGCTGGCCGCCGTCGCCGCGGCGCTGGGCTACCCGGCCGACGGCGACCCGGGGGTGTTCCTCGACGACTACCGCCGGGCCACCCGCCGTTCCCGGGCGGTGGTGGAGCGGGTGTTCTACGGCTGGTGAGGTTGCAGCAAGGCCACCTTCCCGCAACCTCGTTGCGGGAAGGTGGCCTTCCTGCAACGTTGGCCGGCGTGCCCTCCCTCGACACCCTCGTCACGTTCGCCCTGGCCGGGATCGTGCTCGTCGTGGTCCCCGGCCCGTCGGTGCTGTTCATCGTCGGGCGCGCGCTGGCCCAGGGGCGGCGGGCGGCGCTGCTGTCGGTCGCCGGCAACACCACCGGCGCGGCGCTGGTCGTCGTGGTGGTGGCGCTCGGGCTCGGCGCGGTCGCGGCCGCCTCGTCGACGGTGTTCACCACGATCAAGATCGTCGGGGCGGTGTACCTCGTCCACCTGGGCGTGCAGACCATCCGCCACCGCGGCGAGCTGGGCGCGGCCCTGGCCGGCGGCGCGCAGGGCGAGGCGGGGCGGATCTACCGGCAGGGCGTGGTCGTCGGGGCCACCAACCCCAAGGTCCTGGTGTTCTTCGCCGCCGTGCTGCCGCAGTTCGTCGACCCGGCCGCGGGCAGCACGACCACGCAGATGCTCGTGCTCGGACTGCTGTTCGCCGTGCTCGCCGCGGCGCTCGACAGCATGTGGGGGCTCGCGGCGGGCTCGGCGCGCGACTGGTTCGCCACGTCCCCGGTGCGGCTGCGCCGCCTGGGCGCGACGGGCGGCGCCACGATGGTGGCGCTGGGCGCCGGCCTGGCGGTCAGCGGCCGCTCCTGACCGGCGCGCTACAACGGCTGCGCGGGCGCCACACAACCGTCGGGTGCGCCGCGCAGCCGTCGCAACGGGTGCGTGCGGTGCACAACGGCCGCGCCGCCGCTCGCGCAGCCGTTGTGGCGCCCCGTCAGCCGTAGGGGTGCGCGCGCAGCGCCGCGGCCACCCACTCGAACACCGGCACCGTGTGCGGCCAGGGCGCCCACCCGTTGAGCGTGCCGAGCAGCTCCCAGTAGCGCTCCACCCGCCGGTCGGCGAACGTGTCGATCGTGCTCGCCAGCTCGGCGCGGTCGGCGCCGGCGGGCACGATCCGCTCCAGCACCGCGGCGGCCTCCGGCGAGGCGGGGTCGGTGCCCGCCGCGACCGCGGGTCCCGCGTGCTCGGTGACGGCGGCGGGGTCCCACCCCTCGGGGAAGGCGCCGCGGTCCGACCCGGCCACCGCCATCTCCCGCACCCGCGCCAGGAAAGCGGGGTCGCGGACGAGCTCGGCCAGCTCGATCCACGCCTCGACCTGCTCGGTGGTGGGCTCCGCGGGCAGCTCGGCCGGCAGGATCCGCATGCGGTCGGCGATGCCCGCACCGGGCGCGTCGGGGTCGGTGCCGGCGAACGCGGCGTCGACGAACTCGTCGATCAGCTGCTGGCGCTCGGCGGCCGAGAGCCGGGTGAGGTCGTTCATCAGGGCGGCCTTCCGGGGGGAGGGGTCGTCGCGGGCGAGGAGCGTGCACACGGCGCGCTGGGCCCGCAGGGCGCGGATCTGCGCGTCGAGGGCGTGGACGTGGGCGCCCGCGACGTCGGCGACGCTGCGGCGCCGCGCGAGCACGGTGCGGACGTCGTCGAGGCCCATGCCGAGCTCGCGCAGCGTGCGCACCAGGTCCAGCCGGGCGACCGCCTGGGCGTCGTAGCGGCGGTAGTTCCCGCGGCTGCGGTCGGTCTCGGGCAGCACGCCCTCGTCGGACCAGAAGCGGATCGTGCGCACGGGCACGCCCGACCGGCGGGCGAGCTGTCCGATCGTCAGCAGGGTGGTCGGCGCCGTCATGGGGCAGATGCTGAACCCTCCACCCGGTGGAACGTCAAAGCGGTTCCGCCACGATGGGCGCGTGGATGTCCTCGACACGGCGGCGCGTCTCGTCGACGAACGCCCGCTCGTGCTGCTCGCGCTGGCCCTGGCGGTGCTGGCGGTGGCGTGGCCGGTGTCGTGGCGGTGGACCCGCACCGTCGTGACGATCGCCCACGAGGGCGGGCACGCCCTCGTCGCCGTGCTGGCCGGGCGCGGGCTGACCGGGATCCGGCTGCACGCCGACACCTCCGGGCTCACGGTGTCCACGGGCGCACGTCGCGGCCCCGGCCTGGTCGCGACGTTCCTCGGCGGCTACCCGGCGCCGCCGCTGCTCGGCCTGGGCGGCGCGGTCCTGGTGGCCGCCGACCTCGCCGCGCCGATGCTGTGGATCGCGCTGGTGCTGCTCATCGCCACGCTGGTCCACGTCCGCAACGTCTTCGGTGCCGTCTCCGTCCTCGCCACGGGGGCGGTCGTGGCCGGCGTGGCCGGGTGGGGGAGCGAGCGGCTGCAGGACGGGTTCGCGGCCGCGCTGGCCTGGTTCCTGGTGCTCGGCGGCCTGCAGGCGGTCCGCGAGCTGTGGCGCGGGCGCCGCCGCACCCGGGGCGCGTCGGACGCCGACGCGCTGGCCTCCCTCACCCGGGTGCCCGCCGGAATGTGGACGGCGGTGTTCGGGTTGATCGCCGCAGGCGCCGTGATCGGCACGGCGGGGATCCTGCTGGGAGTGCTGGCGTGAGCGACTGGAACCAGAAGATCATCGAGGAGTTCCGGGCCAACGGGGGGAAGGTCGGCGGCCCCTTCGAGGGCGCGACGATGATCCTCGTGCACCACACCGGGGCGCGGTCGGGCACGGAGCGCGTGACGCCGCTCGTGACGTTCCCGCAGGACGACGGCCGGTACGTGATCATCGCCTCCAAGGCGGGCGCGCCGACGAACCCGGACTGGTACCACAACCTCAAGGCCCACCCGAAGGTCGACGTGGAGGTGGGCACCGAGACCTTCCCGGTGGAGGTCGTCGAGCTGACCGGCGCCGAGCGCGAGGCGGTGTGGACCGAGGTCAAGGCGGCCAGCCCGGGGTTCGCCGGCTACGAGGAGAAGACCACGCGCACCATCCCCGTGCTGCAGCTGACCCGCGTCTAGGGTTCCCAGGGTGACGATCACCTTCGAGCAGGCCCGCACCATCGTCGACGCGGCGCTGCGCCACGGCACCGAGCAGGGCTTCAAGCCGCTCACCGTCGCGGTGCTCGACCCGGGCGGCGCGCTCGTCGCGCTCGGCCGCCAGGACGGCTCCGGCTTCCTGCGCCCCGACCTGGCGCAGGCCAAGGCGTCCGGCGTGCTCGCGCTGGGCATGACCAACCGCGCCATCGCCGCCCGCGCCGCCGACTCCCCGGAGTTCTTCACCTCCGTGGCCACCCTGGCCGGAGGGAGGATCCTCTCGGTGCCCGGCGGGGTGTTCGTCCGGGACGCCGAGGGGGCGCTGCTCGGGGCGGTCGGCGTCACCGGCGACCTGTCGCTCAACGACGAGGCGGCCGCGCTCGCCGGCATCGCCGCCACCGGGCTGGTGGCGGAGACCGGCGCGGAGGACTGATCCCGCAGGACCTCAGCGCCGGCGGCGCCACCAGCGCCGCCGCGGCGGCTCCGCCGGCGGGTCCGGCGGCGCCGGAGACGGTGCGGGCGCCGCCCGCTCGGCCCGCCACCGGGCCACGGCCGCCTCCACGTCCACCCGCCCCACGGGCACGTTCGGCCCGCTGGGGAACCGCAGGTGCTCGACGACGCGCGCGTTCAGCTCCCCGACGGCGTCGCGCACCGCTCGCTCGTCGCGCAGGGCCCGCAGGGTCTCCGGCAGCCGGTCGATCTCCTTGCGAAGCTGCACCGACGGCGGCAGCAGCATCTCCCGGGAGACGCCCTCGCGCTCCAGCCAGCGCCGCGCCCACCACAGCTCGTCGGCCGGGCCCTGCAGCTGCGGCAGCGGCTTGCCCCGGCCGGGCAGGTTCTCGAACGCGCCGCGCTCGGCCGCCTCGCGGATCTGCCGCTCCACCACCGTCTCGTACCGCGGCTGGAACCGGTCCGGATCGGTCACCCCCTCGACGGTAGCGCGGCCGCGCGCCGGCCGGGTGGCACGATCGTCGCCGTGCCCCGCCTCATCCCGAACGCCAGCCGCGTCACCGCCGCCGGCGAGCCGCCCAAGACCATCGACGAGTACGTGGGCCGGGTGAACTCCGGCGACGCGGGCGTCTCGATCGCGCACATGCGCAGCCCGTCGGGCTGGTCGGAGCCCGGCCAGCGGCCCGAGTTCGCCGAGTACACCCTCGTCCTGCGCGGGGCGCTGCGCGTGGAGCACGAGGGCGGGGAGCTGACCGTCGGGGCGGGGCAGGCCGTGCACACCGCGCCGGGGGAGTGGGTGCGCTACAGCTCGCCCGGCGCGGACGGCGCGGAGTACGTCGCCGTGTGCCTGCCGGCGTTCGACCTGGACGCGGCGCACCGCGACTGAGCACCATCACCCCATGACCCGGTTCTGGCACCCCTTCGCCGCGATGGGCGCCGTGCGCGGCGCGGAGCTCGTCCTCGTCGGCGGCGACGACGTGTGGGTGGACGACGAGCACGGCCGCCGCTACCTCGACGCCACCGCCAGCCTGTGGTGCGTCAACGTCGGCCACGGCCGCACGGAGATCGCCGACGCCGTGCACCGGCAGATGGGCGCGCTCGCCACCTACCAGACGTTCGGCGACTTCTCCAACGTCCCGGCGCGGGAGCTGACCGACCGGCTCGCCCGGCTCGCGCCCGTGCCCGGGGCCACGGTGTTCCTCGGCAACGGGGGCGGGGACGCCATCGACACCGCCGCGAAGCTCGCCCGCGAGTACTTCGCGCGCACCGGCGAGCCCGAGCGGACGGTGCTGGTCAGCCGCCGCCACAGCTACCACGGCACGCACGGCTTCGGCACCGCACTGGCCGGGATGCCGGCCAACCGGCTCGCCGCGCCGTTCGTGCCCGACGTCGTCACCGTGCCCCACGACGACACCGCGGCGCTCGAGGAGGTGCTGGCCGGGGGCGGGGTGGCCGCGTTCCTGGCCGAGCCGGTGATCGGCGCGGGCGGCGTGCTGCCGCCCCCGCCCGGCTACCTGGAGGAGGCGGCCGCGGTCTGCCGCCGCCACGGCGTGCTGTTCGTGGCCGACAGCGTGATCTGCGGGTTCGGCCGGCTGGGGGACTGGTTCGGGGTGGAGCGCTTCGGCCTGGAGCCCGACATGATCGTCTTCGCCAAGGGGGTCACCAGCGGCTACCTGCCCCTCGGTGGGCTGGTGGTGCACGAGCGCGTCGCCTCCCCGTTCTGGGCCGAGGGCAGCGCCCCGTTCCGCCACGGCGCCACCTACTCCGGGCACCCGACCACCTGCGCGGCCGCCCTGGCCAACCTCGACATCCTGGAGCGCGAGGACCTGCTCGGCCGGGCCCGCGTGCTGGAGGGCGAGCTGCACGCCGCCCTGTCGACGCTGGGCGACCACCCGTGCGTCACCGAGGTGCGCGGGGGCGTCGGGGTGCTCGGCGCGCTGGAGCTGGACCCGGCGCTCGCCCCGCCGACCGTGGCCCGCGCCGCCCGCGAGCGCGGCGTGCTGGTGCGCCCGATGACGAGCGCGCTCGGGTTCTCCCCGCCCCTGACCGCGCGTCCGGAGCACCTCGACCAGCTGGTGGAGGCCGTCCGCGGCGCCCTCGACGCCGTGACGGCCTGACCGGGCGGGGCGGCCGGGCGGTCGGGCCGGTCACCGCCCGCCTCGTGGTGACCGGGGCGCCGGGCTGGTCCGTGCGGGCCGAGTCGGGTCGCGCACCCGCGACCCCGTCGCGCAGCCCCCGGGCGCGCTGCGCCGGCTGATCATCACTGCGCCACCCGGTCCTCGCGCAGCTCCGGTCGGGTGGCGCAGCCCTCGGCCTGTCGCGCAGCCCGCCCGCGCGCTGCGCCGGGCAACGAGTGCTGCGCCACCCGACGAAGGCTGCGCGGGCTGGCGAGCCCTGCACTATTCGGTCCGCCCGCGCAGCTCTGGTCGAATTGCGCAGCTCCCGGCCCGGTCGCGCAGCCCGCCCGTGCGCTGCGCCAGGCGACCGGTGCTGCGCCGGGCGACCGGTGCTGCGCCACCTCCGCCCCGGCCCCGACACCCACGTCCCGTGAGCCACCCAGCGTCGGACCCCACCCGCCACCGGACGGCGTACCGCTGATCGGACTATTCCGGAGGGGCCGGTGATCGCTCTAGTGTCGGGGGCCACTCAGCGCCGAGCCGTCCCAGGGAGCCGCACGTGACCGCGACCGCCACGCAGAAGTACGTCGGGCAGAGCGTCCTGCGGCGCGAGGACGCCGCCCTCACGACCGGGCGGGGCACCTTCGTCGACGACATCGCGGTCCCCGGCGCGCTGCACCTGGCCGTCCTGCGCAGCCCGGTCGCGCACGCCCGGATCCGGGGCGTGGACCTCACCGCCGCCCGCGCGCACCCGGGGGTGGTCGCGGCGTTCTCCGGCGCGGAGCTGGCCGGCGAGTTCGCGATCGGGCTGCCCTGCGGCTGGCCGGTCACCGAGGACATCAAGGTCCCCCACCACCCGCCGCTCGCGGTGGACGAGGTCAACCACGTCGGCGACGGCGTGGCGGTCGTGCTGGCCACCGACGCGGGCACGGCGCAGGACGCGCTGGACCTCGTCGAGGTCGACTACGAGGAGCTGCCCGCGGTGTTCGACGTGGAGGCCGCCCTCGCCGAGGGCGCCCCGCTCGTGCACGAGGACCTGGGCACCAACCACTGCTACACCTGGCCGCTGGCCACCGGCGACGTCGACGCCGCGTTCGCGGAGGCCGACGTCGTGGTGGAGGGCCGCTACCTGCAGCAGCGGGTGATCGCCTCGCCGATGGAGCCGCGCGCGGTGCTCGTCACCCCCGACCCGGTGGGCGGCGGCTTCACCATCTACAGCTCCACGCAGGTGCCGCACTTCCTGCGCGACATCGGCGCGATGGTCGTCGGGATGGCCGACTCGAAGCTGCGGGTGATCGCCCCCGACGTCGGCGGCGGGTTCGGCGCGAAGCTCAACGTCTACGCCGAGGAGACCCTGGCGCTCGCGCTGGCCCGCCGGCTGCGCAAGCCGGTGAAGTGGACCGAGACCCGCTCGGAGCACCACGTCGCGACGACCCACGGCCGCGGCCAGGTGCAGCGGATGGCCGTCGCGGCCACCCGCGACGGGCGGATCCTCGGGATGAAGGTGGAGCTGCTCGCCGACATGGGCGCCTACCTGCAGCTCCTCACCCCGGGCATCGCGGTCTTCGGGGCGTTCACCTACTGCGGGCTCTACGACTTCGGCGCCTACTCCTTCGAGTGCCGGGGCGTGTTCACCAACCTCACGCCCACCGACGCCTACCGCGGCGCGGGGCGCTCCGAGGCGGCCTACGCCCACGAGCGGATCATGGACGACCTGGCCCGCGAGCTGGGCATGGACCCCGCGGAGCTGCGGATCCGCAACCTGCACCCGAAGTTCCTCGAGCCGCGCACCGTCCCGTCCGGCGTCCTCTACGACTCCGGTGACTACGAGCCGTGCATGCGCGAGGCGATGCGGCTGGTCGACTACGACGCGGTGCGCGCCGAGCAGCGGGCCCGCCGGGAGTCCGGCGACGCCGTGCAGATCGGCATCGGGATCGGGAACTTCACCGAGAGCGGCGGGCTCTCGCCGTCGAAGGTGGCGGCCGGGGTGCGGCTGCAGAGCGGCGGCTGGGAGGCCGCGACGGTGCGCATGCTGGTGTCCGGGAAGGTCGAGGTGGTCACCGGGACCTCACCGCACGGTCAGGGTCACGAGACGGCGTGGGCGCAGATCGCCGCGGACGCCCTGGGCGTGCACCCCGACGACGTCGAGGTGCTGCACTCCGACACCGCGATCGCCCCGTTCGGCCGCGACACCTACGGCTCGCGCAGCCTCCCCGTCGGCGGGGTGTCGGTGCACCTGGCCGCGCACAAGGTCGTCGAGAAGGCGCGCCGGATCGCGGCGCACCTGCTGGAGGCGGCCGAGGACGACATCGCGTTCGAGAACGGCCGCTTCTCGGTGGCGGGCACCGGGGCGGGGCGCACGATCCAGGAGATCGCGATGGCCGCCTACCTCGCCGACGACCTCCCCGAGGGGATGGAGCCGCTGCTCCAGGCGGAGAACACCTTCGACCCCCCGAACTTCACCTGGCCCTTCGGCACCCACATCGCGGTCACCGAGGTCGACACCGAGACCGGGCGGGTCCACCTGCGCCGCTTCGTCGCCGTCGACGATTGCGGCCACCTGGTCAACCCGCAGATCGTCGAGGGCCAGCTGCACGGCGGCATCGCCCAGGGCATCGGGCAGGCGCTCTACGAGCAGGCGACGTTCGACGACGCCGGCCAGCCGACGGCGTCCACCCTGGCCGACTACCACGTGCCGGCGGCCACCGACCTGCCGCACTTCGAGCTGGGCTCCACCGTCACGCCGTCCCCGACCAACCCGATGGGCGTCAAGGGCATCGGCGAGTCCGGCGCGATCGGCTCGTCCCCGGCCGTGGTCAACGCCGTCATCGACGCCGTGGCCCACCTCGGCGTCACCCACCTCGACATGCCGGTCACCCCGCAGCAGGTGTGGCGGGCCCTGCACAGCGCCCAGGAGGAGCGGCCGTGACCGTGGACATCAACTGCGACATGGGCGAGGCGTTCTCGATCTACCGCTGCGGCGACGACGAGGGCCTCATGCCGCTGGTCACCCTGGCCAACGTGGCGTGCGGCTTCCACGCCTCCGACCCGTCGGTGATGGCGGGGACGGTGCGGCTGGCCAAGGCGCACGGCGTGCGGGTCGGCGCGCACCCGTCGCTGCCCGACCGCGAGGGCTTCGGCCGGCGCGAGATGAAGATGGGCCGCGAGGAGCTCACGGCGTCGGTGCTCTACCAGATCGGCGCGCTGTCGGCGTTCCTGCGCGCGGAGGGCATGGAGCTCAACCACGTCAAGCCGCACGGCTCGCTCTACGGCATGGCCGCGCGCGACCCCGAGGTGGCGGGGGCCATCGCCGACGCCGCCGACGTGTTCGGCGTGCCGCTGATGGGCATGGCCGGCACGGTGCACGAGGACGTGTGGGGGGAGCGGGAGGCGGGCTTCCTGTCGGAGTACTACGCCGACCTCGACTACCGCCCCGACGGCTCGCTGATCATCACCCGGGTCCACGAGGCGTTCGACCCGGTCCGCTCGGCCGAGCGCGCGCTGCGCGCCGTCACCGAGGGCGTCGCCACCGCCGTCGACGGTTCCGACATCCCCGTCCGCGCCGACTGCGTCTGCGTGCACTCCGACACCCCGAACGCCGTGGAGCTGGCCACGGCCGTCCGCGACGCCCTCGCTCCCCACCTGTCCTGACGGAGGAACAAGCATGGCCCGGCACGACGTCGTCTCCCCGATCCCCGGCGTGTTCTACCGCCGTCCCGACCCCGACAGCCCGGTCTTCACCGACACCGGGTCCACGGTCGGGGCGGACGACACCGTGTGCCTCGTGGAGGTCATGAAGTCCTTCCACGAGGTCCCCGCGGGCGTGGCCGGCACGGTGGTGGAGTTCCTGGTGGAGAACGAGGAGATGGTGGACGCGGGCCAGGTCGTCGCCCGGATCGACGACACTGCGATCGAGGCGTGAGGCGCGTCCTCGTCGCCAACCGCGGCGAGATCGCCCTGCGGGTCGTCCGGGCCGCGCGCGACCTCGGTATCGAGAGCGTGGCGGTGCACAGCGACGCCGACGCCCACGCGCCGCACGTCCGGTTGGCCGACGCCGCGGTGCGGATCGGGCCGCCGCCGGCGGGGAAGAGCTACCTGCTGGTCGACGCGCTGCTCGACGCGGCCCGGGAGTCCGGGGCCGACGCCGTGCACCCCGGGTACGGGTTCCTGTCCGAGCGCGCGTCGTTCGCCGCGGCCGTCGCGGACGCGGGGCTGGTGTTCGTCGGCCCGGACGCTGCGGTGATCGAGCGGATGGGCGACAAGGTCGCCGCCCGCGACGTGGCCCGGGCGGCCGGGGTGCCGACGGTGCCGGGCACCCCGGGCGGGGTCGAGGACGTCGAGGCGGCCGTCACCGCGGCGGCCGGGATCGGCTACCCCGTGATGCTCAAGGCCGCGGCGGGCGGCGGCGGGCGCGGCATCCGCGTCGTCGACGACGAGGCGGCCCTGCGCACGGGCTTCCCGCAGGCGTCCCGGGAGGCGGCCACGGCGTTCGGCGACGGCCGCATGTACCTGGAGCGGTTCGTCCGCCGCGCCCGGCACGTCGAGGTGCAGGTGCTCGGCGACGGCGAGCGCACCGTGCACCTGTTCGAGCGCGAGTGCTCGCTGCAGCGCCGGCGGCAGAAGGTGGTGGAGGAGGCCACCTCGCCCGGGGTCGGGGACGCGGTGCGCGCGGCGATGACCGACGCCGCCGTCCGGCTCGCCTCCGAGGTGGGCTACCGCAGCGCCGGCACCGTCGAGTTCCTCGTCGACGACGAGACCGACGAGTTCTTCTTCATCGAGATGAACACCCGCATCCAGGTCGAGCACCCGACCACCGAGCTGGTCACCGGCGTCGACCTGGTGGCCGAGCAGCTGCGGATCGCGGCGGGCGAGCCGCTGCGGCTCACCGACGTGGCCGTCACCGGGCACGCGATCGAGTTCCGCATCTGCGCCGAGGACCCGGACAAGGGGTTCCTGCCCCAGCCCGGGAAGGTCGGCCGCGCGCACCTGCCCGCCGGGCCGTGGGTGCGCAGCGACACCTGGCTGGAGCCCGACTCGGTCGTGTCGCCCTACTACGACTCGCTGCTGGCCAAGGTCGTGGTGTGGGGGGCCGACCGCGCGGAGGCGATCGCGCGCTCGCGCCGGGCGCTGCACGAGCTGGACATCGACGGCGTCGCCACGACGACGCCGATGCACCGCCGACTGCTGGACGAGCCGTGGTTCGCCGCGGCCGATTTCCACACCGCGACGCTGGAGGGCTGGTTGACGTGACCGCAGCAGTGCAGGAGGCCCGCTACAGCTGGGGCGGGGACGAGTTCGTCTTCGTCGAGCTGGCCGAGGAGATGAGCCTGCAGGCCAACTTCCGGGCCATGGCGATCACCGCCGCGCTGCGGGAGCAGCGGCCCGACGGCCTGCTCGACATCTGCCCGGCCAACGCGTCCTACCAGGTGCGCTACGACCCCGACGTGCTGGAGCCGCAGACGCTGCTGGCCCAGCTGAAGGAGCTGGAGCGCCAGGTCGGCGACGCGGCCGACGTCGCGCTGCCGACGCGGGTGCTGGAGATCCCGGTGCTCTACCGCGATCCGTGGACCACGGAGACCCTGCTGCGGTTCCGCGACCGCCACCAGGACCCCGACGCCACCGACATCGAGTACGCGGCCCGGATCAACGGCTACTCGGGCGTCGACGAGTTCATCGCCGCCCACTCCGGCTCGCCCTGGTTCACCTCGATGGTCGGGTTCGTGGCGGGCCTGCCGTTCCTCTACCAGATGGTGCCCCGGGAGCGGCAGATCGTCGTGCCCAAGTACCTGCGCCCGCGCACCGACACCCCCAAGCAGACCGTGGGCTACGGCGGCTGCTTCTCCTGCATCTACTCGGTGCGCGGCGCCGGGGGCTACCAGATGTTCGGGATCACCCCGGCCCCGATCTACGACCCGACGCAGTCGCTGCCCGACTTCACCGAGTTCATGGTGCTGTTCCGCCCGGCCGACATCGTCAAGTTCACGCCGGTCGACCGGGAGCAGTACGACGCCCACGTCGCCGAGGTGGAGGCGGGCGCGTTCCGCGTCACCCAGCGCCCGGTGGAGTTCGCGCTGGCCCCCTTCCTCGACGACCCCGACGGCTACAACGCCCGCCTGCTGGAGGTGCTCCGATGACCGCGACGATCGAGGTCCGCAAGCCCGGGCTGTCGACGACGGTCCAGGACGCCGGCCGCAGCGGCTACTACGACCTGGGCATCCCGCCGTCGGGCGCGCTGGACCAGTTCTCGCTGCGCGCGGCGAACCTGCTGGTCAGCAACCCCGAGGGCGCCGCCGTGCTGGAGATCGTCTACCTCGGCCCGGAGCTCGTGTTCTCCGAGGCCGCGGTGGTCGCCGTGGCCGGCGCGGCGATGACCCCGAAGGTGAACGGCGAGGAGCGCCCGCAGTGGGAGTCCTTCGCGGTCGCCGCCGGGGACGTGCTGACCTTCGGCTACCTCGCCGGCGGGGCGCGGGCCTACCTGGCCGTGTCCGGCGGTGTCGACGTGCCGGAGGTGCTGGGCAGCCGCTCCACCTACGGCCTGGGCGCGCTCGGCGGCTTCCAGGGACGCCCGCTCGCGGCCGGTGACGTGCTGCCCGTCGGCGCCGGGGCGGGGTCAGCCGGCCGCTCGGTGCCGGCCGACCTGCGCCCGAGCTGGAGCAAGGACGTCGAGGTCCGCGTGATGATGGGCCTCTACGACCACCGCCTCACCCCGGGCGGGCGCGAGACGTTCCTGTCCACCACCTGGTCCCTGACCCCGGTGGCCGACCGGATCGGCTTCCGCTACAGCGGCGCGACGCTGGAGACCGTCGACCGCGAGCCGCCGTTCGGAGCCGGGCAGGACCCGTCCAACATCGTCGACGCCCCGTACCCGATCGGCTCCATACAGGTCCCCGGCAGCGTGGAGCCGATCGTGCTGCACCGCGACGCGGTGTCCGGCGGCGGCTACATGATGGTGGCGACGGTGCTGTCGGGCGACCTCGACCTCGTCGCCCAGTCCGCGCCCGGCACCCGCACCCGGTTCGTCGAGGTCGACCTGGACGGCGCGCTCGCCGTCCGGGCCGACCGCCGCGCCCGGCTCGACCGGCTGCGGGAGGCCCTCGGCTGAGCCGGGCAGGTGGCGCTCAGCCCTGCCCGTGCGTCGCCCCGCTGGCGTAGTCGGTGTAGGTGTAGGGGTTGTCGAGGACCTTCGTCTCCGGGATGTCCGGGTTCATCCCCTTCACCCACGCCTCCTCGCCGAGCGTGGAGCGCAGGTGCTCGACGGTGTCCTCGACCTCACGCCGGATCGCCCCCAGGTCCACGCCGACGAGCCGGTGCTCGGACTTCACGACGCGCCCGTCCACGAGCACGGTGTGCACGTCCCCGCGCTGGGCCTGGAACACGACGTGGCCGTGCGGGTTGAGCACCGGGAACGCCACGGGGGAGTGCTCGTTCTTGATCAGCACCAGGTCGGCCTTGCGCCCGACCTCGATGGTCCCGAGGTCGTCGCGGCCCAGGGCCCGCGCACCGCCGCGGGTGGCCCACTCGACCACCTGCTCGGCGCGCAGCGTGCAGCAGGTGACGGTGTCGCCGGTCGCGTGGGCCTCCATGTGCTCGCGGGAGCGGTCGGCGCCCAGCGTGGTGCGCATCGCGGAGAACAGGTCGCCGCTCCACCAGACGCTGGTGTCCATCGACAGCGACACCGGGATGTCGTGCGCGCGCAGCGCCCAGGTGGGCGGGTAGCCCTGCCCGGCGCTCTGCTCGCTCTCGGTGGACACCGAGACCGACCCGCCCGAGGCGGCGATGCGGTGGTAGGAGTCGGCCGACAGCGTGGCGGCGTGCACGAACACGTGGCTCGGGTCGAGCAGGCCCGCCTCGTGGGCCAGCCGGATGCCGTCGTCGTTGGTGGCGCCCCAGACACCGGCGTGCGTGGTCACCGGCACGCCCAGCTCGCGGGCCACCTCGTACGCGGCGCGCTCGGGGAAGGCGGGGTCGCCGGTCACGTCGAAGGCCATCTGGAACGCGAGCCGGTCGTCGCCGGCGTCGATCATCCGCCGGGCGAACGCCCGGAAGTCCGCCGACGCCGACCACTCCCAGGGCGCCTGCTGGATGTTGCCGTAGGCGAGCACGAACCGGCCCGGCACGCTGCGCAGCGCGTCGACGGCCGCCTCCGCGTGGCCGACGGTCTGCAGGCCGTGCGACCAGTCGACGACGGTGGTGACGCCGGCGTCGAGCGCCTCGGCGGCGGCGAGCAGGTTGCCCGCCCGCACGTCCTGCGGGCGGAAGTGCCTCCCGGACTCCAGGTAGTACCAGACGAAGTACTGCGTGAGCGTCCAGTCGGCGCCGTAGCCGCGCATCGCGGTCTGCCACATGTGGCGGTGGGTGTCGACCATGCCCGGCATGACGATGCCGTCGCGGGCGTCGATCTCCCGGGTGCCCGGCGGCACCTCCAGCGCCGGGCCGACGGCGGAGATCCGGTCGCCGACGACGAGCACGTCGGTGTCGGGGAGCACGCGGCGGGCGTCGTCGACGGTGAGCACGGTGCCGCCGCGCAGCACCACCGGCGTGCGGTCCTCGGACATCACGACACCTCCAGCGAGATCGGCGGACAGTTGTCCGCTGTGCGGTCGCTCGTACTGTGGGGTCCGCCCCAACGGGTGTCAAGACGACCGGGAGGGCGTCGCGCCGCCGCCCTGTCCGCCCAGCGGACGCGGCGGTAGCCTCGGGCGACCGAACCGGGAGACGAGCGGGGGACGCCATGCCGCGCGAGGGCGCCGGACCCGACTTCATCGAGGCGCTCGCCCGCGGGCTGGAGGTGATCGCGGCCTTCCCGCCCGGGCGCCCCGCGCTGTCGCTCGCCGAGGTCGCCACGGCCACCGGCCTGGCCCGGCCCACGGCCCGCCGGATCCTGCTCACCCTCACCCAGCTCGGCTACGTCCGCGCGGTCGACGGCGGGTTCGCGCTCACCCCGCGCGTGCTCGACCTCGGCGTGGCCCACGTCCGCTCGCAGGGGCTGTGGGACCTCGCCCGGCCGCACATGGCCGCGCTGGTGGAGCGGACGCGCGAGTCGTGCTCGGTGGCCCAGCTCGACGGGTCGGACGTCGTCTACGTCGCCCGGGTCGCGGTGCCGAAGATCGTGGGGCTGTCGGTGCAGATCGGCACCCGGTTCCCGGCCCTGCCCACGTCGCTGGGCAAGGTGCTGCTCGCCGCGCTCCCGCCCGACGAGCTCGACGCCGTGCTCGCCCAGCCCACCCGCTCCGGGCTGGTGGCCCGGTGGCGGCCCGACCGCGCCGAGCGCGACGCCGCCCTGCGGGAGGTGCGCGCCCGCGGCTGGGCGCTCACCGACGAGCAGCTCGCCCTGGGCATCCGCTCCGTCGCCGCCCCCCTGCGCGACGGGGCCGGGCGGGTGGTCGCGGCGATCAACGTCAACACCCACGCCGCGGAGACCCCGCTGGAGCGCCTGCTCGACGAGCACCTGCCGCTGCTGCTCGCCACGGCCGGGGAGATCAGCGCCGACATCGCCCGCCTGGACGCCGTCCCGCACACGACGGTCGCCATCTGACGCGGGCTGTGGCAGCATCCCGGACACCTGTCCGTACACCGGTCACGACCGTGGAGGGTGCATGACGAAGAGGGCCGGGCCGCTGGACGGGATCCTCGTGGCCGACTTCTCCCGCGTCCTCGCGGGCCCGTACGCCACGATGCTGCTGGCCGACATGGGCGCCGAGGTGGTGAAGGTCGAGTCGCCCGACGGCGACGAGACGCGCACCTGGACCCCGCCCGCCCGCGACGACGTCTCCACCTACTACCTGGGCATCAACCGCGGCAAGCGCTCGGTGGCGCTCGACCTGCGCGACGAGGGCGACGCCGCGCTGGCCCGGGAGCTCGCGCACCGCGCCGACGTCGTCATCCAGAACTTCAAGCCCGGCGGGCTGGTCAAGTACGGCCTGGACGCGGCGAGCGTCCGCGCGGCCAACCCGCGGTCGGTCTACGCCTCGATCAGCGGGTTCGGGCAGACCGGGGGCGCGCACGTGCCCGGCTACGACCTCATGGTGCAGGCGATCTCCGGGCTGATGAGCCTCACCGGCGACCCCGACGGCCCGCCCTACCGCGCCGGCATCTCGGTGTTCGACGTGATGGCCGGCAACCACGCCGTCATCGGGATCCTGGCCGCGCTGCGGCACCGCGACGCGACGGGCGAGGGCCAGGAGGTGGAGATCAGCCTGCTGGCCTCGGCGCTGTCCGGGCTGGTCAACCACAGCTCGGCCTACGTGGCGGGCGGGGTCGTGCCGATGCGGATGGGCAACGCCCACCCCAGCGTGTTCCCCTACGAGCCGCTGCCCACCGCCGACCGCGACCTCATCGTGGCCGCGGCCAACGACCGCCAGTTCCGGAGGCTGTGCGAGGTGGTCGGGCGCCCGGAGCTGGCCGACGACGAGCGGTTCGCCCGCAACCGCGACCGCACCGCGAACCGGGCCGAGCTGAAGCCGCTGCTCGTGGAGGCGCTCGCGGCGAAGGGCGCGACGGAGTGGTTCGAGCTGCTCGTCGAGGCCGGGGTGCCGTCCGGGCCGATCAACACCATCGACGGCGGGTTCGCGATGGCCGAGCGCTTCGGGCTCGACCCCGTCGTCCAGGTGGGGGAGGGCGAGCGCGCGCTGCCGATGGCGCGGCACCCGATCAACTTCTCGGCGACGCCCGCCGCGTACACCCTGCCCCCGCCGGAGCTGGACGAGCACGGGGCCGAGATCCGCAAGTGGCTGACGTCGGAAGGGGAGGGCAGCGGTGGCTGAGCCCGTGTACGAGACCGCGCTGGGCGCCTCCACCCGCGATTCCATCACGCTGCTCGGCCAGGACCTCGCCCGCGACGTGATGGGCGAGGTCGGGTTCGGCGAGCTCGCCTTCTGGCTCGCCACGCAGGAGCGCCCGACGCCCGGGCAGGTGCGGGTGTTCGAGGCCGTCCTCGCCGCGCTGGCCGACCACGGCTTCACCCCCACCGCGATCGTCACCCGGCTGACCTGGCTGTCGGCCCCCGACTCCGTGCAGGGCGCGCTGGCCGCCGGGCTGCTCGGCGGCGGGTCGCGCTTCCTCGGCGTCACCGAGGACTGCGGCAACTTCCTGCACGGCGTGCTCGCGGAGACCCCGCTGCCGGTGGACGAGGCCGGCTGGGACGCCCTCGCCCTGGAGACCGTCCGGACCCAGCGGACCGCCGGCCGGTTCGTCCCCGGGCTGGGCCACCACGTGCACAAGGACGGCGACCCGCGCACGCCCCGGCTCATGCAGATCGCCCGCGAGGAGGGCCAGTTCGGCCCGCACCTGGAGCTGTTCGCCGCCATCGGCCGGGTGCACCCCCAGGTGCTGGGCAGGACGCTGCCGCTGAACGGGGCCGGGGTGTGCGGGGCGGCGCTGGCCGACCTCGGGCTGCCGCTGCCGCTGCTGCGCGGCTTCGCGCTGCTGGCCCGCACCGCCGGGCTGATCGGGCAGCTCGCCGAGGAGCTGCGGCGACCCGTGGGCAACGACGTGTTCCTGTCGGTCGACCTCAACAACCGGTCGGTGCCGCCCGAGCCGTGGCGGCCCTGATGCGGGCCGCGGTGCTGGAGGCGCCCGGGTCGGCGCCGGTCCTGCGGGAGCGCCCCGGGCCCGGGGACGGGGACGTGCGCGTCCGGGTGGTCGCCGCCCCGATCACCCCGCTCGACCGGCTGTGCGCCACCGGCACCTCCTACTTCGGCGCGCCCGCCGTGCCCTACGTGCCGGGCGTGCAGGGCGTCGGCACCGCGGCGGACGGGCGGCTGGTCTGGTTCGCCACCTCCGCGGGCATGGCGCCGGGCGACGGCAGCATGCGCGAGGCCGTCGCCGTGCCGGAGCGCGACGTGGTGGAGCTGCCCGACGGGGCCGATCCCGTGCTCGTGGCCGCGCTGGGCCTGTCCGCCGTGGCCGCCTGGTGCGCGCTCACCGCCACCGGCGGGCTCGCGGAGGGGGAGGCGGTGCTGGTGCTCGGGGCGGGCGGGGTCGTCGGGCAGGCCGGCGTGCAGCTCGCCCGCCTGGCCGGCGCCGGCCGGGTCGTCGCCGCCGCCCGCTCCGCGGAGGCCCGCGAGCGGGCGCTCGCGCTCGGTGCCGACGCCGTCGTCGCGCTGGAGCCCGACGACGAGCCCGGCCCGCTGGCCGCGCGCCTGGCCGATGCGGCCGGCGGGCCGGTCGACCTGGTGCTCGACCCGCTCCACGGCGTCCCCGCCGCCGCGGCGCTGCGCTGTTTGCGCCCGGGCGGGCGGCTGGTCAACCTGGGCGGCTCGGCCGGCGAGACCTCCCCGCTCGACTCCTCGACGCTGCGCAGCCGCTCGCTGCAGGTGCTCGGCTACACGAACAACGCACTGAGCCCCGAGCAGCGGCGCGACGCGCTCCACCGCGTCGCCGCCGAGGCCCTCGCCGGGCGGCTCACCGTCGCGCACACCCGGGCGCCGCTGGGCGCCGTCACCGAGGTCTGGGACGCCCCGGGCCGCGTGGTCCTGGAGGTCTGACGTGCTCCTGCCCGCCTCGCTCGTCGGCAGCTACGCCCAGCCCGACTGGCTGATCGACCGCGCGGGGCTCGCCGGCCGGTTCCCCCCGCGGGTGCGGGCCAGGGAGCTGTGGCGGGTCGCCCCCGAGCACCTCGCGCAGGCCCAGGACGACGCGACGGTGCTGGCGGTCCGCGCCCAGGAGCGCGCCGGGCTCGACATCGTCACCGACGGCGAGATGCGCCGGGAGAGCTACTCCAACCACTTCGCCACCGCCCTGGAGGGCGTGGACGTCGACCACCCCGGCACCGCGCTGGACCGCTCGGGGCACCCCAACCCGGTGCCGCGGATCGTCGGGGACATCCACCGCCCGGGCCCGGTGCAGGTGCGCGACCTGGAGTTCCTCAAGACTCACACCGACCGCCCGGTCAAGATCACCGTGCCCGGCCCGTTCACGATGAGCCAGCAGGCCCAGGACGACCACTACGGCGACCCCGAGGCCGCGGCGATGGGCTACGCGGCGGCCGTCAACGCCGAGGTGCGCGACCTGTTCGCCGCCGGCGCCGACGTCGTGCAGATCGACGAGCCCTACCTGCAGGCCCGTCCCGACGCCGCCCGCGCCTACGGCCTGGCCGCGCTCAACGCGGCCCTGGACGGCGTCACCGGCACCACGGCCGTGCACCTCTGCTTCGGCTACGCCGCGATCATCCACGAGCGGCCCAGCGGCTACTCGTTCCTGCCCGAGCTGGCCGACTGCCCCGTGCAGCAGGTCTCCATCGAGACCGCGCAGTCCGGGCTCGACCTCGGCGTGCTCGCCGACCTGGCCGGCAAGACGATCATCCTCGGGGTGGTCGACCTGTCGACGCCCGAGGTGGAGACGGCCGAGGTCGTCGCCGACCGGGTGCGCCGCGCGCACCCCCACGCCCCGCCGGAGCGGCTGGTGATCGCGCCGGACTGCGGGATGAAGTACCTGCCGCGGGAGTCCGCGGACGGGAAGATGCGCGCGATGGCCGGGGCCGCGGCCCTGCTGCGCGCCGAGCGGGAGGGCTCGTGACGATGGAGTCGGGCATGCAGCTGGTCACCGAGGACAACATCACCGACCTCGCCGCGCAGCGGTGGGGCACCGCGCGCGACCCGCGGCTCGCCGAGGTCATGACCGCGCTCGTGCGCCACCTGCACGACTTCGCCCGCGAGGTGCGGCTCACCGAGGCCGAGTGGATGGCCGCGGTCCGGTGGCTCACGGCCACCGGGCGGATCAGCGACGACAAGCGCGAGGAGTTCATCCTCGCCTCCGACGTGCTCGGCCTGTCGATGCTCGTGGTGCAGATGAACCACCGCCTCGACCCCGCCGCCACCCCGGCCACGGTGCTCGGCCCGTTCCACATCGAGGGCTCGCCCGAGCTGGGGTTCGGCGCCGACATGTCCGACGGCCTGCCCGGCACCCCGCTCTACCTGCACGGCACGGTCCGCGACCTGGACGGGAAGCCCATCGGCGGGGCGGTGCTCGACGTGTGGCAGGCCGACACCGACGGCGCCTACGAGGCCCAGCTGGACGTGGACGAGGCCCGGCTGCGCGCGAAGTACACCGCCCGCGAGGACGGCTCGTACTGCGTGCGCACCATCGCCCCGCTCGGCTACGCGATCCCGATGGACGGCCCGGTCGGCGACCTCATCGCCCGCACGGAGATCAGCCCCTTCCGGCCCGCGCACGTGCACGTGCTGCTGGCCGTGCCCGGCTACGAGCCGCTGATCACCCACCTGTTCCAGGAGGGCTCGGACTACCTCGACAGCGACGCGGTGTTCGGCACCAAGGCCGAGCTCGTCGTCGCGTTCGAGCCGCGCGAGCCGGGCCCGACGCCCGACGGCGGCGCGTCGGAGGGGCCGTGGCTGGAGGCCCGGTACGACTTCGTGCTCCAGCGGGCGGGCTGAGCGCGGGACCGGGAGCCGCGTCGCGTATCAAGGACGCGTGCGGTACGCGGCGATCGGCGACAGCTTCACGGAGGGCGTGGGGGACGAGCTCCCGGACGGGACCACCCGGGGGTGGGCCGACCGGGTGGCAGCGGGGCTCGCGGCGGCGCGGGACGAGCCCGTGCTCTACGCCAACCTCGCGGTGCGCGGCAAGCAGCTCGGGCCCATCGTCACCGAGCAGCTCGACGCGGCCCTGGCCCTGGACCCGGCGCCCACCGTCCTCACGCTCAACGGCGGCGGCAACGACATGCTCCGCCCCCGCACCGACGTGGGGCGCCTCGTCGAGCTGACCGCGCGGGCCGTGCAGCGCTGCTCCGCGGCCGGGGTGCGGTTGGTGCTGCTCAGCGGGGCCGACCCGGGCGACGGGATCCCGTTCGGCCGCGCGGTGCGCCGCCGCGGCGACGCCCTGACCGCGGGTGTGGCCGAGCTGGCCCGCGAGCACGGGATCACCCTGGTCGACGTCTTCCACGACGAGGAGATCCGCCGCCCCGCCTACTGGTCGCCCGACCGCCTGCACCTGGGCCCGGCCGGGCACCGCCGCGTCGCGGCGCTGGTGCTCGACGCCCTCGGCGAGCGAGCCGCGGCGAGCGCCGTGCGCGCTGAGGGGCCCGAGGTCCGGCGGCTCCTGGGGGAGCTGCGCTACTACCGCGAGCACGTGCTGCCGTGGGTAGCCCGGCGGCTGCGCGGGCGGTCGTCGGGCGACGGCCGCGCCGGCAAGCACGCGCAATGGGTGCCGGTGCCGCCGGCGGACGGCGCGACCGACTGAGGACGCACCGCGGGCTCCGGAGGTGCACCCTGGGGAGCGGCGCACGTACGGACTAGCCCGTTCGGGTGCGATGTCAGCCGCGCGGCGACGGTCGGTAGCGTGCGTCGCGAAACGGATCGTCGACGGAAGCGCGGATGGCTGAGGCGGCACAGGACGGGGCAGCGGGTCTGCACGCGCGGGCCCGGGCGGCGTACACCAAGCGCACGCGCACCCGGGCGTCGCTGCTCGCCGCGGCGGACTCCGCGTTCAGCGGGCGCAGCTGGCAGGGCACGCGCATGGAGGACATCGCGGCGGCCGCCGGGGTCAGCACGGCCACCGCCTACAACCACTTCCCCACCAAGCACAGCCTGGTCGCCCAGGTGTTCGCCCCGCACGCCGCCACGCTGCTCCACCAGGCCGAGCGCGACATCGCCGCCCGCCGGCCGATCCGCGCGGCGCTGGTCGACCAGATCGACGCGCTGGTCCGGCTCAGCCACTACCACCAGGGACTGACCGCCGCCTTCACCGCCGCGGTGCTGGAGTACTCGATCCGCGCCGACCGCCCGCTGGACCGCGACGACGACCAGGACCCGCGCGCCCTGGCCAACCTGCCCGCCGCCCTCACCCTCCTGGTGCGGTACGGCCAGGACGCCGGCGTGCTCGCGCCCGAGCCCCCGGCCGCCGAGACCGCCGGGTCCATCGTCAACCTGCTGCTGATGCGCAGCCTCAACCGCACGGACGAGTCGCCCGCGGAGACGGCCCGGTTCCTGCGCACGCTGCTGCTGCGCACCGTGGGCCTGCCGGGCTGACGCACCCGGCCCGGCAGGCCCACGGGGTCAGTAGCTGCGCCGCAGCACCAGCACCGACCGGGCCACCACCTCGATCTCGCTCCCGGGGCTGGGGTAGCGGCGCCGCTCGTCGGCCAGCAGCGGGTCGGCGGTGTCGAGCTCGGACTGCCAGCCCTGGCCGTAGGCCTCGTCCGGCAGCGTGAACACCAGGTCCTCGTGGTGGGCGTTGAACAGCAGCAGGAACGAGTCGTCGATGACCTGGCGGCCCAGCTCGTCGCGGTCGGGGATGCCGCGGCCGTTGAGGTAGATCATCAGCGTCTGCGTGCCGGTGTCCCAGTCCTCGTCGCTCATGGGAGCGCCGTCGGGGCGCAGCCAGGCGATGTCCTCCAGGCTGGTGCCGCGGATCGGGCGTCCCTGGAAGAACCGCTGCCGCCGGAAGACGGGGTGCTCGGCGCGGAGGCGGGTGAGCCGGGTGACGAAGCCCGTCAGCACGTCGTGCGCGCGGGCGTCCTCCCAGTCGACCCAGCTGAGCTCGTTGTCCTGGCAGTAGACGTTGTTGTTGCCCCGCTGCGTGCGCCCCAGCTCGTCGCCGTGGGCGATCATCGGCACGCCCTGGCTGAGCACCAGCGTGGTCAGGATGTTGCGCTTCTGCCGCTCGCGCAGCGCGAAGACCTCGACGTCCTCGGTCGGCCCCTCCACCCCGCAGTTCCACGAGCGGTTGTGGCTCTCGCCGTCGCGGTTGTCCTCGCCGTTGGCCTCGTTGTGCTTCTCGTTGTAGGACACGAGGTCCTCGAGCGTGAAGCCGTCGTGCGCGGTGACGAAGTTGATCGAGGCGATGGGGCGGCGGTTGTCGGCCTCGTAGAGGTCCGACGAGCCGGTGAAGCGGGCCGCGAACTCGCCGAGGCTGGCCGGCTCGCCGCGCCAGAAGTCGCGCACGGTGTCGCGGTACTTGCCGTTCCACTCCGTCCACAGCGGGGGGAACCCGCCCACCTGGTAGCCGCCGTCGCCGACGTCCCACGGCTCGGCGATCAGCTTGACCTGGCTCACCACCGGGTCCTGGTTGACCAGGTCGAAGAACGCCGACAGCCGGTTGACCTCGTGGAAGTCGCGCGCCAGCGACGACGCGAGGTCGAACCGGAAGCCGTCGACGTGCATCTCGGTGACCCAGTACCGCAGCGAGTCCATGATCAGCCGCAGCGACTCGTGGTGGCGCACGTTGAGGCTGTTCCCGGTGCCGGTGGTGTCGTAGTAGAACTGCTCGTCGCCCTCGACGAGCCGGTAGTAGGCCAGGTTGTCCACGCCGCGGAACGACAGCGTCGGGCCCAGGTGGTTGCCCTCGGCGGTGTGGTTGTAGACCACGTCGAGGATCACCTCGATGCCGGCCTGGTGCAGCGTCCGGACCATCGTCTTGAACTCGTAGACCTGCTCGCCGCGCGTGCCGAAGCTCGCGAAGCCGTTGTGCGGGGCGAAGAAGCCGATGGTGTTGTAACCCCAGTAGTTCGACAGGCCCTTGTCCTGCAGGGTCGAGTCGTTGACGAACTGGTGCACCGGCATGAGCTCCACCGCCGTGACGCCCAGCGCCTTGAGGTGGCGGATCATCGCCGGGTGCGCCATGCCCGAGTACGTGCCGCGCACGTCCGCGGGGATGTCGGGGTGCTGCATCGTCATGCCCTTGACGTGGGCCTCGTAGATGACGCTCTCGTTGTAGGGGATGCGCAGCGGCTTGTCGTTCGCCCAGTCGAAGAAGGTGTTGATCACGACCGACCGCATGGCGTACGGCGCGGAGTCGTCGGCGTTGAACGAGTCCGGGTCGCCGAAGTCGTAGGAGAACATCGCCTGGCCCCAGGTGATGTCCCCGTCGACCGCCTTCGCGTAGGGGTCCAGCAGCAGCTTGTTCGGGTTGCAGCGCAGGCCCGCGGTCGGCTGGTAGGGGCCGTGCACGCGGAAGCCGTAGCGCTGCCCGGGCCAGACGCGCGGCACGTAGCCGTGCCAGACGAGCCCGTTGCGCTCGGGGAGGTCGACGCGGGTCTCCTTGCCGTCCTCGTCGAACAGGCACAGCTCGATCCGGTCGGCCACCTCCGAGAAGATCGCGAAGTTGGTGCCGCCCCCGTCGAACGTGGACCCAAGGGGATAGGGCGAGCCGGGCCAGATGTGCACAGAACCTCCAGGGGAGCGACAGCGGAAGGGTCTTGGTAACCCAGTCGTGGGCCTCGCGCGACCGGAAGCGGCCGTAGGAGACCATTCCCACCGTGGTGACGCTCGCCCGGCCCCGGACGCTCCCCCGTGCGGGGGTCGGGGTCCCGCTCGCGTACCTGCTGCTGGCGCTGTGGGTGACCGGGCCGTGGTGGGCCCCGCTCGGCGGGCGCGTCACCGCCGTGAACGAGCCCGACGCCGTCCTGTTCGGCTGGCTGCTGACCTGGACCCCGCGCGCGGTGGCGCAGGGGGACCTGCCGCTGTTCTCCGACGCGCTCAACCACCCCGACGGCGTGAACCTCATGTGGAACAACGGGATGGTGCTGCCGGCGCTGCTCGTCGCCCCGGTGACGGCCGCGTTCGGCGGGCTCGCCGCCGTCACCGTGCTCACGGCGCTCGGCCTGGCCGGCACGGCGTCGAGCGCGTTCTGGTGCCTGCGGGCGCTCGCCGTCGCGAGCGGACCCGCCGCCGTCGGTGGGCTGCTCGCCGGGTTCTCCCCGGCGATGGTGGCGCAGGCCGCGGGCGGCCACCCCAACCTCGTGCTGAACGTGCTCGCGCCGGTGCTGCTGCTCCTCGCGGTCCGGGTGCTCACCGAGCCGACCCGGCGCCGCGCGGTGCTGCTCGGGGCCGCGGCCGGTGCGCAGGTGCTGGTGGGGGAGGAGGTCCTGTTCCTGGCCGGGGTGGTCGTCGCCCTGTTCGCGGTGGTGCTCGTCGCGTCCCACCCGCGGGAGGCGCGGGCGCGCGCCGGGGCCGCCGCCCGCCACGCCCTGCTCGCGCTGGCGGTGTTCGCACTGGTCGGCGGACCGGCGCTGGCCTACCAGCTGCTCGGCCCGCTGCCGCAGGAGGGCAGCCCGTTCAACACCGCGTACTACTCCGCGGACCTCGCCGGGTTCGTCGTCGGCACGCCGCTGCAGCTGCTGACGACCGAGGGGCAGGCGGCCCGCTCGGCCGGGTTCGCGGGCGGGCTGGAGGAGCACACGGCGCTGCTCGGCGTCCCGCTGCTGGCCCTGGCCGTGCTCGCGCTCCTGCGGTACCGCCGGGACGCGCGGATCCGGGCCGTGCTGCTCGTGGCCGCGGGCACGGCCGTGCTCGCCCTGGGGCCCGAGCTGGTCGTCGACGGGCAGCGCACCGGGGTGCCGCTGCCGTGGGCGCTGCTCGCGCCCCTGCCCGGCTTCGAGCACGTGATCGCCACCCGGCTGCCCCTCTACACGACCGGGCTCGTGGGGGCCGGCCTGGCGCTCGCCCTGGACCGGGCCCGCACCGGGCCCGCGTGGCCCGGCGCGTCCCCGGCCGCCGTCCGCGCCGTCCTGGCCGGCGCGGTGGCGGTCGCGCTGCTGCCGCTCGTGCCGGTGCCGCTGCCCGCCCGCGACGCCCCGCAGGTGCCCGCGTTCTTCACCTCCGGCGACCCGGCGCTGGACTGCCCCGGGGGCAACGTGCTCGTCCTGCCGTTCCCCGCCGCCCCGTACACCGACGCGATGGCCTGGCAGCAGGCCGGCGGGATCACCTTCGCGATGCCCGGCGGCTATTTCATCGGCCCGGCCGACGACGGCCGCGCCTACGTCGGCGGGCAGCCGACGACGACCGGGCGGCTGTTCCGGGACGTGCACGCCGACGGTGCGGTCCGCGAACCCACCCCCGAGCTGCGCGCGCGGTTCCGGGCCGACCTCGACCGGTGGGGGACCTGCGCGGTCGTGCTCGGTCCGGGGCGCAACATCGACCCGCTGACGGCCCAGACCACCGCGCTGGTCGGGGCGCCACCGGAGTACGTCGGCGGCGTCGCGGTGTGGCGCGACCCTATCCCTCGCCCGGCCCCACCCGCCCCGGAGCCGCGCTGACCCGCTCCGGCGGCGCGCTGCGCCGGCGCGGCTCGCGGCGCTCGGGCTGCCGCGGCGCGGGACCGGCCTCCCGGGTGACCGGCGGGCGGGTCTGCGGCCGGTCCACCCGCAGCTCCAGCTCCTCGTCCCCGTGCCGGACGGTCAGCGGGTCGCCCTCGACGAGGGTGTAGCAGACCTCGTCGCGGCGCAGCTCGACCCGCAGCCGCCGGCCGCGGTGCTGCAGGCGGAAGGCGATGCGGCTCAGCGAGGGCGGCAGCGCGGGGGCGAAGTGCAGCTCGCCGTCCACCTGGCGCATCCCGCCGAACCCGGCGACGACGGCGATCCACGACCCCGCGAGCGCGGCAAGGTGCAGCCCGTCGGAGGAGTCGTGCTCGATGTCGCGCAGGTCGGCCAGGGCCGACTCGGCGAGGTAGGAGTGGGCGAGCTCGGTGTGCCCGACCTCCGCGCACAGCACGGCCTGGCAGCACGCCGACAGCGACGAGTCGCGCACCGTCAGCTGCTCGTAGTAGGCGAGGTTGCGGGCCTTCTGCTCGGGGGTGAAGGCGTCGCCGCGCAGGTGCATGGCGAGCACGAGGTCGGCCTGCTTGATCACCTGCTTGCGGTAGAGCTGCAGGTAGGGGTAGTGCGAGTGCAGCGGGTAGTTCTCGGGCGGGGTGCCGGCGAAGTCCCAGCGCGGACGCTCGGTGTAGCCGGCGGACTGGGGGTGCACGCCGCGGGCCTCGTCGTAGGGCACGGCCATCGTGGCCGCCGCGGCCTCCCAGGCGTCGATCTCGGCGTCGTCGATGTCGCCCCGGGGGTGCTCCCGGGCCCAGACCGCGGCGACGCGCAGGTTCCGCTGGGCCATCAGGTTGGTGTAGACGTTGTCGTCGCCCAGGGCGCTGTACTCGTCCGGGCCGGTGACCCCGTGGATGTGGAAGCGCCCGTCGGAGCCCCGGTGGCCCAGCGACATCCACAGCCGCGCGGTGCCCGCGAGCAGGTCCAGCCCCTCGGTGCGGGCGAAGTCGACGTCCCCGGTGGCCCCGACGTAGCGGATGGCCGCGTCGGCGATGTCGGCGCCGACGTGGAACGCCGCCGTGCCCGCCGGCCAGTAGCCCGAGCACTCGGCGCCGGTGATCGTCCGCCACGGGAACGCGGCGCCGCGCAGGTCCAGCTCGTGGGCGCGCTCGTAGGCGAGGTCGAGCGTGGAGTGCCGCCACCCCAGGGCGTGCCGGGTGATCCCGGGCCGGATCGCCGTCATCACCTGCAGCACGAACGTCTCGGTGTCCCAGAACGCGTGCCCCTCGTAGCCGGTGCCGGTCAGCGCCTTGCCCGCGATCGCCCGGCCCTCCGCCCGCGCGGTGGCCTGCAGGAGGTGGAACAGCGCGTACCGCAGCGCCTGCTGCAGCTCGTCGTCACCGTCGATCTCGACGTCGGCGTCGGCCCAGTAGGCGTCGAGCTCCTCCCGCTGGGCGGCCGCCAGCGCGTCCCAGCCGACGTGGCGGGCCGTCGTCAGCGTCGCCGAGAGCTCCTCGCGCACCGAGGTGATCGACCGGTCGCCCGACCACGCGTACCCGAGCAGCTTGACCAGCGTGATCTCCTCGCCGGCGGCGAGCCGGCCGGTGGCGGTGACCCGCGCCCAGTCCTCGTCGCTGTCGACGTGGATCTCCAGCTCGGCGGGGCTCTCCCACCGGTGGTCGGCGGCGGCTCCCACGTGCAGGCCCGAGCGGGCGGTGCGGTGCAGCAGCGTCACCCGCAGCCCGTCGGCGTGGTCCTCCTGGCTCTGCAGCGGGTGCTGCAGGAGGTCCTCGGCGCTGGGGTGGCTGGTCAGGTGGGGCTGCTGGCGGTTGGCGACCAGGCCCGAGGTGACGGCCAGCTCGACGGGGCCGTCCACCGCGCGCACGGTGTAGCGGACCGCCGCCACGCCGCGGTGGCGCAGCGACACCAGCCGCTCGGAGCGCACGGCGACCGTGCCCCCGGACGGGGCCCGCCACTCCAGCTCGCGCAGCAGGGTGCCGCTGCGGAAGTCGAGCGTGCGCTCGTGGCGCAGCAGGTGGCCGGTGCGGACGTCGAGCACGTGCCCGTCCACGGAGAGCTGGACGAGCGTGCCGTCGATGGTATTCACCAGCGTCTCGGTGGCCTCGGGCTCCCCGCACCCGGTCTCGGTGTAGACCATCGTGCGCAGCTCGTGCAGCCCGGCCAGGTAGGTGCCGGGCATCTCGCCGGGTTCGCCCTCGTCGAGCGTGCCGCGGATGCCGAGGGCGCCGTTGGCCACCGTCAGCGCGGTCTCCGCCCCGCCGGCGTCGTCCAGGCGCAGGCGCGGTTCGTGCACGCACCAGGGGTCGACGGTGTACCGGTCCTGCTCGACGTCGCTCACCCCACGATCTTCCCCGTCGTGGGCCGGGCCATGCGTGACCCGCTCCGGACCGGGGCATCCCGTTCCGCGTGACCGCTCTCCTCGACCTGCCCCGCTCGGCCTTCGCGGCGGTGCTCGGCGCAGGCACCGCCCTGCGCGGCAGCCGCGTGTTCCACCCGCACGGCACCACCCGCGCCTGCCGGGTGCTGGTGGACGGGGGCGCGGACTGGGGCGCCGACCTGCTCGACCGGCCGGCCGAGCACCACGGCGTCGTGCGCGTCTCCCGCGGCGCCGGCCTCCCGCAGCCGCTGCCCGACGTCGAGGGCCTCGCCCTGCGGCTGCCCGGCCTCGGCGTGCGCGGCGGGCCGCTCGACCTGCTGATCAACAGCGCGTGGCGCTACGCGTTCGTGCCGTCGGCGGTGTCGCGCACCTGGTCGGCCGTCCTCCCGCACCGCACGGGCACCGGCCGGCTGGTCCTGGTCGGCGCCCGCCCCCGGCCCGGCGGGTTCACCCTGCTCGCCGCCGCCCCGCTGGGCGCGTGGCGGCCGTGGGGTCGGATCGAGCTGGGGGAGCCGCGCGACGGCGAGCGCCTGCGGTTCCAGCCCACGCTCGGTGCGCCCGACCTCCAGCCGGTGGAGCTGTTCCGCGCGCTGCGGGCCCGGTCCTACGGGTGGTCGCAGGACCTGCGACCCTGACGCCGTCGAGTGGCGCGCTGCTGTGACCGGGCGCACCCTTGACTCGTGGACGACGTCTGGCGCGATCCCGGAGCCCGGCTCGACCTCGTGCACAGGGTGGGGGCCGTGCTGTTCGGCGTCGGCCTGGGCGCGTTCGGGGTGCTGGGGCTGGTGGAGCGGCTCGACTGGTTCTCCACCAGCGGCGCGCCGGTGCTCGGCCTGTCCACCAACGGCCTGCTCTCGGCCATCTCGCTGGCCACCGCGGCGATCCTCATCGCGGCGGCGGTGCGCGGCGGGCGCACGGCGTCCACCGTGCTGACCGTCGCCGGCGCCGCGTTCCTGCTCTCGGGCGTGCTGAACGTCCTCGTGCTGGAGGGTCCGTACAACCTCCTCGCCTTCCGGATGCCCAACGTGGTGTTCAGCCTCGTGTCCGGCGGGCTGCTGCTGGTGCTCGGCTCCTGGGGCCGGTTCACCGGCCGGCTGCCGGCCGACAACCCGTACGCCGGGGAGCGCGGCGCCGTCGACGGCGGTGGCGCCCCCGACCCGGTGCGCCTCGTCGCGCCCGAGGACGCCTGGGCCGCCGCCGAGCTCGCCGCGGCCGAGCGCGCCGATGCGCTGCGCGCCGCGTCGCCCGCGCAGCTGGCCGCCCTGCGGGTCGTGCGCCGGGTGCGGCGCACCGAGGACCGGATCCGCGCGTGGAGGACGACCTACCGGCCCGTCACCTAACGGCGTATTGACGCGGTCGGGGGTCACTCGTCAGAGTCTTTCTGAATCGATTGGGCAGCGCGGCCCCGCTGGTCACGCCGCCCCTGAGCAGAAGGCGGTTCCATGCGGAGAGTGCTGGCGGTCGCCGTCGCCACGGCGATGGCGTTTGCAGCGAGCGGCGGGGCGGTCGCCGTGGCCCAACCGGCCGAACCCGGGCCCGTCGCCCTGGACAACCCCGAGTTCACGGCGAACGTGCTCGCGCCGCTGAAGATCACGACCCCGGAGCAGTTCGCGGCCTTCGAGGAGGACCTCAAGATCGTCGCCGACTACGGCGTGGACGCGGTGAGCGTCGACGTGTGGTGGGGCGACGTCGAGGCGGCGGGGGACAACCAGTTCGACTGGAGCTACTACGACCGGGTCTTCGACCTGATCACGTCCTACGGGCTGGAGCTCGCCCCGATCCTGTCGTTCCACCAGTGCGGCGGCAACGTCGGCGACGACTACACGAGCCTGCTGCCCTCGTGGCTGTGGCCCAAGTACGCCGAGCGCTCCTACCGGGGCGTCAAGCTGGGCCTCAACGGCCTGCAGCACCGCAGCGAGCAGGGCAACTACTCGCCCGAGACCGTCCAGGGCTGGGCCGACCAGATCGTCCAGAACGAGTACCGCGACTTCACCCGGGCCTTCGTGCAGCGCTACGGCGTCGAGTACGCCGAGGAGGTCGTCGAGATCAACATCTCGCTCGGCCCGTCGGGCGAGCTCCGCTACCCGTCCTACAACGCCCACGACACGGGCACCGGCTACCCGACCCGCGGTGGCCTGCAGTCCTACTCCGACCTGGCCGTGCGCGACTTCCAGGACAGCACCCTGCGCAAGTACCGCAACCTGCGCGCCGTCAACGCGGCGTGGGGCACGACCTACACGCGGAAGTCGCAGATCGCGCCCCCCGCGAACCCCGACCAGTTCTTCACCAGCCGCGCCTACATCGACACGCAGTACGGGCGCGACTTCGTCGACTGGTACAACGGCTCACTCGTCGACCACGGTGAGCGCATGATCGAGACGGTCACGCGCGCGCTCGGCCGCAGCTTCCCGTCCGCCGACATCGGCTACAAGGTGCCCGGCATCCACTGGACGATGGGCAACCCGGTCAACCCGCGGGCCACCGAGGTCACCACCGGTCTGATCCAGACCAGCATCGACCTCAACGCGCGGGAGACCGGCCGCGGCTACAAGAACATCATCGACCTGGCCAACCGCGTCGACGTAGGCGGGCGCGACGTCGCCGTGCACTTCACCGCGCTGGAGATGTTCGACGAGAACGTCGCGCCGCAGTACTCGCTGGCCAAGACGCTCGTCGGCTGGTTCGGCCAGTACGCGTTCGACGCCGGCGTGAAGCTCAAGGGCGAGAACGCCCTGAACTTCCTGCTCTACGGCAACGGCAACTGGGACAACATCAACGAGGCGTTCGACCGGTGGGGCTACCTCGGCCTGACCGTCCTGCGGATGTCGGACGTGTCCGAGGGGCTGCCGCGCGACCGGTACGCGCAGTTCATCGACAAGTACCGGAACTGAGAGACACCGACGGCCCCCGCACCTCCCGGTGCGGGGGCCGTCGGCGTTCTCCGCACGTCGGAGCCGGAACGCGGTCAGGACGGGGGTCCGAACAGCGTCCTGGCTCCGGAGTGCTCGTGGGACACCGCGCCCCGCGCACGGGCAGGTGCGCGGGGCGCGGCCGTTCAGACCGGGACGGCGGTGACCACGACGTTGTCCACGTAGTGGCCCGTGGCCCGGTCGAACTCGCCCCCGCAGGTGATGAGCACCAGGCGCGGGGGCCCGGACCGCTGGAAGACCTCCTCCAGCGGCAGCTCGGCCTTGCCGAAGTCGCGCACGCTGTCCACGCGGTAGGTGAGCGTCGTGCCGTCGCCGGTGTCCACCTCGACGGTGTCACCCGGCGCGGTGCCGGCGAGCTCGTAGAACGCGCCGCGGCCCTGCACGCGGTCGTCCACGTGCCCGGAGAGCACGGCCGAGCCGTCCTCCCCGGGGGCGGCGCCGAAGCGGTACCAGCCGATCGTGCGGACGTCCTCGGGCACCTCCATCAGCCCGGCGTCGTCCACGCCTACCGGGACGACCGGGGCGTCGACCTCGATCGACCCGACCCGGATGCGGGCGGGGTCGTCCGGTCCGGCCTCGGGGACGACGGGGTCCGGGCGGTCGGCGGCGGGCGCCGCCTCCGCCCCGGTCGGGGCCGGGGCGGAGGCGGGAGCCGGTGCGGGGGACACCGGCTGCGCGGCCGCGAGCGGGGTGGGCGGCACGGGGTCGGCGGGGCTCGCGCAGCCCGCCGCCCCGGCCAGTGCCACCGCCGCCGCGGCCAGCGCCACCCGGAGCCGGGCGGCGCCGGTCGTGCGCGTGGTCGTGCTGGACGGCATGCCGGTCAGCGGCCCGCGCGGGTGGCGCGCATGCGCGTGACGCCGGCGTAGCCGGCACCCGCCACGACGACCGTGCCGGCCAGCAGGCCGACCAGGACCGCCGCCGGCACCGAGGGCGCACCGGACGGAGCGCCCGACGGGACGCCCGCGGGCGGGGTGTGCAGGCCGTCGATCGTGAAGACGACCAGGTCGAGCGAGTCGTCCTCGAGCGAGCCGATGGCGTGGACGAAGGTCGCGGTGCCCTCCTCCAGCTCCAGCTCGGCCGGGCCGATGACCGGGTCGGTCGTGCCCGCGGCGGCGACGGCGGCCTCGATGGTGCCGGCCTCGACCTCCAGGGACTCCTCGTCCGGGTTCGTCAGGTCCTCGATGACGGCGGTGTCGCCCGCGAGCACGTCGACGGCCGGGGCGGCGGCGGTGTGCCGCACCACGACCCGGGCCTCGCCGGCCGGCACGTCGGAGACGTCGTTGACGAACGCCGTCAGCGTCGGGTCGCCGTCCTCGGAGAGGTGGGCGACGAGGGTGACGTTGTCGTCATCCCCCAGCTCGGCGGTGGCCTCCAGCAGCGCGTCGCCGGAGTCGTCGTCGGCGTCGGCCGGGAAGATCGCGACCTCGACGGAGCCGGCGGGCAGCTCCACCGGGCCCTCGCTGGTGCCGGGCTCGAAGTCGTCGAGCGCGCGCTCGCCGTTGACGTAGACGTCGACGGGGGTCTCGGGGATGCCGTGCACGACGAAGACGGTGCCGGTGTCCTGGGCTACCGCGAGGGGAGCGAGGCCCACGGTGATCGCTGCGGCGAGCAGCGGTGCACCGAGAGCCATGGTGGTGCGACGCATGGCCGTCCTTCCGGGGGAGGGGGGAGCGGATCGGGGAACCCGTTCCTACCGGTCCCGGCCGGTCCCCACCTCCCGACGCGGAGGCCTCTCAGGGGCGTCGCCCGCCTCAGGAACTGCTCCACCCGGTCCAGCTGCTGCAGCCGCACGGCTCACCAGTCGGGTGCCGGTGGCCCCTGCGGCACGGTGAGCGGCCTCGCGCCCAGTTCCCGACCACCGGCGGACCGTCGCCGGACGGGCGGCGGCGCGCGCTCGGCGGGTGCCGCGGTGACCGGGCTGTGACCCGGGGGGTCGCCCGGCCGGTCAGCGGCGGGCGGTCCGCCGCAGCCCGGCCGCGTGCACCAGCGCGAAGCGGACCATCGCGTCACCGAAGTCGAGCGACGCGTGGTGCTCCAGCCCGGGGATCGGCGGGTGCTCGGCGTAGAGCTCCCGCACCACCGGCGGCGGGTGGGTCGCCTGCCACAGCCCGGCCGCGACGACGCCGCCCACCGCCAGCAGCTCGGCGCAGGCCGCCCGGTCCAGCTCGGGCAGGGCGCGGTGCACGGCGTCGGCGACGGTGTCGAGCGCCGCGCCCGTGGCGGTCTTGAAGCTGCGCACCGCGTCGAGGGAGACGTTGCGCTCCAGGGTGAGCGTGGCGTGCAGGAGGAGCTGGCACAGCAGCGGGCGCTCGGCGAGCGAGCGCCCCAGCACGCCGGCCACGTGCTCCGCGTCCGCGTCCCACCCGTCCCCGGCCGGCCGCGCGTCGAGGGCTGCGACCACCGCGTCGGCCCACTCCCGCCACTCCGCCTCCGCGAGCCGCAGGAAGATCTCCTCGCGCGTGCCGAAGTACCGCAGCAGCGCCGACTTGTGCATGCCGACCTCGGCGGCGATGCCGGCCAGGCTCACGGCGCCGACGCCGTCGCGGCGACCCAGCGCCCGCGCGGCGTCGAGGATCGCCCGGTAGCGCTGCTGCTTCTGCTCGGGCTGGCGGGCCCGCAGGAAGGCGGTCCCCTCCGAGGTCACGGCGCGACCCTAGACCCGCGGCGCACCGTTCCCCAAGTAGCGCAACACCGTTGCCTTGTTAGGAGAACGGCGTTGCCCTAACGTGGGCGGCACCGACGACCGGAGGACGGTGCTGTGGCCGAGGTGGAGCTGCGCGTGAACGGAACGGACCGGAGGGTCGAGCTCGACCCCCGGGTGAGCCTGCTCGACGCCCTTCGCGAGCACCTGGGGCTGACCGGCACCAAGAAGGGCTGCGACCAGGGCGCGTGCGGGGCCTGCACCGTGCTCGTGGACGGCGAGCGGATCGCGTCCTGCCTGGCGCTGGCCGTGCAGTACGGCGGCCGCGACGTCACCACCATCGAGGGGATCGGCGAGCCCGGACGGCCGCACCCGCTGCAGCGCGCGTTCGTGGAGTTCGACGGCTACCAGTGCGGCTTCTGCACGTCCGGCCAGATCTGCTCGGCGATCGGGATGCTGGCCGAGCACCGCGCCGGCGCGCCGAGCGCGGTCACCGAGCACCTCGCGGACGCCGGCCCCGCCCTGACCGACGCCGAGATCAAGGAGCGGATGAGCGGCAACCTCTGCCGCTGCGGCGCCTACCACGGCATCGCCGACGCCATCCGCTCCGTCGCGGCGGAGGGGGCGGAGTGATCGCGTTCGCCTACCGGAGCGCGCCCGACGTCGCCACGGCCGTCCGCGTGCTCGCCGACGACCCGGGCGCCCGGCTGCTGGGCGGGGGCACGAACCTCGTCGACCTCATGCGCCAGGACGTCGAGCGGCCCGCCACCCTCGTCGACATCACCGCCCTGCCGCTGACCGGGGTGGCCGAGCGGCCCGACGGCGGCCTGCGCATCGGCGCGCTGGTGCGCAACAGCCACCTCGCGGCGCACCCGCTGGTGCGCACCCGCTACCCGGTGCTGGCGCAGGCGCTGCTGTCGGGCGCGTCCGGGCAGCTGCGGAACATGGCCACGGTCGGCGGCAACCTCCTGCAGCGCACCCGCTGCCCCTACTTCGTCGACCTCACCGCCGCCTGCAACAAGCGCGAGCCGGGCTCCGGCTGCGCCGCGCTCGACGGGGTGCACCGCCAGAGCGCGGTGCTCGGCGGCAGCGAGCACTGCATCGCCACCCACCCGTCGGACATGGCGGTCGCGCTGGCCGCGCTGGACGCCGTCGTGGAGGTCGAGAGCGTGCGCGGCACCCGCCGGGTCCCGCTGGTCGGGCTGCACCGGCTGCCCGGCGACACCCCGCACGTCGAGACCGTGCTGGAGCGCGACGAGCTGATCACCGCGGTCGAGCTGCCGCCCGCCCCGGTCGCCGCGACCTCGCGGTACCGCAAGGTGCGCGACCGCGCCTCGTACGCGTTCGCCCTGGTGTCGGTGGCCGCGGCCCTGGAGGTCACCGACGGCGCCGTCACCGACGTGCGGCTCGCGCTCGGCGGCGTGGCCCCCCGGCCGTGGCGGGCGCACGAGGCCGAACGGCTCCTGCTCGGCGGACCGGCCACCGACGGGGCGTTCCGGGCCGCGCTCGCGGCCGAGCTCGCCCCGGCCGTCGCCCGGCCCCAGAACGACCACCTGATCGAGCTCGTGCAGCGCACCGCCGTCGCGACGCTGCACCGGCTGCTCACCGAGGGGGGCGCGGCGTGACGCAGGCACCGGAGCGGACCCGGCCCGAGGTGGCCCGGCCCGCCGAGCCCGGGGGACCCGCCGTCGGCCGGCCGGTCGAGCGCGTGGACGGCGTGACCAAGACCTCCGGCGCGGCGGTCTACACCGCCGACCGGCCCGTGCCCGACCTCGCCCACGCGGCGCTGGTGCACGCGAGCATCGCCCGGGGCCGCATCGCGCACCTGGACACCACGGCCGCCGAGGCCGCCGACGGCGTGCTCGCCGTGCTCACCCACCTCAACACCCCGCGCCTGGTGCCCCCGCCGGCCCGGGTGAGCGTGCTGGACATGAGCACGATGGTGGCCGGCACCTCGGTGGAGCACCTGGGGACCGACCAGGTGCACTGGAACGGCCAGCCGGTCGCGGTCGTCGTCGCCACCACCCCCGAGGCGGCCCGGGAGGCCGCGCGGCTGGTCCGCGCCACCTACGAGGCCGCCCCGGCCACCACCGACTTCGCCGCCGCGCAGGACGCCGCCGTGCCCCACCGGGGCTCGGTGATCCTGCCCGGGGACGTCCGCAGCGGCGACGCCGAGCGCGCGCTGACCGCCGCGCCCGTCGCGGTCGACCTGCGCTACACCACGCCCCCGCACCACCACCACGCGATCGAGCCGCACGCCACCACCGCCGTCTGGGACGGCGACCGGCTCACGGTCTGGGAGACCACGCAGAACCTGGACTGGACCCGCCGGCACCTCGCGCTGCGCTTCGGCGTGCCGCTCGACGCCGTGCGCGTGCTCGCCCCCCACGTCGGCGGGGGCTTCGGAGGCAAGGGCTCCGTCTGGGCCGGCACCGTGCTCGCCGTCCTCGCCGCGCGCGCCACCGGCCGCGCCGTGCGCCTGGTGCTGACGCGGGAGGCCGTGGTGCGCACCGTGGGCGGGCGCAGCCCCACCGTGCAGCGGGTGGCGCTGGGGGCCGAGCGCGACGGCACGCTGACCGCGCTCGTGCACACGGGAGTGTCGATGGTCGGGCGGGTCGGCGGCGGGCCGGAGCCGGTGACCTCGCAGTCGCGGCACCTCTACGCGGTGCCGAACGTGCTGATCACCCAGTCCACCACCGCGCTCGACCTCCTCCCGCCGACGTTCATGCGCGCGCCCGGCGAGGCCGTGGGCACGTTCGCGCTGGAGTCGGCGGTGGACGAGCTGGCCGGGCGGCTCGGGGTGGACCCGGTCGCGCTGCGGATGCGCAACGAGCCCGAGCGCAACCCCGTCGACGGCAAGCGGTTCTCCCACCGCGACCTGCGCGGCGCGTACGCCCGCGGCGCGGAGCGGTTCGGGTGGGCGGAGCGGGCGCCCGAGCCGCGGGCGACGCGGGACGGCCGGTGGCTCGTCGGGTGGGGCGTCGCGACGGCGTTCCACCAGCCGATCACGATGCACGCCGACGTCGCCCTCGTGCTGCGCGCCGACGGCACCGTCCGGGTGCGCTGCGCGCTGCACGAGATCGGCGTCGGCGCCACGACCGCGGTGGCGCAGATCGCGGCGGACGCGCTCGGCGTGCCCGTCGGCGCCGTCACCGTCGAGCACGGCGACACCGACCTGCCGGTGAGCGTGATGGCCGGCGGGTCGGCGCAGACGTCGAGCATCGCGGCCGCGGTGCTGCGGGCCGCCGACCGCGCCGCCCGCGCGGCGCACGGCCTCACCCGCCGTTCGGCGACGTCGCCCCTGCGGGGGCGCCGCTACGCCGAGCTGCGGGTCGGGCGGGGCGGGCTGCACCCGGTCGACGCCCCGGACGCCGGCGAGACCTGGTCCGCGATCCTGGCCGGGGCCGGGCGCGACGAGCTGGAGGTCCGGGCCCACGGCCCGTCCCGGTTCGGGCAGGCGGTGGGGCGGACCGGCTCGATGGTCCGCATGCTGCGCGACCGCCGCCGGTGGGTGCGGGCGGCCACGGGCGCCCACTTCTGCGAGGTCCGCGTGGACGCCGACACCGCCGAGGTGCGCATCACCCGTTGGGTCGGGGTCTTCGACGTGGGGCGGGTGGTCAACCCGAGGACGGCGACCAGCCAGATCCGCGGCGGCATCGTCATGGGCATCGGCGCCGCCCTGTCGGAGGAGTCGCTGGTCGACCCCCGCGACGGTCGCGTCGTCAACCCGGGCCTGGCCGGCTACCACGTGCCGGTGCACGCCGACGTCCCGGCGATCGAGGTGGAGTTCCTCGACGACCCGGACCCCACCGCACCGCTCGGCCTGCTCGGGGTGGGCGAGGTCGGCACCACCGGCGTCGCGGCGGCCGTGGCGAACGCGGTGCACCACGCCACCGGCGTCCGGGTGCGGAGCCTCCCGCTGACCCCGGAGGCGCTGCTGCGGGCCGGCGGGTAGTTCCCGGGCGGCGGTCGACCCCCCCGGTCAGGCGCCCGGGCCGGGCGGGTCGAACTCGTCGATGAAGGCGTAGGGGTAGTCGGGAGCGTGCGGTGCGGACACGGTGTCGAGCGCCGCGCGCGTGCCGGCGTCCAGGTCGCCGGTCCAGCCACGCACGACCTGCTCGAGCTGCTCGGCCGTGCGGGCCCCGACGAGCGCCGACGCCACCCCGGGCCGGCCGGTGAGCCAGGACAGCGCGATGTCGGCCGGGGTGCGGCCCTGCTGCTCGGCCACCGACCGCACCGCGTCGAGGATCCGCCAGGTGCGCGGGGTGCCGCGCCGCTCCCACGCCTCCACCCCGCGGCCGGGGTCCTCGCCGAGCCGGCTGGCGCCCGTCGGGGGTTCCCCCTCGCGGTACTTCCCGGTGAGCCAGCCGGAGGCGAGGGGTCCCCACGCCAGGCAGGCGAGCCCCGCGTGCGCGGCGGCCGGCAGCACCTCCCACTCGACCTCCCGGGCCAGCAGGTTGTACTGGGACTGGTGGCTGACCAGGCGCGGGTCGTCGACGAGCGCGGCCAGCGCCGCGATCTGCCACCCCGGCAGGTTGCTCACGCCGACGTGGCCGACGCGCCCGGACCCCAGCGCCTCCGCGAAGAAGGTCGCGACCTCCTCCAGCGGGGTGCGCCGGTCGGGCCCGTGCACCTGGTACAGCTCGACCTCGTCGACGCCGAGCCGGCGCAGGCTCGCGTCCAGGGCCCGGCGCAGGTACTCGGCGCGCAGGCTCGCGCCCGGCTGCCCGGAGACGGCGAACCGGCCCTTCGTCGCCAGGCGCACGCGGTCCCGCCCGCCCGGACGCCGGGCGAGCCAGGACCCGATGATCTCCTCCGAGCGCCCGTCGGCGTAGACGTCCGCGGTGTCGACCAGCGTGCCGCCCGCCCCGGTGAACGCGTCGAGGATGCGGTGCGACGCGGCCTCGTCGGCCTCCGCACCGAAGGTCATGGTGCCGAGCCCGAGGACCGACACCTCCAGCCCGGTCCCGCCCAGTCCGATCGTGCGCACCACTGCCTCCTGCTCCGCCACCGCCCCTGCGGCAGACCCTCCGATCATGGCCGACGGGCGGGGCCGGGCCCCAGCGGCCGGTGCCGGTGCCGGTACCGGACTTACGGCCGATGCGGTCCCGTACTCCGGACCGATGCGGGCGCAGGCCCCGGTCGCGAGCCTGGAGCGCGACCGACGCCACCGACCCGAGGGGCCCCCGCGTGATCACCGCACTGCTCGACCAGCTCGCCGACCTGCCGTTCGCCCTGCTGGTGCTCGCGGCCGGGGCGCTGGCGCTGGGGGAGACGACGATCGGGCTCGGGTTCGTCGTGCCGGGGGAGAGCGGGCTGCTCGTGGTGTCGGCCGCGGTGCGCGGCGTCGAGCAGTTCGTCCTCGTCACGGCCGTCGTCACGGCCTGCGCGACGGCCGGTGACACCATCGGCTACCTCGTCGGCCGCCGCTACGGCGACCGCCTGCGCGAGAGCCGGCTGATCGCGCGGATCGGGCAGCAGCACTGGGACCGGGCGGGCGACCTGCTGCGCCGCCGCGGGGCCTGGGCGGTGCTCGCGGCGCGCTTCCTGCCGGTCGTCCGCACCGTCACCCCGGCCGCCGCGGGTGCGGCGCGGCTGCCCCTGGACCGCTTCCTGCCGGCGAGCCTCGTCGGCGCCCTGGCCTGGTCGGCGCTGCACATCGGGATCGGCGCGAGTGCCGGGGCCGCCGCGCGGGAGATCGAGCGGGTCCTGGGCGGGGCCGCGTGGGTGGTGCTCGCGGTGCTGGTGGCCGTCGGGGTGGCCGTGGTGCTCGTGCGGCGGCGCCGGGGGCACTGCGCCGAGCAGCCGGCCGCGGTGCCGGACGGCGCCGGGGTGCGTTCCGCAGGAGGGTGACGGCGGGCGGGGCCGGGCGCTACGGTTCGCTTCCCGACGCCCACCGCTGCGGGTCGGATCCGTCGTCAGCCGGGCTCGTCAGGGAGATCGATGACCGCCACCACGCCCTCACCCGGCGTCGGGCAGACCCGCTCGCGCGGCCGCGACCTCCTCGCGCAGGTGGCCGCCCCGCTGCGGGCCTTCGCCGCCGCCAACGAGGCGAGCAGCGCCGCGCTGCTGCTCCTCGCCACCGTCGCCGCCGTCGTCTGGGCCAACTCGCCGTGGTCGGAGACCTACGAGGCGTTCTGGGACACCGAGTTCGCGTTCCGCCTGGGCGGCGCGGAGCTCGCGCTCGACCTCAAGCACTGGGTCAACGACGGCCTGATGGTGTTCTTCTTCTTCGTCGTCGGGCTCGAGGTCAAGCGCGAGCTGGTGATGGGCGAGCTCACCGACCGCAGGCGGGCCGCGGTGCCCTTCGCGGCCGCCGTCACCGGGCTGGCCGTCCCGGCCCTGGTCTACCTGCTGTTCAACCCCAGCGGGGAGGCCGCGGCGGCCTGGGGCGTCGTCATCTCCACCGACACCGCCTTCCTGCTCGGCGTGCTCGTGCTCGTCGGCCCCGCCTGCCCGACGCAGCTGCGGCTGTTCCTGCTCACCCTGGCCGTCGCCGACGACGTGGGCGCGCTGGCCATCATCGCGATCTTCTACACCGACGACCTCGCGCTCGGCCCGCTCGCGCTGGCCGCCGCCGGCATCGGGCTGATGCTGCTCATGCGCTTCGGCTTCCGGCTCTGGCGCGGCCCGGCGTACTTCGTCATCGCCGTCGGCGTCTGGATCGCGATGTACGCCTCCGGGGTGCACCCGACGATCGCCGGCGTCGTCATCGCGCTGGCGACCCCCGCCTACCCGCCCCAGCGCGCGGAGGTGGAGGACGCGGCCCGGCTGGCGCGGGCCTACCGGCAGTCGCCCAACCCCGAGTTCGCCCGCGCCGCACGGCTGAGCATCGAGCGCTCGGTGTCGAGCAACGAGCGGCTGCAGGCCCTCTACGCCCCCTGGTCGGCGTTCGTCATCGTGCCGATCTTCGCGCTGGCCAACGCCGGGGTCACGCTCGACGCCGAGACGCTGCGCGCCGCCGCCACGTCACCGGTCACGATCGGCGTCGTCGCGGGGCTCGTCCTGGGCAAGCTGCTGGGCATCCTGCTCGGCGTCGGCGCCTCGGTCGGGCTGCGGCTCGGACGCCTGGCGCCCGGCCTGACGGGCTGGCAGCTCGCCGGGGGCGCCGCGCTGTCGGGCATCGGGTTCACGATCTCGCTGTTCATCGTCGACCTGGCCCTCGACGACCCAGCGCTGGCCGACCAGGCCCGCGTCGGCGTGCTCGCGGCGTCGGTGCTGGCCGCCGGTCTGGGGTGGGCGGTGTTCCGGCTCGGCGACGCGCTGCGCGGCGACGACGACCGGAGCGCGCCCGTCGAGCTCGACCCCCCGGTCGACCCCGAGCGCGACCACGTCCGCGGCCCGGTCGACGCGCCGCTCACCCTCGTCGAGTACGGCGACTTCGAGTGCCCCTACTGCGGGCGCGCCACGGGCGTGGTGGAGGAGCTGCGGGAGCGGTTCGGCGACCGGCTGCGCTACGTGTTCCGCCACGTCCCCCTGGCTGACGTCCACCCGCACGCGGTGCTCGCCGCCGAAGCCGCGGAGGCCGCCGGCGCGCAGGGGCGGTTCTGGGAGATGCACGACCGGCTCTTCGCCCACCAGGACGCCCTCGGGGCGGCCGACCTCCTGGAGCACGCCGCCGCCGTCGGGCTGGACGTGCAGCGGTTCAGCAAGGACCTGGGCTCGGGGCGGTTCTCCGCCCGGGTGCGCGACGACGTCGCCTCCGCCCAGGCCAGCGGGGTCGGCTCCACGCCGACGTTCTTCGTCGGCGGGCGCCGCCACACCGGCCCCTACGACGCGGAGACCCTCACCCGCGAGCTGCTGGGCGGCCTGGACGGGCCCGAGGAGCCGGGTCCGGTCACCGGCGCGGCCCTCCCCGCGCTGGGCGCGCTGCGGGCCGGCCGCGGCGAGCAGCTCGCCGGGGCGGCGCCCATCGACGGGATGGACGAGCTGGAGGAGACGCCCGACCAGCACGGGGAGTACCCGCGGCTCACCGACGCCCAGCGGGCGGTGCTGGCCCGGCGCGGCACCCGGCGCACCGTGGCCGCCGGGGACGTGCTGTTCCGCGAGGGCGATCCCGGCTACGACTTCCACCTGCTGCTCTCCGGGCGGGTCGCGGTGGTGGAGGACCTGGGCCGCACCACCCAGCGGGTGCTGGCCGTGAGCGGTCCCGGCCGCTTCCTCGGCGAGCTCAACCTGCTCACCGAGGACCAGCCGGTGTACCTGAGCGCGGTCGTCGTCGCCGACGGCGAGGTGCTCGTCCTCCCCGCGGCGGCGCTGCGGGCAGCGTTCACCGAGTCCCCGGACCTGCGGGACACGGTGCAGCGGGCGTTCCTCCTGCGCCGGGCGCGGCTGCTCGCCCTCGCCGCCGACCTGCACCTCGTGGGCCGGGCGGACGAGACGGCCCCCCTGCGGGAGTGGGCGGACGCGCGCGGGGTGGCCCACACCGTCACCGACCTCGACACCGACGACGGTGCGCTCGAACTGCTGGAGAACCTGGGCGCCGCCGAGGGCGACACGCCGCTGGCCGTGTGGCGGGGCGCGGTGCTGCGCGCCGCGACGGTCGCCGACCTCGAACGCGCCACCGGCCCCGCCTGACCGGGCGGGGGTCAGATCCGTGCGGTGACCCGCTGGAGGCTGTGCTCGACCAGCCGGACCAGGGCGCCCTGGGCCGCCCCGGCGTCGCGGGCGTCGATGCGCACGACCGGCACGTCGGGGGAGACCGTGAGCGCGGCCCGCACGGCGTCGATCTCGTGGCCGCCGGTGCCGGGGAAGGTGTTCACCGCGACGACGAACGGCATGCGCCGGCTCTCGAAGTAGTCGATCGCGGCGAAGCTCTCGTCGATGCGGCGCAGGTCGACCAGCACGATCGCGCCGACGGCGCCGCGGGCGAGCTCGTCCCACATGAACCAGAACCGGTCCTGCCCGGGCGTGCCGAACAGGTAGAGCACGAGCTGGTCGTCGACGGTGATGCGGCCGAAGTCCATCGCGACGGTGGTGCTGGTCTTGCCGGGCACGGCGCGCAGGTCGTCGACGCCCACCGAGGCGCTGGTCAGGGCCTCCTCGGTGAGCAGCGGGTCGATCTCCGACAGGGCGCACACGAGGGTGGTCTTGCCGACGCCGAACCCTCCGGCGATGAGGATCTTCAGGGCGACGGGGGCGGGACTAGCGGGCACGGAGGCCCTCCAGGAGTCGGGTGAGCAGCTCGGGGCTGGGCCGGCCGTCGGGGCTGGTGGGCGGGGGGAGGTGGACGTGCAGGTACCCGGCCTCGGCGAGGTCGCTGACGAGCACCCGCGCCACGCCGACGGGCACGCGCAGGTGGGCCCCGACCTCCACGAGGGAGACCGGCTGGGCCGCGAGGTCGAGGATCGCGCGGTGCTCGACCTGCAGCCCGCCCCGGGAGGCGGTGCCGGGGGCGAGGGTGACCATGGCGTCGATCGGCAGGTCGGCGGGGCCGGAGCGGGTCCGGCCGCCGGTGAGCGCGTAGACGGGCACGACGCGCCCCGGATCGTCCCGGTTCACCACGGCTGCTCCGCCGTGCGCCGGGTCGGGCTGAGCGTGCGGCCGACGCGCCCGGCCAGCATCGTCATCTCGTAGCCGATCATGCCGATGTCGCTGCGCCGGTCGGCGTGCACGGCGAGGCTCGCCCCGGTGCTGATGGCGGTGACGAAGAAGTAGCCCCCGGCCATCTCCAGGATGGTCTGGGTGACCGGGGCGTCGCCGAGCAGGTGGGCGGTGCCGCGGGCCAGGCTGGTGATCCCCGAGGCGGCCGCCGCGAGCTGGTCGCCCAGCCCCTCGTCGACGCCCGGGGAGACGGCGAGGCGGAGCCCGTCGGCCGACACGACCACCGCCTGCCGCACGCCGGGGGTGGCCCGGACGAACTCGGCGAGGAGCCAGTCGAGCCGGTGGTCGTCGGTCACGGTCCCGCCTCGCGGTCGAGCTCGTCGTGGGCCGCCTGGCGGTGGGCCTGGTAGCGGGACAGCGCGCTGGCCGCCGTCGGGTCCACCCGGGCGGGCTCGACCCCGCCGGCCTGGGGCGCCGTGCGGAGACCGGCGGCCAGGCTGGCCTGGGGCACGCGCACCCGGAGGCCGGAGACGGGGTCGGTGCGCGCCGGTTCCGCGGCGGCCCGGGGAGCCGGGGTCGGCCGCGGGCGCTGCGCCGGCGCGGCGGGACGCTCCGCCGTGGCGACGGGGGCGCCCCGGGCGGGACGGGCGGCACCGGGCGGGGCCTCGCCCTCCCACCAGCCGGGCCAGTCGGCGGACGGCGCCGGGAGCGCCGCCGTGGCGTCGTCGGGCCGCTCCAGCCGCTGGGCGGAGCGGGGCAGCGCGGCCGGGCGGACCGGCCCGTCCACGAACAGCGCGCGGGGGACGGTGACGACGGCCGTGGTGCCGGCCCCGGGCGTGGGCTGGAGCACCACACCGACGCCGTGGCGCGCGGCGAGCCGCGCGACGACGTGGAACCCGAGGCGCTGGTGCACCGCGAGGTCGACGTCGGGCGGGGCGGCCAGCAGCGCGTTGGTCTCGGCCAGGTCGTCGGCCGCGATCCCGACGCCCCAGTCCTCGATGACCACGACGTGCCCGACGGCGTCGTCCCGGCCGGGGCGCGACCGCACGGTGACCGAGGTGTCCGGCGGGGAGAAGCGCACCGCGTTCTCGGTGAGCTCGGCCAGGAGGTGGGTGAGGTCGGTGACGACGTGCCCGACCACCGCGGGCCGCTCGTCCACGTCGATGACCACGCGGGTGAGGTCCTCGGTCTCGGCGACGGCGGCGCGCACGACGTCGCGCAGTCCGACCGGGTCGCTCCACGTGCGCGGCGGCTGCTCCCCGGACAGGACGAGCAGGTTCTCGGCGTTGCGGCGCACGCGGGTGGTGAGGTGGTCGAGGCGGAACAGCTCGCCCAGCACGTCGGGGTCCTGCTCGGTGTCCTCGAGCTGGTTGATGATCTGCATCTGCCGCTGCAGCATGCTCTGGTTGCGCCGCGCGAGGTTCACCAGCAGCTCGGAGGCGAAGCGCCGCCGCTCGATCTCGGCCTCGGCGAGCTCCCGGGCCAGGGCGTCCCTGGCGTGCTGCTGGTCCTCGGTGACGCGCCAGAACATCATCATCGAGATGCACGCCGCGAGCACCGCCAGCCCGTGGATCAGCGACCACAGCCACGGGTCCTCCTGCCCGTGGGCGTGCTCGAAGATCAGGTCGCCCTGCCAGGCCGACCCGATGCCGTGGCTGACCACGGTGAAGCCGACGTTGACCAGGAACGGCACCCAGTCCTGGTAGAGCGCGATGAAGCCGATGATGATGAAGAAGTGGAAGTGGGCCTCGATCGCCCCCTCCGTGAGGCCGACCAGGGCCGAGGAGCAGAAGACCAGCCCGCCGGTGACCGCGATGGACGCCGTGCGCCGGTACCGCCGCAGGGCGTAGCCGGCACCGAGGCAGGCGCCCAGGACGGCGAGCAGCGCGGCGTGCGCGGTCCAGGGCCTGGCCGTGCCCACCGCGAACGCGGCGAGCAGGGGGACGTGCACCGCGAGCACCCACAGCAGCAGGCGGTGGCGCCGCTGCCAGTCGTCCTCGTCGAGTGTGTAGCCGCGGGGGAGCAGGGCGAGAGTCGACGCCAACATCGCGCAGGAGGTCCTTCGTCTTGCCATCGGCACGCCACTCCGGTGATCCGGAGCGGCCGCACCATAACCTTCCCCGCGCGGTCCCGCCGCAGCCGGCGGGGCCCGTCGGGCGGCTGTCGTGATCGGCGGCACGGCGTCCGGGACGCGCGTTCTCCGCTCCCCCTCGAATTTGTCACGACGCGCGCCGGAGCAGTTCCGGAGAGTGAGCACCGCCGACGCCGGGAGCCCTGACCGGAGGGTGGGGCGGGGTGGAGCGGGCGGCTGCGGTCAGGGCGGATCCTCGTGCGGGCCGCTCGTGCGGACGGTCGTCGTCTGCGCACGCTGCGTTACTGGGAACGGCTCTCCGGCCAGTTCGGCGGACCTGTTGCGCTCGCGGCGGCCGTTTCCTCGTGTTCGTTTCCCGCCGCCTGCGACCTGCTATTCCCGATCATTCCTCAGAATGGTCGGCGGCGATCGGGAGATGTGTGGACCCGTCGCTCGCGGCGCGGGGGCGGCGGCTCCGATCGGCGGGATGACCAGTGCGCGGTCGGACACGGGTCGTCTCCCGACTCTCGACAGAGGAATCGTGGTTCGCGTAACCTGGGTCGCGGGGCGGGACAGCCCCGAGGCCGGTCGACCCCGTGTGGAGGAGCCCGAGATGACGACGTCCCCCGCCCCACCGCCCCCCGTCGTGGTCGAGCCGGCCCGAACGGACGCTCGGTGAGCCGCCCGTCGGCCACGCGGACGGCCTGGCGCGACCGGGGCGCCGGACCCCGCAGCACCGCGGTGCCGCTCACGGCAGCCGCCGTCCTGGGCCTGCAGGGCTACCGCTGCGACACCAGCATCTCGCTGCTGCTGACCACCCGTCCCGGACCCGACCTGGACCCCCAGGACCGGGCGCGGCTGCGCGCCCTCGCCGGTCAGGCGCGCGACCGGCTGCGGGGCCACCCGGACCACGACCGCGGTCGGATCGCCCCGGTGCTCGACCAGCTGGACGGGATGGTCGAGGAGCTGCGGGGACCGGTGGACCGCGCTGTCGCGCTCTACGCCTCCCCGGTGCGCACCGCCCGCTTCGACCTGCCCGTCGAGGTCGTCGACCGGTGCGTCATCGACCCCACCTTCGCCACCCGCGACCTCGTGCGGTCCCTGCACCGCACCCCGCGCCACGTCGTGCTCCTGCTCTCGGCGGACCGGGCCCGGCTGCTCGACGCGGCGCAGGGCGCACTGGCGCCGGTGTCGCACGGCTTCCCCCGCTCCGACGCCGGGCACCGGCGCGGCACCCCGGCCCGCGAGTCCTTCCTCCGCGAGGTGGACCGGTCCCTGGGGGCCTACCTGCAGCTGCACCCCGCCCCACTGGTGGTGGCGGCCGCCCAGCCCACCCTGGCGAGCTTCCTGCAGGTCTCGCGCAGCACCGGCCGCCTGGCGGGCACCCTCGCCGGCCACCACCTCGACACCCCGACCGAGGAGCTCCAGACCCGGATCCGGCCGGTCATCGAGGAGTACCTGCTGTCCCGGCAGGCCGAGGCCCTGTCGCTGCTCACCCGGCGCGAGGGCCAGGGTCGGGCCGTGCGCGGCATCGCCGCCGCCTGGCTCGCCGCCCGCTGGGAGCGGCCGGAGATGCTCGCCGTCGAGCAGGGCTACTTCCAGCCGGCCCGCCTGTCCGCGAGCGGCGACACGCTGGTGCCCGTGGACGCGGTGGGCGAGGTCGGTGACCCCGACGTGCTCGACGACGCCGTCGACGAGCTCATCGAGGCGGTGCTGGGCCGGGGCGGTTGGGTCGCCCTCGTCAGCGACGGCAGCCTGCCCGCCGACTCCCGGGTCGTCCTGACGCTGCACGCCTGACCGGGACACCCGTGGGAGGAGGCGCGATGCTGGTCGAGATCGTGGCCGGTGTGCTCATCGGGTACGCGGTCCTGGTGGTGGTGGCGGTGGTCGCGCTGCCCCGCCGCGGCCGGCGGTCGACCCGGCCCGACCGCCCCGAGGTCGGGCCGGTCGGTGCGGCCGGCCTCCCCACCGGGACAGCGATGCTGCCGCTCGACGTCTGGGACGCCGTGGTGGTCGTGCTGATCGTCGGCATGGTCCTCTCGGTGCCCGTCGTCGGCGGGGTCGTGGCGGCCCTCCTCGTGCCGGCCCTCGTGCTGGCGCCGCTGCTGGTGGTCCGCGCCCTGGGCCACGGAGCCGCACCGCGCTCACACCGGTTGCCCTGATCGCAAACCGGAGGCCGATGAGCCTCCTCACGCTGCCGGATCGGACGACCGGGGCCATGGTGTGCGTTGTGCAGAGCAGAAGGTCTGCGACGAGGGAGACTCCGATGGCGAACGCCCTGCTGCGCTCCGGCACGACCCCGCCCGACTCCGGCGAGCGCTCCCCGCGCCCCCGCCGGAAGGTGCCCCTGAAGCTCGTCGCCGCGGCGGCCGCCGCGGGCCTCGCGCTGCCCATCGGGTTCGGCATCGTCGACGCCCTGCCGGACTGGGGCTCGGCGCTCACCCCGCAGACGGTCGACCGCAGCCCCGCCCCGCTGCTCACGGCGCTGCGGGACGTGGCGCAGCACCGCGCGGCCGAGGGCACGTTCCAGGTCCTCGTGGACGTGGAGCAGGACACGCCCTACCTGCCGTCGTTCATCAGCGGTGAGCGCACCAGCTTCTTCGCCGTCGGCCGCGTGGACGCGCTGGTCGACATGGCGGGCCTCGGCGAGGACCGCGTCACCACCTCGCCCGACCGGCGGTCGGTGACGATCGCGCTGCCCGCGCCCGTGCTCGCGCCCGCGGTCGTCGACCCGGCGCAGAGCCGCGTGGTGGGGCGCGACCGCGGCATCGTCGAGCGCCTCACCGGGGTGCTGGAGGACTCGCCCACCGGCGAGCAGGAGCTCTACGCGCTCGCGGGGCAGAAGCTCGACGACGCCGCGCGCGCCAGCGACCTGCGCGCCCGCGCCGAGGAGAACACCCGCACCTGGCTCACGTCGCTGGCGCAGTCGCTGGGCTACGAGCAGGTCACGGTCACGTTCGACCCGGCCGTCTCCCCGTCCTGACGGCGGCTCCCGGGCGGGGTCGGGTCAGCGCGGGAGGACCTCGCTGACCAGCTCCACCTCGGTGCCGGTCGTCGGATCAGCGGTGATCACGACCTCCGCCATCAGCACGCGCATGACGGCCAGGCCGTACCCCTGCTCCGCGGCCTCGTCGGAGCGGTCGTGCGGGTCCGGGCGCCACCGGCCGTGGTCACGCACCCGGACGCGCACCCGCCGTCCGTCGCCGTGGCCGGGGAACGGGTCGAGCTGCTCCACGGAGGCGTGGACCTCGACCGTCCCGTCCGGGTCGTCGGGGGCGTAGGCGTGCTGCACCGCGTTGGTCACCGCCTCGTTGACCGCCAGCACGATCTCCGCGGCCGCGCGCTCCGGGCACCCCCGGTCGGCCAGCCACCGCGACAGCTGCTCGCGGACCGTGCGCAGGTTCCGCGGCAGCGCAGCGACGACGACGACACACATACCGCTCCTGCACTCCTCGGACCAGGTCGTGGCCGCCGTCGCGCCGGGCGGATCGTCGGCCCCGCTGGTACGGGAGAGGTACACGCCCGACCCCGGACCAAACCCCCCGCTCGGGTCGACCGGGCCACGGCGGCGCCCGGCCGGCGCGGTGGCGGCCCCAGACCGGGGTCGTCCGGGTCGCGTGCTCGCCCCGCCGGTCCGTCGGGTCCCTCCGGGAGTCCGCGCAGCCGGGCAGCCGATCACTCCGCGACGGCCCCGAGCTCGGCCAGCGCCGCCGCCCCGCGCGAGCGGTGCGGCGGGCCGGCGAGCAGGAGGCTGCGGGCGCGCTGGTAGGGGCAGTCCGCGGCGTCGAACGCCGCGGCGGTGGCGAGCACGCTGTCGACGTCGCCGTCGAGCAGGGCCGCGGCCCGGTCGACGATCGTCGCGGCGACGGCGTTCTGCGCGGCGACCCGCCGGGCCGACGCCACCCGGGCGGCGGCGCGCGGGTGCCCGGCGAGGACCGCCGCCTCCGCGTGCAGCGCGGCGTACCAGGGCCGCCACAGCGCGTCCAGCCACACGAAGGCGCCGGCGTCCTCCGGCGGGGTGCGCAGCACCTGGACGGCGTCCTCCGGGCGCCCGCGGTGCAGCAGGTGCAGGGCGTCGAAGACGTCGCCGCTGCGCGAGGCGGGGGCGAGCGAGTCGGCGACGGCCGACCAGTCCCGTCGGTGCTCGTCCTCGCCGCGCATCGCGTGGGCCGCCGCCGCGGCCGACGCGGCGGGGCGCAGGTTCCCGATCCGGGGCCGCCCGCTGCGCAGCCAGCTCTCGCGGAACGTCCCGGCGTGCCGCACGGCCTCCCCGAGGCGGCCGGCGAGCGTCTCGACCACCAGGAGCCGCGCCGCAGCGACGTGCCCGACGTCGCCGTGCACCGGCAGCGCGCGGATCCGGTCCGCCGCGCTCCGGGCCAGGCCCAGGTCGCCCGCGGCGATCGCGGTGTCGGCGAGGATGTCGGCGGCGTCCGCGAGTTCGAAGCTGGTGACGGCGTCGACCGGCAGCCCGGCCAGGCGCTCCTGCCGCGCCCTGGCGCTGTCCAGCGCGTCGCGGTGGGCGCCGCCCGCGATCCGCACGGTGATCACCAGGTCCAGCGCCGCGCTCTCCAGCAGCGGGTCCCCGGCGGCCCGCGCCAGCCCCAGCGCCGCGGCGGCGCGCGCACCCGCCCGCGCGTCGTCGAGCGGGCCCGCGAAGCCCTCCGCGACGGCGATGCGGGCCCGGGCGGCGGGGTCGCCGCCGCCGCACCGGCGCGCCTCGTCGAGGAGGGCGGTGACGGCGTCGGGTGCCGGGACGGCGGTCAGCATGCCCGGAGTGCGGTGGGCCAGCTCGGCGACGCGGGCGAGTTCCTCGGCCGCCCGGCCCGGCAGCCCGGCGTCGAGCGCGGCCCGCGCCGCGGCCTCGTGCAGGTCGAGGGCGTCGTCGCCGGCGAGACGGGTCGCGGCCGCGCCGGCCGCCCGACGCAGCGCCTCGTACGCGGCCGCGGGTCCCGGCGCGAGCGCCGCAGCCTGCTCGTACCGTCGCTGCGCCTCCTCCGCGAGACCACGCCGGTGGCACAGCGCGGCCAGGTCCAGGGCCAGCGCGTGCACGTCCTCCCGGGAGTCGGAGCGCTCCGGTGTCCGCGCGACGGCGGCGCGCAGCTCATCGGCGAGGTCGTCGAACCGCGGTCGCCACGACTCCTCGGACCCGGCCAGCAGCTCGCGTGCGCGGTCCCGGCACCAGCGCAGGTGCGCGAGCCGGCAGGCGTCGAGCTCGTCGCGGTCGGCGAGCAGCTGGCCCCGTACTGCCGCACCGTCTCCAGCACCCGGTAGCGCGTGGCGCCCGACCCGCGCACGGGGACCACGAGGCTGTGGTCGGCCAGACGGGCCAGCTCGGCACCGACCGCGCGCCGCGCCACCGGCGGCCAGGCCACCACCCCGGCCGCGCTCGCGGCGTCCACCGGCCCGGCGAACACCGACAGACGGCGCAGCACCGCCTGCGCGTGCGGCCCGAGCAGGGCGTGGCTCCAGTCGAGCGCCGACCGCAGGGACCGGTGCCGCGCGTCGGCGCGGCGCGACCCGGCCAGCACCTCCAGCTGGTCCTGCAGCCCCCTCTCGACGCCGTCGAGGCCGATGGCGGGCATCCGGGCCGCCGCGAGCTCGATCGCCAGGGCCACGCCGTCGAGACGGCGGCAGATGCGCTCGGCCCGCGCGTCCGGCGGCACCTCGACGCCGCTCGCCGCGGCCCGTTCCACGAACAGCCGGACCGCGTCGGCGGGCGCCAGCCCGCTCACGGGGAAGGCGCGCTCGGCCGGCAGCAGCAGCCGCGCCCGGCTCGTCGTCAGCACCGACAGGCCGGGGGCCGCCGCGAGCAGCCGCTCCACGAGCGCGCCGGCGCCGTCGAGCAGGTGCTCGCAGTTGTCGAGCACCAGGAGCACCTGCCGGGTCGCCAGCCGGCCCTCGACCGCCTGCGTCGCCGACCGTCCCGGCTCGTCGCCCGCCCCGAGTGCGGCCGCCACCGCGGCCGGCACCGCCGCGTCGTCGGTGACCGGCACGAGGTCGACGACGACCACGCCGTCGCGGAACCGCCCGGCGACGTCGCCGGCCACCGCGAGCGCCAAGCGCGTCTTGCCCACGCCGCCGGGGCCGACCGCGGTGACGAGCCGGTGCTCCGCCAGCAGCCCGGCGAGCGCAGCCCGCTCCTCGACCCGGCCGACGAGGGGCGTCAGCGGAGTCAGCCGCCGCGGCAGCGACACGCACGCCGCCCGAGCAGGGTGCGGTGACGGCGGGGGAGTGACGTCCGCGCGCAGGATGCGCTCGTGGAGTTCGCGCAGCCCGGTCGGCGGGTCGAGCCCCAGCTCCTGCCGCAGCTCGTCGGCGTGCCGCCGGAAGGCCTCCAGCGCGTCGGTCGTCCGGCCCGCCGCGGCCAGTGCGCTCATGAGCACGGCGAGCGGGCGATCGGCCAGCGGGTCGGCCGCGGTGAGGTCCCGGGCCGCTGCGACCGCCTCGTCCACGGCCCCGGCCCGCAGCAGCGCCTCGGCGCGGTCGACGGCCGCGGCCCGGCGCAGCTCGGCGAGCCGCACCGCGGCCGGCTCGGCGAACGAGTCCCCGAGCTCGCCGTACGCGGGCCCCCGCCAGCGGTGCAGGGCCCGGTCGAGCAGCGCCACCGCGGCGGACGGGTCCGTCCCGACCAGGGCGCGCGCGGCCCGGCACTCCTCCTCGAACAGGTCCGCGTCCAGCCGCGCGCCGCGCAGCTCCACCACGTACCCCTGCGGTCGCGTGACGATCAGCGCCCCCGCCGGCCCGAGCGACCTGCGCAGCCGCCCGACCACGACCTGCACGGCGTTCCCCGGGTGCGCGGGGAGGTCCTCGCCCCACAGCGCCTCGGCCAGCCGGTGCACGGGGACGACCTCGCCGGGCTGCGTCAGCAGGGCGGTGAGCAGAGCCCGGGCGCGGGCCCCGGACGGCACCCGGACCCCGTCGCCGGTGTCGACCTGCACCGGGCCCAGCACGCGGAACAGCACGTCGCCTCCTCGAGCTCGGCGTCCATGGTCACACGGTGCCGGTGACGAACGCCCCGATGTCGGCGGCCACGCGCTCGGGTCGCTCCCAGTTCGGGCAGTGCCCGGTGTCCGGGTAGAGGGACAGCCGCGCCCCGGGGATCGCGGCGGCCAGCGCGGCCTGCTCGGCCGGTGCGAACAGCGCGTCCTGCTCCCCGCCCAGGACGAGGGTGGGCACGGCGATGCCGCCCAGCCGCTCCGCGTCGTCGTGGGCCAGCAGGCCGAGCAGGACGTCGCGCCAGACGCGGGCCGGCGCCCTGCGGCTCTCGGCGACGATGCCGTCGAAGAACCGCTCCGGGACGGGCACGTGGACCGTGCCGGCCTGGAACTCCCGCGCGAACGCCGCGGGCACCGGGTCCGGCAGGTCGTGCACCAGCTCGGCGACCTCGCGGACGACGGGGTTGTCGGCGGTGAGGGCCGTGCCGATGAGGACGAGCCGCTCCACCCGCCCGGGTCGCAGCTGCGCGACCCGCCGGGCCACGAAGGTGCCCATCGAGTGCCCCACCACGGTGGCGCTCCGCAGCCCGAGGGCGTCGAGGAACGCCGCGGCGTCGGCGGCCAGGTCGTCGATCCCGAAGCCGCTCGCGGGTCGGCTCGACCCGCCGAAGCCGCGCTGGTCGACCGCGAGGGTGCGGTGGCCCGCGGCGGCGAGCAGCGGCGTGACCCGGCTGAACGAGTGCGCCGAGTCCGGCCAGCCGTGCAGCAGGACGACGGTGCCCCTCGCGGTCGCCGGGCAGTGCTCGACGTACCGCATCCTGATCCCGGTCGGGAGCATCACCTCGCGGTCCTGCCGGGTGGTGGTGGTCGGCATCGTGGCTCCTCCTCGTGTGCGTGGCGAACGAGCAGGACGGTGCACCGGCCCGCTGTCGGGCGGCCGTCACCCGGCTGTCGGCGGCCCGGCGCACCCCCCGAGCGGGCGGGGACCACGACGCCGGCGTCGGCGGGAGCCCGGACAGTCACGGGTGTCACCCCGGGCCGGGGTGCAGCCCGCTCCGCGGCCGGGTATCCGGCGAGGGCCGTTCCCGGCGGGCGCAGTGACGCGACACCGGTGCGTCGTCCCACCGCCCGATCCACCGGAGCACCCGTTGTCCACCGCCCTCGCCCTCCACCCTCCTGCGCGCGCCCGCCCGGTCCCCGTCCTGCGGCGGGAGGTCAGGCTGCACCGGCAGCGCGCCACCTACCTGGAGGCCGGCGCCGACAGCGGTGGCCCGGTCGTCGTGCTGCTGCACGGCCTCGCCAGCAGCTCCGCGACCTGGGCCGACGTCATGCCGCTCCTCGGTCGGCACGCCCACGTCATCGCGCCCGACCTGCTCGCCCACGGCCGGTCGGCGAAGCCGCGCAGCGGGGACTACTCCCTCGGCGCCTACGCCGCGGGCCTGCGCGACCTGCTGGTCGCGCTCGACCTCGACCGCGCGACGATCGTCGGGCACTCCTTCGGCGGCGGCGTCGCGATGCAGTTCGCCTACCAGTTCCCCCAGCACACCGAGCGCCTCGCCCTGGTCGCCAGCGGCGGACTCGGCCGGGAGGTCGGTGCCGGCCTGCGGGCCGCGACCCTCCCCGGCGCCGCCACCGTGCTGCGGGTCCTCACCGCCGTCACACCCGCGCGCGTGGCGCGCCTCGCCCACGCCGTCGCCAGGGCCGTGCCGCCGCTCGCCGGCCCGGACCTCGACGGCCTGTTCAGCGCGCTCACCTCCTTCTCCGACGGGGGAGCTCGCGGCGCGTTCGTGCAGACCGCGCGCGGCGCCCTCGACGGGCGGGGCCAGCGCCTGGCCGGCACCGAGCGGCTCTACCTGCTCGCCGAGGTGCCCGTGCTGCTGGTCGGCGGTGGGCGCGACCCCGTCATCCCGGTGGCGCACACCGCCGTGGCGCACGAGGCGCTCCCGCAGAGCCGGCTGGAGATCTTCGACGGCACCGGCCACTTCCCGCACGTCGACGACCCCGTCCGGTTCGCCCGCGTGGTGCGGGACTTCCTCGCGACCACCGCCGCGGACCACGCCGACCTCGAGACGCTCCGGCGGCGGCTGCTCGGCACGAGCGAGCCGCGCCGGGTCGGGCTGAGCGCGTAGACCCGCTCCCGCCGGGGGGAGATGTCCCCCGCCCGGCCGCGGGACGTTCACCCGGTGTTCGGCGGTGCGCCGCACCGCGGGCCCACCCTGCGTCGGGGCGAGCGGACGGGGGCGGTCCACGATGGCTGATCGAGCGGTGGGGAGCGAGCAGGTGCTCGCCCTGCTGGTGGGAGGGACCTGCGCGGCGCTCGGTGTCGTCCTGGGCCTGCTCGTCGGGTACTCGGCGGCCGGCCTCGCGCTCGGCGGGGTGCTCGGTGCGGTGCTCACGGCGCTCCTGCACCGGCCGGACGAGCGCGGCCGCATCCGCGAGTAGGGCGCCGCGCAGATCCTCGTCCGGTCGACGGGTCTGCGCCGTCCCGGTCATCCCCGCACGGGGGACGAGCCGGCCGCCGGCCGGACGCGCAGCTCGTGCACCAGGTCGTCGACCGTCCGGTCCCGGGCCCGCGCGACGACCTGCTCCGCCCGGGCCGCCAGTCGTCGCCGGACCCGGTCGGCCAGGTCGGCGAGGGGGCGGGCGTCGGCGGCGGGCACCGGCATCCCGGCGCGGCGGCGCTCCGCGTCGGCCGCGGTGAGCAGGGTCAGCGCCTGCTCGTCGCGGCCGTCGGCGTGCAGGGCACCCGCCAGGCACTCCGCGCCGTCGCACAGCCCGCCCCGGTGCCCGATCGCCGCGGCGACGCCGAGCGCCTCGCGCGCCAGCTCCTCGGCCTCCGCGGCGTCACCCAGCGCGGTCGCCGCCCGTCCGAGCAGGGTGAGCGCGTGGATCTCGCCCTCCCGGTAGCCCACGGAGCGCCAGCGGGCCAGGCACTCCCGCGCCGCGGTGCGGGTGGTCCGCGGATCCCCGGTCAGCAGGGCGCGCCGGGCCACCTGGCTCAGGGCCAGGCCCACCTGCTGGCTCTCCCCGCCGAGCCGGGCGGCCGCGAGCGCGCCGCTGATGCGGTCGTCGGCGTCGTCCTCGTCGGCGTCGACGGCGGTGCGCGCCCGCATGACCAGCGCGGCCGTGCGGTTCCACGTGTCGCCGCACGCGCTCGCGCGCTGCACCGCCTCGTCCTGCGCGGCCGCGGCCCCGGACAGGTCGCCCATCGCCCAGCGGACGAGGCCGAGCGTCGCCAGCGCCCCGCACGCCAGCCGGTCGTCCCCGATGCGCCGGGCGAGCTCGGCGCTCCGCAGGCAGGCGTCGTGCGCCTCGGGCAGGTCGCCGCGGGGCGCGGCGATGCGCCCGATCGCGTGCAGCAGGGCGGCCCGGACGTGGTCGTCGTCCGCCCCGGGGAGGGCTCGCTCCAGCCAGTGCTCGGCCTCGTCGAGCATCCCCTCCAGGGTCCAGAACCAGTTCGCCGCCACCGCGAGCCGCGCTCCCCGTCCGGGCGCGCCACCGTCCAGCGCCCACCGCAGGGCGGCCCGCAGGTCGGGCAGCGATGCGGCGAGCCGCTGCAGCCACCCCGCCTGCTCCGCGGAGCGGAGCCCGTCGTCCGCGGCCGTCACGAGCGCGAGGACGTGGTCGAGGTGGCGGCGCCGCACGTCCTCCCGCTCCGGGCGGGCGGCGAGCGCCTCCGCGGCGTAGGCCCGCAGCGACTCCAGGAGCCGGTAGCGGTCGCCGCCGGTCGGCACGACCAGTGACTGCCGCACGAGCGACGCGACCGCCCGGTAGCACTGCCCCGACGTGGTGGCGGTGACCGCGGCCGCCGCGTCGAGGTCGAACGAGCCGGCGAAGGCGCCCAGCTCGACGAAGAAGCGGCGCTCCCGCTCGTCGAGCAGGTCCACCCCGGACCGGATCGTGGCCCGCAGGGTGCGGTGCCGGGCGGGGAGGTCGCGGGAGTCGGACTCCAGCAGCTCGAAGTGGTCCCGGAGCCGGTCCCGGATACCGCGCGGGGTGAGGACGTCGGCGTGGGCGGCGGCGAGCTCGATGGCCAGGGGAAGCCCGTCGAGGGCGGCGACGATCGCCGCGACGTCGGCGGCGTCGTCCTCGGTCACGGCGAAGCCCGGCCGCACCGCCGCGGCGCGCTCGGTGAACAGCCGGACGGCGTCGACGTCGCGCACCTCGTCGGGGGCGGCGGCGCCGGGCGGGGGCAGCGGCAGGGGCGGCACCGGCCGCACCACCTCCCCGGTGACCCGCAGCGGTCGGCGGCTGGTCGCGAGCAGCACCAGCTCGGGGCAGCGGTCGCGCAGCCCGCTCGCCAGGTCGGCCGCCGCGTCCAGGACGTGCTCGCAGTTGTCGAGCACGAGCAGCCCGGCGGCCGCGCCGATCCGCCGCGCCACCGCGTCCACCGGGTCCTCGCCGGCGGCCGCCGGCGCGCCCACCGCCCGGGCCGCGGAGGCGGGGACGAGCCGGTCGTCCTGCAGCAGGCTCAGATCGACGAACCACACCGGGCCGGACGGGCGGGCCCGGGCGAGTTCGAGGGCGAGCCGGGTCTTCCCGGCCCCGCCCGGCCCCGTGAGGGTGACCAGCCGGGCCCGGTCGAGCAGGTCGCCGAGGTCGGCCAGCTGCTGGCGCCGCCCGACCAGGCTGGTCGGCGGCGCGGGTGGACGGGTGGACCCCGGTGGCGGGCCGGGGGTCGCCGGCGGGACGGGCGGCCGGTCGTCCGCGGGCGGCCTCCAGCGCAGGGCGTCGTCCTGCGCGAGGACCTGCTGCTCGAGCAGCCGCAGCCGCGGCCCCGGATCGAGCCCGAGCTCCCGCGCGAGCAGCCGGCGCACCGTCCGGCAGGCGTCGAGCGCCTCGCTCTGGCGCCCCGCGCGGTAGAGCGCGAGCACCAGGTGCGCGTGGAACTGCTCGTGCAGCGGGTCCTCCGCGACGAGCGGACGGGCCGCCGCGATCACCTCGAGGTCGCGGCCGAGCGCCAGCAGGGCCTCGAACCGGGTCTCGTGCAGCCGCAGGCGGAGCTCCTGCAGCCGGGCGATCTCCGGTTCCGCCCAGGGGTGCGCCGCCACGTCGGCCAGGGGCTCGCCGCGCCAGAGCGCGAGCGCCTCGGCCGTGTGCTCCAGCGCGCGGTGCGCTCCGAGGGCGGTACCGGCGCCGGCCAGCGTGGTGGCGGCGCCGACCAGCTCGCCGAAGCGGTGGGCGTCGATCGCGGAGTCGGGGACGGTGAGCGCGTAGCCGGGGGACCGGGTCGTCAGGAGGGGCGCCCCTGCGGTGCCGAGTGCGCGGCGCAGGTAGGAGACGAGGCGGTGCACCGAGTTCGCCGCGTCGGCGGGTGGTGAGTCGGCCCAGAGCCGCTCCGCGACGACCTCGACCGGGACCGCGGTCCGCGGCCGGGTGAGCAGCAGCACCAGCAGCGCGCGCGGGAGGCCGGGACGGATGGGGACCGGCGACCCCCGGGCGCTCACCTGAAGCGGGCCCAGGACCGAGAAGTCCACGGTCGGGCAGCGTACGGGAGCAGGGGCCTCCTGGGGAGCGCCTCGTCGCATCGGGCGGGGCGGCGGGCGGGGGTCGGGCGGGCGGTCGGGTCGTGTCAGGTCCGTGACAGGTCCGGAACAGGCGCGGGCGGTCTGCTCTCCGCACACCGCCCCGCTCCCCGGGGCCGGGACCACCAGGAGGAGACCATGTCCACCACGTCCGCCCCGCGCCGCGCCCCGCTCGACCGCTACGCCGCGCCCGCCCTGTGGCTGTTGCCGGTCTACGGCGTGCTGCTGGCCGCGAGCACCCTGACCCACCAACCCCCCATCACCGACTTCGACGCCTACGCGCGCTACGTCTCCACCGACGTCTTCCTGCTCAGCCACCTGGTGGCCAGCATCGGCGGCGCCGCCCTGGCCGCCGTCGGCACCGCGGCAGCGCTGGTGTTCCTGGGCCGCGGGCGGGCCGTCGGGGGCGCGGCGATCGGGACCGCGCTCACCCTCGTGGCGCACGTCGTGATGGCCTCGGCGTTCGGCAGCGCCGCGTTCGTGCAGCCCGGCATCGGCCGCGCGCACCTGGCGGGCGCGCCGGACATGGCGGCGCTGAACCTCGACACGGCCTACGGACCCGCCCTGGTGGGGACGATCGGCGTCTCGATGCTGCTGTTCATCGCCGGCGCCGTCGTGCTCGGTACGGCCGTCGCACGCACGGCGCCCGGCCTCCGGTGGGCGGGCACCGCGTACGCCGTCGCCCTGCCGCTGTTCGTCGTCACCGGCCTGGCCCTCCACGCCCTGCAGCCGGTGACCGGCCTGGTCGTCGCCCTGGCGACCGCGGTCGTGGCGCGACGCCTGCCCCGGTCGGTGCCGACCGGTGCGTCCGCCGACGCCGCACCCGCCACCGGACCCGCAGCCCCCGCGCACGCCTGAGCGCACGAGCGACCAGGAGACGATCATGATCGAGATCCGCGGACTGACCAAGCGCTACGGCTCCACGACCGCCGTCGACGACCTGTCCTTCCGGGTCGAGCCGGGCCGGGTCACGGGGTTCCTCGGGCCCAACGGCTCGGGCAAGTCGACCACCATGCGGGTGACCCTGGGCCTGGACCGCGCGACGGCCGGGGAGGCGCTGGTCGACGGCGCGCCCTACCGCGAGCTGCGGCACCCCCTGCGCACCGTCGGCGCGCTGCTGGACGCGCGCTGGGTGCACCCGAACCGGTCGGCCCGGGCGCACCTGCGCTGGATCGCGGCGTCCAACGCGCTGCCCCCGGGCCGGGTCGACGCCGTGCTGGAGCAGGTGGGCCTGTCGGCGGTGGCCGACCGGCGGGCGGGCACCTTCTCGCTCGGCATGGCCCAGCGGCTCGGTATCGCCGTCGCGCTGCTGGGGGACCCCGCCGTCCTGCTGTTCGACGAGCCGGTCAACGGGCTGGACCCGGAGGGCGTCCTCTGGGTCCGCCGGCTCCTGCAGGGTCTGGCGGCCGAGGGCCGCACGGTGCTGGTCTCCAGCCACCTGCTCGCGGAGATGGCCGTGACGGCGTCGGACCTCGTCGTGATCGGGCGCGGCCGGCTGATCGCCCGGTCGACGACCGCGGACTTCATCGACGCGGCCGCCGACCGCGCCGTCGGCGTCCGCACGCCGCAGCCCGCGCTGCTGGCCGAGGCGCTGCGCCGGACCCGCGCGACCGTCGTCCCCGTGGACGGCGACGACCTCGGGCTGACCGTCACCGGCGCGACGCCCGAGCGCATCGGGGAGGTCGCGGCCGCCCGCGGCCTCGTGCTCCACGAGCTGACCCCGCAGCACGCCTCGCTGGAGCAGGCGTTCCTGCGACTCACCGGGCACGACGTCGAGTACGCCTCCGGTGACCACGACGAGCCCGCGGCCGTGTCCGCGGCGGGGAGGTGAGTGCGGTGGGAGCGATCGCCGCAGAACGGATCAAGCTGACGTCCACCCGCGCACCGTGGTGGTCGGCCGGCGCAGCGCTGCTGACGACCACGGGCACCGGGGTGCTCTTCGCCGCGACGGTGGCCACGACCGAACCGGTCACGGTGGCGGCGACGCAGGCCTCCCGCCTCGTGGGGACGACCGTGATGATGGTGGTGGCGGTGCTCGCGGTGACCACGGAGCACGCCACCGGCACGATCGGGACGACGTTCCTCGCCGTTCCCGACCGCGGCGCCGCGCTGCGCGCCAAGGCCGCGGTCCTCGCGGCGCTCGCCGGCCTGGTCGGCCTGGCCGGCGCCCTGGGGAGCTGGGCGGTGAGCGCGCTGCTGGTGCCCGGGCCCGGCCTCGCGCTGGACGGGTGGGACGAGTGGCGGCAGGTCCTCGGGGCGGGACCGGTGAACGCCGGCGCCGCGGTCCTGGCCGTCGCCGTCGGCGTCCTCGTCCGGCACACCGCGGGAGCCGTCGCGCTGGTGCTCGTCTGGGTCCTGGTCGCCGAGTCGCTGATCGGGGTGGTCCCCGTCGTCGGGCCGGCCGTCGCACCGCTCCTGCCCCTCCAGGCGGCCGGCCGCTTCCTGGCCGACGCACCGGCCGGCGCCGGGCTGCTCGGTTCTCCCTGGTCAGCCGGGGTGTGGTTCGCCCTGCTCACCGCCGCCCTGCTCGCCGTCGCGGTCGGGGTGGCCCGGCACCGCGACCTCTGAGGCACGGCGGGCGGCATCCGGTGGAGCCGGGTGCCGCCCGCCGTGCTGCCGGCGGACCGCGCAGCGCGCCGGCGGGGCGGCCGCGGAGGGCTCCCGCTAGGGCGTGAACTCCTTGATCAGCTCCCGGCGCATGACCTTGCCGGTCGAGGTCTTCGGGAGGTCGTCGACGAACCGCACCAGGCGCGGGCGCTTGTAGGCGGCCAGCGACCCGCCGGTGAACGCGATCAGCTCGTCCTCGGTGGCGCTGGCGCCGGGGGCGAGGACGACGTAGGCGCAGGCGAGCTCGCCCTTGACCGGGTCGGGGACCGGGCCGGCCGCGACCATCGCGACCGCCGGGTGCGCGGCGAGGACGCGTTCGATCTCGGCCGGGTAGACGTTGTAGCCGCCGGTGATGATCATGTCCTTGCGGCGGTCGACGACGAAGACGTGGCCCGTGGCGTCCATGGTGGCGATGTCGCCGGTGTGCAGCCAGCCGTCGGGCTCGATGGTCTCCGCCGTGGCCTGCGGGTTGCCGTGGTAGCCGAGCATGACGATCGGGCCGCGGACCATCAGCTCGCCGGGTTCACCGCGCGGGGCGTCGCGGGAGGGGTCGGCGAGGTCGGCGATGCGGACCTCCACGCCGGGCAGCGACACCCCGATCGAGCCGGGCACGGGCGGGGCGTGCAGGGCGTGGGTGGTGCCCAGTCCGGCGATCTCGGTCATGCCCCACAGCTCGATGAGCGGGGCGCCGGAGCGGTCCTGCCAGCGCTCGATGGTCGAGATCGGGATGGTCTGCCCGCCGACGGTGCAGCGGGTGAGCGAGGACAGGTCCGCGTCGGCCAGCGCCGGGGAGGCGAGCATGGTGGCGTACATGGCGGGCACGCCCTCGAACAGGGTGGCGCGGTGCTCGGTGATCAGCGCCAGGGCCTGTGCGGGGTCGAACCGCTCCATGAGCACGACGGTGCCGCCGGCCAGGAAGGTCCCGTTGATCACGACGTTGCCGTAGACGTGCGGGGCCGGCAGCGCGGTCACGACGACGTCGGCGGCGCTGCGGCCGTGCATCGTGGCGGTGAGCGCGCAGTTGAGCAGCACCGCGCGGTGGCTCTGGACGGCGCCCTTGGGGTGGCCGGTGGTGCCGGAGGTGTAGCCGATGGTGCAGGGCGCGTCGGGGTCGGGGACGAGCGCGGGTGGTGCCCCGTCCGCGGCGAGCAGGTCGGCGAAGGGCACGGCGCCCTCCGGAGCCCCGTCCCCGAACGCGACGACCGTGACCGGGTCGGCCAGCCCGGCCGCCACGGCGACGACCGCGGCCGCCTGCTCGGCGCTGGTGAACACCGCGGCCGCGCCGCAGTCGCGCAGCACGAACGCCAGCTCCTCCGGGGTGAGCATGACGTTGACCGGGTTGACGACGGCGCCCGCCTTGAGCGAGCCGTGGTAGGCGACCACCCACTCCCAGCGGTTCTGGGCGTACAGCGACACCGGCTGCCCGGGCCGCAGCCCGCGGTCGAGCAGGGCGGCGGCGACGCGGTCGCTCTCGTCGTGCAGCTCCCGGAACGTCATCGTGCGGGTGGCGGTGACCAGCGCCGCCTTGCCGCCGTACCGCGCCGCCGCCTCGGGGAGCACCTCGCCGGGCCCGTTCACATCGACCTCCGCATGCCCAGACGGTAGGGCGTCCGGTCAAGGGCGCGGCCCCGTCCGGGCGACCCGCCCCGGCGATCGGTCAGGTGCCGGTCCGGCCGGCCCCCGGGGCGAGCCGGGCGAGCAGGCCGCGCAGCACGCGCCGCTCCCCGGGGTCGAGCGGGGCGAGCAGGGCGTCCTCGGCCCGGCGCAGCGAGCGCTCCAGCCGCCGCAGGCGGATCCCGCCGAGGTCGGTGAGCACGATCCGCCGGGCGCGGCGGTCGGTCGGGTCGAGCCGCCGCTCGACGAGGCCGGCGCTCTCGAGGTCGTCGAGCAGGTGGGTCATCACGGAGCGGTCGACGCCGACGTGCCGCGCGAGCGCGAGCTGCGAGACCCCCAGGCCCCGGTCGGCGGCGGCGAGCACCTGGTGGCCGCGCGGACCGCTCGGCACTTCGGCGACGGCGTCGGCCGTGGCGCGGAGGTAGGCGCGCGCGACCGCCCCGAGCGACCAGCCGAGGTCCGCCTCGGTGGCGGTCGCCGTTGCCCGGTGCGCCGCTCCGTCCCCCCGCTCCCCGCCGCGGGTCCTGGCCGCGCGGGCGCTGTCCACCGTGTGGTCCATGCCGTCGACCCTCGACCACCGCCGGCTCCGGCGGGAGGGTGCCGGCTACCCAGGAACACCGGGCCGACCACCGGTCCGTCACGGGCGGGCCGGAACGCGCAACCCGTCGAGGAGCAGGCCGACCAGTCGGCGGGCGTCGTAGCGGGGGTCGCTGTCGGCGCCGATGCAGAGGTTCCCCACGCCGCGCAGCAGCTGGTAGGAGTCCAGGCCCGGGCGGATCTCGCCCGACCCGGCGGCCGCCTCGAGCAGCCGCGCGGCCACGGGCAGGAGCCGGTCGAGGAAGTAGGAGTGCAGGGCGTCGAACCCGGCGCCGTCGGACCGCAGCGCCGCGGCGAGGCCGTGCTTGGTGACGAGCAGGTCGACGAAGAGGTCGATCCACCGGGTCAGGGCGGTGTGGGGGTCCCCATCGGCGAGGAGGGCGTCGGCGGCCTCGGCGCAGGCCTCGACCTGGTGCCGGTAGACCGCGACGACCAGGTCGGCCCGGGTGGGGAAGTGCCGGTAGATCGTGCCCAGCCCGACGCCGGCCGCGGCGGCGATGTCGCGCACGGGCGCGTCGACCCCGGCGGCCACGAACACGGCAGCGGCCGCGTCGAGCAGGGCCGCCCGGTTGCGCTCGGCGTCGGCCCGTCGGCGCGGGGGCCGCCGCCCGTCCTCGGCACTGCTCATCCGCGACCTCCTCGGGGGCGTGCTTGCGAAGCGGAACAGTGTTCCGTAGCGTAGGCGGAGCAATGTTCCGCTACGCCATCATGGCACGGCGGCCCACGGAACGACCACGGTCGCCCGCACGGCGACCCCGGAAGGACATCCCATGCAGTACCGCGACCTCGGCCGCACCGGCGTACCGGTCAGCTCGCTCGCGCTGGGCGCCATGAACTTCGGCCGGATCGGCGACACCACGCAGGAGGAGGTCACCGCCATCGTCGGGGCGGCCCTCGACGCCGGGATCAACCTCGTCGACACCGCCGACGTGTACAGCGGTGGCCAGTCCGAGGAGATGCTCGGCAGGGCCATCGCCGGCCGCCGCGACGACGTCGTGCTGGCGACCAAGGCGGGCCTGCCGATGGGGCGGGCTCCCGGCGCGCGGGGCAGCTCGCGGCGCTGGCTGGTGACCGCCCTGGAGGCGAGCCTGCGCCGCCTCGACGTCGACCACGTCGACCTCTACCAGGTCCACCGCTGGGACCCGGCCACCGACGACGAGGAGACGCTGTCGGCGCTGACGGACCTCCGGCGGGCCGGCAAGATCCGCTACTTCGGGACCTCGACGTTCCCGGCCCACCGGCTGGTCCAGGCCCAGTGGGCGGCCCGCGAGCACCACCTCGGCCGGTACGTGACCGAGCAGCCCAGCTACTCGCTCCTGCAGCGCGGCGTCGAGACCCACGTCCTGCCCGTCGCGCAGCAGTACGGACTGGGCGTCCTGGTGTGGAGCCCCCTGGCGTCGGGCTGGCTCTCCGGCGCCGTGCGCGAGGGGCGGGAGGTGGCCACCCACCGGTCGGCCTCGATGGCCGCGCGGTTCGACCTCGCCGTACCGGCCAACCGGGCCCGCATGGACTCCGTCGAGCAGTTGGTGGCGGTCGCCGAGGCGGCCGGGCTCACCCTGGTCCAGCTCGCGCTCGGCTTCGTCACCGCGCACCCCGCGGTCACCGCGGCGCTCATCGGACCGCGGACCGCGGAGCACCTGGCCTCCCAGCTCGCCGCCGCCGACGTCGTCCTGCCGGCCGAGGTGCTGGACGCGGTCGACGCGATCGTCGCCCCCGGCACCGACCTGGCCCCGGGGGAGAAGCACGACACCCCGCCCGCCCTGCTCGATCCGTCCCTGCGGCGCCGGTAGCACCGCCGTGCCGCCCACCGGACCCCGCTTCGGGATCATGACCCCGCCCGCCCAGGCCGGGTACCGCGACGTGCTGCGGGTCTGGCGCGAGGCGGACGCGATCCCGCAGATCGAGCACGCGTGGCTGTTCGACCACCTCCTGCCCATCGGCGGCGACCTCGACGGTCCGGTCCTGGAGGGCTGGACCCTGCTCCCGGCCCTGGCCGCGCAGACCGAGCGGCTGCGCCTGGGGCTGCTCGTCACCAGCAACCGCATCCGGCCGCCGGCCCTGCTCGCCAAGATCGCGACGACCGTCGACGTCGTCTCCGGCGGCCGGCTCGACCTCGGCATCGGGGTGGGGTCGCGCCCCGGCCACCCGCTGGCCCGGCGCGAGTACGCCGCGCACGGCCTGCCCTTCCGCGACACCGCCGACGCCGTCGCGAGCCTCGACGAGGCGCTCATCGTCATCCGGCGGCTGTGGACCGAGGACGCACCGTTCGACTTCGCGGGCCGCCACCACCGGCTGACCGGGGCGTTCGGCAACCCGAAGCCCGTCCAGCGCCCCCACCCCCCGATCCTCGTCGGGGGACGGTCGGCGGCGACCCTGCGCATCGCCGTGCGGCACGCCGACATCTGGAACGTCCCCGGCGGCGACATCGACGACGCCGCCGGTCGCAGCGCGCTGCTGGACCGCCTGTGCGCCGACGCCGGTCGCGACCCCGCGTCGCTCACCCGCTCGGTCGTCCTCCAGCTGTCCTACGGCGACCCCCGGGCCGGCCGGGAGCTGGTCGAGCGGGCCACGGCCGCGGGTTTCGGCCACATCGTCCTGGGCCTGCCCGCGCCCTACCCCGACGGCGTCGCGCGGTGGGTCGCCGACGAGGTCCTCGCCGGCGTGGTCTGACGTCGACCGCGGCACGCCCGGCGCCGGTCCCACCCGGCTCCGGTCGGGCGGGCGGCCCCGGTGGTGGTGGCACCACCGACCGCGGGGGCGCCCGGCCCCTACGGTGTCGCGGTGTCGAAGTGGCAGATCGCGCTCCTGGTCCTGCTCGCCGAGAGCACCGCCGTCGCCGCGGGCACCGCGGTCGTCGGGTGGCCGGTCCTGCTCGTCGGCGGTCCCGTCGTGCTGGCCACGGCGGTCATCACCCTGGTGCTCGCCCTCCTCGACGTCGCCGAGCGCCGGGCGCACCGGCTCCTGCAGGAGGTCGTCCCGGCGCGGCTCGGCGCACCCGGCGCGCGCCGGGGCGCCGCCGCCTCCGGGTACGCCGACGACCGCGGGACGTGGACGGACACCACCTGGACCGGCGACCACCACAGCTCCTACGCCGACGTGCGCCACTCCGCGGACGCCGATCCGAGCTGCTCGTGGTCCGACCCCGGCGGGAGCTCGTCGGGATCGAGCAGCTCGTCGGACTCCGGCTCGTCGTCGGACTCGTCCTCGTCCTCGTCGAGCAGCGACAGCTCCTGCTGACCCCGCCGGGGCTCCTCCGGACCGGGGGCGTCCCGCGGTCCGGGTGCGATCCCCCGATCCCCTAATCGCCCGGGGGGAGACCCCCCGTCCCCCCGCGGCGCCGGACTGTGGCCGATCCCCGATGGCCGCGGCGCGCGGTGCCCCTAACTTCTGCACCAACGCCGGATCACCCCGGCGACCGGCCACACCAGCAGGAGTCATCGTGAGCACCAGCCTCAGCGCCACCATCATCGAGTTCCTCGAGCGCGTCTTCGGTGAGGACAAGGAGGAGTTCCTCGCCGACCCCGAGGGCTACCTGTCCGAGCACGGCCTCGACGACCTGTCCTGCGCCGACTTCGACGACGCCCTGGTCTCCTTCTTCGAGAACGCCGAGTTCTCCAACGACCGCGACGGCGTCGACCTGGGTGCGGACTTCCACACCGAGCGCGGCGACGGCGAGTCCGACCACGAGGCCATCGCCCGCCACCTCACCGAGGTCGTCCACGAGCACGGCGACACCTACATCACCAACCACAACGACGACCGCGACACCTACGTCGACAACTCCTTCCAGGGCACCGTCCTGGGCGACGCCACCTTCGACAACGACACCGTGGTCGCCTCCGGCGACGGTGCCGTGGCCGCCGGCGGCGACGTGAGCAACGTGGTGACCGGCAACGACAACGTGATCGGCAACGGCAACCAGGTCGGCGACGGCAACTTCGGCGACGGCTCGGTCTCCGGCGGCATCACCGTCGACGACGGTGGCGCGTTCGGCAACAACGGTGGCACCGCGGCCGGCTCGCAGGACGACAACTCCGACAACTCGGACAACAGCTTCACCGACGAGTCGGACAACTCGATCAACGACTCGTTCAGCCCGGTCGACAACTCCGACAACTCGGACAACTCCGACAACTCGGTGGACGACGACAGCGACAACTCGGTGAACAACTCCGGCAACCTGGACCTCGACGGCGACCTCGTCTGATCGACCACCAGCACGACCGGTGGCAGGCCGGTCCGCCCCGCGAACGCGGGGCGGACCGGCCTCCGTCGTGTCCGGGTCCGGCGGATCGGGAGACGGGGTTCAGGAGCCGGCCGAAGGCGCCGGCACGCCCCGGGGGCCCGCGCCGGTGATCTCGGTGCCGTCGAGGAAGCAGAACGCCCGGTCCTCCCCGGGCTCGGCCGAGGCCGCGATCGGGTGGTCGGTCCCCTCGTGGTGGGCGCGCGCGTGCCGCCCGGGTGAGGAGTCGCAGCAGCCGACGTGGCCGCAGCTCAGGCACACCCGCAGGTGCACCCAGGTCTCCCCGGCGCGCAGGCACGCCAGGCAGGCGCCCGACTGCGGCAGCACCGGCCGCACGGCGGGGCCGTGCGGGCAGCCGGAGTCGTCGGGCCAGTGCACGTCCACGAGCCGGGTCGTGTCGGCCCGCGTCCGCCCGGCGGGCGCCGCGGCGGGCGCGATGGCCACGTCGAGCCGCTCCAGCACGGTGCGCACCAGCCGGGCCCGGGTGGCCAGCCCCGGGTCGACGACGTGGTCCACGCCCGTCGCGGCCAGCTCCTCCAGGTCGGCGGCGTCGCTGGGCCGGACGACGAGGGGTGCCGCGGTCAGGCTGCGGACCACCGCGGCGGCCCGGGAGACCTCCTCCGAGGTGTCCTCGGCGATCACCACGAGCCGCGCCGCCGGCACCCCGGCCTCCGTCAGCACGTGGGCGTGGCGGGCGTCGCCGCGCACCACCGCGATGCCGGCGGCCTCGGCCTCGCCGGCGCCGCCCGGGTCGAGCGTCGTCATCACCACGTCGACGCCGCGCGCCCGCAGCTCGACGGCGAGCGCCACCGACGCCTCACCGTGGCCGACGAGGACCACGTGGTCGTGCGGGGCGTCCTCCGGCGGCGGCCCCGGTTCCGGTGCGGCGGGGGCGCGGCGGGGCCCGGCCGCCGCGAGGCGGCGCCCGGCCACGGCCAGCAGCGGTGTCGCGATCATGAGCAGGACGGTGGTGGCGACGAACACCTGCGCCCCGTCCGCCCCGAGCGCCGCCGGGCTCAGGCCGACGGCGGCGCCGGCGGTGAGCAGCACGAAGGAGAACTCCCCGACCTGACCGAGCAGCAGGCCGGTGCCCGCGGCCGCGCGCCATCCGACGCGCAGCGGGAGCAGCGCGAGCGTGGTCGTCACCGTCTTGACCAGCAGCACCACCGCGGCGGCGGCCAGCACGAGGGGCAGGTTGGCCATGAGGAAACCGAGGTCGAGCAGCATGCCGACCGACACGAAGAACACCGCGGAGAACATGATCTGCAGCGGCAGCACCTCGGCGAGGGCGTGCGTGCTCTGCCGGCTCTCGCTGACGATCAGCCCCGCGAGGAACGCGCCCAGGGACACGCTCACCCCGGCGAGCGCGGTCAGCACGGCGGTGCCGAGGCAGATGGCGATGACCGCGAGGAGGAACACCTCGGGCGAGCAGAGCGCCGCGACCCGCTCCAGCAGCGGCGGCATCACCCGTCGCGCCACGACCAGGACCACGGCGATGACCAGGACGGCGACGCCCAGCGCGCGCAGCAGGTCCAGCGGACCCCCGCCCGAACCGGTGCCCAGCACGGGGACGACCAGCACCATCGCGACGACGGCGAGGTCCTGGAGGATCAGCACGGCCAGGGCGAGGCGCCCGCGGACGCTGTTGGTCTCGCCGGCGTCGGACACCAGCTTGAGCACGATCGCGGTGGAGGACAGCGCGATGAGGAACCCGGTGAACACCCCGGTCCCGAGGTCCCCGCCCAGCACCGCGACCAGGCCGATCCCGGCGAGCGTCGCGAGCAGGACCTGCACGCCGCCGCCCACCACGATCCAGCGCCACACCCGCGCGAGGCGGCCGAGGGAGAACTCGATGCCGATGGTGAACAGCAGCAGGATCACACCGACCTCGGCGACGGCCTGCACGGCGCCCTCGCCGGCCACCAGGCCGAGCTGGAAGGGGCCGATCACCACACCGGCGAGCAGGAACCCGACGATCGGCACCACCCGCAGCCGCACGCTCAGGTAGCCCACCAGGGCGGCCGCGATCACCAGCGCTGCGGAGGTCCCGAGGTACTCGGGGACGCCCGCCTCCGCGGCGAGCACGACCCCGGCGTCCGCGCCGGTCGGGACGGCCGGCGGGTTCACGCGACTGCGGGCGCGAGCCGGGCCGTGACGGCGGCCAGCTCGTCGAGGACCGCGGCGGCCTGGCGGTCGGCGCCGGCGCGGGCCCCGGCCACGAGCGTGCCGGTGTCGTCGAACGCCGCGTAGGCGTTGGCCAGGACGACCTGGTGGCGCAGCGGGAACATGCTGAGCTCGACGACGACCTGGCGCAGCTGCTCGACGGCGCGGACCCCGCCGCCCGGGCCGCCGTAGCCGACGAACCCGACGGGCTTGCCGTTCCACTCGCCGTAGAGGTGGTCGAGGGCGTTCTTGAGGACGGCGGGGTAGCCGTGGTTGTACTCGGGGGTGACGAGCACGTAGCCGTCGGCCTCGGCGACCTTGGCCGCCCACGCCAGGGTGCGGGGGTCGGTCGAGGGTGCGAAGGCGGGCGGGACGGGGGAGTCGAAGAAGGGCAGGGGCCAGTCGGCGAGGTCGACCAGCTCCACGTCGAGGTCGTCGCGCGCGGTGGCGTGCTGCATGAACCAGCGGGCGACCTTGTCGCCGTGGCGGCCCTGGCGGGTGGAACCGAGGATGACCTGGATGTCGGGCACGTCGTTCTCCTGGGGTGGGGGGTGGATCGGGGACCGGGGGACCGCGGTGGTCGTGCTCCCGGTGGTGCTCACTGCGGGCTCCTCGCGTCCGACGCGGCCGGGGCGGACGGCGAGGCGGGGGGCGCACCGGCGGATCCGCCGGGGACCGGCAGCGCGGCGGCCGCGGCGGCCGCGGGATCGGGCGCCGGCGGCGGGACCCGGCCCGGCGCGGCGAGGGCGACGAGCGCCGCGACCACCGCGAAGCCGATGGCCACCACCAGCCCGGCGGAGAAGCCGCCGTTCAGAGCGGGCAGCGGTGCCTCCCCCGTGCCGAGCAGCTGCTCGGTCCGCGCCGCGGCGACGGTGGCGAGGACCGCGAGGCCGATCGCGCCGCCCACCTGCTGCGAGGTGTTGAGCAGCCCGGACGCCAGGCCCTGGTGGCGGGCCGGGACGCCGGAGGTCGCGGCGATGGTGGCAGCGACGAAGCCGAGCCCGAGTCCTGCGGCGGTGAGCAGGATCGCCGGCAGGACGTCGGCGACGTAGGTGCCGTCCACGGGCATGCGGGATTGCAGGGCCATGCCGCCGGCCAGCGCCAGGCCCGCGGTGACCAGGACGGGTCGGACGCCGACCGCGGGCAGGAGGCGGGGGACGGCGCCCGCGACGGCGATGACGACCAGGGTGATGGGCACGAGCGCGAAGCCGGTGCGCAGGGGCGAGTAGCCGAGCATCTCGCGCAGGTGCAGGGAGAGGAAGAACGACTGCCCGACCACCACCGCCGTGCTCAGCACGGCGAAGGCGTTGGCCACGCCGACGCTGCGGCTGCGCAGCAGCGCGAAGTCCACGAGGGGCGCGGGGCTGCGCCGCTCGATCGCCACGAAGACGACCAGGAGCAGCCCGGCGAGGACGAGCAGCGCCGGCGCGACCGGCGAGCCGGGAGCGCCGGTCTCGATCCGGGTGAGGCCGAGGACGAGGGCGAGCAGCCCCGCGGTGACGGTGATCGCCCCCGGCACGTCGAGGCGGGTCCGCCCACCGCTGCGGCTCTCGGCCACGACGCGGGGCGCGGCGAGGGCGATGGCGAGTCCGACGGGGACGTTGATGAGGAACACCCAGCGCCAGCCCGCGAGGTCCGTGAGGACGCCACCGATGATCATGCCGGCGGCGGCGCCGCCCGCCGAGACGGCCCCCCAGACGCCGAGGGCGCGGTTCCGCGCCGGGCCCTCCCGGAAGGCGGTGGTCAGCAGGGACAGCGCGGCCGGTGACATCATCGCCGCGCCGAGACCCTGGGCCGCCCGTGCGGTGATGAGCTGCCACGGCTCCTGCGCGAGCCCGCAGGCCAGCGAGGCGGCGGTGAAGACGGCGGTGCCGACGAGGAACAGCCGGCGGCGGCCCCAGAGGTCACCGGCGCGGCCGGAGAAGATGAGCAGGCTCCCGAAGACCAGCGTGTACGCGGTGATGATCCACTGCAGGTCCTCGACCGCGAAGTCGAGGTCGGCGCGCACGGACGCCAGGGCGACGTTGGTGACGGACACGTCGAGCACCAGCATGAACTGCGCCAGGCACAGCACGAGCAGGAGCAGGCCCGGCCGGGCCACGGGCGTGACCGGTGCGTCGGTCGCCTCGCGCGGCGGGGGTGTCATCGTCGCGCTCCCGCCGCCGCCGGGCGCCGCAGGGCGGCCACGAGGACGGCGGCGGCAGCCACCAGGTGCAACGGGACGAGCGACAGCGCCGCCGCGTCGGTGACGCCGGGCTGGTCCGCCGGCGGTGCTCCGAGCAGGCTCAACGGGCCGCCGAGGCTGAGCAGGGCCCCGACCACGACGAGTGCGACGAGGACCCGGTCGGGCCGGGTCGTGAGGCGTCGGAGCAGCAGGTGCACGAGCAGTCCGGCCACGACACCCACGAGGGTCGCGACCGCGACGGGACCCGGCTGCAGGGGCGCGAAGTCACCGCTCGTCCCGGTCACGGCCCGCAGCAGCAGCGCCAGCGCCACGTTGAGCGCTGCAGCAGCGGCGGCGACCACGGCGCCCCGCTGCAGGGTCGGCCGGCTCCGCTCCGCCGCGGTCGGACGGGTGGCGGGGCTGGGGGTGGTGGTCATGTCGTCCTCCGGGAGCTGTGCGGGGCGACGCTAGTGTGCCTCAAAGGTTGGAGTTGTCAACTATCGTGGGCGACAAGTACCGTGGGGCGTGCCCACCGCGGAGGAGTCCACGTTCGAGCTGGTGCAGCTGGTGGTCGGGCTCGGTGAGCGGATGCGGGCCCACTACGCCGCCCGTGCCGCCGAGCTGGACCTGACGCCCACCCAGGCGCAGGCGCTGCGGATGCTGACGCACGGGCCCCTGCCGATGGGGGAGCTGGCGAACCGGATGACGTGCGACGCGTCGACCATCACCGGCGTCTCGGACCGGCTGGAGGCCCGCGGGCTGCTGGAGCGGGGGCCCTCCCCCGGGGACCGCCGCGTCAAGGTGCTCACCCTCACCGACCGGGGCCGGGAGCTCCACCACCAGCTGTGGCGCAAGCTCATGCACCGGTCACCGGCGTCGCACGGACTCGACGAGCAGGAGCAGCGGGCGCTGGGCGACCTCCTGCGCAAGCTGCGCGACAGCCAGGGCTGAACGGTCCCCGACGCCCGTCGACGGGGCGCGGAGGGCCGGCGGGGCTCAGCCCACGAAGTCCGCCAGCACGGCGTTGACCTCGTCGGCGTGGGTCCACAGGAGCCCGTGCGGGGCGCCGTCGATCTCCACGTAGCGCGCCTCGGGCAGGGCCTCGCGGAAGCGGCGGGCGGTGGCGTCGACGGGCAGGATCCGGTCGGCGGTGCCGTGCAGGACCAGGGCCGGCCTGCCGCTGGCGCGGACCGCCTCGACGTCGGTGCGGAAGTCCTCGAGCCACGAGGGGACCACCGCGTACGCGGCCACGGGCGCGCTGGAGACCGCGACGTTCCAGCTGGCGGTGACCGCCTCCTGGCTGATCCGGCTCCCGAGGTTCTCGTCGAGGTTGTAGAAGTCCGAGAAGAACTGCTGGTACCAGGCGTAGCGGTCGCCCTTCGCCGCGGCCTCGATCCCGTCGAAGACCTCCTGCGGCACCCCGTCGGGGTTGTCCTCGCGGGCGGGGAGGAAGGGCTCCAGCGCGGCGAGGAAGGCGAGCTTCGCGACCCGCTCGGGGCCGTAGCGGGCGACGTAGCGGGCGAGCTCGCCGGTGCCCATCGAGAACCCGACGAGGACGACGTCGCGCAGGTCGAGCGCCTCCAGCAGGGTGTTCAGGTCGGCGGCGAAGGTGTCGTAGTCGTAGCCGGACCCGACCTTCGACGAGCGGCCGAACCCGCGGCGGTCGTAGGTGATGACGCGGTACCCCGCCGCGAGCAGCTCGCGCGTCTGGCGCTCCCAGCTGTGGCCGTTCAACGGGTACCCGTGGATGAGGACGACGGGCTGCCCCGAGCCCTGGTCCTCGTAGTAGAGCTCGATCGGGGTGCTGTTCTCGTTCCCGACGATGACGTGTCCCATGGTCTCCTCCTCGGAGTCGCGGATGGCCGGTCCACGGCCTCCCGGTGGTGCTCGACGGGCGGCTCGGGCTGATCACGTGCAGCCCACACCGTGCCGCTGCGGCACGGTCAACCCCGTCTGCGGGGCCGCACCGCGACCCGCTCGCGGCGGTGCCGCTGCGGGGTGCGGAGGCGTTCGCCGCGCGCGCGGCCCGGGAGCTGCGCGCCACGGGGGAGCGGCCCCGCAGCCGGTCCGCCCGGCCGTCGGACGCCCTGACCGCGCAGGAGCTGCAGATCGCGCGGCTGGTGGCGACCGGAGCGACGTCCCGCGAGGTCGGCGCGCAGCTGTTCCTCAGCCCGCGCACGTCGAGGCGCACCTGCGCAGCGTCCCCCGCAAGCTGGACACCACCTCCCCTCGACAGCTGCGGAACCTGGAACTCGCCTGATCGGTCGGCGGCGCGGATCCGCCGGTACCGGTCGGCAACCGCCCGCATCCCTGCCGGTACGGCACGGTTCCCGCTCCCGCCCACCCCGGCCCACCACGCTCGTGGACGGCCACGTCGAACCGGTAGTTTCGCCTCGGTGGCCGCCGGTCGGGCCGATCTCCGTCGGCAGGGCCTGCGCGCCCCGGGAGGACGAGTCGATGCTGGTGGGGCGGCACGCCGAGCACGAGATGCTCGATCGCCTGCTCGCCCGGGCCCGGGGCGGTGACAGCGGCGTGCTGGTGGTGCGCGGTGAGGCCGGGATCGGCAAGACCGCGCTCCTGCAGCACGTGCGCGGGTCGGCCGTGGCGGCAGGGTTCCGGGTCGAGGACGCGGCCGGGGTGGAGGCCGAGGCGGAGTTCGCGTTCGCGGGCCTGCACCAGCTGTGCGCGCCGCTGCTCCCGTGGGCCGCGGCGCTGCCCGAGCCGCAGCAGGTCGCGCTGGGGGTGGCGTTCGGGCTGCGCGACGGGCCTGCGCCGGACCGGTTCCTCGTGGGGCTGGCGGTGTTGAGCCTGCTCGCCGAGGTGGCCGAGGACGGGCCGCTGCTGTGCGTGGTGGACGACGCGCAGTGGCTGGACCAGGCGTCCGCGCAGGTGCTGGCGTTCGTCGCGCGGCGGGCGGCCGCCGAGCAGCTGGTGCTGGTGTTCGCGCTGCGCGATCCCGGTGACGGCGACCCCTCGGCGTTCACCGGGCTGCCCGACCTGTGGCTGGTCGGGCTGCCCGACGCCGACGCGCGGGCGCTGCTGGCCGCGGCGGTCCGCGCGCCGCTGGACGACGTGGTGCGGGACCGGATCGTGGCCGAGGCGCGGGGCAACCCGCTGGCGCTGCTGGAGCTGCCGCGCGGAGCACCGTCAGCGCAGCTGGCGGGCGGGTTCGAGCTGCCCGACGTGGCGAGCGTCCCGCGCCGGATCGAGGACGCCTTCCGGCGCCGCGCGGGCAGCCTGCCGCCCGACACCCAGCTGCTCCTGGTGGTGGCCGCGGCCGAACCGACCGGCGAGGCGGCGTTGCTGTGGCGCGCGGTCGCGCACCTGGGGATGGGTCGTGAGGCGGCGGCGCCCGCGGAGGCGGCCGGGCTGCTGGAGTTCGACACCCGGGTGCGGTTCCGCCACCCGCTGGTCCGCTCGGCGGTGTACCGGGCAGCGGCGCCCCCCGACCGGCGCCGCGCCCACGGAGCGCTGGCCGCCGTCACCGATCCGCAGGTCGACCCGGACCGGCGCGCCTGGCACCGCGCACAGGCGGTGCTGGGCACCGACGAGGAGGCCGCCGCGGAGCTGGAGCGCTCGGCCGGACGGGCCCGCGCCCGCGGCGGGCTGGCCGCCGCGGCGGCGTTCCTGCAGCGGGCGGCCGAGCTGGCCCCTGATCCTGCCGACCGTGCGGGTCGGGCGCTGGAGGCCGCGCACACCAGGCACGAGGCCGGTGCGTACAGGACCGCCCTCGAGCTGCTGACGGTCGCCGGGGCCGGGCCACTGGACGCGCTGCAGGGCGCCCGGCTCGAGCTGCTGCGCGCCCGGATCGCGTTCGACCGGACGCGCGGCAGCGAGGTGCCGGGCATGCTGCTGGAGGCGGCGAGGAGGCTCGCCCCCCTCGACGCCGTGCTGTCGCGCGAGACCTACCTGCACGCCCTCGATGCGGCCATCATCACCGGCGGCCTCGGCGACGGCCGCGGCCTGTCGGCGGTGGCCGGAGCTGCCCGGGCGGCACCCGCACCCCCCGGACCGCCGGGGCCCGCCGACCTGCTGCTCGACGGGTTGGTCACGACCTTCACACAGGGCTTGGCGGCAGGCGCGCCCCAGCTCCGCCGCGCGCTCGAGGCCTTCCGTGCCGACGACCCCGCGACGCGCCCCCCGGACGAGGGCGGCACCCTCCGCTGGCTGTGGCTGGCCTGCCGCACCGCACTGAGGCTGTTCGACGACGAGCTGCTCCACGTGCTGGCCCACCGGCACGTCCGGCTCGCCCGCGACGCCGGTGCGCTGGCCACACTGGTACCCGCGCTGCCGTTCCTGTCGACCGTGTCGGTGCTCGCCGGCGAGCTGGCCCGGGCCGACTCACTGATCGCCGAGGAGACCGCCATCAGGCAGGTCACCGGAGGAGTGCCGCTGCGCTTCGGCGGGCTGGCGCTGGCCGCCTGGCGGGGTCGCGAGGCCGAGACGATCGAGAAGCACGCGGCTGCCGTCCAGGAGGCCACCGCCCGCGGGAACCGTGCCGAGATCGCGCTGGCGCACCTCGCGCGGGCGGTGCTCCACAACGGGCTGGGCGACTACGGGGCGGCGCTGGACGCCGCGGAGCGGGCGTGCGCGCATCTCGACGCGACGCACACGAACACGGCCCTCCCCGAACTCGTCGAGGCGGCCGCCCGCGCCGGCCGGCCCGAGCGCGCGGAGGCCGGGCTGGAGCTGCTGGACGCGCGGGCCCGCGCCAGCGGCTCCCGGTGGGCGCTCGGGCTGGCAGCGCGCTCGCGGGCGCTGATCGCCACCGGGCACTCCGCGGAGGAGCACTACCGCGAGGCGGTCGAGCGGCTGCGGGCCTGCCGGATGGCCAGCTACCTCGCCCGCACGCACCTCCTCTACGGCGAATGGCTGCGCCGGGAGGGTCGCCGCCACGACGCTCGCGAGCAGTTGCGCACCGCCCACGAGATGCTGGCCGGCATGGGCCTGGAGGCGTTCGCCGCCCGCGCGGCGGGAGAGCTGCGCGCCACTGGCGAGCGCCCGCGCAGCAGGTCCGCACAGCCGTCGGACACGCTGACCGCGCAGGAGCTGCGGATCGCGCGGCTGGTGGCCACCGGGGCGACGTCCCGGGAGGCCGGCGCGCAGCTGTTCCTCAGCCCGCGCACGATCGAGTCCCACCTGCGCAGCATCTTCCGCAAGCTGGGCATCACCTCCCGCCGGCAGCTCCGCGACCTGCAGCTCCCCTGACCGGAGCCGCGGTCGGGGTGCCGCCCGGAGCCGGCTGCCCGGCGAGCCCGCCGTCCAGCGAGCGGAACGCCGGTGCGGCGAGAGCGACGATCGCGGTGACGGCGGCCAGCCCGGCGACGATCGCCCCGGCGACGGGGAGCCCGGCGACGGCGGCGACGGCGGCCAGCGGGGCGCTGGCCACGGCGGGTGCGGCGAGCACGACGGTGTTCTGCGCGCTCAGGACGCGGCCGCGCAGGGGGTCGGGCACGGCCTCGATGGTGAGCACGCCGAGGATGGCGGAGGCGGGGGCGTTGGTCAGCCCGACCAGCGCCGCGCCGGCGAGCACCACCCACGGCGAGGCCAGCGAGCCGATGCCGGCGAACCCGACGACCAGGCCGGTCATGCCCACGACGAACCAGGTGCGGCGGCTGATCCGGCCGGCGGTGGCGGCGTAGACCGCGGAGCCGGCGATGCCGCCGGCGGCGAGGGCGGAGAGCGTCAGCCCGGTGAGGGCGGGGAGGTCCTGGGCGGTGAAGTAGGCCGGCATCAGGGTGCTCTGCAGGGAGTTGAGCACGGCGACGAGCATCGCGGTGATCAGGGTGGCGCCCAGGACGAGCCGGTTGCGGGCGAGGAACAGCCACGACGTCCACAGGTCGGCCGCCGCTCGGCGGACCGCGCCGCCCGCCCGGGTGGCGTCCCGCCCGCGCTCGGGCACGCGCCCGGTGCGGGGATCGAGCAGGAGCGTGGTCAGCGCCCCGAGCAGGCTCGTCGCGGCCGTGGCCAGCAGCAGGGTCGGGGTCAGGCCGAGGACCGCGACCAGCAGTCCACCGAGGCCGGGCGCGACCAGGACCAGGGTGTTGCCGACGGTCTCACGGGTCGCGACCAGCCGGTCGAGCCGGCCGGGGCCGCCCGGTGATCGCGCTGCTCCGAGCCGCGCCAGGGCGGGCAGCAGGACCTCCTGGGCCGTCGCGCCCGGCACCCGGACCACTGCGCCGACGACCGCGAGGACCAGGAACCAGGTCATGTCCAGGCCCCGCAGCGCGTCGACGAGCGGCAGGGCGGCGACCGAGACCGCGGCGAGCAGACCGGACACGACCGACACCGCGCGGCGGTCGAGCCGGTCGACCAGCAGCCCGGCGAGCACCCCGGTCGCGGCCGAGGCGGCCGTGGCCACGGAGGCGAGCACCCCGGCGGCCAGGACGTCGCCGGTGCGGTCGAGCACCAGCAGCGGCAGGACGACGCTCGCGATGCCCGGGCCGAGCAGGGACAGCCCGTAGGAGGTGAAGTAGACGGCGGGGCTGGCCCGCAGGGCGCGGCCGCGTGGAGCGGGCGTGGTCACGGTGTCCTCCCGGAGGTCGGGCGACCGGCTGCAGCGCTGGTCGGACCCACCAGGGAAGGCCGTGCCGCTGCGGCACGCTCAAGCGTCCGGGGCCCGCGGCTTGACCGTGCCGCAACGGCACGGTGTGCGATCGGGATCACGCGGGCCGGGCCGGACGGTGCACCTCACGCGGGCGCCGGCCTGCCCAGCGCACCGCCCCACGGGAGGACAGGACATGACCGCCACCGACACCAGCTCGCACACGCTGCCGAGGCTCATCGAGGTCGAGGAGCTCTTCGCCGATCCGGCGTTCGTCGTGCCCACGATCTCTCCCGACGGCACCCGGATCGCCTACCTCGCACCGCACCGCGGACGACGCAACGTCTGGGTCCGCGGCGTCGACCGGACCCACGACGACGCCGTCGCCGTCACCCACGACACCCGCCGCGGCATCACCACCTACCACTGGACCGACGACCCCCGCTTCCTGCTCTACGAGCAGGACACCGACGGCAACGAGGACTGGCACCTGCACCGCGTCGACCTGGACGACCCGGCCGCCCCGGCGGTCGACCTCACCCCGATGGGGCCCGGGTCGCGGGTGTTCGCCGTCGAGCCGCTGCCCGCGGTGCCCGGCACCGTCCTGGTGTGGATGAACCCGCATGTCGAGCGCATCGACGTCTACCGCGTCGACATCGCCTCCGGTGAGACCGTGCTCCACCACGAGGAGACCGATCCGCTGGCCGCCACGCTGCTCGACCGCCAGGGCAGGCCCGCGTTCCGGGTCGCGACCGAGGAGGACGGCACGATCGTCGTCTCCGCGATCGACCGCGCCACCGGTGCCGCCCGGCCGCTGCGGCGCATGGGCGGACCCGAGTACCCGTTCAGCGTGCAGCCGCAGCTGGTCACCCCGACCGGGGACGGGCTGCTCGTCGGCTCCTACGCCGACGGCGGTGACGACCTGCGGCTGGTCCGCATCGACCGCGAGACCGGTGAGGAGACCCTCGTCGCCGCCGTGCCGGGCCTGAGCCTGGACAACTTCGCCGTCCTCGCCCCGAGCGTGCTGCCGCCCGCGGTGCACGTCCACCGCGGCACGGGCGAGCCGATCGCCGCCCGGTTCGTCGCCGACCGCCCGCACATCGAGGTGCTGGACCCGGAATTCGCTCCGGTGCTCGCCGAGCTGGCGACGCTGTCGGACGGGGCGCTGGGACCGCTGTCCTCCGACGTCTCCGGCCGGCGCTGGGTCGCCACCTTCCTGCACGACCGCGAGCCGGGCGTCACCTGGTTCTACGACCACGCCACCGGCGAGAAGCGCCGCCTGTTCCAGCCCTACCCGGACCTGGACCCCGCCGACCTGGCTCCGATGGTCCCGGTGCGCTTCCCCGCCCGCGACGGACTGCCGCTGCCCGGCTACCTCACCCTGCCGGTCGGGGTGCCACCCGAGAACCTGCCGATGGTGCTGCTGGTGCACGGCGGCCCGTGGTCCCAGGACGTGTGGGGCTACAACCCCGAGGTGCAGCTGCTGGCCAACCGGGGCTACGCGGTGCTGCAGGTCAACTTCCGCGGCTCCACCGGGTACGGCCGCCGCCACCTGACCGCGGCCGTCGGCGAGTTCGGCCGGGCCATGCAGCACGACCTCGTCGACGCCGTGAGCTGGGCGGTCGCGCAGGGCTACGCCGACCCCGCCCGGATCGCGATCTCCGGTGTCTCCTACGGCGGGTACGAGGCCCTGGTGGGGATCACCGCCACCCCCGACCTGTTCGCCGCCGCGGTCGACTACGTGGGGGTCTCCGATCTCGTCACCGCGCTGCGGGCCCTGCCGCCGTTCACCCGCCGCTACAACGCCAACAGCTGGTACCGCTACCTCGGCGACCCGGACGTGCCCGAGCAGGAGGCCGAGCTGCGCGCGCGCTCGCCGATCACGATGGTCGACCGGATCCGGACGCCGCTGCTGGTGGCCCAGGGCGCCAACGACGTCCGCGTGCCGCAGGCGCAGTCCGACCGCATCGTGGCCTCGCTGCGCGAGCGCTGTGTCCCGGTCGAGTACCTGCTCGCCCAGGACGAGGGTCACGGCTTCGAGAACGAGGAGAACCGGCTCCGGTTGTACCGGGCCGTCGACCGCCACCTCGCCCGGTACCTGGGCGGGCGGCGCGGGACGACGTCCGACGTGGACGCGGCGTGACCCCCGACTCCACCGGACTGCGCGCGATGTACGTGAACTGCACCCTCACCCGCTCGCCCGGCCGCAGCCACACCCAGGGCGTGATCGACCGCAGCGTCGCGATCATGGAGGCGAACGGCGTCGCCGTCGACCAGATCCGCGCCGTCGACCACGACATCGCCACCGGTGTCCGCCCGGACATGACCGAGCACGGGTGGGACACCGACGAGTGGCCCGCCCTGCTGGAGCGGGTCCTGGCCGCCGACATCCTGGTCGTCGCCGGGCCGATCTGGCTCGGCGACAACAGCTCGGTGACCCGCCGGGTGATCGAGCGGCTCTACAGCTGGTCCGGTGTGCTCAACGACCGTGGCCAGTACGCCTACTACGGGCGCGTCGCCGGGTGCCTGCTCACCGGCAACGAGGACGGCCTCAAGCACTGCGCGATGAGCATCCTCTACAGCCTGCAGCACATCGGGTACACCGTCCCGCCCCAGGCCGACGCGGGCTGGATCGGCGAGGTCGGCCCCGGCCCCTCCTACCTCGACGAGGGCTCCGGCGGCCCGGAGAACGACTTCACCAACCGCAACACCGCGTTCATGACCTACAACCTGCTGCACCTCGCGGCCATGATCCGCCGCGCGGGCGGCATCCCGGCCCACGGCAACCAGCGCTCGGCCTGGGACGCCGGCACGCACCCCGACCACGCCAACCCGGAGTACCGATGAACACGCTGACGACGAGCTGGCCGAGCCTGCGGGTGGCGGACTGGACCCCCACCCGCGAAACCCTGCACATGTGGACCCAGATCGTGGGCAAGATCCGCATGGCCCACGCCCCGCTGCTCAACCACTGGTGGCAGGTGACGCTGTACGTCAGCCCGCGCGGGCTGACGACGTCGACCGTCCCGTACGGCACGGGGGCCTTCGAGATCGAGTTCGACTTCCTCGGCCACCGGCTCGAGGTCCGCAGCAGCGACGGCGGCACGCGCAGCCTCCCGCTCCGGCCGATGCCGGTCGCCGAGTTCTACGCCCGGGTCCTCGACGTGCTCGACCGGCTCGGGATCGAGGCGCCGATCCGGCCGCACCCCAACGAGGTCGAGCCGGCGATCCCCTTCGCCGAGGACCACACCCACACCTCCTACGACGGCGAGGCGGCCGCCCTGTTCTGGCGGCAGCTGCTGGCCGCCGACCGGGTGATCGGCGAGTTCCGGTCGCACTTCGTCGGCAAGGTCAGCCCGGTGCACTTCTTCTGGGGCGGGATGGACCTCGCCTGCACCCGCTTCTCCGGCCGGCCGGCCCCGCCGCACCCCGGTGGCGTGCCCAACTGCGGGGACTGGGTCATGGTCGAGGGCTACTCCCGGGAGCTGTCCAGCTGCGGGTTCTGGCCCGGCGGCGGCGAGGAGGGCGCTTTCTACTCCTACGCCTACCCCGCGCCGGACGGGTTCGCCGAGCAGCCGGTCGGCCCCGACGGGGCCTCCTACAGCCCGGAGTTCCAGCAGTTCCTGCTGCCCTGGGAGGTTGCCCGGGCCGCACCCGACCCCGACCGCGCGGTCGCCGAGTTCCTCCGCACCACCTACGAGGCCGCCGCCGACCGCGGGCACTGGGACCGCGCCGCGCTGGAGGACGACCCCTTCCGGTGGCACCGGACCGGCCCGGAGGGCACCGCATGATCACCGTGACCGACGGCCGCAGCGCGAACCGGTTCGAGGCTCACGACGGCGGGACGCTCGCGGGGTTCGCCGCCTACGCCCGCACGTCGGAGCTCGTCGCGTTCGTCCACACCGAGGTCGACCCCGCGTTCGAGGGTCGCGGCGTGGGCTCCCTGCTGGCTCGCGAGGGTGTCGAGTCGGTGCAGGCGGAGGGACTCCGGGTGCTCGCCGTCTGCCCCTTCATCGCGGGGTGGCTGGTCCGCCACCGCACCGGCCCGGGAACGGACGTCGGAGGCCTGCCTGCCCCGGGCGGTGATTCACATCAGCGCCTGGACCAGCAGGGGGACCAGGTAGCGGAGTGAGAACGCCTCGTAGACCGCGCCGATGACGAACAGCGCCAGCGCGGGCAGGCTCAACCACCCGAGCTGCCGGAGTCCGTGGACGTACCCCTGACGGCGGGTCGGCGCACCGGCGGTCGCGGGCCAGAGCCAGGACCTCCCGAGGAGGTAGGCGCCGAGCACGAGGAGGATGTACGCCTGCCACTCGATGACGAACGTCAGGGAGTGCGGGATCAGGATCACCCAGCCCGTCGCGTCGGCAGGGGCGAGGGTCACGCCGGTCTCGACGGCCTTGTAGGTGAAGAACGCGAGGCCGGCGAACGGCACGACCAGGGACGGCAGCACGATCATCAGCACACCGACCGTGAGCGCGTTGACCGCCAGGATGGTCAGGGCGAACAGCCAGACGTTGCTGAGCAGCGACAGCACGAGATCCGCGGTCCCGTCCTCCTGCAGGGCGGTCACGCGCGCCGCGTTCAGCTCGGGGAAGACCAGCGCCGTGACGAAGCCGGCGGCGGCCGCGCCGTACATGACCAGGTTCAGGACGAGGTGGACGCGGAGGTCAGCGCGGATGATCTCGAGGGGCCTGCGGACGGCGCGCAGGGGTCGGGCGTCGTGCCCGGCCCGGTCGAGGCGCACTTCTTCGGACATGTTCTCACTCCTCGGGCACCGGTGGACGCGGCCAGGGTCGGCCGTGCCGCTGGGGCACGCTCCAGTCCGAGTGGTGCGGGTCACAACGCCGTGATCAGGCGGGGTGGGAACCGCGCTCACCGGTCCCCAGCTGGTCCCCGGTCGGCGCCACTGCTCCCCCCGGGACACGGTGGAGCCCCCCGGCCCGTGGTCCGGCGCACAGTCCTCCTGCCTTGAGTGTGCCGCGGCGGCACGACCTCTCCTGGAACGGATCCCGCGACCGGCCACCAGGAGGACCGACATGGCACTGCCCGACCCGACCCCCGTCGAGGAGTTCCTCGCCCCTCCGACGCGGGCGGGCGCGACGGTCCCGCCCGACGGCTCCTCGCCCGGCGTCCGGGTGGACGCACCGGCCGGGCCCGACCTGCACCGCGCGGACGAGCGCCTGTACCGCGACCCGACGAGGGCGGCCGTCCCGGCCGGACGACCCCGGGCCCGCGTCCTCGTCCTGCTCGCCGTGGTGGCCCTGCTCGCCGCGTGCGCCGACGGGCGGGCCATCACGCAGCCCCCGGCGGAGGACGCCGACGGGACGGTCGCGCCGCTCGCGCCGGCCGCCCGGCCGCAGGACCCGCAACCGCCACTGCCCTACCGCAGCGAGGACGTCCGCTACCCGAGCGGCGGCCTCGGCCTGGCCGGGACGCTGACGCTGCCGGAGGGGCCCGGTCCGTTCGCCGCCGTCGTGATGCTCACCGGGAGCGGCGCGCAGGACCGCGACCAGGCGCTGGCCGGGCACCGGCCGTTCCTGGTGCTCGCCGACGCGCTGACCCGGGCGGGGTACGCGGTCCTGCGGACCGACGACCGCGGCGTGGGGGGCTCGGACGGCGACCACGCCCGGGCCACGTACGCCGACCTGGCCGCCGACGCGCTGGCCGGGGTCTCGTACCTGGCCACCCGCCCGGAGGTCGACCCGGCCCGGATCGGGTTGTTCGGCCACAGCGAGGGCGGCTCCGTGGCGCCGCTGGCGGCCCGGCAGGCGCCGGGTTCGGTGGCGTTCGCCGTGCTCATGGCCGCTCCGGCGGTGTCCGGTGAGGACGTGCTGGTGCGGCAGAACGAGCTGCTGCTGGCCCTGGCGGGCAGCTCGTCGGAGCAGGTGGAGGCCCAGGTCGCGTTCCTGCGCGAGCTGGTCGCGCTGCTGCGGGCCGAGGACTACGACCGGGCCCGCGACCTCGCCCGCACCCGGGTCGCCGAGCAGGCGGCAGCGCTGCCGGTGGAGCAGCGCCCGACCCCCGAGCAGGTCGAGGCGCAGGTCGTGGCGCTGACGTCGCCGGTCGTGCGGGCGCTGGTCACCCACGACCCGGCCGTGGCGCTGGCCGAGCTGTCGGTCCCGGTGCTGGCCTTCTACGGTGGCGAGGACCTGCAGGTCCCGCGGAGCAGAGCGAGCCGCGGGCGGTCGCGCTGCTGGCCGGCAACCCGGACGCCACTGTGCTGACCCTGCCCGGGCTGAACCACCTCATGCAGCCGGCCGGGACCGGCTCGCCCACGGAGTACGCCGCGATCGGGACCACCGTCGCGCCCGAGGCGATCGACCTGGTCATCGGGTGGCTCGGGGAGCGGGTGTGAGCGCCCCTCCCGCAGCGGCGCCGCGTCTCCTCCCGCACGGAGCACCCACGCCGTGCTCGCGCCCGCCGACGACGCGGGCCCGGCCTCCCCACCCGAGGGTGACCAGGCCGGGCCCGGTGCGTCCGACGGCCTGCTGACGGCCTGATCATGGCTCCTGGCCGCGTCGCCGGCCAGGACGCGGGGGCGATCAGACGTCGTAGTACAGCGCGAACTCGTAGGGGTGCGGGCGCAGCCGCAGCGGGTCGATCTCGTTCTCCCGCTTGTAGCTGATCCAGGTCTCGATGAGGTCCGGGGTGAAGACGCCGCCCTCGAGCAGGTACTCGTGGTCCTCCTCGAGCCGGTCGATCACCGCCGAGAGGCTGCCGGGGACCTGGGCGATGTCCTTGGCCTCCTCCGGCGGGAGCTCGTAGAGGTCCTTGTCGATCGGTGCCGCCGGCTCGATCTTGTTCTTGATCCCGTCCAGGCCGGCCATCAGCATCGCGGAGAACGCGAGGTAGGGGTTGCCGGAGGAGTCGGGGCAGCGGAACTCGATGCGCTTGGCCTTCGGGTTGTTGCCCGAGAGCGGGATGCGGATGCAGGCCGAGCGGTTGCGCGCGGAGTAGACCAGGTTCACCGGGGCCTCGAAGCCGGGCACCAGGCGGTGGTAGGAGTTCACCGTGGGGTTGGTGAAGGCCAGCAGGCTCGGGGCGTGGTGGAGCAGGCCGCCGATGTAGTAGCGGGCGGTGTCGGACAGGCCGCCGTAGCCCGCCTCGTCGTGGAACAGCGGCTGCCCGCCCGACCACAGCGACTGGTGCACGTGCATGCCCGACCCGTTGTCGCCGAACAGCGGCTTCGGCATGAACGTCGCGGTCTTGCCGTTCTGCCAGGCCGTGTTCTTCACCAGGTACTTGAACAGCATGATGTCGTCGGCCGCGTGCAGCAGCGTGTTGAACTTGTAGTTGATCTCCGCCTGGCCGGCGGTGCCGACCTCGTGGTGCTCGCGCTCCACCTCGAACCCGGACATGATCATGTTGCTGACGATGTCGGCGCGCAGGTCGGCGTAGTGGTCCACCGGGGGCACGGGGAAGTACCCGCCCTTGTAGTTGACCTTGTAGCCCAGGTTGCCGCCCGGCTCGTCGCGGCCGGTGTTCCACCAGCCCTCGGCCGAGTCGATGTGGTGGTAGGTCTGGTGGGGGTCCGAGCCGAAGCGGATCGAGTCGAACACGTAGAACTCGGCCTCGGGTGCCATGTAGGCGGTGTCGGCGATGCCGGACGCCGTGAGGTACTGCTCGGCCTTGCGCGCGATGTTGCGGGGGTCGCGGCTGTAGGGCTCGCCCGTGATCGGGTCGTGCACGAAGAAGTTGACGTTCAGCGTCTTGTGCTTGCGGAACGGGTCCAGCCGCGCGGTGGCCGGGTCGGGGAGCAGCGCCATGTCCGACTCGTTGATCGCCTGGAAGCCGCGCACGGACGAGCCGTCGAACGCGGCCCCGTCCTCGAAGACGCCGGCGGCGGTGGCCGCGGGGACGGTGAGGTGCTGCATCACGCCGGGAAGGTCGCAGAAGCGGATGTCGAGGTACTCGACCTTCTCGTCACTGATGAACTTCAGGACCTCTTCGGAGTTGCTGAACACCCTCGATGGCTCCTCGTGTCGGATGGCGGCGGAATCCCACCGCTGTCGGAGCCCGACGCTAGGACCGCGGTGTTGCCCGGCGGTCACCCGGTTGTTTCGCAGAGGTTACCGACGCGGGTCACCTACGCTGGTGGTCATGGCACGCTGGATCGACGAGTGGCTGCCCGGCGCCACCCCGCTGCGCGAGCGCGGGGCCTGGCCCGGCGAGAAGCTGGGGCTGCCCGAGCGCGGCGTCAGCTCCGTGGCGGGCTTCGGCCGCCGGCTCGCCGCGCTGGCCCTCGACTGGGGGCTCGCCTACCTCATCGCCGCGCTGCTCACCAACGGCGACGCGCTCTCGGACCCCACGTTCTCCTGGCGGGTGCTGGGGATCTGGTACCTGCTCACCGCCGTCCCCGTCGCGGTGTTCGGAGCCAGCGCGGGCCAGGTGCTGCTCGGCATCCGGGTGGCCGTGCTCGGCTCGGCCGCCGTCGTCGGGGTGCCGCGCGCGCTGCTGCGCACCCTGCTCATCGCCGTGGTGGTGCCCCCGCTGGTGCGTGACGCCGACGGCCGCGGCTGGCACGACCGCGCGGCCCGCACCGTCGTGGTCCGGACGCGGTGACGACGGCGGTGGCGGGGTCCGCTTGACCCTCCCCGTGCGGGAGGCCGGAGCGTTCCCGGTCGTGGAGAACCCCGTGCTCACCGACCTGCCCGCCCGCGCCCTGCTCGCCGTCGACGGCGAGGGTGCTCCTGAGGACCACCCGTTCACCGCGGCGGTCCGCGCCCTGTTCGCCGTGCGCGCCGCGCTGGGGGCACCGGCCGACGTGCCCCTGGAGGGCACGTACACCCAGGAGGGCGACCCGCTGCGCTTCGACCTCGACGCACCCGCCGGCTGGCACTGGACCCTCGCCCTGCCGGCCCCGCCCGACCGCTCGGCGGCGGCCGTCGCGGCGGCGGGGGAGCGGTTCGGCGCGCCCGTCGAGCTGCGCGCCGAGCCCGCGCGGCGCGTCGCGGAGCTGCTGCACCGCGGCCCCTACGCCGACGAGCGCCCGTCCCTGGACGCGCTGTACGGCTTCGTCGCCGCGCAGGGGCTGCGCCCGGCGGGCCCGCACACCGAGGTCTACCTCACCGACCCCGCCACCACCGCGCCCGCGGACAACCGCACGGTCCTGCGGATCCCGGTCCTGGGGTCCTGACGTGCCGGACCGCGACGGGCCGGACGGGCTGACTCCGATCGGCGGCTTCGCCCGCCTGGCCCGGCTCACGGTCAAGGCGCTGCGGCACTACGACGCCGAGGGCCTGCTGCGGCCCGCCCGGGTCGACCCGCACTCGGGCTACCGGTACTACCGCATCGACCAGGTGCCCGTGGCGACCACGATCGCGCAGCTGCGCGCGCTGGACGTGCCGCTGCCGGTCGTCCGCGAGGTGCTCGCCGCGCCCGACACCGCCGCGGCCGCCGCGGTGCTGGCGGGCCAGCGCGACCGGCTGCGCGCCGAGCTGGCCCGCCGGGAGGCCGCGCTGCGGGCGCTGGACGGGCTGCTGCACCACCCGGAGCGGCTGCGCTACGACGTGGTGCTCGGCCCGCGGGAGCCGGGCGGGGTCACCGGGACGACCGGGCGGGTGCGCGCCGGGGCCCTCGACGAGGACACGGCCGCGCTCTGCCGCCGCGTCCTGCCCGCGGCGGCGCCGCTGGTGGCGGTGTTCCCGCTGGACCTCACGGAGGAGTTCGACGTCACCGTCGGCGTCCCCGGCCCGGGCCGGCCCCTGCCCGGCGGGGCCTGGGCGAGCACCGTGCACGTCGGCCCGTACGCCACCCTGCCGCTGGCCTACACGGCGCTGCTGGAGCACGTGCGCGAGCGCGGGCACACCGCGACCGGTCCGGTCACCGAGACCTACCTGGCCGATCCCACCACGGCCGCACCGGAGGAGCTGGTCACGCGCCTGGCCGTCGCCCTCGCGGAGTGAGACCGGCTGGCCCGGGCGCCGCGGGGCGGGCAGGATGGGCGGGTGGACGGTGTCGACGCCCGGCTCCGCGCCACCGCGGACCTCGCTCCCGCGCTCCTGTGGGTGTCCGACCCCACCGGCGCCCGGACGTTCCACAGCGCCCGCTGGTGCGCGTTCACCGGGCGCTCCCCCGAGCAGGAGGCCGGCGCGGGCTGGCTGGCCGGGCTGCACCCGCGCGACGCCGAGCGCCACGCGGCGGCCACCGCCACCGACGGCCCGTGGACGCTGGAGTACCGGCTGCTGCACGCCGACGGCACCCACCGGTGGGTGCGCGAGGAGGCGGCGCCGCTGCCCGGCGGCGGGCACGTGGGCAGCGCCGTCGAGGTGGACCCGGCCGGCGCCGTGCGCCAGGCCGTGCTGGCCGACCTGTCCGGGGACGCCGACACCGGGGTCGCCGAGCGCGCCGCCCGGCTGGCCCGCCAGATCGTCACGACCCGCCTCGCCGACCAGTGCAGCATCGTGCTCGTCGACCCCGACGGGCCGCAGCAGGTGGCGGCGGCCGCGGCCGACCCCGACGTGGAGGCCGCGCTCGCCGAGCCGAGCGCCGTGCCGCCGGTCGTCGTCGAGACGCTGGCCACCGCGCTGCCGCAGGTGCTCGCGCACGTGACCGACGAGGCGCGCCCGTCCGTCGCCTCGGCCGTGGTGGTGCCCCTCGTCGCGCGCACGACGGTGATCGGGGCGCTGGCGCTCGGCCGCGACGCCGCCGCCGTGCCGTACGGGCCGCACGACCTGCGGCTCGCCGAGGAGGTGGCGGAGCGGACGGCGCTGGCGCTGGACAACGCGCTCCTGCTCGCCGAGGAGGCCGCGACGGCGGCCCGGCTGGCGCAGCTGCAGGCGGCCACGGCGGAGCTCTCGGCGGTGGCCACCCCGCAGCAGGTGACGGCGGTGGCGATCCGCCGGGTGGCCGCGCTGCTCGGCACCCCCTCGGTGGGGGTGTGGGAGGTGGCGCCCGACGGCTCGCTGCGCACCGCCGACCTCGGCGGCATCCGCCCGGCGGCCGAGGAGGAGTGGGGTCGGGTCCCGGCCGACGCGCCCGTCCCCGTCGCCGACGCCGCCCGCACGCGCACCGCGATCTGGATCACCGAGGAGGCGGAGTGGCGGGAGCGCTACCCGCACCTCGCCGACAGCGTCGGGCGGCACGGGTTCCCGGCGACCGGCCTGGTGCCGCTCGTGGTGGAGGGGCGCAGCGTCGGCGTCATCGTGACGACGTTCCGGCCCCGGCGCGCCGTGACCGACGCCGAGCGCACCGCCGTGCTCGCGCTGGCCGAGCAGTGCGCCCAGGCGCTGGACCGCGCCCGCCTGCACGACGCCGAGCACGGTGCGCGCGCGGCGGCCGAGGCGGCGGCCGCCCGGCTCCGCGCGCTGGTGTCCGGGCTCGCGGCGGTGGTGTGGGAGGCCGACGCGGCCACCGGGACGCCGGTGTTCGTGTCCGAGCGGGCCGAGGACCTCCTGGGCCACCCGGTCGCCCGCTGGCTCGGCGACCCCGGCTTCCGCACCTCGTTGGTCGACCCGCGCGACCGCGCCGCGGTGGTGGAGCACAGCCGCACCGAGACCGCGGCGGGCCGCGACCACGTCGCCACCTACCGGGTGACCACGGCCGACGGCCGCACGCTGTGGGTCCAGGACGTGGTGCACGTGGTGCCCGACGCAGCCGGCGCACCCGCGCGGCTGCAGGGCGTGATGATCGACGTCACCGACGGCAAGCGCGCCGCGGAGGCCGCCAGCCTGCTCGCCGACGCCGGGCGGATCCTGGCCGACCCGGGCGGGCTCGACGACCGGCTGGCCGCACTGGTGCGCCGGGCCGCGGTCGCCCTCGGTGGCTTCGGGCTGGTGTCGCTGCTGGGTGAGGACGACGCGCTGCGCCACATCACGGCGGCACCGGACCGGCCCGAGCTGGAGCCGCTGATGGCGCGGGCCGTCAGCAGCCGGGTCACGCCGCGGGGCTGGGAGATCCTCGGCGGGCACCGGCCCGTCGCCGTCCACGGCATCGACGACGCCCGCCGGCGGCTCACCGCCACCGACGAGGACCAGTACCGCGCGGCGACGGCGGTGGGCGCCACCGCCGCGCTGAGCGTGTCGCTGCGGGCCGGCGACGAGGTGCTCGGGGGGCTGACCTTCGGCACGGCCGACCCGGCCCGCCGCTACGACGACGCCGACCACGAGCTGCTCGCCGAGCTGGGCCGGCGCACCGCGGCGGCCATCCACACCCACCGGCTGCGGGTGCGGGCGCGCCAGCTGCAGGAGGCGACGGCGGCGCTGTCGGCGGCCGGGACGCTCGACGAGGCCGCCCGCGTGCTCGTCCGGGTCGCGATGTCGGTGCTGGAGGCCCGTCGCGGTGGTGTCTACCGGGTGCAGCCCGACGGGCGCCTGCGCGTGGTGCACCTGTTCGGCTACCCCGACGGCCACGCCGCGGAGCGCTACGGGCACCTGGCCCCGGAGGAGTCGCTCCCCGTCACCGACGCGGCGCGCACCGGGGAGCCCGTGTGGCTCGGCGCGCCGCAGGCCTGGACCGAGCGCTACCCCCACCTGCTCGCGGAGTTCCCCGACCTGGCCTCCTCGGCGGCCGCCGCCCTGCCGATGACGGTGTCGGGCACGGTCACCGGCGCCATCGGGCTGACCTTCTCCGGCACCCGGGCGTTCCTGCCCGACCAGCGCGAGTTCGCCCTGTCGCTGGCCGCCCAGGCCGCGCAGGCGTTCGAGCGCGCCGCGGCCGCCGACGAGCGCCGCGAGATGGCGGAGACCCTGCAGCGCAGCCTGCTCCCCGCCCGCCCCCCGGACCTGGCCCGCCTCGTCCTCGCCCAGCGCTACCTGCCCGGCGCGGCCGGCCAGCGGGCGGGCGGGGACTGGTACGACGTGCTGGACCTGGACGACGGCCGCGTCGCCGTGGTCGTCGGCGACGTCGTCGGGCAGGGCGCCTCGGCCGCCGCCGTCATGGGCCAGCTGCGCAGCGCGCTGTCGGGCTACCTGCTGGAGGGCCACCCGCCGGCGCGGGCGCTGCAGCTGCTCGACCGGTTCAGCGCCCGGGTGCCGGGGGCCCGCGCCAGCAGCGCGGTCTGCGTGGTGCTCGACCCCGACAGCGGCGCGCTGTGCTGGGCCCGCGCCGGGCACCCGCCGCCCCTGGTGCTCGACGCCACCGGCGCCCGCTACCTCGACGGCGCCACCGGCCCCGTCCTCGGGGTGGGCGGCCCGTTCGCCGAGTCGGCCGACCGGGTCGCGCCCGGCACCACCGTCCTGCTGTTCACCGACGGCCTCGTCGAGCGCCGCACCGAGGTGGTCGACCGGGGCTTCGACCGGCTCGCCGGGGCGGCCGCCGGGCGCCACGACCTCGACCCGGAGTCGCTCGCCGACGCCCTGCTCGCCGGCGCGCTCGACGGCGCGGGCCCGGCCGACGACGTCGCCCTGGTGGTGGCGCGGGTCGCCCCCGCCCCGCTGACCGGACGGCTGCGCGCCGCGCCGGAGGTGCTGCCCGGCCTGCGCCGGACGGTGGACGGCTGGACGGCGCAGCTGGGGCTCGACCCGGACACCGCCGACGACGTGCAGCTCACCCTGGGCGAGGCGGCGGCCAACGCCGTGGAGCACGCCTACCCGCCGGGGCGGTCGGGGGAGTTCGTCTACGCGCTCGCCCGCGACCCGGACGGCGCGGTGGCGGTGCGCGTGACCGACGAGGGCTCGTGGCGCGAGCCGGGCGACCCCGGCTTCCGCGGCCGGGGGCTGTCGATGATCCGCACGATGGCGCGGGACGTGCGCGTCGACGGCGGGCCCGGAGGCACCTCGGTGGCGTTCCGGCTCCGCCCGCCCCCGCCGGAGCCCGCCGTGCGGCCCGCGCGGCCCGAGCACGCCCGGCCGGGGCGCCCCGGGCGCGTCGAGGCCGGCGAGGGGCGGGTCGCGCTGCACGGCGACCTGGACCTGGTGGCCGTCCGCGAGGTGCGCGGCCAGGTGCTGGCCGCAGCCGGGGACGGCACCGCGGTGGACCTCGCCGGGGTCGGCTACGTCAGCAGCGCGGGCGTCGGCCTCCTGGTCGAGCTGGCGCGGGCCGGCGCCCTGCTGCTCGCCGCCCCCGACCCGGTGCGCCGGGTGCTGCGGCTCAGCGGGGTGGAGGACGTGCTGGCGCCCTGAGGGGGCGTCAGCGCCGGCGGACGGTCCGCTGCACGCTGCGCATCTTGGCCCCGGCGGGCATGGGTCCCTTGGGCATGGCGGCGGCGCGCGACCCGAGCGCGGCGAGCCGGGCCTCCAGCGACTCCATCTGCTCGACGGAGATGTTGCGGGGCAGCTTCATGATGTGGCGCTGCAGCTGGCGCAGCGGCACCTGCCCGTCCTCGTTGCCGACGACGACGTCGTAGATCGGGGTGCTGCCGGCGACGCGGGCGGTGCGCTTCTTCTCCTGCGCGAGCAGGCCCTTGACGCGGTGCGGGGCGCCCTCGGCGACGAGGATGACCCCCGGGCGGCCGACGACGCGGTGCACCGCGTCGAGGTGGGTGGTGCCGGCGACGCCGGGGGTGACCCGCCACCGTCCGCGCAGGTTGTCCAGCGCCCAGCCGGCCGCACCGGGCTGGCCCTCGGCCTTGGTGTAGACGTTGCGCTGCACGCGGCGCCCGAAGACGCTGACGGCGGCCAGGGCGCCGACGGCGATGCCGATGGGCAGCAGGATCAGCCAGATGTCGAACAGCGCGCCGATGCCGACGACGACACCGACGCCAAGCAGGAACGCGCCCAGCATCCAGGGGATGAGGGCCTTGTCCTCCTTGCGCTGCATCTGGAACGCCTGCCAGATCTGCCGGCGGCGCGCCTTCGACGCCGCCCGCTTCTCCGCGCGCGCCGCCTTCTTGGCGTCCTTGTCCAACGCAGCCTTCTTGTTCGACGCAGCCTTGTCGGGCTTCCCACCGGCCATGGGACCGAGGATACGGCTACAACCAGCCCCGCTCGCGCGCCACCTTGGCCGCCTCGGTCCGGTTGCGCGCACCGAGCTTGCTGATCGCCGTGGAGAGGTAGTTGCGGACGGTCCCCTCGGCCAGATGCAGGCGGGTCGCGATCTCGGCGTTGGGCAGCCCGTCGCCGCCCAGGCGCAGCACGTCGCGCTCGCGGGGGGTGAGCGGATCGACCGCGTCGAGCGCCCCGACGGCCAGGTGCGGGTCGATGACGCGCTCGCCGGCGTGCACGCGGCGGACGACGCCCGCGAGCTGCTCGATCGGCGCGTCCTTGAGGACGTAGCCGGCCACGCCGGCGTCCAGGGCCCGGCGCAGGTAGCCCGAGCGGGCGAACGTCGTCACGACCACCACGCGCGTCCGGCCGCCCGCCAGGGCGGCGGCGACGTCCAGCCCGCTCGCGCCGGGCATCTCGACGTCGGTGAGCAGGACGTCGGGGTCGAGGCGGCGCACGGCGGCCAGCGCGGACGGGCCGTCGGTGGCGCTCGCGACGACCTCCAGGTCGGGTTCGAGGCCGAGCAGGCGCGCGAACGCGCCCAGCACCATCGCCTGGTCCTCGGCCAGCACCAGGCGGATCGGGACGACGGCGGTCACGCGGCCGAGGGTGCCGCGACCGCGGCCGGCACCGCCACCTGGACGGTGGTGCCCGCCGCCGACCGGCGCCGGACCTCCCCGCCGAGCAGCGCGACGCGCTCGCGCATGCCGGCCAGCCCGTTGCCGTCGGACCCGCCGCCGACGCCGTCGTCGGCCACCTCGAGCAGCACCCGGCCCCCCGCCGTCCGCAGCCCCACGGTGCAGCGGGTCGCCCCGGCGTGCCGCACGACGTTGGTGACGGCCTCCCGCAGCGCCAGGGCCAGCGCGTGCTCGGCGGGCGGGGTCAGGTCCAGCCCGGGCTCGCGGACGACGGTCAACTCCACGCCGGCGGCGGCGAGCGCGTCGCCGGCGACGGCCACCTCGTCGTCGAGCGACACCCGCCGCCAGCCCGTCACCGCGGCGCGCACCTCGGCGAGAGCGGTGCGGGCCAGCTCCTCCACCGCGGCCATCTCGGCGGCGCCCTCGGGCGCCGGGAGCCGCCGGGCGAGCTGCGCCCGCACGACGATGCCGGTGAGGGTGTGGCCCAGCAGGTCGTGCAGGTCGCGGGCGATCCGCTCCCGCTCGGCCAGGGTCGACAGGTGCTCCACCCGCGCCTGCTCGACCGCGACCTCCCGCTCCCGCTCCCGCTCCTCCGCGCAGGCCAGCCCCACGATCCACACGCTGACCAGCGGCGGGAACACGCTGAACAGGACGTAGGCCCAGGGGGTGGGGGAGATCAGCGCGGACGCCCCCACGAGCGTGCTGAGCCCGGCCCACCACCGCACCGCCGCCCCCCGGGGCAGCATCGAACCCGCGAACGCGGCCGCGTAGACGAAGAAGACGGTGCCGCCCGCGTTCACCAGTGTCACCGCGACGCCGAGCAGCGTCACGGCGAGCGTCGACCACGGCGGCGCCGGGTGGACCTGCGTCCACAGCCAGAAGGCCGTGAACAGCGCCGCCGACCCCACCGCCACCGCCCACGCCACGACCCCCGGCTCGAACAGCGGCTGCACGAACAGGTAGGCCAGGAACGCCAGGTACCACAGCGACGACCACCGGATCCCGCTCACACCCGCATCCTCCGGTAGGCGTGCGCCGCGGCGAGGGCGCCGACGGCGGTGGTGGCGAGCAGGGCCAGCACCGGCACGAGCACGGGACCGCCGGTCAGCGCGGCGGTGGCGAGGCGGGACAGGTGGTGGGTCGGCAGGAACGGGGCGATCGCCTGCAGGAACCCGGGCAGCAGCTCCAGCGGCACCCACAGGCCCGACGCGATCACCATCGGGAACAGGACGGCGTTGAGCACGGCCGCCGCGGTGCCCGCGTTCGCCGCGAACCCGACGGCCAGCCCGAACAGCGCGAACGGCAGCCCGCCGAGCAGCAGGGCGCCGGTGAGGCCGAGCCAGGCGGGCAGCGTCAGCACCGGTCCGGCGATCAGCACCGACACCGCCGTCATCGCCAGCAGCACCCCCACGGCGTAGGGGAGCGCGGCGAGCACCCGGGCGGCCAGCACCACCCCGATCGGCGTGGCCGAGGTCTTCTTCACGCGCAGCCAGCCGCGGGACCGGTCGTCGGCCACGCCGATGCCGGGGTTGAGCAGCATCACCGACACGACCCCGAACGCGCCGTAGGTGGCCAGCGACGCGGCCGCGTACGGCACGCCGTCGGCGGTGGTGCCCCGGCCGAACACCCCGGTGAACAGCGCGTAGAACGCGACGGGCATGAGCACGGAGAAGAACAGGGCCGTGGGCTCGCGGACGATGGCGCGCAGTCCCTCGCCGGTCTCCGAGCGCAGCACCGCGGCGGTCACGCCGGCACCCCGCTGGTGCTGGTGCCGGCGCCGCCGGTGAGGGCGAGCAGCGCGTCGTCCAGCCCGGCACCCTCGACCCGCAGGTCGGCCAGGCCGTCGTCGAGGGCGAGCCAGTGGCGCAGGACGCGCTCGGGCTCGGCGGTGCCGATCCGCACCCGCTCGCCGTCCCGGCCGAGGGCGGCGACCCCGGGCAGCGCCCGCAGCGCGGCGTCGTCGAGCGCGGTGCGCGCGGTGATCGTGCGGTCGGGCAGCCGGTCGGTGAGCCCGGCCGGGGTGTCGGCGGCGACGACCCGCCCGCGGTGCAGCACGACGACGCGGTCGGCCACCGCGGCGGCCTCCTCGACGACGTGGGTGGTGAGCAGGATCGCGGTGCCCGCGTCGCGGCGGCGGGCGACGTCCTCCCGGAAGGCGCGGCGGGCGACGACGTCGAGGCCGTTGGTGGGCTCGTCGAGCAGCAGCAGGTCGGGTGCGCCGACCAGGGCCATCGCCAGCGCGACGCGCTGCTGCTGGCCCCCGGACAGCGTCGCGGCCCGGCGCCCGGCGAGGTCGGTGATCCCCACCTCGGCCAGCACGGGCGCGGCCGCCGCGGCGGGGCGCCCGGCGCGGACCGCCGCGCCGCGCACGAGCTCCCCGACGCGCTCGGTGCGCGGGAAGCCCATGTCCTGCTGCACGACCCCGAGGCGGCGGCGGGTCGCGGGTCGCTGCGGGTCCTCGCCACCGACCGCCACCCGGCCGTGCTGCACGCGCAGCAGCCCGGTCGCGAGCCCGATGAGCGTCGTCTTGCCCGCGCCGTTCGGGCCGAGCAGCGCCACGCACTCCCCGGCCCGGACCGCCAGGTCGACCCCGTCCAGCGCGACCTGCGCGCCGTAGCGGTGCCGCACCCCCGCCACCACCAGCACCTCGTCCACGGGAGCACTCTGCCGCGTCCGGGCCGCGGCGCGGCAGTGCGGATTGTCAGGGGTTCGCGCCACACTGCCCGGCATGGGGGAGCGGACCCTGACCGAACGGGAGCTCAACCGGGCCGTGCTGGCCCGCCAGCTCCTGCTGGAGCGCGCCGAGCTGCCCCCGGAGCGGGCGGTGGAGCGGGTCGCCGGCCTGCAGACCCAGTACGCCCCGGCGGCCTACGTGGCGCTGTGGTCGCGGCTGGCGGGCTTCCACCGCGCCGCGCTCACCGACGCCCTGCTCGCCGGTCGCGTCGTGCAGGCGTGGGTGATGCGCTGCACGATCCACATGGTCTCGGCCGAGGACTTCCCGCTGCTCACCGAGGCGGTGCGCGAGGCGCGGCGGGAGTGGTTCCGCCGCACCGGGCCCGACGCCCGCGGGTACGACATGCCGGCGGCCGCCGCCGTCGTGGGGGAGCTCCTGTCCGCCGGACCCCGCAAGCAGGCCGAGATCCAGGCCGCGCTGGCCGCCGCCGGCTTCCCGAAGGGCGTGTGGGCCGGTGTGCAGCTGTGGCTCGACCTCGTGCGGGTCCCGCCCGCGGGCACCTGGGAGAAGCCGCGGGCGCACGTCTACGGGCTCGCCCCGCCCGCCCCGCCGGTCGACCCGGCACGGGCGCGCGAGCACCTCGTGCGCCGCTACCTGGGCGGGTTCGGGCCGGCGTCGGCGCGCGACGTGGCCTCCTTCTGCGGCTGGACGGTCGGCGCCGCCCGCGAGGTGCTGGACCGGCTCGACCTGCGCCGGTTCCGCGACCCCGCGGGCGGCGAACTGCTCGACGTGCCGGACGCCCCCCTCCCGGCGGCCGACGCGCCCGCGCCCGTGCGGTTCCTCGGGCAGTGGGACGCGGTGCTGCTGGTGCACGCCCGGCGGGCTCAGGTGCTGCCGGAGCGGCACCGCCCGCGCGTGTTCGCGGTGCGGATGCCGCAGTCGGTGCCGACCTTCCTCGTCGACGGGCGGGTGGCGGGCACCTGGCGCCACGTCGACGGGGAGGTCCGCCCCGAGCCGTTCGAGCCGCTGCCCGCCGCCGACCGCCGCGCGGTGGCGGCGGAGGCGGCGGAGCTGGCCCGGTGGTGGGGTCAGAGGTGAACGTCGGCGCGCGAGCACGCCAGCGCGCGCAGCTCACCGAGCTGCCGCTCGCGATCGCGGTCGGGGGGTGCCCCCGGGGTGCGGGAGGCGGGTCGGGCCGCGGAGAACCAGACGGCGAGGGCGACGAGGACGAGGACGAGGAACGCGGTGGTCATGGCAGGAAGTATTCGCTCGTGGAGTTCCCGCCACTAGTGGCAGAGATGACGAGAAGCGCTAAGATCCCGCCATGCTCCGTTCCGTCGCCGCGCTCGTGCTGCCCTCGGCCTCGCCGTTCGAGTTCGCCACGCTGTGCGAGGTGTTCGGCTACGACCGCAGGGCCGACGGGGTGCCGCCCATCGACTTCCGCGTCTGCGGCCTCCGGGCGGGGGTGGCCCAGCGCACCACCGTCGGGATGTCCCTGGTGCCCGACCACGGCCTGGAGGGGCTGGCCGGCGCCGACCTCGTCGCGATCTCCGCCACGCGGGAGCGCGAGTTCGCGCCCGAGGTGCTCGACGCCGTGCGGGCCGCGGCGGCCTCCGGCGCCACCCTGCTCACCGTCTGCTCGGGGGTGTTCGTGCTCGGCGCGGCCGGGCTGCTCGACGGGCGGCGCTGCACCACCCACTGGCTCACCGTCGACGAGCTGCGCGCCCGCCACCCCCGGGCGATCGTCGACCCGGACGTCCTCTACGTCGACGACGGCGACATCGTCACCAGCGCGGGCACCGCCGCGGGCATCGACGCCTGCCTGCACGTGGTGCGCCGCGAGCTGGGCAGCGCCGTGGTCAACACCATCGCCCGGCGGATGGTGGTGCCGCCGCAGCGCGACGGCGGCCAGCGCCAGTACGTCGAGCAGCCCATCCCCACGTGCTCCGCCGACGGCCTCGCCCCCGTCCTCGACTGGGTGCTCGAGCACCTGGACTCCGAGCACGCGGTGTCCGACCTGGCCCGCCGGGCGCGCATGTCCGACCGCACCTTCGCCCGCCGCTTCGTCGCCGAGACCGGCACCACCCCGCACCGCTGGCTCACCCTGCAGCGGGTGCTGCTCGCCCAGCGGCTGCTGGAGGACACCGACCTGGGTGTCGACGAGGTCGCCGCGCGCGCCGGCTTCGGCACCGGCGCGCTGCTGCGCCACCACTTCCGCAAGGTCGTCGGCGTGGCCCCGGCCGACTACCGGCGCACCTTCCGCAGCAGCGTCCCGGCGGCCTGAGCGGGCTCCGTCAGCCGGTCCTCGCGTAGCGCAGGTACACGGTGCCGCTCCGGAAGGCGCGCTGCTCGACCAGCCGCAGCCGCAGGTCGGTGCCGAGCGGGAGGTAGGGCTTGCCGCCCCCGGTGATCGCCGGCACCACCAGCGGGCGGAACTCGTCGATCAGGTCCAGCAGGGACGCGGCGAGACCGGCGCCACCGACGGACAGGTCGCCGTCGGTCTCCTCCTTGAGCCGGACCACCTCCTCGACCGCCTCGGCGCGGCGCACCAGCCGGCACCCGGGCGCGACCGAGGTCAGCGAGTCGGAGAAGACGATCCGCGGCGTGGCGACGTACAGCCGGGCGAACTCGGCCTCCACGTCGCTCCCGTCGGCGCGCTCCGGCGCGGTCCAGAAGTCCTCCATGACGTCGTAGAGGCCGCGGCCGAACAGGAACGCCGCCGTGTCGCGCGTCTGCTGGTTGGCGAAGCGGTGCACCTCCTCGTCCGGCTCGGAGAAGCCGATGCCGCCGCCGGTGTCCTCGATGTAGCCGTCGAGGGAGGTGTTCATCGAGTAGCTGAGGGTGCCCATGGGGAGTCGGACCGCCCGACCCGCCCGAACTCATCGCGGGAGCCCGGAGCGCCCGCCGCTTGCCGCCCGCCATCTCCACGACCCGGCCCCGCCCCTCCACCTGGGCGACGAGCCGGCCGACGGGCAGCGGGCGCTCGCGCGTGACGAGCGTCGCCAGCTGCATGGCGGCGCACAGTAGCGGGTCGACTACGCGCGATTCACCCGGCCGTTCGGCTACCGTCCGCCCATGGGTGATGCGGTGCTGGCCGAGTGCGACGCCGACGGCGTCCTCACCGTCACGTTCAACCGGCCCGAGCGGCGCAACGGCTGGGCGGAGGACCTGGAGGAGGGCTACGCCGCCGCGCTGACGGCCGCGGCGCACGACCCCCGGGTGCGCGCCGTCGTCGTCACGGGGGCGGGCACCACGTTCTGCCCCGGGGCCGACATGTCCCGGCTCGGCGGGCTGGCCGAGGAGGGCGCGACGCTGCCGCACCGGCCCGTCGACGTCGCGCGGCGCTTCCCGAAGCCGCTCGTGGCCGCGATCAACGGCGCCTGCGCCGGCGTGGGGCTGGTGCACGCGCTGTTCTGCCACGTGCGCTTCGCGGCGGAGGGCGCGCGGTTCACCACGGCGTTCGCCCGCCGCGGGCTGGTGGCCGAGTACGGGATCGCCTGGACGCTGCCGCGGCTGATCGGTGCGGAGAACGCGCTGGACCTGCTGCTCTCCGCCCGCGTCGTCGACGCCGCGGAGGCGCTGCGGCTCGGGCTGGTGAGCCGCGTCGTCCCCCGCGAGGACGTGCTGGCGGCCGCGCAGGACTACGCCCGCGACATCGCCCGCCACTGCGCCCCCAACGCGACGGCCGTGATCGCCGCGCAGGTGCTCGACGGGCTCGACCAGTCCTTCGACGAGGCGCTGGCCCGGTCCTACGCCGAGGTCGACCGGGTGATCGGCGGCCCCGACCTGCGCGAGGGAGTGCTGTCGTTCGTCGAGGGGCGCGCCCCGCGCTTCCCGCCGCACGTCGCGCGCTGAGGGTCGCCTGGCTCGACCGGTGCGCCCGCACGGGGCAGGATCGCCAAGCATGGACCGGTATCGGGTCGCCGTGGTCGGAGCCGGGCCCTCGGGCCTCTACGCGGCGGCGGCGCTGCTGGCGTCGGGGGAGCCGATCGACGTCGACGTGCTCGACCGCCTCCCCGCCCCGTTCGGGCTGGTCCGCTACGGGGTGGCGCCCGACCACGTGAAGATGAAGTCGGTGGTCCGCGTGCTGCGCCAGCCGTTCGAGCCGGCGCACGTCGCGTTCCTCGGCGGGGTGCGGATCGGGGGCCCGGGCGACCCCGACGGGTTCCCGCTCGACGACCTGCGCGCCCACGTCCACGCCGTCGTGCACGCCACCGGCAGCTCGCTCGACCGGCCGCTCGGCGTGCCCGGGGAGGACCTGCCGGGGTCGCACGGCTCGGGGGCGTTCGTGAGCTGGTACTGCGGCCACCCCGACTTCGTCGACCTCGCGCCGGAGCTGGACCACCCCGGCGTCGCCGTGGTCGGGGCGGGCAACGTCGCGCTCGACGTCGCCCGCGTGCTCGCGCGCGACCCGGGGGAGATGGCCGCCACCGACGTGCCCGACCCCGTCCTGGACGTCCTGCGGTCCAGCCGCGTCCGCGACGTCCACGTGCTCGTGCGGCGCGGCCCGCAGCACGTCCGGTTCACCCCGGCCGAGCTGCGGCAGATCGGCGAGCTCGCCGGCGTGGACGTCCTGGTCCACGACGACGGGCTGCTCGCCGCCGGCGTCGAGGAGCCGGCACCGGTCGACGGCGCTGACCGCCGGCAGCGCCAGAACCTCGCGATGCTCACCGCGTGGGCCGCCCGCCCGCCCGGCGACGCGCCGCGGCGCATCCACCTGCGCTTCCTGCGCAGCCCGGTCGAGATCGTCGGGGACGACCGCGTGCGCGGCGTCGTCGTCGAGCGCAACCGGGTCGAGGGCGGACGCGTCGTGGGCACGGGGGAGCGGGAGACCCTCGACGTCGGGCTCGTCGTCCGCGCGATCGGCTACACCGCCGAGCCGGTGCCCGGCCTGCCCTTCGACGCGGCCACCGGCACCGTGCCGAACGTCGCCGGGCGGGTCGTGCGGGACGGCGAGCCCGTGCCCGGCGCCTACGTCACGGGCTGGATCAAGCGCGGGCCCACCGGCGTGATCGGCACCAACAAGGGCGACGCCGTCGAGACCGTGGGGGCCCTGCTCGCCGACCTCCCGACCCTGCCCCCGCCGACGCGCCCCGAGCCGCTGGTCGACGCGCTGCGGGCGCGCGGCCAGCGCCCGGTCGACTGGGCGGCCTGGCTGCGGCTGGACGCCGAGGAGGTGCGGCGCGGGGGCCTGCGCGGCGCCGACCGGGTCAAGGTGGCCGCCCTGGCCGAGATGCTCGACGCGGCCCACGGGGCCCGGACCTGACCCGGCGGCGGCCGGCCCTCGTCCCGCGCGGGCCGGTCGTCGTACGGTGAGGCCGTGCGCTCGCTGCTGCTGTCGCGTCCCGACCTCGACTTCCTGCTCCACGACTGGCTGCGCGTCGGGGAGCTGACGGCGCGGGAGCGGTTCGCCGAGCACTCCCGCGACACCGTGGACGCCGTGCTCGACCTCGCCGAGGAGGTGGCCACCGAGCACTTCGCCCCGCACAACCGCGCCTCCGACCTGCAGGAGCCGGTGTTCGACGGCGAGCGGGTGCACCTCATCCCCGAGATCGCCAAGGCGCTGGAGGTGTTCGCGCGCACCGGGATCGTCGGGGCGGCGATGGACGAGTCGGTGGGCGGGCTCCAGCTCCCGCAGACCGTGGCCCAGGCGTGCTTCCTGTGGTTCCAGGCCGCCAACACCGCCACCGCGGCCTACCCGTTCCTCACGATCGCCGCGGCCAACCTGCTCACCGCCCACGGGTCGCCGGAGCAGGTCGCGCAGTACGTGCCGCCGATGGTGGAGGGGCGGTACTTCGGCACGATGTGCCTGTCCGAGCCGCAGGCCGGGTCGTCGCTGGCGGAGATCACCACCCGGGCCGAGCCGCACGAGGACGGCTCCTACCGCATCACCGGCACCAAGATGTGGATCTCCGGCGGCGAGCACGACCTCGGGGAGAACATCATCCACCTGGTGCTCGCGAAGATCCCCGGCGGACCGCCCGGGGTGAAGGGCATCTCGCTGTTCGTCGTGCCGCGGATCCTGCCCGACGGCACCCGCAACGACGTCGCGCTCGCCGGGCTCAACCACAAGATGGGCTACCGCGGCACCGTCAACACCGTGCTCAACCTGGGCGAGCGTGGCGGCGCCGTCGGGCACCTGGTCGGCGAGCCCCACCGCGGCCTCACCTACATGTTCCACATGATGAACGAGGCGCGCGTCGGGGTCGGCGCGGGCGCGGCCGCCCTCGGGACCACGGGGTACCTGCACGCGCTGGACCACGCCCGCACCCGCGTGCAGGGCGGACGGCCGATCGTCGAGCACGCCGACGTGGCGCGGATGCTGCTGGCGCAGAAGTCCTACGCCGAGGGCGCCGTCGCGCTCGTCCTGTACTGCGCGCGGCTGCTCGACGAGGAGCGCACCGGCGCCGACCCGGCGCGCGCCCACCTGCTGCTCGACGTGCTCACGCCCATCGCCAAGAGCTGGCCCTCGCAGTGGTGCGTGGTGGCCAACGACCTGGCCATCCAGGTGCACGGCGGCTACGGCTACACCCGCGACCACCCCGTCGAGCAGTTCTACCGCGACAACCGCCTCAACCCGATCCACGAGGGCACCCACGGCATCCAGGGGCTCGACCTGCTCGGCCGCAAGGTCGTGATGGACGGCGGCGCGGGCCTGCGGCTGCTGCGGGAGACGATCGGGGCGGACGTCGACGCGGCCCGCGCGGCGGGGCTCACCGCCGAGGCCGACGCCGTCGACGCCGCCGCCACGCGCGTCGAGGAGGTCACGGCGGCCCTGTGGGCGGCGCCGGACCGCGCCGTCACGCTGGCGAACTCCTCGATCTACCTGGAGGCCGTCGGGCACGTCGTGGTGGCCTGGATCTGGCTGGCCCAGCTGGTGGCCCTGGGGGAGCGCAGCGACGCCTTCGCGGCGGCGAAGCGCTCCGCCGCGGCCTATTTCCTGCGCTACGAGCTGCCCCGCACCGGACCGCAGTTCGCGCTGCTGGAGTCGCTGGACCGCACCACGCTCGACGCCCGGTTCTGACCGGCGGCGGCGGCGAAGACGAACCAGCGCATCGCGGCGTACATGAACGCGGCCTCGGCGGCCCCCGCGGAGACCCGGGCCACCGGGTAGGGGACGCCGAGCGCCGCCAGGCCGGTCGTCAGGCCGAGGATGAAGGCCAGGTAGTTGACGGCGACCACCCCGGCGTAGCGGGCGGTCTGCGGCCCGACCGGGGCGTGCGAGCGGAAGTTCAGCCACCGGTTGAGCACGTAGGCGAGCCCGAACGCGACCGCGTATCCGGCGGTGACGGCGACGGGCAGCGGCCAGTCCAGGACGTCGCGCGCCACCGCGAGCAGCAGCAGGTCGACCGCGAACGTCGTGCTGTTGATCAGCGCGAAGCCGAGCAGCGTCGGGGGGACGACGCGGCGCAGCGGGCGGGGGAGCCGGCCCGCCAGGGCCGCGCAGAGGTGTGCGAACCGCTCCGCCGCGCTGCCGCCCCCCACCGCCACGACCCCAGGCTGCCAGGGCCGCGCGGACGGCGCGGGGCCGGTCCCGCGCCGTTCACCGGACGTTCAGCAGGGCTCGACCGAGACGACCGACGGGCACCGGCCCAGCCGCTGCGCGAAGGCGGCGGCCTCGGCGACCGACAGCGACACCGTGCAGGTGACCGAGCTGTAGGGCACGCCGTCGCGGACGTCGGCGGTGAAGTCGCGGACGGTGAAGCCCGCGGCGCGCAGGGCGTCGCCGACGCGCAGCACGCCCTCCATGCCGCCGGTCGTCACGATCTCGTGGCGGCGGGGGAAGCGGGGGGTCCAGGTCGGACGGGGGTGGTCCAGGACGGTCATGGGTGCTCCAGGGGCCTGTGTCGGTGCGGGAACCCGAGCCAGGCCTCGGAGACGGCGGTGCGGGGAGCGCGCCGGCGGCCTGGCTCAGCCGACGCGCGGCGGTACGGCCGCGTCGAGGGCGAGGAGTTCACGCACGGGCGAACGGTAGCGCACGACCGTGACGGCGGCCACGTGGCCCCGCTCCTCCGGCCGGGTCCGGGAACGACGAGGGCCCCACCGGAGGCTTCTCCGGTGGGGCCCTCGTGGTCGTGCGGTGCCGCTACTCCTCGAGGTCCGACGGGCGGCCCGAGTCGGAGCCCGCGAGCACCTGGCGCTCCTGGCGCCGGGCCTCGGCGTTGGCGTCGCCGTCGTGCCCGCCGTGGCGGGCGGCCTCGGCCGCGGCCTCCTGGGCCCTGGCCCGCTCCAGGGCCCGGGTCTCCTCGACCGGGTCCGGGGTGAGCAGCGACCCGGGGACCGGGGCCCCCGCCGAGCCGAGCTGGTTCATCCGCTTGGGCACCGGGGCGCCCTGGTACTCCAGGGGGATCGGGTGGCCGTGGGCGTCCAGGCCGGCCAGCGGCTGGTGGACCTCGACGAACTCGCCGTGCGGGAGGCGCTTGATCGTGCCCGTCTCCACGCCGTGCTCGAGCACCGCGCGGTCGCCGCGCTGCAGGCCGAGGCAGATCCGGTAGGTCGCCCAGTAGGTGATGGGCGGCAGGACCAGCAGGCCGATGCGGCCCATCCACGTCGTGGCGTTGAGCGACACGTCGAAGAAGTAGGCGAACCAGTCGTTGGCCGAGCTGACCAGCAGCACGAAGTAGAACATGATCGCCATCGCGCCGAGCGCGGTGCGCACCGGGACGTCGCGCGGCCGCTGCAGCAGGTTGTGCAGCGCCTTGTCCTTGGTGAACCGGGCCTCGATCCACGGGTACGCGCCGGCCACCACGAAGATCAGCGGCAGGAACGCGGCCGTGGCCCAGAAGACCGCCGGCACCGTGTAGTCCCCGATGTAGATCTCCCACGCCGGGAACAGCCGGGCCATGCCGTCCGACCAGCCCATGTAGAAGTCGGGCTGCGAGCCGGCCGAGATCTGCGCCGGGTTGTACGGGCCGAGGTTCCAGATCGGGTTGATCTGGAACAGGCCGCCCATCATGGCCATGACGCCCACGGAGACGGCGAAGAACGCGCCGCCCTTGGCCGCGAAGGCCGGGAGGATCCGGACGCCGACGACGTTGCCCTCGGTGCGGCCGGGGCCGGGGAACTGGGTGTGCTTCTGGTACCAGACCAGCCCGACGTGCACCGCGATCAGCGCGAGCAGGATGCCCGGCAGCAGCAGCACGTGCGCGATGTAGATGCGCGGGATGATCTCGGTGCCGGGGAACTCGCCGCCGAACAGGGCCCAGTGGGTCCACGTGCCGATGACCGGCACCGACAGCGTGATGCCCGAGGCGATGCGCAGGCCCGTGCCGGACAGCAGGTCGTCGGGCAGCGAGTAGCCGGAGAAGCCCTCGAACGTGCCGATGAAGATCAGCAGGACGCCGATGACCCAGTTGGCCTCACGCGGCTTGCGGAACGCGCCGGTGAAGTAGGTGCGGAACATGTGCGCGAACATCGACGCCATGAACAGCAGGGCCGCCCAGTGGTGGACCTGCCGGACGAACAGCCCGCCGCGCACCTCGAAGGAGATGTCCAGCGTGGACTCGTAGGCCCGGGTCATGTGGACGCCGCGCATGTTGTCGAACACGCCGTCGTAGGTGACCTCGGCCATCGAGGGGTCGTAGAACAGCGCGAGGTAGGTGCCCGACAGCAGCAGGACGATGAAGCTGTAGAGCGCGACCTCCCCCAGCATGAACGACCAGTGCGTGGGGAAGACCTTGTTGAACTGCTTCCGCATGCCCGCGGCGGGGTGGTACCGCTGGTCGGCACCGTCGAGGGCGCCCGCGACGAGCGCTGTGGCGCCGCCCCCGGACGTCGTGGGTGTGGTGATGGAACTCATGATCTCCGCTCCCAGAAGGCCGGACCGACGGGCGGCATGTCGCCTGTGGCGACGAAGTACCCCTCATCGTTCACCGTGATCGGCAGAGGGGGAAGTGCTCGCGCGGCCGGACCGAAGACCGGTCGCCCGTACTCCGTGGCGAGGAACTGGCTCTGGTGGCACGGGCAGAGGATCCGCTGGCTCTGCGTCTCGTAGAGCGACGTCGGGCAGCCCAGGTGCGTGCAGAGCTTGGAGTAGGCGTAGTAGTCGCCGTAGTTGACGTTCTCGAACCCCTGCCGCTTGACGACGTCCGTGCCCGGCCGCAGCCGGATGAGCATCACGGGGTTGTCGGAGCGGCGCAGCGCGTGCAGCAGCTTCTCCTCGTCACCCCGCTCGGACTCGCGGAACGGGAACACCGTCTCGATCGAGCCGGGCTCCTGGTCCTCCGGGCGCACCAGCGAGATCTCGCTGGGGATGCCGGTGTCGCGGCGCAGGTAGACGACCTCGCCGGGGTAGGCGGGCGCCCACCCCGTCGTCCACAGCGCGGCCTGGTCGCCGCCCTCCCACGGGTTGCGCACCAGCGGCGCGACGGCCGCGATGCCCAGCCCGAGGCCGAAGACGCCGGCCGCGCCGCCCGCCGCGCGGGTGATCAGCTTGCGGCGGCCGATGGTGGTGTCCTCGCCGGCCTTCTGCAGCTGCGCGATCACGGTGCGCCGGTCGACCTCGTCGGAGGCGCCGTCGTGGCGCTGCTGGACCGACACCTCGTCGGGGAAGAACTTCTTGACGTAGGCGATCACGCCGATGCCCAGCGCGAGCACCGCGAGGCCGAACGTGAAGCCGATGATCGGCGTGTAGAGCGAGTACGCGGTGTAGCCGGGCTCTCCGGGGGCGACGTAGGAGAACGGCCAGAACAGGAACGCCGCGAGGAACGCCAGGCCCGAGAGCGCGGAGATGACGAACCACAGCGCGACCGCGCGCTCGGCGCGCTTCTCGGCCCGGGTGCCCGGGATCGGGAACTTGCGCTGGTTGTGGACGATCTCGACGTCGTCGAGCCGCGCGGCCAGGACCGCGATCTCGTCGCGCGACATGCCGTCCAGGTCGGCCGGGGTGGGGCGGCCGCCCGGGGTGCCGGGAGCGCCGGCGGCGGAGGACCCGGAGGACGACCCCGGGGAGTGCGACACGGTCATGACTTGGCTCCCAGCCACAGCGCGACGCCGATGAGCCCGGCCAGGCCGACGATGAAGGCGATGAGGCCCTCCGACACCGGCCCGATGCCGCCCAGCGCGTTGCCGCCCGGGTTGTTGTTGCCGTCGCTCACCGACTTGATGTAGGCGATGATGTCCTCCTTCTCCTCCGGCGTGAGCTGCCGGTCGGAGAACTTGGGCATGTTCTGCGGCCCGGAGAGCATCGCCGTGTAGATGACGGTCTCCGTGGCCGGGTCCAGCGTGGGCGCGTACTTGCCCGAGCTCAGGGCGATGCCCCGGCCGGTGAAGTTATGGCAGGACGCGCAGTTGAGGCGGTAGAGCTCGCCGCCGCGGGCGGTGTTCTCGCCGCGCAGGCCCTCGCCGTCCTCGGTGGGCCGCGCCGGGCCGCCGCCGTTGGCCTGGATGAACGCGCCCAGCGCGTCCAGGTTGCGCCGGCCCTCCTCGGTGTCCGAGTCGAAGGCCGGGAGCGGGGGCTTGCGCTGCGCCTGGGCCTCCTGGCGGGCCAGCGGCATGCGCCCGGTGGCGACCTGGAAGTAGGTGGCCGCGTCGCCGACGCCGATGAGGCTCGGTCCGCGGTTCGTGACGCCCTGCAGGTTGGCCCCGTGGCAGGTGATGCACTGGTTGTTGTAGTAGAGGTCCTCGCCCTGGGCGATCAGCGCGGCGTCGTCCTGCGCGTGCGCGACCTGCGGCTCCGGCGCGAACGCGGTGTAGAGGCCGCCGGCGGTGAGCAGGCCCAGTCCGAGCGCGGTGGCGCCCGCGAGGCGGCGGCGGAAGCGGCTCCGCGCGCCGACCTTCTTCTTCGGTGTGGTGGTCATCGTGGCCCTAACGTTCGACGTCACTGCGTCGTCAGCGGATGAAGTAGATGACGGCGAACAGACCGACCCACACCACGTCGACGAAGTGCCAGTAGTACGACACGACGATCGCGGCGGTGGCCTGCTGCGGGGTGAACTTGGACAGCTTCGTGCGGATGATCAGGTAGACGAAGGCGACCAGTCCGCCGATGACGTGCAGGGCGTGGAAGCCCGTCGCCATGTAGAAGACGGTGCCGTAGGCGCTCGAGGCCAGCGTGGTGCCGTGCTCGGTGACGAGGACGTAGTACTCGTAGCACTGGCCGATGACGAAGACGGCGCCCATCACCAGGGTGAGCGCGTACCAGCGCCGCAGCCCGAAGACGTCGCCGCGTTCCGCGGCGAACACGCCGAACTGGCACGTGAACGACGAGGCCACCAGGATGATGGTGATGCCCAGTGCGTACGGCACGTTCAGTTCGGTGGGGTACGGGGGCCACTCGCCCTCGTTCTGCGCGCGCGCGGTGAAGTAGATCGCGAACAGCCCGGCGAAGAACATCAGCTCGCTGGACAGCCAGACGATCGTGCCGACGCTGACCAGGTTGGGTCGGTTCAGCGAGTGGATCCGCGCGCTGATGGTGGGAGCCGCTGTCGTCACCTGCCTAGTATGACCCCAGACCAACTTCTACAGCCTGTCGGGGACCCATCGGGTTGCAGCGGGCGGTGTGCGGGTGGTCACGCCGGTCGGGCGTCTAGAGTCCCGGCTCGTGAGCGAGACGTTGACGGTGCTGGTCTACAGCCACCGGCCCGAGGTGCGCGAGGCCATCATCACCGCCGTCGGGCGCCGTCCCGCGGCCGACCTCCCCCGGGTCACCTTCCTCGAGGCGGCCGGGATCGCCGAGGTGCTGGGCGCGGCCGACGCCGGCTCCGTCGACCTCGCCATCCTCGACGGCGAGGCCCAGCCCACCGGCGGGATGGGGGTGTCGCGCCAGCTGAAGAACGAGATCGACGACTGCCCGCCGCTGATCGTCACCGTGCGGCGCCGCGACGACCGCTGGCTCGCCACGTGGTCGCAGGCCGACGCCGTCCTCGTGCACCCGCTCGACCCGATCGAGGCGGCCGGGGTGGTGGCGCAGGTGCTGCGCGACGCGCGGGCGGGCCTGCCCGTCGTCGGCCGCCCGGCCCGTGGCTGACCCCGCCCGCACCTGGCCGGCGCTGCTCGGACGGCTGCTGCGCCGCGAGGACCTCGACGCCGGCGACACGGCGTGGGTGATGGACCGGGTGCTGTCGGCCGAGGCGACCCCCGCCCAGCTCGCCGGGTTCCTCGTCGCCCTGCGGGGCAAGGGCGAGACCGCGGGCGAGATCACCGGGCTGGCCGCGGCGATGCTGCGCCACGCCCGGCGGGTCGACCTTCCCGGCCGCGCGATGGACGTCGTCGGCACCGGCGGCGACCAGGCGCACACGGTCAACATCTCCTCGATGACGGCCGTCGTCGCGGCCGCGGCCGGTGCGCCCGTCGTCAAGCACGGCAACCGCGCCGCGTCCTCGCAGTGCGGCACGGCCGACGTGCTGGAGGCCCTCGGCGTCGCGATCGACCTGCCCCCCGGCCCCGTCGCCGAGTGCGCGGAGCGGGTGGGCATCGCCTTCTGCTTCGCCCCGGTCTTCCACCCGTCGATGCGCCACACCGGCGCGGTCCGCCGCGAGCTCGGCGTCCCCACCGCGATGAACGTGCTCGGCCCGCTCACCAACCCCGCCCAGCCCGGCGCCGGGCTGGTGGGGTGCGCCGACGCGCGCCTCGCCCCGGCCATGGCCGACGTGTTCGCCGGGCGCGGCGCGTCGGTGCTGGTCGTGCGCGGCGACGACGGGCTCGACGAGCTCACCACCACCACCACGACCACGGTGCACGTCGTCGCGGGCGACGCGGTGCGGCGGGAGACCGTCGACCCGGCGGCCCTGGACATCGCCCCGGCCACCCGCGAGGACCTCCGCGGTGGTGACGCCGCCCGCAACGCCGCGGTGTTCCGCGCGCTGCTCGCCGGCGAGCCCGGGCCCGTCCGCGACGCGGTGCTGCTCAACTCCGCCGCCGCGCTCGTCGCCTTCGACGGACCGGGCCCGGACCTGGCGGCCGACCTGCGCGCGGCCCTGCCCCGCGCCGCCGCCGCGATCGACTCCGGCGCCGCGCAGGCCCTGCTGGCCCGCTGGGCGGAGGTCTCCACGGCCCTGCGCCCCGCCTGACCCTCCAGCGGCCGCAGCCCTGGTGGGGTGGCGCAGCGCTGGTGGGTTGGCGCAGCGCTGGTCGCTTGCCGCAGCGCTGGTCGCTTGGCGCAGCGCACCAGCGGGCTGCGATGAAGGGTCGCGGGCTGCGCGAGCTGATGAGTGCTGCGCGAGCTGGTGGGTGCTGCGCGAGCTGGTGGGTGCTGCGCGAGCTGGTAGGCGGCGCAGCACTCGTGGGTTGGCGCAGCGCTGGTGGATTGGCGCAGCGCTGGTCGGTTGGCGCAGCCCGCCGGCGGGCTGCGCGCAAGGGTCGCGGGCTGCGCGAGCTGGTGGGTGTTGCGCGAGTTAGTGGTGGCGCAGCGCTGGTGGGGTGGCGCAGCGCTGGTGGGGTGGCGCAGTGCGCCGGCGGGCTGCGCGCAAGGGTCGCGGGCTGCGCGAGCTGACGGGTGGCGCAGCGCCGGTGGGGTGGCGCAGCGCTGGTCGGGTGGCGCAGCGCGCCGGTGCGCTGCGCGACGGGGGCGCGGGCTGCGCGAGCCGGTCGGGGCTGCGCCAGGTGGCGCCCGTAACCCGGCCCGGTCGGCGTCGGGTGATCGTCGGCCGGCGCGCTAGATGTCGTGTTTCAGGAGGTTGTTGACGGCGTGTCGGGTTGATCGAGGGAGGACCTCCGGGCGGAGTGGATGTGTCTGACGCAGCCACCCCGAACTCCCGGAGGTCCTCGTGGCCCACGCTAACGCCCGCACCACCGTCTACGGCCGCCAGCTCATGGTCGACCGCTACCTCGCCGGCTGGCCCGCCCCCCGCGTCGCCGAACAACTCGGGGTCTCCCGAGCCACGGTCTACAAGTGGGTCCACCGCTACCTGACCGAAGGCGCCGCGGGGTTGGTGGACCGATCCTCACGCCCGCACACGAGCCCGAACCAGCTCTGCGCCGAAGTGGAAGCAAAGATCCTGGCCCTGCGCGCGGAACTCCGCCGCGGGCCGGTGTTCCTCGCCGCCCGCCTCGGTCTGGTCGCCTCCACCGTCGGCCGGGTCCTGGCCCGCCACGACGTGCCCGCCCTGTCCGCGGTCGACCCGATCACCGGCACTCCGATCCGGCACCGACACTCCGGCATCCGCTACGAACGTCACACCCCCGGCGAGCTGCTCCACGTCGATGTCAAGAAGCTGGGACGGGTCCCCAACGGGGTGGGTGGCGGCTACACGGTCGCCGCGAGGAGGTCCGCGGACGCGGTATCGGCTACGACTACCTCCACGTCGCCATCGATGACCGGACCCGCATCGCCTACATCGAAGCTTTGCCCGATGAACGCGATCTCACCAGCGCCGGGTTCCTGCACCGCGCCGTGGCGTGGTTCCGCACCCACGGCGTCGTGGTGGCACGCGTTCTGACCGACAACGCCAAGGTCTATCGAGTGGGCCACAACTGGCGAGCGGTCTGCGTCGCCCTCGGGATCCGACGCCGGTTCACCCGACCCGGCTGCCCCTGGACCAACGGCAAAGCCGAACGCCTCAACCGGACCCTGCTCACCGAGTTCGCCTACGCCCGACCCTGGACCAGCAACACCGAACGACTCTGCGCCCTCGACGACTGGGTCCGCCACTACAACACTGAACGCCCCCACACCGCGCTCGGCGGCCAGCCCCCGATCACCCGACTCGCCGCATGACCATCAACAACGTCTCAGGTCACGACAGCTAGACGGTCCTCGGCGGGATCGTGGCGCGCGTCCGGCGGTGGTCGGGACGGCGAGGTCGCCGCCGGTCGGGTGTCGGGGTCCGGGTGGGTCGGCTCAGTCCAGGCCGACGGAGAACCCGGCCTCGGTGTCGGCGCGGGAGTAGGACCGGAAGGCGATGTGGGTGTCGGTGCGCTGCACGCCCGGCACCTTGCTCAGCCCGCCGGCGATGACGTCGGCGAGCTGGTCGTGCTCGGTGACCTTCACGACGGCGATGAGGTCGACGTCGCCGGCGCAGGAGTAGACCTCGGCGACGCCCTCCAGGTCGGCGATGGCCTGCGCCGTCTCCGGGATGCGGTCGGCGGCCGTGTGCACGAGGACGATCGCGGTGATCACGGCTGTGGAGCCTAGTCGCACTCAGTCCTCCGGCACCTCCACCGGCCGCGCCCGTTCGGCCCAGGCCCCCCAGGACAGGGCGCCGCGGGCCGGTTCGCCCCACTGGCCCGCGACGAGCCGGGTGCCGCCCGTGGACAGCCAGCGGTGCAGGATCCCCACCTCCTCGGGCGGGGCGCCGCGCAGCGGCCCGTCCCCGGGCAGCACGGTCTGCGCGCCGAGCCGCAGCGCGTCGATCACCGGCATGGGGGCCACCCCGCGCCGGGCGTTGCCCGCCGCTGCGAGCCGGCCGTGGCGCAGCACCGCCACCTCCCAGCCCCCGCGCCCGTCCGGCCGGGCGCCCACCAGCTCCGGCACCGCGGCCAGCGCGGCCAGCCGCTGGGTGCGGGCCAGCGCGGTGACCAGCGCGGCGAGCCGGTCGCGGCGGCGGGCCGCGTCCTCGAACCGCTCCCGCTCGGCGAGCCCCTCGATCTCGGCGGCCAGCCGGTGCAGGGCGGTGTCGTCGGCCCCGCCGACGAGCGCGGACAGCGCCCCGACGGCGGGCGAGTAGGCCGCGGCGTCCTGCAGGCCGGCGCAGGGGGCCCCGCACCGGCCCAGCTCGTGCAGCGCGCACGGCGCGGACCGGCCCCCGGCCGCGGGGAGCCGCGGGGTGCAGGCGCGCAGCGGCGCGCCCACCCGCCCCACGGCGTCGAGCAGCGTCTCCACCGCGGTGGTGGCGGCCGGGCGCGACCGGAACGGGCCCAGCGCCCCGTCGCGCGGCGTGGTGACGACCGACAGGCGCGGGAACGGCTCGACGGTGGGCGCGACCCACCAGCCCCGCGCCGGGTTGCGCGAGCGGCGGTTGTAGCGCGGGCGGTGCGCGGCGATCAGGCGCAGCTCGCGCACCGCCGCCTCCAGCGCGTGGGCGCAGACCACGGTGTCGACGCGCTCGGCCAGCGCCACCATGTCGCGCACCCGGCGCCGGCGCTCGCCCGCGGTGAAGTAGCTGCGGACGCGCCGGTGCAGGTCGCCGCTCGTGCCGACGTAGAGGACCTCGTCGCGCGCGCCGCGGAACAGGTAGACCCCGGGCGCCGACGGCACCGCGCGGGCCAGCTCGCGCTTGCGCCGCTGCGCGGTGGTGGGCCGGTGCGGCGCGGAGTCCTTCGCGAGCGCCAGCAGCTCCTCCAGGCTCTGCACGCCGACGTTGCCGATGCGCTCCAGCAGGTGGTGCAGCACCTCGACGGTGGCGCGGGCGTCGGCGTCGGCGCGGTGGGTGGGCGTGGTGGCCGTGCCGAAGTGCCGCGCCAGCGCCCCCAGCCGGACGCTGGGCACCTCCTCGCGGGGCAGCACGGCGCGGGCCAGCCGGGCCGAGCAGAGCACCGGTGGCCGGGGCCAGGCGTGCCCGTGCCGCTCGCACGCCGCCCGCAGGAAGCCCGTGTCGAACGGCGCGTTGTGCGCCACCAGCACCGCGCCGCGCAGGAACTCCAGCAGCGTCGGCAGCACCGCCTCCAGCCGCGGGGCCCCCTGCACCATGGCGGTGGTGATGCCGGTGAGCGCGACGATGCCGGGCGGGATGCCGGTGCCGGGGTCGACGAGCGTGGCCAGCTCCGCGACCCGCTCGCCGCCGCGCACCTTCACCGCCCCGATCTCGGTGATGGCGTCGCGCCGGGCCGACCCGCCGGTGGTCTCCAGGTCGAGCACGACGAAGGTGACCTCGCGCAGCGGCGTGCCCAGCTCGTCGAACGCGATCTGGGCCGGGGGAGCGGTCGCCGGGGGAGGGGCCACGGGCGCGGACGGTAGCCGTCACCCCCGACAGTGACCTGCGCGCCGTGCACCGGTGGTGGCGGGGCATCGCGACTACCCTGGTGTGATGCCGTCCGACGCGTCCGAGCCCACCCCGGGGGTGGACTGGGCGCGCCTGCCCGAACCCGTCCGCGGCCGGTTGGCCGAGGTGGCTGCCGCGGCCGTCGGGGAGCTGCCCCCCGCCGACGTGCCGCTGCCGCTGCGCCGCTTCGCCCGGTTCACCCCGGCCAAGCGCGCCCGGTTGGGCGGTCCGGCTCTGGTGGCCGAGCTCGCCGCGTCCGACGTGTTCCGCACCGCCGTCGTCGCCTGGTGGCACGAGCACCGCCCGGGCGAGCTCGTGCCGGACTCCGACGACGTCCGCACGGCCGCGGCCGCCGCCGTCCTCGCCGGGGACGGCGCGGCGGGTGCCGCGGTCGCCGAGGCCGCCCGCCGCGGCGAGGTGGGGGAGCTGCGGGCCGAGCTCGACGCCGCCCTGTCGCGCGTCGACAAGCTCACCCTGGAGACCGAGCGGCTGCGGGGCGAGCTGGGCGAGGCGCGCGAGCAGGCCCGCACCGCGGGCGAGGCGCGCGACGCGGAGTACCAGCAGCTGCGCCGGCGGGTGTCGGAGCAGGGGGCGAAGCTGCGCACCGCCCTCGACGCCCTGGGCGCGGCCGAGGAGGCCGCGGCCGCGCGGGCGCGGGCGGCCGAGGAGGAGCTGGCGCAGGCCCGCGCGGAGCGCGACCGCGAGCGGGCCCGGGCCGAGGCCGAGCGGCGCCGCGCCGACCGCGCGGCCGGCGAGGTGGCGGCGGCCCGGCAGGCGGCCCGCGAGGCCCGCCAGGCCGACGAGGTGCGCCTCGGGCTGCTCGTGGACACGCTCGGCGGCGCGGTGGCCGGGCTGCGCCGGGAGCTGGCGCTCGGCGGCGGCGGACCGCGGCCCGGTGACCTGGTCGCGGGCGCGGCGTCGGCGGCGCGCGGCGGACCGCTCGACGGGCCGGCCGGTCTGGACGCGGTGCTGGCCGTGCCGACCGTGCACCTGATCGTCGACGGCTACAACGTGAGCAAGACCGGCTACCCCGAGCTGACGCTGGCCGACCAGCGCACCCGCCTCGTCGGGCAGCTCGCCGCCCTGGCCGCCCGCACCGGGGCCGAGGTCACCGTGGTGTTCGACGGCGCCGGGGTGGTGGCGGCGCCCGTGCGCGGCACCCGCGGGGTGCGCGTCCTGTTCTCCGACCGCGGCGTGCTCGCCGACGACGTGATCCGCGACCTGGTGTCCGCCGAGCCCCAGGGCCGGCCGGTCGTGGTGGCCACCTCCGACGGCGCCGTCGTGAAGTCGGTGCAGCGCCACGGCGCCTACACCGTGCCCTCCGCGGTGCTCGTCGCCCGCCTCCGCGGCTGACCAGCGGGGTCGTACCCCCGCCCGGCGCCCCGAGAATGTCAGGGGTCGCTCGTAGCGTCCGCAGGACCGGGAGCGCCCCGGTCCTGCGGAAGGGGTTCGACGTGATCATCGACTGCGAGCGGTGCGAGGTGCGCGACATCGCGTGCGGGGACTGCGTCGTCGGCGTGCTGCTGGGGGTGCCGGCCGTGCCGCCACGCGCGGCGGACCCGGGCCCGGCGCCCGGGCGGGCCCCGCGGGCGCCGGCGGCCGCGTCCGCGGTCGGACCGCCCGGCGCAGCCGGGGTGCAGCTCGACGCAGCGGAGCGCCGCGCTCTCCAGGTGCTGGCCGACCAGGGGCTGGTGCCCCGGTTGCGGCTGGTGGAGGCCCCGCCGCGCCCGGTGGACCGGTCCGGGGACCCCGGGTTCCGCATTCGTGACGCGGGGTGAGCGCCGGGCCCCTCCACCCAGGTCGGCGGGCCCGTCCGGGGTCGTGAGGAGCCGCCCCGCCCCTGCTGGACGGCCGTAGCCGCCCCTCGTACTCTCCGCGTCGCCGAGCGACCCGTCAGCCGATCGACGCTCGATCGGCATCCACGGCGACGCACGGTCACAGTCATTGCTCCCACGGCCCCGGGCAACTGGGCCGGGCGGCTGGACCGGAGAGAAGGGGGTCACGGCAGCGTGGTCACGCCCCGCACGGGACGGCACCGGTCGCCGGTGCTGCTCGTCCTGCTGGCCGCCGTCCTGGCCGTGCTGCTCGGTGGTGCCCCCGCCGTGGCCGACCCCGCTGCCCCGGGTGCCCCCGCCCAGCCGCCGCCCGCCAACGCCGATGACGCCGCCGCCGCGCTCGAGCTGGTGCAGCGCGAGGCCGAGGCCCTCACCGAGGAGTGGCACGCCGCCACCGACGCGCTGGAGGCCCGCCGCGGCGAGCTCGAGGCGCTGCAGGCCGCCGTGGAGCCCGCGCGGGTGGCGGTCGAGCAGGCGCGCGCCGCGGAGGAGCAGTACCGCGTGCAGGTCGACGCGCTGGTCGCGTCCACCTTCGAGGGCGGCGACCTCGACCAGTTCAACGCGCTGCTCGCGAGCCCCTCGCCGCAGGACTTCCTCGACCAGATGTCCGCCCTGGAGCTGCTGGCCGCCGAGCAGCGCACCGTCATCGAGCAGCTGCGGGCCACCATGGACGACACCGAGGCGGCCCGCACCGAGGCCGACGCCGCCGTCGCCCGGGCGCAGACCGCGGCCGACGCCGCCGCGGTCGCCGAGGCCGACGCGGCCGAGCGCAAGCGCGTGGCCGAGCTGCGCATCGACGATGCCGAGGAGCTGCTGGCGCGGCTGAGCCCGCAGCAGCGCCGCGACCGCGCCGCCGCCTCCGACGGGCCCGACGGTCCGGTCGCCGGCAGCGGGGCGGGCGTCGAGGCCCTCAACGCCGCGATCACCCAGCTCGGCGCGGACTACCGCTGGGGCGCCGAGGGGCCCGACTCCTTCGACTGCTCCGGGCTGACCTCGTGGGCGTACGCGGAGGCCGGGATCACGCTCCCGCGCTCGTCGAGCCAGCAGGCGGGCGTGGGCCGGGCGGTGTCGCGCGACGAGATCCGCGCCGGTGACCTGGTGTTCTTCTACTCGCCCGTCAGCCACGTCGGCATCGCCGTCGACAACGAGACGATCATCTCCGCGCCGCAGACCGGGGACGTCGTCAAGTACTCCCCGATCGACGGCCGCGAGTTCCACAGCGCGCGGCGCCTCTAGGACCGCACCAGCGTCCGCTCCCCACGGGGGACGGGCGGCGGCCGGCCGACAGGCCGCCGCCGCCCGCTCCCTCCCCCCGGACCGCCCGTCCCGGCCAGGCGCTAGCGTCGCGGTCGATGCCCGTCCTGCTCGTCACCAACGACTTCCCCCCGCGCACCGGCGGCATCCAGACCTACGTCGACGCCCTGGCCCGGCGCCTGCCGCCCGGGGAGCTCGTGGTGCACGCCCCGGCCTGGCCGGGCGCGGCCGCGTTCGACGCGGCCTACCCGCACCCGGTGCACCGCCACCCCACCTCGCTGATGCTGCCCACCCCGGCCGTCGCCCGGCGCGCCGCCGCGCTGGCCCGCCGGTACGGGGCGGACGCGGTCTGGTTCGGGGCCGCAGCCCCGCTCGCGCTGCTGGGGCCGGTGCTGCGCCGCCGGGCGGGGGTGCGCCGGGTCGTCGCGAGCACGCACGGCCACGAGGTGGGCTGGTCGATGCTGCCCGGCGCCCGGCAGGCCCTGCGCCGGATCGGCGCCGACGCGGACGTGCTCACCACCGTGTCGCGGTGGACGCGGGGGCGGGTGGCGGCCGCGTTCGGTCCGGCGGCGGCCCTGGAGCCGCTGCCCGGCGGCATCGACCCCGACCGGTTCCGGCCCGACCCCGCCGCCCGCGCCGCCCTGCGCCGCCGCTACGGGCTCGGCGACGCCCCGGTCGTCGCGTGCGTGTCCCGGCTCGTCCCGCGCAAGGGCCAGGACGCGCTGATCCGCGCGCTGCCCGCCGTCCGGGCGCGGGTGCCGGGCGCCCGGCTGCTGCTCGTCGGCGACGGGCCGGACGCGGCCCGCCTGCGCGCGCTCGCCGGCCCGGGGACCGTGCTGACCGGCGCGGTGCCCGACGCGGAGCTGCCCGCCCACCACGCCGTCGGCGACGTCTTCGCCCTGCCCTGCCGCACGCGCGGCGGCGGACTGGACGTCGAGGGGCTGGGCATTGCCCTGCTGGAGGCGGCGGCCAGCGGGCTCCCGGTCGTCGCCGGGCGCTCCGGCGGAGCGCCGGAGACGGTGCGCGAGGGCGTCACCGGGCACGTCGTGGACGGCCGCGACCCGCGCGCCCTGGCCGGCGCGCTGGTGGGCCTGCTGACCGACCCCGCCCGGGCCGCGGCGTTCGGGGCCGCGGGCCGGGCGTGGATGCGGTCGGAGTGGACCTGGGACGCGCGCGCGGCGCGCCTGCGGGCCCTGCTCGCTCAGGAGTAGATCGCCGTGATCTCCGAGGCGTAGGTCTTCGCGACGACCTGGCGCTTCACCTTCAGGGTCGGCGTCATCTCGCCGCCGGCCTCGGTGAAGTCGACCGGCAGGATCCGGAACTTGCGGATCTGCTCGGCCCGCGACACGGCCTTGTTGGCGTCGTCCACCGCGGCCTGCACCTCGGCGATGAGGTCGGGGTCCTCGACGGGCACGCCGTTGCCGGCGGGCTTGCCGTTGCGCTCGAGCCAGCCCGGGAGCGCCTCGGGGTCGATCGTGACGAGCGCGGCCACGAAGGGCTGCCCGTCGCCGACGACCATGCACTGGCTGACCAGCGCGTGGGCGCGCAGGCGGTCCTCCAGCACGGCGGGGGCGACGTTCTTGCCGCCCGCCGTCACGATGATCTCCTTCTTGCGGCCGGTGATCGTGAGGAAGCCGGCGTCGTCGAGCTCGCCGATGTCGCCGGAGTGGAACCAGCCGTCCTCCAGGGCCTCCTTCGTGGCGGCCTCGTTGCCCCAGTAGCCGCGGAAGACGATGGGGCCCTTGAGCAGGATCTCCCCGTCGTCGCCGATGCGCACGGAGTGGCCGGGCATGGGGCGCCCGACGCTGCCGATGCGGGTGGCGTCGAGGGTGTTGACGGTGATGCCGGCCGAGGTCTCGGTGAGGCCGTAGCCCTCGAGGATCGGGATGCCGACGCCGCGGAAGAAGTGCCCGAGGCGGGCGCCGAGCGGGGCGCTGCCGGAGACCGCCGCCCGCACGTTGCCGCCGACGACCGCGCGCAGCTTGCCGTAGACGAGCCGGTCGAACAGCGCGTGCTTGGCGCGCAGGGCGATGCCCGGGCCGCCGGTGTCCTGGGCCTTGGACCACGCGATGGCCGTGTCGGCGGCGGCGTCGAAGATCCGGCCCTTGCCGTCGTCGTGGGCGCGCTGGCGCGCGGAGTTGTAGACCTTCTCGAACACGCGCGGCGCGGCGAGCAGGAACGTCGGGCGGAACGAGCCCAGGTCCGCCACCAGGTTCTTGACGTCGGGGGTGTGCCCGACGGTGGTGCGGGTGTAGGTGGCGGCGCACTGGATGACCTTGCCGAACACGTGGGCCATCGGCAGGAACAGCAGCACCGAGCTGCCGTCGACGAGCAGCTGGGGGAACACCTCGGCCGCCGCGCGGCACTCGGTGAGCAGGTTGCGGTGGGTCAGCTCGCAGCCCTTGGGCCGCCCGGTGGTGCCGGAGGTGTAGATCAGGGTGGCCAGGTCCTCGGCGCGGACGGCCCGGCGCCGCGCGTGCACCTCGTCGGCCGCCACGTCGGCGCCGCGGGCGGAAAGCACGGTGAGCGCGTCGTCGCCGGACGCCGGCTCGATCACCAGCACCTGCACGTCGGCGCCGGTCTCCTCGACGAGCGCCACGTGCTTGGCGTTCTCGACGACGATGACCTTCGCGCCCGAGTCGGACAGGATCCAGGCGATCTGCTCGGCCGAGGAGGTCTCGTAGATCGGTACCGTGACCCCGCCCGCGGCGAGGACGGCGTAGTCGACCAGCGACCACTCGTAGCGCGTGCGCGACAGCAGCGCCACGCGGTCGCCCGGGGCGACGCCCGAGGCGATCAGCCCCTGGGCGGCGGCGGTGACCTCGGCCGCGAACTGCGGGGCCGTGACGTCGGTCCACACCCCGTCGGACTGCTGGCGGCGGTAGGACACCGTGGACGGGTGCGACGACGCGGTGTCGAAGACCGCGTCGACGAGGTTCTCCTCGTCGCCCACGGTGACGGTGGCGGGGACGCTGTACTCGCGCACGGCTGCAGACCTCCTCGGCTGACGGTTCGTGCAACCTACATGGACGGGGGACGTTTCCGGCAGGGCCGGAACGCGTCCGGTGCGCCCGGTCGGGCAGGGTGGGGCGGCGGACCGGGCGGCCGGGCCGCCGCCGACGGGCGCCGGGCGCGACCCGGCGGGGACGGGGAGGAGCGGCCGGTGCCGAGCGTGGACGTCGTGGACGAGACCTTCCTGGCCGTGCCGCCGGCCGTCGTGGCCGCGGAGTTCGCGGGGGAGGCGGCCTGGCGGCGCTGGTGGCCCGACCTGGAGCTGGCCGTGCACACCGACCGGGGCGACCAGGGCGTCCGGTGGACGGTCACCGGCGCGCTCGTCGGGAGCATGGAGGTGTGGCTGGAGCCGGTGCTGGACGGCACGGTGCTGCACTACTTCCTGCGCGCCGACCCGCCCGGACCCGACGGCCGCCCCGCGCCCGCGCCGCCCCGGCGGGCCGCGGCGCTGGCCCGGCAGCGGCAGCGGGCGGCCAAGGCGATCGCCTTCGCGTGCAAGGACCGGCTGGAGGCCGAGCGCGCACCGGGCGAGCCACCCGCCCCGTCAGCGTGACGAGCGCCGGCCGAACACCGCCGCGGCGAACGCCGCGCCCAGCACCAGCAGCCCGGAGCACCAGGCCAGGGCCTCCCACCCCCGGTCGACCGGCGCTCCGGTGAGCAGCCCGCGCACGGTCTCGATCACCGGGGTGACGGGCTGGTGCTCGCTGAACGCCCGCAGCACGGCGGGCATCGTGTCGACGGGGACGAACGCGCTGCTCAGGTAGGGCAGGAAGAGCATGGCGAACCCGAACACCCCGGCCGACTCGACGCTGCCGGCGAGCACGCCGACGCCGGCGGCGAACCAGGACAGCGCGGCCACGTACAGGGCGAGCAGCCCGCCGGCCAGCAGCCACTCCAGCGGCCCGGCGGTGGGCCGGAACCCGACCAGCACCCCGACCAGCACGACGAGCGCGGTGGCGACGCCGTTGCGCGCTAGGCTGGCCACGACGTGCCCGGTGAGCACGGCCGAGCCGCGGATCGGCAGGGTGCGCAGCCGGTCGACCATCCCGAGCTGCAGGTCGGCGGCCACGGCCGAGGCGGTGCTCGCGGCGCCGTAGCCGGTGCAGAGCAGCAGGATGCCCGGCACGACGTACGTGACGTACTCGCGCCCGGTGGCGATCGCGCCGCCGAAGACGAAGACGAACATCAGCATGAGCAGCACCGGCAGGGCGACCGACAGGATCAGCGCGTCCAGGTTGCGGCGGCTCAGCCGGACGCTGCGCCCCACGAGGACGGCGGTGGCGGACGGGGTCATCGGACCTCCTGGGGAACGGGCGGCGCACTGGTCGGGCGGCCGGTCAGGGACAGGAACACGTCGTCGAGCGTGGGGCGGTGGCTGCGGGCGCGGAGCGGCTCCAGGCCGGCCGCGGCGAGGTCGTCGAGCACGTGGCGCAGGTGCGCGGCGCTGCCGTCGGAGGCCAGGGCGAGCACCCGGCCGTCCGCCGCGGCGCCTCCGGCGCGGCCCCCGCCCACCCGCGCGGCGGCGCGCGCCGCGTCGGCCGCCGCCGGGAACTCCAGCTCGAGCCGCTCGCCGCCCACCTCCGCCTTGAGCGCGTCGGGGGTGCCCGTGGCCGCGACGCGCCCGCGGTCGAGCAGCACGACCCGGTCGGCCAGCCGGTCGGCCTCCTCCAGGTACTGGGTGGTGAGCACGACGGTGGTGCCCTCGCGCACCAGCCCGCCCACGGCGTCCCACAGCACGGTGCGCCCCGCCGGGTCGAGCCCCGTGGTCGGCTCGTCGAGGAACAGCACGCGGGGGCCGCCGACCAGGCTCATCGCCAGGTCGAGCCGCCGGCGCATCCCGCCGGAGTACGTGCGCACGCGGCGGTCGGCCGCGCCGGCCAGGGCGAAGCGCTCCAGCAGGTCCCCGGCCGCGGCCCGGGCGGCGCCCCGGCGCAGCCCGCACAGCCGGCCCAGCACCACCAGGTTCTCCCGGCCGGTCTGCTCGGCGTCCACCGCGGCGAACTGGCCGGTCAGCCCGATCACCTCCCGCACCCGCCGCGGCTCGCGCACGACGTCGAACCCGGCGATGCGGGCCGTGCCGCCGCTCGGCCGCACGAGCGTCGTGAGCACGTGCACCGCGGTCGTCTTGCCGGCCCCGTTCGGGCCGAGCAGCGCGAGCACGGTGCCCTCCGCCACCTCCAGGTCGATCCCCGCCAGCACCTCGGTGGACCCGTGGGTCCGGCGCAGGCCCTCCACCTCGACGATCATCGCGTCTCCTCTGCGTGTGCCATACGCAGTGGAGCGTAGTTCATACGCAGTTGCGTGGGAAGCGCCTAGACTGCGGGCGTGGAGCTCCCCGACGACGTCGCCCTGCTGTGGGGGCTGCGGGAGGCGCCGCGCCGGGGGCCCAAGCCGACGCTCGGCGTCGCCGAGATCCTGCGCGCGGCCGTCGCCGTCGCCGACGCCGACGGGCTGGGCGCGGTGTCGATGGCCCGGGTCGCCGCCGAGCTGGGACACGCCACGATGGCGCTCTACCGGCACGTCCGCAGCAAGGACGAGCTGCTCGCGCTGATGGCCGACGCGGCTCTGGAGGAACCCCCGGAGGTGTCCGCGGACGACTGGCGGGCCGGGCTGGAGACCTGGGCGCGGTCGGTCGTGGCCGTGTCGCGGCGCCACCCGTGGATCGCCCGGCTGCCGGTGACCGGCCCCCCGGCCGGCCCGGGCAACCTCGCCTGGCTCGACCGCGGGCTCGAGGCCCTGGCCGGCACGCCGCTGCACCCCGGCGAGCGGATGGGCGTGGTGATGGGCCTGCTCACCTACACGCAGGGGCGGATCCGGCTCGGTGCCGAGCTCGCCGCCGGTCTCGCCGCCGACCCCGAGTCCTTCGCGCGCTACGGCGCGGTGCTCGCCCGCCTGGTCGAGCCGGCGCGGTTCCCCGCGCTCAGCGCGTTGATCGCTGCCGGGGTGTTCGAGGGCGGCGCGGACGAGGGCGACGCCGACTTCGACCTCGGCCTGGCCCTCTACCTCGACGGGGTGGCGGGCCTGGTCGAGCGGGCCGCGGCCCGCCCCGCGCCGCCTCCGCCCGCCCCCTAGGCTGGTCCGCATGCGCGTGCACGTGGTGTCCGACGTGCACGGCAACGCCGAGGCCCTGGCCCGCGCGGGCGACGGGGCGGACGCGCTGATCGTGCTCGGCGACCTGGCCGACTACGTCGACTACCGCGACCCGACCCGCGGCATCCTCGGCCGGGTGCTGGGTCCCGCGGTCAGCGCCGAGTTCGGGCGGCTGCGCGCCCGGGGCGGGCCCGGGGAGTTCCGCGACTACGCGGTGCGGGTCTGGGACGGCCTGCCCGACCCGGCCGCCGTGGTCGGCGAGGCGGTGCGCGAGCAGTACACCGCCCTGTTCGGCGCGATGACCGCGCCCACCTACGCGATCCCCGGCAACGTCGACATGGTCGACCTGTGGCCGGAGTTCACGGTGGACGACCACTCCGCCGGCCCCGTCGTCGCCGCCGACGGGCGCGTGCTCGACATCGGCGGGCTGCGCTTCGGGTTCCTCGGCGGGGTGCCCCTGCCGCCGGGCGTCGAGCGCCGGTCCAGCGGGCCGTGGACCCCGCACCTGCTCACCGCCGAGGTGTACGCGGAGCGGGCGGCCGCGCTGCGCGGTGTCGACGTCCTGTGCACCCACGCGCCGCCCGCCGTCCCGGAGCTCGCCTACGACGTGGTGACGCGCCGCGGCGAGTCCGGCTCCACCGCGCTGCTGGAGCTCATCGAGCGGGAGCGGCCGCGGGCGGCGCTGTTCGGGCACGTGCACCAGCCGCTCGCGCCGCGGGTGCGGGTGGGGCCGACCGAGTGCGTGAACGTGGGGCACTTCCGCCGGACCGGCGTGCCGCACGTGCTGTGGACCTGATCGTCCTGGGTAGCCTCCACCCATGGCGAACGCGACCACCTCCTCGATCGACATCGCCGCACCGGCGGAACGCGTCATGGCGGTGATCGCCGACTTCGGCGCCTACCCCGAGTGGGCCGACCAGGTCAAGGACGTGGAGGTGCTGGAGCCCGGCTCCGACGACCGGCCCCGCCGCGTGCGGTTCACGATGGACGCCGGCCCGATCAAGGACACCTACACGCTCGACTACACCTGGGCGCCCGACGACCGCTCGGTGTCCTGGACCCTGGTGAAGGGTCAGATGCAGCGGGCCCAGGACGGCTCCTACACGCTCGCGGAGCGGACGGGGTCCACCACGGTCACCTACTCGCTGGCCGTCGACCTCAACATCCCGATGATCGGCATGCTCCGCCGCAAGGCCGAGAAGGTGATCATCGACACCGCGCTCAAGGGTCTCAAGCGGCGGGTCGAGGGCGCTCTATAGCCTCAACCGGTGCGCGTCGTCCTGTTCACGGGGAAGGGCGGGGTCGGCAAGACCACGCTCGCCGCGGCGACGGCCGTGCACCTCGCGGCGGCCGGCCGCCCGGCGCTGGCCGTCTCCACCGACCCGGCGCACTCGCTGGGCGACGCCCTGGAGGCCGACCTCGACGGCGAGCCGCGCGAGCTGGCCCCCGGCCTGTGGGGTGCGCACATCGAGACCCGCGCCCTGCTCGACCGGTCCTGGGCCGAGCTGCAGGGGCACCTGCGCACGCTGCTGGCCGGCGCCGGGGTCGACGAGCTGGTCGCCGACGAGCTGACCGTGCTCCCGGGGGTGGAGGACCTGCTCGCGCTGGGCGAGGTGCGCCGCTTCGCCGACGGCGGGCCGTGGGAGGTCGTGGTGGTCGACTGCGGGCCGACCGCGGAGACGCTGCGCCTGCTGGGGCTGCCCGAGGCCCTGTCGGGCTACGTCGAGCGGCTGTTCCCCGCCCACCGCCGCGCGGTGCGCGGGATGATCGCCGGGCTGGGCGGTGCCCGCGAGGCCGCGCCGGCCTGGGACGCCACGATCGCCGCCGTCGACGCGCTCGCCGAGGACCTCACCGGACTGCGCGCGCTGCTGGCCGACCACACCCGCACCGCGATCCGGCTGGTCCTGACCCCCGAGCGGGTGGTGGCGGCCGAGACCCGGCGCACGATCACCGCGCTGGCCCTGCACGGCCTGCGCGTGGACGACGTGGTGGTCAACCGCGTGATGCCGCGCCCGCCGGCGTCGCTGCGCGGCCCGGCCGCCCGCTGGCTGCGCGAGCGGCACACCGAGCAGCAGGCCGTGCTCGCCGACCTCGGCGCGCTGGCCCTGCCCCTGCGCACCTGCGCCTACACCGCCGCCGAGCCGACCGGGGCCCCGGCGCTCCGGGAGGTCGCCGCCGCCCTCTACGGCGCCGACGACCCGGCCCCCGCCGGTGCCGCCGCACCGCCCCTGCTGCAGGTGCGGCGCACCGCGGGCTCCGGCACCGGCCGGGACTCGGAGTTCGAGCTCGCGCTGCACCTGCCCGGCGCCGCGGGAGGTGCGCTCGACCTCGCGCGCGTCGGCGACGAGCTCGCCGTCACCCTCGACGGCACCCGGCGCATGGTGGCCCTGCCGGCCGTCCTGCAGCGGTGCGCGGTCACCGGCGCCCGCCTCGTCGACGACGACCTGGTGGTCGTGTTCGCGCCCGACCCCGAGACGTGGATGCGATGACCGGCCCGACGCAGGAGAGCGGCTGCGGTACCCACACCCCGCTGGGCGAGGAGCTCCGCGCCGTCGCCGCGCTGCTGCTGGAGCGGCTGGCGCCCGTGCTGGAGCGCGCCCGGACGGGAGCGCCGCAGTCGGGCGACGCGTGCGCGTCGTGCCCGCTGTGCGCGGTGCTCGCCCTGGTGCGCGGGGAGCGGCCCGAGCTCGCCGCGCGACTCGCCGAGCAGGCGTCCGTCCTGCTGGACGCCCTGGCGGCCGCGCTGGAGGAGCCGGCCGGCCCCGGCGCGCCCGCGCCCGAGCCCGCGCCGGCCCGCCGGGTGCAGCGCATCCCGGTCGAGCGGCCGGTGACCGTCCCGTGAGCCTCACGATCGGGGTGGACGTCGGTGGCACCAGCGTGCGCGCGGGCGTCGTCGACGCCGACGGCGCCGTGCTCGACACCGTGCGCGCGCCGACCCCGGGCGGGGAGGCCGCGCTGGAGGCCACGCTGGCCCGCGTCGTCGCCGACCTCGCCGGCCGCTACCCCGTCCGCGCGGTCGGCCTGGCCCTGGCCGGGTTCGTCACCGCCGACCGCCGCACCGTCCGCTTCGCCCCGCACCTGCCGTGGCGCGACGCTCCCGTCGCCGACCGGATGGCCGTCCGGACCGGGCTGCCCGTCGTCGTGGAGCACGACGCCAACGCCGCCGCGGCCGCCGAGCGGCGGTTCGGGTCGGCCGCCGGGGCGGGCACCGTCGTGTTCATCGCCCTCGGCACGGGCATCGGCGCCGCCCTGCTGCTCGACGGCGAGCTCTACCGCGGCGCGCACGGCGTCGCCCCCGAGCTCGGGCACCTGCGCCTGGTCCCCGGCGGACGGCCCTGCCCGTGCGGCGGCGCCGGCTGCTGGGAGCGCTACTGCAGCGGCACCGCGCTCGCCACCACCGCCGTCGAGATGCTGGCCCGCGACCCGGGCCGCTCCCCGGGCCTGCGCCGGCTCATCGACGCCGACCACGGCGGTCTCACCGGCCGCCGCGTCGCCGCGGCGGCCCGCGAGGGCGACCCGGTGGCCTGCGCGGCCGTCGCCGACCTCGCCCGCTGGCTCGGCGTGGGCCTCGCCCTGGTCGCGGACGTGTTCGACCCCGAGCTGGTCGTCATCGGCGGCGGGGTGTCGGGCTCGGCGCCGCTGTTCCTCGACGACGCGCGCGAGCACTACGCGAGCACGCTCACCGGCGCCCACCACCGACCGCTCGCCCGGATCCGCACCGCGCAGCTCGGGGAGGAGGCGGCCGTGGTGGGGGCGGCCGTGCTGGCCCGGGGCACCGGGTCCTAGAGCCGGGCCCCGTCGTCGTCGCCGTCGTCGGGGGGCGTCGGCCACAGCCGCAGCACCAGCCAGCCCAGACCCGCGGCCAGCGTCACCAGGCCCAGCGGCAGGCCGTAGGTCGGCCCGACCCCGAGCCAGCCCGGCGCGGTCACCAGGACCAGGCCGAGCACCAGCAGCCCCAGCCCGACGGCGGCCGGCGGGCCCAGGCGCGGCAGGGGCGGCGGCTCGGGCGGGACGAAGTGCTCGTCGACCGGTTCGGCCGGGCCGGTGGGGGGCCGGTGCACGGCGGGCGCCGGCGGGGCGGGGTCGGGCGGCGGGCGCCGGGGGTCGTGGGGGTCCGCGGGATCGTCCGGCCACTGCGGCACGGGGCCGTCGGCGCGCCAGGAGGACACGATGGCGTCGAAGGCGTCCACCCCGCGGTCGGGGCCGCCGTCGTCGGCGCGCCGCGCGTCGTCCGGGTCGTCGGCCACGGGCGCCGACTCTAGTCCGGCGGTGCGGCCCGTTGTCGCCCGCGGCCGGGCCTCCGTAGGCTGGCGCGGTGCTCTACTGGTGGTCCAAGTACGTGCTGCTCGGCCCGCTGCTGCGGCTGTTCTGCCGACCCACGATCGAGGGACTGGAGCACATCCCGGCGCGGGGCGGCGCGATCCTCGCCAGCAACCACCTCGCCGTCGTCGACTCGTTCGTGCTGCCGCTCGTGGTGCCGCGCCGGATCACCTTCCCGGCCAAGCAGGAGTACTTCACCCAGCCCGGCGTGATCGGACGGCTGAAGAAGGCGTTCTTCACCGGCGTCGGGCAGATCCCGATCGACCGCTCCGGCGGGTCCGCCGCGCGCGACGCCATGGACACCGCGGTGCGCGTGCTGCGCGAGGGCGGGCTGCTCGGCATCTACCCCGAGGGCACCCGCTCCCCGGACGGCCGGCTGTACAAGGGCAAGACCGGCGTCGCGCGGATGACGCTGGAGGCCGGCGTGCCCGTCATCCCGGTGGCGATGATCGGCACCGACCGGGTGAACCCGATCGGCTCGCGCATGTGGCGCCCCTTCAAGGTGCACATCCGCGTCGGCGAGCCGCTCGACTTCTCCCGCTACGCGGGCATGGAGGGCGACCGGTTCATCGAGCGCTCGATGACCGACGAGATCATGTACGCCCTGATGGAGCTGTCCGGGCAGACCTACGTCGACCTGTACGCGGCGTCGGTCAAGGAGCGCGCGGCGCAGGTCGGGCGGGACGCCGCCCGGCTGCCGGACACCCGCGCGAGCTGAGCCCCACCCCCGACGACCGGCGCGCGTCGTCCCGACCGGGCCCCCGGCACCGCGCGGCGATTAGGCTGGCCGCGTGCGCTCCTCCCACCCCCGCCGGTCCTGACATGCGCTATTTCTACGACTGCGAATTCATCGAGGACGGCGTCGTGATCGACCTGGTCTCGATCGGCGTCGTGGGGGAGGACGGTCGGGAGTTCTACGCCGTCTCCACCGAGTTCGACCCGGACCGGGCCGGTCGCTGGGTGCGGGCCAACGTCCTGCCCAAGCTGCCCTCGCCGGCCGACCCCGCGTGGCGCTCCCGCGAGCGGCTGCGCGCCGACCTGCTGGAGTTCCTCACCGCGCCCGGCGGCGACGTCGAGCTGTGGGCGTGGATCGCCGCCTACGACCACGTCGCGCTGTGCCAGCTGTGGGGGGCGATGCCGGCCCTGCCCCGCGCGCTGCCCCGGTTCACCCGGGAGCTGCGCCAGCGCTGGGAGGACGCGGGCCGCCCGACGCTGCCCCCGCCCACCGCCGACGCCCACGACGCCCTCGCCGACGCCCGGCTCAACGCGCGGCGGTGGGAGGCGATCGAGGCGGCGCTCGCCGCGCGCGCGTAGCGCACTACGCTGCGAACCGTGAACTGGACCGTCGACGCCCCGGTCGAAGTCTTGCCCGAGCTGCCCCCGCTGCCCGCCGACCTCCGCGGTCGGCTCGACGGCGCGCTGGCCCGGCCGGCCGCGCAGCAGCCCGACTGGCCCGACCCCGCCGCCGTCGCCCACGTCCGCACCGTGCTGGAGAGCGTCCCGCCGGTCGTCCTGCCGCCCGAGGTCGACCGCCTCACCTCCCGGCTCGCCGACGTGGCCAACGGCCGCGCGTTCCTGCTGCAGGGCGGCGACTGCGCCGAGACGTTCGTCGACAACACCGAGCCGCACATCCGCGCGACCATCCGCACGCTGCTGCAGATGGCCATCGTGCTCACCTACGGCGCGTCGACCCCCGTCGTGAAGATCGGCCGGATCGCCGGGCAGTACGCCAAGCCGCGCAGCTCGCCCGTCGACGCGCTGGGGCTGCCGTCCTACCGCGGCGACATCGTGCACTCCATCGTCGCCGAGGCCGGGGCCCGCACCCCCGACCCGAGCCGCATGGTGCGCGCCTACGCCAATGCCAGCGCCGCGATGAACCTGGTCCGCGCGCTCACCGCCACGGGCATGGCCGACCTGACCACGGTGCACGACTGGAACAAGGACTTCGTGCGCACCTCGGCGGCGGGGGAGCGGTACGAGGCCGTGGCCGCGGAGATCGAGCGCGCGGTGCGGTTCATGGACGCGTGCGGCGTGGACGACCACAACCTGCACTCGGTGGAGTTCTACGCCAGCCACGAGGCGCTGCTGCTCGACTACGAGCGCGCCCTGCTGCGCATGGACGTCACGCGGCCGGAGGAGACCCGGCTCTACGACCTCTCCGCGCACTTCCTGTGGATCGGCGAGCGCACCCGCCAGCTCGACGGCGCGCACGTCGCGTTCGCCGAGCTGCTGTCCAACCCGATCGGCCTCAAGATCGGGCCGACCACCACCCCCGAGCTGGCGGTGGAGTACGTGGAGCGGCTCGACCCGCACGGCACGCCCGGCCGGCTGACGCTGATCAGCCGCATGGGCAGCGGGAAGGTGCGCGACGCGCTCCCCGCGATCGTGGAGAAGGTCGAGGCGTCCGGCCACAAGGTCATCTGGCAGTGCGACCCGATGCACGGCAACACCGTCGAGTCCACCACCGGCTACAAGACCCGCCACTTCGACCGCATCGTCGACGAGGTACAGGGCTTCTTCGAGGTGCACCGCGCGCTGGGCACGCACCCGGGCGGCATCCACGTCGAGGTCACCGGCGAGGACGTCACCGAGTGCCTCGGCGGGGCGCAGGAGATCTCCGACGCCGACCTCGCCGGCCGCTACGAGACGGCCTGCGACCCGCGCCTGAACACCCAGCAGTCCCTGGAGCTGGCGTTCCTCGTGGCGGAGATGCTGCGGGGCTGACCCGCGCTGCGGCGCCACGACGGCTGCGTGGCCGCTGACGCAGCCGTTGTGGCCGCTCACGCCCGGGCGGCCGTCCGGCGGGCCAGCGCCGCCGTGAGGAGCCGGTCCACGTCCGGCAGGCTCGTCGGGCCGGGGTTGAGGACGCTCGCCCAGCCGTACGTGCCGTAGGCCGGGTGCGGGACCACGGTGTCCAGGCGCGCCGCGTCGATGCCGGGCAGGCGCTCGGGCAGCTCGGACGGCGGGAAGCCGAACTCGGCCTCGAACCCCCGCCGGCCCAGCTCCACGTTGAACCGGTAGGCGCCGGGGCGGTCGAGGCGGGAGGCCTCGTCGAAGCCGGGGACGTCGCGGGAGACGATCGTGGCGAACGGGCGGCGCCGGTCGTCGCCGAGGTGGAAGAAGCGGTCGCCCCGGCTCACCTCGGGAGCGGTGTCGTCCGCGACGACGACGGTGACGCCGGGCAGCGCCGCGATGCGGTCGGCCAGCTCGTCGGCCGTCGGGCCGGCGGGGGAGGACGCCACGTGCAGCAGCGCGTCGGCGTCGGCGAGCAGCGCGGGGGTGAGCGGGAAGTGGCCCTGCTGCGGGGTGGTGTCGGAGCGCTCGACCAGCCCGGCGTCGCGGAACGGCGCGGGGTCGACCAGCTCGCCGTGCACGACCGGCAGCGCGGCCTCGACCGTGCCCGTGGCCGGGGCGGGCAGCCCGACCGCGGTGCTCGCGCCGAGGCTGCCGGCCACGAACGCGTAGTCCTCGCCCAGCTGCCGCGCGACGAGCCCGCCCGCCACCGCCCACTCCAGGTCCCCGTCGGGCTGCCGCCACACCACCGGGTGCCGCTGCAGGTGGCCGTTGTGCGCGAACACGAGCACCGGCCCGCGCCGCCGCTCGCGCGCGTGCACGGCCAGCAGGTTCTCCGCGATGAGCACGTCGCGCACCGCGAGCAACCCCGAGATGCGCACCACGGCGGCGTCGGGCCGGGCGGCGCGGGCGTGGTAGCGGAGCAGCCCGAGCGCGGCGCGCCCGTGGACCTCCGCGCGGTACCAGGCGTCCGCCGACGACGCCTGGACCAGGGCCGGGGCGTGGGCGTGCAGCGCGACGAGCAGGTCGTCGACGACCGCCCGCAGCGCGACCGCCTCCGGGGCGGCGCCGACCGAGCGGGTGGCGTCGTGGAACGCCTCGGGCTCGGTCCAGCGGTCGTCGTCGCCGAGCAGCTCGGCGAGGCGCCCGGCGCCGTGGGGCAGGGGCTCGACGTGCGCGGCGAGGTAGGCGTGGAGGTGCTCCAGGTACGGGCGCGGGCTCGGCGGGGGGCCGTACTCGAGCGGCGCGTCGACGCCGTGGAAGTGGACGTGGTCGGCCGGCGGGTGCGCGTCGTTCCACGCCCGCAGCCACGCCACGAGCTCGCGGTTGGCGGGGTGGGCGCCCCAGCCGTGGCTGAACCCCGTGGCCAGCACGTCGTCGAGGGCGCCGGGGCCGCCGCGGACCCACGCGTCGACGTCGAGCCCGCGCACCCGGTCGGACTCCAGCGCGACGGAGCGGTAGCCGTGGCCGACGAGGACGGCGAGCAGGTCGTTGCGCAGCGCGGGGAAGGCCGGCTCGGCGTGGTTCGGCTCGCCGAGCGCGAGCACCTCCGGGTGGCCGAGGCGGGCGAGGAGGGACGGGACCTGGGCGGCGAGGGTGGACACCCCCTCGACCGTATCGTTGAACCGCCCGGTGAAGGTTCCGTCGCACCGAGCAGGGAGGAGGGGCCGTGGGACCTCGACCGCAGGTGCAGCGCCTCCGGCCGGTCGACCTGGCGCGGGAGCACGGGATCTCCACCCAGGCGGTGCGCAACCACGAGCGCGACGGCTTCCTGCCGCCGGCCGAGCGCACCCCGAGCGGCCACCGCAGCTACACCCCGGCGCACGCCGCCGCGCTGCGCGCGCACCGCGCGCTCGTCGCCGCCCACGGCCACGCGACGGCCGGCGAGGTGATGCGCGCGGTGCACCGCGGTGACGTCGACGCCGCCCTGACCGCCATCGACCTCAGCCACCTCCAGCTGCACCGCGACCGCGAGACCCTCGCGACCGTCGCCGCGGCGCTCGACGCGCTCGCCGGCGCACCCGCCGCGGACGGGCCCGACCGTCCGCTGCCGATCGGCGCGCTGGCCCACCGCCTGGCCGTCTCGCCCGCCACCCTGCGCAAGTGGGAGCGGGCCGGCGTCCTCGCCCCGGGGCGCGACCCCCGCACCGGTCAGCGGCAGTACGACGCGGCCGACGTCCGCGACGCGCGGCTCGCCCACCTGCTCCGCCGCGGCGGCTACCCGCTGGCCCGCATCGCCACCGTGGTCGGCCGGGTGCGCGGCGCGGGCGGCGCCGCCCCGCTCGCGGCCTCGCTCGACGAGTGGCGCGCCCGCCTGAGCACCCGCGGCCGGCTCGCCCTCACCGCGGCGGGACGGCTGGCCGCCTACCTGGACCTGGTCGCGGAGCGTCCCTAGAGGGTGTCCAGCACGACCGTCGAGCCCTCCTCGACGACGGCGCCCGCGCCCGGGGTCTGCCCGACCACCGTCGACTCGTCCCGGTCCTCGGGGCCCAGGTCGAAGGTGTCGCGCTGCTCCACCTCGAAGCCCGCGTCCTCGAGGATCTCCTCGGCCTCCTCGAAGCGCTGGCCGATCACGAACGGCACCCCGCGCTGCTCGGGCTCGGGCGGCGGCTCCGCGCCGCGGCTGACGACGAGCACGACCTCGGACCCGATCGGCACCGCCGTGCCCGGGCCCGGGTCGGTGCGCACCACGGCGCCGGCGGGCACGGCGTCGCTGAACTCGGCGCTCGCCGCCGTGCGAGCGGGCGTCAGGCCGGCGTCCCGGACGGTCTGCTCGGCCACCTCGACCGGCGTGCCGGGCGCGACCGCGGGCACGACGGGCCGGCCGCTGGACACCGTGAGCGTGACGACCTCGCCGCGCAGCAGCCGGGCGGCGGCCTCCGGCGCGGAGGCGAGGACGGTGCCGGCGGGCGCGGCGTCGTCCAGCAGCCGCTGCGGCGGCCCGACGGCCAGGCCCGCCGCCGTGACCAGGGCGACCGCCTGCGTCTCCGACACCCCGGTCAGCGCCGGCACCTCCGTGAACCGGCCGCTGGTCCACCACCAGCCGGTGCCCAGCACCAGCGCCAGCACCGCGACGAGGGCGGTGGCGAGCAGGGCGGGACGGCGGTGCGCGGGGGGCGGGGGCGACGGCGCGGGGGCCGGTGCGGGCAGCGCGCGCGTGCCCCGGTGACCGGTCGGGCCGGGGGAGCGCACGCCGGGCACCGTGGCCTGGTCGTCCACCGCCGGCGCCGGGGGCGCGGGCACGGCCACGCGCGGCACCTCCAGCACCCGCGCGACGTGGCGCAGCTCGGTCAGGAACGCGGCGGCGTCGGGCGGGCGCCCCGCCGGATCGCGGTCGGTGGCCGCGGCGACGAGCGCGTCGAGCTCGGGCGGCACGTCCCCGGCCACCAGCGACGGCGCGGGCACCCGGTCGTTGACGTGCCGGTAGGCCACCGAGATCGCCGTGTCGCCGACGAAGGGCGGGCTGCCCGTCAGCAGCTCGTAGAGCACCGCCCCGGCGGCGTAGACGTCGCTGCGGGCGTCGGCCGAGCCGGTGACGACCTGCTCGGGGGAGAGGTAGGCGACCGTGCCCAGGATCGTGCCGACGTGGCTCGCGCCGGCCTGCGCCGCCGCCACGACCAGGCCGAAGTCGGCCACCTTCACCTCGCCCGCGCGGGAGATGAGCACGTTCTCCGGCTTCACGTCGCGGTGCACCAGGCCGAGCCGGTGGGCCTGCGCCAGCCCGGCGAGCACCGGTTCGAGCACCGCGAGGGCCGCCGGGACGCCCAGGGGTCCGCGCGCCCGCAGGACCTCGCGCAGCGTGCCGCCCTCCACCAGCTCCATCACGAGGAACACCGTGGGCTCGGGACCGGTGCGGTCCTCCCCCTGGTCGAACACGCCGACGACGGCGGGGTGGTGGATCCGCGCGGCCGAGCGGGCCTCGCGCTCGAACCGGGCGCGGAACACCGGGTCGGCCGCCAGCCGCGGGTCCATCACCTTCACGGCGACCGGCCGGTCCAGCCGGGTGTCGGTGCCGCGGAACACCGTGGACATGCCCCCGCGGGCGATCACCGGTCCGAGCCGGTAGCGCGCGTCGAGCAGCGCGGCGGGCGGGGCGTTCACGCTCCAGAAGGTACCGATGTGCCTGGCGGAGGGTTCCCGGGGACCGTAGGGTGCCTGCCGTGAACGAGGTGTCCGTCCTGGCCGAAGACGTCGTGACCCTGCCCGTGGCCGAGGTCGCCCAGCTGCTCTCCCTGCCCGTGTCGCGGGTCCACCAGCTGGTGCGCGACGGCCAGATCCTCTCGCTGCGGCGCGGGTCGGAGGTCGTCGTGCCGGCCGACTTCCTGACCACCGGCGTCGGCCCCGCCGCGGTCGTCAAGGGGCTCGGCGGCACCATCACGGTGCTGCGCGACGGCGGCTACACCGACCCGGACATCCTGCGCTGGCTGTTCACCGAGGACGACAGCCTGCCCGGCACCCCCATCGCCAGCCTGCGGGCCGGGCGGCAGCGCGAGGTGAAGCGCCGCGCGCAGGCGATGGCCTTCTGACCCGACCCGCCCCGACCCGACCCGACCCGTCAGGTCCGCGCCCGCGCCCACACCGCGCGGGCGAGGCCGGGCCCGGCCACCCGCAGGCGGCGGCGCGTCGGCACCGCCACCCGGCGGTCGAGCACCGCGTAGTCGGCCGCCTCGATCTCGTCGAGGATCCCCCGGTACAGGGTGAACGCGCAGGTCACGCAGGCCCGGCTCACCGGCTCCAGCATCGCGAGCCCGGGCTCGGCGCGCCGGTAGGTGCCCCGGGTGCGGGCCACCAGGTGGGCCAGCGCGCGCCGGACCCGCGGGTCGGTGCGCCGCTGGTCGCGGCACCACTGCAGCAGGTCCCGGTCGACGCCGAACGCGGCGAGCTCGTCGGCGGGGAGGTAGACGCGGCCGCGGTCGAGGTCCTCGCCGACGTCGCGCAGGAAGTTGGTCAGCTGGAAGGCCACCCCGAGCGCGGCGGCGGGCGGCTCCGCCTCGGCCAGCGGCACGACGGTGCCGAGGATCGGCAGCATCTGCAGCCCGATCACGGCGGCCGAGCCGTGCACGTAGACGCCGAGCTCGGCGTCGGTGGCGTAGCCGGTGACGTGGGTGTCCATCCGCATCGACGTCATGAAGTCGGTGAAGTGGGCGTGCGCGATCCCGTAGCGGCGGACGGTGTCGGCCAGCGCCACCAGCACCGGCACGTCCGGGGACGGCGACCCGTCCAGCGCCGCGTGCATCGCGTCGGTCAGCGCGTCGAGCTCGGCGGCCTTCTCGGCGAGCGGGCGGTCGTCGTCGAGGTCGTCGACGATCTCGTCGGCGTAGCGGGCGAACCCGTACAGCGCGTGGACGGCCGGGCGCCGCTCCGCGGGCAGCAGGCGCGTCGCGAGGAAGTAGGTGCGGCCGTGCTCGGCGTTGAGCGCCCGGCAGGTGGCGTAGGCGGCGCGCAGCGCCGGGTCGGTGATCCCGGCGGCGTCGAGCTCAGCGGGTCCGGTCGGCACGGGGCGCCCGGTCTGCCCGGGACGACAGCCCCAGGGGGTCGGGCCGCGCCAGGGAGACGGCGGCCAGCGCGGCGAGCGCGATCCCGACGGCCAGCAGCGGCAGGTTGTAGAGCGCGGCCTCGCCGTCGGGGTAGTAGACGACGAGCAGGAACAGCGACAGGAACACCAGCACCTGCAGGCCGCGGGTCGTCCAGGCCACCATCGCGAGGAAGGCCATGCCCCAGCTCAGGTACCAGGGCAGCGTGGTCGGGCCGAGCAGGGCCGCCGCCACCAGGGCGATGCCGGCGTTGCGCAGCGCGGGCGCGCCGCCCTCGCGGGCGTTCCACCACAGCCGGCCGACCAGCCCGACGAGCGCGAGCGCGCCGATGGCCCGGGCGACGTCGACGAAGGGCTGCATGGGCACCGGCACGACGAGGTTCACCAGCGTGTGCACGAACTGGCCCAGACCGGTGGGGGGCGAGAGCCAGTTCACGATCATCGACGGCGCGGAGAGCGCGGGCAGCCAACCCAGCGACACGCCGGCGACGAGCGTGCACAGCGCGAAGACCGGCACGAACACGCCGAGGCCGTAGAGGGTGGCGCGCAGGGTGCGCGACCACCAGGACCCCGGCAGCGTGGCCGCCCAGACCAGCACCAGGAACGGCAGGGCCAGCCCGGCGCTGGCCTTGACGGCCATGGCCAGGGTGGCCAGCACGATCCCGGCCGCGTGCTGCCCGCGCAGCGCGACGAGCGCGGCGCAGGCCAGCAGGCCGACGACCAGCAGGTCGTTGTGCCCGCCGCCGACCATGTGCACCACGGTCATCGGGTTGGCGACGGCGATCCACAGCGCCAGCGCCGGGCGTCCGCCCATGCGGCGCGACAGCTCGGGCAGCGCGAGCAGCAGCAGCACCAGGCCCAGCAGCAGGGCCAGGCGCATGAGGACGACGCCGAGGATGATCGTGTCGCCGGACAGCCAGGCGATGCCCTTGGCGTAGAGGATGAACAGCGGCCCGTAGGGGGCGGGCGTGTCCTGCCAGAAGTAGTGGACGTTCTCGGAGAAGATCCCCGGCATCGCCTCGGGGCCCACGGCGTAGGGGTCGAAGCCCTCCAGCGGCAGCGCGCCCTGGGCGAGGTAGCTGAAGATGTCGCGGGTGAACAGCGGCGGCGCCACCAGCGTCGGCGCGATCCAGGTCAGCGCGGTGGTGAGCACGGCGCGCCCGGTGACCCGGTGGGCGATGACCTCGCGCCCCAGGCGGATCCACGACCAGGCCAGCAGCGCGACGCCGAGGTAGATCAGCGCCATGGCCAGCTCGCGGCCGTGGCCGTAGCGCCAGAACCCCAGCGGGGAGTTCGTCAGCAGGGGGTCCTCGACGAGCACGCCGCCCGCGCCGTAGCCCCCGAGCACCATGAGCACGGCGCCGGCGAGCCCCGTCAGCAGGATCCCGCGCGGCGGGTGGCCGAACCGTTCGCGCCACCCGGTGCGAACGGGGAGTGCGGGCAGCTCCGGCTCGGCGGCATCCGACCGGTCGACGGGGGACGAGGGCTGGGCGGTCATGACGCGATCCATGCTCCCACGGGCGCGCCCGCGCGCCCGCCACCACCCCTCCGGCCCGGTCCGCCCCGTCCCGCCCCCGTCGCGGTCACCGCCCCGGCCCGGTCCTCCCCGTGATCCGCGCCGCGGCGAGCCGGCCCGAGATCAGCACCGGCGGGATGCCGACGCCCGGGGTGGTGCCGCACCCGGCCAGCACGACGTTGGCGACGCCGCGGACCAGGTTCTTCGGGCGGAACGGGCCGGTCTGGGCGAACGTGTGCGCCGCGGAGAACGGGGTGCCGGCGGCCATGCCCTGCGCGGCCCAGTCGGCCGGCGTGACGAGGTCGGACACGGTGATGTCGCCGGAGATGCCGGTGAGCCCGGGGTGCCCGCGCGCCTCCAGCACGCCGAGCACCTCCTCGGCGTAGGCCGGGCCGACGCGCTCCCAGTCGATCGGGCCGGCGTCGAGGTTCGGGCACGGCGCGAGGACGAACAGCAGGTCGTGGCCGTCCGGGGCGAGGCTGGGATCGGTGGCCGTGGGCCGGGTGACCAGCAGGGAGGGGTCGCTCATCGGGCGGCCCTCGGTGATGATCTCCCGGAAGGTGCCCTTCCAGGCGTCGCCGAAGGAGATCGTGTGGTGCGCGGCCTCCGGGCGGGCGGTCTTCAGGCCGGCGTGCAGCACGACGGCGCTGGGGGAGTAGCGCAGCGGCACGATCCGGCGCGGCGCGCGGCCCATCAGCTCGTGCACCACCGGCAGGTCCGGGGTGAGCACGGTGACGTCGCAGGCGGTGCGCTCGGTCGGCCCGACCGGGTCGGCGGTGCCGCGGTGGCGCAGCGCGGTGACGCGCCCGTGCGCCCGCTCCAGCCCGGTCACCGTCCGGCCGTAGTGGATCTCCGCGCCGGCGGCGACCGCCGCGTCGGCGAGCGCCTGCCCGACTGCGCGCATGCCGCCCCTGGGGAAGTAGACCCCGGCGATGGTGTCCATGTAGGCGATGACGCCGTAGGCGCCCAGCGCCGTCTGCGGCGGCACCCCCGCGTAGAGGGCCTGGAAGGAGAAGATGCGCTGCAGCCGCTCGTCGGGCAGGTACTTCTCGACCCGGGGCCCGAGGCGGCCGAAGCCGCCCAGCGCGGCGAGGCGCACGAGGTCGCGGCCCAGCAGGTCCAGCGGCGTGTCGAAGTTGCCGCCGATGAACGTGTCGATCTCGGTGCGGTACAGGTCGGACAGCCAGGTGCGCATCCGGCGGTAGCCGTCGGCGGCCGCGGGCCCGCAGACCGCGCGCACCTCGGCCTCCATGGCCGCGGCGTCGGTGTGCACGTCGATCGTGGAGCCGTCGGCGAAGTGGGTGCGGTAGGCCGGGTGCAGCTCGACGAGGTCGAGCCGGTCGGCGGCCTTCTCCCCGACGGCGGCGAGGGCCTCGTCGAGCAGCTCGGGCATCGTCAGCACCGTGGGGCCGGTGTCGATCCGGTAGGTGCCGTCGGGGGTGGTCAGGTCGAGCGCCCCGGCCCGGCCGCCCGGGCGGTCGCCGCGCTCCAGCACGGTGACGCGGCGCCCCTGGCCGAGCAGGTGCAGCGCCGTCGTGAGACCGGCGAACCCGGCCCCCACGACGACGACGTGGTCGGTGGGTCCGGACACGGTCCTCATCGCGCGTTCTCCTCGCGGTCGTCCTCGGGGGAGGTCATCGCTGCCTCCGGGTGGCCGCCACCGCGAGCTCGGCGAGCCGGGCGGCGGCGGGTTCGGCGACGTCGGCCACGGACAGCGCGTCCAGCGCCGAGCCGGTGAGCGCGGCGATCCGCTGCTCGACGGCCTGGGCGGCGCCGAGGTCGACGAGCACCGAGCGGACGCGGTCGACGCCGGCGTCGTCGAGGTCGGGGTCGCCGAGCGCGATCTCGATCGCGGCCGCGGCGTCGTGGCGGTCGAGGTCGGCGGCCCGCTGCAGGGCCAGGGCCAGCAGCAGCGTCCGCTTGCCCTCGCGCAGGTCGTCACCGGCGGGCTTGCCGGTGACGGCCGGGTCGCCGAAGACGCCCAGCAGGTCGTCGCGCAGCTGGAAGGCGACGCCGATGTCGGCGCCGAAGCTGCGGTAGCAGGCCGTCAGCTCGGGGTCGGCGCCGGCGATGGCCGCCCCGAGGTGCAGCGGCCGCTCGACGGTGTAGGCGGCGGTCTTGAACCGGTCGATCTGCAGCGCCGCCCGCGGGGAGGCGTCGCCGGTGGCCTGGTGCAGCACGTCGAGGTACTGGCCGCCGAGCACCTCGGTGCGCATCGCCTCCCACGGCACGGCGGCCCGGACGAGCCCGGCCGCGGGCAGCCCCGCGGCGCGCAGCATGTCGTCGGCCCACACCATCGCGAGGTCGCCGAGCAGGATCGCCGCGGCCGCGCCGAAGCGGGCCGGGCGGCCCCGCCAGCCGGCGGAGGCGTGCCGCTGCGCGAACTCCACGTGCACCGTCGGCCGGCCGCGCCGGGTCGCCGAGGCGTCCATGAGGTCGTCGTGCACGAGGGCGCAGGCCTGGATCAGCTCCAGCGCCGCGACGGCGCGCACCACGGCGGGTGCGTCGGGGTCGTCGGGGTCGCCGCCCGCGCCGCGCCAGCCCCACCAGGCGAACGTCGGGCGGATGCGCTTGCCCCCGCCCAGCACGAACTCGCGCAGGGCCCCGGCGGCCTCGCCGAAGGCCGGGTCCACGTCCGCGCACTCGGCGAGGCGGCGCTCCAGGAACGCGTCGAGCACCTGCTCGACGACCCGGGGGAGGGCGTCGTCGAGCGGGTGGGCGGGGATGTCCGGGGCGGCCGATCCGGTGCGGATCGCGGCACGTGGGGGGGACGTCACGGACTCCGGTGGCACCGGGCGAGGGTAGCCGGGCCCCGCCGGAGGGGCGCGTCGAGCCGACGGGCGACTACCCTCGGGCCGTGACCGCCGACCCCCGCACCACGATCACCGACCGGTTGACGGGCGACCGGCCGGTCTTCTCCGTCGAGTTCATGCCGCCGAAGGACGAGGTCGGCGAGGCGGAGCTGTGGCGCGCCATCCGCCGGCTCGAGCCGCTCGACCCCGCGTTCGCCTCGGTCACCTACGGCGCGGGCGGCTCCAGCCGCGACCGCACCGTGCGCACCACCGCCCGCATCGCCACCGACACCACCCTCGTGCCGATGGCCCACCTCACCGCGGTGTCCCACTCCCGCGCCGAGCTGCGCCACGTCATCGGCGAGTACGCCGCCGCCGGCATCCGCAACGTGCTCGCCGTGCGCGGCGACCCCCCCGGCGACCCCCTCGGCGACTGGGTCGCGCACCCCGACGGGCTCACCTACGCCGACGAGCTGGTGACGATGGTGCGCGGGCTGGGAGACTTCTGCGTGGGCGTCGCGGCCTTCCCGTACGGCCACCCGCGCTCCACCGACGAGGACACCGACCTGGCCCGGCTGGTCGCGAAGATCCGCTGCGGCGCCGACTTCGCGATCACCCAGCTGTTCCTCGAGCCCGACGGGTTCCTCCGGCTGCGCGACCGGCTGGCCGCCGCGGGCTGCGGGGACGTGCCGCTGCTGCCCGGCATCATGCCGCTCACCACGCTGCGCACGCTGCGGCGCGGCCCGGAGCTGTCGGGGGCGCCGCTGCCGGCCGGGCTGGCGCAGCGGCTGGAGCGCCACGCCGACGACCCCGCCGCGTTCCGCGCCGCCGGCATGGACGCCACCACCGAGCTGTGCGAGCGGCTGCTCGCGGAGGGCGTGCGGGTGCTGCACTTCTACACGTTCAACCGGTCGACGGCCACGACCGAGCTCGTCGACCGCCTGGGCCTCGCGCGGCGCCCGGCCGTCGTCTGACCGGCGCCCCCCGGTCAGCGGGCCCCGGTCACCGGGGGGTTGCGGGTGCGGCGGGCGAGGAGCACCACGGCGCCGGAGACCAGCGCGATGACCCCGGCCAGGCCGAGGGTCCAGTTCAGGGGCGAGGGCGCCTGCGGGTCGTCGAACGCCACGACGGCCTCGACGTCGCCCACCTCGCCGGGCTCGAAGACCCAGCTGACGGTGCCGGCGTCGGCGTCGCCGTCGGTGTCCACGACCTGCCCCGGGAAGCTGATCTTGAGCTGGAAGTCCGCGCGGTCCGCGCCCGCGGTGGTCAGGTCGACCTGCCCGGAGACGACGACGCGGTTGCCGGCCCGGCGGATCGTCAGCCCGCTGCGCTGCACCGCCTCCGCCGCGATGTCGCCGCCCGCCACCCCGAGCAGCTCCCCGACCTGGTCGAACTCCAGCCCGGAGAACCGGACGACCGACCCGGCGTAGCCCTCCTGCCGGTACTCCGAGACCTCCACCGAGGACTCCAGGGACTCGGGCACCGTGATCACCGGACCGGGGTCGTCGGGGCCGGTCTCGGGCGTGGCGATCACGATCTCGCCGCGCACGGTGTCGTCGGGCTGCACGGCCAGGGCGGCCCGCACCCGGGCGCAGCCGGACACGGCCAGCAGGCCCACGAGCAGGACGAGCAGCAGCGCGCCGGCCCGGCGCGAGGAGGACGTCACCACGCGGTCATGGTGCCCCGTGGCGTCAGGGCCGGGCGGCGGGGGGTTCGAGCGGCAGCTCGCGGCCGAGCACGGCGAACGGCCGGGCGTCCCCGGTGAAGCGGTGCCGGCGCAGCACGTCGCGGAAGCCCGTGCGCCGGTAGAGCCGCCACGCCCGGCTGGGCGGGAGCGGGTCGTGCTCCGGGGTCGAGAGCAGCACCCGGGCCCCGGCCGCGCCGTCGAGCAGGGCGCGCAGCAGCGCCTCGCCCTGGCCGCGGGCCTGGGCGTCCGGCCGGACGTGCAGCTCGGTGAGCTCGAAGTAGTCGGTCAGCCACGGGGTCGCGTCCCCGCTGCGGACGCCGAGCCCGCGCCGGACCTCCTCGTACCACCACTGGCCCGGCGCGCCCGTGTAGCCGTAGGCGATGCCGAGCAGGCGGTCGGCGCCGTCGATCCAGGCGACCCCGCGCCACCCGGGCCGGCGGGTGTGGTCGAGCCACAGCGAGCGGCGGTGCCGGGCCGTGCTCGGGGGGTAGCCCATCGCGTCGACGTACACGCGCAGCGCCTCGTCGATCCGGCCGGCGAACGCGGCGGGGGTCAGCTCGACCAGCTGGCGAGCGGGCGCGGACGTCACATCACGCATCACACCACGGGCGTACCCGGTCGCGCCCGATCTGCGCGCCCCGGGCCCGACTTGACACCGATGACCTCGCCGGTTGTACTGGATCCGGTCGAACACGTGTTCGACCACGGTCCGGTGGAGGGGCGGGGGAAGCGCCCCGCCACCGGACCGGACCGGCGGCGTCAGGAGGGTCGAGTGGGCGGGTTCAGCAGCCTGTTCCGCGCCCGCGGGCCCGTCCAGGTCACCGTGCAGTGGCAGGACGGGGAGCCGGTGGGGTTCCGGCGCCGGGCGTCGCGACGGGCCCCCGCCTACCGCATCGTCGACGTCCGGGAGCGCTGGGAGGAGCACTCGCCCTGGCCGTTCCCCTCGCCCAAGCCGGTGGGCGGCGACCGCCTGCGGTGCTGGCGGGTCCGCGCCCGGCCGGCCGACGAGCCGGAGGACCCGGGCACGGAGTTCGTGCTCCGGATGCGCGCCGGCCCCGGGGTGTGGGAGCTCGTGCACGGCCCGGCCGGGGCCACCGAGGGAGAGGGAGGTCGGGGATGACGACGACGGCGGACGCAGCCGTGGGCGCGACGGGGCTGCCGGCCGTGGCCGTGCCCCGGCAGCGCGGCCGGGCGGCCGCGGGCCGGCGGGCACCGGCGCCCCGCCCGGCGCCGACCCCCCGCACGGCCCTGAGCCTGCTGCGCCAGGCCGCGGCCGGGCTCGCCGAGGCCCACCGCGACGACGACCCCCTGCGCCGCTACCCGGCGGCCTACCTCGCCGCGCTGCGGGCCGCGGCCGCCGTGCTCGCGGTGCGGGCCGAGCCCGCGCCCCGCGGGGCGGGCCGCAACGTCTGGGACCTGCTCACCCGCGTCGCGCCGGAGCTGGGGGAGTGGGCGGCGTTCTTCGCCTCCTGCTCGGCCACCCGGGCGGCCGCGGAGGCGGGCATCGAGCGGCTGGTGTCCCGCCGCGACGCCGACGACCTGCTGCGGCAGGCCGAGCAGTTCGTGGCGCTGGTGGGGGCGTCGGTGCCGCTGCGCTGACCGGGCCGGGGCCGGCGGGTCAGCGCGTGCTGGGCGGGGCCGCGGGCGTCCGGGGACGCCGCTCGGCCCGCAGCACCCGGCCGAGCAGCGTGGTGAACACGGCCGACGCCTCGCGGGCGCCCGGGGTGTCCCAGCGCTGGATCGGCACGCACGCCCCCTGGGCCTGCTGGATGGCCGAGCGGTCCGGCAGCACGCCGGGGAACACGAGCGGGCCGAACAGCTCGCGCAGCTCCGCCACGCGGAACTCGTGCTCGGCGTTGCGCGGCCGGACCCGGTTGATCAGCACGCCCAGCGGCTGCAGCCCGGTGTTGCCGCGCGCCCGCTCGGCCTGCACCGCGTCGAAGGCGCGCTGCACGCCGGAGACGGCGAACATCGTCGGGTCGGTCACCAGCACGGCGCGGTCGGCCGCCGCGAGGGCGCTGCGGGTGAGCTGCCCGAGCGAGGGCGGGCAGTCCACGACGACGAGGCGGTAGGGCCCGGGCCCGTCGCCGGCGTCCGGGCCGTCCGCGTCGTCGGGGTCGGGGCCGAGCTTGCCCAGCGCGCGGGCCAGCCGGACCAGCTGCTTGGCGCCCGGGTCCGGGTGGTTGTGCCGCTCGGTCTGCTCCGCGCCGACGAGCACGTCGAGGCCCTCGCCCCAGCCGCTGGGGGCGACGGCGCGGTGCAGCACCGACCGGCGCGGGTCGTCGAGGACGTCGGCCACGGTGGCGGTGGTGGGGCCGGCGTCGGTGGCGATCGTGGCGTTGGCCTGGGGGTCGAGGTCGACGAGCAGCGTGGACACGCCGTGCTGCTGGGCGGCCCCGGCGAGCCCGAGGGCCACCGTGGTCTTGCCCACCCCACCCTTGAGACTCAGCACGGCCACGACCTGCACGCGATCAACCTACCCCCCGGTCGTCCCGCGCCCGGGCGGAGAGCGCCGGGCGGGCGTCCCGCGCGCCACCGCGCCCCGGCGGGCGGCTCCCGCCGCGCGCTCTACGCTGCCGCTGTGCAGCCGCCCGTCCCCGCCCCCGCCCGCACCGCGCCGCCCGCCGAGGTGGGCGGGCCGGTGCTGGCGGTGCTGGAGGCCGAGGTCGACCGGGTCGCGGGCCACGAGCGCCGGCCGGTCCGCGTGCTCGACGTCGGCGGGGGCAGCGGCGCGTGGGCCGTCGCCCTGGCCCGCCGCGGGTGCTCGGTCACCGTGGTGGACACCAGCCCCAACGCGCTCGCGGCGCTGCACCGCCGGGCGCGGGAGGCCGGGGTCGCGGAGCACGTCACCCCGGTGCAGGGCGACATCGACGCGCGCGACGCGGCCGGGTCCCTCACCGAGCTCGGCCCGCCGGGCGGGGCCGACCTCGTGCTGGGCCACGGCCTGCTGGAGGTGGTCGACGACGCGGCCCACGCCGTCGCCGCGCTGGCCTCCGCCACCGCACCCGGCGGGGCGGTGTCGCTGCTCGTCGCCGGCCGGCACGCCGCCGTGCTCGGCCGCGCCCTCGCGGGCCGGCTCACCGAGGTCCGCGCGCTGCTCACCGACCCGCAGGGCCGCACCGGCCCGGACGACCCGCTGCGCCGCCGCCTCGACGTGCCCGGTCTGCTGGCGCTCCTGGAGGGCGCGGGCCTGGTCGCCGAGACCCTCGGCGGCGACGGCGTGCTGGGCGCGCTGGTGCCGGGGGCCGTGCGCGACGGCGGGCCCGCCGCCGCCCGCACCCTCGCCGAGCTCGAGGCGCTGGCCGCCGCCGACCCCGCGCTGCGGGCGGTCGCCGGGCGGCTGCACGCGCTGGCCCGCCGTCCCGCCTGAGCCCGCGGGCGGACGGGTCCGCGCCGCCCTGTTCGGTGAGTGGCGGCCCGGCAGCGGTGCGTGGTCGCGGGTCCGACGCCGCGGGTGGCCCCGGTGCCGCCCGCGAAACCCGACGACCCACTCGACGAGTTCGGGTAGTGGACCGGCCCCCGGGCTCGTATCGTGTGCTGAGGAGGCCCGGACCCGGGCGTTCGTCGCATCGATCCGGCACACTGGACGGCAGCGTCCACACCGAAGATGACCGACAAGAACACGACAGAAGTGCCGGAGGCGAAACGCATGCCCCTCTCCGAGCACGAGCAGCGACTGCTCGAGCAGATCGAGCGCGCGCTCTACGCCGAGGACCCCAAGTTCGCATCCACCGTGCGCGGTGGACGGATGCGCCGCCCGACCCGGCGCCGCCGCGCGCAGGGCATCGCCCTGTTCGTCGTCGGTCTCGCCCTGCTGGTGCTCGGCCTGGTGCTGTACCCGCAGAGCATGTACTTCCTCTTCCTGAGCGGGGGCGGGTTCCTCGCGATGCTGGGTGGTGCCGTGCTCGCCGTCGGGTCCCTCAAGGCCGGGCCCACCGGTCCCCAGCCCACCGCGGAGGCCGAGCCCGACAAGGGCCGGTTCACCGGCCGCATGGAGGAGCGCTTCCGCCGGCGGTTCGAGCAGGACTGACCGGCCCCACCCCGCGCTCCCCCCGCCTCCCCGACCTCGACCGACCCCACGCCGCCGCGGCGGCCCGGATCAGCTCCGGGCCACCGCGGCGGCGTCGTTCCTCGCTGTGTCGTTCCTCGCTGTGTCGTTCCGGGTGGCGTCGTTCTGCGCGGCGTCGTTCCGGGCGTCCTCGCCGCCGTCGGAGCCGGGGCCGCGGCGGCGCAGGCCCGACCGGAGGGCCACCCGCACCGATGCCGGGAGGAGCCGCTGGCTCCACCGCAGCGGGCTGCCCGCCTTCACGCCGGCGCGCACGGCGGCCAGGGGCCCCGCGAGCCGGCCCGGCTCCGGCGGCTCCCCGCCGTACCAGTCCGCCTCCACCGCCGTGACCACCGCACGCAGCCCGTCCTGGGCCGCGGCGTCGAGCCGGTGCTCGCGCACGAGCCGGCGGGCCGCGGCGCGCACCGTGTCGGTGGGCGGCACCGGCACCCCGCGGTCGGTCGACTCGGCCACCAGCTCCGCCCACGCCGCCCCGGCCGCGCCGGGCCCGCCGGCCCGGGCCGCGGCGCTGCGCGACCTCCGCACCGCGAGGCGCCATCCGGCCGGCACCAGCAGCAGCGCCACCACCAGCAGCGCCACGAGCAGCGGGCCCACGGGGAACCCGCCGGCCGGCGCGACCGGGGCCGCGACGACCTCACCGGCGTCGGGCACCTCCGGGGCCACCGGGTCGACCGTCGGCACGGGCTGCACCGGCACCGCCGGCGCGGCCTGCGGATCGGTCTCGTCACCCGTGCCGCCGTTGCGCGCCTCCTCGACGTAGGGCGGGACGACCGCGCGGCCGTCGGTGAGCGGGGTCGGGTCGAACGTCGTCCAGCCCACGCCGGGGAAGTACGCCTCCACCCACGCGTGGGCGTCGGAGGTGGCGATGCGGCGGGCGTCCCCGTCGACGTTGCCGGCCGTGAAGCCCACGGCGACGCGCGCGGGCACCCCGACCGCCCGGAGCATCACGGCCATCGCGGAGGCGAACTGCTCGCAGTAGCCGGTGCGGCCCAGGGTGAGGAACTCGACCAGCGCGTCGTCGCCCGCGGGCGGGGCGGTGCGCAGGTCGTAGGTGTAGGCGCTGTCCGGCCCGGTGAAGTGCTCCTGGAGCGCCATCGCGCGGTCGAACGGGGTGGTCGCCCCCGCCGTGACCTCCTGCGCGAGGGCGAGGACGCGCTGGTCCACCCCCGCGATGCTCGAGTACAGCGCTCCCGGGTCGTCGTCGCCGGACGCGGCGCGCAGGGCGTCGGCGGAGGGGACGGGCAGGAACGCCCGCTGCGTCCAGGTGCCCTGCTCGGCGGGCTGCTGGCTGTAGGCCGTGCCGGACGCGGGGTCGTAGGCCCACGCGCCGGCGTCCAGCCCGGCCGTCGCCACCGGCTGCCCGTAGAGCGGCAGCCAGTAGTCGCGGAAGCCCTCGTTGGTGAAGGTCACGTCGAGCACCTCGCCGGCGCCGCCCACGGGGGGCAGCGGCCCGGCCGCGTCCACGCCCGGCGCGGGCCGCACCGCCTGCCAGCCCTCGCCCCGCCGGTACTCGGCGAGCGTCAGGGCCCGCAGGTAGGTCGGGGTGGTCAGCCCGCGCACGGTGAACAGGTCGTCCGGCGTGCTCTGCTCCAGCTGGCCCCGCAGCGCGGTGAACGGGCTCAGCCCGATCGCGCCCGACCCGCCGCTGCCGCTGCCGCCGGGGTCGAAGCGCCCGGCGGTGCCGACGGCCGCACCGGCCAGCCCGACCAGCAGCGCCACCACCGTGCCCGCCGCCACCAGGGTGACGCCCCCGGGCAGCTGGCGCCGGTTGCCGTCCGGGGCGAGCAGCAGCAGCCCGAAGGCCAGGGCGGCCGCGGCGATGGTCCACCACGGCAGCAGGTCGTCGGCGAGCGCGGCGGGCACCGCGAACGCGGCCAGCAGCGGGACCCCGCCCGCCGCGGGCGCCTGCGCGCCGACGGCGGCCAGGTGCACGGCCACGGCGAGCAGCCCGGCCGCCGCCGCCACCAGGAAGAGGATCTCGGGGGTGCCCGGCACCGGCGCGATGCCCGCGTCGATCTGGGCGCCCGCCCCCGCGAGCAGGCCCGCCATGTCGTCCAGCGCGGCCGGGCCGGGCAGCACGCCGAACACGCCGTCGTCGCTGTACTGCGCGGTCAGCACGGCCAGCAGCCCGGTGAGCTGGAGCACGGCGACCAGTCCCGGGTGGCGGGGGAGCAGCACCACGGCCACCAGGCCGACGGCCACGACGGCGGCCACCGCCAGCACCGCGCCCACCAGCCAGCCGCTGCCCTGCACCACCGCGGACACCGGCGCCGCGGCCAGCAGCACCGCCAGCCCGGAGGCGACGGCGGCGAGCCACGGGGCGCGCGACGGTCCGGGTGCGGTGGGGGACGGGGGCGCCGGCGGCGCCAGGGTGGTCGCGGTCATCGGACGCTCCTCGTCACCAGGTCGTCCCAGGCGTGCTCGGGCGGCGCGCCGGCGGGCAGGACCGCGACGTGCCAGCCCGCCCCGCGCAGGACGGCGGCCGCCGCCTGCGTCGCGCCGGCCGCCGTGCGGTCCCAGGTCTCGACGTCGAGCAGGACGGCGTGCCCGGCCCCGTGGACGCGCTCGACGAGCGCCTCCACCCCGCCGGCGCCCGGGGCGCCCAGCACGGCCAGCACGTCGCCCTCCAGCGGCGGGCCGGTCAGCCCGGTCCGCGCGCCGGGGCGCAGGGCCGCCAGCGCGTCGAGCACGGCGTCGAGCGCGGCCGCGCCCTCGACGCCGCCGTCGGAGGGGCCCAGCGCCGCCCCGTCCTCGGTGACGGCGACGAGCGGCTCGCCGCGGCCGACGAGGTGGGCGCACACGCTGGCGACCAGGCTGATCGCGACCTCCAGGCTGGACGCGGGGCCCCGGCCCCGGTGCGCGCCGTCGCGGCGGTCGAGCAGCACCGTGGTGCGCCCGCTCCACGGCCGCTCCTCGGTGCGCACCATGAGCTCGTCGTGCCGGGCGGTGCTGCGCCAGTGCACGCGGCGCAGCTCGTCGCCCGTGGCGTAGGGCCGCACCAGGACGTCGGCGCGGCCGGCGCCGGAGCGGGCGAGCCCGTCGCCGGGGGAGCCCTCGCCGGCGCCGAGCGCCGGGGGCTGGCCGCGCAGCGGCACGACGCGCGGGAGGGTCACCAGGTGCGAGGCCGGCGCCAGGTCCCGGGAGAACTCGGCCAGCCCCAGCGGGTCGGTGGCGCGGCCGGTGAGCGGGCCGAGGCGGTGCAGCCCGCGCTGCGCGGGCACCAGCGGGTAGTCGAGCCGGGCGCCGGAGCGCGGGGAGAGCCGGTGCACGGTGAAGCGGGGCGGCGCGGAGGGCTGCGGACCGGCGGCGTCGGGCACCGCGTCGGCCAGCCGGACGGCGCCCAGCAGCGGCCCCCCGTGCAGCTGCAGCTGGACGTGCACCGCGTCGCCCACCGACGCCCGGGCCGGGGTGACCAGCCGGTCGGCCCGGACGGCGCGGCGGGCGCGGTCGGCGAGCAGCAGGGCGAGCAGCGGGAGCACCGCCACGAAGGCGCCGATCCGCAGCAGGTCGCGCTCGTCGAGCACGAGCGCGGAGACGGCGGTGGCCGCGCCGGCCGCCAGGAGGCAGCGGCCGCGCGTCGTCAGGCCGGAGAAGCGCGAGCCGCCCACGGCGTCAGCCGCCGCTGCGCACGCCGGGCACCGGTTGGCGCGCCAGCAGTCCCCGCACCACGTCGGCGGCGGAGCGCTGCGCGCCCTGGGCGTCGCGGGTGAGCATGAGGCGGTGCGCCAGGACCGGCACGGCGACGGCCTGCACGTCGTCGGGGACGACGTAGCTGCGCCCGGCCACGGCGGCCTGCGCCTTGGCCGCCCGGACGAGCTGCAGCGTCGCGCGCGGCGAGGCCCCCAGGCGCAGCTCCGCCAGCCGGCGGGTGGTGCCCACGAGCTCCACGCAGTACTGCCGCACCTCCGGGCCGACCCGGACCCGGCGCACGGCCTCGATCGCCGCGCGGAGGTGGCGGGCGTCGACGACCGGGCGCAGGACGTCCAGGGGATCGGCCCCGGCGTGCTCGTCGACCATCGCCAGCTCGGCCTGGGGGTCGGGGTAGCCGACGCTGACCTTCGCGGTGAACCGGTCGCGCTGGGCCTCGGGCAGGGCGTAGGTGCCCTCCATCTCCACCGGGTTCTGCGTGGCCACCACCATGAACGGGCTGGCCAGGGCGTAGGTGGCGCCGTCCACGGTGACCTGGTGCTCGCCCATGCACTCCAGCAGCGCCGACTGCGTCTTCGGCGACGCGCGGTTGATCTCGTCGGCGATGACGACGTTGGAGAACACCGGTCCGGGCCGGAACTCGAACTCGCCGCTCTGCCGGTTGTAGATCGAGACGCCCGTGATGTCGCCGGGCAGCAGGTCGGGGGTGCACTGCACCCGGCTCACGGAGCAGTCGACGGACCGGGCGAGGGCCTTGGCCAGGGTGGTCTTGCCGACGCCGGGCACGTCCTCGACGAGCAGGTGCCCCTCGGCGAGCAGCGTGACCAGCGCGATGCGGACGACGTCGGGCTTGCCGACGAGCACCCGCTGGACGTTGCCGGCGATCCGCGCGGCGAGGTCCGCGACCTCGGCGACGCCGCCCATCCGACCCGGATCGCGGACGGCGTCGAGGCCGCTCGTGGCAGTCACGCCCACCAGTCTGTCAAACCGCGGCCGGTACCGGGCCCGGACGGGTGATGTCCGCCGCCCCCCACCGCCCCCCACCCCCCGGCGCGGTCGTCCCCCACCTCGCCCCACCGGGCCGGTCCGGACCTGACTCCCCGTCGTTTTCGTGACGCTCCGTCACCTCCGGAACCTGCTTGATCGCTGTTCCGGGCGGTTGCGCCCGCAGGTCGAGGGACGGCGCCCCACGCGCCCTACCCACTTCCCCAACGCTCTGAACAGCCATTTCACGTCACGCTGACCTGCGGGGGAGCGCTCCGTCGGGTTGACGGTGGGGGGATGTGGGGTAGGGTGGTGATCGCTGGGAGGCACGGGATCACGCCGTCCGGCGCACGGGCGGAGGTGGTGCCGGGTGTTCCTCGGCACCTACACGCCGAAGCTGGACGACAAGGGGCGGCTGACGCTGCCCGCGAAGTTCCGGGACGAGCTGCGAGGCGGAGTGATGATCACCAAAGGGCAGGACCACTGCCTCTACGTGTTCACCCGCGACGCCTTCGCCGAGGTGGCCCGCAAGGTCGCCTCGGCGCCGCTGACGAGCGAGTCGGCGCGCGCGTTCCAGCGCAACCTCTTCGCGGGCACCGACGACCAGAACCCGGACGCCCAGGGCCGCATCGCCATCAACGCGGAGCTGCGGCGCTGGGCGGGGCTCACCAAGGACTGCGTGGTGATCGGCGCGTTCACGCGCGCCGAGATCTGGGACGCGCAGGCCTGGAAGCGCTACCAGGACGAGCACGAGGACGAGTACGCGAGGGCGCAGGAGGAGGTGCTTCCCGGGTTCTAGCCCCGGGGAGGGATCGCACCACCCGTGCGTCCTCCCGGGGGCCGCGTCCCCGCCGCCTCGCCGACGACCCTGGCGCACCTTCCCCGGTGCCAGGTCCGTCGACGAGGGAGCGGTGGGCGCGGCTCCCGGGAGGGAGCGCGGTGGCAGGTGGCCGGCTGGGGAGCACGGCCCCGCACGGTGCGGCCCGCGAGCAGGACGGTCGGTCGGCACCGGTGGGCGTGGGAGGTGAGCGGTGCAGGACGTATCGGACGGGCCGGCTGGGGCCAGGCACGTCCCGGTGCTCCTGCCCCGCGTCGCCGAACTCCTCGGGCCCGCGCTCGCCGGCCGGCCGGCGACGCTGGTGGACGCGACGCTGGGCCTCGGCGGCCACGCCGCGGCGCTGCTGGCCGAGCACCCGCAGCTCACCCTGGTCGGTCTCGACCGCGACCCCGACGCGCTGGCCCTGGCCGGGCGGCGCCTCGCCGCGTTCGCCGACCGCACGCACCTGGTGCACGCCGTGTACGACCGCATCGGCGAGGTCGTCGCGGAGCTGGGGCTGGCTCCCGTCCAGGGGGTCCTGTTCGACCTGGGGGTGTCGTCGTTGCAGCTCGACGCGACCGCCCGCGGGTTCTCCTACGCCCAGGACGCGGACCTGGACATGCGGATGGACCAGACGTCCGGCGTCACGGCGGCGGAGGTGCTCAACACCTACCCGGTGCCGGCGCTGGCCCGGGTGCTGCGCGAGTACGGCGAGGAGCGCTTCGCCCTGCGCATCGCCCAGGCGGTGGCGCGGCGGCGGGTGACCGCGCCGCTCACCCGCAGCGCGGAGCTGGTCGAGCTGCTCTACGCGGCGGTGCCGGCGGCGTCGCGGCGGACGGGCGGGCACCCGGGGAAGCGCACCTTCCAGGCGCTGCGCATCGAGGTCAACGGCGAGCTCGACGCCCTGCGCGCCGCGCTGCCGGCGGCGCTGGACGTGCTCGCCCCCGGGGGCCGGATGGTCGTGCTGGCCTACCAGTCGCTGGAGGACCGGATGGTCAAGCGGGAGTTCGCGGCCCGGGCGGCGTCCCGGTCGCCGGTGGACCTCCCGGTCGAGCTGCCCGGGTACGGGCCGGAGCTGCGGCTCCTGGTCAGAGGTGCGGAACCGGCGGGCGCGGAGGAGATCGCGGCGAACCCGCGGGCCGCGTCGGTGCGGTTGCGAGCAGTGGAACGGATCGGGGGGGAACCCGTGGGAGAGGTGGGAGCGACGTGAGCGAGCGCCAGCGAACCGATCGGCGTCGTACCGCGGGTACCGGCGAGGTGCGGCGGTGAGCGCGCCGGTGGCCGACCGGCCGCCGGTCAGGACGGCGCCGCGGCGCCCGGTCGCGCCGCGCCGCGCCGCGGTGCCGCCCCAGCGCGGCTCCGACCGCGCGGCCCGGTACGGGGCCGGCGGGCCCGACACCGCGGCGCGGCGCGCCTACGCGCGCCGCGACGAGCGGCTGCGCCGCAGCACCGGTGCCGCCCGCGCGGCGTCGGGGGAGCCCACGCGCCGCGCCCAGTTCGTGCTGCTGGTGATGGGGCTGCTCGTCACCGGCCTCGTGCTCACGCTCGGACTCTCGACGGCGGCCGCGGCGGACTCCTACCGCCTGCAGGCGGCCCGCGAGCAGGCGTCGACCCTCACCGAGCAGGTCGAGGCGCTGCGTCGCTCCGTGGCCATCGCCGGCTCGCCCACCGAGCTCGCCCGCCGCGCCGAGGAGATGGGCATGGTGCCGGTGCGCGACGCCGCGCGCCTGGTCGTCGCGCCGGACGGGTCGGTCACGGTGGTCGGGGACCCCTCGCCCGTGCCGTTCCCGGCCCCGCCGCAGCCCGTGGTGCCGCCGGCGCCCGCCGTCCCGCCCGCCGCCGGGGGGGCCGCCCCCGGCGCCGTGGACCCGGGTGCCGTCGCCCCGGAGGCGGTGCCCGGTCCGGCCACGGAGGACGCCGCGGTGGCGGCCGACGGTGCGGAGCCCGATCCCGCCGCCGACCCGGCCGCCGCGGCCGCCGACCCCGCCGCCGGTCCCGGTGCGGCCGGTCCGCCGGCGACCGACCCGGCCGCCGGTGCCGCCGGCACCGGCCCCGCCACCGACGCCGCCGCCGACCCCGCCGCGGCGGGCGCGAACTGATGGCGGCCGGCCCGCCGCGTGCGGCCGGGCCGCGCGCGGGTGCCCCCCGGGCGGCACCCGCCCGCGGCCGCGCGCCGGCCCCGCGCTCCCCGGCCCCGCGCCCCGCGCCCCGCGGGGCCAGCACGCGCCCGTCCGGCGGCGCCACGACGGTCGGGCGCCTGCGGGTCGCGCGCGTGGTGCTCGTCCTCGCGCTCGTGCTGGCCATGATCAAGCTGGTGACGGTGCAGACGGTGCAGGCCGGCGAGCTCACCGCGCTGGCCGAGCGCCAGCGCACCGTCGAGCTCGAGCTCCCGGCCGAGCGGGGGGCCATCCTCGACCGGGACGGCAACCCGCTGGCCTTCTCCGTCGAGGCGCGCGCCCTGGTGACCAACCCGCGGATCATCCGCCGGGAGAACCCCGACACGGCGGAGCAGATCCTCACCGACATGGCCGACGCCGTCGCCGCCGACACCGGCGCCGATCGGCAGGCCCTCCTCGACGAGCTGAACGAGGACCGCGGGTACGTCGTGCTGGCCCAGTACGCCGACCCCGAGGTCGCCCGGCGGCTCACCGACCGCTTCCACTACCTGGCCGCGGAGTACCGGGAGGAGCGCCAGTACCCGGGCGGGCCGCTGGCGTCCAGCATCGTCGGCTTCTCCCGCTGGGACGCCGGCGAGCAGCGCATCGTCGGTCGCGAGGGCCTGGAGAGCTCGCAGGACAACCTGCTCATGGGCGCCCCGGGCCTGCGCGTGGTGGACCAGGCCGAGGAGAGCGCCACGGAGATCCCGGGCAGCACCCAGTTCGAGCGGCCGGTCGTGCCCGGCTCCGACCTGCTGCTCACGCTCGACTCCGACCTGCAGCACACCGTGCAGCGCGTCCTGGGCGACGCCGTCGCCCGCACCGGGGCCGGCCCCACCTCGGCGGCCGTGGTGCTCGACGCCACCACCGGGCAGGTGCTGGCCCTGGCCAACGGGGGCGACGCCGACCGCGCCACGGGCAACGGCGGCGGCAACCCGGCCGTCACCAGCCCGTTCGAGCCGGGCTCCGTCAACAAGATCGTCACGATGGCCGCGGCGCTGGAGCACGGCGTCGCCCGCCCGGAGGACGTGCTGTCGGTGCCCGGCAGCATCGAGGTGGCCGACCGCACCGTCCGCGACGCCTGGCGGCACGGGCTCGAGGACTACACGCTGACCGGGGTGCTGGCGAAGTCGTCCAACGTCGGCACGCTGATGATGGCGCAGCGGGTGGGGGAGGACCGCTGGTCGGAGATGCTGCGGCGGTTCGGCGTGGGGGAGCGCACCGGGGTGGGCCTGCCCGGGGAGAGCGCCGGGTCCGTCCCGGCCCGCGAGACGTGGTCGGGCTCCACGTTCGGCAACCTGCCGATCGGCCAGGGCCTGTCGATGACGGTGCTGCAGATGGCCGGGATGTACCAGGCGGTCGCCAACGACGGCCTCCGCGTCCCGCCGCGGATCGTGGCCGGCACCGTCGGCCCGGACGGCGTGCTCACCCCGGCGCCCGCGCCGGAGCCGGTGCGCGTCGTCTCCCCGCAGACCGCCGCCGAGCTGCGCACGATGCTGCAGGCCGTCGTGCAGGACGAGCGCGGCCAGCGCGGCACGGGCTACCAGGCCGCGGTGCCCGGCTACCGGGTGGCGGGCAAGACCGGCACCGCGCAGCAGGTCGACCCGGACTGCGGCTGCTACGTCCGCGGCACCTACTGGATCACCTTCGCCGGCATGTTCCCGGCCGAGGACCCGCGCTACGTGGTCGGGATCATGCTCGACGCCCCGGCCGGCGGCGCGAGCGCCGCGCCGCTGTTCCACGAGATCGCCTCCTACCTCGGCCAGCACGAGCGGATCCCGGTCACCCCGGAGCCGGCCCCGGTGCAGACCCTGCAGCTGCCCTGAGCCACGTGATCCTGATCGGCCCCGCGCTGCGGCCCCCGCCGGGGGCGGGGCGTGCGGCCGGTGATCGCCGTCGGATGTGCGGTGGCGCCCTCGCCGGGGCGGCGACGTGCAGTGGATCACGATCGACGACCGGCCGCGGCGGGAGCGGTGTCGGTGGCCGGTCGGCCACCCGCGCTGAGGGCGGGTCCACGACCCGGGCGGCCCGCCGGTCCCCCCGGCGCGCCGGCGGGCTGCGGCGACGGGTGCGGCGCGCACGGTCGTCGGCGCCGCCCCGACGGGCCGTGCGGGGACGGCCCGGCACGGGTGCGGCGACCGGTGCCCGGTCCGCGCCCGGCGGGTCGCCGCCGGTCGGGGCGGGCGGCGGTGCGCGGGGAGGACGCGCGGTGACCGCCGGTAGCCTCCCCCCGTGCCGCACGTGAGCCCGACCCCCGAGCCCGGGGGCGCCCCGCTCCGCCCGGACCCGGCCGGCCCGGCCGGGCCGCCCCCCGTCGACCTGCGGGCCGTCGCCGCCCGGATCGGCGTCGCCGCGCCGACCGGCGCTCTGGTGACCGGCGTCACGCTCCGTGCGGGTGAGGTGCGGCCGGGCGACCTGTTCGCCGCCCTCCCGGGCTCCCGGGCCCACGGCGCCGACTTCGCCGCGCAGGCGCTCGCCGCCGGCGCCGTCGCGGTCCTCACCGACCCCGACGGCGCGGCCCGCCCGGCGCTCGCCGGCGTGCCGGTGCTGGTCCACCCCCGCCCCCGGGACGTGCTGGGCGCCGCCGCGGCCCTCGTGTACGGCGACCCGACGGCGGACCTGCGCGTGCTCGGCGTCACCGGCACCAGCGGCAAGACCACGGTGGCGCACCTGCTGGAGGCCGGGCTGGGGGCGGCGGGACGGTCGACCGGGCTGATCGGCACGGTCGGCACGCGGATCGGCGGCCGGCGGCTGCCCAGCGCGTTCACCACCCCCGAGGCCCCGGACCTGCAGGCGCTGTTCGCCGTGATGCGGCAGGGGGGCGTCACGGACGTGGCGATGGAGGTGTCCAGCCACGCCCTGGCCCTGGGCCGGGCGGCGGGCACGCGGTTCGCGGTGGGCGCCTTCACCAACCTGTCGCAGGACCACCTGGACTTCCACCGCGACATGGACGACTACTTCGAGACCAAGGCGCGCCTGTTCGACCGGTGGGCCGAGCGCGCCGTCGTGTGCGTGGACGACGCCTGGGGGCAGCGCCTCGCCGCCCGCACCGCCGGCGTGGTCACGGTCAGCAGCACGGGGGTGCCCGCCGACTGGCGCGCCCTCGACGTCCGCACCGGCGCCGACGGGGCCCAGGAGGGCACCGCGCTCACGCCGGACGGCCGGACGGTGGCGCTGCGGCTGGCGCTGCCCGGGGCGTTCAACGTCGCCAACGCGCTGGTGGCCCTGGCCGTGCTCGACGCGGCCGGCGTGCCCGTGGACACCGCGGCGGCCGGGCTGGCCGACGTCGGCGTGCCGGGCCGGATGGAGCGCGTCGACGCCGGGCAGCCGTTCCTCGCCGTCGTGGACTACGCGCACAAGCCCGCCGCCGTCGCCGCCCTGCTGGACGCGCTGCGCGCGCAGGTGCCCGGCCGGCTGCTCACCGTGCTCGGCTGCGGCGGCGACCGCGACCGGGGCAAGCGCCCGCTGATGGGGGCGGCCGCGGCCGCCCGGTCGGCGCTGCTCGTCGTCACCGACGACAACCCCCGCAGCGAGGACCCCGCGGCGATCCGCGCGGAGGTGCTCGCGGGGGCCCGCGCCGAGCCGCGCCGCGGCGAGGTGCTGGAGGTCGGCGACCGGCGCGCGGCCATCGCCGCGGCCGTGGCGGAGGCGCGCCCCGGGGACGCCGTCGTCGTGGCGGGCAAGGGCCACGAGACCGGCCAGGAGGTCCAGGGCGTGAAGCACCCCTTCGACGACGTCGCCGAGCTGGCCGCGGCGATCGCCGCGCACGCGGTGGTGGGGCGGTAGTGCAGCCGCGCACCCTGGCCGAGGTCGCGGCCGTCACGGGCGGGCGCCTGCACCGCACCGACGGCTCCGCCGCGGTCACCGCCGTCGAGTTCGACACCCGCGCGATCGGCCCCGGCGGGCTGTTCCTCGCGCTGCCCGGGGAGCGCGTGGACGGGCACGACTTCGCCGCGGCCGCCGTGGCCGCGGGCGCGGCCGGGGTGCTCGCCGGACGCGAGGTCGACGCGCCCGCCGTCATCGCGCCGCCCGCCGCGTCCGGGGCCGGCACCTACCTGGCGGAGCACGACCCGCACGGGCACGGCGCCGCCGTCCTCACCGCCCTGGCCCGGCTGGCCGGGCACGAGGTGCGGTCCCGGCCCGACCTGGCGGTCGTGGGCGTCACCGGCAGCTCGGGCAAGACCTCCACGAAGGACCTGCTCGCCGCCGTCCTCGCCCCGCTCGGGGCGACCGTCGCGCCGCCGGGGTCGTTCAACAACGAGCTCGGCCTGCCCTGGACCGCGCTGCGCGCCGGGCCGGACACCCGCCACCTGGTGCTGGAGTACTCCGCCCGCGGGGTCGGCCACATCGCCGGCCTCGCCGCCGCCGTCCCGCCCCGCATCGGGGTCGTCCTCAACGTCGGCCGCGCGCACCTGGGCGAGTTCGGCAGCCGCGAGGCGATCGCGCGGGCCAAGGGCGAGCTGGTGGAGGCCCTGGACGAGGACGGCGTCGCCGTCCTCAACGCCGACGACCCGCTCGTGGCGGCCATGGGCATCCGCACCGACGCGCGGGTGGTGCTCACCGGGCGCCACCCGAACGCGCACGTCCGGGCCGAGGACGTCCAGCTCGTCGCCGGACGGGCCAGTTTCACGCTGGTGGCGCCGGGCGGCAGCGCCCGCGTGGCGCTGCGCCTGGTCGGCGACCACCACGTCGGCAACGCGCTGGCGGCCGCCGCCGTGGCCCTGGAGCTGGGCGGCACGCCCGAGGGCGTGGCGGCCGCGCTGACCGCGGCCGCGACGTCGTCGCGGTGGCGGATGGAGGTCACCGACCGGCCCGACGGCGTCACCGTCGTCAACGACGCCTACAACGCCAACCCCGAGTCGATGCGCGCCGCGCTCGTCGCGCTCGAGTCCCTCGGCGCGGGCCGGCGCACCTGGGCCGTGCTGGGCCCCATGGCCGAGCTCGGCGACGACTCCGCCGCCGCGCACGCCGAGGTGGCCGCGTTCGCCCGGGAGCGCGGCGTCGGGCGGCTCGTGGCGGTGGGGGCGCCGGAGTACGGCGCCGACCACGACGTCCCGGACGTCCCCGCGGCCCTGGACCTGCTGCGCGCCGAGCTGGCGCCCGGCGACGCGGTGCTGGTCAAGGCGTCCCGTGCGGCGGGGCTGGAGCGGCTGGCCGCGGGTCTGCTGGAGGGTGAGTCGTGAGGGGCGTGTTCATCGCCGCCGGCGTGGCGCTGGCGGTGTCGATCCTGCTCACGCCGTACCTGATCCGGTTCTTCGGGCGGCAGGGCTTCGGCCAGGAGATCCGGGCCGAGGGCCCGCAGAGCCACCAGGCCAAGCGGGGCACGCCCACGATGGGCGGTGTCGCGATCCTGCTCGCCGTCTGGATGGGCTACCTCGCCTCGCACGTGTTCACCGGGCTGCCGATCACCCCGTCGGCGCTGCTGGTGCTGTTCCTGACGACGGCGCTGGGCGTGGTCGGGTTCCTCGACGACTTCATCAAGCTGCGCCGCCAGCGCAACCTCGGGCTGAACAAGACCTCCAAGCTGGTCGGGCAGTTCGTCACGGCGCTGGTGTTCGCGATCCTCGCGATCCGGCTGACCAACGGCGACGGCCTGACCCCGGCGAGCGTGAACCTGTCGTTCGTCCGCGACATCACCGTGCTGAGCTTCGGCGTCGTCGGGTTCGTCGTCTTCGCCTACTTCGTGATCGCGGCCTGGTCCAACGCCGTCAACCTGACCGACGGCCTGGACGGGCTGGCCGCCGGCACCGCGGCGATGGTGCTCGCCACCTACGTGATCATCGCGTTCTGGCAGTTCCGCAACGCCTGCGCCATCGACGCGGCGCCGGGCTGCTACCAGGTGCCCGACCCCCTCGACGTCGGGATCGTCGCCGCCGCCGCGATGGGCGGCTGCATCGGGTTCCTGTGGTGGAACGCCGCGCCCGCGCGGATCTTCATGGGCGACACCGGCTCGCTCGCCCTGGGCGGGCTCATCGCCGGGCTGTCGATCGTGACGCGCACCGAGCTGCTGCTCGTCGTCATCGGCGGGGTGTTCGTCGTGGAGGCGCTGTCGGTGGCGCTGCAGATCGTGGTGTTCCGCACGACCGGGCGACGGCTGTTCCGCATGGCGCCCTTCCACCACCACTTCGAGCTGGCCGGCTGGGCCGAGACCACCGTGATCATCCGGTTCTGGCTGCTCGCGGCCATGTGCGCGGCGCTGGGCCTGGGCCTGTTCTACAGCGAGTGGCTGAACGCGAGCGAGGGGCTGTGACCCCGGGCCGCGTCCGGCCGGCCGAGCTGCGGGGCCGGCGCGTGGTGGTGGCCGGGGCCGGGGTGTCCGGGCTGGCCGCGGCGCGGGCGCTGCTCGACCTCGGCGCGCTGGTCACCGTCACCGACGCCCGGCCCGAGGCCCTGGCCGACCTGCCCGACGGCGCCACCCCCGGCGCGGAGGACGACCCGCTCCCCGACGGCACCGCGCTCGTCGTCACCGGGCCGGGGCGCCGCCCCGACCACCCGCTGACCCGCGCCGGCGTGCCCGTGGTGGGGGAGACCGAGCTGGCCTGGTGGCTCTCGGCCGCCGCGCCCGAGCCGCCCGCCTGGCTGGTGGTGACCGGCACCAACGGCAAGACCACGACCACCGAGATGCTCGCCGCGGTCCTGCTGGCCGCGGGCCTGGACGCCGTCGCCTGCGGCAACATCGGCTTCCCCGCCGTGGACGCCGTGCGCGCCGGGCACCGCGTGCTGGCGGTGGAGCTGTCGAGCTTCCAGCTGCACTGGTCGCCCTCGGTGGTGCCCGCGGCCGGGTGCGTGCTCAACGTCGCCGAGGACCACCTCGACTGGCACGGCTCGATGGACGCCTACGCCGCCGCGAAGGCGCGCGCGCTCACCGGGCCGGTCGCCGTGGCCGGGGTGGACGACGCCCGCGCCGCCGCGCTCCTGGCCGCCGCCCCCGCGCCGCGGCGGGTCGGGGTGACGACCGGGGTGCCCGGGCCGGGCCAGCTCGGCGTCGTCGACGGGGTGCTGGTGGACCGGGCGTTCGGGGACGGGGTCGCGCTGCTCGACGCCGCCGCGGTCCGCCCGGCGGGTCCGCCCGGCGTCACCGACGCTCTCGCCGCCGCGGCCCTGGCCCGCGCCCACGGCGTCGGGGCGGACGCGGTGCGGACCGCGCTCACCGCGTTCCGGCCCGGGCGCCACCGCGCCGAGGTCGTCGGGGTGCGCGCCGGGGTCACCTTCGTCGACGACTCCAAGGCCACCAACCCGCACGCCGCCGCCGCGTCCCTGGCCGCCGCGGCCGGGCCGGTGGTGTGGATCGCCGGGGGGCTGCTCAAGGGCGCGTCGGTCGACGACCTCGTGGCCGCGCAGGCGCCGCGGCTGCGGGCCGCCGTCGTGATCGGCCGCGACCGGACCGCGATCACCGCGGCACTCGCGCGACACGCCCCCGATGTCCCGGCCGTGGAGGTGGAGGCGGGCGACGATGGGGTCATGACCCGCGCCGTCGCCGAGGCCGTCCGCCTCGCCCGTCCGGGGGACGTGGTGCTGCTCGCGCCGGCCGCCGCGTCGATGGACCAGTTCCGCGACTACGCCGCGCGCGGCGACGCCTTCGCCGCGGCGGTGGCGGGGGTGCGCGGGTGAGCGAGCGCCAGCGGGCGGACCGGGGACGCAGCGCCCGTGCGCAGCGCCGGCCGAGCGCCGGCGGGGGCGAGCGATGAGCACGCGCACGCCGGCGCAGCGCGCACCCCGCCCGCAGCCGGCCCGGCTGGCGGTCGGGCGGGCCGGGTCGGCCCTGCAGCAGTGGCTCGCGCGCCCCCTGACCTCGCTGCACCTCGTCGTGGCCGTCTTCGGGCTGCTCACGGTGTTCGGCCTGGTCATGGTGCTCTCGGCGTCGTCGGTGCGGGCGTTCGTGGACGGGGAGAACAGCTACGACGTCTTCGTCCGCCAGCTGCTGTTCTGCGTGCCCGGGCTGTTCCTGTTCTGGCTCGGGCTGCGGCTGACGCCGAAGCAGCTGCGCGCCCTGGCCCCCGCGTCGCTGGTGCTCGGGATCGCCTCGCTCGTCGCGGTGCTGGTCGTCGGCACCGAGGTCGGGGGCTCCCAGGCCTGGATCCGCGTGGGCGGGATGTCGGTCCAGCCGTCGGAGGCGGTGAAGGTCGCCCTGACGTTCTGGGGCGCGCACGTGCTCGTCGCGCGCCGCGCGGTGATGCACCGCTGGAAGTACGCCCTGTCGCCGGTGGTGCCCGTGGCCGGGCTGATCTGCGTGCTGCTGGTCCTGCAGCCCGACCTCGGCATGACGATCACGATGGGCGTCGTCGTGATCGCGCTGCTGTTCTTCGCCGGCGCCCCGGCCCGGCTGATGGCGGCGCTCCTGGCCGGCGCGGCCGGCGGGGCGCTCGTGCTCGGGCTCACCGCCCCCTACCGCCTGGCCCGGATCACCTCGTTCCTCGACGGCGGCAGCGACGTCCAGGAGGCCGGCTTCCAGGCCCGGCAGGCGCTCTACGCCCTGGCCGACGGCGGGCTGTTCGGCACCGGGCTGGGCAGCGGGCGCAGCAAGTGGAACTACCTGCCCAACGCCCACAACGACTTCATCTTCGCGATCATCGGCGAGGAGCTCGGGTTCGTCGGCGCCTTCGCCGTGCTGGCGCTGTTCGCCACCCTCGCCTACACCGGCTTCCGCATCGCCGCCCGCAGCGCCGACCCGTGGCTGCGGCTCGTGGTCGCGGTGTCCACCACGTGGCTCGTGGCCCAGGCCGCGATCAACATCGGCTACGTCGTGGGCCTGCTGCCGGTGACGGGGCTGCAGCTGCCGCTGATCTCCTCGGGCGGCACCTCGCTGATCGTGACCATGTTCGTGTTCGGGGTGCTGGCCAACGCCGCGCGGCACGAGCCCGACGCCGTCGCCGTGCTCCGCGCCGCCCGCCGCCCCCGCAGCGGGTTCGCCGCGCTGGTGCTCCCGCCGGTCCCGGAGCCCTACCGGGCCCCGGTCCGCCGTCCCCCGGGTCGGGTCCGTTGAGTGGAAGGGTGAGATGACTCCGTCCGTCGTCGTAGCGGGCGGGGGGAGCGCCGGGCACATCGAGCCCGCGCTGGCCCTCGCCGACGCCGTCCGCCGCCTCGCGCCGGACGCCCGCGTCACCGCGCTGGGCACCGAGCGCGGGCTGGACACCGCGCTGATCCCCGCGCGCGGCTACCCGCTGGAGCTGATCCCGCCGGTGCCGCTGCCGCGCCGGCCCAGCGCCGACCTGCTGCGCCTGCCCGGCCGGGTGCGCACCGCCGTGGGCCGCGTCCGCGAGGTGCTGCGCCGCGTGGACGCCGACGTCGTCGTCGGGTTCGGCGGCTACGTCGCCCTGCCCGCCTACCTGGGCGCCCGCGGCCGCGTCCCGGTCGTCGTGCACGAGGCCAACGCCCGCGCGGGCCTGGCCAACAAGGTCGGCGCCCGGTTCGCCGCCCGCGTCGTGACGGCCGTGCCGGGCAGCGGCCTGCCCGGTGCGCAGGTGCTCGGCATCCCGCTGCGCCGCGCCGTGACCACCCTGGACCGCCCCGCGCTGCGGGCGCAGGCCCGCGAGCACTTCGGGCTGCCCGCCGACGGGCCGGTGCTGCTGGTGTTCGGCGGCTCGCAGGGGGCGCGCACGCTCAACACCGCGCTCGCCGCCGCGCTGCCCGGGCTGGCGCACTCGTGCGTCGCGGTGCTGCACGCGCACGGCCGCGGCGGCGCGCCCGCCGACCCGGCGCCCGGCTACGTGCCCCTGCCCTACATCGACGAGATGCACCTGGCCTACGCCGCGGCCGACGCCGTCCTCGGGCGGGCCGGGGCCATGACCGTCGCCGAGGTGTCCGCGGTGGGGCTGCCCGCGGTGTACGTGCCGCTGCCGCACGGCAACGGCGAGCAGGCCCTCAACGCCGGCCCGGTCGTCGCGGCCGGGGGCGGCGTGCTCGTCCCCGACGCGGAGCTCACCGGCGACCGGGTGCTCGCCGAGCTGCTGCCGCTGCTCACCGACCCGGCCCGGCTGGCTGCGATGGGTGCGGCGGCGCGGGCGTCCGGGCACGCCGACGCCGACGAGCGCCTGGCGCGCCTCGTGCTGGAGGTGGCGGGCGGATGACCGGCCGGACCGCGCGACCGACCCACCCGGTGGTGCTGCACAACCGCGTCCACCTCGTCGGCATCGGCGGGGCCGGGATGAGCGGCATCGCCCGGATCCTGCTGGCCCGGGGCGCGGAGGTGTCCGGCTCGGACGCCAAGCACTCCAGCACCGTGCTCGCGCTGCGGGCGCTGGGGGCGCGGGTGGAGGTCGGCCACGACGCCGCGCACCTGCCCGCCGCCCCGGCCACCGTCGTCGTCTCCTCGGCGATCCGGCCCACCAATCCCGAGCTCGCCGCGGCCCGGGAGCGCGGGCTCGACGTCGCGCACCGCGCCCAGGCCCTCGCGGCCCTCACCGCGGGGCACCGGCTGGCCGCCGTCACCGGCACCGCCGGGAAGACCTCCACCACCTCGATGCTCACCGTGGCCGCCCAGCACGCCGGGCTGGACCCGTCGTTCGCGATCGGGGGCGACCTCGCCTCGTCCGGGTCCGGGGCGCACGCCGGCGGCGGGGACGCGTTCGTGGTGGAGGCCGACGAGAGCGACGCGTCGTTCCTCGCGTTCTCCCCCGACGTCGCCGTCGTCACCAACCTCGAGCCCGACCACCTCGACCACTACGGCACCGCGCGGGCCTACACCGACGCCTTCGACGCGTTCACCGGGCGGATCACCCCGGGCGGCCTGCTCGTCGTCTGCGCCGACGACCCCGGGTCGGCCGCCCTCGGCGACCGCGCAGCCGCCCGCGGGCTGCGGGTCGAGCGGTACGGGCGCGGGGACGGCGGGGAGGCGCAGCTCCTGGACTTCCGCCCCGACGGGCCCGGCGCGCGGGTCGTGCTGCGCCACGGGGGCGCGGAGCACCGGCTGCACCTGGCCGTGCCCGGCGAGCACATGGCGCTCAACGCCCTGGCCGCGCTGCTGGCCGGGGTGGAGCTGGGCGGGGCGCCCGACCGCCTGCTGGCCGGGCTGGCCGCGTTCGACGGGGTGCGCCGCCGCTTCGAGTTCAAGGGCCGCGCCGCGGGCGTCGCGGTGTACGACGACTACGCCCACCACCCGGCCAAGGTGGCGGCCCAGCTGCGCGCGGCCCGGCAGGTCGTGGCGGGCGGCGGCCGCGTCGTCGTCGCCTTCCAGCCGCACCTGTACTCCCGCACGGCCGACTTCGCCGCCGACTTCGGCCGCGCCCTCGGCCTGGCCGACGAGGTCGTGGTGCTCGACGTGTTCGGCGCGCGCGAGGACCCGGTGCCCGGCGTCACCGGTGCGCTCGTCGCCGACGCGGTGCCGCTGCCGGCCGACCGGGTGCGGTTCGTGCCCGGGCTGGCCGACGTGCCCGGGGTGGTCGCCGACCTGGCCCGGCCGGGTGACCTCGTGATCACGATGGGGGCGGGCGACGTCACGGTGCTCGGCCCCGAGGTGCTGCTGGAGCTGGAGAAGCGGGCGTGAGGGAGCGTCAGCGAGCGAGCCATCGGCGGAGCGCAGCGGGGGAGCGGGCGTGAGCCCGACCCGGACGCCCCCGACCCGGACGCCCCCGGGGCGCGGGGGCGCGCGGACGGCCGCGGCCCGTCCCCGGCCCCCGCTCTCGCCGGTGCACCGGCGCCGCCGCCTCGTCGCGGCCGCCGTCGCCGTCCTGGTCCTGCTCGCGCTGCTCGGGCTCGGGGTGCGGCTCGTGGTGTGGGACTCGGGGATGTTCGCCGTCGAGGGGGTCCGGGTGACCGGGCTGTCCGTGGTGCCCGAGGCGGACGTCCTCGCCGCCGTCGCGCTGACCCCCGGGGGGCCGCTGGCCTCCGTCGACACCGCCGGGATCGCCTCCCGGGTGGCCGCGGTGCCCGGGGTGGCCGTCGTCGAGGTCGGGCGGGACTGGCCGCGCACCGTGACCGTCGCCGTCACCGAGCGGGTGCCCGTGGCCGTCACGGACACCCCGGAGGGGCCGCTGCCGGTCGACGCCCGCGGCGTCGTCTACCGCGCGGCGGTGCCCCCGGGGCTGCCCCGGCTGCTCTTCCGCACCGCCGGCCCGGACGACCCCGCCACGGCGGCGGTGCTGGCCGTCCTCGCGGCGCTGCCCGACCCCCTGCGCGGGCAGGTGCTGACCGCCGACGTGACGGGCGGAGGGGGTGTGCCGCAGGTCGCCCTCGGGCTCACCGACGACCGCCAGGTGCGCTTCGGCACGGCCGAGCGGGCCGCCGAGAAGGCGTCGGTGCTGGTGGTGCTGCTGACCCAGGAGGGCCGGGTGTACGACGTGTCGAGCCCGGACCTGCCCACCGTACGATCGTAGATCGACCCGGTCGGGCCCGTCCCGACGCACGGCGCGCCTGCTGGACCGCGCCCACCACGGCACCTAGCGTGCGACGCACCGGGGAGCACACCCCCGGTTTTCGAGGAGAGGGACCGCGCATGACGCCCCCGCACAACTACCTGGCCGTGATCAAGGTCGTCGGCATCGGTGGCGGCGGGGTCAACGCCGTCAACCGCATGATCGAGGTCGGCCTCAAGGGCGTCGAGTTCATCGCGGTGAACACCGACGCGCAGGCCCTCCTGATGTCCGACGCCGACGTCAAGCTCGACATCGGCCGCGAGCTCACCCGGGGCCTCGGCGCCGGGGCCAACCCCGAGGTCGGCCGCAAGGCCGCCGAGGACCACCGCGAGGAGATCGAGGAGGTCCTCAAGGGGGCCGACATGGTCTTCGTGACCGCGGGGGAGGGCGGCGGCACCGGCACCGGCGGCGCGCCCGTCGTCGCCTCGATCGCCCGCAAGCTCGGCGCGCTCACCATCGGCGTCGTCACCCGCCCGTTCACCTTCGAGGGCCGCCGGCGCGCCGGCCAGGCCGAGGAGGGGATCACGGCGATGCGCAACGAGTGCGACACGCTCATCGTCATCCCCAACGACCGCCTGCTGCAGCTCGGCGACGTGGGCGTCTCGCTGATGGACGCCTTCCGCTCAGCGGACGAGGTGCTGCTCTCCGGTGTGCAGGGGATCACCAACCTCATCACCACGCCCGGCCTGATCAACCTGGACTTCGCCGACGTCAAGTCGGTCATGTCGGGCGCCGGGTCCGCCCTGATGGGCATCGGGTCCTCCCGCGGGGAGGGCCGGGCCGTGCAGGCCGCGGGCAAGGCGATCAACTCGCCGCTGCTCGAGGCCTCGATGGACGGCGCGCAGGGCGTGCTGCTGTCGATCGCCGGCGGGTCGGACCTCGGGCTGTTCGAGATCAACGAGGCGGCGTCGCTGGTGCAGGAGGCCGCGCACCCCGAGGCCAACATCATCTTCGGCACCGTGATCGACGACTCGCTGGGCGACGAGGTGCGGGTCACCGTGATCGCCGCCGGGTTCGACTCCGGCGGCCCGACCCACAAGAAGCTCGAGCCCGAGGCGTTCGGCAGGGGCGCCCGCGCCCCGGGGGCCATCGCGCCGGGCGTCAGCGGCACCACCGCGCCGCCGCCCCCGCCGCCGGTCGAGGCGTCCGCCCCGCCCGCGGTCAACGGCAACGGCCCGGTGCCGGTGCCGAACGGCTCCCACCAGGCCGGGGTGCTGCCGCCCGCGGCGGGCACCGGGGGCTTCACCCCGCCGGCCCCGCGGGTGCCCGACTCGCCGCGGGTCGAGGCGCCCCGCGAGACCCCGCGGGCCGAGCCCCTGCGGCCCGAGAGCCACCGGTCGGACGGCCTGCGCGCCGAGCCCGCGCAGCACGAGCCGGCCGTCGAGCGCTCCCTGCCGGCGCACCCCGTGCAGGCCACGGACTTCGACGACGACGTCGACGTGCCGCCGTTCATGAAGCGCTGACCGCGTCGCCGTCGCGAGCCGGCCCGCCGTCGGGCAAGCTCCTCGCACGGAGGTGGCCCTCCCGCTGAGCGGGGGAGGGCCCGACGAGCGAGGAGGACCCGTGGCGGGGCGCGTGCGGCGGGTGGTCACCACCCGCGCCGGAGGCCGGTCGACCGGCCGGTACGGCACGTTCAACCTGTCGGGCGGCGTCGGGGACGCCCCGGCGGCGGTGGCGGCCAACCGGGCGCGGGCCGCCCGCGAGCTCGGCGTCCCGGTGGTGTTCCTGGAGCAGGTGCACGGCACCGGCGTGGCCGTGGTCGACGCCGTGCCGGCCCCGGGGGAGCCCGACCGGCCGGGGTGCGACGCCGCCGTCACCGCGGTGCCCGGCGTCGCCCTCGCGGTCCTCGCCGCCGACTGCGTGCCCGTGCTGCTGGCCGACCCGGGGGCCGGGGTGGTCGGCGCGGCCCACGCCGGCCGGGCGGGAGCGGCCGCGGGGGTGCTGCCCGCCGTTCTCGACGCGATGACCGCGCTCGGGGCCCGCCCCGGCGCCGTGGAGGTGCTCCTCGGCCCGGCCGTGTGCGGCCTCTGCTACGAGGTGCCCGCCGCGATGCGCGCCGAGGTGGACGCGGCGCTGCCCGGCAGCGCGTCGGTGACCCGGCGCGGCACCCCCGGCCTGGACCTGCGCGCGGGCCTGTACCACCAGCTCGTCGCGCTGGGCGTGGGCCGCGTCGGTGCCGACCCCCGCTGCACCGTCGAGTCGCGCGACCTCTACAGCCACCGCCGGGCCACCGCCGACGGCACCGCGCCGACGGGTCGCCAGGCCGCCCTGACCTGGATCGGGCCGTGACGGGTCCGGACCGGCGGGCCGAGCTGGCGGAGCGCCTGGCCGCCGTCCGCGCCCGCATCGCCGCCGCCTGCGCCGCCGCCGGGCGCCGCCCCGAGGACGTCGCACTGCTCGCCGTCACCAAGACCGTGCCCGCCGCGGACGTCGCCGTGCTGCTGGACCTCGGGCTCACCGAGTTCGGGGAGAACCGGGTGCAGGAGGCCGCCGCGAAGGTGGCCGAGGTGGCCGCCCTCCGGCCCGGCGCCCGGTGGCACCTCGTCGGCGGGTTGCAGCGGAACAAGGCGCGTGCGGCCGAGCGCTGGGCCGATCGGGTGGAATCGGTCGACTCCGTCCGCCTCGCCGACGCGCTCGACGCCGCCGCCCGGCGCAGCCTCGACACCGGTGACCGCGAGCGGCCACTCTCCGTGCTCGTCCAGTACAGCGTCGACGGGGACCCCGAGCGGGGCGGTGCGCCGATCGGGGACCTGCTCCCGCTCGCCGAACACGTCGTCTCCTGCGCCGGGCTGCAGCTCGACGGCCTCATGGCGGTGGCCCCCCTGGGGGTCGACCCGGAGCGCGCCTTCGCCGACGTCGCGGCGGCCGCGGAGCAGCTGCGGACGGCGTTCCCGCAGGCCAGCACGCTCTCGGCCGGGATGAGCGGAGACCTCGAGGCCGCGATCGGGCACGGTTCGGACGTGGTGCGTGTCGGAACGGCCCTTGTGGGGGAACGACCGTTAATCTCGCCGTGATCGCCGCCGGGCTACCCCGGGGACGGTCGGGGGCGGAGTGCGGTGTCAACGATGGGAGCTCGTCATGAGCGCGATGTACCGGCTGAAGGCCTACTTCGGCATGGTCCCGGCCGAGGAGCTGGCCGAGTACGCGGACGGCTCCGTCGACGACCACGGCGACCACGGCGACCGCCACGTCGACCACCGGGCGGACCGGTTCGCCTACGACCGCTACCCCGGCGAGCGCCCGTCGCGGCGCGACCGCGGTGACTGGGACGACCGGTTCACCTACGCCGACGACGAGGCGCCGGAGCGCCCCCGCGTCGGTGACGAGTGGGAACGCCGCACGTCAGCGCGCCCGGAGCCGGTGCGCGGGCCGTCCGGACCGCCGCCCGGCATCGTCCGCGGCTCGCTCGCCGTCGACCCCGACTCGGTGTCCCGCCCGGCCCTGGCGCCCGCCCTCGCCCCGGTGCCCGCGGCCGTCCCCGAGCAGCGCGACCGCGCGGGCGCCCCGCGCATCACCACGCTGCAGCCGTCCAGCTACAAGGAGGCCCGCACGATCGGCGAGCACTACCGCGAGGGCCAGCCGGTGATCATGAACCTCACCGAGCTGGACGCCGCGGACGCCAAGCGGCTGGTCGACTTCGCCGCCGGGCTCGCCTTCGCCCTCCGCGGGTCGATCGACAAGGTCACCAACCGGGTGTTCCTCCTCACCCCGGCGGACGTCGAGGTATCGGCCGACGACGCGCGCCGCCTCGCGCAGCGCAGCGTCTTCCGCGCGGACTGAACCGACGGCGCCGGCGGCCCGCTCCCGCCGGCGCGGGGACCCCCCGCCGGGGCCCGCGCAGCCTCTGCGAGGCGCGGCGCCGGGCAGCGGCTGACCTGGCAGGATGGGCTCGTGCCCATCGCGATCCAGTACGTCCTGTACTACCTGCTGTTCCTGTTCTGGCTGCTGCTCGTGGCCCGCATCGTGGCCGAGCTGGTGCGCAGCTTCGCCCGCCAGTGGGTGCCGGCCGGGGCGAGCGCCGTCGCGCTGGAGCTCGTGTTCACCGCCACCGACCCGCCGGTGAAGATGTTGCGCAGAGTGATCCCCGTCGTCCGCATCGGCGGCGTAGGACTGGACCTGTCGATTATGGTTCTGCTGTTGGTCGTGTTCATACTGATGAACGTCGTCCAACCGACACCGGTGTGAGCCCCAGTCACCCGGTTTCGCCGCCGAGGACTGCATGAGGTGATCCGATGCCGCTGACTCCCGCCGACGTTCACAACGTCGCCTTCAGCAAACCCCCGATCGGGAAGCGGGGGTACAACGAGGACGAGGTTGATGCCTTCCTCGACCTGGTCGAGGCCGAGCTGGCCCGACTGATCGAGGAGAACGAGGACCTGCGCGAGCAGGTCTCCGAGCTCGACCAGCGCCTGGGCAACGCCCAGGCCGACCTCGAGGAGGCGCGGTCCCGGCCTCCGGTGGCGCCCCCCGCCGCCGTCTCGCCGCCGACCCAGGCGCTGCGCCCCGTCGAGCCGCCCCCCATGCGGCAGATGGAGCCCCCGATGCGGGCGCCCGCACCCCAGGCGTCCGACGACAGCACCGGGGACCACCACGTGCAGGTGGCCAAGGTGCTGAGCATGGCCCAGGAGATGGCCGAGCGCCTCACCTCCGAGGCCAAGTCGGAGGCCGACGCGATGCTGGGCGACGCCCGCACCAAGTCGGAGCAGCTGCTCTCCGAGGCCCGGAGCAAGTCCGACGGCCTGGTCAACGACGCCCGCTCGCGGGCCGAGACCATGCTCAACGACGCCCGGACCCGCGCCGAGACCCTCGAGCGCCAGTCCCGCGACAAGGCCGCCACGCTGGTCGGCGACGCCGAGCGCAAGCAGAACGAGATCATCGGCAGCATCACGCGCGAGAAGACCGTGCTCGAGAAGAAGATCGACGAGCTGCGCACCTTCGAGCGCGAGTACCGCACCCGGCTCAAGACCTACCTGGAGTCGCAGCTGCGTGACCTGGAGGGCCGCGGTTCGGCCGCCCCGGGTGACGGCCGCGGCGCGCGCGACACCGGGTACGCCGCCACCGGGTACGGCCAGCGCGCCGACGCGGGAAGCTGACCACCAGCACCGAGCCGGCGGCGCGGCAGACGGGCACGCGCCGCCGCAGAGGGAGTGAACAGTGCCCCTGCTGCTGGTCCTGATCCTCGTCCTGATCGCCTTCGGTCTGCTGCTGGTCGGGTTCCTCACCAGCAGCGTCGTGTGGGCGTGGGTGTCGGTGCTGGTCAGCGCGGCCGCTGCGGTCGTTCTGGTCGTCGACACCCTGCAGCGGCGGTCCGCCGTGCGCGCCGGGGACGAGGCGCGCGAGCCCTCCGCCGACGGCGGCCGGGCCGCGGGCCACGGGGTCCGGACCGACGCACCCACCGCGGTGGCGGCCCCTCCCGGCGCCCCCGACGACGCGGCCACGGCCCTGGTGCAGGTACCGGGTCGCCCCGTCGCCCCGCGCCGGTTCGATCCCGTCGACCCGGCCACCGAGGTCATCCCCGTGGTGCGCTCCGGCGGGTGGGACCCGGGGGCCGACGCCGAGCAGACCCTCGTGATGCCGGTCGTACGACCGTCCGGCTCTCCTGACGGACCGCCCGGCGCTCCCGCCGCCGTCCCACCTTCGGGGGGATCCTCGTCACCGAGCGTGACCCCGGACCGGGACGAGACGCCGGATCCGCGCTCCGTCCCGGCCGGCGGCTCCACGGCAGCGGCGCCGCCGGACGCCACGGTGGTCGTGCCGTCCGCCGCGGCGGGCGGGGGTGTGTCGGCCGCCGAGGCGACGCAGGTGGTGGACCTGGCGAAGGAGCCGGACCCGCCGGCCGCCGAGCCGGAGCGCGGACTCGAGCCCGTCGAGGGGACGGCGGGGGAGGTGGACACCGTCGCCCCGCCGGTCGCGAGCGGGTCCTCCGCCGCGCCCCCGGACGCGTCCACGGGAGCGCCGGTCCGCGACGGCGACGAGGACCGCTCCGCCGCACCGCCGGCCGACGGCGGTCCGGCGCTGTTCGGATCCAGCGCCGGATCCAGCGCGGGGTCCGGTCCGGTCGGCGGCGCTCCCGACGAGCCGCCGGCCGCCGAGGCCCCGTCCGCGGACGCCCCGCCCGCGGACGCGCCGCCCGCCGAGGTGTCGTCCGCCGACGCGCCGCCCGTCGAGCTGCCGCCCGTCGGCGCGGTGGCCGCGGAGGCGCCGTCCACCCCGGCCCCGGGGGAGCCGGTGGAGCCGCCGGTCGAGGAGGGCGATGCCGGCGCGGCCGCGCTCGTCGCCCGGCTGGAGGACGAGGTGCTCGTCATCGACGAGCACCCGCGCTACCACGTGGCGGGCTGCCGCACCCTGCTCGCCGCGCCCAGCATCCCGCTGCCCGCACGCGAGGCGGTGGAGCTCGGGTTCTCGCCGTGCGGCTGGTGCACGCCCGACCGCACCCTCGCGTCCCGGCACGCCCCCGCCCGGTCCTAGCCCCCCGCGGGAATACCGCCTGGCGCCCCGGCGCTACGCTGGACGTCACAGGCACCGATCCGGCCATCACCGGGGAGCCTCCGGAAGAAACGGGTCGCCCGGCGTCCCGGAGTAGAACCGGACGGGTGCGGCCCGTCATCGCCGCCGAACGAGTGGCCGTCCCCTCCGCGTCGCGAGAGGCGGGGTGGCGGCAAGCGGGGTGGTACCGCGGCTGTCCGCACGGACGGTCGTCCCCGTGCAGGCACGCCACGAGCCGCACGAGGAGTCCCAGCATGACCGGCTACCCGACCGTCCCGCCGCACCCGTCGTTCCCCGCCCTGGAGCGGGAGGTGCTCGACTTCTGGGCCGCCGACGGCACGTTCGACGCGTCCGTCGAGCAGCGGCCCGCCGGTGAGGACGGGGCGAACGAGTACGTCTTCTACGACGGCCCGCCCTTCGCGAACGGCCTGCCGCACTACGGCCACCTGCTCACCGGCTACGTCAAGGACGTGGTGCCGCGCTACCAGACGATGCGCGGCAAGCGCGTCGAGCGCCGCTTCGGCTGGGACACCCACGGCCTGCCCGCGGAGACCGAGACCGAGAAGCAGCTCGGGCTGAAGTCCAAGAAGGAGATCGACGAGCTGGGCGTGGCCGCGTTCAACGAGGCCTGCCGCGAGTCCGTGCTCCGCTACACCGACGAGTGGCGCGCCTACGTCACCCGCCAGGCCCGCTGGGTCGACTTCGACCACGACTACAAGACCCTCGACCTGGACTACATGGAATCGGTCATGTGGGCCTTCAAGTCCCTGTGGGACAAGGGTCTGGTCTACCAGGGCTTCCGCGTCCTCTGGTACTGCTGGCACGACGGCACCCCGCTCTCGGCCACCGAGACGAGGATGGACGACGTCTACCTCGACCGGCAGGACCCGGCGGTCACCGTCGGGCTGCGGCTCACCGCCCCCGGCAGCGACCTCGACGGCGCCCTGGCCCTGATCTGGACCACCACGCCGTGGACCCTGCCGTCGAACCTCGCGATGGCCGTCAACCCCGCGGTCGAGTACGCCCTGCTGCGCTCGGGCGAGGAGCGCTACGTCATGGCCGCCGCCCGCGTCGGCGCCTACGCCCGCGAGCTGGGCGACGAGCCGGAGGTCCTGCGGACCATGCCCGGCACCGAGCTGCTGGGCCTGTCCTACACCCCGCCGTTCGACTTCTTCGCGGGCCACGAGAACGCGCACGTGGTGCTGGCCGCCGACTACGTCACCACCGAGGACGGCACCGGCGTCGTGCACATCGCGCCGGCCTTCGGTGAGGAGGACAAGGTCGTCACCGACGCCGCGGGCATCGAGGCGGTCGTCCCGGTCGGCACCGACGGCACCTTCGACTCCCGCGTGGCGCCGTACGAGGGCATCCAGGTCTTCGACGCGAACCACCAGATCATCCGGGACCTCAAGGAGCGGACGAAGCCGTTCGTGCACGGCGTGCTGCTGCGCCACGAGACCTACGACCACCCGTACCCGCACTGCTGGCGCTGCGGCAACCCGCTGATCCAGCGCGCGGTCGACTCGTGGTTCGTGCAGGTGACGGCGTTCCGCGACCGGATGGTCGAGCTGAACCAGCAGATCACCTGGGTGCCCGAGCACGTGCGCGACGGCCAGTTCGGCAAGTGGCTGGAGGGCGCGCGCGACTGGTCGATCTCCCGCAACCGGTACTGGGGCTCGCCCATCCCGGTGTGGGTGTCGGACGACCCCTCCCACCCGCGCACCGACGTCTACGGCTCGCTGGACGAGATCGAGCGCGACTTCGGCGTGCGCCCCACCGACCTGCACCGCCCCTACGTCGACGACCTGACCCGCCCCAACCCGGACGACCCCACGGGCCGCTCGACCATGCGCCGGGTGCCGGAGGTGCTCGACTGCTGGTTCGAGTCCGGGTCGATGCCGTTCGCGCAGGTGCACTACCCGTTCGAGAACCGCGACTGGTTCGAGCACCACTACCCGGGCGACTTCATCGTCGAGTACAACGGCCAGACCCGCGGCTGGTTCTACACGCTGCACGTGCTGGCCACGGCGCTGTTCGACCGGCCGGCGTTCCGCGACTGCCTGGCCCACGGCATCGTGCTGGGCGACGACGGCGCGAAGATGAGCAAGTCGCGCAAGAACTACCCGGACGTCAACGAGGTGTTCGACCGCGACGGCTCGGACGCCATGCGCTGGTTCCTCATGTCCAGCCCCATCCTGCGCGGCGGCAACCTCGTCGTCACCGAGCAGGGGATCCGCGAGGGCGTGCGGCAGGCGATCCTGCCGCTGTGGAACACCTGGCACTTCCTGTCGCTGTACGCGCCGCGGCGGGGGGAGTTCCGCACGGACTCCCGGCACGTGCTCGACCGGTACGCGCTGGCCAAGACGGCGGCGCTGGTCGACGGGGTGACGGCCGCGCTGGACGTGCACGACATCGCGGGCGCCTGCGAGCAGGTGCGCGACCACGCCGAGACGCTCACCAACTGGTACGTGCGCCGCTCGCGCGAGCGGTTCTGGGCCGGTGACGCCGACGCCGTCGACACCCTGCACACCGTGCTGGAGGCGACCGTCCGCGTCGCCGCGCCGCTGCTGCCGCTGGTGACCGAGCGGATCTGGCAGGGGCTGACCGGCGGGCGGTCGGTGCACCTGGCCGACTGGCCGGCCGCCGACCTGCTCCCGCACGACGACGCGCTGGTCGCCGCCATGGACCGGGTGCGGCAGGTCGCCTCGGCCGCGCTGTCGCTGCGCAAGGCCCGCGGGCTGCGCGTGCGGCTGCCGCTGGCCCGGCTCGTCGTGGCCGCCGCCGACGCGGACGCGCTCGCCCCGTTCGCCGACGTGCTGCGCGACGAGGTGAACGTCAAGGAGGTCGTGACCAGCACCGACGTGTCGGCCCACGGCCGGTTCGAGGTGGCGGTGAACGCCCGCGCCTGCGGTCCGCGCCTGGGCGGGGACACCCAGAAGGTGATCCGCGCCGTGAAGTCGGGGGAGTGGGAGCAGAACCCCGACGGCACCGTCACCGCCGGAGGCATCACCCTGCTGGCCGGGGAGTTCACCGAGAAGCTCGTCGCCACCGACCCGGCCGGCACGGCCGCGCTGCCCGGCTCCACCGGGCTGGTCGTGCTGGACACGGCGGTGACGCCCGAGCTGGCGGCCGAGGGCACGGCCCGCGACGTCGTCCGCGCCGTCCAGCAGGCCCGCCGCGACGCCGGGCTGGCGGTGGCCGACCGGATCTCCCTCGTCCTCGACGCCCCCGAGCCGGTCCTGGACGCGGTGCGCGCGCACGAGCAGTTCGTGGCGGGCGAGGTGCTGGCCGTGTCCGTCGCGTACGGGCCGGTGGCGGACGGGACGTCCGGCGCGGTCATCGGGCCGGACGGGGTGTCGACCACCCTGCAGGTCGGGGTGGCAGCGGTCTGAGGGCCCCGCCGCCCGCGCTCGCGCTCCCGCGCCCACCTCGCTGCACCGCGGGACCGGGCGCGGCGGTCCTGCCCCGCCTAGGGTCGGGGCGTGGGTGCGGCGGCGCGGCGGTGGGCGGAGTTGCAGGAGGGGCGCGGGGTGCCCCCGGAGATCCTGGCGCGGGCGCCCGCGCTGCCCTGGGTGCACGACCCGGCCGTGTTCGCGGCGCCGGCCGAGCCGGCCGACACCCCCTCCCGCCGGGTCGCCCTGGCGCTGCTCGGCGACGGGGGCAGCGTGCTCGACGTCGGCTGCGGCGGCGGGGCCGCCTCGCTCGCGCTGGCCGGGGCGGCCACGCACGTCACCGGCGTCGACCAGCAGGCCGACATGCTCGCCGCCCTCACCGCCGACGCGGCCGCCCGCGGCGTCCCGTTCCGCGCGGTCCACGGCCGCTGGCCCGACGCCGCCGCCGAGGCCGGGCGCGCCGACGTCGTCGTCTGCCACCACGTGCTGCACAACGTCGTCGACCTGCCCCCGTTCCTGGCCGCGCTCACCGCGGCCGCTGGTCGCGGCGTGGTCGTCGAGATGCTCGACGAGCACCCGATGGCCTGGCTCGACCCGCTGTGGGTCCGCTTCCACGACCTGCACCGCCCGCCGCCCGCCACCACCGACGACGCCGTCGCGGTGCTGCACGAGATGGGCCTGCGGCCGACCGTCGAGCGGTGGGAGCGCCCCGACCCGCCGGCGCAGGACCCGGCCTGGACCACGCGACGGCTCTGCCTGCCGCCCGAGCGGGAGCCCGACGTCGCGCGGGCGCTGGTCACGACCCCGCCGCGGCCGCGCGCCGCTGCCACGCTGGCCTGGAGCTGATCGCCTAGAGTCGGCTCCACCGGAGGTGGTATGCCCGATCTCGAGGTCCTGCTCGGTGCCGTCGCCGCGATCGTGCTGGTCGGTGTGCTCGCCGTGCGGGTCTCGGTGCGGGTCGGGCTGCCCTCGCTGCTGCTCTACCTCGGGATCGGGGTGCTGCTGGGCGAGTCGGTGCTCGGCATCCAGTTCTCCGACGCCGCGCTGACCGAGTCCATCGGGCTGGCCGCGCTCGTCCTCATCCTCGTCGAGGGCGGCATGACCACGCGCTGGACGTCGGTGCGGCCGTCGCTGGGGATCGGGATCGCCCTGTCGACGGTCGCGGTGCTGGTGAGCATCGGCGTCGTCGGGACGGCGCTGCACCTGCTGCTGGACCTGGACTGGCGCACGGCCTTCCTGTGGGGCGCGGTGCTGTCGTCCACCGACGCGGCCGCGGTGTTCAGCGTGCTGCGCGGGGTCGGGGTGTCGCGGCGGCTGTCCGGGACGCTGGAGCTGGAGTCGGGGTTCAACGACGCGCCGGTCGTGCTGGCGGTCGTCCTGCTCGCCTCCGGCGACCCGCTGACCTGGCTCACCCCGCTGCTCGTCGTGTACGAGCTGGGGGCGGGCGCCGTCATCGGCCTCGCGCTCGGCGTCGGTGGGGCGTGGGCGCTGCGGCGGGCCGCGCTGCCCTCCACCGGCCTCTACCCGCTCGCCGCGATCGCGGTCTGCGTGCTCGGCTACTCCGCGGGGGTCCTGGCGCACGCGTCGGGCCTGCTCGCCACCTACGTCTGCGCGCTGGTGCTGGGCAACGCCGAGCTGCCGCACCGCGGCGACGTCCGGTCGTTCGCCGAGGGCACCGGCTGGCTCGCCCAGATCGGCCTGTTCGTGCTGCTCGGGCTCTACGTGTCGCCGCCCCGCCTGCTCGACGCCGTCGTGCCCGCGCTCGTCGCCGGGCTGGTGCTCGTCGTCGCCGCGCGCCCGCTGTCGGTCCTCGCGGCCGCCGCGCCGTTCCGCGTGCCGTGGCGGGAGCAGGCGTTCCTGTCCTGGGCGGGGCTGCGCGGGGCCGTGCCGATCGTGCTCGCGCTCATCGCCCTCATCGAGGGGGCGCCGAGCGGGGCGGCGCTCGTCGACGTCGTGTTCGTGCTGGTCGTCGTGCTGACGGTGGTGCAGGGCACCACGCTGCCGGTGGTGGCGCGCTGGTTGCGGGTCACGGTGCCGGCCCAGGCCGAGCAGATCGAGATCGACGCCGCGCCCCTGGACGAGCTGCGGGCCGACCTCATCCAGGTCACCGTGCCGCTGGGCTCCAAGCTGCGCGGGGTCTACCTGCGCGAGCTGCGGCTGCCGCGCGGCGCGACCGTGAGCCTCGTGGTGCGCGAGGACGAGGCGTTCACCCCGAGCGGCGAGACCCGGCTGCGCGAGCTGGACCAGCTGCTCGTCGTCGCCACCGCCGGGGTCCGGCGGGCCACCGAGGAGCGGATCCGCGCCGTCGACGCGGCCGGGCGGCTCGCGCGGTGGAGGGGTGGGGGAGAATCCTCCCGTGAGTGACGCAACGGCTCCACCCGCACTGGCCTCCCGCGTCCGGCTGCTGGGGCTGATCGCCGCCGTGGTGCTGGCCGCCGACGTGGTCACCAAGGTCGTCGGTGTCGCGCAGCTGGAGGGCCAGGACCCCGTGCCCGTGCTGGGCGGGCTGGTCTACCTCCAGCTGGTGCGCAACCCGGGTGCCGCGTTCTCGCTGGCCACCGGCTACACCTGGGTGCTGTCGCTCATCGCGCTCGCGGTCGTCGTCGTGATCATCCGGGTGGCGCGGCGGCTGCGCTCCACCGGCTGGGCCGTCGCGCTGGGGCTGGTGCTGGGCGGCGCGACGGGCAACCTCGTCGACCGGATCTTCCGCGCCCCCGGCCCGCTGCAGGGCCACGTCGTCGACCTCGTGTCGCTGTTCGCCCCCGACGGCCGCGCCTGGCCCGTGTTCAACCTGGCCGACTCGGCCATCGTGAGCGGCGGGGTCCTCCTCGTCGTCCTCGCCCTGATGGGGCGCGAGCTCGACGGCACCCGGACGAAGGACAAGACAGCTGATGAGTGACCTGCGGCGGCTCCCCGTCCCCGACGGCCTGGAGGGCATGCGCGTCGACGCCGGGCTCTCGCGGCTGCTCGGGCTCTCCCGCACCGTCGTCGCGGCGCTGACCGAGGAGGGCCGGGTCGAGGTCGACGGGCGCGCAGCGGGCAAGTCCGACCGCCTGGTCGCCGGCACCTGGCTGGAGATCGCGCTGCCCGACCCCGAGCGGCCCGCCGGGATCAGCGCGCCGCCCGAGGTGGTCGCCGGGCTCGTCGTGCTGCACGCCGACGACGACATCGTCGTGGTGGACAAGCCGGTCGGCGTGGCCGCGCACCCCAGCCCCGGTTGGACCGGCCCGACGGTCGTGGGCGGCGTCGCCGCGCTCGGCTACCGCGTGTCGACGTCCGGGGCGGCCGAGCGGCAGGGCATCGTGCACCGGCTCGACGTCGGCACCACCGGGGTGATGGTCGTCGCCACCTCCGAGCACGCGTACACGGCGCTCAAGCGGGCGTTCAAGGAGCGCGAGGTGGAGAAGCGCTACCACGCCGTCGCGCAGGGCCACCCCGATCCGAGCAGCGGCACCATCGACGCCCCGATCGACCGGCACCCCAGGCACGACTACCGCTTCGCCGTCGTCGCCGACGGCAAGCCGAGCGTGACGCACTACGACACGATCGAGGCGTTCCGCGCGGCGTCGCTGCTCGACGTGCGGCTGGAGACGGGGCGGACCCACCAGATCCGGGTGCACCTGTCGGCCGTGCGGCACCCGTGCGTGGGCGACCTGGCCTACGGCGCCGACCCCGTGCTGGCCAAGCGCGTCGGCCTCACCCGGCAGTGGCTGCACGCCCGGACGCTCGGCTTCCACCACCCCGCCGACGGGCGCTGGGTGGAGTTCACGAGCGAGTACCCGGCCGACCTCGCCGCCGCCCTGGAGGTCCTGCGCGGGTGAGGAAGGGGGTCCTGGTCGCGTGCGCGGTGGTCCTGCTGCTCACGGCCTGGTACGCCGGGTCGCGGTCGGCCGGCCCGTCCGCGCCCGCCCCCTCGCCCGGGTCGGTCCGGCTGGGGCCCGAGCCCGGGGAGGCCGTCGACGCCTACCTGGCCCGCGTCCCCGCCGACCTCCCGCCGCCGGGGGCGTCCGCCCTGGCCCTGGTGCAGTTCGCCGCCGAGCGGCCGGCCGCCGCGGCTGCGCTGCCCGGCGTCGAGCCGGTGACGGCGGTGTTCCGGGTGCCGCTCGACCGCGTGCAGACCGCCCTGCGCTTCGAGGAGCTCGGCACGGACTCGCTGGCCACGACCCAGCAGCGCGCGGCGGGCGCCGCGGAGTCCGACGCGGCCCGGCTGACCGGCCGGCCCGCCGCCGTCGCCGCGGCCGAGGCCCGCGCCCTGGCCGACCCGGCGAGCCCGTGCGTCGTCGCCCTGCTCGTGCGGGGGGACCGGGCGGCGCTGGAGGCCGTGGCCGCCGCGCCCGGCGTCCGGGCGGTGCACGCCGCGCCGCCCGACGCCCGGCCGGTGGAGCTGGCGCTGTCCCCGCTGCTCCCGGCCCAGGCGTCGGCGGCCACCCCCGTCCCCGACGACGCCCCGGTCCCCACCGTCCGCTGACGCGGACGCGGAACCCGCCGGGGGCGGGTCAGAGGGTGGTGAGCAGGTCGAGGAGGGTCGCCGCCGAGTTGGCCCACGTGTAGGTGGCCGCCCGGGCGCGGGAGGCCTCGCCCCGGGCCGCGCGCTCGGCCGGGTCGTCCAGCGCCCGGACGGCGGCCGCGAAGCCCGCCGCGTCGTCGGGGTCGACGTACGCGCCGGCGTCCGCGGCGACCTCGCGGAACACCGGGATGTCGCTGACGACCACCGGGGTGCCCAGGCTCATCGCCTCGACCAGCGGGATGCCGAAACCCTCGTCGCGCGAGGCGGTGACCAGCGCGGTGGCCCCGCGCAGGGCCGCCGCGTACTCCTCGTCCGACGCGCCGTCGTGGAACACCAGCCGCGCGGACGGGGCCAGCGCGGTCAGCCGGGCCCGCTCGCCGTCGGGCACGCGGCTCATCAGGTGCAGCTCGTGGTCGGGCAGCAGCGCGGCCGCCCGGACCAGCGCGTCGACGTTCTTGTAGGGCATGAACGAGCCCATGTAGACCAGCCGCCGCGCCGGCTCCGCGGGGCCGTCCGGCAGCGGGTCGGCGGCGTTGGGCACCACCGTGACCGGCCGCCGCGTCAGCCGGTGCTCGGTGATGGCCGCCGCCGTCGTCCGCGAGACGGTGACGACGGCGTCGGCCCGGTCCAGCAGCAGCCGCTGCGGCCACCAGGCGAGGTGGTAGGCCCGCCACAGGGCGCGGACGGGTGCGGGCAGGTCCCGCGGCGGCGTGCCGTGGCGGTAGTAGATGAGGTCGTGCACGGTGAGGACGAGCTTGTAGCGCCGGCCCCACGAGCCCATCGTCTGCATCGGGCTGAACACGACGTCCGGGTCGAGCGCGTTGACCTGCCGCGCGACGAACGGCTCGCCCGCCCCGGTCGGGGAGCTCACGCGGTGGCGGGGGAGGTCGGGCAGCAGCCGCAGCTGCCGCTCGTCGCTGATCAGCATGGTCAGCGGGTGCAGCTCGGCCAGCGCGCCCACCAGGCCGGCGGTGTAGCGGCTGATGCCGTCGTGGTGGTCGGTGCGCACGTAGCGGCAGTCGATCACCAGCTTCACGCCGCGAACTCCTCGACCAGCGCGCCGACGGCGTCGGGGCGCTCGTAGTGCACCAGGTGCCCGGTGCCGTCCAGCTCCGCCAGCCGCGCGTCGGGGAACAGCCCGACGAGGCGGCGCTGCTCGGCGAGCGGGGTGATGTCGTCGAGCGCCGTGGCGATCACCAGGGTGGGGACGGTGATCCGCGGGGCGGCCGCGTCCACCCCGCCGGACACCGAGGCGGTGTAGGCCTCCAGCAGCGTCCGCCGGTCGGCGAACCCGCCGAAGAAGCGGTCGTGCTCGGCGTGGATCCAGCGCCGCAGCTCCCGGTCGCGCGTCTTCACCATCGCCACGCTCGCGATCCGGGTGAACGCGCGGCTGCGCAGCAGGCCCGCCCCCACCGGTTCGGGCAGCGCGGCGGCGAGCCGGTGCACCAGCACCGTGCCGCGGGTGAGCACGCGGCGCGGCCCGGCCAGCGCCGATCCGGCGATCGGTGTCACCAGCACCAGCCGCTCGACGTCCAGCCCGCCCGCCACGGCGTGCGCGGCCACGATCGAGCCGAACGAGTGGCCGAGCAGGGCCGCCCCGGGCGCCACCGCCTCGACGAACTCCCGTGCCCACGCCGCGTAACCGGCGATGTCGTGGGCGCGTCCGTGCAGGGGAGGGGTCTCGCCGAAGCCGGGGAGATCGGGGACGACGACGCGGAGGCGGGGCAGGTGCGACACGATCGGCTCGAGACCGTGGTGGTCGCCGCGCAGGCCGTGCAGGGCCACCAGGACGGGGGCGCCGTCGTCGCCGTACGTCCGGTACGGGACGATGCCCGTCGGGAGGACCACCTCATGACGACGAGCCGTGTGCAGCGGCCGCCCCCCGGGGCGGGCGGTGCGGGGGAGGCTGTCCACCGCGCGGAGTGTAGGTGGCCCCCTGTCGCGCTGCGTGCGTGCGGGTCAGGATACGAGCGGGTCACGGTCCGGCGTCGGCGGGGGCACGTTCCGGCGAACACTCGGCCCGCCTGCGCGGTTCGGGGTTACCCCCGACCCGACTCGGTAGTGATCCTGATGTACGTCTCAGTCCCGGGATGCCACGGTGGGATCATGTCGACGATCGGAAGGCCCTCGACGGGGGTCGGGGTGGGGGGGTCGGCCGCGCTCGTCGCGGCGGGCGCCCCGCGGTGCGGGGGCGCGGCATGACGTTCGACGTCGCCGCGGTCGCGGCCGCCGTCACCCCGACGCTGCTGGCGTCGGCCCCGGCGATCACGCTGGCCGTCGTCGCGGCCGGTTGCTTCGCCCTGGCCGCGTCGCTGCAGCACGACGCCGTCGACACGGTGGCGGCGGACGACGGCGGCCGGCTCGGGCTGACCGCGCTCCGCTCGCTGCTGCGCCGCCCGGGCTGGCTGCTCGGGCTCGGCGCGGCCGCGGCCGGGTCCGCGCTGCACGCCGTGGCGCTCGTGCTCAGCCCGCTCGCGGTGGTGCAGCCGATCGGCGTGCTCGCCGTGCCGATCGCGGTGCTGCTCACCGTGCGCCGCACCCGCGAGAGCCCCGGCCGGGGCGTCCTGCTCGGCGTGGCGCTGTGCGTGCTCGGCGTGGCCGCGTTCGTCGTGATCGCGGCGAACTCCACCACCTCCACCCGCGTGCCCGACTTCGCCACCCTCATCGCGGCCGGCACCAGCCTCGCGCTGGTGCTGGTGCTCGTCCTGGTGGCGACGCTGCGCACGGGCTGGGTGCGCTGCGTCGCCTACGTCACGGCCGGCGCGGTGGCCTTCGGGCTGGTGTCGGCCCTGGTCCGGGCCCTGTCGCTGCAGGTCACCACCGGGCTGGTCGGCTTCACCGACCCGCGCTTCCTCGCCACCGCCGCCGGCATCGGCATCGCCCTGGCCGTGGGCGGCTGGCTCGTGCAGCAGGGCTTCGCCACCGGCGCGCCCGAGGTCGTCATCGCCTGTCTGACGGTGGTCGACCCCATCGTCGCGGTGATGCTCGGCATCGTGCTGCTCGGGGAGGGCCCGGCCACGGACGGGCTCTCCGCCGTCGTGCTGGTGGCCTGCGCGCTCGCCGCCGCCGGCGGCGTCATGTCCCTCGCCCGCTACCACCCGGACGCCCGGCGCGCCCGCGCCGCCGCGCGCGCCGCCCGCACCGCCACCTGACCCCGTCCCCTCCACGGAAGGCTCTCCCGTCGTGCGCATCCTCATCGGTGCCGAGACCTACAACCCCGACATCAACGGGTTGTCCCGCTTCTCCTCGCAGCTCGCCGAGGGCCTCGCCGGCCGCGGCCACGAGGTGCACGTCGCGTGCCCGAGCCACACGGGGGAGCGCCACGTCCGCGTCGAGGACGGCGTCACGGTGCACGCGCTGCCCTCGCTCCGCTGGCCCGGGCACCCCACGTTCCGCGTGGCCTGGCCGTGGACCACGCGGCCCCGCACCAGGTCGCTGTTCCGCGACCTCGCGCCGGACGTGCTCCACGTCCAGGGCCACTTCCCCGTCGGCCGCGGCCTGGTGCACGCCGCCCGCGCCGCCGGGACGCCGGTCGTCGCCACCAACCACTTCATGCCGGAGAACCTGGTGGCCCACGCGGGCGTGCCCGGGTTCCTGCAGGGCCCGGTCACGCGCCTGGGCTGGTGGGACTTCCGGCACGTCTACAAGCACGCCGACGTCGTCACAGCGCCGACCCCGCGCGCGGTCGAGCTGATGGAGGACGCGACCGGGCTCACCGGGTCCCGCGCGGTGTCCTGCGGCATCGACGCCGACCGCTTCGGCGTGCCGGCCAAGCCGGCCGGCCCGCCGACCGTGCTCTTCGTGGGCCGCATGGACCAGGAGAAGCGCGTCAACGAGCTGCTGCGCGCCTTCGCCGCGCTGCCCGCCGGCACCCAGGCGCGCCTGGAGATCGTCGGCGACGGGCCGATGCGCGAGGAGTGGGAGGGCCTGGCCGCCGAGCTGGGCATCGGCACCCGCACCCGCTTCTTCGGCTTCGTGGACGACGACGAGCTGGTGGCGGCCTACCGGCGTGCGGCGGTGTTCGTCATGCCCGGCATCGCCGAGCTGCAGAGCATCGTCACGCTGGAGGCCATGGCCGCCGGCACGCCGGTCATCGCGGCCAACGCGATGGCCCTGCCGCACCTGGTCCGCAACGGCCGCAACGGGTGGCTGTTCACCCCCGGCGACGTCGACGAGCTCGGCCACCGCCTCGCCGCGCTCGTCGCCGACGCGGAGCTGCGCCGCCGGATGGGTGCCGCCAGCCGGGAGATGGTGGCCGGGCACGCCCTGGACGCCACCCTGTCCACCTTCGAGGGGATCTACGCCGACCTGCTCGGCCGCCGCAAGGAGCGCCACCTCCGGGTGGCGTGACGGGGAGGCTCCCGGTCGAGGCGCGTCGGGGCGGTCCGGCGCGCCCCGGCCCGTCGCCCGGGGGCCGCGACACGCCGCCCCGCGGGACGACCAGCCGGTTCTCCGGCGGGGCGCCGGGTGCTCCGTGGGTGTCGGGGGGCCGGGCTAGTCTGGTCCCTCCCGACGGCGCTCCCAGACCACCCCGGGAGCGGCCCGCACGATCGTCGCGTCCGCGCGGCGGAAGGGAGCACCCCACCCCGATGGCCGCTTCGAGCTTCGTCCACCTGCACACCCACACCGAGTTCTCCATGCTCGACGGGGCGGCGCGGCTCGACGACCTGTTCCGCGAGGCCGCGCGGATGGAGATGCCCGCGCTGGCGATGACCGACCACGGCAACGTGTTCGGCGCGTACGAGTTCTGGCGCAAGGCGAAGGCGCACGGGGTCAAGCCGATCATCGGCATGGAGGGCTACCTGTCGCCGGGCAGCCGCCACGAGCGCAAGCGGGCCACGCTGGGCGGCCAGCAGGTCAGCGACGACAACCCGGGTGAGATGTACACCCACATGACGCTGCTGGCCGAGACCACCGAGGGGATGCACAACCTCTTCCGGCTCAGCTCGCTCGCGTCGCTGGAGGGCTACTACTACAAGCCGCGCATGGACCGCGAGCTGCTGGAGACCTACGGCAAGGGGATCATCGCCACCACCGGCTGCCCCTCGGGCGAGGTGCAGCGGCTGCTCCAGCAGGACCGCTACGACGACGCCGTGCAGGCCGCGAGCGACTACCGCGACATCTTCGGCAGGGACAACTTCTTCTGCGAGCTGATGGACCACGGCATCGGCATCGAGCGCCAGGTCCGCGACGACCTGCACCGGCTGAAGAAGCAGCTCGACCTGCCCGGGCTGGCCACCAACGACCTGCACTACACCTACGCCGAGGACGCCAGGCCGCACGAGGTGCTGCTGTGCGTGCAGACGGGCAAGACCCTCGCCGACCCCAACCGCTTCAAGTTCGACGCCCAGGACTTCTACCTCAAGTCCCCGGCCGAGATGCGGGCCCAGTGGGACGAGGAGTTCCCCGAGGCGTGCGACAATACGCTGCTGATCGCCGAGCGGGTCGACGTCACGTTCACCGAGGGCCAGGACCTCATGCCGCGCGCTCCCGTCCCCGAGGGGGAGACCGAGGAGTCGTGGCTGGTCAAGGAGGTGGAGCGGGGCATGCACGCCCGCTTCCCGAACGGCTTCACCCAGCGCTACCGGGAACAGGTCGACTACGAGGTCGGCATCATCATCCAGATGGGGTTCCCGGGGTACTTCCTCGTCACCGCCGACCTCATCCAGTACGCCAAGTCCGTCGGCATCCGCTGCGGCCCCGGCCGCGGCTCGGCCGCCGGCTCGCTCGTCGCCTACGCCCTGGGGATCACCGACCTCGACCCCATCGAGCACAAGCTGATCTTCGAGCGGTTCCTCAACCCCGAGCGCATCTCGATGCCCGACATCGACATGGACTTCGACGAGCGCCGGCGCGGCGAGATGATCCGCTACACCACGGAGAAGTACGGCGAGGACCGCATCGCCCAGATCATCACCTACTCCACGATCAAGGCGAAGGCCGCGATCAAGGACTCGGCGCGGGTGCTCTACGGCCAGCCCGGCTACGCCGTCGCCGACCGCATCACCAAGGCCATGCCGCCGGCGATCATGGGCAAGGACATCCCGCTGTCGGGCGTGTTCGACCCCGCCCACAAGCGGTACTCCGAGGCCACCGAGGTCCGGGCGCTCTACGAGGTCGACCCGCAGGTCAAGGAGATCATCGACACGGCGCGGGGCCTGGAGGGCCTCAAGCGGCAGTGGGGCGTGCACGCCGCCGGTGTGATCATGTCGAGCAAGCCGCTGATCGACGTCATCCCGATCCAGCGCCGCGAGGCCGACGGCGCCATCATCACGCAGTTCGACATGGGCGCCTGCGAGACGCTCGGGCTGCTCAAGATGGACTTCCTGGGCCTGCGCAACCTCACGATCATCGACGACGCGCTGGAGAACATCGAGCTCAACGGCAAGCCGCCGCTCGTCATCGAGAGCGTCGGGCTCGACGACCGCGCCACCTACGAGCTGCTGTCCAAGGGCGAGACCCTCGGGGTGTTCCAGCTCGACGGCGGGCCGATGCGCGACCTGCTGCGCCGCATGGCCCCCACCGAGTTCGACGACATCTCCGCCGTCGGCGCGCTCTACCGGCCCGGGCCGATGGGCGCCAACGCGCACAACGACTACGCCGACCGCAAGAACGGCCGGCAGGAGGTCACGCCGATCCACCCGGAGCTGGCGGAGCCCCTCAAGGACGTCCTCGGCGAGACCTACGGCCTGATCGTGTACCAGGAGCAGGTCATGGCCATCGCGCAGAAGCTGGCCGGGTACACGCTCGGCAAGGCCGACCTGCTGCGCCGCGCGATGGGCAAGAAGAAGAAGGAGATCCTCGACAAGGAGTACGCCGGCTTCGCGCAGGGCATGAAGGACAACGGCTACTCCGCCGCGGCGGTGAAGACGCTGTGGGACATCCTGCTGCCGTTCTCCGACTACGCGTTCAACCGCGCCCACTCCGCCGCGTACGGCCTGGTCTCCTACTGGACGGCCTACCTCAAGGCCAACTACCCGGCCGAGTACATGGCCGCCGTGCTCACCTCGGTGCGGGACGACAAGGACAAGGCCGCGGTCTACCTGGCCGAGTGCCGCCGCATGGGCATCACGGTGCTCCCGCCCGACGTCAACTCCTCGGTGCGCAACTTCGCCCCGGTCGGCGCCGACATCCGGTTCGGCCTGGGCGGCATCCGCAACGTCGGGGTCAACGTCGTCGACGCGATCGTGGCGGCCCGCAAGGACAAGGGGGAGTTCACCGACTTCTCCGACTTCCTGCGCAAGGTCGACGCGGTGGTCTGCAACAAGAAGGTCATCGAGTCGCTGATCAAGGCCGGGGCGTTCGACTCGCTCGGCCACTCCCGCAAGGGCCTGCTGCTCGTCCACGCCGACGCCATCGACGCGGTGATGAGCACGAAGAAGGCCGCGTCGATGGGCCAGTTCGACCTGTTCGGCTCCATGGACGGGTCCGGCCCGTCGGAGCTCGACTCGGTGTTCGACGTGAAGGTGCCCGCCGACGAGTGGGACACCAAGCACCAGCTCGCCGTCGAGCGGGAGATGCTGGGGCTCTACGTCTCCGGCCACCCGCTGCACGGCGTGGAGCAGGTGCTGGCGGCCAAGTCCGACACCCAGATCGCCACGATCCTGGAGGGCACCGTCCCCGACGGCCACCAGATCACGATCGGCGGCATCCTCACCGGCGTGAACCGGCGGGTGAACAAGAACGGCGAGCCGTGGGCGTCGGCGCAGCTGGAGGACCTCGCCGGCGGCATCGAGGTGCTGTTCTTCCCGCGGTGCTACCAGGTGGTGGGCGTCGACGTCGCCGAGGACGCGATCGTGCTGGTCAAGGCCCGGGTCAACCGCCGCGACGACCGCGTCTCGCTCATCGTCAACGACCTGGCCGTGCCCGACCTGACGTCCGCGGCGGGCGGAGCGGGGGCGCCGGTGCGGGTCACGATGCGCACCGAGGCCTGCACCCCGCAGCGGGTGGCCCAGCTCAAGCAGGTGCTGGCCAACCACCCCGGCACGTCGGAGGTGCACCTGTCGCTCGTCTACGGCACGCGCACCACGGTGTGGAAGCTCGACGACGGGCTCAAGGTCACCCACTCGCCGTCGCTGATGGGCGACCTCAAGGCGCTGCTCGGCCCGGGCTGCCTCGGCTGAGGGCGGGTCAGCCGGAGAGCGCGGCCCAGTGCCGGCGGGCCGCGCCGTCCCACTCCGCGTGCCGCCGGGCGAACAGCTCGGCGGCCCGGCCACCAGCCCAGCCCTCGGGCAGGAGGTCCGGCGGCAGGTGCGGGTCGAGGAACGGGAAGCGGCGCCAGGCGTGCACCAGGTGGATCTGGTGGGCCAGCACGTCGCCCGGCTCGGTGGGGGCGGCGGCGGCGAACGCCTCCAGGAACTCCTCGTAGGCCCGCTCGACCTCGGCGAGGTCCCAGGCCTGGGCGACGACGTCGCGCTCGCTGCCGATCTCGCCGAACAGGCCGACGAACGAGCTGCTGACCTCGGCCAGCCCGAGGTCGGCGACGACGCCGGCCACCTCGGCCTGCTTGCCGGGGTCGGGTGAGACCCACACGCCCGGGGTGGGGGAGCCCATCCCGGCCCAGGCCAGCCGGGTGCGCAGGCGGTGGCGGAGCTGGCGGCGGGACTCGGGCACGCTGACCAGCAGCACCAGCCAGCGGCCGTCCCACGGGCGGGCGGGGTCGCCGAAGCCGTAGATGCGCGCCGCCCCGTCGACGAGCAGCCTCCGGCCGGCGTCCGACAGCGACCAGCGCACGCGCCGGCCCTCGCGGTCGGACACGAGCAGCCCCTCGGCCGCCGTGCGGGCCAGCGCCTGGCGGGCGGACTTCTGCTCGACGCCGAGCCGGGCCAGCACGTCGAGGATCACCTGCGTCCACACCGGCTCGTCGTGGGGGAGCACGAACTCACCCAGCACGGTGAGCAAGAGCGAGCGTGCGCTGGGCCCGCCCAGCTCCCGGCGGCGGGAGAGCGCGGGCGCGGGCGGCGTCACGGCGGCGGACATGGTCGGTCCACCCTAGTGCCCCGGTTAACCTGCGGGATCGTGAGCACTGACCCCGCGGTTCTCCTCGAGGCCGACCGCCGCCACGTCTGGCACCCCTACGCCCCCCTGCCGGCCCCCGCCCCGGCGCTGCCGGTGGCGTCGGCGAGCGGGGTGCACCTGCACCTGGCCGACGGGCGCGGCGTCGTGGACGGCATGTCGTCCTGGTGGGCCGCGATCCACGGCTACGCCCACCCGGTCCTCGACGCGGCGGTGCGCGACCAGCTCGGGTCGATGAGCCACGTCATGTTCGGCGGGCTCACCCACGCCCCGGCCGTCGAGCTGGCCCGGCTGCTCGTCGAGCACACCCCGGCCGGGCTGGAGCACGTGTTCCTCGCCGACTCCGGCTCCGTGTCGGTCGAGGTCGCGATCAAGATGTGCCTGCAGTACCAGCGGGCGCGGGGGCGCCCGGAGAAGCACCGGCTGATGACCTGGCGCGGCGGCTACCACGGCGACACCTTCGGGGCGATGAGCGTGTGCGACCCCGACGGCGGCATGCACGCCCTGTGGTCCGACGTGCTGCCGCAGCAGGTGTTCGCCTCCGCGCCCCCGGCGGCCCTCGAGACCGCCTACGTCGAGGAGCTCGCGCGGCTGGTGGAGACCCACGCCGACGAGCTGGCCGCCGTGATCGTGGAGCCCGTCGTGCAGGGCGCGGGCGGGATGCGCTTCCACGACCCCCGCTACCTGCACGTGCTGCGCGAGCTGTGCCTGACCCACGACGTGCTGCTCGTGTTCGACGAGATCGCCACCGGCTTCGGGCGGACGGGGGAGCTGTTCGCCGCCGACCACGCCGGGATCGCCCCGGACGTCATGTGCGTCGGCAAGGCCCTCACCGGCGGCTACCTCACCCTCGCCGCCGCGCTGTGCACGGCGGAGGTCGCGCGCGGCATCTCTGCGCCGTCGACGTCCGGGGTCCCCGGCGCCCTCATGCACGGGCCGACCTACATGGGCAACCCGCTGGCCACCGCGGTCGCGCGGGCGTCGCTGGAGCTGCTGCTGGAGCGCGACTGGCGCGCCGAGGTGCACGGGATCGGGACCGCCCTGCGGGCCGGCCTGGCCCCCGCCCGCGACCTGCCCGGGGTCGCCGACGTGCGGGTGCTGGGCGGGATCGGGGTGGTCCAGCTCGACCACCCCGTCGACGTGGCCGCGGCCACGACCGCCGCGCTCGACGCCGGCGTGTGGCTGCGGCCGTTCCGCGACCTCGTCTACACGATGCCGCCCTACGTCTGCACGGCCGAGGACCTCGCGACGATCACGGCGGGCGTGCGGGCCGCGGCGGCCGCGGGCTGAGGCCGCGACCCCGCGCGGCGCCGCGGAATCCCGTCGCGCGCCGCGCGGCTCCCGCCTAGCCTGGCCCACCGTGTCGAACGCCCTGACCCGTCGCCGCCCGGAGCCCACCGACGCCGCCGCCCTCGCCGCGCTGCGCAACGCCTGCGAGGAGGTCGACCGGCTGGGGGAGCACCACGACGCGGACGACTGCGCCGAGGAGTTCACCGACCCCCGCCTCGACCTCGACGGCTCGCTCCTCGTGCTCGACGGCGACGCGCTGGTGGCGGCGCAGATGCTGTACCGCCTGGGGGAGCGGCTGCACGCCGCCGGGGAGGTGCACCCCGACCACCGCGGCCGGGGCATCGGCTCGCAGCTGCTGGGCGTCGCCCGCGAGCGCGCGGCGGTGCTCGGCGCGCGGCTGGAGGTGCGGGTGCCGGAGGCGCAGCAGGACGCCGTCGCGCTGGCCGAGGGCGAGGGGCTCACCCCGATCCGGTGGTGGTCGGAGCTGCGGCGCGACCTCACCGAGCCGGTCGCCCCCGTCGCCCCGCCCGACGGGATCACGATCCGCCCGCTCGGCCCGGACTACGACCCGCGCTGGGACGAGCCGCTGCGCACGGTCCACAACGCCGCGTTCGCCGACCACTTCGGCTCCGTCGCGGTGAGCGTGGACGACTGGGTGCACCGCACCCGCAGCCGGCACTTCCGCCCGACCTGCTCGGCCGCGGCCACCACCGCCGACGGCGCCGTCGTCGGGTACCTGATGGCCGAGGAGTACGAGGCCGACACCGCCGCGACCGGGGTCCGGGAGCTCTACGTCGGCACCGTCGGCACCGTGCGCGAGTGGCGCGGCCGCGGGGTCGCCGGGGCGCTGCTGGCCCACGTGCTGGCCGCCGCCGCCCGCGAGGGCTACGGCCGCTCGACGCTGACCGTCGACGCCGAGAACCCGACCGGCGCCCTCGGCGTCTACGCCCGCGCCGGGTACGTGCTGCTCCGCCGGGACGTGACGTACCGCGACTAGGGTGCGGGCGTGCCCGACCACCCGCTCGCCTGGCTCGCCGCCCACGCCGAGCACCGCCGCTCCGCCGGCCTGCGCCGCGTCCTCGCCCCGCGGGCGGCGGGCGAGCCGCTGATCGACCTGGCCGGCAACGACTACCTGGGGCTCGCCCGCGACCCGCGGGTGGTCGCGGGCGGGATCGACGCCCTGCGCACCTGGGGCGCCGGGTCCACCGGGTCGCGCCTGGTCACCGGGTCGACGGCCCTGCACGCCGAGCTGGAGGACGCGCTCGCCGCCTTCACCGGGGCGGCCGCGGCGCTCGTGTTCTCCTCCGGCTACGCGGCCAACCTCGGCGTGCTCACCGCGCTGTCCGGGCCGGGGGCGCTGGTCGTGTCCGACGCGGCCAACCACGCCTCGCTCGTCGACGCCTGCCGCCTGTCCCGCGCCCGCGTCGCGGTCACCCCGCGCGACGACGTCGCCGCCGTGGACGCGGTGCTGGCGGCCCGCGCCGAGCCGCGCGCGCTCGTCGTCACCGACGGGGTCAACAGCGTGGACGGCGGGCACGCGCCGCTCGCCGCGCTGCACGCCGTCTGCCGCGCGCGCGGGGCGCTGCTCGTCGTGGACGACGCGCACGGTCTCGGCGTCGCCGGGCCGGGCGGGCGCGGCACCCCCGCGGCCGCCGGGCTGGCCGGGGCGGACGACGTCGTGGTCACCGTGACGCTGTCCAAGGCGCTGGGGAGCCAGGGCGGGGCGGTGCTGGGGCCCGTCGCCGTGGTCGAGCACCTCGTCGACACCGCGCGCAGCTTCATCTTCGACACCGGGCTCGCCCCGGCCTGCGCCGGCGCCGCCCTGGCCGCGCTGCGGGTGCTGGCCGCCGAGCCGGAGCGCCCGGCGGCCGTCCTGCGGGTCGCGTCGGCCCTGGCCGCCGCGGCGGGCGTGCCGGACCCGGCCTCGGCGGTGGTGCCGGTGGTGCTCGGCGCGCCGGAGCCCGCGCTGGCCGCGGCCGGGCGGTGCCGGGAGCGGGGGGTGCGGGTCGGGTGCTTCCGGCCGCCGTCGGTGCCGCCGGGCACCAGCCGGCTGCGGCTCACCGCCCGCGCGGACCTGGGCGGGGCCGACCTGGACCGCGCCGCGGCGGTCCTGGCGGCGGTGCTCGCCGACCTGCGCGCCCCGGCGGGGGTGGGCCGGTGAGGGCCGGGACGCAACGGCTGCGCCACCGCCCGCGCAGCCGTTCTGCACCCGGCGCAGCCGTCGCAACGGCTGCGTGCCGCACCGAAGGGGTGCGTGGACCATCACGCAGCCGTCGTGGCGGGCGGGCCCGGTGAGCGGGCGCGTGCTCGTCGTCACCGGGACCGGGACGGGGGTCGGCAAGACCGTCGTCACGGCGGCGGTCGCCGCCCTCGCGACCGGGCGGACGGCGGTGCTCAAGCCGGCCCAGACCGGGGTCGGGCCGGACGAGCCCGGCGACCTCGCCGACGTCGCGCGGCTCGTACCCGGCGTGACCGGGCGGGAGCTGGCCCGCTACCCCGAGCCGCTCGCCCCGGCCACGGCGGCGCGGCGGGCGGGCCGGGCGCCGGTCACCCCGGCCGCCGCGGCCGCGGCCGCCCGCGAGCTGGCCGGCGGCCACGACCTCGTCCTCGTCGAGGGGGCGGGCGGACTGCTCGTCCGGTTCGACGACGGGATCGACGGGGCCGGCGGCACCCTCGCCGACGTCGCCGCCGCCCTCGACGCGCCCGTGCTCGTCGTCGCCGCGGCCGGGCTCGGCACGCTCAACCACACCGCGCTCACCGTCGAGGCGCTGCGGACGCGCGGGCTGGCCTGCGCCGGCGTCGTCGTGGGCGCCTGGCCCGCCGACCCCGACCTCGCCGCGCGGTGCAACCTCGCCGACCTGCCCGCCGTCACCGGGGTGCCGCTGCTCGGCGCCGTGCCCGACGGGGCGGGCGGGCTGGAGCCCGGGGAGTTCGCGCGCGTCGCCCGTCACGCACTGGCCCCGCAGCTGGGCGGCGGATGGCAGACTCCGTCGCCGTGACGACAACGGAGACGGGCATCCTCGCCACCGCCCGCGCGCAGGTGCTGGAGCAGGGCGTCGGGCTGGACGAGGCGCAGGTGCTGGAGGTCCTCCGGCTCCCCGACACCGCCCTCGACGACCTGCTGCAGCTCGCCCACGACGTGCGGATGCGCTGGTGCGGGCCGGAGGTCGAGGTCGAGGGCATCATCTCGCTGAAGACCGGCGGGTGCCCGGAGGACTGCCACTTCTGCTCGCAGTCCGGGCTGTTCGCCTCGCCGGTCCGCTCGGCGTGGCTGGACGTCCCGATGCTCGTCGAGGCGGCCAAGCAGACCGCGAAGACCGGGGCGACGGAGTTCTGCATCGTCGCGGCCGTGCGCGGCCCGGACGCCCGGCTGATGAGCCAGGTCGCCGCCGGCATCGCGGCCATCAAGGACGAGGTCGACATCAACATCGCCTGCTCGCTGGGGATGCTGACCCCCGAGCAGGTCGAGCAGCTCGCCGCGATGGGCGTGCACCGCTACAACCACAACCTGGAGACCGCGCGGTCGCACTTCCCCAACGTCGTCACCACGCACACCTGGGAGGAGCGCTGGGAGACGCTGCGGCTGGTGCGCGAGGCCGGGATGGAGGTCTGCTGCGGCGGGATCGTCGGGATGGGCGAGACCGACGTCCAGCGCGCCGAGTTCGCCGCGCAGCTCGCCTCGCTGGAGCCCGACGAGGTGCCGCTGAACTTCCTCAACCCGCGCCCGGGCACCCCGTTCGGCGAGCTGGAGCCGATGGCGGGCGCCGACGCGCTGCGCACCGTGGCCGCGTTCCGGCTGGCCATGCCGCGCACCGTGCTGCGCTTCGCCGGCGGCCGGGAGATCACCCTGGGCGACCTCGGCGCCCGGAAGGGCCTCCTCGGCGGCATCAACGCCGTGATCGTCGGCAACTACCTCACCACGCTGGGGCGACCGGCCGAGGCCGACATCGACCTGCTCGGCGAGCTGCAGATGCCGATCAAGGCCCTGAACGACACGCTGTAGACCGTGTACTGCGACCAGTGCGGACGCCCGGCCGACGAGGCCGGGCACGACCGCTGCGCCGACCGCCGCGTCCTGGAGCCGCCGCGGTTCTGCCCCGACTGCGCGCGCCGGATGGTGGTGCAGGTGGTCCCGACGGGGTGGACGGCGCGGTGCAGCCGGCACGGGGAGCGGACGAGTCCGTAGCGCATCTGCGCTACAGTCTCCGGGTGGCCGAGACGATCGCCCAGCGCGATCTGCGCAATGACAACGCCGAGATCATGCGACGGGTCGAGGCCGGGGAGAGCTTCGTGATCACCCGCAACGGCCGCCCGATCGCCGATCTCACCCCGCACGGCCCGCGCAGGGGTTTCACGCTCCGGGAGCAGCAGGAGCACGCCCGCACGCTCCCGCCGGTCGACTCGACGCAGTGGTACGCCGATCGCGCGACCGATGACGAGATCTTCGGTGACGACCGGCTCGAGTCCTGACGTGGTGCGCGGGACCGTCGTCCTCGACACCTCGGTCCTCGTCGACCTGGACGTCGTGGAGGTGGGTGAGCACGCCGATGCGATCACCGTCGTCAGTGCGATCTCCGTGGGCGAGCTGGCGTTCGGTGTCGATCTGGGTACGGACCGGGAGGCCAGGGCGCTCAAGCTGCGATCGGTGATCGAGCGGTTCGAGATCCTCCGGTTCGGCGTCGAGGAGGCGAAGCTCTACGGAGTCCTGGCGACCATGGTGCGGGCGGCCGGACGGAATCCGCGGCCGAGGCGGCTCGACCTCCAGATCGCGGCGACCGCTGCCGCTGCCCGCTCCCCCCTGCTCACCTGCAACCCCGACGACTTCCTCGGGCTCGACAGGCTGGTCGAGGTCGTGCCCGTGGAGCGGCGGCCCCGGCGCACCTCGCCCTGAGTTCCCCCCGGCTCGCCTGCCATGCTGGCGCCGTGGCGAACTGGGGAACACTGCTGCGGCGCGCCGCGGACATCGGCCGGGACCTGCTGTCGCGGTCGTCGGCCGCCCGACCGCCCCGCACCGACCGCGCCCCCGACCGCGTCCCCGGGCGGGCCCGCAGCGCGCCCACCGCGGAACGCTCCCGCCGGATCACCTACGCCCCCGCTCCCGACGGCGCCGCCGACCCGGGCGAGATCGTGTGGACCTGGGTCCCCTTCGAGGAGGGCGACGGCCGGGGCAAGGACCGGCCCCTGCTCGTCGTCGGCCGCGGCGGCGGGCAGCTGCTCGGGCTCATGCTGTCCTCCCAGCAGGACCGGGCCGACGACCGCCGGTGGGTGCCGATCGGCTCGGGCGCGTGGGACCGCGAGGGCCGGGAGTCGTTCGTGCGCCTCGACCGGGTGATCGAGGTGGACGAGGACGGCATCCGCCGCGAGGGCGCGGTGCTCGACCGGGACCGCTTCGACGCCGTCGCCGCGCGGCTGCGCGACAGCTACGGCTGGAGCTGACGGGGACGGGAGGGCCGACGGAGGAGGCCCGGGGTGGGTGGAGTCAGTTCGGGCTCTGGTCCACCGCGAACGTCGAGGCGGGGGTGGGCACGGCGCGCAGCTGCGTCAGCAGCCCGGTCTCCCGGGCCAGCAGCATGCGGATGGTGCGCAGCCGCTCGACCGGTGAGAGCTCCTCGAGCAGCGCCTGCCGGTCCTCGAGGGGGAGCAGGCAGTCGGCCGCCAGGACGTGCGGCAGCACGTCGGCGGCGATGTCCGCGTCCGGCTCCGACCAGTCGCCGTTCTTCCACGCCGTGTCGCAGTAGCGGCGGTGCGCGGCCCGCGCGGCGCCGGTGAGCATCGCCGTGAGGTCGTCGCCCACCTCGCGGTCGGGCTCGTCGGGGAGGAACTCGACCGAGCCCATGAGGTACGGCTTGGACTCGGTGTCGAGGTCGAGCAGCCGGAAGCGGCGCGAGCCGCGCGTCACGATGTCGAAGCGCCCGTCGGGCAGGCGGCGGACGTCGCGGAGCTCGGCCGTGCAGCCGACCCCGTGCAGCCCCGCGATGCCGTCGACGTCGGGGGCCCAGCCCTCGCGCACGGCGACGACCCCGAACTCCTTGTCCGGCACGGCCCCGGTGACGAGATCGATCGTCAGCTGGCGGTAGCGCGGTTCGAAGATGTGCAACGGCAGCAGCGCCCCCGGCATGAGCACGGTTCCCAGCGGGAACACGGGGACGGTCTCGGCCACCCGCTCACGGTACGGCGCCCCGTGGCGGCTCGCCCGGCGGCTTGAGCACGGCGAAGGCGTCGGTCACCCGCAGGCTGCGGTCGGTGAACCGGAACAGCGCCGCCGGACGGCCCCCGGCCGGGCCGGGCGGGGCGACCGCCCCGGTGGGTTCCAGCAGCGCCCGGCGGGTGAGGACGCGCTGCAGGTTGGTGGCCGACACCGGGTGGCCGAGCGCGGCGACGTACAGGTCGCGCAGGGCCGAGATCGTGAACTCCGGAGGGGCGAGGGCGAAGCCGAGGTTGGTGTAGGACAGCTTCGCCCGCAGCCGGTCGCGGGCGTCGGCGACGATCGCCCCGTGGTCGAAGGCGGTGCCGCCCGCCGTCACCGGGCGCCAGGCGGTGTCCGCCGGCACCGCCGGGTCGGCGTCGCTGGGCACCAGGCCCAGGAACGCGGTGGCGACGACCCGGGCGCCCGGCACGCGCGCGGGGTCGCTGAAGACGCCGAGCTGCTCGACGTGGGCCACCTCGCGGACGTCGACCTTCTCGGCGAGCTGGCGCAGCACGGAGCTCTCGACGTCCTCGTCGTCGCGCAGGCGCCCGCCGGGCAGGGCCCAGCGGCCGGCGTCCGGGTCGCGGGCGCGCTGCCAGGCCAGCACCTGCAGCGTCCCCCGGGTGATGCGCAGCACCGCGGCGAGCACCTCGTGGTCGGTCCCGGCTCGCACCCCGGGATGGTAGGGCGCGGGAACGGGTCGACGGCGCAGGTCGCGCGGGTGAGTTCCCGGTCACGGGGAGGGGGTGCCGCCGGGCGGGCGGTGGTAGCGTCGGAGCCAGTTTACGACTCTGGGTCGAAAACAGGAGGAGCCATGACGGTCGCGCTGCACGCCGAGTGGGCGGAGGAGGTCCGCGAGCTCGCCGCGGCGCAGGACGCCGTCGTGCTCGCGCACAACTACCAGCTGCCGGAGGTCCAGGACGTCGCCCACCACACGGGCGACTCGCTGGCGCTGTCCCGGATCGCGGCGGAGTCGGACGCCTCGACCATCATCTTCTGCGGCGTGCACTTCATGGCCGAGACCGCGAAGATCCTCAGCCCGGAGAAGACGGTGCTGATCCCGGACGCGGCCGCGGGCTGCTCGCTCGCCGACTCGATCACCGCCGACCAGCTGCGCGCCTGGAAGGCCGAGCACCCGGGCGCCGCAGTGGTGTCCTACGTCAACACCACCGCGGCGGTGAAGGCCGAGACCGACGTCTGCTGCACCTCGTCCAACGCCGTCGAGGTGGTGGAGTCGATCCCGGCCGACCGCGAGGTGCTGTTCCTGCCCGACCAGTTCCTCGGCGCGCACGTCCGGCGGATCACCGGCCGGACGGACATGCACGTCTGGGCGGGGGAGTGCCACGTGCACGCCGGGATCAGCGGCGCCGCGCTCACCGCGCAGGTCGACGCCCACCCCGACGCCGAGCTCTACGTGCACCCCGAGTGCGGCTGCGCCACCTCGGCGCTCTACCTGGCCGGCGCCGGCGCGGTGCCGCAGGACCGGGTGAGGATCCTCTCCACCGGCGGCATGCTCGACGCCGCCCGCGCCTCCACGGCGAAGGAGGTGCTGGTCGCGACGGAGGTCGGGATGCTGCACCAGCTCCGCCGGGCCGCGCCGGAGGTCGACTTCCGGGCGGTCAACGACCGGGCGTCCTGCCGCTACATGAAGATGATCACGCCCGAGAAGGTGCTGCGGGCCCTGCGCGAGAAGCGCGACGAGGTGCACGTCGACCCCGAGCTCGCCGCCCGGGGACGCGCCGCGGTGCAGCGCATGATCGAGATCGGGCAGCCCGGGGGTGGGGAGTGAGCGCGGGCTGGACGGCCGACGCGGACCTCGTCGTCGTCGGCTCGGGCGTCGCCGGGCTCACCGCCGCGCTCGACGCCGCGGCCGGCGGGCTGCGGGTCGTCGTCGTGACCAAGGACGCGGCCGACGCCGGGTCGACGCGCTGGGCGCAGGGCGGTGTCGCCGTCGTGCTGGGGGACGTGCCGGGCGACAGCATCGAGGCCCACGTGGCCGACACCCTCGCCGCCGGCGGAGGGCTCTGCGACCCCGCCGCGGTCGCGTCGATCGTCGCCGACGGGCCCGGCGCCGTCGCCCGGCTGCGGGCCCGCGGGGCGCGCTTCGACGGCCCCGCCGGGCGTCCCGACCGCACCCGCGAGGGCGGCCACTCCGCCTTCCGCGTCGTGCACGCGGGCGGCGACGCCACGGGTGCGGAGATCGAGCGGGCGCTCGTCTCCACCGCCGCGGACCGGCGGCTGCCGCTGCTCACCGGCCACGTCGCCGTCGACGTCCTGCTCGCCGCCGGCGCCGTCACCGGCCTGGCGGTGCTCGACGACGCCGGGCGCCCCGGGACGCTGCACGCGCCGGCCGTGCTGCTCGCGAGCGGCGGCTACGGCCAGCTGTTCTCCTCCACCACCAACCCGGGGACCGCCACGGGCGACGGCATCGCGCTCGCGCTGCGGGCCGGGGCGTCGGCGGCGGACCTGGAGTTCGTGCAGTTCCACCCCACCGTCCTGCACACCGGCCCGGCCGTCGGGCGCCGCCCGCTGGTCACCGAGGCCGTCCGCGGCGAGGGCGCCGTGCTGCTCGACCGGGCCGGGCGGCGGTTCATGACCGGCGTGCACCCGCTGGCCGACCTGGCCCCCCGCGACGTCGTCGCCGCGGCGATCACCCGCACGCTCGCCGCGACCGGCTCGGACTGCGCGTACCTCGACGCCCGCGCGCTCGACGGGTTCGCCACCCGCTTCCCGACCGTGCACGCCGCGTGCCGCGCCGCCGGGATCGACCCGGTGCGCGAGCCGATCCCGGTGACACCGGCCGCGCACTACTCCTGCGGCGGGGTCGTCACCGACCTCGACGGCCGCACCGCCGTCCCCGGGCTCTGGGCCGCGGGGGAGGTGGCCCGCACGGGCCTGCACGGGGCGAACCGCCTGGCGTCCAACAGCCTGCTGGAGGGCCTGGTCATGGGGGAGCGCGCGGCGCGGTCGGTGGTCGCCGCGGTGCAGGAAGGCCACCTTCCCGCAACGTCGTTGCAGGAAGGTGGCCTTCCTGCACCGTCCGGGGCGGGGCCGGGGACCCCGCGGCCGGTGGCGCCGCGGGCGGTCGTGCAGCGGGCCCTGTCCGCCGCCGCCGGGATCGGGCGCGACGCCGCCGGGCTCGCGGCCGCCTCCGACGCCGTCGAGGCCGCGACGGGGCTCGCGGTGCCCGCCGACCGGGCCGGGGTCGAGGACGCCGCCCTGACGCTGCTCGCCCAGGCCGTCCTCGCCGCCGCGGGCACGCGCACGGAGAGCCGGGGCTGCCACGTCCGCACCGACCACCCCGGGCGCGACGACGTCTGGCAGGGCGAGAGCCTGGAGGTCGTGCTGGACGCGACCGGACGCCCGGTCGTCCGCAGTGCCGCGGCGGTGGCGGCGTGACACCCACCGGCCCCGACCTCGACGACCTGCGCCGCGTCGTCGCCACGGCGCTGGAGGAGGACCTGCGCTACGGGCCGGACGCCACGACCGCGGCGACGGTGCCGGCCGGGGCCGTCGCCGTCGGGTCGTTCACGCTGCGCCGCCCCGGCGTCGTCGCCGGGATCCCGGCCGCCCTGGCCGTGCTCGACGCCGTCGTCGGCGACCACGAGGTGCTGGAGGTCGCGGCGGACGGGAACCGGCTCGCGGCGGGGGAGTCCGCCCTGGTCGTCCGGGCCCCCGTGCGTACGTTCCTCACCGCCGAGCGCACCGCGCTGAACCTGCTCTGCCACCTCTCCGGCGTGGCCACGGCCACCGCGGCCTGGGTGGACGCCGTCGCCGGCACCGGCGCCCGCATCCGCGACACCCGCAAGACGCTGCCCGGCCTGCGACTGCTGGAGAAGTACGCCGTGCGCTGCGGCGGCGGGGTCAACCACCGCCTCGGCCTGGGCGACGCCGTCCTGATCAAGGACAACCACGTCGCCGCGGCGGGGTCGGTCGGCGCCGCGCTGCGGGCGGCGCGGGAGCACGCGCCGCAGCTGCCGTGCGAGGTCGAGGTGGACTCGCTCGACCAGCTCGACGAGGTGCTGGCCATGGGCGCGGAGCTGGTGCTGCTCGACAACTTCTCCGTGGCCGCCACGGTGGAGGCCGTGCGGCGGCGCGGGTCGCTGCCGACGGAGCTGGAGTCCTCGGGCGGGCTCGCACTGGAGAGCGCGCGGGCCTACGCGGAGACCGGTGTCGACTACCTGGCCGTCGGGACGCTGACCCACTCGGTCACCGCGCTGGACCTCGGGCTCGACCTGCGTCCCTGACGGCCCGGCGCTCCCGGCGTGTGGCTCCGGCCACAGCGCCGCGCCGGGTCGAGCGGGGAGCGGCGGGTACCGGTACCGGGGAGCGGGCGGTCGACGCCGACGCCGCCCTGCGCCCCACGACGGCTGGAGACCGGATGATCGTGCTCTGCGAGCGCTGCTGCGCACCCATCGGGGAGGGGGAGTCGCTGGTGCGGCTGGCCCGCATCGACCGGGCGCACGCGGACGGCAGCGTGACCTGGGTCCACGCCCACGTCCACCTGGACGTGTGCGTGGAGCCGCGGCCCGCGCCGCACGAGCGGCCGGACACCTCCGGCTGGGACGCCACGCGCGGCGTCGGCGGCCACCGGTCCTGACCGGCGCCGGGAGGGCCCGCCGTAGGCTGGACCCATGCTCCGCCGGACCGACCTGCGCCCCGACCCGCTCCCGTCCACCGCCGCGCTGCGCGCCCTCATGCCGCGCGCCGCGGTCGACGTCGACTCGGTCGTCGAGCGCGTCCGGCCGATCGTCGACGACGTCCGGGCGCGGGGCACCGAGGCCGCGCTGGACTGGTGCGAGCGGTTCGACAAGGTGCGTCCCGCCGCCGTCCGCGTGCCCGCCGCGACCCTCGCCGGGGCGCTGGCCGCGCTGGACCCGGCCGTCCGCGCCGCCCTGGAGACCTCGATCGCGCGGGCCCGCACGGTGCACGCCGACCAGCGCCGCACCGATGTCGTCACCCAGGTCGTGCCGGGCGGCGTGGTCACCGAGCGGTTCGTGCCGGTGCGCCGCGTCGGCCTCTACGCCCCCGGCGGGCGCGCGGTCTACCCCTCGAGCGTGGTGATGAACGTCGTGCCCGCGCAGGAGGCCGGCGTCGAGTCCCTGGTCGTGGCGTCCCCGCCGCAGGCCGAGCACGGCGGGCTGCCGCACCCGACGATCCTCGCGGCCGCGGCGCTGCTGGGCGTCGAGGAGGTGTGGGCGGTCGGCGGGGCGCAGGGCGTCGCGCTGCTCGCGCACGGCGGCGTCGACACCGACGGCGCCGAGCTGGAGCCGGTCGACGTCGTCACCGGGCCGGGCAACGTCTACGTCACCGCCGCGAAGCGGCTGCTCCGCGGCCTGATCGGGATCGACGCCGAGGCCGGCACCACCGAGATCGCGGTGCTCGCCGACGCGGGCGCGGACCCCGTGCACGTCGCCGCCGACCTGGTCTCGCAGGCCGAGCACGACCCCGAGGCGGCGTCGGTGCTGGTCACCGACTCCGACGCGCTCGTCGACGCCGTCGACGCCGAGCTGGAGCGCCAGGTGGCCGCCACCAAGCACACCGAGCGCATCCGCACCGCCCTCACCGGGCCGCAGAGCGGCGCGATCCTCGTCGCCGACCTTGCCGACGGGCTGCGGGTCGTCGACGCCTACGCCGCCGAGCACCTGGAGATCCAGGCCGACGGTGCGCGCGAGCTGGCCCTGCAGGTGCGCAACGCGGGCGCGGTGTTCGTCGGGCCGTGGTCGCCGGTGTCGCTGGGCGACTACTGCGCCGGCTCCAACCACGTGCTGCCCACGGGCGGCTGCGCCCGGCACTCCGCGGGCCTGTCGGTGCAGACGTTCCTGCGCGGCGTGCACGTCGTCGAGTACACCGAGGACGCCCTGCGTGAGGTGGCCGGCGCGGTCGTCACCCTGGCCGGGGCCGAGGACCTGCCCGCGCACGGCCAGGCCGTGACGGCGAGGTTCGGCTCGTGACGGTCACGCTCGACGACCTCCCGCTCCGCGACGACCTGCGGGGGAAGACGCCCTACGGCGCCCCGCAGCTCGACGTGGCGGTGCGGCTGAACACCAACGAGAACCCCTACCCGCCGCCCCCGGAGCTGGTCGCCGACGTCACCGCGGCCGTGGCCGAGGTGGCCGCCGAGCTGCACCGCTACCCGGACCGGGACGCGCGGGCCCTGCGCACCGACCTCGCCGCCTACCTCGGCGCGAGCACCGGGGTCCCGCTCGGGCCGGAGGGCGTCTGGGCCGCGAACGGGTCCAACGAGGTGCTGCAGCAGATCCTGCAGGCCTTCGGCGGGCCGGGGCGCCGGGCGGTCGGCTTCGAGCCGTCCTACTCGATGCACCCGATCATCGCGGGCGGCACCCGCACCGACTGGCTGCCCGTGCCGCGCCGCGCCGACTTCGCGATCGACGTGCCCGCCGCCGCCGCGCTGCTGCGCGCCGAGGCGCCCGACGTCACGTTCCTCACCAGCCCGAACAACCCGACCGGGCAGTCGTTGGAGCCGGCCGAGCTCGCGGAGCTGGTGGACGCCGCCCCCGGCGTCGTCGTCGTGGACGAGGCCTACGCCGAGTTCTCCGACCGGCCCTCGGCGATCACGCTGCTCGCCGCGCACGGGCACAAGCTGATCGTCACCCGCACGATGAGCAAGGCGTTCGCCTTCGCCGGCGGGCGGCTGGGCTACCTCGCCGCCGCACCCGCCGTCGTCGACGCGCTGCAGCTCGTCCGGCTGCCCTACCACCTCTCGGTGCTCACCCAGGCCGCGGCGCGGGCCGCCCTGCGGCACGCCGGGGCCACCCTGGGCTCGGTGGCGCTGCTGCGCGGCGAGCGCGCCCGCGTCGTCGACGAGCTCGCCTCGGCCGGGTACGACGTGGTGCCGAGCGACGCGAACTTCGTGCTGTTCGGCGCGTTCGCCGACGCACCCCGGGCCTGGCGGGCGTTCCTGGAGCGCGGGGTGCTGATCCGGGACGTGGGCATCCCCGGACGCCTGCGCGTCACGGTGGGCACGCCCGAGGAGAACGACGCCTTCCTCGGCGCGGCCGCGGAACTGACGGAGGAGATCGCATGAATCGCGTGGGCCGCGTGGAGCGGATCACCAAGGAGTCGAAGGTCCTCGTCGAGATCGACCTCGACGGCACCGGCAAGACCGACATCGGCACCGGCGTCCCGTTCTTCGACCACATGCTGGACGCGCTGGGCAAGCACGGCGCGTTCGACCTCACCGTGCGCGCCACGGGCGACGTCGAGCTGGACGCGCACCACACCGTCGAGGACACCGCGATCGTGCTCGGCCAGGCGATCCGGCAGGCCCTGGGCGACAAGTCCGGCATCCGCCGCTTCGGCGACGCGTTCATCCCGATGGACGAGGCGCTCGCCCACGCCGTCGTGGACGTCTCGGGGCGGCCCTACACGGTGCACAGCGGCGAGCCCGACGTGATGCTGGGCTTCGTCGTCGGCGGGCACTACCCGACCGTGCTCAACCGGCACGTGTTCGAGTCGATCGCCTTCCACGGACACCTGGCCCTGCACGTGCGCGTGCTGGGCGGGCGCGACCCCCACCACATCACCGAGGCCGAGTTCAAGGCCGTGGCCCGCGCCCTGCGCGCGGCGGTGGAGCCGGACGGGCGCATCAGCGGGGTCGCCTCGACCAAGGGCGTCCTCTAGCTCCCCGCCGCCCGTCCGGGCGCCCCGGCTACGGTGCCGGGGTGCCGCCGCGGAAGAGGACGAAGACCCGCCCCGACCGGCCCGACCTGCCGCCGGGGTTCGACCCCGCCCCCGCGGTGCTGGAGCCCGGCGCGGTGTGGGACGGCGTCGAGGCCGGCGAGGAGCTCGACGCGCCCGGGGTCGTCCCCGACCTCGACCTGCGGGAGTGCCGGTTCACCGGTGTCGACCTGTCCGGGCGCTCGTTCCCCGGCCTGCACGTCCGCGACGCGGTGTTCACCCGCTGCGACCTGTCCGGCGCCGTCCTCGACCGGGCGGTGCTGGAGCGGGTGGTGTTCGACGGCTGCCGGCTCACCGGAACCGTGCTGTCCGGCGCGACCCTGCGCGACGTCCGCCTCACCGGGTGCCGCGCCGACCTGCTCGCCCTGCGCATGGCGTCGGCGAAGTTCCTGCTGGCCGAGGACACGGGGCTGCGCGGCGCCGACCTGCACGAGTTCACCGGCACCGACGTCGCGCTGCTGGGCTGCGACCTCACCGGCGCGGACCTGGACCGGGCCGGGCTGGCCGGCGCGCACCTGCACGGGTCGGTGCTCGACGACGTCTCGGGCGCGCTGAGCCTGCGCGGCGCCCGCATCGACGCCGACCAGCAGATCGCGCTGGGGGCGGCGCTGCTGGCGGCGCTGGACGTGCGGGTGACCGACCGGCCCTGACCGCCCGCACCGTCCCGGACGCCGCGGGCGCGGTGCGCCACGATCTCCCCGTGAGCACCGACCCGACCGCCGCCTGGCTCCCGCCGCCGTCGCAGTGGCAGCACCCGCTGCGCGCGGAGCTGCCGACCGGCCACCACCTGCGCCCGATCCGCGCCGAGGACACCGACCTCGACATGCCCGCCGTGATGGGATCGCGCAAGCGGCTCTGGTCGATCTACGGCCGGGCCTGGGGCTGGCCGCCCGCGGGCATGACCGCCGAGCAGGACCGCGCCGACCTGCAGCGCCACGCGGACGAGATGGAGACCCACGCGTCGTTCAACTACGCGCTGTTCGACGCCGACGAGACCGAGCTGGTGGGCTGCTGCTACATCGACCCGCCGGAGAAGGAGGGTGCGGACGCCGAGATCTCTTGGTGGGTGCGCGACGAGCACGTCGGCACCGAGGTGGCGGCGGCGCTCGACGACTTCGTGCCGGCCTGGATCGCGCGCGAGTGGCCGCTGCGGGCGCCGCGCTACGTGGGTCGCGACCTCACGTGGGACGAGTGGCTGGCCCTCCCCGACCTCCCACGGCACTGAGACCGCCCCGGCGCGGCGGCTACGCTGGGGCCGTGAGTCGGATCGTCGTGCTGGACTACGGGTCGGGCAACCTGCGCTCCGCGGAGCGCGCCCTGCAGCGCGTCGGCGCGGACGTCACCGTCACCGGCGACGCCACCGCCGCGCTGGAGGCCGACGGGCTCGTCGTGCCCGGCGTCGGCGCGTTCGCCGCCTGCATGGCGGGGCTCGACGCCGTCGGCGGGCGCCGGATCATCGAGCGCCGCCTGGCCGGCGGCCGGCCGGTGCTGGGCATCTGCGTGGGCATGCAGGTGCTGTTCGACCTCGGCGTGGAGTGGGACGAGCGCACGGAGGGCTGCGGGCAGTGGCCGGGCACCGTGGAGCGGCTCAAGGCCGACGTGCTGCCCCACATGGGCTGGAACACCGTCCGCGCCCCCGCCGGCACGCGGCTGTTCGCCGGCCTGGACGCCGACACGCGCTTCTACTTCGTGCACTCCTTCGGCGTGCGGCGCTGGGAGCTGGAGCCCTCCGAGGTGCTCGCCCCGCCGCTGGTGACCTGGGCCCACCACGGCGAGGACTTCGTGGCCGCCGTGGAGAACGGCGCGCTGTCGGCCACGCAGTTCCACCCCGAGAAGTCCGGCGACGCCGGCGCGCACGTACTGCGCAACTGGCTCGGCACCCTGTAGGTCGTGCGCGGATCCGGCGGCCCCGGCCGCCACATCCGCGCACGGGGCCGCGTCAGCGGCCCGCCCAGCTCCGCTCGCGCAGGTCGAAGCGCAGCTCGCGCCGGCCGTCGCGGATGCCGTCGACGATCAGCGCCACGACCTCGTCGACCTCGGCGGCGGCCGTCATCGACGGTGCGGTGCCCGCGATCGCCCGCCCGGCCAGGCCCGTCTCGACGTGCGGCGGGCGGATGTCGAACACCGTGACACCGGCGCGCCGGGCCTCCGGGCGCAGCGCCGTCAGCCAGGCCGAGAGCCCGGCCTTGGAGGCGGAGTAGGCGGCCATCCCGGCCGTGGGCACGTCGGCGAGGATCGCCGACAGCACGGCGACGCTCCCGCCCTTCCCGATCCGCGGCAGCGCGGCGCGGACCAGCGCCATCGGGGCCATCGTGTTGACGGTCAGCAGGTGCTCGGTGATCACGTCGTTCTCGGCCTCGGGGCCGAACGCGGCCACGCCCAGGGCGACGACCAGCCCGTCCAGCCCGCCGAGCGCGTCCGCGGCCTCGCCGACGAGCGCGGCGCAGCGGTCGAGGTCCAGGGCGTCGAACGCGTGGGTGGACGCGTCCAGCTCGCCGCCGAGCTCCTCCAGCCGCTCCGGGTCGCGCCCGGCCACCGCCAGCCGCGCGCCCGCCCCGTGCAGGGCGCGCGCCGTCGCCGCGCCGAGCACCCCCGTCGCCCCCGCCACCAGCACCCGCGCTCCGTCGATCTCCACACCGGTCACGGTAGGTGCGCGACCCGCTCCCCGCGCGTCGGTACTCTGCGCGGCGTGACCTTCACGCTGCTGCCCGCGGTCGACGTCGCCGACGGCCGGGCCGTGCGCCTGGTGCAGGGCGAGGCCGGCACCGAGACCGGTTACGGCGCGCCCCGCGAGGCCGCGCTGGCCTGGCAGGAGGGCGGCGCGGAGTGGATCCACCTGGTCGACCTCGACGCCGCCTTCGGCCGCGGCTCCAACGCGGAGCTGCTCGCCGCCGTCGTGGGCGAGCTGGACGTGGCGGTCGAGCTGTCCGGCGGCATCCGCGACGACGCGTCGCTGGAGCGGGCGCTGTCCACCGGGTGCGCGCGCGTCAACCTGGGCACCGCCGCGCTGGAGGACCCGCTGTGGTGCGCGAAGGCGATCGCGGAGCACGGCGAGAAGATCGCGGTGGGCCTGGACGTCAGGATCGTCGGTGACCGCCACCGCCTCGCCGCCCGCGGCTGGACCACCGACGGCGGCGACCTGTGGGAGACCCTGGAGCGGCTCGACCGCGACGGGTGCGCCCGCTACGTGGTCACCGACGTCAGCAAGGACGGCACGCTGCAGGGTCCCAACGTCGAGCTGCTCCGCGACGTCGCCGCCGCCACGCCCGCCCCGGTGATCGCCTCGGGCGGCATCTCGACGGTCGCCGACCTGGTGGCGCTGGCGCAGGTCGGCACCATCGAGGGGTCGATCGTCGGCAAGGCGCTCTACGCCGGTCGCTTCACCCTGCCCGAGGCGCTGGCCGCCGTGGCGGCGGTGGCGCCCGCGTCCCGGGCGCAGACCGGCTGACTCGTAGGCTGGCCCCGTGCCTGTGGCTGTGCGCGTCATCCCGTGCCTCGACGTCGACGCGGGGCGCGTCGTCAAGGGCGTCAACTTCCAGCAGCTGCGCGACGCCGGCGACCCCGTCGAGATGGCCCGCGTCTACGACGCCGAGGGCGCCGACGAGCTGACGTTCCTCGACGTCACCGCGTCGTCGGGGGAGCGCGCCACGATGCTCGACGTCGTCCGGCGCACGGCCGAGCAGGTGTTCATCCCGCTCACCGTGGGCGGGGGCATCCGCGCCACCGACGACATCGACGTGCTGCTCCGGGCGGGGGCGGACAAGGTCAGCATCAACACCGCCGCGATCGCCCGCCCCGAGCTGCTGCACGAGGCGAGCCGCCGGTTCGGGTCGCAGTGCATCGTGCTGTCGGTGGACGCCCGCACCGTGCCGGCCGGTGGGGCGCCGACGCCGTCGGGCTGGGAGGTGACCACGCACGGCGGGCGCCGCGGCACCGGCATCGACGCCGTCGAGTGGGCGGCGCGCGGCCAGGAGCTGGGCGTGGGGGAGATCCTGCTCAACTCCATGGACGCCGACGGCACCCGCGCCGGGTTCGACCTGCCGATGATCGCCGCGGTGCGCGCGCGGGTGGACGTGCCGGTGATCGCCTCCGGCGGCGCGGGGGAGGTCGGGCACTTCCTGCCCGCCGTCCGCGCCGGCGCCGACGCCGTCCTCGCCGCCACGGTCTTCCACTTCGGGCACCTCCGCATCGCCGACGTCAAGGACAGCCTGCGCGGCGGGCTGGTGGAGGTCCGGTGACGGGCCTGGACCCGGCGGTCGCCGCCCGGCTCAAGCGCGGCCCGGACGGGCTGGTCTGCGCGGTGGCCCAGCAGCGCGGCAGCGGCGAGGTGCTCATGGTCGCGTGGATGGACGACGAGGCGCTGCACCGCACGCTCACCACCGGCCGGGCGACCTACTGGTCGCGCTCGCGGCGGGAGTACTGGGTCAAGGGCGACACGTCCGGCCACGTCCAGCACGTCCACGAGGTGCGCCTGGACTGCGACGGCGACGCGCTGCTCGTCGTCGTCGACCAGGAGGGCCCGGCCTGCCACACCGGCACCCGCACCTGCTTCGACACCGACGTCCTGCTGCGCTCCGCGCCCGTGAGCGCGGAGAAGGGCTAGAACACTCCTCCGCACGCACGAGGCCGTCAGGCCATCGCCCAGCGGATGCCCGAGGTGACGCCGAGCCCGGCGAGGCGCACGAACGTCGCCTCGGCCAGGGGCAGGTGCGGCAGGTGCAGCGGGGCCCGCGCCCAGGGCGGCAGCAGGCCGACCGCTGCGCCGCCGAGCAGGGCGTAGGGCGCCCGGGCCGCGAGCGGCAGGGGCGGGTGCAGCAGCAGGAACCGCGCCGTGGCCCGGGCCTCGGGGGTGCCCGCGAGCTCGGGGCGGTAGGCGTCCAGCTGCGCCGCCAGCTCGGCCTCGCTCTCCGGCGGGTCGGGCACGCCCAGCTCCCGGGCGACGAGCGCGGTGTCGGCGACGTAGCCGTCGCGGCCGGCGGCGTCCAGCGGCCGGGCGCCGTAGCGCTGGTGGGCGCGCAGGAAGCTGTCGATCTCCGCGAGGTGGACCCAGCGCAGCAGGTGCGGGTCGGACGCCGCGTACGGCCGCCCGTCGGGGGCGCGGCCGCGCACCCGCGCGTGCACACCCTTGATGCGGGTGATCGTGTCCTGCGCGTCGGCGATCGTGCCGAACGTGGTGACGGCGAGGAAGTAGCTCGTGCGCTGCAGCCGGCCCCACGGGTCGCCGCGGTAGCCCGAGTGGCCGGCCACCCCGGCCATGGCCAGCGGGTGCAGCGACTGCAGCAGCAGCGCCGACAGCCCGCCGACGAACATCGACGCGTCGCCGTGCACGCGCCGCACCGGGCGGTCCTCGGCGAACCAGCGCGGGCCCTCCGCGGTGTGGATGCGGTCGCGGCGCGCCGGGCCCTCCGGACCCGCCACCCGCTGGAAGAGGCTCGACCCGAGCCGGGAGCGCAGCCAGGAGGGACCCATGCCGCCATCATGCGGCCGGTGCGGCGGCTCGGCCACCCGGTCTAGCCGTCCAGCGGGCCGGTGAGGTAGCGCTGGACCGTGGGCGCCACGGCGGCCACGACCTCCTCGGGCGGGGCCGAGGCCAGCGGCTCGATCCGCACCACGTACCGGGCCATCCCGAGGCCGATGAGCTGCGACCCGACGAGGGTCGCGCGCAGCTCGGGGCGGTCGGGCGCCACCGCGGCGAGCCGCACGAGGAGCACGCGCGTCACGAAGTCACGCAGCATCCGCGCGGCGGCCTCGTGCCCGGCCACGCTGCGGACGAGCGCGGCCAGCGGGGCGCCGCCGGTGGCGTCCCAGATCCCGACGAAGCGGCGGACGACGCGCTCGCCGATCCGCCCCGGGTCGCCGTCGAGCAGCTCGGGCAGCACCTGCGCCGGGTCGAACGGGATGTCCAGCGCCGCGGTGAACAGCGCCTCCTTGCCGCCGAACCAGTGGTTGACCATGGCCGGGTCGACGCCGGCCCGGCCGGCGATGCCGCGCACGGTGGCGCCCTCGTAGCCGTGCTCGGCGAACGCGGCGCGGGCGGCGGCGATCAGCGCGCCCCGGGTGTCCTCGCCCGCGCGACGGCGGCCGCGCGGCCGGGCCGGGCGGGGGTCGCGCGGGAGGGCCACGGGATCATCCTCCCCGACCGGCGCCGCGGCGACGACTCAGCCGAGCGGGTCGTCCGGCTCCGCCGGCCAGGCCTCCAGGCCGGGGGCGGCCAGCACGGCGGCGACGAGCTCGGCCGAGCCGCCGACGTAGGTCGAGTCGAGGTCGGTGTCCCCGGCGACGAACCACGTCCGGTCGGCCGGCCACACCAGGCTCGGCGACTGGTGCCAGCCGACGTCGACCGGGCCCCAGCCGCGGACGACCTCGCCGGGCGCGCCGGCGAACAGCAGGTACTCGCGGTGGGGCAGGCGCAGCTCCGGCGCCCCGGGGTGGAGGCGGGGTTCCGGCACGTCCACCACCACCCCGTCCCGGCCCAGCCGGACCGTGCCGCCTCCCCCCAGCCAGCCCCACCCCACCCACACCCCGGCGAACCAGTCCTGACCCGCGGCGGTGTGCGCCTCCAGCACGCCGCGCAGGGCGACCAGCGACGCGGGTTCCAGCGACCCGCCCCCGGCCTCCCCGCCCCACCGGGCGGAGTCCCCCGCGTGATCTCCGACCAGGACATGCGCGCGTGCGGCGCCACCCCCGTCTCCGCGCACACCCGCGCCCAGGTCGTGGGCGGCTCGGTCGGCGCGGGGTGCAGCACGCGGGCGTGCGCCGCGAAGCCGCGCGGCACCAGCGCGGCCACCGTGCCCCACCGGCCCAGGCGGGGTGCGATCCAGTCGGCGGGGGAGAGGTCGGTCAGGGGCTGGTCGGGCACGGGGCCGATCCTGGCTGACAGGATGGCGGGCATGACCGCCACCCTGCCGGCCCTCGGCGCGGTCGCCCCCAGCCGCGAGGAGTTCCGCGCGCTGGCGGCCGGGCACCGGGTCATCCCGGTGACGCGCCGCCTGCTCGCCGACGACGAGACCCCCGTCGGGGTCTTCCGCAAGCTGGCCGGCGACCGGCCCGGCACGTTCCTGTTCGAGTCGGCCGAGAACGGCCGCTCCTGGTCGCGCTGGTCGTTCGTCGGGGCCCGCAGCGCCGCCACCCTCACCGCCGTCGACGGCGAGCTCGTCTGGACCGGGGAGGTGCCCGCCGGGCTGCCGACCTCCGGCGACCCGCTGGCCGCGCTGCGCACCGTCGTGGACGAGCTGCGCAGCGAGCGGCTGCCCGGCCTGCCCCCGCTCACCGGCGGCCTGGTCGGCTACCTCGGCTACGACGTCGTGCGGCGCCTGGAGCGCCTGCCGGTCCTCGCCGAGGACGACCTGCACCTGCCCGAGCTCGTGATGCTGCTCGCCACCGACCTCGCCGCGGTCGACCACCACGAGGGCACCGTCACCCTCATCGCCAACGCGCTGAACTGGGACGCCAGCGACGAGCGCGTCGACGAGGCCTACGACGACGCCGTCGCCCGGCTGGACCGGATGACGGCCGAGCTGGCCGCGCCCGCGCCGTCCACGGTGGCCGTCTACGGGTCGGGCCCGCCGGAGTTCCAGCGTCGCCGCACCCCGGAGCAGCACCACGCCGCGGTCGAGGCCGCGAAGGAGCAGATCCGCGCGGGCGAGGCCTTCCAGGTGGTGGTGTCGCAGCGGTTCGAGGCCGAGTGCCCGGCGGACCCGCTCGACGTCTACCGCGTGCTGCGCGCCACCAACCCCAGCCCGTACATGTACCTGCTGCGCCTGGCCGACGTCGGGGGCCGGGAGTTCGCCGTCGTCGGGTCCAGCCCCGAGGCCCTCGTCACCGTGCGCGACGGCGTCGCCACCACGCACCCGATCGCCGGCACGCGCTGGCGGGGGGACACCGAGGAGGAGGACCTGCTCCTGGAGAAGGAGCTGCGGACCGACGAGAAGGAGCGCGCCGAGCACGTCATGCTCGTCGACCTCGGCCGCAACGACCTGGGGCGGGTCTGCGAGCCCGGCACCGTCAAGGTCCACTCGTTCTTCTCGGTGGAGCGCTACAGCCACGTCATGCACCTGGTGTCCACGGTGACGGGGCGGCTGCGCGCCGACCGCACCGCGTTCGACGCCGTCACGGCCTGCTTCCCGGCCGGCACCCTGTCCGGGGCGCCGAAGCCGCGGGCGATGGCGATCATCGAGGAGCTGGAGCCGACGCGGCGCGGGCTCTACGGCGGGATCGTCGGCTACCTCGACTTCGCCGGGGACGCCGACACCGCCATCGCCATCCGCACGGCCCTGATCCGCGACGGCGTGGCGTACGTGCAGGCCGGGGGCGGCATCGTGGCCGACTCCGACCCGGAGGCCGAGGACGCGGAGTGCCTGAACAAGGCGCGAGCGGTGCTGTCGGCGGTCGCGACGGCGGCCACCCTGCGCCCGGCCGGCGCCGCCCCGGTCGTGCGATGACCTCCCCCACCGCCCAGTTGCAGGAAGGCCACCTTCACGCAACGAGGTTGCACGAAGGTGGCCTTCCTGCAACGGGGGGCGGGGGCGTCGCGGCGGCGGGAGGGGCGCCGTGACGGGCGGGCGCCTGCTCGGCCTGGTGTGCCTGCTGCTCGCCGCCGCCGCCACCGCGCTGTGGGGGGCCGCGCAGGTGGTCTGGTTCCGGGTCGCGGCGGACCTGCCCGGCCGGGTCGGGCAGGCCGTCGAGGTCACCGGCGGGCAGGTGCGCGGCTCGCTCGGCGGGATCGCGCTGCTCGCGCTGGCCGGGATCGCCGGGGTCGTGGCGACGGCCGGGTGGCCGCGGCGGCTGGTCGGCGCGCTGCTCGTCCTGGCCGGGCTGGGGGTGGTCGCCCTCGCCGTCCTGCCTCTGGTGGTGGACCCGTTCGCCACCGACGCCGCCGCGCTGCCCGCCCCGCCCGGCGTCGACGCCGACCTGCTGCGGTACCGGCCCGCCACCGCCACCGCCGGTCCCTGGCTGGCGGTGCTGGCGGGCGCGCTGCTCGCCGCGGCGGGCGGCGCGGCGGTGCTGGCCGAGCGCCGGCTCCCGCGGCTCGGGGCCCGGTACGCGGCCCCCGGCGCGCGGCGGCCGCCGGCCGACCCCGATCGCGCGGCCTGGCAGGACCTCGACGCCGGCCGGGACCCGACCGACCCGTGAGCCGGGGGGCCCGGAGCGCTGGCTAGCATGGCTCCGCGTCCGGCCGAGCACTCGTGGGAAGGAGGACGCCGTGCACCAGAACGGCAGCGCCAGTGTCCTCGACGCGATCGTGGCGGGCGTCCGTGAGGACCTCGCCGTGCGCCAGGCCCAGGTCGACATCGCCGAGATCAAGCGCCGCGCGGCGGCGGCCCGCGGGCCGCGGGACGTGCTGGCCGACCTGCGCGCGCCCGGCGTCGGCGTGATCGCCGAGGTGAAGCGGGCCAGCCCCTCGAAGGGTCCCCTCGCGCCCATCGCCGACCCGGCCGAGCTCGCCGCCGCGTACGCCGAGGGCGGGGCCCGGGTGATCAGCGTGCTCACCGAGCAGCGCCGGTTCCACGGCACGCTCGACGACCTCGCCGCCGTCCGCGCCGCCGTCGACGTCGCGGTGCTGCGCAAGGACTTCATCGTCTCGCCCTACCAGGTGCACGAGGCCCGGGCGTACGGCGCCGACCTCGTCCTGCTCATCGTCGCCGCGCTGGAGCAGCCGGCGCTGGAGAGCCTGCTCGACCGCGTCGAGTCCCTCGGCATGACCGCGCTCGTCGAGGTGCACACCGAGGAGGAGTGCGACCGCGCGCTGGAGGCTGGGGCAAAGGTCATCGGCGTCAACGCGCGCGACCTGCACACCCTCGAGGTCGACCGCACCGTGTTCGGCCGCATCGCCCCCGGCCTGCCCAGCGACGTGCTGCGGATCGCCGAGTCCGGGGTCCGCGGACCGGGCGACCTGCTCACCTACGCCGGGTGGGGCGCCGACGCGGTGCTCGTCGGCGAGGGGCTGGTCACCAGCGGCGACCCGGCGGCCGCCGTGCGCAGCCTGGTGGCCGCGGGCTTCCACCCGTCGTGCTCGCGGATGGTCCGCTGACCTACGCTCGACGGGTGACGGTCCAGGCGAGCCACGGCATCGAGACCCCCTCCGGGCACGAGCCCGACGAGCGCGGCCACTTCGGCCGCTACGGCGGGCGGTTCGTGCCCGAGGCGCTGATCGCCGCGCTGGACCAGCTGGCCACCGTGTACGAGAAGGCGCGCGGCGACCGGGAGTTCCTCGACGAGCTCGACCGGCTGCACCGCGACTACTCCGGGCGCCCGTCCCCGCTCACCGAGGCCGCGAAGTTCGGGCAGCACGCCGGCGGCGCGCGGATCCTGCTCAAGCGCGAGGACCTCAACCACACCGGGTCGCACAAGATCAACAATGTGCTGGGGCAGGCGCTGCTGACCAAGCGGATGGGCAAGTCCCGGGTGATCGCCGAGACCGGCGCCGGCCAGCACGGCGTCGCCACCGCCACCGCGTGCGCGCTCATGGGCTTGGAGTGCGTCGTCTACATGGGCGAGGTCGACACCGAGCGGCAGGCCCTCAACGTGGCCCGGATGCGGCTGCTCGGCGCCACGGTCGTGCCGGTGAAGTCCGGCTCGCGCACCCTCAAGGACGCCATCAACGAGGCGCTGCGCGACTGGGTCACCAACGTCGAGGACACCCACTACCTGTTCGGCACCGTGGCCGGCGCCCACCCGATCCCGATGATGGTCCGCGACTTCCACCGGATCATCGGGCTCGAGGCCCGCGAGCAGGTGCTGGAGCGCTACGGCCGGCTCCCCGACGTCGTCGCGGCCTGCGTGGGCGGCGGGTCCAACGCGATCGGGATCTTCCACGCCTTCCTCGACGACCCCGGCGTGCGGCTGGTCGGCTTCGAGCCCGGTGGTGACGGGGTGGAGACCGGCCGGCACGGCGCCACCCTGAGCCAGGGCACCCCGGGCGCCCTGCACGGCGCGATGAGCTACCTGCTGCAGGACGAGGACGGGCAGACCGCCGAGTCGTACTCGATCTCCGCCGGGCTGGACTACCCGGGCGTCGGGCCGGAGCACGCGCTGCTCAAGGACATCGGCCGGGCCACCTACGAGCCGGTCACCGACGCCGAGGCGATGGACGCCTTCGCGCTGCTGTGCCGCACCGAGGGCATCATCCCGGCGATCGAGACCGCGCACGGCCTGGCCGGCGCGCTGCGGCTGGGCCGCGAGCTCGGGCCGGACGCCACGATCCTGGTGAACCTGTCCGGGCGCGGTGACAAGGACGTCGACACCGCCGCGAAGTGGTTCGGCATGGTCGCCGACGGGCAGAGCACCGCGGAGGCGAGCGGCACGGCCATCGCCGAGGGGGCCACCGCCGACCCGGCCGACACGCTGGCCGCGAAGCCCTCGCCCGCCGGGTCCGACTCGGGGAGCGTGCAGTCGTGAGGGAGCGCCAGCGAGCGGACCATCGGCGCAGCGCCGGCGCGGAGCGCCCGACCGAGCGCAGCGAGGGAGAGCGATGAGCGCCGTGGCGGACGTGTTCGCGGCCTGCCGCGCCCGGGGGCGGGGTGCGCTCATCGGCTACCTGCCCGCGGGCTACCCGACCGTCGACGACTCGGTGGCGCTGCTCGGCGCGATGGTCGAGGGCGGGTGCGACCTGCTGGAGATCGGCGTCCCCTACTCCGACCCCGTCATGGACGGCCCCACGATCCAGGCCGCCGCCGACACCGCGCTGCGCGCCGGCACCCGGCTGCGCGACGTGCTGTCGGTCGTCGAGCGGGTCACGGCGGCCGGCGGGCGGGCCCTCGTCATGACCTACTGGAACCCGGTCCTGCGCTACGGGGTCGACGCCTGGGCCCGCGACCTCGCCGCCGCCGGCGGGCTGGGCATGATCACCCCGGACCTCATCCCCGACGAGGCCGACGACTGGCTGGCCGCGTCCGACGCGCACGGGCTGGACCGGACCTTCCTGGTGGCGCCGTCGTCGTCGGAGGAGCGGATCGCGTCCACCGCCGCCGCGACCCGCGGTTTCCTCTACGCCACCTCGACGATGGGGGTCACCGGCGCCCGCGACGTGGTCGCCTCGGCGGCCCCGAGGATCGTCGCGCGCTGCCGGGCGCACACCGACCTGCCGATCGGTGTCGGGCTGGGCGTGCGGTCGGGCGAGCAGGCGGCGGAGATCGCCGGGTTCGCCGACGGCGTCATCGCCGGCGCCGCGTTCGTCACGGCTGCGGAGCGGGCCGGGGCCGCAGGGGTGCGGGAGCTGGCCGCGGAGCTGGCCGCCGGCGTCGCGCGGGCCGGGTCCCGACCGACCGAGCCCCAGCCCGCCTGACCGGGCGCCGGTACCAGGCGGCGCACACGGCGACGGCCAGGGCCAGCTCGGCGACGTCGCCGCCGTAGTACATGAGCTCGGCCGCCGCCCGCAGCTGCTCGGGGTCCTGCCCGGTGCCGCGCGGGTGCCCGCCCGCGTACATGACCTTGGCCAGCATGGCGTGCGCCGCCGCGGACACCCCGAGGACGAGCAGGCGGACGCCGTGCGAGGGCCGGTGCGGCGCGGGGTCCGGCCCGGCCACCACCCAGGCGAGCAGGCACCCCGACGCGACGACGTGCAGGTGGACCAGACCGTGCAGCAGCGGGTCGTGCTGCGTCGCGGCGAACAGCGGCGTCAGGTAGAGCAGGGCGAGCGACGCCGGGCCGAGCAGCAGCGCGGTGACCGGGTGGCTGAGCACCCGCAGCGCCCGGCTGCGCAGCACGGGCGCGACAGCGCGGCGGACGGCCGGGGTGCCCGACCGCAGGAGCAGCGTCACCGGCGCGCCGAGCACGAGCGCCACCGGCGCGTACATCCCGGCGAGCAGGTGGACGACGGCGTGGGCGCGCGGGTCGTGGTGCGCGGCCGCGACCAGCGGCGGGGCCGCCGACGCGGCCAGCAGCGCCGTGCCGAGCAGGAACGACGCGGTGCGGCCCGCCGGCCAGCCGCGCGGGGTGCGGGCGGTGCGCACCGCGGCGACGAGGTAGGCCGCGGCGAGCCCGGCCGCGACCACCGGGACTGCGGTCTCGACGCCCGGGGTCACCGGCGCGCGCGGCGGGGTCGGGCCAGGACCAGGCCCACGGCCAGCAGCACGACCGCCGACCCCGTCCAGGCGAGGTCGTAGGGGAGCAGGTCGGGCACGCCGTAGCGCACCTGGTGCACCCGCAGCACCTTGTGGTCCACCAGCGCGTCGAACAGCTGGAAGGCGCCCGCGCCGAGGAACCCGCCCGCCCAGGCCGCGCGGGGGACGAGGGCCTGGCGCCGGGCGAGGTCGGCCAGCCCGAACCCGCCCGCCACCAGCGCGATCACCTCGGCGGCGTGCAGGATCCCGTCGGACAGCAGCCCGATCGCGGGCGTGGCGCGGTCGTAGAAGTGGTGCCAGCCCAGGATCTGGTGGAACACGATCTCGTCCACGGCCGCCATGAGGGCGGCGCCGACGAGGGCGGCCGCGAGCAGTGATCGTCTCCGTTCCACGCCCCGCGACTACCCGCCGTCGTCGCGGGCATGCTGCCGGAGTGGATCGCGACCGCATGCTCGCCCGCTACCGGGAGCTGGTGCTGCACGAGCTGCCCCGCCGCGGTCGCGCGGAGCGGTGGGTGGTGACGGCCGACCACTGCTTCGGGCGCATCGTGCTCGACCACGCGGTGGGCGGGCGCTGGTACGACCACCTGGACCGGCGCCGGTCCCCGGCCTTCGCCCAGCTCGACGACGAGCGCCTCGCCGCCGCCGTCGCGCTCGCCGAGCGGATCGCCGAGGAGGGCGACCCCCTCCTGCGCGAGCTCGACGCCGCCAGCCTGGCCTGGCGGGGCAAGGCGCCGAAGCGCTGACACCCGGTCCCCGGGGGTGCGCCGGCTCCGCCGCTGGAGGCGTGCCCGCGCCGCGCCACCCCGCCCGCCCCGGATCGCAGCGGGGTGGCACCGCTCGCACCCACCCGCAGCCGTGCCACCCCGCTGCGACCGGGAGCGGTCGTGGCGGCCCGCCCACCGACCCCGCCGCCCGGCCGCTAGCGTGGCCGGGTGAGCACCACCCTGCTGGCCGCCATCCCCAGCCCGGACCGGGGCGTCTGGATGCTCGGACCGATCCCGATCCGGGCGTACGCGCTGTGCATCATCGCCGGCATCGTCGTGGCCGTCCTGTGGGGCGAGCGGCGCTTCGTCGCCCGCGGCGGCCCGGCGGGCACGGTGACCGACGTGGCCGTGTACGCGGTGCCGTTCGGCCTGGTCGGCGGCCGGCTGTACCACGTCGCGACGGACTGGCAGTCGTACTTCGGCCCCGGGCGCAACCCCGTCGAGGCGCTCTACATCTGGCAGGGGGGCCTGGGGATCTGGGGAGCGGTCGCGCTGGGCGCGGTGGGGGCGTGGATCGGCTGCCGCCGCCACGGGGTCCCGCTGCCGTTCTTCGGCGACGCCGTCGCCCCGGGGATCGTCGTCGCGCAGGCGATCGGCCGGCTCGGCAACTGGTTCAACCAGGAGCTCTACGGCCCGCCCACCACGCTGCCGTGGGGGCTGGAGATCTACGAGCGCGTCGACCCGGCGACGGGCCTGCCCGACCTGATCGGCGGCGTCGCGGTGAGCGACGTCCCGATCGCCGTCGTGCACCCGACGTTCCTCTACGAGCTGCTGTGGAACCTCGGCGTCGCCGCGCTCGTGCTGTGGGCGGACCGCCGCTTCCGGCTCGGCCACGGGCGGGCGTTCGCGCTGTACGTCGCGGGCTACACCGCGGGCCGGTTCTGGATCGAGCTCCTGCGCACCGACTCGGCCACCACCGTCTTCGGCGGGATCCGGATCAACGTCGTCGTGTCGGTCGTCGTGTTCGTCGGCGCGGTGCTCTACATCGCCCTGGCCAAGCGGGGCCGCGAGGAGCCGTTCGCGACCGGTGCCGGGGCGGACGGCGACGCGGTCGCGGTCGGGTCGGCGCCCGCCGACGACGACCGCGCCGCCGACGAGGCGGTCCGCGACACGGACGGACCGGCCGAGGCCGACGGACCCGACCGCGACCCCGCCGGCGACCCGCCCGCCGACGAGCCCCCCGCCCGCGGACCGGCACCGGTGGGCAAGGCGCGGCGGAGCCGGTCCGGGAGCACCCGGCGGTGACGTTCTCCGGCTTCGGCGAGGACGCGATCGAGTTCTACGACGGCCTCACCGCCGACAACTCGAAGGCCTACTGGACCGACCGCCGGCACGTCTACGAGCGCGACGTCCGCGGGCCGATGCAGGAGCTGCTCGCCGCGTGCGAGGCCGAGTTCGGGCCGGGCAAGATCTTCCGTCCGTACCGCGACGTGCGGTTCTCCTCGGACAAGACCCCGTACAAGACGCACTGCGGGGCGACGGCGGGCGGCTTCTACGTCCAGGTGGGCTGCGACGGGCTGATGGCCGCGGGCGGCTACTACCAGATGGCTCCCGACCAGGTCGCCCGCTTCCGCGCCGCCGTCGACGACGAGCGCCGGGGCACCGACCTGCAGGGCCGCGTCGCCGGGGTGGAGGCCGCGGGGCTGGAGGTCGGCGGGGAGCAGCTGCGCACCCGGCCGCGGGGCGTCGACCCGGACCACCCGCGGCTGGACCTGCTGCGGCGCAAGGGCCTCTACGCCTGGCGGCAGTGGCCGCCCGACGACGTGCTGCACGGCCCGCACGCCCTGCGCCGGGTGGTGACGACGTGGCGGGCGACCCGCCCGCTGACCGAGTGGCTCGACGACCACGTCGGCCCGTCCGAGCAGCCGCGGCGCTGACGCCCGGGATCGACGCCGAACGTTCACCGACCGCACTTCCTGATCGTTCCAGAGAACGGTCTAGACTGGTCGACTGTGACCCGTCGCACCAAAATCGTCTGCACCATCGGGCCTGCGACCGCCACCCCGGACCGGATCCGGGAGCTGGTCCAGGCGGGCATGGACGTCGCGCGGCTGAACTTCAGCCACGGAAGCCGGGACGACCACAAGCGCGTCTACGAGCTCGTCCGCGAGGCCGCGGACGCCGAGGGACGCGCCGTGGGCATCCTCGCCGACCTGCAGGGCCCCAAGATCCGGCTCGGCCGGTTCGCCAGCGGCCCCGTGGAGTGGCGCACCGGCGAGGAGGTGCGGATCACGGTCGAGGACGTCGCCGGCACCCACGACCGCGTCTCCACCACCTACAAGGGCCTCGCCGACGACGCCCGCCCGGACGACCGCCTGCTGGTCGACGACGGCAAGGTCGGCCTGCGCGTCACGGCCGTCGAGGGCTTCGACGTCGTCTGCCGCGTCACCGAGGGCGGCCCGGTCAGCGACAACAAGGGCATCTCGCTGCCCGGCATGAACGTGTCGGTGCCGGCGCTGTCCGAGAAGGACATCGCGGACCTGGAGTTCGCGCTCGACCTGCGGGTCGACGTCGTCGCGCTCTCGTTCGTGCGCAGCCCGGCCGACATCGACCTCGTCCACAAGATCATGGACGCGAAGGGCGCCCGGCTGCCCGTCGTCGCGAAGCTGGAGAAGCCCGAGGCCGTCGACAACCTCGAGGCCATCGTGCTCGCCTTCGACGGCGTCATGGTCGCCCGCGGCGACCTCGGCGTGGAGCTGCCGCTGGAGCACGTCCCGCTCGTGCAGAAGCGCGCCATCCAGATCGCGCGCGAGAACGCGAAGCCGGTCATCGTCGCGACGCAGATGCTCGAGTCGATGATCACCAACTCGCGGCCGACCCGCGCCGAGGCCTCGGACGTGGCCAACGCGGTGCTCGACGGCGCCGACGCGGTGATGCTGTCCGGCGAGACCGGCGTCGGGCGCTACCCGATCAAGACGGTGCGCACGATGGCGCAGATCGTCGAGGCCGTGGAGGACGGGCCGGTCACCGTGCCGCCGCTCAACCACGTGCCGCGCACCAAGCGGGGCGTGCTGTCCTACGCGGCCCGCGACATCGGCGAGCGCCTCAACGCCCGCGCGATCGTCGCGTTCACGCAGTCCGGCGACACCGTGCGCCGGCTGTCGCGGCTGCACACCCGCCTCCCGCTGCTGGCCTTCACCCCCACCCCGGAGGTGCGCAGCCAGCTCGCGATGGCGTGGGGCGTGGAGACCTTCCTCGTGCCGTTCGTCGAGTCCACCGACGCGATGGTCCGCCAGGTCGACCACGCGATGCTGTCGATCGAGCGGTTCCAGCCCGGCGACCTCGTCGTCATCGTCGCGGGCTCGCCCCCCGGCACCGCCGGGTCCACCAACCTCATCCGGGTGCACCGCCTGGGTGAGGAGGACATGGGCTGATCGTCCGGAGGCTCGCCCCGCCCGATCGGGCGCTGCTGCGACCCGCCTGTACGCCCGCGAGGGCCTCGCCCCGACCGGGGTGCGGGAGCCGGTCGCCGGACTCCCCGCGCACTCCGGAGCCAGAACGCGGCGCTCGGGGCCGTCTGGACCGCGTTCTGGCTCCGGAGTGCGGTTCCAGGCCCGGGGGTCCTGGAGGTGCTACGGGTCCTGAGAGGATGCAGCGGTGACCACCTCCACCACCCCGCCCGGGGTCGGGGCCGACGGCCTGCCCCGCGGCCAGGCCGTCCTCGACGCCCTCGTCGACCTCCTCGACCTGGAGCAGCTGGAGGTCAACCTGTTCCGCGGCGTCAGCCCGCCCCAGAGCCCCACGCGGGTGTTCGGCGGCCAGGTCGCGGCGCAGGCGCTGGTGGCGGCGGGGCGGACGGTCCCGGCCGACCGCGAGGTGCACTCGCTGCACGCCTACTTCATCCGCCCCGGCGACCCGCGCGTGCCGATCGTCTACGAGGCCGAGCGGGTGCGCGACGGCCGCTCGTTCACCACCCGGCGGGTGCTCGCGATCCAGCACGGCGAGGCGATCTTCTCGCTCTCGGCGTCGTTCCAGGTGCAGGAGCAGGGCCTGGAGCACACCGAGCCCGGGCCGGTCGGCGTGCCGGCGCCGGACACGCTGCCCGACCTCGGCGAGCGGGTGCGGGCGGGCAGGGGCGTCGGGTGGATGAGCCAGATCCCGCGCCCGATCGACATGCGGTTCGTCACCGAGCCGGTGTGGTCGCCGGAGCGGCTGGCGGCGGTGGAGGGGCCGTCGCAGGTGTGGATGCGCGCCGACGGCACGCTGCCCGACGACCGGCTGCTGCACGTGTGCCTGCTCACCTACGCCAGCGACCTCACGCTGCTCGGTTCGGTGATCGCCCGCCACGACCAGCAGCAGGTGCAGATGGCGAGCCTGGACCACGCGATGTGGTTCCACCGCCCGTTCCGCGCCGACGAGTGGCTGCTCTACACCTGCTACTCCCCGACGGCGACGGGGTCGCGCGGCCTCGCCACCGGCCGGTTCACCACGCAGGACGGCACGCTCGTGGCGACGACGGTGCAGGAGGGCCTGGTCCGCGTCCCCCGGCGCTGACCCGGCGGGTCAGCGGAGCAGCTCCGCGGCGCGCTCGCCCAGCCCGGTCAGCCCGGCCGCGACGGTGTCCCAGCACCGGGCGCCGTGCCACCCGCCGTGGACCAGGACGGAGGTGGCCATCGGGAGCTCTCGGGGCGTCGTGGTCGGTCCGTGGGGGCAGGATGGCACGCATGACCGACCGCAGCTGGGGTTTCCGCACCCGCGCCGTGCACGCCGGGCACGTGCCCGACGCGGCGACGGGCGCGCGGGCCGTGCCGATCTACCAGACCACGAGCTTCGTGTTCTCCGACACCGCCGACGCGGCCAGCCTGTTCGCCCTGCAGAAGTACGGGCTGATCTACAGCCGCATCGGCAACCCCACGGTGGCGGTGCTGGAGGAGCGGCTGGCCAGCCTGGAGGGCGGGCTCGGGGCCGTGGCCACCGCGAGCGGCCAGTCCGCGGAGTTCCTCGTCTTCGCCGCCCTGGCCGGGGCGGGCGACCACATCGTCGCGTCCTCGTCGCTGTACGGCGGCACGCTCACCCAGCTCGACGTGACGCTGCGCCGCTTCGGTGTGGACACCGCGTTCGTCGCGGGCGGGGACCCGGCCGACTTCGCCGCCGCGATCCGGCCGGAGACGAAGCTGCTGTTCGCCGAGGTCGTCTCCAACCCCGGGGGCGAGGTGGCCGACCTGGCCGGGCTGGCCGACGTCGCCCACGCGGCCGGGATCCCGCTGGTCGTCGACGCGACCACGGCCACGCCGTACCTGTGCCGGCCGATCGAGCACGGCGCCGACCTGGTGATCCACTCGGTCACCAAGTTCCTGGGCGGGCACGGCTCGACCCTGGGGGGGATCGTGGTCGACGCCGGGCGGTTCGACTGGGGGAGCGGGCGCTTCCCGCGCATGACCGAGCCCGTGCCGTCCTACGGCGGGCTGACCTGGTGGGGCAACTTCCAGGAGTTCGGCTTCCTCACGATGCTGCGCGCCGAGCAGCTCCGCGACGTCGGCGCCACCCTCGCCCCGCACAGCGCGTTCCTGCTGCTGCAGGGCGTCGAGACGCTGCCGCAGCGGATGGCGGCGCACGTGGCGGGGGCGCGGGCGGTGGCGCAGTGGCTCGACGCCGACCCGCGCGTGTCCTGGGTGCGCTGGGCCGGGCTGCCCGGGCACCCCCACCACGACCGCGCGGCCCGCTACCTGCCCGAGGGCCCCGGTGCCGTCTTCTCCTTCGGGGTGGCCGGCGGGCGCGAGGCGGGGCAGCGGTTCATCGAGTCGGTGCAGCTCGCCAGCCACCTCGCCAACATCGGCGACGCCCGCACGCTCGTCATCCACCCCGCGTCGACCACGCACCAGCAGCTCACCGACGACCAGCTGCGCGACGGCGGGGTGCCCCCGGACCTGGTGCGCATCAGCATCGGGCTGGAGGACGTCGACGACATCCTGTGGGACCTCGACCAGGCCCTCGCCGCGGCCGGGAAGGCCGACCGGTGACCTGGGAGAACCCCTCGGCCGCGCGCCGCCAGCAGATCCTGCGCGCCACCCGGAGCGTCGCGGTCGTCGGCGCCTCCCCGAACCCGGCGCGGGCCAGCCACTTCGTCGCCACCTACCTGCTGTCGTCCACCTCCTACGAGGTGCACCTCGTCAACCCGAACGCCACCGGGATCCTGGGCCGGCCCGTGCACCCGACGCTCGCCGACCTGCCCGCGGTGCCCGACCTCGTCGACGTCTTCCGCCGCCCCGCCGACCTGCCCGGCGTGCTGGACGAGGTCCTCGCGCTGGGCGGCGTGCGCACGCTGTGGCTGCAGTTCGGCCTCTTCGACGAGGACCTGGCGCGCCGCGCGGAGGCCGCGGGCCTGGAGGTCGTCATGGACCGCTGCCTGAAGATCGAGCACGCCCGGTTCCACGGCGGGCTGCACATCGCCGGCTTCGACACCGGCGTGATCAGCTCCCGGAGACGGTGACCAGCACCCGCAGGATCCAGAACACCGGGGCCGCGACGAGCACGAGCAGCCAGAACGGCCGGGCGCGGCGGCGGGCGACCGCCCACACGACCGCGGCCGTGACCAGCGTGGTGGCCAGCGCGGACCCGACGAGCAGGCCGGCGGAGCGCGCGTCCGGCAGCGGGCCGCCCCCCACGACCGCCAGCACCAGCAGCACGGCGGCCCACACCGCCGACGCCACCAGCGCCGTCCGGAACCGGGTGCGCGGTGCCGGCCGGCCGACCGGCGCCGGCGGGTGGGCGGTCGCGGCCGGGTAGGGCGGGGCCCCGGGCATCGGGGCGTGCGGCGGCAGCTCCGGCGGCGGGACGTACCCGGGCGCGCCCGCCCAGGGAGGCGGCCGCTCCTGCTCGCTCACCGGCTCACCGTAGGCGGCCGGAGGAGAGTGCGGCCACCGCTGCCGCCGCGACGCTCAGCGACCGCTCCCGTAGGTCAGCCGCCGCAGCAGCGTCTCGGCCGGGCCCCGGACGCCGCTGCGCTCCGAGAGGACCGCGGCCACGACCGTCACCAGCCACACCCCGACGCCGAGCAGCGCCGCCTGCGCCGGGGTGGCGGTCCCGCCCAGCCCGAGGGACCAGGCGGGCAGCAGCGCGGCGAACGCGACGGACTGGGCCAGGTAGCACGACAGCGAGCGGCGGCCGGTGGCCGCGAGGGCGTCCGCGACCGGGCCGCGCACGCGCAGGGCGAGCAGCCCGAACGCCGCGGTGTAGCCGACCCCGGCGGCGAACCCGCCCAGTGTGTGCAGCGCGCCGTGCAGCAGGCCCAGCCCGATCGACGGGTCGCCCGCCAGCTCCGCGGTGTGCAGCGCGAGGGGCAGCCCGAGCACCACGCCCGTCGGGATCCCGGCGATGGCGACCCGGCGCAGCAGCGGGAGGTGCGCGACCGGGTCGTCGAGCAGGCGCCGCCGCGCCGCCCACGCGCCGAGCGCGACCATGCCCACCACCTGGACGCCGGTGAGGACCGGGCCGCCGGCGAGCCACTCGAAGACCCGCCCGGCCACCGCCAGGAGCGCGTCGGGCTGGGCGATGCTGCGCACGTCGGGCACGTCGGTCGGGAGCGGGAACCCGGTGAGCGAGCCGGAGAGCGTGCCGACCGCCACCCCGGCCGCGGCGACCCGCACCAGCACGGTGTCGGCCGCGCGCACCAGCACGCCCGCGAGCACGACGGCGACCAGCCCGTACGCGCCGACGATGTCACCGGAGAACAGCAGCAGCGCGTGCAGGAACCCGATCGCGACCATCCACACCCCGCGGCGCCGCACGATCGACTCCACGGCGTCGGCCGGTGCCCCGGTGGACGCGCGCCGCCAGGCCAGCTGGGTGATGCCGTAGCCGAAGAGCAGCGCGAAGAGCGGGTAGGCGCGGCCGTCCACGAGCAGCATCTGCACCAGCACCACCACCTGGTCGAGCGGGGCGAGGCCAGCGGGATAGCCACGCACGCCGAGGCTGGAGTACAGGTAGTTGTGGACGTTCGCCAGGGCGATGAGCAGCAGCATCCCGCCGCGGGCGAGGTCGGGGGCGAGGGAGCGTTCGAGGAGCGGGGTGGGGCCGGACATGGCGCGGATCATGCCGGGCGGGGTGACGCCCGTCGCGGCGGCCCGGGGCCCGCGGGACTAGATTGCCCGGCGTGTCCCCATCGACGAACGCTGCAACGACGCCCGTCACCGTCACCGTCACCGGAGCCGCCGGCCAGATCGGCTACGCGCTGCTCTTCCGGATCGCCTCCGGCCAGCTGCTCGGCCCGGACACCCCGGTCCGGCTGCGCCTGCTGGAGATCCAGCAGGCGGTGCGGGCGGCCGAGGGCGTCGCGCTGGAGCTGGAGGACTGCGCGTTCCCCCTGCTGTCCGGCGTCGACATCACCGACGACGCCACCGCGGCGTTCGACGGCGTCAACGTCGCGCTGCTGGTCGGCGCCCGCCCCCGCACCAAGGGGATGGAGCGCGGCGACCTGCTGGAGGCCAACGGCGGCATCTTCGCCCCCCAGGGCCGCGCGATCAACGCCGGGGCCGCCGACGACGTCCGCGTCCTCGTGGTGGGCAACCCGGCCAACACCAACGCCCTCATCGCCCAGGCCGCCGCCCCGGACGTCCCGGCCGAGCGGTTCACCGCGATGACGCGCCTGGACCACAACCGCGCGCTGGCCCAGCTGGCCGGCAAGCTCTCGGTGCCGCTCTCGGAGATCCGCAGGCTGACGATCTGGGGCAACCACTCCGCGACCCAGTACCCCGACCTGTTCCACGCCGAGGTCGGCGGCAAGGTCGCCGCCGAGCAGGTGGACGAGGCCTGGCTGCGCGACGAGTTCATCCCGCGGGTCGCCAAGCGCGGCGCGGAGATCATCGAGGTGCGCGGCTCGTCGTCGGCCGCGTCGGCGGCCAACGCCGCGATCGACCACGTCTTCGACTGGGTCAACGGCACCCCCGAGGGCGACTGGACCTCGGCCGCCATCCCGTCCGACGGCTCGTACGGGGTGCCCGAGGGCATCATCTCGAGCTTCCCGGTGACGTCCTCGGGCGGCGCCTGGCAGATCGTCCAGGGCCTGGAGATCGACGCGTTCTCCCGCGAGCGCATCGACGCCAGCGTCGCCGAGCTGGTCGAGGAGCGCGAGGCCGTGCGTGGTCTCGGCCTTCTTCCGTAACCGCCGCGCACCGGCGCCGCGCGTCGCCCCGCCGGCTCCCCGGCGGGTGAGCCCGGCGCTGGTGCACCTGCGGGCGCTGCTGGACGCGCCCGTGCCCGAGGACCTGCCGTGCGTGGTCCGCGACGCGCACCTCGCCGCGATCGTCGCGGCCGCCACCGCCCTGCCCGCCGACGACCTCGTCGAGGCCGGGCTGCTCGCCCGGTCGGGGCCGGACTACGCCTGGGCCCGCGTGCCCTGGCCGCGGAACCGGCCCCGCTCGCGGCTGTGCACCGCCCCGGGCGACGGGGGGCGCCGCCGCGCGGTCTGGTGGTGCACCCGCACCCGGGGCGTCGTGCGGCTCTGGGTCGACGGGGTCCGGGTCGACCTGCCGCCGGCCGACGAGCGGTCCCCGGTGCAGGACTCCGGGTCGTGGGTGGCCGACCGGCTGTTCGTGATGGAGGTCGCCGCCGTCGACCACCCGCGCCACGACCCGGAGCGGGCCGGCGGCAGCGGGGTGTTCGGCCTGCTCGTCCACGACGCCGACGACGGGCGCACGCGGCTCGAGCTGCCGGCCGCCGACGAGGACTGGCCGATGCCGCTGGTGCGGGTCGAGGACGGCCGGGTGCGGCTGCTGCCGCGCCCCGGCGCCGAGCCGGCGCGGGGCGGGGCCCGGGGCGGCGGCCCGCCCCCCCCCGCGCCCGGCCTACCGCTGCTCGCCCAGCGCCACGACCGCGAAGCTCTCCGGGCGCAGCGTGAGCGCGTCGTCGTGCCCCTCCACCGGCTCGGACGCCAGCAGGATGCGGTCGATCGGGGCGTTCAGCGCCAGCGTCACCGCGTCGCCGCCGAGGTTCACCGCCGTGCGCAGCCGCCCGCGGTGCAGCACCACCGTGCGGGCGTCCTCGTCGACGTCGACCTCCACGTCCTCCAGCCACGGATCGGTGAGCTCGGGGTGCGCGCGGCGCAGCGCGATCAGCTCGCGGTGCAGCGCCAGCAGGGTGGCGTGCGGCTCCTGCTCCGGCTCCGACCAGTCCAGCGTCGAGTCGGTGAAGGTGCTCTCGGCGTTGGGGTCGGGCACGTCGGCGTCGCCCCAGCCGTGCTCGGCGAACTCCTCGGTCCGCCCCTTCCGCACCGCCTCGCGCAGCGCGGCGTCGGGGAAGTGCGAGAAGAACTGCCACGGCGTGCGGGCGCCCCACTCCTCGCCCATGAACAGCATCGGCGTGAACGGCGAGGACAGCACCAGCGCGGCCCCGCAGGCGAGCAGGCCGGGGGAGAGGGTCTGCGTCAGCCGGTCGCCGGTGGCGCGGTTGCCGATCTGGTCGTGGTTCTGCAGGTAGGCGAGGAACCGGTGGCCGGGGACGCGGCGGGTGTCGACCGGGGCGCCGTGGTTGCGCTGCCGGAAGCTCGACCAGGTGCCCTCGTGCAGGAACGCGCGGGTGAACACGTGCGCCAGCCCGGTGAGCCCGGCCGTGGCGAAGTCGGCGTAGTAGCCCTGGCTCTCGCCGGTGAGCTGGGTGTGCAGGCTGTGGTGGATGTCGTCGCACCACTGGGCGTGCAGGCCGTAGCCGCCGCCCTCGCGGGACGTGACGAGCCGCGCGTCGTTGAGGTCGGACTCCGCGATGAGGCTCAGCGGTCGCCCCACGTGCGCCGACAGGCTCTCCACCTCCACGGCGAGCTGTTCGAGCACGTGTTGCGCCCGCTCGTCGTGCAGGGCGTGGACGGCGTCGAGGCGCAGGCCGTCGACGTGGAAGTCGCGCAGCCACATCAGCGCGTTGTCGATCACGTAGCGGCGTACGGGTTCGGAGTGCGCGCCGTCGAGGTTGACGCTCGGGCCCCAGATGTTCGACCCGGCGAAGTAGGGCGCGAACCGGTCCAGGTAGGCGCCGGACGGGCCGAGGTGGTTGTAGACGACGTCGAGCACGACTCCCATGCCGCGCGCGTGGCAGGCGTCGACGAACCGCTTGAACGCGTCCGGCCCGCCGTAGTTCTCGGTGACCGCGTACCAGCCGACGCCGTCGTAGCCCCAGTTGCGCGGCCCGTCGACGGCGTTGACGGGCAGCACCTCGACGAGGTCGACGCCCAGCGCGGCGAGGTGGTCGAGCCGCTCGATCGCCGTGTCGAACGTGCCGCCGGGGGTGAAGGTGCCGATGTGCAGCTCGTAGATGACCGACCCGGGGAGCTGGCGGCCGGTCCAGGCGCCGTCGCTCCAGGTGTGGCTCGCGTCGTCGTACACGCGGGAGGCGCCGTGCACGCCGGTGGGCTGCCAGCGCGACCGCGGGTCGGGCAGCGGGGTCTCGTCGTCGTCGAGCAGGTAGGCGTAGGCGGTGCCGGGCCCGGAGCCCTCGACGTCGGCGTGCCACCAGCCGGCCCCGTCGCGGGTCATGGGGTGGGGGGTGCCGTCGACCAGCACCCGCACGCGCTGGCGGGTGGGGGCCCACACGGAGAAAGCAGTCACGCGCACGCATCCTGCCGCCCGGGCCGGTCGCCCGCTGGGTGCGGGCGGCCGCCCGGCGCGTGAGGTGGCCCTCAGCCCGTCGGCGGCCCGTCCGGGGTCCGCGTCAGGGGGCCGGGGTGGGGCTCGTGGCCGGCGGGACCGCGTCCTCCGACCCCTGGCCCGCCGTGCCCTGCGGGGCGACGGTGGTGGTGCCCGCCGGTGCCGTCGTCGTGGGCGGCGGGAGGGCGGTCGTCGTGGTGGGCGGCGGTGGTGGCGGCGGTGCCACCGTCGTGGTGGTCGGGGCGGGAGGGGGTGGCGTCGTGGTCGTCACCGGGGGCGGGACCGGGCTCGGGGCCGGTGCGGGAGCCGGCACCGGGACGGGCACGGGTGCAGGAGCCGGCACCGGGACGGGCACGGGCGCCGGAGCGGGCACCGGAACCGGGACCGGCGCGGGCGCCGGGACCGGCTGCGTCACGGTCGGTGCGGGGGCGATGCGCGCGCTCGGCGGGGGGACGACCGGACCCTGCAGGGCGGTCGGGCCCAGCGGGACGGCTCCGGCCGCGAACGCGCGGAACACGTTCTGGGTGGGCTGGTCGGCGTCGAGGTTGCCGTACTCGCACCCGGTCCGTCCGGGCTGCCAGGCCCAGCCGAACCCGCCCGCGTAGCCGGGACCGGTGTAGGCGCCGAGCTTGGCCTGGAACCGCCGGGCGCGCTCGGCGAAGCTGCCGACGCCGCGCTTGCCGGCCTGCTCGAAGCCCGAGCAGTCGCCGGGGCCCGCGTAGATGCCGAACTCCCCGGCGATGACCGGCTTCCCGGCCGAGTTCGCCCGGACCCTCGGGCCGTGGTTGGACTCGACCTCGTCGGCGTCGTACTCGTGCAGCGACGCGATGTCCACGCCGGGGGAGGAGTGGATCGACAGGAAGTTGGCCTCGCCGCCCACCCAGTACGGGGCGACGGTGCCGGAGGAGAACAACCGGCTCGGGTCGATCGTGTCGGCGACCGCGCCCATCCGGTCGTAGAAGGCGCGCAGGGCGCCGTCCTCCCAGTCGGGCTCGTTGAAGAACTCGAACCACGCGATCGCCGTCTCGCCCCGGTAGCGCTCCAGCAGCATCCGCATGTGGCGCTCGTAGGTGGCCGTCTCGGCGGCGTCGGAGAACCAGGCCGCGGTCTTGTCGGTCTCGCCGCAGCCGCCGATCGCGTCGTCGAGGGTGATCGTCAGGTAGACGTTCCACCTGCGGGCGGACGCGACGGCCGCGTCGAGGCGCTGGAGGTCCCAGCCGTCGAAGAAGAACAGCCGCACCGCGCCGTGGCCGTCGCGGCGCATCGAGGCGAACCACGCGTCGACCTGCTCGGCCGACATCCGCTCCTCGGGGTCGCCGCAGTCGCCCGACCACACGAAGGAGTTGTAGCCGGCGAACCACCAGCGCTCGCCGTTGCGGACGATCGAGTCGCCCTGCACGGTGATGCCGGGCATCTGGTTGTCCGGGAGGGGCGGTGCGGGGGGGACGTACGGTCCGGTCGGCGGGAGGGCGGTCGGCGGCGTGCTCGGCGGGGTGCTGGTCCGGGGCGGGGTGCTGGTCCGCGGCGGGTTGGTGCCCGGCGGGTTGCCGGTGCTCGGCGGCGGGGTGCCGGTGCCCTTCCCCGCCTGCAGGCCGGCCTGGTAGCCGTCCTGGTAGCCCTGGTCGTAGGCGGGCGAGCCCGACTCCTCCGGGGGCGGGGTGGTGCCGGTCAGCGCGCTGTCGGTGAGCGCGCTGTCGGTGAGCGTGCTGTCGGTGAGCGTCCCGTCCGTGAGGGTGCTGTCGACGTAGCCGTTGTCGTAGCCCTGGTCGAAGCCCTGGGTGTAGCCGGAGCCGGTCTCGTAGGACGTGCCCTCGTACCCGAGCTCCCCCTCGTACCCCAGCCCGTCCTCCGCGTACCCGAGTCCGTCCTCGGGCGTGAGCCCCTCGTCGTACACCCCCCCGTCGAGCGGCGGGATGTTCGACGGGAGCGCGGGGGTCTGGCCCAGCGCGAGGGCGTCACCGGCCGGTGCGTCCGCGCCCGCGAGGGCGGGGAGCACGATCGGGGCCGGCGTCAGGAACGTCAGCAGGGGCACGAGCAGCGCGACGCCGAACGCTCGGCGGGTCGCGGTCGGACGCACGATCAGATCCCCCTCGTACTGTCGGTTCGTCCGTTCGGATGCACCATGGACAGACGCGTGAGGTTACCGCGACCGGGCGTGATCGTTCGACCCGGTCGCGGTGGATCCTTGCTCACGTCCGGGTTACTCCGGACGGACGAGCAGCGCGACCGGGTAGCGGTGGAGCAGGCGGTCCAGCCGCGGGGCCGAGCCGTCGACGGCGGTGCCGGTGACGGCGTCGTGCCAGTCGGCCGTCCCGCCGGGCAGGGGCAGGACCGTGTCCTCCCAGCCGCCGCGGGCCGCGAGACCGGCGGGCAGGCGGGTCGCCACCGCGACGAGCGAGTCGGAGCGGGCGAAGGCGACGGCGTGCGCGGCGGCCGGCCCGCTCGCGGGCACCGGGCGGTAGCCGTCGAAGGCCTCGGGCCGGGACCGGCGCAGCCGCAGGACGGCCGCGGTGACCAGCAGCTTCGCCGCCCCCTCGGCGTCGACGTCGGGCAGCCAGCCCTCGTCGAGCCGGGCCAGGAGCTCGCGGCGGGCGGTCCAGTCCACGGGCCGGCGGTTGTCCGGGTCGACCAGCGAGTACTCGAACAGCTCGGTGCCCTGGTAGACGTCGGGCACGCCCGGCCCGGCGAGCTGCAGCAGCTTCTGGCCGAGGGAGTTCGACCAGCCCGGGCCGGAGATCCGCGCGACGAACTCCTCGATCTCCCCGACGAGCTCCGCGTCGGCGAGCACCGCCTCCGGCCACGCGGCCACGGCCTCGTCGACCTCGGCCACCGCGTCGACGTGGCTGGTGACGAGCTTGGCCTCCTTGGCCGCCTTGCCCAGGTAGCCCGCCATGCGGTCGGCCGGGATGGGCCAGGCGCCGACGAGGTTCTGCCAGGCCAGCAGCTCCAGCGACCGGTCCGGCAGGGGGTGCCGGGCGGCCCAGCGGCGGAAGCGCGGGGCCCACTCGCCGGGGATCTCGGCGAGCACGGCCAGCCGCGCGCGGACGTCCTCGGAGCGCTTGGTGTCGTGCGTGGACAGCGTGGTCATCGTCTCCGGCCAGGACGCGGCGCGGGCGGCCTGCATGCGGTGGAAGTCCGCCGGGGCGATCCCGAACTGCGCCGGGTCGCCGCCGACCTCGTTCAGCGCGACGAACCGGTTCCAGCGGTAGAACGCGGTGTCCTCGACGCCCTTCGCCATCACCATCCCGGAGGTCTGCTGCACGCGGGTGGCGAGCTCGCCGCCCGGGTCGGCGAGCATCCGGTCGCGGATCGCGGTGAGCACGTCGGCGAGGTCGGGGCGGTGGGTGCGGGCCACGGAGACCGCCGTCTCCAGCGCGTCGCGGCCCTCGGGGAGGTAGGAGCGGTAGACGGGGAACCCGCAGAGCAGCTCGGCCACGGCGTCGGTCGTGCGCGCGGAGGCGGGTTCCAGCCCCCCTGCGCACTCGCGGGCGGCGACCGCCGCGATCCGGCGCACCTCGGCGGCGAGGATGGTGCCCGCCACCTCGCGGCGGGCCTCGTGCTCGGCCGCGTGCAGCGACTGCTTGGAGCCGGTGTGCTCGGTGGCGAGCTGGGTGATCAGGCCGGCGCCGTCGGGGTCGACGAACACGCCCTGGACCTCCCGCAGCGCCTCGTAGCCGGACGTGCCGTCCACCGGCCAGGACACCGGCAGCTCCTCGCCGACGGCGAGGATCTTCTCCACGAGCAGCCAGCGGTCCGGGCCGATCGCGGCGCGCAGCATGCGGGCGTAGCCGCCGGGGTCGGACAGGCCGTCGGGGTGGTCGACGCGGATGCCGTCGACCTCGCCGTCGGCCACCCAGCGCAGCACCTCGCGGTGCGCCTTCTCGAAGATCTCCGGCACCTCCACGCGCACGGCCGCGAGCGTGGAGACGTCGAAGAAGCGGCGGTAGGTCAGCTCGGCCGCGCCGCGCTTCCACGACACCAGCCGGTAGTGCTGGCGCTCGTGCACCGACGCCGCGTCGCCGTCCCCGGTGCCGGGGGCGAGCGGGAACGCGTGCTCGTAGTAGCGCAGCTCGCCGTCCTGCACGCGGAGCTCGGACAGCGCCTTCTCCTCGTCGGCGTCGAGGATCGGCAGCAGGATGGGCCCGGCGTCCCAGTCGATGTCGAAGGAGTCGGCGTGCTCGGACTCCCGGCCCAGCCGCAGCACGTCCCACCACCACGGGTTGGCCTTCGCGACGTCGACGCCGACGTGGTTGGGCACGATGTCGAGCACGAACCCCAGCCCGTGCTCGCGCACCGCCGCCACGAGGGCGGCGCGCCGGTCGTCGCCGCCGCGCTCGCCGGAGGTGCGGGTCGGGTCCACCACGTCGTAGCCGTGGTTGGACCCGGCCCCGGACTCCAGCAGCGGTGACGCGTACAGCGCGCCGACCCCCAGGGACTCGAGGTAGGGCACCAGTCCGATGGCGTCGTCGAAGGTGGTCTGCGACGAGAACTGGAGGCGGTAGGTCGACGAGGGCGCGCGCACGCGGGAAACGTAGTCGACGTCCGCGCCCCCCGCCGGGGCCGACCGCGCGGCCCCGGCGCCTACGCCCGGCGGGCGGCCACGAGCAGGTACTCCGCGGTCCAGCGGGCCTCCGCGCCCGGGTCGCGGCGACTGGTCAGGTACTCCAGGAAGGCCGCGTCGAGAGCGGCGGTGCGCTCCGGGTCGGCGGCGTTGGCCTTGTAGACGGCGATGGTGGGGCCGTAGTTGCGCTTCCAGTACTCGCGGAACTCCAGCGGGTCGCCCGAGGTGAACTCCACGGTCTGCCGGGCGGTCCGCACGTCGGTGACCCGCTCGCCGAACAGGGTGCGCACGTGGTCCTCGCTGCCCCAGCGCGGTGGCGGCGTCGCACCGGGCGGGGGCGGCGGGGCGAACGGGCCCATCGTGGCGAACAGCCCGCCGATGAAGCCCTCGGGCGTCCAGTTGAGCATCCCGACGGTGCCGCCGGGCCGGCAGACGCGCAGCAGCTCGTCGGCGACGACCTGGTGGTGCGGGGCGAACATGGCCCCGACGCAGGACAGCACGACGTCGAACGACGCGTCGGCGAAGGGCAGGTCCTCGGCGTCGGCCTCCATCCACTCCACGGCCGCGCCCGCGGCCTCCGCGGCGGCGCGGCCCGCGGTGAACAGCTCCGGGGTCAGGTCGGACGCGACGACGGTGGCGCCGGTGAGCGCGGCGGGGATCGACGCGTTGCCGCTGCCCGCGCCGACGTCGAGCACGCGCTGCCCGGAGGTGACCCCGCAGAAGCGGACGAGCTCGGCGCCGAGCCCGGGGATGAGGTCGCGGGCGACGGCGGGGTAGTCCCCGGACGCCCAGAGCGCGCGGTGCTTGGCCTTGAGGGCCCGGTCGGCGTCGCTGCCGATGCCGGGTGCGGTCGCGGTCATGCTTCTCTCCTCTGTCGGGTGGCCGCCGGCCTGTCCCCGACCCGGCGGCGCCACTACGCTCGCGCCACCGGCTTGCATCCGGATTGCAGCGCGGGGGGTCGCCGTGGACGTCCGCATCCTGGGCCCGCTGGAGGTGTGCGCCGCGGGGTCGCCGGTCGCCCTCGGCGGGGCCAAGCCGCGCACGCTGCTGGTCCTGCTGCTGCTCCACCGGGGCCGCGTCGTGGCGGTGGACGCCCTGGTCGAGGCCCTGTGGGGCGAGCGGCCCCCGCCCGGTGCGCTCAGCGCCCTGCGCGCCTACGTCTCCCGGGTGCGCGCGGCCCTGGAGGCCGGGGGCGAGCGGCGCCGCCTGCGCTTCCGCGGGGGCGGCTACGTCCTGGAGGTCGCCGACGCCGAGCTGGACGCGGCGGTCGCGCAGCGGCTGGTCGACACCGCGCGCGGGGCGACGCCGGAGGAGGCCCTCCCGCTGCTGGACGACGCGCTCGGCCGCTGGCGGGGCGAGCCGCTCGCGGAGTTCGCCGAGCTGGACGACGCCCGGGCCGAGGCGGCCCGGCTCGACGAGCTGCGGGCGGCGGCGGTGGAGCAGCGCGCCGGGGCGCTGCTGGCGCTGGGCCGCGCGGGCGCCGTCGCCGACCTGGAGGCGCTGGTCGCCCGGTACCCGCACCGCGAGCACGCGACGGTGCTGCTCATGCGGGCGCTCTACGCCGCCGACCGGCAGGCCGACGCCCTCGCCGCCTACGACGCGCTGCGGCACCGCCTGCGCGAGGACCTCGGGGTGGACCCGGCCGAGCCCGCGCGGGCGCTGCACCGGCGGATCCTCGCCCACGACCCCGCCCTGGCGCCCCCGCCCGCGGCGGCGCCGGGGAACCTGCCCCGGCGGGCGGCCGGCTTCGTGGGGCGCGCGGCCGAGCTCGCCGCCGTCTCGGGGGCGGTGCGCGACCGGGCGCTGGTGACGCTCACCGGTACCGGCGGCGTGGGGAAGTCGCGCCTGGCGCTGGAGGTGGCCGGCCACGAGAGCGGCCGCTACCCGGACGGGGCCTGGCTCGCCGAGCTGGCGCCGCTGCCCGACGGCGGACCGGTGGGGCACGCCGTGGCGGCCGCGCTCGGCGTGCAGCAGCGCCAGGGCCTCGACATCGACGGGTCGGTGATCGCCTGGCTGCGCCGGCGCCGCCTGCTGCTGGTGCTGGACAACTGCGAGCACGTGCTCGACGCGGCGGCCCGCCTGACCGACGAGGTGGTCGCCCGCTGCCCCGGCGTCGCGGTGCTCGCCACCAGCCGCGCCCCGCTCGGCGTGGACGGGGAGCAGGTGTGGCCCCTGCCCCCGCTGCCGCCCGACGACGCCGCGGAGCTGTTCGTGCGGCGCGCCCGCGCCCACCGGCCGGACGCCCTCGTGGAGCCGGGCCCGGTGGCCGAGATCTGCCGGCGCCTCGACGGGCTGCCGCTGGCGATCGAGCTCGCGGCGGCCCGCACCCGGGCGATGAGCGCCGCCGAGGTGGCCCGCCGGCTCGACGACGGGCGGCTGCTCGCGGGCGGCACCCGCACCGCCGACCCGCGCCACCGCAGCCTGGACGCGGCCATCGGCTGGTCCTACGACCTGCTCGCCCCGGCCGAGCAGGCGCTGTTCGCGCGGCTGTCGGTGTTCGCGGGCGCCGTCGACCTCGACGCGGTGCACGGGGTCTGCGCCGCGCCCGGGCACACCCCCTTCGACACCCTCGACCTGCTCACCGCGCTGGTGGACCGGTCGATGGTGGTGGCGGTGCCGGCGGGGGGCGGCACCCGCTACCGGGTGCTGGAGACCCTGCGCGCGTACGGGCGCGACCGGCTGCGCGACGCGGGGGAGGAGCGGGCGTCCGCGCTGCGGCACGCGGAGTGGTGCGCGGACCTCGCGGTGCGGGCGGCCCGCGGGGCGCAGGGCGCGGACGAGGCGCGGTGGGTGGCCCGCGTCCTGCCGCTGCGCGACGACCTGCGCGCCGCCTCCGGCCGGGCGCACGCCGCCGGGGCGACCGACGTGGTGGCGCGGCTGGTGACCGCGCTGCCCGAGGTGCTGCACGTCCGCGTCGGCTACGAGTCGGCGGACTGGGCGGAGCGGGCGCTGGACCTCGTGCCCCCCGAGCACCCGCTGTTCGTCGCCGCGGTGGGTGCGGCCGCGCGCGGCGCGTGGAACCGCGGCGACTTCCCGCACGCCCGGGCGCTGGCCGCCCGCGCCGGCGGGCGCCGGCCCGGCCCGGGCACGGCCCGCGTCGCGCACCCGGGCGACGTGCTGGCCGACGTCGCGCTGTACGAGGGCGACGTCGCCGCGGCGCGGGCGCACTACGAGGCCGAGGTCGCCGCGGCGCGGTGCGCGGACGAGCCGGTCCGGCTGGTGTGGGCGCTCTACTACGTCGCGGTCTGCCACGCCGTGCAGCGCACCTCGGCCCTCGGCCTGGCCGCGGCGCGGGAGAGCCGGGACGTCGCCGACGCCTGCGGCAACCCGACCGCCCGCTCCATGGCCCGCTACGCCCTCGGGCTGGTGCGCAAGAAGACCGAGCCGCAGCGCGCCCTGGCCCTGTTCGACGAGGCCGAGGCCCTGGCCGCGGGCGTGCACAACTTCTGGTGGCGGGGCATCGCCATGATGGAGGCCGCCGCCACCCGCGCGGTGCACGGCGACCCCGCCGCCGCGGCGGCCGGGTTCCTGCGGGTGCTCGACCACTGGGAGCGCGTCGGCGACTGGAGCCAGCAGTGGCTGGCCCTGCGCTACGTGCTGCGGCTGCTGGTGCGCCTCGGCCCGGACGCGGCGGAGGGAGCGGTCGCCCTGCACCACGCGCTGCTCGCCGCGGGCCGGCCCTCCCCGCTGGCCGTCGCGCGGCTGGCGGAGCTGCAGGACGTGCTCGGCGGGCCCCGGTCCGCCGCCGCGGCCGACGCCGGGCGGACGGGCGGCGGCGCGGGGGCGGTCGAGCTGGCCCGGACCCTGCTGCGCTCGGCCTGACGCGCGTCCGCCGCTCGTCGGTGATCGCCGTGAGGTGTGCGTCACGGCCCCCCGCAGGGCCGTGGCGCACATACGATCACGATCAGCCCGGCGGTGATCGCCGCCGGTGGTGCGCCACGGCCCCCGCCGGGAGTGCGGTCAGCCGGCGCGCTCGGTGCGCTGGAAGACCACCAGCGAGCGGGCCGCCACCCGCCGGGTGGCGCCGGCGCCGACCGTCTCCGGGTCGGCGGCCACCACCCCGGGGGCGGTGGACAGCGTGGTCACCTCGCCCGCCTCGGTGTCGACGACGACGGCCCACCGCGTGCCGTACTCGGGGCCGGGCAGGCGGACGTCGATGTCCTCGTGGTGGGCGTTGAGGGCCACCACGAACGAGTCGTCGACGACGCGCTCACCGCGGGCGTCGACATCGGCCAGGCCCTCCCCGTTGAGGAACACCGTGACGGCCTTGCCGAAGCCGGAGTCCCAGTCGTGCTCGGTCATCTCCTCGCCGGACGGGGTGAACCAGGCGATGTCGGACAGCGACCCGGGGCGGCGCCGGCCGATGGGGCGGCCCTCGAAGAAGCGGCGGCGGCGGAACACCGGGTGGCCGTGCCGCAGCGCCACCATCCCGGCGGTGAAGTGGACGAGCCGGTCGTTCTTGCTCAGCTGCGACCAGTCGACCCACGCCGTCTCGTTGTCCTGGCAGTAGACGTTGTTGTTGCCGTGCTGGGTGCGCCCGAGCTCGTCGCCGTGCAGCAGCATCGGCACGCCCTGGGACAGCAGCATCGTGGCGATGATGTTGCGCTGCTGGCGGGCGCGCAGGTCGAGCACCGCGGCGTCGTCGGTGGGGCCCTCCACGCCGCAGTTCCAGGAGCGGTTGTGGCTCTCGCCGTCGTTGCCGCCCTCGCCGTTGGCGTCGTTGTGCTTGTCGTTGTAGGAGACCAGGTCGGCGAGGGTGAAGCCGTCGTGCGCCGTGACGAAGTTGATCGACGCGTAGGGCCGCCGGCCGTCGTTCTGGTAGAGGTCCGAGCTGCCCGTCAGCCGGGCGGCGAACTCGCCGAGCGTGCCGGGCTCGCCGCGCCAGAAGTCGCGCACGGTGTCGCGGTACTTGCCGTTCCACTCCGACCACAGCGGCGGGAAGTTGCCGACCTGGTAGCCGCCCGGGCCGACGTCCCAGGGCTCGGCGATCAGCTTGACCTGGCTGATCACCGGGTCCTGCTGCACGAGGTCGAAGAACACCGACAGCCGGTCGACGTCGTAGAACTCCCGCGCCAGCGTCGAGGCGAGGTCGAAGCGGAAGCCGTCGACGTGCATCTCGGTGACCCAGTACCGCAGCGAGTCCATGATCAGCTGCAGGGTGTGCGGGTTGCGGACGTTGAGCGAGTTGCCGGTGCCCGTGTAGTCCATGTAGTAGCGCGGGTCGTTCTCGACGACGCGGTAGTAGGCGTGGTTGTCGATGCCGCGCAGGGACAGCGTGGGGCCCATGTGGTTGCCCTCGGCGGTGTGGTTGTAGACCACGTCGAGGATCACCTCGATGCCCGCGTCGTGCAGGGCGCGCACCATGCCCTTGAACTCCTGCACCTGGCTGCCGGGCCGGCTGTGGCGCGTGGCGTAGGCGTGGTGCGGGGCCAGGAAGGCGACGGTGTTGTAGCCCCAGTAGTTCGACAGCCCCTTCTCCTGCAGGTGGTGGTCGTTGAGGAACTCGTGGCAGGGCATGAGCTCCACGGCCGTCACGCCGAGGGTCTTCAGGTGCTCGATCATCACGGGGTGCGCGACGCCGGTGTAGGTGCCGCGCAGCTCGGGCGGGACGTCGGGGTGGCTGATCGTGAGCCCGCGGACGTGCGCCTCGTAGATGACGGTCTCGTGGTAGGGGGTCCGCGGCGGGCGGTCCGACCCCCAGTCGAAGTACGGGTTCACCACGACCGACTTGGGCACGAACGGGGCGGAGTCGGCGTCGTTGCGGGCGTCCGGGTCGCCGAAGGGGTAGCCGAACACCGCCTCGTCCCAGCGCACGGGGCCGTCGACGGCCTTGGCGTAGGGGTCGATGAGCAGCTTGGCGGAGTTGCAGCGCAGCCCGCGGCCCGGGTCGTAGGGGCCGTGGACGCGGAAGCCGTAGCGCTGGCCCGGCTCGACGGCCGGCAGGTAGCCGTGGTGGACGAACCCGTCCACCTCGGTGAGCGGGATCCGCGTCTCCTTGCCGCGCGCGCTGAACAGGCAGAGCTCGACCTTCTCGGCGACCTCGGAGAACAGCGCGAAGTTGGTGCCCGCACCGTCGTAGGTGGCGCCCAGCGGGTAGGCGTGCCCCGGCCACGGCCGCATCGTGGTGTCCTCTTCCTGTCTCGGAGTGCCCGGCGAGGCTACCGGTGCCCCCCGCCGCACCCTCCGCTCAGGCGAGGTGCGCGGGGAACCCGCCGGTGGCGACCGGGCCCCACCGCGTCGGGGTGATGCGGATCAGCGCCTTGCCCTGCCGGGCCATGGCCTCGCGGTACTCGGCCCAGTCCGGGTGCTCCCCGGAGATCGACCGGTAGTACTCCACCAGCGGGTCGAGCGCGTCGGGCAGCGCGAGCAGCTCGGCGTCGCCCTCGACCTGCACCCACGGGCCGTCGAAGTCGTCGGACAGCACCACCGCCGACGCCCTCCCGTGCCGGGCGACGTTCGCCGCCTTCGCCCGCTGCGGGTAGGTCGAGACCACGATCCGGCCCTCCGCGTCCACCCCCGCGGTGACCGGGGAGCCCTGCCAGCCGCCGTCGCTGCGCGGGGTCAGCAGGACCATCCGGTGGCGGGGCCGGAGGAACGCGACGAGCCCCTCGCGGTCGACGGTGGTGTTCGTGGCGACGGTGCGCGGCATGCCGTCACGATAGGAGGGCGGTGGGGCTAGGGTCTGGTCCCGATGGCCACCGTGTTCACGAAGATCATCGACGGCGAGCTGCCGGGCCGGTTCGTCTGGTCCGACGAGCGCGCCGTCGCGTTCCTGTCGATCAACCCGCTCGCGCCGGGCCACACGCTGGTCGTGCCGCGCGAGGAGGTCGACCACTGGGTCGACGCCGCGCCCGACCTGCTCGCGCACCTCACCGCCGTCGCCCACGCCGTCGGCGACGCCGTGCGCGCGGTGCACGCCCCGCCCCGCGTCGGCCTGCTCGTCGCCGGGTTCGAGGTGCCCCACCTGCACCTGCACGTCTTCCCGGCGGCCGACATGGCCGCGTTCGACTTCGCCAACGCGGCGCGGACCGTCGACGCCGCCGAGCAGGACGGCATCCGGGACGCGCTGCGGGCGGCGCTGCGCGACGCCGGGCACGGCGCGCACGTGCCGGACTGAGCCGGTGCAGCTGGTCCTCGTCCGGCACGCCCTGCCCGAGCGCGTCGAGGGCGCCGTGGGCGGGGCCGACCCGGGGCTGACCGCGCTGGGGGAGGAGCAGGCCGCGCGGCTCGTGGCCGCGATCCCCGCCGCGGACGCGCTCTGCACCAGCCCGATGAGCCGGGCCCGGGCCACGGCCGCCCCGCTCGCGGCGGCGCTGCGCCTCGACCCGGTCGTCCTGGACGGACCGCGCGAGTACGACGCCGACGTGCCCCACTACGTGCCCGTCCACGAGCTGGAGCGCCACTCGCCGCTGCAGTGGCGGCGGATGCGCGACGGCCTGCTGCCCGCCCACGTCGACGTGCCCGCGTTCACCGCCCGGGTCGCGGCCGCGTTCGAGTCCGTCGTCGCCGCGCACCCCGGCCGGGCGAGCGCCGTCGTCGTCGCCCACGCCGGCACGATCGACGTCTGGCTCGCCCACCTGCTCGGCATCGACCGGCCGCTGGCGTTCCCGCTGGACTACGCCGGCATCACGCGCGTGCTCGCCGGCCGTGACGGCCGCCGCGTCGTCCGCAGCGTCAACGAGACCGCGCACGTCGCCGACCTGCTGCAGGTCGCTCCCACGGGGTGACCGGGCCGATCCGGTTGCCTACTCTCGGTAGACCGGTGGCGAGGGGGCCCTGCATGTCCGACGAGCGCGACGATCCGCGGGCGCTGCGGGCGGTGTTCGCCAGTCGCGAGTACCGGGCCATCTGGCTCGCCGACCTGTTCTCCGTCCTCGGCGACCAGCTCTCGCGGGTGGCGCTCGCCGTGCTGGTGTTCGACCGCACCGGATCGCCGCTGTGGTCGGCGGCGGTCTACGCGCTGACCTTCCTGCCCTCGATCGCCGGCGGGGTGCTGCTGGGCGGACTCGCCGACCGGTACCCGCGCCGCTCCGTCGTCGTGACGGCCGACCTGGCCCGGGGGCTGCTCATCGGCGTGATGGCGGTGCCCGGGCTGCCGCTGCCGGTCGTGTGCGTGCTCCTCGTCGTCGCGGTGGCGCTGGGGGCGCCCTACTCGGCGGCCCGCGGCGCCCTGCTGCCGGAGGTGCTGCCCGGTGATCTCTACGAGCGAGGGCTGGCTGTGCAGCAGATGACGCAGCAGGCCGGGCAGGTCGTCGGCTTCGCCGGCGGCGGACTGCTCGTCGTCGCGCTGACGCCGAACGTCGCGCTGGCGCTGGACGCCGTCACGTTCCTGCTGGCGGCCGTCGTCCTCCGGCTCGGTCTGACCGCGCGACCCGCATCGCGCCCCGGCGGAGCGGGTGGCGGTGGCGGGCACGACGTGCTGGCGGGTCTGCGGGACATCCTGACCGACCCGCGCCGGCGCGCCCTCGTGCTGCTCGCCTGGATGGTCGGGCTCTACGTCGTGCCCGAGGCGCTCGCGGCGCCCTACATCGCCGAGATCGGCGCCAGCACCGCGCTGGTCGGCGTCCTCATGGCCGCCGACCCGGTCGGCAGCGTGCTCGGCGCCTGGCTGTTCGTCCGCTTCGTGCCGCCCGCCCGGCGAGCCCGCCTGGTGGGCGTGCTCGCCGCAGCGGCGGGACTGCCCCTCCTGCTCACCGTGCTGCGCCCGGGGGTCCCGGTGGCCGTGGTGCTGTTCGGCCTGTCCGGGATGCTCACGACGGCCTACCTGCTGCAGACCCAGGCGTCGTTCGTGCGCGCGACCCCCGACGCGATCCGGGGACGCGCCCTCGGCGTCGCCGCGTCCGGGATCGTCGCCGGCCAGGGGATCGCGGTCCTGGCCGGCGGGCTGGTCGCGGACGTCTCCGCACCCTCGACCGCGATCGCGGTGTGCGCCGCGGTCGGCGTGCTGGTCGCCGTGGTGGGCGGGTCCGCCTGGTGGTTCGCGCAGCGGCTTCCCCGGTCGGACCGGGCGGCCATCCACGTGCGGACGGCGGACCGATGACTGCGGGCCGTAGTCGGCCCCGGCGGGATCGCCGGGCCTCTCCCGGGCGGGTCGCTCCCGGATCACGCCCATTCCTTGCCGCGCATGTCTGACTCCTCTCCGTGTGCAGGAACGTGCGGGACGGTCACGCCCACTCCTTGCCGCGCATCTGTCCTCCTCCCAGTCCGACGTGCCGGCCGGTCGAATCCCTCAAGCCCATTCCTTGCCACGCACAGCCGTCCCCTTCCGCTCGTCGTCCCCTGTCGTCCTGGTCAGGCCCACTCCTTACCGCGCACGGCAAATCACCTCTTTCCTCGGGAGAATTCTCGGGGTGGGGTCGGGGATTCCCCGACCCCGCATCGTCAGGGCTCGTCGCGCCGTTACCGGGATCGCCGTGCCGACACGGCACACAATCGCACGCACATCGCCGTCCTCCAGCGATTCGGCCGCACGAGCACCGGGACGTGTGCGTTGTTGCCCCGTTCGGAGCCGTCCTCCGCCCAACGGGTGCGAGACGAACGGGCTGGTTGCGCAGGGTGATGACGAATGCGAGGAGCGTGCACTAGAGTGCGGAGGACGGTGTCCCCGATCCGGCGAGGGTGTGACGATGAGCGCGGCTGCGTGGAGCACGCCCTCCCGGTGGCCGGTGTGGCAGATCCCCAGGTCGCTGCTCGTGTCCGTCCTCGTGGTGGAGTCGACCGCCGTCCTCCTCGTCGTCCTGGGCCTCGCCGGTCCCGGGCCCCGGCCGGAGCTCGATCTCGTCGGGTGGTCGGTCCTGGTCGGGTTCGGCGTCCTGCACACCGAGCTGTCGTCCAACATCGAGCGGATCCGGCGGCGACTGCGGGGCGAGCCGGAGTTCCACGTCAACCTCGCCTCCGTCTGGTTCTTCGCGGCCGCTCTCCTGCTCCCGCCGGCCCCGGCGGCGTGCGCGGCCGTCGCGGTGCACGGCCACCTGTGGCTCCGCTCGGCCGCCAAGCGGGCCCCGCTCTACCGGCACCTGTTCACGACGGCCGTCTTCGCCCTGTCCACGCTGGCCGCCTCCGGGGTGATGGCCGCGCTGACCGGCGGGCGCGGGCCGCTGCCGGGTCCGGAGGGCGGCGCCGCCGCCGTCGCCGTGATCGTCGTCGGGATGCTGGTCTTCCTGACCCTCAACACGGCACTCGTCGCCGGCGCCATCGCGATCAGCGACCCGAGCGCGACGCTGAGCGGCACGGTCGGTGACGGGGCCGAGAACATGCTCGAGGTCGCCACGCTGAGCCTGGGCGCGATCGTCGCGATCGCGGCGGCGATCAACCCCCTCTGGGTGTTCTTCCTCTTCCCCGCCCTGCTCGTCCTGCACCGGTCCGTGCTCGTGCGCCAGCTGCAGGAGAAGGCGGACACCGACGGCAAGACCGGCCTCCTCAACGCCGCCGCCTGGCACACCCAGGCGGAGAAGGAGCTCCGCCGCGCCCGCAAGCGCGAGGTGCCCCGCGGGGTGCTGGTCGTCGACCTCGACCACTTCAAGGAGGTCAACGACCGCCACGGCCACCTCGCCGGGGACCGGGTGCTGGCGGCCGTCGCCGACGCGCTGCGCACGGAGGTGCGCGAGCGAGACCTCGTCGGCCGCTTCGGGGGCGAGGAGTTCGTCGTCCTGCTGGCCGGCGACCCGAACGGGGACGGCGGCACCGCCGAGCTCACCGCCGTCGCCGAGCGGATCCGGCAGCGCATCGCCGCCCTGCGCGTCGAGATGCCCACGCCCGACGGTCCGCTCACCGTGGCGGGCCTCAGCGCCTCGGTCGGTGCCGCGTTCTTCCCCGACCACGGCACCGAGCTGCGCGAGCTGCTCCAGGTGGCCGACACCGCCCTGTACGCGGCCAAGCGCGCCGGGCGCAACGCGGTGCGGGCCGGGGTGCAGGCCCCGCTGCCGCTCCCGGTCGACCGGGTCGACACGGCCGGGACGCACTGAGCACGACCGATCACCCTGTGTGGCGGGAGTTCCACCCGTCGTGCGACCGGTTCCACCCTGACACGTCGTCACCACCTCACTACCGTTCTGCTGCGTGGAGCAGCACTCACCCCACCGCGACCCGCGGGACGAGCCGGCGGGCCTCGCGCCGCGCCTGATCCCGCTGGTGCTCGCCGTCGAGCTGCTCGCGCTGGTCGCCGTCGTGCAGGGGGTCGTCGAGCGGCCCCTCAGCGGCAACGCGCTGCTGCTGGCGGCCTCGCTCGCCACGCTCAGCGTCGTGCACACCGAGCTCGCCACCGGGATCGAGCGGGCCCGGCGCCGGGCCGGCGGCACGTCGTACTTCGACCTGAGCTCGGTGTGGACGTTCGCCGCGGCGCTGCTGCTGCCCCCCGCGGCGGCGGCGTTGGTCGTGCTGGTCGTCTACGGGCACCTGTGGGTGCGGGTCTGGTCGCCGGCCGGGGTGCCGCTGCACCGGCACGTCTACACCACGGCCACCGTGCTGCTCGCCGCGCGCGCCGCCCACGAGGTCGCGGGCGTCGCCGGGGGCCTGCCCGGCTCCACCCCCGACCCGCGGACGGTGACCGCGGTCGCCCTGGCCGTCGTCGCCTACGCGGTGGTGAACACCGCGCTCGTCGGGGCCGCGGTGGCCCTCGCCCGGCCGGGTGCACCGCTCGTCGACGTGCTCGGGCGCTGGGACGACAACGCGCTGGAGGTGGCGACGCTGTGCATGGGAGCGCTCGCCGCCGTCGCGCTCGGCGCGGTGCCGGGTCTGGTCGTCCTCGTGCTGCCGCCCATCCTCGTGCTGCACCGGGCCGTGCTGGCCCGGCAGCTGGAGGACGAGGTCAGCACCGACGCGAAGACCGGTCTGCTCACCGCGACGGCCTGGCAGGAGCACGCCGCCCGCAGCGTGCGCGCCGCCCGGCGCACCGGCAGCGGCGCGGGCCTGCTGATCCTCGACCTCGACCACTTCAAGGACGTCAACGACACCTGGGGCCACCTGGCCGGTGACGCGGTGCTGGCCGCCGTGGCGGCCGAGCTGCGCGAGGGCGTGCGCGACCGCGACCTGGTCGGGCGCTTCGGCGGCGAGGAGTTCGTGGTGCTGCTGCCCGACCTGCCGCCCGGGCCCGACGCGCGCGAGGAGCTGTGGCGGGTGGCCGACCGGCTGCGCCGGCGCATCGAGCGGATGGACGTGGGGGTGGACACGTCCGGGGGAGCGGCCGTGATCGCCGGGCTGTCGGTGTCGATCGGCGGGGCCACCGTGCCGGCCGACGGCACCACCCTCGACCAGGTGCTCCGCGTCGCCGACAGCTCCCTCTACGCCGCCAAGGACGCCGGCCGCAACGCGGTCCGGATCGCCGCCGAGGTCACCGTGCCGGCACCGCGCCGAGCCGCCGAGTGATCGGGGCATCCGTAGACTCCGTACCGTGAGCGAGCTTGCGAGCGAACCATCGGCACAGCGTCCGGGCGAAGCGTCGACCCAGCGCGGCGAGGGAGCACGATGAGCCTCCTGGGAACCGTTCGCGGCCCGGCCGACCTCAAGCGCCTCGGGGCCGACCGGCTGCCCGAGCTCGCCGAGGAGATCCGCCGCTTCCTGGTGCAGTGCGTGTCGCGCACCGGCGGGCACCTCGGGCCGAACCTCGGCGTCGTCGAGCTCACCATCGCGCTGCACCGGGTGTTCGACTCCCCGCGCGACACCCTCGTGTGGGACACCGGCCACCAGGCCTACGTCCACAAGCTCCTCACCGGGCGGCAGGAGGGCTGGGACCGGCTCAAGAAGACCGGTGGCCTGTCCGGCTACCCGAGCCGCGCGGAGAGCCCGCACGACGTGGTCGAGTCCAGCCACGCGTCGTCGTCGCTGTCCTGGGCCGACGGGCTCGCCCGCGCCTACGCCCTGACCGGCCAGCAGCGCCACGTCGTCGCCGTGATCGGCGACGGCGCGCTCACCGGGGGCATGGCCTGGGAGGCGCTGAACAACATCGCCGCCGCGAAGGACCGCAACGTCGTCATCGTGGTCAACGACAACGGCCGCTCCTACTCCCCGACGATCGGCGGGCTCGCCGACCGGCTCGCGTCGCTGCGGCTGCAGCCGGGCTACGAGCGCGTGCTCGACGCCGGCAAGGCCGCGCTCGCCCGCACGCCCGTCGTCGGCAGCACGCTGTACGCGGGGCTGCACGCGGTCAAGGCCGGGCTGAAGGACGCGCTGGCGCCCCAGGAGCTGTTCGCCGACCTCGGCCTGAAGTACTTCGGCCCGGTCGACGGCCACGACGTCGCCGCGCTGGAGTCGGCGCTGCGCCGCGCCCGCCACTTCGGCGGCCCCGTCGTGGTGCACGCGGTCACCCAGAAGGGACGCGGGTACCCGCCGGCGGAGAACGACGAGGCCGAGCAGATGCACAGCCCGCAGGCCTTCGACCCGGAGACGGGCGCGCCGACCGGGACGCCGTCGGTGGGCTGGACCGACGTGTTCGCGGCGGAGATGGTGGAGCTGGGCACCCGCCGCCCGGACGTCGTCGCGATCACCGCCGCGATGCTCGGGCCCACCGGGCTCGCCCCCTTCGCGCAGGCCCACCCCGACCGCTGCATCGACGTCGGCATCGCCGAGCAGCACGCGCTCACCTCGGCCGCGGGGCTCGCCGCGGGCGGGCTGCACCCGGTGGTGGCCGTGTACTCCACGTTCCTCAACCGCGCCTTCGACCAGCTCCTCATGGACGTGGCGCTGCACCGCCAGGCCGTGACGCTCGTGCTCGACCGCGCCGGGATCACCGGCAGCGACGGGCCCTCGCACAACGGCATGTGGGACCTGTCGATCCTCGGCGTGGTGCCCGGCATCCGCGTGGCCGCCCCGCGGGACGCGGAGACGCTGCGCGAGGAGCTGGCCGAGGCCGTCGCCGTCGACGACGGGCCCACCGCCCTGCGCTTCCCCAAGGGCGCGGTGATCGAGTCCGTGCCGGCGCTGGAGCGCGTCGACGGCGTGGACGTGCTGCACCGCGGCGGCGACGGTACCGACCGGCCCACCGTGCTCCTGGCCTGCGCCGGCGCGTTCGGCGAGCTGGGCGTGGCGGCGGCCCGGCGGCTCGCGGCGCAGGGCGTGGCCGTCACCGTGGTCGACCCGCGGTGGGTGCTGCCGGTGCCCCCCGCGCTCGTCGCGATGGCGGCCCAGCACGACCTCGTGGTCACCGTGAGCGACTGCGGCGCCCACGGCGGCTTCGGCTCGGTCGTGGCCGCCGCGCTGCGCGAGGCCGGCTGCGACGTCCCCCTGCGCGACCTGGCCGTCCCGCAGCGGTTCCTCGACCACGGCAGCCGCGACGACGTGCTCGCCGCGCTCGGGCTCACCGCGCAGGACGTGGCGCGGCGGGTCACCGAGTGGGCCGCGGCCGCCGGCCCGGCCGACGCCGAGGTGCCCGCGCCCGGCGCCGCCCCGTCGGACCTGACCGCGGAGTCCTGACGTGCGCGTGCTGGTGGTGGAGGACGAGGCGGCGCTGGCCGAGGCGATCGCCCGCGGGCTGCGGCGCGAGGGGATGGCCGTCGACGTGGCGCTGGACGGCGACGCGGGCCACGAGAAGGTGGCCGTCACCCGCTACGACGTGGTGGTGCTCGACCGCGACCTGCCCGGCATGCCGGGGGACGAGCTGTGCGCGGAGATCGTGGCGTCCGACGCCACGACGCGCGTGCTCATGCTGACGGCCAGCGGGACCCTCGCGGACAAGGTCGACGGCCTGTCCCGCGGCGCCGACGACTACCTGGCCAAGCCGTTCGACTTCCCCGAGCTCGTGGCGCGCCTGCGCGCGCTGGGCCGCCGGGCCACCCCCGCCGCCCCGCCGACCCTCGTCGCGGGCGACGTCTCGCTCGACCCGGCGCGGCGCACCGTCCGCCGGGACGACCGGCCCGTGGACCTGACGCGCAAGGAGTTCGGCGTGCTGGAGGTGCTGATGAGCGCCCGCGGCGGCGTCGTCAGCAGCGAGGAGCTGCTGGAGCGGGTCTGGGACGAGAACGCCGACCCGTTCACGACGACCGTGCGGGTCACCGTGATGACGCTGCGCAAGAAGCTCGGCGAGCCCGCCGTGATCGAGACCGTGGTCGGCGCGGGGTACCGGGTGCCGGCAGCGGGCTGAGGGACCGGCCGGCTGATGGGTCTGCGGCCGCGCTTGACGCTGCTGGCCACGGCACTGGTCGCCCTGGTCAGCGGGCTGCTGCTGTGGCTGGGCTGGGTGCTCGTCGGTGGGGTGGCGCGCGCCGTGCCGACGCTCCCGCCGGGCACCACCGTGCGGGTGCAGGGGCTGGACGTGCCCGCCGAGCGGCTCGGGGCGGCGTTCGCGGCGGCGGCGCAGGAGGAGGTGCTGCGGGCCGGGCTGGTGGCCTTCCCGCTGGTGGTGCTGGCCGCCGCGCTCGTCTCGTGGGTGCTGGTGGGGCGGGTGCTCGGTCCGCTGCACGAGGTGACGTCGACGGTGCGGCGGCTGTCGGCCGACTCGCTGGGCACCACCCGCACCGGGCTGGTCGACGCGCGCGGGGAGGTGGCCGAGCTCGCCGCCGGCTTCGACGCGATGCTCGACCGGCTCGACGGCGCGTTCGCCGCCCAGCGCCGGTTCGTCGCCAACGCCAGCCACGAGCTGCGCACCCCGCTGTCGGTGCTGCGCACCGAGGTGGACGTGACCCTGGCCGACCCGGACGCCGACGTGGCCGAGCTGCGCCGGATGGGCGCGGTCGTGCGCGACGCCACCCGCCGCGCCGACCGCCTCGTCGGCGGGCTGCTGCTGCTCGCCCGCACCGAGGCCGCCGGGGTGGAGGAGCGGGTCCCGGTGGACCTGGCCGCCGTCGTGGCGTCCGCCCTGGCGGCGGTGCAGGGGGAGGCGGCCGCGGCCGGGCTGCGCATCGCGGTGCGGACGGCCCCCGCGCCCGCCTCGGGCGACCCGGTGCTGCTCGAGCGCGTGGCGGGCAACCTGCTGGAGAACGCGGTGCGCCACAACCGGCCCGGCGGCTGGGTGGAGGTCGCGACCGGCGTGCGCGACGGCGTGGCCGAGCTCGTGGTCGCCAACAGCGGGCCGGTCGTCGACCCGGCGCGCGTGCCCGACCTGTTCGAGCCGTTCCGCCGCGGCCCGGTCGACCGGGTGGCTCCCGTGGCCGGCTCGGGGCTGGGGCTGTCGATCGTGCGGGCGGTCGTGCGGGCCCACGGCGGCGCGGTGGAGGCGGTCGCGCCGCCCGAGGGCGGGCTGCGCGTGGCGGTGCGGCTGCCGGCCTGACGGGACCCTCAGGCGGGTGGGGACGCCAGCGCCTGCGCCAGCGGCGCGGCCAGCAGCTCGACCTGCCACTCGCGTGCGCCGCCCGCGCGCAGGAAGCCCGCCACGTCGCCGTCGGCGGGCGGGGTCCAGCACAGGCGGCGGAGCAGTTCGGGCTGCAGCAGGTTCTCCACCGGCACGCTGCGCTCGGCCGCCACCGCGGCGATGGCGGCGCGGGCGGCGGTGAGCCGCGCGGCGGCGGCGGGGTCGCGGTCGGCCCAGCGGGAGACGGCCGGCGGCCCGTCGGACGCGGCGGCGGCGCGGGGGAGCTCGGCGGCGTCGAGGCGGGCCGCGGACGCCAGCGCCGACCACCAGTAGCCGGCCAGCCGGCGCTGGGCGCGGCCGCGGAAGACCGGCAGCTCGGCCAGCTCGGCCGCGGAGGCGGGGGCGCGGGTGGCGGCGTCGACGATCGCGGCGTCGGGCAGGACCCGGCCGGGGGCGATGTCGCGCTGGGCGGCGAGGGAGTCGCGGGCCTCCCACAGCGCGCGGACCGCGGCGAGCTGGCGCGGCTTGCGCAGGCGGTGCAGGCCGGACGTGCGGCGCCACGGCTCGACGCGCGGCGCCGGCGGGGGAGCGGTGCGCACGTGCTCGAACTCCTGGCGCGCCCACTCCCGCTTGCCCGCGGCGTCGAGCATCTCCGCGAGCACGTCGCGGAGCTGCACGAGGACCTCGACGTCGAGCGCGGCGTAGACGAGCCAGTCCTCCGGCAGCGGGCGGCGCGACCAGTCGGCCGCACCGTGCCCCTTCTCCAGGCGCAGGCCGAGCAGCTGCTCCACCATCGGCCCGAGCCCCACCCGGGGCAGACCGAGCAGGCGCCCGGCCAGCTCCGTGTCGAACAGCGCGGCCGGGGCGAGCCCGACGGCGGCGAGGCACGGCAGGTCCTGGGACGCCGCGTGCAGCACCCACTCCGGCCCGTCCAGCGCGGGGGCGAGCGCCGACAGGTCGTTGCCGAGGGGGATGGGATCGACCAGCGCGGTGCCGGCGCCCGAACGGCGCAGCTGCACGAGGTAGGCGCGCTGGGAGTAGGTGAACCCGGAGGCGCGTTCGGCGTCGACGGCGACCGGCCCGGTGCCGGCGGCGAAGGCCGCGGCCGTCGCCGCGAGGGCGTCGGCGTCGGTGACGACCGGTGGGAGGCCGTCCGCGGGGGCCAGCAGCGGGACGGGGGCGGGTCCCTCGTGCTGCGCCGGTGCGGTCTGCGCCGGCGCGGTGTCCGGGGCCGTGCGGTCGGTTCCTGGGGTCAGCGGATGACCCCGGCCCGCATCGCCAGCGCCACCATCTGCGCGCGGTCCCCGGTGCCGAGCTTGCGCCCGATCCGGGACAGGTGGCTCTTGACCGTGAGCGCCGACAGGCTCAGCGCCTCGCCGATCTCCTTGTTGGACTGGCCGTCGGCGACGAGCTGCAGCACCTCGACCTCGCGCCCGGACAGCTCCCGGGGCGTGTTGTCGGTGCCGGGCACGCGCGTGCCGGTGGCCAGCAGCGGCGCGACCGTCGGGTCGGCGTACACGCCGCCGTCCAGCACCCGCTTGACCCCGTCGGTGACGACGGCGGGCGAGGCCGACTTGAGCAGGTAGGCCTGCGCGCCGGCCTGGAAGGCCGACCGCACGGCGTACGGGTCGTCCGAGGACGCCAGCACCACCAGCCGGTTCCAGCCCAGCGACCGCAGCTCGGTCACGAGGTCGAGACCGCTGCCGTCGGGCAGGCCGAGGTCGAGGATCGCGAGGTCGCACGGTCCGTTGGCGTGCGCGCGGGCCCGGGCCTCGGCGACCGTGGCCGCCTCGTACACCGTGCCGGCGCCCATCGACCGCAGGCGCGCCGCGATCGCCTCGCGCAGGAGCGGGTGGTCGTCGACCACCAGCACCGAGAACAGTTCTTCCCGCGGGTGCGGGACCATCGCGGGCGACAGCACAGCGTGGGTGGACGGATTGCCCCCCGTGCTTCGTACTGGAACACCCTGGCCCACTACGGCCACGTCAGTACCTCCCTGGAGTCGGTCGTTGCCCCCGACCGGCACCCAGACCTCGGCCGGCTGAGAGGCCGCCCGAGGAGGTGTCGTGGAGGAAGCCTAGCCCCCCAGGCGGCCTAACGTCGTGTATCGGATCGAACTTGCCGGGGTGAAAGTTACAGCGTTGTGGCGGGGGCACCACGCGTTCGGGTGACTCCGACGATCACCGTTCGCGGCGTCTGCCCAGGTGAGACTGCCGTTCAGACCGTTCGATGAGCAAGAGGCACTGCGCCGACCGGTGGTAGCCCTGCGGCGGACGCGACGAACGCGCAGAACGCCTCGGCGTGCGCGCTCAGGTCGGCCGGGCCGCCCGCGGGCACGACGGGGGACCAGGAGGCCCGCAGCTCGACGTCGTCGCTGCGCTGCGGCTCGCCCCCCTGCTCGGCCAGGTCGCCGAACCGCACCGACGACGTCTGGGTCACCGTGCCGCCCAGGGCGACGTGCGCGGCGCCGTGGTGGTCGAGTGCCTCGGTGAGCCAGGACCACCCCACCACCGGGAGCATGTCGTCGCCCAGCTGCTCGGGCTCCAGGCGGGCCTGCACGAAGCAGACCAGCCGGAACGTCCCCGCCCACGCCTCGCGGCCGGCCGGGTCGTGCAGCAGGATCAGCCGGCCGCTGGTGTCGGCGTCGTCGCCGGTGCGACCGAGCACGGCGTCGGCCACCTCGACCTCGGTCGCCCACGTCCAGGGCGCCAGCCGCGGTGGCGCGTCGAGGGCCGAGACGACGAGCTCGGGCCGGGGGGTGATCGCGCCGAGCGAGGCGACCGCGCGCCGGAACTCGGGTGGTGGAGCGGCGGCGGTCGGGTCGGGCACGACCCGTGACTCTAGGTCGCCCGCGCGGCGCGTCGGGCCAGGCGCGCCGAGCGCGGCCCACCGTGGGACGATGACGGGGCCATGACCGCTGCCGCTCCCGCCTCCAGTCGCCGGGCCCTCGCCTCCGCCCCCTTCCTCGTCGCGGCCCGCGGCGGACGCCCGGACCGCCTGCCGGTGTGGTTCATGCGCCAGGCCGGCCGCTCGCTGCCGGAGTACCGCGCCCTGCGGGCCGGCATCGGGATGCTGCAGGCCTGCTTCGACCCGGCGATGACGTGCGAGATCACGATGCAGCCGGTGCGCCGCCACGACGTCGACGCCGCCATCCTCTTCAGCGACATCGTCGTGCCGCTGCGCGCGGCGGGTGTCGACGTGGACATCGTGCCCGGTACCGGTCCGGTGGTCGCGTCACCGGTGCGCACGGCCGCCGACGTGGAGCGGCTGCCGGTGTTGCACCCCGAGCAGGTCGCGCCGGTCACCGAGGCCGTGGGGCTGCTGCTCGACGCGCTCGGGCCCGTCCCGCTGATCGGGTTCGCCGGCGCGCCGTTCACCCTGGCCTCCTACCTCATCGAGGGCGGGCCCAGCCGCAACCACGAGCGCACCAAGGCCCTGATGCGCTCGGCGCCCGACGTCTGGCACGCCCTGCTGGGCCGCCTCGCCGACCTCACGGCCGTGTTCCTGCGGGCCCAGGTCGACGCGGGCGTCGACGCCGTGCAGCTGTTCGACTCCTGGGCGGGCGCGCTGTCGCTGCGCGACTACCGCACCTACGTCCTGCCGCACAGCGCCCGCGTGCTGGGCGGTCTGGCCGACTCGGGCGTGCCGCGCATCCACTTCGGCGTCGGCACCGGCGAGCTGCTCGGCGCGATGGCCGAGGCGGGCGCGGACGTGGTCGGCGTCGACTGGCGCGTCCCGCTCGACGAGGGCGCGCGCCGCGCCGGTGGCACCCGTCCGGTGCAGGGCAACCTCGACCCGGCGGTGCTGTTCGCCGACCCGGCCTCGATCGCCGCCGAGGTGGAGCGGATCGCCGCGGAGGGCCGCCGCGCCCCCGGGCACGTGTTCAACCTCGGCCACGGCGTGCTGCCCGACACCGACCCCGACGTCATCACCCGCACCGTCGAGCGGGTGCACGCCCAGCCGGTATGAGCCCGCGCGTCGCCGAGCACTCGGCATGACCCCCCGCGTCGCCGTCGTCGGCGGCGGGATCTCCGGGCTCGCCGCCGCGCACCGCCTCCGCGCGCTGCTCGGGCCGGCCGCCGCGATCACCGTGCTGGAGCAGCGCGACCGCCTCGGGGGCGTGCTGCGCACCGTCGACCTCGCCGGCCTGCCGTTCGACGTCGGAGCCGAGGCGTTCCTCGCCCGCCGCCCCGAGGTGCCGGCGCTGCTCGCCGAGCTGGGCCTGGACGGCGCCGTCGTCGCGCCCACCGCCGCCCGGGCGACGGTCCGGGCCGCCGGGCGCACCCGGCCGCTGCCCGGCGGCACGCTGCTGGGCGTGCCGACGAGCGCCGCCCGCCTCGAGGACCTGCTGTCCCCGGCCGGGCTCGCCGGGGTCGCCGCCGAGCCGGGACGGCCGCTGCGCTGGGAACCCGGGGCCGACGTCGCGCTCGGGGCGCTGCTGCGCGGGCGCTTCGGCGACGAGCCGGTGGACCGCCTGGCCGACCCGCTGCTCGGCGGCGTCTACGCCGGGCGCGTCGACGCGCTGGGCCTGCGGGCGACCGTCCCCGCCCTGGCCGCGGCCCTCGACGCGGGCGCCCCGAGCCTCACCGCGGCGGCCGACGCGGCGACGTCGCCGCAGCCCCGCCCGGCCGCCGGTGGCCCGGTGTTCGGCGCCGTCCGCGGCGGCTACCGCGTGCTGCTCGACGCCCTGGCCGACGCGGCGGGCGCCGAGGTCCGGCTGCGCACCACCGTCCGCGCGCTGGAGCGCCGCGAGCGGGGCTGGCGGCTGGTCCTCGGCCCGACGACCGCGCCGGAGGCCCTCGACGTCGACGCCGTGGTGCTCGCCGTCCCCGCCCCGGCGGTCGCGCGCCTGCTCGGCCCGCACGCCCCCGCCGCCGCCCGGGCCGCGGGGGAGGTGGAGCTCGCGTCGTCGGTCGTCGTGTCCCTGGCCTTCGACGACGCCTCCCTCGACCTGCCGACCTCCGGCGTCCTCGTCGCGGCCGGGGAGCCCCTGGCCGTCAAGGGCGTGACGCACTCCAGCACCAAGTGGGCCGCGCTCGGCGCCGACGGGCTGGTCCGGCTGCGCGCCTCGCTCGGCCGGGCCGGGGAGGCCGCGACCCTGCAGGTCGACGACGCCGAGCTGGTCGCGCGGGTGGGGGCCGACCTGCGGACCCTCAGCGGTGTCACCGCGGACCCGGTCGCCGCGCACGTGCAGCGCTGGGGTGGGGGCCTGCCGCAGTACGGGGTCGGGCACGTCGACCGCGTCGCCGCCGTCGAGGGCGGGCTGCCCGCCGGGATCGCGGTGGCCGGCGCGGCCCTGCACGGCGTGGGCGTCCCCGCCTGCGTCGCGACCGCCCGGGCCGCGGCGGAGCGGACCGTCGCCGGGCTGGCGGCGGCCGAGCGGGTCACGACCGGCGGCTGAGGCGGGCCCCGCATCGCAGCGGTGTCACCCCGCTGCGACCCGGCCGCAGCGGTGTCACCCCGCTGCGACGCCGGCCCACCGGCCGCCGCGCCGCAGCCGCGGCACGCCCCGGCATCGCAGCGGTGTCACCCCGCTCCGATCCAGTTGCAGCGGTGTCACCCCGCTGCGGTGTCCGGGCCGTCAGGCCCGGGCGGGTACGCGCAGGGGCGGCGCGGACGGCGTCGGCGAACGCCCGGTCCGGCCCCGCGCCGGCCGCTGGGGCGAGCGCGCCCCGCACGGCGTGGGCCCCGCGTCCCGCCAGTCGTGGGGGAACCCGGCGAACCGGACCCCGCCCAGAACGACGTCCAGCTCCGGGGTGCGCGGGTGGCCGATGTGCGTCCAGACCCGGGCCAGGCGGTCCGGGCCGGTCGTGACCAGCACGTCGACGGCCAGTTCGGCGCACCCGGTCACGGTCCGCACGTGCCGCACGGCCGCCGCGTCGAACGTCGGCGACGGGCCCTGGTCGGCGTTCCGGTCGGCGGAGCAGCGCAGCACGGCTGCGGTCCGAGGCGGGCGTCGGCGTCGACGGGGCGGAGCGGGAGCACCCGGACGAGGTCGGCCCGGTCCGGGTCGTCCGTCCACGCCGCCGCGGGCGGGCGCCTGCCGACGAGCACCACGACGGTGTCGCCGGGCACGCCCGCCAGCAGGTCGTCGCGGACCCGGCCGTCGAGGGCTGCGAGCAGCTCGTGGACATGCCCGGCGCGCGGGCGTGACCAGGTGCCGGATGGCAGCATGGAGCCATGGCCCGCCTCGACTACGCCGCTCTCAACGACACCATCCGCTACACCATGTGGTCGGTCTTCCGCGTCGAGCCCGGCCGCCTCGGCGAGGACCGCACCTCCGCCGCCGCGCAGGCGCAGGAGTTCGTCGACGCGCTGGAGGGCAAGGGCGTGGTCGTGCGCGGGGTGTACGACCTCGCGGGGATGCGGGCCGACGCCGACTGGATGGTCTGGTGGCACGCCGAGGACGTCGAGGCGCTGCAGGCGGCCTACGCCGACCTGCGCCGCTCCACGGCGCTCGGCCGGGCCAGCACGCCGGTGTGGAGCCAGGTCGCGGTGCACCGGCCGGCGGAGTTCAACAAGAGCCACCTGCCGGCGTTCATCGCCGGTGAGGAGGCGCGGCGCTACGTCTGCGTATACCCCTTCGTGCGCTCCTACGAGTGGTACCTGCTGCCCGACGAGGAGCGCCGCGGCCTGCTCGCCGAGCACGGCATGGCCGCCCGGGACTACAAGGACGTCCGCGCCAACACCGTGCCCGCGTTCGCGCTCGGCGACTACGAGTGGATCCTCGCCTTCGAGGCCGACGACCTGCACCGCATCGTCGACCTCATGCGCGACCTGCGGGCCACCGGAGCCCGGCGCCACGTCCGCGAGGAGGTCCCCTTCTACACCGGCCCCCGCGTCGCGCTGGGGGACCTGGTCGCGGCGCTGCCGTAGGCGCAGCGCTGATCCAGCGCTAGCCCTGGTCGCGTGGCCCTCGGTCGCCGGGCGCAGGAGGCGGGTCAGTCCCTGCAGGCCGACATGCGTGACCAGGTGGTGGCCATGGGCTCGCGGCCGACCCGGGCCGAGGTCCTGGCGGAGTGGGAGCGCGAACTCCACCTGCACCCCACCACGATCACCCGTGAGCAGGTCCTGGCGGACCTCGACGCCATCCGCGGGCGGTGAACGGGCTCGTCCTGGACGCCCCCGTCGCGATCATCGCTCCGGTCGAGCCCACGCCGTCGGGCGACGCGCTGCGGGTCCGGCTCGCAGGGGTCGCGGTACACGCCCGCACCTGATCGACGCGGAGGTCGGCGGCGTCCTGCGCAGGCGGGCCGCGGCGGGCCGCATCGCAGCGGCCCAGGCCGCAGGGGCGCTCCGGGCGGTCACCGCGCTCGTCAGCGACCGTCGGTACCCGCACGGCCCGCTGTCCGCGGCGGCCCGGGGCCTGCGTCACGACCTGGGCCACTACGACGCGCTGTACGCGGCCCTCGCCGCGCGCCTCGGCGTGCCCCTGCTCACCGCCGACGCACGGCTGGCCCGGGCCCCGGGTCTGCCGTGCGCCGTCGAGCTGGCCGCTTGACCGGTCGGCCGGGTCAGGAGGGGCAGGGCGCGAACAGCCGCCGCGTGCTCGTCTGCGTGACCGGTCCCGACGCGTCGAAGGCGGCGCGGTCGGAGAAGCGGCAGCCGTAGGCCGGGTCGGCCACGGCGGCCGGGTCGAGCACGTCGTCGCCCTCGGGACGCTCGCCGCCCTCCACCCACGCGGTCAGGTCGTCCCACGCGGTGCCGGCCTCGACGTCGGAGAACTCGCAGTGCCCCGTCGCCCGGATCGCCCGCTGCACCAGCAGCTCCTCGCGGCCGTTCGCCGCCACCTCGGCCGCGTACACCTGCTCCTGCGCGAACGGCACGAACAGGTCGCCCAGGTCGTGCAGGGACAGCACCGGCACCCGCGGCTTCCCGTCGATCACGGCCACGGGGGTGAGCGCTCCGGTGCGCCGCAGCCGCGGCTCCTCGGCGCGGACCCGCTGCACGACCTCGTCGAGCGCGACGGGCGCGTCCGGCGCGTAGTCGGTGCCGACGTTGGTGGCGACCACACCGGGGTCCGCCGCCACGCCCTCGACCGGCGTCTCCTCCGTCGAGGGCACGTTCAGGGTGAGCAGGAAGTCCTTCCAGTACGAGTAGGACGCCTCGGCGCCGGGCCGCGGGCCGCCGGAGTCGAGCACCGTGGCCGCGCGCAGCTGCTGCGCCTCCGGCGTCGTGATGGCCGGGTTCCCCGGCGCGAGCCCGAGCCCCGCGTAGATGCGGGGGAGCTCGTCGGTGGCGTAGTCGGCGTCCGGCGGGTACGCCCGCACGCCGGACAGCGCCTCGGCGGCGAGCTGGTGGTCGAGGAAGTAGTCGAACAGCGTGACGTCCCCGAGCACGCCGCACATCGGCATCGCGCCGTCGTACACCGACGGGTACTGCTCGATCGAGCGCGCGGTGACGTGCCCGCCCATCGACACCCCGGTCAGGTAGGTGCGCTCGGGCTTGCCGACCAGCCGCCGGAACTCCCGGACCAGGTCACGGGTCGAGCGCACGCCCGACTCGACGTCGTAGCCGTTGCGGTCGTACGACGACGAGGCCCACGCGTAGCCCTGCTCCACGAACCGCTGCCGCAGGCCGTAGGACGGCTCGTCGACGGTGAGCTCGGGCCCGTTGCCGCGGAAGCCGTGCGCCCACATGACGAGCTCGCCGTTCCAGTCCGGCGGCACCTCGATGGCGTAGCCGGCGCCGCGGTGCACCCCGGTGAGCACCCGCGTCGGCTCGCCGTCGACGGTGAGCGGCTCCAGCTCGGGCAGCACGATCGTGTAGCCGTCGCGCGCCCCGTCCGGCGGCCCCTCCTGCTCACCCGCCGTGGCCGGGGTGGCGGTGAGGCCGAGCGTCAGCAGGGCGGCGGTCAGGACGGTCCAGGCGCGTCGTCGCGTCACAAGCGGTAAGGAGTACCCGAACGGGTGGCGCAGCGCCAGTGCCCGCCGCCGGGGGACGACCGGTCTACTCCGCGGGCGTCAGGCGCAGCGAGACGGAGTTGATGCAGTAGCGCAGGTCGGTGGGCGTGCCGTAGCCCTCGCCCTCGAAGACGTGCCCGAGGTGGCTGTGGCAGGTGGCGCACAGCACCTCGGTGCGCTTCATGCCCATCGTCCAGTCGCTGCGCTCGATGACGGCGTCGCCGGCCAGCGGGGTGTAGAACGACGGCCAGCCGCAGTGCGAGTCGAACTTCGTCTCGCTGCGGAACAGCTCGGCGCCGCACGCGCGGCAGGAGTAGACCCCGACGGTCTTCGTGTCGGTGTACTCCCCGGTGAACGGCCGCTCGGTGCCCGCCTTGCGCAGCACCTGGTACTCGGCGGGGGTGAGCTCGGCGCGCCACTCCTCGTCGGACTTGACGACCTCGGCGGGGTGCTCGGTGACGGGATCCATGCGTCCCAGGCTACGTCCGCGCGCGGTCACCGCGCCGAGGATGCGATCGAGGACTCCCACGGCACCAGGGTAGGTGCCCCGGGGCCGGGGCGCCCCCGGTCAGCCGCCCAGCCCGGCGTTCCGGGCCAGGGCCACGGCCTCGGCGCGGCTGCGGGCGTGGAGCTTGGTCAGCACGTCGCTCACCCGGTTGCGCACCGTCTTGTCCGACAGCACGAGCCGGCGTGCGATCGCGCCGTTGTCCAGGCCCGCGGCGACCAGCTCGAGCACCTCGTGCTCCCGGGCCGTGAGCTGCGGGAACGCTCCGGTCGGCCGGGTGGTCGGCCGGGCGAACGCGGCCATCACCCGGTGGGCCACGCCCGCGCCGAACACCGCCTCGCCCCGTGCCACCCCCAGCAGCGCGCGGTGCACGTCGTCGCCGTCGGCCTCCTTGAGGAGGTAGCCCCGGGCCCCCGCCCGCAGCGCGGCGAACACCGCGTCGTCGTCGGTGTCCATCGTGAGCACGACGACCCCGACCTCCGGGTGCGCCGCGGCGATCCGCGCCGTGGCCTCGAGCCCGCCCATCCCCGGCATCCGCAGGTCCATCAGCACCACGTCCGGCCGGTGCTCCGCGACGGCCGCCACGGCACCGGCGCCGTCCGCGGCCTCCGCCACCACCTCGACCCCGGGCAGCTCCTCGAGAACCGTCACCAGGCCGCGGCGGAAGACAGGGTGGTCGTCCACGACGGCCACGCGCACCGTCTGCCCCGACCCGCTCACGAGGGCAGCGGGAGACGGGCCCGCACGGCGGTGCCGCCGCTCGGACCGGGTTCCAGGTCGAGCCGCCCGCCCAGCTCGGCGGCGCGCTCGCGCATCGTCCGCAGACCCAGGCCGCGGCGCCCGAGGGGGATCCCGCAGCCGTCGTCCACGACCTCGACGACCAGCTGCCCCGCCTCCGGTCGCACGCGCACCACGAGGGTGGCGGCGGCGCTGTGCCGCAGCGCGTTGCTGACCGCCTCGCCGACGATCGCGTACGTCGCCACCTCCACGGCGGCCGGCAGGCGGGGGAGCGGCCCGACGTCGACGCGGCAGCGCACCGGCCCCTCCCGCGGGCAGAGCTCGCCCAGAGCAGCGGCCAGCCCGAACTGCTCCAGCGCGGGCGGGCGGAGCCCGTGCGCGACCGCACGGACGTCGCCGACGGTGCGGCGCAGCCGGTCCCGGGCATCGCGCGCCCGGCCGGCCAGGTCCGGCTGCTCGGCCTGCTCGGCGCGCCGGGCCAGGGCGTCCAGCTCCAGAGCCGTGCCGGCCAGCGCCGGGCCGACGCCGTCGTGCAGGTCGGCGCTCAGCCGGCGGCGCTCCTCCTCCCGGGCCAGGACGATCCGCTCGCGGCTCTGCGCGACGTCCTGCACCAGTGCGGCCGCGTAGGCCAGGGTGGCGGCGCGGTCGGCGACGTCCGCGATCGCCGACCGCTCCTCGTCCGACCACGCCTCGCCCGTCCGGCGCAGCCCGACCCGCAGCTCGCCCACCGGGCGGCCGAGCGCCACCGACGGCACGGCCCGCCAGCCGCTGGTCGGTGCGCCGGCGACGACCGTGAGGTCCCCGCCGGTGAACGCCACGAACGGCAGCCGCAGCGCGTCCCGCAGCGCCTCGACCAGCCGCTGCAGGCCGTCGACGGGCTCGGCGGCGGTGGCGACGTGGCGGCCGACGCGGGACACGACGGCGTAGGGGTCGTGGCGGTGCCCGAACATCCAGCGGTCGACCAGGCGCTGCACGGTGCTGCGGCCGGTGGCCGCGAGCAGAGCGGCCGCGGCCACGAGCACCAGGGCGGCGGGGGAGCCGGCGGTGAGCCAGCCGATGCCGGACACCGCAACGCCGTAGGCGACCACGACGAGCAGCGTCAGCACCGCGTACACCACCGTGCGGCTGAGCACGACCTCCACGTCGAACAGGCGGTGGCGGAGCACGGCGATCCCCACCGCGACCGGCGGCGCCGCGATCACGACCACGAAGACGGCCTCCCTGGTGAGCGGGTCGGGGGTGAGCAGGCCGAACCGCTCGAGTTCCGCGAGCGCGACCCCGACGAGCGGCACGACCACCCCGAGCACCAGCCACTGCAGCTGCGCCCGCTCCACGCCCGTCGCCCGCCGCATCCGCAGGAGCACGCTCGTCGCTCCGAGGACCGTGCCGCCGGCGAACAGCGTCAACGACCCGACGAGCATCACCGGGAGCAACGCCGCCGCGGCCGGCACGCCCAGCGGGTTGGGCACCGTCGGAGCGAGGTCCGAGCCGATCGGGGCGACCATCGCGACCGCCGTGCAGAGGCCGGCGACCGCGAACAGCACCACCACCGGCGCACGCCAGCGCCGGCCCGGCAGGCGCCCGTCGGGGAAGAACAGCGCGAGCAGGGGGACGCTGAAGAAGTAGCCGCTGAACCCCCACGCGGCCAACCACTGGGCCGCGGTCGCTCCCGGCAGCGGCGCTCCGGGCAGCAGCGCGGACGCTGCGCCGTACTGCCCGGCGAGCAGGTAGACGCCGACGACCGCGGGGACGAGCAGGATCCACCCGACGGCGTTCCGGGGTTGCGCCCGGACCACCAGCGCCCCCACCACCGGCCACACCGCGGCGAGCACGACGTCACTGACGAACAGCGGGGCGACGGGAGTGCGGGGCAGGAGCCAGAGGTTGGCCGGCACTGCGGCCACCGCGCCGGCGCTCCCGACGACCGCGATGACCACCGCCGCGCGCACCCGGACCCGGTCACCGGTGAGACCGCGCCCCGCGGCGGAGGTGGCGATCACCGGCTCATGCTGGCCGATCGGGCCGCGACCGGGTACCGCCCGACGGGCGGTGGCGGCCGCCCCCTCCCACGGCCGCCACCGGAACCGGGCGGGGAGCGTCACCGCGCAACCGCGCTGCGGCCCAGGGCCAGCCCCGCGAACGCGATCACCATCCAGAACGGCGCCGTCAGCGCGGGCGCACCCGGCAGCCCGGTCCAGACGACGAACACCGCTGTGACGAGCACCGGGAGCAGGCTCACGACCCCGATCCAGCGCGACACGGTCCGCTCGCGCAGCGCCATCCACGCCACCGCGCCGGCGGACACGACGACCCCGAGCCAGCCGATGTAGCCGCCGAAGTCGTTGAGCATGTAGTAGACGTACAGGCCGGTCAGGTCGAAGGACGGGTGGTCGGATCCCCCCGGCAGGTAGATGGCCAGCGCGCCCTTCCAGCCGTACCCGAGGGAGAGCGCCGCGGCCGCCGCGACCAGCCCCATCGGGACGAGCCGCGCCGCCGACGACTCCGGCACCCGCGACAGGACGCGCCGGCTCCACACAGCGGCGAGCACCAGCAGCAGGGCCACGGTGACGTACCCCGCGACGACCCCGGCGTGGGCCAGCGAGCGGTCGAGGGACTCCACGAAGCCGGGCTCGTCGATCGCGACCGTCAGGGGCGTGCCGTCCGTGCTGCCGGCCCGCACGTCGGTGAGACCGGTGGCGACGAAGCCGAGCACCCCGGCCGCGACCCCCCACCACGGCCACGCGCTCGTCCGCCGGGCGCTCCGGCGCTCCGCCGCTCCCGTGGACCCCGTCACCTGCGTCATGACCGCCTCCGCTCGCCCGCCGAGCCGTGCGCCCGGGTGCGGTGGAGACGATCCCGGCGCCGTGCGTCCCGGATCCAGGGGTCGGGGTCCCGGTCGGCCGGGCGGCGGACCCGGGCGGGCTACAGGTACGTGGCCGCCACGAAGACCAGGGCCTCCCAGATCAGCCACGCGGCGACCACGAGCAGCAGCACGGCGATCGCCACCGCGCCGAGGCGGCGGGGACCGCTGGCGCGGTTGGCCGATTCGGCGAACCGGCCGACGCCGGCGAGGTAGCCCTCCACGGTGAACGCGGGCCGCTGCTCCTGCATCCGGTCGAGGTGCGCGGCGAACGCGCGGGCCTCCGGGTCGTCGGGGTCGAGGCCGAGGAGCTCGTCGTCGAACTGCCGGGACGGTTCGGCGGTCACGATCGGCATCGTAGCTGCAGTAGCGTGCGGGTGTGGCAGCGAAGTCGCCGGTGGAGCTGATCGCGGTCGACGGGCGGGAGGTCCGCCTGACCAGCCCGGACCGCGTCGTCTTCCCCGGTCCCGGGATCACCAAGCGCGAGGTCGTGCACTACTACCGCGACGTCGCCGGACCCCTGCTGCGGGTGCTGCGCGAGCGGCCCACCAACCTCAAGCGCTACCCCGACGGCGTCGACGGCGAGCCCTTCTACTCCAAGCGCCTCCCCAAGGGCGCGCCCGACTACGTCGAGACGGCGCGCGTGACCTTCCCGAGCGGGCGCACCGCGCAGTCGTTCTGCCCGACCGAGGCGGCGGCGCTGCTGTGGGCGGCGAACATGGGCACCTTCGACTTCCACCCCTGGCCCGTCCGCCGCGCCGACCCCGACCACCCCGACGAGCTGCGCATCGACCTCGACCCGCAGCCCGGCACCGACTTCGCCGACGCCGCCGTCGTGGCGGGCGCGCTGCGCGAGGTGCTCGACGAGGCGGGGCTCGTCGGCTGGCCGAAGACCTCCGGCGGGCGCGGGCTGCACGTGTTCGCCCGGATCCGTCCCCAGTGGGACTTCGTCGCGGTCCGCCACGCCGTCATCGCCATCGCCCGCCGCGTGACCGAGCGGCTGCCCGACCGCGCCACCGTGGCCTGGTGGAAGGAGGAGCGCGGCGAGCGGGTGTTCCTCGACTACAACCAGGCGGCGCGCGACCGCACCGTCGCCTCGGCCTGGTCGGTGCGCGGGCGCCCGGGCGCCACGGTGTCGATGCCGCTCACCTGGGACGCGCTGACCGAGGTCGACCCGAACGACTTCACCGTGCGCACCGCGCCCGCCCTGCTGGCCGAGCGCGGCGACCCGCACGAGGCCATGGACGCCGCCGTCGGCGGGATCGAGACCGCGCTGGAGTGGTACGCCGCCGATCCGCGCGGCGACCTCCCCTACCCGCCGGAGTACCCGAAGATGCCCGGCGAGCCGATGCGGGTGCAGCCGAGCCGGGCCCGGAACCCCTCCTAGGGCCGGACCGACCACCGACAGCGGAGCGTGATCGGCTCGCCGTGGCGCGCCCGCGCGACGCCGCGCCCGTCCCCGGACGGACGCGCCACCGCGACCTCCGCACCGGAACGTCGTTGGACGGGGTGACGTCCGGCCGCAGGGGCTGGTCCGACCGGGGGTGTGCGATGACGAGTGCTCCGTCCACGACCGACCTCCTCGGCGGGTCCGGCGGGATCCGTACGCTGGAGCCCGCCATGCACCAGCCCGAGCGTCCCGACCCCCTGGACCACGACGCCCGGCGCCGGGCCGCCGAGGCCGCGGCGCAGGCCGCCGAGGCGCGGGCCGCCGTCGCCGCCGCGGAGGCGAAGGCCGCGATCGCCGCCGCCGCGCGCGCCGCCGCGGCCGCGGACGCCGCCGCCGCGGCCGCCGAGGAGGCCGTCGCCCGGGTCACCGCGGAGTTCGGCGGCCGCTCGCCGGACACCGGGCCGGACGTCGCGTCCCCGCCGACCGCGCCGGTCGCCGTGGACGCCACCCAGCCCGTGCCGGTCGCGCCGCGCCCGGTCGCCCCCGCCCGCCCCGTCCCGCCGGCCGCGGTCCGCCCGGCCCCGGTGCCCGCGCCGCGTCCGGAGCCCGTGCGACGCGACCGCCCCGACGGCGTCGACGCCCCCGCCGGCGACGCGGACGGGGCGCGGGACGCCGCGGGCGGTCCGCCGCCGGCCGGGGTCGAGCCCGCCACCACGGCGCTGCCCGCCGTCCGTCCCCCGGCGGGTCCGGTCGGTGAGGGCCGCGCCGCCCGCCGCCGGGCCGCCGCGCAGGCCGCCGCGGGCCCCGACCCCGTGCAGGACGTGGACGGCACGCACCCCACCCCGGCCCGCCGCCGCACCGCGGCCGAGCCCGCCGGGGAGGCGCAGGAGACCGTGGCGATCGCCGCCGCGGCGGGGGCGGCGGACGCCACGCAGGCCGTCCCGGTCCGCCGCCGCCGGGCCGCGGAGGCGCCGGACCGGCCGGCCGACGGCGAGCGGCAGGAGCCCGCGCCCCGGCGCCGCCGGGTCCAGGAGGAGGCGCAGGACGAGGTCCAGGAGGAGGCGCCGGACGAGGTCCCGACGCGCGCGTCGCGGCGGGCCCGCGGGACCACCGCGTCCGTCGCCCCGTCCGGCGGCCGGGTGATCGCGCCGCGCCGCGGTCTCCGGCTCCCGGTGCTCGTGGCCGCTGCGGCCGGGGGCCTGCTCGTGCTGGGGGCGATCGCGCTGGGGACGGGGGTGGTCGGTGCGCCGCAGCCCGCCGCCGTCGTCGACACGACGGTGCCGGCGCTCCCGGGGGCGGAGCCGTCGAGCGCCGCGCCGGCGCCCGGCGCGCCGGGCACGGTCCCCGCGTCCAACCGCGCCGCCGCGTTCGTGGAGCAGCTCCGCGCGGCCGGCGTGCCCACCAGCCGGGCGGGCACCCCCGAGGTGGAGGCCGCCGACCTGGTGTGCGACCAACTCGCGGGCGGCATGGACCGCGAGACCCTCGCCCGCGCCCTGCCGGCGTCGCTGGCCACGGTGAGCCGGTCGCAGGCCGCGGTGTTCGTCGACGTGGCCCGGCAGCACTACTGCGGGTAGCCCCGGGTCACGGCGGGCACAGGCTCTCCGTCCCCGGCAGCCGCCCGTCCACCAGCACCGCGTCGACGGCGCGCCGCACGCACGCCGTCCGCGGGTAGGCGCCCGTCCCGGCGCCCTCCCACTGCACGAACCGGGCCGTCGGCAGCGCGTCCGCCGCCCGCCGGGACCCCGCCAGGGGAGCGCGGGGGTCGGCGGCGGTGCCGACGACCAGCAGCGGTGGCAGGCCGCCCGGGACCGGGGCGGGACCGGCACCGAGCACGGGCCACGGGGCGCAGGCCAGCAGGCCCAGGGCGAGCCGGTCCCCGACGAGGGGGTGCGCGTCGCGCAGCTCGGCGGCCAGCGCCGCGATCGCCGCCGGGGCGGGGCGGGCGGTGCCGTCGTTGCAGGCGGTGGCGAGCATCCCGTCGAAGCGGCCGCCGGGGCCGGTCACGGGGCCGAGCAGGTCGAGCAGCGGGCGGGCGTCGCCGGCGCCCGCCGCGGCCAGCGCGGCGCCCAGGGCGGGCCAGCCGGCCGGCTCGGACAGGCCCAGCAGCAGCGCGAGCTGCGCGGAGCCGGCGGTGAGCCGGCGGCCGTCCGCGGTGGCGAGCGGCCGGTCCCGCAGCGCCGCGACGACGGCGGCGGCGCCCGCCTCCGGGTCGGCGCCGAGCGGGCACGCGCCCCCGGCCGTGCAGGCGGCCGCGAAGGCGTCCAGCGCGGCGGACGCGGCCACCGCGCGGTCCGTCGTGCGCGCCGGCTCGGCCGGGTCGGGGTCGGGCGGCCCGTCGAGGACGAGCCGCGCGACGGCGCCGGGGGCCGCGCGGGCCCAGGCGCCGAGCACCGCGGCGCCGTCCCCCGCGCCCACGGCGGACAGCTGCGGGACGCCCAGCCGGACGCGCAGCTGCTCGACGTCCGCGGCCGCCGCCGCGCTGCCGAAGGCGGTCGGCACGCCGGGCAGGTTCACCGTGCACCCCTGCACCACCTCGCGCGCGCTCTCCAGCAGGACCGCGAGGTCGGGCTCGGTGGTCGCGGCCGGGTCGGCGTCCACCAGCGCGGCCTCCGCGTCGGGCGGGGCGCAGTCGAGCCGGTCGGTGCCGGTGCCGCGGCGGTCCAGGCCGACGACGGTGTAGGCGTCGAGCACCGCAGGGTCGAGCCCGGCGGCGACCGCCACGGCGTGCCCGGCGCCGCCGCCGGTGGCGGTGTCGCCCAGCAGCAGCAGCGGCGGTCCCTCCAGCGGCGCGTCCGCCGGGCCGACCCGGACGACGTCGAGCAGGAGGCTGCCGAACTGCGGCTGCGTGGCGTCGACGGGCACGGCCAGCTCGCCGCACTCGACGGCCAGCCCGGCGGGTGGGACGACGCCGTACCGGGCCGGGGTCTGCGCCGTGCAGTCCACGAAGCGCAGCGTGCTGCGCTGCGGGGTCGGTTCCGGCAGCTCCGCGGGCGCGGGCGCCGTGGCGGCGGGCGGGCCGGTCGGGGCGGTGACGTCCGTGCCGCGCACCGCCACGGGCGGTCGCTGCGACGGCCCGACCGTGCAGGCGCCCAGCAGCAGCGCGAGCACCGTCGCCAGCAGCAGGGCCGGCCCCCGCGGTCGTACGCGCACCGGCGCACCCTGCCATCCCGGGGATGGGGCGCCTGTGAGGGAGGGTCAGGCGACGCGGGCCCGCGGCGCCGGCTGGTCCAGCTCGAGGCGGACGGCCGTGGGGAGCGCCGCCAGGTCCAGCGACGCCCGGGCCTGCGCGAGCACCTCCCCGTCGAGCCGGTCGAGCACGTCGCGCACGTCGGCGTCGTCGGTGAGCCACAGCGACAACCGCAGCGCGGGCGCGGCCTCGGAGCCCACGAGCCGCGCCCGGGCCCGGCCGACCCCGGGCAGCCCCTCCGCCTGCTCCGCGACGGCCTCGGCGGCCGCGGCGGCGCTGACCGTGATCGCCGTGCCGGGCACGGGGGCGAGCACCAGGTCGGGACGGCGCTCGGGCCGCAGCGACCGCGCCGTCCACACCAGGCCGAGCACGAGCAGCAGCAGCCCGGCGGCGATCGCGACGGCGCGGGCCAGGACGGGCTGCGCGGTGACCGCGTCGACGACGACGGGGTCCAGCACCGGACGCCGCGCCCGCCCGGCGCCGAGGACGCCGTGCCCGAGCAGGGCGGCGAGGACGCCCGCGGTCAGCAGGGCGAGCCCGATGAGCACGAGCAGCGCCCGGTCCCCGCCGGTGGACCGCGCAACGGCCGAGCGCGAGCGCCGGGCGAGCGCGGACCGGCGCCCCTCCGGGTGGACGGTCACCGCGGGCCCCTCCTCGGCTGCACCGTGACGGACACGCCGGGCCGGCGGTCCAGCGGCAGCTCGTCGAGCAGCGCCGCCACCGCGGCGGTGACCTCGTCGTGCAGGTCGGCGCCCGCGTCGTTCCAGGCCTGGACGCCGACGGTGACCCGGCGCCGGGTGGCGGTCACCGACGCGGCGGCGACCCCGGGGGTGGTGCGGACGCGGCGCCCGACCAGGCGGGCGAGCACCCCGGGGGACGTCGTCACGGTGAGGTCGGGCGAGGGCGGGGTCAGCGCGACGTCGTGGCGGCGGGCGAGCAGCCCGACGAGGACGAGCAGCAGCCCGGCGGCGGCGACACCGACGGCGGTGCCGGGCACGGGCGGGTCGGCCCAGGTGAGCGTCTCGCCCGCGGACCGCCAGTCCGGCCACGACACGAGCAGGCCGGTGGTGGTGGGGGTGCGGACCCAGGCGGCGACGACCTCGATGACGAGCAGTACGCCCCCGGTGGCCAGCGCGAGGCCGAGCAGCGGGACGAGCAGCCGGAGCAGTGCGCGCACGGCGGTCCTCCTACTCCACGCGCCGGCCGGTCGGGACGGGCTCGACCCCGGTGCGCAGTCCGCTGACGGTGACGGACAGGGCGCGCACGTGCCGCCCGGCGATCCGCTCCAGCTCGCCCGACACCCGCGCCCGCACCGCGTCGACGGCCGCGCGCACCGGCGCCGGGTACCGCAGCGCCAGCTCCAGCGCGACGTCGACGGCGCCGTCCGGGCCCTCGGCCACCCGGGCCGTCGCGCCCGCGGTCCCGACCCCGATCCCGGCGAGGCGGCGCTCGTGGAGCAGCGTGCCCGGGGTGCCGTCCGCGGCGTGCTCGACGATCTTGCGCAGCACCGCGGGGGCGATGGCGAGCCGGCCCCGCTCGGCGGGATCGCCCGGGCCGGCGCGGCGGGCGCTCACCGGTCCCGACCCCGGCCCAGCACGGCGCCCAGGTCGATCTCGCCGTCGAGCACGCGGCCCACGACGAGGCCGAGCGCGCCGACCACGAGGGCGAGGAGGACCGCGCCCAGCCCGCCCAGCGCGGCGGCCGTGCCGAGGACGAGGCCGGCGAGCAGGCCGGTGTGCGTGGCGTTCACGGGTGCCTCCAGGGGTCAGTCGACGCGGCGCCGGCGCTGCCGGCGGATCGTGCGGATCAGGGCCACCACCACGCGGGTGGGCAGCGGCAGGGCGGGGACGACCTCGACGGGAGCGTCCCAGCGCGGATCGTCCCGGTGCGGATCCTCCCGGAAGCGCGCCAGCCCGGCGATGAAGGCGTCCGGGTCGCCCCCGCGGTCGGGGTGGTGCTCCCGCACGAACGCGCGGTAGGCCGCGCGCTCCTCGGGGGTCCGCCCCGGGCCGCTCACGGCGCGGCCGCGGCGCCGGGCCCGACGCCCGCCACGTCCGGCACCTCCACGTCCGGCACCTCCACGTCCGACACCGTCACGTCGACGGCGCCGACCGGGTGGCCGGCGGCCGCGCACGCCGACGCGACGCGGCGGCGCAGCGCCCGCACGGCGTCGGGGACGGGCTGCTGCAGGCGCAGCACGACGCCGATCTCGACGGGCTCGTCCCCGCGCCCGATGCGCACGCCGACCAGGCGCCGCCCGGGCAGGTGGGTGGCGATGGCCCCGAACGCGCCGCCGTCCAGCCGCACGACGGCGGGGTCGGCGGTGACGGCGTCCGCCACCCGCTGCGCGAGCAGGTCGGCGTCGACCGGCGAGGTGGGCGGAGCGGTCACTCGACGCGCGGGGGCTGGACCGGGACGACCTCGCCGGCGGCGCTGTCCTCGGTGGGCAGGTGGATGTCGTTGACGGCGATGTTGACCTCGATGACCTCCAGCCCCGTCATCCGCTCGACGGCCGTGATCACGTTGCGGCGCACCGCCCGCGCCAGCTCGACGATCGACGCGCCGTACTCCACGACGAGGTCGAGGTCGACGGCCGCCTGCTTCTCCCCGACCTCGACCTGCACGCCCGAGACGTTCGAGGCGCCGGTGCCGCCGCCGGGGATCCGCTCGCGCAGGGCGCCGAAGGCGCGCGACACCCCGCCGCCCATGGAGTGCACGCCGGAGATCTCGCGCGCCGCGATGCCGGCGATCTTCTGCACGACGGAGGCGGCGATCGTGGTCTTCCCCTGCGCCGTGTCGTCGGCGAGCCGGGCCGGGATCCCCCCGGGCGTGGTGGTGGGGGCCGTGGCGCTCGGGGTGGGGGTGGTCATCCGTGCTCCTCCGTGTCGTCCGCTGCGGGGCGTGCGCTCCCGCGTACGGATGTGGGACGCGGTGCGGGTCCCGGTCCTCCCGGGAACTCACCCGATCGGTTCACCCGCCCGGCCTCCGCTCGCCGGACCGGCGGTAGCGCAGGAGCAGTGTGCCCTCCTCGTGCAGGGCTCCGACCAGCACCATCCGGCGGGCCGGGGTGCCGTCGGGGCCGCTGGCGATCCGTCCGGCGGGGCCGCCGGCCAGCAGGGGCGCGACGGTGAGGCACAGCTCGTCGACGGCGTCGGCGGCGATCAGCGCGCCGTGCAGCGCCGGGCCGCCCTCGCACAGCACGCGGTGCAGCCCGCGCCGCCCGAGCTCGGCCAGCAGCGCGGGGGGCGCGAGGTCGTCGAGGGTGACGACGTCGGCGCCCGCGGCGGCCAGCCGCTCCCGGCGCTCCGCCGGCGCGTCCGCCGTGGTGAGCACGAGCGGCGGCACCCGGGTGTCGGTGAACAGCCTCGCCCCCGGGTCCAGGTCGGCCGACCCGGTGACGACGGCGATCGGCGGCGGCGCCGCGCGGCCGCGGGTGGGGCGCCGGGCCCCGCGGTAGTCCTCGGTCCGCACGGTGCCCGCACCGACGAGCACGACGTCGGCGAGCTCGCGGAGCAGGCCGAACACCGCGCGGTCGGCGTCGTCCCCGAGCCCGCCGGACCGGCCGTCCACGGTGACGGCGCCGTCGGCGCTGCTCACGAAGTTGACCCGTACCCACGGCGCGGTCAGCCCGTCCGGGTAGGCGTAGTGCGCGGCGAGCGCCTCCGGGTCGAGGTCCCCGCCGGGGGCCGGGGTGGACGGGGACGGCAGCAGTGGGCGCACCCCCGCATCCCAGCAGCCGCTCCCGTCACCCTGCCGGCCCACCCGCCGTCGCAGTCAGTGACGGTCGCCGCGACCGCTCCCACCTGCTGTGACACCATGTGCGCGCCGCCCGCCCCCGGACAGCGAGGAGCCCCGCATGGCCACCGCCGAGGCCGACCCCGGGACCGGAGTCCTCCGGCCCGTCCACCCGGGTGCCTGGACGGAGGAGGCCTACCTCGCGCTGCCCGCGGCCGACCGCGTGGACCGCCGCGTCGAGCTGCTGGACGGCAGCCTGCTCGTGGCCCCCGGCACCGGCCCCCGGCACGCCGCGGCCGTCGCCGCCGTCCGCGCCGCCATGCAGGCGGCGCTGCCCCCGGGCCTGGAGGTCACCGGCCCGGTCGCCCTGCGCCTCGCCCCCGGCCGGATCCTCGTGCCCGACCTGGTGGTGGCGGCCCCGGTGGCCGGCGACGAGAGCGGGGAGGTGCGCGACAGCTCCGTCGCGCTCGTCGTGGTCGACGTCGTCGGGCGCGGCAACGGCGTGGCCGACCGCTGGTTCAAGCCCCAGCTGTACGCGGGCTGCCGGATCCCGTACGCGCTGCTGGTGGACCACGACGAGCCCTTCGCCGTGGGCAGCATGCTGATCGGCGGCCGCTTCCACGAGTACGCCGAGGCCGGCCCGGGCGGTGTCCTGCGCCTGGACGAGCCGTTCGCGCTGGAGCTGGACCTGGCCGCCCTGGCCGCCGGGGCGGTCGCCGAGGACGCGCCCGCCGCCGAGCACGCCGCCGAGCCCGCCGCGGAACCGGCGGACGCCGGGCCACCCGAGCCGGACCCCGGGCCGGACTCCAGCGGTGCGGAGGCCGCGGACCCCGGGTCCGGGGACCCGGTGACCGGGGACCCGGAGCCCGCCGATCCGGAGCGGGACGCGCCCCGCCCCGTCTGACCGGGAGCGCGGGACCCGGCCACCTCGGTCGCGCGGGCCTAGGGTGATCGGCATGTCCTCCGTGCGCTCCGCGCTGCGCGTGCCCGCCGAGCTCGACCTGGCCGCGATCGACCCCCGGGGCCGACCGGTCGGGCCGCGCAGCAAGAAGGCGGCCGCCGCGGCGATGTCCGAGCTCGCCGACGAGCTCGACGACCGCCAGGAGGCCCTCTACGCCGAGGGCGCCGGCGGGGGCCGCCGGGCGGTGCTGCTGGTGCTGCAGGGCATGGACACCTCCGGCAAGGGCGGGGTGATCTCCCACGCCGCCGGGCTGGTGGACCCGCAGGGCCTCGCGATCGCGTCGTTCAAGAAGCCGACCGAGCAGGAGCGGGGCCAGCACTTCCTGCAGCGGGTGCGCGCCCGCGTGCCCGCGCCCGGGCTGATCGGGGTGTTCGACCGCTCCCACTACGAGGACGTGCTCATCGCCCGCGTCGCCTCCCTGGTGCCCGAGGACGTCTGGCGCGGCCGCTACGCCGAGATCGTCGCGTTCGAGCGGGAGCTCGCCGACGCCGGCGTCACCCTCGTCAAGTGCATGCTGCACCTGTCCCCGGACGAGCAGGCCGAGCGCCTGCTCGCGCGGCTGGACGACCCGGCCAAGCGCTGGAAGTACGACCCCGCCGACCTCGAGGCGCGGGCGCAGTGGTCCGCCTACCAGCAGGCCTACGCCGACGCGCTGCGCGAGACCGACTCCGACTCCGCGCCCTGGTACGTCGTGCCCTCGGACCGCAAGTGGTACCGCAACTGGGCGGTCGCGGCCCTGCTCGCCGAGACCCTCGCCGAGATGGACCCGCGGTTCCCGGACACCGACCTCGACGTCGACGCGGAACGCGCGCGGGTGCGGGCGAGCGTGGTCGGGTGAGGCGCCCCGCCGCCGCCCTGGGCCCCGCCGCCGCCCTGGGCCCCGTCGCCGCTCTGGGCGCCGCCGCGCTGGCCCTCGCCCTCGCCGGGTGCGGCCCGTCCGCCCCGGCTCCGGCGGCCCCGACCTCGGCGGCCCCGCCGCCGGCCGCCGCCCCGGGGAGCACGGCCCCGGGGGGCGCCGCCGGGGCCGCGACGCCCGACGAGGTCGTCTGCGCCGACTACCGCGACCGCGAGTCGCTGCTGCGCCAGACCGCGGAGGCCGTCGATCGGATGCCGGTCCTGCCGGCGGGGGTGAGCCTGGTGCTGCTGGGCGTGCGCCAGACCGCGCTGACCCCGGGCGTGCAGGACCCGGCCCTCGCCGCCGCCCAGGTCGAGCTGGTGGCGGCCATCGACGACCTGGACGCGCAGGGCCGCCGGTTGATCGGCCCGGAGGGCGACGCCGCGCAGGACGCCGTCCAGCTCGACACCGCGCGCGTCATGGCGGCGCTGGGCGAGGTGGAGCGGATCTGCGGGGCGCCGGGCTCCTGAGGCGTCAGCCGACGAGCGTCCGGCCGATGATCTCCTTCATGATCTCGTTGGTGCCGCCGTAGATCGCCTGCACGCGCGAGTCCACGAACGCCTTCGCGATCGGGTACTCCAGCATGTAGCCGTAGCCGCCGTGCAGCTGCACGCAGCGGTCGACCGTGCGCTTGAGGACGTCCGAGGCCCACCACTTCGCCTTGGCGGCGTCGGCGACCGACAGCTCGGTCTCGACGTGCCGGCGGATGCACAGGTCGACGTAGGCCTGCGTCACGTCCACCTCGGTGGACATCTCCGCCAGCTCGAAGCGGGTGTTCTGGAAGGCGGCCACCGGCTTGCCGAACGCCGTGCGCTCCCGGACGTAGTCCAGCGTCATGTCCAGGGCCGCCGCGGCGCCGGCGACCGAGCCGACGGCGATCGAGAGCCGCTCCTGGGCGAGGTTCTGCATCAGGTGGATGAAGCCCTGGCCCTCCTGGCCGAGGAGGTTCTCCGCCGGCACGTGCACGTCGCTGAACGACAGCTCGGCGGTGTCCTGGGCCTTCATGCCGACCTTGTCGAGGTTGCGGCCGCGCTCGAAGCCGGGCATCCCGCGCTCGACGACGAGCAGGCTGAAGCCGCGCGCGCCCGCCGCGGGGTCGGTCTTCGCGACCACGATCACCAGGTCGGACAGGATGCCGTTGGTGATGAACGTCTTCGACCCGTTCAGCACCCAGCTGCCGTCCTCCTGCTTGCGGGCGGTGGTCTGGATGCCCTGCAGGTCCGACCCCGTGCCCGGCTCGGTCATCGCGATCGCGGTGATGATCTCGCCGGAGCAGAAGCCGGGGAGCCAGCGCTGCTTCTGCTCGGGCGTGGCCAGGCGCAGCAGGTAGGGCGCGATGACGTCGTTCTGCAGCGGGAAGCCCAGCCCGGAGAACCCCGAGCGGGAGATCTCCTCCGTGACGATGCAGTTGTAGCGGAAGTCCTCGACCCCGCCGCCGCCGAACTCCTCGGGCACGTCGGTGCCGAGCAGCCCGGCCGCGCCGGCCGCCGTCCAGACCGCGCGGTCCACGTGCCCGTCGGCCTCCCACTGCGCGTGGTGGGGCGCGACCTCCTTGGCGAGGAAGGTGCGCACCGTGTCGCGGAACGCGTCGTGGTCGGCGTCGAAGAGGTCGCGCTGCATGCCCGGGAGTGTCACACGCCGCCTGGTGGCCGCAGAAGGGCTCGGCCGGGCCGGGGGCGGCCCCGCCGGGCCGCGGACCAGCGGCCGGGGGAGTAGTACTGGACCCATGCGCCACGTGGACGTGCAGACGACGAAGCCCTGGTCCGTGATCGGCCTGGGCACCTGGCAGTTCGGCTCCCGCGAGTGGGGGTACGGCGACGACTACGCCGACCGCGAGGCCGGGCGGATCGTCGCCCGCGCCCGGGAGCTGGGCATCACGGTGTTCGACACCGCCGAGGTGTACGGGCTGGGGCGCAGCGAGCGGATCCTCGGCGCGGCGCTGCGCGCGTCCGGCGGCACCGACGACGTCGTGGTGGCGTCGAAGATCTTCCCCGTGCTGCCGACGGCGGCCGTCGTGCAGCAGCGGGGCGTGGCCAGCGCGCACCGCCTCGGCGTGCAGCGCCTGGACCTCTACCAGGTGCACCAGCCCAACCCCGTCGTCGGCGACGCCACGACGATGCGCGGGATGCGGGCGCTGCGCGACGTCGGCGTGATCGACGCCGTCGGCGTCTCCAACTACTCGCTCGACCGGTGGAAGCGCGCCGAGGGCGCCCTGGGCGGCACCGTGCTGTCCAACCAGGTGCAGTTCAGCCTGGTCGCCCGCGGTCCGCTCGCGGAGATGCTGCCGTGGGCCCGGCGCACCGGCCACGTCGTCATGGCCTGGAGCCCGCTCGCGCAGGGCTTCCTGTCCGCGAAGCACAGCGGCGGCGACCGGCCGGCCGGCGGGGTGCGGGCGGCGAACCCGCTGTTCCTGCCCGAGAACCTCGACGCCGCCGCGCCCCTGTTCGGGGTGCTGCGCGAGGTGGCCGGCACCCACGGCGCCACACCGGCGCAGGTGGCGCTGGCCTGGCTGGTGCACTTCCCGAACGTGGTCGCGATCCCGGGTGCGTCCAGCGTGGCGCAGGTGGAGAGCAACGCGGCGGCCGCGGAGATCCGGCTCGGCGACGACGAGCACGCCGCGCTCACCGCGGCGGCGGAGGCCTTCACGCCGGTCACGGGGGTCCGGGCGGTGCCCGACCTGGTGCGTTCGCGCCTGGGTCGGTGATCGGTCCGGTGATCGTGGCCATGTCCTCGACTACCGGGTAGGCATCAGCTCTCCGGACGGCTAGCGTCCACGCCCATGAACGCTGCCGGTCCGGTCACCCGCGCGGCCCACGACGCCGCCGTCGCGGAGCTGGCCCGCCGGCGCCGGGCGCTGCGGCCGGGGGAGAACGCGCGGCTGGGCAAGCCGTCGTCCAACCTGTTCCGCTTCGGGTCCCCGCCCGCGCAGCGGCTGGACGCCTCGGCGCTCACCGGCGTGCTCGACGTCGACCCGGGGGCGCGCACCGCGGTGGTGCAGGGCATGACCACCTACGAGGACCTGGTCGCGGCCACCCTCGCGCGGGGCGTGATGCCGCTGGTCGTGCCCCAGCTGCGCACGATCACCCTCGGCGGCGCGGTCACCGGGCTGGGCATCGAGTCGACGTCGTTCCGGCACGGCCTGCCGCACGAGTCGGTCCGCGAGATGGACGTGCTGCTCGCCGACGGCGAGCTGATCACCGTGACCCCCGACGGCGAGCACGGCGACCTGTACGCCGGGTTCGCCAACTCCTACGCCACGCTGGGCTACGCGGTGCGGCTGGAGATCGACGTGCAGCCGGTGGCGCCCTACGTCGCGCTGGAGCACGTCCGCGTCGGCACCGGCGAGCTGTCCGCCGCGGTGCGCGACGCGTGCGGCCGGGCGGACGTGGACTTCGTCGACGGCGTGGTGTTCGGCCGCGACGAGCAGTACCTCACCCTGGGGCGCTTCACCGACGACCCCGGCCCGGGCCCGAGCGACTACACCGGGCAGCGGGTCTTCTACCGCTCGGTGCGCGAGCGGCGCACCGACGTCCTCACCGTCCACGACTACCTGTGGCGCTGGGACACCGACTGGTTCTGGTGCTCCGCCGCGCTGGGCGCCCAGCACCCGCTGGTGCGGCGCCTGTGGCCGGGGCGCTACCGGCGCAGCGACGTCTACCGCCGCATCGTCGCCCTGGACCGGCGCACCCGCTTCTCCTCCCGCGTCCGCACCCTGCTGCGCCAGCCGCAGGAGGAACCGGTGATCCAGGACGTCGAGATCCCCGTGGACCGGCTGCCCGAGTTCCTCGACGGCTTCCACCGCGACATCGGGATCACGCCGGTGTGGCTGTGCCCGGTGCAGCTGCGGCCCGGTCGCGACGGCGTGGCGCGCACCTGGCCGCTCTACCCGATGGAGCCGGGCGAGCTCTACGTCAACGTCGGGTTCTGGTCCGGGGTGCCGCAGCGGACGGGCGACCCGGAGTGGCACAACCGGCGCGTGGAGGCGCTGACCGCCGACCTCGGCGGCCACAAGTCCCTCTACTCGACGGTGCACTACGAGGAGCCGGAGTTCTGGGAGCGCTACAACGGGCCCGCCTACCGGAAGCTCAAGGAGCGCTACGACCCGGACGGCCGGCTGCCGGACCTCTACTCGAAAGTCACGGGGAGGCAGTGATGGGAGTCGCGGAGATCATCTCGGGGGTGCTCGGTCCGGACGCCGACGTCCGGATCATCGGCTACGACGGCAGCAAGGCCGGGCCGGACAGCTCCGACGGGGTGCTGCGGATCGTCTCGCCGCGCGCGCTGGCGCGCCTGGTGACGGCGCCGGGGACGCTGGGGCTGGCACGGGCCTACGTCACCGGGGAGCTGGACGTCGACGGCGACCTCCACACCGTGCTGGCCTCCATGCCGGAGGTGACGCTGCACGACATCCCGCGCGCACAGCGGGTGCGGCTCGCGCGGACGCTGCTGCCGTACTGGCGGGAGCACCGCCAGCCCCCGCCGGAGTTCGAGTACCGCCCGAAGGGGCGGCTGCACTCCAAGGCGCGCGACCGCCAGGTCATCTCGCACCACTACGACGTGTCCAACCGCTTCTACGAGTGGGTGCTCGGGCCGTCGATGGCCTACACCTGCGCGGTCTTCCCGACCGCCGACGCCTCGCTGGAGGAGGCGCAGGCCGAGAAGCACGAGCTGGTGGCGCAGAAGCTCGGGCTGACCCCCGGGATGCGGCTGCTCGACGTCGGCTGCGGCTGGGGCGGCATGGTGCGCCACGCCGCGCGGGAGCACGGCGTCAAGGCGCTGGGCGTGACGCTGTCGAAGAACCAGGCGGAGTGGGCGCAGGCGGAGATCGAGCGGCAGGGCCTCGGGGACCTCGCCGAGGTGCGCCACGTCGACTACCGCGACGCCCCGGAGAGCGAGTTCGACGCGATCAGCTCGATCGGGCTCACCGAGCACATCGGGCGCGCGCAGCTGCCGTCGTACTTCACCTCGCTGCACGCCCGGCTGCGACCCGGCGGCCGGCTGCTCAACCACTGCATCACCGAGGCCCGCACCCCGGTGCGCAAGCTCGACCCGTTCATCAACCGCTACATCTTCCCCGACGGCGAGCTGCACGCCCCCGGCCACGTGCTGTCGGTGATGAACGACGCCGGCTTCGAGATCCGGCACTCGGAGAACTTCCGCGAGCACTACGCCCGCACGCTGGCCGAGTGGGGCGCCAACCTCGAGGCCCACTGGGACGAGGCCGTCGCCGAGGTCGGCGAGGGCAAGGCGCGGGTGTGGCGGCTCTACATGGCGGCCTGCCGCCTGGGCTTCGACCGCGACAACATCCAGCTCCACCAGGTGCTGGGGGTGAAGCTGCACGCCGACGGCCGCTCGGAGTTCCCGCTGCGCGGCTGGCGCCGCCCGTGAGCGCGCAGGAGTGCTAGAACACTCCTGCGCGCTCACGAGCCGACCGGAGGGAGGCCCCACCCCGTGCCGGACCGCCTGTCCCCCCTCGACGCGTCGTTCCTCTACGCCGAGCAGCGCGTCGCGGGGATGCACGTCGGTGCGGTGATGACGTTCGACGTCGGGGAGGACTTCGACGTCGACGCCTTCACCGACCTCATCGGGCGGCGGCTGGCGCTGGTGCCGCGGTACCGGCAGAAGCTGCGCGAGGTGCCCGGGCGGCTCGGGCTGCCGGTGTGGGTGGACGACCCCGACTTCGACCTGGCCTACCACGTGCGGCACGCCGCCCTCGCCCCGCCGGGCACCCCGGAGGTGCTGGGGGAGCTGGTGGGGCGGCTGCTGTCGCGCCAGCTGGAGCGCGACCGGCCGCTGTGGGAGATCTACCTGGTGGAGGGCCTCGCCGACGGACGGCTGGCCGTCGTCACGAAGACCCACCACGCGATGGTCGACGGCATCGCCTCGATGGACATCGGCGCCGCGCTGCTCGACGTCACCCCGCAGCCGCGCGAGACGCCGGTCGACGACTGGCGGCCCGGCCGCGAGCCGTGGGCCCTGGAGCTGGCCGTCGCCGCCGTCGTCGAGGCGGTGCGCGCGCCCGGCGAGCTGGCCGGGCGGGTGCTCGGCGACGTCCGCCACGCCGCCTCGGCGCTCAACCGCACCCTGGAGGCGGCGCTCGACGGCGTCCGCACCGCGGCCGCCACGCGGCCGGTCGCCCCGCTCAACGCGGCCACCGGTGCGCAGCGGCGCTGGGCGAGCGCCCGCACCTCGCTCGCCGAGCACCGCAGGGTCCGCAAGGCGCACGGCGGCACCGTCAACGACGTCGTGCTCGCCGTCGTCGCCGGCGGCCTGCGCCGCTGGATGATCACCCGCGGCGAGCCGCTGACGAGCGGGACGACCGTGCGCGCGCTGGTGCCGGTGAGCGTGCGGGCCCGCGGCGGCGCCGACGCGGGCAACGCGATCTCCGCCTACTTCGTCGACCTGCCGGTGGCCGAGGAGGACCCGGTGGCGCGGCTGTCGGCCGTGCGCGGGGCGATGGAGGCGCACAAGCGCGGCGGCCGGGCCGTGGGCGCGGCGCGGCTGATCGGCCTGGTCGGGCTGGCCCCGCCGATCGTCCACAGCCTCGGCGCCCGGCTGGCCGGACGGTACTCCGGCCGCATCTACAACGTGCTGGTCACCAACGTGCCCGGCCCGCCCCGCCCGCTCTACGCCATGGGCGCCCGGATGCTGGACATGTTCCCGGTCGTGCCCCTGGCCGGGGGCCAGGCCGTCGCCGTCGGGGTGACGTCCTACGACGGGGCGATGCACTACGGCCTCACCGCCGACCGCGACGCGATGGCCGACGTCGACGTCCTGGCGGCCGCCCTCACCGAGTCCCTGGCCGAACTGGTCGCGACGACCTGACCCCGCCCCGGCCGTCGATTGCAGGAAGGCCACCTTCACGCGAGCTCGTTGCGTGAAGGTGGCCTTCCTGCAACGGGGCGGGGCTCACGCGCGCAGGGCCGCCCGGGCCGCCGCCGCGGCCTGCGCGCCGTAGCCCCCGCCGAACAGCGCGGCGTGCACGACCAGCGGGAACAGCTGGTGCAGCGGCACCCGGGCCCGCCACCCGTCGGCGAGGGGCGCGGCCCCGGCGTAGGCCGCGAGGACGCGGTCGAGGTGGGGCAGGCCGAACAGGGCGAGCATCGCGAGGTCGGTCTCGCGGTGGCCGCCGTGGGCGGCGGGGTCGATGAGCCAGACCCCGTCGGACGCCCACAGGACGTTGCCCGACCACAGGTCGCCGTGCAGCCGGGCCGCCGGCTCGGCGGGCCCGGCGAGGTCGTCGATCCGGTCGAGGACGCGCTCGACGTCGCGGCGCTGGTCGGCGGTGAGCGCGTCCAGGTACGGGGCGACGCGGTCGGCCGCGTACCAGGCCGGCCAGTGCGGGGCCGGGGCGTTGCGCATCGGCGCTGCGCCGATCGTCGCGGCCTCCGGCCCGCCGGGCGGCGGCGCCCCGAACGCGGGGGCCCCGGCGGCGTGCAGCACGGCGAGCGCCCGCCCGAACGCCTCGGCGGCGCCGCGCGACGGCCCGGCCGAGGGGATGAACGGCACCACCAGCGGGTCCTCGCCCAGCACCTCCGGCACGCGCGGCCCGGCCGGCACGGCGATCCAGCGCAGCCCGGCGGCCTCGGCCCCGTCGTCGTCCTTGACGACGACGGCGCGCCCGTCCCGCTCGGCGCGCCTCACCGGTGCTCGCGCACCCAGTCGACCAGCCCCGGCACCGCCGCGCGCACCATCGCGAGCACCTCGGTGAAGCCGGCGTCGTCGCCGTAGTAGGGGTCGGGCACGTCGGCGTCGGCCGGGGCGTCCGGGTCGAAGGACCGCAGCAGCCGCACGCGGTCCGGGTCGGGCACCAGCGCACGCAGGGCGCGGGCGTGCCCGCGGTCCAGCGCGACGACGAGGTCCGCGTCCAGCGCGTCGAACCGGCGCGCGGCGTGGTCGTCGGCGTAGCCCTCGGCGCGCAGCAGCGCCGCGGCGCGCGGGTCGGCGGGCTCGCCGACGTGCCAGTCACCCGTCCCCGCGCTGCTGACGCGCACCCCGTCGATCCCGGCCCGCTCCAGCTCGTGGACGAGCACCTTCTCGGCGATGGGGGACCGGCAGATGTTGCCGGTGCAGACGAAGACGACGTGCACGGCGACCACCGTAGGGTGCACCGCGTGCACCCCGAGGTCCGCCACCACGACCTGCGCCACCACGGCGACGTCGACGCCGAGCCGGGCCTGCTGGACTTCGCCGTCAACGTGCAGGGCGCCGGCCCGCCGCGCTGGCTGCGCGACCGGATCGCCGCCACGCTCGACGACCTGGGCCGCTACCCGGCCACCGCCCACGACCGCCGCGCGCGGGAGACCGTCGCCGCCCGCCACGGCCGCCGCCCGGACGAGGTGCTGGTGCTGGCGGGGAGCGCGGAGGGGTTCGCGCTGCTCCCGGCCCTGCGCCCGCGGCTGGCGGCGGTGCTGCACCCGGGGTTCACCGAGCCGGAGGCGGCGCTGCGGGCCGCGGGGGTGCCGGTGGTCCGGGTGCTCACCGACGCCGCCGACGGGCACCGCCTGCGCCCCGACGCCGTGCCCGCGGAGGCCGACCTCGTCGTCGTCGGCAACCCGACCAACCCCACCGGGGTCCTGCACCCCGCCGCGGCCGTGCGCGCGCTGGCGGCGCCCGGTCGGGTCGTGCTCGTGGACGAGGCGTTCGTCGACGCGCTGCCCGGGGAGCCGGAGTCGCTGGCGGGGGAGCGGGTCGAGGGGCTCGTGGTCTTCCGCAGCCTGACCAAGACCTGGGCTCTGGCCGGCCTGCGCGCCGGCTACGCCCTGGCCGACCCCGCCCTGCTCGCCCGCCTCGCCGCGCCCCGCCCGCCCTGGCCGGTGTCGACCCCGGCGCTGGAGGCCGTCATCGCGTGCAGCGAGCCCGCGGCCGTCGCGCTCGCCCGGGACGCCGCCCACCGGCTGGCGGGGGAGCGGGCGGCGATGGCCGCGGCGCTGGCCGCGCTGCCCGGGGTCGAGGTGCTGCCGGGCGTGGCGCCCTACCTGCTGCTGCGCCTGCCCGACGGCCGCGGCCCGGGGATCAGGGCGGCGCTGCGGGATGCCGGCGTCGCCGTCCGGCGCGGCGACACGTTCCCCGGGCTGGGGCCGGACCACGTCCGGGTCGCGGTCCGGCCGGGCGACGCCGTCGCCCGCCTCGTCGACGCCCTCGCCGCGGCCCTCGGGGCTCGTGAGCGCGGAGACGGGCTAGAACACTCGTACGCGCGCACGGGTGCCGGAGGCGCACCGTGACCCGCCTCGCCGACGTCGTGTCGGCGCTGGAACGTGCCTACCCGCCGCGCCTCGCGGCGGACTGGGACGCCGTCGGGCTCGTCTGCGGCGACCCCGCCGATCCGGTCGAGCGCGTGCTGGTCGCCGTCGACCCCGTTCCCGAGACCGTCGACGAGGCCCTGGAGACCGGCGCCCAGCTGCTCGTCACCCACCACCCCCTGCTGCTGCGCGGCGTCCACGGGGTCGGCGCCGACACCCCCAAGGGCGCGCTCGTGCACCGGCTCGTCCGCGGCGGGGCGGCGCTGTTCACCGCGCACACCAACGCCGACGCCGCCGACCCCGGTGTGTCCGACGCCCTCGCCGCGGCGATCGGGCTCACCGTGCACGGCCCGCTCGTCCCCGAACCCGCCCCGCCGCTGGACAAGATCGTGACGTTCGTCCCGGTCGGCCCGGCCATCACCGCGGTGCACGAGGCCCTGTCCGCGGCCGGGGCGGGCGCGATCGGCGACTACAGCCACTGCTCCTTCGCCACGGCCGGCACCGGCCAGTTCAAGCCGCTCCCCGGCGCCCACCCGGCGATCGGCGAGGTCGGGCGGCTGGAGCGGGTCGCGGAGACCCGGCTGGAGATGGTGCTGCCCCGGCCGAGGCGGGCCGCGGTCGTCGCCGCGCTCCGCGCCGCGCACCCCTACGAGGAACCCGCCTTCGACGTCCTGGAGCTGGCCCCGCTGCCGTCCCCGCTCGGCCTGGGCCGGATCGGCGTGCTCCCCGAGCCGGAGCCGCTGCGCGCGTTCACCGCCCGGGTCGCGGCCGGCCTCCCGCGGACGGCCTGGGGGGTGCGGGCGGCGGGCGACCCGGACCGGATGGTCGAGCGGGTCGCCGTCTGCGGCGGCGCGGGCGACTCCGCCCTGGACGCCGCGCTCGCCGCGGGCGTCGACGCCTACGTCACCGCCGACCTGCGCCACCACCCCGCCTCGGAGCACCTGCTGCGGCCGGGCGCGCCCGCGCTCGTCGACGTCGCGCACTGGGCGAGCGAGTGGCCGTGGTGCGCGCAGGCGGCGGAGATCCTGCGCGCGGCGACGGGCGGTAGCGTCGAGGTCCGCGTCTCCACGCGCCGTACCGACCCCTGGACCCTCGGGAGCTGAGAAGTGAAAGCCGCACCGGCCGTCCAGAAGAGGCTGCTCGACCTCGCGGGGGTCGACACCGAGCTCAACCGCCTGGCGCACCGCCGCCGCTCGCTGCCCGAGCACGCCGAGCTGACCGCCGCCGAGACCGCCGTCCGCGCGGCGAAGGACGCCGTCGTGGAGGCGGAGACCAACGCGGGCGACCTCGACCGCGACATCCGCCGCATCGAGCGCGACGTCGACGCCGTGCGCGCCCGCACCGAGCGCGACGAGAAGCTCCTCGCCGGGTCCGGCGTCGGCGCCAAGCAGGCCACCGAGATCCACCACGAGCTGGAGACCCTCGCCCGCCGCCGCACCGTCCTGGAGGACGAGCAGCTCGAGGTGATGGAGCAGCGCGAGGCCGTCGGCAGCCACCTCGACCACGCCCGCGTCGCGCTGGAGGCCGCCGAGCGCGAGCTGGCCGCGGTCGTCGAGCGCCGCGACGCCGCCCTGGCCGACATCGACGCCGGCGAGGCCGGGCGCCGCCGCGACCGCGAGGCCGTGCTCGCCGACCTGCCCGCCGACCTCGTCGCCCTCTACGAGAAGCGCCGCGAGCAGACCGGCACGGGCGCGGCCCTGCTGCTCCAGCGCCGCTGCCAGGCCTGCCGCCTGGAGCTGGACCGCACCGCGATCGCGGACCTGCGGGCCGCCGCCGCCGACGAGGTCGTGCGCTGCGAGGAGTGCGGCACGATCCTCGTCCGCACGCCGGAGTCCGGGCTGTGACCAGCGCGTCGTGGACCGGGCAGGTCGGGGAGCCCACGCGGCTGCTCCTGCTGCGCCACGGCCAGACCGAGCTCTCGGTGGGCCGGCGCTACTCCGGGCACGGCGACCCCGAGCTCACCGCGCTCGGGCACGAGCAGGCCGCGGGGGCGGCGCGCCGGCTGGCCGCGCGCGGCGACGTCGACGCGATCCTCACCTCCCCGCTGCGGCGGGCCCGGCAGACGGCCGCGACCGTCGCCGAGCTGATCGACGTGCCGCTGGAGGAGCGCCCCGGCCTGATCGAGACCGACTTCGGCGCCTGGGAGGGCCTGACCTTCGCCGAGGCCCGCGACCGCGACCCCGAGCTGCACGGGCGGTGGCTGGGCGCGCAGGACGTCGCGCCGCCGGGCGGCGAGAGCTTCGCCGACGTGGCGGCCCGGATGGCCGCCGAGCGCGACGCCGTCCTCGCCGCGCACGCCGGGCGCACCGTCGTCGTGGTCAGCCACGTCACGCCGATCAAGATGCTGCTGCGCGAGGCCCTGGGCGGCGGCCCGGAGATCCTCTACCGGCTGCACCTGGACCTGGCGGGGCTGTCCGAGGTCGAGTACTACCCCGACGGCGGCACCAGCGTGCGGCTGGTCAACGACACGAGCCACTGCTCCGCCACGTGAGGGTCGGCTACGTGAGGATCAGGGCGATGCCGACGGCGAGCCCGAGCCCCACCACGGCCCAGCGCAGCGCCTGCTCCGGCAGGCGCCGGGCGACCTTCGACCCGAGGAACCCGCCGAGCAGCGTCGTGGGGGCGAGCAGGGCGACGGCGAGCCAGTCGACGGGCGCGCCGATCGCGAAGATCACGACGGTGACGGTGGCGATCACCAGCGACAGCAGGCCCTTGAGGGCGTTGAGCCGCACGAGCGTGTCCGCGGCCAGCACCGACAGGGTCGCGACCAGGATGACGCCCAGCGCGCCGCCGAAGTAGCCGCCGTACACCGCGGCGAGGAACACGGCGGGGAGCAGCACGGCGTTGCGGTCGACGGCCGGCGGCCCGCCGATCCGCCGCTTGATCCACGGCCCCAGCGCCATGACGATGCTCGCCGCGATCACCAGCGCGGGCACGACGGCGTCGAACACCGCGCCGGGGAGCACGAGCAGCAGCCCGCAGCCCACGGCCGACCCGAGAGCCGCCACGACGCCCGTCCGCAGGATGCGGCTGCGCCGGCCGGTGAGGTCCTGCCGCGCGCCGGCGACGATGCCGAGGTAGCCGGGCCACTGGGCGACGGAGTTGGTGACGTTGGCGGCCAGCGGCGGGAACCCCACCGCCAGCAGCGCGGGGAACACCAGCAGCGAGCCGCCCCCCGCCACCGCGTTGACGGCGCCGGCGAGCAGGCCGGCCACGAGGAGGAACGCCAGCGCGAGCGGGGAGTCGACGATCACGGCGCCGACGGTAGGTGGCCGCGGCGCCGCGCGCCGGGCAGGATGCCGGTCGTGGGCGATCCCGTCTGCTGGCTGCACGAGCTGTGCCCGGAGTGCGGCGCCGTCCCGACCGGACCGGTCTGCTGGCGCTGCGGGAACCCGCTCGCTTCTGGTACGGCCGTACCAGTAGCGTCCGGGGGCGTGACCCTGATCTTCGACGCCGACGACACGCTCTGGGAGAACAACGCGGTCTACGAGCGCGTGGCGGCGGACTTCTTCGCCTGGCTCGACCACCCCGACACCGCGCACGCCCGCGCCGTCCACCGGGACGTGGAGCGGGTCAACGTGGCCGCCCACGGCTACGGCACGCAGGTGTTCCTGCGCTCGCTGCGCGACTGCACCGAACGGCTGCGCGAGCGTCCGCTCACCCCGGCCGAGCAGGCCGAGATCGACCTGCTGTCGGCCGCGCTCGCGTGGAAGGAGCTCGACCTGGTCCCCGGCGTCGACGAGGTGCTCACCGAGCTCGGCTCCCGCCACGACCTGCGCCTGCTCACCAAGGGCCGCCCCGAGGAGCAGCACCTGAAGATCGAGATGTCGGGCCTGGCGCACCACTTCAGGACCACGCACGTCGTGCCGGAGAAGGACCCGCAGACCTACCGCACCCTCGTCGCGGAGCTGGACCTCGCGCCGTCGCGGACCTGGATGATCGGCAACTCGCCCCGCTCCGACGTCCTCGCCGCCCGCGCGGCCGGCCTCAACGCCGTCTTCGTGCCCCACCCCAGCACGTGGGTCCACGAGCACGCGGAGATCGACGACCCGGAGGTCCGCACGGTCGGGTCGCTGCGGGAGCTGCCGGCGCTGTTCCCCTGAGCCGGCCTAGCCGGCCGGGTCGACGATCTTCCAGTACGAGTCCTTGCGGACCACCCGGTCGCCGCGGAACTCCCAGTGGTCGCAGCCGCGGACGCGCACCCGCTCACCGTCGCTCCTCGTGCCGGTGAGGAGCCACTCGGAGACGCCGAGGTCACCGCTGACCCAGTGCCGGTCGTCGGCGTAGTGGACGTCGGGCAGCCCCGCGAAGCGGGAGGCCAGGCCCGCCCGCACCGCTGCCCTGCCGACGAGGCGCCGACCCCAGGGCTCGGGTCCCCTCGGCATGTCCAGCGAGCAGTCCTCGGTGAAGAACTCCATGATCGCGTCCAGGTCGTGCGCGTTGAACGCGGCCGTGATGGCCGTCAACGTCTCGACCGACGCCTCGCCCCGATCCGCCATCGCCGGACCCCTCCGTGTCGTGCCGCGTGAGGAGGGTAGACCCTCCCGCCCGCCGTCGGTGGGCGTTCTGCCGTGCGGGTGGACGTGCGCGTCGAGCCGGCCGGGCCGGCGCTCCGTCCCGCGCGACGAGCCGGTCGGGCGCGCCCGGCCGGACCGCGCCCGCGAGCTGTCTGACCAGGTCGTCGAGCGCAACCTGAGAGGCGGCCGGGCGTCCTCAGGAGAACGCATCGTCGTGCACCCGGGGAGGTTGCCATGATCCGCTCCATCCGCCTGCTGGTCGTCGCGCTGCTCGTGCTCGCCGGGGCCGCGGTCGGGGTGCCCTCGGCGGCCGCCGCCCCGACCGCGTCCGCCGCCTGCCCGCCCGGCGGCGGCAGCGCCCCTCGCGTCGCCCCTGACCTGGGCGTGTCGCCGCTGGTGGCGGTCCGCGCCGGCCGGCACGCCTGCTACGACCGCGTCGTGTTCGAGATCGACGGCCCGGTCGCCGGCTACGACATCCGGTACGTCCGGCAGGTGGTGCAGGACGGGTCGGGCGCGGTCGTCCCGGTGCGCGGCGGCGCGCGCCTGCAGGTCGTCCTGCACCACCCCGCGCACGACGGGGCCGGCCGCCCCACGTGGAGCGGTGACGTCGACGTCCGCGGTTTCAGCACGCTGAGGTCCATCGTCGACGCCGGGAGCTTCGAGGGCCACACGACCTTCGGCGTCGGGACCCGCGCCCGCCTGCCGTTCCGGGTGTTCGTGCTCCCGGGCCCGCACGGGCACTCCCGGCTCGTGCTGGACGTGGCGCACACCTGGCGGTGAGTCGATCGCCGCGTCGGTGGCTGCCGATGGACGTCCGGGGGGTCTACCCGGCCCGGTTCCCGCGCGGTGCGGCCACCCCCGCTTCGGCCTCCATGGCCCGGGCGTCCGACCGGTACGGGGTCGTCGACCTCGCCCGGCGCCGAGCCCGCGTCGAGTGTGTTCCGGGTGCGGTGCGGGGGACACGGGGTGCACGCCCGGCGGGGCGCGGGCGGTACCCTTCCGCCGCGGACGAGCAGGCCGGGCGGCCGCGGCGGGGGAGACCCGTCGAGGAAAGTCCGGACTCCGCAGGGCAGGGTGGTTCGCTAACGGCAACCCGGGGTGACCCGCGGGACAGTGCCACAGAGAACAGACCGCCTCCCGCGCGAGCGGGCGGTAAGGGTGAAACGGTGGTGTAAGAGACCACCAGCACCCCGGGTGACCGGGGTGGCTCGGTAAACCCCACCCGGAGCAAGGTCAGGAGGGTTCCGCGAGGGACCTGCGCAGGCGTTCGAGGGCGGCCCGTCCGAGTCTGCGGGTAGACCGCTCGAGCCCGTCGGTGACGGCGGGCCCAGATGGATGGTCGCCGAACCGGTGGCCGTGAGGCGCCGGGGAACAGGATCCGGCTTACAGGCCTGCTCGTCCCACTCAATCGATCTGACCCGCGGAAATGCTGCTCAAGATCGCTCGCAATGCGCGCACAGGGCGCAAGAGTAGATGATCTCGAGCCGCGAAGATCAGCTCAGCGTCGGTCCGGCGGGCCTTCGACGGGGTGGTTCTGCCCGCCGCGGCACGGCCTTCCGGGTGCCTGAGTGGCGTAACCGAGCCAGCGCTGGGCTGTCTTGACCGACTTCCCGCGCCGGATGAGGGATGAGGTGCGCTCGTGGCGGCGCAGGGTTTGTGGACCCGGTGCCGCATCGGGCGCCGATGGCTTGGACACGAGCAGTGCGGCACGGACCAACGCCGGCCCAGCCATCATCAGTCACGCGCTGACCCAAGGCGTGGACGCTGCGAGGACCTGCTGTAACAAGCTGATTGCACTCGGCGAAGAGCGGGTTGCGCAGGCCGACTGGCCTCACCACCACTCCCCGAAGGATTCATCTTGAGGTCGATCCGTCGCGTCCTGCTCGTCCTCAGCGGGATCGTCGCTGTCCTGCTTCTCGCTGCGACCGCCTATGCGGCTATCCCGAGCCCCGATGGCGCGTTCCACGGCTGTGTGAGCAAGCGGACCGGGCTGCTCCGGGTGATCGACCCGACGGCGGGCGGGAAATGCAGCACCATCCGCGGGCTGGAGGAAACGCCGATCCAGTGGAACCAGACGGGCCCGGCCGGCCCGCCCGGAAGCGGTGGAGTCGCCGGGCTCACCAACACCCGTACCGCGACGGCCACGTTGACGAGCTCTCAGGCCATCACACTGGCGGCGAGGTGCGACGCCGGCGATATCCCGGTCAACGGTGACTTCACCGTCGACGAGGGTCCGGGGTTCGGTAATCAAGCCGTCTTCATCAGCTTGGGCGTAACTAGAGAGACCTCGACCGGCTACCAGGTCGTGATCGGGCGGAGCCCGATGTACACGGGTCCCGATCCAGTCGTTGTCGCGACAGTGCGTTGCCTGAACGTCACGTAGTTCGTATGGCCGATCGCTAGAACAACACAGCCGCAGTGGCCGCGCTGACCATGTGCAAGCGATGACCTACTCCGGCCTGCAGGCCTGCTCGCCCCGTTCATCGGTCTAATCGCGAGGAACGTCGACGACGACCGCTCGCGTGGCGCGCACACGGCACCACAGCACTTGGCTGTCGTGCACGACGACCGGCTCGTCCGAGGTCTCGGTAGCGGAAGCCAACACCCTGTAACCGCTGGGTTGCTTAATCGGCTTAACGGCCCCTGGTGTGACGAGCGTCTCACCGGGTAGCCGATCCTCGTCCGACACAGCGGCACGATGGAGGAGGACCGATGTCGAACGCCGAGACCGGGCAGGTCACCGGTACGCAGGACAAGGACTACAACCTGATCTGGTTCGCCGAGCAGTGCATGAGCAACGCGCTGCGCATGGAGACCTACGCGCAGGACGCGGAGCGCGACGGGGACAGCGAGCTCGCCGAGTTCTTCCGCCGCGCGCAGGGCGAGAGCCGCAAGGGCGCCGAGCAGAGCAAGCAGCTCCTCGCCCGGCGGCTCGCCGGCTGACGTCCGGCGACCACGACGGCCCCGCGCGTCCGGAGGAGGCGCGGGGCCGTGCCCGGCACCCGGCGGAGGGCCGTCCCGCGGCCTGTGGCGCGATCGAACCGCTAGCGGCCGCCGGGTTCGGGTAGCCCAAGGGCGTGACAGTTCCCGCAGCCGACGAGCGCCGCCCCGCTCAGCCATCGACCACGCCCTACGACCGCGTGGTCCTGATCTTCAACCCGCACAGCACCGGGGACGCCCCCGCGCTGGCCGAGGAGCTGCGCGCCGAACTCGCCGAGCGCCTGCCGGACCTGCCGGTGCGCCTGGAGCCCACGCAGTACGCCGGGCACGCGCGCGTGCTGGCCGGGGAGGCCGCCGCCACGGGTCGCCCGCTGGTCGTCTCGGTGAGCGGTGACGGCGGGTACAACGAGGTCGTCGACGGCGTGGTCAAGGCCGGCAACGAGCACGCCGTGTGCGCGGTGAAGGCGGCCGGCAACGCCAACGACCACCGGCGCGTCACCCGCGAGCGGCCGCTGGTCGACGCGATCGTCGCGGGCGAGGTGCGGCGCATCGACCTGCTGCGTCTCACGGTCGGCGAGGGCACCGACGCCAGCGTCCAGTACGCCCACTCCTACATCGGCATGGGCCTGACCCCCGTCGTGGCCATCGACCTGGAGAAGGGCGGCAAGGGCTCCTTCCGGGAGATCCTCTCCGTCGTCCGGACCTTCGCCGCGTTCCGGCCCTTCACCATCCGCCTGGAGGACGGCCGGCGGCGCAGCTTCGACAGCCTGCTGTTCGCCAACATCGCCGAGATGGCGAAGTACGCCGTGCTCAGCGACGACGGCCGGCCGGACGACGGGAAGTTCGAGGTGATCACGCTGCCCCACACGGCGAAGTGGCGGGTGCTCGCGACGGCCGTGCGGGCGGCGGTGCGCGGTCTCGGTCCGCAGCCGACCGCCGAGCACTACGCCTTCACCACGGTCAAGCCGATCCCGCTGCAGGTCGACGGCGAGCTGCTCGCGCTGGAGCCCGGGACGCCCGTGCGCGTGGACATCGCCCCCGCCGCGCTGGCCACGGTGACCTGAGCGCCGGTCGCCGGGCGGGTCAGGCCGGCAGCGGGTGCTCGTCGAGGAAGTCGGTGACGATCTTCGTCAGGTCCTCGGGCCGCTCGATGTGCAGGCCGTGGCTCGACCCCGGCCCGGTCACCAGCTCGTAGCGGGCGCCGGGGACGGCGTCCGCGACCGCCTTCGCCTGCCAGGGCGGGGTCAGGAGGTCCTGCTCGCCGACGACGACCAGGGTCGGGGCCGCGATCCCGCCCAGGCGGTCGAGCGTGTCGTGGGCCAGGTCGGCGTCCCACTGCTCCACGGTCACCGCCATCTGCTCCTCGTTCTGCGGGAAGCCGGGGAGCATCGGTGCGAGCAGCTCGGCGAAGTCCGGGCGGTCCAGGATCTGCGGGGAGAAGGCCAGGCCGGAGACGGCCAGCGCCGCCTCCATGTCCCGCACGGCGTAGGGGAGCCGGAGCGCGGACAGGACCGAGCGCTGGAAGCCGTCGCACCGGCCCCACGTCGCGTAGAGCACGGCCGAGGCGACCTGCTGCGGGTGCGCCAGGGCCAGCTCCTGGATGACGGCGGAGCCCAGCGACCAGCCGAGCGTGTGCGCCCGCGGGACGTCGAGCGCCTCGAGCAGCGCCGAGGCGTCCTCGGCCATCGACGCCACGGTGATGGGGCCCTCGCCGCGCTCGCTGCCGCCGAGGCCGCGGTTGTCGAAGGCGATGACGCGGTAGCGCTCGGCGAGGCGGGGCACCATCTCGGCCCACAGCAGGAGCGAGCCGGAGGTGCCCATGACGAGCAGCAGCGGGTCGCCCTCGCCGGTGACCTCGTAGTTCAGCGCGACTCCGGTGCGGACGGTCTGCAGGGGCACGGGGATCTCCTCGTGGTCGGAGGGGCGGGTCTCAGCGGTAGACGAGCGACCCGTCGTCCAGGTCGGCCTTCGGCAGGAGCTCCTGCTCCTCCTCGTGCTCGTGCATGTGGGTCCACGGCTCGCGGTCGCCCTGCTTGAACAGCACGTGCTGGGAGCGCAGGACGTAGCCCGGGTTGAAGTTCTCCGGGTCCGACCACGGCCGGATCGCCATGTCGGCGTCCTCGGGCCGCAGCGTCGGGACGACGGTCGTGGCGTCCTTGAGCGCCATGTTCTCCAGGAGCCGCGCCACGACGTCGCTGACGAGGTCCACGCGCAGGGTCCAGCTGTGGCGGAAGTAGCCGAACAGGTAGGCCATGTTCGGCACGCCGCTGATCATCATCCCGCGCCAGGTGATGCGCTCGGCGAAGTCGACCGGCTCGCCGTCGACGGTGAACGGGATGCCGCCGAACGCCGCCAGGTCGAAGCCCGTGGCGGTGACGACGACGTCGGCCTCCAGCTCCTCACCGGAGCCGGTGCGGATCCCGGTCCCGGTGAACTCCTCGACGGTGTCGGTGACGACCGAGGCCCGCCCCTCGCGCATCGCCGCGAAGAAGTCCCCGTCGGGGACGATGGCGATGCGCTGCTGCCACGGACGGTACCGCGGGGTGAAGTGCTTCTCGACGTCGGTGCCCTCGGGCAGCAGTGGCCTGATCCCCTCGATGAGGAACGCGTGCAGCTCGTCGGGCGCGGTCCGCGCGGTCGTGGACAGCCAGTGGTACTGCATCAGGTACTGGCGGCGCAGGATCTCGTGGGTCCACTCCTCGGGGAGGTCGAGCGGCTCCAGCGCCACGGCCAGCTCGTGGGTGGTCGGCGGCGCGAAGTAGTAGGACGGCGAGCGCTGCACCATCGTCACGTGCGCCGCGGTCTCCGCCAGGGCCGGCACGAGCGTCGACGCGGTGGACCCCGAGCCGATGACCACGACCCGCTTCCCGGCGCAGTCGAGGTCCTCCGGCCACTGCTGCGGGTGCACGATCCGCCCCCGGAAGCGGTCCGTGCCGGGCCATCGGGGCTGGTGGGGCTTCTCGTGGTCGTAGTAGCCCTGGCACATCCACAGGAAGTCGGTGGTGAACCGCAGCCGCTCGCCCGTGTCGCCGCGGGTGACCTCCACCGTCCACCGGTGCTCGTCGGTGGACCAGGCGGCCCCGGTGACCCGGTGGTGGTAGCGGATCCGCTGCTCGAGGCCGTCCTCGGCGATGATCTCGTCGAGGTAGTCCAGGATCGCCTGGCCGGCGGCGATCGACGGGCCGCGCCAGGGCTTGAACCGGTAGCCGTAGGTGAACAGGTCGCTGTCGGAGCGGATGCCGGGGAAGCGGTTGGTCCACCAGGTGCCGCCCCGGGCGTCCTGCGCCTCCAGCACGACGAAGCTGCGGTCCGGGAACCGCTCCTGCAGGTGGTGCGCCGCGCCGATCCCCGAGACGCCCGCGCCGACGACGAGGACGTCGACGTGGCCGGCGTCCTGGACGTCCTGGCTGCCCGGCCCGGCCGCTGTCGCGGGTGCCGTCGTGGTCATGGCCCGACCTCCGGTGCGCGTGGGGTGCGGCCCGCTCCCGGCGGGACGCGGCTCACCGTAGGCGCGGGTCCTGGGGGGTCGGGTGTCCCAAAGTCGGACACCCGGGCCCCTTGACGGGGGCCCACGATGGGAGGAGCGCACGAGGGGGTGTGGCATGGGCGACCGCGAGGACCGGTTCCAGCTCGCGACCGCCCGCGCCGAGTTCCTGGCCTGCCCGACCGCGGACCCGCCCGGCGTGCCCGCCCACGTCGCCGCGTCCTGGCGGCGCAGCGTCTCCCGCGGCGTCCACCCGGACGACGTGATCAGCGAGTACCACGCCGACCTCGACGTCGGCTCCCGCCTCGTCCGCAGCGCGCGGCCGGTGGTCGACCAGCTCGTCGAGCAGCTCGGCGACGTGCCCGTGTGCGTGGCGCTGACCGACGACCGGGCCCGGCTGCTCGTCCGGCGCGACAGCAGCTCCTGGTTCGGCCGGGTCGCCGACGGCCTGTGCTTCGCGCAGGGCTTCGGCTACGCCGAGGGGTCGGTCGGCACCAACGGCGTGGGGACCGTGCTGGAGTCGGGCGGGTCGGTGCACATCGTCGGCGCCGAGCACTTCGTCGAGAGCCTGCAGCCCTACGCCTGCGCCGGGGCCCCGGTGCACGACCCGTTCACCGGCCGGATCGAGGGCGTGCTCGACATCAGCTGCCGCAGCGAGCACTCGTCGCCGCTGCTGCACTCGCTCGTCCGCTCGGCGGCCGCCCGCATCCAGCACGCCCTGGTCACCGACCGCGACGAGCACCAGCAGGCGCTGTTCGACGCCTACGCCCGCGCCGAGGCGCGCGGCCGGCGCGCCGTGCTGGCCGTGGGGCAGCGGACGACGATCGCGAACGCGACGATGCAGACCCTGCTCGATCCGGGCGACCTGGTCGCCCTGCAGGACCACGTGCGGTTCCTCATGCTCCGCCGCACGCGGCCGACCGACCGGGTCGACCTGCCGTCCGGCGCCCGCGTGCGGCTGCGGGGGGCGGCCGTCACCGTCGGCAGCGCGGTCGCCGGGATGGTCGCCGTCGTGGCGCTGCTGGACGAGGTGGACGGCGCCACCGGCGTCGCGCGACCGGCGCGCCCCCGCCCGCTCCCGGCTGCGGCCGCGCCGGCGGCGGAGAGCCGGTGCCCCGCGTGGCGCGCCGCCTCGGTCACCGTGGCCGAGGCGCTGCGCACCGGCACGTCCGTCCTCGTCCTCGGCGAACCCGGCGCCGGGCGGTTCACGCTGCTGTCCGAGCTCCACCGGAGCACCGGCGGGCCCGGCCGGGCCGTTGCGATCGGGGCCGAGCAGGTGGAGGCGGCGCCCGAGGAGGTGGCGCGGCGGATCCTGCGGTCCGGGCCCCCGCTCGTGCTGCGCGACGTCGACCGCCTGTCCGCCCCGGCCGTCGACGCCCTGCTCCGCGGCCTCGCCGGGGACCCGCCGCTGGTCGCCGCCACCGCCGCGGAGCCGCCCCGCAGCGGGAGCGTCCACCCCGCGCTGCTGCGGCTGTTCGGCGCGTCGGCGTGGGTGCCGCCGCTGCGGAGCCGCTCGGCCGACCTGCCGGCCCTGGTCGCGGCCCTGCTGGCCGAGCTGGCCCCGCACCGCGGCGTCCGGTTGTCACCGGAGGCGCTGCGGGCGGTCGGCCGCTACGACTGGCCCGGCAACGCGGGCGAGCTCAGGGAGGCCCTCGCCGCGGCGCTGCGCCGCCGACCCGTCGGCCGCATCGAGGTGAGCGACCTCCCCGAGTCCTGCCAGAGCCGGCCGCGCACGGCGCTGCGGCCCGTCGACCAGGTCGAGCGGGACGCGATCGTGAGCGCCCTGCGCGACGCCGGCGGCAACCGGGTGGCCGCGGCGGCCGCGCTCGGCCTGGCCCGCTCCACGGTCTACCGCAAGATCCGGCAGTACGGGATCACCGTCTGAACGACGGGCACGGGACAGGGCGGCCCGTCCGCGCTAGCGTCTCCGGCTCCGACCGACGATCGGAGGACCGATGTGCAACGCGGCGCTGGAGGAGCTCGACGGCCTCGTCGGCGAGTGGACGACGACGCTGTCGGGCGCGTGGTTCCTCGACCCGGGCACCGAGGTGCCGGGGACCACGACGATCGCGTGGATCGGGGAGTCGTTCCTGGAGATGCGGTACTCGTTCGGCGGGGAGCACCGCTCGGAGACGCGGTTCGTCTTCGGGCGCAGCGACGCGAACGACCGGTTCGTCGCCCTCCACCACGACGACCGCGGCGTCTGCCGGGTCTTCGACCTGACCTTCGGCGGCGGGCGCTGGACGATGGTGCGCGAGGACCCGGACTTCCACCAGCGCTTCGTCGCCGACGTCGTCACCGGGGACCGGGTCGAGGGGCGGTGGGAGGCCTCCGAGGACGAGGGCCGCACCTGGCGCACCGACTTCGACCTGCTCTCCACCCGGCGCTGACGGCTCACCGCGCGGACGGGAAGCGCGGGGCGCGCTTCTCCCGCAGCGCCGCGACCCCCTCGACGACGTCCGGGCCGAGGAAGGTCAGCATCTCGTAGGCGGCGGACTGGTCGAACGTGGGACCGGCGGCGCGCAGCCAGTTGTTCAGCGCCCGCTTCGTCAGCCGGATCGCGGGCTGCGAGCCCGTGGCGAGGACGTCGGCCACCCGCAGGGCCTCGTCGAGGACCTGGTCGCGGGGGAGCGCCTTCGCGACCATGCCGATCCGCTCGGCCTCGGCGCCGGTCACCATCTCGCCGGTCAGGAGGTGGTAGCGGGCCTTTGCCATCCCCGCGAGCAGCGGCCAGATGATCGCGGCGTGGTCGCCGGCGGCCACGCCCAGCGTGACGTGCCCGTCGCCGATCCGCGCGTCCTCGGCCGCGATGGCGACGTCGGCGAGCAGCGCGGCCACCGCGCCCGCGCCGACGGCGACGCCGTTGATGGCCGAGACGATCGGCTTGTCGCAGTCGATGATGTTGTAGACGAGGGCGCTCATCTCCTTGAGCATGTGCGTCACGCGGTCGTAGTCGCCGGCCATGCGCTCGACCATCGCGAGGTCGCCGCCGGCGGAGAAGGCCTTCCCGGCGCCGGTGATGACCGCGACGCGCGTGTCCGGGTCGGCGTCGACGTCGGTCCAGACCCGCGCCAGCTCGGCGTGCATCCCCTCGTCGGCGGCGTTGTACTTCTCCGGCCGGTTGATCGTGATGAGCAGGACGCCGTTGGCGCGGCGGGAGAACTGCAGCTGCTCGTAGTCGTCGAGGCCCATCCGGCGAGTCAACCCCCGTGGTCGACGATCCGCAGCGCGATCGCGGTGTAGCGCTCGGCCAGCTCGTCCGGGGTGGTGCCGCCGCCCGGCTCGTACCACTGCGCGATCGCGTTGCAGGCGGCGACGATGGTGCGGCGGGCGTCGTCGGGGTGGGCGCAGCGGAAGGCGCCGCGGGCGACGCCGTCGGCGATGAGGTCGGCCCACAGCCGGGTCGCCGCGCGGCGCAGCCCGTCGAGCCGCTCGCGGTTGCCGGGGTCGAGGTTGCGCCACTCCCGCGCGGTGATGCCGCTCTCGACGCGCCGGGTCACGCGGTACTCCACCGTGGTCCGCACGAGCGCGCCCAGCCGCTCGGCCGGGTCGTCGCCCGCGTCGCGCAGGGCGGCGTCGCAGCGCTGGAAGTAGTCCTGGCTGGACTCCTCGACGAGCGCGGCGAGCAGGTGCTGCTTGCTGGGGTGCCAGTAGTAGAGCGCCGACAGCGACAGGCCGGCGCCGCGCGCGATGTCGCGGACGGACGTGCCGTGGTAGCCGCGCTCGGCGAACGTCTCGCGCGCGGCGCGGGTGATGGCGTCCCGGCCGGCGCCGCGCGGGGTCGACGGTTCCGTGGCGAGCTCGCTCATCGCGCCAGCATCGCCGATCCGGGTGCGGACCGGCCGCGCCGGGCCGTTGTCCCCTGAACGAGTGATCGGTAGGTTCCGCGGCATGACGGTGACGCAGGACTACCGCGAGGCGGTCCGGGCCTGGCTCGGCGCGCACGCCCCCGCCCCCGACCCCGCGCAGTCCGCCGAGGAGCGCCTGCGCCGGGCGCGGGAGTTCCAGGCCGCGCTGCACGACGCCGGGTACGCCGGCATCACGTGGCCGAAGGACGTGGGCGGGCAGGGGCTCACGACGGCCGAGCAGCAGGTCTTCTCCGACGAGGCCGCGGAGTTCGAGCTGCCCACCTACCCGTTCATCATCGGGATGGGCATGTGCGGGCCGACGATCCTCGACCTCGGCACGCCCGAGCAGAAGCGGCGCTACCTGCCGCCGCTGCTGCGCGGCGAGGAGATCTGGTGCCAGCTGTTCTCCGAGCCGGGCGCCGGGTCGGACGTCGCGAGCCTGCAGGCGAAGGCGGTGCTCGACGGCGACCACTGGGTCGTCAACGGCCAGAAGGTCTGGACGACGAACGCGCAGTTCGCCGACTTCGGCGCCCTGCTCGCCCGCACCGACCCCGACCGGCCCAAGCACGCCGGCCTGACGATGTTCATCGTCGACATGCACGCCCCCGGCGTCACCGTCCGTCCGCTGCGCGACATGTCCGGGCGGGCCCCGTTCAACGAGGTCTACTTCGACGACGTCCGGATCCCCGTCGACGACGTGCTCGGCGAGGTGAACCGCGGCTGGCAGGCCGCCGTGACGATGCTCGGGCACGAGCGGGTGTCGATCGGCGCGACCCGGCGGCCGCGGAGCAACCCGCTGGAGTTCGCCTCGCTCGTCGCGCTGGCCCGGCGGGCGGGCGTCGCGCAGGACCCGGCGCAGCGCGAGCGGCTCGCCGAGCTCTACGCCCACGAGCGCGCGCTGGAGCTGTTCAACACCCGGCTGCGGCAGGAGGCCGCGGCGGGGCAGTCCCCGGGGGCGCGCGGGTCGGTGTCCAAGCTGGCCGGCGCGCTGCTGCTGCGGCGGGCGATCGAGGTGGCCGGGCAGGTCGCCGGCGCCGACGCCGTGGCGTGGGAGCCGGACGACGCGCGCGGCGACGAGCTGGCCCTGGGGATCAACTCCGCCCCGGCGTCGAGCATCGCGGGCGGCACCAACGAGGTGCAGAAGAACATCATCGGCGAGCGGATCCTCGGGCTGCCCAAGGAGCCGCAGGTGGACCGGGACGTCCCGTTCCGGGAGCTCAGGGTGGGCACGCAGCGGACGGAGGCACGCGCGTGAAGCTGGTCCTCGACGCCGAGCAGCAGGAGCTGCGGTCGGCGGTGCGCCGGTTCCTGGCCGACCGGTCGCCCTCGGAGCGGGTGCGCGCGGTGGTGGAGTCCGACGGCGCTGGAGGGGCTCGGGGCCACGACGACGCCGTCTGGTCCGGGCTGGCGGAGATGGGCGCGCTCGGCCTGGTCGTGCCCGAGGAGCTGGGCGGGGCGGGCGCGGGCCACGTCGAGCGCTCGATCGTCGCCGAGGAGCTGGGTCGGGCGCTCGTGCCGGCGCCGTTCCTCGCCTCCGCGGTGCTCGCCACCGACGCCCTCCTCGCCCTGGACGACGACGCGGCCCGCACCGAGCTGCTGCCCGCGCTGGCGGCGGGGGAGCGCATCGGCACGGTCGCCGTGGCCGAGGGCCGGGGGGAGTGGGACCGCACCGGCGGGGCCACGACCGCGACCGAGCGGGACGGGGGCTGGGTGCTCGACGGCGTCAAGACCCCGGTGCTCGCCGGCGACGTCGCCGACGTCGTGCTCGTGCTCGCCGCTGCGCCCGACGGGCCCGGCTGGTTCGCCGTCGACGCCCGGGCCGACGGTCTCGTCCGCACGCGGTTGACCGGGCTGGACCCGACCCGCCGCGTCGCGAAGCTGGCGTTCTCCGCCACCCCCGCGCGCCGCCTGGCCACCACCGACGCCGGTGCGGTGCTCGACCTCGTCGTCGACCTCGCCGCCGTGGCGCTGGCCGCCGAGCAGGTCGGGCTGATGCAGCGGGCGATGGAGCTGACGGTCGCCTACGCGACGGTCCGCGTGCAGTTCGGCCGCCCGATCGGCTCCTACCAGGCCGTCAAGCACGGGTGCGCCGACATGTACAGCGCGTGGGAGCACGCGGTGTCGGTGCTGCGCTACGCGGCCTGGGCCGCCGACCACGACCGCGCCGAGCTGCCGGTGGCCGCGGCGCTCGCGCAGACCTACGTCGGTCCCGCCGCCTTCGAGACGGCGACCGGGATGGTGCAGTACCACGGCGGCACCGGCTACACCTGGGAGCACGACGCGCACCTGTTCTACAAGCGGGCCAAGAGCGCCGAGCTGCTGCTCGGCACGGGGCACCGCGCGCGGCTGGCCGACCGGCTGGGCGTGTAGTGCGCGAGCGCAGCGAGCGCACCATCGCCACAGCGCCCGCGCGGCGCCGGCCGAGCGGTAGCGAGGACGAGCGATGAGCGAGGTCCTCGTCGACGTCGGGGACGGGGTCGCGACCCTCACCCTCAACCGGCCCGAGCGGCTCAACGCGTTCACCGGGACGATGGCGCGCGAGCTGGTGGCGGCGTTCGACGCGACCGACGCCGACGAGGACGTGCGCGTGGTGCTGCTGACCGGCGCCGGGCGGGGCTTCTGCGCCGGTGCCGACCTCGCGGCCGGCGGGAGCACGTTCGACGCCACCAGCGAGGCGCGGGCGGCGGACCGCGCCGACATCGGCACGATCGGCGGGGTGCCGCGCGACGGCGGCGGGGTCGTGTCCCTGCGGATCGCCGCGTCGCGCAAGCCGGTGGTCGTGGCCTGCAACGGCCCCGCGGTCGGCGTCGGGGCCACGATGACGCTGCCCGCCGACGTCCGGATCGCCGCGGAGTCGGCGCGCTTCGGGTTCGTGTTCGCCCGCCGCGGGCTCGTGCCCGAGGCGGCGTCGAGCTGGTTCCTGCCGCGGATCGTCGGGATCTCCCAGGCGATGGAGTGGGTGGCGACGGGCCGGGTGTTCGACGCGGCCGAGGCGCTGGCCGGGGGGCTCGTGTCGCGGGTGGTGCCGGACGCCGAGCTGCTGCCCGTCGCCCGCGCCCTGGCCGCCGAGATCGTGGAGAACACCTCGGCGGTGTCGGTGGCGCTGTCGCGGCAGCTGCTGTGGTCGATGCTCGGCGCGGCGTCGCCGTGGGAGGCCCACCGGATCGACTCGGCCGCCATCCACCGGCTGGGCCGGGGTGCGGACGCCGTCGAGGGCGTCACCGCGTTCCTGGAGAAGCGTCCCGCGCGGTTCCCGGGGAAGGTGGCCGACCACCTGGACGTCGTGCCGCCCTGGCCGCAGCGGCCGGACGCGATGCCGTGAACGGGCTGTTCGACCTGACCGGCCACGTCGCGCTGGTCACCGGGGGGAACTCCGGGATCGGGCTGGGCATGGCGCACGGCCTCGCGCACTGCGGAGCGGACGTCTGCGTGTGGGGCACGAACGCGGAGCGCAACGCGGCCGCGGCGGACGAGCTCGCCGCGCACGGGACGCGGGTGCACGCGGTGCGCTGCGACGTCGGCGACGAGGAGGCGGTGAATGCGGCCTTCGCCGGGACGCTGGAGCGGTTCGGCCGCGTGGACTCCTGCTTCGCGAACGCCGGCGTGACCGGCAGCGGCGCGCCTTTCGTCGCCACGACGCTCGCCGACTTCCGCGCGGTCACGCGCGTCAACCTCGACGGCGCGTTCCTCACCCTGCGCGCGGCGGCGGCGCACATGGTCGAGCGCGGCGGCGGGGGCGTGCTCGTCGGCACGTCCAGCGTGTCCGCCGTGCACGGCGCCCCGCGCGCCCAGGCCTACGCGGCGAGCAAGGCCGGGCTGTCGGCGATGATCCGCGGCTGCGCGGTCGAGCTGGCGCGGCACGGCATCACCGCGCACTCGATCGTGGCCGGCTGGACGGACACGCCGCTCGCCTCCCCGCGGCTGCACGACCCGGGCTTCGAGCGCGCCGTGATGAGGCGGATGCCGCAGCGGCGCTGGGGCGAGCCCGGTGACTTCGCCCGGCTCGCGGCGTACCTGGCCGGGGGGAGCGGGGGCTTCCAGACCGGCGACGAGATCGTCGTCGACGGCGGGTACTCGGTCTTCTGACCGCCCGCCCGCGACTGCAGCGGGGTGGCACCGCTCCGATCCGGTCGCAGCGGTGCCACCCCGCTGCGATCCGGAGCCGGGGCGGGCCGCCCGCCGCTCAGACCGCCGGTTCCGCCACCGTGCGGGTCGCCCCGAACCGCTCGCGCAGCGCGGTCTTGAGCACCTTCCCGCTGGGGTTGCGGGGCAGCGCGTCGACGAGGTGCACCTGCCGGGGCCGCTTGTAGGCGGCCAGGTGCTCGCGGGCGTAGGCCTCGATGTCGGCGTCGGTGGGCGGGTCGGCGGGGTCGCGCGGGGCGACGACGGCCAGCGGGGTCTCGCCCCACCGCGCGTCCGGCACCCCGATCAGCGCCACCTCGGCGATCTTCGGGTGCCCGGCCAGCACGTTCTCCACCTCGGCGCAGTAGATGTTCTCCCCACCCGAGATGATCATGTCCTTCTTGCGGTCGACGACGTAGAGGTAGCCGTCGGGGTCTTGGCGGACCAGGTCGCCGGAGTGGAACCAGCCGCCGCGGAACGCCTCGGCGGTCTCGGCCGGCTTGCCCCAGTACTCCCGCATCACCATGGGACTGCGGTAGACGATCTCGCCGACCTCGCCCTGCGGCACGTCGACCATGTCGTCGTCGACGACGCGCACCTCGACGCCCACCATCGGCGTGCCGATCGAGCCGATCTTGCGGATCGCGTCCTCGCCGCGGAGCTGCGTGGTGACCGGGCTGCACTCGGTCTGCCCGAAGGCGGTGCACACCTCGGCCTGCGGGAACGCGTCGATCATCGTGCGCAGCAGGGCGGTGGACGCCGGCGCCGCGCCCCAGGAGATCCGTCGCAGCCGCGAGAGGTCGTAGGAGGCGAGGTCGGGCACCGCGCAGACCGCCTGCCACTGCGCCGGGACCATGAAGCACGAGGTGACGCCCTCGTCGACCAGCGTGCGCAGGGTGGCGGCCGGGTCGAAGCCGCCCGAGGGCGGGATCACGGTCTTCCCGCCCGTGATGAGCACCGGCAGCATCCCGGACAGGCCGGCGATGTGGAACAGCGGCGCGGCGGACATCCACACCCGGTCGTCCCCGGTGGTGCCCAGCGTCGCCATGGAGCAGAAGGCGTGCAGGTAGAGGTTGCGGTGGGTGAGCACCGCGCCCTTGGGGAAGCCCGTCGTGCCCGAGGTGTACATGATGAACGCGGCCGCCTCGTCCGCCACCGGCAGCTCGGCGTACTCCTCCGGCGCGCCCGCCAGCAGGGCCTCGTACCCGTCGTCGAGCGGGACCACCGAGCGCACGCCGGGCGCGCCGGCGCGGGCCTGCTCGACGACCGGGGCGAACGCGGCGTCGCAGAGCACGACGACCGCGCCGCTGTCGCGCAGCACGTAGGCGACCTCCTCGGCGACCAGGCGGAAGTTCACCGGCACCGCGATCGCGCCCACGCGCAGCGCGGCCAGCCACGACTCCACGACCTCGGTGCGGTTGAGCCCGAGCACGGCCACCCGGTCGCCGGGCTGCACCCCGCGCTCCACGAGGACGTGCCCCAGCCGGGTCACGCGGTCGTCGAGCTCGCCGTAGGTGCGGCGGCCGCCCGGGTCGGCGAACGCGACGTCGCCGGGCCGGGTGCGGGCGTGCCGGGCGACCAGGTCGCTCATGGTCATGCCGTGACCGGTGATCGGCCGGGCGGGCGGGGTCGCGGTCATCGACATCCTCGTCGGTCGACTGCTGGGCGGTCGTCCCGTTCTACCCCAGGAGCCGCCGCCCCGGACAGGGCCGGAGCGGGATCAGGCCGGGCCCGGCCCGTCCAGCACCGCCAGGGCTTCGGTCCACCGGCGTTCCCGGGTGGCCGGGTCCTGCTCCCACCACGGCGTCCCCCGCTCGCCCAGGCCGTGCTTGGCCGCGTCGACGCGGCGGCGCGCGGCCCGCACCGCGTCGGGGTCGCCGGCGGCGGTCCGCACGGCCGAGCGGGCCCGCCCCAGGTGCTGCTGCAGCCGGGCCCGGACCTCGTCGGGCAGCGCCGGGTCCGCGGCGCGCCAGCGCCGGCCGTCGACGACGATGAAGCGCCCGTCCGGCGTGCGCTCCGGACCGGTGGGCATGCGCAGCAGGGTGCCGCAGCCGTCCCCGCCCCGCACCCCGGGTCAGCGCGACGGCGGGCTGAGCGCGGGCCGCGCGTCCTGCTCCAGGATGGACGCGGCGGACCCGACGATCTGGGGGTCCGGCACGCCGACGACGGTGTCGTCCTTGTCGGGGTAGTCGAAGCGGCTGAGCACGAACCGGATCGCCTCCAGCCGGGCGCGCTTCTTGTCGTTGCTCTTGATCACCGTCCACGGCGCGTCGGCGGTGTCGGTGTAGAAGAACATCGCCTCCTTCGCCTCGGTGTAGTCGTCCCACCGGTCCAGCGACTCCAGGTCCATGGGGCTGAGCTTCCACTGCCGCACGGGGTCGATCTGCCGGATGAGGAAGCGGGTGCGCTGCTCGGCCTGCGACACCGAGAACCACAGCTTCACCAGGCCGATGCCGCTGCGGACGAACATCCGCTCCAGCTCCGGGGCCTCCCGCATGAACTCCATGTAGTCGCGCGCCTCGGTGAAGCCCATGACCCGCTCGACGCCCGCGCGGTTGTACCAGCTGCGGTCGAACAGGACGATCTCGCCGGCGGAGGGCAGGTGGGCGATGTAGCGCTGGAAGTACCACTGCGTGGACTCGCGCTCGCTGGGCTTCTCCAGGGCGACGACGCGCGCGCCGCGGGGGTTGAGGTGCTCGGTGAAGCGCTTGATCGTGCCGCCCTTGCCGGCGGCGTCGCGGCCCTCGAAGAGCACGACGAGGCGCTGCCCGGTGTCCTTGACCCAGTACTGCAGCTTGAGCAGCTCGATCTGCAGCAGCCGCTTCGTCTGGTCGTACTCCTCGCGCGAGAGCCGCTCGTCGTAGGGGTAGTCCTCGCGCCAGGTGTCCACCGGTGAGCCGTCGGCGCGCAGCAGGACCGGGTCGCCGTCCAGGTCGTCCTCGATGCGCAGGCCGTCGAGGTCCTCGGCGAGTGGGGCGGCGATGTCCGGCCCCGTTCCGGCGGTGTCGGTGCTCATGCCGTGCGAGTGCCCGGTGGCGCGCCGGATCACGCCCGGCCGGTCCTAGGCTGTCCGGGTGCCGATGACCGCCAAGTACGCCACGACCTGCGGGGTCTGCAGCTCCCGCATCCAGCCCGGGGAGGAGATCGCGCGGGCCGGCAGCAGCTGGGCGCACACCGGGTGCGCGGGCCCGGCGACGACCACCGCGGGCCCGGCGGCGGCGGCGGCGGGGAAGGCGACGGCGGCGGGGAAGGCGACGGCGGCGGGGAAGGCGACGGCGGCGGGGAAGGCGACGACGACGAAGGCTCCGGCGACGGTCGTGACGAGAGCCGCGAAGGCCGTGCGGCCGGACATGCCCGCCCCCGACGGCGCGCTCGAGGTGTGGACGGACGGCGCGTGCTCGGGCAACCCGGGACCCGGCGGGTGGGCGTGGGCCACGCGCGACGGGCGGCGCGACAGCGGCGGGGAGGCGCGCACCACCAACCAGCGCATGGAGATCCGGGCCGCGCTGGAGGCGGTGCGGGCGCTCGACGGCCCGCTCGTCGTCGTCAGCGACTCGACCTACGTCGTCAACTGCTTCCGCGACGGGTGGTGGCGGGGCTGGCTGGCCCGCGGCTGGGTGACGAGCGCGAAGAAGCCCGTGGTGAGCCGCGACCTGTGGGAGCCGCTGATCACGCTGGTGAACGAGCGCGGTGACGTGGCCTTCCGCTGGGTGAAGGGGCACTCGGGCGACGAGATGAACGACCTCGTCGACGCCCTCGCCGTCGAGCAGTCGCAGGCGGTGGCCTGAGCGCCGATGAGTTCCCGGCGCGCACGTCGTCTGCCGGGCATGACCACGCACACGCCGTCCACGCGCACGCCGTCCACGCGCACCCTGTCCCTGCCCGACGCCGACGTCGTCCACGACGTCCGCGGCCCGCTCCCCACCGCGGACGGCCGGCCGTCCCTGCTGCTGATCGGCCAGCCGATGACGGCCGAGGGCTTCACCACCCTGGCCTCCCACCTCGCCGACCGCACCGTCGTCACGTACGACCCGCGCGGGCTCGGCCGCAGCACGCGTCGGGACGGGCGCGAGGACCACACCCCCGAGAGCCAGGCCGCCGACCTCCACGCGCTCGTCCGGGCCCTCGGCGCGGGCCCCGTCGAGGTCTTCGGCAGCAGCGGCGGCGCCGTCGCCGGGCTCGCCCTCGTCACCGCCCACCCCGAGGACGTCGTCACGCTGGTGGCGCACGAGCCGCCGGTCATCCCCGTGCTGCCGGACGCGGCGGCGGCCGAGCGGGCCCGCGCCGGCGTCCGCGACGCCTACGAGGCGAAGGGCTGGGGTGCGGGCATGGCCGCCTTCATCGCGATGACGTCGTGGCCGGGCGAGTACACCGAGGACTACTTCGCCCGGCCCGTCCCCGACCCGGCCGCGTTCGGCATGCCGTCGGAGGACGACGGGACCCGGGACGACCCGCTGCTCTCCGAGCGGTCCTGGGCGGTCAGCAGCTACCGCCCCGACGCCGCGGCGCTCACCGGCGCGGCGACGAGGGTGGTCGTCGCCGTGGGGGAGGAGACCGGTGACACCTTCACGGGCCGCACGGCGCGCGCCACCGCGGCTCTGCTCGGGCAGGAGGCGGTGGTGTTCCCCAGCCACCACGGCGGCTTCGCGGGGGATGAGTACGGTTACCCCGGGCAGCCCGAGGCGTTCGCGCAGCGGCTGCGCGAGGTCCTCGAACGGACCGGCTGACCGGCCGCACCACCCGGACCCGGGGTGGTGCGAACAGGCTAGCAGCCGTTCCGCTGATCGGCCTGATCCTGCTCGACGTTCGGTCGTACCCGACCCTCGTCGCGCTGGTCAGAGCCGGGAGCGGGGCGACCGCTGACCACCGGCACGCTTGGTGGGTGCGTCGAACGGGAACGGGGAAGACGTGTGGGACGGCACGCCAGAAGGCGGCAACCTGGTCGGCGGGCGCTACCTCCTCGGTGAGGTCCTGGGCTGCGGCTCGTCGGCGGTGGTGCACCGGGCCGAGGACACCACCAACGGGCGCGCGGTCGCCGTCAAGGTCTTCACGTCCACCGGCTCGGCCGGCCACCGCGCCCAGCAGCGCCGCGAGATCGAGGCCCTGTCCAACCTCGAGCACCCCGGCCTGGTCCGCCTGCTCGACGGCGACGGCACCGGTCCGCGACCCTTCGTCGTCACCGAGCTGGTGGAGGGGCCGACGCTGGCCGAGGTGCTCCACGACGGGCCCCTGACCCCGCCCGAGGTGCAGCGCCTCGCGGCCGGGCTGGCCGCCGCGCTCGCGCACGTCCACGAGCACGGGTTCGTCCACCGCGACGTCAAGCCGTCGAACGTTCTGCTCGACGGCGACCGGCCCCGGCTGGTCGACTTCGGCATCGCCCGCGCCCTGGACGGCACCGTCGCCACCGCCACCGGCGCCGTCGTCGGCACCGCCGCGTACATGGCCCCCGAGCAGGTCCGCGGCCACGCGGTCACCCCCGCGGCGGACGTCTACGCGCTCGGGCTCGTGCTGATCGAGGCGCTCACCGGCCAGCGGGAGTACCCGGGCAATGCCGTCGAGTCGGCCATCGCGCGCCTGCACCGGCCGCCGGTCGTCCCCGACGGCGCGTCCCGCCCGCTGCGCCGCACCATCACGGACATGACCCGCACCGAGCCCGAGCACCGCCCGACGGCGGCCGCCGTCGCCGCCCGGCTCGGCAGCGACCCGACGGTGGTGGTGCCGCACGTCCGCCGCCGGCTGGTGGCCGCGGCCGGCACGGTCGTCGCGGGCCTCGCCATCGCCGGCGCGGCCGGCCTGCTCACCATCGACCCCGACGGCACGACCGCGGGCGCGGTCGCCCTGCCCGCGGACGGCACGGCCGTGCTGACCGTCCCCGGGGCGGTGCCCCCCGGTGTCGAGCCGGTCGTGGACACGTCCACGCCGGCGGCGGCGACCGGGCCGGCGGCCGTCGGCGGGGCCCGGGCGGCGGCCCGTCCGGCAGCGGGCGAGGGCGCCGCGCCCGGCACCCTCGGGCCGGACGGTCAGCCGACCACGACCGGCGGTGGAGGCGCGGCCGGTGGGAGCGCTCCCGGCGGCGGAGGTGCGGCCGGCGGCCCCGGCGACGGTGGGTCCGGCGGCGGCGGAGGTGGCACCGGCGCGGGTGGCGGCCCCGCGACCACGGGTGGCGGCGGCGGCACCGCCGGCGGCGGCGGTGGCGGTACCGCCGGAGGCACCGGCGGCGACACCGGCACCGGGGGCAGCACCGGCGGGGGTACCCCGGGCAGCGGCGGCACGGGTGGCGGCACTGGTGGTGGCACGGGTGGCGGCACCGGTGGCGATTCCGGTGGCGGTGGGGGCGGTGGCGAGCCCCCGGCCGGCGGCAACGGCAACGGCAACGGCAACGGCAACGGCAATGGCAACGGCGGGGGCAACGGGAACGGCAACAACGGCAACGGGAACGGCAACGGCGGGGGCAACGGCAGCAACGGCGGCGGCAACGGGAACGGCAACAACGGCAACGGGAACGGCAACGGCGGACCCACCGGGAAGAACAAGGGCGGCACCGAGGACTGAGGACCCCCGCCCGGGCGCGCTGCGCGATCGCCGACCGGGGGCCATCATCGCCGCGTGCACTCCCGCGACGTCCTCTCCGACGCCTTCGCCCGCGTCCACGGCTCCGCGCACGCCGCCGTGGCCGGCCTGACGGTCGAGCAGCTCGCCTGGCGCGCCGACCCGGACGCCAACTCGATCGCCTGGCTCGTCTGGCACCTCACCCGCGTGCAGGACGACCACGTCGCGGCCGTCGCCGGCTTCGAGCAGGTCTGGACCGCGCAGGGCTGGGCCGAGCGGTTCGCCCTGCCGTTCGACGTCCGCGAGATCGGCTACGGCCACGGGACCGACAACGTGGCCGCGGTGCGGGCCGAGGCCGCCCTGCTCACCGGCTACCTCGACGCGACGCACCAGCAGACGCTGCGCTTCCTGACCGCGCTCACCGACGACGACCTCGACCGGGTCGTCGACGAGGAGTGGGACCCGCCGGTCACGCTCGGCGTGCGGCTGGTGAGCGTCGTCGACGACGACTTGGAGCACGTCGGGCAGGCTGCGTTCGTCGCCGGGCTCCTGCGGCGGCTGGACGAGCGCCGAGCGGATCCGGCACGGTAGGTTCTCGACGATCGAGAGGAGTGCGGATGCTGCCCGAGCAGGTGGTGCTCGTCGACGACGCCGGACGGCCGGTGGGGGTGGCCGACAAGGCCACGGTGCACGGCCCCGCCACGCCCCGGCACCTGGCCTTCAGCTGGTACGGCTTCGACGCGGCCGGGCGCGTGCTGGTCACGCAGCGGGCGGCGGAGAAGCGCGCGTTCCCGCTGGTCTGGACGGGCAGCTGCTGCGGACACCCGGCCCCGGGTGAGGACCCGGCCGCCGCCGTGCACCGGCGGGTCCGCTCCGAGCTGGGCACCGCCGTCCGCGAACTGCGGCTCGTGCTGCCCGACTTCTCCTACCGCGCGGCCGACTCCTCGGGGATCGAGGAGCACGAGCTCTGCCCGGTGTACGTCGGCACGCTCGACGGCGAACCCCGGCCGGACCCCACCGAGGTCGCGGCGTGGGAGTGGTGGCCGTGGGACCGGTTCCTCGACGAGGCCGCGCGCGGGGCGCTGTCCCCGTGGGCGGCACTGCAGGCTCCGCTGCTGGCCGCGGCCCCCGACCCCCTGACGGCCCGCGCGGGTTGAGCCGCTCGGCGCACGCCGCTGCGCCGTCGGCACCCAACCGAGCGAAGGGCGTTTCGCGGCGCCACCGCACGGCCACCTGATCCTTCGACCCCATCGTCGAGACCAGGAGGTCCTCATGGGACTGGTTACGCACGCGATCGCCTTCGGACTCGGCTACGCCCTCGCCACGCCGGAGGGGCGGGCCCGCCTCACCGGCCTGCGCGACCAGGGCGCGGAGCTCGCCCGCCGCCCCGAGGTGAAGCAGGTCCGCGAGAAGGCCTGGGACGCCGTCGGCGACGCCGGCCTCGCCGCCCGCAACCGCCTCGCCGCCCGCCGCGCCGGCTCGTCGGACAGCGGCTCGTCCGGCAGCGCCCCGTCCGGCACGGCGGCATCCGGCACGGCGGCGTCCGGCACGGCAGCGTCGGGGGCCGCGGCCACCGGCGGCACCGGCACGGGCGACAGCCCGGCCACCGCCGCCCCGACCCCGGTCGCCGTCGTCCCGACGCCCGGCGCGGGCGTCACGGGCGACTCGGTCGACGACACCGTCCTCGGCGAGGTCGGGCCCGAGAACATCTCCGGCACCACGGTCGCCGAGGACACCCGCGCGGTCGTCCTGGGCCTGCCGGACGCCGACCCCGAGCTCGCCACCCCGCCCGCCAAGCGGAAGTAGTCCGTCCGGTTCGACCCGCCGAGACCCGCCGGCCCCTCGGACCGGCGGGTCTCGGCGTGCTCGCGCCGTGTGCCGCCGCCGGTCGTCGTGCAGGCGGTCGGCTCCACCACGGCGACGAGCTGTCGCCGGGGCACCGGCTGTGACGCTCCGGCCTCCGGCAGCGCCCGGCGAGTCCCGCCCTCGTGCCCGGCGAGTTCCGCATCCGTGCTCGGCGGGTCCCGCGCCTCCTCGGGCGAGCGCTCGCCCGCCCGTCCCGCCGCCCCTCCCGCCGCCGAGCTGGGCCGCCGGGCCCGACTGCGAGCCGGTGCCGTCCTGATCGGGTACCGGGCGACTCCCGATCGCGTGGCCGATCACGTCGCGTAGTCCCGCGAACCGTTCCGCGTCTCTTCGAGTGGTGACCGATCGCGCGGGGTGACGGAAACGGCCATCCGACCCGGGTGGTCGCGGAAACAGATCCGCCGGATCGGACGCATATCCTCACGTCGAGTACTCGCCATCACACGATGGTGGTAGTTGATGCGGGTGGTCGGGGTGAATCCGGATAGCGTTCCTGTCGTCAGCGAGGCTCCCCTCCTCGAGCTGGCACCGGGAAAGACATTCGACAGGAGAAGAAACGTGCTGAAGAAGGCTGGGATCCTCGTTGCCGCCACCGCTGCGGGCCTGCTCGCGGTGAGCCCGCTCGCCTTCGCCACCGGCAAGGGGGACCACGGTCACCACGGCGGGAACGACGGCGACCGCCAGGTCAACCGCGTCGACAACGACCGCGAGAGCGCGCAGACCGGCCTGGTGAACGTGGGTGACGTGCAGGTCGTCGACGACGCCAACGTCTGCCCCGCCATCCCCGTGGCCGCCGGCCTGGGCAACGTCCTCGGCGTCCTGGGCACCGGGGTCGGGGCCGCCGACGCCTCCGTCGACGACGTCACGTGCGTGAACGACGAGAGCATCGACCAGAACAACCTCGACGACTGATCCGTCGTCGCGGAGCGCGGAAAGCGCTCCGACCGGGGAACTGCGCCGGGCCGCTGATGCGGCCCGGCGCCGTCCTTCTCCCACCATTCCCCGGACCGTTCCTCCCCGTCCGTGGGAAGCGCCGTCGCTGCGGGCCCGACCGGCGACGACCAGTGGTCCCGCGGCCCGCGGGTTAGGCTCGGCGGCATGAGCGCGCCGCCCGGACCCGTCTCGCCCGCGGTGATGCGCGAGGTCCTCGGGCACTTCGTGACCGGCATCGTCGTGATCACCGCGCTGGACGACGGCGGGCCGCTGGGCTTCACCTGCCAGTCGTTCTCGTCGCTGTCGCTGGAGCCGCCGCTGGTGAGCTTCGCGCCCGCGCGCACCTCGCGGACGTGGCCGCGGATCCGGGACGTCGGCGCGTTCTGCGTCAACGTGCTCGCCGCCGACCAGCAGGACGTCTCCGCCCGGTTCGCCCGCTCCGGCACCGACAAGTTCGCCGGGCTGCCGTGGCGGCCGGGTGCGGGGGGCGCCCCCCGCATCGAGGGCGTCAGCGCCTGGATCGACTGCGTCCTGCGCGACGAGGTCGACGGCGGTGACCACACCATCGCCATCGGGCTCGTCCAGGACCTCGGTGCCCACCCCGAGCGGCTCCCGCTGCTGTACTACCGCGGCCGCTACGGCGTCACGGCCGACCCGCCCGCCTGAGCGCCGGTCAGGACCACGAGCGGGCCGAGCGGGCCGACCAGTACTCCGCCGGGTCCTGCGCCAGGTCCGGCAGCGCCCCGGGATCGACGTCGACCGCGGCCGCGTTGCTCGCCACCTGCTCGGCGTCCACCGCCCCGGACAGCACGCGCGTCGCCCACGGCTGCGCGAGCGCCGCGGCGATCGCGAGCCGGTCGAGCGGCACGCCCCGCTCGCGCGCGAGCCCGTCGGCCCGCGGGTCGGCGTCGGGGGTCGGGGCCAGCCGGCCGTTCGCCACGGGCTCCTTGACGATCACCTGCGCGCCGGCTGCGTGCGCCTCGGCCAGCGCGGGGGCCACCGAGGTCTCCAGGAGGTTCCAGGTGCACTGGAACGAGGTGAACAGCGGCTCGCCGTCCACCCGCACCTCCAGGGCGCGGCGCACCGCGTCGGCCTGCGCGGGTCCCGACGTCGAGATCCCCACCCGCACCCCCTCGGCCCGCAGCTCCGCCAGCGCCCGGTGCAGGGGGGCGTCGTCGAGCACGCCGGTGTCGAGGGTGGCCGAGTGCACGTGGTAGACCGCCGGGCGGCCGAGCACGGCGCGGGTCTGCGCCCACTGCTCGGTGAACGCGGCGAGCGAGTGGTCCTTCACCTCGTGGACGTCGGCGTCCAGCCGCCAGTCGCCGACGTAGCGGTAGCCCCACTTCGAGCCGACCACCACGTCGTCGCGCTCGGGGTGCGCGGCCAGCCACGCGGCCAGGAACTCCTCGGCCCGCCCGTAGGAGCGCGCCACGTCGACGTAGCGGACGCCGGCCGCGTAGGCCGCGTCCAGGACGGCGCGGGTGCGGGCGGCGAGGGCGTCGACGCTGCGGTCCACGCCCAGGTCCGCCGAGCGGCCCGCGGTGATGTAGGCCGGACGGGCCACCGCGGCCAGTCCGATCCCCAACCGATCAACCCCTGCCCGCTGCGCCGCCACGGGCGTAGGTTACGGACGTCACCGACGACGAGAGGCGCCCGCCGATGAAGAAGCTGATCAACGATCCGGCCGACGTGGTGGCCCAGGCGCTGCGGGGGGTGGAGCGGGCGCACCCCGAGCTGCGGGTCGACCACGAGCACCGGCTCGTGGTGCGCGGGGACGCACCCGTGCAGGGCAAGGTCGGACTGGTGTCCGGCGGCGGGTCCGGCCACGAGCCCCTGCACGGCGGGTTCGTCGGACCGGGGATGCTCGACGCCGCGTGCGCCGGGGAGATCTTCACCTCGCCGGTGCCCGACCAGGTGCTCGCCGCCACGCAGGCCGTCGACGGCGGTGCGGGCGTGCTGCACATCGTGAAGAACTACACCGGCGACGTCATGAACTTCGAGATGGCCGCCGAGCTGGCCGAGGGCGTCGAGGTGGTCGCGGTCGTCACCGACGACGACGTCGCGGTCACCGACAGCCTCTACACGGCCGGGCGGCGCGGCGTCGGTGTCACCGTGCTGCTGGAGAAGATCGCCGGCGCGGCGGCCGACGAGCGCCGCTCGCTCGCCGACGTCGCCGACGTCGCGCGCCGGGTCAACGCGGCCGGCCGCAGCATGGGCATGGCCCTCACCTCGTGCACCGTCCCCGCGGCCGGGCAGCCGACGTTCGACCTGGCCGAGGACGAGATCGAGATCGGCATCGGCATCCACGGCGAGCCCGGACGGCGCCGGGAGAAGACGATGCCGGCGCGCGACGTCGCCCGGGCGCTCGTCGAGCCGATCCTCGCCGACCGCGACTTCACCGGCGGGCCGGTGCTCGCGTTCGTCAACGGCATGGGCGGCACGCCGCTGCTGGAGCTCTACCTCATGTACGACGAGGTGGCGCGGCTGCTCGACGACGCCGGCGTGCAGGTGGTGCGCTCGCTCGTCGGGCCCTACATCACGAGCCTGGAGATGGCGGGCTGCTCGGTCACCCTGCTCGAGATGGACGACGAGCTGACCCGCCTGTGGGACGCGCCGGTGCGCACGCCGGGGCTGCGGTGGGGCGCATGACCGACGCCGGTCCCCGGCCGATCGACGCCGCCGCGCTGGAGCGCTGGGTCCGGGCGTTCGCGGCGTCGATCGCGGAGCACGCCGACGAGCTCACCCGGCTCGACTCGGCCATCGGCGACGCCGACCACGGCGCCAACCTGGCCCGCGGCACGGCCGCGGTGCTGGCCAAGCTGGACGCGAGCGGCGGACCGGCGGTGCTGCTCAAGCAGGTGGGCATGACGCTGGTGAGCACCGTGGGCGGGGCCAGCGGCCCCCTCTACGGCACGTTCTTCCTGCGCATGGCCACCGCCGCCGGCGACGCCGCCGAGCTCGACGCGGCCGCGTTCGGCGCGGCGCTGCGGGCCGGTGTCGAGGGCGTGGTGGCGCGGGGCAAGGCGGAGCGGGGCGACAAGACCATGCTCGACGCGCTGCTGCCCGCCCTGGACGCCTACGACGCCGCGCTCGGTCAGGGGGACCAGCGGGGCGGGGACCTGGCGGGGATCCTGCGCGCCGCGGCGGACGCGGCCGCGCAGGGGCGCGACGCCACGGTGCCGCTGCAGGCCCGCAAGGGCCGGGCCAGCTACCTGGGGGAGCGCAGCGTCGGCCACCAGGACCCGGGCGCCACCTCGGCGACGCTGCTGCTGGAGGCGGCCGCGGCCGCGATCCCGTGACCGGTCCGGTCGGACTCGTCGCGGTCTCCCACTCCCGCGCGCTCGCCGAGGCCGCGGTGGCGCTCGCGCGGGAGATGGCCGCGCCCGACCAGCCGATCGAGGTGGCCGCGGGCGCCGACGACGGCGGGTTCGGTACCGACGCCGTCGCCATCGCGGCCGCCATCGGGGCCGCCGACCGCGGGGCCGGGGTCGTCGTCGTGATGGACCTGGGCAGCGCGGTGCTGTCGGCCGAGCTCGCGCTGGAGCTGCTCGACGACCCCGCGCTCGCCGACGCGGTGGTGCTGTGCCCGGCGCCGTTCGTCGAGGGGCTCGTGGTGGCCGCCGTGGCCGCGGCGGGCGGGGCCGACCGCGCGGAGGTGGCGGCCGAGGCCGCGGGCGCGCTCGCGGGCAAGGCGAGCCAGCTGGGCGGGCCCGCACCCGCGGAGGAGGAGCCCGTCCCAGAGGAGTCCGTCCCGGAGGAGGGGGCGGGCGCGGTGGGGGGCGCGTTCGTCGTCGCCGACCCGCACGGCCTGCACGCCCGCCCGGCCGCCCGCCTCGTCGCGGTGGTCCGGGAGCACCCCGACGCCCGGGTGCGGCTGCGCAACGCCACGACCGGGTCCGGGTGGGTGCCCGCCGGGAGCCTGTCGCGGGTCGCCACGCTCGGTGCGCTGCGCGGCCACCGCGTCGAGGTCGCCGCCGAGGGGCCGGCGGCCGACGCCGCCCTGCGCGCGGTGCTCGACCTGCACGCGGCCGAGCCGGCGACCCGGCCCACCGGTCCGCCGCCGGCCGCGGTGCCGCCCGGGGGGACCCTCGGGCTCTCCGGCGGGGTCGCGGTCGGTCCCGCCCACCCGCTCGACTCCCGCGTGCCCGTGCCCGACGAGCCGTCGCGCGGGTCGGCCGAGGAGGCGGCCCGGCTCGACGCCGCGCTCGCCGCCGTCGGCCGCGAGATCGACGCGACCGCCCCGGGCACCGGTCCCGGGTCGGACGAGGCGGCGGCGATCTTCGGCGCCCACCGCCTGCTGCTCGACGACCCCGACCTCGTCGACCCCGCCCGCGCGGCCGTCGCTGCCGGAGCGCCCGCCCCGCGGGCCTGGGCCGACGCCGTCGCCGCCACGGCCCGCGCGTTCGCCGCCCTGCCCGACCCGTACCTGGCCGGGCGGGCCGCCGACGTGGAGGCGGTGGGGGAGCAGGTGCTGCGCGAGCTGGTCGGCGCCCCACCGCCCGCGCCCGCCCCGCCCGGGGCGGTGGTGGTCGCGGCGGACCTCACGCCCGCGCAGGTCGTCGCGCTCGACACCGGCGTGGCCGGGGTCGTGCTCGCCGGCGGCGCCGCCACCGCGCACGCCGCGATCCTGCTGCGCGCCCGCGGTCTGCCGGCGGTGGGCGGGGCCGGGTCCGCCGTGCTGGACCTGGCGCCCGGCACGCCCGTCGCCCTCGACGGCGGCACCGGTGAGCTGGTCCTCGACCCGCCCCCGGACGTCGTGGCCGCCTTCCGCGCCCGCGCCGCCGACCGGGCCGCCGCCGCACGCCGGGCGGCCGAGCGCTCCGGCGAGCCCGCGGTCACCCGCTCCGGGATCCGGGTGCTGGTCGGGGTCAACGCCGGGTCGGCGGCCGACGCCGCCGCGGGCGCGGCGCAGGGCGCGGACCTGGTCGGGCTGCTGCGCACCGAGTTCCTGTTCCTCGACCGCGGCGCCGCTCCCGACGTCGACGAGCAGGAGGCCGCCTACCGCGCGGTCGCCGAGGCCGTCGGCGGCCGCCGCGTCACCCTGCGCACGATCGACGTCGGCGGGGACAAGCCGCTGCCCTACCTGCCGCTGCCCGCCGAGGCCAACCCGTTCCTGGGGCTGCGCGGCATCCGGCTCGCCCGGCTGCGGCCCGATCTGCTCGCCGACCAGCTCCTCGCCGCGGTGCGGGTCGCCCACGACACGCCGCTGAGCATCATGTTCCCGATGGTCGCGGTGCTCGACGAGCTGCTGGACGCCCGGCGGGCGCTGGAGGAGGCCGTCGCCCGCGAGGGCCGCGGCGCCCCGGCCGGGCTGCAGGTGGGGATGATGGTGGAGGTGCCGGCGGCCGCGCTCGCCGCCGCGGAGTTCGCGCCCCACGTCGACTTCTTCTCCATCGGCACCAACGACCTGGTCCAGTACGCCCTGGCCGCGGAGCGGGGCAACCCGGCCGTCGCGCACCTGGCCGACCCGCTGCACCCCGGCGTGCTCGGCCTGGTCGAGGCCGTCGGCCGGGCGGCGGGGGAGCGGGTGCTGGTGGCGGTGTGCGGCGAGGCCGCCGCCGACCCCCGCGCCGCCGCCCGGTTCGTGGACCTGGGCGTGCGGGAGCTGTCGGTGGCCGCGCCCGCGGTGCCGGGCACCAAGGAGGCGGTGCGGGAGCTGGACCGGCCCCGCGGCTGACCCCGGACGCGCGGACGGCCCCCGCACCGGGGTGCGGGGGCCGTCCGTGGCGGGTCAGCTGGCGTAGGCGCGCAGCCGGTCGGCGCGCTCGCCGATCCGGAGCTTGGCCATGACCTCGCGCTCGATCTGGCGGACGCGCTCGCGGGAGAGCCCGAAGCGGCGGCCGATCTGGTCGAGCGTGCGGGGCTGGCCGTCGTCGAGGCCGTAGCGCATGCGGATCACGTGCTGCTCGCGGTCCTCCAGCGTGGAGAGCACGCGGCGCAGGTCCTCGTGCAGCAGCCGGGAGACCACGGTGGTCTCGGCGTCGGTGGCCTCGCCGTCCTGGATGAAGTCGCCCAGGGGCGCCTCCTCCTCGGACCCGACCGGCATGTCCAGCGACACCGGGTCGCGGGCGTGGTCGAGGAGGTCGGCGATCTTCTCCTCGGCGATGCCGGACTCCTCCGCCAGCTCCGCGTGGGTGGCGTCACGGCCCAGCTTCTGGTGCAGGTCGCGCTTGATCCGCGCCAGCTTGTTGACCTGCTCCACCAGGTGCACGGGCAGCCGGATCGTGCGGGCCTGGTCGGCCATGCCGCGCGTGATCGCCTGCCGGATCCACCAGGTGGCGTAGGTGGAGAACTTGAAGCCCTTGGCGTAGTCGAACTTCTCGACCGCGCGGATCAGGCCGAGGTTGCCCTCCTGGATGAGGTCCAGCAGCGGCATGCCGCGCCCGGTGTAGCGCTTGGCCAGGCTCACGACCAGGCGCAGGTTGGCCTCCAGCAGGTGGTTCTTCGCGCGCTCGCCGTCGCGGACGACGGCGCGGAGGTCGGCGGCGTACTGCCGCGGGATCTCGCCCGGCGCTGCGGTGTCGAGCACGTGCTGGGCGAAGACGCCGGCCTCGATGCGCTTGGCCAGCTCGACCTCCTGCGCGGCCGTGAGCAGGGCGGTCTTGCCGATGCCGTTGAGGTACACGCGGACGAGGTCGGCGGCCGGGCTCTGGGCGTCGAGGTCCTCGGCGGTGAGCTCCGGGCGGCCCGTCGGGGCGTCCGTGTCGTCGTTCTCGGTCTCGACGGTCTCGACATCGGCAGGGGTGCGCCCGGCGGGCGCCGCTGCGCGCCGCGACGCGGTACGCTGGCCGGGAATCGAGGCCGGTCCGGCGAAGGTCGGTGCGGTCATGTGGAGTTCCTCCCCTGCGCGACCCGGGCGGCGCGTCTGCGGGTGGTCGTCGGGTGCGTGCCACCTGCCGCCGGGGTTCTCACGAGGTGAACGCCCCCGTGCCGGTAATCGTTCCCGCGTACGGAGCGCCTACACCGGATTCTCAGCGCACCCTCAGGCGGGTACCTCGACGATCACGGTGAACGGGCCGTCGTTCACCGACTCCACCGCCATCTCCGCCCCGAACACCCCCGTCGCCACCGGTGCACCCCGCTCCCGCAGCGCGGTCACCACCGCCTCCACCAGCGGCGCAGCGGTCTCCGGCGCCGCGGCGGCCGACCAGGACGGGCGGCGGCCCTTGCGCGTGTCGCCCTGCAGCGTGAACTGGCTCACGACGAGCAGGGGCGCGCCCGTCTCCGCGCAGGAGCGCTCGTCGCGCAGGATGCGCAGCTCGTGCAGCTTGCGGGCCATCGCCGCCGCCTGGGCCGGGCCGTCGTCGCGGTGGACCCCGAGCAGGACGAGCAGGCCGGCGCCGATCTCGCCGACCACCGCGCCGTCGACGGTCACCGACGCGCGCGTGACGCGGGCCGCCACCGCCCTCACGGCGTCGACCCGGTCGGGACCAGCAGGCCGTGCCGCACGAACTCCCGCACCGCGGGCAGCGTGGCTGCCACCAGCTCGTCGACCGGGCGGTCGTGGGCGAAGGACAGCAGCTCCAGCAGCTCGCGCAGCGGCAGCGCGCCCCGGCAGCCCGCGAGCAGGGCCGCGGCGGGGGCGTCCACCTCGTGGCGCCAGCGCGGCCCGTCGAGCAGCGCCACCGAGCGGCCGGCCTCCACCCAGCCCGCGCCGGGGTCGTCGGCGGGCCCCGGCTCCGACCAGCTCTCCAGCACCACCCCGTCCGGCACGCTGAGCCGCGCGTCGAGCAGCGCCTCGTCGCGGGCGTGGGCGCGCAGCCAGTCGACGCGGGCCAGCCAGCCCGTCACCTCCGGGCCGAGCGGGTCGGTGACCTCGCCGAGCAGGTCCTCCACGACCACCGCCGGGTCGGAGTCCGTGCGGCGCAGCAGCAGGAACCCGAACCCGACGGCCTCCACTCCGGCGCCCTCCAGCCAGTCCAGCCACGCGCCGGCCTGCGCGCGCGCGGCGGGGGAGCCGAGGTCGAGCCCGGCGTCGCGCTGCCACGTGCCGACGTGCAGCGCGGGGTCGGCCACCTCCCGCTGCACGATCCAGGCGTCCACGCCGTCGGGCAGCCAGGAGCGGACGCGGTCGGGCCAGTCCTGGCCGCGCACGTGCAGCCACGAGCCGAGCAGCTGCGCCACGCCGCCCGGTCCGAGGTGGGCGGGCAGGTCGGCCACGAGCGCGGCGAGGGCGTCGTCGCCGCCGCGACCGGAGTCGCGGTAGACGTAGTCGACGCGCGGCGGGCCGGGCACGAAGGGCGGGTTGGAGACGATCCGGTCGAAGCGCCGTCCCGCCACCGGCTCCAGCCACGGCCCGTCCAGGAGCTCGACGTCGAGCCCGTTGAGGGCGAACGTGGCGCGGGCCAGCGCGAGCGCGCGCGGCGCGACGTCGGTGGCGGTGACCGAGCGCGCGTGCCGGGTGGCGTGCAGGGCCTGCACGCCGCAGCCGGTGCCCAGGTCGAGCAGCGTCCCGACCGGCGTGCGGTCGGTGGCGGCGGCCAGGGTCAGCGACGCGGCGCCGACCCCGGTGACGTGCTCGCGGTCCTGGCGCCGGGAGTCCAGGTCCGACAGCACCCACCAGTCCCCGTCGTCGTCGCCGTAGGGGCGCAGGTCCAGCTCGGCGCGCCAGCCGTCGCCGTCGCGGCGCAGCAGGGCGGGGACGTCCGCGGGGTCGAGCGGGGACAGCGCGGCGCGCACCGCGGCGTCCGGCTCGACGCCGCCGAGCAGCAGCAGCCGCACCAGCACGCCCAGCTCGCCGCCGTCGCGGGACGCGCGGAACCCGGGTTCCACCTCGCCGCGGCCCAGCGCCGCGTGCGCCGACGGACCGAGCAGGTCGCGCACCCCGTCGGGGGTGTAGCGGTGGCGGGCGAGGGCGGCGCGGAGCGGGTCGATCGCGGCGGGGAGGAGCACGGCGGTCGGGAGCACGGCGGAGGACAGTACGGCTCGGGCCGACCAGGTCACGCGAGCGGGCCCCGCAGGAGGCTGGCCCGGGAGTGCCGCTCGTCGCCGTCCCAGCGCTCGGCGGACACGTCGACCCGGCCGTAGGCCGCGAGCGGCAGGTCGGCGGGCACGGTGAACGCGCCCCGGAAGCCGTCGCCGTCGGGGGCCAGCGAGCCCAGGGCGACCAGGCGCGTGCCGGTCGCGTCCATCAGCCACGCCTCCAGGTGGTCCGAGCCGGGCGGGAGCACCACCCCGCGCACCCGCACGACGACGACCACCCCGCCGGCCACCTCCGCCGTGGCGGCCGAGCCGGACGCGCCCGGGCCGCCGTCCACGGCGGCCAGGACCGCGATCGGCCGCTCGGCCGGCGGCGCGGCGCCCAGGCCGTACCCGACGCCGGTGCCGACGGCCAGCGCCAGCAGCGACGCGGCCACGGGCACCGCGAGGCGCTGCCACCGCGGGCGCGGCCCGACCAGGCCGAGCTCCCGGGTGATGGCCGTCCAGATGCGCTCGGGCGGGTCGGGGTGGTCCAGGCCGTCGCCGCGGCCGGCCACCGCGAGCTCGACCGTGCGGCGCAGCGACTCGACGTGCCCGTGGCAGAGCGGGCACTCCCGCAGGTGCTCCTCCACGCGCGGGTCGGGGCGCTCGGCGGGCAGCGCGGCCAGGGCGAGGCGGTCAGGATCGGGGTGCCACACCGTCGACCTCCCACCTCGTCGCAGCCGTTCCGGACCCCGCCGGAGGTGGCTCCCGACCGTGCCGGGCGGGAGTCCCGCCGGCGCTGCGGTCCACCGGTGCGGGGGATCGTCGGAGAACGCCGGACGCACGACGGTTCGTTGCGGCGGGGGTGGACGGTTCGGCCCCGCCGGCCGCGCGGCAGCGCCGTGGCCCCGCTGCGGTCGTGCTGCAGCGGGGCCACGGTCCTGCCGTCGCGGGTCCGGCGGCGCCGTCCCCGCCGGGTCAGCGGCGCGCGGCGGCGGCGCGGGCCCCCGCGGCCACCGCGACCGCACCCCCGGCCAGGCCGAGCACCAGCAGACCCGCCGGCACGCCGGAGTCCGACGGCGCGCCGGACGGCGCGCCCGAGGGGACGCCGGAGGGGGCGCTGTGGAGGCCGTCGATGGTGAAGGCGACCAGGTCGAGGTTGCCGTCCTCCAGGGAGCCGATGGCGTGGACGAAGGTGGCGGTGCCCTCGGTGAGCTCCAGGTCGGCGGGGCCGATGACGGGGTCGGTGGTGCCCGCGGCGGCCACCGCGGCGGAGACGGTGCCGGCGGGGACCTCCAGGGCCTCCTCGTTGGGGTTGGTCAGCCCGGACACCACGGCCGAGCCGCCGGCGAGGACGTCCACGGCGGGGGCGGCGGCGGTGTGGCGGACGACGAGGCGGGCTTGTCCGGCGGGGACGTCGGTGACGTCGTTGACGAACGGGGTGACGGTGGGTTCGCCGGCGTCGGTGAGGTGGGCGACGACGGTGGCGTTGCCGCCGGCGGGGACGGTGGCGGTGGCCGAGAGGAGGGGTTCGCCGGTGCCGTCGGCGGCGTCGGCGGGGAAGATGGCGATCTCGCGGTCGCCGGCGGGGAGGTCGACGGGGCCGGCGTTGGTGGCGGGGGCGAAGTCGTCGAGGGCGCGCTGGCCGTCGACGTAGACGTCGACGGGGGTGTCGGGGATGCCGTGGACGACGTAGACGGTGCCGGTCTCCTGGGCCAGGGCGGTGGGGGCGGTGGCGAGCAGGGTGCCGGAGGCCAGCACGGCGGCGGCGACGGCGAGAACGGGACGGCGCACGGGAGGTGGTCCTTCCATCGGGGGGAGCTTGCAACCCCCTACCGCCGTCCCTCGTGTTCCGGATGCACCGATCTGCGCGGCGCTACCCTGAGCCCGTGCCGCTGCAGCTGAGCCAGGACGCCGACGCCGACGCGCTGCTGGACCGCGACCCGTTCGCCCTGCTCGTCGGCATGCTGCTCGACCAGCAGTTCCCCATGGAGCGGGCGTTCGCCGGACCCGCTCTGCTGGCGCGCCGCCTCGGCACCGACGTGCTCGACCCGCGCGCGGTCGCCGCCCACGACGCCGACGACCTCGTCGCGCTCATGACCGGTCCGCCGGCCGTGCACCGCTACCCGAAGGCGATGGCCGCGCGCGTCCAGGCGCTCGCCGCGCACGTCGTCGAGCAGTACGACGGCGACGCCGCCGCGCTGTGGACCGGCGCCCACGACGGCCGCGAGCTGTACGCCCGGCTGGCCGCCCTGCCCGGCTACGGCCGGCAGAAGGCGCAGATCTTCGTCGCGCTGCTGGGCAAGCAGCGCGGCGTGACGCCCGACGGCTGGCGCGAGGCCGCCGGGGCGTACGGCGAGGAGGGGTCGCACCGCTCCATCGCCGACGTCGTCGACCCGGAGTCCCTCGCCCGCGTGCGCGAGTCCAAGCAGGCCGCCAAGGCCGCCGCCCGGGCCGCGAAGGGCTGAGCGGTGCACCGGCTGGCGCCCGGCGCCCGGGTCGTCGACCCCGACCAGGTCTGCGACGCGGCCGCGGTGCTCGCCGACACCGAGCGGCTCCGGGACGCCGCCGGGATCCTCGGCGCCCTGGGCGACGCCAACCGGCTGGGCATCCTGCTGGCGCTGCACCACGCCGGTGACCTGTGCGTGTCCGACCTCGCGTTCGCGGTCGGGATGAGCGACAGCGCCGTGTCGCACGCCCTGCGGCTGCTGCGCGCCCACGGCATGGTCACCGCCCACCGCCAGGGCCGGCTCGTGCGCTACCGCGTGGCGGGCGAGCTGACCGTGCGGCTGCTCGACGCGGTGTCCGTCCACGCCGTCGGCGAGCTGGACCTGCACCACCACGCCTGAACACTTCATCAGATGTCAACGCTTCGGCTACGGTGCCCGCATGCACATCGCCGAGGGGTACCTGCCCCCGCTGCACGCGGCGGCCTGGACGGCGGCGGCAGCGCCGTTCGTCGTCCACGGGGCCCGGGCGGTGGTCCGGCAGGTGCGGGAGGACCCCGACAGCCGCCTGCTCCTCGGCGCCGCGGGGGCGTTCGCGTTCGTCCTGTCCGCGCTGAAGATCCCCTCGGTCACCGGGTCGAGCTCGCACCCCACCGGCACCGGCCTGGGGGCGGTGCTCTTCCGCCCGCCCGTGATGGCGCTGCTCGGCACCGTCGTGCTGCTGTTCCAGGCGCTGCTGCTCGCCCACGGCGGCATCACGACGCTCGGGGCGAACGCGTTCTCCCTCGCCGTCGTCGGACCGTGGGTCGCCTACGGGGTGTTCGTGCTGGTCCGGCGCCTGGGCGGGCGCCTGGAGGTCGGGGTGTTCCTCGCCGCCGCCCTCGCCGACCTCGCGACCTACTCCACGACCGCCGTCCAGCTCGCGCTCGCCTTCCCCGACGCCCGGTCCGGCGTCGCGGGTTCGCTGGTGACCTTCGGGGCGATCTTCGCCGTGACGCAGGTGCCCCTGGCCGTGGCCGAGGGCCTGCTCACGGTGCTGGTGGTGCGGCTGCTCGTGCAGGTCGCCCCCGAGGACCTGGCGCGGCTGCGGGTGCTCGCGCCGACCGGGCGGGCCGCGTGATGCCCCGCGCCGCGGTCGACGCGCTGCTCGTCCTGGCCGTGGTGCTGCTCGTCGCGCTGCCGCTCGCGCTCGTCGAGGGCGACTTCGACGGCTCCGACGGGGCGGCCGTCGAGCGGATCGACGCCACCGGCTACGTGCCCTGGTCGACCCCGCTGTTCGAGCCGGCCCCGGAGACCGCGTCCGGGCTGTTCGCCCTGCAGGCCGCGCTGGGCGCCGGGGTGCTCGGCTACGTCCTGGGCACCTACCGGGCGCGCCGGGACCGGCCCCCCGCCTGACCGCCGTGCTCCTCGACGACCTGGCCGCCACCCACCCCTGGCGGCACCGCCACCCCGGGGAGAAGGCCCTGCTCGCGCTCGGGCTGCTCGGCTGCGCCGTCGCCCTGCCCCCGTGGCCGGGAGCCGCGCTCGCCGGTGGCGCCGCGCTCGCCGTGCTGCTCGGCCCGCTGCGCCTGCGTCCGGCCGCGGTGCTCCGGGCTCTGCGCGCGCCGGTGGTGTTCGTGCTGGTGGGGGCGCTGCCGCTGCTCGTCGCCGTGGGGGGCGACCCGGTCGTGCGCCCGGCCCCCGGCGGGCCCGCCGCCGCGCTGGGCCTCGCCGGGCGCGGCACCGCGGCGCTGCTGTGCCTCGTGCTGCTGGCCGTCACCGTCCCGCCCGCCGACGCGCTGCCCCGGCTGGTGCGCCTCGGCGTGCCGCCCGCCGTCGTCGAGGTGGCCGGGCTCGTGCACCGCATGCTGTTCCTGCTTCTCGACGCGGCCACCGCCGTCCGGGAGGCCCAGGCCGCCCGGCTCGGGTACCGCGACGTGCGCACCGGCTACCGGTCGGTGGCCGGGCAGGCCGCCGCCGTGTTCGTGGCCGCGTTCGACCGGGCGCGCCGGCTGGAGGAGGGCCTCGCCCTGCGCGGCTACGACGGGGCGCTGCGGGTCGTGGTGGAGGCGCGGCCGGTGTCGCGGGCGTTCGTGGCGGGCTCGCTGCTGCTGGTGGCGGCGGTGGCGGCGGCGGGCCTCCTGCTGCGACCGGGGGTCCTGTGACCGCCCCGGTCCTCGAGGGCCGGGGTCTGCGGTTCGGCCACGACCCCGCCCGCCCGGTGCTCGACGGCGCCGACGTCGCGTTCCCCGCCGGCCGCCGCGTCGCCGTCCTCGGCCCCAACGGCGGGGGCAAGACGACGCTGTTCCGGCTGCTCGCGGGCGCGCTGGTGCCGCAGGCGGGGCGGGTGCTGCTCGACGGCGAGCCCGTCGGGCCCCGCCGTCGCGGGCTCACCCCGCTCCGCCGGGCCGTCCAGCTCGTCCTGCAGGACCCCGACGACCAGCTGTTCTCCGCCACCGTCGCCCAGGACGTCTCGTTCGGGCCGGTCAACCTCGGCCTGCCCGACGACGAGGTGCGCGCCCGCGTCGCCGGCGCCCTGGCCGCGCTCGGCGTCGCCGACCTGGCCGACCGGCCGGTCCACCGGCTGTCGTTCGGCCAGCGCAAGCGCGTGACGATCGCCGGCGCGGTCGCCATGGCCCCGCGCCTGCTCGTGCTCGACGAGCCCACCGCCGGGCTCGACCCCGCCGGCGTCGAGGCGCTGCTGGAGGTGCTGGCCGCGCTGCACGCCGCCGGCACCACCACGGTGCTGTCCACCCACGACGTCGACCTGGCCTGGCGCTGGGCCGACGACGTCGCCGTGGTCGCCGACCGCCGCGTCACCGCCGGTCCGGCCGCCGCGCTCCTGGGCGACGCGGCCCTGCTCGCCGCGGCCGGGCTGGGGCCGGCGTGGGCGCCCGCGGTGCACCGCCTGCTCGCCCGCGCGGGGGTGTCCGCGTACCCGCGAACGGCCGCCGAACTCGCCGCCGTGCTGGTGTCCGACGCCACCGGTGCGGACGCGCGCGCCCGGGTCGCGGGTGGCACAGTGGGACACGGCACGCAGACGAGTGCGCCCCACGGCGCTGGCGAGGAGATGTCGTGTCCGAACCGATCCTGATCACCGATGCCCAGCAGTCGTACGACGACGAGCTGGCGGCGCGCAAGCAGCGCTACAAGGTGATGATGCTGATGCGCATCCCGCTGATGGTCCTCGCGGCCCTGTTCTACACGATGCCCTGGGTGGCCGTGACGCTGCTGGTGCTGTCGATCCCGCTGCCCTGGATGGCCGTGCTCATCGCCAACGACCGCCTCCCCCGGAAGGCCGAGACTCCGAACCGCTACCGCCCGGACCGGCCCCAGCTCGAGGAGCGCGGCCACACCGTCATCGACGGCTGATACACCGGTAGGCACTACCCATGTGCGGCCCCGGTCGGGGGGCGACCATCGGGGGATGACCCCACCGCAGGCCCGCGTCCGGCTCCTCGGCAGCGCGGAGGTCCGCGTGGACGGCGTGCGCGTGCCGCTCGGCGACGTGCCGCGCCTGGAGTCGCTGGTCGCGTTCCTGCTGCTGCACCGCGGCGAGCCGCAGCCCCGCCCGCTCCTCGCCGCCCGGCTCTGGCCGGACTCCACCGACGCCCAGGCGATGACCAACCTGCGCAAGGTCCTGCACGCCCTGCGCAGCCGGACGCCCGCGCTGGACCGCTGCGTCGAGATCACCCCGCGCACCGTGCGGTGGCGCACCGAGGTGCCGACCCGGCTCGACGTCGCCGCGTTCGAGGAGCTGCTCGCGACCGGCGGCGCGGGCCGCGGGGCCGCGCTGGGCGAGGCCGCCGCCCTCTACGGCGGGGACCTGCTGGAGGGCCGCGCCGAGGAGTGGGTGCTGGCCGAGCGCGACCGGCTCCGCCTGCGCCACCTCGACGCCCTCGACGAGCTGGCCGGCCTCCACGAGGCCGGGGGGCGGCTCGCCGAGGCGATCGCCGTCGCCGAGCGGCTCCGGCGCGCCGAGCCCCTGCGGGAGGAGACCCACCGGCGGCTCATGCGGCTGCACGCGGCCCGGGGCGACCGGGCGCGGGCGCTGGCCGTGTTCCACGAGTGCAGCTCCACCCTGGAGCGGGAGCTCGGCGTGCCCCCGGCGGCCGGGACCCGCGCGGCCTACGCGGCCCTGCTGTCGGCCGGGCCGACGCCGTCGGTGCCCGCCGCGTCCGCGGCCGCGGGTCCGCCGTTCGTCGGGCGCGCCGACGAGCGCGGCCGCCTGACCCGGGCCTGGCGCGCCGCCGAGGCGGGCCGGCCGGGGTTCGTGCTGGTCACCGGCGAGCCGGGCGTGGGCAAGACGCGCCTGGTCGACGAGTTCCGCGCGTGGTGCGCCCGTCGCGGCGCCGTCGTCGCCGACGCGCGCTGCTACGCCGTCGAGGGGCCGCTGGCCTACGGACCGGTCGTGTCCTGGCTGCGCTCCCCGGTGCTGGCCGCCCGGCTCCCGGCGCTGGACCCGCACCGCCTCACCGAGCTCGCCCGCCTCCTGCCCGAGCTGCTCGACGACGCACCCGGCCTGGCCCGCCCCGAGCGGCTGCCCGGCCCGGAGCTGCAGCGCCGGCTGTTCGACGCCGTCGCCTCCGCGGTCCTCGCCCCCGCGGGCGCGGTCCTGCTCGTCGTCGACGACCTCCACCACGGCGACGCCGCCACCTGCCGGCTCGTGCACTACCTGCTGCAAGTGCGGCCCGCGGCGCGGCTCCCGGTCGTGGCCACCGCGCGCGCCGAGGAGCTGGACGACGAGCACCCGGTGCGCGCCCTGCTGGCCGGCCTCCGCGCCGCGGGCGACGCGGGGGAGAGCGGCGTCGAGGTGGAGCTGGCCCGGCTCGACCGCGCCGAGACGGCCGCGCTCGCCGCCCGGCTCACCGGCGCCCCGCTGCCCGGTCCCGACCTGGACCGCCTGCACGCCGAGACGGAGGGCAACCCGCTGTTCGTCGTCGAGGGCCTGCGCGCCGGGTGGACCGCGGGCGTGGCGGTCAGCCCGCGGGTGCAGGCGGTGATCGAGGCCCGGCTCGTCCAGCTCCCCGACCCGGTCCGGGAGCTGGCCGAGACCGCCGCGCTGATCGGCCGCGAGTTCGACGTGGACGTCCTCGCCGCCGCGGCGGGCGTCGACGAGGACGGCCTGGTGACGGGCCTCGACGAGCTGTGGCGCCGGCGCATCGTCCGCGAGCGCGGCGCGCACGCCTACGACTTCGGCCACGGCCGGATCCGCGAGGTGGCGGCGGCCCGGATCGGCCCCGCCCGCCGACGGCGGCTGCACCGGCGGATCGCGCAGGTGCTGGAGCAGGGGCCGGGCACCGGCGACCCCGGCGTCGCCGCCCGCATCGCCGCGCACCACGAGCGGGCCGGCGCCGCGGCGCGCGCCGCGGAGTGGTACCGCCGCACCGCCGAGGCCCTCGGGCCGCTGCACGCCGACGCCCAGGTCGTCGCCCTGCTGGAGCGCTCGCTCGCGCAGCTGCGGACCCTGCCCGCCGGTCGCGACCGCGACGCCGCCGAGCTGACCACGAGGACGGCGCTGCTGGCCCCGCTCGCCTCGGTGGGCGGCTACGCCTCACCCGCCCTGTCCGCCACCCAGGAGCGGGCCCGGGTCCTGTCGGCGGGGCTCGGGGCGGAGCCCGCCCCGGCGCTGCTGCGCTCGCGCGCGATGAGCGCCTCCACCGTCGGCGACTTCGCCACCGCCCGGCGGATCGGTGCGCAGCTGCAGGCGGCGGGGGAGGCCGGCGGCGGGAACGTGCTGGTGGTCGAGGGCGCGTTCGTGCTCGGCATCGCGGCGTTCTGGGAGGCCGACTTCGAGGCCGCGCGCGGCCACCTGGAGCTCGCCGTGGACCGCTACCGGCCCGCGGAGCGCCACACCCACCTGCTCCACTACGGCAACGACCCCGAGGTCAGCTGCCTCGCCCGGCTGGGCAACACGCTGTGGTCCCTCGGCCGGCCCGACGAGGCCCGCCGCGCCCGCGCCGCCGCGCTCGACCGGGCCGCCGAGATCGGCCACGGCTACAGCCGCGGCATCGCCCTGCTGTTCGGCGCGCTGCTCGCCCTCGACGCCGGCGAGGAGGACCGGCTCCGCGCGTTCACCGCCGAGCTCGCCCGGGGGCAGGAGTCGCGCCAGCTGCAGGTCTGCACGGCCGCGTTCCAGGGCCACCTCGCGGTGCTCGACGGGGAGGCGGCCGCCGGGGTCGAGGCCGTCCGCGCCGCCGTCGCCCGCGACCGGGGCCACGACGCGCCGGGCCTGCAGGCCTGCCTCCAGCGGATCCTGCTGGCCGCGCACCTCGCCGCGGGCGACCCCGACGGGGCCGTGGCCGTGGCCGACCGGATGCTCGTGATGGGCGGCGGCGCGCGGGTGTGGGCGGCGGAGGCCCGCCGGGTGCGCGCCGCGTTCCCCGCGCGCACCGGCTGAGGAACGCCGGGAACGCCCACGGAACGGCGTCCTCGCGACAGTCCCCGGCATGACGATCCGTCCCGCCCCCACCGCCCCGCACCTGCGGGACCTCCTCCGCGACCGGCTGCTGGGTCCGGGCGAGCCGGGCCACGCCGAGGCCGCCCGGCCCTGGAACCTCTCCGCGCGCCAGGACCCGGCCCTGGTGGTCCGGGCCGCGAGCACCGCCGACGTCGTCGCCGCCGTGCGGCTGGCCCGCGCCGAGGGGCTCGGTGTCGGCGTGATGGCCACCGGGCACGGCACCGCGGCGCCGTGCGACGGCGGCCTGCTGATCTCCACCGCCGGCCTGCGCGACGCCCGCGTCGACCCGGTGGCGCGCACCGCCCGCGTCGCCGCCGGCGCCCGCTGGAGCGACGTGGTACCGGCCGCCGCCGCGCACGGGCTCGCGACCCTGACCGGGTCGAGCACCGGGGTGGGCGTGGTCGGCTACACGCTCGGCGGCGGCTTCGGCTGGCTGGGGCGCCGCTACGGCTTCGCCTCCGGCTCGGTCACCGCGGCCGAGGTGGTGACGGCCGACGGCGAGCTGGTGCGGGCCGACGCCGACGAGGACCCGGACCTGCTCTGGGGGGTCAAGGGCGGCGCGGGCAACCTCGGCGTGGTCACCGCGCTGGAGTTCGGCCTGCACCCCGTCGCCCGGGTGTACGGGGGCAACCTCTACCACCCCCTCGACCGGGCCCGCGACCTGCTGGAGTTCTACGCGGAGTGGAGCAGGACGCTCCCCGACGCGATGGCGACGGCGGCCACGTTCCGCCGCTTCCCGCCGCTGCCGCAGGTGCCGGAGCCGCTGCGCGGCCGGGCGTTCGTCGCCGTCCGCGGGTGCTGGAGCGGGCCCGACCCGCGGGACGGCGAGCGGCTGCTCGCGCCGGTCCGGGCCGCGCTCGGGGCGCCGGAGGTCGACACGTTCGCCGTCCTGCCCGTCGCCGGCACCGACGCCATCAGCTCCGACCCGGTGGACCCGATCGCCGTCCACCAGCACCACGAGCTGCTGCGCGAGCTGACCCCCGGCACGATCGACGCGCTCGTGGAGCTCGGCACCGACTCGCCGCTGGTGATGCTGGAGGCGCGGCAGCTCGGCGGGGCCCTCTCCCGACCCGGGCCGGACCTGAGCCCGATCGCCGGCAGCGACGCCCGCTTCACCCTCAACGCGGTCGGCGCGACCCCGACCCCGGAGGCCGTCCGCGCCGTCCGCGCCCACCTGGCCCGCCTGGCGGAGGCCCTGCGGCCGCACGCCACCGGGGAGCAGTACCTCAACTTCCTCGACCACGAGGGGGCGACCCCGCAGCGCGTCCGGGCCGCCTACTCACCCGCCGACCTGGCCCGCCTGGTCGCGCTCAAGGACCGCTACGACCCGCACAACCTGTTCCGCTTCAACCGCAACACCGCACCCACCGGAGGTCCCTCGTGAACCGCATCCTCGTCACCGGCGCGACCGGTAGCACCGGCCGCCACCTCGTCCCGCTGCTCCGCGCGGCCGGCGCGCCCGTCCGGGCGTTCGTCCGCGACCCCGGCCGGGCCGCCGAGGTCCTCGGCCCCGACGTCGACCTCGCCGTCGGCGACCTGGGCGACCCGTCCTCGGTGCGCGCCGCCCTGGCCGGCGTCGACCAGCTCCACCTGGCCTGCGGCAACCACCCCGAGCAGGCCCGGTGGGAGATCGCGGCCATCGATGCCGCGGCGGAGGCCGGCGTCGGGCGCATCGTGAAGCTCTCGGCGCTGGGCGCCCAGGTCGGCTCGCCCGTCGCCTTCACCGACGCCCACGGCCGGATCACCGAGCACCTGCGGACGGCCGGCCCGGCGCACGTCCTGCTGGAGCCGGCGTTCCTCATGTCCAACCTGCTCGCCGGGGCGGACGGCGTGCGGCAGGCTGACGCGCTGTTCCTCCCCGCGGCCGGGGCGAAGATCGCCATGATCGACCCGCGCGACGTCGCGCAGGTGGCCGCGGCCGTGCTCACCGGTGACGGCCACGACGGGCGCCGCTACGTCCTCACCGGCCCGGAGGCCGTCACCGTGGACGAGGTGGCCGAGCAGCTGTCGGCCGTCCTCGGCCGGCGGATCGGCTTCGTGCCGGTGCCCGACGGCGCCGCGGTCGCGCAGCTCGTGGCGGCCGGGGTGCCCGAGTGGTACGCGGCGAACGTGGTCGCCCAGTTCGGCGTGCTGCGCGAGGGCGCCCAGTCCGGCGTGCAGGACGTCGTGCGGGTGCTCACCGGACGCGACCCGCGCTCCGTCGGCGCGTTCCTGCGCGACCACGCGGGGGCCTTCGCCCGATGAGCCCGCCGACATGACCTACGCCCTGCTCCAACCCCTGGTCATCGCCGTCCTGGTGATCGTCGAGGTCGCGGTGTTCCAGCTGCGCGTCGCGCTCGCCGGCAAGGGCCGCAAGCGCATCGCCTCGGGGCTCGGCGCCACCAACGCGCTGATCTCCGTCGCCGCCCTCGGCCAGGTCCTGACCAGCCTCGACCGCCCCGCCAACGTCGTCGGCTACGCCGTCGGCGTGGCGGCCGGGGTGTACCTGGGCGCCACGGTCGACGAGCGGATCAGCGCCCGGTCCGCCCGTCGCCGGGGCCCCGCCCCCGCCCTCGCCGGCGACCTCGCGTCGCCGGCGGGGGCGCGGTAGCCCCGCTCACCGCCCGGCCGCGTGCCCCGCGGCCGGCGGGCGGGCACCGAGCCCGCCCACCGCCGCCGCCCCGGCCCGGCACCCCGCGGCCAGCGCCTCCGCCGGACCCTCCCCGGACAGCCGGGCGACGAGCACCCCGGCGTCGAAGGCGTCACCCGCGCCCGTCGGGTCCACCACCTCCACCCGCTGCGGCCGCACGGCCACGACCCCGCCGGCGTCGATCCAGCGGGCCGGTCGCGCACCGTCGGTGACCGCCACCGCGCCGACCCCGTCCGGCTCCCCGTAGGCGGCCAGCTCCGCGGCGTTGGGCAGCAGCAGGTCCACCCCCCGCACCCAGTCCCGGAACGCCGGCGTCAGCGCGGGTGCGGCCTGCGGGTCCACCGAGGTGCTCAGCCCGGCCGCCCGGGCCGCTGCCAGCGCGGCGAGCCCCGCGTCGCGCGAGGACGGGTCGAGCAGCACGTAGCCCGACAGGTGCAGGTGGTCCGCGCCGGCGAGGTCGGGCAGGTCGGCGGGGGAGAGGCGGGCCGCCGCGCCGCGGTCGGACAGCATCGTCCGGTCGCCGTCGAGCAGCACCACCACGGTCGCCGTCGGCGCGGTGTCGTCCACGGCCAGCCGGGGGACGACACCCGCGGCGCGCAGGTCGTCGGCCGCGGCCCGGCCCGCCGGGTCGTCGCCGACCCGGGCGACCAGCACGACGTCCGCGCCGAGGTGGGCGAGCCACGCGGCGGTGTTCGCCCCGGCGCCGCCCGGCGCGCTGGTGATCGTCGCGGGCACGTCCGCCCCGGGGACGGGCGGCGCGGACGGCGAGACCAGCACGTCGACGGCGACGTCCCCGACGACGACCACCCTCACCCGGGCCCCGCCAGGACGACGGCCACGTCCGCGGCCAGCTCCGCGTTGGCCCGCACCAGCGCGAGGTTGGTGCGCAGGCTCGCCCCGCCGCTGGCCGCGTGGAAGTGCTCCAGCAGGGCCGGCGTGACGTCCTTGCCGGTCACCCCGCGGCGGGCCAGCTCGGCCAGGCCCCCGGTGAGCAGCCGGTCGTGCAGCCCGGCGTCGAGCTCGTCGGCGGCCGGCACCGGCTGCGCCAGCACCGCGCCGACCCCCGGGCACAGCTCCCGGTGGGCCCGCCACACGGCCGCGGCGGCGCCCGGCCCGTCCACCCGCCACGGCACCGGGTGGCCCGAGTCGCGCCGGTAGAACCCGGGGAAGGCGTCGGTGCCGTAGCCGAGCACCGGCACCGACTCGGTCTCCAGCACCTCCAGCGTGGCGGCGACGTCGAGGATCGACTTCACCCCGGAGCAGACGACCAGCACCGGCGTGCGCGCCAGGGCGGCGAGGTCGGCCGAGACGTCCCACGTGTCGCGGGCGCCCCGGTGCACCCCGCCCAGCCCGCCGGTGGCGAACAGCGCCACGCCCGCCGCCGCGGCGAGGGCGGCGGTGGCCGCCACCGTCGTCGCGCCGTCGCGGCGCAGGCCCACGGCGACGCCCAGGTCCCGCACCGACAGCTTCTCCAGCCCGCCGCCGCACACGCGGTCCAGCTCGGCGGCCGACAGGCCCACCCGCGCCGCCCCGTCCAGCACGGCCACGGTGGCCGGCACCGCCCCCCGGGCGCGCACCGCGTCCTCCAGCTCGGCGGCGGCCCCCCGGTTCTGCGGGGCGGGCAGGCCGTGGGCGAGCAGGGTGCTCTCCAGGGCCACGACGGCGCGGCCCTCGTCGAGCGCGGCCGCGACTTCCGGGGACAGGACGAGGGGGACGGACACGTGCCGCATCGTCCGGCATGATGAGGGGCATGGCGACCCAGGTCCTCCCCGACACCCGCCCCCAGGGCACCGACGGCACGGGCACCGACGAGCCGAAGATGTTCCACTACGTGAAGAAGAACAAGATCGCCGAGAGCGCGGTGCTGGGCAACCTGGTGCAGGCGCTGTGCGGCGAGACGTTCCCGGTCACGCGCTCGCCCAAGCCCGGCTCGCCCGTCTGCCCCGACTGCAAGAAGATCTTCGAGGGCCTCAAGCCCGGCGGGGACGACTGAGCCCGTGCCGAGCCGGGGCGCACTCCGCGGATGGGTGTACGACCGGGCGCTGCTCGGCCTCACCACGGGCTGGTACGGCGCCGTGCTCGACCGCCTCCCCGCCGGCGCCCGCCTGCTCGACGTCGGCATCGGCACCGGCGGGGCGCTGGCCCGCAACGCCGCCGCCGTCCGGGCGAAGGACCTGCACGTCACCGGGCTGGACATCGACGCCGACTACCACGCCCGCTGCGTCGCCGAGATGGCCCGCGCGGGGTTGGCCGCGCACGTCACGCCGCGGCTGGAGTCGGTGTACGACCACCGCGGCGGCCCCTACGACGCCGCGTACTTCAGCGCCAGCCTGATGCTGCTGCCCGACCCGGCGGCGGCGCTGCGGCACGTCACCGGCCTGCTGGCACCGGGCGGCACGCTGTTCGCCACGCAGACCTTCCACCACCGGCGCTCCGCGCTGCGCGAGCGCCTCAAGCCGCTGCTGCGCCACCTCACCACCATCGACTTCGGCCGGATGACCTACGAGGAGGACTTCCGCCGGGTCGTCGCCGAGGCCGGGCTGCACCTCACCGAGCTCGTCACGCTCGACCGCACCCGCAGCTCGTCCTACCGGCTCGCGGTCGTGCGCCCTGACGGGCAGGGCACCGCGGCCGCCTGAGCCGCCTCAGACCCGCACGACCTCGGCGGGCGTCGGGGCCACCGGGTGCAGCCCGCGCCCGCCCAGGCCGGGCGGCGCGTCGCGAAGCTCCCCGCTGTGCCCGGCGAGCCACGGCGTCCAGTCGGTCCACCAGGGCGTCGCGTCGTCGACGAGGCGGTCCACCGTCCGCGGGGCGGCGTCCAGGGCGGCGCGCAGCCGGGACGGCACCGGCAGCCGGTCGGCCGTCCACGCCCGCACGAGGCCGGTGGCCGGCTCGGCGGGCGCCACGACGGTCACCGACGCCGCCCGCCCGGCGGCGGCCGGCAGCAGGGCCTCGGCCGCGCCCAGCACCAGCAGGGAGGCGCGGTCGGTGCGGGTCACCCGCTCGCACGCGGCGAGCGCCGCGGCCAGCTCGGCCCGCGCCGCGGCCAGGTCGGCGAGGCCGCCGCCGCGCCAGGACAGGGCGAACACCTGCACGTCGTGGCGGACGAGGTGGTCGACCGCGCTGCGCCCCGGGGCCAGGTCGACCAGCCAGGGCCGGTGCGTCGGGGGCGGCACGACCAGCAGCGGCACCTCGTGCACCCGCTCCGTGCGGGGCAGGTACTGCACCAGGTCGGTGGCGGGTGTGCGGCGCACCACCGCGCCCTCGGTGGTGGCGACGTCCACGCCGACCCGCACCCGCGGGGCGGGCCCGCCGGGCGGGCTCCCCAGCGCCGTCAGCACGCCGTCGAGCGCCCCCCGCAGCCGGGCGGCGTCCGGGCGGTCCAGCCGCGCGTCGTCGAGCAGGGCCGCGCCGGCGTCGTGCACGGCGGCGGGCCAGGCGGCGGGCCCGGAGCCCAGCAGCGCCCCGGCGAGCGCCGCGCCCCGCCGCACGACGGCCTGCGGGCGCACGGCCAGCGCCGCCCCCAGCCGGACCAGCGGACCGATCACGCCGCCACCCCGCGGACGGCCGGCTCCGGGGCGCCACTGCTCATGGCCGTACAGGATGGACCACGCCCCGCGCCCCCGCCGTGCCCACCGGGTGCGGGCGGGGTGCCGTCACCCCGCCGTTACCCTGGCACCCCCGGCGCCCTCCACGGTGCGCCCCCGCCCGCGCTGCCGTGCGTGGAGTCGTCCCCGGCCCTGGGAGTGGTGTGTCCGACGGAGCCCCGATCGCCGTCGCCGGTCCTGCGCAGCGCCCGCTGCGGGCCTGGCAGCGCAGCGCGCTGACCCGCTACCTGGCCGCCGGGCCGCGCGACTTCCTCGCCGTCGCGACGCCCGGCGCCGGCAAGACCGCGTTCGCGCTGCGCGTCGCGGCGGAGCTGCTGGCCGACCGCACGATCACCGCGCTCACCGTCGTCACGCCCACCGAGCACCTCAAGCACCAGTGGGCCCAGGCCGCCGCGGCCGCGGGCATCGCGCTGGACCCGGAGTTCCGCAACTCCGCGGGCGGCACCTCGTCGGACTACACCGGCATCGCCGTCACCTACGCCGGGATCGCCGCGCACCCCCTGCTGCACCGCGCCCGCACCGAGAACCGGCGCACGCTCGTCGTGCTCGACGAGGTGCACCACGCGGGCGACGCGCGCTCGTGGGGCGACGCGGTGAAGGAGGCCTTCGAGCCGGCCACCCGCCGCCTGACCCTGACCGGGACGCCGTTCCGCAGCGACGACAACCCCATCCCGTTCGTCGACTACGTCCCCGACGCCGACGGGGCGCTGCGCAGCCGCGCCGACCACGCCTACGGCTACGCCGAGGCCCTCGCCGACGGCGTCGTGCGCCCGGTGGTGTTCCTGGCCTACTCGGGGATGTCGAGCTGGCGCACCAGCGCGGGCGAGGAGATCACGGCGCGGCTGGGGGAGCCGCTGACCGCCGAGCAGAACGCGCGGGCCTGGCGCACCGCCCTCGACCCGGGTGGGGAGTGGATCCCGGCCGTGCTCGCCGCCGCCGACCGGCGGCTCACCGGCCACCGCGCCGGCGGCATGCCCGACGCCGGCGGGCTCGTCATCGCCACCGACCAGACCGCGGCGCGGGCCTACGCGGCGATCCTGGCCGAGGTGACGGGGCGCGCGCCCGTCGTGGTGCTGTCCGACGAGCCGGGGTCGTCGGAGCGGATCGCCCGGTTCTCCGAGTCCGACGACCGCTGGATGGTGGCGGTGCGGATGGTGAGCGAGGGCGTGGACGTGCCGCGGCTCGCCGTCGGCGTCTACGCCACCAGCGCGTCCACCCCGCTGTTCTTCGCCCAGGCCGTCGGCCGGTTCGTGCGCTCGCGGCGGCCGGGGGAGACCGCGTCGGTGTTCGTGCCGAGCGTGCCGGTGCTGCTCGCGCTGGCCAGCGAGCTGGAGGCCCAGCGCGACCACGTCCTGGGCGAGCCGCACCGCCCGGAGGAGGGCTGGGACGACGACGAGCTCGCCCTGGCCAACCGGACCGAGGACGAGCCGGGGGAGGACGAGCCGTCGTTCACCGCCCTGGGCGCCCAGGCCGAGCTGGACCAGCTGATCTACGAGGGCACGTCGTTCTCCGCCGACGAGGAGGACTACCTGGGCCTGCCCGGGCTGCTGGAGCCCGACCAGGTGCGCACCCTGCTCGCCCAGCGCCAGAGCGAGTGGCTCACCCGCTCGGCCCGCCGCGCGCCGGCGACCCCGGCCGCCCCCGCCGCCCCGCCGCCCGCCGCGGAGCGCCCGCAGCTGTCGGTGCGCGAGCGCCTGGGCGCCCTGCGCAAGGAGCTCAACACGCTGGTGGCGCTGCAGCACCACCGCACCGGCAAGCCGCACGGGAAGATCCACAACGAGCTGCGGGCGCTGTGCGGTGGCCCGCCCACGGCGATGGCGAGCATCGAGCAGCTGGAGGAGCGCATCGCCGCGCTCCGGTCCTGGCGCTGACCCCGCCCTCCGGGGGCCCGGGACGACGACGGGGCGGGACCCGGATGGGTCCCGCCCCGTGGTGTCTCGTGGTGACTCGTGGGTCTACCGCCGGTGCATCAGCTCCCGGTCTGCAGGTTCACGTCGAGCTCACGCAGCTTGTCGGCGTGGGCGCGGGCGTGGTGACCGCAGAACAACAGCTCGCTCCCCGAGGGGAGCACGGCGCGCACCTTGGCCCCCGCTCCGCAGCGGTCGCAGCGGTCGGCGGCGGTCAACGGTCGGGTCAGGGTCTCGGGCTGCATGGCGGTCTCCCTCCATCTCGGATCCGGGTGTCCCCGGCTCCGCTTCCTGGACGACCGCTCTCGCGGCGATGTCCACTCTTCCAGACGCTACGCACCCCTGCACGTGTTCCCGAGGCGCGCCGCGACAACCATCACGTCCGGCAGATGACTGCCGGACGGACGGCCGGTGACGCTCCGGTGACCGCCGCAGGTACTCACCACGCGTGAATCATGCGGTCCCCCACCGTGAGCACGCAAGACGGCGTGTGTTAACTCCGCTCGACGGCGGTTACGCTCTGCAGTGATGCTGACCTCGACGCAGGGCCGCATCCCGGCGCCTGTGCTGTTCGTGGTCGGCGGGGTGTCGATGTACGCGGGGGCCGCGCTGGCGGTCGGCCTGTTCGCGGTCCTGCCGCCGACGGTGGTGGCGCTGCTGCGCCTGATGGGGGCGGCGGCGGTGCTGCTGGCGTGGCGCCGTCCCGGCCGGGCGGCGTGGCGCGGCGGGCGCCTGCTGCGGGCGGGGGCCTTCGGCTGCGCCACCGCCCTGATGAACGTCGCGTTCTACGAGGCGATCGCGCGCCTGCCGCTGGGCACGGCCGTGGCGATCGAGTTCTGCGGGCCGGTGCTCGTCGCCGCGGTGGCCTCACGCCGGCCGCGGGACGTCGCGGCCGTGGTGCTGGCCGCCGTCGGGGTGCTGCTCATCGCGGACGTCCGCTGGTCGGGGAGCCCTTCGGGGGTGCTGTGGGCCCTGGGGGCCGCCGGGATGTGGGCCGTCTACATCCTGCTCGGCAAGCGCGTCGCGACCGCGGGGAACGGGCTCGACGACATGGCCGTCGGCTTCGCGGTGGCCGCCGTGGTGCTCTCGCCCCTGCTGCTGGTGGGCGGGCCGGCCGCGCTCGCCGCGCTGGCCGACCCGCTGCTCCTCCTGCTGGCGGTCGGGGTCGGCGTGCTGTCGAGCGTGGTGCCCTACGTGCTCGACCAGCTCGTGCTGCGCCGCGTCGGGCAGGCCCGGTTCGCGGTGCTGCTCGCGCTGCTGCCCGCCACCGCCACGGTGGTGGGTCTCGTGGCCCTCGCCCAGGTGCCCGGCGCGCTCGAGGGGCTGGGCATCGCGGCCGTCGTCGCCGCCGTCGGGCTGCGGTCGCGGGACGGCGACGAGCCCGTCGCTCACGGGCTGTAGCCCGCTCCGCGATCACGCTCCGTCACTCCTGCTACCCCGAACGAGGGACGCGCCACCCGGTCAGCGGCCGTCGGAGTGGATCCCGCCGGGAGCTTCGGGGGAACGTCCGGCGGCCGCTCCCGAGCCGCTGCCGCGGTCGCCGTGGTCGCCGGGTCCCCGGACGGCCGTCCTCGGGCTGCGCCGCGCCCGCGGCGGCCGATCCCTCGCTGCCGGGGTGGCCCGTTCGGCCTACTCCGCAACAAATCCGCCCCGGCGTCACTGATTCGTGACCGTTCTGCGACGACTTTAACGATGCAGTGTGCTTGGCACCACTCGGGTCGACCACATACGTTGCCGCTCACAACATTCCCCCTCGACGTGGAGGACCCAGCATGCGCATCAGGAGAACCGCCCAGGCGGCGGTCGGGGTCGGTCTGGCCCTGGCCCTCGCGGCCTGCGGGGCCAACTCCGCCGCCCCGGCCGCCGGCGGCGCCTCGGCCGCACCCGAGGTGGCGGCCGACGCCCCCACCGTCGGCGTGATCCTGCCCGAGACCGAGAGCTCGGCCCGGTGGGAGGGCTTCGACAAGCCGCTGCTGGAGGAGGCCATGGCCGCCGCCGGCCTGGACGCCGACGTCCAGAACGCCCAGGGCGACGAGCAGCGCTTCTCGACCCTGGCCGACGGCTTCATCGCCGCCGGCGTCGACGTGCTGGTCATCGCGGCCATCACCAGCGAGCTCGGGGCCGACGTGGCCGCCAAGGCCAAGGCCCAGGGCATCCCGACGATCGACTACGACCGCCTCTCCCTCGGCGGGTCGAGCGACTACTACGTCTCGTTCGACAACGAGGCCGTCGGCGCGCTGCAGGGCCAGGGCCTGGCCGACGCCCTCCAGGGCCAGCAGGGCGCGCAGGTCATCGAGATCCGCGGCGCCCCCACCGACAACAACGCGACGCTGTTCTACAACGGCGCGCTGACGGTTCTCCAGCCGCTCTACGACTCCGGCGCCCTGACCCAGGTGGCCAGCCAGGCCATCGAGGACTGGGACAACCAGATCGGCGGCACCACCTTCGAGCAGCTGCTCGTGGGCAACGGCGGCACCGTCGGCGGCGTCCTCGCCGCCAACGACGGCCTCGCCGGCGCCATCATCACCGTGCTGCAGAAGTACGGCCTCAACGGCACCGTGCCGGTCACCGGCCAGGACGCCACCCCCGACGGCCTGCAGGCCATCCTGCGCGGCGACCAGTACATGACGGTCTACAAGCCGATCAAGGCCGAGGCCGAGGCCACCGCCGAGCTCGCCGCCGCCCTGGCCGCGGGCGACACCGCCGCCGCCGACGCCATCGCCACCGGCACGGTGGAGGACACCGAGGGCAACCGGCAGGTCAAGTCCGTGCTCCTCACCCCGCAGCTCATCACCCGCGAGAACGTCATCGACGTGGTGGAGGACGGCTTCGCCAAGGCCAGCGAGATCTGCGTGGCCGAGACCCAGGCCGCCTGCACCGAGCTCGGCATCAGCTGACCCGACGACCCCTCGTGAGCGGCTACGAGTGCTCTAGCACTCGTAGCCGCTCACGGGCCCCGGAGGGGCACCCATGTCCGATCCCATCCTCGAACTCCGCGGCGTCGACAAGCGGTTCGGCGCCGTCCAGGTGCTGCACGGCGTCGACCTGACCGTGCGGGCCGGCGAGGTCACCGCCCTCGTCGGCGACAACGGCGCCGGCAAGTCGACGCTGGTGAAGTGCGTCGCCGGCATCCACCCGACCGACGGCGGCGAGGTGCTCTTCGACGGCGCGCCCGTCTCGATCACCTCGCCCACCGACGCCAGCCGGCTGGGCATCGAGGTCGTCTACCAGGACCTCGCGCTCGCCGACAACCTCGACATCGTGCAGAACATGTTCCTCGGCCGGGAGCGCGGCAAGCCCTGGCTGCTGGACGAGGCCGACATGGAGCAGGCCGCGCGGCGCACGCTCGCGTCGCTGTCGGTGCGCACCGTGACCTCGGTGCGGATGCCCGTCGCGGCGCTGTCCGGCGGGCAGCGCCAGACCGTGGCCATCGCCAAGGCCGTGCTGTGGGACTCCAAGGTCGTGCTGCTCGACGAGCCCACGGCCGCGCTCGGCGTCGCGCAGACCCGCCAGGTGCTCGACCTGGTGCGCCGCCTCGCCGAGCAGGGCCTGGGCGTGGTGCTCATCAGCCACAACATGGCCGACGTGTTCGAGGTGTCGGACCGCATCGCGTGCCTCTACCTCGGGCGGATGGTCGCGCAGGTGCCGGCGCGCGACGTGAGCCACGCGCAGATCGTCGAACTCATCACCGCGGGCCGGTCCGGCGACCTCGGCCTGCAGCGACCGGAGCAGGTGACGGTGTAGATGGCCACCCCACTCGACAAGAAGGGCCCCGCGGGCGGCCCCGAGGAGAAGCCGGGCGCGGCCGAGCAGACGGCGTCGGGCAGCCGCGCCGCCGACTTCGGCATCGACACCACCACGAAGACGACCGGCGAGGCGATCCGCGACTACTTCCGGGGCCTGCGCTCCGGCGAGCTCGGCGCCCTGCCGGCGCTCCTGGGCCTGCTGGTGCTGCTCGTGCTGTTCTCGGTGCTCGACAACAGCGGCACGTTCCCCGGCCTGCTCAACCTGGCCAACCTCCTCCAGCAGGGCGCCGGGCGCACCATCATCGCGATGGGCCTGGTGTTCGTGCTGCTCACCGGCGAGATCGACCTGGCGGCCGGCACGGCGTCCGGGCTCACCGCCGCGGTGATGGCGCTGCACCTGGTGTCGAGCGGCAACCTGCTCGGCGGCATGGGCACCGTCGTCTTCGCCATGTTCCTGCTCGTCGTGGTCGTGGCGATCGTGCTGGCCCTGATCCTGAAGATCTGGGCGGGCGCGGTGATCGCCGCGCTCGCGCTCGTGCTGCTGCTGATCGGCTTCCCGCCCAACCCGTGGCTGCAGATGCTGCTGGCGGTGTGCATCGGCGTCGTGATCGGCGTCGTCACCGGGTTCCTGGTCTCGAAGCTCGGGATGCCGTCGTTCGTGGTGACGCTGGCGCTGTTCATCGCCTGGCAGGGCGTGATCCTGCAGCTCATCGGCGACGGCGGCACGCTCGGCCTGCGCGACCCGGTGCTCAACGCCGTGGCCAACGGCAACCTATCGACGCTGCTGAGCTGGGTGCTGTTCGTCGTCGCCGCGGGCGGCTACGCGGCCGTGCTGCTGGGCCGCCAGGCCTCGCGGCGCAGGCTCGGGCTGGTGGCCCAGCCGACCGGGCTGGTGCTGCTCAAGGTGGCCGCGGTGGTCGTCCTGGGCGCCGCGGCGACGTTCCTGCTCACGCTGAACCGCTCGCCGGGCGACGTGCCGATCAGCGGCGTGCCCTACGTCGTGCCGATCGTGCTGGCGCTGATGGTGGCCGGCACGTTCGTGCTCGACCGCACCCGGTTCGGCCGCCACGTCTACGCCGTCGGCGGCAACCGCGAGGCCGCCCGCCGCGCCGGCATCGACGTGGTCCGCATCCGCGCGGCGGTCTTCATCATCGCCTCGGCCTTCGCGGCGATCGGTGCGATCGTCTACTCCTCGAAGGTCGGGTCGGTCAGCCCGGCGGCCGGTGGCGGCAACACGCTGCTGTTCGCCGTCGGTGCGGCCGTCATCGGCGGCACGTCGCTGTTCGGCGGGCGCGGCCGGGTCAGCAACGCCGTGATCGGCGGGCTCGTGCTGGCGACGGTGGAGAACGGGCTGGGCCTGCTGCGCCAGCCCTCGGCCGTGGTCTTCGTCGTGACGGGGCTCGTGCTGCTGCTCGCGGCGGGCGTGGACGTGCTGGCCCGGAGGCGGTCGGCGGCTGCACCCCGGTGATCCGGGCACGGTGGTGAACCGGGCCTGGGTCGGGGACCCGCCGTCGGCCGGGACCCGCCCGGACGAGGCCCGCCGGCACAACCGCGCCGCGCTCCTGCGGCGGTTGCACGTCGGCGGGCCCTGCACGCGCGCGACGCTGGCCGGCGAGCTCGGCCTCAACCGCTCCACGATCAAGGCGGTGGTGGACGGGCTCGCCGAGGCCGGCGTCGTCACCGAGGCGGTGCCGGTGGCCCGGACCGGGGCGGGCCGCCCGTCGCTGCTGGTGCTGCCGCGGCCCGAGTCGGTGGTGGTGCTGGCCGTCGACGTCCGCGTGGAGCAGGTGGCGATGTCGATGGTGGGGCTGGGCGGCGAGGTGATCGGCCGGCACAGCTGGAACCTGCGCCGCTCCACCCGCACCCCCGGCGAGGTGATCACCCACGTCGCGGAGTCGGCCCAGCTGCTCGCCGACGAGCTGGCCGTCACCCCGCTCGGCGCCGGGGTCTCGGTGCCCGGCGTCGTCCGCCGCGACGACGGCTGGGTGCACGAGGCGCCCAACCTGGAGTGGCGGGACGTGGCGCTGGGCGAGCGGCTCGCGGCGGTGCTGAAGCTGCCGGTGCAGGTGGCGAACGACGCCGAGCTGGGCGCCCTCGCCGAGCACACCCGCGGCCTCGCCCGCGACGTGGCCGACCTCGTCTACGTCTCCGCGGAGCGGGGGGTCGGGGGCGGGGTGGTGTCGGACGGGCGGCCGCTGCGCGGCACCCGCGGCTACGTCGGCGAGCTCGGGCACCTCGCGGTCCGCCCGGGCGGGCGGCCCTGCTACTGCGGGTCGCGGGGCTGCTGGGAGACCGAGGTGGGGGAGGCCGCGCTGTGCCGCGCCCTGGGCCTGCCCGAGGACGCGCCGCGCGGCGTCGTCGTCGCCGAGCTGCGCTCGCTGGCGACCGCCCCGCTGCCCGGCCCGCTCGACGAGTTCGCCGAGTGGCTGGCCGCCGGGCTGGTGACGGTGGTGAACCTGCTCGCCCCCGAGCTGGTGGTGCTCGGCGACCTGTTCACCGCGCTGCCGCCGGGGGTCGTCGACCACGTGCGCGTGCTCGTCCACGAGCGCAGCCTGGTCAGCCGGGCCGTCGGCGGCACGCGGATCGAGATCAGCCCGCTGGGCCGCGACGCCACGCTCGTCGGCGCGGCGGAGCTGGCGTTCGAGCCGGTGCTGGGCGCCGTGTGATCAGGTCGGGTCGAACAGCGCGCTGACCGACTCGCCGTCGTGGATGCGGCGGACGGCCTCGGCCAGGGCGGGGGCCACCGACAGCACGGTGAGCTCGTCCGCCCCGGCCGGGACGGGCACGGTGTCGGTGCAGACGATCTCCACCACCTCGGGGCGGGCGGCGATCCGCTCCAGCGCGCCGTCGGCGAACAGGCCGTGCGTGCACGCCACCCGCACGGAGGCGACGTCCTGCTCCGCCAGCCGGTCGAGCAGCTCGACGACGGTGGTCCCGCGGGCGATCTCGTCGTCCAGGACGACGACGTCGCGCCCGCGGACCTCACCGATGATGTCCGTGATCACGACCCGGTCGTCGTCGAGGCGCTGCTTCGCCGCCGCCGCGACGGGCACGCCCAGCAGCCGGGCGAACCGCGACGCCTCCTTGGCGTTGCCCAGGTCGGGGGACACGACGACGCCGCGGCGCAGGTCGACGCCCCGGAAGTGGGCGGCCAGCTCGCGCAGCGCGTGCAGGTGGTCGACGGGCACCGCGAAGAACCCGTGCACCTGCGGGGAGTGCAGCGTCATCGTCAGGATGCGGTCGGCGCCCGCGGTGCGCAGCAGGTCGGCCACCAGCCGCGCGGCGATGGAGATGCGCGGGGCGTCCTTCTTGTCCGAGCGGGCGTAGGCGAAGTGCGGCAGGACCACGGTGATCCGGGCCGCCGACGCGCCGCGGGCCGCGTCGAGCATGAGCAGCAGCTCCACGAGGTGCTCCTGCACGGGCGCGACGAGGGTCTGGACCACGAAGACGTCGCGCTCGCGGCAGTTGGCGAGCAGCTGCACCTCGAGGCAGTCGTTGGCGAAGCGGGTGTGGCGCGACGGGGAGAGCGGGACGTCGAGGTGCCGGCACAGCTCGAGCGCGAGGGCGCGGTGGGCGGAGCCGGAGAACACCACGATCCCGCGCACGCGGCGATCATCGCACGGCGGGCGTCACGCCTGCTGCACCTGCAGGTCCACGTCCTGGCCGGAGATGGCGTCCACGCGCACCAGCAGCCCGCCGACCGGCGCCGACTCCCCGACCCGCAGGCGGGCGGCGTCCCCGCGCACCGACACGGTGACGGCGTCGGCCTCGATGGGCGCCACCCGCAGGTCGCGCTCGACCCGCCCGATCTCGATCTCGACGGTCTGCTCCCCGGAGAGCCCGACGGTGCAGGTACCGCCGCTGCACGAGGTCGTGTGCGAGGTGCAGCCGGTGAGGACGAGGAGCGCGAGCAGGGCCGGGGCGAGGAGGCGGGACACGACGACGAGTCTGCGGATCCCGGGCCGGCCCGGGCAGGGTGGTGCCACCACCGGTGGACGTGCGGCAGCCGCACCCCGCGGCGTAGAGTCGGCCCGACCCCGCGGGAGCCCGCGTTCCGAGGCTGAGAGGGCGGCAGGACCGGCCGCCGACCGTTCGAACCTGACCCGGTTAGCACCGGCGTAGGGAGGAACCGTCATGGGCCGCGCCCGTGTGTCCGTCCGCCTCTGGACCGGCCTGCTCGCCGTCCTCGCCCTCGTCCTCACCGGCTGCGCCGGGTCCGGCGACGGGCGCACGATCCGCGTCGCGCTCGACTGGACGCCCAACACCAACCACACCGGCCTGTTCGTCGCGCAGGCCGAGGGCTGGTTCGCCGAGGCCGGGCTGGACGTGGAGTTCCTGCCCTACAACTCCACCTCGCCGGACACGCTCGTCTCCGCGGGCGCGGCCGAGTTCGGCGTCTCCTTCCAGGACACCTTCACCTACTCCAAGGCCGCCGGCGCCGACATCACCTCGGTGATGGCCGTGCTGCAGCACTGGGGCAGCGAGATCGCCGTGCGGGCCGACCGGGCCGACATCACCAGCCCCGCCGACCTCGACGGCGCCGTCTACGGCGGCTTCGGCGGGCCGGGCGAGGAGCCGAAGATGCGGGCGGTGATCCAGGGCGCGGGCGGTGCGGGGGAGTTCTCCACCGTGGTGCTGGGCACCTCGGCCTACGAGGCGCTCTACGCCGGTGAGGTCGACTTCACCGAGCCGTTCGTGGCCTGGGAGGGCATCGAGGCCGAGCTGCGCGGCGAGCCGCTCAAGACCTTCCCCTACACCGACTACGGCTTCCCCGACGCCTACGCCGTGCTGCTCGTGGGCAACTCGCCCTGGCTCGCCGAGCACCCCGAGCAGGCGCGCGCGTTCGTGCAGGCCGCGCAGCGCGGCTACACCCTCGGCGCCGACGACCCCGACCGGGCGGCGCAGATCCTGCTCGACGCCAACCGCGACGTCCTCACCGAGCCCGAGCTGGTGGTGCGCAGCCAGCGGATGCTGGCCGAGCGCTTCCTGCGCGACGACGCCGGCGCCGTGGGGCGGCAGACGGCCGGGCAGTGGGAGGGGTTCTCGGGGTTCCTGTTCGACACCGGCACCCTGGCCGGGCCGGACGGCGCGCCGCTGCGGGAGCGCCCGGACTTCGGCACGTGGTGGACGAACGACTACCTGGCGGCGACGCCGTGACGGCCACCGCACCCCCGACCCCGTTGCAGGAAGGCCACCTTCCTGCAACGACGTCGCGGGAAGGTGGCCTTCCTGCAACGTGGCTGGGGCGGGCGGGGCCGGCGCTGGCGCTCGTCGTCGGGCTGCTCGTGGTCTGGCAGGTCGGCGTCGCGGTGTCCGGCGTCGCCCCGCAGGTGCTGCCCTCCCCGCTGCGGGTGCTGGAGCAGGGGTGGGCGTTCCGGGCGCAGCTGTGGGCCAACACGGTGCCGACGCTGCAGGCCACCGCGGTCGGGTTCGCGGTGTCGCTGGCGGTGGCGTGGACGCTGGCGGTGGCGATCGACTTCTCGCCGTGGCTGCGCCGCGCGCTCACGCCGCTGCTCGTGGCGTCCCAGACGCTGCCGATCATCGCGATCGCCCCGCTGCTGATCATCTGGTTCGGGTTCGGGCTGGCCCCGAAGGTCGTGGTGATCGCGCTGGTGACGTTCTTCCCGGTGGCGGTCGGGCTGGTCGAGGGGTTCGCCTCGGCGCCGCGGCAGGCCACGGACCTGCTGCGCAGCATGGGCGCGTCCCGGCTGGAGCAGTTCCGGTACGTCCGGCTCCCCGCCGCGGTGCCGCGGTTCTTCACCAGCCTGCGCATCGGCATCACCTACGCGGTGACGGGCGCGGTGTTCGCCGAGTACGTCGGCGCGACGGCCGGGCTCGGCATTTTCATGAGCGTGCAGAAGAACGCCTTCCGCACCGACCTCGTGCTGGCGGCGGTGCTGGTGACGGCCCTGCTCAGCGTCGCGCTGTTCGCGGCGACGCACCTGGTGCAGCGGCTCGTGGCGCCCTGGAGCGTCGGGCGTGACTGACCCCAAGCTCGCCCTCGACGGCGTGCGGCTCGCCTTCGGCGCGCTGCCCGTGCTCGACGGGGTGTCCTTCGACGTGGCGCCGGGCGAGTTCGTCTCCGTGGTCGGGCCGAGCGGGTGCGGCAAGTCGACGCTGTTCAACGTGGTCGCCGGGCTGGTGGCGCCGGACGGGGGCCGCGTCCTCGTCGACGGCGCCGACGCCACGGGCCGCACCGACCCGTTCGCCTACATGCCCCAGCAGGACCTGCTGTTCCCCTGGCGGACGGTGCTCGACAACACCGCGCTCGGGCTGGAGGTCGCGGGCGTCCCCAGGGCGGAGGCCCGCCGCCGCGCGGGGGAGCTGTTCGAGCCGTTCGGGCTGGCCGGGTTCGAGCGGGCCCGGCCCGCGGAGCTGTCGGGCGGGATGCGCCAGCGCGCCGCGCTGCTGCGCACCGTGGTGCAGGACCGCGCCGTGCTGCTGCTCGACGAGCCGTTCGGCGCGCTCGACTCGCTCACCCGCAGCGACATGCAGGGCTGGCTCGACCGCGTCCGCGGCCGCTTCGGCTGGACCGTCCTGCTCATCACCCACGACGTCCGGGAGGCCGTGCGGCTGTCGGACCGCGTGGTCGTCCTGTCCCCGCGCCCCGCCGTCGTGCGGCGGATCGTGCCGGTGCCCCTGGCCCGGCCGCGGCCCGCGGACGCGGTGACCGACCCGGCGTTCGCGGCCGTGGAGGCCGAGCTCACGGCCGCCCTGCGCGCCGACGCGCCCGTGCGCGGCTGAGCGGGCCGCGCCGGACCGTTCGTACCATGGTCCGGTGTTCCACCGGACGCGATCGGCCCGCAAGCACGGGGTGCCGGCCGAGGTCGTGCGGGCCGTGCTCGCCGCCCCGCTGCGGTCGGTGCCGCAGAGCTCCCCCGAGCAGGGCGACGTGGTGCTGCACATCGGGCTGACCGAGCGGCGCGACCTCGTCGAGGTGGTGGTGGCCCCGGGCGACCCGCCGGTCGTGCTCCACGCCATGCGGCTGCGCCCGGCGAACTACCGCTACCTGGCCTGACCCGGCCGGGCGTGGTCCACCAGCACCACCAGCAGCGTGCGCGGGCCGTGCACGCCCTCGACGCGCTGCAGCTCGATGTCGCTCGTGGCCGACGGGCCGGACACGAACGTCGTCGGGCGCAGCGGGTCGAGCCGGGCGAGCAGCTCGGGCACGCTCTCGACGACCTGGTCGCCGCGCACCACGCACACGTGCACGTCGGGCACCAGGGTGAGCGCGCGGCGGCCCTGGTCGGGGGCGGCGTCGAGCGCGATCGTGCCCGTGACGGCGCACGCCGCCGCGCAGCCGGTGACGACGGCGGCGAAGCGGTCCAGCTCGACGGGGGAGAAGCCCTCGTCCACGACGCCGCCGGGCACCCAGCCGTCGGGCAGCCCGGGCGGGACGAGGACGGGCGCGCGGCCCTCCAGCGCGGTCTCGACCGCCTCGGCGACCGTGTCGGGGCTCGCGTCGATCACGGTGGCGCGGTAGTCGACGAGCCGGTCGCGCAGCAGGTCCAGCAGCTCGGGGTGCCCCGGCGAGCGCACGCCGGTGCGGCGGTACTCGCGCGGTACCGGGGGCGCGGGGGGCGACCCGGCGGCGGCGTTGGCCGCCCGGACCCGCGCGAGCACGACGTCGCGGGCGCTCACCGGGCCCCGCCCCGGGCGGGTCGCGACGGCTGCGCGGACCGTGGCGCACCCGTTCGGTCCGCCGCGCAGCCGTTGCGACGGCTGCGCGGGGTGCACGACGGCTGCGTCACGGCTCGCGCAGCCGTTGCGGCGCGCACGCTCACGACGCGCCCCGCTCGCGCGCCCACCACTGGCGGAACGTCTCGGACGGCGGGCGCGGGGCGTCGCGGCTGCCCGTCCAGGCGTCCAGGGGCGGGGGCAGGGTGGTGATCCGGTCGCTGCCCCGGCCGAGCAGGCGGCCCAGGCGGGACGCGGTCTCGGCGGCGGCGAAGCGGCCCGGGCTCGCCATCACCCAGGACGCGGCGGCCATCGCGGCGGCCTCCGCGCTCGGCACCCCGCCGCGGTTCGCGTCGACGTGCCGGGCCCGCAGGTCCACGAGCAGCGAGGGGATGTCGATGCGGACGGGGCAGGCGTCGAAGCAGGCCCCGCACAGGCTGGAGGCGTAGGGCAGCGACGCGTTGTCCTCCACGCCGGTGAGCTGGGGGGAGAGCACGGCGCCGATGGGGCCGGGGTAGACCGAGCCGTAGGCGTGCCCGCCGGCGCGCTCGTAGACCGGGCAGACGTTGAGGCACGCCGAGCACTTGATGCAGTGCAGCGCGGAGCGCCCGGTGCGGTCGGCGAGGGTGGCGCTGCGCCCGTTGTCGAGCAGCACCAGGTGGACGGCCCGGGGCCCGTCCCCGGGGGTGACCCCGGTCCAGGCCGAGGTGTAGGGGTTCATCCGCTCGCCGGTGGAGGAGCGCGGCAGGAGCTGGAGGAACACCTCCAGGTCGCTCCACGTGGGCACGACCTTCTCGATGCCCATCACCGTGATGAGGGTGTCGGGCAGGGTCAGGCACATCCGGCCGTTGCCCTCGGACTCCACGACCAGCAGCGTGCCGGTGTCGGCGACGGCGAAGTTCGCCCCGCTGACGGCCACCTTCGCCCGCAGGAACCGCTCGCGCAGGAACCGGCGCGCGGCCATGGCCAGCGCGCGCGGCTCGGCCGTCAGCCCGGGGTCGACCCCGGGCATCTCGCGCAGGAAGATCTCGCGGATCTCGGCGCGGTTGCGGTGGATCGCCGGGACGAGGATGTGGCTGGGCAGGTCGCCGCCGAGCTGGACGATCAGCTCGGCCAGGTCGGTCTCGTGCGCGGCGATCCCGGCCTCGGCCAGGGCCTCGTTGAGCCCGATCTCCTGGGTGGCCATGGACTTGACCTTGACGACCTCGGTCTCGCCGGTCTCCCGCACCAGGCGGGTGACGATCGCGTTGGCCTCGTGGGCGTCGCGGGCCCAGTGCACCTGCCCGCCGCGGGCGACCACCTCGCGCTCCAGGCGCTCCAGGTGCTCGTCGAGGCGGGCCATCACCCCGGCCTTGACCGCCTCGCCGGCGCGGCGCAGCTGCTCCCAGTCGTCGCACTCGGCGACGACGGCGGCCCGCTTGCCCCGGATCGTGGCCGTGGCGTGGCCGAGGTTGCGGCGCAGCTGGGTGTCGGCCAGGGCGTCGCGGGCGGCGTCGGGGAACGAGCGGGCACCGCGCAGGTGCCCGACGTCGCGCGGCGCGACCGCGGGCAGGCCGAGGTGGGTGGTCACTGGGCACCTCCGGTGCTCGTGAGTGGATGTGGCGGCCCGGACCGCCGTTCCCGCGCACGGGCGGCGCAGCCGCCCGTCACGTCGAGGCCAGGATCTCGGCGAGGTGCAGGGTGCGGGTGCCCGCGCGCAGCCGCGAGAGCCCGCCCCCGACGTGCATCAGGCACGAGGCGTCACCGGCGGTGAGGACCTCGGCGCCGGTGCCAGTCACGTGGCGCAGCTTGTCGGCCAGCATGGCGGTGGAGGTGTCGGGGTTCTTCAGCGCGAACGTGCCGCCGAACCCGCAGCACTGCTCGGCCGCGGGCAGCTCGAGCAGGGTCATCCCGCGCACCTCGCGCAGCAGCCGCAGCGGCTTGTCACCCACCCGCAGCAGCCGCAGCGAGTGGCACGTCGGGTGGTAGGTGACCCGGTGGGGGAAGTAGGCGCCCACGTCGGTCACCCCGAGGACGTCGACGAGCAGCTCGGACAGCTCGTAGGTGCGCCCGGCCACCGCCTGCGCCGCCGCGGCCAGCCCGGGGTCGTCGCGGGCGACGTCGGCGTGCTGGTGGCGCACCGACCCGGCGCACGAGCCCGACGGGGTGACGACGACGTCGTAGGGCTCGAACACCTCGACGTGGTGGCGCACCAGGGGCAGGGCCTCGCGGCGGTAGCCGGTGTTGACGTGCATCTGCCCGCAGCAGGTCTGCCCGGCCGGGAACACCACCTGGTGGCCCAGGCGCTCCAGCAGCGCCACCACCGCCTTCCCGACGTCGGGGAACGCCGCGTCGACCAGGCACGTCACGAACAGCGCGATCCGCACGGCCCACTCCTACCCCATCGCGGGCCCCGCCGCCCCCGGACGACCCGGATGCCGGGTCGGGCGGCGCGCCGGCGCGCCACCAGGGCCACGGCGGCGGCGCGCTGCGGCCCGCCGCAGGCCGGCCCGCCCGGGTGACGGGGCCGCGGGGGCGGGTTACCGTCGCCGGCATTGACGACCGAACGCCCATCGCGGGGTGACCGGTGACGGGCACCGGGCTGGTGGACGCCACCGTGCGGTTCGGCGACGGACCGGCGGTGCTGCGCGGCCTCACGCTGCTCGCCGGGCCGGGTGAGGTGCTCGCCGTGATCGGGCCGTCCGGGTCGGGGAAGACCACCGCGCTGCGCGCCGTCGCCGGGCTGGAGCGGGTCGCCGCGGGCCGGGTGCTGGTGGCCGGGGAGGACGTCACCCGCCGGCCCGTCCACGAGCGCGGGATCGCGATGGTGAGCACCGAGACCGCGCTGGCCCCCTTCCTCGACGTGGAGGGCAACGTCGGCTGGGCCGCGCGCTTCGGCGGGGACGCCGACGCCGGGCGGGTCGCCGACCGCGCGCGCCGGCTGCGGCTCGGGCACCTGCTGCGCCGCCGGCCGCGCACGCTGTCGTCGGGGGAGACGGGCCGGGCGGGCGTGGCCCGGGCGCTGGTGCGGTCCCCGACCGCGTTCCTGCTCGACGAGCCGCTGGCCCACCTCGACGCCGGCGAGCGCGTCCGCGTGCGGCGCACCGTCCTCGACGTGGTGCGCGCCGCCGGTGCACCCGCGCTGTGGGTGAGCCACGACCAGGGCGAGGCGATGGCCGTCGGGGACCGGCTCGCCGTGCTGCGCGAGGGGGCGGTGGCGCAGGCGGGCCCGCCGCGGGAGGTCTACGACCGGCCCGACGACGTGTTCGTGGCCGGGTTCCTCGGGGAGCCGGAGATGGCGCTGCTGCCGGCCCGGGCGGTGGCGGGCGGGTACCGGCTCGGCCCGCGGACGCTGCCGGTGTGGGGGCCGCTCCCGGCCGGGGTGGAGCCCGGCCGCGCCGTGCTGCTGGGGCTGCGGGCGCCCGACGTCGGGCCGCCCGGCGACCCGGCGTCGATCACCGTGGCGGCGCGGGTCCGGCAGGCGGAGCCGGCCGGGCCGCACTCCGTGGTCGAGGCCGAGCTGGCGCTGCCGGGCGAGGCCGACGGGGTCCGGATCGCCGCGCGGCTGCCCGGGCGGGCGCGGCCCGGCGACCGCGTCGCGCTCGCCCTGGACGTCCGCCGCGCGCACGTGTTCGACGCCGGGTCCGGCCGCGCCCTGCACCACCCTCATCAGAAGTGATGACGCGTGCGCGCACCGGCTAACCCGGTCCGCGCGGGCGGCGACGTACGGGCATGACCGTGCTCCACCCCTCCCGCCCCTGCCTCACCTCCGGGCCCGCCGCCGGACGCGTCATCGGCGTGCTGTTCGCCCTCACGATCGCGCTGTTCGTGCTCGGGCTCGTCGCCCTGTAGGGATCCGTCCGACCGGGCTAGCCTGCGCGGGTGACCGCCGTCCCCGCCCCCGGACACACCTCGATCGGCCACACCGTCCTCGCCGACGCCGACGGCACCGCCTACGCCTCGCTGCGCCAGCGCCCCGCCGCCCGCGCCGAGCGCTACGCCATGGGGAAGGCCCTGCGCAAGCGGGTGCCGCGCTCCGCGCTCGCCCACTGGGCGCCGCCCGACGACCGCCCCGACCCCGTCGCCCTCGTGCGGGACAGCCACGAGGGCCGCGTCCCCGACCTCGTGCCCGTGCGGGTCGAGCGGATGACGGCCTCGCCCTACGGCTTCCTGCGCGGCAGCGCCGTCGTCATGGCCCACGACGTGGCCCACCTGCCGGCCACCGGCATCCGGCCCGTCGTCTGCGGCGACGCCCACCTGGGCAACTTCGGCTTCTACGCCTCGCCCGAGCGCGACCTCGTCATCGACCTCAACGACTTCGACGAGTCCCACCCCGGCGGCTGGGAGTGGGACCTGCGCCGCCTGGGCGCGAGCATCTGGGTCGCCGGGCGGCAGAACGGGGCCGGGGAGGACCACTGCGCCGCCGCCGTCGCGTCCTGCGCCGCCGCCTACCGCGAGGAGATCCGCCACCTCGCCGCGCAGCCGCTGCTGTCGCGCTCCTACGAGCGCCTGGACGTCGACCGGCTCGGCGAGCAGGCGTCGGGCTCGCTGCGCGCGGAGGTGCGGCGGGCCGCGGACCGCGCGCGCCGGCGCACCAGCGACCGGGCGCTGCCCCGGTTCACCCACGAGGTCGGCGGGGCCCGCCGGATCGTCGAGGAGCCGCCGCTGATCACGCGGCTGCCCGACCAGGAGGCCGAGGCCGTCGGGGCGGCGCTGGACGACTACCTGCACACCCTCGCCCCGCACTGGCGGCGCGCGCTGGGCGGCTACACGGTGCTCGACGTGGCGCACAAGGTCGTCGGCGTGGGCAGCGTCGGGCTGCGCGCCTACGTGGCGCTGCTGGAGGGCTCCGACCCCGACGACGTCGTGTTCCTGCAGCTCAAGCAGGCACGGCGCTCGGTGCTGGCCCGGTACGTGCACGGCAGCTCCGCGCTGCACGCCCACCAGGGCCAGCGGGTCGTGGAGTACCAGCAGGCCCTGCAGACCGTGTCCGACCCGCTGCTGGGCTGGACGTCGGTGCCGGACGAGTCGGGGGGCGAGCGCCAGTTCTACGTGCGGCAGTTCCGCAACATGAAGGGCACCGTGCCGCTGGACGCGATCGAGCCGGGAGCGCTGGCCGACTACGCCGGCGTCGTCGGGCACCTGCTGGCCAAGGGCCACGCCCGCACCAGCGGCGCGTCGATGATCGCGGGGTACGTGGGCCGGGGCGAGAACCTCGACGAGGCCCTGACCGCCTTCTCCCGCGCCTACGCCGACCAGACCGAGGCCGACCACGCCGAGATGGTGCGCGCCGCCCGCGACGGGAAGCTGGGATGAGGATCGCCTCGCTCCTGCCGGCGGCGAGCGAGATCGCCTGCGCGGTGGGGCTCGGCGACGACCTGGTGGCCGTCACCTTCGAGTGCGACCACCCCGCCGGGCTGCGGGAGCGGCTGCCCGTCGTGGTCGACACCGCCCTGCCGCCCGGGCTCGACCCGGCCGCCATCGACGCCTGGGTGCGCGACCGGGCCGCCGCCGGGCTGCCGCAGTACGTCCTCGACGCCGCCGCGCTCGGCGCGCTCGCCCCCGACCTCATCCTCACGCAGGACCTGTGCCGCGTCTGCGCGCTGCCCGCCGGCACCGTCGACGACGCCCTGGCCGCGATCGGCTGCCGCGCCGAGGTGCTGTCGCTCGACCCGCACAGCCTCGACGACGTGCTCGCGGCCATCGCCGCGGTCGGGCACCGCGGCGGCGCGGGGGACCGCGCGGACGGGCTGGTGGCGGACCTGCGGGCGCGGCTGGACGCCGTGGCCGCCGCCGTCGCGGGCCGGCTCCGGCCGCGCGTGCTCGTGCTGGAGTGGACCGACCCGCCGTTCCTCGCCGGGCACTGGGTGCCCGAGCTCGTCGCCCGCGCCGGCGGCGAGCCCGTGGGCGGCGGCCCCGGCCGCAGCACCTCGGCGGAGTTCGCCGACCTCCCGGCCGCGGACGTCGTGCTGGTCGCCCCGTGCGGGTACGGCCTGGCCGACGCGGTGGACCAGGCCCGGGCCGTGGCGCCCCGGCTCGCGGCGGTGCCGGGCCTGCGCGACGCCCGGCTGGTCGCCATCGACTCCGGCGCCCTGGTCGTGCGGGCCGGACCGCGGCTCGTCGACGGGGTCGAGGCGCTCGCCGCGGTCCTGCACCCGGGCGCGGTGCCGGCGCCCCCGCCCGGGCGGATCGCGGCTGTGGACTGAACGCCGGCCGGTACCGGGGAGTGGCGGCCGGTCGAGGTGGACGTGGCGGCGGTCCGGCGGGTCGGGGACGACCCGCTCGTCGATCTCGGCGGGGCCGGCGGAGGGCGCACGCCGCCGGCGCCGGACGGACGGTCCGGCCGGGCCGCGGCGCCGTCGCCCGTCCCGCGGCCCGGGCGGATCCGGCAGGATGGGTCACCGACCGCGGCGGATGGCGCGGGGACGGGACGGGCATGGTGGCGGTGACGGGCTGGCGGCGACGCGGGAGCGGGGACGGCGCGGTCGCCGGGCTCGCGGCCGGGCGCCGGATCGCCCGGGAGCTGCGGGGCGGGCTGGACGGGCCGGGCGCCGCGCTGGCCGCGCGCGAGCTGCGGATGCTGCTGGGTGCGGACGGTGTGGGCCTGGCCGGGCTGAACCAGGAGCCGGAGTGGTCGGGCCGCCCCGCCGAGGGGGTGGACCCGCTGGTGGGGCGGGTGCTGCGGTCGGACGCGCGGGCGTCGCGGGGCGACGTGGCGGCGTTCCCGGTGCACTGCCGCGGCGAGCTGGTGGGCGTGCTCGTCGTCGCCGGCGACGTCGCCACGGGGGCGGCGCGGGAGGCCGCCGCGTGGGTGGGGGACGCGCTGGACACCGCGCGGCTGGAGGAGTCGGCGGCCGCCGCGGTGCAGGCCGAGCTGCGGGCGCTGCGCGCGGAGATCTCGCCGCACTTCGTCTACAACAGCCTGACGGTGATCGCGTCCTTCGTCCGCTCGGACCCCGAGCGCGCCCGCGACCTCATGCTCGACTTCGCCGCCTACACCCGCCACAGCCTGGCGCGCCACGGCGAGTACACGACGGTGGCCGGGGAGTTCGCGGCCATCGAGGCCTACCTGGCGCTGGCCCGGGCGGTGCTGGGGGACCGGCTGCGGGTGCAGGTGCGCATCGCGCCGGAGATCCTGCCCGTCGCGCTGCCCTACCTCGCGCTGCAGCCGCTGGTGGAGAACGCCGTGCGGCACGGGGTGGAGCTGGGCACCGGGGGGCTGGTGCAGGTGACGGGGGAGGCGCAGGGCGCCGAGTGCGTGATCAGCGTGGAGGACGACGGCCCGGGGATGGACCCGGCCCACGCCGCCGAGGTGCTGGCAGGCCGGGCGGGCGGGCTGGGGCTGTCCAACGTCGACCGGCGCCTGCGCACGGTGTTCGGTCCGGCGTACGGGCTGGTGGTGGAGACCGCGCCGGACGCCGGCACGCGCGTGGCCCTGCGCGTCCCGCGGTTCCAGCCGGGGGTGAGCGCGCAGTGAGCAGGGGGCTGCACGCGCTGGCCGTCGACGACGTCACCCCCGCGCTCGACGAGATGCGCCGGCTGCTGGAGGAGTCGCCCGGCGTGGCGTCGGTGGCGACCGCGTCGGACGCGCTGACCGCGCTGCGGGCCATCCAGGCCCGGCCGTTCGACGTCGTGTTCCTCGACGTGTCGATGCCCGGCATGGACGGCATGGAGCTGGCGTCGCTGCTGGCCCGGATGACCGAGCCGCCGGTCGTCGTGTTCGTCACCGCCTTCGAGGAGCACGCGGCGTCGGCCTACGGCATCGGCGCGGTGGACTACCTGCTCAAACCGGTCGGCCCGGAGCGCCTCGCGGCCGCGCTCGACCGGGTGCGCCGGTTCACCGCGCCCCCGCCGACCCTGCCCTCGGCCGCCGCCGTCGACGCGCTCGCCGCCGTGCCCGTCGAGCTGGGCGGGCGCACCCGCTACGTGCGGCGCGGCGAGGTCCGGTTCGTCGAGGCCCAGGGTGACTACGTGCGCCTGCACACCCCCAGCGGCGCGCACCTGGTCCGCATCCCCATCTCCCGGCTCGAGGAGCACTGGAGCCACGCCGGGTTCGTGCGCGTGCACCGCAGCTTCCTGCTGGCCGTGCCCGCGGTGCGGGAGCTGCGCAGCGACGTCACCGGCGGGCTGCTCGCGCACACCGACGTCGGCGACGTCCCGGTGAGCCGCCGGCACGGCCGGGAGCTGCGCGAGCTGCTGCTGGAGGCGGCCACGCGCGGCGACTTCGAGGCGGGCAGCCGGTGAACCGGACCCGCCGCGTCGCCGTCGCCAGCCCGCAGACGCGCCTCGCCATCGCCCGGCGCGCCCCCGGGGTGCGCGCCGACCCGCCGCACCTGGCTCCGGGCGACCTCGCCCGCGCCCGCCGGGTGCACCGCGTGCAGCTGCGGCGCGCGGCGGTGGCGCTGGCGTGGCTCGCGGCCACCGTGGTGGGCCTGCCGGTGCTGCTGAACGCCCTGCCCGGGCTGGACGCGGTGCGGCTGCTGGGCGTCCCGGTGTCCTGGCTGGCGGTGGCCGTGCTGCCCTACGCGGTGCTCACCGTGCTCGCGTTCTGGCACCTCTGGCGGGCGGAGCGGGCCGAGCGGGCGTCGTGCTCGGACGTGGTCGTCCCGGCCGCCACCCCCGCGCACGGGCGCGGAGTGCGATGATCGTCGCCGCGATGGTCGCCGTCGTGCTGGCGACGCTGCTCATCGGGGCGCGCGGGGTGGCCGCGATGCGCAGCACGTCGGACTTCCTCGTGGCCTCGCGGCGCATCTCGCCCGCCCTCAACGCCGCCGCGGTGTCGGGGGAGTACCTGTCGGCGGCGTCATTCCTCGGGGTGGCCGGCCTCGTCGTCAAGGACGGGGTCGGCGCGCTCTGGTACCCCGTCGGGTTCACCGCCGGCTACCTCGCGATGCTCGTCCTGGTGGCCGCGCCGATGCGCCGGACGGGCGCGCTGACCGTCCCCGACTTCGCGGAGGCCCGCCTCGGCTCCCCGGCCCTGCGCCGGTTCTGCGCGGTCGTCGTCCTGGTGATCGCCACGCTCTACCTGGTGCCCCAGTTCAAGGCGGCCGGGCAGGTGCTCGCGGTGGTGGCCGGCACGCCGTACTGGGTGGGCGTGGTCGTCGCCGGAGCGGCGGTGAGCGTCACGCTGGCGCTGGGCGGGATGCGGGCGGCCACCTACGTGCAGGCGTTCCAGTTCGGGCTCAAGCTGGTGCTGTTCGTGGTGCCGGCGGTGTGGCTGGTGCTCACCGTGGGCGCCGACACCCGCGCCGCCGCCCTGCAGCCCGTCGAGTTCACGACGTTCGGCCGCGAGACGCCGGTGGACTTCCGGCTCGACACCGAGCTGGTGCTCACCGAGCCCACGGCCGTCCTCGTGGACGGCGAGCGGCGCGCGCTGGAGCCGGGTTCCTACCCGGTGCCCGCCGGCAGCACGTGGGTCTTCCCGGCCGGCGCGGACGTGCCCGACACCGACGGCGCGCTCGCCCCGGGCGGGGAGGGGTGGGCGCGCCCGCTGCTCGACCCGGGCGGCTCGGGGTTCCCGGTGCTCGCCACGCTGTCGGTGCTGGTGGCGACCGTGCTCGGGACGATGGGGCTCCCGCACATCATCGTGCGCTTCCACACCAGCGCCGACGGCCGCGGCGCGCGCCGGACGGCCGCGATCACCGTGGGGATGCTCAGCGCCTTCTACCTCTTCCCGGCCGTCTACGGCGTGCTCGGCGCGGTGCTGCTGCCCGAGCTGTACCTGTCCGGCGGCACCGACACCGTGGTCGTCCAGCTTCCGGCCCGCGTCGACCCGGGACCGGCGGGCGCCCTGTTCACCGCCCTGCTGACGGCCGGCGCGTTCGCCGCGTTCCTCGCCACGTCGCTGGGCCTGCTGCTGGCGCTGTCCGGCGCGGTCAGCCACGACCTGCTGCCCGGCGGCAGCGTGCGACGGCTGCGGGTCACGACGATCGGGGCGGCCGCGCTCGTCGTCGCGCTCGCCCTGCCGGCGGTGCACCTCGACGTCGGCGTGCTCGTCACCTCGGCCTTCGGCGTGGCCGCGTCGACGTTCTGCCCGCTGCTGGTCCTGGGGATCTGGTGGGCCGGGCTCACCGCGCGCGGCGCGGCCGTCGGGATGGTGGTCGGGTTCGTCGCCTCCGCCGGCGTGACCGGGGTGAACCTGTTCCTCGCCCCGCCGCCGGGCCTGGGGCAGGTGCTGCTGGGACAGCCCGCGCTCTGGTCGGTGCCGCTGGCCTTCGCGACGATGGTGGCCGTGTCCCTGCGCGGCCGCCCGCCCGCCTGGGCGACCGCGGCCATGCTGCGGCTGCACCTGGACGAGACCGGTCCGCAGAGATCATGACGTGACCTTCGCCACCGTTCGTCGGCGCTCCTGACCGTTCGTCGGCCGTTCGTCGCACGACCCGATGACGTGTCGTGCGCCACTTCCGAACCGGGCAGCGGTGCTCTTTCCTGGCGCGACACACGGTCACGACACTGCGAGGAGGCAGGTGTGTCCACAGATCCGAATCCCGCGACGGGCACGCGGGACTGGCAGGTCGTACAGGCGGAACCGGACTTCCAAGAGCTCCGCCGACGGCTGCGGAGCTTCGTCTTCCCGGTCACCGGTCTGTTCCTGGGCTGGTACCTCCTCTACGTCCTGCTGGCCACCTACGCCCCGGCCTTCATGGGCACCCCCGTGCTCGGCAACATCAACGTCGGGCTGATCTTCGGCCTGCTGCAGTTCGTCTCCACGTTCGCCATCACCGCCTGGTACGTGCGCTTCGCCGACAAGCGGTACGACCCGCTCGCCGCCAAGGTGCGCGCGCAGATCGAGGGGGAGAAGTGAGCGTCCTCGCGCAGACCTCGACCGTCGCGAACAACAACCCGATCCTCAACATCACGGTGTTCGCGATCTTCGTCGTCGCGACCCTCGCCGTCGTCGTCTACGTGAGCCGCCGCGCCACGTCGGGCGCGTCGGACTTCTACACCGCGGGCGGCGGCTTCTCCGGCCCGCAGAACGGCGTCGCGATCTCCGGCGACTACCTGTCGGCCGCGTCGTTCCTCGGCATCGCCGGCGCCATCGCGCTCAACGGCTACGACGGCTTCCTCTACTCCATCGGCTTCCTCGTCGCCTGGCTCGTCGCGCTGCTGCTCGTCGCCGAGCTGCTGCGCAACACCGGCCGCTACACCATGGGCGACGTGCTGGCGTTCCGGATGCGGCAGCGTCCGGTGCGCGCCGCGGCCGCCACGTCCACGCTCGCCGTGTCGTTCTTCTACCTCCTCGCCCAGATGGCGGGCGCCGGCGGCCTGGTGGCGCTGCTGCTCGACATCCAGGACCGCGCCCAGCAGGGCATCGTCATCGCGATCGTCGGTGCGATCATGGTCGCCTACGTGCTCATCGGCGGCATGCGCGGCACCACCTGGGTGCAGATCATCAAGGCGGTCCTGCTCATCGCGGGTGCGGGCATCATCACCGTGTGGGTGCTCGTGCTCTACGGCTTCAACCTCTCCGCGCTCCTCGGGGAGGCCGTCGCGCGCGGCGGCGAGGCCGGCCAGGCCCTGCTCGCCCCCGGCAAGCAGTACGGCACGAGCAACCTGACCCGCATCGACTTCATCTCCCTGGCGCTGGCCCTGGTGCTCGGCACCGCCGGCCTGCCGCACATCCTGATGCGCTTCTACACCGTGCCCACGGCCAAGGAGGCCCGCCGCTCGGTGGTCTGGGCGATCTGGCTGATCGGCCTGTTCTACCTGTTCACGCTGGTCCTCGGCTACGGCGCCGGTGCCATCGTCGGCCCGGAGACCATCCGGGCGGCGCCCGGTGGGGCCAACTCGGCCGCGCCGCTGCTGGCTGCGGAGCTCGGTGGGCCGATCCTGCTCGGCATCATCGCCGCGGTCGCGTTCGCCACGATCCTCGCGGTCGTCGCCGGCCTCACGATCACCGCGTCGGCGTCGTTCGCGCACGACATCTACGCCAACGTGATCAAGAGCGGCGAGGACGTGAACGGCGAGCAGGAGGTCAAGGTCGCCCGCATCGCCGCCGTCGTCATCGGCATCGTCGCGATCCTCGGCGGCATCCTGGCCAACGGCCAGAACATCGCCTTCCTCGTGGCGCTCGCCTTCGCCGTCGCGGCGTCGGCGAACCTGCCGACGATCCTGTACTCGCTGTTCTGGAAGCGCTTCAACACCACCGGCGCGCTGTGCAGCATCTACGGCGGTCTCGCGATCTGCATCCTGCTGATCATCTTCTCGCCGGTCGTGTCGGGCAAGCCGGTCAACGAGGCCACCGGGCGCAGCCCCTCGATGCTGCAGGGCGTGGACTTCAGCTGGTTCCCGCTGGACAACCCGGGCATCGTGTCGATCCCGCTGTCGTTCCTGCTCGGCTACCTGGGCACCGTCCTGAGCAAGGACGACAACGTCCCGAACAAGGTCGCCGAGATGGAGGTGCGCTCGCTCACCGGGGTCGGCTCCGAGAAGGCGATCGCCCACTAGCTCCACCTCCCTCCTCCGCCGGCCCTCCCATCCCGGGGCCCGACCGGACGCACGACGGCGCCCCCGCCCACCCGGCGGGGGCGCTGTCGCGTTCCCGCCCGGCGCCGCGCTCTACCGTGATCGCGTGCAGCGACGACGTCCCGAGAGGACCGGATGAGGATCACGGAGTTCGACACCGCCCCCGACGCGCGGGAGGTGCTGCTGGAGGTCTGCTCGGCCCCCCGCTGGGCCGCGGCGGTGGTGGCCGGGCGGCCCTACGGCTCGCTGTCCGCGCTGCAGGCCGCCGCCCGCGCGGAGCTCTCGCCCGCCGACCTGGACGACGCGCTCGCCGGGCACCCGCGCATCGGCGACCGCGTCGAGGGCCGGTCGGGCCGGGAGCAGGCCGCCGCGGCCGCCGCGCCCGAGGAGGTCCGCGCGGCGCTCGCCGCGGGCAACCGCGCCTACGAGCAGCGCTTCGGCCGCGTCTACCTGGTCTGCGCGTCCGGGCGCTCGGCGCAGGACCTGCTCGCGACGCTGCAGGGCCGGCTCGGCAACGACCCGGAGACCGAGCAGGCTGTGGCGCTGGAGGAGCTGGCGGCGATCAACGCGCTGCGGCTGGCCGCGCTGTTCGCACCCACCCTGTCCACCCACGTGCTCGACGCCGCGCTGGGCCGGCCGGCCGCGGGCGTGCCGGTGCGGCTGGAGCGCGGCGGGGAGGTGCTCGCGCAGGGCACGACCGACGCCGACGGCCGCATCCGCGACCTGGGCGCGCTCGGTGCGGGCCCGCACCGCCTGGTCTTCGACACCGGCGCGTACTTCGCCGCCACCGGGCAGCAGGGCTTCTACCCGGAGGTGGCCGTCGCGTTCACCGCCGGCGACGGGCACCACCACGTGCCGCTGCTGCTGTCGCCGTTCCACTACTCGACCTACCGCGGGAGCTGAGCATGGGCGTCGTCCTGGGACCCAACCAGTGGGGCAAGGCGGAGAACCGCCTGGTCCGCGTCGTGCGCGACACCCCGCGCCACGAGATCCGCGACCTGACCGTCTCCACCGCGCTGCGCGGGGACGTGGCCGCCGCGCACCTCCACGGCGACCAGTCCGCCGTGCTGCCCACCGACACGCAGAAGAACACCTGCTACGCCTACGCCCGCAGCCACGGCATCGCCGCGATCGAGGACTACGCGCTGACCCTGGCCCGGCACTTCGTCGCCGACGTCGAGCCGGTCACCGGTGCGCGCGTCGCCGTCGACGAGCACGCGTGGGACCGCGCGCCGGTGGGACCGGACGGGCACGACCACACCTTCGTCCGCCGCGGCACCGAGGTGCGCACCGCCGTCGTCGAGGTGGACGGGTCCGGCGAGCGCGTGGTGTCCGGGCTGCGCGACCTGGTGCTGCTCAAGTCGACGGGCTCGGAGTTCGCCGGGTTCCTCACCGACGAGTACACGACGCTGCAGCCGACCCACGACCGGATCATGTCCACGTCGCTGGACGTGCGGTGGACCTGGTCGGGGGTCGACGTCGACTGGGACGCGACGTGGGCCGCGGTGCGCGCGGTGCTGCTGGAGCGGTTCGCGACCGTGCACTCCCGGGCCCTGCAGCAGACGCTGTGGGAGATGGGCAAGGCCGTCCTGGAGGCCCACGACGGCATCGCCGAGATCGCGCTGGTGGCGCCCAACCGGCACCACTTCGTCGTCGACCTCGCCCCGTTCGGCCTGGACAACCCCAACGAGGTCTTCTACGCCGCCGACCGCCCCTACGGCCTCATCGAGGCGACCGTGGTGCGGGAGTAGCCCTGCCTCGAACCGCACCCTGCTGCAGCGGGGGGCGGCGGGTCAGCCGGTCGGGGGCTCGTCGCGCCCCGACTCCTCGGCCTCGTCGGCCTCCTCCTTGGTGTGGTGCACGGCGCCGTCCGCGTGGTCCGGCGGCCCGTAGACCGTGTAGAGCACCAGCGGCGTCGGACCGGTGTTGACGAAGTTGTGGCGGGTGCCGGCGGGGACGACGACGAGGTCGCCCGGCTCCACCGACTTCGTCTCGCCGCCGACCCGGGCCTCGCCGGTCCCGCCGACGAAGGTGAGGATCTGGTCGATCTCCTCGTGCACCTCCTCGCCGATCTCGCCGTCGACGGGGATCGTCATGATCACGAGCTGGCTGTGTGCCCCGGTCCAGAGCACGCGCCGGAAGTCGGCGCTCTGCGCGGCGACGGTGGCGATCGTGTAGTGATGCACGGGGCAGATCATGCCGACTGCGGGCCGGGGCAGCACGCCGGGGCGCCCGGCCCGGGCTCAGACCTCGTCGACCGCCACCCCGTAGCGCGCGGCCAGCTCGGCGAGGCCGTCGTCGTAGCCCTGGCCCATCGCCCGGACCCGCCACGCGCCGTCCCGGCGGTAGACCTCGGCGAGCAGCAGCGTGCGCTCGGTCGTGGCGGCGTCGAGGGTCGACGTGGCGGCCGTCGCGGTGTCCCCGTCCACGCTGAGGGTCACGGCTCCGAGGTCGCCGAACACGGCGTCGCCGTCCAGCGCCGCCGCGACCACGACCTTCTGGTGGTCCTCGGACACCAGGCCCAGGTCGATGCGGACGCTCTGCTCGCTGTCCCCGTCGACCGAGAGCGCGACGGCGCCGTGCTCGCTGCGGGGGGCGTTGTAGAACACCAGGTCCTCGTCGGCGACCACGCGCTCGTCGGCGTCGACGAGGAACGCCACCACGTCGACGCCGGTCGCGAGCGCATCGGCGCGCCGCGCGACGTTGGCGGTCCAGACCGGTTCGTCGGGCAGGTCGATGACGGCACCCCGGGTGAGGACGGGCACGCCGGCACCGGGCGCGTCCGACCGGTGCCGCCCCACGTACACGCCGTCCGCGGTGTCCGCGGGCACCGCGCAGGGCGCCGGCAGGGTGATCCCCAGCGCGACGTCCCTGGTGTGCAGGGGGAGCTCCGCCTCGCGGATCCGCGGCAGCCTGCGGTCGGCCTCGCCCCCGGCCATGAGGACCACGTCGGTGACGCTCGCGCTGAGGTTGACCGCCGCCGCGCCACCCAGCGCGCCCACCGCGGCGCGCACGGAGGCGGCCTGCGCGTGCGTGCCCCCCAGGACGAGCACCCGCCGTCCCTGGAGCGGGCCGCGGACGGGGGGGCGCGGAGCGCCGCGGCCGGTGGGGTCGGGCGACCGGCCGGGGCTCGCCCGGCCGCACGTCGTCGAGCAGCGCGAGCAGGCCGTCCTCGTCGAGCAGCGGCACGCCCTCGGCGCGGGCGCGCTCGGCCTTGCGGGTGCCGAGGCGGGGGTCGTTGCACACCAGCGCGCTGGTGACCCGGCTGACGGAGTCGCCGACGTCGAGGCCCGCGGCGACGAGCCGCTCCACCAGGCGCGGCCGCGGCTCCCGGGTGGTCCCGGTGACCACCAGCTTCATCCCCTGCACGAGCGGGGTGCCGGGGGTCCAGCGGCCCGGGTTGCGCCACGGGCACGGTGGCGTCGTCACCCGCGCCGGCCAGCGCGCCGTGCTCTTCCCGGCCGCGTCGACCACCGGCAGCGGCAGGCCGAGCCGGGCGGCGAGCAGCAGGCTGTGCGTCAGCACCCGGGAGAGCACCTGCAGGTCGTCGTCGGCGTCGTGCGCCCGCTCCTGCGGGACGCCCCAGTACTCGGCGAGGGTGCCGAGCCTGTGGTCGGCCACGTCGAGGCCGAGCCGCCGGCTCAGCGCGAGGGTGCACAGCCGCTGCTCCACCGGCAGCGCGAGGCCGGCCCGCTCCGCCTCGGCGGCCAGGAAGCCGTGGTCGAAGGCGGCGTTGTGGGCGACCAGGATGCGGCCGTCGAGCACCTCGTGCAGCTGCGGGGCGATCTCGGCGAACCGGGGTGCCCCGGCGAGGCGGTCCCGGGTCAGGCCGTGGACGTGCACGGGGCCGGGGTCGCAGCCGGCGTCGACCAGGGAGGCGAAGCGCGGCCCGACGGGACGGCCGGCGGCGTCGAGCGCGAGCGCGGCGACGCTCAGCACCCGGTGGCTGTCCGGGTACAGGCCCGAGGTCTCGACGTCCACCACCGCCCACGTGTGGTCGGTCTCGAGCAGGCGGTCGATCTCGGCGGTCGTCACGGTGGCGGATCACCTCACGGGCCGGCGCGCGAAGGCGCGCCTGGGGACGGGGAGCGGCGGCACCGGGCCGCCGACCCGGTGATCGCTGTGCGTTTCCGGTCCGTCACCGGCCCTGGTGGGGGGCCGGCGCGGGGACCACGGGCGCCGAGAACGTGGTGAGGAACCGGTCGCGGAAGGACTCCATCGGCCACACCGGGGCCTGCGGGCCGGGGCGCAGCCCGGGCTCCCAGCCCCACCCCGCCGCCCGGTCGAGCACGTCGGCGTCCCGGGTGATGACGCTGATCGGCACGTCCCGGCCCGCGCCCTCCCCGGTGAGGAACGCGGCCGGCTGGTGGTCGCCCAGCGCCAGGACGACGAGGTCGTCGTCGCCGTGGGTCTCGACCCAGGAGACCAGCGTCGACAGCGAGTACTCCAGCGTCCGCCGGTAGCCCTCGCGCATGGCGTCCGGGTCCTCCTGCACCGCGGCGGCGTCGGCGACCGGCATCGTGTCGTAGACCGAGCCGTCGCCGACCTCGTCCCAGCCGACCTCCCGCGGCACGTGCGCCCACGGCCAGTGGCTGGTGACCAGCGGGATCTCGGCCATCAGCGGGCCGCGCCCGACGCGGTCGCGCTCCAGGCGCTCGAACGCGGCCAGGGTGAACTGGTCGGGGGTCTGGAACCCGGCGAAGCGCGTCGAGCGGTTGCCGAGGGTGGCGGCGTCGTGGACGCGGTCGACCCCGTAGAAGCCCGCGGCGGGCCACGGGCCGTCATTGCTCGGCATGACGGCGACGGTCTCCCAGCCGGCCCGCTGGAACGCACCGGTCAGGGTGGTGCGTTCCCCGGCGACCAGGGTGTCGTAGCTGTGCTGGTGGGTCACCCGCACGCCGGAGAGCAGGGTGGCGTGGGCCAGCCAGCTGCCGCCGCCGGTCACCGACGAGGTCAGGAAGCCGCTGCGGGTGCCGTAGCCGGCGCCGGCCAGGGTCCGGGTGCCGTCGTCGAGGACCCGCCCGATCCCCGGGGCGAACTCCGGGTCGGTGAGCGCGGAGCGGCCGTAGCTCTCGACGAACACGACCACGACGTCCTTGCCGCGCAGCGCGGTGAGCAGCTCCGGGCCGGGCACGTCGCGGAAGGCGTCGGTGCGCGCCTGCTCGGTGAACCGCTGCTGGTCGGCGAGGCTCGCCGGCACCTGCGCCGCCACCCGCGCGGCGAGCGAGGCGACGCTGCGCGAGGCGACCGGCACCGGCGCGACGACCTGGGCGCCGAGCGCGGCGCACACCGTCCAGGTCACGCCGAGCACGACGAGCCCCCGCCCGACGCCGCCCCGCCGGCGCGCGGCGAGGTCGGCGAGGCGGGCGGCGGCCAGCGCGAGCAGCAGGGCGAGCGCGACGGCCAGCGCGGCGGCCACCACGGTGAGCGCCGCCGCGCCCGCGGGTCCGGCCGGACCGGCGACGACCGTGATCCCGCCGCCCACCTGCGCCCAGTCGAAGAGCGGGTCGAAGGGCCGGCCGGCGATCGCGAGGAACCCCATGTCGAGCACCCGCAGCAGCGTGAGCAGGGCCAGCCCGGCGCCCAGCAGCACGGCCGCGACGCGGCGGGCGCGGCCGGGCAGCACGAGCAGCAGCGCCGCGGCCGCGATCCCCTCGACCGGGATCCGCAGGAACGCGGCCGGGGTCAGCTGGTCGGCCTGGGCGGGGGCGACGAGCGCCAGGAACAGCAGCAGCGCGCCCGCGGCGGTGGCCGCGCGGCGCAGGCGCGGGCGGGGCCCGGCGGCGGGTCGGACGCGAGCGGGCGCTCGGACGAGCACGGCGGCCTCCTCCCGGGAGCCGCACGGCACCCGTCGGAGGGCACACGGCCCGCCCGCACCGCCCGTTCGGTACGCCCCCGCCGGGCGCGGCGAGCGGTGCCCGCGCCGCGACGACCGGCGCCGCTCAGCCCGGGCCGGTGAAGCCGCGCTCGGCCAGCCACGTGCGGGCCACCTCGCGGGGCTCGCGGCCGTCGGCCGACACCCGCCGGTTCAGCTCGGTGATCGTGGGGGTGTCCAGCGCGGCGATGACCGGCTCCAGCACCGCCGCGATCTGCGGGGCGCGGGCGTAGCTGTCCTCGCGGATCGTGACGCTCGCGTTGTAGATCGGGTGGTAGAGCCGGTCGTCCTCCAGCACCCGCAGGCCGAGCTGGGGGATGCGGCCGTCGGTGGAGTTGACGATGCCGAACAGGCACGGGTTCCGCTCGGCCGTTGACTGGAAGATCACCCCGGCGGCGAGCACGATCGGCTCGGGCACGGTGAACTCGTAGGTGCGCTGCAGCCCGGGCAGGCCGTCGTCGCGGCTGACGTACTCCGGCTCCAGGCACATCGTGGCGTCGGCGCTGCCGCCGCGGAAGTACGCCGCCATGTCCGAGAGCGTGGCCAGGCCCAGCTCGTCGGCGGCCGACCCGGCGACGGCGAACGCGTAGGTGTTGTTGAACGGCGTGCGCCCGATCCAGCGGACGCCGTTCTCGGCGAGGTCGCGCTCGGCCACGGCGGTCCACTGGCCGACCTCGTCGGGGATCGGCGTCGTCTCCCCGAGGAACGTGATCCACGCCGTGCCGGTGTACTCCCAGTACAGGTCCAGGTCGCCGCCGAGCAGCGCGTTGCGGGCCACCTCGGTGCCGCCGGTGCGGCAGCGCTCGGTGACGTCGGCGCCCACCGACTCCAGCGCGGCCACCGCCAGGTGGCACAGGACGAGCTGCTCGTCGAAGTCCTTGCCGCCCACGGCGTAGGTCTGCCCCTCCAGCGACACCGCCTCCGCCAGCGAACCCGGCGAGGCGGGCGGGCCGGTGCGGTCGAGGTCGGTGGTGCCGGCCAGCGCCACGGCACCGGCGAGCACGAGGGCGGTACCGCCGGCGCGCCACCAGGAGACCGGCACGTCAGACGCTCCGCCGCACGAGGTGCTCGGCCAGCCCGGCGAGCCAGTCGACGAGCAGGGCGAGCGCCGCCACGATCGCGGCGGCCACGACGGTGGCGGTGGGCCGGCCCAGCCGCAGGTTGCCGTCGATGATCGCCCCCAGCCCGCCGGCACCGATGTAGGTGGCGAGCGTGGCGCTGCCGACGTTGAGCACCAGCGCCACCCGCACCCCGGCGACCAGCACCGGCACGGCCAGGGGCAGCTCCACCCGGCGCAGCGTCTGGCCCGCCGACATCCCGACGCCGCGGGCGGCCTCCACCATCGCCGGGTCCACCTGCGCGAGCCCGACGACGGTGTTGGTGACCACCGGCAGGAACGAGGCGACGACCAGCGCCACGATCGCGCTCGGCGCGCCCAGCCCGAGCGGGGTGAACGCCAGCAGCACGATCACCCCGAACGCGGGCAGCGCCTGCAGGAAGCCGCCGAGGGCGAGCACCGCGGGCCGGACGCGGCGCGCCCCCGGCCGGGACAGGGCGATCCCCAGCGGCACGGCCAGCGCGATCACCAGGAGCGTCGACACCCCGGTGAGCAGCAGGTGCTCCCCGAGGGCCTGCCCGATCGCCGCCGGGTTGATCGTGCGGGCCTCGATGTCGTCCAGCCCGCGCGACCCGGCCCACAGGGCGACCGCGCCGAGCCCGGCCACGACGAGGACGGGGGTGACGACGAGCGCGCCGGGCAGCCGGCGCCGCGCGGCCGGGGGACGGTCCGGTGCGGCCTCGGCCGCCGTGCGGTCGGTGACGGTCATCGGCGGGGCGCCGTGGGGAGCTCGCGGACCAGGGCCTCCCAGCGCAGCGCGCCGTGCGGGCGGCCGTCGTCGTCGACGACCGCGACGAGCGGGGCGCGGGCGTCCAGCATCGCGTCGACCGCGTCGTAGACGGTGCCGGTGCGGGGCACGGTGACCAGCGGGGGAGCGTCGTCCCCGCCGTCCGGCGCCACCCAGGCCGTGATGCGGCCGGCGCCGTCGGCGCGGTAGACCGGTCCGCCGCCGGGAGCCGCGCCCTCGGCCGTGACCGGCTCCAGGTCGAGCCGGCCCAGGGCCAGCAGCGACAGCCGGCGCACCGCCGCGCCCGCCCCGACGAACTCGGCCACGAACTCGTCGGCAGGCGCGGTGAGCACCCGCTCGGGGGTGTCGTACTGCGCGAGCACGCCGCCCGGCCCGAGGACGGCGATGCGGTCGCCGAGCAGCACCGCCTCGCCGAGGTCGTGGGTGACGATGCAGATCGTCTTGGCGATCTGGCGCTGGATGTCGAGCAGCTCGTTCTGCAGCCGCTCGCGCGTGATCGGGTCGATCGCGCCGAACGGCTCGTCCATCAGCACGACGGCGGGGTCGGCCGCGAGCCCGCGCGCGACGCCGACGCGCTGCTGCTGACCGCCGGAGAGCTGGCGGGGGTAGCGGTCGCGGTACTCGCGCGGCTCCAGCCCGACCAGGGCCAGCAGCTCGTCGACGCGGGCGGCCACCTTCCCGCGGTCCCAGCCGACCAGCCGGGGCACGACGGCGATGTTCTCCCCGATCGTGAAGTGCGGGAACAGCCCGACCTGCTGGATGACGTAGCCGATGCGCCGCCGCAGCTCGTCGGCGTCGACGTCCGTGACGTCCTCCCCGTCGAGCAGGATCTGCCCGGAGGTGGGCTCGATGAGCCGGTTCATCATCTTCAGGGTGGTGGTCTTGCCGCAGCCCGACGGCCCGACCAGCGCGACGACCGCGCCGGTCGGCACGTCCAGGTCGAGCGCGTCGACGGCCGGTCGGGCCTGCCCCGGGTAGACCTTCGTGATGCCCCGCAGGGCGATCGTCGTGCCGGTGCCCACGCCGCTGCGGCCCGCGGTCTGCGTCATGCCGGGTCCCCCCTCATGCCAGGCCACGCGGTGTGGTCAGGCGCTCGATCAGCGCGAAGCCGGCCTCGAAGACGGCGGCCACGACGAGGCAGCCCAGCGTGCCGGCGAGCACCTGGTTGAACGAGTTGACGGCGCCGAGGCGGCCCAGCCCGGCGAACAGCAGCTGGCCCAGCCCCGGTCCGCTGACGGTGCCGGCCACCGCCGCGATGCCGATCGTGATGAGCGTGGCCACCCGGATGCCGGACAGGATCACCGGCCAGGCCAGCGGCAGCTGGATCCTCGCCATGCGCCGGGCCGGGCCCATGCCCATGCCCTGGGCGGCGTCGAGGACGGCCGGGTCGACCGAGGCCAGCCCGGCCACCGCGTTGCGCAGCACCGGGTACAGCGCGTAGATCGTGACGGCGGTGAGCGACGGCGCGAGCCCGATGCCCAGCGCCGGCTGCAGGAGCCCGAACAGCGCCAGCGACGGCACCGTGAGGGCGGCGGAGGCGACGAGCAGCACGGCCTCGCGGCTGCCCGCCCGGAACCGCGTGCGCCACGACGGCGGAGTGAGCCCGGTGGTGTGCAGGGCCACGGCCAGCGCGAGCGACACGGCGGCCGCGAGCGCGACCGAGTAGAGGACGAGCGCGAAGTGCTGGCGCCCGTAGAACACGAGCGTGGCCCCGTTCGTGACGACGTACTCCGAGAACCCCACTCGACCCCCTCGACCGGTGCCGGGAGCGTAGCGGCTGGGCGCCGGGGAGGAGGGCTGGGAGGATCTACCCCGGCCGCGCCGGGGGACCGCGCGAGGGGCCGGCACCGCGGCGACGACGCCGAGCGGGCGGACCGTCACCGGCAGCGCAGGGCGAGGTGCACGTCCACGCGGTCGTCCGGGTCGGTGAGGTCGCGGCCGAGCAGCCGCTCCACCTGGCGGATGCGGTAGCGCACGGTGTTGACGTGCAGGTGCAGCCGGTCGGCAGTGCGGCTCCAGGAACCGCCGCACGCCAGGTGGGTCTCGAGGGTGCCGAGCAGGTCGGCGCGCGCCCCGGCCGGGACGAGCAGCGGGCCGAGGACGCGGGCGGCGAAGGCGCGCCGGACGTCGTCGGGCACGGCGGCGAGCAGGGCGACGTGCGAGCTCAGCTCGTCGGCCGCGACGATCACCAGCGCTCCCGGGCGGGCGGCGGCGACGTCGTGGGCGTGGTCCGCCTCGCGCAGCGCCCCGGCCAGGGCGGTGAGCGGGGCCGCGCGGCCGATGCCGACCACCGCCCGCCGGTCGCCCGCCCGGACCAGCCCGGGGCGCAGCCGGTGCAGGGCGGTGCGGACGGCGGCGGTCCCGGCCGCGCCGCAGGCCACCAGGGCGACGGCACGTCCGCCGTGCACGCCCACCGCCGCCGGCCCGGCGTGGGCGACGACGTCGGCCAGGACGGACCGGGCCAGGCCCGGGTCGCGGGCCGGGTCGCGGTCGGTGGCGACGGTGGCGACGACGGGGGTGAGGGCCGCGTCCGGGTCCAGGCCGGCCTGCCGCAGCCGGACGGCGAGCTCGCGCCGGTCCGGGGCGCCGGCGGCGACGAGCGCGACGGCGTCGTCGGCGATGCTGCGGGCCAGGGCGTGCCCGTCGGCCAGGCGGCGCGCCCGCTCGACGGCGGCCACCGCGACCAGCTCCTCGACGTCCTCGGCGGCCGGGTCGGCGGCGCCCGCGGGCGCGGCGGGCCCGTCCACGGCGACGCACCACGACGTGAGCCGGCCGTCGTCGGGGGCGACCGGTCCGACCGCGTGCACCGCGGTGCCGCCGGCGCGGGCGGGGAGCCGGTCGGCGGTGAGGAACGCGGCGACGACCGCGTCGAGGTCGGCGGGGGCCGGACCGGCGACCACCCGGCCCGACGCGGTGAGCACGCGCGCCCCCGGCACCCGGGCGACCAGCTCGTCGAGACCCATCCCGCCGGCCAGCGCGTCCAGCAGGCCCCGCTGGCGGCCCAGCGTCCGGGCGAGCCGGTCGCCGCGGGCCGTGCCGGCCCGCCCGACCACCAGGTCGGTCACGGCGGCGAAGGACACCTCCTCGGGCACCGCCACCAGCGGGACCCCGTGCCGGCGGCAGGCCTCGACGACGTCGTCGGGCACGCCGTGGAACACCGCCTCGCCGGCGGCCAGCGCCGCCGCCCCGGCCCGGGCGAGCGCGGCGGCGAACGCGTCGCTGTCGGCCGCCCCGGCCCGCCACACCAGCCCGCTCACCACCAGCTCGCCGCCGGAGAGGTAGCGGCCCGGGTCGAGCAGGTCGGTGGTGCACACCCCGCGCAGCGGGCGCTCCAGCGCGCCGGCGTCACCGTGCAGCAGCCGCAGCCGCAGCTCCGGGCGGGCCAGCAGGTCGCGCAGGAGCACTGGAGGAACCTACAAGCGCCGAGCGCGGTCCGGCCACCGATTCGTCACGCCCGCGACTTCTGGCCGCGACCCGGACGCGCTTTCATGCCTCCCATGGACTTCCTGGCGCCGACCTCGCTCGCCGAGGCGCTCGCGGCCAAGGCCGAGCACCCGGACGCCGTGCCCGTCGCCGGCGGCACCGACGTGATGGTCGAGATCAACTTCGACCACCGGCGCCCGCCCGCCCTGCTCGACCTCACCCGGGTCCCCGAGCTGGCGGTCTGGGAGCACGCGGACGGCCGGGTGCGCCTCGGCGCCGGCGTCACCTACGCCCGGGTCATCGACGAGCTCGGCGGCCTGCTGCCCGGCCTGGCCATGGCCGCGCGGACGGTCGGGTCGCCGCAGATCCGCAACCGCGGCACCGTCGGCGGCAACCTGGGCTCGGCCTCGCCGGCCGGCGACAGCCACCCCGCCCTGCTCGCGACCGACACCGACGTGGAGGTCGCCTCCGCGCGCGGCGTCCGGACGGTGCCGATCGCGGAGTTCTTCACCGGCGTCAAGCGCAGCGCGCTGGCCCCCGACGAGCTGATCACCGCCGTGCTCGTCACGCCCCCCGCGGGTCCGCAGCAGTACTCGAAGGTCGGCACCCGCAACGCCATGGTCATCGCGGTGGCGGCGTTCGGGATCGCGCTGCACCCCGACACCCGCACCGTCGGCACCGGGATCGGCTCGGCCGCCCCCACGCCGCGCCGCGCGCCGGAGGCCGGCGCGTTCCTGGCCGGCGAGCTGGAGGCCGCCGGGCTGTGGGACTCCCACGGGGAGCTGCCCGAGGCCCTGGCCGTCGAGTTCGGCCGCAGGGTGCGCGACGCCGCGTCCCCCATCGACGACGTGCGCGGCACCGCCGCGTACCGCCGGCACACGCTCTCGGTGATGGCGCGCCGCGCCGCGCTGTGGGCGTGGAACGACCTCAGGAGCGCAGCATGAAGGTCTCGATCACCGTCAACGGCACCGCCCAGGAGGCCGACGACGTGTGGGCGGGCGAGAGCCTGCTCTACGTCCTGCGCGAGCGGATGGGGCTGCCTGGGTCGAAGAACGCCTGCGAGCAGGGCGAGTGCGGCTCGTGCACCGTCTACCTCGACGGGCTGCCGGTGTGCGCCTGCCTCGTGGCGGCGGGCCAGGCGCAGGGGCGCGAGGTCACCACGGTGGAGGGGCTGGCCCGCGACGGCGAGCTCGACCGCGTGCAGCGCGCGTTCGTGGAGTGCGGCGCCGTGCAGTGCGGGTTCTGCACGCCGGGGCTGATCGTGTCCACCCACGACCTGCTGGAGCGCAACCCGGCGCCGAGCGACCCGGAGATCCGCGAGGCGCTCGCCGGGAACCTGTGCCGCTGCACCGGCTACGAGAAGATCCTGGACGCCGTGCGGAGCGCCAGCGGAGCGCGCATCGACACCGTGCGCCGGGCGGCTGCGCAGTGATCGTCGAGGGCGCGCACGTCGTCACCGTCACCGGGGAGGAGGTCCCGGACGGCCACGTCGTCGTGGACGGCGACCGGATCACGGCGGTCGGCGCGGGGCCCGCCCCGGCCCGGGAGGGCCACGAGGTCGTCGACGGCCGCGGCTGCCTGCTCACCCCCGGCTTCGTCAACACCCACGACCACCTCTACCAGTGGGTCACCCGCGGCCTGGCCGTCGACTCGACGCTGTTCGAGTGGCTCACCACGCTCTACCCGGTGTGGGCGGGCATCGACGAGGACGCCGTGCACGCCGGCGCGTCCGGCGCGCTGGCCCAGCTCGCGCTGACCGGCTGCACGACGAGCACCGACCACCACTACGTGTTCCCCCGCGAGGGCGGGGACGTGCTGGGCGCGGAGATCCGCGCGGCCGCGGAGGTGGGGCTGCGGTTCCACCCGACCCGCGGGTCGATGGACCTCGGGCAGCGCGACGGCGGCCTGCCGCCCGACCACGTCGTCGAGTCCACCGACGCGATCCTCGCCGCGTCGGCCGACGCCGTCGCCCGCTGGCACGACCCGTCACCGGGTTCGATGCTGCGGGTGGCGCTCGCCCCGTGCTCGCCGTTCTCCGTCACCGGCGACCTGATGCGCTCCTCCGCCGAGCTGGCCCGGGAGCTGGGCGTGCGGCTGCACACCCACCTCGCCGAGACCGACGACGAGGACGCGTTCTGCCGCGAGCGCTTCGGCTGCTCGCCGCTGGAGTACGTCGAGGGCCTGGGCTGGACCGGTGAGGACGTCTGGTTCGCCCACGGCATCCACTTCACCGACGACGCGGTGCGGCGGATCGGGGCGACCCGCACGGGCGTGGCGCACTGCCCGTCGTCCAACGCGCGGCTCGGGGCGGGCATCGCCCGCACCCGCGACCTGGTCGACGCCGGCGCCCGCGTCGGGCTCGGCGTCGACGGAGCGGCGAGCAACGAGGCGGGGAGCCTGCTGGAGGAGGTCCGCCACGCCGTGCTGTTCGCCCGCGCGGTGGGCGGGCCGACGGCGATGTCGGTGCGCGGGGCCGTGCGGCTGGCCACCCTGGGCGGCGCCGAGGTGCTCGGGCGGGCCGACGAGATCGGCTCGGTCGAGCCGGGCAAGCTCGCCGACCTCGCGCTCTGGCGGCTCGACGGCCTCGCCCACGCCGACGTGGCCGACCCCGTCGCCGCGCTCGTGCTCGGCGCCCCGCCGCCGCTGGAGCGGCTGCTCGTCGGCGGGCGGACCGTCGTCGAGCGCGGCCGCGTCACCACCGTGGACACCGAGGCGATCGCGCAGCGCTGCGCGCGCGTCCACCGCGACCTGATGGAGAAGGCGTCATGACCACCACGCAGCAGCCGGGGGCCACGACCACCGCCGGGCGCATCGGCGACTCCCCGCTGCGCCCGGACGGCACGCTGAAGGTCACCGGCGAGTTCGCCTACAGCTCCGACCTGTGGCACGAGGACATGTGCTGGGGCGTCACCCTGCGCAGCCCGCACCCGCACGCCCGGATCCGCTCGATCGACACCACGGCCGCGCTGGCCGTGCCCGGCGTCCACGCGGTGCTGACCCACGAGGACGTGCCCGGGCTGAACCGCGTGGGGCTGGAGCACCTCGACCAGCCCGTGCTCGCCGAGGACGTGGTGCGCCACCAGGGCGAGGCCGTCGCGCTCGTCGCCGCCGACCACCCGGAGACCGCCCGCCGCGCCGCGAAGCGGATCGCCGTGGACTACGAGGTGCTGCCCGCCGTCACCGACCCCCGCCGGGCCCTCGACGACGGCGTGCCGGCCGTGCAGCCGGGGGGCAACCTGGTGCGGGAGGTGCGGGTCCGCCGCGGCGACCCCCACCCGAGCGCGCCCGTCGTCGTCGCGATCGACGTCGAGGTGGGCATGCAGGACCAGGCGTTCCTCGGTCCCGAGTCCGGCCTGGCCGTGCCCGACGACGAGGGCGGGCTGGACCTCTACGTCGCCACCCAGTGGCTGCACGTCGACCAGCAGCAGGTGTGCCGGGCGCTCGGGCTGCCGCCGGAGCGGGCGCGGCTGCACCTGGCCGGCGTCGGCGGCGCCTTCGGCGGGCGCGAGGACCTGTCGGTGCACGTCCACGCCTGCCTGCTCGCGCTGCGCACCGGCAAGCCGGTGAAGATGAGCTACACCCGCGAGGAGTCGTTCTTCGGGCACGTGCACCGGCACCCGGCGTGGCTGCACTACGAGTTCGGCGCGCAGCCCGACGGCACGCTGGTCTACGGGAAGGCCGACATCCTCTTCGACGGCGGCGCGTACGCCTCGTCCACCGGCGCGGTCGTCGGCAACGGCGGCACGCTCGGCCTGGGCCCCTACCGGTTCCCGAGCGTGCACGTCGACGCCCGCGGGGTGTACACGAACAACCCGCCGTGCGGCGCCATGCGCGGGTTCGGCTGCGTGCAGGCCGCCTTCGCCCACGAGGCCCTGATGGACGCCCTCGCCGACCGCGTCGGCCTGGACCGCGTCGCGATCCGCGTGCTCAACGGCATGCGCGAGGGCGACGAGAACATCACCGGCCAGGTGATCGACTCCGCCGCCCCGGTGGCCGAGCTGATCGAGATCGTCCGCGACCTGCCGCTCCCGCCGCCCCGCACCGGGGACGACCTGCGCGACCTGCCCGGTGGGGTCTCCAACACCACCCACGGCGAGGGCGTGGTGCGGGGGATCGGCTACGCGGTGACCTACAAGAACGTCGGGTTCTCCGAGGGCTTCGACGACTACTCCACCGCCCGCGTGCGCCTGGAGATCACCGGCGGCGAGCCGGTGGCCACGGTGCACACGGCGGCGGCGGAGGTCGGGCAGGGCCTGATCACCGTGGAGCAGCAGATCTGCCGCACCGAGCTGGGCGTCGAGCGCGTCGTCGTGCACCCCAAGGACACCACCGTCGGCTCCGGCGGCTCCACCTCGGCGTCGCGGCAGACCTACGTCACCGGCGGCGCGGTCCAGGCGGCCTGCGCGGCCGTGCGCGCCGCGGTGCTGGCCCGGGTGGCGCCCGGCGCCCGGTGGGACGGGGACGAGGTCGTGCTCGGGTCGGGGGAGGTGCTCACCCTCGCCGAGGTGCTCGGCACCGACGCGGTGGAGGAGACCGTGGAGTGGCGCCACCGGCCCACGCAGCCGATCGACCCGGAGACCGGGCAGGGCACCGCGCACGTCCAGTACGCCTTCTCCGCCCACCGCGCGGTCGTCGACGTCGACGTCGAGCTGGGCCTGGTCAAGGTGGTGGCGCTGGACACCGCGCAGGACGTGGGGAAGGCGATCAACCCCGACGCCGTGCTCGGCCAGATCCAGGGCGGCTCCACGCAGGGCATGGGGCTGGCGCTGATGGAGGAGGTCGTCGTCACCGACGGCGTGGTGCGCAACCCGTCGTTCACCGACTACCTCATCCCGACCATCCTCGACACCCCGCCCATGCAGATCCGGGTGCTGGAGTACGCCGACCCGCACGCCCCCTACGGCGTGCGCGGCGTGGGCGAGCCGCCCACGATCAGCTCCGGCCCGGCCGTCACCGCGGCCATCCGCGCCGCCACCGGCAAGCCCGTCCTGCGGGTCCCGGTCCGTCCCGAGCACCTCTGCGGCTGACGCCGCCCGTGCGCGCGGAGAAGGGCTAGAACACTCCTCCGCACACACGAGCCCGACGAAGGAGGGCCGATGCCCCGCATGTTCCTCAACGGCACCGCCATGGCCGGCGGCGCCGACCACCACCTCGTCGGCGGCGCGCCGCTGGTGGAGGCGACGACCACCGCGCCGCGCTACCGCTTCCACGCCGTCGGCGGGCGCTACCCCGCCCTGGAGGACGTCGGTCCGGGCGGCGCGGCCGTGCAGGGCGAGGTCTACGAGCTGTCCTACGAGCAGCTGCGCGAGGTCCTGCTGCCCGGCGAGCCCGAGGGCCTGGAGCTCGGCGTGATCGAGCTGGCCGACGGGTCCGGGTCGCTCGCGATGGTGCTGCGCCGCACCTACCCCGAGCACCCGGAGCTCGAGGACATCTCCGAGCGGGGGAGCTGGCGCTCCTACCGGGACGGCCGGTGATCGCCTTCCGCGCCGCCCGCGCGGTGGTCGACGGGGCCGAGCGGCCCGCCACGGTCGTCGTCGAGGGCGAGCGGATCGCCGCGGTGCTGCCGCTGGACGCCCCGGTCGCGGGGCGGGAGGTCGTGCTGGCCGCCGACGAGGTGCTGCTGCCCGGCCTGGTCGACAGCCACGTGCACGTCAACGAGCCCGGGCGCACCGAGTGGGAGGGCTTCGCCACCGCGACCCGGGCCGCGGCGGCCGGCGGGGTCACGACGATCGTCGACATGCCGCTGAACTCCCTGCCGCCGACGCTCGACGTGGCGGCCCTGGAGGTCAAGCGGAAGGCCGCGGACGGGCAGTGCCACGTCGACGTCGCCTTCTGGGGCGGCGCCGTCCCGGGCAACGAGGGCGATCTGCGCGCGCTGCACGACGCGGGCGTGCCCGGCGTGAAGTGCTTCCTCGTCGACTCCGGGGTGCCCGAGTTCCCGCCGCTGCCCGACCCCGGCCCGGTCCTGGAGCGGATCGCCGCGTTCGACGGGCTGCTCCTGGCCCACGCCGAGGACGGCGCGCTGGTCACCGGGGCGGCCGGGCGCCGCTACGCCGACTTCGTCGCCTCCCGCCCCGCCGCGGCGGAGGACTCCGCGATCGCGCTGCTGCTGCGCCGGGCCCGGGAGACCGGCGCGCGCGTGCACGTCGTGCACCTGTCCTCGGCCGGGGCGCTGCCGCAGCTGGCCGCGGCGCGGGCCGAGGGCGTGCGCGTCACCGTCGAGACCTGCCCGCACTACCTCGCGCTCACCGCCGAGGAGGTGCCCGACGGTGACACCCGCGTCAAGTGCTGCCCGCCGGTGCGGGAGGCGGCCAACCGGGACGCCCTGTGGCGGGGCCTCGCCGACGGCGTGATCGACCTGGTCGTGACCGACCACTCGCCCTGCCCGCCGTCGATGAAGAGCCTCGACACCGGCGACTTCGGCACCGCCTGGGGCGGGATCGCCTCCCTGCAGATCGGGCTGCCCGTCGTGTGGACCCACGCCCGGCGGCGCGGGCACGGCCTGGCCGAGGTCGTCGCGTGGATGGCGACGCGGCCCGCCGACCTGGTGGGCCTGCCGCACAAGGGCCGGATCGCCGCCGGCGCCGACGCCGACCTCGTCGTGCTCGCCCCCGACGCGCCGTTCGAGGTGGGGGAGCTGCACCACCGCCACCCCGTCACCCCCTACGCCGGGCACCGGCTCGACGGCGTCGTGCGCGCCACCTGGCTGCGCGGCGCCCCCGCGACCGGCGACCCGCGCGGCCGCCTGCTGACCCGGAGGCTCCCGTGACCGACCCCGACTTCCGCCGGCTCCCCGACCTGGCCCGCCGCGACGTCGGCGGGGCCGTCGTCTGGGCCAACGACGAGGCGTTCGCGGCCCGGCAGAACCTGCTGACCCCGGGGCCCGCGCAGTTCGACCCGGCGACCTTCGGGCCCAACGGCAAGGTCTACGACGGCTGGGAGACCCGGCGGCGCCGCCAGCCCGGCCACGACGAGGCCGTCGTGCGCCTCGGCGCGCCGGGCGTCGTCCGGGGAGTCGTCGTGGACACCTCGTGGTTCACCGGCAACTACCCGCCGGAGGCGGCGGTGGACGGCCACGGCGGGGACGGCGAGTGGTTCCCGCTGGTGCCCCGCTCGCCCCTGGCGGGCGACAGCGAGAACCCGTTCCCGGTCACCAGCCCGCGCCGCGTCACGCACGTGCGGCTGCGGATCTTCCCCGACGGCGGCGTCGCCCGGCTCCGCGTGCACGGGGAGGCCCTGCCCGACCTGGGCCTGCTCGACGCCCTGGGCGTCGTCGACCTGGCCGCGGTCGAGCACGGCGGGCTGATCCTCGGCTGCTCGAACCTGTTCTACAGCGCACCGGGCAACCTGCTGCTGCCCGGACCCGCCCGCTCCATGGGGGAGGGCTGGGAGACCGCGCGCCGCCGCGACGACGGCCACGACTGGGTGGAGATCGGCCTCGCCGCGCAGGGCGCGGTCGCCGTGGCCGAGATCGACACGAGCTGGTTCCTGCACAACGCCCCCGGCTGGGCCGCCCTGCGCGGCCGGGACGGGGACGGGCCCTGGCGGGACCTGCTGCCCCGCACCGCGCTCACCCCCGACCACCGCCACCGCGCCGTGCTCGACGATCCGGGCCCGGTCACCGCGGTGCGCCTGGACGCCTACCCCGACGGCGGCCTGGCCCGCATCCGCCTGCACGGCCGGTTCACCGAGGTCGGACGCGCCGAGCTGGCCGGCCGGCACACCACCGCGGCCTGACGCCGGCCGGCTGCCCCACCCCGGACGGCCCCGGCCGAGCTCACCGCGCACCGACCGGGCAGCGGTCACACCGCGTCGAGGGCGTCGGCGAGCGTGGCGTGGCACCGCAGCACCGTGATCAGCCCGCTGATCTCCAGCATCCGCCGCACCGGCGGTCGTCCCACCACGACCTCGAGCCGGACGTCGTGCTCGGCGGCCCGCCGGTGGGCGTCGAGCAGCACGGCGAGGCCGCGCGAGGCGAGGAAGGTCACCCGGGACAGGTCCAGGACGACGTGCCGGGCCGGGGGGTCGAACGCCAGCTCGATCCCGGACTCCAGCCGGGGAGCGGTGGCGAGGTCGACCTCGCCGCCCACCCCGAGCACCACCACGCCCGGTCGGGGACCGGTCAGGAGGACGTCCAGCAGCGCCTGCTGCGCCGGCGGGCCCGGCACCGGGAGCCCGTGCTCGTCGGGGTGCGGTTCGTCGGGAGCACGCGCTCGACCCACATCCGGCTCCCTCGGTGGTCGGGACCCACCAGCCTCGCAGTGCGCGTGGACACCGGCAACCCGGCCGGGTTCACGCGGGGTGCGCCCGGGGTACCTCCGGAGCTGGACCGCCGCACGAGGGAGCCATGGAACACAGCATCGTCCACGAGCCGGACCACGCGGTCCTCGCCCTCTCCGGGGCGGTGTCGCTGACGTCGGTGCCCGCGCTGCGCACCACGCTCGCGAAGCTGCTGCTGGACTGCGGGCGGGTGGTGGTGGACCTGACGGGGGCCGAGGTCACGTGGGGACCGGGGGTCGAGGTGTTCCCGACCACCCTGTGGTTCGCCGGGGGGTGGCCCGCGGCCCGGATGGTGCTGTGCGGTGCGGACCCGGTGATGGCGCGCGCGCTGCGCGTGGGCGGCGTGACCTCGGCCGTCCCGCTCGTCGCCGACGCCGACGCCGCCCGGGCCGCCCTGGACCGGCGCCCCGTCCGGGTGCGCCGCAGCGCGGGCATGCCGGCGGCGCCGGCGTCGCTCGCCTGGGCGCGCAGCACGGTCCGGCACGCCTGCGCCGACTGGGAGCTGGAGCCCGAGGTGCGGGACGCCGCGGTGCTGGTCGCGACCGAGCTCGTCACCAACGCGGTGGTGCACGCCGGCACCCCGAGCGTGCTGTCCATCGGACTCGACGGCTCGGACCTGCACGTCGCCGTGCGGGACGAGGCGCCGGGCTCGGTCGTCACCGCCCCGACCGCCGGGATCGACGGCGGTCACGGGCTGCGCGTCGTCGCCGGGCTCAGCCGCTGCTGGGGTGTGGACGAGCACCGCGACGGGAAGACGGTGTGGGCGGTCCTGGGTCCGCGCTCCCCGTCGGGCCCCCCGCCGTGCAGCGGGTCCCGCCGGCCACCCCGGCCGCGGTAGCGTCGAGCGGCCCGACCCGGACGCCGCCCGGGGCCGAGGAGGAGCAGGGGTGCGCGCATCCGGACGACGGCATCCCCGTCGGTGCTCGAGGCCCACCTGCGCTGCTGCGACGCCCGCACCGTTCGTGAGCACCGGGGCGGTGGCCCGGTGAACGACCCGGACCGCGATGTCGTGGCCCTGCTGAGCCGACTGGTGGCCGTCGACTCGGTCAATCCCGGCCTGGTCCCCGGCGCGGCGGGCGAGGCCCGGATCGCGCAGGTCGTGCACGACTGGGCCCGCGCCGAGGGCCTGGCCGCCGAGCTGGTCGAGCACGCGCCCGGGCGCACCAGCGCCGTGGTCCGCGGGGGGCGGCCGGGCCCGGGCGGTCGGCGGCTGCTGCTGTGCGGGCACCTCGACACCGTCGGCCCCGGCGGCATGACCGAACCGCTCACTCCGCGCGTCCAGGGCGACCGGCTGCACGGCCGCGGCGCCTACGACATGAAGGCCGGGCTCGCCGCCGCACTGGTCGCCTGCCGGGAGGCGCAGCGGGCGGGGCTGCCCGGCGAGGTCGTCGTGGCCGCCGTCGCCGACGAGGAGGACCGCAGCACCGGGATCCAGGCGCTGGACCTGCGCGCGGACGCCGCGATCGTCACCGAGCCCACCGAGATGGCGATCGGCGTCGCCCACAAGGGCTTCGTGTGGACCGAGATCACGGTGACGGGGGTGGCCGCGCACGGTTCCCGCCCGGAACTGGGCGTCGACGCCATCGTGCGGACCGGGCCGGTCCTCGTCGCGCTCGACCGGCTCGGCACCGCGCCGGCCGCCCGGCGGCACCCGCTGCTCGGGCCGGCCACCGTGCACGCCTCGCTGATCACGGGCGGGCAGGAGGCCTCGACGATCCCGGACCGCTGCGTCCTCACGATCGAGCACCGGACCCTGCCCGGCACCACCGCCGCGGACGTCGAGGCGAGCGTGGCCGACCTGCTGGACCGGTGCCGGGCCGCGGACCCGGCCCTCGTCGCCGAGGCGCGGACGCTGCTGCACCGCCCCGCCCTCGAGACCGAGCCCGACGCGGCGGTCGTGCACGCCCTGGCCGGCGCGCACGGCGAGGTGCGCGGCACGCCCGCCGCGGTCACCGGCCTGAGCTACTGGGCGGACTCGGCGTTCCTCGCCGCCCGCGGCATCCCCACCGTCCTGTTCGGGCCGGGAGGGCAGGGGGCGCACGCCGACGTCGAGTGGGTCAGCCTCGCCGACACCGTCGACTGCGTCCGCGTCCTCGTCGCCGCAGCGCGACGGCTGTTCTCACCGGTCCCACGGCCGGCGACCTGACGGGCCGCCCACGGCGTGGGGACTGCCCGGGGTCCGGTCGGCTCCTGGAGACCCCGCTGTCTCACGTACTCGCCGCCTGGTCCTGGGGCGGTCCCGCCGGGCCGGGTGGGCGCGCGGTTCAGGGGGCGGCGCGTGACAGCCGGGCCTGCACCCGGACGGCGTCGTCGTCGAGCTGCACGTCGACGCGGTCGCACAGCTGCCGGGCCAGCCAGACACCGTGGGAGGACATCCGGCCGGCGCCGGCCCAGCACGGTCCGCCGTCGGCGGTGTCGACGACGATGCCGACGGCCGCGCTTCCGCGGGCGCCGGCGGCGAGCTGGCCCCGGTGCGCTGCGCAGCTGGTCCATGATCGTGGCAGCGGTGGAGCCATGGCCGACCACGTCGCGACGACGATGGCAACGCGGTGGTCGGCACGCGGCGAGGTCCGCACGACGTCGGTCGTTCCGACTGATGGCGCGGTGCTACACAAGAGAGCGCCCTCCGCCCGCGTTCCCGCGAATCGGAGGGCGCTCCCGTCGTCGAGTTCAGTCCAGGTAGTCGCGCAGCACCTGGGAGCGCGAGGGGTGGCGCAGCTTCGACATGGTCTTCGACTCGATCTGCCGGATCCGCTCGCGGGTGACCCCGTAGACCTGGCCGATCTCGTCGAGCGTGCGGGGCTGGCCGTCGGTGAGGCCGAACCGCAGCCGCACGACACCCGCCTCGCGCTCGGACAGCGTGGCCAGCACCGACTGGAGCTGGTCCTGCAGCAGCGTGAAGCTCACCGCGTCGACCGCGACGACGGCCTCGGAGTCCTCGATGAAGTCGCCGAGCTGCGAGTCGCCCTCGTCGCCGATGGTCTGGTCGAGCGAGATGGGCTCCCGGGCGTACTGCTGGATCTCCAGCACCTTCTCCGGGGTGATGTCCATCTCCTTGGCCAGCTCCTCCGGCGTGGGCTCGCGGCCCAGGTCCTGGAGCAGCTCGCGCTGGATGCGGCCGAGCTTGTTGATGACCTCGACCATGTGCACCGGGATGCGGATGGTGCGGGCCTGGTCGGCCATCGCGCGGGTGATGGCCTGGCGGATCCACCACGTCGCGTACGTCGAGAACTTGTAGCCCTTGGTGTAGTCGAACTTCTCGACCGCGCGGATCAGGCCGAGGTTGCCCTCCTGGATCAGGTCCAGGAACGCCATGCCGCGGCCGGTGTAGCGCTTGGCCAGCGAGACGACCAGGCGGAGGTTGGCCTCCAGCAGGTGGTTCTTGGCGCGCTCGCCGTCGCGGACGATCCAGCGCAGGTCGCGCCGCATCTGCGGGGAGACCTTCTCGCCGGCGTCGATCGCGCGGCGCAGGCGCTCGGCGGCGTAGAGGCCGGCCTCGATGCGCTTGGCGAGCTCGACCTCCTCCTCCGCGTTGAGCAGCGCGACCTTGCCGATCTGCTTGAGGTACGCGCGGACCGAGTCGGCCGAGGCGGTGAGCTCGGCGTCCTTGCGGGCCTGGCGCAGCGCCTCGGACTCCTCCTCGTCCCAGACGAAGTCCGAGCCCTTCGTGGGGGTGGACGAGCGCTCGCGCGGGCCGCGGCGGTTGACGCCGGTGTTGGCCGGCTCCTCGTCGTCGTCATCGTCGTCGTCGTCGTCCGCCACGACCGCGACCTCGGCCGGGTCGTCGACGACCAGGTCGACGTCGTCGATCACGACGTCCTCGAGCTCGACGACGTCGGGGGCGCCCTCGAGGTCGACGGGCTCGTCGAGGTCGGTCGGCTCGTCCCCGGCCTTGGCCGGGCCCTTGGCCGGCGCGGCCTTCGCGGCCGCCGCGCGGGTCCGCTTCGGCGCAGCGGGCTTCGCCGCCCCGGCGGCGGCCGGGGCCTTCTTCGCCGTGGCGCGGGCGCCCGTGGTGGTGGTGGACGCGGCCCGGGCCCGTCGCGCGGCGGCGGGAGCGGCGGCCTCGTCGGCCGGCGGCTCGGTGCGGGTTGCGGAATCTGCGGCTGCCACGTAGGCCCTCTCACTGCGGTGCGCGGAGCTGGATGAGCCGGTCCTGCTGCGGGCCGGCCACCTGGCACGATCTCGGTCTGTCGACCCCCGCCGGCAGCGGTGAGGCGGTGTCCCGAGAGGGGCCGCGGCGCGGGGTGCCGTTCCATTGTAACGACCCTGGTGGCCGTCCCCACGCCTCGTGCTCGACGGCGTGTCCGGACGCCGTCCCGACGTGCGCGCGGGGCCTGTGGTCGGATGGCGCCGTGCCCGCCACCCCCGACCCGCACCCCGCCGCCGCCCCCACCCCGGCGGTGCTGCGCCGCGTCGCCGAGACCGTCGCGACCGAGGCCGTCACCCACCTGCGCGGGCTCCCGCGCCCGTGGGAGGCCGGTGACGGCGTCGACCCCGCCGGCGTGGGCACCAAGAGCTCGCCCACCGACGTCGTCACCGCGTCCGACCGGGCCGTGGAGGAGCTGCTGCGGGAGCGCCTCGCCGACCTGCGCCCGGGCGACGCCGTGTTCGGCGAGGAGATGGGCGCGGGCGGGGCCGGCGCGGACGGGGCCGGCGCGGACGGGGCCGGCGCGGACGGGGTCGAGGTGGACGGGGTCGGGGCGGACGGGGTCGTGTGGGTGGTCGACCCCATCGACGGCACCGTCAACTTCCTCTACGGGCTGCCCTGGTACGCGGTGTCCGTGGCCGCCACGCGCCGCGGGGTCACCCTGGCCGGGGCGGTGGCCGAGCCCGGCACCGGGAGGCTGTGGAGCGCCGCGCTCGGCGAGGGCGCGACGTGCGACGGGCGCCCGCTGGCGGTGTCCCGGGCCACCGACCCGGCGCTCGCGCTGGTCGGCACCGGCTTCGCCTACTCGGCGGAGCGCCGCGCCCGGCAGGCCGCGTTCGTCGCCGGCCTGCTGCCCCGCGTGCGCGACGTCCGCCGCACCGGCTCGGCGGCCCTGGACATGTGCGCCGTGGCCGCGGGCTGGACCGACGGGTACGTCGAGCACGGGTGCAACTGGTGGGACTGGGCCGCCGCCGCGCTGATCGCCTCGGAGGCCGGTGCGGTGGTCCGCGTGCCGGGACCGGACGGCGCGGGGCTCGACGACGGCCTGGGCGCCGACGCCGTCCTCGTCGCCGCCCCCGGCGTGGCCGCGCAGCTCACCGCGCTCGCGCGGGAGGCGGGCGCCGCCGGGGTGTAGACCCCGGCGCGCTCAGCAGCTCGCGTCCCGCGCCTCCTCCAGCACCGCCGGGTCCGGCGGGGCCGGGGCCTCGCCCTGGCCGTCGTCGGCGGGGGAGGGGGCGCCGAGGGTCTCCAGCACGTCGCGCACCGGGCGGGTGGGGTTGATGTCGCTGAACCCGGCGCCGACGGCCACGTCCACGCTGGCGTCGGTGCGCGCGTCGCGCACCAGCTCGGCGCAGGGCAGCGCGAGCGACAGCGTGCTCGCTGCGGCCTCCCCGGCCGGCCCGAACCGCAGCTGGCCGACGCAGTCCATGTCCCCGTCGGGGTAGAAGGGGTCGTTGTCGGGCGGCGCCGCGCTGCCGAAGCCCAGGTCGTCGAGCTGCGCGGCCACCAGGTTGGCCTGCCCGCGCTGCCCGCCGGCGTTGAGCACCCGGGTGGCGACCTGCGCCGGCGGTGCGGGCGGCACCGCGTCGAGGGCCTCCGCGGGCAGCGACTCGCCCGGCGGCGGCCCGGACACGGGGGGCGGGCACGACTGCGGCCCGGCCGGGCCGGAGGCGTTCAGCAGGACCGAGGTCCAGGTGAACGCGGCCAGCACCGCGAGCACGGCGACGACGGCGACGAACGGTGCGCGGCGGCGGCGCCTGCGCACCGGCGGGCCCGCGGGGGACGCCGGGCGGGCGGCCGGCTCGGCCTGCGGCGCGCCGGGGGAGGGGGTCGGAGGAGTCGTCACCGGTCCAGTCCCCCGGCCAGCACGTGGTGGCCCAGCGCCACCAGCGGGTCCACGGCGTCGGAGATCCCGTGCGCCATCGACGCCGGCACCATCCCGGCGTGCACGCGGGCGAGGATCCCGGCGAGCACCACCGCGAGCTTGAACGCGCCGAACGCGACGTACCAGGGCAGCGGGGCGAGGTCGAGCCCCGATCCCGCCGCGTACCCGGCCGCCACCTCCCGCCGCGTCGGGAACCCCGGCAACCGGGTCGGGCTGGGCAGCGGCTGCGCGGCCGACCACAGCGGGTCGCCCTCGGCGTCGCCGGCCTCGTGCCAGTAGACGAGCAGCAGGCCCAGGTCGGCCAGCGGGTCGCCGAGCGTGCACAGCTCCCAGTCGAGCACCGCGTTGATCCGGCCCGGGTCCGCCGCGTCGAACAGGCAGTTGTCGATGCGGTAGTCGCCGTGCACGATCCCGGTGCGCTGCGCCGCGGGCACCGAGGCCGCCAGGGCGTCCGACAGCCGGGACAGCTCCGCGGCCGTGGCCGGGTCGGCGCCGCCGCCCGCCTCGCGCGCGGCGTCCCACTGCTTGCCCCAGCGCCCGACCTGGCGTGCCATGAATCCCTCGGGCCGCCCGAAGTCCGCCAGCCCGACCGCGGCGGGGTCCACCGCGTGCAGCGCCACGAGGACGTCCACCAGCGCCTGCCCGGCCCGCGCCCGCTCGGCGGGAGTCGTCGCCCAGCCGGCGGGGAGGTCCCGCAGCGGCACGACGCCCTCCACCAGCTCCATGACGAAGCACGGCGCGTCCACCGGCGCGCCGCCAGCGGAGGCCGCGAGCACGCGCGGCACCGGCACGGGGGTGCCGGCGAGCGCCGCGATGACCCGGCGCTCGCGGCCCATGTCGTGCGCCGTCGCCGCGACCCGCCCGACGGGCGGCCGGCGCAGCACGACCGACCCCGCGGCGCTGTCGACGCGGTAGGTGAGGTTGGACCGCCCGGCCCCGATCGGCGCCATGGTGCAGCCGGTCCAGCGGGGGTCGCCCAGCTGCTCGGCCAGCCACGGCCCGACGACGGCCGGGTCGACGCCGGGCAGCGGCGGGCCGGGCGGGGCGGGCGGGTCGGAGTCGGTGGGTGCGGCCACGAACCGGCACCCTAGCCGCCGGGTGCGCGCCCTGATCGGGCTGCCGTGCGGGGGCTTGACGGCTGGGCTAAGGTTCGCGCCCCGGGGGAGGGGAATGAGGCCCGGGCCGGGGTGACCGGCGTCACTCCGGGCCCGGGCACAAACCCCGCTGCTGTGACGTTGTCCAGCGGCACGACGAACGAGATCGCAGCACGACGGTGCTGCTCAGAGGGTGGGACGCGATGGCTACCGACTACGACGCTCCGCGACGCAACGAGACCGACGACATGGCCGAGGACTCGCTCGACGAGCTGAAGGCCCGTCGCAACGAGGCGCAGTCATCGGTGGTCGACGTGGACGAGACCGACACCGCCGAGAGCTTCGAGCTCCCGGGCGCCGACCTGTCCGGGGAGGAGCTCACCGTCAAGGTGCTCCCCAAGCAGGCGGACGAGTTCACCTGCGCCAGCTGCTTCCTGGTGCACCACCGCAGCCGGCTGGCCGAGACCACCGGCGGGCAGTACATCTGCCGCGACTGCGCGGCCTGACCCCAGCTCGACCGACCAGCACGGGACCGGTGCCCCGGGCGTCCGCGCCCGGGGCACCGCCGTGCCTACCGGCCGAGCGCCCGGACCAGCCGCTCCGGCTCGCGGGTGCTGACCACCCAGTACGGCGCGTCGCCGTCGAGCACCTCGATCCGCACCACCGGCCCGACCCAGGCCCGGTGCACCAGCACCGCGGTCGGGTCCAGGTCCGGTCCGAGCGCCACCTGCTTCTCGTCACGGCCGGTGACGACGTCCACCTCTCCCACCCGCGCCAGCGGCAGCCGGTGCTCACCCGCGGTGAGCACCCCGTCGGCCACGCGGACCCGCACGCGGCCCAGCCGGACCAGCACCAGCACCGCCGCGGGCAGCAGCACGACGTAGCCGATCCACTGGCGGAAGCCCGGGTAGCCCATGTGCACCTCGGCCGCCAGGAGCGCCGCCACACCGAGCGCCGGCAGGTACCACCACCACGGCACCGTCAACCGTTCGTCGAACGGAAGCGTGCCGGACGTCGCAGAGCTCTGGGCAGGGGCGTGCTCGTCCACGGACGCCAAGGGTAGCGTCGGACGTCGTGTCCGGCCCCGTCGATGCTCCCCCGCTCGCGCCGTCCACCGCCCCGCCCGCCGCGCTCCCCCCGGCCGGGCCGCCGGTCGACGAGCGCCGGTCCGCGCTGCCCGCGCCACCACCCGTCCCGGCGCCGTCCGTTCCCGCGCTGCCCGTCTCGACGCTGCCCGTCCCGGTGCTGCGGCTCGACCCCGACCTGCCGCTGCCCGCCTACGCCCGCCCCGGCGACGCCGGGCTCGACCTGGCGTGCACCGCCGACGTCGCGCTCGCTCCCGGCGACCGCGCCCTGGTCGGCACCGGCGTGGCGCTCGCGCTGCCCGACGGGCACGCCGGTTTCGTCCACCCCCGCTCCGGGCTCGCCGCCCACCTGGGCGTCACCGTCGTCAACGCGCCGGGCACCGTCGACGCCGGCTACCGCGGCGAGATCCGGGTCTGCCTGGTCAACCTGGGTCGCGACGCCGTGACCCTGCGCCGCGGCGACCGGATCGCCCAGCTCGTCGTCCAGCGGGTCGAGCAGGTGCGGCTCGTGGAGGTCGACGCCCTCCCGCCGTCCGAGCGCGGCACCGGCGGGCACGGCTCGAGCGGCGGGCACCCCGTGCCGGGGCGGGTCGCCCCGTGACGGCGGACGCACCCGGCCGGCTGCGCGCCGCCATGACCGGTGCCCAGCGCCGCGTCGGCGCCACCGGGACCAGCCGCTCCCTGTCGACGCGGCGCGCCGCCGCCCGCGACTTCGGGCCCTACGACGCCGACACGCGCCCGGCCGACGTGCCCGACGAGCCGGGCCTGGTCGACTTCGGGTCGGTCCGGGTCGTCATCCCCCCCGGCGGCGACGTCACCGTCGAGCCCACCGCCAACGGCCGGCTGCAGGCGATCCACGTCACGCTGCCCAGCGGCCGGCTGTCGATCAGCGCGCTGGCCGCACCGGGCGCGGGCGACCTGTGGGGCGAGCTCGCCGGCGAGATCCAGGCCTCGCTCAAGGACGGCGGGGCGCGCGTCCGGTCCTTCACCGGCGAGTGGGGCCGGGAGCTGCACGCCAGCACGGGCGCCGCCACCTCGGTCTTCATCGGCGTGGACGGCGAGCGGTGGATGCTCTACGGCGTCGCCACGGGGCCCAGCAAGCACGCCGCCGACCTCGACTCGGCCCTGCGCGCCATGCTCCGCAGCTCCGTCGTGGTGCGGGGCAACGCCCCCTACCCGGTGCGCACCGTCCTGCCGCTGACCGTGCCCGAGGAGGTCCTCGCGACGGGGAAGGGGAGGCGCGAGGAGGACGCCCCGCCCGCGCCGCCGGCCCCGCCCCGCAGCCCGGTCATCCGCACCCCTCCCCGGACCGCCGCTCCCCGGACCCCGCCCCGGCCCGTCCCCCCGGTGCGGCGGGCGCCCGTGCCGGAGCCCCTCCCCGAGCCCACCCGGGCCCTGCCGACGATCCGGCCGCCGGCGCCCCGGCCCGCGCCGACCCCGGTGCGGCCCGCCCCCGCGCCCGCCCCGACCCGCGTGCCGTCGATGCCGGCGGAGTACCTGCCGACCGGGGCGCGACCGGCCGTCCCCGAGGCGCCCGCCCCGGTCCGCAGGGCACCGGAGGTGCCCCCGGCCCGCAAGGCGCCCCCGCGTCCCGCCCCGACCCCCGAGGCGGACGTCGACCGCCGCCGGTCCCGCGACCGCCGCGCTCCGTCGACGGGGCCGTCGGTCCCGCTGTGGGCGGGGGGCACCCCGGAGCCGTCGCCCGACGACTTCGCCCCCGACGACCAGCTCGGCTCGCCGGTCGACGACCCGCTGAGCGAGTGGTGGCCGGTGGGGACGGCCGCCGCCCTCCCGACGCCGTCCCCGGGGCCGGCGGAGGCGCTGCCCCCGCCGACCCGGTCCGGGGCGTTCCGGTCCGAGTCGTCCGGCTCCGCGTCCTCCGCGCGGCCGTCGCGGTCCGAGTCCTCGGGCTCTGCGTCGTCCGCGCGGTCCTCGCGGTCCGAGTCCTCGGGCTCCGCGTCGTCCGCCCGGCCTTCGCGGTCCGAGTCCTCGGGCTCCGCGTCGTCCGCGCGGCCTTCGCGGTCCGAGTTGTCCGGTTCTGCGTCCTCCGCGCGGCCGTCCCGGTCCGAGTCCTCGGGCTCGGCGTCCTCCGTCCGGTCCTCGCGGTCCGAGTCGGCCCGGCCCTCCCGCACCGGGTCCTCCCGGGCCGCCCGCTCCGAGTCCCCCCGCTCCGAGTCCCCCCGCCCCGGATCGGCCCGGGGCGAGCGCGCCCGGCCGGAGCCGGCGCTGCCCGAGCCCGTCCTGCGCGACCCGGTCCGGCCCGAGCCCGTGCTGCCCCAGCCGGAGCCCGAGCTCGACCCGGCCTGGGCCGCGACCCCGCTGCACGACGAGATCCTGCACCGGGAGCGGGTCCCCGAGCCCCGCCCGGCCGAGCGCGACCCGCTCCGGGACCCGCTCCCGGACCTGCTCGCCGACCCGCCCCGGCCGCGCCGCCCCGCCGCGGACGAGCCGTTCGGGGCCGCGCTGCGCGACGAGCCGCGCCGGGACGAACCGCGCTGGGACGGATCGCGCCGTCGCGCCGCCCCGCGCGACGAGCCGCGGGCGTACGACGCGGCCGACGAGCACCGCCGCCCCGACGCGACCCTCGACCTGGCCGCCCTCGTCCGCGCCCGCTCCGGCCGCCGGCGCTCCCGCGCCGCCGAGGACGAGATCGCCCCCGACCGCGCTCCCGACCGCGCTCCCGACCGCGCCCACGACCGCGTGGCCGAGGTCGCCCCCGACCGCGCCGACGACGACGCGCCCCGCCGCGCTCCCGCGGCCGGACGGTCGCGCGGCCCCGAGCCGTGGGACGACGAGCCGCCGCCGCGGCCCCGGTACGAGCGCGACGCGGTGGAACCCGACCCCTGGGACCCGCAGCCCGTCCCCGCCCGCAACGGGCGGCTGCGCCCCGACGAGCCGGTCGTCCCGCCCGCCGTGCCGGACGAGCCGGTGGTCGAGGAGCGCTGGGCCGAGCGGTGGCGCTGGGAGGACCCGTGGAACGGGGCGGCCCGCGGCCGCGTCGGTCGTCCGGCCCCGGACGACGAGCCCGTCGACCGCCCCGCCGGTCACGGCCGCCGCCGCGCCGAGGACGGTGGCGACGACTCCTGGACGGTCCGGCCGGACCCGATCACCGACACGGGCCGCTCCGCGCGCCGCCGCGCCGCGGACGCCGTCTCCGCCTCGGGCCGCCACGGCGGCCCCCGGGACCGGGAGGACGAGCCCGACGCCGACCTCCGCCCCGGTCGCCGGTCGCACGACCGGAACGGGGCCGACCTGAACGGCGTCGTCCGGAACGGCGCGGACCGGAACGGCGCGGACCGGAACGGCGCGGACCGGAACGGCGTCGCGCGGAACGGGGTCGACCCGTACGGCACCGGCAGCCGCCGGGCCGAGCGGTACGGCAGCGACGACCGCAGCGTCGACCGGTACGGGACCGATGGCCGCCGGGTCGAGCGGTACGGCACGAACGGCCGCCGCGCCGACCCGCACGGCGTCGACGACCACGACCACGCCCACGACGCCGAGCCGTACGCCGCCGATGACCACGTCGCCGAGCCGTACGTCGCCGGGCCGTACGTCGCCGAGCCGTACGTCGCCGACGACCGCCGCGCCGAGCGGTACGGCGCGAACGGCCGCGCCGACCGGTACGGCACGGCCGGCCGCAGCCACCGGTACGGCGCGGACGGCCGCCGCGCGGACCCGTACGAACCCGACGCCCGCGCCGCCGACCGCTACGACGTCGACGGTCACCGCGCCGACCGGTACCGCGCGGACGGCCGCGTGGACCGGTACGACGTCGACGACCGCTACCGCCCCGCCCGCTACGCCGACGACGTCCCCGCCGAGGAGCGCTGGTCCCGGGACCCCTACGCCGACCGGTACGCCGACGACCGGTACGCCGACGACCGCTACCCCGACGACCGCTACCCCGACGACCGCTACCCCGACCGGTACGCCGCCGCCGACGACCTCCCGCGGCGCGCGCGCAACGGGCGCGCCCCCCTCGACGAGCCGCCGGCCGTCCGCCGGAGCCGGGACCCCGAGCCGGGCCGGCCCCGCCAGGACCGGCGCGACCCGGACCCGTGGGACGCCGAGCCGGACCGCTACCGCGAGGTGGAGAGCACCGGTCGGCGCCGCCGCGACCGGGTCGCCGACGACCCGGTGCCCGCACCACGTTCCGGCCGGCGCCGCGCCGAGCCCGACGTCGACCCCGTCGACGAGCCGCGCCGCGACCCCTACCGCGAGCGCCGGGGCGGCCCGTCCGACACCGGGCGCCACCACCGGCCCCGCTGACCCCTCGTCGGTCCGCCCGTCACGCGGGGCGCCCGCCGGCGCGCAGCCAGGCCCGCACCGCGGCGCGGCCCAGCACCGCGGGGTCGGCGCCGAACGCGCCGGCCCCCTCGGTCACCAGCTCGGCGCGGGGGAGGTGCTCCCTCCACTCCTGCGCCACGGCCACGGGGTGCACCGCGTCGCCGCGCACCGCGGCCAGCCCGACCGGCGCGTCCAGCCGGCCCAGCTCGGCCCGGGTGGGGCCGGGCGCCGCCGCGGCCGCCTCCAGGGACGCGGCGAGGCCGTCGCCGTACCCGGTCCACGCCCGCGCCAGCTCGTCGGCCAGCCACCGGGGCGCCGCCGCCCGCACCTCGGCCAGCGCCGCCGCCGCGCCCACGGCCCGGACCCGCGCCGCGGAGTACCGGGCGGCGAGCGCCGCCGGAGCCGCCGCGGGATCCCCGGTCCAGGCCGGGAGGGCCAGCAGCAGCCCCGCGACGCCCGTCGGGCGGTCCGCCGCCCAGCGCGCGGCCAGGTGCGCCCCCAGCGACACGCCCCCCACCAGCAGGACCTCCCCCCGGCGGGCCGCGTCCCGGGCGGCGCGGTCGAGGTCCGCGACGAGCCCGGCCACCGCGCCCGGGCCCGGCCGGGGCGCGACCGCCACCAGCCGCACCCCCACCGACCGGAGGGGCTCGGCGAACGCCGCGCGCAGGAAGGCGGCGTCCGAGCCGGCGCCGGGGAGGAGGACGGCCGTGACCGGGGCGGGACCGGTGGGCGCGCGGGAACGACCGCCCGCCCGGTCGGCTCGCCGGGCCGGGCGCGCGGCTCCGGGGGCACCGGTCGGCGCGGACAGAGGCACCGGTCCTCGTTGCGAGCGGGTTACGCTGGTGACGATAACGCGCTCCGACTGGGGGACGAGATGGCCAGCACCGACGGTGGTGCGTTCCGACGGATGCTCAAGCGGCTCACGAGCGACGTCGACACCCTCGACGCCGTCGACCTCACCGCCGACGTCGACCGCTCCGGCGCCCAGCGGGCCGCCGAGTGCGCCTGCGGCGACGAGGTCGAGGTGCTCGGTAGGCTCCGCACCGTCGAGTTCGGTCCGCAGGACGCCGACGCGTCGCTGGAGGCCGAGCTGTTCGACGGCAGCGAGGGAGTCACCCTGATCTGGATGGGCCGGCGGCGCATCCCGGGCATCGAGCCCGGGCGCACGCTGCGGGCCCGCGGGCGGATCTCCGTCCGCGACGGCCGCAAGGTGCTCTACAACCCGTACTACGAGATCTGCAGCGTCCAGGAGAACCCGACCCCTTGACCGACCCCGTGAGCGCCGAGCGCACCGATCCCCAGCCCCGCAGCACGCCCACCCTCATGGAGCAGATGGGCGGCGTCGCCGGCATCGTCGCCTCCACGATCCCGGTGGTCGTGTTCGTCGTCGCGAACGTCCTCAGCTCGCTGCAGCCGGCCCTGATCGCCGCGATCGTCGCGGGGGTCGCCGTGTTCGTCTACCGCGTGGCCCGCAAGCAGCCGCTGCAGCCCGCCGTCTCCGGTCTCCTCGGCGTCGGCGTGGCCGCGTTCATCGCCGCCCGCACCGGCGAGGCCCGCGGCTTCTACCTGCCCGGCCTGCTCACCAGCGCGGCGTTCGGCCTCGCGTTCCTCGTCTCGGTGCTGGTGCGCTGGCCGCTGGCCGGCGTGGTCTGGCACGGCATCAACGGCCACGGCCACGCCTGGCGCCGCGACCCCCGCCTGCTGCGCGCCTACACCTGGGCCAGCCTGCTGTGGGCCGCCGTGTTCGCCTCGCGCGTGGTGCTCCAGGGCTTCCTGTACTACCGCAACGAGGAGACCTGGCTCGGCGTCGCCCGCCTCCTCATGGGCTACCCGCTCGTCGGGCTGGCCCTGCTCGGCACGGTGTGGGCCGTCCGGCGCGCCCAGCGCGCCCCCGCTGCGGCCTGACGGGGGTCGGCTAGGCCGACAGCGCGGTGCGGACCTGCTCCTCCACCGCGGCCGTGGCCACGAACAGCAGCTCGTCGCCGGGCTCCAGCCCGTCGTCGCCCTGCGGCACGATCACGCGCCCGCCGCGCAGGATCACCACCAGCGCCGAATCGGCGGGCAGCCGCAGCGAGCGGACGGGCCGCCCGGCCAGCGGGGTGTCGGCGGGCAGGGTCACCTCGACGAGGTTGGCCTGGCCCTGGCGGAAGGTGAGCAGCCGCACCAGGTCGCCGACGGCCACGGCCTCCTCGACGAGCGCGGCGAGCAGCCGCGGGGTCGAAACGGCCACGTCGACGCCCCAGTTGGCCGAGAACAGCCACTCGTTGCGCGGGTCGTTCACCCGGGCGACGACGCGGCGCACCGCGAACTCGGTCTTCGCCAGCAGCGACACCACGAGGTTGACCTTGTCGTCGCCGGTGGCGGCGATGACGACGTCGCAGCTCTCCAGGTCGGCGTCCTCCAACGAGGACAGCTCGCACGCGTCGGCGTGCACCCACTCGGCGGCCTCGACCGTCTCCGGGACGATGTGGGTGAGCTCCCGCTCGATGAGCATCACCCGGTGGTGGTTCTCCAGCAGCTCCAGGGCGATGGAGCGCCCGACGGCCCCGGCCCCCGCGATCGCGACGCGCACGTCCCGTTCCTCCTGCGTCAGTTCTCGGCGGGGGCGGCCGCTGCCGCCGCCGTCACGTCGCTGACCGTGCCGGACACCGCGGCCACGTAGACCGTGTCGTCGGCCTGCACCACGGTGTCGCGCTTGGGGAGCACCCCCGTGCCGAACCGCACCAGGAAGGCGACGCGGCTGCCGGTGGCCGCCTCCAGCTGGGCGATCGGGCGGCCCACCCAGTCCTCGTGCACGGGCAGCGGCAGGATCGCCACGGTGCCCGACGGCTCGCGCCACGCCGAGGCGACGCCGTCGGGGAGGATCATCCGCAGCAGCCGGTCGGTGCTCCACGGCACCGTCGCCACGGTGGGGATGCCCAGGCGCTCGTAGACCGCGGCGCGCTTCTCGTCGTAGATGCGGGCCACGACGCGCTCGACGCCGAACGTCTCCCGGGCCACCCGCGCGGAGATGATGTTGGAGTTGTCCCCGCTCGACACCGCGGCGAACGCGCTCGCGCGCTCCACCCCGGCCTCCACCAGGACCTCGCGGTGGAAGCCCTGCCCGACGACCTGCTTGCCGCGGAAGTCGGCGCCGAGCCGGCGGAAGGCCTGCGGGTCCTTGTCGATGACCGCCACCTCGTGGCCGAGGCGCTCCAGACCGGCCACCAGCGACGAGCCGACGCGCCCGCACCCCATGATCACGACGTACACGACTGAGCCCTCCTGCGATCGGGCCGCACGCTACCGCGCCCGACGGCCCGCGCCGACCCCGGCGCCGATCCGTGACCCGCGCCCGAGGCATACGCTCCACCCGTGTCCACGCTCGCCACCGCGGTGAAGCGCATCCTGGTGGGACGGCCGCGACGCAGCGATCGGCTCAGCGCCACGCTGCTGCCCAAGCGCATCGCCCTGCCCGTCTTCGCCTCCGACGCGATGTCCTCGGTCGCCTACGCGCCCGAGGAGATCTTCCTCACCCTGTCGATCGCGGGGATCGCCTCCTACGCGTTCTCCCCGTGGGTCGGCCTGGCCGTCGTGGTCGTGCTGCTCACGGTCGTCACCAGCTACCGCCAGAACGTCCGGGCCTACCCGTCGGGCGGGGGGGACTACGAGGTCGTCACCGTGAACATCGGGCGGCGCGCGGGCCTCACGGTCGCCAGCGCGCTGCTCGTGGACTACACGCTCACGGTGGCGGTGTCGATCTCGGCGGCCGCGGCGAACGTCGGCGCGCTGGTGCCGTACGTCGCCGAGCACAAGGTGCAGTTCGCCGTCGGGGCCATCGTCGTGCTGACGGCGGTCAACCTGCGCGGCGTCCGCGAGTCGGGGGTGGCGTTCGCGATCCCGACCTACGCGTTCATGCTCGGCATCGGCACTCTGATCGTCTGGGGCCTCACGCGCATCCTGGTCCTCGGCGAGGTCGTGCGCGCGCCCAGCGCGGACCTGGAGCTCGTCGCGCAGGGCGACGCCCTCACCGGGCTCGCGCTGGCCCTGCTGGTGCTGCGCTCGTTCACCCAGGGCTGCGCCGCGCTGACCGGCGTCGAGGCGATCAGCAACGGCGTGCCGGCGTTCCGCAAGCCCAAGTCGAGCAACGCCGCCACCACCCTGCTGCTGCTGGGCGGCATCTCGGTGACGATGTTCATGGGGCTGATCTGGCTGGCCCAGCTCACCGGGGCGAAGATCGCCGAGGACCCCGCCACCCAGATCCCGGCCACCGCCGAGGGCTACGTCCAGCAGACGCTCGTCGCCCAGCTCGCGCAGGCCGTGTTCGACACGTTCCCGGCCGGCTACTTCGCCGTCGTCGTCGTGACGGCGCTGATCCTCGTGCTCGCCGCCAACACCGCCTACAACGGCTTCCCGGTGCTGGGCTCGATCCTCGCCCAGGACCGCTACCTGCCCCGCCAGCTGCACACCCGCGGCGACCGGCTGGCGTTCTCCAACGGCATCCTCGTGCTCGCCGGCGTCGCGATCCTGCTGGTCGTGGGCTTCCAGGCCGAGGTGACCCGCCTCATCGCGCTCTACACGGTGGGCGTGTTCACCTCCTTCACCCTCAGCCAGGTCGGCATGCTGCGGCACTGGAACCGCCACCTCGCCACCGAGACCGACCCGGCCGAGCGGGCGCGGATGCGGCGGTCGAGGCTGATCAACGGCTTCGGCGCGGTGATGACCGGCGTGGTGCTGGTCATCGTGCTCATCACCAAGTTCACCCGCGGCGCGTGGATCGCGATCGCCGCCATGGCGGTGTTCCACCTGCTCATGCTGGCCGTGCAGAAGCACTACGACCGGGTCGCGGCCGAGCTCGTCGCGGGCGAGGTGGACGGCGTGCTGCCCTCGCGCAACCACGCGATCGTGCTGGTGTCCACGCTGCACAAGCCCACGCTGCGGGCCGTCGCCTACGCCCGCGCCACCCGTCCGGACGTGCTGGAGGCGGTCACCGTCAACGTCGACGAGAAGGACACGAAGAAGCTCGTGCGCGACTGGGAGAAGCGCAAGATCCCGGTGCCGCTCAAGGTGGTCGAGTCGCCGTACCGGGAGATCACCAAGCCGGTGCTGGAGTACGTCAAGCGCATCCGCGGCGACAACCCGCGCGACGTCGTCACCGTGTTCATCCCCGAGTACGTCGTCGGCCACTGGTGGGAGCAGGTCCTGCACAACCAGAGCGCGCTGCGGCTCAAGGGCCGGCTGCTGTTCCAGCCCGGCGTCATGGTGACGAGCGTGCCGTGGCAGCTGCGCTCCTCCGAGCGGGTCGTGGGACGCCGGCCGGAGACGCCCCCCGGGTCGGCGCGCCGCGGCTACGACCCGGCGGACACCCCGTCCGACGACCGCGCGGCCGCGCCGTCGCCGTCCACGCCCCCGTCCCCGGCGGGCCGGGTGCGCCGGTGACCGACTGGACCGACCGCGTGCTCGAGCTGGCCGTCGGGGCCGTCGCGCACGGCGGGCACTGCGTCGCCCGGCACGAGAACCGCGTGGTGTTCGTGCGCCACGCCCTGCCCGGCGAGCGCGTGCACGCGATCGTCACCGAGGACGGCGGGGGCTCGTACTGCCGCGCCGACGCCATCGCGGTGCTGGAGCCGTCGCCGCACCGGGTGGAGCCGCCGTGCCCGTGGGCGCGTCCCGGGGGCTGCGGGGGGTGCGACCACCAGCACGTCGAGCCGGCCGCCCAGCGCTCCCTCAAGGCCGACGTGCTGGCCGAGCAGCTGCGCCGGCTCGCCGGCATCGAGCGCGCCGTGCCCGTGGAGGAGCTGCCGGGTGGCGCCCTGGGCTGGCGGACCCGCGTGCGGCTCGCCGTCGACGGCGAGGGCCGCGCCGGGCTGCGCGCCCACCGCAGCCACGACGTGCTGCCGATCGCCGACTGCCCGATCACGGTGCGCGGCGCGCTGCCGCCCGTGCTGGCGTCGGCGTTCCCGCCGGGCTCCGAGGTGGAGGTCGTCGCCGACGCCGCGGGCGCGGTCGCCGTCGACGGGCCCGCGCTGCAGCGCGCCGCCGGGCGCGAGTGGCCGCTGTCGCCGGGCACGTTCTGGCAGGTGCACCCGGCGCTGCCCGAGGTGCTGGCCGCCGTGGTGGGGGAGTGGGCCGACGCCCCGCGCGGCGGCAGCGCCTGGGACCTGTTCGGCGGCGTCGGGCTGTTCGGCGCGGTGCTGGCCGGGCAGGTGGGGCCGGACGGCGCGGTCACCGTGGTCGAGTCCTCGCGGCAGGCCGTCGCCGACGGCCGCGCCGCGCTGGCCGACCTGCCGCAGGTGGCCTTCCGGGCCGGGCGCGTCGACCAGGTCGTCGCCTCCCTCCCCGCGCCGGACGTCGTCGTGGCCGACCCGCCCCGTAAGGGCCTCGGGCGCGGGCTCGTCGACGCCCTGGTGGCGGCCGGGCCGCAGCGGATCGTGCACGTGGCGTGCGACCCGGCCGCGCTGGCCCGCGACACCGCGCTGGTCACCGGGCGCGGGTACCGGCTCGCGGAGCTGCGGGCCTTCGACGCGTTCCCGATGACCCACCACATGGAGTGCGTGGCCCTGTTCACCCGGGACTGAGGCGCGGCGGTGCTGGGGTGGCGCGCCGCCGGGGCGGCGGCGTGCCAGGCTCGGCGCCATGACCGCACCGACGGCGACCCCCCGGGCGGGTGACGGCCTCGGCCGCCGCGTGTGGGCCCTGTTCACCCCCTACCGCCGCGCGCTGGTCGTCATCGTCGTCGCGGTGCTGGCGTCGAGCGGGCTGGGCATCGTCACGCCGTTCCTGACCCAGGCCGCGTTCGACCGCGCCCTGTTCCCCGTGGACGGCTCCCCGGTCGACCTCCCCCTGCTCGCCTGGCTGGTCGGCGGGATGGTGGCGATCCCGGTGGTGACCGCGCTGATCGGGGTGTACCAGACCTACCAGACCACGCTGCTGGGCAACCGGGTCATGGCCGACCTGCGGGGGCGGCTGTTCGCCCACCTGCAGCGCATGGACCTCGCCTTCTTCACCGCCACCCGGACCGGGGCGATCCAGTCCCGGCTGGCCAACGACGTCGGCGGCGTGCAGTCGGTGCTGTCGGAGACGGCCAGCTCCATCCTCGGCAACGTCGTGACGGTGGCGGCCGCGCTCGTCGCGATGCTGCTGCTGAGCTGGCAGCTGACGATCGTCGCCGTGGCGCTGGTGCCCCTGTTCGTGGTGCTGCAGGTCCGCGTCGGCCGGGTGCGGCGCAGGATCGCCGGGCGCACCCAGGAGTCGCTCTCGGACATGACCGCGATCACCGAGGAGTCGCTGTCGGTGTCCGGCGTGCTGCTGGCCAAGGTGTTCAACCGGCAGGCCCACGAGGTGGAGCGCTACCGCGCGGAGAACGCCCGGCAGGTCGACCTCCAGGTGCGCCAGGCCATGACCGGGCAGTCGTTCTTCGCCGTCGTGCAGACGTTCCTCGGGGTCACCCCGGCGCTGGTGTACCTGGTCGCGGGGTTCCTCATCGTCGCCGGCAGCGGCACGGCGGTCACGGCGGGCACGATCGTCGCGTTCACGACGCTGCAGACCCGGCTGCTGTTCCCGACGGTCAACCTGCTGCGCGTCTCGCTCGACGTGCAGACCTCGCTGGCCCTGTTCGGGCGGATCTTCTCCTACCTCGACCTCGTGCCGCGGATCGTCGACGCCCCGGACGCCCGGGAGCTGCCCCGCAGCGCCGAGCCGGGCCGGGTCGAGTTCGACGGCGTGTGGTTCGCGTACCCGGCGCGCGAGGATGCCGACGACCCGGCCGAGGACCGGCCCTGGGCGCTGCAGGACGTCTCGTTCACCGTCGAGCCCGGGCAGCTCGTCGCGATCGTGGGTCCGAGCGGCTCGGGCAAGACGACGATCTCCTACCTCGTCCCCCGCCTCTACGACGCCGACCGCGGCCGCGTCCTGCTCGACGGCATCGACGTCAAGGAGCTGACGCAGTCCTCGGTGGCCGACGCGATCGGGATGGTCACCCAGGAGACCTCGCTGCTGCACGCCTCGATCGCCGACAACCTCCGCTACGCGAAGCCGGACGCCACCCAGGAGGAGGTGGAGGCGGCGGCCCGGGCGGCGAACATCCACGACCGGATCACGAGCTTCCCCGACGGCTACGCCACGGTGGTCGGCGAGCGCGGCTACCGGCTCTCCGGCGGCGAGCGCCAGCGCCTCGCCATCGCCCGCGTGCTGCTGTCCGACCCCCGGGTCCTGGTCCTCGACGAGGCCACCAGCGCGCTCGACACCACCAGCGAGCGGCTGGTGCAGCAGGCGCTGGAGGCGGCCGTGCAGACCGGCCCCGGGGGCGGCGCGCGGCGCACGACGATCGCGATCGCCCACCGGCTCTCCACCGTGCTGGGCGCCGACCTCATCCTCGCCGTGGAGGCCGGGCGCATCGTCGAGCGGGGCACCCACGCCGAGCTGCTCGCGCGGGGCGGGCTGTACGCCCGGCTCTACACCGAGCAGTTCGCCGGCGGGGAGGTGGAGGCCCGCTGCGCCGACGGCGTCCGCTTCCGCGACGGCAGCACCCTGCGCACGACCCGGCCCGCCGCCTGACCCGCCCCCGAGCTGCGCACCTCCCGGTCAGTTGCGCATGTCCCGACGTGCGCAACTGGCCGGAAGGTGCGCAGCTCATCGTCCGCGGGCGTCAGCGGTACCACCGGCAGCCGGATCGGCGGTGGCCGGCGGGCCGCCGGCTCCGCTGCGCCGCGGGACACACCGGTCGGCGCGGTGGGGACGGTGGCGGCGGCTCCACCCTGCGCAGCAGACTCTCGCCCCGCGCCTCCCGCTCCTCGATGTCCCGGCGGATCCGCAGCACGTGCACCCGGTGACCGACGAGGCAGGCGACGACACCACCGCCGAGCACGACCAGGGCGACGGTCGTGGCGAACCCCTCGCCGGCCGGGCCCGTGCTGCTCACCACGGCCAGCCCGCCGACCACCACCGCCCCACCGGTGATCCAGCGGACCTCGGCGGTGCTCATCTCGGCACCGCGTCGAACGCCGCGAGGTCGCCGTCCCAGGCGAGCCCCATCCGCACCCCGAGGACCAGCCCGATCACCAGCCCGACGAGGAGCGCCAGGGCCACCAGCCCGACCAGCGACTTCGTGAACTCCCACCACATCTGCACGACCTTCATGCGACACCTCCCCGATGAGACACCAGTGAAGCGAGGCGGCCGTGATCCGGGCCATACCAGGAGCGCACGGTTCCGGCACCGGACCGGACGGTGTCCGGCGGGCGGACGGGATCGTCCGGAGCCCGGACGGTCAGGGCCCGGAGGGTGCGGGGCGGGGACGGGGGGAGCGTCCTCGGCGGATCGTAGCGGCCCGGCCGGGGGTCCCCGGGGAACCCCGGGCGTCGTGGACGTCGGGGTGGCGGGCCACCATGGTGGGCGTGACCAGTACGACGTCCGCCCCGTCCACGTCCCGGCCGGCCGGGCCCCAGACCGTCGAGCGCCGCATCGCCGACGAGCTGGGCGTGCGCCCGCACCAGGTGGCCGCGGCCGTGGACCTGCTCGACGGCGGCGCCACGGTGCCGTTCATCGCCCGGTACCGCAAGGAGGCCACGGGCACCCTCGACGACGCGCAGCTGCGCACGCTCGAGGAGCGGCTGCGGTACCTGCGCGAGCTGGAGGAGCGGCGCAGCGCGGTGCTGGAGGAGATCCGGCGGCAGGGCCGGCTCACCGAGGAGGTCGAGGCGCGCGTCCTGGCCGCGGAGTCCAAGGCGCGGCTGGAGGACGTCTACCTGCCGTTCAAGCCCAAGCGGCGCACCAAGGCCACGATCGCCCGCGAGCAGGGGCTGGAGCCGCTGGCCGACGCGCTGCTGACCGACCCCTCGCTCGACCCGCACGCCACCGCGGCCGGCTACGTCACCGACGGGGTGGCCGACGCCGGGGCGGCGCTGGAGGGCGCGCGGGCGATCCTCGTCGAGCGGATGGCCGAGGACGCCGACCTCATCGGCGGGCTGCGCGAGCGGATGTGGACGCGCGGGCGCCTGGTCACGAAGGTCCGGGAGGGGAAGGAGCAGGCCGGCGCGAAGTTCGCCGACTACTTCGACTTCTCCGAGCCGTTCACCAGGCTGCCCAGCCACCGCATCCTCGCGGCCTTCCGGGGCGAGAACGAGGACGTCCTCGACGTCGCGCTGGAGCCGACCGCCGACCCCGACGACACCGAGGCCGCGGCCGACTACGAGCGCACGATCGCCGCCGCGTTCGGCGTCCGCGACGAGGGGCGCCCCGCCGACGCCTGGCTGGCCGGCGTCGTCCGCTGGGCCTGGCGCACGCGGATCCTGCTGCACCTGGGCATCGACATCCGGGTGCGGCTGCGCACCGTCGCCGAGGAGGCCGCGATCGGCGTCTTCGCGGCCAACCTGCGCGACCTGCTGCTGGCCGCGCCCGCGGGCAGCCGGGCCACGATGGGCCTGGACCCGGGGCTGCGCACCGGCGTGAAGGTCGCCGTCGTCGACGCCACCGGCAAGGTCGTCGCCACCGACACCATCCACCCGCACGAGCCCCGTCGCGCCTGGGACGCCTCCCTGGTGACGCTGCAGAAGCTCGCCGCGGCCCACGACGTCGACCTCGTCGCGATCGGCAACGGCACCGCCTCCCGGGAGACCGAGCAGCTCGCCCGCGAGCTCGCCGCGGCCAACCCGGCCCTGAAGCTCACGCCGGTCGTGGTGAGCGAGGCCGGGGCGTCGGTGTACTCGGCCTCGGCCTACGCATCGGCCGAGCTGCCCGACCTGGACGTGTCGCTGCGCGGTGCGGTCTCCATCGCCCGCCGGCTGCAGGACCCGCTCGCCGAGCTGGTCAAGATCGACCCCAAGTCGATCGGGGTCGGGCAGTACCAGCACGACCTCGCCGAGTCCGCGCTGTCCCGCTCGCTCGACGCCGTGGTGGAGGACTGCGTGAACGCCGTCGGCGTCGACGTCAACACCGCCTCGGCGCCGCTGCTGCGCCGGGTGTCGGGCGTGTCGGAGAGCCTGGCCGCGCAGATCGTCGCCCACCGCGACCAGAACGGGCCCTACGCCACGCGCCGGGCGCTGAACGACGTGCGCGGGCTGGGCCCCAAGGCGTTCGAGCAGTGCGCGGGCTTCCTGCGCATCCGCGGCGGCGCCGACCCGCTCGACGTCTCCGGCGTGCACCCCGAGTCCTACCCGGTGGTGCGCCGCATCCTGGACGCGGCGAAGGTCGACATCGGCGACCTGCTCGGCAACGCGCCCAAGCTCCGCTCCCTCAAGCCGCAGCGCTTCGTCGACGACCGGTTCGGGCTGCCGACCGTCACCGACATCCTGGCCGAGCTGGAGAAGCCCGGCCGCGACCCGCGCCCGGCCTTCCGCACCGCCACCTTCGCCGAGGGCGTGCACCGGATCTCCGACCTGCGCCCGGGCATGCTGCTGGAGGGCCAGGTCACCAACGTCGCGGCGTTCGGCGCCTTCGTCGACGTGGGCGTGCACCAGGACGGGCTCGTGCACGTGTCGGCGCTGTCGAAGGACTACGTGTCCGACCCGCGGGAGGTCGTGAAGTCCGGCGACGTGGTGCGGGTCAAGGTGCTGGCCGTCGACGAGGAGCGCAAGCGCATCTCGCTCACCCTGCGCCTCGACGACGAGCCCCCGGCCGGCGGCGAGCGCCCGCCGCGCGGCGAGCGGGGCGGGCGCAAGCCCGGGGCGGAGCAGGGTGGCCGCCGCGACCAGGGCGGTCGCCCCGCGGGCGCCCGTGATCAGGGCCGTGACCAGGGCGGGCGGGGCCGCAAGGGCCGCGAGCAGCCGGCCGGGCGCGCGGACCGCGACCGCGGTGGCGAGCCGAAGGGGCGGGGCGGGGCGGGCCGCGGGTCCTCCGGCGGCTCCGGCGGCGGCCTCGGGAACAGCGCGATGGCCGACGCGCTGCGCCGCGCCGGCCTGGCCGGGGGCGACGGGAAGGGCTGAGGCCGGGACCGGTCGCGGACCGCTGGCCCCGGCGGACCGGCCCGATCTGTGGTGAGCTGGCCCACCCCGAGGTGAGGAGGGTCACGTGAGCAAGTCGGGCCGGGTCCCCAAGGACGTCTACGAGGCGGAGCTGCTGCGCCTGCAGGGCGAGCTCGTGGAGATGCAGGAGTGGGTGCGCTCGACCGGCGCGCGGTTGGTGGTCGTGTTCGAGGGCCGCGACGCCGCCGGCAAGGGCGGGGTGATCCAGCGGGTCGCGGAGTACCTCAACCCCCGCGTCTGCCGCATCGTCGCCCTGCCGGCCCCGACCGAGCGCCAGCGCACCCAGTGGTACTTCCAGCGCTACGTCGAGCACCTGCCGGCCGCCGGCGAGATCGTGCTGTTCGACCGCAGCTGGTACAACCGCGCGGGCGTCGAGCGGGTGATGGGCTTCGCCACGCCGGAGGAGCAGGAGCGGTTCCTGCGGCAGTGCCCGATCTTCGAGGACCTGCTCATCGAGGACGGCATCCTGCTGCGCAAGTACTGGTTCTCCGTCAGCGACGCCGAGCAGGAGAAGCGGTTCCGCGCCCGGGCGCAGGACCCGATGAAGCGCTGGAAGCTCTCGCCGATGGACCTCCAGTCGCTCACGCGCTGGGAGGACTACTCGCGCGCGAAGGACGAGATGTTCGCGGCCACCGACACCGCGCGGGCGCCCTGGCTGGTGGTCGAGTCCGAGGACAAGCGGCGGGCGCGGCTGAACATGATCGCGCACCTGCTGGACAGTGTGCCGTGGTCGCGCGTCGAGCCCCCGGAGATCGAGCTACCGGAGCGTCCCGCACCCACCGGGTACCGGCGCCCGCCGCGGGAGATGTTCCACGAAGTGCCCGACCACGCGGCCACCCTCGTGTGACGGCCGGGGCCGTGCGGGAGCCCCCCCCACGGCCCCCCGGCGCAGCGGTGAGCGCCGTCACCTGGGAAGATTCTCCCGGGGCGGTGCGTTGGTGCCCCTGGAGACCGCAAGAGGCCAGGCAGAAGTCGTGCATCGGGCCCCGCGGGCTCGCCGCGACGTCCGGCACGGGCGTCCGTTCGCTGCGACGGAAGAACAGACTTGACCCACTCCGAGCTCCCGCTCGACCTGCCCGCCTTCTCCGACCTCCCCCTGCGCCCCGAGCTGCTCGCCGCCGTGGCCGAGCTGGGCTATATCCACCCCAGCCCGGTCCAGGCCGAGGCCATCCCGCCGCTGGTGGAGGGCCGCGACCTGATCGGCCAGGCCGCCACCGGCACCGGCAAGACGGCCGCGTTCGCCCTGCCCGTGCTCGAGCGGATCGCCGAGACGCGCCCCCAGCGCAACCGCGGTGACGCCCCCCTCGCGCTGGTCCTCGCCCCCACCCGCGAGCTCGCGCTGCAGGTGTCGGAGGCCATCACGAAGTACGGCGCCCGGCTGGGCGCCCGCGTCCTCACCGTGTACGGCGGCGCGCCAGTCGTGCCGCAGCTCAAGGAGCTCACCCGCGGCGTCGACGTCGTCGTGGCCACCCCCGGCCGTGCGATCGACCTGCTCAACCGGGGCGCCCTGAACCTCAAGGAGCTCGAGACCGTCGTCCTCGACGAGGCCGACGAGATGCTCGACATGGGCTTCGTCGAGGACATCGAGACCCTCCTCGACGCCACCCCCGACACCCGGCAGGCGGTGCTGTTCAGCGCCACCATGCCGCGCCGCATCTCCGACCTGGCGCAGCGGTACCTGCGCGAGCCGGTCACCGTCCGGATCCGCCGCGAGGAGACCGTCGAGGGCGAGGCGCCCCGCGTCCGCCAGACCGCCTACCTCGTGCCCCGCAGCCACACCACGGCCGCGCTGGGCCGCGTGCTGGAGGCCGAGCGGCCCAAGGCGGCCATCGTGTTCTGCCGCACCCGGCTCGACGTCGACTCCGTCACCGAGACGCTGACCGCGCGCGGCCTGCGCGCCGAGGCGCTGCACGGCGGCATGGACCAGGAGCACCGCACCCGCGTGGTCGAGCGGCTGCGCAGCGGGCGCACCGAGCTGCTCGTCGCCACCGACGTGGCGGCCCGCGGCCTGGACATCGACCTGCTCACCCACGTCGTCAACCACGACGTGCCGCAGAGCAGCGAGGCCTACGTCCACCGCATCGGGCGCGTCGGGCGGGCCGGGCGCGAGGGCGTCGCGATCACGCTGGCGCCGCCGTCGAAGCTCTACGCGCTGCGCAACGTCGAGCGGCTCACCGGCCAGCCCGTCGAGATCGCGCCCGTGCCCACCGCCGCCGACCTGCGCGCCGCCCGCCTGGAGCGCACCCGCGCCGGGCTGGAGGAGGCGCTGGCCGCCGGCGAGGGCGCCGAGGACGTCCGGGCCATGCTGGCAGGGCTGGCCGCCGAGCACGACCTGCTCGACGTCGCCACGGCCGCCGTGACGATGCTGCAGGCCGCCGCCGGCACCCCCGACGACGGCGAGGACATCCCCGTCGTCAGCGCGCCCCGCAGCGGGGGCCGCGAGAGCAGCCGCGACAGCCGCGATGGTTCCCGAGGCCCGCGCAGCCGCGGCGGGGCGGCGGGTCCCCGCCCGCCGAAGGCCGGCATGACGCGGCTGTTCGTCAACGCCGGCCGCGCCGGCGGCGTGCGCCCCCAGGACATCGTGGGTGCGCTCGCCAACGAGTCGAACCTGTCCGGGCGCGACATCGGTGCGATCCAGATCCACGAGCGCCACGCGCTGGTGGAGATCCCCGAGCACAGCGCCGACGACGTGCTGCGCAGCCTGCGCGGGGCGACGACGCTCAAGGGGCGGCGCGCGAACGTGCGCCGCGACCGGGACCACGCGAGCGCCGGGGTCTGACCCCGCCGGGGACGGGTTCCCCCGAACGCCTGTGCGCGGCACGGCGGGTCGGTCAGACTCCCGCCGTGCCGCCTCCGCGCCGCGGGCTCCTGCTCGTGCTGCTCGCCCTGCTGCTGAGCGGGTGCGCGGTCGTGGTGCCCGGCTCCGGTCGACCGGTGCCCCGGCCGGCCCCGGCCGTGCCACTGGACGGCGCGCTCGGCGCGCTGGCCGAGCGGTACGCGCAGCTGCGTGCGGTGGACGTGTGCGCCGCGCACGACGTCGCCGCGGCCGAACGGGCCGCGGGCGGCGTCGCGTTCGTCGTGCGGCCCCGCGGCGGTTTCGACGGGTGTGAGGTCGGGCTGGAGGCCGCCGACGCCACCCTGGCCTACGTGTCCGTCGAGGTCGGGCCGGTCGAGCCCGGCGCCGGCCCGCCGGCGACCGTCGCCGACCGGGAGTTCCCGGCCGTGGCCCCGGCCGCGGGCGCGGCCGACCGCGCCGAGTGCGGGTACGCCCTGCCCGGCCCGCAGGGCACCGGCACCGTCGTGCGGGGCGAGGTCGTCGGCGACCCCGCGGCGTCCTGCGCGCTGGCCGCCGACTACCTCACCGCCGTCCTGCCCCGGCTCGACGCCCCGCCGTCCCGCGCCGCGGGCGGCACCGACCCGGCCTTCGCGCTGGGCGCGGTCGACCCGTGCGCCGTCCTCGCGGCCGCGGTGCCGGCCCCGGTCGACGTCCGCCTCGACGGCCCGCGCACGTGCGCGGCCGGTGGCGTGGCCGTCACCGTCGACCTCGTCCAGGTCGAGCTCGGCCCGCCCGGTGAGGCCGTGCTGCTCGGCGACGGGCGCGCCGAGACGGCCTCCACCGGACCCGCCGGCTGCACGGTGACCCGCCAGGTCAGCGGGACCGCGCTGCTGGCACCGATGCAGCCCTACCTGCACCGCGAGACCATCGCCGTCACCGCCCCGGACTGCGCCGCCGCCCGCGCGCACCTCGACGCCGCCGCCCCCGCGCTGCCGGCTCCGCTCGCGCCCGCGCCGGGGGCGCTGCGGCTGGGCTCGCTGGAGGACCACCCGGTCGCCGGGGACGTCGGCGCGCCCTTCGACCCCTGCACCACCGTCGGGTGGGGCGCCTTCCCCGTCGCCGTCCGGCCGCCCGGCCTGGACCCGCGGCCGTTCCCGGCCCCGGTGGACGCCGACGCGGGCTTCCGGGTCGGCTGCGACTTCGTCTCCGACGCCGTCGCCACCGTCGTCACGTGGGCGCCGGACGGGCCCGCGGCGGGGGACCCGGTCGCGTTCGGCGGGCGGCCGGGGCGGGAGGACCGGCGCGAGGGGGTGTGCGCGTCGGCGCTGGAGCTCGCCGCGGGCCGGGCCGGGGCGATCACCGTCGGGCGCGCGGCCGGGGTCGACCCGTGCGCGGTCAACCGGGCCGTGCTCGACGCGCTGGCGCCGATCGTCCCCTGACCGCTCGCCCCCGGCTGCGGCGCCGCGGCGCCCCGTTATCGTGACGGAGGTGACGAGTCGGGCGGAACGCGAGATGGTGCAGGCCGTGACGGCGGTCGAGGAGCTGCTGGACCGGGCCCTGGCCGCCACGGTGGCCGACCGCTCGCCCGCGCCGGCCCGGGAGACCGCGGCGCTCGTCGAGCGCATGGACGCCCGCGTCGAGGACGCCGACGTCGACGGGCCGATCGAGCTGCTCGCCACCCTCACGCTGGTCGGCCGCCTGGCCGCGCTGCGCGACGCGCCCTCGGACGGCACCGACCGGGTGGCCGCCGCCCTGGGCTGGGTCGAGGAGGCGCTGGGGAAGCGCTGCCGGGCCCGGGCCGCGTTCGTCTCGGCGCTGCTGGTCACCGAGGACGCCGCCGACGACGTCGCCCGCTACCGCGAGGCGCTGCGCGGGGAGTTCCTGCCCGCCCTGCTGTGGCTGCTGGCCGGCGCGGGCCAGCCGGCGGGGACGCCGGTCCGCTGACCCGCGCCCCCGCCGGGGGTCAGGCCACCCGCTGCAGCGGGGTGATCACCAGGTCGCCGTCGAGCAGCTCGGGGATCTTCGGCAGCGCCGCCTGCAGGTGCGGGGTGCCGAGGTGCGCGTCGAGTGAGGCCTGGTCGGTCCAGAGCTCGTAGAAGACGAACACGGCGGGGTCCTGGGTGCCCTGGTGCAGGGCGTAGGCCACGCAGTCGGCCTCGGCGCGGGTCGGGGGGATCAGCGACTCCAGCAGCTCGCGCAGCTCCTGCTCCTTCCCGGGCTTCGCGCGCATGGTGGCGACCACGGTGAGCAGGCCGCGGTCCTCGTCGGTGGGGAGGGTCATGGGGCTCCGATCCGGCAGGGGCTGGCACCGCAGCATGCCCTACCCGGCCGGGACGGGCCGGTCGAACGGACGGGACGCGGCGCCCGCCCGCGTCACACGGCGCAGGAGCCGTCCGCGCAGCCGTCGCCCGCGGAGCCGGCCACCTGCAGCGGGTGCGCCGCGGTCCAGGCCGTGCGCAGGACGTCGAGCAGCGCGTCCGCGGGCTGGGCGCCGGACACCCCGTAGGCGGCGTCCACGACGAAGAACGGCACCCCGGTGATCCCGTACGCGCGGGCCTGCGCCTCGTCGGCGCGGACGGCGTCGAGGTAGCGGTCGGAGTCCAGCACCGCGCGGGCGTCGGCCTCGTCCAGCCCGGCGTCGGCGGCCAGGCGGGCCAGGGCGTCCGGGTCGCCGATCGGTTCGCCGTCCACGAGGTACGCGGCCAGGAACCGCTCCTTCACCGCGTCCTGCACGCCGCGCTCGGCCGCGAGGTGCAGCAGCCGGTGCGCGTCGACGGTGTTGCCGCCGCGGGCGCGGTCGAGCCGGAAGGCCCAGCCGTCGGCCGCCGCCGTCGCCGTCATCCGGTCGATCATCTCCTGCGCCCGGGCCGGGGCGGCGCCGTACTTCGCGGCGAGGTGCTCCACCAGCGGCTCGGGGCGCTCGCGGGGGGCCGTCGGGTCCAGCTCGAAGCTGCGCCAGCGCACCACCACCCCGTCGCGGTGCTCGAAGCGGGCCAGCGCGGCCTCGAACCGGCGCTTGCCGATCGCGCACCACGGACAGACGACGTCGGACCAGATCTCCACCTGCACGAACCGGACAACGCGGACGGCGCCGAGGTGTTCCCGACCCGCCGGGCGGCCGGGCTACGGTCACGCCGTGAGCTCTCCCGAGTGGGCCGCCGCGCGCGACCCCGCCGCCTACGACGACCGGTGGTCCGACGTCGAGCACCCGCACGGCGAGGCCGACCTGGTGGCCTCCTACGCCCCGAACCGCGTCCTCGACGGCGGGTGCGGCACCGGGCGCGTCGCGATCGAGCTGGCCCGGCGCGGGATCGCGGTGCTCGGGGTCGACGCCGACCCGGCGATGGTGGAGATCGCCCGCGCGAAGGCGCCCGAGCTGGAGTGGGTGGTCGCCGACCTCGCCGACCTGCGCCGGCCGGAGCGCTTCGACGTCGTCGTGCTCGCCGGGAACGTGGTGCCCTTCGCGGTGCGGCGGGCCGAGCTGGTGGCCGCCTGCGCGCGCCACCTCGTCCCGGGTGGGCGGCTGGTCGCCGGGTTCCAGGTGCAGCCGGGCTGGCCGACCCCGGAGGAGTACGACGGGTGGTGCGCCGCCGCCGGGCTCCGGCCCGTCGAGCGCTGGGCCACCTGGGAGCGGGCGCCGTACGCGCCGGGGTCGGACTACGCCGTCAGCGTGGCCGTCAGCGGGCCCGCCGGATCCTGATCGGCCCTCTCGCCGTCGACGGGTCGACCACGCGCCCGCCCTGCACGATCTCCACCTCACCGGCCGCGACGAGCCGGCGCGCGGCGCGGCGGGCCGGCTCCATGAGCGGGCGCCAGTCCTCGCCGCCGATCCTCCGCGCGGCCTCGGACGGGCAGATCGTGCCGGACCGGGCGCCGAGCAGGTCGGTGATCGCGTCCTCCAGCTCGCGGTCGAAGCGCCCGGGGCGGCCGCGGCAGGCGGTGCTGCAGTAGCGCACCTGGTCCCAGTCGCGCTCCCACTTCTTCCGCCACTCGATGCGCCGCCCGCAGGTGGCGCACGTCTTGTCCGCGCGGTCGCCCGCCGCCGGGTCGTTGCGCGTGCGGCTCACGCGCGGGCCGCGACGGCGTCGTCCAGCGCCGCCCGCATGGCGTCCACCGGGCCGGGGTGCCCGGTCATCAGCTCGACCTGGGCCGCGGCCTGGTGCAGCAGCATCTCCAGCCCGCTCACGACGCGCGCGCCCTGCGCGGCGGCCGCCGCGGCGAAGGGGGTGGGCCACGGCGCGTAGACGACGTCGAGGACGACCGGCGCGCGGGCGGTGAAGGTGTCGGCGGCCCCGGCGGGCAGCGTCGAGACCACGACGTCGGCGTCGGCGAGGGCCGCCTCGGCGCGGGCCGGGTCGGCGAGGGCGTCGTCGACCGCGGGGGCGACGCCGAGCCGCCGGGCCGCGGCGCGCAGCTCGCCCGCCCGCGCCGCTGAGCGCACCAGCACCGCGACGTCGTCGAACCCGAGCTCGCGCAGCGCGGCCAGGGCCGCCTGCGCCGTGCCGCCCGCGCCGAGCACGACCGCCCGGCGGCCGGTGGCGCCGTCCAGCGCGGCGACGATCCCGGCGACGTCGGTGTTCTCCGCGCGCACCACCTCACCCAGCACGAGCGTGTTCGCCGCCCCGGTGGCCACCGCGAGCGGCGACGCCTCGTCGGCCACGTCGAGCGCCACCCGCTTGAGCGGCATCGTCAGCGACAGCCCCGCCCACTCGGGGCCGAGCCCGGCGACGAGGGCGGGCAGCCCGTCCTCGGTGCACTCGTGCCGGTCGTAGGTCCAGCCCTCCAGGCCGAGTGCGGCGTACGCGGCGGCGTGCAGCACGGGGGACAGGGAGTGGGCGACGGGGGAGCCGAGGACGGCGGCGCGCATGGGTCCAGTATCCGGGCGTGTGCCACCCTGCGCGGCATGACCGTGCTGGTGCTGGGGGGACGCAGCGAGATCGGGCTGGAGGTGGCGCGGCGGCTCGCGCCGGGGGAGACCGTCGTCCTCGCCGCGCGGCGGGCGGGCGACCTGGACGCCGAGGAGGCCGCGGTGCGCGCCGCCGGCGCCGCGGACGTCGACCGGGTGGAGTTCGACGCCGACGACCTGGCCGCCCAGCGGCCCGTCCTGGACGCCGTCGTGGCCCGCCACGGCCGCCTCGACGTCGTGGTGGTCGCGTTCGGGATCCTGGGCGACCAGGCCCGCGCCGAGGCCGACGTCGACCACGCCGTGCAGGTCGTGCACACCGACTACGTCGCGCACGTCGCCGTGCTCACCCACCTCGCGCAGATCCTGCGGGCCCAGGGCGGGGGCGACCTGGTCGTCTACTCCTCGGTGGCCGGGGCGCGCGTGCGGCGCGCCAACTACGTCTACGGCTCGGCCAAGGCCGGGCTGGACGGGTTCGCCTCCGGGCTCGCCGACGCCCTGCACGGCTCCGGGGTGCGGCTGCTGCTGGTGCGGCCGGGGTTCGTGGTCGGGCGGATGACGGCGGGCATGACCCCCGCCCCGTTCTCCTCCACCCCCGCGCAGGTGGCGGAGGCGACCGTGCGCGCCCTGCGCGCCGGCCGGGGCGAGGTGTGGGTGCCGGGCGCGCTGCGCTGGATCTTCGCGGTGCTGCGCCACGCCCCCCGCCCGCTGTGGCGGCGGATGCCGCGCTGACGCGCCGGGCTGCGGCGGCTCCGCTGCCGGCGCTCGCGGTTGCGCCGTCCGGCGGCGGGCACGGGAGCGGCATGGACGTCGTCACGCTCACCGAGGGGCACTACAGCGCGGGGCTCGGCGCCCTGCTCAACTCGCTGGTCCGGACCGGCTTCACCGGCACCGTGCACGTCGGGCACCGCGGACCGCAGCCGGACTGGCTCCGCGACCGCGACCTCGCCCCGGGGGTCGTGCTGCGCGCCGTCCCGGTGCGCACCGACCGGCACCTCACCCACCACAAGCCCCGCTTCCTGCGCGAGGTGCTCGACACGTGCGACGCCGACGCGCTGCTGTGGCTCGACACCGACGTCGTGGTGCGGCAGGAGTGGCCGTTCTTCGTCGACTGGGTGCGCGCGGGCGTCGCCGTCTGCGCCGACGCGAACCCGTGGTTCCCCAGCACGCACCCCACGCGCCGCGCGTGGCTGGCCCTGGCCCGGGAGCTGGGCGACGAGCTGGGCCTGCCGCCCGTCGACCTCTACGTCAACGCCGGGCTGGTCGGCGTCACCCGCGAGCGCGCGACGTTCCTCGACACCTGGGAGCGCTACCTCGCCGCGATGGGCGAGCGCGGGCCCGGCCTGGTCGTGGGGCCCGGCACCGCGGGCTACAGCTGCGCGGGGCGGTCCACGCCGTTCCTGCTGCCCGACCAGGACGCGCTGAACCTCGCCGTCATGGCCCACCACACCGAGGTGTCGATGATGGGGCCGCAGGCGATGGGGCTCGGGCCGGGCTGGTCGGTCGTCAGCCACGCCGTCGGCGGGCCGAAGCCGTGGCGGCGCGCCAGCCTGCTCCCCGCCGCCCTGCGCGGGCGCGCCCCGGGCCCGGCCGACGCCGACTTCGTCCGCCACGCCCGCGGCCCCGTCCCCGTGCTCAGCCGCCGCCGGGCCCGGCTGCGCCGCGCGGACCTGCGGCTGGCCCGGCTCGTCGCCGCCCTCCTCGGCTAGCCCGGCCCGCCGGTCCCCGCGCGGGCCGCCCACACGGCGTAGAGCGGGTCGCCCGGCCCGGGCGGCGTGCGGAGCTGCCCCGAGACCTCGCCGAACCCGCCGGACAGCACGAAGTAGGCGTTGACGATCTGCAGGTGCTCCTCGTCGTCGGTGCCGAGCCAGCCGCGGATCGCCTTGGTGGGGAAGCACCGGTTGGAGAACGTGACGACGAACGGGCCGCCCGGCCGCAGCACCCGCGCGACCTCGCGGAACACCGGCACGGGGTCGACAAGGTAGTCCACGGACACGCAGCAGGTGGCCGCGTCGAAGCTCGCGTCGGCGAAGGGGAGGACGGGGTCGGCGTTGAGGTCCTGCACGACGTGGTCGTCCAGCGCCGGGTTCGCCGCCAGCTCGGCGGCGTTCATGCCCAGCCCGACCAAGGCGGCGCGGGGGCTCGCGGAAGTGCGAGATCCACGACGACATGAGGTCGAGCACGTCGCCGTCGAGGCCCAGCTCGGCGTACAGCGCGCCGACGGCGGCGATCGCCCGGTCGTCGATGTGCGTGACGAGCCGGGGGGCGCCGTAGAACGCGGAGTCGTCGGTCTCGTCGGCGCGGTCGAAGAAGCCGGGTGGGAAGACGTCGGCGGGATCCGGAGCGGTCATCCCCCGACGGTAGGGGCCCGGGGCCGACCGCGCGGCCCGGTCGCGCGCGCCGTCACCCGCCGATCCGGGCTGTGATCGCCCGCGCCGTGCGGGTGGCCTCGTCCACCAGGTGCTCGGGGCGGGCGGTGCCGATGGCGTAGGTGACGGCGACGGCGGCGACCGGGTGGCGGGCGTGGTCGAGCACGGCGACGGCGACGGAGGCGAAGCCGGCGGTCACCTCGCCGTCCTCGGTGGCGTGCCCGGCGCGGCGGACGTCGACGAGCAGGCGGCGCAGCGCCGACGGCGACGCCGGCGCCGTGCGGGCCACGAAGGAGGCCGGGCTCGGGAACAGCGCCCGGACCTGCGCGGCCGGCAGCGCGGCGAGCATGGCCCGCCCGCTCGCCGTCACCGGCGCGGGCAGCCGCACCCCCACGTCGGTGACGAGCGGCGGGCGCCCGCGGGCCCGCTCCTCGATGACGTAGACGACCTCGCGGCCGTGCAGCACGGCGAGGTGCGCGCTCTGCCCCGTCCGGTCCACCAGCCGCGCCAGCGGCACCCGCGCCACGCGGGCCAGCGGCGCCTGGCGGGTGTAGCCGGTGCCCAGCTCGTAGGCCGCGACGCCCAGGCACCAGCGGCGCTCGTCGGCCAGGTGGACGACGAAACCGGTGGCCGCCAGGGCCGAGAGCAGCTGGTAGGTGGTGGAGCGGGGCAGCCCCAGGTCGCGCGCGACCGCCGCCGCCGGCACCGGCCCGGCCTGCCGGCCGAGGTGGGCCAGCACGGCGAGCACCTGGTGCGCGGCGGGCGCCTTCACCGTGCCCGGCAGCGGTTCGACCATCCGGCCGATGCTACGCGGAACTGTCCGGGATCCCGGACAGGAGTCGGCCGGGCGACCTGGTGCGGCCCGCCCGGACGGGTGTCCCATGGACCGTGTGCCCGTCTCCTCCACCCTGTCCTCGTTCGCCGTGACCGTCACCCTCGGCGCCCAGCCGCTCACGCCCGGCGACGTCGTGGCCGTCGCGCGGGAGGGTGCGCGCGTCGCGCTCTCGCCCGACGCGCTGGCCGCGCTGCGGGCGGGACGCGCCGTCGTCGAGGGGCTCGCGGCCGACCCGGTGCCGCACTACGGGGTCTCGACGGGGTTCGGGGCGCTGGCCACGCGGCACATCCCGGTCGAGCGGCGGGCCCAGCTGCAGCGCAGCCTGGTGCGCTCGCACGCCGCGGGCACCGGGCCGGAGGTGGAGCGCGAGGTCGTCCGCGGCCTGATGCTGCTGCGGCTGCAGACCCTCGCCACCGGCCGCACCGGGGTGCGGCCGGAGACGGCGCAGGCCTACGCCGACCTGCTGTCGGCCGGCATCACGCCGATCGTGCCCGAGTACGGCTCGCTGGGCTGCTCCGGCGACCTCGCCCCGCTCGCGGCCTGCGCGCTCGCCGTCATGGGGGAGGGGGAGGTGCGCGACGCCGCGGGCGAGCGGATGCCCGCCGCGGTCGCGCTGGCCGCCGCCGGGATCGCGCCGGTCGCGCTGGCCGAGAAGGAGGGCCTCGCGCTGATCAACGGCACCGACGGCATGCTCGGCATGCTCCTGCTCGCCCTGCACGACCTGCGGTCGCTGCTGCGCGTCGCCGACCTCACCGCCGCGATGAGCGTCGAGGCGCTGCTCGGCACGGACGCCGTGTTCGCACCCGAGCTGCAGGCGCTGCGGCCGCACCCGGGCCAGGCCGCGAGCGCAGCCAACCTGCGCGTGCTCCTGGCCGGCTCCGGGGTTATGGCCAGCCACCGCACCCCGGAGTGCACCCGCGTGCAGGACGCCTACTCGCTGCGCTGCTCCCCGCAGGTGCACGGCGCCGTCCGCGACACGGTCGCCCACGCCGAGGTGGTGGCCGGGCGCGAGCTGGCCTCCGCGATCGACAACCCGGTCGTCCTGCCCGACGGGCGGGTGGAGAGCAACGGCAACTTCCACGGCGCGCCGCTGGGCTACGTGCTCGACTTCCTCGCCATCGCCGTCGCCGACCTGGCGTCGATCAGCGAGCGGCGCACCGACCGGTTCCTCGACGTCTCCCGCTCCGCCGGGCTGCCGCCGTTCCTGGCCGACGACCCCGGCGTCGACTCCGGGCACATGATCGCCCAGTACACGCAGGCCGGGATCGTCTCCGAGCTCAAGCGCCTCGCCGCGCCCGCGTCGGTGGACTCGATCCCGTCCAGCGCGATGCAGGAGGACCACGTGTCGATGGGCTGGGCGGCCGCGCGCAAGCTGCGCCGCGCCGTCGACGGCCTGGGCCGGGTGCTCGCGATCGAGCTGCTCACCGCCGCCCGCGCGCTCGACCTGCGCGCGCCCCTGGTCCCCGCCCCCGCCACGGCCGCGGTCGTGGCCGGGCTGCGGGAGCACGTCGCCGGCCCCGGCCCCGACCGCCACCTCGGCCCGGAGATCGACGCCGCGCACACCTACGTCACCACCGGCGCCGCGTGCGCCGCCGCCGAGCGGGCCGCCGGTCCGCTGCGCTGACGCGCCCGTGAGTGCGCAGGAGGCCTAGAACACTCCTGCGCACTCACGAGCCCGACGAAGGAGGGCAAGACCCATGGACGGTGCCCGCCCCGTGCGCGCCCCGCGCGGCACGACCCTCACCGCCCGGTCGTGGGCGACCGAGGCGCCCCTGCGGATGCTGCAGAACAACCTCGACCCCCAGGTCGCCGAGCGGCCCGACGACCTCGTCGTCTACGGCGGCACCGGCCGCGCCGCCCGCGACTGGCGCTCCTTCGACGCGATGGTCCGCACCCTGACCGACCTGCGCGAGGACGAGACGATGCTCGTCCAGTCGGGCAAGCCGGTCGGCGTCCTGCGCACCCACGAGTGGGCGCCGCGGGTGCTGATCGCCAACTCCAACCTCGTCGGCGACTGGTCCACCTGGCCCGAGTTCCGCCGCCTCGAGCAGCTCGGGCTGACGATGTACGGCCAGATGACGGCCGGGTCGTGGATCTACATCGGCACCCAGGGCATCCTGCAGGGCACCTACGAGACGTTCGCGGCCGTCGCCGTCAAGCGCTTCGGCGGCACCCTGGCCGGCACGCTCACCGTCACCGGCGGGTGCGGCGGGATGGGCGGCGCGCAGCCGCTCGCCGTCACGCTCAACGGCGGCGTCTGCCTGGTCGTCGACGTGGACGCAGCCCGGCTGCGCCGCCGGGTCGAGCACCGCTACCTCGACGAGCTCGCCGACTCCCTCGACGACGCCGTGCGCCGGTGCGCCGGGGCCCGGTCGCAGCGGCGCGCGCTGTCGGTCGGCGTCGTCGGCAACGCGGCCGTGGTGCTGCCCGAGCTGCTGGCCCGCGGGGTGGAGGTCGACGTCGTCACCGACCAGACCTCCGCCCACGACCCGCTGTCCTACCTCCCCGCGAGCGTCGCGCTGGAGGACTGGCCGGACTACGCCGCCGCCAAGCCCGAGGAGTTCACCGACCGGTCCCGCGAGTCCATGGCCCGGCACGTCGAGGCCATGGTCGGTTTCCAGGACGCCGGCGCGGAGGTCTTCGACTACGGCAACTCCATCCGCGACGAGGCCCGCCACGGCGGCTACGACCGCGCCTTCGCCTTCCCCGGCTTCGTGCCCGCCTACATCCGCCCGCTGTTCTGCGAGGGGAAGGGCCCGTTCCGCTGGGTGGCGCTGTCGGGCGACCCGGCCGACATCCGCGCGACCGACGAGGCCGTCCTCGACCTGTTCCCCGAGCACGACCACCTGCACCGCTGGATCCGCGCCGCCCAGGAGCGCGTGGCGTTCCAGGGGCTCCCGGCCCGGATCTGCTGGCTGGGGCAGGGCGAGCGCGCGGCCGCGGGCGCGCTGTTCAACGAGATGGTGGCCGACGGGCGGCTGTCCGCCCCCATCGTCATCGGCCGCGACCACCTCGACACCGGCTCCGTCGCCTCGCCCTACCGCGAGACCGAGGCGATGGCCGACGGCTCGGACGCCATCGCCGACTGGCCTCTGCTCAACGCCCTGGTCAGCACGTCGTCCGGGGCGAGCTGGGTGTCGATCCACCACGGCGGCGGCGTCGGCATCGGCCGGTCGCTGCACGCCGGCCAGGTGTCCGTGGCCGACGGCACCCCGCTCGCCGCGGCCAAGCTGGAGAGGGTGCTGACCAACGACCCGGCCACCGGCGTGCTGCGCCACGTCGACGCCGGGTACGACGAGGCCCGCGCCACGGCGGAGGAGCACGGCCTCACGATCCCGACGGCGCCGTGACCCCGCCCCCGCCGCCCTCCCCGCCCCCGCCGCCCTCCCCGTCGCAGCGGGGTGACACCGCTGCCACTGGATCGCAGCGGTGCCACCCCGCTGCGATCCGCGGGGCGCTGGAGGCGTTGGGCGACGTGGGGCGGGCCCCGTCCGGCGGGTACCGGCGGTTCGCCTGGACCCGGGAGGACCACGACCTGCGCGAGTGGTTCGACGGCGAGGCAGGAGCCCGCGGGCTCGACCTCGTCACCGACCGCGCCGGCAACCGCTGGGCCTGGTGGGGCGACCCCGACGCCGACGGCCCCGGCGTCGTCACCGGCTCCCACCTGGACTCGGTGCCCGACGGCGGGGCCTACGACGGGCCGCTCGGCGTCGTGTCGGCCTTCCGCGCCGTCGACGCCCTGCGCGCCGAGGGGTTCACCCCCGCCCGGCCGCTCGGCATCGCCTGCTTCGGCGACGAGGAGGGCGCCCGGTTCGGCGTCGCCTGCGCCGGGTCGCGCCTGCTCACCGGGGCCCTGTCCGCCGAGCGGGCCGCCGCCCTCGTCGACGGCGACGGGACCGCGATGGCCGAGGCCGTCGCCCGCGCCGGGCACGCCCCGCTGGGTCCCGACCCCGAGGCGCTGCGGCGGGTCGGCGTCTTCGTCGAGCTGCACGTCGAGCAGGGCCGCGGGCTGGTCGACCTCGACCGGCCCGTCGCCGTCGGCACCGCCATCCACCCGCACGGTCGCTGGCGGATCGACCTGGCCGGACGCGCCGACCACGCCGGCACCACCCGGCTCGCCGACCGCGACGACCCGGTGCTCGCCCTCGCCCGCGTCGTCCTGGCCGCCCGGGCCGCCGCGGAGCGGCACGACGCCCTCGCCACCTGCGGCAAGGTGCGGGTGGAGCCGAACGGGGTCAACGCCATCCCGTCCCGGGTCACGGCCTGGCTCGACGCCCGCGGCGCCGACGCGGAGCGGGTGCGGGCCGTCGTCGCCGAGGTCGCGGCCCTCGCCCCCGTGGTCGAGGAGTCGTGGACCGACCGCACCCCGTTCGACCCGGCCCTGGCGGCGCGCCTGTCGGCCCTGCTGGGCCGGGGCGGTGAGGACGGGGCCCCGCTGCTGCCCACCGGGGCCGGCCACGACGCCGGCGTCCTCGCCGCGGCCGGCGTGCCCACGGCGATGCTCTACGTCCGCAACCCCACCGGCGTCTCGCACTCCCCGCACGAGCACGCCCCCGACGAGGACTGCGCCGCCGGCGTCGACGCCCTCGCGGCCGTCCTGCGCGAGCTGGCGTGACCGCGTACTGGGCCGCACACGCCCTGCTCCCCGACGGCCCGGCCACCGACGTCGCGATCACCGTGGCCGACGGCCGTTTCGCCGCGGTCGCACCCGGGTCGCCGCGCACCGGGACCGTGCTGCCCGGGGTGGTGCTGCCGGGCGTCGCCAACGCCCACAGCCACGCCTTCCACCGGGCGCTGCGCGGGCGCACCCACGCCGGGGGCGGCACGTTCTGGACCTGGCGCGAGGCCATGTACGCCGTCGCCGCCCGCCTCGACCCCGACACCCACCGGGCCCTGGCCACCGCGGCCTATGCCGAGATGGTGCTGGCCGGCTGCACGGCCGTCGCCGAGTTCCACTACCTGCACCACGACCCCGACGGCCGCCCCTACGCCGGTGACGCCATGGGCGACGCCCTGCGCGCCGCCGCCGCCGACGCCGGGATCCGGCTGGTCCTGCTCGACGTCTGCTACCTCGCCGGCGGGTTCGACGCCCCGCTCGCCGGCGTCCAGCGCCGGTTCGGCGACGCCGACGTCGACGCCTGGGCCGCCCGCGCGGCCGCCGCCGACGGGGTGGCCGTGCACTCGGTCCGGGCCGTGCCCCGCGAGGCGCTGGGCGTCGTCGCCGAGGCGGCCGCCGGGCGTCCGCTGCACGTCCACCTCTCCGAGCAGCCCGCCGAGAACGCCGCGTGCCTGGAGCGCCACGGCCTCACCCCCACCGCCCTGCTCGCCGCCGAGGGCGTCCTGGGCCCGACCACGACCGCCGTGCACGCCACCCACCTCACCGCCACCGACGTCGCCCTGCTCGCCTCCTCCGGCACCGGCGTGTGCCTGTGCCCGACCACCGAGCGCGACCTCGCCGACGGCGCCGGCCCCGCCCGCGCGCTGCACGACGCCGGGGTGCCGCTGTCGGTCGGCAGCGACCAGCACGCCGTCGTCGACCCCTTCGACGAGGCCAGGGCGCTGGAGGGGCACGAGCGGCTCGTCACGGGGGAGCGGGGCCGCTTCACCCCCGCGCAGCTCCTCGCCGCCCTGGGCAACCACGACCCGCTCGGCCGGCCCGGGGCCGGGCTGCGCCCCGGCGCCCCCGCCGACCTCGTCGCCGTCCGGCTCGACTCCGTGCGCACCGCCGGCTGCGACCTCGAGCAGGTGCTGTTCGCGGCCACCGCCGCCGACGTCGACACGGTGCTGGTCGGCGGCGACCCGGTCGTGCGGGGCGGCGAGCACCGCCTCGGCCCGGTCGGCCCCCTCCTCGCGGCGGCGATCGGAGCCCTGCGGTGAGCGTCGTCGTCACCGGCATCGGGGAGCTCGCCACCCAGGACCCCGAGCTCGGCACCCTCACCGGTGCCGCCGTCGTCGTCGACGGGGGCGCCGTCGCGTGGGTCGGACCGGCCGAGCGGGCCCCGGCGGCCGACCGCGCGGTCGACGTGGGCGGGCGGGCCGTCGTGCCCGGGTTCGTCGACTCCCACTCCCACCTCGTCTTCGCCGGCGACCGGGCCGACGAGTTCGCCGCGCGGATGGCCGGGCAGCGCTACGACGGCGGCGGCATCGCCCGCACCGTGGCCGCCACCCGCGCCGCCTCCGACGACGAGCTGCGCGCCCTGCTCGCGGGCCGCGTCGCCGAGCTGCGGGCGCAGGGCACCACCACCGTGGAGGTCAAGAGCGGCTACGGCCTCACCGTCGCCGACGAGGAGCGGGCCCTGCGCCTGGCCGCCGGGGTCACCGCGGAGACCACCTTCCTCGGCGCCCACGTCGTGCCGCCCGGGGCCGACCGGGACGCCTACGTCGCGCTCGTGGCGGGGGAGATGCTCGCGGCCTGCGCCCCGCACGCCCGCTGGGTGGACGTGTTCTGCGAGCCCGGCAGCCCGCACGCCTTCGACGCCGACGAGGCCCGCACCGTGCTCACCGCGGGCCGGGCCGCCGGGCTGGGGCTGCGGGTGCACGGCAACCAGCTGGGGCCCGGGCCGGGCGTCGCGCTGGCCGTCGAGCTGGGGGCGGCGAGCGTGGACCACTGCACGCACCTCACCGACGCCGACGTCGACGCGCTCGCCGGCGGGTCCACGGTCGCCACGCTGCTGCCCGGGGTCGAGTTCTCCACCCGCTCGCCCTACCCCGACGCCCGGCGGCTGCTCGACGCCGGCGCCACCGTCGCCCTGGCCACCGACTGCAACCCGGGCACCTGCGCCTCGTCGTCGATGCCGCTGATGATCGCGCTCGCCGTCCGCGAGATGGGCATGACGCCGGCCGAGGCGCTGCGGGCGGCCACCGCGGGCGGGGCGGCCGCGCTGCACCGGGACGACGTCGGGGTGATCGCCCCCGGCCGCCGCGCCGACCTCACCGTCCTCGACGCCCCCACCCACCTGCATCTGGCCTACCGGCCGGGCGTGCCGCTGGCGCGGGCGCTGGACCTCTGATGTTCCCGCGGCGGGTCAGCGCGTCGTCGACGGCCGGGGCTCGTGCAGCTGCGCCGCGACCAGCCGCCGGGCCTGGTCGTGGGCGGACCGGCGGGCCTCGGCGAAGTAGGCCGCCGGGTCGCTGAGGATGCGGGCCAGCCGTGCGCGCTGGGCGGCGTCACCACTGCCGTTCCGCCTGGTGTCCACGCTCACACGGTACCTCGTCCCGCCGACGGGACCGGCGTGTTCAGCGCGACCGCGAGGAGCCGCCCGAACACGCGCACGGCGGCGACGTCGGTGGGGGAGAGGTCGCCCGCCGCCAGCCCGTCGATGGTCAGGATCCCGAACGCGCGCGCCTCGGTCGCCACGGGGACGACGATGAACGTCCGGTAGTCGTGCGCGGCCGGGTCCCAGCCCGGCGGCGGGTCGGCGCGGGCGTCGCGGCAGAACACGTCCTCGCGGGCGGCGAGCAGCCGCAGCGCCTCGTCGCCCAGCGGGGTGCCCGCCGAGAACGTGGTGCGCGGCGCGTCGGCCCGCCCGCGGAAACCGGCGTTCACCAGCCGCTCCGGGGGGCCGGGGTCGAACGCGAACCAGCAGGCCCGCAGCCGCGGCGCCTCCAGCACCTCGGCGGCCGCGGCCAGGACGACGGCGACCGCCTGCCCGCGCAGCGCGTCGTCGTGCGGCTCGTCGGTGATGCGGCCGGCCAGGTAGGCCAGCGGCTCCAGGGCGTCGCCCAGCACGAGGTGCATGCGGGCGGCCGCGTCCTCGGCGATCCGCTCGGCCGTCACCGCGCGGCGGCGCGTGCGGTGCTCGGCGACCAGCGGCAGGCCCACCGCCACCGCGGTGAGCACGCCCCCGCCCGCGACGGTGAGCCCGAACGCCCACCCGTCGAGGTCGCCGGTGACCGTGCCGACCACCCAGGCCGCGGTGGCCGCCGCGACGGCGAGCGGGCGCAGGAACCTCACGCCTTCGGCCCCACGTGCTCGTCGAGGGCCGCTACCGCGGCCCGCCGGGCGACCGAGATCGTGTCCGGCCGCGGGCGGCGGTGGGCGATGCCGAGCCGGTCGAGCCCGGTCGCGCACAGGTCGAGGATGTCGGTGCTCCTGTTGGTGAAGAAGTAGCGCGGGTACTCGTAGCGCCGCACCTCCCCGGCCACCGGGCGGGTGGTCCAGTTGGTGATCCGGCAGCCGTCGGAGTGGAACAGCCCGCGCAGGAACAGGCCGGTGTGCTGCTCCACCACCTCCTCCTGCCACGGCTCCAGCACGATCCGACGGGTGTGCTTCCTGCCGGGGCCGTGCTGGGGGAAGAGGCACGTCCAGTGCAGCGTGAAGCTCTTCACTGCACTGCAGCCCTGCCGCGCAACGATCGACACACCGCTCGTGGGCATGACCCGGGCCATCGCCGTCTCGACCTCCACGCGGACGGCCGGCCAGCCGTCGGCGCAGTAGATCCACAGGCAGGCCGTGCGGTAGCCGACAGTGATGTGACCGTCCCCGAGGTAGCTGCCGAGCAGGTAGGCGTACGACTCGACGTCGAGCGGCACCTCGTCGCACCGAGGACACGTCGGCGGGCGTGCCCGAGGCCCGCCGGTGCGTCGTTCCCGGCGCCGCCAGTGGGCGACCGTCCGCTCGGGCACCCCGAGTTCCCCGGCGATCTCCCGGGTGGTCCGTCCGGTGGGGAAGAGGCGTTCGGCGCGCTCGACCGTCGCCATGGGGTGCATGCGGTCACGGTGCCGGTGACCCCTGACAATCTCGGCCAGCGGTACCGGGGACGGGACTCGAACCCGCATGTCCGTGAGGACAGATGATTTTGAGTCATCCGCGTCAGCCGATTGCGCCACCCCGGCCAGGTTGCCCGGCGAGACTAGCAGCCGCCGCCGCCACTGGAGATCACAGCGCGACCGGTCCCGCCGCCCCGCTACTCTGAATCCTTCCCGAACCGGAGGAGACCCAGGTGACGCGGACGGTGCCCGAGGAGACGAGCCCGACGGACGAGCCCACCCCGACGAGCCTGCGCGTGCTGGTCGTCGAGGACGAGGCGCTCATCCGCATGGACCTCGTGGAGATGCTCGGCGAGGAGGGCTACACGGTCGCCGGGGAGGCCGCGGACGGCGAGCAGGCCGTCGCGCTGGCGCGCGAGCTGGCCCCCGACCTGGTGATCATGGACGTCAAGATGCCGAAGGTCGACGGCATCGCCGCGGCCGGGCAGATCGTGGAGGAGCGGATCGCCCCCGTCGTCATGCTCACGGCGTTCAGCCAGCGCGAGCTCATCGAGCGGGCGCGCGACGCCGGGGCGATGGCGTACCTCGTCAAGCCGTTCGCCCGCCACGAGCTCGTGCCGGCGATCGAGCTCGCGGTGTCGCGGTTCGCGGAGAAGCGGGCGCTGGAGGACGAGGTCGCCACGCTGACCGACCGCCTGGAGACGCGCAAGGTCGTCGACCGGGCGAAGGGCCTGCTCATGAGCCGGCAGGGCATGAGCGAGCCGGACGCGTTCCGCTGGATCCAGCGCACCGCGATGGACCGCCGGACGACCATGAAGGCGGTGGCCGAGGCCGTCGTCGACGGGCTGAACCCGCCCCGCGTCTGACGACCCTCCGTCACGCGCTCCACCACGCTGCGTCACATGCGGATTGCGGTCCGGTAAAGGAGGGCGACCGGGTGGTGACGTCCGGGCGACCACCCGTCTAACGTCCCGCTGCGCTCTCGACACGAGAGCTGGAGCGGTGGTCGGGTGCCGCTCACCCACGGAACATGTGTGGTACGGAAGGAAACAGCATGGGTAGGCGCACAGTCGTCACCGCCGCGATCCTCGCCGGAGCGATCGTGCTCACGGCGTGTGGAACGAACCGCGAGGAGGGCGGAGGCGCTGCCCCCGTCGCTCCGGGCGGTGAGGCCTGCGACACCAGCAAGGGCACTCTGATCATCGGCTCGGTGGCTCCGCTGTCGGGCGACCTGTCGGCCCTCGGCCTCGGCATGCGGAACTCCGCCGAGCTGGCCATCGACCAGGCCAACGCCGAGTGCGCGGTGCCGGGTTACGAGCTGGTCCAGCAGGCCGAGGACGACCAGGGCCTGCCGCAGATCGCCTCGCAGGCGGCGAGCCGCCTCGCGTCGGACGCCAACGTCGTCGGCGTCATCGGCACGCTCAACTCCTCCACGGCGCAGGTGGTGCAGCCGATCCTCAACGAGCGCAACATCGCCATGATCTCCCCGGCGAACACCAACCCCTCGCTGACCCGCGGTGAGAACTTCGCCACGGCGCCCGCGCGGCCCTACCCCAACTACTTCCGCGTCGCCACCACCGACGACCTCCAGGGCCCGTTCGCGGCCCAGTACCTCGTGGAGACCGCCGGCATCACCAGCATCGCGGTGATCGACGACGGCAAGACCTACGGCGCCGGCCTGGCCGACGCGTTCGCCGCGGCGGCCACCGAGCTCGGGGCCACCATCACCTCCCGCGAGCGGGTGGGCGAGCAGGACCAGGACTTCTCCGGTGTCATCACGGCCATCCGCGGGGGCAACCCGCAGGCGGTCTACTACGGCGGCGAGTACCCGGTCGCGGGCCCGCTGTCCGGTCAGATCGGCGCAGCCGGCCTGAACATCCCGGTGATGGGCGGCGACGCCGTCATCAACGCCGAGTACGTGCCGCTGGGCGGCCGTCCCGGTGACCTCGGCACCTCGGTCGGCGCCCCGCCGGACGAGCTGCCCAGCGCGCAGCAGTTCATCTCCGACTACGAGGCCGCGGGCTTCCCGGAGGACTTCGAGACCTACGGTCCGCTCACCTACGACGCCACGCGCATCATGATCCAGGCGCTGGCCGAGGCTCTGGGCGGCGGTGACTACTCGGAGGACACCCGGGCGGCCGTCATCGAGGCCGTGCAGAACACCCAGTACGACGGTGCGTCGGGCCCGGTGTCGTTCGACGAGTACGGCGACACCAGCAACAAGACGCTCACCGTCTACCAGGTCGAGGGCGACGCCTTCGCGCCGATCCAGACGGGCGAGTACACGGCCGGCTGACACGCTCCTGCCCCGGGCCGCACCCGGCCCGGGGCGCAGGACCGACCGATGCGGTGGGGGCGGGCAACGAGCCCGTCCCCACCGCTGGTGTGAGAGGAACCTCATGCTGTCGCAGTTCCTGTCGCAGGTCGTCAACGGACTGGTGCTCGGCTCCGTCATCGGGCTGATCGCGCTGGGCTACACGATGGTCTACGGCATCATCCAACTGATCAACTTCGCCCACGGCGAGATCTTCATGGTCGGCTCCTACGGGGGGCTGGCCATGTTCACGTACCTGCTGCCGACCGTGATCCAGAACCAGTGGTGGTTCGCGCTGCCGCTGCTGCTGATCGCCGGGGCCGCGGTGTCCGTGGGCGTCGCGGTGCTGACGGAGCGGTTCGCCTACCGGCCGCTGCGCAACGCCCCCCGGCTCGCGCCGCTGATCACCGCGCTCGGCGTGTCGGTGGCCCTGCAGGAGGCGATCCGCGTCTTCTACCCCGGCGCCACGGCCGCCATCCCGTTCCCCGACGTCTTCATCCAGGGGGCGCTGCTCATCCCGGTCGGTGAGGGCGTCGTGCCGGTGCGCTGGACCGGCCTGCTGATCATCGTGGTCGCGCTCGTCCTGGCCTACGGCCTCAACCGCTTCATCGAGGGCTCGCGGATGGGCCGCGCGATGCGCGCGACCTCGCAGGACCGCGACGTCGCCCGGCTGATGGGCATCGACCCCGACCGCGTGATCGTGCTGACGTTCGTGCTGGGCGCGGCCCTGGCCGGCATCGCGGGCGTGCTCTACGGCGCGGACCTCGGCAACATCGACATCCGGATCGGCTTCCAGAACGGCATCTTCGCGTTCACCGCGGCCGTGCTCGGCGGCATCGGCTCGATCAAGGGCGCCGTCGCCGGCGGTCTGGCCATCGGCCTGGTGAAGACCCTGGGCGGCCAGTACCTTCCCGGTGGGACGTCCTACGACTACGTCTGGATCTTCGTGGTGCTGATCGCCGTGCTGGTGTTCCGGCCGCAGGGCTTCTTCGGGGAGACGGAACGGGTGCGCGCATGACCACGACGCTGGAGAAGAGCGGGCCGGCCCCCGAGGTCGAGGCGCCGCGGGACCGCTGGGCGGCCCTGCGGCCGCACGCCCGCACGCTGCGGATCGTCGGGGCGGTGCTCGCGATCGTCGGCGCCTACCTGCCCTGGGCGTCGTTCGTGCTCAACGACCGCCCCTACCCCGCGCAGGCGACGCTGGAGTTCTTCACGGTGCCCTACGGGGTGACCGGCTACCGGCTGCACGTGCTGCTGTTCGGGATCGCGGCGCTCGTCGTGTCGCTGCTCCCGCGCCTGCCGGGGCGGGGCCGGATCGTCCGGGGCCTCGGCATCGGCGTGCTGGTGGTCGCGGCCGTCAACGCCCTGTTCATCGCGGTCGAGGGCGGCGGCCTGGGCGCGCTGACCGTCTCCGACACCGTCGCCTTCGGGGCGATCGTGTCGCTGGTCGCCGGCGCCCTCCTCCTCGTCGGCGCGCTCGCCGGCGGCATCGAGGAGCGCCCCGTCATCGCCTGGCAGCTCAACGTCTGGCTGGAGCGGCTGATCCTGCTGGTCGTCTTCGCGCTGCTGCTGGTGCTGGTGGCGGCCACGCTCACCAGCGGCGGCACCGGCGGCGCGGCCAACCCCTACTCCGGCGCGGTGTTCCTGTCCTTCCTGGGCTTCGTCGGCGGGCTCATCGCCGCGCTGCACGCGTCGGGTCTGCTCACCTGGGTCTCCGCCCTGTCCGAGCGGCACCGCCTGTTCAGCATCGGGGTCCTGCTCCTGTGCGCGCTCGGCCTGCCGCTCACCTCGGCGGGCAGCGAGTACTGGATGACGGTCGCGGCGAACATCGGCGTGTACGCCGCCACCGCGATCGGGCTCAACATCGTCGTCGGGCTGGCCGGCCTGCTCGACCTCGGCTACGTCGCCTTCCTCGGGATCGGTGCCTTCGTGGCCGCGAACCTGTCCGGGGCGGCGGCGTCGGAGATCGGGATCGAGCTGCCGTTCCCGCTGGTCATGGTGATCGCCGCGGTGGTCGCCGGGATCTTCGGGGCGATCGTCGGCTCGCCGACGCTGCGCGTGCGCGGCGACTACCTCGCCATCGTCACCCTGGCGTTCGGCGAGATCTTCGTGCGGAGCTCGCAGAACAACATCGGCGGGCTGACCGGCGGGTCGAACGCGATCCCCGGCATCCCGCCGCTGTCGCTGTTCGGCACCGAGTTCAACGACGAGATCGTGCTCGGACCGCTGGAGCTGCCCCCGGGCGTCCTCTACTACGTGCTGATCGTCCTCATCGTGGCCGCGGTCATGGTGGTGTTCGGCAACCTCAAGAACTCCCGGCTGGGCCGGGCGTGGATCGCGATCCGCGAGGACGAGGACGCGGCGCGCGCGATGGGCATCCGGACCGGCCCGATCAAGATCCTGGCCTTCCTCATCGGCGCCATGCTGGCCGGCCTGGCGGGCGCGTTCTTCGCCCACAAGACCGGCACGGTGTCCTACGAGAGCTTCCAGTTCCTCGAGTCGGTCACGCTGCTCGCCGCGGTCATCCTCGGCGGCATGGGCACCATCCCGGGCGCGGTGCTGGGGGCGTCGGTGCTCTTCGTGCTGCCGGAGAAGCTGCGGGAGTTCGCCGACTACCGGCTGCTGCTGTTCGGCCTCGCGCTGATCGTGATCATGCGCTACCGGCCGCAGGGCCTGCTGCCGGACTCGCACCGCCGCGCCGAGCTGACCCACGAGGACGACCACCCGGTCGAGGGCACCACGGAGGCGAAGGCATGACGGCGTCGACCACCCCCGGGCGGACGACCACCGCACCGGCCACCACGCCGGTCCTCGACGTCTCGGGCGTCACCATGCAGTTCGGCGGCCTCACGGCGCTGAACGACGTGTCGTTCGGCCTGGCCGAGGGCGAGATCATCGGGCTGATCGGGCCGAACGGCGCCGGCAAGACCACGCTGTTCAACTGCCTGACCGGCCTGTACACCCCGACCTCCGGCAGCGTCGCCCTCCGGGGCGCGGCGCTGCCGGGGGACCCGGCGAAGGTCACCGAGCTGGGCGTGGCGCGCACGTTCCAGAACATCCGGCTGTTCCCGTCGATGACCGCGAAGGAGAACGTGCTGGTCGGGCGGCACGCCCGGATCAAGCAGAGCCCGATCTCGTCGCTGCTGCACGGACCGGGGTTCCGCCGCAGCGAGGCGGCGGCGGCGGAGCGGTCGGCGGAGCTGCTGGAGGTCGTCGGGCTGACGCGGTTCGCCGACGAGCTGGCCCGCAACCTGCCCTACGGCGACCAGCGCCGGCTGGAGATCGCGCGGGCGCTCGCCACCGACCCCTCGGTGCTGCTGCTCGACGAGCCGACGGCCGGCATGAACGCGCAGGAGACCGAGGCCACCCGGAAGCTGATCCTGGACATCCGGCAGCTCGGCATCTCCGTCGTGGTCATCGAGCACGACACGAAGTTCATCTTCACCCTGTGCGACCGCGTGCTCGTGCTGGTGCAGGGGGAGCTGCTCGTCGAGGGCACGCCGGACGAGGTGCGGGGCGACCCGCGCGTCGTGGAGGCCTACCTCGGTGCGCCGCCGGACGAGGTGGACGCCCAGATCCACGCCGGGGACCACGTCGGCGACCACGCCGGGGACCACGGGCACGAGCGGACGGGCGGGTCGTCGACCCGGCCCGCCGGGGGAGAGCGATGAGCTACCTGGAGGTGCGCGACCTCGTCGTGGCCTACGGCGCGATCCAGGCCGTCCGCGGCGTCACCTTCTCGGTGGAGCAGGGGCAGATCGTCAGCCTGATCGGCAGCAACGGGGCGGGCAAGACCACCACGCTGCGCACGATCTCCGGCCTGCTCCGGCCGGTGTCGGGCACGATCACGCTGGAGGGGAAGCCGATCCACGCGCGGCCGGCCCACGAGATCCTCGCGCTCGGGGTGGCCCACAGCCCCGAGGGCCGGCGGCTGTTCGCGCGGATGACGGTGGAGGAGAACCTCCGCCTCGGCGCGTACACCCGGACCGACGAGTCCGGCATCGTCGAGGACCTCGACCGGGTGTACACGATGTTCCCGGTGCTGGGGGAGCGGCGGCGCAACAAGGCCGGCCTGTTCTCCGGGGGCGAGCAGCAGATGCTCGCCATCGGGCGGGCGCTGATGTCGCGACCGAAGCTGCTCATGCTCGACGAGCCCTCCATGGGCCTGTCGCCGATCATGACCCAGCAGATCTTCGCCACGGTGCGCGAGCTCAAGGCGACCGGCACGACGGTGCTGCTGGTGGAGCAGAACGCGCTGGCCGCGCTGGCGCTGTCGGACGAGGCGCACGTCATCGACCTCGGCCGCACCACGCTGTCGGGCACCGGAGCGGAGCTGCTGTCCGACCCGCGCGTGCAGGAGGCCTACCTCGGCGAGGGCGTCGCCGGCTGAGTCAGTAGCCGGTCGGGCCCGGGTCGGCGGCGAGCAGAGCCTCGCAGCCGGCCCGGGCCCGTTCCCGCACCTGCTCGGAGGTGAACCCGCCCGCGGTCCGGCCCGCCTCGACGATCTCGGCGCGCAGCAGGTCCTGGCGCACCGACATCGCGCGCTGCTGGTAGTCCCCGTAGTACTCGCCGCCGGCGAGGTCCACCTGGGCCCAGTGCACGACGCCGTTCGTGCAGACGTCGACGGGGTCGGCCGGCGGGGTGCCGCGCACGTCGGCGAGCGGGTCCGGGGGCGGTGCCGGTGGCGGGGGCGGCGGGGCGGCGCAGCCGGCCAGGGCGGCGGCCAGCAGGAGTCCGGCGGAACCGCGGTGCAGGCGCATCACGGCACCATGGTGGCCCCCCGGAGCCGCCGGGGGGAGCGCTTTACGCGCCGGGACGCGTGTCGCGGTGCAGGCAGGTGAGCTTCGCGGTGCAGGTGCGGCGGCCCTGCTCGTCGACGATCACGATCTCGGTGGTGGAGGTGCTGCGGCCGACGTGGATCGGCCGGGCGGTGCCCGTCACCCAGCCCTCGGTGGCCGACCGGTGGTGGGTGCAGGCCAGCTCCAGCCCGACGGGGAAGCGGTCGGGCAGGGCGTGCAGCGCCGACAGCGTGGACCCGAGCGTCTCGGCCAGCACCGCGCTGGCGCCGCCGTGCAGGAGCCCGAACGGCTGCCGGTTGCCCTTGACGGGCATGCGGCCCACGACCTCGTCGAGGCTGAGCGTCGTGAGCTCGACGCCCATCCGGTCGGTCAACTGCTCGACGGTCTGCAGCGCGGGGAGGTCGGACGGATCGATCGGCACGGCGGCGAGCCTAGCCGCCCGGTCTCACGGCCGCGTGCAGACGAAGATCGCGGTGCCCGGGAACAGGGCGCCCCGCAGCGGGCTCCACTGCCCCCAGACCGTGTCGCGGCCCTCGGGCCACTCGGGCTCGACGACGTCGCGCAGCACGAGCCCGGCGGCGACGACGTCGCGCACGCGGTCACCGAGCGTGCGGTGGTGCTCGACGTAGGTGGCGGCGCCGTCGCCGTCGACCTCGACGTAGGGGGTGCGGTCGAAGTAGGACTGCTGGACGACCAGGCCGTCGGGCCCGGGGTCGTCGGAGAACATCCAGCGCATCGGGTGGTTGACCGCGAAGACCCACCGCCCGCCCGGGCGCAGCACCCGCGCCACCTCGCGCATGACGCGGTCGGGCTCGGCCACGAACGGTACGCCGCCGAAGGCCGAGCACGCGGCGTCGAACGAGGCGTCGGCGAACGGCAGCCGCTCCGCACCGGCCTGCACGAGGGGGACGCGGACCCCGGTGCGCTCGCCGAGGGCGGCGGCGTGGGCCAGCATCGCCCCGGACAGGTCCAGCGCGACGGCGCGGGCGCCCTGCGTCGCGAGCCAGCGCGCGCACGGGGCCGAGCCGCAGCCGATCTCCAGGACGTCACGGCCGCGCACGTCGCCGAGCAGGTGGACCTCGGACTCGCGCAGGCCCTCGGGGCACCAGACGAAGTCGACGTCGCCGATGTCGGCGCCGTGCTCGGCCAGGTAGTCGGCGGCGTCGGCGTCCCACCAGGCCCGGCTCGCGCGCTGCGACTCGGCCGGTCCGACACCCCTCCGGGCGACCCCCGCCGTGCCCAGCACCTCCTCGGCGCTCACCGCGCCGACCCGGTGCGCGCGACCGGGTGCGCCCCGCGGGCACCGCGCCGGCGGGCCCCTCGACAGCGCTCCCTCACCCGTGCATCCTGGCAGCTCCCGGGGCTCGCCCCGCGTTGTGCCGCTGATCGCCGCCCGCGTAGCATGGACGGAGCACTGCGGTCAACGTCGCGCACGCGCGGCGGGCCCGCGTGCGTCGCATCCCAGACACACGCCAGAGGGTGACAGCACCACGTCACGAGTTCCACCGCACCACTACCGCGCCTCGACCGAATCCATCACCGGAGCACCCCACTACATGTCCACCGACACCACCGCCGCCCCGACCCACACGACCCCGCAGGTCGCCGTCAACGACATCGGGTCGGAGGAGGACTTCCTCGCCGCCATCGACAAGACGATCAAGTACTTCAACGATGGCGACATCGTCGAGGGCACGATCGTCAAGGTCGACCGCGACGAGGTTCTTCTCGACATCGGCTACAAGACCGAGGGCGTCATCCCCTCGCGCGAACTGTCCATCAAGCACGATGTCGACCCCGCCGAGGTCGTGTCGGTCGGTGAGTTCGTCGAGGCCCTGGTCCTCCAGAAGGAGGACAAGGAGGGCCGGCTGATCCTGTCCAAGAAGCGCGCGCAGTACGAGCGCGCCTGGGGCACGATCGAGGAGCTCAAGGAGAAGGACGAGCCCGTCGAGGGCACCGTCATCGAGGTCGTCAAGGGCGGCCTGATCCTCGACATCGGCCTGCGCGGCTTCCTCCCGGCCTCGCTGGTCGAGATGCGCCGCGTGCGCGACCTGCAGCCCTACGTCGGCCGCAAGATCGAGGCCAAGATCATCGAGCTGGACAAGAACCGCAACAACGTGGTCCTGTCCCGCCGCGCCTGGCTGGAGCAGACCCAGTCCGAGGTGCGCAGCGAGTTCCTCAACCAGCTGGCCCGCGGCCAGGTGCGCAAGGGCGTCGTCTCGTCGGTGGTCAACTTCGGCGCGTTCGTCGACCTCGGCGGCGTCGACGGTCTGGTCCACGTCTCCGAGCTGTCCTGGAAGCACATCGACCACCCCTCCGAGGTCGTCGAGGTGGGCCAGGAGGTCACGGTCGAGGTCCTGGACGTCGACCTGGACCGCGAGCGGGTCTCGCTGTCGCTCAAGGCGACGCAGGAGGACCCGTGGCGCCTGTACGCCCGCACCCACGCGATCGGGCAGATCGTGCCGGGCAAGGTCACCAAGCTCGTCCCGTTCGGTGCGTTCGTGCGCGTCGAGGAGGGCATCGAGGGCCTGGTGCACATCTCCGAGCTGGCCGAGCGCCACGTGGAGATCCCGGAGCAGGTCGTGCAGGTCGGCGACGACGCCATGGTCAAGGTCATCGACATCGACCTGGACCGGCGCCGCATCTCGCTGTCGCTCAAGCAGGCCAACGAGGGCATGACGGTCGAGACCGAGTTCGACCCCACCCGCTACGGCATGGCCGCCGAGTACGACGACCAGGGGAACTACATCTACCCCGAGGGCTTCGACGTCGACACCGGCGACTGGCAGGAGGGCTTCGAGGCCCAGCGCGAGGCCTGGGAGAAGGAGTACGCCGAGGCCCAGGCGCGCTATGAGCAGCACATGACGCAGATCCGCAAGACGGCCGAGGCGGACGCCGAGGCTGCTGCGGAGGGTCCGGGCACCACCAGCTACTCCTCCGGGGGCGGCGACACGGGCGGTGCCCCGGCCGAGTCCGGTGGCTCGCTCGCCAGCGACGAGCAGCTCGCGGCCCTGCGCGAGAAGCTCTCCGGCGGCGCCTGACCAGCACCGCGCTAGCACCGACGACACCCCCGGCGATCCCGTCGCCGGGGGTGCCGTCGTTCCCGGGTCACGAATGCGCTGCGGCGCGAAACGGGCGCGGTGCGCCGCGCGACTACCGTCCGTGGGGACCCGTAGGCTGGACGGCGTGGGTGGGGGAGTGCTGCGGACGGCTGGCGCCGCCGTCCTCACGGCGGCGCTGCTGCTCGTCGCCGGGTGCTCCACGCCCTCGCCGGGCACGCCGGTCCCGGACTTCCCGGCGCCGTCGGCCACCGGCCAGGCCGCGGGCCCGGGCACGCCCGACGGCTCCATTCCCACCGACTGCAACGGGATGCTCGCCGTCGGCGACCTCAACGCCCTGCTGGGGCTCCCGATCGGCAGCGTGTCGGTCCGCACCACCCTCGGGGTGCCCGAGCCGTCGGTGGGGCGCACGCAGCGCGTGGCCTGCCGCTACAGCCTCACCCCCGCCCGCGGGTCGCTGCTCGACCTCAACGCCGCCCGCTACGCCGACGCCGCGGCGGCGGCGAAGCAGTGGTCGATCAACGCCGACGTCGAGAGCGGCGAGCGCCGCGACGTGCCCATCGGCGCCGCGCGGGCGGCCCTGTTCGAGCGGCCCTCCGAGACCGTCCTCATGGTCACCTACGACGACGACACGCTGACGTTCGTGCTGCCCGAGGGCCCCCGCCCGCCCGGGCGCACCCGCGCCGACGTGCTGGTCGACCTGGCCCTGCGGGTGCTGCCCACCGTCGGGCCGCCGCGCACCACGGCCGCGCCGCCCAGCTCCACCACGGCCGCGCCGGCCGTGGCCGCCGGGGGGGCCGGGTAGGGTCCGCAGCCGTGCTGCGCGTGGGGCTGACCGGCGGGATCGGTTCGGGCAAGTCGACGGCCGCGCGCCGGTTCGTCGAGCGCGGCGCGGTCCTCGTCGACTCCGACGTCCTCGCCCGCGAGGTCGTCGCGGCCGGCACGGACGGGTTCGCCGAGGTGGTGGACGCGTTCGGGTCCGCGGTCGTCGGGGCGGACGGCGAGCTGGACCGGCCCGCGCTGGCCGGTGTCGTGTTCGGCGACGCGGCCGCCCGCGTCCGGCTCAACGGGATCGTGCACCCCCGCGTGGGCAGGCGCGCCGCCGAGCTGGTGGCGGCCGCCCCCGCCGACGCGATCGTCGTGCAGGACGTCCCGCTGCTCGTCGAGGGCGGAATGGCGCCGCACTTCGCGCTGGTCGTGGTCGTGCACACCGACGCCGCGGTGCGCGTCGCGCGGCTGGTGGGGCAGCGCGGCATGAGCGAGTCCGACGCCCGGGCGCGGATCGACGCCCAGGCGAGCGACGGGCAGCGCCGCGCCGCCGCGGACGTCTGGCTGGACAACGGGGGCGCGCCCGCCGACCTGGCCGCCGCGGTGGACCTCCTGTGGGACGGGCGCCTGGTGCCGTTCGAGGAGAACGTGCGCCTGCGCCGGGCCGTCCCGCTCGGGGAGCCCCCGGTCGTCGCCCCCGACCCCGCCTGGCCTGCGGCCGCCGCCCGGCTCGCCGCCCGCGTCGCCGTCGCGGCGGGGGAGCGCGGGCGCGGGGTCGCCCACATCGGTCCCACGGCCGTGCCCGGGGCGCCCGCCCCGGACGTGGTCGACCTGCAGCTCGGCGTCGACTCCCCGGCCGACGCCGACGCGGTGCGCGACACCCTGTCCGCCGCCGGCTTCCCGCCCGTCCGGGGCGCGGACGGGTTCCACGGCGGCGCCGACCCGGGACGGCCCGCGCGCCTGCACGTCCGCCCGGTCGGGTCGCCCGCCTGGCGCTCGGCGCTGCTGCTGCGCGACTGGCGGCGCGCGGTGCCGGAGGAGCGCGGGGCGGACGCCGCGACGGCCGCTGCGGCGCAGCGGGCCGAGGCGTGGGCCGTAACGTCCGGCTGGGCTCCCTCGTTGGAAGGACCGATAGGGTCTCGGGGGTAACGCTCCGCAGCGTTTCCCCGATGGGGTGACAGGAGCGGTGTACCGCGGGGTACGACGATCACGGAACGGAGCGGTGGGGGTGGCGCACGAGCGCGCGCACGAGGAACTGGAGTCCGCCGGGCAGGTGGTCGTCCAGGACGCGCCGCTGCCCGCGCCCGCGTCGCTGCGCGTGGACTTCGGGGCGCACCTCGAGGCCCACTACCAGCGGCTCGTCGCCCAGCTCTACGCGATCACGCTCGACCCGGGCGAGGCCCACGAGGCCGTCCAGGACGCCTACTCGCGCGCCTGGCGGCGCTGGTCGGAGGTGGGCAGCGGCCCCGACCCGACCGGATGGGTCCGCCGCGTCGCCGTCCGCTCCACCCACCGCAGCTGGCGGGGCAGCCTGCGCCGCGCCGGCCTGCTGCGCGCCCGGCCCATCGGCGACGGCGACTCCCGCACGGGCGCCCTGCTCGCCGCGCTCGCCCGGCTGTCCCCCGCCGAGCGGCGGGTCGTCGTGCTCTTCCACATGGTCGGCCTCGACCGCGGCCAGATCGCGGCCCTCGAGCGCACCAGCACCGGCACCGTGCGCGACCGCCTCGGACGCGCCCACCAGGTGGTGTCGGAGGGACTGGCCGACGAGCTGCCCAGCGTCCTGGGCCTCGTCGGTGCCGATCCCGGTCGGGGACGCGGTCAGGACGAGAGGGAGAGCTGATGGACGCCCTGCACCGGGTCACTGACGAGTTCCGCCGCCTCGACGACGAGCTCGCCGCCGCCGTCACGCTGCCCTCGGTCGACGACGTCATCGGCCGGGCCGGCGCGATGACCCGCGCCAGCACCGCCGCCGCGGCCGCCGTCCTCACCGTCGGCGCGCTCGGCGGGTTCACCGCGGTCTCCCAGCTCGCGCTGGACGCCACCCCGGTCATCCCGGCCGCCGCCGCGTCCGCGCCCACGAGCCCCGCCGCCGTGCCGCAGCTGCCCACCACGGAGGACGTGACGACCGTCCCCGAGGCCCCGGTCGTCGAGGCGGGGCCGGAGCCGGTCGTCGACGACGCCCCGAGGGGTCGGGCGCCGTCGCGGCGGGAGGACGACGCGCCGGCGCGCGCGCCGCGCACCACGCGGGCCCCGGCCCCGGCCCCGGTGGTCACGACGACGCCGGCGCCTACGCCGACCGCCGAGGCGACACCGGACCCGTCGACGTCCGCCCCGCCGCCCTCCTCGTCCGCGCCCCCGCCCCCGCCGCCGTCGTCGGTGCCGCCGACGAGCGAGGTCCCGGAGGAGACCACGTCCAACGCGGCCCCGTCGACCTCGGACACCACCGCGGAGACGACGGCGGAGTCGACGACCGAGGAGTCCGCCCCGGTCTAGGTCCCGTCGGGCCGCGGCCGCCAGTCGAGGGCGATGCCGAGGGTGGCCAGCCACGCGTCCAGGTCGTGGCCGTGCGCGGCGAGGGCGTCGACGGCGTGGTGCGTGCGGTGCATCGCCCGCTCCGCGGTCGCCGGGTCGAGCACCCCGGTGGCCACGGCGCCGACGAACTCGTCGACGTCGATGACCTCGGTGGCGCGGCCGGTGTGCACCAGGATGTCGAGGTAGTGGTCGGTGAGCACCCACCGCCCGCCGTCGCGGACGATGTCGCAGACGTCGAGGTAGAAGTCCTGGTCGCGCTCGTGACCGGGGTTCCACCACCAGTCGGTCACGGCCAGGCCCAGGTCGGGCAGCAGCCAGGTCTGCACCCAGTGCGCCGTCGGCCGGGCGACCATCGCCCGGCTCATGTAGAGCCCGAACGCCGTGGTGCGGTACTCGTCGACGGGCCGGACGAAGCCCTTGGTGTCGATGTTGACGCGGGCGGGGACGTCGAACGTCACGGTCTTGGGCGGGTGCACCCGCCGCATAATGTCAGGGCCCGCTCGTACCCTGGGAGCCATGGCGTTCGCTACCGAGGTACCCGGCTCGGCCCGGGAGCAGGACGTGCCGCTGGCGCACTCCGAGCACCGCCCCGTCGGCGACATCCCGCGCACCGGTGGCCGCTTCGAGGTCGTGAGCCCCTACGAGCCCGCCGGCGACCAGCCCGCCGCCATCGAGGAGCTGGAGCGCCGGATCCGGGCGGGGGAGCAGGACGTCGTGCTGCTCGGCGCCACCGGCACGGGCAAGTCGGCCACCACGGCGTGGCTCATCGAGCGCCTGCAGCGGCCCACCCTGGTGATGGCGCCCAACAAGACGCTGGCGGCGCAGCTGGCCAACGAGCTGCGCGAGATGCTGCCGAACAACGCCGTCGAGTACTTCGTCTCGTACTACGACTACTACCAGCCCGAGGCGTACATCGCGCAGACCGACACCTACATCGAGAAGGACTCCTCGATCAACGAGGACGTCGAGCGGCTGCGGCACTCGGCCACGCACAACCTGCTCTCGCGCCGCGACGTCGTCGTGGTGGCCTCGGTGTCGTGCATCTACGGCCTGGGCACGCCGCAGTCCTACCTCGACCGGTCGGTGGGGCTGCGCGTCGGCGACACCGTCGAGCGCGACACGCTGCTGCGCGCGCTCGTGGACGTGCAGTACACGCGCAACGACATGGCGTTCAACCGCGGCACGTTCCGGGTGCGCGGCGACACCGTGGAGATCATCCCGGCGTACGAGGAGCTGGCGCTGCGCATCGAGTTCTTCGGCGACGAGGTCGAGGCGCTCTACTACCTGCACCCGCTCACCGGCGACGTCGTCCGCCAGGTCGACGAGCTGCGGATCTTCCCGGCCACCCACTACGTGGCCGGCCCGGAGCGCATGGAGCAGGCCGTGCGCGACATCGAGGAGGAGCTGCAGGAGCGCCTCGCCGAGCTGGAGCGCCAGGGCAAGCTGCTGGAGGCCCAGCGGCTGCGGATGCGCACCCAGTACGACATCGAGATGATCCGCCAGGTCGGGTTCTGCTCGGGCATCGAGAACTACTCGCGCCACATCGACGGCCGCGGCCCGGGCACCGCCCCCGCCACCCTGATCGACTACTTCCCCGACGACTTCCTCATGGTCATCGACGAGTCGCACGTCACGGTGCCCCAGATCGGCGGCATGTACGAGGGCGACATGTCGCGCAAGCGCAACCTCGTCGACTTCGGGTTCCGGCTCCCGTCGGCCGTCGACAACCGGCCGCTGACGTGGGAGGAGTTCGCCGACCGCATCGGGCAGACGGTGTACCTGTCGGCCACGCCCGGGCCCTACGAGCTCTCCCGCACCGGCGGGGAGTTCGTGGAGCAGGTCATCCGCCCCACCGGCCTCGTCGATCCCGAGATCGTCGTGAAGCCGACCAAGGGCCAGATCGACGACCTGGTCCACGAGATCCGCGAGCGCACCGAGCGCGACGAGCGGGTGCTGGTCACCACGCTCACCAAGAAGATGGCGGAGGACCTCACCGACTACCTGCTCGAGCTGGGCATCAAGGTGCGGTACCTGCACTCCGAGGTCGACACGCTGCGCCGGGTGGAGCTGCTGCGCCAGCTGCGGCTCGGGGAGTTCGACGTGCTCGTCGGCATCAACCTGCTGCGGGAGGGGCTCGACCTGCCCGAGGTGTCGCTCGTCGCGATCCTCGACGCCGACAAGGAGGGCTTCCTGCGCTCGGGCACGTCGCTCATCCAGACGATCGGCCGCGCGGCGCGCAACGTGTCCGGACAGGTCCACATGTACGCCGACAAGATCACCGACTCGATGCGGTACGCGATCGAGGAGACCGACCGGCGCCGGGCCAAGCAGGTCGCCTACAACACCGAGCGCGGCATCGACCCCCAGCCGCTGCGGAAGAAGATCGCCGACATCCTCGACCAGGTCTACCAGGAGGCCGAGGACTCCGACGTGCCCGTGGGCGGGTCGGGGCGCAACCAGTCGCGCGGCAAGCGCGCGGCCGGCGAGCCGGGCCGCGTCGGCGGCGGCAGCTCCGGGGTGGTGACCGGGCGCGACACGAAGACGATGCCCCGCGCCGAGCTGGCCGACCTGGTGCAGCAGCTGTCCGACCAGATGCTCGCCGCCGCCCGCGACCTGCAGTTCGAGCTCGCCGCCCGGCTGCGCGACGAGGTCGCCGACCTCAAGAAGGAGCTGCGCGGCATGGACGCGGCGGGGGTGAAGTAGGCGAGTACCCGCCGGTGCCCGCGTCCGCAGTTCGAAGCGCGGCCCGGGTTCCGGCCGCGGCCCGACCGGAGCGCGTACCGCCGGTCGGCGCAGCCTCCGTCGGCGCGGCCTCCGCTGAGTCGCGCAGCCTGCACCTCGTCGGCGCAGCGCGCCGGCGGGCTGCGCCGGCTGGTGGGCGGTGCGCGGGCGGGCGAGGGCTGCGCCGGCGGGCCGGCGCGACCGTCGACCCGCCCACCGCCACGGCCGTGGAGCGGGTTGTCCCCTCGCCAGTCCCGCTGCGGTGGGTTCGCGCAGCCTCCGCCGGTTCACGCAGCCCTCGCCCCATCGGCGCAGCGCGCCGGCGGGCTGCGCGAGCAGGTCCGTGCTGCGCGGGCCGGCCGCTGCTGCGCCAGCGGACCGGGCCCGGCACGACCCGGCTCCGGCCGCGGGGGGCGCGGCGCGTTACCGTGGCGTGTCCAGCAGGAGGAGGCAACCGGCGTGACCAGCCCGTCGACCGCCGGCGGCGTGACGGCCGGCGACCGCGTGCTCGGGTGGTTGCGCACCCCGCACCGGGTCCTGCCGTTCACGGTCCCGCTGCTCGCGCTGGTGCTCGCCGGGCTGGTCGTGCACACCGGTGGGCGGCACATCGACCTGGAGGTCTACCGCTTCGGCGTGCAGACCTGGCTGTCCGGCGGCGACATGTACGGCACGCTGCCGCCCACGTCGGGCGCCATCACGCTGCCGTTCATCTACCCCCCGTTCGCGGCGCTGGTGCTGGCGCCGCTGGCGGTGGTGCCGTGGCCGGTGGCCTGGGTGGTGCTGCTCGCCCTGTCCACCGCCGCGCTCGGGCTGACCCTGCACGTCGTGGCGCGCCGGCTGTGGCCGTCGGGCGGGCGGGGCGGGGCGCTGTCGGTCACCTCGATAGCGCTGCCGCTCGCGCTGGCGGTCACGCCGAACGCGCCCATCGACTTCGTCAACCCGCCGGAGGGGCTGACCTACGGCCTGGAGCCCGTCGTCCAGACCATCGAGTTCGGACAGGTCAACCTGCTGCTCATGGCCCTGGTCGCGGCCGACTGCCTGGTGCGGGACCCGCGCTGGCCCCGCGGCCTGCTCATCGGGATCGCGGCGGCCGTGAAGCTCACCCCGGCCGCGTTCGTGCTGTTCCTCCTGCTGCGCGGCGACCGCCGGGCCGTGGTCACCGCCGCGGTGTCCGGGCTCGCGGCCACGGCCGTCGGGCTCGCCGTCGCCCCCCGCGAGTCGCTCGCCTTCTGGCTGGGCGGCCCGGCGGGCGGGGTGAGCGGGTCCCCGTTCTTCACCAACCAGACGGTCCAGGCGGTGCTGGTCCGGGCGGGCGTCGACGGCACCGCGCGCACCGTCGCGTGGCTGCTGCTGTGCGGGGCCCTGCTGGTGCTCGTCGCGCCGGTGGTGCGCCGGGCGCCGGCCCCGCTGGCGCTGGTCGCGACGGCCGCCCTCGCGCTCCTGGCCTCGCCCACCTCGTGGTCGCACCACTGGGTCTGGGTGGCCCCCGCGCTGCTGGTGGCCGCGGCCACCGCGTGGCGGGCGCGCTCGGCCGCCTGGGCCGCGGTGACGCTGCTGGCCGGGCTCGTCTTCGTGGTCGCCCCGCACCGCCTCGGCCTGCCGCGGGCCGGGGAGACCGAGCTGGGCTGGACGCCGGGCCAGCAGGTGGTCGGGAGCACCTACGTGTGGTTCACGGTGCTGCTGCTCGTCGCACTGGCCGTGCGGTGGCGCCGCGCCCGCCCCGCTCCCGCGGACGCGGCCCCGGTGCCGGGCCCGCCCCGCCCCTGACCGTGCGCCACCTCGCGCGGGCCGTCGCCGTGCACACCGCCACCACGCTCACCGCCGGAGCGGCCCTGCGCCTGCTGCGGCCGCGGCTGGACGGCCCGTGGTTCCGGGTGGGCCGGCGGGAGCGGGCCTGGCACCGCCGCGCCGGGGTCGACGGCTACCGCACGATGCTGCGGGCGGTGGGGTGGGAGGCCGTGGTCGGGCGGGTCCGCGGCTTCGACGGCCGCCGCGCCGGGCTGCCCGGGCTCGACCGGCACACCCGGCTCAGCGAGGCCTCGCACCTGCTCGGCGGGGCCGCCGCCCTGGTCCTGCTCGGCGCCGACGGCCGCGGCGCGCTGCTCGCGGTGGCGCTGCACGCCCACCCGGTGCTGCTGCAGCGCGCGCTGCGGGCCCGCATCGCCGCCGTCCGGCCCGGCTGACCGGGCCCGGGCTCAGCGGGCGGCCACGGCGGCGGCCTCGGCCCGCAGGGCGTCGAGCACCGTGCGCACGGCGGGGCGCTCGGCAGCGCTGGGCCGCAGCACCGCCTCCACCAACCGCGCGGCCCGCACGCCGGCGAGCGGGCGGCGGACCAGCCGCCGTCCGCCCCGGTCCTGGGTGGAGAACCGGGGCAGCAGCGCCACGCCGCGCCCGGCGGCCACCAGGTCCTCGGTCACCGCGAAGTCGTTGATCCGCTGCACCACGCGCGGGGTGGTGCCGGTGCGCACGGCCAGCGAGCGCAGCACGTCGTCCACCGGCCACCCGACCTGCACGCTGATCCAGTCCTCGCCGGCCAGGTCCTCCAGCCGCAGCCGGCGCCGCCGGGCGAGGGGGTGGCCCGGCGGCAGCACCACGTCGAGCGGCTCCCGGAGCAGGGGCACGACGAGCCGGCCGGCGGCGTCGTGGGGCGGGCCGTGCTCGTCGCGGTGGGCGACCACGACATCGAAGTCGGCGGTGAGGGCCCGGACGTCGGCGGGGGTCAGGTCGACGTCGCGGCAGCGCGGCGCCACGTCGGGCACGGCGTCGAGCCGCGCGAGCAGGCCGGGCAGCAGCATCCGCGCGCCCGAGGGGAACAGCGCCACCCGCACCTCGCCGCGCGGGGTGCCGCGCAGCCGGTCCACGACCGCCTGGGCGCGGGCGACGGCCGCTAGCACGTCCTCGGCCTGGGCGGCCAGGGCGCGCCCGGCGTCGGTGAGCCGCAGGCCCCGGCCGGCGGGCTCGGTGAGCGCCATCCCCACCTCGTCGGCCAGCGCCTTGAGCTGCTGCGAGATCGCCGACGGGGTGAAGGCCAGCGCCGCGGCCACCGCCGTCACCGAGCCGCGGTCGGCCAGCTCCCGGAGCACCCGCAACCGCGCCACGTCCATGCAGCGATGCTAAAGGGTCTGTGCAGATCTTTCCGCTGGTCTGACGAGTCGCTCCGGCCGACAGTGGAGCCGTGCCCGTCCGCGACCGCCTGCTCGCCGCCCTCGTCGCCGTCCTCTGGGGCGGCAACTTCCTCGCCATCGACGTGGGGCTCGACCACTTCCCGCCCCTGTTCCTCGCCGCGCTGCGGTTCGCCGTGATCGCGGTGCCCACCGTGCTGCTGGTGCCGCGCCCGCAGGTGCCGCTGCGCTGGCTGCTCGGCTACGGCCTGGGGTTCGGCACGCTGCAGTTCGTGTTCCTGTTCGTCGCGATGGACACCGGCATGCCGACCGGGCTGGCCTCGCTCGTGCTGCAGGCGTCGGCGCCGTTCACCGTGCTCCTCGGCGCCGCCCTGCTGCGCGAGCGGCTGGGCGCGCGCCGGGCCGCCGGGATCGGCCTGGCGGTGCTGGGCCTGGCCGCGATCGCGATCGCGCGGGCGCAGAGCGCGACGCTCCTGCCCGTCCTGCTCACCCTCTGCGGCGCGCTGGGGTGGGCCCTGGGCAACCTCGCGAGCCGGCTCGCCCGCCCGCCCGAGCCGCTGCACTTCACGCTCTGGATGTCGCTCGTGCCGCCGCTGCCGCTGCTGGCGATGAGCTGGGCCGTCGAGGGTCCGGTCGCCGGGTGGGACGCCCTGTGCGCCGCGGTCACTCCCGCCGGCCTGCCCGGGCTGCTCGCCCTGGCCTACCTCGCCGTGCTCGCCACCGTCGTCGGCGGCGGCATCTGGACGGTCCTCATGCGACGCCACCCGGCCGGGGTCGTCGCGCCCTACTCGCTGCTCGTCCCCGTGGTCGGCATGGGCCTCGCCGCGGCCGTGCTCGGCGAGCGGCCCAGCCCCCTCGAGCTGGTGGCGGGGGTCGTGATCATCGGCGGGGTGCTGCTGGGCACCCCGCGCCCGACCGCCCCTCCTCAGCTGGTGATGTCCTTGCGGCCGAACCGCCAGACCGCGGCCGCCCCCAGCACCAGCGCGTAGCAGGCGGCGGAGAACAGCCCGCGCGTCATGTCGCCCCAGTCCACCGTGCTGGCCAGCAGGTCGCTCCACGCCGTGCCGAAGCGGGTGGGCAGGTAGTCGCGCAGGCCCTCCAGGGCGGTGATCTGGTTGAGGATCTGGCTGACGATCGCGGCCAGCACCGCCCCGCCGACGGCGCCGAGCGGGGCGTCGGTGCCCACCGAGAGCAGCAGCGCCAGCGCGGCCACCCAGGACAGCTGCAGCGCCACGTACAGCGCGCCGAGCAGCACCCGCCCGGCACCGGCGGCGAAGGGCAGCGACTCGCCGGTGGGGCTGACCAGGTCGCCGGCCCCGTAGGCCAGGGCGCCGACGACCAGCGCGACCACCGGCAGGAGCAGCAGCGCCGCCAGCGACAGCAGCGCCGACACGATCGCCTTCTGCCGCAGCAGCCGGGCCCGCGGCACGGGGGCGGCGAGCAGGTAGCGCAGGCTCGACCAGGACGCCTCGGCCGCCACGGTGTCGCCGAAGAACAGCGCGACCACCACGACCAGCAGGAACGACGCCGAGGCGAACAGCGTGAACACCGCGAAGTTGACGCCGCTGCCCTGGGCCAGGTCCACCAGGTTGAGCGAGCCCGTGGGTGGCCCGGCCGGGGCGAGGGAGAAGGCGATCCACAGCACGACCGGCAGCAGCGCCACCAGCCCGAACGTCACCTGCGTGCGGCGGCGCCGGAGCTGGCGCACCAGCTCCACGCGCACCGGGAGGGTGCGGCCGGCGCGGTAGCCGGCCGTCGTCCCGGTGCCGAGCGCCCCGACGGTGCCGCGCCGCGTCGACGCCTCGCCGTCCATCGACCGGGTCATGGCTGGTCCTCCCCGACGAGCTGCAGGAACGCGTCCTCGAGCCGGCGGCGCGGCCCGGCCGCGGCGACGTCCACCCCGGCGCCGACCAGCGCCCGGACGGCCGACCCGCGCGGTGTGCCGTTGAGCTGGGCGTGCACCTGGCCGCCGGTGCCCGGCGAGGGCTCCACCTGCACCGCGTGCACGCCGGCCAGCCCGCCGAGCACCGCGGCGGCGCGGTCGGGCTCGTCCACGGTGAACGTGGCCGCCCCGCCCCCGGAGATGATCTCCTCGACGGTGCCGTCGGCGACGACGAGGCCCTTGTGCATGACGACGACGTGGTCGCAGGTCTGCTCCACCTCGGCGAGCAGGTGGCTCGACACCAGCACCGTGCGCCCGCCGGCCGCGTAGCGGCGCAGCACCTCGCGCATGGCGTGGATCTGGGGCGGGTCGAGCCCGTTGGTCGGTTCGTCGAGCACGAGCAGGTCGGGCAGGCCGAGCATGGCCTGGGCGATGGCGAGCCGCTGCCGCATGCCCTGGCTGTAGGCGCCGACGCGCCGCTGCACCGACGCGCCCAGCCCGGCGATCTCCAGCGCCTCGTCCAGCCGCGCCTCGGCGGCGGGGCGACCGGTCGCGGCCCAGTACAGGCGCAGGTTGTCCGCGCCGGACAGGTGCGGGAGGAACCCGGGACCCTCGACGAACGCCCCGATCCGGGCGAGCACCGGCGCGCCGGGCCCGACGGGCTCGCCGAACGCGGTGATCGTGCCGGCGCTGGGGCGGATGAGGCCCATCAGCATCCGCAGCACGGTGGTCTTGCCCGCGCCGTTCGGGCCGAGCAGGCCCAGCACCTGCCCGCGCTCGACGGTGAAGGACACGTCGCGCACCGCGGTGAAACCCCCGCGGTAGGTCTTGGCCAGGCCGCGGATCTCCAGGGGAGCGGCGTCCGGGGCCGCGACGACCGCGGGCCGCGGGCGGAACCGGGCGACCAGCCAGGCGAGCAGGGCGGTGCCGAGCACCACCCCGAGCCCGATCGCCGGGACGAGCGGCACGGTGTTGGCCGTGACGGCCTCGCCGGGCACCACCGGCACGCGCAGCGGGCCCTCCACCCCGACCCGCCACACGGCCGGTGCGGCGTCGGTGGCGTAGCCCTGGTCGGTGGTGGCGATGGACACGACGATGCGGTTGCCCGCCTCCACCGGCGCGACCACGGCCGGGAGCGTCAGCTCGACCGGTCCGGCCGCGGCGGTGCGGAACGGCGCGACGGCGCTGCCCAGCAGCGTGCGCGTCCCGTCGGGCGTCTCCTCGAACACGCGCCCGAACAGGGTGGCCGGCCCGTCGACGGTGACCGTCACCCGCGGCGCCCCGGTGAGGGTGAGCGGGGCGTCGAGCGGGGCGGTGGCGAAGCGGGCCGACTGGCCGGGCAGGTCGGCCGTGACCGCCGTGAGCCGCCCGCCCACCGCGCCCAGCGCGCCGCCGACCCCGGGCAGGGACGTGATCGCGGCCGGGTTGCCGCCGGCGGGGCGCAGGACCGGCTGCGGCGGACCCTCCAGCGGCAGGTCGAGCGCGCCCGTCGCGGAACCGGGGGCGAGGCCGGGGTAGGCGGGCGCGACGACCGTGCGGCCCGTGCGGGTGGAGCTGCCCGCGCGGATCCCGCTCTCGACGGCGTAGGCGAACGCGCCGTCGGGGACGTCGCCGCCGTCGGTGCTGCCGGCGAGGTGCCGGTCGAGCCAGTCGCCGACGGCGTCGCGGACGGCCGGGCCGGGTGCGGCGCCGTCGTGCCCGCCCGCGTACCAGCGGACCTGCACCTCCGTGCCGGCGGCCGCGATCTGCCGGGCGTTCGCGTCGGCCTGGTCGAGCCCGAACAGCGTGTCCTGCTCGCCCTGCACCAGCAGGGTCGGCGCGGTGATCGAGCCGGTGACGCCGGCGGGGGACGAGCGCGCCAGCCGCGCCGCCGTGGCGGGGGAGAGGCGCCCGGTCGTCGCGGCCTCGGTGTAGGCGGCGCAGACGTCCGCGGCGAACCGGCCGCAGGTGCTGCCCGGCTCCAGGCCCGCGGAGAAGAAGACCCCCGCCCAGCCGCGCTTGAACACCCCGTCGGGGCCGAAGGGGGCGGCGGCGGGGGTGGCCGCCGCGACGGGGCCCGCGGCCTGCGGGAACAGGGCCTGGCCCAGGTCGTTCCACGTGATCACCGGTGCGATCGCGTCGACGCGCGGGTCGGTGCCGGCGAGCAGCAGCGCCAGCGCCCCGCCGTAGGAGGCGCCGGTGGCGCCGACGCGCGGGTCGCCGGGGGCGTCGAGCGCCACCTCGCGACGGGCGGCGAGCCAGTCGAGCAGCGCGCGGGCGTCGGCGACCTCGGCCTCGGGCGCGTTGAGCGCGATCTCGCCGGTGCTGGTGCCGAACCCGCGGGCCGACCAGGCGAGCACGGCGAACCCGCGGCCGACGAGGTCGCGGGCCTCGGCGTCGACGGAGGTCTTGTCACCGCCGAAACCGTGCGCGAGCAGCACCGCGGGGGCCGGGGTGGTCTCCGGGAGGTAGAGGGTGGTGTCGAGCGAGACGCCGGCGCCGTCGATGCGCTGCTCGGTGACCGGGCCGTCGCCGCCGTCCTGGGCCGCGGCTGCCGGGGCGAGGGGGAGCAGCAGCAGGAGCGCGGCGGCCGCCGGGACCGCCGCGCGCAGGAGTCGACGCACCCCCAGACGCTATGCGAGGCGCCCCGGCCCCGCCTCAGCGCCTTCTCAGCGCTCGGGATGCGCTCAGGACGCGGCCGTGACGTCGTCGAGGTGCTCGACGTGCGGGGGTCCGTCGAAGAACGGCCCGACGACGCCGCGCCACCGGCCGAAGTTCTCCGACTCCCGGAACCCGACGGTGTGCGCCTCCACCGAGTCCCACTCGATGAGCAGCACGAACCGGGCGGGGGTCTCGACGCTGCGGGTCAACCGGGCCGACCGGAAGCCGGGGGTGTCGGAGACGTAGCGCAGGCCCTCCCGCACGGCGGCGGGGAACTCGTCCGCCCTCTCGGCGACGACGCGGATGTCGGCGATCTCGGTGATCATGAGCACATCCTGCCGGGCGGGGCGGGCTCAGGCACGGCGGGCGCGGGCGCGGCGCTTGCCCTCGTGCATCGCCGCGACCCGGGCCACCGGGATGGCGCGGCCCTCCTCCAGCAGGTCGGCGGGCAGGACCTGCGGTCCGGGGAGGGCGGCGCGCCACGGGTCGGCCCCGCCGAGCAGGGCCGCGGCGGTGCGCACGGTGAAGTCGGCCGGGGCGACGGCGTCGAGGTCGGCCCAGGCCACCGGGAACGACACCGGCACGCCCGGCCGGGCCCGCGGGCTGTAGGCGGCGACGAGCGTGGCGCCGCCGGCGCGGGTGGAGTCGAGGAAGACCTTCCCCTCCCGGTCCTCCTTGATGTAGGCCGTGGTGCCCGCGGCCGGGTCGACGCGCTCGGCGCGGGCGGCCAGCGCGCGGGTGGCCGCGGCGGCGTCCTCGATCGGCAGCGGGGCCACCGGCACCACGATGTGCAGCCCCTTCGCCCCGCTGGTCTTCACCGCTCCCGCCAGGCCCGCGTCGGCCAGCGCCCGCTCGACGAGCCGCGCGGCCCGCACGACGTCGGCGAACGGCGCGCCCTCGGGCGGGTCGAGGTCGAGCACCAGCCGGTCGGCGTCGCGCGCCCCGTGCCGCACGAGGGTCGGGTGGTACTCGACGGCCCGCTGGTTGGCGAACCACAGCAGCGTCCGCGGCTCCTCGGCCAGCGCGTAGTGCACCTCGCGCTGCGACGCCTGCGCCCACGCCCCGACCGTCGGGATCCAGTCGGGGGCGTGCGCGGGCAGGTTCTTCTGCATGAACGGCGGCTGCCCGAGCCGGGCCCGCACCACCGACAGCGGCCGCCCGGCCAGCTCGGGGAGGATCCGGTCGGCCACGGCGTCGAGGTGGTCGACCAGGTCGCGCTTGGTGGCGCCGGCCCCGTCGAACAGCTCCTGGTCGAGGTGGGTCAGCTCGACCCCGTGCCGCACCTCGTCGGTCCCGCGCTTCGCCGCCACGGGCGCCGTCCTACCACCCCGGGTGACAGGAAAGCCACGTTCACGACGCCTCCGGTCCGGAAAGTGGCTTTCCTGCCACGCGTCAGGGGTTGTGGTGGTGGAGGGTCACCCCGGTCAGAACGCCGTCGGCGGCGCGCGCCGTCATCCACGTGAACGTCGGCTGCCGGCGCCGGTCGGTCGGGGACCCGGGGTTGAGCAGGCGGGGCGGGCCCGGGGTGTCCCACGGGATGTGGCTGTGCCCGAAGACCACCACGTCGACGTCGGGGTAGCGGGCCGCGCAGCGCCTCTCCCGCCCCGCGGCGGCACCGGTCTCGTGCACGACGGCGAAGCGGACGCCGCCCAGCTCGACCCGCGCCACCTCGGGCAGCCGGGCGCGCAGGTCGGGCCCGTCGTTGTTGCCCCACACCCCGACCACCCGCGCCGCGCGGGCCTCCAGCGCGTCGAGCAGGTCGGCCGTCACCCAGTCGCCCGCGTGCACCACCACGTCGGCGGCGTCGACGGCCGCCCACACCGGGTCCGGCAGCGGGCGGGCGTGGGTGTCGGAGATCAGCAGGAGGTCCAGCGGGGGCTCCGTCAGCGCACGCCGAGCAGGTCGACCACGAAGATCAGCGTCTCGCCGGGGCGGATCGCGCCGCCGGCGCCGCGGTCGCCGTAGCCCAGGTGCGGCGGGATGACCAGGCGGCGGCGCCCGCCGACCCGCATGCCCTCGACGCCCCGGTCCCAGCCCGCGATGACGCGCCCGGCGCCGAGCGGGAACTGGAAGGCCTGGCCGCGGTTCCAGGACGCGTCGAACTCCTCGCCCGAGGAGTGCGCGACGCCGACGTAGTGCACCTGCACGGTCTGCCCGGCGCGGGCCTCGTCGCCCTCGCCGACGACGAGGTCGGTGACGAGCAGGTCGGCCGGGGGCGGGCCGTCGTGCGGGTCGACGTCGGGACGGACGGGGCCGGAGGGGGCGGGGGACGACATGCCGAAGAGCCTGCCAGAGGGTAGACAGTGCCGGTGACCGCCCCCGACGCCCCCGACCCCCGTCGTTGGAGGGCCCTCACGGTCACCCTGGTCGCCGGCTTCATGAGCCTGCTCGACGTCAGCATCGTGTCGGTGGCGCTGCCGTCGATCCAGGCGGGGCTGGGCACGACGCCGGCCGGCGTGCAGTGGGTGGTGTCGGGCTACGCGCTGGCCTTCGGGCTGGCGCTGGTGCCCGCCGGGCGCCTGGGCGACGCGCTGGGCCGGCGGCGCATGTTCCTGCTCGCCCTCGCCGCGTTCGTGCTGTGCAGCGCGCTGGCCGGGGCGGCGCCGACGACCGAGCTGCTCATCGCGGCCCGGCTGGCGCAGGGGCTGGCCGCCGGGGCGCTGGCCCCGCAGAACTCCGCGCTGATCCAGCAGCTGTTCTCCGGGGCCGAGCGCGGGCGCGCCTTCGGGTTCTTCGGCGCGACGGTCGGCATCTCCACCGCCGTCGGCCCCGTCGCCGGCGGGCTCATCCTGGCCCTGGCCGGCGGCCCCGACGGCTGGCGGTGGATCTTCTTCGTCAACGTCCCGATCGGCGTCGTCGCGCTCGTCCTGGCCGCCCGGCTCATCCCCCCGGCGGCCGGCGGCCGGCGGGGCCACATCGACCTGCCCGGCGTGGCGCTGCTCGGCGGCGGCGTGCTCGCCGTCATGCTGCCGCTGGTGGAGGCCGAGTCCGGCGGCCTGCCCCGGCTGTGGTGGCTGTTCCCGCTGGGCGCGGCGCTGCTCGCGGCCTTCGTCGTCTGGGAGCACCGCGTCGTCGCCCGCCACCGCGAGCCGCTGCTGGACCTGCGCCTGCTCACCGGCACCCCCGGCTACGCGACGGGCGCCGCGCTGGGCACGCTGTACTTCGTCGGGTTCTCCGGGATCTGGCTGGTCTTCGCGCTGTTCTTCCAGAGCGGGCTGGGCTACACGCCGCTGCAGTCCGGGCTCGCCGTGACGCCGTTCGCGCTCGGCTCGGCGGCCTCGGCGGTCGTCGGGGGCCGGCTGGTGGCGCGGTGGGGGCGCGCGCTCACGGTGGCCGGGCTGACCCTCGTCGTCGCCGGGCTCGTCGTGACGGCGGTTGTGCTGCTGCTGGCGCCACCGTCGGTCGCGGGGATCGCCGTGGCGCTGCCGCTGCTCGTCGCGGGCGTCGGCGGGGGCTGGGTGATCTCGCCCAACACGACCATGACCCTGCGCGCGGTGCCGGTGCGGATGGCCGGGTCCGCGGGCGGGGCGCTGCAGACCGGCCAGCGGATCGGGTCGGCGATCGGCACGGCCGGGCTCGCCGCCGTCTTCTACACGGTGCTCGCGGGCACGGGCCAGCAGGTCGCCGTCGCCGTGGCCCTGGGCACCGCCGCCCTGGCCGTGGCCCTCGCGCTGGTCGTCGGCGTGGTGGAGTGGCGCCGTGACCGGGCGACTGCCGCGGCCGAGGACGCCGAGGACCGCCACGACCACCTGGCCCACGCCCACCACCACTAGAGCGGCCGGCGCCGGCAGTACGGCGTTCCGCTGCGCCGCGCTGTCCGTCCGCGGGGGTGCCACTGCAGGAGCGCCACCCCGGGGGCCCGCCCCCGACGGGATCAGGAGGGCACCCGGGAGCGGGCGGCGAGCCGCACCGCGGTGCCGAGCAGCCAGACCGCCAGGCCCGCCTGGGCCGCGAACAGCGGGCTGAACGCCACGTCGCCCGTGAGGACGATCAGTGGCCCGGCCGCGGAGTAGGCGATCCCGCCGACGGCGCCGATCACGCCGAGCACCCACCCGGGCGCGGTCCCGGCCGCGCGGGCGACGGCGATCGCGAGGGCCGCCCCGGTCAGACCGAGAGCGGGTGTGGCGAGCACCTGGAGCGCCAGGTGCAGGTCCAGCACCGGGGTCGGGCCGCCGGAGACGTGGTCGTGGTGCTCGCCGGCGGCCAGCAGGTGCGGCACGAGCTCCAGCGCCGCGATCGACCAGCCGGCGATCGGCACCGGTAGCCACGCCGTGGCGCGCGGCCCGAACGCCCCGGTGCGGCGGGCGCGGACCAGGGCCGCGACGGCGACGGCGAGGCCGGCCAGTGAGGCCAGGTGCGCGACCACCCAGGTCGGGGAGACGAACATGGAGGCGAGGTACTCGTCGGCGGTGGCGCCCGAGCCGCGGGGGTGCAGCTGGCCGCCGGCCGCCAGGAGGAGTCCGGCCACCCCGAGCAGGACGGGGAGGGGCCGGGTCGCGGACGCGGTGGGCGCGGCCGGTGCGGTCGTCGTGGTCATCGGTGTCCTCCGGTTCAGGCGACGTGGGTGTTGTGGAAGGCCGAGATGCGCCACCCGTCCGGGCCGGCCGTCAGCAGCAGCGAGGCGAGCGCCTCGCGCGACCCGGCCGCCGGCCCCGCGGGCACCCGCAGCGAGCCGCGGACGTGGGCCAGCACGGCGCCGGCGGTGACCGGGCGGGTGCGCACGAGCCGGTAGCGCACGGTGCTGCCCGCGTAGGGGCCCGCGAACAGCCGGTCGTGGACGGGGCCGATGTCGGGGCCGGCCACGAGCTCTCCGCGGACGTTGACGAAGTCGGCGTCGGGCGCGAACGGCGCCGCGAAGGCCTCGCCGTCCCCGCGGTCCCACGCCTCCTCGAGCCGGTCGAGCAGGGCGCGGGTGTCGAGCGTTTCCACGAGAGCCTCCTTGTTTCAATGAGTAGGACTCAATGAATGTAGCGGGCTGTGGCGACGCTGTACAGTGGCCGCGTGACGTCGACCCGCCGTCCCTACCGGTCCCGGCTGCGCGAGGAGCAGGCCGCGCGCACTCGCGCCGTCATCCTGAGGACGGCGACGGACCTGTTCGCGGAGAAGGGCTGGTCGGGCACGGGACTGCGGGCTGTGGCCGACGCCGCCGGGGTCTCCGAGGCCACCGTGTACGCCGCGTTCGGCAGCAAGGCCGGGCTCGCGCTCGCGCTCGTCGACGCCGCGGACGGTGCGGCCGGGGTGGAGCGGGTCCGGGACGAGCTGGCGCAGCACCGGGGTGACCCGGCCGCCCAGCTCGCGGTGGTGGTCGCGTTCGACCGCCGGCTGTTCACCGAGGGCGGCAGCCTGATCGCGCTGCTCGACGAGGGGCGTCACCACAGCCCGGAGCTGGCCGCCGCCTACCGGGACGGGCGGGCGCGCGGCGACGCGGGCCGCCGGGAGCTGTTCGCGTCCTGGCCGCCGCACGTGTGGCGCGCGGGGGTCGACGCCGCCGCGGCGCTCGACACCTACGCCGCCGTGTGCACCTACTCCACCTTCCGCGTGCTGCGCGACGAGCGGGGCTGGGACGCCGACCGCATCGAGCGCTGGTGGGTCGAGTCTCTGCGCCTCCTGCTGCTGGCCTGAGCGTCCGTGTGCGCGGTGCCGGGCCGGCTCAGCCGCCCAGCGCGTCGCGCAGGAACCGCACCTGCAGGAGCAGCAGGTTCTCCGCCACCACCTCCTGCGGGGTCATGTGCGTGACGCCCGAGAGGGGCAGCACCTGGTGCGGGCGGCCCGCCGCGAGCAGCGCCGAGGACAGCCGCAGGGTGTGCGCGGCCACGACGTTGTCGTCGGCCAGGCCGTGCACGAGCAGCAGCGGGCGCTCCAGCGCCGGTGCGTCGGCGACGATCGAGGACCGGGTGTAGGGCTCCCCGCCGGGCAGGCCGAGGTAGCGCTCGGTGTAGTGGGTGTCGTAGAGGGCCCAGTCGGTGACCGGGGCGCCCGCGACGGCCGCGTGGAACACGTCGGGGCGGCGGAGCACGGCCAGCGCGGCGAGGTAGCCGCCGAAGGACCAGCCGCGGATCCCCACGCGGGTCAGGTCCAGGTCGGGGTGCTCCGCGGCGACGGCGTGCAGCGCGTCGACCTGGTCGTCCAGCACCGGCCCGGCGAGGTCGCCGTGCACGGCGCGCTCGAACTCCGGGCCGCGGCCGGGCGTGCCCCGCCCGTCGGTGACGACGACGGCGAAGCCCTGGTCGGCGAACCACTGGCTGGTCAGGTGGGCGGCGCGGTGGGCGACGACGCGCTGGGCGTGCGGGCCGCCGTAGGGGTCTACCAGCACCGGCAGCGGCGTGCCCGGCCGGTGTCCGGTGGGCAGCAGCAGGGCCGTGCGCAGGTCGCGGGCGCCCACCGTGAGCAGGGTGACCGACGGCACGAGGCCGGGGTCGGCGGCGAGGGAGGCGATCTCGCGGGTGGTGTCCCCGCGGTGCACCGCGGTGCGGGCGCCGTCGCTGTCCAGGTCGCGGCGGGTGATCACCAGGGTGCCCCCGGCGAGCGCGCCCGTGTGCACGCCCGGCTCGGTGGCCACCGGTGCGACCCCGTCCGGGCCCAGCGTCCAGAGCCCGGTCGAGACGGGGTCGGTGCTGGCGGTGAACAGCACCGTGTCGCCGTCCGCCCCGCCGTCGACGTCGAGCACGGCCCGCACCTGCAGGCCGTCGGGGGTCAGGGGGACGCCGTCGCGGCACAGCCGGTGCGCCCCGTCGCGCGCCTCCACCGTGATCAGCCCGCCCGCCACCGCGGGGACGCCCGGCACGAGGTCCACCCAGGCCGGGTCGCGCTGCTCGTGCAGGGTGGTGCAGGCGCCCGTCGCGGGGTCGGCGCGGACGACGCGCAGCGCGGTCTGGTCGCGGGGCTGCACCGACAGCAGCGGGCCGTCCTCGTCCCACGCCGCCGTCGCGAGGTACTCCTCCTCGCCCCACGCGACCGGGGTGCGGGTGCCGTCGAGCCGCACGACGTGCAGCTCGACCAGCGCGTTCGGGGTGCCGGCGGCCGGGTAGGCGACGGGGGCGGGCGCCCGGTCGGGGTGCTCGGGGTCGGCGATCCACCAGCGCTGCACCGGCGCGGTGTCGACGCGGGCGACCAGCAGCGCCTCGCCGTCGGGCGACCACCAGAACCCCCGCAGCCGGCCCATCTCCTCGGCCGCGGTGAAGTCGGCCAGGCCCCAGGTGACGCCCTCGGCGTCGGGCCCGACGAGCGGGGCCGAGGTGCCCGCGGCGACGTCGTGCAGCCACAGCGCCCCGCCGGCGACGAAGGCGACGCGGCGCCCGGTGGGGTCCGGCCGCGGGTCGATCACGCCGGGCGGGGTGTCGGCGAGGCGGGGCTCACCTCCGTCGAGGGGGGTGAGGTGCAGCCGACCGCCCAGCGCGAAGGCCGCGGTGGTCAGGTCGCGGTCGGTGGCGAAGGCGACGATCCCGCCGGCCTGCTCGCGGCTGCGCTCGCGGCGGGCCCGCTCCTCCGGCGGCAGGTCCTCCTCGGCGGGGTCGCCGAGCGCGGCCGGGTCGGCGACGAGCCGCTCCTGCCCGGTGCCGACGTCGAGCAGCCACAGGCAGGTCAGCGGGTCCGTGCCGCCGCGGCTGCGCAGGAACGCGACGCGGGTGCCGTCGGGGGAGGGGGTGAACCCGCGCGGGGCGCCCAGGGTGAAGCGCCGGGTGCGGGCCTGGCGGCGGGGGAACGAGTCGCGGGTGGCGTCGTCGGCGGAGTGCGGCACCCGCCGGAGTCTGCCCCAGGGCCGGCCGCGGGGCGCGGCAGCGGCCGGCCGGTCAGTCGACGCAGGGCACCGTGGCCGCGGTGAGGGCCGGCGTCGGGACGGGTGCGGCGGGCGGGGGCGGCAGCGGCGGGCCGAGGGGCACCGCTCCCGCCCGCGGCGTCGTCGGCGTCGCCGCGGCCACGGCGCTCGGGACCGGGCCGGCGGTGCTCGGGGTGCCGGGGTTCGGGGTGCCGGTGGTCGGGGTGCCGCCGGCCGAGGTGCCGCCGGGTGGGGGCGCCGTGGTCGCGGGCGCGCTGCCCTCGACCACCGCCTGCACGAACTCCCGCACCGCGACCGGGTCCACCTCGACCGCGATGCCGTCGACCGGGGTGTCGAGGTCGAGGCGGCCGGTCGGGATGGTGCGGAAGGTGATGTCGCTCCCGGCGGCGCGGCGCAGCTGGTCCAGCAGCGCGTCGACGTTCCAGCCGCGGTCGAGGACGACGTAGCGGGTGACCGTGCGGACCAGCCGGTCCAGCGCGGTGGGGTCGGTCAGCGCGCCGGTGAGGGCGGTGCGCACGACGCCGGCGAGGAAGGCCTGCTGGCGGGTGACGCGGTCGAGGTCGCCCTCGGGCAGGTCGCGGCGCTGACGGACGAAGGCGAGCGCGTCGGCGCCGGACACGGTCTGGTAGCCGGCGGGCAGGTCGATGCCCGCGCGCTCCTCGCGGACGGGGGCGTTGAGGCACACCGGGACGCCGCCGATCGCCTCGGTGATCTCCACGAACCCGGCCAGGTTGACCTCCGCGAAGTGGTCGACCGGCACGCCGGTGAGCTGCTCCACGGTGCGGACGAGCTCGCGGCGCCCGGCCTCGCGCTGCAGGTTCTCCGACATCCCGGGCGCGGCCTCCGCCGCGCGCTCCATCCCCCGCCGGTACGCCGAGTTGATCTTGTGGAGGCGTCCGGTGCCGGCCATCGCCACGTAGGAGTCGCGCGGGATCGAGATCGCCGACGCGCTCGCCTCCGGTCCGGCCGGCACGTGCAGCAGGATGATCGTGTCGGTGTTGAACTGGCCCTCGTCCTCACCGGCGCGCAGCTGGGCGAGCACCTCCGGGGGCAGGGGGTCGCCGGAGGAGTCGGTGCGGGAGTCGATGCCCACGAGCAGGGCGGTGAACGCCTCGTCGAGACCCAGCGGCTCGCGCTCGCCCAGCGCCTCGCTCGTGACGAGGGTGGCCGACGCCGTGCGGATCGCCGACCAGCCGTAGCCGGTGGCGATCAGGACCGCGACCGAGGCCAGGGCGACGGCGGCCCGCAGCACCGATCGGGCGACGCGGCGCGCACGCATGGTTCTCCTGTACCCGCCGGCCCGCACGCTCCACCCCGGGCGGACAGGCGGTGGACCCGACCGGACCCCCGGTCGTTCACCGACTGTAGCCACCGGTCGGGGATCCCGCTCGTGCTACGGGCGTGTTGCGAGACGGTCCGCGACCTGTCGCACGGGGCTCGCGTCTGGCACCCTCCCCGGACCATGACCAGTGCGACCGAACGGGCTCCGCGCGGGGCGCTCGACCGCTACTTCCGCATCTCCGAACGCGGCTCCACGACGGGCCGGGAGATCCGCGGCGGCCTCGTCACGTTCTTCACGATGGCCTACATCATCGTGCTCAACCCGCTGATCATCGGCACCCAGCCCGACGCCGACGGCCGGTTCCTCGGCGGCGGCGACGCCCCGGACCTGGCCGCGGTCGCCGCGGCCACCGCGCTGGTCGCCGGCGTGGTCACGATCCTCATGGGCGTCTACGCGAACTTCCCGCTCGCACTGGCCACCGGGCTGGGCCTCAACGCGTTCGTCGCGTTCGCCGTGGCCTCGCAGATGACCTGGGCCGACGCCATGGGCCTGGTCGTCATCGAGGGTGTGATCATCACGATCCTCGTGCTCACCGGCGTCCGCCGCGCGGTGTTCAACGCCGTGCCGGCCGCGCTGCGCACGGCGATCAGCGTGGGGATCGGCCTGTTCATCGCGCTCGTCGGGCTGGTGGACGCCGGGTTCGTGCGCCGCACGCAGAGCCCGCCCGTGCCCGTGGAGCTCGGCGTCGGGGGCGCGCTGTCCGGCTGGCCGACGCTGGTGTTCGTCGTCGGGCTGCTCGCCATGATCGTCATGGTGGTGCTGCGGGTGCGCGGCGCGCTGCTCATCGGCATCATCGGCGCCACCGTGCTCGCCGTGGTCGTCGAGGCGATCGTCCGGGTCGGTCCCGCGGTCGGCGCCGACGGCGCGACCAACCCGCGCGGGTGGCAGCTCAACGTGCCGGCGCTGCCCGAGGGGATCGCCGCCGTCCCCGACTTCGGGCTGCTCGGCCAGTTCAGCCTGCTCGGCTCGTTCTCCCGCGTCGGGGTCGTGGCGGCGCTGCTGTTCGTCTTCACGCTCCTGCTGGCCGACTTCTTCGACACCGTCGGCACGGTGACGGCGATCGGGGCCGAGGCCGACCTGCTCGACGAGCGCGGCGAGCCGCCGAACACCCAGCGCATCCTGCTCGTCGACTCGGTCGCGGCCGCGGCCGGCGGTGCGGCCGGGGTGTCGTCGAACACCAGCTACATCGAGTCTGCCTCCGGCGTGGGGGAGGGCGCGCGCACCGGCCTCGCGTCGGTGATCACCGGCGTGCTGTTCCTGCTGGCGACGTTCCTCGCCCCGCTGGTCGCGGTGATCCCCTACGAGGCCGCGACGCCCGCGCTGGTCATCGTCGGGTTCCTCATGATGACCCAGATCCGCGGCATCGACTGGGACGACTGGGGCATCGCGATCCCGGCCTTCCTCACGATCATCCTCATGCCGTTCACGTACTCGATCACCGCCGGCATCGGCGCCGGGTTCGTCACCTACGTGCTGCTGCAGGCCGTCCGCGGCCGGGCGAAGGAGGTGCACCCGCTGCTGTGGGGCGTGGCGGTGCTGTTCGTCGTCTACTTCGCGATCGACCCGATCCGCGGGCTGGTGGGGGCGGCCTAGCGGTCGGCGGCGGATCGCCGATCCGGACGAGGTGGAGCACGGCCGATGGTCGTAGCCACGTGTGTCTCGTGGAGCTACCCTGCGGTGGTGAAGGTGATCACCCAGCGCGAGTTCCGCAACAACTAGGCGGCCGTGATGGACGCCGTCGAGGCCGGGGAGACGTTCCACGTCACGCGGAACGGTCAGGAGATCGCCGAGCTGAGGCCCCTCGCGCGGCGCCGGCGCCTGACGGCGGAGGAGCTGGTGGCGCGCCACCGCCGGCTGCCCCACGTGGACGGCGACGCCCTGCGCCGTGAAGCCGACCAGCTGCTCGGCTCGGAGGACCGGCTCGACGACGAGCCGTTCGGTGGCTGAACCGCCCGTCCGCCCGCCTTGCGGGGTGCTGGACACCTGCACCTTCCTCGACCTCGACCGGATCGACCCGGCCGACCTGCCGGCCGTGCCGGAACTCACGGCCGTCACGCTCGCCGAGCTGCACCATGGCGTGGCCATGGCGCAGGACGCGCGGAGTCGGGCCGCCCGCACCGAGCTGCTCGGCGCCGCGATCGTGGAGTTCGACCCGCTGCCGTTCGACGGGGCTGCCGCCGCCCGCTACGGCAGCCTGGTCGCTCTGGTCGTCGCCGCCGGCCGGAGTCCGAAGCCGAGGCGGATGGACCTGATGGTCGCGTCGATCGCGTCGGTGCGGAGCCTGCCGCTGTACACGCGCAACGCCGAGGACTTCCGCCACCTCGACGAGGTGGTGGCCGTGGTCGAGGTCCGTCTCCGCACCTGATCGCGCGCCGGTCCGGGCGGCCCAGCGGGGCGTGCGCCAGGATCGGGGCGTGCTGGACGACGAGCGGCTGCGGGCGCTGGCGGCCCGGCTGGTGCGGGTGCCCGGCCTGGTCGCGGTCACGCTGGGCGGCAGCCGGGCCCGGGGCGTCCACGCACCGGGGTCCGATGTCGATCTCGGTCTGTACTACCGCCCGCCGCTCGACCTGGACCGGCTCGGCGCGCTGGCGCGCGACGTGGCCGGTCCGGACGCGAGCGTGACCGGGCCGGGCGAGTGGGGACCGTGGGTGGACGGCGGCGCCTGGCTCACCGTCGACGGGGTGCCCGTGGACTGGATCTACCGCCACCTGGACCGGGTCCGCGCGGCGTGGACGGACGCGCAGGAGGGCCGCCACGGCTGGCACGCCCAGGTCGGGCACCCGCTGACCGTCCTCGACGTCGCCTACGCGGGGGAGGTCGCGCTGGGGGTGGTGCTGGCCGACCCAACCGGGGAGCTCACCGCCCTGCGGGCCGCCGCCCGCCGCTACCCGGAGGCGCTGGCGCGCGGGCTGGTGGAGTCGTCGGTGTGGGAGGCCGGCTTCGCCGTGGCGATCGCGCGCAAGGCGGTGGGCCGCGGTGACGCCGTCTACGTCGCGGGCTGCCTGTTCCGGGCGGTGGGCCTGTGCACCCACGCCCTGCACGCCCACGCCCGGCGCTGGCTGATCGCGGAGAAGGGCGCGGTGGCCGCCGCGGCCGCCCTGCCCGGCGCCCCGCCCGCCTTCGCCGAGCGCGCGCACCGCCTGCTCGGCCACCCGGGCACGACCCCGGCCGAGCTGGCGGAGGCCGTCGACGCGGCCGCGGCCCTGGTGGCCGAGGTCGCCACCGCCTGCCGCCCCGCGCCGGGCTGAGGACGGGGCCCGTCCGCGCGCCCCCCGGCCGTCCGCGCACGTTCCGACGTGCGCGGTCCGCTGATCGGTGCGCGGCTCGCCCGTCCGCGTGACCGCGCTCACCCGAGGAGGCAGGATGGGCGCGACGCGGAAGGGGCGAGGATGGCGATCGCGATGGACGCCGGCAGCTCGGCGGGGCCCGCCGGGCGCACGGAGCCGGTGATCCTGCTGGTGGAGGCGACCACGGAGGTGGAGCGCGAGCTGATCGGGCGGTGGGCGGAGTCCTCCGGCCCGGCCGGGGCGCGCGTGCTGCCGCTGGACGGCTCGGTGCTGACCGGACCGCTCGCCGGGGCCGACGGCGCCGCGGTGGTGACGGCGGCGCGCGTGGTGTGGCTGCCGCGCGAGCGCAACGGCGTGCGGCGCGTGCGCTGGGCCGACGTCCTCGCCGGGCGCAACCCCCGCCGGCCCGCCCCGCGCGACCAGGCCCGCATCGCCCGCCGCGAGCCCGACCGGGCGGAGGTCGTGGTGGCCGCGCCGGCCACCGTGGCCGAGCTGCGCGAGCGCGCCGGCGACGAGGAGCTGGGCCCGTTCGTCGCCCGCCAGGCGCTGCTGGCGCTGGAGCGGGCCGAGCGGGCGCTGGTGGGCGACCGGTACAAGGTGCCCACGCAGATCGTCGAGATGATCCAGGCCGACCCGCAGTTCCGCCGCGAGGTCGCCGAGCTGGCCGACCGCCTGGAGCTGCCGCAGGCCGAGGTGCTGCAGAAGGCCGTGGCCGACCTGCACGGCCTGGTCGCCGCGATGAGCCCGATGGCGGTCGACCTGCTCACCGGCGTGCTGCGCCCGCTGCACGCGCGCGCCTGGGACGTCCAGGTCGACGCGGCCAACCTGGAGCGGCTGCGGGAGCTGGGGCGCGAGCACCCCCTGGTGTTCCTGCCCAGCCACCGCTCCTACGCCGACCCGCTGCTGCTCGCCGACGTGCTGGCCGAGCACGACTTCCCCCGCAACCACGTGCTGGGCGGGGAGAACCTGCGCTTCTGGCCGGTGGGGCCGGTCGCGAAGCGGGCGGGCGTGGTGTTCATCCGCCGCAGCTTCGGCGACGACGAGGTCTACAAGCTCGCCGTGCGCGAGTACTTCGGGTTCCTGCTGTCCAAGCGGTTCAACCTGGAGTGGTACATGGAGGGCGGCCGGTCGCGCACCGGCAAGCTGCGCCCGCCCCGCTACGGCCTGCTCGCCAACGTCGCCGAGGCCATCGAGCAGGGCCGCACCGACGACGTCCTGCTGGTGCCGGTGTCGATCACCTACGACCAGCTGCGGGAGGTGGCCGCGATGGCCGCCGAGCAGGCCGGCGCGGTGAAGAAGGGGGAGGGGCTGGCCTGGCTCGCCCGCTACGCGAAGGCGCAGCTGTCCCAGGTCGGGACGGCGCAGGTCCGGTTCTCCGAGCCGATCTCGCTGCGGGCGGCGCTGGAGTCGGGGGACGAGCGCAGGCTCGCCCTGCAGAAGGCCGCGTTCGAGGTCGCCGTCGGCATCAACCGCGCCACCCCGGTGACGGCGACGGCGCTGGTGACGCTCGCGCTGCTCGGCGTCCGCGACCGCGCGCTCACCCTGGCGCAGGTCCGCGCGGTGCTCGACCCGCTGCGCGCCTACGTCCGCGACCGGGACCTGCCGCAGTCGGGCGGGCCGCTGGACACCGACGGCGGGGTGCGCCGCGTGCTCGCCGCGCTGGTGGCGTCCAACGTGGTCACGGTGTTCGCGGGCGGGGAGGAGCCGGTGTACGCGATCGAGCGCGGCCAGCACCTCGTCGCCGCGTTCTACCGCAACAGCGCGATCCACCACGTCGTCGACCGCGCCCTGGCCGAGCTGGTGATGCTCAGCCCGCCCGCCGAGCGCTGGGACACCGCGTACGCGCTGCGCGACCAGCTCAAGTTCGAGTTCTTCTTCCCCGACCGCGACGGCTTCCGGGCCCGCCTCACCGAGGAGCTGGAGCGGCTCGACCCGCAGTGGGAGACCGCGGGCGGGGAGGGCGTGCTGCACCGGGCGCCGTTCCTCGTGGCGCACCGGGTGCTGCGCAGCTTCGTCGACGCCCAGCTCGTCGTGGCCGAGCGGCTCGCCGCGCGCCCGCCGCGCCGGCCGGTCGAGGAGAAGGAGTTCCTCGACGAGTGCGGCGGGGTCGGGCAGCAGATGCTGCTGCAGGGCCGGCTGCACGGGCCGGAGTCGCTGTCGCGGGAGCTGTTCGCCGGCGCGCTGCGCCTGGCCGGCAACCTCGACCTCGTCGACCCCGGCCGCGAGGAGCTGGGGGAGCGGCGCGCCGCGTTCGCCGAGCGGCTGCGCGACGTCGTCGCCCGCGTGCAGAAGATCGACGAGATCGACGCCGCGTCCCGGCAGGAGGCCGTGGGTGTCTGACCCGACGGGCACCCGGACCGAGGTGGTCTGGACCGAGCAGGACCTGCTCGACGACGTCGCCGAAGGACCGCAGGGCCCCGAGGTCGGCGCGTTCTTCGACTTCGACGGCACGCTGATCGACGGCTACTCGCTGGGCGTGTTCGCCCGCCACCACGTCCGCTCCGGGCACGCCACCCCGACCGACCTGGGCCGCATGCTGCTCATCGGCATGCGGGGGGTGACCACGGAGGAGGACTTCGAGCGGTTCTTCGTGCTCGGGATGCGCGCCTGGGCCGGGCGCAGCGAGGACGAGCTCGTCGAGCTGGGCGAGCGGCTGTGGCGCCAGGCGGTGGCCGGGTCGCTCTACCCGGAGGCGTGGCGGCTGGTCGCCGCCCACCGCCAGGCCGGGCACACCGTCGTCCTCGCCTCGTCCGCGACGCGGTTCCAGGTCGAGCCGGCGGCGCGGGCGATGGGGGTGGAGCACGTGCTCGTCACCCCCGTCGGGTTCGCCGACGGCCTGGCGACCGGCCGCCCCGGCGGGCCGCCACTGTGGCGCGCGGGCAAGGCCGCCGCGGTGCGGGCGTTCGCGGCCGGGTCGCCCGGCGTCGACCTCACCCGCAGCTACGCCTACTCCAACGGCGACGAGGACGTGCCGTTCCTGCGCACCGCCGGCCGCCCCCGCGCGCTCAACCCCGAGCGGGGGCTGGCCGCCGAGGCCGCCCGGCGGGGCTGGCCGATCGTCCGGTTCCGCGGCCGCGGGCCCGGCGGCCCGCGGGAGATCGCCCGGGCCGCCGGCGCCGTCGCCGGCACCCTCGGCGGGTTCGGGGCCGGCCTCGCCCTGGGCGCGGTGAACGCGCTGGTGGGGCAGGGCACCCGGCGCGAGGCCGTCGACCTCGGCATCGGCCTGGCCGGCGACCTCGGCACCGCGCTGGCCGGCGTCCGCGTCGAGGTCACCGGCGCCGAGCACCTCGTGGCCGCGCGTCCCGCGGTGTTCCTGTTCAACCACCAGAGCCAGCTCGACGTCATCGTGCTCGCCAAGGTGCTGCGCGGCGGGTTCACGGCCGTCGCGAAGAAGGAGGCGGCCGCGATCCCCGGCTTCGGTGCGGCCTTCCGGCTGGCCGACGTCGCGTTCGTCGACCGCGGCAACACCACCGCGGCGAAGGCGGCGCTGGAGCCCGCGGTGCAGCGGCTGCGCGAGGGCGTCTCGCTGGTCATCGCCCCGGAGGGCACACGCAGCACCACCCCCGCGCTCGGCCCGTTCAAGAAGGGCGCGTTCCACGTCGCGATGCAGGCGGGGGTGCCGGTGGTGCCGATCGTCATCCGCGACGCCGGCGAGCTCATGTGGCGCGGCGCCAACACCATCCGCGAGGGCGTCGTCCACGTCACGGTGCTGCCCCCGGTGGCCACCGGCGGGTGGCGCACCGAGGACCTCGACGCGCACGTCGCCGCGGTCCGGCAGCAGTACCTCGACGCGCTCGGCCAGGAGGACCTGCCGGTGGTCGTGCCCCGGGTCGCGGGCGGGCGCGGCGGGGGTGCGGCCGACGTCGAGGTCGTCGACGCCCCGCTCGACTGGGAGACCTCGCCGGAGATGGCGCCCGCGGCGGCCTCGGTGTGGCGCGCCGAGTCCGGTGGCCCGCGGGCCACGCTGACCCTGCTGGAGCGGCTCGACCCGCCCGTCGACGCGGAGCGGATCGTCGCCGCGCACGAGTGGGCGTCGCGGATGGTGCCGCGGATGCGCCAGACCGTCGCCGAGCCCGCGCTCGGCGTGGGCGCCCCCGTCTGGACCACCGTCGAGCACCTCGACCTGCACCACCACGTCACCCGGCTGCGGCTGCCCGCCCCGGGCTCCGACGACCAGCTCCGGACGGCCGTCGCCGCGTTCGCCGCCGCCCCGCTGGACCGGCGGCGCCCGCTGTGGTCCGCGCTGCTCGTCGAGGGGCTGGAGGGCGGTGGCGCCGCCTACGCGGTGAAGATCCACCAGAGCATCACCGACGGCGTCGGCGCCGTCCGGCTCATGGGGCTGCTGCACAGCCGCACCGCCGAGCACGACCCCGCCCGGCCCGAACCGCCGCTGCCCGCGGTGGTACCGGCGCCGAGCCCGGCCGCGCTGCTGGTCGACGAGCTGGCCCGGGCCGCGTCCGACACCCTCGCCCACGCCGTCGCGCACCCGCTGGAGGCGGCGACCGGCCTCGTCCGGTGGCTGCTCCCGGAGGGGTCCGCCCGGTCGTCGCGCCTGGCCGGCCGGGGCGGCGCCCGCCGGATCGCGACCCTCGACCTGCCGTGGGACGACCTGGTCGCCGGCGCCGCCGCCGCGGGCGGATCGGCCGCCGACGGGCTGCTGGCCGCGGTGCTCGCGGCGCTGCGCGACCACCTGCCGGCGCCGTCGCGGATCGCGGTCGGCCTGCCCGTCGCGATGGGGGCGGAGGACGGCGCCGGGGGACGGCTGGGCGGTGCGGTCGTCGACGTCGACCTGCACGGCCCGGGGCTCGCCGGATCGGCGGCCGACCGCATCGGCGCGGTGCGGGAGCTGGTGCTCGACACCGACCCCGCCGCACCGGGGCGCGTCGCCGACGTCCAGGTCGCGACGGTGCCCGGCATCGGGCACCCGGTGTACCTGGCCGGGTCGCGCATCACGCGGCTGCACCCGCTGGGCCCGCTGGCTGGCGGGGCCGCGACCGTGACGCTCGTGGCCCACGACGGCGTCGCGTGCGTGGGCGTGGTGGTCGACGACGCCGCGGTGCCCGACCCGGACGGGCTGGCCGAGCGGCTGCGGGTGCGGCTGGCGGAGGTGGCTAGACGTCCTGCTCGACCGCGGCGTTCCACTCCCGCTTCGACGACTGCCAGCCGTCCTCGGTGAAGGTGCGCCGCCAGTAGCCCGACACCGACAGGGCGGGCCGGGGCACCCCGCGCTCGCCCAGGAGGTGCCGGCGCAGCGCCCGGGTCTCCACGGCCTCGCCGTGCACGAACGCGCACACGCGGCCGTCGGGGAACTCGGTCTGCTCGACCGCGCGCAGCAGCGCGTCCGGGTCGGAGCCGCGGTGCACCCAGGTCAGCGAGAGCGCGCCGGGCGTCTCCAGGGGCAGCTCGCCCTCGGGTCCGTCGACGAGGGCGACGACGAGCACCGGCACCCCGGCCGGCACGCGGGCCAGCGACGCGGCGATGGCGGGCAGCGCGCTCTCGTCGCCGACCATCAGGTGCCAGTCGGCGTCCGGGTCGGGGGCGAAGGCGCCGCCGGGACCGCGCAGGGCCACCAGGTCGCCCGGCTGCGCGTTCCGCGCCCACGGGCCCGCGATCCCGGTGTCGCCGTGGACGACGAAGTCCAGGGTGAGCCGGCCGCGCTCGGCGTCCCAGTCGCGGACGCTGTAGGTGCGCAGCACCGGCTGCTGCTCCCGGGGCAGGGCGCGCACGGCGTCGTGGTCGAACGGCACGGAGTACGGCGCGCCGGGCGGGGGGAACTGCAGCTTCACGTAGTGGTCGGTGAACTCGCCCGCGGAGAACCCGGCCAGGCCCTCCCCGCCCAGAACCACCCGCACCAGCTGCGGCGTGAGCCGGTGCACCTCCTCGACCCGTCCGTACATCCGCACGCCCTCTCCCGATCGTCGTGGTCAGGCTACCCTTACTCGACGAGGGGGGAACGGCCGTACGGGAGGTGGTCGACCCGCGGGCGGCCGCGGCGCCAGCGGCCGGCCGCGAACGTCCGCTCGGTCAGCAGCTCCGCGTGCTCCACACCGGGGAGCGCGGGGGCGCCGAAGCCGAGCACCCGCTCGACCCCGCGCCCGGCCGCGAGCCGGCCCGCGGCCCGCAGCAGGGCGACGTAGTCGTTGCGCGCCACCTCCCCGCCGTGGTGCGCCAGCACCGCCGCCGCCCGCTCCACGAGGGCCGCTGGGCAGGCGTGGAGCAGGGTCGGTGCGCGCAGGTCGCTCCAGAACCCCCAGGCCCACCAGGTCGGCGGCCGGCGGGCGCCGGCGACCGCGCGCCGCACGGCCCGGGCGGTCGCCTCGTGCGCGGGGTGCGCGTCGTGCTCGTGCGGGCTGAGGACCAGATCGGCGCCGAGCTCGTCGACCAGCCCGCCGGCCCAGCCGGCCAGGTCCCGCTCGGCGGCGACGAGGTCGTCGGTCGAGCCCAGGGCGAGGGGCGGCTCGGGCAGGACGAGCTCGAACCCGCCGGCCGCGCACGCGGCGGCCAGCTCGCGGCGGCGCCGGGCGTGGTCGGCCGGTCGGCCCAGCCCGCCGGTCGCCACGACCACGCGCGCCCCCGCATCGCGCAGCGCGAGCAGCGTGCACGGCGCGCCGACGCTCTCGTCGTCCGGGTGCGGGGCGACGTGCAGCACGGTCCTCACGGCGGCAGCCTGCCAGGCACCACGCCCAGTTCGGCCAGGGCCGGGGGCGGCCAGTGCAGCACCATCGACGCGACGAGCAGCAGCACGAGCACCAGGGCGACCAGGGCGAGCGCGCGCCGCAGGGCGGCGACGAGAACGGCCAGCAGCCCGACGACGAGCAGCACGGGCACGGCGGGGAGAGCGGTCACGAGGTCCACGCCGCTGGTACGCCGGGAGCGTCCGGAGGACGTGACGACCTCCGGTGTCACAAGCACGGGCCGTGGCGGCGTACATCCGGCATGTCACCGTTACTGATCACCGTCGCCGTCGGGATGCTGCTCCTGCTCGGCCTCGCGGTCGTGGTCGGGGCGCTCGAGGGCCGGGCGCAGCGCGCGGCGTGGAGCCGCATCGCCGCGGCTCGGCGCGCGCTCGGAGAACGCGAACGGGCGCTGCACGAGCAGCGTCTCGACCTGCTGTCGTGGGAGTCCGCCCTCGCCGACGAGACCGAGGCCCGTCGACAGCTTATGTGAGCTGAGCCACACTCGGGCCGGGGTGTCACACCCCCGGCCCGAGTGTCCGTACCACCCCACGGTCGGGGACCGGGACGGCGAACCGGAGGTGATCGTGGACGACCACGTGCCGCGCGATCCGACGCCCGACCCCCGGCCGGACCGGCCGGAGCTGGTCGAGGTGGTGCTGCGGGAACAGGGGATCTGGCTGATGGAGCGGTGCGAGGCGGCGGCGAAGCGCTGGCCGGCCATCCTCGACGCTCACGACCTGTTCCAGGGAGTGATGCAGCGCCTGCTGCGGTCGCGCACCGACCCGGACGCGCACGCCACGGGCGTCCGCACCTTCCTGGCCCGCTGCCTCACGTGGGTGGTCCGGGAGCAGGTCGACGCGCGGATCCACCAGGGCGGGGCCCTCGTCCCGGACGAGGAGGTGCTGCGCCGGGCCGATGCGGCCGAACCCGCCCCCGACCCGGACGAGCCCCTCGACGAGGGGCTGCTGCGGGCCATCGGGCTCACCGACCACCAGATCCTCGCTCTGCGGCGCGAGGTGGAGCGGCCCGAGCTGACCTGGCAGCAGTACGCCGACCTGGTGAACCGCTCGTGCAGCGCGGTGCGCAAGGACCGCGAACGGGCGGTGCGCCGCATCGAGGCCTGGTTGGGGCTCGACCCCCTGGAGCACGCCGCCCTCGCCCGCTACCGCGTCACCCGCTCGATACCCGAGGTCGCCCGGACCCTGCACCGCGACGAGGCGGAGTGCCGCGCCCTGGTCGCCGCGGCGCTGCGGAAGATCCGCGACCGCTTCCACCCCCGAGAGGAGGGCTGATCCGATGTCCCGCGAGGACCTGACGGACCCGCTCGACGACCGACTCGACGCCCTGCCCGCCTGGGCGGTCGACGCCGGGCAGCGAGCCCTGGCGCACACCGCGTGGGCCGCCGACCCGATGGTCCGCCTGACCTACGACGCCGACCGCGACGAGTTGGTCGCAAGCGCCGCCGACCTGCCGGTGCGCCGGGAGCGGCACCTGCTCGACGACCTCACCGTGCTGCTCGACGGCGCGGACGACTCCGCCCTGCTCGTCGAGCTGCGCCTGCGCCGGTTCGCCGCGGCCCTGCGCTCCCCGGCCGCCGACCGCGCCCGCGGCCTCCTCGGTCCCGGGGTGTGGCACGCGGCGCTCGGCCTCCTGGCCAGCGGTGGCACGACGCTGGTCCAGCTCGACGCGGCGGCGCGGGACAGCCTGCTCGACATCTGCGCCGAACTGGCGCGCCCGGTCCGCGTGCTGGGCGTGCAGGTGCTGCCCGACCGGCTCACCGGGGTCGTGGTGGACGAGCGCGGTGAGGTGCTGGGTGAGGAAGTGACCGTGCCGCTGCCCCGGCCGCGCCCCGAGGCCGTCGCCCACGGGGTGGCCGACCTGCTCGCCGCCGTCGGCCAGGACGTGGCCGCCGTCGGCCTGCAGATCGGGGCGCCGGTGGACACCCGCAGCGGGATCGTGCACCACTTCCACAAGGGGGAGGCGTACGCCGACGCGTGGGTCGATCTCGACCTGCGGGAGTTGGTCACCACCGCTGTGGGCCGCGAGGTGCACCTCGTCAACGACGTGGTCGCCCTGGCGACCAACGAGCGGTGGTCCGGGTTGGGCCGGGAGCTGGACCGCTACGGCGTGCTCCTCGTCGCCGAGGGGGTCGGCGGGGCGCTCGTGCGGGACGGCCGGCCCAACCCGGACACTCCGATGGAGCTGGGGAACATCGTCATCCATCCGCTCGGCCGCAAGTGCCACTGTGGCAACCGGGGTTGCGTCGAGGCCACGGCCGGCGCCTGGGCGATCATCGAACGGGTCAACGAGGAGTCCTACCCGAACGAGGTCGTCGATCTCGAAGCCGCCGCTGCCCTGGCCGGGGACGGGCAGGACCCGCTGATCGTGCACGTGTTCCGCGAGGCGGGCGAGGACCTGGCCGTGGGCATCGGGTCAGCGCAGGCCCTGCTCGCCTTCCCGGCATGGGTTGTATACCTGCCGGCTGCACTAATCGGTGACGGGCCTGCCGCGGCCGCTTTCCGGTTCGGGATGGACCAGTGGGCCAACTCGGTGTCCTACGAGCCCTACCGGCACAGCGCGCTCGTGCTGCGCGAGGCCACCGATGGGGCCAGCGCACGGGGAGCCGCACTCACCGCCCTGGAGCGGTTCGCTCTGGGGAGTCCCGCGGGTCGCTGAGCGAGGGGTGGTGACGTGCTGTTACCGTCCGCGGGTGACGCGGATCATGCCCGTGACCGGGGACCACGGCGGACGACGTGGTGGTCCCGTGGCGGACGTGCAGATGCTCAGGGCGCTGGACCGTGGCCTCGCCCGCCCCGCCCGCGAGACCGGGCTCTACACCCGGTCATACGCGTGCACGCGGGACCAGCTCCTGCAAGTGCTGCGGCTGGCACAGGACCGCACTGCGCTGCGGGTGCAACCGAGCAGGGACGCGCTGGACGTCGACTTCCGGTACGAGTGCACCCGTGATGACGTGCCCGGCATCCGTCGGACGCGGCCCGGCTTCCTCCTCGCGGCTGAGCTCGACCGAACCCGCGGATGCACTGTTGACGCAGTGCTCCTGAACGGGAACAACGTCGGCTACTGGGGCAACCACCTAGTGGTCGAGCGCGGGCTTCCGGTCTACAAACGACGCGGACCGACGTTTGACGACGGCCGGTTGTCCGAGCACCTGAGCGGGCCGCACCCGTACTTCACGTGGTCAGAAGGGCGCGGGTACACCGTCGCGGACTACTGCCTCGACGTCGTAGCGCTCACGGAGGGTGAGGTGTCCGCCCGGCGGCCCGAGAATCCCAACTGGCCGACGACTGCGCTCACCGGGTTCCCGGTCCTGCGGGCCGGACGGCCGGTTTGGCTGGAGGAGCGCCACCGCGCCTGGGACCCACGGCTGCTCTACGGCTTCGGGCCGCGGAGCGGGGTGACCCAGGCCCACATCCGCCAGGAACTCGACGCGAGGGCGGCCGGCGGCGAGCCCCCGCGGCGCCATGCGTTGACCGTCGTGGGCGCCGGCGCCGGGGGTGACGCGGTCGTCGTCGTCGCGGAACGGTCGCGGCGCAGCCGTGGGCTGTCCGTCGCGGAGGCGGCCGATGTCATGCTCGCGCTCGGGGTGCAGGACGCCCTCGTCCTCGGGGCGGCCGGTGACGCCCAGCTGGCCACGACCGACGAGGGGTTCCTGACCGCCCCCCTCGTCGAGCGCCACGCTCGGCCAGATGCGCAGCCGCTGGGTGCGCGCCACCTCAGTCCGTACGTCCGGAGCGGCTCCGCCCGGCCCGTGCCGTGCCTGCTCACCCTCGGCGCCGCCGTTGGTGAGCGGACGATGGACAACGACTCGGGAGCAGCGGTGGAACCGCCTCGGAGGGCCGCCTCCACCGCCGGGCGCTACCGCGAGTGGACAGGACTACCGAGCGTCGCTCTGGCGACCGCTGTGCGGTCCGCCCGCCGGGACCGCTCGACCACGCCCGTCTGAACGGCGGACGAACAGGGCGGCGCCGACCAGCCCGGCCTCGCCGCGCAGCCCGGCCGGCACCGTCGGGGTCCTCGTCCGCAGCAGCGGCATCCACTCCTCGTGCTGACGGCTGATCCCACCCCCGAGCACCAGCAGGTCGGGATTGAGCACCATCTCGACAGCCGCGAGGTATGCGGTCACGCGGTCGGCCCACTCCTCCCAGGACAGGCTCCTGACACGCTTCGCCCTGGCCGACGCTCGGGTCTCCCCGACCCGGCGGTGCACCCGCAGGTGGCCCAGCTCGGTGTTGGGCACGAGCTGGCCGTCCATGAACAGCGCGCTGCCGATGCCGGTGCCGAAGGTCAGCACGAGCACCTGCCGGTGCCCGGCCTCGCGCCACCGCGCCGCGGCACCGAAGCGCATTTCGGCGAGTCCGGCCGCGTCGGCGTCGTTGAGGACGGCGACAGGTCGGCTCAGCGCGTCGGCGAACAGTTCGACGGGGCGCACGCCTGACCAGCTGGAGTGCAGATTCGCGGCTCGTTGCACCGTCCCGTCCCGGACCACTGCGGGCAGGGTTACCCCCACCTCGCCGACACCACCGATCTTGTCAGCGAGCTCGGCAACCTGCTGCACGACGGCATCGGGTGTGCGGGCGGGATCGATCGAGGTTTCCTGGTAGTCGACGTGGCCGCCGGTCTCCACGTCTACCAGCCCGCACTTGATGAAGGAGGCGCCGACGTCGATACCGATCGTCCGGTGCGCTGCCATCGATCGACCTTAACCCGACCGTGTCCGGTCTCGGGAAGGTCGAGCGGACCGATCGATGGCGAGTCCGGGGTGCTCAGCGCTCGATGTCCGCCCGATTCGCCACCGGCGCCCCCACAGGCACGGCGGTGACGATCACCTCGCCGCCCTCGAACAGGTCGACGCGGCTCACGACCGGGGCGTGCAGGGTGCGAGCCGTGCCCGCGGGGGCGAGCGAGTCCCACACCGCCGAGGTGGCGGCGCCCGTCCACACCGGGATGCCGGCGAGCGCGCCCGCGCTGGTGACGTGGGTGTGCCCGGCCAGCACGACGCGCACGTCGGTGCCGGTGAGGACCTCGGCGAGGGCGGCGCGGTCGCGCAGCGCGATCCGCGCGAGGAACCGCGAGATCGAGGGCAGCGGGGGGTGGTGCAGCGCGAGCACCGTGCCGTGGGGCGCCGGGCGGGCCAGTTCCGCGGCCAGCCGCGCGAGCTGCTCGGGGCGCAGCTCGCCGTGGCCGTGCCCGGGCACCGTGGAGTCCAGGACGACCACGCGCAGGCCGTCGAGGTCGGTGACCGAGTCCAGCGGCTCCGCCGAGGGTTCCTCGCCGAGCAGGTGCTGCCGCAGCTCCGCGCGGTCGTCGTGGTTGCCCGCGACCGCCAGCACCGGGACGGCGAACCGGTCGGCCTGCGCCCGCACCAGCCGGTAGCTCGCCGCGTCGCCGGCCTCGGCGAGGTCGCCGGTGAGCAGCACCGCCGCGGGGGCGACGTCCGCGGCCAGGACGGCGTCCACGGCGGCGGCGAAGGCGGGGTGCGGGTCGCGGCGGTCACGGGGGAGCGGTCCGTCCGGCACGAGGTGCGGGTCGGAGAGCTGGACGAGGACGTGGGTGGCGCGCTCCACGGGTGCGGTCAGGACGCGGCCGGCTCGTCGAGCTCGGCCAGCGCCTTGCGCGCCTGCTCCAGCTCCGCCTCCAGCGCGGCGACGCGGGCGGCGCGCTGCTCGCGGGCCTCGGCGATGCGGTCGTCGATCGGGGCGGCGATCTCGGCGTGCAGCGCGGCCGCGGCGCGCGACACCGCCGCGGCCGGCACGGGGAGCCCGCGCGAGAGCCAGGTGGTGCCCTGCTTGAGGTCGGCCTGCCACTCGCCGTCGGCGTTGCCGCTCACGGTGAGGGTCAGCTCGATCGTGCGGGTGGTGCGGGCCGTGGAGGAGGCCTTCCGGCGGGTCTTCTGCTGCGGCTCGACGGGCGGCTCGGCGGCGGTCATGGCGCTGATCCTAGAACACGCGTTCGCCGCCCCCGGTTCAGCGATGGCGGCGCGGCGCGGCCGACAGCGGGTCCTCGGGCCAGGCGTGCCGGGGGTAGCGCCCCCGCAGCTCGGCCCGCACCTGCGGGTAGCCGGTGGTCCAGAACGAGGCGAGGTCGCCGGTGACGGCGGTCGGGCGACCGGCCGGGGACAGCAGGTGCAGCACGACGGGCAGCCGCCCCGCCGCGAGCGTCGGCGTGCCGGTCCAGCCGAAGCACTCCTGCAGGCGCACGGCCAGCACGGGCCGGTCGCCGGACCAGTCCAGCGCGACCCGGGACCCGGACGGCACCTCGATCCGCTCGGGCGCCAGCTCGTCCAGCCCGGCGTGGCGCCAGTCGAGCAGCGACCGCAGCACGCCGGTGGCGTCGACGCGGGCCAGGTCGGCGCGGCGGCGGACGCCGCGCGGCCACCAGCGGTCGGCCCGGGCCAGCAGCGCCGCGTCGGACACGTCCGGCCACGGCTCGCCCAGCACCCGGTGCAGCGCGGCGAGCCGGTGGCGCAGGCGTCGGGCTCCGTCGGTCCAGCGCAGCAGGTCGAGCCCCTCGGCGCGCAGGCCGTCGAGCAGGGCCGCCCGCAGCCGCGCCGGCGGGGGGTCGGTCAGCGGGCGCTCGTGCAGCACGATCGCGCCCAGCCGCCGCACGCGCCGCGCGACGACGTCGTCGACGCCGGCGGGCCCGCGCCCCCACGCGATCTCGTCGCTCTCGTCGAGCAGGGCCGGAGCGGCCCCGACGGCGAGGTCCTCGTCGGCGACGGCGGCCAGCCGCACCCGCCCGTGCTCCGCGCCGGGGGTGCGGTCGGCCACCGCGACGGCCAGCCACTCGGCGCCGGGGAACGCGCCCGTCTCGACGGCCGTGCCGCCGGTGGTGAGGTAGACGCCGTCCTGCCCGGCCCGCCGCCGGGCCAGCCGCTCCGGGTGGGCGAGCGCGACGACCGCCGCCGCCCCGTCCGCCCGTCGCAGCGGGGTGGCACCGCTGCGACCGGATCGCAGCGGTGCCACCCCGCTGCGACGGGGATCGGGTGCCGCCGCCTCCCGCACCAACTGCTCCAGCCGGCGGGCCTCCGCCCGCCAGCGGCCCGCCGCGGGGGCGGCGCCGGTGCGCAGGCGGCGCAGCGCCTCGTCGGCGTCGGCGCCGTCGGCGAGGGTGTCGTCGTCGAGCAGCGCCACGACCTCGGCCGCCGCCCGCGCCCCGACGAGCGCCGCCCCGTCGAGCAGGGCCCGCGCCGCCCGCGGGTGCAGGCCCAGGCCGGCCATCCGCCGACCCCGGTCGGTGACCCGCCCGCCGTCGACGGCGCCCAGGGCGCGCAGCACCTCCCGGCCCGCGCGCAGCGGACCCTCCGGCGGGGCGTCCCACCAGCGCAGACCGCTGCCGTCGGGCGTGCCCCAGACGGCGAGGTCGAGGGCGAGGCGGGTGAGGTCGGCGGTGCGGATCTCCGGTTCGGGGAACCGGGGGAGCAGCTCGCCGGCCGGCCAGCAGCGGTGCACCCGCCCGGGTCCCTCGCGCCCCGCCCGCCCGGCGCGCTGGTCGGCCACCGCGGCCGACACCCGCACGGTGACCAGGCCGGACATGCCGCGGCGGTGGTCGGTGCGCGGCGTCCGCGCCAGCCCCGCGTCGACGACGGCGCGCACGCCGGGCACGGTCAGGCTCGACTCCGCGACGGCGGTGGCGAGCACGACCCGCCGCCGCGGCCCGGGGCGCAGCGCGGCGTCCTGCTCCGCCGCCGGCAGCCGCCCGTGCAGGGCCAGGACGTCGGCGTCCAGGCCCTCCAGCGCCGCGGCGGTGCGCCGGATCTCCGCGACGCCGGGGAGGAACGCGAGCACGTCGCCGTCCCCCTCGCGCAGCGCCGCGCGGACGGCGCGGGCCGTGCAGGCCTCGATGCGCTCGCCGCGGGCGGGCGGGTCGTGCCGCACGTCGACGGGGAACGTCCGGGCCTCCACCGCCAGGACCGGCCCGTCCAGCAGGGCCGCGAGCCGCTCCCCGGCCACGGTGGCCGAGGTGGCGAGCAGCCGCAGGTCGGGCCGGAGCCCGTCGCGGGCGTCGAGGAGCAGGGCCAGCAGCAGGTCGGCGTCGAGGTGGCGCTCGTGGCACTCGTCGAGCACGACCGCGCCGACGCCGGGCAGCTCCGGGTCGGCGGCGAGCCGGCGCAGCAGCAGCCCGGAGGTGACCACCTCCACCCGGGTGTCCGGCGACGAACGCCGCTCGCCGCGCACCGCGTAACCGACGGTGCGGCCGACCGGCTCGCCGAGCAGCGACGCCATCCGCGCGGCCGCGGCCCGCGTCGCGAGCCGCCGGGGCTCGGCGACGACCACGCGACCGTCCCCGGCCGCGGCCAGCGCGAGCGGGACGAGCGTGGTCTTGCCGGTGCCGGGCGGGGCCACCAGCACCGCGGCGCCGGCGTCGGCGAGCGCGGCGGTGATCTCCCCGAGCACGGCGCGGACGGGGAGGTCGGGCAGCTCGGGCAGGCGCACCACGCCCATGGTGGCCGGTGGGGCGCCAGAACGGCTGCGCGGGCCTGACGCAGCCGTCGTGCACCCGGCGCAGCCGTTGCAACGGCTGCGCGCGGCACGGAACGGCTGCGTGGCCGGCGGCGCAGCCGTTGTGGCGCGCCGATCGAGGATCGGTGCGCCGACGACCGGTGCCCCGACGACCGCGACCCCACCGCGAGCGTGGACCCCCGAGTGGGAGGGAGTGCCCGGACCTCCGCGCCGGCCGAGCCGCGCACCTACCGGTCGGTTGCGCATGTCCCGACGTGCGCGGCCGGCTGAAGGGTGCGCAGCTCGCCGGCCACCGCAGGGTGGCGGCGTACGGAGCACCACCACGGCTGCGCTGGGGGCCCGACGCAGCCGTCGTGGCGCGGCCGGTGCCCCGACGACCGCGACCCCGGCCCCCGCCGCGAGGGCGGGGCACCGGGGTCGGGGTGGTGCGTGGTGCGTCAGACGCCGGCGACGTCCCGCGCGACGGTCGCGAAGCGGGTCTGCGCGGCCGAGACGACCCCGGAGCGGTTCTTGTGGCGCTCCTCGAAGGTGATCATCGCCGTCAGGTCGTCGGCCTCGGTCAGCTCGCGGATCGCGGCGATCGCCTGCTGGGCGGTCATCTCCTCGTAGTGCTTGATCGGCAGCTCGGAGGCCTTGAGCGAGCCGAGGTCGCGCCGCGCGGTGTGCACGGCGTCCTCGGCGGTCTCCGAACCCTCGCGCTGGGCGACGCGCTCGGCGCGGGCCAGGGCGGCGTCGCGGCCGGCGGTGGCGACCTCCACGGCGTCGGTGCCCAGGCGGGTGACGTTGCCGGCCACCTCCTGCGCGCCGTCGCGGGCCTTCTCACCGGTGCGGTAGACGGTGGCGACGGCCCGGTTGAACTGCTCGACGGCGAACCGGGTGGGCAGCCCGGCGACGCGGATGGCCTCGCCGGCCACCTTCTGCAGCGGGGTGGGCGTGAGGGCGGCGACGCCGCCCAGGGCCTCCTCGGCCAGCACGGTGCTCAGCCAGTCGACGGTGGCCTGGTGCGCGGTGACCAGGTCGTCGGCGAGGCGCTCGACGGAGGCGAGGCCCTCGCGCTTGGCCAGCGTGCGCACGTAGCGGGCGCGGTCGAGGAGCTGGTGCTCCAGGGTCAGGTCGCCCAGCAGGGCCTCGTCGAGCGGCTGCGCCTGCTCGACCGTGGCCTTGACGAGCGCGAGCACGCGGCCCAGGGCCGGGGTGACGACGTCGGGCACGCCGTCGAGGTTCGACAGCTCGGCGCGGATGCGGAGGGCGCGGCGGCCGGCGTTGGCCGCGTTCTGCTGCAGCTCCCGCCGGACGGCGTCGGTGCGCGCCTGCGTCACGCGGGTCTTCGCGATCTGCTGCTCGGTATTGGTCAGCTGCTCCAGGGCCCGCAGCTGCGTGATCAGGATCGGAGTGACGGTGCGGGTGTCCATGCTGTTCGGGTAACCACGGCGCCCTCGCGTGACACCGCGATCGCGCTGTGTGTCGGAGCACAGATCGACTGCGCCCGTTCAGCCGACCTCGTCGAGCCGCGCGCGCGCCCGCGCCGTCCGGGTGGCGGCGGTACCCGCGTCGCGCACCGCGGCGCGCGCGGCGACCTCGGTCTCCCGCGCCCGCCCGGCGGCGACGCGCTCCCGCTCCCGCGCCGCGTCGAGCTCCGCGGTCAGCGCGGCCACCCGCTCCCGGGCGGCGTCGTGCTCGGCGGCGGCCCCGTCCCGGGCGGCCTCGGCGGCGTCGCGGCGCTCGCGGGCGCGCTGCTCGTCCCGCTCGGCGTCGGCGAGCTCCGCGCGCCGCGCCTCCTGCTCGCGGCGCCGGGCGGCGTCCTCCTCCTCCCGGCGCCGCCGGCCCTCCCGGGCGGCGGGGCCGTCGTCCTCCGGCTCCGCGGCCGGCGCCGGGCGAGCGGGCGGCGCGGGCCGGGGCGCGCCGCCGGCGTCGGTGGAGGGGCCGAAGCCGGTGTAGCTGACGGTGCGGGTCAGCCGGCCCGAGCGCACCTCGTCGGCCACGACCGGGTCGGCGAGCGCGGCCTCCAGGATCTCCGCCACCTCGCGGACCAGCCCGTCGCCGGCGGGCTCGTGCGCCTCGCGGGCGAGCTGCCCGGCCTCGCGGGCCATCGCGGTGACGAGCTTGCGCCGCTGTGACGACAGCGCCCGCAGCGCCGCGCCGTCCAAGGTCCGCTGGGCGTCCGCGAGGCTCCCGGCCAGCCCGAGCAGGCCCTCCAGCTGCTCCGGGCGGCGCCGCGCCAGCAGGTTCGCCAGCCACGCCGCCCGCGTGGGCCGCCGCAGCCGGGCCGCGGCCGTGGCGAACTCGCGGTCCCCGCGCTCGCGGGCCGAGCGGACGGCGTCGTCCCGGGCCGCCACGAAGCCCTCCGGCGGCGCCGAGTACAGCGCGTCCACCAGCGCGTCCCACTCCCCGCCGGGGGTCTCCTCGGGCACGGCGCCACCCTAGGTCCGGGACCGCCGGGCGTGCAGCAGGCGCACGGGTGGGCGCGCCGCCCGCCGCTTGGCAGGATGGGCTGGTGATCCACGACCGACCCGACGGCGAGCGCCGCGCCCGCGCCGCGACGGCCCTCACCCGCCTGCGGCCCGGTCTCGCCGCGGAGGCGCGGGAGCTGCTCGGCCCCGTCGAGGCCGACGCGTTCCTCGCCCGGCTCGACGTCCGGTTCACCGACGTGCACGCGCCCGTCGAGGCCCTCTACGGCGACGGGGACGACCTGGTCGAGCGGCTGCTGCGCCTGGCCCTGCGCGCCGCCGCGGCCCGCCCCGCCGAGCTGCGCGCCCTCGACCGCCGCCGGGAGATCGACCCGCGCTGGTACCAGCACCCGCGGATGGTCGGCTACGTCGCCTACACCGACCGGTTCGGCGGCACGCTGCGCGGGCTGCACGACCGGCTGGACCACCTCGCGGAGCTGGGCGTCACCTACCTGCACCTCATGCCGCTGCTGCAGCCGCGGGAGGGGGAGAACGACGGCGGCTACGCCGTCGCCGACTACCGCGCCGTCGACCCCCGCCTGGGCACGATGGACGACCTGTCCGAGCTCGCGGCCGCCCTGCGCGGGCGCGGGATGAGCCTGTGCGTGGACCTCGTGCTCAACCACACCGCGCGCGAGCACCCGTGGGCGCGGGCCTGGCTGGCCGGCGACGAGGAGCACGCGGGCTTCTACCTGTCCTTCCCCGACCGCACGCTGCCCGACGCCTACGAGGAGACCGTCGTCGACGTGTTCCCCGACCGGGCGCCCGGGTCGTTCACGCGGGTGCCCGGCGCCGGGTGGGTGTGGACCACGTTCTTCGACTACCAGTGGGACCTCGACTGGACCAACCCGCGCGTCTTCACCGCGATGCTCGACACCATCCTCTGGCTCGCCGACCGCGGCGTGGAGATCTTCCGGCTCGACGCGGTGCCGTTCATGGGCAAGCGGCTGGGCACCACGTGCATGAACCAGCCCGAGGTGCACGACATCGTGCAGGCCCTGCACGCGCTCACCACGCTCGCCGCGCCCGCCGTGGCGTTCAAGGCCGAGGCGATCGTGGCGCCCGACGACCTGGTCGGCTACCTGGGTGGGCACGACCGCTACCGGCCGGAGTGCGAGCTGGCCTACCACAACCAGCTCATGGTCGTGCTGTGGTCGTCGATCGCGACGAAGGACGCGCGGCTGGCCACCCAGTCGCTGCGCCGGCTGCGCCCGATCCCGTCCGAGACGTCCTGGGCCACCTACGTGCGCTGCCACGACGACATCGGCTGGGCGGTGTCCGAGCAGGACGCGCGCGCCGTCGGCTACGACCCGTTCGCCCACCGCGACTTCCTCAACGCCTTCTTCTCCGGCGAGTTCCCCCTGTCCTTCGCCCGCGGTGCCCGGTTCGGCGCCAACCCCGAGACCGGCGACGCCCGCATCTCCGGCTCGGCCGCGGCCCTGGCCGGGATCGTCGAGGCCCGGGAGCGCGGGGACGCGGGCGCGCTGGAGGCGGGCGTGCGCCGGCTGGTGCTGCTGCACGCCGTCGCCTACGCGTGGGGCGGGGTGCCGCTGCTGTACATGGGCGACGAGCTGGCGCAGGGCGGCGACGAGGGCTACCTCGCCGACCCGGCCCGCGCCCACGACAACCGGTGGATGCACCGCCCGTTCTTCGACGAGGCCGCGGCCGCCCGGCGGCACGACCCGGCGACGGTCGAGGGCCGGGTGTTCGGCTGGCTGCGCGCGCTCGCGCAGGCCCGGGCCGACCAGCCGGCCCTGCACGCCGCCGGCGAGTCGGCCGTGCTCACCCCGGACTCGCCGCACGTGCTGGCCTGGCGCCGGCGCCACCCCCGCAGCGGCCACTTCGTCGGTCTGGCCAACTTCGCCGAGCACCCGGTCACGATCGCGCCGGGGCTGCTCGACGGGCTGGGCCGGCTCGACACCGTGCTGTCCTCCGACGGCCCGCTGCGGGTGCACCAGGACCGGCTCGTGCTCCCCGGGCTGGGCTTCGTCTGGCTCGCCGAGCCCTAGTTGTGCTGATGACGAAGGTCGGTTGCAGGCTGGGCCTTGGTCTTCTGTAGCAGTCTCTCGTAGGGGGTCGCGCCGTTGAGGCTGCCATGGGGCCGTTCGAAGTTGTAGTAGTCCTCCCACTGCTTGAG